>Ga0209911_100001_pt1 | contig 963364 bp, 850 predicted proteins | sample FECB21metaG_FD_188301 | JGI IMG/M metagenome (GOLD analysis project Ga0209911, IMG submission 188301) | Cyanobacterial communities from the Joint Genome Institute, California, USA - FECB-21 (SPAdes) (version 2) | ecosystem: Environmental > Aquatic > Thermal springs > Hot (42-90C) > Microbial... | reverse complement strand
ATCGTGGTTTCTCCGGTGATGGTTAGGTCTGCAAACTCAACCTTAGCCAAGAACCACGATGGCCTTCCTCTTACGCCTGACGGCGCTTTGGGTAGACCTCAGTTACACCACTTCCAGGGACACGATCAAGTTGACCAGATAGGGATCGGCACCTGCGACATAGGGAAAGGCCGAGTCCCCCGACATCGCCTGGTAACCAACGCCCAGCGAATGACCATTGAGCTTGTAGGTGCCCATAGCGCTGAACGCGCGGTTGTCGATGGCACCGCCATGCGCGCTGCCTTCATCGTCGCTCAGAAAAAGGCGGATATCGCTGTTGAACGCACCCCAGTCACCCTGACGCCGATCGCTGATACCCAGGAACTGCTGGCGATAGATGTTCTCGAAGCGAGCGTATTGGTAGGTGAAATCCGTACTTTCCTGAAACCGATAGCTGAGCCCGAGCAGTTCGAAGTCGCCACCGTCCAGGGAGCCGCTGAAACGCCGATTCTTGTTGTTCAGCGTCAAGCCTTCATCGCTCGTCTGATCGCGCTGCACCGTGCGCTGAATCTGCGCGCCGGTAAGCTCCAGCCCCTTCAACTCGCGCACCTGCAGCTGCATCCCCTCGAAGGTCTGCGGCAACAGACGGCCATTGTTGGCCTGCAGCGTCGGCCACTTCGGCATCAGCGTGCCCGCCTTGAACTCGCTTTTGGAGGCCCGCAGTTTGAGCGTCCCGCCAGCCTTGGAATATTCGCCCGGCACGTCGCCATCGTCCTCCACGGGCAACAATCCAGTACCGGCCCGTCCACGCCCCGAGTCGAGTTTGATACCGAGCATGCCGATGGCGTCGAAGCCAACACCGATGGTTCCCGGGGTGTAACCCGACTCGTAGCGCAGGATGAAGCCTTGGCCCCATTCTTCACGCTTCGACTGACCGCTGCCCTCCCGGAAATCTCGGTTCATGTAGAAATTGCGCAGTTCCAGCGAGGCTTTGCTGTCTTCCAGAAAACCGTCCGCGAATGCCGAGGGCAGCATGACGGCAACCCCAGCTCCGACGATGTACAGAGGCGTGTGTTTTATTGTTTTCATTGCAAGTACCTGGCGAAAGGCCGGACACCACAGCCAAGCGCGGAGCCGGTCGAGGGTGGGCGAAGCAGGACTTGGAAATCACCAGGCAAGCCGATCCCCGGCGCACTAACGCTGCGCCAGCAAGATGAGCGAGTGGAGATGACCCAAGCGAGTCCGATTCAAATAGGCGAACGTGCTACCTGAAGCTGTTCATCCGCAGATGATGTGCCTTGGGCTTGCACACGGCATTGGGCATGACCGTGCAGGCACTGGGTTTTGAACTTCACAGATGGGCATCGGATAACGGAGCGTTACCGAGAGCTGCCCCGCTGGGGCGGCAAAAGAGGGAATTTTCATAAAGACCTACTTATTGTTATGAGTCTGAAATGAACGCCCCTCGATTATGCAAGCAGGACTTTGATGTTCAACCGAGCCGTTCCACTGCTTGGAACACGAAAGCGTTGACCCGAGGATCACGCCCTGCTCCGTAAGGGGCCAGAGCAAGCGGCCATTGGCAAGGACTGCCAACGCTTGCATCGCGGTTGCGTTACCCAGGCAGCAGGCCGAAAATCGGCACCTGCAAGAACCGCCAATGGCCACGGTCAGGCAAGGTCATATCGCTCGAACGACTGGCATCGAGTCATGCGTTGCAAATGGGCATTGCGAGGGCCAAGACGATGATCGACCCGCAACTTCAACGGTTAAAAGGCAAGGAAGCGATGCCATCGGCGATTCCCGGTCAAGGCAAATCAACGCCGAATCGCTCTCTAGAGCGTGGCCTGGATTTGTTGAGAGCTTTTCGCCCGGGTTGTGAGTACCTGAGCAATGGAGATTTGAGCGAACGGACCGGCCTCTCCAAGTCGACCGTCAGCCGTCTGACACAAACGCTGGTGCGTTCAGGCTTTCTCGATTACGACCCCATCAGTGGCGCCTACCGACTGGCCCCCTCTCTGCTCAGCCTGGCGCACACCCTGTATCACGGAAGCTCGCTGATACGAGTAGCCGAGCCATTGATGCGCGAAGTCGCCAGACAACTTCAGGTCAACGTCGGCTTGGCCGCTGCCGATGGCGACGAGATGGTCTACCTGGAATCTATCAGGCTGAGCACGCGCAAATCTCCGCGCAGCGTCGGCACAGGTCAGCGCCTGCCGATAGAGCTGACCGCGCTTGGGCGCGCCTACCTGTCAGCCGAGGATGAGCTTCGTCGCAACTCGCTGCTGCAGCATTTCCAAACGCGGCGCTGCGCCTCTCGCTGGGCAGAGCTGAGCAGGGAGATCGAGGATGCCATGCGCAGCGTCGAGCGCCATGGCTATTGCGCAGCATCCTGGCAACCGCAGGTGGTATCGATAGCCGCGCCTCTCGACCTGCCCTCCTATCGCGCCCACGCATTGAATATCAGCCTGTCGACCCGTGAAAGCATCGACAAGGTCATCGCGCGCTATTCGGGGCCGCTGATCGAACTGGCCACAACCCTCAGGAGCCAGTTGAGCGAGCGAATTGATTCATAGGAGGCCAACCAGCCCTCACCTATCGCTCCTGGCCCGGCACTCAGGATGCGCCTCTTGATTCAAAGCGCCGCGCCACTGCGATGAACCAGTGAACGCCTGGCATGAATATGCAGATCCGCACGATCTGAAACGAAACAATGATGGCAACGCTGTAACCAAGGAACTGCGCGGTCAGCGCCATTTCAGTGACCCCTCCGGGCGCAGCGCTCAGCACCATGACCTCCCAGGGAAGCCCAGTCAGGCCGGCGACCGCCACCGCCATCATGCTGGTCAGGAAAAGGAAAAACAGCATGGACAGGATGATGCAGAGCGTCAGCTTCATCTCCAGAAACAGCTCCCTGGTGAACACCGACCCCAGCCAGGTACCCAGAACGACCTGAGCGATGGCCAGGACCAGCGAGGGATAAGGCGCAACGTGCAAGCCACTGCTGGACACCGCAGCGGAAATCAGCAGAGCGCCGAAGAAGTAGGGGTTCGGCAATCTCAGCCATTTGAACAGCACCGCACCCGCCAGGGCGGAAACTGCCAGCAGCACGACACCGCCAATATCGAACCCACCGACCGCGCCCAAGGTACGGTCGGCATTTCCCGGCCAGCCATCCACCACATACAGAGCGATGGGAATGATCACCACGACGCTCGCGATTCTGATGGTTTGCGACAGCACCACCACGCCCCTGTCCAGACCGAAGCGTTCGGCAATCACCGCTGCCTCGACCGGGCTGGTGGGTATGGTGCAAAGCAACGCGGTCGAGTAATCGAGACGGGTAAAGCGCTTGAGCAGCAATGAAACGAACAGCGCACAGAGCCCAGTAAGCAGAGCCAGACCGACGATTTCGGGCCCCATTTCGAGGATGACCAGCAAGGCGTCCGGGGTAAATGCCAGACCTACGGTAGAGGCGATGATCATCTGGCCATAAGGTCGGGTTTTCGCCGAAATAGCCGTCTTCATCACGCCGCTCAAATACAGCGCAGCCGTCAGCAGCAACGGCCCGATCATGTACGGCAACGGCATGCCGATTTCCACAAACACCCGGCCCGTTGCAAAACAGAGCCCATACAGCAAAAGCAACCGGGCAAGGCCGGAAAGATCCATAGCCATCATGAAACCCTTAACCATCAACCAGCATCATCAGCAATCGCCAGAGTCGGCAAGAACCACAGCGCCGCCCCAGTGAAAGCAAATGCCGGACAGGAAACGGCCCGGAACGGCAAGCCATGGCTGACTCGCCGTTCCGGGCCATGAAGTACCCCGCTCTAACCCCTTTTAGCCAGGCGCTCGCACGGGACGCGATCGAGCGCCTTGTCCGCCGAAACTGCCGGCCGCTGAGAGGCCACCATCAAACGAGACGCTGACGGGTAAACCTGGCGCGCACGAACTTCAGAGCCGGCATCGCGAAGGACAGCACGGCGACCGCCAGCAAAACCAGGGTCAGCGGGCTGCTGTAGAACACCGCATAGTCACCGTTGGAAATAACCAACGCCCGGCGGAAATTGGTTTCGAGCATCGCCCCCAACACCAGCGCCAGGATGATTGGCGCGAGCGGGATATCCAGCTTGCGCAGCACGTAGCCGAGCACACCGAAGGCCAGGGTGACATAGACCGGGAACATCGAGTTTTCGGATGCGTAAGCCCCCATCAGGCAGATGGCCGCCACCGTGGCCGCGACCGCCGGGCGCGGAATGTCCGCCACCTTCGCCCAATACTTCGCGCCCGCCAAACCGATGATGATCATCACCGGCACACTGACCCACAGCGCAGCGATGACGGTGTAGGGAATCTCCGGGTTGGTGGTGAACAGCAGCGGCCCCGGCTGAATGCCATGGATCATCAGCGCGCCGATCATGATCGCCGTCGTGGGTGAGCCTGGAATGCCCAGCGCAAAGAGCGGAGCCAGCGCGCCGGACACCGCAGCGTTGTTGGCCGACTCCGAGGCAGCGATACCCTCGACGCTACCCTTGCCAAACTCCTCGGGCGTTTTCGAGGCTTTCTTCGACACCGCATAGGAGACGAACGAAGCGATGGAAGCCCCGGCGCCCGGCACCACGCCGATGACGTAGCCAATCAGGGAGCTTCTCAGCAGGTTGAATTTCAGCTTGCTGAAGGTCTTCAGCGGCACCGCCAGAATGCCGTTCATGGGATGACTCTTGACCTTGCCGGAAGGCCCCGCCTCGACCATGAACAGCACTTCGGAGAGTGCGAACAGCCCCAACAATACCGGTACCAGGGGGAAACCTTCGAAGAACTCTGGATTCGGGCTGAATCGGGGAATGCCGGTCTGCGTATCGAGGCCCACAGTGGCCAGCGCCAGACCAATGCCCATGGCAATGGCGCCTTTGACAGGCGAACCGTTGGACAGAGTGGAGACGAGGCTCAACCCCACCAGGGCCAGGGCAAAGTAGGCGGTAGGCCCGAAGTTGAGGGCAAATTCCGAGAGCGGAACCGCCGTCAGCAGCAGCAGGAGCGCACTGAGGAAGATACCGACGCCCGATGAAACGATCGATATGTTCAATGCAACGCCAGCCTTGCCTTGCTGAGTCAGGGGAAAACCATCCCATGACGTCGCGACCGCAGCCGCGGTTCCGGGTGAGTTGATGAGAATCGCGGAAATGGCACCGCCATATTCGGCAGCGGCATAAAGAGAGATCAGCGTCACGATCGACACCAGCGGATCGAGGCTGTAAGTAAAGGGAATCAGCAGAGCAACGCCGAGACTCGGGCCCAAACCCGGTAGAGAACCGATCATATATCCCAGCAGCGCACCGACGATCAGCCCAACCAACACCAAGGGGTCGGCAAAGGCCGAAAAACCGATCAAGATATTTTCGAACATGGTGTTACCTCAAGAAAAGCTGACGCCGAGAGCCAGGACGAAGATTGCGTACAAGCCAGCACTCAAACCCAATGAAACGGCAATGATCTGGATCGGCCGACGCTCACCGGCAACGAGCATGACCAGAGCAGACAACCCAGCAATCCCAATAACGGGCCCCAACTTATCCAAGTAACTACCGATACCCAGCAGCAGCAAAATCGCCAGCACTACCGATAGCGGACGAGAGGTGGTGACCACTTTCTGAGCCGACCGCCGAAAACACTTGATCACACCGAGACACAGCATCAATGTCACGGCGAAAAGCGTCGCAACCGCGATGATCACGGGAAACTCACCGACGCCTATTCCATTGGGGTTCATCGACGCGGGCAGCTGCAACGCATCCCAGCAGTACCAGCCAAACACCCCCAACAGGGTAACCCCGGCCAGAACATCCAACACACCCACAGGGGCTGTGACGACAGGCTCCGCCTTGCGCGAACCCTTCGTCGATTCTTTCGTTCTCGCTGAGGTCGTAGACGCACTCGATGTGTTCATTTGCACTTCCTCTCACCGCGAACCAAGGTCGCGGTTTTTCGCGCCTGCCAGTGGCGCGGTTGTTTTTATTGTGTGGGGTTGTCTACTTCCTGATGCCAGCAGGCATGTTCTTGCCCTGCTTCAGCCGTAGATTCGATAACCGGCAGTTCTCAACCCATCTCTCGTACTGCGCCCTCACTATGACCGAAGGCGCAGCCCCCCTGAACTGAGAATTTATTTGGCCTAGAGCAGCCAGTTGTTTGTCATGCCCAGCCAAATCTCAGGCAAGAGCAGCCGCAGACGCCTGAAATGCGCACATCGGCCGGTGTTCTGCTGCTCGAGTCAGTGCAGTAAATGAATAGCGGAAGAAACGATATCCCAACGTTTTGTTAGACCAGTCAGCATCTTTAGTCATTTGAACAGCTGGCGTGCTGACTCAAGAATGCTCGATAGCAGGACTGCATAACTAAACGTTCAAAGCGCCAATTTGGTTACCCATGACATCGCCAGCCTGCCATTGCGCCAGGCACAACTCGAATCGGTTTATTCAAATAAAAGAGATCCAATAATGAACCAGAACAGTCTCATCAACTTCAATCAGGAAAACGGGATTGCCGTCCTGACCCTGAACCGACCAGAAAAACGCAATGCGATGAGCGACGCCATGCGCGCCGAGCTGGTTCAGTTGCTGGAGAAGGTGCGCGATGATCGCACGGTGCGTGCGCTGATCATCACCGGCACGGGCAAAGGCTTCTGCGCGGGTGGTGATATCTCGGGCATGAAGGCGCGCATGGAGGCCGATCCGGCCGAGGTCGGCTTCAATGGCTGGGAGCGCCAGCAAGGCGTGCACTATGCCGCCAGCCTGCTGCTCAACCTGCCCATTCCGACCATCGCCGCCGTCAATGGCGCTGCTGCCGGTCTGGGCGCCGATCTCGCCCTGTCCTGCGACTTCGTCGTCGCTGCCCGCCCGGCCACCTTTACCTGGGCCTACATTGCACGCGGCCTGATCCCCGATGGCGGCGGCCTGTATTTCCTGCCACGGCGGGTCGGCCTGGCCCGGGCCAAGGCGCTGATCTTCAGCGGACGCCGCGTGGCAGCCGAAGAGACACTCGAACTGGGTATCGCAGACCGGCTCTGCGAGGCAGACGATCTGCTGAGCACTGCCATGGCCATGGCCGACGAGATGAGCCGCGGCTCGCGCACCGCCACCGCCCTGACCAAGTCCATCATCAACCGCAGCTACGAGATGACCGAACAGCAGGTGTTCGCCGAAGGCAGCAAGGCCCAGGGCATCTGCTACACCTCGCGGGAACACCGCGCCTCGGTGCAGGCCTTCCTCGACAGCACCAAGGAGGCCGGCAAATGAACCAGCTCGATGCCCTGCTCAACCCGAAAAGCGTTGCGGTCATCGGTGCCTCGGCAGATGCCAGCAAGACCTCGGGACGCCCGGTTTCCTATCTGCTCAAGCACGGCTTCGCGGGCGATATCTACCCGGTCAATCCCAAAGCCAGCGAGATCCAGGGGCTGCGCTGCTACGCCAGCATCGAAGAGCTGCCGCAGGCGCCTGACGTCGGTCTGGTGCTGCTCAGCGCCAAGCGCAGCATCGACGCCGTGCGCTCATTGGCCAAGATCGGCTGCAAGGCGGCGGTGGTGCTGGCCAGCGGTTTTGCCGAAGCCGGTGAAGGCGGTCTGAACCTGCAGGAGGAGCTGAAAGCCGCCGCCGGTTCGATGCGCATTCTCGGCCCCAATACCATTGGCCTGGTCAACCTGTCCGCCCGCATCCCGCTGTCCGCCAGCGGTGCTCTGGAGATCAGCGACCTGCCCGCCGGCCATGTGGCGGTAGTCTCGCAGAGCGGCGGCATTCTCGGCGCCCTGCTCTCCCGTGCCGCCGGTCGCGGCATCGGTCTTTCGTCGCTGATTTCCACCAGCAACGAGGTGGATCTGGAAGTCAGCGATTTCATCGACTACCTGGTGGATGACGACAACACCCAGGTCATCGCCCTCTATCTGGAAAGCGTGCGCAACCCGCAGCGTTTCCGTGAAGTGGCGCTGCGTGCCCGTGCCGCGGGCAAACCGCTGGTGGTGTTCAAGATCGGCCGCTCCGAAGCCGGCGCCAGCGCCGCCAGCTCCCACACTGGTGCGCTGGCCGGCGAATACCGCGTCTACGACGCCTTCTTCCGCGAGCTGGGGGTGATCCGCGCCAACACCTTCGACGAATTCCTCGACATCCCCGCCGTACTGGTCGCCGGGCGCCGCCTGGCTGGCCGCCGTGTGGCCATCCTGACCTCCACCGGCGGTGCTGGCACGCTGATCGCCGACAGCCTGGGCATGAACCATTTCGATACCCCGGCCCCGGATGCCGCCACCGCGGAGAAACTGCGCGCCCTGCAGGGCGACACGCCCAGCGCACTGGACCGTAACCCGATCGACGTGACCCTGGCCGGCCTGCAACCCGACCTGCTGCGCCAGGCAATCCGCACCCTGCTGGCCAGCGACAGCTACGACGCGCTGGTGGTGATCATCGGCTCCTCCGGCCTGGCCATGCCGGATCTGGTGGTCAGCGCCATCCAGGACTGCCTGGATACCAACGACAAACCCGTGCTGGCCTACGTCAGCCCCTATGCACCCGATACCCTCAAGCGCCTGAACAGCGCCGGCATTCCGGGCTTCAGCTCGCCGGAAAGCTGCAGCGCCGTACTCGCCGCCCTGGACCTTATCGCCCAGACGCTGACCTGCGTCGAAGCCGGGCCTGGCGTGCAGCTCCCCGAAGCCGCTACACGAGCCCAAGGCGCGCTCGACGAGGCGGCGGCCAAGGCGCTGTTCAGCCAGGTGGGGCTGCGGGTGCCACAAAGCCGTGTGGTCACCAGCCGCGAGCAAGCCGTGCAGGCCGCTCGCGAACTGGAACACCCAGTGGTGCTCAAGGTGCTGGACGCCAAGCTGCTGCACAAGAGTGATATCGGCGGTGTGGCCCTGCAGCAGACGGCCGACAGCATCGGCGCGCGCTTCGACACCATGGTCACGGACGTTGCCGGCCACGTCGGCTACCGCCCGGATCGCTTCCTCGTCGAAGCCATGGTTGCTGGCGGTCACGAGCTGATCCTCGGCGCCAACCGCGACGCCCTGGGCACCACCATTCTGCTGGGTGCCGGCGGCGTCACTGCCGAGCTGTACAAGGACACCGCGCTGCGCATGCTGCCCGAGCAGGGTGGCCTGACCCTGGAGCAGGCTCACTCGATGATGCAGCAGTTGATCACCTGGCCATTGCTCGACGGCTATCGCGGTTCCAAACGCCGTGATACCGAGGCGCTGGCCCAGGCCATCGTTAATTTCTCCACCCTGGTCGCCGCCTTTGGCGAGCGCCTGGTAACGGCCGAGATCAACCCGCTGTTCGTCCTGCCCGAAGGCCAGGGCGTGGTGGCGGCCGACGCCGTACTGGTGCTGGAGCAGGCAGGCGAAACCCAGGCCAGCGGAGAACGCCGTTATGGCTGAAGCCCTGAGCAACGGCCAGGTTCACCTGGCCTACGAGGACGAGATCGCCGTGATCACCCTCGACAACCCACCGGTCAACAGCAGCACCGATGCAGTCAGAAGAGGCATCCTCCACGCCCTGGCGAGCCTGGATAGGGCGCGGGCCCGTGCGGTGCTGCTGACCGGCGCCGGGCGCAACCTGATGGCCGGCGCCGACCTGCGCGAGCTGGAGAACGAGCCCACCGAACCCACCCTGCCCCAGGTGACGGCGGCCCTGGAAGCCTGCCCCCTGCCGGTGATCGCGCTGATCAAGGGCCATACCCTAGGCGGCGGTCTGGAGCTGGCCCTGGCCTGCGATGCCCGCCTGGCCACGGCCAATGCCAACCTGGGCCTGCCGGAAGTCACGGTGGGCATCATCCCCGGTGCCGGCGGTACCCAGCGCCTGCCCCGCGCGGTCGGCATGGGCACGGCGCTGGAGATGATCGTCAGCGGCAAACCGATCAAGGCTGCCAAGGCTCTGGAACTGGGCCTGGTGGATCATCTGCTGAGCGCCAGCGACGATGCAGGGCAACAGGCCGAAGCACTGGCCTTTGCCCGCCAATACCAGGGCGGCAAACGACCACTGAGCGCGCGCGCCGTGGCCACCGAGGAGAAGACCGCTCTGCATGCGCGAGCCCAGAAGCTGATCGCTGGCGCGCGCGGCCTGCCGGCAGCGGCGGTTGCCGCCGAGGTGGTGCTGGCTGCAAGCGAGATGAGTTTCTCGCAGGCCATCGGCAAAGAGCGCGCCGAGTTTCTCGCCCTGCGTGGCAGCGAACCGGCTCAGGCCCTGCGCTACCTGTTCTTCGCCGAGCGCGCCGAGCCCTATGTCCCATCGCAACCGACAGAAGCACGGGTGCTGGAGCGGGTAGCGGTCATCGGTGCAGGCACCATGGGCAGCGGTATCGCGCTGTGCGCACTGCAGGCCGGTTACAGCGTCGACCTGCTCGAGCTAAATCCGCAGGCGCTCGAGGCCGGCATCAAGCGCATCGAGGGTGAACTGGCGCGCGACGTCGAGCGCCAGCGTCTGAGCGTCGACAAGCGCGATGCCATGCTGGCCCGCCTCACGGCGCAGCAGGATATCCAGGCCATCGCCAGGGCCGACCTGGTGATCGAAGCGATCATCGAAGACATGGCGGCCAAGCAGGCGCTGTTCCAGCAACTCGCCGCCCAGGTGAGCAGCGACACCCTGCTGGCGACCAACACCTCCTACCTGGATATCGACGCAATCGCCGAAGGCATTCCTCACCCCGAGCGCATACTCGGCCTGCATTTCTTCAGCCCGGCGCAGCGCATGGCCCTGCTGGAAGTGGTGCGCGGCAGCGCGACCGGCGAGCAAACGCTGTGCACGGCGCTGAAATTCGCCGGGCACCTGAAGAAAAAGGCCATCGTCGTCGGCAACGCCTGGGGCTTCGTCGGCAACCGTCTGTACGCCGCCTACCGCCGCCAGTGCGAGTTCATGCTCGAAGAAGGCGCCAGCCCCGAACAGATCGACGCGGCTCTGGAGCAGTACGGCTTTGCCATGGGGCCATTCAAGGTGGCCGACATGTCGGGCCTGGATATCGCCTGGCGGATGCGCCAGCAGACCGTCGCCACGCGCCACCTGCGCCGCTACGTCGGTATCCCGGATCGGCTCTGCGAAGCCGGTCGCCTCGGCCGCAAGACGGCCAAGGGTTACTACCGCTATGGCGAGGACAACAAGCCACAGACGGACAGCGCAGTCGCCGAGCTCATTGCCGGCTATCGCCGCGACAAAGGCATCGAAGCCAGAGCCTTCCGTAATGAAGAAATCCAGCAGCGCGCCGTGCTGGCCCTGATCAACGAAGCCCTGCTGCTGCTCGCGCAAGGCGTCTGCCAGCGCCCGGAAGACATCGACATCGCCCTCGTCCACGGCTACGGCTTCCCGCGCTGGCGCGGCGGGCCGGTGTTCATTGCCCGCAGCATGGGGCCGAGCGAGCTGAATGCTGCCCTGGATGCTTTCGTCGAAGCCTCCGGCAAAGGCCAGGAGCGCGGCGATGCGGCCCTTCTGGAAGCTGGCACCCAAGCAGAGAAGGAGTGAGGAAAATGTCAGAAGCTTATATCTGCGATGCGATTCGCACGCCCTTCGGCCGTTTCAATGGCGCCCTGGCCTCGGTTCGCAGCGATGACCTGGCCGCCCTGCCCATCGCCGAACTGATGGCGCGCAACCCTGGCCTGGACTGGAGCCTGATCGACGACGTGATCTACGGCTGCGCCAACCAGGCCGGCGAAGACAACCGCAACGTCGCGCGCATGGCCGCGCTGCTGGCGGGCCTGCCGATCTCGGTGCCCGGCGCGACCCTCAACCGCCTGTGCGGCTCCGGCCTCGATGCGGTGGGCAGCGCCGCCCGTGCCCTGCGCTGCGGTGAGGCGCAGTTGATGATCGCCGGTGGCGTCGAAAGCATGAGCCGCTCCCCTTATGTGATGGCCAAGGCGGAGCAGGCCTTCGCCCGCGGCCAGCAACTGGAAGACACCACCATCGGCTGGCGCCTGGTCAACCCGAAGATGAAAGCGTTGTACGGCGTCGACGCCCTGACCCTGACCGCCGAGAACGTGGCCGAGGAAGAAGGCGTGTCGCGTGCCGATCAGGACGCCTTTGCCCTGCGCAGCCAGCAGCGCTGGCAACTCGCACAGGAGGCAGGCTTCTTCGACCGGGAAATCATGAAGGTAACAATCACCCAGCCGCGCAAGCCGGAACGAATCGTCAGCCTGGATGAACACCCGCGCCCAGATAGCTCCCTCGATGCGCTCAGCGGCTTGAAGGGCGTGGTCAAGGCTGATGGCACGGTCACCGCTGGTAATTCCTCGGGCATCAACGATGGTGCCTGCGCGCTGCTGATGGCCAGTGGCGAAGCCGTCGACAAACACGGTCTCAAGCCACGCGCACGAGTCGTGGCCATGGCCACTGCAGGTGTTGCCCCGCGCCTTATGGGCATGGGCCCGGTACCGGCGGTGGAAAAGGTCATGCGCCAGAGCGGTCTGAGCATCGAGCAGATGGACGTGATCGAGTTCAACGAGGCCTTCGCCTCACAGGCCATCGCCGTGTGCCGCCGCCTGGGGCTGCAGGACGACGACCCGAGGGTCAATCCCAACGGCGGCGCCATCGCCATCGGCCATCCGCTGGGCGCCTCCGGGGCGCGGCTGGTCACCACCGCGCTGAACCAGCTGGAGCGCCAGCAGGGCCGCTACGCGCTGTGCAGCATGTGCGTCGGGGTCGGCCAGGGCGTGGCGCTGATCATCGAGCGGGTCTGAGAGCCGACTACGCCCGCCTCCGTCCGGCTGCCAGCCTGCTTGCAGCCGGACCTTGCCAGCCAACCCTGGAGAGGATCATGAGTCATTTCTTCGAAGCCTCGATCAAGCCTCGCTTCAGCGAGACCGACATGCGCGGCCATATCAACAACACCGTGATTCCCGTCTGGCTGGCCGACGGCCGTGCGGCGCTGTTTCGCGAAGAACTCGGCTGTAAAGTGCCGACCATGGTGGTCAACCTCAACGTCGATTTCATGCGGGAACTGCACTGGGGAGAGCTAGTCACGGTACGCACTGCGGTTGCAAGGGTCGGCAATAGCTCCATCTGTTTCCAGCAGCAGTTGTGGCAAAACGCTGAGCAATGCGTGCAGGCGCATACGACGATCGTGACCCTGGATCCCGAAACGCGAAAACCGATACGCGTCCCTGAGTTTGAAAGAACTCGGTTGCATCCCTACATGGTAATTGCTGAAAGCTAAAACCTTGGGATTGCGGCGAGCGCCGCATGACATCGCCCAAAGCGCTGCCACGAAACAAAAACAGCCGCCCAAAGGCGGCTGCGTGACACGCGACTGGAGCGTGGTCAGGAGCAAAGCCCGGTCACGCCAAGAGGGTATTCCCAGCTCAGAACGGCACGATGACCATGAGCTGACTGTAAACGTTGGTGCCATTGCCACCGACCTGATTGCCGCCGTTATCGGCGCTCTTCTTCGGCTGATACAGCCCCAGCAGCGGGCTGATGATCAGGTTGTCGGTGACCGCCCACTCGGCATACAGATCCAGCTCGCGGGCATCGAGATTCAGGCTGCTGCGCTCATGCAGCGTGCGGAAATCGAAGTAGAGCGCCCCCAGGGTCAGCCTCTCCATCGGTGTGACCGTCAGGCCCAGGTGGTGAATGCGCGTATTGCTGTTGAAGGGGCCGGAGTAGTTGGCCGCCACTTCGCCCTGCAGCCAGGTGCCGTAGCCGGTGCTGAGACCAGTGAATAGCGAATCCCAGTCGCCCGAATAACGGGTGTAGCGATAGGTCAGGTTCGGCGACCAGGGGGCGTCGGCGAAGGTGTAGCCGGCCTCGGCATACCAGGCCTTTTCCACCCCGCTGTCGGCGTTCTGCCAGGCATACTCGAAGGCGAAGTTGGCGTTCTCGATGCCGGCGCTGCCCTCGCCCCGGATGCTGTAGACGTCGAGGTTGTCGCGCTCGCTCTGGATCGGCGTGGCCCAGCGCTGGTTGACGTCCAGGCCATGCACCCAGGTCAGGCCCAGGGTGCCGGCCTCGGTGGTGTAATCCAGGGTGCCGGCGGCCAGTTCGGTTTCGGCCTGGGCGCGGTTGTCGGATTTGAGCCAGACCACAGAGCCATGCAGCCCCTCCTCGCCGCCCAGGCGCAGCACGGCGGTGCGGTCGAAGGCGTGGCGTGCGGCAATGTAGTAGGCGCCGCCACGGTTGAGGTCGCCGTCCGCCGGGCCCTTGCCGAGGTTCGGGCCGTCGTCGTTGATCAGAAAACCACGACCCAGCTTGACCACCTGGCGCCCGGCGGAGAAGTCCACGCCGTCCTGGCCCAGCACGGGGAACAGATCCCCCGAGCGCCAGCCCAGGTAGGCATCCTCGATCTTGGTGGTGCGCTCCGTGCCGAGGGTGTTGCCCCCAGCATCACCGTCGCCCCAGGTACCCGAGCTGACCAGGGCGAAGGCCCCGTACAGGCTGCCGGCACTGCCCAGGCCCTGCTGGCCGCTGAAGCCGTACTTGATGAAGCCCTCGCGCCAGGTGGAGCCGCCCTCGGTGCCATCGTAGTTCTTGCGACTGTTCATCCAGCCGAACACGGCGAGCACATCGGCGTTCAGCTGGGTGTCTTCGCCGGCATAGAGTTCATAGGCCTGGCTCTGCCCGGCCAACGTCAGGCTGATGGCCAGGGCCAACCCGACCTTGCGGTTGTTGCGCGTGTTCATCTTCATGGGAGCTCCTCGGTGCTTGTGCAGGCGTTCTTATTGGTTTTCTGGAGGGGATAAACGCCCGCGCCGCCAGGCGCGGGCTAGCAGGCTCAATGCTTGGCCAGGGCGCTGCCAAGGGCGTCGACGATCAGGTCGGCCTCTGCGCAGGTCAGGGTCAGGGGCGGCGAAATGACGATCTTGTTGCCGATCGGGCGCACCAGTACGCCTTGCGCACGCGCGGCTTCGGCGATGCGCGAGGCCTGCCCGGAGGCCGGGTCGAGCGGCTGACGGGTGCGTTTGTCGGCGACCAGATCGACGGCGATCATCAGGCCCTTGCCACGCACTTCACCGACGACGTCGAATCGTTCGCTCAACGGCTTGAGCCCGTCGATCAGGTGCGCGCCGACCTTCGCCGCGTTGCCCGGCAGGTCTTCCTTCTCGACGATGTCCAGCACCGCCAGGGCGGCGGCGCAGGCTGTCGGGTGGCCGCTGTAGGTGTAGCCATGCATGATCACGTTGGCGAAGCCGGGGGCGTTCTCGATGGCATCGACGATGCGCTGGTTGAACACCGTGGCGCCCAGCGGGATGTAGCCGGCGGAGATACCCTTGGCCAGGCACAGGATGTCCGGCGCCACACCCCAGCCACGACTGCCGAGCATGCAACCGCTGCGGCCGAATCCGGTGACCACCTCGTCGGCGATCAACAGGATGTCGTGACGGTCGCAGACTTCACGCAGACGCGGCCAGTAGGCGGACGGCGGCACGATCACCCCGCCAGCGCCCTGCACCGGCTCGGCGATGAAGGCGGCGATGGTACCGGCGCCAAGGAAGGCGATCTGCTCTTCCAGCTGGCGGATGCAATGCTCGACCAGTTGCTCGGCGTCGTCACAATCCCAGGGGTTGCGGTACAGCCAGGGAGTGTCGAGCAGGTGGCAACCGGCAAGCAGTTGGCCGTGGTTGTAGTGATAGACGCCGTTGCCGCCGACCGAGGTGCCGCCAACGTGCACACCGTGGTAACCGTTGCGCAGCGAGAGGAAGCGGGTGCGGCCCGGCTGGCCGGAGGCGATCCAGTACTGGCGCGCCATCTTCAACGCGGTTTCCACGGCATCGGAACCGCCGGAGTTGAGCAGCACACGGGCCATTTTCTCCTGGGCGAACATCGAGGTCAGACGCTCGGCCAGGTCGAACACGCGCGGGTGGGCAATGCCGTCGAAGGTCTGGTAGTAGGCCAGCTCGTCGAGCTGAGCGGCGATGGCGGCTTTGACTTCCGGGCGGTTGTGACCGACGTTGACGTTCCACAGGCCGCCAACGCCATCGAGCATGCGGTTGCCGTCGATGTCGGTGATGTAGTTGCCGTCACCGCGGGCGATGATCAGGGTCTTGGCCCGGTTGGCCGGCGCCGAGGCACTCATCGGGTGCCAGAATTTCTTTTCCGCTGTCTTGTATTTCGCGTACATGGCTTCGCCCTGCGCTGCTTCGGGAGTTTCGCTGTGCTTGAACATGGCATTGGTCGACATGGGGATGATCCTCACTGCTGAGCCGCAGGCTTGCGGACGAACAACAGCTGCTGAGTGGTGAATTCCAGCAGCCCTTCCTGGCCGAACTCGACGCCGAAACCGGACATCTTGCAGCCGCCGAATGGGGTGTTGGGTTGGATCTGGGCGTGGCAGTTGACCCAGGCCACGCCGCTTTCCAGGCGCGCCGCGACGGCCTGCGCAGCGGCCGCATCAGGCCCCCACACCGAGCCGCCGAGACCCATGGTGCTGGCGTTGGCGCGGCGCAATGCGTCCTCCACGTCGTGGTAGGCGATCAGCGGCAGCACCGGGCCGAACTGCTCCTCGTCCACCAGGCGCTGGCCATCGCTGACGCCGGTGACGATGGTTGGCGGGTAGAAGAAGCCGGCGCGCGGCAGCGGCGCCCCGCCACACAGCACCTGGCCGCCCTGGACGCAGGCGTCGTTCACCAGTTCGGTCACCAGTTCCAGCTGCTCGGGGTTCTGCACCGGGCCGAAGGTGACGCCCTCCTCCAGGCCATCGCCGACCACCTGGCGCCGGGCGATGGCGGCCAGCGCCTCGGCGAAGGCCTGATACTGCGACTCGTGCACATACAAGCGCTTGAGCGCGGCGCAGGTCTGGCCCATGTTGAGGAAGGCGGCCTGGAAGATGTCCTCGGCCACCGCCTCGACCGGCGTGCCGGGCAGGACGATGGCGGCGTCGTTGCCGCCCAGCTCCAGGGTCAGGCGCTTGAGGTTGCCGGCAGCGGCCTGCATCACGCGCTGGCCGGTCTCGGTGGAGCCGGTGAAGACGATCTTGTGGATGCCCGGATGGCTGGCGATGGCGCTGCCGAAACCACGCTCGCCGGTGACGATGTTGATGACCCCGGCCGGGACGTGACGGGCGATAATCTCCACCAGGCGGATGGTGCTCAGCGGCGTCAGGCTGGACGGTTTGCTGATCACGCAGTTGCCTGCACGCAGCGCCGGCATGATGTGCCAGATGGCGATCATGAACGGCCAATTCCAGGGCGTGATCGAGGCCACCACGCCCAGCGGCTTGCGGTGCAACTCGACGCGCTGGCTGGCGGTTTCCTCCACCAGTTCCACCGGCAGCTCCTGCGCGGCGGCGTAGCGCGTCCAGGCAACGCCTCCCATGACTTCGGAGAAGGCCAGCGCCAGCGGCTTGCCCTGCTCCAGAACGATCAGCCGAGCCAGCGCCTCGGCCTCCTGCTCGATGTCATCGGCAATGCGTGTCAGGCGTTCGCAACGCTCCTTGCACGAGGTGCGGCCCCACTGGGCAAAGGCTCGCTGGGCCGCTTCCACGGCCTGCTCCAGTTGCGCCACGCTGGCGGCTGGGCAATGGGCGAATGCCTGCTCGTTGGCCGGGTTGATCACCGCAAAGTGACCGCCTTCACCCGGCACTTGGGCTCCGTCGATGAGCAGTTGATAGTCGTTCATATGAAGCATCCCCTGGCCGCCGGCAATACAACGAGCACGGCGGTTAGCTGGTGGTAGAGGTGGTGAATGCCTGCAGCCCCTTAGAGCTTGTGGCTGCCTAGGGCCTGGAAGCGTTCGGGCGACACACGGCGCAGACGTGCGGCAAGCATCACGCCGACGAAAAGTGAAATCGGAATCAGGATGCACAGGCCGTAGGAGAGCAACTTGCTCGAGCCGGTCAGCACATCGAAATGGATCACCGCCACCACCAGCACGCAGAGCAGCGCCACACCGGAGAACGCCGGCAGGATGAAGCGGCGCAGCATGCCCAGCCCCAGTTCCGGGTGACGCCGGAAGTACGCCAGCACCGCGATCGAGGTCAGCGCCATGAGCAGGATCAGCGACAGCGCGGCCAGGCTGGAGAACCAGGCGAACAGTTGCAGGATCGGGTCGGCACCGGCGGCAGCGAATATCAGCACCACCACGGCGGCGATCAGGCTCTGCAATGCCGAGCCCATGTGCGGGCTCTGGTGGATGCGATGGGTGGTACCCAGCAGGCCATGCAGCAGGCCGTCGCGCCCGGTGGCGTAGAAATAGCGCGCCGCCGAGTTGTGGAAGGCGAGCATGCCGGCGTAAATGCTGACCAGGAACAGCACGCGGATCACCTGGGTCAGCTCGGCGCCGACGAAGTGGTCGGACAGGCCGTAGATGAATGTGGTCGGGTCCTCCAGCGAGAGCAGCAGCGGCACGATCTTGTCGGAGCCGACACCGATCACCATGGCCCAGATCGAAATGCCGTAGAAGCAGCCGATCAGCAGCACCGAGGCATAGGTAGCCACCGGAATCGCACGCTGCGGGTTCTTCGCTTCCTCGCCATAGATGGTGGTGGCCTCGAAGCCGATGAAGGCGGCGAAACAGAACAGCAGGCCGATCGACGGATTGCCGCTGAACACGTGCTCGGGCTTGAACGAGTCGAGGTTGATGCCGTGATCACCGCCGCTGCGCAGAATGGCGATGTCCAGGGTGAGAATGGCCACGTACTCGGCGATGACGATCACCGACAGCACCCGCGCCGACAGGTCGATATTGCGATAGCCGAGAATGGCAATGCTGGCCATCGCCATCAACGAGTAGACCCACCAGGGCATATCGATGGCGAACACCGCCGACATGGTGCCGGAGGCCACACCACCGAACATGCCGTACAACCCCACCTGCAGGATGTTGTAGGCGAACATCGCCAGCACGCCCGAGGCCCCGCCGGCCAGCCCGCCCAGGCCGCGAGCCGAGAAGGCGTAGAAGCCACCGGCGTTGGTCACGTGCCTGGCCATGGTGGTGTAACCCACGGAAAAGGTCAGCAGCACCAGCAGCGTCAACCCCAGCAGCACGGGGGTGCCGGCGCCGTTGCCGAGCATGATGCCGATGGGAAAGCCGCCCGCCAGGACGCTCAGCGGGCTGGCCGCGGAAACCACGAAGAAGATGATGAAACCGACGCTGAGGGCGCCACGCCGCAGCTCGTTGGAGCCGACGGTCGGACTGGTGTATACGCTCATTTTCTTGACCTTATTTTATGAGGCAGTCGTTGGAGGACTGGTGAGCCGCTCGTGCTCATGCCAACCAGCGAATTCGTTGTTGTAGTCACGCTAGCGATTTCGATGCTAGGCCCATCCCCTGCCAGGCGTTAGCCCAAATCGGCAGCTTCGAAAGCCCTGCACCGACATGACGCAGCGCCCGCACATGCCCAAGGTCATGGCTGCCGATTTGGGCTAACGCCCCTTCTTTCGCCCTTCCTATAGTGGCTCCACAGCCGCGCGGCGGGAGCAACGCTCCGCCTCTTGACGCCCCGACAGAACAAGAACAATCCGAGGCCTGAACCATGATCCGTGGCAGCATCGTTGCCCTCGTCACCCCCATGACCGAGACCGGCCAGATCGACTACCCGGCCCTCGACGTCCTGATCGACCTCCATCTGCAGCAAGGCAGCCACGCCATCGTCGCCGCTGGCACCACGGGCGAATGCTCGACCCTGGATGTCGAGGAGCACCTGAGCGTCGTGCGCCATATCGTCGAGCGGGTTGGCGGACGCCTGCCGGTGATCGCCGGCACCGGCAGCAACTGCACGCGCGAAGCCGTGGCGCTGACGGCGGCAGCCGCCGATGCCGGCGCCGACGCCTGTCTGCTGGTCACGCCCTACTACCTGCGCCCGACCCAGGAAGGGCTGTACCGCCATTTCGCCGAGATAGCCCAAGCGGTGCCCATCGCGCAGATCCTCTACGACGTACCGGCGCGCACCGCCTGCACGCTGCTGCCGCAGACGGTGGCCAGGCTGGCCGAACTCGACAACGTCATCGGCATCAAGGAGGCCAGCGGCGATCTGGCCCGTGCCCAGGAACTCCTGGCACTGACCGGCAGCGACTTCGCCCTTTACTCCGGCGACGACGCTAGCGCCGCGGAGCTGATGCTGCTGGGCGGTCGCGGCAATATCTCGGTGAGCGCCAACGTCGTGCCACGCGCCATGGCCCGGCTCTGCGAAGCCGCGCTGCGTGGCGATGCGGCCCAGGCCCGTGCGCTACAGGCGCGCCTGCAACCCCTGCATGCGGCCCTGAGCCTGGAGAGCAACCCCATCGCGGTGAAGTACGCCCTGCATGCCATGCAGTTGATTCAGCCGGGCATCCGCCTACCGCTGACCTGGCTCGCCCGACAGCACGAGGCGCAATTGCGCCAGGCCCTGGACGACTGCCTCGGCACGCTCCAGATCTGAGTCCGCTTTCCACGCAGCACGAGGAGCTCGGCCATGTCTTTCCAGCGCATCAGCATCCAGTGGCGCATCAGCTTGCTCAGTGGCTGCAGCCTGCTCGCCGTCGTCGCCGTGGTGCTGGGCATCACCCTGTACCAGGCGCACCGCAACGCCGAACTGTTCAAGCGCGAGAGCACGCGCATCCTCGACGAGTCGGCGCAGGCGCGCCTGGCGGCCAGCGCGGTGGCGCAGAAGCTGCGCATCGAGCATTTCTTCCGCGCCATGCAGCTGTATGGCCAGGGCATCGCCGGGCAGGTACTACAATTGCGCACGCAACAACCAGCGCTGGTCGGTTCCAGCGAACGGCTGCGCCAGGACTTGGTCGAGCTGATCCACGACGCCCTGCTCGCCAGCCCCAGGACGCTCGGTATCTACCTGGTCATGCAGGCCGACGCGCTGGATGGCCGAGACAGCGAGTTCGTCGCCCGCGAGGCGCTGGCGAGCAACGAGACAGGCCGCTTCGCCCTGTACTGGTCGCAAAGCGAGCCCGGCGATCTGGTGCAGGCGACCCTGACCGAGGAGAACATCACCGTCAACAACGCGCCGGCCGGCGCCGAGCCGGAGAATGCCTGGTACCTCTGCCCGCTACAGAGCGCCCGGCCCTGCCTGGTGGAACCCTATGCGGTGGAGGTGGAAGGTCGCAGCACCCTGATGAGCAGCCTGTCCATCCCGCTGCTCGACAACGGCCGCGTGATCGGCGTACTGGGTTTCGACATCAGCCTGGCCACCCTGCAGCAACTTGCCGAGGCGCTCAGCGCCGAGTTGTATCAGGGCCAGGGCTCGGTCCATATCCTCTCCGCCACCCACCTGCTGGCCGGACACAGCGCCCAGCCCGGCAGCTTGGGTAAACCCTTCACCATTACGCCTACTGACAGTGCTGACAGCTTCCAGCTGAGTCAGGTGTTGCAGCCCCTGGACGATGCCCGGCCGTGGCAACTGCATATCGCCATCCCCTACCAGCAGCTGCATGCCCCGGCCCAGCAGTTGCAGGCGCAGATGGATCGTGGCCAGCAGCAAGCGCTGTGGCAAAGCCTGGGCCTGGGTCTCGGCGTCAGCCTGCTCGGCGTGCTGCTGATCGGCCTGAGCGCACGCAGCATCAGCCGCCCGCTGCAACGGGTGGCCGAGATGCTCGACGAGCTGGTGCAAGGTGACGGCGATCTGACCCGGCGCCTGCCCAGGCAGCGCAGCGACGAACTGGGCCGGCTGGTCACCGGTTTCAATCGTTTTCTCGACCACCTGCAACCCATGGTCAGCGAGATTCAGAAAGCGGCCCTGGGTACTCGCGAAACCGCCGATCGCTCCGCCAGCGTCGCCGAAGACATCAATGCCGGCATGCACCGTCAGCATCAGCAGGTGGAGCAAGCGGCCGTGGCCCTGCAACAGATCAATGCCAACGCCCAGGCCGTGGCGAGCAGTTGCGTACAGGCCGCCGAGGCGGCACGGGCCGCTGATCAGGCCGGTCAACAGGGCGTCGAGTCCTTCGCCAGGACTACCGAGACCATCACCCAACTGGATCACCGGCTCGAATCGGCCATGCAGGAAGTGCAGGCGCTGGCCGCCAGCAGCAAGGAAATCGGCCAGGTGCTCGACGTGATCTGCACCATCGCCGAGCAGACCAGCCTGCTGGCCCTCAATGCCGCCATCGAGGCAGCCCGCGCCGGCGACCAGGGCCGCGGCTTCGCCGTGGTGGCCGACGAGGTGCGCCACCTGGCCGACAACACGCAGAACTCGGTGGGCAAGATCCGCCTGGTGGTGGAAAACCTGCAGCAGCTCAGCCGTGACGTGGTCAGCGCCATGCACGGCAGCCGCGAGCAAGCCAGCAGTAGCGTCGGCCTGCTCGATGAAACCCGTGCGGCGCTGCGCACCATCGGCGCGGCCATCGGCGTCATCGACCGGATGAACCGGCAGATTGCCGATGCTTCAAAGGCGCAGAGCGCCGGGATCGAAGATGTCGCCCATCGCGTCGACGGCATCCGCGACATCAGCGCGACCCTCACCGCCCAGGTCGAGGCGTCGTCGCACATCGGCCGCTCCCTGCACGACATGTCCATCCAGCAACAGCGTCTGGTGGAGCACTTTCGCACCTGACCCGCACCTCAAGAGGCCATCCCATGAAACGTCTGCTCTATCCGCTGCTTCTCATCGCCAGCCTGCAGACCCAGGCCCAGGACGTGCTGCGCTTCTACAGCTGGAAGGACTATTTCGACCCCGCGGTACTCAAGGACTTCGAAACGCAGACCGGCATCCGTGTCGACTACCAGGCCTACACCACCGCGCAGGAGCTGGATCAAGCGCTGCGCAATGGTGAATCCTACGACCTGGTGGTGCCCAGCCACTTCATGCTCAAGCAACTGATCGCCGAGCAGCGCCTCACCCCAATCGACAGTAGGCGCCTTCCCAGCTATGCGCAGCTCGACCCCTGGCTGCTGTCGATCCTCGCCGGCATCCCCAGCGCCAATCAGTACAGCGTGCCCTATCTGTGGGGATCGATCGGTATGGCGATCAATCCCGAGACAGCCCAGGCGGCCTATGGCGCGCCGCTACCCAACAGCTGGGCGCTGCTGTTCGACGAGGCGCAGTCGGCCAAACTCAGCGCATGCGGTATCGGTATGCCGGATGCGCCAGAAGAGGTCACCTCCCTGCTGCTCAACTACCAGGGGCGTCGACTGTCTGCCAGCAGCAACCGGCTGATCGCCCGCAGCCTGCAAACGCTGACCGCGCTGGCGCCGCGACTACGCGCTCTGGACAACTGGGAACATATCGACGCGCTGGCTGCAGGCCGCTTGTGCCTGGCCATGACCTGGAGCGGGCACGCCCTCAAAGCTATGCAGGACAACCCGCAGCTAACCTACCGCATTCCCCAGGAAGGCGCGGCCATCTACATCGACACCCTGGCCATTCCCAGCAATGCCCGCCAGCCCGAACTGGCCTATCGGCTGATCGACTTTCTCATCGCCCCGCGCAACGCCGTACGCAACGCCAGGGCCACCAGGTTCTATGCCCCGCTGCCGAGCGAAGCCGAGGAGCTGCAGGCACTGATCGCCGAAACGCCACTGCAGGTTCTGACCACGGCGCAGCGGCGCAGAAGCTACCTGTTGGAAAGCCTGTTGCCCGCCCAGCAGCAGACGCTGGAGCAGAGCTGGCAGCAGTTCAGGAACGCCGCCAGCCAGGTGCAGCCGGGGCAATGAAGACGCTATGCGCGGCGTGTTTCGGAAGGGTATTCGCCGAACAGCGCGCGGTAATGGCTGGCGAAATGACTGAGGTGATAGAAGCCCATTTCGGCAGCGGCTTCGCCAACCTTGAGCTCGGCGGCCGAGGTGCCGTTCAGGCGGCGGCGCACCGCATTCAGGCGCAGGTTGCGCAGGTACTCCACCGGCCGCGTGCCGGTGATCACCTGGAAGCTGTTCTGCAAGGTACGCCGGCTGACGCGCAGCTGCTCGCACAGGTCGATGATGCTGATGGGTGATTCGCCGCCCGCCTCCATCGCCAGTTCCTGGCTGCGTTTGACCAGATAGGCGCACACCGCCGAGCTGCCACGGCGATCACGGCCCTCTTCGCAGGCGTTGCTGAACAGATCGAGAAAGGCATCGAGCAGGGTGTCTTCGAGCATCTTCTCGACGGCGGCATTGACCGGCTCGCTGCGCTGTAGCAGGCATTCGAAGATCGGGTAGATACGCTGGCGCACGCGTTGCAACGCCGGCTCGGACAACGCCAGTTGCGGCATCGACTTGAGCAGTTCGATCTTGTTCGAGGACAGCTCCAGCGCCGCCAGCTTGGCGAAACGCACCAGATCGACATTGGCGCCGAGGAAACACAGGCCTTCAGGCGAGTGCAGTAGAAACTCCTCACCATCGCGCAGCAGCACCACGTTATGCGCGCCGACCTTCTGCCCGAGCACCAGCGGCGAACGGTCGAGGCTCATCAGCAGGGCGATGCACAGCCGCCCCTTGGGCGCGCGGCCATGCTGCACGATGCGCTTGCCCAGGCTCTCCTGGAATATCTGGAAGTGGTCGGCCGCCACCTGGCGCAATTCGCTGGAGAAACTTCCGCAACTCTGCTGGTCGTAAACCTGCTGCCAGCCCAGGATGGAGCTTGCATGTTGCTGCGGGTCGGAAAAGGAACGAATCTCGCTGAACATGACCATCGCCTCTCTGCGCCATGCACCGTCAGGAAAAACTCGTCCCTGAACCGCCACGCGCTTTCTTAGCTTAGTTATTCGAAGCGTAGAGCCAACTCTACTCCCATCATCTGCACGCTGTATTCACCCTGTTGCACATCCACCGGCGCCAGCAGCGCGCCGGAGAGAATCACCTGCCCGGCACGCAGCGGCTGGCCATCGGCCAACAGCCGGCGCAGCAGCCAGAGCAGGTTGCGTTCGGGACCATCGCCTGCCTCGGCACTGCCGAGCAAGGCACCCTCATGGGCCAGGCGGCAGCTGATCTGGCGGCAGGCCTGTGCCTCGAACGCCTGCCAGGGGCCCAGGCAATACAACCCTGCGGCGGCATCGTCGGCGAGGAAGGCGCCGATATCGAAGCGCCAACCCTGCCAGCGGCAGTCGGCGATTTCGAAGGCCGGCGCCATCCGCGCCACGCAGGCCAACAAGCTGGCATCGTCATGGCGGCCAGGCTCGATATCGCGGCCCAGCTCGAAGGCCACTTCCACTTCCAGCTTGGGCGCGATGAGCTGCGCCAGCGACAGCCGGCTACCCGGCGCACGCTGCATGTCGGTGCTGAGCCAGCCATATACCGGCTCGCTCAGGCCCAGGCGTGCCTGGGCTGGCGCGCCGCTGAGCGCCACCTTCCAGCCACCGAGGGCCACGCCGGCGTGCGCCAGCCCCGCGCGCTGTAGCTGATAGCCCTGCTGCAGAGTCAGCGACTGTTGCAAAGTCGCTAGCGGCTCGGCGCTATCCCATGCCTGGCGCAACGCCGCAGGCAGATCGTTCAGCCCGCTCATGACAGCTGCCGCGCCAGCTTGCCCAGCACGTCGTTCAGACGTTCGGGCGTGGTGAGAGCGGCCACGAAACGGTCCGGCCGGATCACCACGATGTTGTCGCGGGCCTTGGAAAACCATTCGGCCAGACGGTTATCCGCATCCTCCACGCTGATCACCCCGTCGCTGCTCAGCGGCTGGTTGCGCGCCCCGCTACGCGAGCGGTTGACCTGGATAAAGCGAGTCTCCAGGCCAGCCCAGAATGCCTGGGTCTCCTCACTCAGCTGCTCGAGCGGGTTGCAGCGGTAGCCGACTACCGCATACCAGGGGCCCAGCACCTGGTCGAGACGCATGCGCTCGCCGCTTGCATCTTCCACGTCCGGCTGGATGAATAGCTGGCCGACCAGATCGTCCTCGCGCAGATCCTGGCGCTCGTGGTGCACCAAGCCCTTGGCCAGCGTGGCCCTGGGCTTGAACTTGAACTCCGAGAGGTGCGAGCGCAGGTTGTCCACCGTGTTCACGGCCTGGAACAGCCAGTCCCGCACGCCGGCCACCAGCGGGTTGGTCATCCCGAGCATGGCGCCCATGTTGTCGGCCAGGGCGATCAGGTCGGTGGCATGGCCACGACGCTCCTGATCGTAGCTGTCGATGATCGCCGGACTGGCGCGGCCCTTGAGCACCGCGGCCAGCTTCCAGCACAGGTTGGCGACATCGCGCAGTCCGGAATTTAGCCCCTGACCGGCCCAGGGCGGGGTGATGTGCGCGGCATCGCCGATCAGCGCCACCCGGCCAGAGACGAAGCGCTCGGCCACCCGCGAGTTGTGGGTGTAGGCGCGGATACGCACGATGTCGAGCTGATCCACGGCCTCGCCGATATGGCCGCGAATCAGGCGGCGGATATTGCCCTCCTCGCACATCGTCTCCTCGTTCTCGCCTTCGAGCAGCATGAACTCCCAGCGGCGCTGGCGGTACGGCAGGTAGATGCACACGAATGGCCGCTGCGGGTCGGCGTGCAGCGCGGTGTAGGGCGCATCCAGGGTGTCGTTGGCGGCATCGACCACCACCCATTTGCGCGGGTGGGTCAGTCCCACTAGGGAAATGCCCAGTTGCTTGCGCACGCAGGAGCGGCCACCATCGGCGCCGATCACATAGCGCGCGCGCAGCTCGTAGGTGTCACCAGCCGCATCGCGCACCTGCAGGGTGACGCCATCGTCGTCCTGCTCCAGCGCCAACATCTCGTGACCTTCGCGCAGGTCGACGCCTTCGTGGCGGACCAGCTCCTCGCGCAGAGTGCCTTCGAGCAACTGCTGCATGAAGATGTTGCGCATCGGCCAGCCATAGTTGGCAACGCTCGGCTTGACCTCGGCGAAGCACACGCCGCGCGCGTTGTAATAACGCAGCGGCACGTTGGCAATCATGTCGCGGTGCGCGCGCTCGGCCACGCCGATGGTCTGCAGCACGCGCAGCGCCTCGTCATCCATGCCCACCGCGCGCGGATACGGCAGGATGCCTTCGGCCAGCTCCAGCACCACGCAGTCGATGCCGTACAGGCCCATGTAATGCGCGGCGGTGATGCCATTGGGACCGCCCCCGACTATCACGACCTGGGTAGTTTCCCGTTTCATCTTTGCTCACCCTTTTCTTGTTCTGATGGCTTGGTCATTTCCCGAAGATAACCGGCAACGACGCGGTTGAACGCTTCGCTCTGGTCATCGTGCACGTAATGGCTCGCCCCGGCGATCTCCAGGGTGCGGATGTTGCTGTTCTGTTCCTGCATCGCCGCCAGGGTGGCGGGTGGCAGGAAGTCCGAATTGCCGCCCCGCACGAACAGCGTCGGGCAGTCCAGCGCGCGCACGGCCGGCCACAGGTCGACCGGCTCGATGCTCAGACGCGCCTCGGCGATGCCTTGCTGGTCATGGCGCCAGACGATGCCCTGCGCCGTTTCCTGCATGGAGTGGGCCAGGCGCGAAGCCAGGCCCTGCTCCGACAGGCCGGGGCGCGACCTGATCCAGAATGCCCGCGCCGCGTCCCAGTCGGCGAATACCAATGGCGTCTGGCGCATCTCGCGGCGGATGCGCTCGGCGCCATCGCCGACGCTCGACGAGCCGGGGCCGATGTCCTCGATCACCAGCGCCAGCAGGCGCCCCGGATGCTGGCGGGCGTACTCCAGGGCATTGGCGCCGCCGAGGGAATGGCCAACCAGGGCAAAGCGCTGCAACCCCAGGTGCGCGACCAGGTCTTGCAGATCCTGGACGTAGGACGCGGTGTGGTAGCTGCTGCTCTCGGCCCAGTCACTGAGGCCGCGGCCGCGCTGATCCAGGGCGTAGCAGCAGAAATCATCACCCAGTGCGCCGGCCAGCGATTCCCAGGTCTGCGCATAGGCGCGCAGACCGTGCAGCAGGATCAGCGGCGTGCCGTCCGGGTTGCCCCAGCGCAGCACATGCAGGCGCAAGCCGCTGCGGTTGTTGAAGAACTGGCTGTGCACGGTCATGGCAAGGCTCCGCATCAGGTCAGGCCGTTGTCGCCCTTGATGTCGCAGGCTTGCAGGCCGCCCAGGCGCGCATGCAGACGACCACGGGTGGCGAAGGCCCAGATGATGATCACTTCGTCCGGCGCCGGGCCGTCGCCGAAGGTCACCGACACGGTGTCGTACTGGGCACGCACGTAGAGCGCGTCCTTGTGCGCCAGCGGCACGTCGATGGTGCAGCCCGGCGCGCCGCGCTTGCCGGTGGACGGCACCCAGGACTTGCCACCACCCAGGGCCGCGCGTACCGGGTCGGCCGCCGGGTTGGTGAGGAAGGCATTGCCGTGCTCGTACTCGCTATTGGCGCCGACCAGGCAGGCCTTGCCGTAGCTGAGGATCTGGCGCTCGCCGGCCAGCTCGCGGATGCGCCGGCCGAACTCCTCGCCCAGTGCTGGCGAGTCGTCGATCAAGCCGCTCAGATCCTGGCTGAAGCGCCCGGCGTAAGGGTTGTGCACGGCGGCGGCGATCACGTACTTGAACAGCGGCTCACCATCGGCCAGTTGCCCGGACTCGTTGGCCAGGGTTTCCTCGGTGAAGCTGTACCACTTGCGGATGTGATAGCTGGCGAAATTGCTCGGTTTCATGGCGTTGTCCTTAGAGAGGGTCGAGCTTGATGTCGCGACTGGGCGCGCAGGCGGCCTTGAAGCGGGCCTTGGCGCGGTCGTCGTCGTGATCGGTCTCGAGAAAGAATTCCAGACGGTTGCCGTCCGGGTCGTTGAAGTACAGGCCGTTGCCAATCTCGTGGTCGGTGATCTTGACGATCTCCACGCCCTTGCTCAGCAACATGCCGTAGAGCTGGCGCAGGGTGGTCATGTCACCGGCGATCTCCATGCCGTAATGCTGCAGGCCCAGCCCACCCTGGTGGGCGCCGGGGGCAGCCTTGATCAGGGCGATATCGTGGTGTTTGCTGCCGAAGGCCATCATCACCCAGGCCTCGCCACGCGCACTCTCGTGCATGCCGAGCACATCGGCATACCAGAGCGCGGAAGCATCCGGGTCGGTGACGAACAGGGACAGGTGGGTACGCACGACCTCGACTTTCATGGCGGAGCTCCTCACTTCTTGCTGGCGATGGATGTATGGCCAGGCTTGATCTGCGCCACGGCGGGCGTCCACAACACGTCGGCGATCTCGCTGAAATCGCGCCACTGCTTGAGCCAGCCGTCACCACCGTTGTCCGAGGTGAACAGGTGGCCGTACTTGGTGCCGGCGATGATCTGCCGCGGGTTGCTCGGGTTGATGCCGATGGCCCAGACGCAGGAGTTGGGTTGCTGCGGCAGCGGCAGCACCTCCCAGGTTGCCGCCGCATCGCGCGACACGAGGATCTTGCTGGTGGTGCCCGGCGTACCGTCGGAGATGCTCAGGTAGACGGTGTCTTCGCTGCCCAGCGGCGCGTTCATGGCACGCACGTAGTACAGACCGAAGTCGTCCTTGGCCAGTTGCCCGCTCCAGGTCAGACCTTCGTCCTCGCTGCGGTAGATGGCGTTGACGCACACTACCACCACAATCTTCCTGCCATGGTTGGGCATGACCAGGATGTTGTGGATGTCCGAGTTGTAGTCCCACAGCAGACGATCGTCGACGCGGGTGAAGCTGTCGCCGCCGTCGCGGCTGTGGAACAGGCCGCCCTCCTCCAGGCCAAACCAGACCTGGTTGCGATCAGTCGGGTCATAGGCGAAGGCCAGCAGGCGCGGCTTGCTCACCCCGGCGCAGAACTCGGGAATCTCCACCGGCACGCGGTACCAGCTCTGCCCGCCGTCGAGGGTGCGCCATAGCACGGCGCGCGAAGGCGCACCGGTGCCGACGAAGATACGCTGCGAATCCTGCGGATCGACCGCCACCTTCCACACCGTCTGGCCGTTGAAGGGCGAATCCACCAGCTCCCAATGGCTGCCGACGTCGTGGCTGACGATCAGGCCGATATCGGCGCCGGCGTAGATCACTTCCGGGCGCTGCGCATCGAGGCTCAGCGAGCGGGTGATGGCGTCGAACTCCAGCGGCTGACCGAGGCCCTGGCGGTGCCAGGTGCTGCCGTTGTCGGCGCTGCGGATGATGGCCTGGCCAACGGTGGCGACCAGAAAGGTTCCGTTGCTCATAGCTGCTTGCTCCTCAGATGAAGATGCCGCGGGTCAGGCCGCCATCGATGCCGATGGACTCGCCAGTGATGGCGCCCGCCTTGGGCGACGCGAGAAAACCGATCAGCCAGCCCATCTCGATCGGCTGCAGGGTGCGGCGGATCGGCGTGGCGTCGATGTAGCCCTGCTCCACCTGCTGCGGGGTCTTGCCCTGCTTCACGCCTTCGCGCTCGTAGAGTTCCTGGATGTGCGGGGTGTCGACCACGCCGGGGTGGATCAGGTTGACGGTGATGCCGTCCGGGCCGAGCTGGTCGGACAGGGTCTTGGTCATATGGGCGATGGCCAGGTTGCGCATGCCGGACAGCACCTTGCTGCCACGGCCGGTGAGGCCGCCGATGTTGATGATGCGGCCGAAGCCGGCGGCCTTCATATGCGGGGTCACCGCCTTGGCGCAGCGGAAGTAGCCGATCACCTTGGTATTGAGGTCCGACAGCAGCTCGTCGTCGCCGGCGTGCTCGATGTCGTTGCGCACCACGCCCGATGGCGCGGCAGCACCGTTGACCAAGATGTCGATGCGGCCGAAATGCTCCTTGGCCTGCTGCACCATGGTCGATACGGCCTGCATGTCATTGGTGTCGCAGAACAGCGGCAGCACTTCGTTGCCGGTCTCGGCGCTGATCTCTTCGGCGGCCTGCCTGAGGTATTCCATGCGCCGCGCGCAGATCACCACCTTGCAGCCTTCCTCGGAGAGAAAGCGCGCCACTTCCTTACCGATGCCCATGCCGCCGCCGGTGACGATGGCCACGCGGCCTTGCAGTTGCAGATCCATGATCCTTCCTCTTGTTTGTTGGGTCAGGCGAGATCGACGAAGACGCTCTTGGTCTCGGTGTAGGCGTCGATCACGTGCTTGCTCATTTCCCGGCCCCAGCCGGATTGTTTGTAACCACCGAAGGGCGAGGCCGGGTCGACCACGTTCCAGCAGTTGATCCATACCGAACCGGCCTTGAGTTCAGCGGCCAGGCGGTGGGCGGCGCGCAGGTCACGCGTCCACAGGCCGGCGGCCAGGCCGAACGGCGAATCGTTGGCGCGGCTGACCAACTCGTCGGTGTCGGACCAGCTCATCACCGTCACCACCGGGCCGAAGATTTCCTCGCGGGCCACGCAGGCCTGCTCGGCGCGGTCGAGGAACACCGTCGGCTCGATAAAGTGGCCCTTGTCCAGATGCTCGGGGCGCTTGCCGCCGCAGATCAGCTCGGCGCCTTCTTGCTGGCCGCGCTGCAGGTAGCCGCTGACCGTGCCCAATTGCCGCCCGGAAACCAGCGGCCCCATGCTGCTAGCCGGGTTCAGGCCGGAGCCGAGCACGTAGGCGGTGGCGTGCCGACGCAGCTCGGCGAGCACCTGGTCGAGCACGCTTTCATGCACGTACAGACGCGAAGCAGCGGTACACACCTGGCCCTGGTTGTAGAAGATGCCGTCGGCGGCGCCCTTGGCGGCACGGACGATATCGGCGTCGGGGAGGATGATATTTGGCGATTTGCCGCCCAGCTCCAGCGACACCTTCTTCATGTTGCCGGTGGCAGCCTGGGCGATCAGCCGACCGACCTGGGTCGAGCCGGTGAAGGCGATCTTGTCCACGTCGGCATGCTGCGCCAGCGGTGCGCCGGTGCGCGCGCCGAAGCCGGTGAGCAGGTTGACCACGCCAGCGGGAATGCCGGCCTGCTCGATCAGTTGCACCAGGCGCACGGCCACCAGCGGGGTCTGCTCGGCGGGCTTGAGCACCGCGGTGCAGCCGGTGGCCAGCACCGGGCCGAGCTTCCACACGCACATGTTCAGCGGGAAGTTCCACGGCACGATCAGCGCGCACACGCCCACCGGCTCGCGCAGGGTGTAGTTGAGCATCGGCGCACCACTGGCCGGCGACACCGGCAGGGTGCTGCCTTCGATCTTGGTCGGCCAACCGGCGAAGTAACGGATGATGTTGACCGCGCTGGCCGTCTCGCCCCGGGCATTGGCGATGGGCTTGCCGTTTTCCAGGGTGATCAGCTGCGCCAGCTCTTCGGCGTGCGCTTCCATCAGGTCGGCCAGGCGCATCAGCAACAGGCCACGGCGGGCCGGCGACTCGCGCCGCCAGGGCTCCTCGAAGGCGGCGCGGGCGGCGGCCACGGCAGCGTCGACATCAGCCTCCGATGCATCGGCGACTTCGCACAGCACCTGCTCGGTGGCCGGGTTCTCCACGGCGAAGCTCTGGCCGAGAGCGGCGTTCTGCCAGGTGCCGCCGATAAACAGGCGGCGCGGCTCGGCGAGAAATTCACGTACGGCGGGCAACAGCTCGATATCGCTCATGGTCTTACAGCTCCATTTCGATCAGACAGGGCGCAGCGGAGGCGATGGCACGCGCCAGCGCCTGCTGCAGTTCGGCATTGCTGCGCACGCTGCTGGCCGGCACGCCATAGCCTTTGGCCAGGGCCTTCCAGTCCACGCGCGGACGATCCAGTTCGGTCAGGGCCAGCGCCTGCGGGCCGAACTCGGTGACGCCGAAGCGGCGCAGCTCGTTCTGCAGGATCGCGTAGCGGTGGTTGGCGGCGATCAGGATGACCACCGGCAACTGCTCGCGGGCGATGCTCCACAGGGTCTGGATGGTGTATTGCGCGCTGCCGTCCGATTGCAGGCAGAACACGGTGTTGCCCGGCTCGGCCAGGGCCGCGCCGAAGCCGGCCGGGATGCCCTGGCCGATGGCGCCGCCGGTGTTGGTCAGCACGCGATGGCGCGCCGCACCGGCTGAGGCGGTAAAGAAGGGATAACCGCAGGTGCCGCCTTCGATGGAGACGATGCAGTCATGCGGCAGCGCGGCGGCCAGCACGCGACCAACCGATTGCGGCGTGAGCGCCTCGTCAGCTGGCGGCAGCTCGATGCCCTGCTCGCTCGGCACATGCGCCGGTGCTTCGAGGGCATCGGCCAGGGCGGTCAGCGCACCGACCACGTCGTCGCCGACTTCGGCCAGCGACAACAGGCGATCGCGCTCGGCCAGGCGCGAGGCGATGCCTTCGTAACCGAAGTAGCTGATCGGCTCCGGCACGCCAGCGCACACCACCAGGTCGTACTGGTCGAGGATCTCGATGGCCACTTCCGGGAAGTACGGCAGGCGATCCAGGTCCGGCAGGCCGCCACCACGGTGGCTGACGCGGGGGAAGGTTTCGGCGAACAGGCGCACGCCATCGAGCTGGGCCAGACGCCCAGCCGCTTCCAGCCCGGCAGCGGACAGGCCGTCGTCACCGACGATGAACACCAGGCGCTTGCCGGCCTTGAGCTCGGCGGCCACGCGCTCGACCTTGTCGCCAGCGAAGCGACGAACCGGCGCCTGCAGCGGCGCGAGGCGCAGCGCCTCGGCGCTGACCGCATTGGCCTGCAGATCCATCGGCAGGATCAGGCTGGCGATCTGGCCGCGCGGCTGCCAGGCCGCCTGCACGGCGCACTGCAGATCCTCGCCGATGCGCTGCGCCTGGCGCGAGGTGCGCACCCAGCCGGACACCGTGCCGGCCAGGGCTTCGATATCGCTGGCCAGGGGCGGATCGTAGTTGACGTGCCAGGAGGCGTGGTCGCCGATCACGTTGACGATCGGCGTATTGGCGCGGCGGGCGTTGTGCAGGTTGGCGATACCGTTGGCAAAGCCCGGGCCGAGATGGGTCAGGGTCATGGCCGGCTTGCCGGCGATGCGCCCGTAGCCATCGGCGGCGCCCGTGCAGACACCCTCGAACATCGACAGCACCGGCCTCAGCGCGGGCTCGGCGCCCATGGCCGCGACCAGCGGAATCTCGGTGGTTCCCGGGTTGGCGAAGCAGTACTCGATGCCGCTGGCGACAGCGGCCTTGATGAGCGATTCGGCACCATTCATTTGGCGATCCCATGGCATGCATTGACGAATGCGAGATTTATTGCATCGCAGCGCGATACCAACAAGCATTTTTTAGCAAAAAGCTCAAAATACGAGATAAATGAGATTTTTAAACCTAAAAACATGCTCGAAAAAACAGTGCATTCCCAGCTATGCTTCCGGGCAATCGCCAACCGGCGACTTCTGCGTGGGGCCATGAGGTGAAAGGAGGGATATGAGCAGCTTGAGCAAGACCCTGGGGGTGCTGGACCTGTTCGGCCCGCAGCAACTGCAACTGGACCCGGAGAGCATCGCCGAGCGCATGGGCCTGTCGCGCGCCACGGCCTATCGCTACGTCAAGGATCTGTGCGAGGCCGGCTTACTGAGCCGCGTCGGCGCCGGCAGCTACGCCCTCGGTCCGCGCATCATCGAACTGGACTGGATGATGCGGCAGTACGACCCCATCCTCATCGCCGGTCGCGAGCCGATGCAGCGCCTGGCCGAGGAAACCGGCCTGGCGGTATTCGCCAGCGTTTTCTATGACGGCCACATCATCAACACCTACATCACCGACCCCAACGAGCAGCATCACTTCGCCTTCGGTCGTGGCCATCCCCTGCCGCTGTTTCGCGGTGCGCAGTCGAAGGTACTGGTGGCCTACCAGAAGGGCCGGCGCCTGCTCAAACTGTTCGAGGAACAGATCTCCAGGGATCCCGACAACCCCTACAGCCAGCGCAGTTGGTCGGAGTTCGCCCGCGTGGCAAAGAAGATCCGCAAGGACGGCTACTGCATCACCCATGACGAACTGAACCTGGGCCTCACCGGTATCGCCGCGCCGATCATCGTTGCCGAAGGCAAGGAAGTGCTTGGCAGCATCTCCGCCGTTGGCACCACCGACACCTTCAAGCTGCTGCGCCAGGAGCGCGTCATCGATCTGGTGATCCAGACCACACGCCTCATCGCGGCCAATATGCAGGCTCAGCACAGCACTTCAGGCTCATGACCAGAGCGATTTCCTGAACACGATAAATCTCAAAAATCTCTTATATTGAGCTTTTTGTTAAAAATTGTTTGATAAGAACCGAAGCTGGATAAAAAAATCTCCGAACAACAGCGCCTCCCCAAACCTCGGAGGCATTCATCGCGTGCCCTGTTCACCCAGGATCAGGTCACGCCAGTTCGGAGCCCAGCCATGAAACTCAACCGCACCAACCTGCTGCGCGAACGCGCCTACATCGACGGTCTATGGGTCGAGGCCGACGACCAGTCCCGCTTCAGCGTGACCAACCCGGCCAACGGCGAGCTGATCGCCATGGTGGCTTCGGTCGGCCAGGCAGAGACCGCCCGCGCCATCGCAGCAGCCAAAGCCGCCCTGCCCGCCTGGCGCGCGAAGACCGCCAAGGAGCGCAGCGCCATCCTGCGTACCTGGTACAACCTGATCATGGAAAACCAGGAAGACCTGGCGCGCCTGCTCAGTTGGGAACAGGGCAAGCCGCTGGCCGAAAGCCGTGGCGAGATCGCCTACGGCGCCAGCTTCATCGAATGGTTCGCCGAAGAGGCAAAGCGCATCTACGGCGACGTCATCCCGCACGACAAGCAAGGACGTCGCCTGGTGGTGATCAAGCAGGCGATCGGCGTGGTCGCCGCCATCACCCCGTGGAATTTCCCCAACGCCATGATCACCCGCAAGGTCGGTCCGGCGCTGGCAGCCGGCTGCACCGTGGTGCTCAAGCCGGCCTCGGAAACCCCGCTGTCGGCCCTGGCTCTGGCGGTGCTGGGCGAGCGCGCCGGCCTTCCTGCCGGTGTGCTGAATATCGTCCCAGGCCGGGACTCGCGCGCCATCGGCGCCGAGCTGACCCGCAACCCGGACGTGCAGAAGCTCTCGTTCACCGGCTCCACTGAAATCGGCAAGTTGCTGATGGCGCAATGCGCCAGCACCATCAAGAAAGTATCGCTGGAACTGGGTGGCAACGCGCCCTTCATCGTCTTCGACGACGCCGACCTCGACGCCGCAATACAGGGCGCCATCGCCTCCAAGTTCCGCAACAGCGGGCAGACCTGCGTCTGCACCAACCGCCTGCTGGTGCAGAACGCTGTGTACGACGAGTTCAGCAAACGCCTAGTCGCAGCGGTCAATGCCCTCAAGGTCGCCCCGGCCGATGAGGACGGTGCCCAGCAGGGCCCGCTGATCAATGCAAAGGCGGTGGAAAAGGTCGAAGAACATATCGCCGATGCCGTCAGCAAGGGCGCCACGGTGCTGGCCGGTGGCAGACCACATGCGCTGGGCGGTAGCTTCTTCGAGCCGACCGTACTCGGTGATGTGACCCCGGCGATGCTGGTGGCCCGCGACGAAACCTTCGGCCCGTTGGCGCCGATCTTCCGTTTCGACACCGAGGCCGAAGCCATCGCCATGGCCAACGACACCGAGTTCGGCCTGGCCTCCTACGTCTACACCCGCGACCTGGGCCGTGCCTGGCGCGTCAGCGAGGCGCTGGAGTACGGCATGGTCGGCGTCAACGAAGGGCTGATCTCCACCGAAGTCGCCCCGTTCGGCGGCATCAAGCAATCCGGCCTGGGCCGCGAAGGATCGCATTACGGCATCGACGACTACATCGAACAGAAGTACATGTGCCTGGGGATTGGTGACAGTTTGTAGCCCGCTGTCTCCCGAGAGGAACGCTAGTCGCGCCTGTCAGCAGCAACCATCGCAAACGCCCTGACATTGGCGAAGGCCTCGCCGAAGTAGGCTTCGTAGCTGTGCTTCTCGACGTAGCCCAGATGCGGCGTACAGAGAATGCGCGGATGGCTCAGCAGCGGATGATCAGCCTGCCGGATCGACGAGCCGGCATTGACCAGGCCGTGCTCGACGGCGAAAGGACCGATGGCGCAGAGCATGTTGCCGCAGTTGGGCGCGGTATCGACGCGGCGCTGGGTGACCATGACCTGCACGAACAGGTGGTCGACATCGGCGTCCGGACGCGGCGAACGACTTCACGCCGCTGGTCGACCCGGTAATCAGCCGCACCCTCGGCCTGGTGCGCCGCCGTGGCTCTTCGCTGTCACCAGCGGCCGAACAGTTCGTCGAAACCCTGCTGCGGCAATGGCCGAGCTACACCTCCATCGGCACCACTAACCCCGCCGAACCCGAAAGCTGAGCCGCCGTTCGGGCCTGCGTCGCAGACGCCGCCGGTCCGACGCACTTTCATCAGCAACCACCGAGCAAGACAGGCCGCCGAAAACCCGGATAATGGCGGCCATTTTGTTTCGCTCGCTGGTACTGCCCCATGGAAATCAAGGTCAACTTTCTCGACAACCTTCGCCTCGAAGCCAAGTTCGATGACTTCACGGTGATCGCCGATCAGCCGATCCGCTACAAGGGAGATGGCTCGGCGCCGGGGCCGTTCGACTATTTCCTGGCGTCCTCGGCCCTGTGCGCGGCGTACTTCGTCAAGCTGTACTGCCAGACCCGCGACATTCCCACCGAGAACATCCGCCTGTCGCAGAACAACATCGTCGACCCGGAAAACCGCTACGCGCAGATCTTCAAGATCCAGGTCGAGCTGCCAGCGGACATCTCCGAAAAGGATCGCCAGGGCATCCTGCGCTCCATTGACCGCTGCACGGTGAAGAAGGTGGTGCAGCAAGGCCCCGAGTTCATCATCGAGGAAGTGGAAAACCTCGACGCCGATGCCCAGGCACTGCTGATGCCGGTGAGTGACACCACCACCTACATTCCGGGCAAGGATCTGCCGCTGGAGCAGACCATCGCCAACATGTCGGGCATCCTCGCCGAGCTGGGGATGAAGATCGAGATCGCCTCCTGGCGCAATATCGTGCCCAACGTCTGGTCGCTGCATATCCGCGATGCGCAGTCGAACCTGTGCTTCACCAACGGCAAGGGTTCGACCAAGGAAAGCGCCCTGGCTTCGGCCCTCGGCGAGTTCATCGAGCGGCTGAACTGCAACTTCTTCTACAACGACCAGTTCTGGGGCGAGGACATCGCGGGCGCCGAGTTCGTCCACTACCCCAACGAGCGCTGGTTCAAGCCGGGCCCGAAGGATGCGCTGCCCGAGGAAATCCTCGACGAGCACTGCCTGGCCATCTACAACCCGGATGGCGAGCTACGCGGCTCGCACCTGTATGACACCAACTCGGGCAACACCGCGCGCGGCATCTGCTCGCTGCCCTTCGTGCGCCGCAGCGATGGCCAGACGGTGTATTTCCCGTCCAACCTGATCGAGAATCTGTACCTGTCCAACGGCATGAGCGCCGGCAACACCCTGGCCGAGGCGCAGGTACAGTGCCTGTCGGAAATCTTCGAGCGGGCGGTCAAGCGCGAGATTCTGGAGAACGAACTGTGCCTGCCGGACGTGCCGCAGGCCGTGCTAGCCAAGTACCCGGGCATCGTCGCCGGCATCCAGGGGCTGGAGGAACAAGGCTTCCCGGTGCTAGTCAAGGATGCATCGCTGGGCGGTGAATTTCCGGTGATGTGCGTGACCCTGATGAACCCGCGCACCGGCGGCGTATTCGCCTCCTTCGGTGCCCACCCGAGCCTGGAAGTGGCGCTGGAGCGCAGCCTTACAGAACTGCTGCAGGGCCGCAGCTTCGAGGGCCTCAACGACCTACCGCAACCGACCTTCGACAGCCTGGCGCTGACCGAGCCGAACAACTTCGTCGAGCACTTCATCGACTCCAGCGGCGTGGTATCGTGGCGCTTCTTCGGCGCCACGCCGGACTTCGAGTTCGTCGAGTGGGACTTCTCCGGCGAGGGCAGCGACTCCAACGAGCAGGAAGCCGCGACCCTGTTCGGCATCCTCGAAGACATGGGCAAGGAAGTCTACGTAGCCACCTATGACGACCTCGGCGCCAACGCCTGCCGCATCCTGGTGCCGGGTTATTCGGAGATCTACCCGGTCGAGGATCTGATCTGGGACAACACCAACAAGGCGCTGCTGTTCCGCAAGGACATCCTCAACCTGCACGCCCTCAGCGACCGCGAACTGAAGTCGCTGCTGCGCAACCTCAATAACACCGAGGTTGACGACTACACCGATATCACCACGCTGATCGGCATCGAGTTCGACGACAACACGGTGTGGGGCCAACTGACCATCCTCGAGCTGAAGCTCTTGATCAGCCTGGCGCTGAAGAAATACGACGACGCCAAGGAGCTGGTCGAGGCCTTCCTACAGTACAACGACAACACCGTCGAGCGCGGCCTGTTCTACCAGGCAGTCAACGCCGTGCTGGAGATCCAGCTGGACGACGAGCTGGAGTTGGCCAACTTCGAGCACAACCTGCGGCGCATGTTCGGCAACGAGCGCATGGACGCGGTGATCGGCTCGGTGAACGGCAGCGTACGCTTCCATGGCCTGACGCCGACCAGCATGAAACTGGAAGGGCTGGACAAGCACCTGCGCCTGATCGACAGCTACAAGAAACTGCACGCTGCCCGCGCCAGAGCGGCCGGGCTGGCCGGCTGAAAATGGCCAGCGAGCGCGCGGCCAAAACCGTCGCCGCCCTGATGCTGGCGGCCGGCTACAGCCGCCGCTTCGGCGGTGACAAGCGGCGTGCAACTTTGGCCGACGGGCGCTCGCTGCTGGCATCCAGCCTGGAGTTACCCTGCTCGATGCTGGAAGAGGTCTGGCTGGTGCTGCGCCCGGACGAGTCCATCACGGAGCTGGGTTTACCCGCCGGCATCAAGCTGGTCCAGCATCCGCTAACGGCCCAGGGTATGGGCCATAGCCTGGCCGCTGGCGCCGAGCGGCTGCTGGCCGAATCTGTCGCTGATTCCGTGGCAATCTTTCTCGCCGATATGCCGCTTATTCGTCGCGACAGTCTGGAAACGCTGCTCGCCCACGTCAGCGCAGACAACATCGTATTGCCCAGCTACCAAGGCAAACACGGCCATCCGGTAGTGTTCGGCCGCGATTTCTGGCCGCAGCTCGCGGCGCTGAGCGGCGATGTCGGCGCCAAGGCCGTGCTGCAGCAAAACGCCGACGCCGTACAGATCATCGAGTTGGACGATCCCGGCGTGCTGCAGGATATCGACTCGCCGACAGACCTGGCCGGGCTTTAGCTGCGCACGGCGGGTTTCACCCGCCTACTGCCCGGCCTGGCGCAACAGCACCTCACTCAAGGCCTGCGCCGCGCTGGACAGCTGATGCCCGGCCTGGTGCAGCAGGCCGACGCGGCGCGTTACCTGTGGCTCGCCCAGCGGCAGGCAGCGGGCACCTAGCTCCTCCATCTGCTGCCGACACAGCTGCGGCACGGCGCTGACGCCGAGGCCTTCGGCGACCATACGGCCCACCGTCACCAGTTGATGGCTCTCGAACGCCACCGGCAGCCTGCCGTGACGGGCGATCACGCTGTCCTCCAGCAACAGGCGCACCGCCGAAGGGCGTTGCAGGGTGATGAAAGGCTGGTCGAGCAGATCGACCCAATTCAACTCTTCGCGCTCGGCCAGCTCGCTGTCGGCCGGCACCACGGCGACGAAGCGATCCTCGTACAACGGGGTGAACTGCAAGCCGTCGAGGGTTGCCGGCTCGAAGGCGATACCCAGTTCGACGCGGCCATCGCGCACCATCTCCATCACCTGTTCGTTGATCACGTCGTGCACCGCCACGTTGACCCGTGGGTAGGCGTCACGGAACGCACGCAGCGCCGCTGGCAGGCGGTTGCCGGCGAACGACGGCATGGCCGCCACAGCCACCTTGCCCATCTGCAGGGTGAAGTGCTGGCGCAGCAGGTCCTCGGCGTTGTCCCAGTCGGCCAGCAGGCGCACGGCAATCGGCAGCAGCGTCTCGCCCTCCGGCGTCAGCGCCACGCTGCGGGTGGTGCGCACCAGCAACTGGCCACCGAGCGATTGCTCCAGGTTCTTGATCGCCAGGCTCAGTGCCGGTTGCGACAGATGCAGGCGCTCGCAGGCCTGGGCAAAGCTCAGGCTTTGCGCCACTGCGAGAAAGGCGCGTAGCTGCTTGACGGTCATTGATTTATTTACCTGATCAATCAAGAGGAAAAACAAACTTAACAAATAAGCTCGCAGCACTGAAGCTTGGCCACAGCCTGGCAGTGCACCTGCCCCACAACAACAAGAGGCAGCCTCGAATGAGCGGACTCGACAAACGCGTCGGCAGCTATGAAGAAGCCCTGGACGGCCTGCAGGACGGCATGACCGTGCTGGCCGGCGGTTTCGGCCTGTGCGGCATCCCCGAGAATCTGATCGCCGAAATCCGCCGTCGCGGTGTGCGCGATCTGACCGTGGTGTCCAACAATTGCGGCGTCGACGGTTTCGGCCTCGGCGTGCTGCTGGAAGACCGGCAGATCCGCAAGATGGTCGCCTCCTATGTCGGCGAGAACGCCCTGTTCGAGAAGCAACTGCTCTCCGGCGAGCTGGAAGTCGAACTCACCCCGCAAGGCACCCTGGCCGAGAAGCTGCGCGCTGGCGGTGCCGGCATCCCCGCCTTCTTCACCGCCACCGGCTACGGCACCCCAGTCGCCGAAGGCAAGGAAGCGCGCGAGATCAACGGCCGCCACTACATCCTCGAGCCGGCCATCACCGGCGACTTCGCCATCGTCAAGGGCTGGAAGGCCGACCATTTCGGTAACGTGGTCTACCGCCATACTGCGCAGAACTTCAACCCGGTGGTGGCCACTGCCGGGCGCATCACCGTGGTCGAGGTCGAGGAGATCGTCGAGCCCGGTGAACTCGACCCCACGCAGATTCACACGCCCGGCATCTACGTCGACCGGCTGATCTGCGGCAGCTTCGAGAAACGCATCGAAAAACGCACCCTGCGCAGCTGAGGAGACACGACCATGGCTCTTACCCGTGAACAAATGGCCCAGCGCGTCGCCCGCGAGCTGCAGGACGGCTTCTACGTCAACCTCGGCATCGGCATTCCCACCCTGGTGGCCAACTACGTGCCCGAGGGCATGCAGGTGATGCTGCAGTCGGAGAACGGCCTGCTCGGCATGGGCGCATTTCCCACTGAAGACGAAGTGGACGCCGACATGATCAACGCCGGCAAGCAGACCGTCACCGCGATCAAGGGTGCGGCGATCTTCGACTCGTCGCAGTCCTTCGCCATGATCCGTGGCGGCCATGTCGACCTGACCGTGCTCGGCGCCTTCGAAGTGGACGTACGCGGCAACATCGCCTCGTGGATGATCCCCGGCAAGCTGGTCAAGGGCATGGGCGGCGCCATGGACCTGGTGGCCGGCGCCGACAACATCATCGTCACCATGACCCACGCCTCCAAGGACGGTGAATCCAAGCTGCTGGAGCATTGCAGCCTGCCGCTGACCGGCTGCGGCTGCATTCGCAAGGTGCTCACCGACCTGGCTTACCTGGAGATCGAGGACAGCGCCTTCATCCTGCGCGAGCGCGCGCCGGGGGTGAGCATCGAGGAAATCGTCGCCAAGACCGCCGGTAAGCTGATCGTCCCCGAACACGTACCGGAAATGAGCTTCTAAGTTGTCTACCGTTCTGTAGACGCCACCACGCATGGCGTCTATGGAGCGTTTTTCTAAATTGTGGGAGGGGCTTTAGCAGCGACGAGAAAGGTTCGCCGCTAAAGCGCCTCCCACAATACGCGGCCCATCAGCCGAGAGGAGTCATCCCATGCAAGACGTCGTCATCGTTGCCGCCACCCGCACCGCCATCGGCAGCTTCCAGGGCAGCCTGGCCGATATTCCTGCGCCCGAACTCGGCGCCATCGTCATCAAGCGCCTGCTGGAGCAGACCGGCCTCGATGCCGCCCAGGTCGATGAAGTGATTCTCGGCCAGGTACTCACCGCAGGCAGCGGCCAGAACCCCGCACGCCAGGCGGCCATCCGCGCCGGCCTGCCGCATGCCGTACCGGCCATGACCCTGAACAAGGTCTGCGGCTCGGGTCTGAAAGCCCTGCACCTGGCCGCCCAGGCCATTCGTTGCGGCGACGCCGAAGTGATCATCGCGGGCGGCATGGAGAACATGAGCCTGGCGCCCTACGTGCTGCCCAAGGCCCGCACCGGCCTGCGCATGGGTCACGCGCAGATACTCGACAGCATGATCGTCGACGGCCTGTGGGATGCCTTCAACGACTACCACATGGGCATCACCGCCGAGAACCTGGTGGACAAGTACGGCATCAGCCGTGAAGCCCTGGACGCCTTCGCCGCCGCCTCGCAGCAGAAGGCCGTGGCCGCCATCGAAGCCGGTCGCTTCGACGCAGAGATTACCCCGGTGCTGATCCCGCAGCGCAAGGGCGATCCCGTCGCCTTCGCCCGTGACGAGCAGCCGCGTGCCGGCACCACCGCCGAATCCCTGGCCAAGCTCAAGCCGGCGTTCAAGAAAGACGGCAGCGTCACCGCCGGCAACGCCTCCAGCCTCAACGATGGCGCCGCTGCCGTGCTGCTGATGAGCGCGGCCAAGGCGCAGGAGCTGGGCCTGCCCGTGCTGGCGAGGATCAAAGGCTATGCCAACGCCGGCGTCGACCCGGCGATCATGGGCATCGGTCCGGTTTCCGCCACCCGTCGCTGCCTGGACAAGGCCGGCTGGAGCCTGGCCGACCTGGACCTGATCGAGGCCAACGAGGCCTTCGCCGCCCAGGCGCTGTCGGTCGGGCAGGAGCTGGGCTGGGATGCAGACAAGGTCAACGTCAATGGCGGCGCCATCGCCCTTGGCCATCCCATCGGTGCCTCGGGCTGCCGCGTGCTGGTGACCCTGCTGCACGAGATGATCCGCCGTGATGCCAAGAAAGGCCTGGCCACACTGTGCATCGGCGGCGGTCAAGGCGTGGCGCTGGCCATCGAGCGTGTCTGAGCGCCAGGCAATCGCCGCTGAAACGCCTCCCACACCGCCCGCCTGGCTCCTGTGGGAGGGGCTTTGGCCACGACGATTTATAAACAGGTAGCCCGGATGCAATCCGGGGAGAAGCACCATGGACCTTCCGGATTGCATCCGGGCTACGCAAACAGCTCGGCCTCGGCCGAGCTTTGTCATATCCACTGCAACGCCCAGGCGTAGCCAACTCTGAATGCCTGGTTAAAGCCCCAGAACATGTTCAAAGCCTCGCGAGCTAGAGGCATGCAAGACAAAAACAGGCGAAGAACGGTCGGAGTCGCGTGCGACTTTACGAGTTGTAAATGAGCATTTGACCGGGCTGGCGTTCCAGCCTGTTTTTAACGCCGCAGGCCCGACGCGCAGCAGGCTTTGAACAGGTTCTTACACAACCATAAGAAAGAGGCGTCCCCCATGTTCAACACCCTCACTCGCATGAGTGTGAGCCTGGTACAGAAGTACCTGCCCTCACCCTTCGTCTTCTCCACCTTGCTCACCCTGGGCGTGCTGCTCGCCGGTATCTTCTCTACCGGACAGTCGCTGCCGGCCATGGTGCAGCACTGGAGCGGCGGTTTCTGGACGCTGCTCGGCTTCGCCATGCAGATGTCGCTGATCTTCGTCACCGGCCACGCCCTGGCCAGCGCACCGATCATCAACCGCCAACTCGACCGCCTGGCCGGCCTGGCACGCACACCCGGTCAAGCAATCATCATGGTCACCCTGGTGGCGCTGGTCGGTTGCTGGGTCAACTGGGGCTTCGGTCTGGTGATCGGCGCGGTGTTTGCCCGCGCCCTGGCGCGCAAGGTCGAGGGTGTCGACTACCCGCTGCTGGTGGCCTCGGCCTACTCGGGCTTCCTGGTCTGGCACGGCGGCCTGGCCGGCTCGGTGCCGCTCTCTCTGGCCACCGGCGGCCCGGACCTGGCGCGCATCACTGCAGGCGTGCTGACCGACCCGGTAAGCATCAGCGAAACCCTGTTCAGCACCCTGAACCTGACCATCGTCGCGTTGCTGGTGATCGGCCTGCCGCTGCTCAACCGCGCCATGCACCCACGTCAGGGCGCCAAGGTGGCCGACCCGGCCAAGCTGGTGGAGTCGCACGCCGAACTGCCGGCCCGTGAAACCCCGGCACAGCGCCTGGACGACAGCCGCATCCTCGGCCTGGCACTGGTGGCCATGGCCGGTATCTACCTGTTCAACCACTTCGCCACCAAGGGCTTCGTGCTTGGTCTGGATGTGGTCATCGCCATATTCCTGTTCAGCGGCCTGCTGATGCACGGCACCCCGGAGCGCTACATGCGCGCGGTGGACGAGAGTGTGCGTGGCATCGGCGGCATCGTCCTGCTGTTCCCCTTCTACGCCGGCATCATGGGCATGATGATGGGCGCCAACGCCGACGGCATTTCCCTTGGCCGGCAGATCACCGAGTCGTTCATTTCCTGGTCCTCGGCCGACACCTTCCCGCTGCTGGCCTTCCTCAGCGCTGGCGTGGTCAACGTGTTCGTACCCTCCGGTGGTGGCCAGTGGGCCGTGCAGGGGCCGATCATGCTGCCGGCTGCTCAGGCGCTGGGCGTATCGCCCACCGTCACCGCCATGGCGATTGCCTGGGGCGACGCCTGGACCAACATGATCCAGCCGTTCTGGGCGCTGCCGCTGCTGGGCATTGTCGGCCTGGGCGCACGCGACATCATGGGCTACTGCCTGATCATGCTGCTGTACTCGGGCGTGGTGATCTGCGGCGCGTTCTATCTGCTCGGCTGACCGTGCAGCGAAGCCTTGTAGGGTGATCCGCTTCAGCCGACGCTGACCGGTGCGGGCTGAAGCGGATCGCCGCCCGGCCCACCCTACGGGCTGAGTGGCCCTGCTAGAGGTGTAGGAGCGGATTTATCCGCGATCATTCGCGATGAAATCGCGAATAAATTCGCTCTTACAAGAACCAGACAGCCGCTTCAATCCCCCATCAGGCCGTATGCCTTGGCCATGGCGACAGCCTGGGTGCGTCGCTGCACGCCGAGCTTGACGTTGATCCGCCGCGCATGGGTCTTCACCGTATGCAGGGAAATGAACAGGCGATCGGCGATTTCCTGATTGGAACAACCCTGAGCAATCAACTGCAGCACCGCCAGCTCCCGCGAGCTGAGCAGCGCGGTGCCGGCGCTGGCCGGTTCATCCAATCGCGGTACCGGCTCGAACAGGCGCTGGTACAGGTTCTGCCCGGCCTCCCCCGGCAGCAGCCGCTCCAGCCACTGCGGCTGGCGTTGCTGCAGTTCCAGCAGCGGACGCAGCAGGCGCAGCTGGCGCGCTTCGCCAAGGGCCTGCTGCAGCAGCACCTCGGCCTGCTCGGCACGGCCCTGCAGCAACAGGCTTTCGGCCAACGCCACGTGGCACTCGCAGGTCAGGCTGCGATGCCCAGCCATCTGGCATTCGTCCAGCAGCAGACGCAGGGCATGCTCGGCAGCGCCATGATGGCCAAGCAACAGGTCGCTTACGGCCAGGTAACGGCGCAGGCGCGGTAGCAGGTCATAGAAACCCGAGGGCGCCAGTTGCTGGCGTTGCTGCAACTGCTGCAGGGTCTGGGCGAACACTTCGCGGGCACGACCGTACTGTTCCTGGCGCAGCAACAGGCGCCCGGCCTGCAGCTGCAGCACGCCGCGATAGCGCACTTCCGGCACGTGCGAGCACTGCATGGCACGCTCGGCCTTCTGCATCCACTGGTAGGCCTCGTCGAGATCGCCGCGCGCCTCGGCCAGTTCCACCAACCCCAGGTAGCCGGAGATGGTGTAGGCGTCCTCGCAGAGTTCGGCCTCCTGCAACCCCTGGCGATAGGCCAGCTGCGCCAATTCATCCAGCCCCTGGCGCGCCAACAGGCTGGCACGCAACAGCAGCAGGCGACCGACCACCGGGCTGTGACTGACCCGCCCGCGCAGCAGCGCCAGGGATTGCTCGGCCAGCTCCGCAGCGCGCCCGGCTTCGCCCTGCATTTCCAGCAGCAGGCAGCGGTCGGTATTGAGCAGGGCCTCGTAGATCAGGCTGCCGTGCAGGCGTGACAGGCGCAGGCCTTCATCCAGCGCCTGCTGTGCCTGATCCAGAGCGTTCTCCGCCAGGTACTGCTGGGCCAGGGCCTGGTAGCAGAGGATGCGCTGCGACCAGCCGCTGTCGTCCAGTGCCTGCAGCGCCTCCAGGCAGTGCTGGCGGGCGTCGCGACGACCGCACTGGCGTGCCAGCACACCGCTGAGCGCCTGCCAGTGGCCGAGCAGCTTGCGCTGACGTCGAGCATCGGGCTGGGGCAGAAAATGCGTCAGCGCCTCGGTGCAGGCCCGCGCCTCGTCGAAGCGAGCACAGATGATCAACGCCCAGGCCTGCAGCACGATCAGCCGTGGCGAACTGGCGAACAGCCAGGCCGGCAGCTCCTCGCGCCATTGCAGGAACTGCGCGACCGAATGCCCCTGCAGCAGTTGCTCCTGGCTGAAACGCTGCAGGTAGTTGACGGCCACCTCCACCTGCCCCGCCTGCAGGGCGTGCTCGACCGCCTCACGAATATCGCCATGCCGAGCGAACCATTGGCAGGCACGCACATGTATCGGCGCCGGCATCGGCCCACTGGGCAGGCTGCGCAATACGTTGGCCAACGGCCGCCAGAGACGGAACCAGGTACCACTGCTGTCGAGACTGCGCACGAACAACTGGCGACGCTGCAGCTCACTCAGCAACTCGGCGCCGCGACCTTCCAGCAGGTGCTCACAGAGAGACAGAGCGAAACGTGGCAGCAGAGCCAGCGCATGCAGGTCGCTGCGCAGCTCATCGTCCAGGTCGGCCAGCACCTCGCGTTGCACGTAGTCGCGCAACAGCGGGCAGCCGGCCTGCAGGCGCTGGCGCAGCGCCTCCTCGTCGGCGTCGAGCAGCAACAGGCGAATCGCCGCCAGCCAGCCTTCGCTGCTGTGTAGCAGTGCTTGGCGAACATCATCGGCCAGATTCACCTGCAGCGCCGCCAGCAGCTCGCCCAGCCCTTCTTCGTCCAGTGCCAGCTCTTCTCCCTTGAGGTCCTGCAGATCGCCCTGCAGCAGCAGGCGCGGCAGATTCCAGGCCGGCGTGCGACGGCTACTGACCCACCAGGTAACCTGAGCCGGCGCCGCAGCGAACAGACGGTCGAGGCAGGCATCGAGCTCGTCGTCAGCCTGCCGCGGATAGTCGTCGATGAAGATCCACAGACGTCCTGCGCGCGCATGCAGCAGATCGATCAGCCCCGCTTCGCTGGCATCATCGTTCGGCAGTTGCAAGGCGGCGGCCAGTCGTCTGCACAGCTGCACCGGCGTCAGGCTGCGGCCACCGAGGTCGAGCCATGCTCGCTCGACGGCGGCCGGCGTATGGCGTGCGCATTGGCCCAGCAGCACGCTCTTGCCAGTACCGGCAGGTGCGCACAGCAGGCGCAGACGCGACTCGCTGGCGAGCAGACGCTGCAGCAGGGCGGGACGGGAAACCACACAGGGCGGCAGCCGCGGTAGGTCGGCAGGTTGCGCCTGCAACGCACTCGGACGGGCAATAGCAAGGGTCGGCATGGCAGCGGTTCTCTCTGCTTGTCATTGTTGAACCACCCCGCGATGGTACCCCCCTCACCGCGCACGACCACCCCTTGACGCTTATGGCGCGAGATTCACGTGAGAGAGGCGCGTACAAAAAAGCCGGCGGCGCACAGGGCGACACCGGCTTGCTTCGGCTTGCTTAGTGGTCAGCGCACGCCGGCGTTACGCAGGGCTGCCGGGGTGAAGTCCTTGGCCGTGGCCTGGGTGCCGTACTGCACGGCCGTCTTTTCCTCGTTGGCCATGCCGATGGCGATGTAGCGTCCGGCGATCACGTCATACAGCGCTTCGAGCGCGTATACCGGCACCTTCTTCTCGTACTGCTGGAACAGCAGCGCCTCACCGACACGCCACATCTGACCACGACCGTCGTAATGTTCGGACAGGGCGATCTGCCAGGAGTCCTCGTCGACGTAGAAGCGCCGCTTGGCGTAGATGTTGCGCTCGCCACTCTTGAGCGTGGCCTCGACCTCCCAGACCCGGTGCAACTCGTAACGAGCCAGATCCTGGTTGATATGGCCAGCCTTGAGAATGTCGCTGTACTTCACCTGCGGCGAGGCCAGGCGGAAGTTGTTGTACGGGATGAACGCTTCGCGCTTGCCAACCAGCTTCCAGTCGTAACGATCCGGAGCACCGCTGAACATGTCGAAGTTGTCAGTGGTACGCAAGCCGTCGGCCGCAGTACCCGGACCGTCGTATGCCACCTGCGGGGCACGCCGCACGCGACGCTGGCCAGCGTTGTAGATCCACGCCATGCGCGGTTCGCGAACCTGGTCCAGCGAATCGTGTACCAGCAGCACGTTGCCCGCCAGGCGCGGCGGCGCGGTGACCCGCTGCTTGAACAGCAGCAGGGTGTTTTCCGCCTTGGCCGGGTCCATATCGGGAACGTTGTCCGGGAAGGCGACCTCATCCTCGAAGTTGACCAGCGTGTAGGATCCATTGGCCTGTGGCGATGCCTGGACGATATTGCGCCGCAGGTTGCCGCCGCGATAGCGGGTAATGTGGTTCCACACCACTTCCAGGCCGCTCTGCGGAATCGGGAACGCGTAGTAACGGCTCTGACCGAAGTTGGTCAAACCGTTACCGCCTGCCACCAGCCCGGTATTCAGTGCACTGGTCTTGGCCGCAGCATAGATATTGTCCGGCACCGCGGCGCTGCGGTGGGTCGGGTATACCGCCATGCGGTAGCTTTCCGGATAACGCTGGAACATCGCCAGTTGCCCCGCAGTGAGGCGGTCACGGTACTGCTCCAGATTCTGCGCGGTAATGGTGAACAGCGGCTGCTCGCCTGCGTAGGGGTCGCTGAGAAAACCACGTGCATCGACCTGCCCGGCATTGGCCGCCAGGCCGCCAGTCCAGGCCGGGATGGTGCCTGCGGCATTGCCTTCCATCTGCGCACCCAGCGGGGTCAGACTGGTGCCCAGCTTGGCCGCTTCCTCGGCGCTCACCGCTGCCAGCACGCTGCCGGCCAGCAGGCTCAGAGACAGCGCGCCAAGCATCTTAAGGGTTGTATTCATCTGCATTCCTCAACTGATCCTATGGCCTAGAAGCTCACGCCGAAGCTGAGCGCCAGGAAGTCGCGGTCGACCGCGGTGTTGTACTTGCCGCCGAAGAAGTCGGTGTACGCCAGGCTGGCGGTGTAGGTGTTGCGGTAGTCGGCGTCGACCCCGAAGCTCACCGCCTTGGCACCTTCGTTGAACAGGCCATTGGGGCCGTAGCCGTCGACGTCGTGCGACCAGGAGACGTTCGGCCGCAGGTTCACCCCGGCGAACACGTTGCTGTATTCCCAGATGCCGCGTACCCGGTAACCCCAGGAGGTGCTGGTGACGAAGCCGTGGGTATCGCCGCGGAAGCCGTAGGCGCCGAACAGCGAGTCACGGCCGTAACGCAGGTCCTCGCGACTCTCCAGCCCGCCGACATGAGCCATGCCAATTTCACCGACCAGGGTGAAGCGCCCGGCGCCCATCACCTGATCGAAGAAATGGGTGAAGCTGGTCTGCACCTGGGTGACTTCCTTGCGCCGGTAACCGACGTTGTCCTGGCCTGGGCCGGCTGCGACAGGAGCAGCAGTCCCATTCGTAACTGGGTTGAGCAGGCTGAGGGTCATGTCGGTGGTATTGATCTGCAGCGGCAGATTGGGCCGGTAGCTGATCTCACCGCTCCAGGCGGTGCCGGTGGGCAGACTGGTGGAGAAGCTCAGGCCATAGAGGCGGATGTCCTCCGGGTATTCCAGGTAGTAGCGGCCATTGCCGAGCATCACGCTCTGCGCCAGGCCGGCGCCGCTGCCCGGCAAGACTGCATCGGCTGCGTCACTGATATCTTGCAGCACCGCCAGGGTGGCCAGACCGGCGTTCTGCGTGCTGACGATGGGCGTGCGGCTGTGGTAGTTCATGAAGTAAACACCGTACTCGGTTTCATCACCGAGCCAGCGCAGGGCCAGGCCCCACTGGCCGCTGTCGCGCGCATCACGGTCACCGGCCCGCGGCAGGATCACCCCTTCGCTGTCGACCCGGAAGCCCTGACCAGCGGCCGCCGCTATTGGCTGCAATGGCGCGATGGCCGGCGAGCCGATGTGGTAGCCACTGTCGCAGCCATCGGCGGCCACGTCGGCGGTGGAGAAGAAGGTGCCGCAGTTGTCGAGAATGGTCTGGTCCCACTCCAACTGGTAGAAGGCCTCCATGCTCAGGCGGTCGGTGAGGCTCTGCGACACATAGAGCATGTTCACCGGGATCAGGCCTTCCTTGATTTCCGCGCCGGGACGGCGGAACGCGGCGGCGTCGATCGGGTTGATGGCGTTGATGCTGTTGCCGATGAAGGTGCTCTCACCCCAACTCACCACCTGCTTGCCGACCCGCACCGTGCCTGGCAAATCGCCAAGGGCGTAGTTGTGGTAGAGGAAGGCATCGAGAATCTCTGCCCCCGAAGACTTGGCGCCTTCCTTGCGATTGCTGTCATCGATGTCCTTGAACAGGCGGCTCTCGTCCTTGAGCTCGAAGTCGTACCAGTACTTGCCACGCACGAACACGCCGGTGTCGCCGTACTTCAGTTCAAGGTCGTGGATACCCTTGAAGATCTTCGAGAAGGTCTCGCCCTTCTTGAAATTCAAGCGCCCATCGTCGCCAGTCTGCGCCTGGCCCTGGCCACCGTTGTTGGGGCCGATCAGATCGCGATCCGGACTGCGCATCGACCAGCTGGCGCCGACCGACAGCGAGCTGTCGAACTGCCCTTCGATCTCACCGATATTGAAGTTGATGGCCTGCGCCGGAGCGCTGATGCCAAGGGCGATGGCCAAGGCCAAGGTGCGTGGCTGGAAAAGTCCGGGCCCTGTTGTTGTTGTCATGCGGGTCTCCTGAGTTGGGGTGCAGCTGTCGAGCCCGCCAGCCTCGTTCGCGCGCAATACGGAACAAGGCAGCAGGCCAACTGCACCCTACGCAGCGACCGATAGCCGGATAAGCGCACCAAGGAGGGATTTCATCTGTCGCCCGAAAGGATGAATGGCGCCCTGCCACGGACCACAGGCCGCGACACTCAGCGTGCTGAATGACGGGGTATCAGGGAGCGGGGGAACTTTCCTGCACGCCATGGCCCAGGCATGCTGTGCACCTGAGAACCACAGGAGCGACAACGATCATGGAGATACTGCTGAAACTCATCGCCACACTGGGTGTTGGCATGGGTACGATCTTCGCCCTGCTACCCGGCTCGTTCGGCCTACACAATTTTCGCAGCAAACACGGCAATACCTGGCGCAGCCATCTGGCTGTTTTCACCTGGTGGTCGCTGATGCTGGCCCATCCATTTGCGCTATACCGGTTGTGGTTTGGCGAGGAATATCACTTCCAGTGGTTGTTGCTGCCCGTGGCCTTGCATCTGCTGTTCTTCAGCCTGTTCGGGCGCAACCTCAGCACCCGCTGACACCACTTAGCGCCAGCGATCAAGCAGGTTCACCGCCAGCCGATCCAGCCAGCCCCACAGGCGCTGTTGCGCACGGCGCCACCAGGGGCGCTGGTGCCAATCATCGAGGGTGATCTCGCGGCTGGCGCCGAAGTCCTCAATGAAGCTGGCCGTCACTGCCCGGGTGAAATCCGGGTCCAGTGCCTCGACATTGGCGTCGAGGTTGAAGCGCAGATTCCAGTGGTCGAAGTTGCACGAGCCGACACTGACCCAGTCGTCCACCAGCACCATCTTCAGGTGCAGAAAACGTGGCTGGTATTCGAAGATGCGCACGCCGGCCCTGAGCAACTTGGGGTAGTAGCGCTGCCCGGCAAAACGCACTGGTGGGTGATCGGTGTTGCGCCCGGCCAGCAGCAGGCGCACTTCCACACCCCGCGCGGCGGCGCGGCGCAAGGCACGACGAATTTTCCAGGTCGGCAGGAAATACGGCGTGGCCAGCCAAACCCGATGTTTGGCGCCCTTCAGCGCGCGCAATAGCGAGAGCAGAATGTCGCGATGCTGCGCGGCGTCGGCATAGGCTACGCGCCCTAGACCAACACCGGCTGGCGGGCACTCGGGCAGACGCAGCGCCACAGGCTGATGGCTCGGACGCCAGGAAAAACGCGCCTGCCACTGGTGCTCGAACAGTTGCTGCCAGTCGCCCACCAGCGGCCCGACGATCTCCACCATGGCCTCGTGCCAGGGACTGCGCGCTTCGTCCGGCAGCCAGAATTCATCGGTAGACCCCGTACCGCCGACATAGGCCAGACGCTGGTCCACCAGCAGCAGCTTGCGGTGATCACGGTGAAAGTTACGCATACCGCGCTGCCAGCGCACCGGGTTGTACCAGCGCAACAGCACCCCTGCAGCCTGCATGCGCTCACGTAACATGGCGCCCAGACCTGCTGCACCATAGGCATCGAACAGACCGCGCACCGCCACCCCACGCTCAGCCGCCCGACACAGGGCATCGACCAGACACTCACTGCAGCGGCCATCCTCGATCAGGTAAAGCTCGATTTCTACCTGCTGCTGGGCGCCGTCGATGGCCGCCAGCATGCGCGGGAAGAACGCCGAGCCGTCGAGCAGCAATTCGAAGCGATTGCCGCCTCGCCAGGGAAAGATGCTGCCGCGAGCGTGCACGCTCAACGCGCCGTGAAGATCAGTACGACGCCTACCGGTACCGACAGGCTGATGGCCGGCAGATCGGCAACTTTACGTAGCGCTTCGATGCTGCCAGCCAGGGCGAAATCTTCGGCGTGCAGCACCAACGGCGCCAGGGTCACCACCTGGAAGCGGCGATCATCGAGACGGGTGACCAGCAGTTCGCTGTGCAGTTCGCGCGTGCGCTCGTTGAGAGTCAGCTGCAGGGGCAAGCGCAGCTCCAGTTGTGCGCCGGGCGCCAGGTCGGTGAGTTGCGGCAGGTTGACCTGAGCACTGATGCGCGCCTCGGGCAGACGTGAGGTGTCGAACAGCATGGCGCGCAGGCGCTCGTCGCGCAGCGCAATACCGGTGCTCACGGAATCCAGGTCGATGCGCAGACGCGCGCGGCCGTCGGCGGCGATCTGCCCATGCAGGGTAAGAAAGCGATGCACCTCCGACTGGCTGCCGGAATGGGTGGAGATGAACGACAGCCGCGAGGACTCGTTGTCCAGATACCAGTCGGCGTGAACGGGCAAGGCGGCAGCGAGCAGCAGGGCGAAAAGCGAACAGCGCATGAGAACTCGAAAAACGGCATGACCAGGCGGCAACGATAGTCGCCATGGCCAGCGTTGCAAAGCCCGGTGCCTCCTCCACTCGTAGCCCGGATGCAATCCGGGAGTGCTTTACCACCATGCCCCGGATTTCATCCGGGCTACGGCTTAATCATTCGGCAACAGCTGACAGCCTTGACGCTCGCCCAGCCAGATGGCGCTATGAGTGCGGCCAAGCCCAGTGGCGGTGACGCGCTTGGCGCCTTCTTCATCGAGCAAGCTGCTGATCGGTACGTACTGCTTCACATAGCCTTCGCAGTAGGCCGCCGGGTTGCCGCTGACGTAACGGCAGGAGCAGTACTCCTTGGCCGTGTAGGCGCCGATGATGTCGGGGAATGCCTGCAGATGCGCGCGATTGGCCCAGGCCCAGGCCAGCAACAGAATCAGCAGCAGCGCCAGCACACTGAGAATCGGATGACGACGAATCATGGCTGTACCTCCGTGGCGAAGGCCGCCTGCACGCGCTTGAGCAGTTCGTTGTGCTGGAAGCTGCCGTCACGGTCATCGGCATAACGCACCACCAGCAGATTCTCTTGTGGCATCACGTACAGCCCCTGCCCCCAATGTCCGAGCGCAGCGATGGTATCGGCCGGGGCATCCGGCCAGGGCCGCGTGCTGCCTGGCAGTTCAGCGTTGAGCCACCAGTGCCCACCCGGCACGGCATCGCCAGGCGCGAAACCCTGCGGCTGATAACCGGCGAAAGGCGTGGAGACGAAATCGACCCAGGCGGCCGGCAGCAGCTGGCGCTCGCCCCAGCGGCCGCCGCGCTGCATCAGCAGGCCGACACGGGCCAGGTCACGCGCGGTCATGTAGGCATAGGAGGACGCGACGAAGGTACCGCTGGCATCACGTTCCCAGGTCGCGCGGGTGATGCCCAGCGGCTCGAACAGCGCGGTCCAGGGATAGTCGGCATAGGCCGGCTCGCCGACCATGCCACGCAACGCGGCCGCCAGCACGTTGCTGTCGCCACTGGAATAACGAAAGCGCGTGCCGGGCGCGGCATCGGCCGCATGCGCAGCGGTGAACCCGGCCATGTCGGCGCGACCGCGGGTATAGAGCATGGCCACCACCGAAGATTTCAGCGGCGCGTACTCGTAGTCCTCTTCCCAAGCCAGACCCGAGGCCCAGTTGAGCAGGTGGCCGAGTTTGATCTGCGGATGCTCGGCCATAGCTGGGTAATATTGCGCGGCTGGCGCGTCGAGCTTGAAGCGCCCTTCGCCGTAGGCCACACCGAGGGTGGTGGCGAGTAGGCTCTTGGCCATCGACCAGGTCAGGTGCGCGGTCTGCGCCGTGGTCGGCTCGGCATAGCGCTCGTAGACGATCTGCCCGTCGCGAATCACCAGCAGCGCATCGGTGCGCACGCCGGTGCGTTCGGCTTCCTCTCGAGTGGGAAAGGCGTACTGTTCGAGCCCGGCCAGCGCGGCGCTCTCGACACGGGGTTGGCTCTGCCAGTCGGGTTGCGGCCAGTTTTCCGCCAAGGCAGTGCTGGCAGCCAGGCTGAAACCGAGCGCTAGGCTCAGTCGACGAAGCAAGGAAGTGGGCATGGGCGGCCTCGATCAGAAATCGTGGCGCACCCTAGCATGGCCATGATGACGGCTTGAAGCGACGAAAGAGCCATCTCAGACCGGTGTGAAAACTACTGCGCTCGGCCATGCTGCGTTAAGAACAGGCTCAGAATGCTCATTTACAACTCGTAAACTGCGCTTCTTCGCCTGTTCTTGCCTTGCCTGACCTTCGCTCGCTACGTTTTCACACGGTCTGATCTACGCCCCTCATTTGGGCAGTTGGTAATCCTCCGGCCCCATCAGGTCGAGACCGCATTCCAGGTTCTCGATCCAGTAGAGGAAGGCGCTGATCATCTCCGCGCCGACGAAGGGCCGGCCGTGCTGCGGCACGATCATTTCCACGTCCATCTCGCGGACCATCGCCGCCCACAGGCGACAGGCCTTGTTGCCGGCCATGTAACGGCGATGGAAGCCTTCCATGTTCGGCACATGATTGATGAAGTCGCGCACCGGCGAGGCGTCGTCGACCATCGAGGCGCCCATGTCGCCGGAGAAGAGAATCTTGCTCACCGGGTCATAGACCTGGAAGTTGCCCACCGAGTGCAGGAAGTGCGCCGGCACCGCTTTCAGCGAGCACTTGCCCAGCGGGATGCTCTGCCCGCGATCGGGCAGCGCGATGATGCGGTCGAAGGTGTTGATGCCACGGCTCAGCACCAGGTAGTTGGCCGTCAGGTGCGGTAGGAAACGCGCCCACAGCTTGGAGCAGATCACCCGCGCACGGGTGTGCAGCAGCCACTTGTCCAACGAGGCGATGATGTCCGGGTCCTGGTGCGAGGCGAAGATGTAGGTCAGGTCCTGCACCGGGATGTGCTTGGACAGCTCCAGCGACAGCGGCGTGTAGGTCAGGTCACCGCCCGGATCGAGCAGCAGATACTGCTCGTTGTCGGTGATCAGGAACTGGTTGGATTGCACGCCTTCGCCGCTGACCAGGTCATCGAACATCAGGCATTGGTGGCTGCCGTTATCGAACAGCACGATGGGCTCGCGGCGCATGGAAACCTCGTTAGCAGGCCGTTGAAAAACGTAGGCGAGGCAGGCAAGACAAGGCAAAAACGGCCGAAAAAGCGCAGCTTACGTGCTGTAACTGAGCATTTTGACTGGGCTCGCACGCGAGGCCGTTTTTTACGAAGCATTGCCAACGCAGGTAGTTTTTCAACAGCCTGCTAGTGAATCGCGAGGCAACCTTATGCGCGCCTCCGCAGGCCGGTACTGATATGGATCAAAGGCCGGCGACAATCCGCCGCGCTTTCTCCAGGCGCTTGCTGCGCGCCGCCTCGGCGATGCGCAGTAGCCCCTGATCACGCTGCCACAGCTCGGCCCAGTGTGTCGGGCCGGCGGCGAAGGCAGCTTGCAGCTCGCCAACCAACGCCTGCTGCTCGGCGAACAACCCGGCCAGCAGCAGATGGGTAGCGGGCGCGTCGGGCGCTTGCCGCGCCACCTCGGCACAACCGGCCAGCAGCGCCTGCAGACGCAATAGCAGCGTTTCAGGCCAGGCAGAATCGCGCCCCACACCAAATTGCCAGGCGACAACAGCAGTGAGCACGTGCACGTCCTCCAGGGTGCGAAAGGGCCTGACGTAGTCGTCCCAGCCGTCGCCGGCCAGACGCTCGCCGTGGGCCTTTTCCAGGTGCAGTCGCGCATGGCCGATATCCGGCATCAACGACAGCGCCGGCAGCGGCTCAACGCGCACGCCAGGCGCGCCCTGGCGCACCACGCCAAGGGCCAGACGCGGCGCTTGCCCCTCGTCCTCCTCGCGCGCCGCCACCAGCAGCCAGTCGGCGCATTCGGCAGCGGTGACGAAATCCTTTCGGCCAGTGATCTGCAGGCCATCGATGCGCGTGTTCATGTCCGCCGGCCGAGTGCTGCGGTCCTCCGTCACGCACAGAGCGCCTGCTGTCCAGGGCGCCGCTGGCCACAGCACGCGCAACGCAGCCTGATAACCGGCGAGAAAGGCCAAACCCGGCGTGGCCGCCTGCAAGCCGCCCAGCAGCGCCAGCTCGAAGGGTTGCGGCGTGCCGCCCAGACGCTCCAGCAGGCGGGCGTACCAGTCTTCCAGGCCGGCTTCGGCAGCCAGGCGTTCGATGGGCTGAAACAGACTCGACCAGGGCATCGTGGGCCTCCACTTGGCAGCGCCAGGTGCGCCGTCACATAAGCATCAAAAAAGCTTCACGGTGGTGACACCGCAGCTACCTAGCCTGAGCTTGCCCAACAAGATCGACCGGCTGCAAGCATTCAGCCGGCACACGGAGGATCTGGCATGACTCAAACCGCTCGCCGTCTGCAGGCCGAACGCCTGCAAGGCCCCGCCGCCCTGCGTGAAGCTCAGGCCTTGCGCTACCGCGTATTCAGCGCGGAATTCGATGCCAAGCTCAACGGCGCCGAACTGGGTCTGGACATGGACGACTACGACATCCACTGCCGCCATATCGGCGTGCGTGACCTCAATAGCGGCGAACTGGTCGCCACCACGCGCCTGCTCGATCACCAGGCCGCCGCGGGTCTCGGTCGCTACTACAGCGAAGAGGAATTCGCCCTGCACGGCCTGGCCAAACTGGAAGGTCCTGTGCTGGAAATCGGGCGCACCTGCGTCGATGCCGCGTATCGCAACGGCGCCACCATCGCCGTGCTCTGGGGCGAACTGGCCGAGGTGCTCAACGAGGGCGGCTACCGCTACCTGATGGGCTGCGCCAGCATCTCCATGCAGGACGGCGGCATCCAGGCTCATGCCGTGATGCAGCGCCTGCGCGAGCGCTACCTGTGCACCGAGCATCTGCGTGCAGAACCCAAGCACCCGCTGCCGCAACTGGATCTGCCGAGCAACGTCATCGCCGAGATGCCGCCGCTGCTCAAGGCTTACATGCGCCTGGGCGCGAAGATCTGCGGCGAACCGTGCTGGGACAAGGACTTCCAGGTCGCCGACGTGTTCATCCTGCTCAAGCGCGACGAGCTTTGCCCGCGCTACGCCCGGCACTTCAAGGCTGCGGTCTGAAACCCGGCTGTAGAAGCGAGCTCTGCTGGCGAACGAGAGTGTCCAGCATTCGCGAGCAGAGCCCGCTCCTACACAACGCATGCCCCCAAGCATCGCCAAGCGAGTCTATCCATGGATAATGCCGGCACTCGTCCTCAAGCGGAGGCCTCGATGGCCAAACTGCGTCTGTCCCTGCGCCTATTCCATCTGGCCCTGATCATCGCCTTCGGCACGCTGCTGGCCAGCATCGTCAGCCTGTTCGAAAGGGTGGTTCGGCATGACCTGATGGCCCTGCGCCAGCGCCTGACGCGCTGGTTCCTGGCGCGCCTGGGCGGCGCCCTGCCATTTCGCGTGCGGGTCGAGGGCGAGCTGCCGACGCAGCCGATGCTGTGGGTCAGCAACCATGTGTCATGGACCGACATTCCGCTGCTGGGCGCCCTGCAGCCGCTGTCCTTCCTGTCCAAGGCCGAAGTGCGCGGCTGGCCAGTCGCCGGCTGGCTGGCACACAAGGCCGGCACCCTGTTCATCCGCCGCGGCGCGGGCGACAGCAGCCAGGTCGGCCAACAGCTCACCCGCCACCTGCAACGGGGCCATCACCTGCTGATCTTCCCCGAAGGCACCACCACCGACGGTTTGGCCCTGCGCACCTTCCATGGCCGCCTGCTGAGCAGCGCCATCGACAGCGGTGTGGCCGTGCAGCCGGTAGCCATCCGCTACCTGCGCGACGGCCAGCCCTGCCCGGTGGCGCCCTTTATCGGCGACGACGACATGCTCTCGCACCTGCTGCGCCTGCTTTCCAGCTCGGCCTGTGAGGTGCAGATACGCCTGCTCGCGCCGATCCCCAGCGAATCACGCAGCCGCAACGAACTGGCCCGGCACAGCCAGGCCATCATCGCCAGCGCCTTGCAACTGGAAACGTCCGCCATGGTGCCGACCGAAGCCGAAGCCGCCTAATCCACCGCGTAGCCCGGATGCAATCCGGGGGCTTTTGCAAGGGCTCCCTGGATTTCATCCAGGCTACAGGTCATAGCCGCTCAGCCAGCCGGCGGCACGATCAACGCGTCGCTGTCGACCGACGCCAGCAGGTGGCTGGCCACGCTGCCGAGGAAGAAGCGCGAAACGCCTTCACGGGCGTGGGTGCCGAGTACCAGCAGGTCCGCGCCGGAGTGACGCAATGCCTCGCCAATCACACCTTCCGGCGAGCCGACCTGCACCAGCAAGCGCTCGTGACTCAGCTGAACACCGACTGCATTCAGACGCTCCACCAGTTGCTCACGCAGCAGCTCGCGCTGGTTTTCCAGCACCTCGGCGCTGATGCCGGCCTCCATCATCGCACCCGCCGCTACCGGCTCGACCGCGCTGGCCACATGCAGGTTGTCCAGGCTCGCCAGGCCCAGCTCACGCGCTCGTTTCAAGGCCTGTTGCGAAGTGCGCGACAGGTCCATCGCCAGCAGCGCATGACGATACTCATGCGTCACCGGGCCATTGACCCGCAGCACCGGCAGATGACTGCTGCGCACCACGCGCTCAAGCGTGGTGCCGACGAAAAAGTCGCGCAGCGCCGACTTGCGATGCGCACCCACCACCAGCAGATCGGCGCCCATACCCTGAGCACCTTCGACGATCACTGCGGCGGCCTCACCAGTGCCCACGATCACCCGCGGGACACTGCCGGCCTGCTCACCCAGGCGTTCGGCCTGCGCCTGCAACAGCGTTTCGGCCTGCTGTACCTGACGCTGTACATGCGCAGCAGGCGCATCGTCATCGATCACGTGCAACAAGCTCCACTCGCCGCCACCCTGACGCCGGATCAGTTGCACGGCGCGCTGTACCGCATGCGCCGAACGCTCGGACAGATCGGTCGCTACCAGAATCTTGATCATCTCGTTTCCTCCATGGGTTTAACACCGCGTTACATTCAAACGCCTACCGACCCCGTACTCCTTGATGCAGGTCAGGCCCGACGCTGTAAAGCAGACTAGGGTAATCAGGACTGCTCACTGCCCCGCCAGATGGCGGCCGACAAGCGCACCCAGGCCCAACGAAGGAGACGCGCCCCATGGGCAATGCCCCCTCTGAACATAGTGACCACACCTGGCACGGTTTGACTGCACAACAAGCGCTCGATACCCAACACAGCAGCACCAGCGGCCTCAGTCAGGAAGAAGCCGAGCTGCGCCTGCAACGTCATGGTCCTAATCGCCTGCCGCCGCCCAAGCGACGCGGGCCGCTGCTGCGCCTGCTGCTGCAGTTCCACAACGTGCTGCTGTACATGATGATGGCCGCTGCCCTGGTCACCGCCCTGCTCGGCCACTGGGTCGATACCGGAGTGATCCTCGCCGCAGTGCTGATCAACGTGGTGATCGGCTTCATCCAGGAAGGCAAGGCGGAGAATGCCCTCGACGCCATCCGCAATCTGCTGTCGCCGCACGCTCTGGTCATGCGTGGCGGCGAGCGTCGCGAGATCGACGCCGATCAGCTGGTGCCGGGCGATATCGTGCTGCTCGCCTCCGGCGACAAGGTACCTGCCGATCTGCGCCTGATCAGCGTGAAGAACCTGCTGGTGGAAGAGGCGGCGCTGACCGGTGAATCGCTACCGGCGGAGAAATCCCTGGCCCACTGCCAGGCAGATGCAGCGCTGGGCGACCGCCGCTGTATGGCTTATTCCGGCACCCTGGTGGCCAGCGGTCAGGCCAGCGGCGTGGTGGTGGCTACTGGCGCCGATACCGAGCTGGGCCGCATCGGCGCCATGCTGCAACAGGTGCAGGCGATGACCACGCCGCTGCTGCGGCAGATCGAGCAATTCAGCCGCTGGCTGGCGCTGGCCATCCTGATCTTCGCCATGGCCACCTTCGCCCTCGGCACCTTCTGGCACGGTCAGGACCCGGCCGAGATGTTCATGATGGTGGTGGCGCTGACCGCTGCCGCCATCCCCGAAGGCCTGCCGGCGCTGATGACGGTGATTCTCGCCCTCGGTGTGCAGCGCATGGCCGGACGCAACGCCATCGTCCGGCGCCTGCCAGCAGTGGAAACCCTCGGTTCGGTGACGGTGATCTGCTCGGACAAGACCGGCACCCTGACGCGCAACGAGATGACCGTACAGCGTCTGGTCAGCGCCAGCCGTGTGCTCGACGTCAGCGGCGTCGGCTATGCCCCGGCGGGAGCCTTTCATCTCGACGCGGCGCTGATGGAACCGGATGCCGCGTTGCTGGAAATCGCCCGCGCCGCCGCCCTGTGCAATGACGCCCAGTTGCAGCAGGACGCCGCAGGTAGCTGGCGCCTGCAGGGCGACCCCACCGAGGGCGCGCTGCACACCCTGGCCCTGAAGGCCGGGCTGGATACCCCGACACTGAACCTGCAACTGCCACGTAGCGACAGCATTCCCTTCGAGTCCGAGCATCGCTTCATGGCCAGCCTGCACCACGACCATCAGGGCCATGGCGTGATCTACCTCAAGGGCGCGCCGGAGCGCCTGCTGGAGATGTGCAGCGACCAGCGCGATGCCGACGGTGGCGTGCAACCGCTGGACGCCGACTACTGGCGGCGCCAGGCCACCGATCTGGCTGCCCGTGGCCTGCGCCTGCTGGCCATCGCCAGCCGCGCGGCCAGCGCTGAGCAACGCAGCCTGAGCTTCGCCGATGTGGAGCAGGACATGACCCTGCTGGCCCTGGTCGGCATCATCGACCCGCCACGCGAGGAAGCCATCGCCGCCGTCGCCGAATGCCAGCGCGCCGGTATCCGAGTCAAGATGATCACCGGCGACCACGCCGAAACCGCTCGTGCCATCGGCGCCCAGTTGGGCATAGGCGTCGGCATGCCAGCGATGACCGGCGCCGAGCTGGAGCTGCTCGACGACCGCAGCCTGCGCGAGATACTGCCCGGCGTCGAGGTGTTCGCCCGGGCCAGCCCGGAGCACAAGCTGCGCCTGGTACAGGCCATGCAGGCCAGCGGCGAAGTGGTGGCGATGACCGGCGACGGCGTCAACGACGCCCCGGCCCTCAAGCGCGCCGACGTTGGTGTGGCGATGGGCGACAAGGGTACCGAGGCGGCCAAGGAGGCGGCCGAAGTGGTGCTCGCCGATGACAACTTCGCCACCATCGCCGGCGCCGTGCGCGAGGGCCGGGCGATATACGACAACCTGAAGAAGTTCATCCTCTTCGCCCTGCCCACCAACGGCGGCCAGGCGCTGATCGTGATCATCGCCATCCTGTTCCAGCTGACCCTACCGTTAACGCCGGCACAGGTGCTGTGGATCAACATGGTCACCTCGGTGACCCTGGGCCTGGCCCTGGCCTTCGAACCGGCCGAGCCGGGCCTGATGGACCGCCCGCCCCGGGCGCCGAACGAGCCTTTGCTGTCGGGCTTCTTCGTCTGGCGCGTGCTGCTGGTGTCGCTGCTGATGGCCGGCGCTGGCATAGGCCTGTTCCTCTGGGAGCTGCAGCAGGGCACCGGGCTGGACAGCGCGCGGACCATGGCGCTGAACGCCGTGGTGATGTGCGAGGTGTTCTACCTGATCAACAGCCGGCGCATCTTTGCTTCGGTGCTCAGCCTCGACGGCTTGCTGGGCAGCCGCGCAGTGCTGCTGGCCATCGCCGCCTGCCTGGTGCTGCAGGCGCTGTACACCTACGCGCCACCGATGCAGCGGCTGTTCAATTCCACCGCACTGGATCTGGGGCAATGGACGCGCGTGGTGCTGGCCGGCCTGGCGGTGTTCGTCATCGCCGAACTGGAGAAGTGGCTGATCCGTCGTTTGCGTCTGCAACTGCAGGCGAGCTGACGCTATCGCCGCCGTCCCAGGGGCATAGACAGAAGCGTGGGAGGCGCTTTGGCAGCGAGCTTTTGCCATCGCAATCGCGGCTAAAGCCCCTCCCACGGGGCCCGCTTACACCACCTCACGCCGCTCATCCTGGGCGAACCTCATCAGCTCGGGATAGAAGGCGCGAAAGTCTTCGCTCAGCGGCTCATACAAACGCTCCAGCTCCGCCAGGCTGCCGTCGAGCAGTTGCGGTTTGGACAGACGCCGCTGCATGCCGGCGATCACCTGCTCCAGCACGGCGAACTCGCGGTAGCTGCCCAACCAGTCCTGCGCCGCCATGCGCGGCGCCATCAGCGCCAGGCGCCCCGGCAGCTCGGCCTCGGCGGCCAGCACGCGATACACCTGGCGGGTGAAATGATCCAGCGGCTGCGTCGCATACTCAGCCCAGTCGCGCGCCAGGCAATGGTCAAAGAACAGGTCCAGCAGCATGCCGGCCGTGCGCCGCCGCGCGGCGGGAAACCGGGCACGCGCGCGCGCCTGCAGCGGGTGGCTGTCAGTAAAGGCGTCGATGCGCCGGTGCAGGCGGATGGCTGCTTCGATCTCTACCGGCCAGCGCCCGGCCAACGGACCCTTGACGAAATCGCCGTAGAGGCTGCCGAGCAACTGCGGTGGCGCGTCGCCGCCCAGGTGTAGGTGAGCGAGGTAGTTCATGCTTCGAGCTTAACGCCTCGGCCCGCACAATCGAAGCCGGTGATAAGGACTATCGCGCCAATCGATCTGTATATCGTCTACAGCCGATATAAGGTTCGCCCCATGACGATACGCACCGACACCGCCATGGACATCGACGCCATCATCAAGGCCCTCGCCCACCCGGTACGCCGCGACATCCTCGACTGGCTGAAGGAGCCCGAGCGCAACTTCGCCGAACAGGATCACCCGCTGGAGATCGGCGTGTGCGCCGGCAAGATCTTCCTGCGCACCGGGCTGTCGCAATCCACCGTTTCCGCCCATCTGACCACCTTGCAGCGCGCCGGTCTGGTGACCAGCCGCAAGGTCGGCCAATGGCACTTCTTCAAGCGCAACGACGAGCTGATCCAGGCTTTCCTCGAGCGCCTCGGCCAGCAACTCTGATTTGACCTTTCCCTCGGAGAAACCACCATGCCCACACTGTTCGACCCCATCCAGATCGGCGATCTGCAGCTGAACAACCGCATCATCATGGCGCCGCTGACCCGCTGCCGCGCCGACGAAGGCCGCGTGCCCAACGCACTGATGGCCGAGTACTACGTACAGCGCGCCTCGGCTGGTCTGATCATCAGCGAAGCCACCGCCGTCACGCCGATGGGCGTGGGCTACCCGGACACCCCCGGCATCTGGTCGGATGCGCAGATTCGCGGCTGGAGCAACATCACCCAGGCGGTACACGCCAACGGCGGCAAGATCGTTCTGCAGCTGTGGCACGTCGGCCGTATCTCCGACCCCATCTACCTGAACGGTGAACTGCCGGTCGCACCCAGCGCGATCCAGCCGGCCGGCCACGTCAGCCTGGTGCGCCCGATGAAGGACTTCGTCACCCCACGCGCACTGGAAACCGAAGAGATCGCCGATATCGTCGAGGCTTATCGTCAGGGTGCCGAAAACGCCATGGCTGCCGGTTTCGATGGCGTGGAAATCCACGGCGCCAACGGTTACCTGCTCGACCAGTTCCTGCAAAGCAGCACCAACCAGCGTACCGACCAATACGGCGGCAGCCTGGAAAACCGCGCCCGCCTGCTGCTGGAAGTGACCGATGCCGCCATCTCGGTCTGGGGCGCTGGCCGCGTCGGCATGCACCTGTCGCCACGCGCCGACCTCCACGACATGGGCGACGCCAACCGCGCCGAGACCTTCGCCTATGTGGCGCGTGAACTGGGCAAGCGCGGCATCGCCTTCATCTGCGCCCGCGAGAAGGAAGGCGACGACAGCCTGACGCCGCAACTGAAGAAGGAGTTCGGTGGCGTGTTCATCGCCAACGAGCGCTTCACCAAGGATCAGGCCAACGCCTGGCTGGCCGAAGGCAAGGCCGATGCCGTGGCCTTCGGCGTCCCCTTCATCGCCAACCCGGATCTGCCCGAGCGCCTGCAGCAGGACGCCGCGCTGAACGAGGCGCACCCGGAAACCTTCTACAGTTCGGGCCCGGTCGGCTATATCGACTATCCGCGTCTGTAAGATCGCAGCTCAAACGCCCCACGAGCGACATCCTGTGGGAGGGGCTTTAGCCGCGACTAATAAACCAACGCCCCGCAGTGCGGGGCGTTCGTTTGTCGAGGTATTGGCACTCAGCGCTGGTTGATCTGCTGCTGCAGATTCACCACCTGGCTCTGCAGGGTATTGATGTTGCGCGTCATCTGCGCGCGGAAGGCATCGAACTCGGCGGTATTCGGCCCTGCACTGGCGGCCGGGCGATTCTCCAGTTCGCTGCGCAGCACCAACAGATCCTGCTCCAGGCTGCGGATCGATTGCGCCGGGTTACCCTGCTTCTTCAGCGCATCGATATCGCCACCGAGGGCCTTGATGCGGGTGTCGAGCTTGGCCAGTTCGGCCTGGGTCGCCTTGGCGTCCGCCTGGGCGGATTTCAGCGCGGCCTGCTCGGTGGAGAGCGCCTGCAGACGCTTGTCGAAATCGGCGCTGGCGCCAATGCCGCTCTTCAGTTCCGTGCCCAGTTGCTCGACGCGCTTGTCTAGCGCTGCCTGCGCCGTGGCACTCTGCTGTTGCTGCTTGCTCAGCTCGGCCAGGCGATTCTCCAGTTGCTTGACCTGCAGTTTGAGCGCCTCGCTGCCGCTGGTGACGCTGGATTCAGTGGCCACCACCTTGCCGGAAATATCCTGAATGCGTCCGGCAGCCTCTTCACTGATGCGCGCAAAGCTCTCTTGGGTCGCCACCAGGCGCTGCTCCATCAGGCCGATCTGCTGCAAGCTCCACCAGCCCAGGCCAGCCAGGGCGAAACTCAGCGCGCCAACCAGCGCCCATAGCGGCCCGGTGCTGGCGCCCTTGGCCACTGGCGCCTTACTGCTGGTGACACGGCTGCTGCGCGGGGCCGGCTCCTCACGCGGCTCGGCGAAATCCTCACGGCGCTCCGGAGTCAGGCTGGGCAGATTGTCGAGTTCGTCGTTGGCGTCGTTACGCATGGTCGGACCTATGGTTGGAACGAATGAACGGAAATGCCGCGCAGTATACCGATTCGCCATTACACCATCAGCGTCGCGCCAAGCAGGTGCACGACGCACCGACGAAGGGCGCGACAGGGCCATCGACTCGCCTGCAACCCAGCAGTTCCGCAAAACATGAACTGGTACGCACTTTGCTTTTTCTTCCGTCGTGAACGAGCCGATAGCGCGTCGCTCACAAGCCAGCAGGCGGCCTGAAAGTTCTGCAAAGCAATACAACACGAATGGGTGTTACAGCCGCAGGGAAGAGGCTGTTCAGGTTACGGAGGGTGTGGAACACCGACGTCCGTGACCCTTCAACCAATCGGGGGAAGTGGCAATGGAACTGAACAAAGAAGTACTGGACTGCATGCAAGCACTGCGTCGCCGTCTACGCGAAGAGCAGGACGTGGACATTCGCCTGAGCCAGCCCAACGCGGTCGGTGCCATGCTCGATGGCAGCCTCAAATCCAACGATGAAGAAACTCGCCGCCTCGGCCAGCGCCTGGCCGAGCTGTCCGATCAACCGCAGCGCGCAACGGTCACGCCACTGGTCTCAGTCGAGATACCGGTCGGCGCGCCAACCGGCTCGGTACGCATCTATCGTGGCCAACGTATCTACGCCTGAGATCCCATCTGCGCCTGCCACCAGGTGCAGAATTCATCCAGTGCATCCCACAGGCTGGCCCGGGGTTCGTAGCCGAGATACTCGCGAGCGCGGTCGATGTTCAGGGAGAAATCCCTGGCCATTACCGCCACACCCAGGCGAAACAGGCTTGGCTCAGGCCGCCCCGGCAGCACTCGACAGATGCCCTCATTGAGCGTCGCCGCAGCATAGGCCAGCGGGAACGGCACATGCCGGGTCACCGGCGGCAACTCCAGGCGGCGCAGCACGTAGTTGACCACGTCCCACAACGGCACCGGCGCGCCATTGCTGACGTTGTATACCTGCCCAAGCGCCGCGCCACCGGCCTGCAGCGAGCTGAGCAAGGCATCGTTGAGATTATGCACGTTGGTGAAGTCGACCTTGTTCAGGCCATTGCCGATGATCGCCAGACGCTCCTTGCGCTGCATGCCGATCAGACGTGGAAAAATGCTGGTATCGCCCGCGCCGGTGACAAAGCGCGGCCGCAGGGCGATCACCTCCAGCCCGAACTCCTGCGCGGCGAACACCTGCTGCTCGGCCAGGTACTTGGTCTTGCCGTAGTGATCGGAGAAGCGCTTGGGCACCTGCTCCTCACGGATATCGACATGAGATCTTCCATCGAAATAGATCGACGGCGAGGACAGATGCACCAGGCGCCGCACCTTCTGTTTGAGGCAGGCATCGACGACATTCTCGGTGACCGTCACGTTGGCCTGATGGAAATGCGCATAGTCGCCCCACACGCCCACCGCGCCCGCGCAGTGCACCACAGCCTCGACATCCCGGCACAGTGTCTGGGCCAGCTCAGCATCGCCGAGATCGCCCTGGACGAATTCGGCACCACGCTTGATCAGATGCTGCACGCCCTCGGCACGACGACCGTTGACCCGCACAGCCAGACCCTGCTCGAGGGCGAAACGAGCGAAGCGCCCACCAATGAAGCCACTCGCGCCGGTGACCAGAATCTTCATCAAAAAATACCTTGCCGTTGATTGCCGCACCCGCCGAACTCTAGCAGTGCTCGATCCCCGCTGCCCTGTCGACAACGGCCAGAATACCGACCCGCCAAGCCTTACTCGCCGGGCCGGACGCATGGACTCGTAGGTTGCGCCTGCACCAGCGCGCCACCGGCTGCGCGACGCAAGCATTCGGTCAGCTCGCTGAGCAACTCACCACCATTGCGCCAGTGATGCCAGTACAACGGCACATCGATGAAGCGCTCGGGCAGCAGATCCACCAGCCTGCCGCTGGACAATTCCTCGCGCACCTGCAGTTCCGGCACCAGGCCCCAGCCCAAACCGCCTTCAGCGAGACGCACGAAGCCCTCGGACGACGGGCACAGGTGATAGGCGAAAGCACCGGTGACACCGAGGCCCGCCAGGTAACGATGCTGTAATTGATCATCCGGGCCGTAAACGATAGCCGGCGCACGCACCAGCGCCTCGACGGTGACACCGGCGGCAAAATGCCGAGCGATAAAGGCCGGGCTGGCCAGCGCGCGATAGCGCATCGCCCCCAGCGCCAAACTTCGCCCCCCCGCTACCGGGCGCTCGGCAGCACAGACGCAGCCGGCCACCTCGCCGGCACGCATGCGCTTGAGCCCGACCTCCTGATCCTCCACCACCAGTTCCATCAGCACCTGCTGGGCGGCGCAGAAGTCGGCGGTCGCCTGCGCCCACCAGGTCGCCAGACTGTCGGCGTTGATGGCGATGCGCAGACGCTCAGGCAAAGCCTGTTCATCCAGCCCCGGCACCTGGCCTTGCAGATCACGTTCGAGCAGGCGCACCTGTTGCACATGGTTGAGCAGGCGCCGACCGATTTCTGTGGGCACAGGTGGCGTGGCGCGTACCAACACCGGCTGGCCGACCCGCGCTTCGAGCAACTTGATGCGTTGCGACACCGCCGACTGCGACAGCCCCAGCACCTGCGCCGCACGTTCGAAACCGGCCTGTTCCACCACCGCTGCCAGGGCGGCGAGAAGTTTGTAATCGAACAATCGATTTTCCTAATGAGTGATCAGCAATATTGGTTTCTCTTATACATCCACACGCAGCAGACTCGCCAGCATTCAGCCCAATCAGGAGCCCACCATGTCTGGCGAAACCAACCTCGCACGCCTGCTGCAGAGCATGACGCCACAGCTCAATCCCGGTCAGTACGTGTTCTGCCGTGTCCCAGCCGAGCATGACTGCAGCGCCCTGCAGCCGGTCGCCAGCATGCGCGAGCCTGAAGGGCTGAGCCTGGTGCTGACGCGCGAAATCGCCGATGCCCATGGCCTGAGCTACGACTACGTCGCCGCCTGGATCACCCTGCAGGTGCACTCGTCACTGGCCGCTGTCGGCCTGACCGCATCCTTCTCCGCCGCTCTGGCGCAGGCCGGTATCAGCTGCAACGTGGTCGCCGGCTTCCATCACGACCATATCTTCGTGCCCAGCGAACGAGCCGAACGGGCACTGTCCACTCTGCGCGCCCTGTCGGCGGCGTCCATGCCGGAGCAGGTGTGATGTGGCAGAGCTACAGCAACGGCCTGCTGGTTGCCATCGGCCTGATCATGGCCATCGGTGCGCAGAACGCCTTCGTCCTGGCGCAGAGCCTGCGCCGCGAACATCACCTGCCAGTTGCCGCTTTATGCATCGTCTGCGATGCGCTGCTGGTGGCCGCTGGCGTGTTCGGCCTGGCCACCCTGCTGGCGCAGAGCCCGACACTGCTGGCCATCGCGCGCTGGGGCGGCGCCGCATTCCTGATCTGGTACGGCAGCCAGGCGCTGCTGCGCGCCGCGCGCCCGCAATCGCTGCAGGCGGCAGACAGCGAACCGCGCTCATTGCGCGCGGTGCTGCTCGCGGCGCTGGCGGTCACCCTGCTCAACCCGCACGTCTATCTGGATACCGTGCTGCTGATCGGCTCGCTCGGCGCCCAGCAACCTGAACCTGGCGCCTATGCGGCAGGCGCCGCCAGCGCCTCCTTCCTATGGTTTGCCACCCTGGCGCTCGGCGCCGCCTGGCTTGCGCCATGGCTGGCCAGACCACTGACCTGGCGCCTGATCGACTTAGGCGTGGCACTGATGATGTTCGCCGTGGCAGCGCAACTGATCTCCGGCGCCCTGTAGTACAGCAACGCCAGAACGCCAGGCAGCAGCAGAACTGGTTGCACCCCTGCGTCAGGCTCATGACCAGGCTCTCAGCTGCAGCAAATAACGCCCGTCGGGTCATGGAAAATATTGGTTGCACCTAGTTGCACCCGAGATATTCTCGGGTTTACTCTCCTGTGACTTTTGGTTGCGCGCCACGCCATGGCGGCAACCCTTCAGCCGTCGCAGGCAACACCAGGAACTGCTCAGAGCAGTTTTTAGCGTGCATAACCAACAAGTAGGACACCCTCCATGGCCACCACCACTCTTGGCGTAAAACTCGACGACGCGACCCGCGAGCGCCTGAAAAAGGCTGCTGCGCAGATCGACCGCACACCGCACTGGATGATCAAGCAGGCGATCTTCAATTATCTGGAGCAAGTCGAGAGTGGCCTGACGCCCGCCGAGCATGCCGGCCTGGCTGCTGCAGCCGGTGAAGAAGCGCTGGAGTCGCTGACCGAGCCGGGCCTGCAGGTGTTCCTCGATTTCGCCGAGAGCATCCTCCCGCAGTCGGTGCTGCGCGCTGCCATCACCAGCGCCTACCGCCGCCCAGAAACCGAAGTGGTACCGATGCTGCTGGAGCAGGCGCGCCTGAACAAGGAGCAGGCCGAGGCCTCGCAGAAGCTGGCCCTCGGCATCGCCGAGAAACTGCGCAACCAGAAGAACGCCAGCGGCCGTCAGGGCCTGGTGCAGGGCCTGCTGCAGGAGTTTTCGCTGTCGTCGCAGGAAGGCGTGGCGCTGATGTGCCTGGCCGAAGCCCTGCTGCGCATCCCCGACAAGGCCACCCGTGACGCACTGATCCGCGACAAGATCGCCAACGGCAACTGGAGCCAGCACCTCGGCCAGAGCCCGTCGATGTTCGTCAACGCGGCGAGCTGGGGTCTGCTGATCACCGGCAAGCTGGTGTCCACCCACAACGAGGCCGGCATGACCTCGTCGCTCAACCGCATCATCGGCAAGAGCGGCGAGCCGGTGATCCGCAAGGGCGTGGACATGGCCATGCGCCTGATGGGCGAGCAGTTCGTCACCGGCGAGACCATCGCCGAAGCCTTGGCCAACGCCGCCACCCTGGAAGCCAGGGGCTTCCGCTACTCCTACGACATGCTCGGTGAAGCCGCGCTGACCGAGGAAGACGCCAAGCGCTACCTGGCCTCCTACGAGCAGGCCATCCATGCCATCGGCAAGGCCTCGCATGGCCGCGGCATCTACGAAGGCCCGGGCATCTCGATCAAGCTCTCCGCCCTGCACCCGCGCTACAGCCGCGCCCAGTACGAGCGCGTGATGGACGAGCTGTACCCGATCCTGCTGAGCCTGACCCAACTGGCCAAGCAGTACGACATCGGCCTCAACATCGACGCCGAGGAAGCCGACCGCCTGGAGCTGTCGCTGGATCTGCTCGAGCGCCTGTGCTTCGAGCCATCGCTGGCCGGCTGGAACGGCATCGGCTTCGTCATCCAGGCCTACCAGAAGCGCTGCCCGTACGTGATCGACTACGTCATCGACCTGGCCAAGCGCAGCCGTCATCGCCTGATGATCCGCCTGGTCAAGGGCGCCTACTGGGACAGCGAGATCAAGCTGGCCCAGGTCAATGGCCTGGAAGGCTACCCGGTGTACACCCGCAAGCCGTACACCGACGTGTCCTACCTGGCCTGCGCACGCAAGCTGCTGGCCGCGCCGGAAGCCATCTACCCGCAGTTCGCCACCCACAACGCCCACTCGCTGTCGGCCATCTACCAACTGGCCGGGCAGAACTACTACCCGGGCCAGTATGAGTTCCAGTGCCTGCACGGCATGGGTGAGCCTTTGTACGAGCAGGTGGTGGGCAAGATCGCCGACGGCAAGCTGAATCGCCCGTGCCGCATCTACGCGCCGGTCGGCAGCCATGAAACCCTGCTGGCCTACCTGGTACGCCGTCTGCTGGAAAACGGCGCCAACACCAGCTTCGTCAACCGCATCGCCGACCACAGCATCTCGCTGAAAGACCTGGTGCTCGACCCGGTGCTGCAGGTCGAGCAGATGGCCGCGCAGGAAGGCACCATCGGCCTGCCGCATCCGCGTATCGCCCTGCCGCGTGACCTGTATGGACAAGAGCGGGTCAACTCCGCCGGCCTCGACCTGGCCAACGAGCACCGTCTCGGCTCGCTGTCTTCGGCGCTGCTGTCGACCGCCAACCACAGCTACGTCGCCGAACCGATGCTCGGTTGTGATGGTGCCAATCCAGGCGAGCCAGAGCCAGTGCGCAACCCGGCCGATCACCGCGACCTGGTCGGCCATGTGCGCGAAGCCAGCGTCAAGGACGTCGACAGCGCCATCCTCTGCGCCCTGGCCAGCGGGCAGATCTGGCAGTCCACCCTGCCGGCCGAACGTGCTGCCGTGCTGGAGCGCGCCGCCGATCTGATGGAAGCCGAACTGCAACAGCTGATGGGCCTGCTGGTGCGCGAGTCCGGCAAGACCTTCGCCAACGCCATCGCCGAAGTACGCGAGGCGGTGGACTTCCTCCGTTACTACGCGATCCAGGCGCGCAGCTTCGGCAACGACAGCCACCGCCCGTTGGGCCCGGTGGTGTGCATCAGCCCATGGAACTTCCCGCTGGCGATCTTCAGTGGCCAGGTGGCCGCCGCACTGGCCGCCGGTAACACCGTGCTGGCCAAGCCGGCCGAACAGACCCCACTGATCGCCGCCCAGGCCGTGCGCATCCTGCTCGAAGCCGGCGTACCGGCCGGTGCCGTGCAGTTGCTGCCGGGCCGTGGCGAAACCGTCGGCGCGCGCCTGGTGGGTGACGAGCGCGTGCGCGGGGTGATGTTCACCGGCTCCACCGAAGTGGCCGGCATCCTCCAGCGCAACATCGCCGGTCGTCTGGATGCCCAGGGCCGCACCATCCCGCTGATCGCCGAAACCGGCGGCCTCAACGCCATGATCGTCGACTCCTCGGCGCTGACCGAGCAGGTGGTGATGGACGTGGTCGCCTCCGCCTTCGACAGCGCCGGCCAGCGCTGCTCGGCCCTGCGCGTGCTGTGCGTGCAGGACGACGTGGCCGACCGCGTGCTGACCATGCTCAAGGGCGCCATGGCCGAGTACACACTCGGCAACCCCGAGCGCCTGAACACCGACATCGGCCCGGTGATCGACGCCGAAGCCAAGGCTGGCATCGACACGCACATCGCCAAGCTGCGCGAGAAAGGCCGCAAGGTCACCCAACTGGCGCGCGTCAACGGTGAGGAAATCAAGCGCGGTACCTTCGTCGTGCCGACCCTGATCGAGCTGGACAGCTTCGACGAGATGAAGCGCGAGATCTTCGGCCCGGTGCTGCACGTGGTGCGCTACCAGCGCGCGGATCTGGGCAAGTTGCTGCAGCAGATCAACGACAGCGGCTACGGCCTGACCCTCGGCGTACACACGCGCATCGACGAAACCATCGCCCAGGTGGTCGGCACGGCCAAGGTCGGCAACCTGTATGTGAACCGCAACATGGTCGGCGCCGTGGTCGGCGTGCAGCCGTTCGGTGGCGAAGGCCTGTCCGGCACCGGCCCGAAAGCCGGTGGCCCGCTGTACCTCTATCGCCTGCTCTCGACCCGCCCGCAGGAAGCCGTCGCCCAGTACCTGCAACAGGCCGAGGTGCAAGCCCTGCCGGTTCCGATCGAGCTGGACAAGGTACGTGCTGCCTTCGCCGAATGGGCAGGCAAGCAGGAGCCGGCCATCGCCGCGCTATTCGAGCAATATCGCAGCCTGTCGCAGAGCTACAGCAGCCACACGCTGACCGGCCCGACCGGCGAGCGCAACAGCTACACCCTGCTGCCGCGTGAGCACGTACTGAACCTGGCCGACGAACGCGGCGACCTGCTGGCGCAACTGGCTGCCACCCTGGCGGTGGGCAGCCGGGCGCTCTGGCTGGAAAGCCAGCGCGCGCTGTACAGCGAACTGCCGAAGGAAGTGCAGAAGCACATTCAGCTGGTGGCCGACTGGAACAGCGTCGACGTGGAGCTGGACGCCATCCTGCACCACGGCGACTCCGACCAGTTGCGCGCAGTCAGCGAGCAGGCAGCACAGCGCAAGGGCGCCATCGTCGGTGTACACGGCCTGAACAAGGGCGAGACCGACATCGCCCTGGAACGTCTGCTGGTGGAACACGCCCTGAGCGTCAACACCGCAGCGGCCGGCGGCAACGCCAGCCTGATGACCATCGGCTGATCGCAGCCGATAACGCCGCGGAAAGCTGGCTGAAAGCTTTCCGCGGCATGCTGCACCCACACGACGCAACTGCCTGCAGGGGCTACCCGCCCGGCGCCGTGTCATCTCCTCTCGACCTTCGGGTCTGCGCCAGCCTACCCGGCCGGCGCTTCGAGCGGGGCCAAACGCCCCGCCCATCTCCCTCCCTCACCGTCATTCCATCTCAACTGGCCATCATTGCGTAACGGAAAGTTCGGACTATGGTGTCAGTCGGAGCTGCAGTCCTGAGACTTGTCAGGTGCTCGACAACGCTTACTACACGGATGTGCGTTGACGAATCCTGACTATTGATTCAAGTCAGAATGCTGTGCTCGCCAAACGCGCTCAATACCCATGTCCCCTCGTGACACGGAGGTAATTGAGATGTCTGATTCGACGCAAAAACTCCGCCTCGGCGCGCTGATCGCCCTTGTGGTCGGCTCCATGGTCGGCGGCGGTATCTTCTCGCTACCACAGAACATCGCCGCCAGCGCCAGCGCCGGCGCGACCCTGATCGGCTGGCTGATCACCGGGGTCGGCATGCTGACCCTGGCCTTCGTATTCCAGACCCTGGCCAACCGCAAGCCCGAACTCGACGGCGGGGTGTACGCCTACGCCAAGGCCGGTTTCGGCGACTACATGGGCTTCTCCTCGGCCTGGGGCTACTGGATCAGTGCCTGGATCGGCAACGTCAGCTACATGGTGCTGCTGTTCTCCACGCTCGGTTACTTCTTCCCGGTATTCGGCGAGGGCAACACCCTGCCGGCAGTGATCTGCGCCTCGGTGCTGCTCTGGCTGCTGCACTTTCTGGTGCTGCGCGGGATCAAGGAAGCAGCCTTCATCAACACCGTGACCACCATCGCCAAGATGCTGCCATTGGCGCTGTTCATCGTCATCGCGGCGGTGGCGTTCAAGATGGACGTGTTCACCGCGGACTTCTGGGGCCGCGGCAATACCGAGCTGGGCAGCGTGATGGATCAGGTGCGCAACATGATGCTGGTCACCGTCTGGGTGTTCATCGGCATTGAGGGTGCGAGCATCTTTTCCGCCCGCGCCGAGAAGCGCAGCGATGTCGGCAAGGCCACGGTGATCGGTTTCGTCGGCGTGCTTCTGCTGCTGGTGCTGGTCAACATCCTGTCTCAGGGCATCATGGCTCAGGCCGAACTGTCCGGGTTGAAAAACCCGTCGATGGCTGGCGTGCTGGAGCAGGTGGTCGGCCCATGGGGTGCACAACTGATTTCCATCGGCCTGATCGTCTCACTGGCCGGTGCCTTGCTGTCGTGGACCCTGCTGTGCGCCGAGATTCTCTTCGCCAGTGCCCGCGACCACACCATGCCGGAGTTCCTGCGCAAGGAGAACGCCAACCACGTTCCTGCCAATGCGCTGTGGCTGTCCAACGGGCTGATCCAGTTGTTTCTGATCATCACCCTGTTCAGCGCCTCCACCTACCTGAGCCTGCTGTACCTGGCCACCTCGATGATCCTGGTGCCGTACTTCTGGTCCAGCGCCTACGCGGTACTGCTGGCGGTGCGCGGCGAAACCTACGAGAACGCGGCCGGCGAGCGCAACAAGGATCTGCTGATTGCCGCCATCTCCACCCTGTACGCGGTGTGGCTGGTGTATGCCGCTGGCGTGCAGTACCTGCTGCTGTCCGCGCTGCTCTACGCCCCCGGCGCGATTCTCTTCGCCAAGGCCAAGCGCGAGCTGGGTCAACCCATTTTCACCGGCCTCGAAAAACTGATTTTCGTCGCCGTGCTGATCGGTGCCGGCATTGCTGCCTACGGGCTGTATGACGGTTTCCTGAGTCTCTAGCGAGAAGGAGTTCGACATGTCCAAGAAAGCCCTCGGCGTTCATTCCGAAGCCGGCAAACTGCACAAGGTGATGGTCTGCTCACCAGGCCTCGCCCACCTGCGCCTGACCCCCGCCAACTGCGACGAACTGTTGTTCGACGATGTGATCTGGGTATCCCAGGCCAAGCGCGACCACTTCGACTTCATGACCAAGATGCGCGAACGCGGCATCGAGGTGGTGGAGATGCACAACCTGCTGGAAGAAACCGTCAGCAATCCCGAGGCACTGAAGTGGATTCTCGATCGCAAGATCACCCCCAACAGCGTCGGCCTCGGCCTGCAGAACGAAGTACGTTCTTTCATCGAAGGGCTGGAGCCACGCAAGATTGCCGAGTTCCTGATCGGCGGCGTATCCGGCGCCGACTTGGCCAAGCACAAGGATTCCGAGGCGGCGAAGATGTTCAACGCCTACCTCGGCGAATCCAGCTTCATCTTCCCGCCGCTGCCCAACATCCAGTTCACCCGCGACACCACCTGCTGGATCTACGGTGGTGTCACCTTGAACCCCATGTACTGGCCGGCACGCCGCCAGGAAACCCTGCTCACCACCGCGATCTACAAGCACCATCCCGACTTCGTCGATGAGCCCTTCGAGATCTGGTACGGCGACCCGGACCAGGACCACGGCTCGGCCACCCTCGAAGGCGGCGACGTGATGCCCATCGGCAACGGCACCGTGCTGATCGGCATGGGCGAGCGCACCTCGCACCAGGCCATCGGCCAGGTGGCGCGGGCACTGTTCGCCAAGGGTGCGGCAGACAAGGTCATCGTTGCCGGCCTCGGCCGCTCTCGTGCGGCCATGCATCTGGACACCGTGTTCAGCTTCTGCGACCGCGACCTGGTGACCATCTTCCCGGAAGTGGCCAACGGCATCGTGCCCTTCATCCTGCGCCCTGACGAAAGCCGCCCCGGCGGTATCGATGTGCGCCGCGAGGACAAACCCTTCGTCGATGTGGTCGCCGAATCTCTCAACCTGAAGAAACTGCGCGTAGTGGAAACCGGTGGCGACGCCTACGAGGCCGAGCGCGAGCAGTGGGACGACGGCAACAACGTGGTCTGCCTGGAGCCAGGCGTGGTGATCGGCTACGACCGCAACACCTATACCAACACCCTGCTGCGCAAGGCCGGCGTCGAGGTCATCACCATCAGCGCCAGCGAACTGGGACGCGGTCGTGGCGGCGGTCACTGCATGACCTGCCCGATCATCCGCGACCCCATCGACTACTGATCCAGCCAGCCCCGGCGGCCACCCGCCGCCGGGGTGTTTCGACGGCCCAAAAGGAGAAAGAACCATGGCTTTCAACATGCACAACCGCAACCTGCTCAGCCTGATGCACCACAGCACCCGCGAGCTGCGTTACCTGCTCGACCTGTCGCGCGACCTCAAACGCGCCAAGTACACCGGCACCGAGCAACAGCACCTGACCCGCAAGAACATCGCGCTGATCTTCGAGAAGACCTCCACCCGTACCCGTTGCGCCTTCGAGGTCGCAGCCTATGACCAAGGCGCCAACGTCACCTACATCGACCCGAACTCGTCGCAGATCGGCCACAAGGAGTCGATGAAGGACACCGCCCGCGTACTCGGGCGCATGTACGACGCCATCGAGTATCGCGGCTTCAAGCAGGAGATCGTCGAGGAACTGGCCACTTATGCCGGCGTGCCGGTTTTCAACGGCCTGACAGATGAGTACCACCCGACGCAGATGCTCGCCGACGTTCTGACCATGCGCGAGCACAGCGACAAGCCGCTGCACGACATCAGCTACGCCTACCTCGGTGACGCCCGCAACAACATGGGCAACTCACTGCTGCTGATCGGCGCCAAGCTCGGCATGGATGTGCGCATCGCCGCACCCAAGGCGCTGTGGCCGAGCGACGAACACGTCGCCGCCTGCAAGAAATTCGCAGAAGAAAGTGGCGCGCGCATCCTGCTCACCGAAGACCCGAAAGAGGCGGTCAAGGGCGTGGACTTCGTCCACACCGACGTCTGGGTATCGATGGGCGAACCGGTGGAAGCCTGGGGTGAACGCATCGAGGAATTGCTGCCCTATCAGGTCAACATGGACATCATGAAGGCCACCGGCAACCCGCGGGCCAAGTTCATGCACTGTCTGCCGGCCTTCCACAACAGCGAAACCAAGGTCGGCAAGCAGATCGCGGAAAAGTACCCGCACCTGGCCAACGGCATCGAAGTCACCGAAGACGTCTTCGAGTCGCCCTACAACATCGCCTTCGAGCAGGCGGAAAACCGCATGCACACCATCAAGGCGATATTGGTCGCGACACTGGCTGACATCTGAGAACCGACTGAAAGTCTGCTGCGCGTCGGCACTGCTGCGTTAAAAACAGGATCGGAATGCTCATGTACAAAAGTACAGTCGCCCGCGACTCCGACCGTTCCTCTCCTGTTTTTGCCTTGCATTGCTCTAGCTCGCAAGACTTTAAGCCGGTTCTGGCCGCCCGTAGCCCGGATGAAATCCGGGAACGACCTGTTCCACTGCCCCGGATTGCATCCGGGCTACGAGCACGAACAAGGAGAACACCATGCGACTCGTCATCGCCCTGGGCGGCAACGCCCTGCTTCGCCGCGGTGAAGCCATGACCGCGGAAAACCAACGAGAGAACGTGCGCGTCGCCTGCGAGCAGATCGCCAAGGTGGCGCCAGGCATTGAACTGGTGATAGCCCACGGCAACGGCCCGCAGGTCGGCCTGCTGGCCCTGCAAGGCAACGCCTATGACGCCGCCAACCCCTACCCGCTGGACGTGCTCGGCGCCGAAACCGAAGGCATGATCGGCTACATGATCGAACAGGAGCTGGGCAACCTGCTGCCGTTCGAAGTGCCCTTCGCCACCCTGCTCACGCAGGTGGAAGTGGACAGTGCCGACCCGGCCTTCAAGAAACCAACCAAGCCCATCGGCCCGGTCTACACGAAGGAAGAAGCCGAACGTCTGGCCGCCGAGAAAGGCTGGAGTATCGCCCCGGACGGCGACAAGTTCCGCCGCGTAGTGGCCAGCCCACGCCCGCAACGCATCTTCGAGATCCGCCCGATCAAGTGGCTGCTGGAGAAAGGCAGCGTGGTGATCTGCGCCGGTGGCGGCGGTATCCCGACCATGTATGACGGCAACCAGCTACGCGGCGTCGAGGCGGTGATCGACAAAGACCTGTGCTCGGCGCTGCTGGCCGAACAGCTCAATGCCGACCTGCTGGTGATCGCCACCGACGTCGACGCCGCCTATATCGACTGGGGCAAACCGACGCAGAAATCCATCGCCGAAAGCCATCCCGACGAGATCGAAAAGCTCGGCTTCGCCGCCGGCTCCATGGGGCCGAAAGTGCAGGCCGCCTGCGAGTTCGCGCGCAATACCGGCAGCACTGCGGTGATCGGCTCGCTGGAAAATATCGAAGCCATCGTCCAGGGTCGTTCGGGCACGCGCATCAGTCTGAACTACGACGGCATCGCCTATCGCTGAGAGAGGGCTCGATCATGTTCACACCCGGCCACCTGCACCGCGACAACAACGACCGCCCTGAGCATATGCGCCTGCTGCCGCCCTTCTCGGTGGACTTCTACTACGAAGTCCGCAAGGACCCGGAGCAGGGGCCGATGCTGCATATGCGCCTGGTCGGCGACGTGGACGGCAGGCACTTCGAGGAAGAGTTCGAACTGCACCGCGACGTCGCCTTCAACTTCGCCAGCGTCGCCACCCGCATCGCCGCCCGCCATGGCCTGCACCCCAACGCCAGCCCGGTGATGCGCGGCCACGACGAGTACGACAAGGTGTTCGCCGATATCCGCAGCAAACTCAATCTCCAACCGGGCGAACCGGTGAACCTCGATCACGTGCTCTGACGTAGCCCGGATGCAATCCGGGAAGATCACTCAAGAACGCCGCCCCGAGTCCCTAATCTGCGGGTAAAAGAGAGACAATGGGCATGCCAGGCAATGCGAGCACGCTCATCGGCATGCTCTTGGGTCTCTGCGTCGCATTCAGGGTGCTTCAGCCACTAAAGCCTAATTCCTCGCTGCCGATCACATAATTGAGCACAGTCGGACATCGCGCGTCCGACACCTTTTTGCACGCGCATAACAGCAAAAATCCAAGGGATATGGAAATGACAAACTTCAGCGTGGAAGGTCTGCTGGCATATCGTTCGTTTAAGGCGGGCGCGGCAAACGCCGTTATTCAGCGTGATGCCGATCAATCCAGATCATCGCCTGGCCCAAAGGCCATTGGCACTGATGCGGGCGTGAAGGTAACCCTCTCTCCTGCGGCCACGAAAATATCCTTGCTACTCCAGAACGAGTCTGCGGGTAAGGCCAGTGGGGCAGTCGGCTTCGATGAGTTTCTGGAGAGCAACCACCAGCAGATCAAGGCACAGGGCAAGAATGCCGATTTCCTCAAGGAAATGCCCCAGGACCTTAGCCCGGAGCGGCAAACACTGGCCCAGCAAGCAGCCAACTATCTTCTGAGCCATCATTACGGTGAGGAGAAGGTCTATAACAATCGCACCGCAGAAAATCCGTTCGCAGCGCTGGATCGAGTAGCGCTTTCAAGGATTTCCTTCGATGACTCAGGGCTGTTTACTGCGGCAGAGCGCCAGGTGGCGTTTCTGGAAATGACCAATCGAGATCTGGTGCATCGCAACGAGACATATGAGCTGAGTGAGAAACTGCAAAGGACGGATGACTCCGCCCCCTGGTTCCAGGTAACCGCCTTTCTGCGCGACGCACAGTTGATCGGCACTATGAGCGAGGGAGAGAAGGCCTGGCGGAACTGGCCACCAGCGGCCGAGCTGGAGGCCTATGCAGCGTCGATGCTCCGTAATGACCCCAGCCGGGAGCCAACCCTGCCCGAGTATCAGAACCTGAATAACCAGGACAAACCCATCCTGGCCTTCATGGTTGGCAAAGATGGCTCGGGCACCTGGAAAAACATCGCCATTGAAGAACTGGCGTCAGACACCCTGCCACTCAGGCTCATACACTCGCTGATCGAAAAGAACAAAGCCACCCAACCCGAACATCCCTGGCTATCGCTCTACCTCAGTATCGACAGTCTCGGCCGATAGCGACGCCCCCTCAGGCCTGCATCGTCCAGTCATGCACACCCATCGCCGCTTGACGCCCTGCCTCCGAGCGGGTCGGGTGCGGGTGGCAGGTCAGCGCGATGTCCTCGGCCGAGGCGGAGAACTCCATGGCCACGCAATACTCGCCGATCAGCTCGCCCACGCTCGGGCCTATCATGTGCACGCCAAGAATCTGGTCGGTGTTGGCGTCGGCGAGGATCTTCACGAAACCTTCGGTCTCGTGGTTGATCTTCGCCCGGCTGTTGGCGCTGAAGGGAAACTTGCCGACCTTGTAGGCGCGACCTTCGGCCTTCAGTTCCTCCTCGCCCTTGCCGACGCTGGCCACTTCAGGGCGGGTGTAGATCACCCCGGGAATCACCTCGTAATTGACCTCCGCCGCATGCCCGGCGATGCGTTCGATGCAGGCCACCGCCTCGTCCTCGGCCTTGTGCGCGAGCATCGGCCCGGAGGTAACGTCACCGATCACCCACACGCCCGGCACGCCGCTCTGGTGTTTTTCATTACCGAGCATGCCGCGCTTGTCGGTGCTCAGGCCGATGCTCTCCAGCCCGAGGCCTTTGGTGTAAGGACGACGACCGATGGCCACCAGCACGTAATCTGCGTCCAGCGTCTCGCTCGCCCCACCTGCCGCCGGCTCCAGCGTCAGGGTCACGCCGGACTTGCCCGTCTTGGCGCCGCTGACCTTGGTCCCGAGTTTGAAGTTCATACCCTGCTTGCTCAGAGTGCGCTGCAGGGTCTTGGCGGTCTCACCGTCCAGACCCGGGCAGATGCGATCGAGGTACTCCACCACGGTGACCTGGCTGCCCAGGCGACGCCATACCGAGCCCAGCTCCAAACCGATCACGCCGGCGCCGATCACCACCAGATGCCCCGGCACTTCCGGCAACGACAGCGCGCCAGTGGAATCGAGGATGCGCGCATTGTCGATCCCCACCCCCGGTAGCGGCGTCGGCTCCGAGCCGGTGGCGATAACGATGTTCTTCGTCTCCAGCAAGCGCTCGCCGCCTTCGCTCAGCTTGACCTGCACTCGCCCCGGACCGTCGATCCGCCCCCAGCCCCTGACCCACTCCACCTTGTTCTTGCGCAACAGAAACTCCACACCCTTGGTCAGCGCTTCGACGCTGGCGGCCTTCTGCTTCATCATCTGCGCCAGGTTGAGCGACGGCGTGACCTCCACACCCAATGCAGTCAACTCACCACCGGCCGCCGCCTCGTAGAGTTCGGATGCATGCAGCAATGCCTTGGATGGCATGCAGCCGACGTTCAGACAGGTACCTCCGAGGGTTTCGCGCCCCTCAACGCAGGCCACCTTCAGGCCCAGTTGTCCAGCGCGGATGGCCGCGTTATAGCCGCCGGGGCCAGCGCCGATGATGACCACGTCATAGATGCTCATGAAGATACTCTCCTTACCCGAGAAGACAGGACGCGCGCGCACAGAGCCAGCGGCGAATACACCCCATAGGCCAGTAGCGGATGAAAGGCAGCAATGCCAGTTACCTGCCCGCACTTTATATTTCAACCATAATACAAACAATTAAATGTCGTCCATCATAAAAAACCTATTCAGTCAGCGGGCAAAAGCGCACCAGACGAGAATATCGTCACAGGTGTAAGATGACGGCCAGCATCTGATAGACGAGAAAGCCAATGCGCTATTCCGAAGACCACAAAGCCAAGACTCATCAACGCATCATTGAGGAGGCTGCGTTGCGCTTTCGCCGCGACGGCGTGGGGGCTACCGGTCTGCAGCCGCTAATGAAGGCTCTGGGCCTGACCCATGGCGGCTTCTATGCCCACTTCAAGTCCAAGGACGATCTGGTGGAAAACGCCCTGCGCCATGCGGTGGAGGAGCTTTCCCGCAGCACCGAGGCGCTGACAAAGGATGCCGAGACGCCGCTGCCACGCTTTATCGCCAGCTACCTGTCCAGCGCGCATCGCGCCAACCCCGGCAGTGGCTGCCCACTGCCGACCATGTCCGCCGAACTGGGCCAGCGCGGCGAAGCCAGTGAAACCACTGACGCGCTGGTGCGAGATCGCCTGGCACTGATCGAAACCAACCTTGACGGCGATGACGCCGCTGAGCAGAGCGTACTGCTGCTCTCGAGCATGGTCGGCGCCCTGCTGCTATCGCGCAGCGTCAAGGACCCGGAGCTGTCCGACCGCCTGCTGAAAACGACCCGCCGCCTGCTGATCGAGCAGACACAGGACCAGTAACGGCTCACGCACCCGGCTCTCCAGCAGGGCGCGCCATGCGCGTACGGGCTGCTCAGTTCAGGCTATAAAGCCACTCCAGAACGAGCATCAGGTGCGGCGCACCATACGGCCGTGGCGCGCCGCCCGGCACCACCTGCAACGCACAGCCGCATGCTCGCGCGACAAGTTCGACCCCAGTGCCGCGCCAGCTTTGGCGAAGCCGTCCCACTCAGCAGCGTCGGCTGCGAAGGAACGCTCACCAACTCCTTCGATCGACGACCAGCGCCGCCGCACCGGTGCCGTGCGTTCCCAGATTTCTCTGCGCCCCCAGCATCAGCGCCCAAACCACGCGCCTTGTCAGCCAGGCGACATCCGTCAGACGGTTGCGCACCAAGTTATGGCCGTTTTTGTCCTTTTGGTCAGAAAATAGTGCAGCACATGCATATGAATGAACCTGGAAAATCCGCCACGCGATTGATTTGCAACGGATATGCGCAATCAAGAGAATTGGCGCCGTTTTTGCTCTAACAGAGCCAGCCTGACCAAGCGGACAGGTTTAAAAATCATAACGACACGTCTTAACCACCAGGAGCTTTCATGAATCGCACTCTCTCTTCGCTGGCGCTCGCCAGCGGTCTGCTGGCGGGCGGCCAGGCCAGCGCCGGCGATCTGCTGCAGTGGCAGAACAACAGCCTCACCTACCTCTACGGCCATGACTACAAGATCGACCCAGAAATCCAGCAGACCATCACCTTCGAGCACGCCAGTGGCTGGAGCTTCGGTGACCTGTTCTTCTTCACCGATCTGATCAAGTTCAACACCGATGCCAAGAACGGCAACGGCGACGGCCACACCTACTACGGCGAGTTCAGCCCGCGCCTGTCGTTCGGCAAGATCAGCGGTGCCGACCTGTCCTTCGGACCAGTCAAGGACGTGTTGCTGGCCTTCACCTACGAATTTGGCGAGAAGGATGTCGATGCCTTCCTGCTCGGCCCGGCGGTCGATCTGGACATCCCCGGCTTCGATTACTTCCAGCTCAACACCTACCTGCGCAAACCGAACAGCAGCCGCCCGGGCAAGAACGTCTGGCAGATCACTCCCGTGTGGAGCTACACCATCCCGGTTGGCGAATCCGATGTCGTCATCGACGGTTTCATGGACTGGGTGGTGGACAACGACGAGAACCGCCGTGGCGAGTACCAGGCCAACCTGCACTTCAACCCGCAGATCAAGTACGACCTGGGCAAGGCCATGAAGTGGGGCGAGAAACAGCTCTACGTCGGCATCGAGTACGACTACTGGAAGAACAAGTACGGTATCAAGGACGGCGGTTTCGTCAGCGACAACTTCGTCGGTTCGACCGACCAGAACACCGCCAGCCTGCTGGTCAAGGCGCACTTCTGAGACACGCCTGCGCGCGTACTGGCCAAGGTCGCAGGGACTTGCGACCTTCTGCCAATGCCATCGGGCAGCCTGACGTGTTTAGCTGCCCGGCATCACCAGACCTTCACCCAAGGATGGACGATGCCACCGCGTATCCTGCTACTCACCTGCCTCGCCATGCTGGCCTTCGCCGGCAACTCGCTACTGTGTCGCCTGGCACTGCGTGAAACCGAAATCGACGCGGCCAGCTTTACGGCTATCCGCCTGCTCTCCGGCGCGCTGACGCTGTGGCTGCTGCTCAAGCTGAGGCAAACCGGGCAACTCAGCGCCGGCAACTGGTCTGGCGCAGTGGCGCTGTTCACCTATGCGGCGGCTTTTTCCTTCGCCTACCTAAAGCTCGATACCGGTGTCGGCGCCCTGCTGCTGTTCGGTGCGGTGCAATTGAGCATGCTGCTCTGGGGCTTGCTGCGTGGCGAACGCCTGGGCCTGGCCGCCAGCCTCGGTACGGCGCTGGCCACAGTCGGCCTGCTGGCGCTGCTGCTACCCGGCGCCAGTGCGCCCCCTTTGTTGGCTGCACTGCTGATGCTGCTGGCCGGCGTTGCCTGGGGCGCGTACTCGCTGCTTGGGCGCGGCCAGGGTGATCCGCTGGCCGTGACCGCCGGTAACTTTCTGCGGGCGGCACCGCTGGCCGTGCTGCTGGCGCTGGTCCTGCTGCCGCAACTGAACTGGGACGGACCTGGCTTGTTCTATGCGGTGTTGTCCGGCGCCCTGACCTCGGGCGTGGGTTACGCCATCTGGTACAGCGCCCTGTCCGGCCTGCGTGCCAGTCAGGCCGCCACGGTGCAACTGAGCGTGCCGATTCTCGCCGCGCTCGGCGGCAGCCTGTTGCTGGGCGAGGCGCTTAGCCTGCGCCTGATGCTAAGCGCCGTTGCCGTGCTCGGCGGTATCGCGCTGGTACTGGGCAGCCGACAACGCGCCGGGAGCTAATGGCGCGCGCTGTGGTCTTCTATCCTGACCCCATAACGTCCAGGGAAGATCACCATGCACCGTCTGCTTCGTCTTTGCCTCGTTGCCTTGCTTGCAACAGGCCTGAGCGCCTGCGCCAGCCTGGGCAATCGTGATCCGTTGCGGGTCGATCTGGTCGGCCTGGAGCCCTTACAGGGCCAGGGCCTGGAGGTGCGTTTCGCGGTCAAGTTGCGGGTACAGAACCCCAATGACAGCGCGGTGAGTTTCAACGGCATGGCACTGGATCTGGACGTGAACGGGCAACCGCTGGCCAGTGGCGTCAGCAACCAGAGCGGCAGCGTGCCGCGTTTCGGCGAGACGGTATTGAGCGTGCCGGTGAGTATTTCGGCGTTTTCGGTGATGCGTCAGGCGTGGGGCGTGGCCGGTTATCAACCCGGCCAGGAAGTGCCCTACATGCTGCGTGGCAAACTGGCCGATGGCCTGTTCGGCACCCGCCGCTTCAGCGACAGCGGCACCCTGAACTGGCCGCAGCCGCCAAGCCCCTACTGACGCGGGGGCCGGTGGCAACGCCTGGTTCAGGCAGCCTGACGGCTGTTGCGCGAAGCCGCTCGGCGGTGACAGGCGTCACCGAAGGCCTGGAAGATCTTCACCGAATCCGGGTTCTTCGCCGCCTGCCATTCCGGATGCCACTGCACCGCGAACAGGAACGGGGACAGGCTCGGCGCGTGGATCGCCTCGATCAGCCCATCTTCGGCGGTGGCCAGCACCTCCAGCCCCTTGCCCAGGTTACGAATGGCCTGACCGTGCAGGGAGTTGACCTGAATCTCTTCCTTGCCCATCAGCTCGGCGAACCAGCTGCCGGCTACCGGGCGCACGCTGTGGCTGGGCGCGTACTGCACCTCGACCGGGTCTTCGGGATTCTCGCGATGATCGTTGAAACCCGGCTCGGCGTAGACATTCTGGTAGATATCGCCGCCCAGCGCCACGTTGATTTCCTGCATGCCACGGCAGATGCCGAAAATCGGCAGACCACGAGCGATGGCGGCACGAATAAGCGGCAGATCGAACAGGTCGCGGTCGCGGTCCTGGCCCTTGTTCGGCGTTTCGTTTTCCTGGCCGTAGAGCGCCGGGTCGATGTTGCTGCCGGCACCGGTGAGGTAAACACCATCGGCCATATCCAGATACTGCTCGAGGTCATCGATGCCGCAGCAGGTGGGCACCAGTACCGGCACGCAACCGGAGAACTCAACCAGAGGCTGAATGTATTTGTGAGTCATTACTTGATAGTCGTGGCCCTTGCGCTCTTGAGCGCCCATGGACATCAACACGACGGGCTTGCGGAAATTGTTCTTGCTGGGAGTGCTGCGGATCTTGTTGTCGGACATACGTCACCTTAGGACAGGCCGGGCCTATCGTTGCTGTGCAGACCGGTAGCCAGCAGAACACTCTGCTGTAGCACCTCTGGCCTGTTTGGCTAACCCCGTGCACCGAGACTCATCCTGAGCCTGAGTGCCGCCTTCCGACGACGGCTCGAACCGGGTCAACTCCATCCAGAGAGGGGACAGCAGCGACGCTACCCGCTACCCGGTTCGGCAACGGAATCTACAGCCAGTCTGCCCGACCCGTAAAATATGTCAAACAAATCTGCTCGGAATTTTCCGACAAACCATTTACCGCATATCGACTAAATGCCCTGAAAATGCCACTTAACGGGAAATTCAGGCAAACTGCCGACTGGCTGGAGGTCCAATATTTAAAACACCCGCCTCTCAGGGACTCCACGTCCTAGAGCGGCGCCCGCGAACAAAACCCTATATAATCTGCGGTTTATCACCTGTACCGAGGACACCCCTTGACCGCTCTGCCGCCCTGCCCCAAATGCAACTCCGAATACACCTACGAAGACGGCGATCAACTGGTCTGCCCCGAATGCGCTCACGAGTGGAAAGCCGGCGAGAACGCCGACGCGGGTGATGATGCGCGGGTGATCAAGGATTCGGTCGGCAACCTGCTGCAGGACGGCGACACCATCACCGTGATCAAGGACCTCAAGGTCAAGGGCTCGTCGCTGGTGGTCAAGGTCGGCACCAAGGTGAAGAACATTCGCCTGGTCGACGGCGATCACGACATCGATTGCAAGATCGATGGCATCGGCGCGATGAAGCTCAAGTCCGAGTTCGTACGCAAGGTCTGATCCGACAGCGCATTTCGCGCGTTCCTCAGAGGGTGTTTACAAGATAGGCGAACGAAGGCAAGACAATACCGATGGCGGCCCCGCAAAAAGGATCGAGAAAGCGGAGTTTACGTGCTGTAAATGAGCATTTCGAGAGCGTTTTCAACGCAGTATTGCCAAGTGCAGCCATTTTGTAGACACCCTCATCATGGAAATTGGCTAGCCTCAACATAGGCCGGTCATGAGGAACGCCGCCATGCGCTATCTGCTGCTCGCTCTACTGGCACTGACTCATTCGCTGGCAGCGCAGCCCTGGCGGGTAGTGGGTGACGAACAGTTCGCGCCCTACAGCTTCGTCACCGCCGAAGACGATACACCGCACGGGCTCGACGTCGAGTTGGTCGACGCGGTGCTGCGTGAGGCGCAGGTGTCCTACGAAATTCGCCTGTATCCCTGGGAACGGGTCAAGCGCATGCTCGATCGCGGGGAAGTACAGATGGCCTTCCAGTTCGCCGACACGCCGCAACGTCAGCAGCAGTACGAGCTGGTCGGCCCGCTGCGCAGTGGCTCGACGGTTTTCATGACCACAGCCAAGACCGCGATCACTGACTGGAAGACGCTGGACGACCTGTCGCCCTACGTGATCGGCCAGGTTCGCGGCTATGCCTATGAAGAGGATTTCGACCGCGCCGATCTGGCCCGTGACACCAGCGCGCAGAACCCAAGGCAACTGGTGTCGATGCTGCTGGCCGGGCGCATCGACATCATCGTCGGCGACCACACCCAATTGCTCTATTTCATCCACGAACAGCGCGCTCTGGAGCAAGTGCGCGTGCTACCTCGCCCGCTGATCCAGATGCCACGCTTCGTCGCCTTCGCCAAAGGTGATACCGAACGCGCCCGGCAGTTTTCCCAGGCACTGGTACGTCTGCGCAAGGCCGGCAAGCTGGATGAGATTCAGCAACGCTGGCATCAGTGACGCGCTACTGTACCGGCAGGAAATTCAGCAAAAACAGGCTCTGCGCGTAGTTGGCGCCCATACGCCGGTAGCGTTCTTCCAGCACGTGGGTGAGCAGATCGAGACGCGCCACCATCTTGCCGAACTCCACCGCATAGCTGAGGTTGTTGCCCTGTTCGGAGAACTCGTTGGATAGCAGCAGCGGCTGGCCAGTGGCATCGCGGCGCTGCGAGAGCATCCAGCCGGCCTTCTCCAGATTACGCGCGGCGTTGTGGATGAACTGCGCATTGAAGCTGTCGGTCAGGTAGAACTCTGTGCGGCCACCGTGAGCCGTCACCAGCATGCTGCCGATGGCATAGATGAAAGCCGCCACACGGTCGCCTTCGAATGCCGGGCTCAGCGAGTAATCCAGCGCCGCGACATCGCGCCGACCGCCCAATGTCGGCCAGTCCTGATTGTGTTCGATGGCGTACTGGATGGCGCGCTCGGCAGCGGCGGCGTCGGGCAACGAGTTCTTGCGCCATTCGCGCGGATTGCGCTGATACAGCTTGTTCATCAGCCGATACAGGCTATTGAGGTTGTTGCGCATGGCCAGAGTCGCCATACGGTCAACGTCGGTCTGCAGCAGCTCGGCGGGTTTGACCGGGTTGCGTGTATGCAAGATGGAGTCGTTGTCCAGCCGGCCACTGCAACCACCTAATAGCAACAGCGCAGCCAACCCCGGCAGCACCAGCCGTTGCCAAAATACCGAGTTGTTGATTCGCCTGCTCGGTGCAGCAGACGCTGGCCTCGCTCCCATGCAGCGGTTCCCTGGCTGGCACGCGCCCCAGTGGCGCGCGCAACACTCAGAACCTCAGTAAAGCGCAAAAATTCCACGCTGCCTGTGCCCTGGCGCATAAACAGTGCCGAATACCGCGCGGCACGGCAGGAAAATGCGCCTGTTCAGGCTAATGTCAGTCAAGCGTCACGCACCAGACTTGTAGGAGCGGCGCCCCGCCGCGAATCAGGGCCGCGCGCAATTGAAAACTTCGCCCCCCCTACGAAAGGCCGCTTTGGAACCTCATCTGATCGGCATTACCCACTCAGGCTGGATTGGCGGCCCATTGCTCCAGCCGCGTCACACTCTCGCGGTAGGGCTTGAGACTTTTGGCCAGCAGGATGATCGACATCAGCACCGCCAGAGTGGTGACGATCAGCAGCGAGTAGCGCAGCGCGTTGTCATCGGCGAAGACGAAATCGGTCACCAGCGCCACGGCGGTCGGACCAACGCCCAGGCCGATCAGGGTGATGACGAACAGATAGATGGCCGACGCCTGGCCACGCATCGAATTGGGCATGATCTCCTGGATCGCCGCCGGCGCCACGCCGAACGGCATGCTCAGGCAGAACACCGCTGGCGCCAGCAGCAGGCTGGCCCAGAAGGCGGTGTCCATCAGCGGGAACAGCAATACCAGCGGCAATGCGCCTATTGCGGCGTACAAGCCGACACGCATGTTGGCGTCGCTACGCCCACGCTTGGCCATCCAGTCCGCCAGGCGCCCGCCGAAGACAATGCCAAGGCAGCCGAAGACCGCGACGATGCAGCCATAGACGATACCGACCTGGCCGGCGTCCCAGCCGTAGGTGCGAATGTAGAACGTCGGCACCCAGGCCGCGCTGCCGTAGCCGGCGAAGGCCAACCCGGCGAAACCGAAGTTGTGCAGCAGCACGGTGCGACGGTTGGCGCGAATGTAGCGTCCCACTTCGCTGAGTGGTACCGCGACGCCAGCCCCGGCGCCACGCCGGGCCGGCTCCTTGACCGCCAACATCAGCAGGGTGAAGAGCACACCGGCGACACCGAGAATGAGGAAGATCAATTGCCAGGGGCGCACCTCGCCCAGCACCGGCAGCGTCACATCGCCCTGCGCCGAGGCGAACTGAATGACCAGGCCACCGACCAGAAAGGCCAGGCCCGAGCCGAGGTAGACGCCCATGGAATAGACGCTGATGGCCGTGGCGCGGCGCTCGGCGGGAAAGCTGTCGGCAATCAACGAATAGGCTGCCGGAGAGAGCGCCGCCTCGCCCACACCCACGCCGATGCGGCACAGCAGAAACTGCCAGTACATCTTGGCCATGCCGCAGGCTGCGGTGGCGGCGCTCCAGAACAGAATGCCAACGGCGATCAAGCCGCGTCGGCTGCGGGTATCGGCCACACGCCCCAGCGGAATGCCGCACACGGTATAGAACAAGGCGAACGAGAGGCCCATCAGCAGGCTCATCTGCGTATCGTTGATCGCCAGATCACGGCGGATGGGTTCGACCAGCAGATTGAGGATCTGCCGATCGACGAAAGACAGGACATACGCCACCATCAGGATGGCAACAGTGGCCCAGGCTCGGGCACTGGAGGGGTAGCCGTTATTGTTGTTATGCACGGACGCTCTCCTCGGCACCGCAGAACGCGACGCACGACGGTTGAAAGAAGCGTCAGCTTAGGACTATATAAACGGTGGTGAGTATCGCTCGAAGGTGTTATCAGGCCGGCGAATGCTTCATACCCGCCAAGGCGAATGCCTCGCCCCAGCGGTCAGCGATGCAACCTACACGGACAACGGCGCACGCTCGCACAGCACCTGCAACGCCGCAGCCCAATCAGGATGATCGTTCAGGCACGGCACCAGCTGCAGGCTCTCACCACCGGCTTCGACGAACTGCTCGCGACCGCGGTCGCCGATTTCCTCCAGGGTCTCGATGCAGTCGGCGACGAAGGCCGGGCACATCACCAGCATTTTCTTCACGCCTTGCGCAGCCAGTTCATCGAGACGGGTTTCGGTATAGGGCTCGATCCACTTGTCACGCCCCAGGCGCGACTGGAAACTCACCGACCACTGCTCCGGGCGCAAGCCCATGCGCTCGGCGAACAGCTCGGCACTGCGCATGCACTGCGCGCGGTAACACTTGGCCAACACCTCGGGCGACGCCGTGCGGCAGCAATCCGGCCCTTTCAGGCAGTGCCCGGTGGGGTCCAGCTTGCGCAGGTGGCGCTCCGGCAAACCGTGAAAGCTCAACAGCAGATGATCGAAATCCTGCTCCAGATAAGGTTTGGCACTGGCCACCAGCGCATCGAGGTATTCCGGCTGGTCATAGAACGGCGGCAGGATGGACAGGCGCATGTCCAGTCCCTGCTCACGCACCACCCGCTTGACCTCTTCGATCACCGTGGTGGTGGTGCTGTCGGCGAACTGCGGATACAGCGGCGCCAGGGTCACCTGGCGAATGCCCTGCGCGGCCAGACGCTGCAGGGTCGACTCGATGGACGGCTCGCCGTAACGCATCGCCAACTCCACCGGGCCATGCTTCCAGTGGGCTTTCATCGCTTCCTGCAAGCGGCGGCTGATGACCACCAGCGGCGAGCCGTCCTCCCACCAGATCGAGGCATAGGCGTGCGCCGATGCTGCCGGGCGCTTGATCAGAATCAGCGACACCAGCAGGCGTCGTAACGGCCAAGGCAGATCGACCACATAAGGATCCATCAGGAACTGATTGAGGTAACGGCGAACATCGGCTACTTCGGTGGACGCGGGCGAACCCAGGTTAACCAGCAACAATGCGTGATCGGTCATGCGAAATCCTAGTCATTGATGGGCCAATAGATCTACCAGGGCCACATCCAAATGGGTGAAACGGAAACTGAAACCCGCCTCCAGCAGACGCGTCGGCACGGCACGCTGGCCGCCGAGCAGCAACTCGGACATCTCACCGAGGGCGGCGCGCAGGACGAAGGCCGGCGCCGGGAACAAGGTCGGGCGGCTCAGCGCCTGGCCCAGTGCTTTGCTGAACTCGGCATTGCGCACGGGTAATGGCGCGCAGGCATTATAAGGACCGCGAGCGTCACCCTGCTGCAAGAGAAAATCGATCAGGCCGATTTGATCGGCAATGTGAATCCAGGGCATCCACTGCCGACCATCGCCGATGCGACCACCTAGACCGAGCTTGAACGGCAGCAGCAGGCGTTTGAGCATGCCACCGTCAGGGCTCAGCACCAGGCCGGTACGCACCAGCACCACGCGAATTCCCAGTTCCTCGGCGCGTTGTGCAGTTTCTTCCCAGGCCCCACACAGCTGCGCGGCGAAATCATCGGTGACCTGCGGCGTATCCTCAGTCAGCTCACGCTCACCGCCATTGCCGTACCACCCCACCGCCGAGCCCGACAGCAGCACTGCGGGGCGCTGCGTACGTCCTTGCAGCCAGGTCAGCAACTGCTCGGTCAAACCGATACGACTGGACCACAGCAGCGCCTTGCGCTTGCTGCTCCAGGGGCGGTCGGCAATGGGGGCGCCAGCCAGATTGATCACCGCATCCAGCGGTTCTTCGCCCAACTCCTCGAGCCGGGCAATGCCTCGAACGTGAGCCCCGCAAAGGTGCGCGACCTTGCTTGGCTCACGACTCCAGACGGTCAAGCGGTGGCCCTGCTCGGCCCAGTGTGCGCAAAGCGCGCGTCCGATCAGACCGGTACCGCCGGTCAGCAGGATATGCATGGCATCGTCCTCGCATGGCAATGGAAGAAACTTCACCTTTAGTCTGGTTCATGACGCGCACACGTGCCTTTATTGATTGCCGTGTTTGTCCTAAACCTAAAGCAAGGGAGCGCCACTCAGAACCTGTTTAAAGGCTCGCGAGCTAGAGCTATGCAAGGCAAAAACAGGCGAGGACGCGGAGTTTACGAGTTGTAAATGAGCAGTCCGAGCCTGTTTTTAACGCAGCAGAGCCGACGCGCAGCAGGCTTTGAGCAGGTTCGAACGGCATCAGCTGTACATGAAAACACTCTTGTACAGCTTTTGTCCAAGCCTTAGCCTGTAAAGCATTCAGCGCTGACGAGGTAACCATGAACGCACCCATCGCCATCATTGGCACCGGCATCGCAGGTCTATCTGCCGCCCAGGCCCTGCACGCCGCCGGCCAGGACATCGAACTGTTTGACAAGAGCCGCGGCAGCGGCGGGCGTATGGCAAGCAAGCGCAGCGACGCCGGCAGCCTGGATCTTGGCGCGCAATACTTCACCGCACGTGACCGCCGCTTCGTCGAGGTGGTGCAGCAATGGCAAGCCCGGGGCTGGGTCGCCGAGTGGCAGCCGAGCCTCTACAACGCGCAGGACGGTCAGCTCAGCGCCTCGCCGGATGAACAACTGCGCTGGGTCGGCTGCCCCCGCATGAGCGCCATCACCCGCGCCATGCTCGGTGCCCTGCCGGTCAAATTCAGCTGCCGCATTACCGAAGTGTTTCGTGGCGACCGCTACTGGAGCCTGCAGGATGCCGAAGGCAACAGCCACGGCCCCTACAGCCGCGTGATCGTCGCCACCCCCGCACCACAAGCCAGTGCCCTGCTGGCCGCTGCACCGAAGTTGGCTGGCACCGCCGCGAGCGTGGTCATGGACCCGACCTGGGCGGTGGCGCTAGGTTTCGACAGCCCCCTGGACACCCGCGTCGAGGGCTGCTTCGTGCAGGACAGCCCGCTCGACTGGCTGGCGCGCAACCCCAGCAAGCCTGGCCGCGACACCCACCTCGACACCTGGGTGTTGCACGCCAGCAGCGCCTGGAGCCGGCAGAATCTCGATCTGCCCAAGGAGGCGGTGATCGAACAGTTGCACGGTGCCTTCGCCGAACTGATCGGCTGCGCCGTGCCGCCGCCGAGCTTCACCCTCGCCCATCGTTGGCTCTATGCACGCCCCGCACAGGCGCATCAATGGGGGGCTCTGGCCGACGCCGATCTGGGCCTGTATGCCTGTGGCGACTGGTGCCTGTCGGGGCGTGTCGAAGGCGCCTGGCTCAGTGGTCAGGATGCTGCGCGTCGTCTGCTCGAGCATCTGCAATGACCCAGCCCAGCATCAGGCCTGACAAACGTCGCCTCAACCCGCGCAAATTGCTGCTGTCGAAATGGACAGCCGCGCAGCCGCAGAACCGCGAGCGTCATTTCCTGGTGACCGATCTGATCCGCGACGAGCAAGACAATATTCTCGGCGTCGAGCTTCAAGCGGTACTCACGCAACGCAGCCAGCAACTCGACTGGCGCCAGTTGCAAGACAGCGAGCGCTGGCTGCAAGGCTGGCGCTGATCCCTTCTTGCCTCAGCTCAAGGGCATCACCTTGGGCTGAGGTCGCTTGCCCTCCCACACAAACCAATACCAAACCTATACAAAACATTTGACTTGTATAACTACGCACCTATGATAGACACAAGTTGTACATGGATCACTACATGTACAAGGTCTAACGAGGTCAGGTTATGCAAGCGAGCAAAGCCAAACTGGGTATCAGCGCCTGCCTGCTGGGTGCCGAGGTCCGCTACAACGGCGGCCACAAGCTGTCGCGCTTGTGCAGCCGGAGCCTGACCGAGCACTTCGATTTCATCCCGGTCTGTCCCGAGGTCGGCATCGGTATGTCGATCCCGCGGGAGCCGATTCGCCTGGTCGGTAATCCGCAGGCACCGCGCGCTGTCGGCACCGTCGACCGTTCGCGCGACGTCACCGACGCCCTTGCCGCCTACGGCGAACGCATGGCCAATGAGCTGCAAGGCATCAGCGGCTACATATTCATGCAGCAGTCACCTTCCTGCGGTCTGGAGCGGGTCAAGGTCTATCAAGATGGTGGACGCCCGAGCGAGCCCGGCCGCGGCATCTTCGCCGCAGCCTTCTGCGCACGGCATCCAGATCTGCCGGTGGAAGAAGACGGTCGTCTCAACGACCCGGTGCTGCGCGAGAACTTCATCACCCGCGTCTACGCCCACGCCGAATGGCAACGCCTGCTGCAGCAAGGCCTGACGCGCCGCGCACTGATCACTTTCCACTCGCGCTACAAGTACCTGCTGATGGCTACCGACCCGGTGCGCTACAAGTCGCTCGGGCGCATGCTCGGCGACCTCAGCCAATACGACCTCGGCGAACTGGCGCCACGCTATTTCAGTGAGCTGATGAGCGCACTGAAAAAATGCGCCACCCGTGGCACCCACAGCAACGTGCTGCAGCACCTGAGCGGCTACCTCAAACGCGCCCTGAGCCCTGAGGACAAGCAGGAGATGCAGCAACTGATCGGCCAATACCGCGAAGGCATCGTGCCGCTGGTGGTACCGCTGACGTTGCTCAAGCATCACTTCCGCCGTCACCCGGATCGCTATATCGCCGGGCAGGCGTACTTGCAGCCGCACCCCGAACCACTCAGCCTGCGCAACGCGTTGTGATGCCATGACCAGCGAAACCATCGCCGACGACGAAACCGGCCACGACTACCGCCAGGCGCTCGACGAGGGCTACCTGCCGATCCGCGAGATCGCACGCAGCACCGGCGTCAACGCCGTGACCCTGCGTGCCTGGGAGCGCCGCTACGGCCTGATCGTGCCCTACCGCACGCCCAAGGGGCATCGTCTCTATTCACCGGCCCACCTTGAACGCATCAATGCCATTCTCGCCTGGCTGGCTCGCGGCGTTGCCGTCGGTCAGGTCAAGGCGCTGCTCGACCATGAGCAGGTGCCTCAGGCGACCAGTACCGACAACTGGTCACGTCAGCGCAACGAGATACTCGGCTGTATCGTCCAACTCGACGAGCGACGTCTGGACGACCGTTTCAACTCGGCACTGGCGCTCTACCCGGCCAGTACCCTGGTCGGGCAGTTGCTTTGGCCACTGCTCGGCGAACTACGTCAGCGCTGGCAAGGCCAGTTCGGCGCACGCGCCGAGCAGGTGTTCTTCCTCTCCTGGCTACGCAGCAAACTGGCCACCCGCATCTATCACAGCAATCGCCAGGTCGGCGGCGCGCCGCTGCTGCTGATCAATCTCGGCGAAGCGCCGATGGAACCGGGCCTGTGGCTGTGTGCCTGGTTGGCCAGCGCCAGCGATTGTCCGGTGGAAGTCTTCGACTGGCCGCTGCCACCCAATGAACTGCTAACAGCGCTGGAGCACATCGCGCCGCGCGCCGTGCTGCTGTACGCCGAAGAAGCTCTGGATGGAATCTGGGTACGCCGCCAGTTGCCACGCCTGGCCGAGCAATGCTCAGTGCCGCTGCTGCTCGCCGGCCCCGCCGCCCACATTCACCGCGACTCGCTGGCTGATCTGGAGTCGGCCAGCGACCCGCTCGCCGCGCACGCCTGGCTGCTGCGTCACGGCTTGCTCGGCGCCCAAGAGGTAACCCCATGCAGCAACTGATGTGGTTTCGCAGCGACCTGCGCACCCAGGACAACACCGCCCTGAGCCATGCCATGAGCAGCGGCGCGACCATCGCCCTGTATCTCGTCACGCCCGGCCAGTGGCAGCGCCATGACGATGCCCCGAGCAAGGTGGACTTCTGGCTGCGCAACCTGGCCGAGCTGAGCAAGGCTCTGGCGGCGCTCAATGTGCCGCTGCTGGTACGCCACTGTCACGACTGGAGCGAGGCGCCGGTGCAGGTCGCCGAGGTCTGCCATGAGCACAACATCATCGCCGTGCATGTAAACGAGGAATACGGCATCAACGAAAGCCTGCGCGATCAGCAGGTCTGTGCCTACCTAAGCCAGCAGGCCATCGCCTGGCACAGCCACCTCGATCAGCTGTTCTTCAAACCTGGCAGCGTACTGACCCGCTCCGGCGGCTACTTCCAGGTCTACAGCCAGTTCCGCAAGGTGTGCTACGAGCGCCTGCACACGGCCATGCCGGCATCGATCGCCCCCCCAAGGGCACAAACACCGCAGGCCATCAGCAGTGACACGATTCCCGAAACCGTAGAGGGTTTTGCCACCCCCAGCGACAGCCTGCGCCTGCTCTGGCCCGCCGGAGAGGAGGCGGCCCAGCAGCGCCTGCAGCGCTTTGCCGATGAGCAGGTAGTCTTCTACAAGGACGAACGCGACTTCCCCGCCAAGCCTGGCACCAGTCAGCTGTCGGCCTACCTGGCCGCCGGCGTCATATCCCCACGGCAGTGCCTGCACGCCGCACTCGCTGCCAACCAGGGCGAGTTCGACAGTGGCAACCCAGGCATCGTCACCTGGATCAACGAACTGCTCTGGCGCGAGTTCTACAAGCACACACTGGTCGGCTACCCACGGGTATCGCGCCACCGTGCCTTCCGCCTGGAAACCGAAGCGGTGCCGTGGCGTAACGCGCCGGAGGAGTTGGCGGCCTGGCAAGAGGGTCGCACCGGCCTGCCGATCATCGACGCGGCCATGCGCCAACTGCTGGAAACCGGCTGGATGCACAACCGCCTGCGCATGATCGTCGCCATGTTCCTGACCAAGAACCTGCTGATCGACTGGCGCGAGGGCGAGCGCTTTTTCATGCGCCACCTGATCGACGGCGATCTGGCGGCGAACAACGGCGGCTGGCAGTGGAGCGCCTCCACCGGCACCGATGCCGCGCCCTACTTCCGCATCTTCAACCCGATCAGCCAGTCGCAGAAGTTCGATCCCGATGGCCAGTTCATTCGCCAGTGGGTGCCGGAGCTGGCCGGGCTGAACAAGCGCGACATCCATGATCCGTCCGCACTCGGCGGCCTGTTCGCGCCCGCCGGTTACCCGCGCCCGCTCGTCGATCTGTCGCGCTCGCGCGAACGCGCGCTGGCGGCGTTCAAGAACCTATCTGCGCGGGAGGTTCCGGCATGAACGCATTCCTTGAAAACTTCGCCGAGCGCTTCGCTGCACTGAACAAGGACAACCTCGACCTGCTGGGCGAGCTGTACAGCGACGATGTGCTGTTTCGCGACCCGCTGCACGAAGTGCATGGCCTGAACGAGATGCGCCGCTATTTCGCCGAGCTGTACGCCAACGTGGAAGCACTGCACTTCGAATTTCACGGCTTCGATCAGGTCGCCGACGGTGAAGGCTACCTGCGCTGGACCATGCGCTATCGCCATCCGCGCCTGCGCGGTGGCGCCGAGATCGCCGTCGAAGGCTGCTCGCACCTGCTCTGGCGCGAGCGCGTCTATCAGCACCGCGACTATTTCGACGCTGGCGCGTTGCTCTACGAACATTTACCGCTGCTCGGCAGCGTCATTGCCTGGCTGAAAAGGAGATTGGCATGAAGCGCATCTGGCTCACTGGCGCCAGCAGCGGCATCGGTGCTGCACTGGCCGAAGAACTGCTCAAGGCCGGCCATCAACTGGCCCTCAGCGCACGCAGCAGTGGCCCGTTACAGGACTTCGCCACGCGCTATGGCGATCAGGTGCTGGTCGCCCCCGGTGATCTGACCGACGCCGAGCAGGTGCGCGCCATTGGCGCGCGCATCGCGCAACACTGGGGCGCGCTGGATTGCGTGATCCTCAATGCCGGCACCTGCGAATACGTCGACGTACGCCAGTTCGAGGCGGCGATGGTCGAACGCGTGGTCACTGCCAACCTCTTTTCCGCCAGCTACTGCATCGAAACCGCCCTGCCCTTGCTACGCCAGGGCAATCGTCCGCATCTGGTCGGCGTCGGCAGCTCGGTGACCTTCATGCCGCTGCCGCGTGCCGAGGCCTACGGCGCCTCCAAGGCCGCCATGCGCTACCTGATGCAGACACTGCGTATCGACCTGGCCAGCGAGAGCATCGACGTCACCCTGGTCAGCCCGGGCTTCGTCGACACCCCGCTGACGCAGAAGAACGACTTCCCCATGCCCATGCGCTGGCCGGTCGAACGCGCCGCGCGACATATCGCCGAGCGCCTGGACAAACGCCCGCATGAAATCGCCTTCCCCACTCCCTTCATTGCCATACTGAAACTGCTCGGCAGCCTGCCCAGCAGCCTGCAACTGGCCATAGGTCGCCGCTTGGCGCGCAACGAGGACAACGCATGAGAATCGCCATCGTCGGCAGCGGTATTGCCGGCCTGACCTGTGCCTACCTGCTCAACCGTCAGCATGACATCCAGGTGTTCGAGGCCAGCGACTGGATCGGCGGCCACACCCACACCATCGACGTGCAGGTGGAAGGGCGCAGCTACGCCATCGATACTGGCTTCATCGTCTTCAACGACTGGACTTACCCGAATTTCATCCGCCTGCTGGGGCAGGTCGGCGTTGGCTTCAAGCCCACCGAAATGAGCTTCTCGGTGAGCGACCCGGCCACCGGCGTGGAGTACAACGGCCACGACCTCAACACCCTGTTCGCCCAGCGCAGCAACCTGCTGTCGCCAGCGTTCTGGGGCATGCTGCGCGACATCCTGCGTTTCAATCGCCAGTCGCTGGACGACCTGGCCAACAACCGCATCGACGCCGACACCACGCTCGGCCAGTACCTCGAGCGCAACGGCTACGGCCGCCGCTTCATCGAGCATTACATCGTGCCGATGGGCTCAGCCATCTGGTCGATGTCGCTGGCCGACATGCTCGGTTTCCCGCTGCAGTTCTTCGTGCGCTTCTGCAAGAACCACGGCCTGCTCTCGGTCAGCGACCGGCCGACCTGGCAGGTGATCGAAGGCGGCTCGCGCAGCTATGTGGCACCCTTGACCGCCAGCTTCGCCGAGCGCATTCGCCTCAACTGCCCGGTCAGCCGCGTCGTCCGCGATGAGGATGGCGTCACCCTGCACAGCGCTGCCGGCGCCGAGCGCTTCGACAAGGTGATCTTCGCCTGCCACAGCGACCAGGCGCTGGCGCTGCTCGAGCAGCCCAGCGAACAGGAGCGGGACATCCTCGGCGCCCTGCCCTACGCCAACAACGACGTGGTGCTGCATACCGACACCCGCCTGCTGCCCAAGCGCAAGCTGGCCTGGGCCAGTTGGAACTATCGCCTCGGTGGGCCGCGTGAACAGATGGCTGCCGTGACCTACGACATGAACATCCTGCAGGGCATCGACAGCGACACCACCTTCTGCGTCAGCCTCAACCAGACGGCCGCCATCGACCCGAGCAAGATCCTCGCACGCTTCCAGTACGCCCACCCGCAGTACAGCCTGGCCGGCACTGCGGCGCAGGCGCGCTGGGAAGAGCTGCTGGGCGCCCAGCATAGCTATTACTGCGGCGCCTACTGGGCCAACGGTTTCCATGAAGATGGCGTGGTCAGCGCATTGCGTGTGGCCCGCGCCTTCGGAGAGACGCTCTGATGCACAGCGCCCTGTACAGCGGCTGGGTGCTGCATCGCCGCTTCGCCCCGCGCACCCATACCTTTCGCTATCGCATGGGCCTGCTGTACCTCGACCTGAGCGAACAGGCGCAACTGTTCGCCCTCTCAAAGCTGGCGGGCTCCGGTCGCTGGGCGCCCTTCGCCTTCCGCGAAACCGACTACCTGCCCGAGTTCACTCGCCAGGGCATGGCGCTGCATGAGGCAGTACGCAATCGCGTTGAGGAAGCACTGGGCACACGCCCGCAAGGGCGCATCTGCGTGCTGACGCAACCGCGCAGTTGGGGGCTGGCCTTCAATCCGGTGAGCATCTTCTACTGCCATGACGCCGACCAGCGGCTGATGGCAATTCTCTGTGAAGTGAGCAATACGCCGTGGCGTGAGCGTTACCACTACGTACTGCCAGCAGAGGGCGAAGGCCGCCATCAGGTCAGCGTCGACAAGGCCTTTCACGTCTCGCCCTTCCTGCCGCGTGAGCTGGAATACCGCATGAGCTTCAGCGCCGTGGGCGCACGCCTTGGCGTGCACATGGCCGACTGGCAAGGCGAAACCAAGATGTTCGACGCCAGCCTCAGCCTGCAGCGCCAAGCCCTCGACCGCGCCAGCCTGCACCGCTATCTGCTCAGTTTCCCCTGGATGACCGGCAAGACTCTGGCCGCCATCTATTGGCAGGCGCTGCGCCTGCTGTTCAAGCGCATCCCGATTTTCGACCACAAGCCTGCGCAAGGCAGCTTTCGAGTCGCCCGCCCGCACGTGAAGGACATGCCCCATGAAGAGCTCTAGCCTGACCTCCACCAGAAACCTGGTACGCAGTGGCAACGGCATTGGCGCCGGCCTGTTGCGGCGCGCCGTATTGCGCCAGTTGCAGAACCTGCACCATGGCCTGCTGGTGATCCACGAAGCCGGTGACAGCCTGCATTTCGGCAACCCGCAGGCCCATCTACGCGCCGAAATCACCGTGCATGATCCTGCAGTCTGGGGGCTGGTGGCGGGCAATGGCTCGATCGGCTCGGGCGAAGCCTATATCCATGGCTACTGGAGCACACCGGACCTGACTGCGGTGATCCGCATCTTCGTCGCCAACCTCGATGTGCTGGACGCCATGGAAGGCGGCCTGGCGCGCCTGGGTCGGCCGCTGATCCAGGGCCTGCACTGGCTCAATCGCAATACCCGACAGGGCTCGCGGCGCAACATCGCCGCGCACTACGACCTGGGCAACGACCTGTTCGAACAGTTTCTCGACCCGACCATGATGTACTCGGCAGCCATGTTCACCCGCGAGGACGACAGCCTGGAACAGGCGCAACTGAACAAGCTCGAACGCATCTGCCAGAAGCTTGCGCTACAGCCTACGGACCACTTGCTGGAAATCGGCACCGGCTGGGGCAGCATGGCCATCTATGCTGCGACCCACTACGGCTGCCGCGTGACCACCACCACCTTGTCGCTCGAGCAGCACGCACACACCGAGCAACGCATCCGCGAGCTGGGCCTGGAAGATCGCGTCACCCTGCTGCTGGAGGACTACCGCGACCTCGATGGCCAGTACGACAAATTGGTGTCCATCGAGATGATCGAGGCCGTCGGCCACCGCTTCCTGCCTACCTACTTCGAGCAGTGCGCACGCCTGCTCAAGCCCGACGGGCTGATGCTGCTGCAGGCCATCACCATTCGTGACCAGCGCTACGAGCAGGCCTGCAAGTCGGTGGACTTCATCCAGCGCTACATCTTCCCCGGCGGCGCCCTGCCCTCGATGAACAAGATGCTCGATGTGGTCACCCGGCATACCGACTTCAACCTGCATCACATGGAAGATTTCGGCCTGCACTACGCGCGCACCCTGCGCATATGGCACGACAATCTGCGCCATGCTCGGCAGCGCCTGGAGCAATTGGGCTACGACGATTACTTCTTTCGCCTGTGGGAGTTCTACCTCTGCTATTGCGAAGGCGGCTTCCTCGAACGCACCATTGGCACCGCGCAACTGCTACTGGCCAAACCGGCCGCTCGCCCTGCGCCTCTGTTAGGAAACTTCGATGCCTAAGCTGATCGCCAATGCCCTCCTGTTCCAGCTCGGCTGGCTGGTCTGCGTCTTCGCAGGCGACAGCCCCTGGCTGCTGATAGTGGCGGCGATCATCGGCGTGCACCTGCTGTGGGTCAGTAGCTGGGCCGCAGAAGGCAAACTGCTGCTCAGCGTGTTTCTCGCCGGCAGTGCGCTGGACAGCTTTCTGCTCAACCTCGGGGTGTTCGATTTCGGCGAAGAGCGGCAGTTGATTCCGCTGTGGCTGGCCCTGCTCTGGCTGCTGCTGGCCAGCACACTCAATCACTGTCTGGCCTGGACCGCCCAGCCCTGGTGGCGGGCCAGCCTGCTCGGCGCGGTTGCCGCGCCGCTGTCCTACTACGGCGGCGCCAAGATCGCCGGCGTCGAACTGCCGCTGGGTACCTGGCCGACCCTGGCGATCTTCGCGCTGATCTGGGCTGTGGTGATGCCGGTGCTGCATGGCTTCGCCAAGCTGTATCGGGCGCAATACGAGCAGAGCCTGCGCAGCCGCCGCTCGGCCTAGCCGATAGCCTCCGTAGGAGCGGCGCCTCGCCGCGAACCGTTTCGGCTCGGGTTCGAAAAGCTTCGCCCCGAGGCGGGGCTCCTACGACAAGCACCAATCCCCGCGTATGTAGGAGCGGCGCCCCCGCCGTGAACCGGGCGGCGCGACCCCAAAGGGCTTCGCCCCGGGGCGGGGCGCCTACGAAAGACGGCTTGCGGCCTGGCGGAATGGCGGCACTGCCCCCCTGTCAGCCCAAGCCCCGCGTACCCACCGCATGGCGTACACTGCCGCGCCATGAGCCAGACCATCCCCCATACCCAACTGCCAACCGAGCCCGAGATCAGTTGCAGCACCTGCGCGGCCTGCTGCTGCCAGCTGGAAGTCATGCTGTTCGGCGATGAAGGCGTGCCGCAACGCTTCATCGACACCGACCAGTGGGGCAGCGAAGTGATGCGTCGCCTGGACGACAACTGGTGCGCGGCGCTGGACCGCAACAGCATGCGCTGCACCATCTACGAGGTGCGCCCGCTGATCTGCCGAGAGTTCGAGCTAGGTGCGGCCGAATGCCTGGAAGAGCGCCAGGGCATCGCTCAGGCTTATCGCTAGCGGAGCGCACCGCACAGACCAGGGGCACAGCGCAAAAGACCGGGGCTTGACTGTTGCAGATCAGATAGGTGGCCAAAGCGGCCTTTCGTAGGAGCCCCGCCCCGGGGCGAAGCTTTTCAATGGCGCCCTGCTTCACGGCGGGGCGCCGCTCCTACCCATTCGCAGTGTCGACGCTTAACTGACTGGCGCCCGGTCTTTTTATTCAGAAGCTCGTGCGGTAATGCACGGTGTAAGCCTCCGCACCGTCGTTGGGGTTCTTCAGGCCCGCGTTGGAATAGTGAACGGCACGCAAACCGATCTCCTGCCCCGCGAAACGCAGGCCAACGCCGATGCGGTCTTCGAACTGAAACGACGAGCCCAGGTTGTTGCTTTCCAACTCGGTGCTGGAGAAGGCGGCAACGCCGATACCAGCTTCGATGTAAGGACGCACGTTCTGCCCGGCGAACTCGTAGACGAATACCGGCGAGAACGACAGGCTGTGATTGCTCGACGTCTCGTCACCGTTCCAGTAGGTGTACCCCAGGTCCCAGTAGCCAGTCAGACGCCCATAGCTGCTCTCGAGCCAACTGTGGTTCCAGTCCCATTGCGTGCCCAAGCGGTAAACCATGGTGGAATCGCCACTCTGACCGATAGCTGCGGTTACGTCCGCAGCCTGCGCAGCACCCAGAGTTCCGAACGTCAGGGCCGTAGCTGCAGCAAAGGCATATAACTTCTTCATGAGTCATTCCTTTTATAGCGAGAGGTTTTAACAGGCTCGTTGCAAAAATATAGAAGCATCCGATATCAGAGAAAGCTTAATTCGAAAAAAATTCACTATATCGAACGAACTTCGGCCTTTTCATTCAACAAAATCGGCAATACGCGGCAAAGCTGCGCAGTGTCTCCGCTGCTCCAATAGCGAGTGGCCTGAGCAGGTGCGGTTGCCAGCAGGTCGTGCTGAGTGAGCAGGCGCTGCAGTTGACGCGCCACCGCCGCGCCGGTATCGATCAAGGTCACCGAAGCCGGCACCAACTCCGCCAACAGCGGGCGCAGGAAGGGATAGTGGGTGCAGCCGAGAATAAGCGTGTCGCACCCCTCGGCCAGCAATGGTGCGACATAACCTTGCAGTAACGCTCGTGTGGCAGGAGCCTGCAGCTCGCCCGCCTCGATGCACTCCACCAGGCCAGGACAGGGCTGCGTGATCACCCGCACATCATTGGCAAAGCGGTCGAGCAGCGCGGCGAATCGGGCGCTCTTCAGTGTACCGGTGGTCGCCAGCACACCCACCACGCCACTGCGCGTGGCCGCCGCAGCCGGCTTTACCGCAGGCTCCATGCCAACGATGGGCAAATCCGGATAGCGCTCGCGCAGCTCGGCAGCCGCCGCAGCCGTGGCGGTATTGCAGGCCAGCACCAGCGCCTTGGCGCCCTGCGCCAGCAAGTGCTCGGTGATCAGCACGCAGCGCTCGCGAATGTACTCCGGGCTTTTTTCGCCGTAAGGCACGTGGCCGCTGTCGGCGACGTAGAGCAGCGTCTCGCTGGGTAACAGCTGACGAATCTCGCGCAGCACCGACAGGCCGCCGACGCCGGAGTCGAAAACGCCAATCGGCGCCTGCGACTGATTCATGTCAAGCCACCCTCGTAGGCACGAGCTCTGCTCGCGAATGCTGCTGTCGCCGCAAGAAGCTTCGCGAGCAAAGCTCGCTCCTACAGTTCTGCAGCCTGTCCTTAGCGCCCACCGCACACCTCACAGGCCGGGTCGCGCTTGACCCGCAACTCGCGAAAGCGCGTACCCAGCGCATCGATCAACAGCAGGCGGCCCACCAGCGGCTCACCGAAACCGGCCAACAACTTGAGTGCTTCCAGCGCTTGCAGGCTGCCGACCAGCCCCACCAACGGGCCGACCACACCGGCTTCGCTGCAGGTCAGTTCGGCTTCGCTGCCATGGCCGTACAGGCAGTGATAACAGGGGCTGGCGGCGTTGCGCGGGTCGAACACCGAGAGCTGCCCCTCCAGGCGGATCGCCGCGCCGGAAACCAGCGGCTTGCCAGCCGCGACGCAGGCAACATTGACCGCCTCGCGGGTGGTGAAATTGTCCGAGCAGTCCAGCACCAGGTCGACGCCGCTCACCGTAGCGGCCAGCGAGTCGGCGTCCAGCGCCTGACGATGCGGCACCAGCGTAATCTGCGGATTGATCGCCGCCATGCGCACCATGGCCGAGTCCACCTTGGACTGGCCGATGCTGGCGGTGTCATGGGCGATCTGCCGCTGCAGGTTGGTCAGGTCCACGGTATCGAAGTCGGCCAGGTGCAGCTCACCGACACCAGCCGCCGCCAGATAGAGCGCCACCGGCGAGCCGAGACCACCCATGCCGACGATCAGCACACGACTGCGCTTCAGGCGTAGTTGCCCCTCGACATCGATCTGCTTCAGCAGGATCTGGCGGCTGTAACGCAGCAGCTCTTCATCACTCAACATCGCTTCACTCATGCTCGAAACGTCCCAGACTGATACGTTCATGGCCGCCCAGGTCACGCCGGCTATGCACCTCGGCGAAACCACCGGCAGCGAGTAATTCACGCACGGCCTCGGCCTGGTCGAAACCGTGTTCCAGCAGCAGCCAGCCGCCTGCAAGCAAATACGCTGGCGCAGCCTGGATGATCGCGCGGATATCGTCCAGCCCGTCGTGGCCGGCGACCAGGGCACTGCTCGGCTCGAAACGCACGTCGCCCTGTTCGAGGTGCTGGTCATCAGCGCGGATATAAGGTGGGTTGCTCAGGATCAGGCCGTAACGCTGACCAGCGAGCGCAGAGAACCAGTGACTCTGCACGAAGCTGGCGTTGCCCAGCTTGAGGCGCTGGCGATTGCGCTCGGCCAGGGCCACGGCATCTTCGACGCGATCCACGCCGGTCACCTGCCAGGCCGTGCGTTCGCTGGCCAGGGCCAGGGCGATGGCGCCAGTACCGGTACCGAGGTCGAGTACGGCCAGGGGCGTGGCCGGCAAGAGCTCGAGCGCGGTTTCCACCAGCAGTTCGGTATCCGGACGCGGAATCAGGGTGTGCGGCGCCACTTCCAGATCGAGGCTCCAGAAGCCCTGATGACCAAGGATGTAAGCGACTGGCTCGCCCTGACGACGGCGTTGCAGGTTGCTCTGGAACAGGGCCAGTTGCTCGCCATCCAGCTCGCGCTCCGGCCAGGTGCGCAGGTAACTGCGCGGCTTGTTCAGCGCGGCGGCCAACAACAGCTCCATATCCAGCCGAGGTGTCGGCGAGTCGGGCAGGTCAGCGCTGTTAAGCAGGGATTCGATGGTGGCCATGTTGTTCTCGTAGCCCGGATGCAATCCGGGAAATCGGTCCCCGGATTGCATCCGGGCTACGGTGCGCACGGCGCACCCTACGCGGCGCCAGCCATGCGCACCGCCGCAATCAATCGCCCAACGCCGCCAACTGATCGGCCTGGTACTCGGCCAGCAGCGGTTCGATCACGGCCTCGACAGCGCCGGCAATCACTTCATTGAGCGAATACAGGGTCAGGTTGATGCGGTGGTCGGTCACCCGGCCCTGCGGGAAGTTGTAGGTGCGGATGCGCTCGGAGCGATCACCCGAACCCACCAGCAGCTTGCGCGTATCGGAAATCTCCTTGTGCGCAGCGGCTTCCTGCTGATCCTTGAGTTTGGCCGCCAGCCAGGCCATGGCCTTGGCGCGGTTCTTGTGCTGCGAGCGCTCTTCCTGACATTCAACCACGGTGCCAGTGGGAATGTGGGTGATGCGGATCGCCGAGTCGGTGGTGTTGACGTGCTGACCACCGGCCCCCGAGCTGCGGTAGGTATCGACGCGCAAGTCGGCCGGATTGATCTCGATGGCCGCCTGCTCGTCCGGCTCCGGCAATACCGCCACGGTGCAGGCCGAGGTGTGGATGCGCCCCTGGGACTCGGTCTCCGGCACGCGCTGCACGCGATGGGCGCCGGACTCGAACTTGAGCTTGGCGTAGACGTTGTCGCCCTCGACGCGGGCGATCACCTCCTTGAAGCCGCCGTGCTCGCCCTCGCTGGCCGACAGCACCTCGACGCGCCAGCCCTGCTTCTCGGCGTAGCGCGAATACATGCGGAACAGGTCGCCAGAGAAGATCGCCGCCTCGTCGCCACCGGTGCCGGCGCGGATTTCCAGGTAGACGTTGCGGCCGTCGTTGGGGTCCTTGGGCAGCAGCATGCGCTGCAGCTTGTCCTCCAAGGTGACCAGCGCCTCCTTGGCCTGGGCCACTTCCTCTTCGGCCATCTCGCGCATGTCCGCGTCACTGTCCTTGAGCAGTGCCTGCGCACCTTCGAGGTCACCCTGCACCTTGCGCAGTTCGCGGAAGGTGGCGATCACCGGCTCGATTTCGGCGTATTCCTTGGAATAGGCGCGAAATTGTGTCTGCTTGGAAATTACCTCGGCGTCGCCGAGCAGCGCCGTCAGTTCCTCGAAGCGGTCGCTGAGGTTGTCCAGCTTGTTCAACAGTGAAGCTTTCATTGCAGACCTTTGTCCTGCGGCGCGCTCTCGTCGAGGGCGAACAATTCCTGAGCCAGGCTGAGCGCGTCAACGCGCCCCTCGGCGGTAAGTTTCTTCATGCGTACGCTGGGCGCGTGCAGCAGCTTGTTGGTCAGGCCACGAGCCAGTTGCGCCAGCACGTCCTCGGGGTTACTGCCGTTGACCAACATGCGCTGAGCCTTGGCCAGCTCCTCGTCACGCAGACGCTCGGCCTGCTGACGGTAGGCTTTGAGTACATCGACCGCGGCAAGCGCGCGCAGGCGCTGCATGAAATCGTCGGTACCTGCAGCCACCAGCTCCTCGGCAGCCTGCGCCGCGCCCTGGCGGCTCTTGAGGTTTTCCTCGATGACTTCGTGCAGATCATCGACAGTGTAGAGGTAGACGTCATCCAGCTCGCCCACCTGCGACTCGATATCGCGCGGCACGGCGATGTCGACCATGAATATCGGTTTGTGCTTGCGCTTTTTCAGCGCACTTTCCACCGCACCCTTGCCAAGAATCGGCAACTGGCTGGCGGTGGAACTGATGACGATGTCGCTGTGTACCAGCTCGTCGGGAATGTCCGAGAGCAGCACGGCATGGGCGCCGAACTGCTCGGCCAGCTGGCTGGCACGTTCCAGGGTGCGGTTGGCGACGACGATACGCTTGATGCCCTGATCATGCAGGTGACGCGCCACCAGGCTGATGGTCTCACCAGCGCCGATCAGCAGCGCCTGGCTGCGATGCAGGTCGGCGAAGATCTGCTTGGCCAGGCTGACCGCGGCGAAGGCCACGGACACCGGGTTCTCGCCGATGGCGGTATCGGTACGCACGGTCTTGGCGGTGCTGAAGGTGGCCTGGAACAGACGGCCGAGCAGCGGGCCGACAGTGCCTGCCTCACGCGCCACGGCATAGGCGGACTTGAGCTGACCGAGAATCTGCGGCTCGCCGAGCACCATCGAGTCCAGCCCGCAGGCCACACGCATCATGTGCCGTACCGCGTCCTGCTCGCTGTGCACATAGGCGCAGGCGCGCAGTTCATCGACGCTCAGACGGTGGAAGTTGGCCAGCCACTGCAGTACTTCGTCGCTGCTCAGCTGATCCTGCTCCAGGTACAGCTCACTGCGGTTGCAGGTAGAGAGGATCGCCGCCTCGCGGCTGGGCGTCAGCCGGCACAGCTGCTGCAACGCCTCGACCAGTTGCTCCGGAGTGAAGGCAACACGCTCGCGCACCTCTACCGAGGCGGTCTTGTGGTTGATACCGAGAGCGATAAAGGCCATGCAGGGTCGCTGAGGGGCAATACGGAAGCCGGCAATTGTCCTACTTCGCCCCCGAGAGAACAACTCCCGCGACCTATTGTCCCAATAGACAGTTCGCTGCATCGTCCAGGCCATTGGGCTTGCCCCAAGGCTTGTGTCATGATGCCGTGAACGTCGCAGGGCACGCGCCAGCACGGCCCCCGCCCCGGAATAACGCACGACAAGGCACTATGAACAGACCCCTCGCGTTGCTCACTGCATTCGCCCTTCTCAGCGGCTGCCAAACCTTCGCCCCCAGTGAGCCGGATGGTACGCCGCCGGTACAGGAAGCCGACCAGCCCACCCAGCTGGAGCCGAGCGAATATGGCTCGTTCAGCCAGGAAACCCTGTTCGCCCTGCTCACCGCCGAGCTGGCCGGGCAGCGCAATCGCTTCGACATCGCCCTCGGCAACTATGTGCAGCAGGCCAACGCCACCGGCGATGCCGGCGTCGCCGAACGCGCCTTCCGCATTGCCGAATACCTCGGCGCCGAACAGGCTGCGCTCGATAGCGCGCTGATCTGGGCTCGGAACGCACCGAGCAACATCGACGCACAACGCGCCGCCGCCGTGCAGCTGGCCCGCGCCGGCCGTTATGACGAATCCATGACCTATATGGAGCAGGTGCTGCAACGCCAGGGCGATACCCACTTCGATTTCCTCGCCCTGTCCGCCGCGGAAACTGACCCGGACACTCGCGCCGGCCTGCTGCAAGGCTTCGACCGCCTGCTGATCAAGAACCCGGACAACAGCCAGCTGCTGTTCGGCAAGGCCATCCTCCTGCAACAGGACGGCCGCGCCGAAGAGGCCCTGAAACTGCTCGAAGACAGCTCAGCGAGCACTAACGAGGTGTCGCCGATCCTGCTGCGCGCCCGCCTGCTGCAGAGCCTTGGCCGTGGCAAAGAGGCCATGCCGATCCTGCAGAAAGGCATCCGCAACAACCCCGACGATAAACGCCTGCGCCTGACCTACGCGCGCCTGCTGGTCGAGCAGGATCGCCTCGACGACGCCAAGGGCGAGTTCTCCAAGCTGGTGCAGGAAAACCCCAACGACGACGACCTGCGTTTCTCCCTGGCGCTGGTGTGCCTGGAAGCCGAAGCCTGGGAAGAGGCCATCGTCTACCTGGAAGAGCTGGTCGAACGCCGCAGCCATGTCGATGCTGCGCACTACAACCTCGGTCGCGCCTACGAGGCGCTGAACGATAACGACAGCGCCCTGCAGGAATATCGACTGGTCGGCCCGAGCAACGACTATCTACCGGCCCAACAGCGCCAGGCCGAACTGCTGTTCGCCCAACAGCGCAGCGAAGAAGCCAGCGCACGCCTGGCTCAGGCACGCAACGCGCAACCGGATTACGCCATCCAGCTGTACCTGATCGAAGCCGAAGGCCTGAGCAATCGGCGCCAGATCGAGACGGCCTGGACCGTGATCAACGACGGCCTGGAGCAATTCCCCAACGACCTGAACCTGCTCTACACCCGTGCCATGCTGGCGGAAAAGCGCGATGACCTGGCCCAGCTGGAAACCGACCTGCGCTACATCATCAAGCGCGAGCCGGAGCACGCCATGGCGCTCAATGCGCTCGGCTACACCCTGGCCGACCGCACCACGCGCTATGAAGAAGCGCGCGAGCTGATCGAGAAAGCGCACCAGCTCAACCCGAACGATCCGGCGATTATCGACAGCCTCGGCTGGGTCAATTACCGCCTGGGCAACCTCGACGAGGCCGAGCGGCTGCTGCGTCAGGCCCTGGAGAAATTCCCCGACCATGAAGTGGCAGCCCATCTCGGCGAAGTGCTCTGGGCCCAGGGCAAGCAGCGCGAAGCCCGACGCATCTGGCGCGACGCCCTCAGCGAAGCGCCCGATAGCCCCATTCTGCGTGACACGCTGTTGCGCCTGACCGGTTCCGAGACTCTTTGATGCTTCGTCACCTACTCGTATTCAGCCTCCTCGCCCTGCTCGCCGGTTGTGCCGGCCTTACCTCGCACGAAGCGCTGGAAGGCCAGGGCGACCCGGCCCAGTGGAAAGCCCACAAAGAGCAGATCACCCAGCTCGACGGCTGGCAGATCAACGGCAAGATCGGCATCCGCGCCCCGCAAGACTCCGGCAGCGCCACACTGTTCTGGCTGCAGCGCCAGGATTACTACGACATCCGCCTGTCCGGCCCACTGGGTGGCGGCGCCGCACGCCTGACCGGCCGTCCGGGTGACATCCTGCTGGAAGTGTCCAACCGTGGCCGCTTCCGCGCCGAATCGCCGGAGGCATTGCTGCGCGAGCAACTGCGCCTGGACCTGCCAGTCTCCAACCTGCTCTGGTGGATTCGCGGCCTGCCCGCCCCGGACAGCCGCAGCCGCATCACCCTCGACGGCGAAAGCCACCTGGCGCAGCTGGAACAGGACGGCTGGAAGGTCGAATACCAGCGCTACACGCAGCAGAACGGCTATGCCCTGCCGGAGCGCCTGAAGCTCTACGGCCAGGACCTGGAAGTGACCCTGGTGATCAAGGACTGGCAGCCGCGTCAGCTGGGGCAGTAGCGATCCCAACCCTTGTGGGAGCGAGGGAGGAACACCTGGTTCTCTGCTCGCGAACCCGCAAAGCGCCAACCGCTTCGCGAGCAGAGCTCGCTCACACAACGTTACGGCCTTACGACCGAGAGACCGGTAACGGCCGTTACCAGAGCATCTGCCTGACGGATTAACGCAGCAACAACATGTAGGAGCGGCGCCCCGCCGCGAATAGGGGTTTGATGCCCCAGAAAAGCTTCGCCCCGGGGCGGGACTCCTACAGGTTTCGCGCACGCAGCCGTAGCCCGGATGAAATCCGGGAACCATCACCACCCAGCCCCGGATTGCATCCGGGCTACGAACTGAGCCTTTCGCGGCTGAAGCCGCTCCTACAGGGGGGGGGAGGCAGCGTTCTTGTGGAGCGGCTGGGCGGCATTCCGCTTCAGCCGCGATGCTCCTCTGACACACAGCACCCGCCGATGCGTTTCCCGCATACAATCGCCACATGCCTCACAACGATGCCCCTGCCCCGACCATGACCGCCATCCCCACCCACGCCGAACTGATCCTGCCCGCCCCGGCCAAGCTCAACCTGATGCTGCACATCCTCGGCCGCCGCGCCGATGGCTATCACGAGCTGCAGACCCTGTTCCAGTTTCTCGACCATGGCGACGAACTCGGTTTCAGCCTGCGTCAGGATGGCGAAATCCACCTGCACACGCCCATCGACGGCGTACCGCATGACAGCAACCTGATCGTGCGCGCGGCCAAAAGACTGCAGGAGGCGTCCGGCACAGCACTCGGCGCCGATATCTGGCTGGACAAGCGCCTGCCCATGGGCGGCGGCATCGGCGGCGGCAGCTCGGATGCCGCCACCACCCTGCTCGGTCTCGACCACCTGTGGCACACCCAACTGTGCGAAGATCGCCTGGCCGAACTGGGCCTGGCCCTGGGCGCCGACGTACCGGTATTCGTGCGCGGTCGCGCGGCCTTCGCCGAAGGCGTTGGCGAGCTTCTGACCCCGGTCGAACTGAACGAACCCTGGTTCCTCGTCGCAGTACCGCAAGTCTTTGTCAGCACAGCAGAAGTTTTCGGCGCGCCCGAGTTGACACGCGATACGCCGCCCATTAAAGTTCGCAGCCTTCTTGCGGGGGGTGGTCGAAACGACTGCCAGCCGGTTGTAGAGAAGCGTTACCCAGAAGTTCGTAACGCTTTGATCTTGTTGAACAAATTTGTTTCAGCTAGATTGACCGGCACTGGAGCTTGCATATTTGGGAGCTTCCCAAATCGGGACGATGCTGATAAAGTCGCCCGCCAACTTCCAGGCACTCTGCCGAGCTTTGTCGCTCAAGGTCGCAACATTTCGATGCTGCACCGCAGGCTCCAAGCATTGGCCAAGAAGTGAATGCTCGGCATTCGGTTATACGATACAGGGGCGTCGCCAAGCGGTAAGGCACCAGGTTTTGATCCTGGCATGCGTTGGTTCGAATCCAGCCGCCCCTGCCATAACCTCCTTCGGGAGGCATCGAGAACCGAGTCAAAAAGCATTCAACACAGAATATAGGGGCGTCGCCAAGCGGTAAGGCACCAGGTTTTGATCCTGGCATGCGTTGGTTCGAATCCAGCCGCCCCTGCCATTTTCCATACCCATCCAGGTATACCCCCAGCCGGCAGGTACTGCGCGTGTCCAAGATGATGGTCTTCACGGGGAACGCAAACCCCGATCTGGCGCGACGGATCGTTCGTCAGCTGCACATCCCCCTCGGCGATGCGTCGGTCGGTAAGTTCTCCGACGGCGAAATCATGATCGAAATCAACGAGAACGTTCGCGGTAAGGACGTCTTCCTGATTCAGCCGACTTGTGCGCCCACCAACGACAACCTGATGGAACTGGTAGTGATGGCCGACGCCTTCCGCCGTTCCTCGGCGACTCGCATCACTGCAGTCATCCCCTACTTCGGTTATGCCCGCCAGGATCGTCGTCCGCGTTCCGCGCGCGTGGCAATCAGCGCCAAAGTGGTTGCCGACATGCTCACCGTGGTCGGTATCGACCGCGTGCTGACCGTCGACCTGCACGCTGACCAGATCCAGGGCTTCTTCGACATTCCGGTGGACAACATCTACGGCTCCCCGGTCCTGGTCGACGACATCGAAGACCAGCGCTTCGACAACCTGATGATCGTCTCCCCCGATATCGGCGGCGTAGTCCGCGCCCGCGCCGTGGCCAAGAGCCTGGGCGTCGACCTGGCGATCATCGACAAGCGTCGTGAGAAGGCCAACCAGTCCGAAGTGATGCACATCATCGGTGACGTCGAAGGCCGTACCTGCATCCTGGTCGACGACATGGTCGACACCGCCGGCACCCTGTGCCACGCCGCCAAAGCGCTGAAAGAGCGCGGTGCCGCCAAGGTCTACGCCTACTGCACCCACCCGGTGCTGTCCGGCCGCGCCATCGAGAACATCGAGAATTCCGTCCTGGACGAGCTGGTGGTCACCAACACCATCCCGCTGTCCGCTGCGGCGCAGTCCTGCTCGCGCATTCGCCAGCTCGACATCGCCCCGGTCGTAGCCGAAGCGGTACGCCGCATCAGCAACGAAGAATCGATCAGCGCCATGTTCCGCTAAGGAACTGGCCAGATCACACTGCCCCGCCTCGTGCGGGGCTTTTTGCCCTACCGCCCGAGGCTGGTCGCAAGCCACAAGGCGGTTTGGTTATTTTGGAGAAGTGAAATGACTGTTGAATTTGCCCTGAATGCCGAAGTGCGTTCCGACCTGGGGAAAGGTGCGAGCCGCCGCCTGCGTCGTAACGTGGCCATGGTTCCTGCCGTTATCTACGGTGGCGACAAAGCCCCGCAATCGATCAGCCTGCTGGCCAAAGAACTGGCCAAGCTGCTGGAAAACGAAGCGGCTTTCAGCCACGTTCTGAGCCTGGACGTTGCTGGCACCAAAGAAAGCGTCGTGATCAAAGCCCTGCAGCGCCACCCGGCCAAAGGCTTCGTCCTGCACGCTGACTTCCAGCGCGTGGTTGCCGGCCAGAAACTGACCGCTCACGTACCCCTGCACTTCCTCAACGAAGCTACTTCCGTTGGCGTGAAGCAGCAAGGTGGCGAGATCTCCCACACCATCAACGAAGTCGAAGTTTCCTGCCTGCCGAAAGACCTGCCGGAATTCATCGAAGTCGACATGGCTGCCGTAGAAGTTGGCCAGACTGTCCACATGTCCGACCTGAAGCTGCCGAAAGGCGTTGAGCTGGTTGCTCTGGCTCACGGTAACGACCTGGCTGTCTCCAACATTCACGCTTCCCGCGTGAAGGCTGAAGACGAAGGCGCTGCCGAGTAATCGCAGCGCGGAACCCGCCCGGCAGGCGATCACGCCGGGCGATTTCCTCAAAAGGGCTCCTGTATGACTGCCGTACAACTGATCGTTGGCCTGGGTAACCCCGGCCCCGAATACGACCAGACCCGGCACAATGCAGGGGCCCTTTTCGTTGAGCGCGTGGCGGCCAGCCAGCGCGTCAACCTCTCTGTCGATCGCAAGTATTTCGGCCTGGTGGGCAAGTTCAACCACCAGGGGCGCGAAGTTCGTCTGCTCATCCCCACCACCTACATGAACCGCAGCGGCCAGTCCGTGGCGGCCTTGGCCAATTTCTTCAAGATCAAACCCGAAGAGATCCTGGTGGCCCACGACGAACTCGACATGCCACCCGGCGTCGCCAAGCTCAAACAGGGCGGCGGCCACGGTGGGCACAACGGCCTGCGCGACATCATCGCCCAGCTCGGCAACCAGAATAACTTCCACCGCCTGCGGCTCGGCATCGGCCATCCGGGGCACGCCAGCCTGGTATCCGGCTACGTGCTCGGACGCGCCCCACGCGGCGAACAGGAACTGCTCGACCAGAGCATCGACTTCGCCTTGGACGTCCTGCCGGAAATACTCGCCGGCGACTGGACCGTGGCCATGCGCAAACTGCATAGCCAGAAGGCCACCAAGTAACCTAATGCGGTTCACATAAGAAATGGTCGAGCGCGATCAGTCCCCTCGCCCCTCTGGGGAGAGGGTTAGGGAGAGGGGCAAACTGGCAGTTTTGCGGTGCTGTCAGCCCTCTCCCCCAGCCCCTCTCCCATAAATGGGAGAGGGGAGCCAAACGCATGCAACCTTAAGTGAACAGCATTACACCAAGTAACCACCTTTCCCCGAGGGACACATCATGGGATTCAACTGCGGCATCGTCGGCCTGCCCAACGTCGGCAAGTCCACCCTGTTCAACGCCCTCACCAAATCCGGCATCGCGGCGGAGAACTTCCCCTTCTGCACCATCGAGCCGAACAGCGGCATCGTGCCCATGCCTGACCCGCGCCTGGATGCCCTGGCCGAGATCGTCAAGCCCGAGAAGGTCATCCCCACCACCATGGAATTCGTCGACATCGCCGGCCTGGTAGCAGGCGCGTCGAAAGGTGAAGGCCTGGGCAACAAGTTCCTCGCCAACATCCGCGAGACCGACGCCATCGCTCACGTGGTGCGCTGCTTCGAAGACGACAACGTCATCCACGTCGCCAACAGCGTCGACCCCAAGCGTGACATCGAGATCATCGACCTCGAGCTGATCATGGCCGACCTCGACAGCTGCGAGAAGCAACTGCAGCGTGTGGCGCGTACCGCCAAGGGTGGCGACAAGGAAGCCGTGGCGCAGAAGGCCCTGCTGGAAAAGCTCATCCCCCACCTCACCGAAGGCAAGCCGGCGCGCAGCCTGCTCAAGGACCTGGGTGACGACGAGAAGCGCCTGGCCAAGACCTTCCACCTGCTCACCACCAAGCCGGTGATGTATATCGCCAACGTCGCCGAGGATGGCTTCGAGAACAACCCGCTGCTCGACGTGGTGCAAGCCATCGCCGACGCAGAAGGCGCCATCGTCGTGCCGGTGTGCAACAAGATCGAAGCCGAGATCGCCGAACTGGACGATCTCGAAGAGATGCAGATGTTCCTCGAAACCATGGGCATGGAAGAGCCAGGCCTGAACCGCGTGATCCGCGCCGGGTACTCGCTGCTCAACCTGCAGACCTACTTCACCGCTGGCGTGAAGGAAGTACGTGCCTGGACCGTCAAGGTCGGCGCCACCGCCCCGCAATCGGCTGCCGCGATCCATACCGACTTCGAAAAAGGCTTCATCCGCGCCGAAGTCATCGCCTACAACGACTTCATTCAGTACAAGGGCGAAGCCGGTGCCAAGGAAGCCGGCAAATGGCGCCTGGAAGGCAAGGACTACATCGTCAAGGATGGCGACGTGATGCACTTCCGCTTTAACGTTTGATCGTTGTAGGTAGTGCATAAACAGAACCCCGCGAAAGCGGGGTTTTGTTGTTTTGGGGGTGGGGAATTGCTGGGTTGGGGATGGTGCGAGCTGGGGTTTATGAATCCGCCCCGCAGAGCCAGAAAGGCCCGTAAATCGAGGCTTTCAGCCCTCCCCCAAGCTGGCGATACCAGTCCTTTTCAGAAAATTCGACCAATGTAGTCACCCAAAGCTCTTTACCTAAACCCACCTATCGCGGTAGCTTTCGTAATGGCGTTTTGCCAAGCATAGTCACTTTCCAGTTACTTCCCCTTTCCTTTATTTCACTTTCCAGGCTGCATCCATAGAAGGAACTTTGGAACAATGAATAGCGACCTTTTCATTGAATCTAACTCAGACATTGATGGATTTCTGGGTTACATAAAATATGATGGAAAAGGATTAGAGCGGGGGATCATGGACGCCCGTAAACAAGCAGACGCATTACTAGGCATGGATCATGCGCTTCGACATTTCATTGTCAAACTAAATCCTGCGCTCAAAGGGATTGATTTTGAGATTCCTGTAAAAGTCAGAGAAGGTTCTTGGGAAGCATTGATCCCTGAAACCGTCTCTGGCTGGGTTCAAGCCAGCTTAGGAATAGCAGCAACTGCATATTTGACTCAAGCCGCTCAAAAGATGGCAGAACGCGACTTCGATGAATTCGGCGTAAAAGATATCTTTAGCAAAGCTTTGGCAGCAATAAAGTGGTTCGCTCGCCTTGGAAAGCATCTAGGCCGTGTCGAAAAAAAGCCGTTTGAAGACGTTAAATTTGCCGACAACAACAACTCAATCGGAATAAAGAATGACGCAGGGGAATATCTTTACATCCCAAAATACATTCTTGATCTATACACTCAAAGCGACCCCAAAGTTCTTGAAGGGTTAGTTTCTTTGGTCATAGAAGGCAGAAGTCTAAAAATCGGAGATATTAACGGCACAGTTGTTGATGAGGTAACCATCACCGAAGATGACAAATATATTTTTTGCGATGAGGAAAATGAAGATCCCGACGAGCCTCTTTTCCCAGAACTTCGCCACGGGGAAAATGTTGTTCTTGAGGGTGAGGTCACCAGAGAGAACAAAACATCAAACTCAATGGGCTTCAAATATCTTGACCATATCTTAACTGCCTATCCAGAAACAGGCAGCATCGTTCGATATAAGCCGCTACTATTCCTGCGCTGCAGGCTCTTTGGCACAGTAGACCGTACAGATGAGAAAGGAAGGACAACTGCAAAGAGACCTAAACTATACTTTTCACATCTTGAAGCTCTTGAAGTCGATGAGGGCGATGACCTTTTTAGAGGTATCTGAACTAGAAGATTGTGGTACCTCGAAAGCCTGATACTGCATCGCATCCTAAAATTCCACCATATAGATCATCAAGCACGCCAAGACATAGACAACAGAAAATAGATCACGGCAGACCTCTTATAAGTTGCGGTCTACGCCCCACCGGCGTTATGATTTCGCTGTAAAGAAATATTTTGTAGTGCGCCTTTATTTTCCCACCAATGACGTACAAGCACCCGCATTGAAATAGCCTTCGACTTGAGATATGATCCGCGTGTCCCCGTCCAGGGATTAACATGGGTTGTTAAAATGCGACCTGGCTCAATAATGTGACATGCAAAAGCGGTGGGTCGACGAGTGTTATTCGGCGGTCCGCGATGATGTAAGGTGAAACTATGGACGGGGACATCTCTTCTCCCAAGCCCACACTTGATAGCTCCACTACGCCTGAGCTATTAGCTACTATGCTGGGAACCAGCTATGGAAAAATTAAATATTTCTATTATGGCCGCAGCGGTTCAAGAACTGCTAACTTCTATACTAGATTCGAAATAAATAAGAAAAATGGGGGAATGAGAGAAATATATGCCCCTAACAAACAGCTAAAAGTGCTTCAGGGCCGAATAGCCTCCCTTCTATCCAATCTTTACAAACCAAAGAAATACGTAACAGCCTTTGTCAAAGGCACATCGCTCTACGACAACGCCATCAACCACACAAGAAAAAGCTTTGTATTCAATATTGATCTAAAAGATTTTTTCCCGACAATTACATTTGCCCGCGTCCGTGGTCTTTTAATCTCTAAACCATACTCTTTAGACCCATCAACAGCATCAGTTATCGCGCATTTAACAACTGTTAATGGCCATCTCCCTCAAGGCGCTCCAAGCTCTCCTGTAATCTCCAATATGATCTGCGCCTCTTTAGATCGCCAGCTGAACTCTTTAGCAAGACAGCATCGGGCACAATACACCAGATATGCCGACGACATTACTTTCTCATTTTATTGCCCTTTAAAGTATCTCCCACTGGAGATAGTTAACACACAGGCTAACCCAGAAAAGATTAACCACTACAACGCTCAAACCGGTAGCAAGTTAAAAGAAATCATATCTACAAATGGTTTTATCGTAAACCCCGGGAAAGTTCGATTACAGTTCAAACATGAACGCCAAGTCGTGACGGGCTTGACCGTAAACAAAAAAGTCAATATTGATAGGCGCTACATTAGAAAGACTAGTGCCATGATTCACTCAATCGAATCGCTTGGCATCGAAGGCGCCAAATCCTTAAATATCTCGCTCAATCCCTCTAAAGATAACCCTGACGAACCTGCTTTTGAACTAGAGCCGCACATTCAAGGGCGACTGCTCTTCATTAAACAAATCAAGGGCGAGTCCTGCCCCGTATATCGAAACATGGCTATAAAATTCAATTCCTTATCTGAGGAGTATAAAGTTCCGCTATCGTCACACGAGACAAAAGATAACATCAGCATTAACGCCAATGTCGTTGATAAATGCTGGATTCTTGAGATAGACGAAACTATCTCTCAAGGCTCCGGCTTCATTATCGAGGGGGGGCTTTTGGTCACATGCGCTCACGTTGTGGCGTCCAAGGATGATACGGACAAGCCTGTCGAATCATGCATAGCATTTCGCGTGAGTAACAAATCTGATCAGTACAAAGCAATTGTGGTGCATTACGACAAACATAGAGATATAGCTTTACTAAAAATTGACCACAACACCCATAAGTTCCCCTTCTTCCGGATAGAAGAAAAAATACCCGTTAAGCAGAACGACAAAGTCTCCATATATGGATTCCCCGACTACAAGCCCGCCTCCACTTATGTCGGTTGCGTTTGGACACGCGTCGTGAACGACTTTATTGCATCAGCAGTTACTTACTATGAAGTAGATAAAGTTCTTTACTCAGGCAATAGTGGCGGCCCAGTATTAAACTCAAACCTTCATGTTGTTGGCATAGCTGCGAAGGGGGCCGTTGATGGTCACAAGCTCAATGCTTTTTTATGTAAATCTGAGCTAGAAAAAGTCATTGCGACTTATAGTGCCCTCCATAGTGATTCGTAACGATACTACAGTGACGCAGCCCCTTTGAAATCACCTTGCGATTAGGTAGTCGCTACTCCTCTCACCCGACGTCTACGGGCTGATACCGCTCCGGCGGTCGCAAAGATAGCTATGCACACGCCGATCAGTAGCTTGTGGCCCAGCTGCGTCACGTTGATGGTCATGAACCAAGCCAACGCTACCACGATAGGCCACTCGAACAGATAGAGTTGCCTTATACCCAGCAGCGGATTCCAGTGCTTCGATACAAGGCTTAGCCAAATAGTAGAGACGAAACATGCGACAGAGAAAAAGCCTGCGTCGTTATTCTCGTAGAGTTTCAGCCCTACATGAGCTAAGGCACTTAAAGCCCCACCAGCCCCAATTGAATAGGCCAGGGCTTTGCTGCGAGGGAGCTTTTCGAGAGCTTCGAGTGTGATCATTGCTTGCCGTCCTTGACCTGCTTGCGGGCGTACCAGCGCCTGGCTACTTCCTGGGTGGTCGCTATTCCACGCTTGGATTGGCCTCGCTATAGCCAAGCCCCTTCTGGCGATTCTCTGGCATCAAATCGCCAGTAAGCAACCACCACTTACGTCTAACCGCGCTCCTACACCCTCAGCCGCTTTCTACGGGCCGACACCACTGGGGCGGTCATACACACCGCCGTCCACGCAGCTACTAGTAGCTTGTTACCAAGCACCGCCACGCTATTGGTCATAAACCAAGCTATAGACGCTACCACCACCCAATCGAGTAAATAGGGTTGCCTTAGTCCTAGAAGCGGATTCCAGCGTTTTGACGAGAGGCTTAGCCAGATAATGGATGCGAAACACGTCAGGCAGTAGAAGCCCGTGTAGAGGCTTCCGTAAAAGCTGAATCCGATATAGAGCAAGCCGCTTACAGCGCTGCCTGCCACGATTGAAAAACCTAGGTTGTTACGCCTTTCGAGAGCTTCGAGTGTGATCATTGCTTGCAGTCCTTGAGCTGCTTGCGGGCGTCCCACCGCTTAGCGACATCCTGCGTAATCACTACCCGGCGTTTGGATTGGTGAGATCCCGGCTGGTCTATTCGCTGTCAGGGCTGATCTCGCCATTGGCGGGATCGACCCGGCCCGTCTTGAGCCACAGAGAATATTCAGGATAGCGTTCTGCCATCAAGTCCAGTTCGCTCGTCCGCAGGTTCGCTCGCTTGTCGTACCTGATCGTCTTGCAGCGCTCCTCCTTGATACCAGTAGCTTCACTGACCTCGCGGTGGCCGATCTTAGACAAAAAAAACCGGACTCTATCGTGGGTTGATTCCATAAAGGTCTTAACAATAGACTGTTGAAATATTCCACAATCAATAGATAGTGGTATTATTCCACCCGAGCGCTTGGCACATCTCACAGCCATTCAGGTGCTCGCCGATTATAGGGACTTTGTTACGGAACGGTCTGATGTGCCGCGCTTCCGAGAGCAGTTCTGCATGAAATACATGCCGGCTCAGCACTTGCCATGGCACCAATCAGCGAAGACGCGCGCCTGCCTGAATCCACGGAGGCCTTTATGGAAGAAAGCTATCTCCCCTTGCTGCTGATGCGCCACAACCGCCCGCTGCGTGGCGTGATGATCGACCGCCAGCCCTGGGTCTGCGCCAAGGAGTTCGGCCTGTTGATGGGGCACCGCCACCCGGAGCGGATCTGCCGGCTGATGGATGACGATCAGGTACGCACGGTGATCTTCCGTACTCACCAGGGCGATGCGGAGCCTGTGCAGGTGCTCAGCGAATCCGCGCTATACCGCGCCCTTTGCCGTTTCAGCCATCCCGAGAATCGCCAACTGCGCCGCTGGCTCACTCATGAAGCCCTGCCCGCCCTGCGCGACGCCTTGGAACATCGCGCGCAGGAACCCAGGCGCACGCTGATGGCCTGGGATCGCCAGCGCATCAGCCTGCTGGAATGGCAAGGCGATCTGTGGATCGCCCTGCGCGATATGCCGCGCTTCGCCCCACCGCCCCCACCCGGCGAACGCTCGTTGCGTGCTCTGCTCAATCGCTGGTGGCGTTGATGGCTAGCCTGAGCATTCGCATGGACAACGACCTCAAGCAACGCTTGCGCGCCCAAGCAGCCCGCAGTGGGCGCTCGATGGCAGAGGAAGTGCGGCAAATCTTGTGGGGTGCGCACTCGAGCACTACCCCGCACGGCGCGCAGGTAACTTGCGCAAGGCAGCATCGTTCGCTCAATCCCCCTTGCGCTATCCACCCCGGCGAACTGTTGCGTGAAGCATTCCTGAAGGAGCTCGGGATGACGGTCCCCGCACTTGCTCGTGCGCTGAATGTGTCAGCCTCGACCATCAGAGACATCGTGCGGGAGCGACGGAACATCACTGCTGTCATGGCCATACGACTTGGCCGCTACTTCGGGACCTCGGCCCAGCTCTGGATGAATCTGCAGAGCGTGCACTCTCTGGCCAAGGCGTACGCTGAGTGCGGCGATGAGATTGAAAGGGAAATAGAGCCTTTTCGACTGACCAACCAATCCCCCCCCTTGTGTGGACGACACCCCCGCATAAAGACACCTAAAAACACCTTTAAAGGTGTCTTTATGGGTGCTAGTCTACGAACGCTTACCCCGTGTTCGCACAAATGACCTTATGAAGAAAAGACCTGATTAGAGATAGCTCGGCCCATAGCGAGAGAACCAAGATCAGCTCAGTGAAGCTTGAAGGTTCGGCCCTTAGAGATAGAGCTCAGGCACGATGAATTGCAGATAGCAGAGAACAGGTGGATATGGCGATGACTTATGCGGTTTTGGCTGACGTTGCCGCGTCAGTTACAGAACTCAAAAAAGATCCTATGGGTACCATCCGCGAAGGCGGCGGTGAAACCGTCGTGATCCTCAATCGAAACGAGCCTGCATTCTATGCTGTGCCCCCCGCACGCTATCAAGCCATGCTGGAGCTGATTGACGATCTACAACTGGCTGAAATCGTACGCGCTCGGGCTGGTGAACCTACTGTACGAGTAGATATCGATGACCTCATCGCGCAAGCCGGCGGAGCCGACTAAGTACGCCCTGGAGTTCAACGCCCAAGCACTCAAGGAGTGGGGCAAGCTGGGCAAAACCATACAGTTGCAGTTCGCCAAGAAGCTCAAAGAGCGCCTTGAGAATCCTCGGATCGAGGCCGACAAACTCCGGGATATGCCCAACTGCTACAAGATCAAGCTGCGCTCCATCGGTTATCGCTTGGTCTATGAAGTGATCGACAGCCGCTTGGTAGTTACCGTGATCGCCGTAGGTAAGCGAGAACGCAGCAAAGTCTATGGCAGCGCCGCCAGCCGCTTGTAAGAAACCGGGCCGGATGCCTGTAAAAACGGGGCTTCCGTACATGAGGGTCATTGGCTAGTATCCATTGCATGTGTTGAGTCCTGCACCCCTTGGCCTGAGACGTGGCGCGCCTGAGACTGCCAGTACGCCCTCCCCTGCATGGAAGCTGCCCGCGTGATCCGACTCATTCTTGCCCTGATCGCCATCCTGCCGCTGATCTGCTCTGCGGAAATCTACAAGTGGACGGATGAGAGCGGCCGCGTTCATTTTGGTGACAAGCCGAAGGACAAGGACCAAGCCGAGCAGCTCTCGCTGAAGATCAACTCCTACGAAAGCGTCAGCTACGAATCTTTCACGCCAGCCCAGAGCGCGACATCGCAGCGCGTCATCATGTACTCCGCAGCCTGGTGCGGCTACTGCAAGCAAGCCCGCCAGTATTTCCGGCGCAGCGGTATCAGCTTCGTCGAATACGATATCGAGAAAAACCAGAACGCCCGCAAAGCCTATGACGCAATTGGCGGCAATGGCGTGCCGGTCATACTGGTAGGAAACAAGCGACTGAATGGATTTACCGTCGCGAATTTCCAGAGCATCTATCCGTGACAGGCAGCAGAAAATTAATTCGTCCCCTTTTCCTAAGCTGACCAATCCGACACACGTAGACCTGAAGCAGGTTGGCTAACGGGCGTTCGCCTGATCGCTGAAACGATTGTCACCGTCGATAGAGGTAGCGTCATGTCGCACCCATCTTTGCAGATCAAAAAGGCCTACTTTGCCAAGGTGCGTCGTTCCAACTACATCGCCAGCCTGCGCTTGGCGGGTTTTCAGGTCACTCTTGCCGATGCGGAACGCCCATTACCTTCACGCGAAGCGGTATTGAACAAACTTCGGTCTAGGGACGCCTGAAAAAAACAAAGGGGCGGATTGTTCCTGCCCTGGCACTCGCACCCAGAACGCCATGGACAGCCTCAGTGCGAGCAATTAATCTGCCGGCCTTTCGCCCTCAAGGATGAATCATGTGAAAACACTGCTACTACTGATCGCCATCGCCGCCGGTGGCTATTACGTCTACAACGAACACTTCTCCGTTACCGCCATCACCGTCGATAGCTACCAGGCCTTGCTGAAGAAGGCAGAGGCCACAAGCGTAAGTCTCGACGAGGTGAAGGTCGGCGCCAATAACCTTGCAGCCTTCATATGCAGCGACCCCAGCTACCAGGTTACAGGCGGCTCTACGCCTGCCAATTGCATGGCGCGTTACGAGAATTATCGGGAAATGTGCGAGAACCGCATCTTTGGCCAGTCCCCTCAGAGCTTTGCCAGCAAATCCGAGGTTATCGCCATCGCCAAGCGCTACACCTCATGTGTAGGAGCAATTGGCAGCTAAGCGAACAGGGCGCCGTTCAGGCGCCCTTTCTACGGGCACATAAAAAGAAGCTAGCTTGGAGAAAAAGAGACGAACTAATTTTTGTGGGTGCTCGACGGGATGAAGCCGAAAGCCTGCCCCACTCGCCTCTTGCTCTACTGTCCATACCCTCAGACCAGGGCTAGCTAGAAGCCCGCGAACTCTCTCTTCTTTTTCTGAAGATTCCACGAAGCAGCACAAAAACAACAAATAGGAAAGCTGCCGCAGAAGCAATAAGCCACCCAGTTGAAGCCATGGCTTGGAAGAACCCAGGCATGAACGGCACTAGTTCAAATTTGACCAGTGCGAGGCAAAGCCAAGGCATAAAAATGACGTAGAAAAGCGGAATGTAGACAACGCATTTGATGACTAGATCCAGTCCATATGTCCAGTCATTCCAGTGATGTGGCTTGCTCATTTTGATCCTCCTTGATCGGGTCATTTTCCATCATGTCGGCGGCATTCAGCTGCGCTGATACCGGTCACTGTGCAGCTCTACACTGGCAGCGATTACATCGTGCCATCGCCGGGGCAAGATTGGGACAGCCAGGGAAACCGGCCCAAATAAAAAGGGGTTAGCTTTCGCTAACCCCTTGAAATTTATGGTGGCTACACCGGGACTTGAACCTGGGACATCAGCATTATGAATGCTGCGCTCTAACCGACTGAGCTATGTAGCCAACGGCGCGCATTGTCCGCGTCTCGCCTACCGCTGTCAACCCCAGATCATCGATAAATTTACGTTTTATCAAGCGGTTAGGTTGTGGCGCCTAGGCAGGCTCTAGGCTGCTGCCTGGACGACAAAACCGCCTCCGCTAGCTGAGATCCCAGGCAAACGTGACCAATTGGCAATGCTTGCAGACGAACTTGTAAAACGCCGAGTCGCCACCCGGTTGGTAGCCTCTGGTTGCCCACTCCCAGTCTTTCTCTGTCTGCTCGTAATCCTGCATCCATTGCTGCTTGGTCGCAGCGCTCGCCTGGCTCACGTCCTCCACGCTGGCATCGCCGTGAAACTCGCAAGCATCATTGCAGTGCGCCAGCCAAGTCGCGCCCTGCCAGGAAAAATAGCCTGGTGTGCGAAGGTCGATTTCTTCGATGACGGAGTCGGCCACTCCCGATTCGGCCAATGCGTGATGTTCGATGAAGGAGGCCTCGAAACGCTTGGCTGCACTGCCATCGGCAATGCACCAAGGGCAAAGCCGGTCACGAAGCTCCTCAATGGAATAGACCGAGGCGGCGTAGATATAACCCCGCGCCAGGCCGCAGCAACGGCAAACCGTATCGCTGGCCTTTATAGCGCCAGTAGCCAGAGGGTCCTTGTGATAGGGAAAGTGAGGCAGCACGATATCCATGTGAATTCCTGTTTTACGATCAAGCGTCATGGTGGACGAAGCCACTCTCCGCGCATGATAGGACCGCTCCAGAACTATGAACGATACCTGGTTCAACTAATCACTGGCAGCCAGGCAAGCCGGTAGCCAGAAGTTGCGTGTATTGCAGCAGTCCGAACGGCGCTTGCGAGGTTATCAGGCGATGCCGGAAAATCCGCCTCCAGCAGGCTGCAGCGCCGCCGCGCGCTGGCCCATGAACCAGGAGAACACCTTGAGAGCGAGAGACGACTTCGACGATCTGCGGGCGGAGCGTGATATGCCGACGCACTACCGCAACGAACCCAACCGCTACGCCGGGCTGTGGAAGCAGATCGCGATTGGCATCGTCGTCGGCTACAGCGTGCTGGGCATCATCAGTGCGGTTGCCTGGATGCTTGTCGCCCAGGTCGCGCTAAGCAGCCTGTCTATCGCCCTGCCCTAGCGCCCGCACCATTGCCCTTCACAGGGCACGCCATCGTTGTCGCCGTCCATCTTGGTGCCTGGGCAGTTGCGCAGGAAGAAGGTGGCCTCGGCGCAGGAGGTCATCTGCGAGCAGTGGGTGCGGCCATCGCAGCGATACTGCTTGCTGGCAACCTGGGCTGCGGGTTGGCTGATAGAGGGTGAGGGACGCAGGTTGTCCAGCGAGAAGGTGGACGAAGCGGGCTGGGTGACCACCGGGTTGTCCATCACTGAGCCATCGCTGGCGATGTTGCTGATCACCGGGCTGCCGGGCTTGCTCAAGTAGAACTGCCAGAAGGCGGCGCCCAGCAGCAGGATGATGATCAGTTTTTTCATTGCACAGCCCCTTGCCTGCTTTGCATGGTTGCCAGTATTGGCTCGGCGAGCCGACAACGCCAGGGTTGTGTACTGGCGCACTTGCCATACCCTGCCCGCCTCTTCATCCTGCTCTATTGTTTACCCAGCGAGCCCTGTCATGACGCCCATCCAGAATATCGGCCTGGCGCTGTTCGTGTTGCTTTCCATCGGTTTCGCCATAGGCCACAAGACCGAGTGCGGCGATGGCCGTGTGGTGGAAACCTATCTGGCCAAAGGGCTGGCCTCACAGTTGCTGGGGCATGATCTTTGCCAGCAACCCTGAATACCTATTCATTAAGGAATGATGCGATGAAAAAGTTCGCCTTGTTTGCCAGCTTTGGCCTTCTCGGTGCCTGCGCCAATCTGGGCTCGCAGCCACCGGTGCCGGTCACTTCACCCGTGGTGCAGGCATTCCGCGATATATGCCTGCAGACGGCACCGAGCTTTGCCGAGGCGCATCGCGTGGCGCGGCAGCATGGCGTCACCGAGATGACCGATATGGGCTTTGCTACCGTCGGCTTCAATGCGGACAAGAGCCTGAGCATTCAGGTGAAGGTGAGTCACGAATGCGTGGTGACCAGCGAGGCGCAGGAAGATGACAGCCTGACTCGCCAGTTGCTCAGCGCGGCGGCGATCAACGCCGGCACCACAGTGCCGCGCAAGGTGCCGGTGAGGATCATGATCGCCGGGCAGCCGTTCATCCTGATGCATGATCGTGAAGGCGGTGAAGCCTTCGTGATGATGAAGCCGGAGTGAGGGGACAGCCGTAGAGCGGATGACGCCTTTTTCATCCGCCGGCTTTGAAAGGTGGATCGAGGCGTGGTCCACCCGCGACTGCCCTGCGTAGGAGCCCCGCCCCGGGGCGAAGCTTTTGCTTTTGCAGTGTTCATGCGATTCGCCGCGAGGCGCGGCTCCTACAGGGTGATGCAGTGCCTGCTGCGTTTGTGTGGCCCCCGCGCGCCTACAGTTTTTTGCCTGGCCGCGTGGCCAGCAGCAGGCCGCCGAAGATCATCGCGGCGCCCAACCAGTGATAGAGCTGCAGGCTCTCGTTCAAAAGCACCCAACCCAGCAACGCGGTGAATACCGGCATCAGGTAGTTGGTCAGCGCCGCCTTGGCCGCGCCGATCACGCGGATGCCGTGGTTCCAGGCCAGGTAGGCCAGCAGGGAGGCGAATACGGCGGTATAGGCGACGGCCGAGAGGTTGGCAGCGTTGATTGCCAGATGAGCACCCTGGCTCAGTTCATATAAATAGAACGGCAGGATCAGCGGTACGCCAAGCAGGATGAACACGCCCAGCAATGCCAGCGGCGGAATCGGCTGCAGGTAAGCAGACCAGCGCCGCAGCAGCAGCGAGTACAACGCCCAGTCGACCACGGCCAGCAGCATGATCAGGTCGCCCTGGTTGAACGACAGGCTGGCCAGACGGCTCCATTGCCCCTGGCTGATCAGCACTGCCAGGCCCATCACCGCCACCAGCATGCCCCACCAGGCACGGCGCGCCGGCCACTCATTGAGCAGCAGCCCGGCCCCTATGAAGGTCACCAGCGGCAGGCAGGTATTGACCAGCGAGATGTTGATTGCCGCCGTGGTCTGCGCCGCGCTGTAGAGCAGCGAGTTGTAGCCGGCGATGCCCAGGCCGCCGAGCACCAGCAGACGCCAGCCGGCAGTGCGCACGGCTGCGCGATGATGCCATAGCGGCATGGCGACGAAGGGCAGCAGCAGCGCCAGGGCCAGGCACCAGCGCCAGAATGACAGGGTGAACGGGGCTATCTCGCCAGCGAAGGCGCGCGCCACCAGGGCATTGCCGGACCAGCAAAGATTGGCCAGCAGCAGGCCGAACAGCGCCAGCGGGCGCGAATGATTGAGTGCGTTCATAAGGCGAGTGCCACACCAAGGGCGCGACATCTATCTGAGTGGGGGTTGGCCGGCTGTGCGCGGTCACCGAGCGGGCAGTGCTGAGCGATCATTGCGTAGCTTCCGAATCAGTCGGCTTTGCACCATACGGAGGCACGCAATGCTTGGCAAGGTGGCGGACCGTAGGGGGTGTCGTGCGCACCAACCCAACGGCGTCATGACGTTCAGGCCGCGTATGGGCGCATTTTGCGAGCGTGAGGGCCGAGTAGCGCGTCATGCCCGGTGCGCGCAGCGCACCCTACGGACGTTAACGCTGACTGCGGCGGCGCAGCGGGCGGCTCAGCAGCCAGAGGATCAGCAGCACGCCGGCCAGGATCACTGTGCTGGCACCCCACTGCATCGGCCCGGCAAGGCGGAACAGCTCGGCCAGGTGCAGGCTCGGCGCGCGGATCATGCGCGCTTCGGCAGCCGCGCCGCTGGTGGGAATGTCGGCCAGGCCGTCGCCATCGAGATCCGGCAGGCTGCGGATATGGTCGAGCAGCACCTGCCATTCCTTGAGTTCCTGCACGCCTTCCTTATCCGGGTCCTGGTCGATGATGGCGTCTTCGATACGCGGCAACGGGCGGCCCTCGGCGTCCTTGGGTATGACGTCGAGCAGGCCTTTGGTCAGGTCCGGCACCAGCCAGGTGAAGCTGCCGACGTAGCTGGTGGCAGCGATGCTGTAGAGGCGCGTGTCGTTCAGGTCCAGGTCACGGTAGCCGCCATGCGGGTCGCCGATTTCGATGCGGCTGACGCGGTCGAACGGCACACGCCAGGGGTTGTAGGTGAAGCGTACGCCGGAAACCCGCGGGTAGTAGCTGTCGCTGTCGCGCAACTGGTAGGCGAGCAACAGCACCTCCAGCAATGATTTGATTTCGCGGGCGCTGATGTAGGCCTTGATCATCGGGTAGCCGGGTTCGTCGTCGAACTGGCCGATGCCCAGCGGGGCGATGCGAAACAGGTCGGAGACATCCTGCACGCCATTGCGGCCCTTGAGCAGGTCATCGCGGATGGTGCCGTTGCCAGTGAAGGCCAGGTCGGCATCGACCGCATGACGCAGCGCATCGGTGACCAGGTTGGCCAGGGTCTGATCGGTGAAATCACGGCCCAGGCTCTGGTCGACCTTGGCCAGTGGCTGGTCGAAGCGATAGCCCTTGGGCGCCAGCATGCGCTCGCTGACCACCTGCTTGAAGTCTTCGACCTTGGCGGTGATGGTCGCGTCGCCGACGATGCTGTCGTTGACCGCATGCAAGCGGTAATCACGCAAGCGCGGCACGCCGTCACCGCCAAGGCTCATGCGCAGTTCGCCGAGGTACTGGATCTCCGAACCCGCCTGCACCACCGGGGTACGCCCACCCACCAGCACGGGTTGCGGCAGCGCCACATGCGAGTGGCCGCCGACGACGATATCGATGCCCGGCACCTGCTCGACCAGCTCAACCTCTTCGCCGCGCCAGCTGCCATCGGCCTGCTGGGTGACGCCCATGTGCGAAAGCAGGATGACCACCTCGGCGCCCTCCTCGCGCAGCTTGGCCACGGTTTCCCTGGCGGTGGCGACCGGGTCGGCGAAAGTCACCGGTTTGATCATCGGGCTGACGGCCACGGCGTTGTTGCCAAGCAGGCCGAACAGGCCGAAGCGAATGCCGCCGCGATCCATCAATTTATACGGCAGGATGCGTCCGGCCTCGGCGTGTGCTTGCAGGCTGTCGTCGGCCTTGCTGGCGGCATCGAAACGCATGTTGCTGGAGAGCAGCGGCACCAGCGCGTCGCCCTTGGCCTTGTGCGCGGCGCTGATCATTGCGGCCAGCCCGGCTGGGCGGAAGTCGAATTCGTGGTTGCCGATCACCGCGGCGTCATAGCCCAGCTCGGTCATCAGTTGCAGTTCGCTGCCCATCTCGCGGGCAATGGTGTGAAACAGCGTGCCCATGGTGAAGTCGCCGCCATCGAGCAACAGCAGGGGTTCTTCACCGGCTGCCGCGCGACGCTCATTCAATAATGTGGCCAGGCGGGCGACGCCGCCGACTGTGTCGTCATCGTTCACCGTCGCCGGGCTGTATTCATTGTTGGGGCCGAAGCCGAGCAGGCGCGACTGCCAGTCGTTGCTGTGCAGGATGGTGAAATGGCGCTCGGCAGCGACCAGCGGCGCTGCACTCAGCAGGCCGGCGAGCAGGAGTGAGGGGAACAGGCGCATGGACGATCCTTGACGATGACTGCGCAGAGTATGGAGCAGGTCATGACGCCAGGCAGCGACCAATCGAGACGCACTTTGTCGCCAATCGAGTCAGCCATTCATTGCTACAGGTCAGCCCCAAGCCAGACGGAGGGACTAAGCTGTAATCAGGACTGCGAAGCGGAGAAGAGCCATGGACCACTATCACCTGATGCTGATGCTGCTGATTGGTGGATTTCTGCTGCTGGGAGTCGGCTTCAACTTTCGCGAACACGAGTGGGGCGTGCGCGTGCTGGGCCTGGGCGTATTGCTGATGCTGGTGCCGATTGCGTTGCGGGTGCATCTGGCGTTGGCGTAGGGCTGCTGGGGCTTTGCGGCATAGTCCTGCAGCGCGACGCAGACCTGCTAGCGCGCCGCGCAACCCACCAAACGGTAGATGGCGTTGCGCCCATGGTGGGTTACGCCGCAGCAGACATTGCGATTCGCTCAACCGACCTACCAGGCGGCTAACCCACCCTACGGTTCAGCACGCGGTCACTCGTAGGGTGGGTTAGCGGCGCTGAATGACGGTCTTCAAGACGCAGATAAAAGCCGTGCGCCGCGCAACCCACCAAACGGTAGATGGCGTTGCGCCAATGGTGGGTTACGCCGCAGCAGACATTGCGATTCGCTCAACAGACCTACCAGGCGGCTAACCCACCCTACGGCTCAGCGCGCGGTCACTCGTAGGGTGGGTTAGCGGCGCTGAAAGCTGATCTTTCGGCGAAGGTGAAGGCCGGGCGCCGCGTAACCCACCAAGTGGTTGATGGCGCCTCGCCGAAGGTGGGTTCAGGTAACAGCCCCATGAATCCCTACTACTTCCAGCGCTCGGCGGCGCTCTGGTCGCTGCAGCGGCCTTCGACCCAGCGCGGGCCTTCGCTGGTGTCTTCCTTCTTCCAGAACGGCGCGCGGGTCTTCAGATAATCCATGATGAAGTTGCAGGCATCGAACGCGGCCTGGCGATGGGCGCTACTGGTGCCAACGAAGACGATGGGCTCGCCCGGCTCAAGGCGGCCAATGCGGTGGATGATCTCGATGCCCAGCAGCGGCCAGCGCTCATGCGCCTCATCGGCGATCTTGGCCAGGGCCTTTTCGGTCATGCCGGGGAAGTGCTCGAGGAACATGCCGCCGACTTCGCGGCCTTCATTGAAGTCGCGCACGTAGCCAACGAAGGTGACCACCGCGCCGATGCCGAGGTTGGCGGCATGCAGGGCGTTGAGCTCGGTGCCGGGGTCGAAGGGTTGGGCTTGGACGCGGATGGTCATGGGAGTCTCGTTTGATGGGGCGCTTTCAGAGGCGGTTTGGTGGGCTGAAACGGAACGCCGCCCGGCCCACCCTACGGCTGAATCGGCGTTAGCCACCGGTGACTGTGGGGAAGAAGGCGACTTCGTCGCCTTCGGCCAGCGGTTCGTCGAGGCTGCACAGCTCCTGATTGCGTGCGCACATCAGGTTTTGCTCGCTCAGCACTTCCCATTCGCCGCCACGGGCCACCAGGTGCAGGCGCAGGTCGTCGAGGGTGGCGAAGTCGCCGCTGAGTTGTTCGTCGTCACGGCCCAGGGCTTCACGGTAGCGGGCGAAATATTGCACGCGGATCATGCTTGTTCCTCCAGCTTGTAGTGACCGCTCTTGCCGCCGAGTTTTTCCAGCAGGCGTACCTGCTCGATGACCATGCCGCGATCCACGGCCTTGCACATGTCATAGATGGTCAGCGCGGCGACGCTGGCGGCAGTCAGTGCTTCCATCTCGACACCGGTTTGCCCGGACAGTTTGCAACGGGCGGTGATATACACAGTGTCAGCGCCTTCGGCACTCAGTTCGACCTTGACGCCGGTGAGCATCAGCGGGTGGCACAGGGGGATCAGATCGCTGGTTTTCTTCGCGGCCTGGATGCCGGCAATGCGTGCCACGGCGAACACGTCGCCCTTGGGATGCTCGCCGGCGACGATCATCTGCAGGGTGGCGGGCAGCATGCGCACGCGCGCTTCGGCGGTGGCTTCGCGGAAGGTGGTCGCCTTGTCGGTGACGTCGACCATGTGCGCGCGGCCTTGGGAATCGAGGTGGGTCAGCACGGGGAAACTCCAGACGGGAATCGGCCGATTGTAAACCTGCAGGTCAGGATTTCGTAGCCCGGATGAAATCCGGGGCCAGAGCGGCAAAAATCCCCGGATTTCATCCGGGCTACGTCCACTCTCCCCGGCCCCTCTTCCATAGGGAGAGCGGAGGTAGAACAGCAGTGCTACGCGCGCTTCTGTAGGAGCGGATTTATCCGCGATCATCGCGGCTGAAGCCGCTCCCACGGGACCTGTGGCGAATCGTTAATGCAGACTAAAACGCCCCTGCTCTTGCGAGCAGGGGCGCGGGTGTTTCACAGCCCGAGGGGTTACATGTGGGTTTCCGCGTACTCCGCGAGGATCGAGCGCGGCACGCCTTGCAGGGTGATGTGCACGCCGTGCGGGAAGTCCTTGAAGCGTTCGGTGAGGTAGGTCAGCCCCGAGCTGGGCGCGGACAGGTAGGGGGTGTCGATCTGTGCCAGGTTGCCCAGGCACACCACTTTCGAGCCATTGCCGGCACGGGTGATGATGGTCTTCATCTGGTGCGGGGTGAGGTTCTGGCATTCGTCGATGAGGATCAGGCTCTGCTGGAAGCTGCGCCCGCGTATGTAGTTGAGCGATTTGAACTGCAGCGGCACCTTTTGCAGGATGTAGTCGACGCTGCCGTGGGTGCTCTCGTCCTCCATGTGCAGCGCTTCGAGGTTGTCGGTAATCGCGCCGAGCCAGGGCTCCATCTTCTCCGCCTCGGTGCCGGGCAGAAAGCCGATCTCCTGATCCAGCCCCTGCACGCTGCGGGTGGCGATGATGCGCCGGTAGCGCTTGCTGACCATGGTCTGCTCAATGGCGGCGGCCAACGCCAGGATGGTCTTGCCGGAACCGGCGGCGCCGGACAGGTTGACCAGGTGGATGTCCGGGTCGAGCAAGGCGAACAACGCCAGCGCCTGGTGGATGTCGCGCGGTTTCAGGCCCCAGGCTTCCTGATGCAACAGCGGCTCCTGGTGCATGTCGAGGATCACCAGCTCGTCGCCCTTGATCGCCTTGATCCAGCCGACGAAACCCTGCTCATCAAGGATGAACTCGTTGACGTGCACCGCCGGCAGGTTGTCGATCAGTTGCACGCGATGCCAGGTACGACCGTGGTCCTGACGGGTGTCGACCTTGCTCACACGATCCCAGAACGAGCCGGCCATGTCGTGATAACCCTTCGACAGCAGCGAGACATCATCGACCAGTTGGTCGGTGTGGTAGTCCTCGGCGTCGATACCGCAAGCGCGCGCCTTCAGGCGCATGTTGATGTCCTTGGTCACCAGCACCACGGACAGGCCGGGGTTGCGTGACTTCAGCTCCACCAACTGGTTGATGATCTTGTTGTCGTTGAGGTTTTCCGGCAGCCAGGTCACCGGCGCCGCACTTTTGCTCATGAGGATGGAAAGACGCCCGCAGGGGCCGCTCTTGCCGCGCTGGATGGGTACCCCGTATTCGACGTCCTCAGGTTCGGCACCGGCGAGAATCTGGTCGATCAGGCGGATGGCCTGACGACATTCGGCCGCGACGCCGTGCTTGCCGGATTTCAGTTTGTCGAGTTCCTCCAACACCGTCATCGGGATGGCGACGTGGTGTTCTTCGAAGTTGAGCAAGGCGTTGGGATCGTGAATCAGGACGTTGGTGTCGAGAGCGTAGAGGGTTGGAGCGGTGGGCTTGGAGCGTCCGTGGTCATCCATACGTCGGTCACCTTCTTGTAGTAGCCAGGCGACGCAATACCAGAGGCGGTGCTGCGCCGGACAGAGACCGCCGACTTTTTAGGTCGGGGCCGAAAGGTGGCAAGCAAGGTGAGGGCCAATGGCCGCCACCTGTCTGCAGGTTTCGGCGGTCTTGCTTTTTTATTACTCCAATTCACATGACAGAAAAATGTTTTTTTATCGCTACGCAGGTTTATTTGCTGACGCGACGGATAGTACTTGGCGAGCCGCCAGCACCCCGTTAAAGTCCGAAGTCCTACCCGCTGTAACCCGCCTCGACTCCCTCGCCCCCACTTGCAGCATGCCGCGCCAATCAGGTGCAGGGCACCCGTTCGCGTCGCCACGAATGTGCCGTCTTGCAGGGCCAGAAACGGTTCATTCGCGAGCAGAGTTCGCTCCTACAACAGCAGCGAATCGGCTCTTCTCAATCACCCCGATAGGTGGTCTTGCCGACCCCTGACCTCTAGAATCGCCGTCACGCTTTCTGGAGACCTGCCCATGCTGATGGTGATTTCACCGGCCAAGACCCTCGATTACGAGACGACGCCCGCCACCCCGCGCTTCACCCAACCCGCACACCTCGACCACGCCCAGGAACTGATCGAGCAACTGCGCGATTTCAGCCCGGCGCAGATCGCCGAACTCATGCATCTGTCGGACAAGCTCGCCGGTCTCAATGCCGCCCGTTTCGGCAGCTGGGAGCGCCCGTTCAACCCGTCCAACGCCAAGCAGGCGCTACTGGCGTTCAAGGGCGACGTCTACACCGGCCTGAATGCCGAGGATTTCTCCGAAGCCGACTTCGATTTCGCCCAGACGCACCTGCGCATGCTCTCCGGCCTGTACGGTGTGCTGCGCCCGCTGGACCTGATGCAGCCCTATCGCCTGGAAATGGGCACCAAGCTGGCCAACGGCCGCGGCAAGGATCTGTATGCCTTCTGGGGCGAACGCATCAGCGGCTGGCTGAACGAAGCGCTGGCCGCCCAGGGCGATGACGTGCTGCTCAACCTGGCCTCCAACGAGTACTTCGGCGCGGTCAAGCGCAAGGCGCTGAACGCACGCCTCATCAACACCGAGTTCAAGGACCTGAAAAACGGCCAGTACAAGATCATCAGCTTCTACGCCAAGAAGGCCCGTGGCCTGATGGCGCGCTACGTGATCAAGGAGCGCCTGAGCAACCCCGAAGGCCTGAAGGACTTCAACTATCAGGGCTACCGTTATTCGGCCGAGCACTCCAAGGCCGACAGCCTGGTTTTCCTGCGCGACCAGCCGCAGGACTAAGGTTTGTACGAAAAGTCGTCGAGCGAAGGTCAGGCGAGGCAAAAACGGGTGAGGAAGCGGAGTTTACGAGCTGTAAATGAGCATTCCGAACCCGTTTTTAACGAAGCATCACCGAGCGCAGGCACTTTTCGTACAGAACCTAACCCTACCCCGGCCAACCCATGCACCGCTCATCGGTTGCTGCGTGGGTTCGGCCGCTGCGCTTGCCGATCCCCGCCTTCATCTCCCTACCGTTTCGTTGCGGCCTGAACGCCGCACCTGGCAAAAATTCCCTCGGCGTTGCGTTTGATTCTCAAAAACCTGTTTAGCATCACAGTTTCAGCGTAAACGCACTTTCCACAGAACTTATTACGCCGTTAAGTTATCGGATAGTTTCGAGTTAGTTAACCCGCAATATGCCATCATGCATTTTGCAACTTGCCATCATATTGCAATCAATTTAGCCGTTCAGCTTCAATTCAGCTTCAGGACGAACGGTAGGAACTATCCGAAAGGGCCGCCACTCATACAGCCCGTAACACATTTCAATACATAACTTTCTGACCACTTGAAACTGCCAAATAGCGAATTAACTTTCGCCGGACAGCTTCACCCCAAGAAAAGTTGGTGTATTTCAAAGGGAGATATAGCAACCCGTCACAGCACCGAGATAGAGGCCTCAAGCGAGGCGGCAGCGACAACATCAAAGGGCCACCCTTCAATATAAAGGCCCGCATTTGGTGCCACTTCCGGCGCCCCACTCTACTTATGCCTGAATGAACTTGCTGCTATTAAAACGGCGAGTTCACGGACTAGTTTTGGCCATAAGGCCAGTATTTGAAACTGCATCAAACGGACGAGGTGAATACCATGCGAATCAGTATCTTCGGTTTGGGTTATGTAGGTGCCGTTTGTGCCGGCTGTTTGTCGGCACGCGGTCACGACGTGATTGGCGTGGATATCTCCGCGAACAAGATCGACCTGATCAACAACGGCAAATCGCCCATCGTTGAACCGGGCCTGGAAGAACTGCTGCAACAGGGTCTGCGCCAGGGTCGCCTGCGCGGCACCACCGACGTCGCCGCTGCCGTTCTGGAAAGCGATGTGTCGTTCATCTGCGTCGGCACGCCGAGCAAGAAGAACGGTGACCTGGAGCTGAACTACATCGAAGGCGTGTGCCGCGAGATCGGCATGGCCATGCGTGACAAGAACGAGCGCCACACCGTGGTGGTACGTAGCACCGTGCTGCCGGGCACTGCCAAGAACGTGGTACTGCCGATTCTCGAAGACTGCTCGGGCAAGAAGGCCGGCGTCGATTTCGGCCTGGCGGTAAACCCCGAGTTCCTCCGCGAAAGCACCGCGATCAAGGACTACGACTTCCCGCCGATGACCGTTATCGGTGAGCTGGACACTGCCTCCGGCGACCTGCTGGCCAGCATCTACGAAGAGCTCGACGCACCGATCATCCGCAAGGACATCGAAGTCGCCGAGATGATCAAGTACACCTGCAACGTCTGGCACGCCGCCAAGGTCACCTTCGCCAACGAGATCGGCAACATCGCCAAGGCCGTCGGCGTCGACGGCCGCGAGGTGATGGACGTGGTCTGCCAGGACCACAAGCTCAACCTCTCCAAGTACTACATGAAGCCCGGCTTTGCCTTCGGCGGCTCCTGCCTGCCCAAGGATGTGCGCGCACTGAACTATCGTGCCGGCAGCCTGGATGTGGAAGCGCCGCTGATTGGTTCGCTGATGCGCAGCAACGCCGCCCAGGTGCAGAAGGCCTTCGACATCATCGCCAGCCACGACTCGCGCAAGGTCGCCCTGCTCGGCCTGAGCTTCAAGGCCGGTACCGATGACCTGCGCGAAAGCCCGCAGGTGGAGCTGGCGGAAATGCTCATCGGCAAGGGCTTCGACCTGAGCATCTACGACCGCAACGTCGAATACGCCCGCGTCCACGGCGCCAACAAGGAATACATCGAGTCGAAGATCCCGCATGTCTCCTCGCTGCTCAACAGCGACCTGGACGACGTGGTGGCCAAGGCCGACATCATCGTCCTGGGTAACAGCGACGAACGCTTCGCCAAGCTGGCCGAGCAGGCGCCGAGCGGCAAGCGGGTGATCGACCTGGTCGGTTTCATGCCCCATGCCAGCAACGGCACATCCGAAGGCATCTGCTGGTAAGGACCCGAACGTACCTGCGCGCCCAGCGCGTGCAGGTACTCGGAGACGCATATGGACAAGTTCAAGAACGGCCTCAACCAAGCCAGCGGCTGGATGCTCTATCTCAGCCTGCTGATGCTGCTGGCACTGGCCCTGCCACGCACGGTGTTCGACCCCGAAGCGCGGGATTTCATCCTGCTCATCGGTATCGTCGGCATCTGGCGCTATTCCATGGGGGCCATGCACTTCGTGCGCGGCTGCCTGTTCCTTTACCTGGTCTACCCGTGGTATCGCCGCAAGATCACAAAACTCGGCAAGGACGCCGACCCCTCTCATGTGTATCTGCTGGTCACCAGCTTTCGCATCGAGGCGCTGACCACCGCCATGGTCTACCGCTCGGTGATTCGTGAAGCCATCGACTGCGGGTATCCCTGCACCGTGGTGTGCTCGATCGTCGAGCTCTCCGACGAGCTGCTGATCAAGAACCTCTGGGCTCAGGCCGAGCCGCCGGCGCATGTCACCCTGGACATCGTGCGCATCCCCGGCACCGGCAAGCGTGACGGTCTGGCCTATGGTTTTCGCGCCATCTCCCGGCAGATGCCGGACCGCGATGCAGTGGTGGCAGTGATCGACGGCGATACCGTGCTCGAGCCGGGTGTAGTGATCAAGACCGTGCCCTGGTTCAAGCTCTTCCCCAACGTCGGCGGGCTGACCACCAACGAGTTCTGCGAGGTACGCGGCAGTTACCTGATGAGCGAATGGCACAAGCTGCGCTTCGCCCAGCGCCACCTCAACATGTGCTCGATGGCACTCTCCAAACGCGTGCTGACCATGACCGGGCGCATGTCGGTGTTCCGCGCCAGCGTGGTGACCGACCCCGAGTTCATCCGCGATGTGGAAAGCGACCACCTGGAGCACTGGCGCCTCGGCCGCTTCCAATTCCTCACCGGTGACGACAAGTCCAGCTGGTACAGCCTGATGCGCCTGGGCTACGACACCTTCTACGTGCCGGATGCGGCGATCAACACGGTCGAGCACCCGCCGGAGAAGAGCTTCATCAAGGCCAGCCGCAAGCTGATGTTCCGCTGGTACGGCAACAACCTGCGGCAGAACTCGCGGGCCCTGCGTCTGGGCATGGGTCGCCTCGGCGCCTTTACCAGCCTGGTGCTGTTCGACCAGCGCGTGTCGATGTGGACCTGCCTGCTGGGCCTGTGCGTGGCGATCATCGCCAGCCTCAAGTACAGCCTGATGTACCTGCTGATCTACCTGCTGTGGATCGGTAGCACGCGGTTGATCCTGACGCTGCTGCTGATGTTCTCCGGCCACCGTATCGGTCCGGCCTACCCGGCGCTGCTCTATTACAACCAGATCGTTGGCGCGATGGTGAAGATCTACGTGTTCTTCCGTCTCGACCAGCAGTCCTGGACGCGCCAGAACACCAAGCTCAATCGCGGCCTGTCCAGCTTCGCCAACTGGTTCAACAGCTGGTCGTCGCGCGCCATGACTTTCTCTGCCGCCTCTGTCTTCATCGCCGCGCTGCTGGCGCTGGTGTGACCGTACTCGAATAGGAATTAGCCACCATGAACTCCGTCGCCAATCACAACGTCGTCCATGAGTCCGAAGCCCAGCGCCAGCACGCCCGCGTCAAGCTGCCGGGGCGTTTGCGCTTCACCAATGCCAAGGGCGAGCGCATCGATGCGCGCCTGCAGGATGTGTCTGCCGGCGGTTTCAGCTTCACCAGCGAGAACACCACGCACAAGGTCGGTGATTTTCATCGCGGCCAGTTGCAGTTTCAGCTCGACAGCCTGGTGCTGGGCCTGGACGTGGAATTTCAGATCAATGCCGTACTGCCCGAACACAACCGCGTCGGCTGCCAGTTCCACAACATCGGTGCGCGTGAGGCCGCTGCCCTGCGCCACCTGATCAGCAGCCACCTGGCCGGTGAGCTGGTCAATGTCGGCGAGGTGCTGCACATCCTGCAGCGCGACAATTTCACCAAGGCGCGCAAGAACGGCGCAGGCGGTGGCATGGGCATGTTCGATCGCCTGCGCGCCGTGACCTTCAGTGGCGCGATCTTCCTCATCGGTCTGGCCGCCTTCGGCTACATCGGCAAGTCGATCTACGGCCTGTACTTCGTCACCCACGCACAGTCGGCGCAGATCAGCCTGCCGGCGCTGCAGGTGACCATGCCGCGTGAAGGTAGCGTACAGAGCCTGGCGCAACCCGATGGCATCGTCGAGAAAGGCGCGCCGATCGCCACCTTCACCACCAGCATGCTGGAAATGCTCAAGGGTCACCTGGGTGACGATCAGCTCGAGCCGAGCCAGATCGAAGCGCTGTTCGCCCGCGAGATGCAGGGCACCCTGACCAGCCCGTGCAACTGCAAGATTTCCCGCCAACTGGTGGCCGACGGTCAGTTCGCCAGCAAGGGCGACGTGATCTTCGAACTGGTGCCGCAGGACGGCATCGCCACCGTCAGCGCCAGCTTCCCCTACCGCCATCTGGAACAAGCGCGCCCCGGCACGCCAGTGACCTTCAAGGTGGCCGGCGAAGACCAGGCGCGTCATGGCGAGATTGTCAGCAGCGCCCTGCATGACGGCGGCCTGAGCTCGGACATTCGCGTGGTGATCAAGCCACAGGAAACCCTGCCGGCCAGCCTCGCCGGGCAACCGGTGGACGTGGTCATCGACCGTGGTCCGTCGCTGGGCTGGCTGGTCGATCGCGCCGTAGCGGCAGGCCGCTAAGGAGAACACGCCGTGAGCATGCCCCTTCTTCGCCCTGCCCTGCTCGGCCTCGCCGTCAGTGCCACGCTGGCTGGCTGCGCCGGCCTGCCGGACCAGCGCCTGGCTCGCGAAGCCCTGCAGAGCGGCGATGCGCAGACTGCCGAATGGCATTTCCGCCAGCTCGCCGAGATGGGCTACAGCGACGCGCAGATCGGCCTGGCCGACATCTACGCAGCCAACGGTCAGAGCCAGGACCTGGATGAAGCCGAGCGCATCTACCGCCAGGCCCTGGACGGATCGCCGCGCGCCAAGGCGCGCCTCGGCAAGCTGCTGGCGCGCAAGCCCGGCAGCACCCTGGCCGAGCGCCAGGAGGCCGCCGCATTGCTGGAAAGCGCAGCCCAGGCGCGCGAGCCCAGCGCGCTGCTGCCGCTGACCGAACTCTACCTGTTCTACCCACAGGACTTTCCCGCCATGAACCTCGCGCAACGTATCCAAGACTGGCGCCAGCAGGGTCTGCCGCAGGCGGAACTGGCGCAGATCCTTCTGTATCGCACCGATGGCACCTACGACCAGCACCTGGGCGAGATCGAGCGTATCTGCCAGGCACGCCTGGCCAGCAACGACGCCTGCTACGCCGAGCTGGCGACGGTGTACCAGAAGCAGAATCGCGAAGACGACCGCGAAACGCTGATCGAGCAACTGTTGTCGGGTTACCGCGCCGGCAGTGTTTCACCCAACCAGGTCGAGTCCGTGGCTCAGGTACTCAGTGATCCCGAGCTGGGTCAGCCGCAACCGCAACTCGCCCAGGACCTGCTGGAAACCATCGCACCGAACTACCCGGCCGCCTGGGTCAGCCTGGCGCGCTTGCTCTACGACTATCCCGGCCAAGGCGATATCGACACCCTGCTCGGCTATCTGGACAAGGGCCGTGCAGCCGCGCTGCCGCGCGCCGAGCTGCTGCTCGGTCGCCTGTACTACGAGGGCAAGCTGCTCCCGCAGCAGCCGAAGAAAGCCGAAGAGCACCTGCGCAAGGCCGCGCCCAGCGAACCCAGCGCCAACTACTACCTGGGGCAGATCTACCTGCGCGGCTATCTCGGCGAGGTCTATGCCCAGCAGGCGCTCGACCACCTGCTCAGCGCCGCCCGTGCCGGCCAACTCAGCGCCGACTTCGTCCTCGCGCAGATGTTCAGCCAAGGCCGGGGGGTCAAGCCCAACCTGGTCAATGCCTACGTCTTCAGCCAACTGGCACTGCCGCGCAATACGCCGCCGACCTTCGAACTGGCGCATGAGGTGGCCGAAAGCCTGACCCCGGCACAACTGGCCGAAGGCCAACGCCTGCTGCGCGAAGAGCGCGATGCCCGCGGCATCGTTCTGCAGCAGCAGGCCGCCCTGCAGGTCAGCCAGCCATGAACAAGGATGCACGCATGCAGCTAAACCGTATCGTTAGCCAGCTCGGCCTGAGTGCCAGCCTGCTGGCAGCGAGCGCCGCCTGGGCGGCGGATGCGCCGAAGAATTTCGGCCTGGATGTGAAGATCACCGCGCAATCGGAAGACGACCGCGACCTCGGCACCCGCGCGGGTGGCGACGTCAGCGGTATCGGTCTCGACCTGCGCCCCTGGGCCTACGGCGAACGCGGCAACTGGAGCGCTTTCGCCATGGGTCAGGCGGTTACCGCCACCGACACCATCGAGACCGACCCGCTGCAGGACGACGGCGAAGACAGCTCCCAGCGCAGCGACGCCCGTCAGCCGGACAAGAACTACCTGGCCATGCGCGAGTTCTGGGTCGACTACGCCGGCCTCACCGCCTACCCGGGCGAGCACCTGCGCGTCGGCCGTCAGCGCCTGCGCAGCAACGAAGGCAGCTGGTGGGACACCAACATCGAGGCGGTCAACTGGCGCTTCGATACCACCCTGCTGCAAGCCAATGTCGGCATCGCCGAGCGCTTCTCCGACTACCGCACCGACCTCGACGACCTGGCGCCGGAAGACGAAGACCGTCGCCACTTCTTCGCCGGCCTCGACTACCAGTGGACGCCCGGCCACCGCATCGGCGCCAAGCTGCACCACAGCCGCGACGACGGCAGCCTGGCCAATCCCGGCGAACGCATCGACGAGCTGAGCAAGCGCTATACCGGTGACCTGACCTGGTTCGGCCTGCACCTCGACGGCGGCTTCTTCGAGCGCAACTCGCGCAACCGCCTCAACTACTGGGCACAGATGACCTGGCTCAAGGGCGATACCGACCAACTGCAACAGCAGGTGGTCGGCAGCGAGCGCATCGCCACCGGCTCGCGCAGCCAGGACGTCGACGCCTGGGCCATGGATCTGGGCCTGCGCTACAACCTCGACGACAACTGGAAGATCGGCGCCGCCTACGCTCGTGGCAGCGGAGGCGGTAACGATGGCAAGTCGCGTCAATTCATGCAGACCGGCCTGCACAGCAACCGCGCCAACTTCACCGGCGTCGAATCGCGCCTGCACCGCTATGGCGAAGCCTTCCGTGGCGAGCTCTCCAACCTGCAGGTGGCCAGTGCCTTCAGCTCCTGGCAACTGGGCGAGGATTATGACGCCAGCGTCGTCTATCACCGCTTCTGGCGCGTCGATGGCGATCAGGACGTCGGCGACAGCGGCATCACCGCGCCGCTGGTGGCCGGCGAGAAAGACATCGGCCAGGAAGTCGACCTGGTGCTGACGCGTTACTTCAAGCAAGGCCTGCTGCCGGCGGCCGTCGCTGAAAAGCTGGATGACCGTTCGGCACTGGTGCGCCTGCGCGCTGGCGTATTCCTGCCCGGCGACGCTTACGGCAGCGGCACCGACTCGGTGATGCACCGCGCGTTCGTCGACTTCATCTGGCGCTTCTGAGGGATCGGATCATGCAACCTAATGGCTTAGCCCTACCCCTGCTGCTCGGCGCGCTGTGTCTCACCGCGCCGCTGGCCCAGGCCAACCCGACGCAGCAGCAGTTCGATTACCGCGTGCGCAGCGCACCGGCCGACGAGCTGCATATGGAAGCGCCCGCGCTGCCGAACCTCTCCGGCTACACCAAGGAGGCCGTGCTGGCGAAAATTCCACAAGGCGAAAAAGGCCGGGTGGTGGTGCGGCGCATGCTGCGCCAGGACGCGCTGAAGGACTTCACCGGCGGCAACGAGCGCCTGCGCGAGTGGATCAAGCGCCAGCAAGGCATGCCCCAGGCGATCTTCATCGAAGGTGGCCTGGTCACCGCCCAGGACCTGGCCAAGGCCCTGCCCGACAGCCAGTTCGCCGAACAGGAGCCGGGCGTCTACATCGCCCGCCTGCCCATCGTCGTCGCCGAGGGCGCGGCGCTGCATGTCGGCAAGGAAACCCGTGAGCTGCGCCTGTCGCAGGAGCGTGGCTCGTTCCTGGTCAACGATGGCCTGATGTTCCTCACCGACACCCGCGTCACCGCCTGGCGCGAGGCCGACAACGGCCCGGCGACCATGCGCGACAACGGCAAGGAGTTCCGCCCGTTTCTGGTGTCCTGGGGCGGCAGCGAGCTGTATATCGCGGATAGCGTGATCACCAGCCTGGGCTACGACAACTCCAAGTCCTACGGCGTGTCGATCACCCAGTACACGCCGAACATGCATGAGCGCCTGCAACGCGAGGAACCGACCGGCTGGCTGATCGACTCAGAGTTCGTCGACCACTGGTACGGCTTCTACTGCTACGAAGCGCAGAACGTGGTGATCAAGGGCAACACCTACCGCGACAACATCGTCTACGGCATCGACCCGCACGACCGTTCGCACGGCCTGATCATCGCCGAGAACAAGGTCTTCGGCACCAAGAAGAAGCACGGCATCATCATCTCGCGCGAGGTCAACGACAGCTGGATCATCAACAACGAGAGCTATGACAACAAGCTCTCCGGTGTGGTCATCGACCGTAACAGCGAGCGCAACGTGATCGCCTACAACCGCGTGCACGGCAACCACTCCGACGGCATCACCCTGTACGAGAGCGGCGACAACCTGCTGTGGGGCAACCAGGTGCTGGGCAATCAGCGCCACGGCATCCGCATCCGCAACAGCGAGAACATCCGCCTCTACGACAACCTCTCGGCAATGAACCAGCTGACCGGCGTGTACGGCCACATCAAGGATCTGTCCGACACCGACCGCGACCTGAAACTGGACCCGTTCGACACCAAGATCTCGATGATCGTCGTTGGCGGCACCCTGGCCGGCAACGGCTCCAGCCCGATCAGCATCGACTCGCCGCTGTCGGTCGAGCTGTACCGCGTGAAGATGCTCGCGCCGCGCAAGAGCAGCGGCATCCAGCTCGCCGGCATCCTCGGCGACAAGCAGGACGAGATCCTCGACCTCATGGTGCGCCAGCGCCTGCCCGTGCTGATCGATCCGATCCAGCCCGAGAAACTGACCAATTGATGAGGCCAAAGATGATCCCATCGCCCTTCAAATCCCTTTCCCTGGCCATTGCCTGCGCACTGGCCAGCACGGCCTTGCAGGCGCAGGAGCGCCAGGCGCCGGAGTATCAGGTCGAGGATTGCTGCTCGCTGTGCCCGGCCGCCCACGACGCCAGCCTGTACACCACCAACTACATGAAGAACTTCATCACCCTGCGCGATGCTCAGGAGGGTTGGCTGTTTCGCAGCGTCGAAGACCTGCGCACCGAGTTCGGCACCAGCGAAGTCGGCTACCAGCGCCTCAAGGAACTGCGCGACGGCCTCAAGCAGCGCGGCGTCGAGCTGGTGGTGGTCTATCAACCGACCCGCGGCCTGGTCAATCGCAACAAGCTGTCGCCCGCCGATTACCAGCGCTTCGACTACGACAAGGCGCTGCGCAACTATCGCCAGGCGCTGGCCCGCTTCGAACAGCTGGGCCTCTGGGTACCGGACCTGACGCCGCTGACCGACGAGAACAGCGACAAGGAGTTCTACTTCCGCCGTGACCAGCACTGGACGCCCTACGGTGCCGAGCGCACCGCGCGCCTGGTAGCCGAGACGGTCAAGCGCATCCCCGGTTTCGAAGATATTCCACGCAAGGAATTCGTCACCGAGCGCGTCGGCCTGATGGGCAAGACCGGCACCATGCAGAACGTCGCCAGCCAGCTGTGTGGCACCGGCTATGCGGTGCAGTACGTCGACCAGTTCGTCACCGAGCCCAAGGACGCCAGCGATGGCGACGCGCTGTTCGGCGACGACAGCAGCCCGAAGATCACCCTCGTCGGCACCAGCCACAGCGGCAAGAACTACAACTTCGGCGGCTTCCTCGAAGAGTACCTGGGCGCTGACGTGCTCAACGCAGCCTTCCCCGGCGGCGGCCTGGAAGGCGCGATGCTCGAGTACCTGGCCAGCGAGTCGTTCCAGAACGACCCGCCGCAGATTCTCATCTGGGAGTTCTCGCCGCTCTACGACCTGGCTTCGGACCGCATCCACCGCCAGCTGATGGCCACCCTGAATAACGGCTGCAGCGGCCAGACCGAAGTACTCGCCAGCGAAAAACGCCTGCATCCGGGCAGCAACGAAATTCTCGTCAACGGCGAGAACAAGCTGCTGACCCTGGCCGGCAACCGCCACCAGTTGGACCTGCGTTTCAGTGATCCATCGGTCAAGCGCGTCGACGCCACCATCTGGTACCTAAACGGCCGACGCGAACAGCTCAAGCTGGAGAAACCGCACACGGTCGACACCGACGGCCGCTTCGCCGTGGAACTGCGCGACGAGCCGGGCTGGGGTGAGCAGAACTTCTTCGCCCTGGAAATCGAAAAGCCCGAGGACAGCGCCGACGACCTGAAAGTCCAGGCCAGTCTTTGCCAGCGCCCGAGCGGGCCCAGCCAGCAAGTCGCGCAGCACGACTGAGGAGGCCACCATGCCCAAACGACTCTTTCCCTTCACCCTGATGGCCGTGCTGCTCAGCGGCCCGGCCTTCGCTGACCTGCAACCACCAGCGGGCTACTACGCCGCCGTTGGTCAGCGCGACGGCAAGGCGCCAGCCTGCCCCACGGTGCCGCAGCCCTACACCGGTGAACTGCAGTTCACCAGCAAATACGCCGGCTCCGATAGCGCGCGCGCCACGCTCAACCGCAAGGCGGAGAAAAACTTCCGCGAGCAGACTTCACACATCGTCCGCCTGGAAAAGGAAGCCGGACGGATGATCACCGGCTACATGCGCACCGGTCAGCCGGAGCGGCTGGAATGCGCCATCGAATGGCTCGACCAGTGGGCAAGCGCCGATGCGCTGGAGTCCGAGCAGTTCAACCACACCGGCAAGTCGATGCGCAAATGGGCGCTCGGCAGCCTGGCCGGCGCCTGGCTGCGCCTGAAGTTCTCCGAGTCGCAGCCGCTGGCCGCCTACCCGCAGCAGAGCGCACGCATCGAGGCCTGGTTCACCCGCCTGGCCGAACACACGGTGCGCGAGTGGAGCGATCTGCCGCTGCGCAAGATCAACAACCACAGCTACTGGGCTGCCTGGTCGGTGATGGCAGTGGCGGTGATCGATGACCGCCGCGACCTGTTCGACTGGTCCGTGAGCCAGTTCCGCATCGCTGCCAATCAGGTCGACGACGAGGGCTACCTGGCCAATGAGATGCGTCGTAGCCAACGCGCCCTGGCCTATCACAACTACGCCCTACCGCCGCTGGCGATGATCGCGGCCTTTGCCGAGGCCAATGAAGTCGACCTGCGCGGCGAGAACCATGGCGCCCTGCAGCGCCTGGCCGAGCGCGTACTGCAAGGGGCGCGCGACCCGGCGGCGTTCGCCCAGCGCACCGGCTCCAAGCAGGACATGAGCGAACTGCGCAAGGACTTCAAGTACGCCTGGCTGGCGCCCTATTGCAGCCTTTATGCCTGCAGCGAACAGACCCGCGAGCTGAACCAGGAGAAGGGGCCGTTCAACAGCTTCCGCCTCGGTGGCGAGGTGACGCAAGTGTTCAACGGCCGTAGGGCGGACTCAGGAGCGCCAGCGAACAGTCCGCCATAGCGTTTACCAGAGATTCACTAGGCGTACTGCTTCGCGAGTACGCCCTACGGCGAGAGCAACCGGAGCAACCGGCAGAGCAGCGTAGGGCAAGCAGTCTGCCGCCGCATGCAACAAAACAAACCCTCCGCTCGCGGGGGGAAAGGGGGGCGCTGCCCCGGCTGTTCACGGAGAAGCACGGATGGTCTTTTCATCCAACGTCTTTTTGTTCCTGTTTCTGCCGATTTTTCTCGGCCTGTATTACCTGTGCCCGAATCGCGGGCGCAACCTGCTGATCCTGATCGGCAGCTATGCCTTCTATGCCTGGTGGCGAGTGGATTTCCTCCTGCTGTTCGCCGCCGTCACTCTGTGGAACTACGGTATCGGCCTGCGCATTCACACCCACGCCGGCACCCGCACCGCACAGCGCTGGGTGATCACCGGGGTGGTCGGCAACCTGGCCACCCTCGGCTACTTCAAGTACGCCAACTTCGGCGTGGCCAATATCAACGCCGTGCTTGAATCCATGGGAATGGAGCCCTTCGTCCTCACCTCGGTGATCCTGCCGATCGGTATTTCCTTCTACATCTTCCAGTCGATCAGCTACCTGATCGACGTGTACCGGCGAGACACCGAGCCGACGCGCAACCTGATCAACTTCGCCGCCTTTATCGCCCTGTTCCCGCAGCTGATCGCCGGCCCCGTGCTGCGCTACAAGGATCTGGCCGACCAGTTCACCGACCGCAGCCACAGCCTCGACAAGTTCTCCGAGGGCGCCACACGCTTCATGCAGGGTTTCGTCAAGAAGGTGTTCATCGCCGACAGCCTGGCGCCGCTGGTGGACCATTGCTTTGCCCTGGAAAACCCCAGCACCGGCGACGCCTGGCTGGGCATGATCGCCTACACCGCGCAGCTGTACTTCGACTTCTCCGGCTACAGCGACATGGCCATCGGCCTGGGCCTGATGATGGGCTTCCGTTTCATGGAGAACTTCAACCAGCCCTATATCAGCCAGTCGATCACCGAGTTCTGGCGGCGCTGGCACATCAGCCTGTCCACCTGGCTGCGCGACTACCTGTACGTGCCGCTGGGCGGCAACCGCCACGGCACCTTCAACACCTACCGCAACCTGTTTCTGACCATGCTGCTGGGCGGCTTCTGGCACGGTGCCAACTGGACCTTCCTGATCTGGGGCGCCTGGCACGGCACCTGGCTGGCCATCGAGCGGGCGCTGGGCGTGAAAGCCGCACCGATTGTGTTCAACCCGCTGAAATGGGCCTTCACCCTGCTGCTGGTGATGCTCGGCTGGGTGATCTTCCGCGCCGAAAACCTTGAAGTGGCCGGGCGCATGTACGCCGCGCTGCTGAGCTTCGGCGACTGGCAGTTGAGCGAGCTGACTCAAGCGCGCATCACCGGTCTGCAGATGGTCACGCTGGTACTGGCCTGGGTGGTGATTGCCGTCAACGGCGCCCGTCAGTTCCTGGCCAGCCGCAAGCATGAGCCGGGCCTGACCCTGGCCAGCGCCGGGGTCGCCCTGCAGGCCGTCGACCTGCGTCTGGTGGCCATGCGCGGCGCCCTGCTGCTGTTGTTCTGCGTCTCGCTGCTCAAGCTCTCGGCGCAGAGCTACTCCCCCTTCCTGTACTTCCAGTTCTGAGCGGAGGCCGACAATGAATCGCCCCATCAAGACCCTGTATGTCGTGCTGTTCGCCCTGCTGCTGTTGCCGGTCAGCCTGCTCGCCCTGAGCAAGCTCGCCGACTACCGCATGCCGGCGCAACCGAGCGTGCTCGACGGTGGCCTGGCCAAGAGCATCGAACATCACTACGACGAGAACTTCCCGCTCAAGCAGGCCGGCATCAACCTCTGGGCTGCCGTGGAATACCTGGCGTTCGGCGAAGGCCGCAGCGGCCTGGTTATCGGCGAAGACGGCTGGCTGTACTCGGACGAAGAGTTCGACCCACTGGTCGACGGTCAGCGCCAGCTACGCGACAACCTGGCGCTGATCCGTGGCGTACAACGCCAACTGCAAGAACGCGATATCCAGCTGCTGCTGGCCATCGTCCCGGCCAAGACTCGCCTATACCCGGAGCACATCGGTAGCCATCGCCCCAGCGCTCTGCAGCGCAGCCTGTACCCGCGCTTTCACCGCGCGGTACGCAACGCTGGGATCGCCGCGCCGGATCTGCTCGAACCGCTGCAGGCAGCCAAGCGCGAAGCGCCAATGTTCCTGCGCACCGACACCCATTGGACCCCGGAGGGTGCCGACATCACTGCCCGCGCCCTGAGCGAAGTGGTGCACAGCGCCATGCAGCTGCGGGGCGAGCCACAGCAGTTCGTCACCGAAATCGTGGAAACCCGCACGCACCAGGGCGACCTGACCCGCTTCCTGCCGCTGGCGCCGCTGTTCGAGAGCCTGATGCCCCAGGCCGACCGCCTGCAGCAGCGCGAGACCCACGCCGCCGAAGGCAGCAGCGACGATCTGTTCGGCGACAGCGATCTGCCGGTAACGCTGGTCGGCACCAGCTACAGCGCCAATCCCTCATGGAACTTCGCCGGCGCCCTGCGCGAGCACCTGCAGCGCGACCTGGCCAACCACGCTGAGGAAGGCGGCGGTCCGCTGGTACCGATGCTCAAGTACCTGCAAAGCGACGAGCTCGAGAACAACCCGCCACAGTTGGTGATCTGGGAATTCCCGGAACGCTATCTGCCGATGACCAGCGATTTCACCGACTTCGACCCGCAATGGCTCGCCGCGCTCAAAGACGCCGGCGAACACCAGGGGCTGGCTGCTGCCAGTCACTGATTCATCCCCCAAGGAGGACTATCCGATGAACACTCAAACCACCCTACGCCGTTTCACTTTGGGCGCCTGCGCCCTGGCCCTGGGCCTCGGCATGCTCCAGGCACAGGCCGATGACGGCGCCCTCTACGGGCCCAAGGCGCCCAAGGGCTCGGCCTTCGTCCGCGCTTACAACGCCAGCAGCGCCGAGCTCGATGTCAGCGTCGGCCAGACCCAGCTCAAGCAGATCTCGCCGCTGGGTTCGAGCGACTTCAAGTTCCTCCCGGCCGGCAGCTATCAGGCCCAGGTCGGCAACGCGCAGATGGCGGTGAATCTGGAGGCCGCGCGTTACTACACCCTGGTCAGCCAGACCGGCGCCGAGCCGCGCCTGGTCGAGGAGCCGCCCTTCACCAGCCGGCAGAAAGCGCTGCTGCGCGTACAGAACCTGACTGACAGCACCCTCAGCCTGAAGACCGCCGATGGCAAGACCGACGTGGTCGCCGACGTCAAACCCGACGGCCGTGGCGACCGCGAAATCAACCCGGTCAAGGTCGGCCTGGCGCTGTTCGACGGCGAGCGCAAGGTCGCCGACCTGAAACCAGTGACCCTGGGGCGCGGCGAAGTGGTCAGCCTGTTCGTCACTGGCGGTCAGGGCAAGTTGTCGCCGGTGTGGGTCAAGCGCCCCATCGACGGTTAAGGCAGCGAGTTTCTAGAACAAGGAAAACGGCGGGCAAACGCCGCACGCACACAGCACGAGCATCCAACTCGATCAATTGTTAAGGAGAGACACCATGACCCCCATTATCCTTTCCGGTGGCAGCGGCTCGCGACTCTGGCCTCTTTCGCGCAAGCTCTACCCCAAGCAGTTCCTCGCCCTGACCGGTGAGCAGACGCTGTTCCAGCAGACCCTGCAGCGCCTCGCGTTCGACGGTATGCAGCCGCCGGTGCTGGTGGCCAATCAGGAGCACCGCTTCATCGTCCAGGAGCAGCTGGAGCAGATCGGCCAGCAGGCGCAGTTGCTGCTGCTCGAACCCTTCGGTCGCAATACCGCCCCGGCGGTAGCCATGGCCGCCCTGCAACTGCTCGCCGAAGGCCGTGACGAGCTGATGCTGGTGCTGCCGGCCGATCACGTGCTGGACGACCAGCAAGCCTTCCGCCAGGCCCTGGCACTGGCCACCGTGGCCGCCGAAAAAGGCGAGATGGTATTGTTCGGCGTGCCGGCCGACCGCCCGGAAACCGGCTACGGCTATATCCGTGGTCAGGCCGACGGCGCTCTGCCCGATGGTGTGGCGCGCGTCGCCAACTTCGTTGAAAAACCCGACGCCCAGCGCGCCACCGAGTACGTGAAAAGCGGCGACTATTACTGGAACAGCGGCATGTTCCTGTTCCGCGCCAGCCGCTTCCTCGAAGAGCTCAAGCATCACGACGTGGACATCTACGACACCTGCCTGCTGGCACTGGAACGTAGCCAGCGCGAGGACACGCAGATCGCCATCGACCCGGCCACCTTCGCCTGCTGCCCGGACAACTCCATCGACTACGCGGTGATGGAAAAGACCAGCCGCGCCTGCGTAGTACCACTGACCGCTGGCTGGAACGACGTCGGCAGCTGGTCGTCGATCTGGGAAGTGCACGACAAGGACGACGCCGGCAACGTGACCAAGGGCGACGTGGTGATCGAGGACAGCCGCAACTGCCTGATCCACGGCAACGGCAAGCTGGTATCGGTGCTCGGCCTGGACGACATAGTCGTGGTGGAAACCAAGGACGCCATGATGGTGGCGCACAAGGACCGCGTGCAGGACGTCAAGAAACTGGTCGGCAAGCTCGACGAGCAGGGCCGCTGCGAGACCCAGAACCACTGCGAGGTGTACCGCCCCTGGGGCTCGTATGACTCGGTGGATATGGGCGGCCGCTTCCAAGTCAAGCACATCACCGTCAAGCCGGGTGCGCAACTCTCCTTGCAGATGCACCACCACCGCGCCGAGCACTGGATCGTGGTGTCCGGCACGGCCAAGGTGACCTGCGACGACCGTGAGTTCCTGCTCACCGAGAACCAGTCCACCTATATCCCGATGACCTCGGTGCACCGCCTCTCCAATCCGGGCAAGATCCCGCTGGAGATCATCGAGGTGCAGTCCGGCACCTACCTGGGCGAGGACGATATCGAGCGCCTGGAAGACGTGTACGGCCGTAGCGATGCAGTAGCTGCCGGCGCCGCCCACTGAGCTATTCGTAGCCCGGATGCAATCCGGGTCATCTCGACCCCCGGATTGCATCCGGGCTACGCCCCTCCCACCGCTCATGTCCGCCTCCAAACCTGTCACACCCTGCGACAGCACACGCGGTTACCCAGACCTGAGAGCTTGTGTAGGATGAGTGCAGACTCCCCCAAAGGACTGCCCTCATGCTGTTCGGTATCGTACTCGTCATCACCTGGCTGATCCTGCTGATCCGCTATCCGACCAAGGCTCTGCCGGTTTCCATGGCCGCGCTGGTCGGCCTCGGTTTGGTGGCCAGCTGGGTGCTCTGGCAGGAAACTCGCGACGAACGCTACCTCGCCCATCTCGAACTGCGCCTGAGCTACGACCCGCAGCGCTGCCCCGCCGACCGCCCGCTGGCCATTGACCTGAAGAACGGCAGCGACGCCGCCCTGCTGGAACTGCGCTGGGAAGTCGCCGTCTACCGCCCAGGCAACGCCACCAACCTGGCCCAGCGCCTTTACGAATCGCCACGCTACAGCGGCCCCGGTGAACTGCAGCCGGGCGCCAGCTGGAGCGACTGCATGCCCCTGCCCGACCTGCGCAGCGGCTATCGTCCGGCGACCCTGGAGTTTCGCGCCGAGCGGCTGCAGGGCAAGTTCATTCGTTAACCGCAACGCCAGCCCCGTAGCCCGGATGCAATCCGGGGATGTTGCCTGTGACGGTTCCCGGATTGCATCCGGGCTACGAAAGTGCGTAGGGCGGATTCAGCGCGTAGGGCGGACTCAGGAGCCTAGGCGAACAGTCCTCCGTGGGTGCTAAGCTGCAGACCCATTCGCGTCTCAGGGAGCCCTGCGCATGCCTCAACCCAGCGTCCTTATCACCGGCTGCTCCAGCGGCATCGGCCGCGCCCTGGCCGATGCCTTCAAGGCTGGCGGCTACGCCGTCTGGGCCACCGCGCGCAAGGCGGACGATCTGGCCGTGCTGCAGCAGGCCGGGTTCAACGCGGTGCAGCTCGACGTCAATGATGGCGCCGCCCTGGAACGACTGGCCGCACGCCTGAGCGAGGAAATCGGCGGTCTCGATGTGCTGATCAACAACGCTGGCTACGGCGCCATGGGCCCGTTGCTCGACGGCGGCGTGGAAGCGATGCAGCGACAGTTCGAAACCAATGTCTTCTCCATCGTCGGCGTCACCCGTGCGTTCTTCCCGCTGCTGCGCCGCAACCGTGGCCTGGTGGTCAATATCGGCAGCGTTTCCGCGCTGCTGGTAACGCCCTTCGCCGGCGCCTACTGCGCATCCAAGGCGGCGGTGCATGCATTGAGCGATGCGCTGCGCATGGAGCTGGCGCCCTTCTCCATCGAGGTGATGGAAGTGCAGCCCGGCGCCATCGCCTCCAGCTTCGGCGCCCACGCCAGCCAACAGGCCGAGGCGCTGATCCGTGAGGACTCGCCCTGGTGGCCGCTACGCGAGGGCATCCGCGCTCGCGCCAATGCCTCGCAGGACAACCCGACCCCAGCCAGCGAGTTTGCTGCGCAACTGCTGGCCGCCGTACAGCGTGACAAGCGCCCGCGCCTGCTGCGTCTGGGCAATGGCAGCCGAGCCCTGCCGCTGCTCGCCACGTTGCTGCCCAAGGCCCTGCTGCAACGGGTGCTGAGCAAACGCTTCGGCCTGGTGCAAAGCCTGTGAGCCAGGGCCTGCAACTGCGCTATTACGCGGCTGCGGGGATAGTCGCGGCCGTCGTGCTGAACCTGCTGCTGCGTACCTTCGTGCGCCTGGGCGGGGTGTTCACCACCCTGCTGATCGCCGCCGCCATTGCCGCAGGGCTGGCGCTGGTGTTTCACTGGCGAACCGGGCGCGCACCGAGCAGCGCCGAGCGTTGGCGTTTCACCCTGCTCTATGGCGGCGTGCTCGGGCTGCTCTATCTCGGCCTGCTGGGCATGATGTATCTGCAGGACACACCCAGTCCCATGGGCCTGTTTCTCTTCAGCCTGCATTACCTATGCTACCCAGTGCTGGCCTGGCTGGCGTTTTCGCCGCGCCATGGCCGCTGATCTTTCTGTCAGGATGACTTCGCCATGCTGCACACCCTCGCCGTCGCCAACTACCGCTCGATCAACAGCCTGATCCTGCCGCTGGGCCGGCTCAACCTGATCACTGGCGCCAACGGCAGCGGCAAGTCCAACCTCTACCGTGCCCTGCGCCTGCTGGCAGAAACAGCGCAAGGTGGGGTGGTCAACGCCCTTGCGCGCGAAGGTGGACTGGAGTCGAGTTTCTGGGCCGGACCGGAGAAGATATCCCGGCGCATGCTGGGCGGCGAGGTGCCCGTGCAGGGTGGCCCACGGCAGAACGTGATGCGCCTGCGCCTGGGCTTTGCCGGCGAGGATTTCGGCTACGCCATCGCCCTTGGCCTGCCCGAGCCAAGCAGCTCGGCCTTCGCTCTCGACCCGGAGATCAAGCGCGAGTGCATCTGGGCTGGCGCCAGCTACCGTCCTGCCTCGCTGCTGGTGGATCGCGCCGGGCCCATGGTGCGCATGCGTGAAGATCGCAGCTGGCAGGTACTGGCCCAGCATGTGCCGAACTACGACAGCCTGTTCGACCAGATCGGCAACGACCCGAATTGCCCGGAAGTTTTCCAGCTACGCGAAACCATTCGCCGCTGGCGCTTCTACGATCACTTTCGCAGTGACGCCGAGGCGCCGGCACGCCAACCGCAACTGGGCACGCGCACACCGGTGCTGCATCACGATGGCCGCGACCTGGCCGCCGCGTTGCAGACCATCCGCGAAATCGGCGACCGCGCGGCGCTGGACGCAGCCATCGACGACGCTTTCCCCGGCAGCCGCCTGCATATCGATTTTCAGGCCGGTGGGCGCTTCGCCGTAGAGCTGCGCCAGGAGGGTTTGCTGCGCCCCTTGAGCGCCGCCGAGCTGTCCGATGGCACGCTGCGCTACCTGTTGCTGGTAGCCGCCCTGCTCACGCCGCGACCGCCATCATTGATGGTGCTCAACGAACCCGAGACCAGCCTGCACCCGGATCTGCTGCCGGCGCTGGGGCGTCTGATCATTGCAGCCTCGAAGCAGACGCAGGTGTGGGTGGTGTCACACGCCAGCCGGCTGATTGCCACGCTGAAGGAGAGCCCCGAATGCAACACCCTGGAGCTGGACAAGCAGCTCGGCCAGACCAGCATCCGTGGCCAGGGCATGCTCGACGAGCCGCCCTGGCACTGGCCGGATTAAGCGGCCAGACACCAGACCTATAGGAGCCCGCTTGCGGGCGATCAGCCGTTGCTAGGCATCGCCGGCAAGCCGGCTCCTACGACTATCGCCAATAACGCGGCCACTGCCTCAGAGCCCGTCGAGATACCGCTCCACATCCAGCGCCGCCATGCAGCCGGCGCCGGCCGAGGTAATCGCCTGGCGATAGATCGAATCGGCCACATCGCCGGCGGCAAATACGCCAGGAATGCTTGTCGCGGTGACATTGCCGTCGCGCCCGCCGTTCACCACCAGATAGCCGTCTTTCAGCGCCAGCTGGCCATCGAACAGACTGGTGTTAGGCGTATGGCCAATGGCGACGAACAGACCATCCACCTTCAGCTCGCGGTAAGCGCCGCCATACTGTTTCAGGCGCACACCTGTCACACCACTGGCATCGCCCAGCACCTCGTCTACCTCGGCATTGAGCTGCAACTCGATCTTGCCTTCGGCGATACGCTCCTGCAGCTTGTTCTGCAGGATCTTCTCGGCACGAAAGGCATTGCGACGATGAATCAGGGTCACCTTGCTGGCGATATTGGCCAGGTACAGGGCCTCTTCCACGGCGGTGTTGCCGCCACCGACCACCGCCACCTCGCGGCCACGATAGAAGAAACCGTCGCAAGTCGCGCATGCCGAAACGCCACGTCCCATAAACGCCTCTTCACTGGGCAGCCCCAGGTAGCGCGCACTGGCGCCAGTGGCGATGATCAGCGCGTCGCAGTGATAGGTAGCGCTGTCGCCAACCAGGGTGAAGGGCTTGCCGGCCAGGTCCACGGCATTGATGTGATCGAAGACGATCTCGGTGTCGAAGCGCTCGGCGTGTTCCTGCATGCGCTGCATCAGCGCCGGCCCGGTCAGGCCATGGGGATCGCCCGGCCAGTTGTCCACCTCGGTGGTAGTTGTCAGCTGGCCGCCGGCCTGGATACCGGTGATCAACAGCGGCTTCAGGTTGGCGCGCGCGGCATAGACCGCCGCGCTGTAACCAGCAGGGCCGGAACCCAGGATGATGACGCGGGCATGACGAATGGCAGACATCGCTAACTCCTCGCAGGCCCAAAGGGCCGGCAGGCCAGATAAAAAGGGACTCTCGAAGCACTAAGGGAAGGCTTGGAACGTTGAGAGCCCCGCAAAAAGCGCACCTCTAAAAACTACCTGCGTTGTCATCGCTGCGTTAAAAACAGGCTCAAAATGCTCATTTACAGCTCGTAAACTGCGCTTTTTCGCCTGTATTTGCCTTGCGCTGACTGCCTCGCCTACGTTTTTAGAGGCGCCCTAAAAGGAAACTGGGCGCGAGGCTATCGGGGCCGCGTGCGAAGCGGAAATATCCATTACCAATTCCGCGAATAGAGTCCGCCTATTACCGCCTGGGTTGAACCTTGCCCCATGGCTGAACTTTCACCGCGAGGGCAAAGTCGGTATGGTCGCGCGCATCAACCACCCTGGAGAACGCCATGCCCGCCGCTCCCGTCCTGTCCGGCCCGCAATACCTGCGAGAAGGCCTGAGGCTGGTACTCAGTCCCGGCCTGCGCCTGTTCGTATTGCTGCCGCTGGCGATCAATCTGATCCTGTTCGTCACCCTGATCAGCTTTGCCGTGCAGCAATTCAGCGGCTGGGTCGATACCTTCATGCCTTCCCTGCCGAGCTGGCTGAGCTTTCTGCAGTACATCCTCTGGCCACTGTTCGTGGTACTGGTGCTGCTGATGGTGTTCTTCACCTTCACCCTGCTGGCCAACATCATCGCCGCGCCGTTCAACGGCTTTCTTGCGGAAAAGGTCGAGGTGGTCGCGCGCGGCGAGGATCACTTCCCGCCGTTCAGCTGGGCCGAACTGGCGGCCATGGTGCCGCGCACCATGGGCCGCGAGTTACGCAAGCTGGGTTACTTCCTGCCGCGCGCCATCGGCCTGCTGATCCTCAGTTTCATCCCGGTGGTGAACCTGGTCGCCGCGCCGCTGTGGCTGCTGTTCGGCGTATGGATGATGGCCGTGCAATACATCGACTACCCGGCGGACAACAACAAGATGAGCTGGCAGGACATGCTCGCCTGGCTGCGCGAGAAGCGCTGGCAGAGCCTGAGTTTCGGCGGCATCACCTACGCCGCGCTGCTGGTACCGGGGCTCAACATCCTGATGATGCCGGCCGCGGTGGCCGGTGCGACCCTGTTCTGGGTGCGCGAGCGAGGCTAGCGACGTCACAAAAGCGCAACGCAGCCGTCACAGTCATTACATCGCACGGGCAGAGACTGCGTACATGAACGCACCGTCTCTGCATGTCGCCCTGATCAGCGAAACCTTCCCGCCGGAAATCAACGGCGTGGCCAACACCCTCGGCCGCCTGGTCGACGGCCTGCGTGGCCGTGGCCATCGCGTGCAACTGATACGGCCGCGCCAGGAGGCCGATCAGGAGCAGGACGCCGGCAATGATCTGCTGCTGACTCGCGGCTGGCCGCTGCCCGGCTACCCCGGCCTGCAATGGGGTCAGTCATCGCTGCACAAGCTGCTGCGACGCTGGAAAAGACAACGCCCGGACGTGCTCTACATCGCCACCGAAGGCCCGCTGGGCCTGTCCGCCCTGCGCGCGGCCAGACGGCTGGCGATCCCGGTGGTCAGCGGTTTTCACACCAACTTCCAGCAATACACCGGGCACTACGGCATCGGCCTGCTGACGCGGGCGATGACCAATTACCTGCGCTGGTTCCACAACCGCACGCAGCTGACGCTGGTGCCGAGCATCGGCCAGAAGGTCGATCTTGAACGCCGTGATTTCGAGCGCCTGGCCCTGCTCGCCCGTGGCGTCGACAGCCAGCTGTTCCATCCGCGCAGACGCAGCGACGAGCTGCGCAAAAGCTGGGGGCTGGGGTCGGATGACCTGGCGGTGCTGCATGTCGGTCGCCTGGCCGCAGAGAAGAACCTCGGCCTGCTGGTCAAGGCCTTCCGCGCCCTGCAGACAGCTCACCCGCAGCGCCGCATGCGCCTGATCCTGGTAGGCGACGGGCCACTGCGCGCCAGCCTCCAGGCGCAACTACCGGAGGCGCTGTTCTGCGGCCTGCAGCGCGGCGAAGCACTGGCCACGCACTATGCCTCGGGCGATATGTTCCTGTTTCCCAGCCTCTCGGAAACCTTCGGCAACGTGGTGCTGGAGGCCCTGGCATCGAGCCTCGGCGTGGTGGCGTTCGATCAGGCTGCGGCAGCCCAGCACATCCATCACGGCCACAACGGCATGCTCGCTCGCCCTGGCGACGAAGCCGGTTTCTGCGAAGCCGCCTGTGAGTTGCTGGAAGATGCCGAAGTCTTCCGCCGCATCCGCCTCAATGCGCGCCGGCATGCCAGCCACCTGAGCTGGGATGGCATCGTGGTGCTGTTCGAACAACACCTGCGTAGCGTCATGCAGCCAACGCCCCAGGTCATGCCTCTGAGTAGCCCGGATGCAATCCGGGACAGGATGCAGGACAACGGAACAGCTATGTACCTCGAAAGCCCGAGGTCCACCGATCGACGGCCATAAAAAAGCCCCGATGTGCCGGGGCCGAAACGGGGCGCCGGATCGCGACGCCCGCTAGAAACAGACTCAAACCAAGGTAGTCAGCGCATCGCGGCTGAACGGCAGAATGTCCTGCTCGCGGCCTTCACGCACCTTCAGCGCCCAATCCGGGTCGACCAGCAACGCGCGGCCCACGGCCACCAGGTCGAATTCCTCTTTGTTCAGACGCTCGAGCAGATTCTCGAGGCTGGCCGGCTCGGCCACCTTGTCGGTCTTGACCATGAACTGCAGGAACTCGCCATCCAGGCCGACGCTGCCGACGGTGATGGTCGGTTTGCCGGTGAGCTTGCGCGTCCAGCCAGCCAGGTTGAGGTCACTGCCTTCGAACTCCGGCTCCCAGAAGCGGCGGGTCGAGCAATGGAAGATGTCCACGCCGGCATCCGACAGCGGCTTGAGGAAGGCCTCCAATTGCTCCGGCGTCTGCACCAGACGCGCAGTGTAGTCCTGCTGCTTCCACTGCGAGAACCGCAGAATGATCGGGAAGTCCGGGCCGACTGCAGCACGCACGGCCTGGATCAGCTCGATGGCGAAACGCGAACGCGCCGCCAGGTCGCCACCGTACTGGTCGGTGCGCTGGTTGCTGCCTTCCCAGAAGAACTGGTCGATCAGGTAGCCGTGGGCACCGTGAATCTCCACGCCGTCCATACCGATGGCCTTGGCATCACGCGCGGCCTGGGCGAAGGCGGCGATCACTTCGTCGATATCGGCCTGGGTCATGCCATGCACGACCACCTGTCCGTCCTTGACCTTCTCCATCGGGCCATAGCCGGGCACGCTGGCATCCGGCTCGGTACCGAGGCGACGCACGTTACCCACGTGCCAGAGCTGCGGGACGATCTTGCCACCCTCGGCATGTACGGCGTCGACCACCTGCTTCCAGCCGGCCAGGGCATCTTCGCCGTAGAAGCGCGGCACGTTGGGGTAGCCGTTGGCGGCCTTGTGACCGACAGTGGTGCCTTCGGTGACGATCAGGCCCACGCCCGCTGCAGCGCGGCGACGGTAGTACTCGACGACCTTGGCGTTGGGCGCGCCACCGGGCGAGAAGGAACGGGTCATCGGCGCCATGACCACACGGGTCGGCAGTTCCAGGTTACCGAGGCGGAACGGGGCGAACAGGGCTTGAACGGGTGCGCTCATCATCTTTCCTCTGAGGTTGAACGGTAATCAGGCCTGCAGCAAACGCTCCAGGCGGGTGACGAAAGCCTCCAGCGGCTGCAGGTTGCGGCCCACCTTGAGGCGGGCAAGCACGCCCTGCCAGGCGTCGCTGATGAAGGTAGCGAGATTGCCGCAGTCCTCGTCGGCCGGCAGTTCACCGGCCGCCTGCGCCTGCTCCAGGCAGTCACGCAAAACGTCCACGGAAGCCTGCTGGATGGCCGCGACCTCGGCGCCGATGGCCGGGAGCATCTCGCTCATCTCGAAGCTCAGGCTGCCAATGAAGCAGTGATATTGCGGCGTTTCCTGGCGGGCGAAATGCGCCAGCAGGTCGCGGTAGTAAGCGAGGATGCGCGCACGCGGGCTCAGCGCCGGGTCATTCAGCGCCTGGGCATAACGCGCCAGGCGCGGCCGATAGATGAAGGCCAACGCCTGCAGGGCGAAGTCTTCCTTGCTGGCGAAGTAGTGATAGAAGCTGCCCTTGGGAATCCCGGCCGCCTGGACGATCTCCAGCACGCCGGTGCCGTGATAGCCGCGCCGGGTCATCACCGCCGAGCCTTTGCTCAGGATCAGGTCACGCTTGTCGAGTCGAATGCTATTCATGGCGCCGAGCATATGACCGGTCGTCTCGCTCGCGACAGCACTATTGATGAGAGTGATTAAATATCAGAACCCGTAGGGCGGGTCACACCCGCCCTACTTCCAGCTCAGCCCTGCAGCCAGATCAGCGAGGCAAAGCGCCCGGTGCGAGCACTGCGGCGATAGGAGTAGAAACGCGGATCGGTGTAGGTACACAGCCCGCCACCGCTGACTGCAGTCACGCCGATAGCGGCCAGACGAATGCGCGCCAGCTGATAGATATCGGCCATGAACCTGCCGGCATTGGCACTGGGCAAAAATGCGTCAGCAGCCTCGGCATGCTGCTGCACGAAGGCCTCGCGCACTTCTGCACCGACTTCAAACGCTGAGTGGCCGATGGCCGGGCCAAGCCAGACCAGCAACTCCTGCGGTGCAACGCCCAGCGCCTGTACGGTCGCCTCCAGTACGCCACCAGCCAACCCGCGCCAGCCGGCATGAGCTGCCGCCACACGCGATCCTGCGCGGTCGCAGAACAGTGCCGGCAGGCAGTCGGCCGTCATCGCCGTGCAGGCGATACCGGGCGTGGCCGTCCAGTTGCCATCGGCTTCGATGACCAGCAAAGGGTCAGCAGGCGCCACGGCGATGCCGTGCACCTGACGCAGCCAGGCCGGCTGGCACCCCAGGACATCGATCAGATGCTGACGGTTGCTTGCCACCGCAGCCGGGTCGTCATCGACATGATCGCCCAGGTTGAAGGTATCGAACGGCGCCGCGCTGACACCGCCGCTACGGGTGGTGACGCAGGCGCGCACGTTGGCCGGCGCAGGCCAGTCGGGCGTCAGCCAGTCGTGGGCACTCACCCGACGAAGGCCTCGCGATCCTGACGCAATAGGGTCAGCAGCCAGACCAGATCGTCCGGCAGCTCCGACTCCCACTTCATGCGCTTGCCCGTAGCCGGGTGATCCAGCTCGAGAAAGCGTGCGTGCAGGGCCTGACGCGGGAACTCCTTGAGACTCTGCACCAGGCTCTGGCTGGCGGCCGGCGGAATACGGAAACGACCAGCGTAGACCGGATCGCCTACCAGTGGATAACCAACGTGGCTCATATGTACACGAATCTGGTGGGTACGCCCGGTTTCCAGCTTGACCCGCACATGGGTGTGCGAGCGGTAGCGTTCGAGCACGCGGTAGTGACTGATCGCCGGCTTGCCGCCATCGGTCACCGCCATGCGCTGGCGCTGGCTGGAGCTGCGGCCAATCGGCGCATCGATGGTGCCGCCGGCGGTGATCACGCCGATGCAGATGCATTCATAGATGCGGCTGACGCTGCGCTTCTGCAGCTGCTCGACTAGATTGGTCTGCGCCTGAAGAGTCTTGGCCACCACCATCAGGCCGGTGGTGTCCTTGTCCAGACGATGGACGATGCCGGCGCGCGGTACGTTGATGATGTCCGGCACGTGGTGCAGCAACGCGTTGAGCAGGGTGCCATCAGCATGCCCGGCGGCCGGGTGGACGACCAGGCCAGCCGGCTTGTCGATCACCAGCAGGTGTTCGTCTTCATAGACGATGTTCAGTTCGATGTCCTGGGCGATCCACTCGCCCTGCGCTTCCTGCTCGGCATCAAGTACCAGCGTCGAGCCAGCATGCACGGTGTCGCGCGGGCGCGCCACGGCGCCATCAACGGTCAGGCGACCTTCCTTGATCCAGGTGGAAAGACGCGAACGGGAGAACTCGCCAAACAGCTGCGCAGCCACCTGGTCGAGGCGTTGACCGCCCTGTTCAAAGGGGACGACGGCCTGGAGTTGGATCAATTGTTTGTCTATAGAAGTCATCTTCAGAACCAGTTCAAAGTTTGCTGCGCGTTGGCCCTGCTGCGTTAAAAACAGGCTCGGATGCTCATTTACAGCTCGTAAACTCCGCGTCCTCGCCTGTTTTTGCCTTGCATTGCTCTAGCTCGCGAAACATTGAACAGGCTCTTAGGCAACGGCGGGAGCCTGGCCTTTGGTTTCGGCGACAGGCTTGTGGTTAAATACGGCGTCTTTGCCCCAGGGTTTTCCGGGGGCGCTCATCATAACAGGACGGCCGCGCGGCCGTCACAGGGACGCAAGCCGCCATGCAAGTGAAACACCTGCTGCTGATCGCCATCCTCGCCCTTACCGCCGCCTGCTCCTCCAAGCAGGCGGAGGTCGATGAAAACCTCAGCGAGGTGGAGCTGTACCAGCAGGCCCAGGCCGACCTGGACAACCGCAGCTACACCCAGGCCATCGCCAAACTGAAAGCGCTGGAGTCGCGCTATCCGTTCGGTCGCTACGCCGAGCAGGCGCAGCTGGAACTGATCTTCGCCTACTACAAGAATGCCGAGCCGGAGGCTGCGAAGTCTTCGGCTGAGCGCTTCATCCGCTTGCACCCGCAGCATGCCAACGTCGACTACGCCTATTACCTCAAGGGCCTGGCCTCGTTCGACCAGGACCGTGGCCTGCTGGCGCGCTTTCTACCGCTGGACATGACCAAGCGTGACCCTGGCGCCGCGCGCGACTCCTACAACGAGTTCGCCCAGCTCACCAGCCGTTACCCGACCAGCCGCTACGCCCCGGACGCCAAACAGCGCATGATCTACCTGCGCAACCTGCTGGCCGCCTATGAAGTGCATGTCGCCCATTACTACCTGACCCGCCAGGCCTATGTCGCTGCTGGCAACCGTGGTCGCTATGTAGTGGAGAACTTCCAGGAAACCCCGTCAGTGGGTGACGGCCTGGCAATCATGACCGAGGCTTATCAGCGTCTGTCCCTGAACGACCTGGCTGCCACCAGCCTGGAAACTCTCAAGCTCAACTACCCTGACCATCCGAGCCTGGTGAACGGCCAGTTTGTGCCGCTCGAAGAGGAGGCCGACAACCGCTCCTGGCTGGCCAAGGCCACCCTGGGCCTGATCGAAACCGAAACGCCGCTGCCGCCGGGCGAAACCCGCGCCAGCCAGGACGTGATCCGCCAGTACGAAGACGCCGCGCAGCAGATTCCGCGCGAACTGCAGCAGGACGCCAAGACCGGCGAGACCGCCAAGAAGCGTTCGATCTGGAGCTACCTGACCTTCGGTCTGTTCGACTGATCGACACGTTAAGCGCAGAAGGGAGGCCACGGCCTCCCTTTTTTGTGCCCACGGACTTCATCCAGCCCCTGGGCCCGCCTCCGACTTGCAGCCCTTCCCCTCGGAATCAGCTCACAGCCTGCCACCGCCCCCCTGTGCCGATGGTCTCAGCTTGGCTAAACTGCCGCCTTTAACCGGATAAAAGAGCACATCATGGGCCTGTTCCGCCTGCTGTTCTGGGTTGCCGTGATCTTCGCAGCAATCTGGATCTGGCGCCGCTTCATCAGCAAACCCAAGCGCCCTCGCCCCCCCGAGGACACCGCAGCCCCCATGGTGCGCTGCGCGCACTGCGGCGTGCACATTCCCAAGACTCAGGCACTGAGCCAGGATCAGCAGTGGTACTGCAGCCAGGCCCACCTCGAACAAGGCCCGCACACCGGTGACCGCTGATATCAGCTTGCAAGGCGGTACTCAGGGGCGGCGCATCCTCAGGCTCTATAACTTCTATCGCCTGAGTATCGGCCTGGCGCTGGTTCTACTGATTTCCAGCAACTTCGACGAAGAGTTTCTCGATGTCGTGCACATCGAACTGTTTCGCACCGGCAGCTGGATCTACCTGATCCTCAACATCTTCATAGCGGTGCTGGTGCACCGACCCAAGCACCTGATGCAGCTGTTCAGCCTGGCGCTGGTCGACGTGATCTTTCTTTCCGCGCTGTTCTACGCAGCTGGCGGCACGCCCAGCGGCATCGGCAACCTGCTGGTAGTGGCGGTGGCCATCGCCAACATCCTGCTGCGTGGACGCATAGGCCTGCTGATCGCCGCCGTCGCCGCCATGGCGCTGATCTACCTGACCTTCTACCTCAGCCTCAGCCATCCCACCGCTGCCGCCCAGTACGTGCAAGCCGGCGCCCTCGGTGCCCTGTGTTTCGCCGGCGCGCTGTTCATTCAGGGCATCACCCGCCGCCTGCAGGTCAGCGAGAGCCTGGCCGAACAGCGCGCCGCCGACGTCGCCAACCTCGAGGAACTCAACGCGCAGATCCTGCAACGCATGCGTACCGGCATCCTGGTACTCGATACCCAGCATCGTGTACTGCTGGCCAACCAGGGCGCGATCCAGCTATTAGGGCGCGGCGAACTGACCGGCAAGATCATCGACCCGCATTGCCCGGAGCTGGTCAAACGCCTGCAACAGTGGCTGCACAACCCGACGCTGCGCCCGGAAAGCCTGCAGGCCCAGGTCGATGGCCCGGCGCTGCAACCCAGCTTCATTTCCCTGCAACGCGGCGACCAGCAGCATACCCTGGTGTTTCTCGATGACATCTCGCAGATCGCCCAGCAGGCGCAGCAACTCAAGCTGGCTTCGCTCGGCCGCCTGACTGCGGGCATAGCCCATGAAATTCGCAACCCGCTCGGCGCCATCAGCCATGCCGCGCAGTTGCTGCAGGAATCGGAAGACCTGCAAGGTCCGGATCAACGCCTGGCGCAGATCATTCAGGACCACTCCAAACGCATGAACCTGGTGATCGAGAACGTCCTGCAATTGTCACGCAGGCGCCAGGCCGAACCGCAACTGCTCGATCTGAAATACTGGCTGCACCGCTTCGCCAGCGAGTTTCGCAGCTCGGCACCGACCGACCGGCAGATCCACCTGGAGACTCAGGGCGGCAGCCTGCAGACGCGCATGGACCCACACCAGCTGACTCAGGTACTGACCAATCTAGTGCAAAACGGCTTGCGCTACAGCGCACAGAAACACCGGCTCGGCCAGGTCTGGCTGCGCCTGTTCCGTGACGAGGCCAGCGACCTACCGGTGCTGGAAATCCTCGACGACGGCCCCGGCGTACCGCCCGAGCAGGAGCAGCATATCTTCGAGCCCTTCTACACTACCGAGAACAAGGGCACTGGCCTGGGCCTGTATATCTCCCGTGAGCTGTGCGAGAGCAACCAGGCTCGCCTCGACTATAAACCTCGTGAAGGTGGCGGCAGTTGCTTTCGCATCACCTTCGCCCATCCGCGCAAACTGAGCTGAGCATGAACCGTCAGAGAGCCCTGATCGTCGACGACGAGCCCGATATCCGCGAATTGCTGGAAATCACCCTCGGACGCATGAAGCTGGACACCCGCAGTGCCCGCAACGTCAAGGAAGCGCGCGAGTGGCTGGCGCGCGAGCCGTTCGACCTATGCCTGACCGATATGCGCCTGCCCGACGGCACCGGCCTGGATCTGGTACAGCACATCCAGCAACGCCATCCGCAAGTCCCCGTGGCGATGATCACCGCCTATGGCAGCCTGGACACCGCGATCAACTCGCTCAAGGCCGGTGCCTTCGACTTCCTCACCAAACCGGTGGACCTCGGTCGCCTGCGCGAACTGGTGGCCACCGCCCTGCGCATTCGCTCTCCCGAAGGTGAAGAAACCCCGGTGGACAGCCGCCTGCTCGGCGACTCGCCACCAATGAAGTCGCTGCGCAAGCAGATCCAGAAGCTTTCGCGCAGCCAGGCACCGGTCTACATCAGCGGCGAATCGGGCAGCGGCAAGGAGCTGGTTGCCCGCCTGATCCATGAGCAGGGCCCACGCGTCGAACAGCCGTTCGTACCGGTCAACTGCGGCGCGATTCCCTCGGAGCTGATGGAAAGCGAGTTCTTCGGCCACAAGAAAGGCAGCTTCACCGGCGCCATCGAAGACAAGCAGGGGCTGTTCCAGGCTGCCAATGGCGGCACCCTGTTCCTCGACGAAGTCGCCGACCTGCCGCTGCCGATGCAGGTCAAACTGCTGCGCGCGATCCAGGAAAAAGCCGTGCGCGCCGTCGGTGGCCAGCAGGAAGTGGTGGTCGATGTACGCATCCTCTGCGCCACCCACAAGGATCTGGCTGCCGAAGTTGCTGCCGGCCGTTTCCGCCAGGACCTCTACTACCGCCTCAACGTCATAGAACTGCGCGTACCGCCGCTGCGGGAACGTCGCGAAGATATTGCCCAGCTGGCCGACGTGATGCTCTCGCGCCTGGCCGATGGCACCGGCCTTGCCGCCGCCAAGCTGCATCCCGATGCGCTGGAAAAGCTGAAGAACTATCGCTTCCCCGGCAACGTGCGCGAGCTGGAAAACATGCTCGAACGTGCCTACACCCTGTGCGAAGACGATCAGATCACGCCCAGCGATCTGCGCCTGGCCGACGCAAGCGGCCCTAACAGCGAAGGCGGCGAAGCCAGCCTGGCGCAGATCGACAACCTCGAGGACTACCTTGAGGACATCGAACGCAAGCTGATCATGCAGGCACTGGAAGAGACGCGCTGGAACCGCACCGCCGCCGCTCAACGCCTAGGGCTGACCTTCCGCTCGATGCGCTATCGACTGAAGAAACTGGGCATCGATTGAGCCCAGCGCTTAGGGAAGCACTGAAAAAGCCGTCATGCCCGCGCAGGCGGGCATCCAGAACCTGCGAATCACCTGGACTCCCGCCTTCGCGGGAGTGACGATGAATGGCTTTTTTCAGAACATCCTTAGGCTATTGCACCAACCAAGCGCCCGGCCGGCGCATAAGGCGCCGGGTCGATGATCGGCTCGCGCCCCAGCATCAGATCAGCCAGCAACCGGCAGGACGCTGGCGCCAGCACCAGCCCATTACGAAAGTGCCCACAGTTCAGCCATAGGCCCGGGTGCCCAGGCACCTCGCCGATAAAAGGAATGCCTTCCGGCGAGCCGGGCCGCAACCCAGCCCAATGCCCCACCACCTCGGCATCCTTGAGCGCAGGCAGCAACTCCTCGGCCGACGCCTTGAGGCTTTCCAGCGCATTATCGGTCGGCGTCTTGTCGAATCCAGCGTATTCCAGAGTGCTGCCGATCAGGATATGCCCATCGCGCCGTGGGATCGCATAACGCCCTCTGGCCAACACCATGCTCGGCAGAAAGTCCTTGGCGCACTTGTAGAGAATCATCTGCCCTTTCACCGGCTCGACCGGCAGCTCCAGGCCAAGCGTCTTGAGCAACTCGCCACTCCAAGCCCCGGCAGCCAACACCACGCGCTCGGCGCGAACCTCACCATTGGCCGTAGTCACGCCGCGAATCTGACCGTCCTCTTGGATAAAACCCGTGACCGGGCAATGCTCACGCAGTTCCACGTTCGGCATGGCCGCCAAAGCCGCCCGCAGCGCTTTGACCAACCGCGGATTACGCACATTGGCCACACCCGGCATATGCAGCGCACGCCCGAAGCCCTCCCCCAACACAGGCACCTGCTGATACGCCTCAGCGACATCCACCGTAAACAGCTCACGCCCCTCGCGCGCAGCCCATGCCAGCGCCTCGGCCTCATCATCGAGATCCAGCCAGTACAACCCGGTGACATGCACCTCAGGATCGACGCAGGTATCTTCCAGCAACTGCCGCGCAAAACCCGGATAGAAATCCTGCGACCAATGCGCCAGCGCCGTCACCGCCGCACTGTAACGCCAGGGGTAGAGCGGCGAAACGATGCCGCCGCCAGCCCAGGAGGACTCGCGGCCGACACAGGAGGATTCGATCAGCACCACCGTGATGCCAGTGCGCGCCAACAGCAGGCTACTCAACAGACCAATAGCACCGCCCCCAACCACAACCACGTTTTTCACCCTATCGACTCCACACTTGCCAGATTAATAGCAGCGGTCTACACCTTTTTAGAGCCAGGAAGGCACTCACCACTGTAGGGATACCGACTATGCGCAACTCGCTGCAACGAGCCACAACCCTCCCAGAACTCCTCGTCACCCTCGCATTGCTGGCACTCATCAGTACCTACGCAATACCAAGCTTCGCCAAGTGGATTTCCACCAACAAACAGCAAGTGCTGCGCGAGAAGCTTCTCCACAGCCTGCAAATGGCAAGAACCCAGGCCGTGCTAAAGAACCGCACCATGGAGTTATGCGGATCGGCGGATGCCCTAGACTGTGACGGCAACTGGCACAAAGGCTGGATTCTACGTGTTGCTGCCAGCAAAGAAATCCTGGCCGTCGAACAATTATCCCAAGTCGACTTGCCGCTACGCTGGAGCGGTGTCCGAGACTACCTTGTGTTTCGCGATAACGGCCAAACACCCCTGAGCAACGGCCGTTTCACTCTATGTGACGACGACGGCAAACTCTTGTGGCAACTGATCATCAGCCGACAAGGGCGCGTCCGCCCGGCCACCTCCAAGGAAAACCTCAACGAGGCCCACCGCTGCATTTAGCCGTAGTAAGTCGTGAACTGGCGCAAATATTCCATGCACCACCCGCCGGTCGTCCTGTCACTTGCGCCAGTTATCCCGCGACAGGCGACCCCAGCGCTCATATCGGCGAGCATTAACCTGACATTCATAGTGGAGCTCACCATGTCAGGCCCAGTGACAAGCCGTGGTTTTACCCTGATAGAGCTGATGATCGTTCTGGCACTGCTGGCCATCGTCGCCTTCATTGCGGTACCGAACTTCACGGACTATATCGAACGCAACCGCATACAGACCCAGGCACAAGAGCTGCAAGCCTTCCTCCTGTATGCCCGCGGCGAAGCGGTAAGTCGCAACACCAGCATCACGGTGACCTTGGACGAAGACGAAGACGATCTATGGGTAGCCAAGCGCAACTCGGGAGAAATTATCCGTCAGCTCATCCAGAACCCTGAGCTGGTGCAGATAGATTCCAACGTCGACGAAGTACGCTTTAGAAGCAACGGCACCGCAACCGCAGCCAGCTTCGTCGTCTGCAAGAACGACGAGACCGAGCGAGGGTTTTCCCTGGAAATCCAGATCAGTGGCGCAATCACGCTGAGCAAGGTGGGCAAAAGCGTCGACGGCAACGATCTGAACAGCTGCACTCTGTGAGGAAGATGATGACAACCGCAAAAGGCTTCAGCCTGATCGAAGTGCTTATGGCTCTACTGCTCACCACCGTGGGCGTGCTTGGCATGGTCGCACTGCAAGGCCGCAGCATTCAGTACACCCAGGACTCGGTGCAGAGGAACGCGGCGGTGGAACTGGCCAATGACCTGATCGAGATCGTCCGCGCCAATCCTCAACTGATGTTCAATAACGTGCCGCCGACGTTCCCCATGAACAGCGGTATGCGCAGCTCCTCCGCTTTCTACAAGCAAATAGATGAGGATTTCAGCAACCGTGAGGATTGCGTAGTCAGCGCCACCAACCTAGCGAAGACAGCTCAGGAACAACGCGATTGCTGGGCTGAGCGTGTCGAAAAAATGCTTCCCGGCGGCGACGAACTGTTTACCAGCGCTATGTACGTCTGCCGCAGCGCCACACCTGGACAATGCAACAACAACCAAGGCTCGATGCTTGAAATTCGTCTGGCCTGGCAAGTCCGCGCAGGCGCTTGCCTGGATGCCAGTGATCCCCAAGCCACCATTTGTACCTACACCGTGCGGGTTCAGCCATGAAGAGCAGCCAACGCCAGAACGGCCTATCGATGATCGAGCTGCTGATCAGCCTCGCGATCAGCAGCTTCCTGATCCTCGGTATCACTCAGGTCTATATCGACAACAAGCGCAACCAGGTTTTCCAACTGAACCAGATGGGCAACCTCGAAGGCAGCCGTTTTGCCGCGCTGGTGATCGACCAGTACTTAGGCAAGGCAGGCTATCGGCGCAACCCTGCAGCCCTGATCGAAACCAGCTTCCCTGGCCGAGCAGCCGGGGGCGACTGCCTTGAGTTCAAGGCCGGGCACACCGCAACAGGCCTAAACCCCGATGTTGGGGAGGGTTTCTGCATCCGCTATCAACCTCAAGTAAGCGGCGAACTGGATTGCCAGGGAAGCAGTAGCGGTGTCAATTACACCGAAGCCTTCCCTAGTACTTTCTCCAGCACCGACCAAGCCATCCTTGCATTCAAATATGAGTCCGGCGGTAACACCGATCTGGAGAAGGGACGATTGCTGTGCAAGAACCTTAACGCCACCGCCCCCCAGTACAGTGAGCTTTTGAGTGGCATTGCAGATATCCGCCTGGAGTTCGGTGTAGGCAACAACGACGCGCTGGATAAGGAAGTGAGCACCTTTGTTTCGCAAAAAGACTGGACAGCCGACTCCGGCGCCATTCGCAGCATTCGCTACAACCTGCTGCTGAGCAGTCGCGCAAAACTGCGCGACAGCGATGACTCTCTGGTACTGGACAAATGGCTTGAGGGTGCACCCGAAGCTAGCAAGACGCGCCTGCAGAACGCTGATGATCGTCGCATCTACCAGATCGTCAGTAGCACGCAAAACCTCAGGAATCTAATGCCATGACAGCTTTCCCTAGCCACCGCCAAAATGGCGCCGTCCTGCTCGTTGCTCTGGTCATGCTTCTGGTGCTGACTCTGCTGGCAGTCAGCAGCATGCGCGGCGTCACTCTTGAAACGCGCATCACCGCTAATCGCGCGCAAAGCGTACAACTGGTCAATGTCGCCGAGGCAGGTCTGCGAGAAGCGGAGTTCCGCTTTTACGGCCCAGGCAACCTGGCCGACAAGCTCAATGCCAACCCCGCCAACTGCAATACGAGCAACACCTTGAAGGCCAACGGTTTGAACAAACCCTGCCTGTTGGAAATTCTTGGCACCAAACTGCAGGATTTCGTGGAAGAACCTCAAGAGATAAACAACAGCTTCCTGCACCCCAACTCAAGTGGCGGCTTGGTCTGGATGCCCTATCGGGGCACGGACCCGGCAAACACCACAGCCCCCAGCAACAGCCACACAGCGCAGTGGAACAGCATGCTGGCCGGGCAAAGCGAGACTGCCGCAGTCAATGCCGAATACGGCATGGCCCTTGAAGGGCAAGGTACTTACTTCTACCTGAACAACGCCCAGGCCACCCCTAAAGAGGGCCAAAGCGGCGGCGTAACTTACTTACAGTCGAGCCACGCCAATATCTACCTCGGCCTCAATAACTGAGATAAGCCAACATGAACCCCATTCGTGACATCCGCGCCAGGACCCTGGCCAGCACCCTGTCCGGCATCGTCCTGCTCAGTGCGGCGAACAGCTATGCCGATGTATCCCAGACACCACTTAGTCTTACCATCGGCGTGCCACCAAACATGCTGCTGACCCTGGACGACTCGGGCAGTATGCGCTGGGCTTTTGCCCCTGACAGCATAAGCACGACTTATACAACACGCAGAGCAAAGTCGAGTAGTTTCAACCCGATCTACTACAACCCCAACATCAGCTATACGGCTCCCACAGTGTTTACTACTGCCGGTGTCGAAAAACAGCTATCGACCAGTTTTACTGAAGCTTGGCACAACGGTTTCAATACCAGCGTAGGTTCCGCAAACCTCAGCGGTGCAAATTACCGTGTATCCTGGGATGTACCGATCACTGCCGCTCCGTCTAGTTATACCTACGCAAACTCCACTACCTATACCGGCACAGGCACGGTCTTTCGGTTGGCGCGAAATCCCAGCGCGGACTTCAGTGCTCAGACCAGCCGCACTAGCAATGGAACTACTACTGTAACAAAAGGCAGTATCAGCTTTGCCATTACCCGCACCGGTACCAATAGCTGTACTGCGACGGCAACTCTCGCAGGGGTCACTATTACTGCTACTTGCAACGGAAGCAGCAACACTTACACAGCCGACCTGTCTCAACTAAGTGTTCCGCCCTATTACTATACTTATAACGCTAGCCTCGCCAGTAACTGCACCACGGAAAATGATGACTGTTACAGCCTGAACTTCGTCAGCACTGCGGAACGGCAAAACTTCGCCAACTGGTACTCTTTCTACCGCAACCGTGCCCTGTCAACGGTTTCAGCTGCATCGCTGGCATTCTACGACCTTTCATCCTCGGTACGCCTGAGTTGGCAGAGCCTGGGTAACTGCACCACATTCAGCAGTACCGATGCAAACAGTCAATGCAAAAACAATGCATTCAAAGAGTATTCCCCAACTCATAAAGGCCAACTTTATGCTTGGTTGCAAAGTATCGTTTTCGACCAAAGCACCCCCTTGCCTGCCGCGCTCAAACGCGCGGGTGAGTTCTACAGCACCAGCACACCCTGGCAGAAAAACCCCAACGGTACCGGCAATACCACGCAAAACACCTATGCCTGTCGCGCCAGCTACCACATCTTGATGACCGACGGCATGTGGAACGCTGAAACTAGCAACCCCAGCGAGTTCCGTCACGACGCAGCCACCTTCGACCTGCCGGATGGCCGCAGCTACAGCCAGCGACGCCCTTACTACGACACGACTGAAAAGACCCTGGCCGATCTGGCCATGCACTACTGGGCCACTGACCTCAATCCCAACCTGGCCAATCGTATCCCCGCCTACATTCCTTTCAAGAGCGGCGATACGACCACCGACTATTGGGACGCGCGAAACGACCCAGCCACCTGGCAACACATGACCAACTTCATCATGGGTCTGGGCCTGACTCAGTCGCTGAACAATACCAGTGTTCCCTGGGCTGGCAGCACCTTTACCGGCACCGGTTATAACAATCTGGTATCTGGTGTAGCCAACTGGCCACCAGCTGCCAGTAGCGGCGCTAACAACGCCAACAACGTCTACGACCTATGGCATGCCGCGATCAACTCGCGCGGCGAGTTCTTCAGTGTCGATACCCCCGAAGCTATGGTTCAAGCCTTCGACGACATCCTCAAACGTATCGCCGACCGCAAATCGACTGCGGCCCGCCCTGCGATCAACTCTGGCCAGGTCAGTGCAGACGAGAATGATGAAGGCAAGGTCATCACCGTTTCGTACCAGACCTCATACGCTAGCGACGACAACTGGTCAGGTGACGTGAAACGTTTCGAGAAGTCCTGGAACGCACAAAATAATGCTTTCGAAACTGCTCAGGTCTGGAGTGCAGAGTCCCAGGTACCGCCGTGGGCAAGCCGCAATATCAAGATCGCAGGCGACAGTAACAATGGAATGGTGAATTTCACCTGGGCCAATGCAGGCTCGGCCAACACTGTCGGCACCCTCGCCTACTGGCTCAATCGCGACCCAGAGAACAGCAACGTCGTCGACAATCGGGCACAGCAGCGCCTTGAGTACCTACGTGGCAACCGCAGCGGCGAGGGCAGTACCTTCCGCCAGCGCAGCAGCGTACTGGGTGACTTCTACTCCTCCACACCCGCAGTGGTACGTGGCGCGCGCTATCTGGTCAACGTGACCAATGCCCTCGAAAAAAACAATACTTATACCGAGTTCGCCAAAGAAGCTGCCAACCGTATTCCGCGCATCTACGTTGGCGGCAACGATGGCATGTTGCATGCCTTCAATGCCAAAACCGGCGTTGAGGAATTTGCCTTCATCCCCAGCGCAGTGTTCAACAAGCTGAACAAACTCACCGGTAGCAATTACAGCCATGAGTTTTATGTAGAAGGCACTCCTGTGGTGGGTGATGTCTTTACCGGTACCGAGTGGCGCACCATTCTGGTTGGCACGCTCAAGGCGGGTGGAAAGTCCATTTTCGCCCTCGATATCACGACTCCCGGTGAAGAAGAACTGCTGTGGGAGTTTGACGACAGCAAGCTTAGCGAAGCGACAGTTAAGATGGGTTACAGCTTCGCGCAACCAACGATCGCACGTCTGCACACTGGCAAGTGGGCAGTGGTGATCGGCAACGGTTACGAAAGCGAGGGCAATACCAGCGGGAAAGCCGCGCTGTTCGTCATTGATGCCTTGGAAGGTAACTTGCTGAAAAGCCTTGAGGTGCAAGGCACCGTCGGCGTCGCCAACGGCCTGTCCTCAGCCAAACTTGGCGACTTCAACGCTGACGGTGTAGCCGACTACGCCTATGCAGGTGACCTGCAGGGCAATGTGTGGCGTTTCGATCTTCTACGCAGCGGCCGTAGCGAAAACGAACCTTTTACTCGTGACGATGACGGTGAAACGGCAATCTCCGAATTCAAGGTCGCGTATGGCGGCGCCCCATTGTTCCGCGCCACCTTCAACAATACTCCCCAACCCATTACCTCCGCACCGAGCCTGGTATTGCATCCCACCGGCACTGGCTATCTGGTGGTCTTCGGCACTGGCAAGTTCTTTGAAACCGGTGACAAGGAAGGCAACAAGAGCATTGCGCAGTCGGTCTATGGTATTTGGGACAAACAAACCCGGGGCGAGCTAGCCAGCAACCCGCTGATCAACCGCAGCAGCTTGCAACAGCAAAGTATCAGCGAGCAGACCACTGTAAGTGCCGCAGATGGCAGCACTCGTCAGGGCCGCATTATCAGTAACAACGCCATAGACTGGGGTACGCAAAACGGCTGGTATCTGAACCTGGTGCAAAGCGATGGCGAAATGGTCGTGGAGAACATGTCGCAACTGGGCCGGACCATCTTCATGCAGTCCTTGGTACCCAACGACGATCCGTGCGGCGATGGCGCAGCCAACTGGACTTATGCGCTCAACCCATTCACCGGCGGACGGACCGTTCAGAACTCTTTCGATTACACGCCTACGGGTGATGCGGAGACCACCAATATATCTGCCATTCGCCAGGACGGCGAAGGAGGCGGTACCATCTCGCAAAACTCCGACAGCAGTTACCAATACTGCACTGGCCAGACCTGCACGAATATCTACCCCGACCCATCCAGTATCGGTCGTCAAACCTGGCGTCGCGTGGAGACTGAGGACTAAACATGAGCAAGCGGCTTAACCAGCAGCAGGGTTTCACCCTGATCGAAGTGATGATTGTGGTACTGATCATCGGCATACTGGCCACCATCGCCTACCCAAACTACAGCGACTACGTTAAGCGCGGTAACCGCAGTGAGGGCCAGGCATTTCTCAATGACGTATCGGCACGCCAGGAGCGATATTTTTCGCAGAATAACGCTTACATCACCAACGACGCCGACGCTGGCAAGCTCGCATTGAGGAGTGGAAATAAGTCAGAGACGGGCAAATACGTATTAGCCCTTAGCAAAGTCAACGATGACGGTGGTTATACGTTGACAGCTGAAGAACAGTTCAACGATACCAAATGCGGAAATCTTACTCTTAATGCCCGAGGCGTCAGGGGAAGAACAGGTAGCGGTATGAGTATCGCTGACTGCTGGCGTTGATTTAACGCAAACGCAGAAAAACGCCCCGGCTTCTGTTGCAGCTGGGGCGTTTTTATTTTGACTCACTAACTCTATCAGAGCAGAAAAAAGTAGCGCTTACAGATCAAATCACGTAGCGCATAAGAGGCTTAATCGAAAACACTCACAACGCCTTGACCCGCAACTCCTTCGGCATCGAGAACGTAATGTTCTCCGGTCTTCCATCCAGCTCGGTCTCCCCCACTGCTCCCCAAGCGCGCAGTTGATTAACCACCCCCCGCACCAGCACTTCCGGCGCGGAAGCGCCCGCAGTGATGCCGATACCCTTCACGCCTTCGAACCACTCGCGCCTGAGGTCTTCGGCGCCATCAATTAGATAGGCCGGAGTGCCCATGCGCTCGGCCAGTTCCCGTAGGCGGTTGGAGTTGGAGCTGTTGGGGCTGCCGACGACCAGCAGCACGTCGCAGTCGCTGGCCAGTTGCTTGACCGCATCCTGGCGGTTCTGCGTGGCATAGCAGATATCGTCCTTGCGCGGGCCACCGATGGCCGGGAACTTGGCGCGCAGGGCGTCGATCACCTTGCTGGTGTCGTCCATGGACAGGGTGGTCTGGGTGACGAACGCCAGGTTTTCGGGGTTGCGCACCTGCAGCTCAACGACGTCCGCCTCGTCTTCCACCAGGTAGATGGCGCCGCCGTTGCTGGCGTCGTACTGGCCCATGGTGCCTTCGACTTCCGGGTGGCCTTCGTGGCCGATAAGGATGCACTCGCGGCCCTCTCGGCTGTAGCGCACCACTTCCATATGCACCTTGGTCACCAGCGGGCAGGTGGCGTCGAACACCTTGAGGCCACGTCGAGCAGCCTCGTCGCGCACGGCCTTGGAAACGCCATGAGCACTGAAGATGACGATGACGTCGTCCGGCACCTGGTCCAGCTCTTCGACGAACACCGCGCCGCGGGCACGCAGGTCCTCGACCACGAACTTGTTGTGCACCACTTCATGACGCACGTAGATCGGCGGGCCGAAGACTTCCAGGGCGCGGTTGACGATCTCGATGGCGCGATCGACGCCTGCGCAGAAGCCGCGGGGGTTGGCGAGTTTGATATGCATGAGATTCTCGGCACGCGGTCATTCAGAAGGGGCAGTGTAACGCGGGATCGTCCATGGTTCCCGCTTCACGTAGCCCGGATGAAATCCGGGAGAACTGTGGTCAAGCTTTCCCGGATTTCATCCGGGCTACAGGCCAAAGCCGCTCCCACGAGAGCGGCGATACGGGCTAGAGCGCTTTGACTTCGATGATTTCCACATCGAAGTCCAGCACCTTGCCGGCCAGCGGATGGTTGAAGTCGATGGTGACCTGCTTGTCATCGAACGCCTTGACCACACCCGGCAGCTCGGCATTGGCGGCGTCATTGAAGATCACCAGTAGCCCCTCGGAGAGCTCCATGCCCTCGAACTGACTACGCGGCATGATCTGTACGTTCTGCGGGTTCGGTTGGCCGAAGCCCTGCTCCGGCTGCACCTGCACGCTACGCTTGTCGCCGGCCTTGAAACCATAAAGCGCCTGCTCGAAGCCGGGCAACAGATTGCCGTCGCCGACCTTGAAGGTCGCCGGTTGCTTGTCGAACGTGCTGTCGACCACATCGCCGTTTTCCAGCTTGAGGGCGAAATGCAGGGTAACTTCCCTGTCCGGACCGATGCGTACGTCTGTCATTGCGCAGCCTCCTTCGCGGACTTGTCGCTCTTGAACATATCCAGCGCCAGCAGGATGGCGCCGATGGTGATGAAGGTGTCGGCCAGGTTGAACGCCGGGAAGAACCAGCGGCTCTGCCAGTGCACCAGAATGAAGTCGACCACGTGACCAAGCACCACACGGTCATACAGGTTACCCAGCGCGCCGCCCAGAACCATGGCCAGCGCCACCGCCAGCAGAGTCTCGTGACGCTTGAGGCGCTTGAGCCAGACCACCAGCACGACACTGACGACGATGGCGATGGCGGCGAAGAACCAGCGCTGCCAGCCGGCGGCATCGGCCAGGAAACTGAATGCCGCGCCGGTGTTGTAGGCCAGGGTCCAGTCGAAGTAGCCCGGAATCACTTCGATGCGCTGATACATACTCAGCGTGCCCTCGAAGATGTCCTTGGTCACCCGGTCGGCGACCAGGATCAGCACGCTCAGCAGCAGCCAGGGCAGATGCCCGAAACGCGAGGACTCAGGCATGCTTGCGCACCTCACCTTCGCCTTCGATGTTGCTCACGCAGCGACCGCACAGTTCAGGATGCGCGGCATGGCTGCCGACGTCGGCGCGGAAGTGCCAGCAGCGGCCGCACTTGGCGTGGGCAGATTTGAGGATCTTCAGCTTCAGGCCTTCGACCTCGGTCACCACCGCATCGGCCGGCGCATCGGCCAGCGGCGCTGTCTGCGCCGCCGAGGTGATCAGGGCGAAACGCAGCTCGTCGCCTAGCTTGGCCAGGTCGGCCTGCTTGGCGTCGTCGCAGAACAAGGTCACTTCAGCCTGCAGACTGGCGCCGATGGCCTTGGCCGTGCGCAGGTTCTCCAGCTCCTTGTTGACCGCAGCCTTGACCTGCATGACGCGATCCCAATAAGCGCGATCCAGCTCGAAGCCTTCCGGCAGGCGCTGCAGGCCCGCGTACCAGGTATTGAGCATCACCGACTCGTTGCGCTCGCCTGGCAGGAACTGCCAGATTTCCTCGGCGGTGAAGGCCAGGATCGGCGCAATCCAGCGCACCAGCGCCTCGCTGATGTGGAACAGCGCGCTCTGGCAGGAGCGACGCGCCACGCTGTCGGCAGCGGTGGTGTACTGGCGATCCTTGATGATGTCCAGATAGAAGCCACCCAGTTCCTGCACGCAGAAGTTGTGCACCTTGGAGTAGACGTTCCAGAAGCGGTAGTCGGCGTAAGCCTCGATGATCTCTTCCTGCAAACGCAGGGCGGCGTCGACGGCCCAGCGGTCGAGGTCGAGCATCTGCTCGGGCTGCAGCAGGTCCTTGGCCGGATCGAAACCGTTGAGGTTGGCCAGCATGAAACGCGCGGTGTTGCGGATACGCCGATAGGCGTCGGCGCTGCGCTGCAGGATCTGGTCGGAGACGGCCATTTCACCGGAGTAGTCGGTGGAAGCGACCCACAGACGCAGGATGTCGGCACCCATGCTGTCGATCACCTTCTGCGGCGCAACCACGTTACCCAGCGACTTGGACTGCTTGCGGCCCTGCTCGTCGACGGTGAAGCCGTGAGTCAGCAGTTCCTTGTACGGCGCGTGGCCGTCGATGGCGCAGCCGGTCAGCAAGGATGAGTGGAACCAGCCACGATGCTGGTCGGAGCCTTCCAAGTACAGGTCGGCAGCCGGGCCATCGGCATGCGCCAGTTCGGCGTGGGAGCCGCGCAGCACGTGCCAGTGGGTGGTGCCGGAGTCGAACCACACATCCAGGGTGTCGCGGCTCTTGTCGTACTGATCGGCTTCGGCGCCCAGCAGCTCGGCGGCGTCCAGCTTGAACCAGGCTTCGATACCTTCCTGCTCGACGCGCTTGGCGACCTCTTCCATCAGCTCGACGGTGCGCGGATGCAGCTCACCGCTTTCTTTATGGGTGAAGAACGGGATCGGTACACCCCAGTTGCGCTGACGCGAGATGCACCAGTCCGGGCGGCCGGCGATCATGTTGTGCAGACGCGCCTGACCCCAGGCCGGGACGAACTTGGTCTGCTCGATAGCAGCCAGGGAGCGTTCACGCAGGGTACCACCCTCTTTCGGCTGGCTGTCCATGCCTACGAACCACTGCGCGGTGGCGCGGTAGATCAGCGGGGTCTTGTGGCGCCAGCAGTGCATGTAGCTGTGGCTGATAGTGGCGTGCTTGAGCAGCGCACCGACTTCGGCCAGCTTCTCGACGATGAGCGGGTTGGCCTTCCAGATGAACTGGCCGCCGAAGAACGCCAGCGAGTCGACGTACACGCCGTTGCTCTGCACCGGATTGAGGATCTCGTCGTTGCTCATGCCGTAGGCTTTGCAGGTGCGGAAGTCGTCCTCACCGTAGGCCGGCGCCGAGTGGACGATGCCGGTACCGGCACCCAGCTCGACGTACTCGGCCAGGTACAGCGGCGACAGACGATCATAGAACGGGTGACGGAAGTTGATCAGCTCCAGCGCCGAACCGGGTGCAGTGGCGATCACCGTACCTTGCAGGTCGTAGCGTTGCAGGCAGCTTGCAACCATTTCCTCGGCCAGCAGCAGGATGCGCTCGCCTGTGTCGACCAGGGCGTAGGTAAATTCCGGGTGTACATTGAGCGCCTGGTTGGCCGGGATGGTCCAGGGCGTGGTCGTCCAGATGACGATGGCGGTCGGTTTGCTCAGGCTGGCCAGACCGAAGGCAGCGGCCAGCTTGTCGGCATCTTCGACCGGGAAGGCGACGTCGATGGCTTCGGATTTCTTGTCCTGATACTCGACTTCGGCCTCAGCCAATGCTGACTCACAGTTAAAGCAGAAGTTGACCGGTTTGAGTCCCTTGAACACGAAGCCGTTCTTGACCATTTCGGCCAGCGCGCGGATCTCGCCAGCCTCATTGGCGAAGTTCATGGTCAGGTAAGGGTTGTCCCAGTCACCCAGCACACCGAGACGGATGAAGTTGGCTTTCTGCTCCTCGACCTGCTCGGCCGCATAGGTGCGGCAGCGCTCACGGGTCAGATCCGCCGGCTGGTTCTTGCCGAAGGTGGTTTCGACCTTGTGCTCGATCGGCAGGCCATGGCAGTCCCAGCCCGGCACATAGGGCGCGTCGAAGCCGGCCAGGGTCTTGGAACGGGTGATGATGTCCTTGAGGATCTTGTTCAGCGCATGACCGATGTGGATGCTGCCGTTGGCATAGGGCGGGCCGTCGTGCAGGACGAACTTCGGCCGATCTTCGCCAATCTTGCGCAGCTTGCTATACAGACCAATCTCGTTCCAGCGCTGCAGGGTCTGCGGCTCGCGTTGCGGCAGGCCGGCCTTCATCGGGAACTGGGTATCGGGCAGGTTCAGCGTAGCTTTGTAGTCGGTCATTTCGGGCTCTTCATCAGCGGGTGGCTCTGCCAATATTCACGGGCAGCGGCGATATCAGCGGCAATCGCCGCCTTCAAGGCCTCCAGCGAGGCGAAACGCTGCTCATCACGCAGCTTGTGGTGGAAAGCCACCGAGAGACGCCGGCCATACAGATCGCCGGCAAAATCCAGAAGGTGTACTTCCAGATGGGCGCTGCCGTCACCGGCAACGCTGGGGCGCACGCCGATATTGGCGACGCCTGGTTGAATCACGCCATCGATTTCGCAGCTCACCAGATAGACGCCGGTCAGCGGCACCTTGCGCCGCTTGAGCTGGACGTTGGCTGTCGGTGCATCGAGCTGGCGGCCGAGCTTCTGCCCGTGCAGCACCCGCCCGGCGATGCGGAACGGCCGACCGAGCAAGGCTTCGGCCAGCTCGAAATCGCCATCGGCGAGGGCCTGGCGAACACGCGTGCTGCTGACCCGGCCACCGAGCACTTCGACGGTGGTCGAGGCATCGACACTGAAGCCGTGGCGCTGGCCGGCGGCCTTGAGAAATTCGAAATCGCCGGCGCGGTCGCAGCCAAAGCGGAAATCGTCGCCGATCTCCAGGTCCTTCACGCCAAGGCCGTCGACCAGCACGCGCTGGACGAACTCGGCTGCCGACAGCTCGCGCAAACGGCGATTGAAGGCCAGGCACAGCACCATATCGACGCCTTCGGCGGCCAACAGGGCGAGCTTGTCACGCAGGCGGGTCAGGCGCGCCGGAGCAGTGTCCGGGCCGAAGAACTCACGCGGCTGCGGCTCGAAGATCACCACACAACTGGGCACGGCCAATTCCGCGGCACGCTCGCGCAAGCGCGCCAGGATGGCCTGGTGCCCACGATGAACGCCGTCGAAATTACCGATGGTGACCACACAGCCCCGCGCCTGGGGCTGCAGGTTATGAAGACCTCGAACCAGCTGCATAGCACGCTTCTTGTTCACAAAGTGGCCGATTATACGCACAGCACGCCATGCACAACAGGCATCGTGATGCCTGCAACCGCTACAAGGCGCGCCGGGCAAAATCGCGCGGGCGGAAGCCCAGCATCAGCAGCATGCCGAAGTAGGCGACCAGCCCAGCCGCTACCAACGCGCCGAGACGCAACAGGCGTACGAGCATCTCCCCTTCTGCCCAGGCGGGCATGACCTGCAGCAGCCCCAGCAACACAGCGACCATCACGGCAACCGCGACCACCAGCTTGAGCAGGAATACCCCCCAGCCCGGCAGCGGCTGGAAGATATCGGCGCGGCGCAGCTGCCAGTACAGCAGGCCGGCATTCAGGCAGGCCGCCAGGCTGATCGCCAACGCCAGGCCGACGTGCGCCATCTCCAGGCCGAACACGAACAGGGCGTTCATCGCCTGGGTCGCCAGCAGGCTGACCACAGCGATCTTCACTGGCGTCTTGATGTTCTGCTGGGCATAGAAGCCGGGCGCGAGGATCTTGATCAGAATCAACGCCAGCAGGCCGACCGAGTAGGCCACCAGCGCCCGCTGGGTCATCAGCGCGTCTTCTGCACCGAACTTGCCGTACTGGAACAGCGACACCACCAGCGGCTCGGCGAGAATCGCCAGTGCCAGGGTGCAGGGCAACACCAGCAGAAAACACAGGCGCAGCCCCCAGTCGAGCAGGCGGCGGTACTCGTCACGGTCCTTGCTCGCGTAGGTTTTCGATAGCGCCGGCAGCAGGATGGTGCCCAGCGCCACGCCCAGCACGCCCGAGGGCAGCTCCATCAGGCGGTCGGCGTAATACATCCAGGACACCGAGCCGGCCACCAGGAAGGAAGCGAAGATGGTGTTGATGATCAGCGAAATCTGACTAACCGAGACACCGAAGATCGCCGGCCCCATCTGCTTGAGCACGCGCCAGACACCGAGGTCGCCGAAACTCAGGCGCGGCAGCACCAGCATGCCGATCTTCTTCAGGTGCGGCAGTTGCCAAAGCAACTGCGCCAGGCCGCCAACCAGCACCGCCCAGCCCAGCGCCATGATCGGCGGGTCGAAATAGGGTGTGAGAAACAGCGCGAAGACGATCATGCTGACGTTGAGCAAGGTCGGCACGAACGCCGGTACCGAAAAACGGTTCCAGGTGTTGAGCACCGCCCCGGCCAACGATGACAGGGAGATCAGCAATATATAAGGAAAGGTCACCCGCAGCAGATCGACGGTCAGCTCGAAACGCTCGGCCTCATTGGCAAAACCCGGTGCCGTGGCCCAGACAATCCAGGGCGCTGCGAGCACACCGACGGCCGTGACCAGTGCCAGCACCAGGGTCAGCAGACCGGAAACGTAGGCGATGAAGGTGCGCGTGGCCTCCTCGCCCTGCTGCATCTTGTACTCCGCCAGAATCGGCACGAAGGCCTGGGAGAAGGCGCCTTCGGCGAAGATGCGGCGCAGCAGATTGGGCAGCTTGAAGGCCACCACGAAGGCATCCGACGCAACCCCGGCACCGAAAGTACGGGCGATGATGGTGTCGCGCACGAACCCCAGCACACGCGAAACCATGGTCAGTGAACTGACGGCAGCCAGAGACTTGAGGAGATTCATGGGGTGTTTCGGCTTCCATAAAGAGGTGCAGTAGCGGACAATCCGCCGCTCAACGAAGGCGTCGAGTGTAGCGAGCCACCACTGGTCAGGCCAGCACAGGAAAGCGTCATCAGACTTGACAGCAGGCAGATGGATCGGCATGATTCGCGGCCTTATTTGTCGTAACCCCCCAGTTTTCGAGGAGCTTGACGGTGGCCAACTCACCTTCTGCCAAAAAACGCGCCAAACAGGCTGAGAAGCGCCGTAGCCATAACGCCAGCCTGCGCTCGATGGTTCGTACCTACATCAAGAACGTAGTCAAGGCTATTGCTGCCAAAGATCTCGAGCTTGCCAAGACCGCTTACACTGCAGCCGTTCCGGTCATCGACCGCATGGCTGACAAAGGCATCATCCACAAGAACAAAGCCGCTCGTCACAAGAGCCGCCTGAACGCGCACATCAAGGCGCTGGGCGAAGCTGCTGCCGCCTAATCGCGACAGGTTCTTGAAAAACCGGCCCTGAAGGCCGGTTTTTTATTGCCTGCCATTCCTGGCAGCCGCCCTATGAGCCATGGCCACGCGACACTGAAACTGATCCCGGCAATCCTTTTCAGCAATCTGGGCCCATAAAAAATGCCTGCTTCCTCTATGGGATGCGGGCATTTTCGATACCGACGAAGATCAGCCGCGAGCAGTCTTGATCACTTCTATGTAAGGCTCGGCATTACGCTGATCCTGAATCAGCGCGATGAAATCATTGCCCTGCGCATCAGTGGCCGAGAGGTCATAACCTGCAGCAACGAAGAAACCCACGAAGCGCTCGAAGTCATCGATACGCAAACCGCGATAGGCCTTGACCAGCTTGTGCAGCGAGGGCGGCGTGGCGTCCGCTGGCTCCACTGCAAGGAACAGCTTGATCGAGTCATCGCTGATTTCTTCGCCAATCACCTGCTTCTTGTCTTTACGCATCGCCCGCTCCCGCCAGCATTACAGAGGGCCGGCAGTGTACCGCCGCGCCGCGCGCGGCTCAACGCGCAGCCAGGCAGGCTAACACGCGAACAATCGACACGACAGCCGACCTAGGTCATGCCGCAGCCTGCCACCTGCCCCCTATAATGCGCCAAGCCACTAGGGAGCCAGCATGTCACGTCCATCGTTACCGCTGTTCGCCGCCTGGCGCCAGACCCGGCGCGCCGGCTACTCGTGGAAGGCGCTGCGCGGGGATCTGAGCGCAGGCCTGACGGTGGGCATCATTGCCATTCCGCTGGCCATGGCACTGGCTATAGCCGTGGGCGTGGCGCCACAGCACGGGCTCTACACCGTACTGATCGCCGCGCCCCTGATCGCCCTGTGCGGCGGCTCGCGCTTCAATATCTCCGGCCCCACCGCCGCTTTCGTGGTGATTCTGCTACCGATAACCCAGCAGTACGGCCTCGGTGGTTTGCTGCTGTGTACCCTGATGGCTGGCGTGATCCTGATCTGCCTCAGCCTGCTGCGCGCCGGGCGACTGATCGAATTCGTCCCGTACCCGGTGACACTGGGTTTCACTGCCGGCATCGGCATCGTCATCGCCATCCTGCAGATCAAGGACCTGTTCGGCCTGCACCTGGCTAGCACGCCCCAGCATCTGCTGGAGCAGCTGAACCTTCTGGTCCATGCCTTGCCCAGCCTGCAGCCCGGCGACAGCCTGGTGGGCGCCGCATGCCTGGCGACACTGCTGATCTGGCCGCGCTTGGCACCGAAAATCCCCGCGCATCTGGTTGCCCTGGCGATTGGCGCATTGCTGGCACTGGTTCTGGAACGCCTGGGACTGCCCGTGGCGACACTAGGCGAGCGCTTCAGTTATCAACTCGATGGTGTCGAATACCCCGGTATCCCGCCCTTCCTGCCGAGCCTGGCCCTGCCCTGGAATCTGCCGGGCGCTGGCGGTCAACCGCTGGTGCTGTCGTTCGAGCTGATCCGCCAACTGCTGGCACCAGCATTCGCCATCGCCATGCTCGGCGCCATCGAGTCACTGCTGTGCGCCGTAGTGGCCGACGGCATGACCGGCAGCAAGCATGACCCCAACGCCGAGTTGATCGGCCAGGGCCTGGGTAATCTGGTCGCGCCGTTCTTTGGTGGCATCACCGCCACCGCCGCCATCGCCCGTACGGCGGCCAACGTGCGTGCAGGCGCCTTTTCGCCAGTGGCAGCATTGGTTCATGCGGGCGTGGTGCTGGCAGCCATTCTGCTGCTCGCGCCACTCTTCAGTTATCTGCCTATGGCCGCCCTGGCGGCGCTGCTGCTGATGGTGGCATGGAACATGAGCGAACCCCACCACGTCGCCCACACGCTGCGCATCGCCCCACGCAGCGATGCGCTGGTGCTGCTGACCTGCCTGGTACTGACGGTGCTGTTCGACATGGTGCTGGCCGTTGGCGTCGGCCTGCTGCTGGCAGCCGGACTGTTCATCAAGCGCATGAGCGAGCTGACCGATACCGCTGCACTGAGCCGGCAGCAGCGTCAGGCCCTGCAGGATCTGCCCGAGCATGTGCTGGCCTACGCCATTCGCGGGCCACTGTTCTTTGGCGCGGCGGAAAAGGCGCTGAGCGTGCTACGCCGCTTCACCCCTGGAATACGGGTGGTGATCGTCGATATCAGCGCCGTGCCGCTGCTGGACATGACCGCCATCGCCGCATTGGACAACGTACTGCGCGACTATCGCCAGCAGGGCGTGGCGCTGATCCTCAGCGGCCCGACGGCGCAGGTCCGCCTGCAGCTGCGCCGCGCCGGCGTACTGCGCCGCGAAGGCGAGCTGGCATATGTGCGGGATCTGCCGCAGGCGCGGGAAAAGGCGTTGCGCTGGCTGGGAGAGGCCTGAGGCCGTAGCCCGGATTTCATCCGGGCTACATATTCAGCCAGGCGTCGGTATGTAGGAGCGGCGCCCCGCCGCGAAGCTGGGCGACACCCACTCGAAAAGCTTCGCCCCGAGGCGGGGCTCCTACGAACAGCAGGTGTGTGAATCGGGTATCCGGCTTACAGCCCCTTGACCGCGTAGATGCCGGCGGCGTTGCGCCAGTAGCCCTTGTAGTCCATGCCGTAACCGAAGATGTAGCGGTCGATGCACTGCAGACCCACGTAGTTGGCCTTCAGGTCCGGGCGAGCCTTGCGATCGTGCTCCTTGTCGATCAGCACCGCCGTATGCACGGCACGCGCGCCGGCATGGCGGCAGAAATCGATGATCGCACCAAGGGTATGCCCCTCATCGAGGATGTCGTCGATGATCAGCACATCGCGGTCGATGAACGAAACTTCCGGCTTGGCCTTCCAGAACAGCTCGCCACCGCTGGTTTCGTTGCGGTAACGCGTAGCGTGCAGGTAGGACGCCTCCAGCGGGAAATTCAGCTTGGTCAGCAGCTTGCCAGAGAAGATCAGGCCACCGTTCATCACGCAGAACACCACCGGGTTGCACTCGGCCAGCTCGGCATTGATCTGGCTGGCGACCTGGTCGATGGCCGCTTCCACCTCTGCTTCGGTATACAGGCAGTCGGCTTCCGCCATGACTTGGCGAATGTGCGCGAGATCGGCGGACATGATGTGCTCTCTCTTGGTAGGGCTGAAGAATGACAGCGAACAGCTTGAAAACTGATCGAGCCGTCAAATAAAAGCGGGCAAAGGTACAGACCCGGGCAACGCTTGCCAAGTATCGACTGACCAGCGTAGCCGATGCACGGCGCGGGACATCGTGACTCATCAGTCACCCACCACTTGGCATGTGCAATGCTTTAATCTAACGCGATTTTTCCCAGAGCCCCGTTGGAGATCCCAGCCCATGCCCACTCGCGAGATCCGCCACCCGCTGATCCGTCACAAAATCGGCCTGATGCGCCGCGCCGATATCAGCACCAAGAATTTCCGTGAGCTGGCCCAGGAAGTGGGCGCCCTGCTGACTTATGAAGCCACCAACGACCTGCCACTGGAAGCCTACGACATCGAAGGCTGGGCGGGCACGGTGCAGGTCGAGAAGATCGCCGGCAAGAAAATCACCGTGGTACCCATCCTGCGCGCCGGCATCGGCATGCTCGACGGCGTGCTCAGCCTGATTCCCGGCGCCAAGGTCAGCGCTGTGGGCGTGGCGCGCAACGAGGAAACCCTCGAAGCACACACCTACCTGGAAAAGCTCGCGCCGGAAATCGACGAACGCCTGGCCCTGATCATTGACCCGATGCTGGCCACCGGCGGCTCGATGGTCGCCACCATCGACCTGCTGAAGAAGGCCGGCTGCCGGGACATTCGCGCCATGGTCCTGGTCGCTGCGCCCGAAGGCATCAAGGCGGTCGAGCAGGCTCACCCGGATGTGACCATCTTCACCGCCTCCATCGATCAGCGTCTGAACGAGCACGGCTACATCATCCCGGGCCTGGGCGATGCCGGTGACAAGATCTTCGGCACCAAGCAGAAGGACGCCTGACATGTCGCAGACGGAATTCAACGAGCCGCTGTGGCGCCAGGGTATCTCTGGCGCGCAGATGCTGTTCGTGGCTTTCGGCGCCTTGGTGCTGATGCCGCTGATCACCGGCATGGACCCTAACGTCGCGCTGTTCACCGCGGGTATCGGCACCCTGCTGTTCCAACTGGTGACCAAGCGCCAGGTGCCGGTGTTCCTGGCCTCCAGCTTCGCCTTCATCGCCCCGATCCTGGCGGCCAAGGGCGAGTTCGGCCTGCCTGCGGTGATGGGCGGCGTGATCGCTGCCGGTGTGGTCTACATCCTGCTCTCGGCGCTGGTCAAACTGCGCGGTCCCAGCTTCATCGACCGTCTGCTGCCGCCGGTGGTGATCGCCCCGGTGATCATCTCCATCGGCTTGGCGCTGTCGCCAGTGGCGGTGAACATGGCCATGGGCAAGGCCGGTGATGGCAGTGTCGAACTGGTGCCCTACACCACCGCGATGATGATCTCGATGCCGGCGCTGATCACCACCCTGCTGGTGGCCGTGCTGGGTCGCGGCATCTTCCGCCTGGTACCGATCCTCGCCGGCATCGCTGTCGGCTGCGCCATCGCCGCCGTGCTCGGGGTGATCGACACCACAGCCGTCGATCAGGCGGCCTGGCTCGCCGTGCCCAACTTCGTCACCCCGGAACTGCACTGGGGCGCCATTCTGTACATGGTGCCGGTCGCACTGGCACCAGCCATCGAGCACATCGGCGGCGTGGTGGCGATTGGCAACGTGACCGGTAAGAACTTCGTCAAGAAACCAGGCCTACATCGCACCCTGCTGGGCGACGGCCTCGCCACGTCGGCAGCCGGCCTGTTCGGTGGCCCGCCCAATACCACCTACGCCGAAGTCACCGGTGCGGTGATGCTGACCAAGAGCTACAACCCGAAGATCATGACCTGGGCAGCGGTATTCGCCATTGCCCTGGCCTTCATCGGCAAGTTCGGCGTGGCCCTGCAGAGCATTCCGGTCCCCGTGATGGGCGGCATTCTCTGCCTGCTGTTCGGCTCTATCGCCGTGGTCGGTCTCAATACTCTGATCCGCCATCAGGTCGACCTTTCCGAAGCACGCAACCTGATCATCGTTTCGGTGACTCTGGTGTTCGGCATCGGCGGCATGGTCATCGGCGGCAAGGAGTTCGCCCTGTCAGGGATTTCCCTGTGCGCGATCACTGCCCTGCTGCTCAATCTGGTGCTGCCAGGTGGCGCTGGCTGGAAGCAACGGGAACCGGAAGAAGCCTGATTCCGGCGCCCAATAAAAAGCCCCGGTCGACCCGGGGCTTTTTTGTGCCTGTGCGAGAACTTACCAGCCGACACCAAAGCCAAGGGTATAACGGGTTTCGTCCAGATCACCCTCGGCACCACTGACGATATCCTTCTCGGCCTTCATGTTCAGCGACGCCCAGTCGGTGACCTTGTAGCGCAGGCCCACTTCGGCATCCAGGCTGTAATCGGCCACGCCCTCGAGCGGTTTGCTGACCTCACCGGAGCTGAACAGCTCCACGGTCTTGCCAATCAGGTAGCGGTTGTAGTCCCACTTCATGCTCAGCGCGTAGAAACGGTCCTGCTCGCCGTTGTTGTAGCGATAGTCGCTGCGGTTGGCCAGGGTGGCGATGGAGAACGCGCCCAGCTCGTCATCCCAGAACTGGTAACCAGGGCCGGTACCCAGGGTACGCTGGCGCTCGACCTCTTCGATACGGTCGCGCTTGTACTCGAAACGCCCCTGCCAGAACCATTTTTCCGTGAGGAAACGGTCGAGCGCGTACTCGGCGCTCCAGTTATCCGTGCTGACCACATCGTTCTTCAGCTCGCGGTTGTACTCGGCCTGCGCGTTGTGACGCCACAGGCCATGACGCGCCTGGGTCTTGATGTCGACATCGTAGTCGTCGGAGTCGCGCTCGCCGCGTTTGTAATCCAAAGCCAGACCGACGTTACCCTTCCAGGTGAAGTCCTCCACCAGCGGCTTGGGCTTCATGATCTGCTCGATCTGCGTCAACTCGACGGTGGTCGGCGCATCGCCATTGGCTAGCGTCACCTTGCCAGGCTCAGCGGCAAGCAACGCCTTGGCACGCTCGCCATTGACCGGCCCGAGCTTGACCAGCAGCTCGTGATCACTTTCCAGGGTGGCGATCTTCTTCCAGTCCAGCGGGATGGAGCCGCCGTAGTCGGTCTCCAGCAGCAGCTTGCTACCGTCGAAGAAGCGGATGGTGCCGGAGAGACGGTCACCGTTCTTCAACCAGACGGTATCGGCGAAGGTGGCAGAACTGCACAGAGCGATGCTCAGGCCTAGCAGGGACAGCGATGTAGGACGCGACATAAGTTGGATAACGGCGTTAGTGGGCGAAAGCCGGGCATTATCCGCAACCCCGGCGCCAGAGCAACAGCTGACCGGGTCGAATACGCAGAGTTCATCTTTTTCCGTCGAGCGGCGATCCGTCGGGCGGCGTTCCGTTTGGGCAACACGCCGCCAGACGGCATCACCATCCCACGCCGACACCAATCAGATAATGCCGATCCGAAACCGTCTGCCCCTGTGCACGCAACTGATCCAGTTCGTACAGGAGCGATAAACGCGCCCACTGGTTGAGGCGGTAACGCAGGCCGAACTCACTGTCGAGCACGTAGTCGATTTCTTTGATATGGGGGATCTGCAATTCGGCGTTGGCATAGAATTCCAGCCGCGTCCCCCACAGCAAGCGCTTGTAATCCAACTCCAGCGACGTGGTATTGAACGCCAGATCGGCAACGTCCGACTCCAGACGCACGCGATTGAACTGGCCAATCAGGTCAAAACGCCCCAGCTCATCATCCCAAAAGCGATAACCGGGCCCAGTGCCGACGATGCGCTGGCGGTCGACCGCCTCGAACTCGTCCTCGGTCTGCTGTACACCCACCCGCCAAAACCAGTGCTCGGTGAAAAAGCGATCGAGGTCGTACTCCAGCTCCCAGTTATCCTCGACCTTTCTGTCGTTCTTGGTTTCACGCTCCAGCTCGCCACTGAGCACATGGCGCCAGCGCCCATGCTCGACACGGGTATTGCCCTTGACCTTCCATTCGTCGACGTCGTTCTGGTTACGCTTCATGTCCAGCTTGGCATCGAGATTGCCTTCCCATAGACGATCCTCCAGCAGCGGCCGCGGTGGCACCAGGCGTTTGATCTGCGCCAGCGGCAAGGTGTACTCGCGCTCGCCCTGCACCCGCACCATGCCACTACCAGCCGCAGCCAACCTTTCGCTGCGTTCGTTGTCGAAGCCGCTGCGGCGCACCAGCAAGGGCTTGTCCGAACTGAGGGTATCGATATCCTTCCAGTCGATCAGCACCTGACCGGCATATTTGGTCTTGAGCGCCAGCTTGCCGCCGTCGAGCAGGATGATCTCACCGCTGAGACGATCACCGTTGTTCAACCAAACGGTATCGGCCCAGATCGGGGCAGCCAGGGTAAAAAGGAACAAGGCGATCACTAGGCGCATGATAAGGACGAACCCTATGGGCAAGACGAAACCGCCAGAGTCTGCATGGCCGGCGCCGCCACCGGCAAGCGTGGATGCGCGTCGCGAAGCGCTGTATCTGGTATTGGCGCAAGTGCCAGAGGGCAAAGTCGTCAGCTATGGCGAACTGGCCCAACTGGCCGGTCTTGGCCGCGCCGCGCGCTGGGTCGGTAGAACGCTGAGCCAACTGCCGGACGGCACCACGCTGCCCTGGCATCGGGTGATCGCCGCTGGCGGGCGCCTCAGCCTGGCCGCTGGCAGCCCTTCCGGCGCCGAACAACGGGCGCGCCTGCGTGCAGAGGGCATCAGCATCCTGAACGAACGTGTGGATATGCGCCGTCACGGCTGGCGCCCGATGGAGCACAGCAGTTAGAGTGCGCCCTACCAAGAAGCCCCCCTGCCCAGATTCGAGCCTGATGCCACGCAAATCCTGGCGAGAAGCCCTCGCGACCTATGCCAATCCCGCCACACTGGCTCTGCTACTTCTGGGCTTCGCCGCCGGCCTGCCCTACATGCTGGTGTTCTCGACCCTTTCGGTGTGGCTACGCGAAGCCGGTGTAGCGCGCGAAACCATCGGTTTCGCCAGCCTCATCGGCCTGGCCTACGCCTTCAAATGGGTGTGGGCGCCGATGCTTGATCAATGGCGCCTGCCGCTGCTGGGCAAGCTTGGCCGACGCCGCTCCTGGCTGGTGCTGTCGCAGGTACTGGTCGCCATCGGCCTGATCGGCATGGCCTATTACGATCCGCAGACGCATCTGTCCTCGCTGATCGCCCTCGCCGTACTGGTGGCCTTCGCTTCGGCCACTCAGGACATTGCCGTCGATGCCTACCGCCTGGAAATTCTCGGCGACGAGCATCAGGCCGCGCTGGCTGCGGCCTACATGACCGGCTACCGGGTTGCGGCGCTGCTGGCCACCGCCGGCGCGCTGTATTTCGCCGAAGGCTTTGGTTCGACCGCCAAGAACTATCAGTTCAGCGCCTGGACCGGCACCTACATGCTCTTCGCCCTGCTGATGTTGCCGGGCCTGCTCACCTCCATCTGGATGCGCGAGCCGCCAGCGCCGCCGCATATCAATGTCGCGCCGCCCAAGCACGGCTTCTTCCACCAACTGCTGGCGATAAGCGCGGTCATCGTACTGATCATCGCCGTGCCGACCATGTTCATCCAGTTCTATCAGAGCGATCTGGTGCCGATGCTGCTTGGCGACGTCAGCATGCAGGAGCTGCTCTACAACGACCGCGCCTTCCTGCGCGCCATGCTCTACAGCACCCTGGCCTGCGTCTGTGCATCCGGACTGTTCTGGGGCGGGCTGGCGCCGGTACTGAAAACGGCTGCGGCGAGGTACGGGTTCTTCCACCAACTACTTTCCGTGCTGCTGCTGATCATCCTGCTGATCGCGATCCCGGCAATGGTCACCCAGTTCTACGAAAGTGACCTGATGCTGCTATTACAGGGCCAGGTAAGCCTGCAAGATTTGCTGTACTACGACCGCGCCTTCCTGCGCGCGCTGCTCTATACCCTGCTCACCAGCCTGTCGATTTCCAGCCTGTTCTGGGGTGGCATGGCACCGGTGCTGACGCCGATCAACGACTTCATCGTGCGCTATCGCTGGCAGGCCCTGCTGCTGCTGAGCCTGATCGCCACCTATCGTCTGTCTGATACCGTGATGGGCGTGATGGCCAACGTCTTCTACATCGACCAGGGCTTCACCAAAGAGCAGATCGCCAGTGTCAGCAAGGTCTTCGGCCTGGTGATGACATTGCTCGGCGCCGGGGTCGGCGGCCTGCTGATCGTGCGCTTCGGCATCATGCCGATTCTGCTGATCGGCGCTACCGCATCGGCGGCCACCAACCTGATGTTCATGCTGCTGGTGGGCATGGGTCCGCACCTGAACATGCTTATCGTCACCATCAGTTGCGACAACTTCAGCGCCGGCCTGGCCACCTCGGCGTTCGTCGCCTACCTGTCGAGCCTGACCAATCTGAAATTCTCGGCCACCCAATACGCCTTGCTCAGCTCCATCATGCTGCTGCTGCCGCGCCTGATCGGCGGCTATTCCGGGGTGATGGTGGAAAGCCTCGGCTACGCCCACTTCTTCCTGGCCACGGCGTTGATGGGTATACCGACACTGCTGCTCATCATCATTCAGTGGCGCCGCGACAAGCGCCAAGCGCGGCCTGAGACGACACCGCCTGCTGTCGAGCAAGTCTGACACGCAGGTAGAAAAAAAGCCCCGGATCGACCGGGGCTTTTCATTTCAGCGGCCTTACTCGGCTTTGGCCAGATGCACCACGCGCTGCGGGAACGGAATACCGATACCCGCCTCGGTCAGACGCTCCTTGGCCTGCTCGGTAAAGGAGAAGGTCACCGGCCAGAAATCACCGGTAGCCACCCACACGCGCAGCGACAGGTTGACCGCACTGTCACCCAGGCCGGTCACGAACACCACCGGCGCCGGCTCGACGTGCACACGCGGGTCCTGGGCGATTTCCAGCAGCACCTCACGCGCACGCTTGATGTCGCTGGAATAATCGATACCGATATTGATATCGGCACGACGGCGCGGCTCGCGCGAGAAATTGGTGATATGCCCATTGGACAGCGCACCGTTGGGCACGATCACCACCTTGTTATCGCCTGTCTTCAGCGTGGTATGGAATATCTGAATGCTATCGACGCTGCCGGACACGCCCTGCGCCTCGATCCAGTCGCCAGCGCGAAACGGACGAAACAGCATGATCAGCACCCCGCCGGCGAAGTTGGCCAGGCTGCCCTGCAAAGCCAGGCCGATGGCCAGACCCGCCGCACCGATCATGGCGATGAACGAAGTGGTCTCCACACCGATCATCGACGCCACGCTGATCAACAGCAGAACGCGCAGCACGATACTGACCAGGCTGCTGATAAAGCTGCTCAGTGCACGATCCACCTTGCGCGCTTCGAGCAGGCTGCCGATGCTCGATGTCAGCCGACTGATCAGCCACCAGCCGATCAGCAACGTGATCACTGCCAGGGTCAGCTTGCCACTGTACTCCAGCACCACCGGCAGCCAGGCCTCGGACATTTTCACCAGATCGTCGACGTTCATCTCCATAGGGGTACTCCCGTTTTCCTGTACGTGAAACAAAACCGCCATGGCTTGCCATGGCGGTCAAAATGCTATCAACCCAGGGTGCGACGCCTCAGCGCCACAAAGGTTCAATCGCGGAAGTTGTTGTACTGCAGCGGCATGCCGAACTCATGGCCACGCAGCAGGGCGATGGCTTCCTGCAGGTCGTCACGCTTCTTGCCGGTGACACGAACCTGCTCACCCTGGATGGCGGCCTGCACCTTGAGCTTGGCGTCCTTGATGTGGGCGACGATCTTCTTCGCCAGCTCCTTGTCGATACCTTCACGGAAGGTGACTTCCTGCTTCATGACCTTGCCCGAGGCGTAGGGCTCCTTGGTTTCCAGGCATTGGCAGTCGATCTTGCGCTTGACCAGGCTGCTGCGCACGATGTCGAGCATCTGCTCGAGCATGAACTCGGCTTCAGCGGTCAAGGTCAGCGCCTTGTCCTTGCTCTCGATGCTGCATTTGCCACGCAGGTCGAAGCGGCGGTCGAGCTCCTTGATGGCATTGTCGACCGCATTGGTCAGTTCGTGTTTGTCCAGTTCAGACACGATGTCGAACGAAGGCATGAGTGGGCTCCTGATGGACGGCGCGATCCTCTTCACGGAGTGAACGCGCCTGACTTGACGATAACTATGGCGGGCTCATTATATCCAGACTGATACGCGCCGTTTGGCGTCCTTCCTCTCTGCCTGCGAGTCTACCCCATGCCCAACCCCCATCTCAGCATCCTGGTGGTGGACGACGCCAAGTTCTCCAGCGCCATGATCGGTCGCGCACTGAGCCAGGCCGGCTATCAGGACGTGCGCTTCGCCAGCAGCGCCAGCGAAGCGCTGCAGCTGCTCGAGCAGCGTCCAGCCAGTGTGCTGCTGGCCGACTGGCTGATGCCCGAAATCGACGGCCTGGAGCTGACAGCTCGCGTGCGCCAGCTGGACGAAACCGCCGATCACTACACCTACATCATCCTGCTGACCGGCAAGGAAGGCGAAAACGTGCTCGGCGAAGCCTTCGACCGTGGCGTCGATGACTTCATCAGCAAGGCGGCGATGAACGAGCAACTGGTGCCACGCGTCTACGCCGCCGACCGTCTGTGCAACACCCTGCAGCGCCTGCTGCACGAAAATCGCATGCTCACCCAGAACATCGCCAGTCTGGAGCGGCGCAATCTAGTCGATCCGCTCACAGGCCTGGGCAACCCGCGCTATCTGCGCCAGAAGCTCACCGACAGCCTGCGTCAGATCGAATCGCGCGGCGGCGCCGTGTGCTACCTGCTGATCGGTTTGCAGGACGCCGGTCAGTTGCGCAGCCAGTACGGCGACCGCTTCTTCAACGAACTGCTACATAGCGTCGCACGACGCCTGCAGCAGCTTGTCAGACCACTGGACGTACTGACGCGCCTGGATGACAACCACTTCGGCCTGATCACCCTACTCGAAGACCTGCACGAGTGCTCGCCGAGCAGCTTCAAGCGCCTGCACGAAGGCCTCAACTTCAAGGCCTTCAAGACCAGCGAGGGCTTCATTACGCTGAAAGCTGGCATCAGCCTGGTCGGTCTGGACGCCAAGGCACTGCCCACCGACCCCGAACAACTGATTCAGCATGCGCAAAATCTGCTGCCAGAGTCTTACGCCAGCGGCCGGGTCGCCGCCATGCGTCTGCCGCTGCCGTGACCTGGCACATCCTCGGCGCTGGCAGCCTCGGCAGCCTCTGGGCCGCACGCCTGGCTCGTGCCGGCCTGCCGGTCAGGCTCATCCTGCGCAACCGGCAACGCCTCGAAGCCTATCAGCAGGCCGGCGGCCTGACGCTGATCGAAGCAGGGCAGGCCCAGCAGTACGCCATTCCTGCGGAGCTGCCACAAACGGACACGCCAATCCATCGCCTGCTGCTGGCCTGCAAGGCCTATGACGCACAAAGCGCGGTGGCGACCGTCGCTAAGCGTCTGGCGCCTGGCGCCGAGCTGCTGCTGTTGCAGAATGGCCTGGGTAGCCAGGATGAAGTCGCCCAGCGCTTGTCGAGCCAGCGCTGCGTGTTCGTCTCCAGTACAGAAGGCGCCTTTCGTTCCGCCGACTTTCAGGTGGTGTTCGCCGGTAACGGTCACAACTGGCTAGGCGACCCGAGCGATCCCCGACCACCAACCTGGCTGGACGAGCTGCAGCGCGCCGCCATCGCTCACCAGTGGAGCCCGGATATCCTCGCGCGCTCATGGCGCAAGCTGGCGCTGAACTGTGCGATCAACCCGCTCACCGTACTGCACGACTGCCACAATGGTGGCCTGCTCGAACACCCGGCCGAAATTGCCACACTGTGCGCAGAACTCGGCGAGCTGCTGCAGCGCTGCGGCCAGCCCGCAGCCGCAGAGAATCTGCATGAAGAGGTACAGCGCGTAATCAGCGCCACTGCGGCGAACTACTCGTCCATGCATCAGGACGTGGCACAGGGGCGTCGCACCGAGATCAGCTATCTGCTTGGCTACGCCTGCGCCGCGGCGCAGCGTCATCAACTGCCTGTGCCGCACCTGCAGCATCTGCAGCAGCGCCTGCTCAGGTATCTCGACGACCGTGGCCTGCCGTTGAACTAACGGCCCGGGCCGTGGCAATGACCGCCCTGGCGCGCTAACCTGCCGTCCTCACTCGCCACAACGATAACCCCATGAGACTGCGTCAGCGCCTCGAAAACCTGCCAGTGGGCCGCAAACTGCTTGCTGCGCTGCTGGTGCTGCTTGCCGCGGTGATGCTGGTGGCAAACCTGGCCTTCATCAGCGCAGCCTACTGGATCACCCAGGAGAGCATGGCACCGCAAGCCCTGCACACCCTCGGTCGACTCATTGCCAGCCCGACGCTGAGCAAGGAAGCCCTGTACTCGTCGGCCTCGGCCGAGGCCGTACTCAAACGCCTGGACGATTATGCCCCCCTGCGTGCAGCGGTTATCTACGACAGCAACGGCAATAGCCTGGCACAGCTGCAGAGAGGGGAAAGACTGCAGCTGCCGCAGCAACTGAGCCAGCTGCAGCACTGGCGCGAAACGGCCTTTCGCACCAACCTGCTGGTCGACCTGCCGCACCCCAGCGGTCGTCCCGGCGCCCTGCTGCTGGTGGCCTCCAGCGAACTGCCCGGCGCTTTCTATACCGGAACCCTGACCGCCAGCCTGGTGATTCTGGCTTTCAGCGTGCTGCTGTGGATGCTGGTGGCCAGGCAGATCAAACGCCTGGTGACCAAACCCATTCGCCGACTGGAAGAACTGTCACGCCAGGTCACCCGCGAAGAGAACTATGCGCTGCGTGCCAATCGCGGCAATCAGGACGAGATCGGCAGTCTGGCCGATGCCTTCAACACCATGCTGATGCGCATGGAGGCCCGCGAGCAGCAGCTCAAGCGCGCCCGCGACGACGCCCAGCAGGCCTTCGATCAGGCGCAGAGCCTGGCCGAGGAAACCCGCCACTCCAACCGCAAGCTGGAACTGGAAGTACAGGTGCGCAGCAAGATCGAGAAGAAGCTCACCGGCTTTCAGAACTACCTCAACAGCATCATCGACTCCATGCCCTCGGCGCTGATCGCCCTCGACGAACAGCTCTACGTGACACAGTGGAATCAGGAGGCCAGCGCCCTGTCCGGTACGCGCCTGGAAGAAGCGCTGAACCAGCCGGTATTTCTCGCGTTCCCGCCACTCAAACCCTTTCTCGCGCAGCTAAAACGCACCGCCGAGCAGCATCGTGTGGAGAAGATCGAGCGCGTTACCTGGAGCAAGGACGAAGACCCCCACCATTACGCCCTGACCTTCTACCCACTGATGGGTGGCACCGGACGTGGGGTGGTGATCCGTATCGACGACATCACCCAGCGCCTGGCCCTCGAAGAGATGATGGTGCAGTCGGAAAAGATGCTCTCCGTCGGCGGCCTGGCGGCGGGCATGGCGCACGAAATCAACAACCCGCTCGGCGCCATCCTGCACAACGTGCAGAACATACGCCGGCGCCTGTCGCCGGACCTGGAAAAGAACCTCGAACGGGCCGAACAGGCCGGTGTCAGCCTGGCAGCCATCCAGCACTACATGGAGGCGCGCGAAATCCCACGGCTGCTCGATGGCATCCAGCAGGCCGGCCAGCGCGCCGCCAAGATCGTCAGCCACATGCTCAGCTTCAGCCGGCGCAGCGACCGTCAGCTCTCACCGTGCGACCTGCCGGCACTGATCGATCAGGCCCTGGAAATTGCCGGCAATGACTTTGACCTGGCCGACAGTTTCGACTTCAAGACCCTGGAGATCGTGCGTCAGTTCGACCCGCTGCTGGGCCCGGCGGCCGGTACCGCCAACGAGCTGGAACAGGTGCTGCTCAACCTGCTGAAGAACGCCGCCCAGGCCATCCACCAGCGCGACGAGGAGGCCGAACCTGGTCGCATCATCCTGCGCACTCGGCAGGCAGGTAGCTGGGCGGAAGTTCAGGTGGAGGACAACGGCACTGGCATGAGCGAAGCGGTGCGCAAACGTATCTTCGAACCCTTTTTCACCACCAAGGAGGTCGGCCAGGGCACCGGATTGGGCCTGGCGGTCTCCTATTTCATCATCACCAACAATCATAAAGGGCAGATGGAAGTGCACTCGACGCCCGGCCAGGGCACCTGTTTCACCCTGCGCCTGCCGCTGGCCTCGCTGCCCGATCACACAGGACTCTGAGACATGGGTTTTCGCCTCTCGAAGATCTACACGCGCACTGGCGACAAAGGAGAAACCGGGTTGGCCGACGGCCGCCGAGTCGGCAAGGATCACCCACGCATCGAAGCCATCGGCGAGCTGGACACGCTCAACAGCCAGCTCGGCCTGCTGCTCGCCGAACTGGATGATGCCGCGACCACCTGGCCGGCACTCAAGGAGATCAGCGACGTACTGAGCCCCTGCCAGCACCGTCTGTTCGACCTCGGTGGCGAACTGGCCATGCCCGAATATCAGGCCCTGCAACAGGTGGAAATCGAACGCCTGGAAGCCGCCATCGACCGCTGGAACGAAGAAGTCGGGCCACTGGAAAACTTCATCCTGCCCGGCGGCTCCAGGCTGATTGCCCAAGCCCATGTCTGCCGCAGCCTGGCCCGCAGTTGCGAACGCCGCTGCCAGCACCTCAATGCTGTCGAGCCATTGCGCGGTGAAGGCCTGGCCTACGTCAACCGCCTGTCTGACCTGCTGTTCGTCGCCGCCCGCCTGATCGCCAAACGCCAAGGCATCGCCGAAGTGCTGTGGAAGGCGGCAGACAAGCCGTAGAAGTGCGCCAGACCTGTAGGAGCGAATTCATTCGCGATCGGTGCCATCTGCTCTTCGCGGATAAATCCGCTCCTACCGACCGTGTATACAGGGTCGTAGGGCGTACTCGCGGAGCAGTACGCCATTCTTGAGTAGGATGATGGGTTGCGGAGCCAGGTCTGGTATGAACCTGCGGACTGTTCGCCTAGGCTCCTGAGTCCGCCCTACGGCCAGAACGCGCGGATACCCGCCACGCCTTGGGCGCCGATCTGCCAGGCACGCTCGATATCGGCCGGGCCGACACCGCCCAGCAGATAAGCCGGCAGGTTGAAATGCGTCAGCAGCTCGCTCGCGGCCTCCCAGCCCAGCGGCTGCGCATCGGGATGCGTTGCGGTCGCCTGCACCGGGGACAGGGTGACGAAGTCCACGCCCATCTGCGCCGCCAGCGCCAGCTCATCGGCATTGTGGCAGGACGCCGCCAGCCAGCGATCGTCAGGGAAAGGGCGACCGCCAGCGGCATATTTGTGTAGCTGCTCGGCCGTCAGGTGCCAGCCAGCGGCAGGGAAGTCGCCCAGCCACTCCAGCGGCCCCTTTAGCATCAGCTGCGCCTTGCCGGCACACAGGCCCTGCACGTCGACGGCCAAGTCGCGGTATTGCGGGTCGAACATGTTAGGCGCGCGCAGCTGAACCAGCCGTACCCCCTGTGCCAGAGCACTGCGGATACCGGCAAGCAGTTCGCTCGGCTGCAGACCATCCGGGGTAATCAGGTAGCGCTCGGGCAAACGTGCGGCGGCGACTATGGGTTTGTTGGCGGCGGGAAACTGGTATTCCAGCAACTGCCGCTCGCTGACCCAGGCCAATGGCTGGCCCTCGGCGCCATGCGGTTCACCACTGAAGGCCGAGACTTCCCAGACATCCAGCAGGACCTGCTTGTCCGGGTAGTCATGGCGAATTTGGATCAGCGGGCGCGCAGCCTGTGGACGAATGCCCAGTTCCTCTTCCAGCTCGCGATCGAGGGCGACCCGCACGGCCTCGCCTTCCTCCACCTTGCCGCCGGGAAACTCCCACAGACCGCCCTGGTGTTTATCCTCGGGCCGTCTGGCGATCAGGATGCGTCCATCGACACCCCGAATCACCGCTGCTGCGACATGAACGCGTTTCACCCCTTCACCTCCTGCAATGCTGCCTGATACCAGCGCTGGAACGCCGGCCAGCGGTAGACGGTTTCGACATAGGCCGCCGCCGTTGTCGGCAGCGCCACATGATAACTGCGCAGACGCGCGGCGACCGGCGCGTAGAAGGCATCGGCAATGCTGGCCTGACCGAACAGATAGTTGCCGGTGCTGGCGAAGCGTTCGCGGCAATCGGCCCAGATCGCGCAAATGCGATCGATATCGGCCTGCGCCGCGTCCGGCAGCTCGGTCAGCGCTTTATCACGCGCCAGATCCATCGGCAGGTGGCTGCGCAGGGCACTGAAGCCACTGTGCATTTCCGCGCAGACACTACGCGCCAAGGCGCGGGCCTGGCGATCCTGCGGCCACAGCAACGCCTCGGGGTAGCACTCGGCCAGATACTCGGCTATCGCCAGGGAATCCCACACCGGCCCTTGCTCGGTGAGCAACACAGGCACCTTGCCTGTGGGCGAGTGACGCAGCAGTTGCGCGCGGCTGTCAGGCTGATACAGACGTACCAGCACCTCCTCGCATTCTACGCCGGCCAGCTCAACCGTCAGCGCGGCGCGCAACGACCAGGAGGAATAGTTCTTGTCGCCAATCACCAGTTTCAGGGCCATCTCGCGCGTCCTCGGGAATGAAGTCACTCGACGTTAAAAGCCCGCACCCCGAATAGCAAATTCCCGCGCGTCATGGGGCATGAGGCGCGGGAATAGAGACAGCCGGACGCGATCAGGTACGGTATTCGGCGTTGATCTTGACGTACTCGTGGGACAGGTCGGTGGTCCAGATGGTCTCGCTGCAGGTGCCGCGCCCCAGCTCGATACGAATGGTGATCTCCTCACGGGCCATCACCGCTGCGCCCTGCTCTTCGGTGTAGCTGGTCGCGCGGCAGCCCTTGCTGGCGATGCAGACTTCACCGAGGAACACATCGATCTTGCTCACGTCCAGTTGCGGCACACCGGCATAGCCCACGGCGGCGAGGATGCGCCCCCAGTTCGGGTCGGAGGCGAACAGCGCGGTCTTGATCAGCGGCGAATGGGCCACAGCGTAAGCCACGTCCAGGCACTCCTGGTGGGTGCCACCGCCATTGACCTGCACGGTGACGAACTTGGTCGCGCCCTCACCGTCACGGACGATGGCCTGCGCCACCTCCATGAACACCTCGAACACGGCCTGCTTGAGCTTGGCGAACAGCTCGCCGGAGGCCTCGGTGATTTCCGCCAGGGCCGCCTGGCCGGTGGCGATCAGCATGCAGCAGTCGTTGGTGGAGGTGTCGCCGTCGATGGTGATGCGGTTGAACGACTTGTTCGCCGCATCGCGCACCAGATCCTGCAGCACGCCCTGGGCGACCTTGGCGTCGGTGGCGATATAGCCGAGCATGGTGGCCATGTTCGGCCGGATCATGCCGGCGCCCTTGCTGATGCCGGTGACGGTGATGGTCACGCCATCGTGCTGGAACTGCCGGCTGGCGCCCTTGGGTAGGGTATCGGTGGTCATGATGCCAGTGGCCGCCGCTTCCCAGTTGTCGGCCTTGAGATCATCCAGCGCCGCCTGCAAGGCGGACTCGATCTTCTCGACCGGCAGTGGCTCGCCGATCACACCGGTGGAGAACGGCAGCACGGCGCTCTCGCTTACACCGGTCAGCTCGGCCAGACGCGCGCAGGCACGGCGCGCACGGGCTAGGCCGTCGGCGCCGGTACCGGCATTGGCATTGCCGGTGTTGGTCAGCAGGTAACGCACTTCACCACCCAGACGCTCGCGAGTGATCAGCACAGGGGCTGCGCAGAAGGCGTTGGTGGTGGTCACCCCGGCGATACGCGAACCTTCGGCACAACGCATCACCACCACATCCTTGCGCCCCGGACGCTTGATGCCGGCCGAGGCGATGCCCAACTCGAAACCAGGAACCGGGTGCAGGGTAGACAGCGGGCCAAGACCAACAGCCATAAGGTGAGCTCCTTGTGAGACGTTACCGACCGCCAGGCGGTCTGAAAGATGGTAAAACGCCGCGAGCGGCAGAGCCGTCGCGGCGTCATCGAGGGCGGCGACAGCATAGCCGAAGCCCTCTCTACTGCAAGCGCCTTGGCAGGCCGTTGAAAAGCGTAGGCGAGGCAGCCAGTGCAATACCGATGGCGGCCCCACAAAAACAGGCGAAAAAGCGCAGTTTACGTGTTGTAAATGAGCATTTTGAGCCTGTTTTTAACGCAACAATGGCAACGCAGGTAGTTTTTCAACAGCCTGTTAGCGGCGCGCACCTGCCATGATCAGCCAATCTGACCGTGGCAGTGCTTGTACTTCTTGCCCGAACCACAAGGGCAGGGCTCGTTACGGCCAACCTTCGCCTCGGCACGCACAGGCACTGCGGCAACGGCGACGTCGCCCTCTTCGCCACCGGCTTCTTCAGCCGCCAGGGCCGAAGCGTCGGCGTGCTGGAACTGCATACGCTCGGCCATGGCTTCGGCCTCGCGGCGCAGTCGGGCTTCTTCTTCGGCCGGATCTTCGCGACGCACCTGAACGTGGCTGAGCACGCGGATGGCGTCACGTTTGATCGACTCCAGCAGTTCCTGGAACAGGGCGAAGGACTCGCGCTTGTATTCCTGCTTCGGGTTCTTCTGTGCATAACCGCGCAGGTGGATGCCGTGGCGCAGGTGATCCATGGTCGACAGGTGGTCTTTCCACAGATCGTCCAGCACACGCAGCAGAATCTGCTTCTCGAAGGTACGCAGGGCTTCGGCGCTGGCCTGGGTTTCCTTCTCGTTGTACGCGCTCAGCAGCTCGGCAAGGATGCGCTCACGAAGGGTTTCCTCGTACAGCTTGTCGTCTTCATCCAGCCACTGCTGGATCGGCAGCTTGATGCCGAAGTCGCTCTGCAGCGTCGACTCCAGGCCAGCCACGTCCCACTGTTCTGGCATCGACTGCGGCGGGATGTGGTTGTTGACTGCGGCGGTCAGTACTTCCTCGCGGAACTCGGCGATGGTGTCGCCAACACTCTCGGCGGCCAGCAGGCTGTTGCGCATGTGATAGATCACCTTGCGCTGCTCGTTGGCCACGTCGTCGAATTCGAGCAGTTGCTTACGCATGTCGAAGTTGCGGCCCTCGACCTTGCGCTGGGCCTTCTCGATGGCATTGGTGACCATGCGGTGCTCGATGGCCTCGCCGGACTGCATGCCCAGAGCCTTCATGAAGTTCTTCACCCGATCCGAGGCGAAGATGCGCATCAGATTGTCTTCCAGCGACAGGTAGAAGCGGCTGGAACCCGGGTCGCCCTGACGGCCGGCACGACCACGCAGTTGGTTGTCGATACGGCGCGATTCGTGACGTTCGGAAGCGATCACATGCAGGCCACCGGCCTCGATCACCTGCTGGTGACGCTTCTGCCATTCGGCCTTGATTTGCGCGATCTGCTCGTCAGTAGGATTCTCCAGGGCGGCGACTTCCACCTCCCAGTTGCCGCCAAGGAGGATGTCGGTACCACGACCGGCCATGTTGGTGGCGATGGTCAGCGCCCCCGGACGACCGGCCTGAGCGATGATCTCGGCTTCCTTGTCGTGGAACTTGGCGTTGAGCACCTTATGCTCGATGCCTTCCTTGTTCAGCAGTTGGCTGACGTACTCGGAGGTTTCGATGGTGGCAGTACCCACCAGGATCGGTCGGCCCTGGGCCTGGCAATCCTTGATGTCGGCGATGATCGCCTGGTACTTCTCTTCCTGGGTCAGATAGACCAGGTCGTTGAAGTCCTTGCGCGCGACCGGCTTGTTGGTCGGGATCACCATCACGTCCAGACCGTAGATCTGGCGGAATTCGAAGGCCTCGGTGTCGGCGGTACCGGTCATGCCGGACAGCTTGTTGTAGAGACGGAAGTAGTTCTGGAAGGTGGTCGAGGCCAGCGTCTGGCTCTCGGCCTGGATGTTCACCCCTTCCTTGGCCTCGATGGCCTGATGCAGGCCCTCGGAGAGGCGGCGGCCCGGCATGGTACGGCCGGTGTGCTCGTCGATCAGGATCACCTGACCGTGCTGCACGATGTATTCGACGTTGCGATTGAACAACTTGTGCGCACGCAGGCCCGCGTAAACGTGGGTCAGCAGACCGAGGTTGTGCGCCGAATAGAGGCTTTCGCCTTCGGCCAGCAGACCGGCAGCGGTGAGCATCTCCTCGACGTACTGGTGGCCGGCCTCGTTGAGTTCGACCTGGCGCGATTTCTCGTCGACCTTGTAGTGACCTTCCTGAGTCACCACGCCTTCCTCTTCCTCGATGTGCTGCTTGAGGCGCGGGATCAGCTTGTTGATCTCGATGTACAGCTTGGAGCTGTCTTCGGCCTGACCGGAGATGATCAGCGGGGTACGGGCTTCGTCGATGAGGATGGAGTCGACTTCGTCGATCACGGCGAAATTCAGCTCGCGCTGGAACTTGTCTTCCAGGCTGAATGCCATGTTGTCGCGCAGGTAGTCGAAACCGAATTCGTTGTTGGTGCCGTAGGTGATGTCAGCGGCATAGGCGGCGCGCTTCTCTTCCGGCGGCTGGAAGGGGGTGACGATACCCACGGTCAGGCCGAGGAACTCATACAACGGACGCATCCAGTTGGCGTCGCGGCGGGCCAGGTATTCGTTGACCGTGACCACGTGCACACCCTTGCCGGACAGCGCGTTGAGGTATACCGCCAGGGTACCTACCAGGGTCTTGCCCTCACCGGTACGCATCTCGGCGATCTTGCCTTCGTGCAGGGTCATACCACCGATCAGCTGCACATCGAAGTGGCGCATGCCCATCACTCGCTTGCCGGCCTCACGGGCCACGGCGAAGGCTTCGGGAAGCAGCTTGTCGAGGGTTTCGCCCTGAGCCAGACGGCCCTTGAACTCTTCGGTTTTGCCACGCAGTTGCTCGTCCGAGAGGGCGATCATCTGCTCTTCTAGGACGTTGACGGACTGCACCGCCTTGACCAAGCGTTTTACTTCACGCTCATTCTTGCTTCCGAAAAGTTTTTTAAACAGAGGCGCAAACATATCGACAGGATCTTCCGGCGAATGGATGGAGGTCGGCGCAAATCGCGACCTGGCAGCCAGCATGGCTGCGGGCGAAGGGGGCATTCTACCCGGAAAACTCAGGGAGGAAAGTGACGTTGTCAGCCCGTTGCTGCCGTGTGATGGCGCAGGCCACGCATCCCCGGTCAGCCAGGGGCGCAGCGTGAAACTCTATATGGGGGTCAATGCTGGCAATTCAAGGCCAGCCAGCGCCCCGGCTCACTCGACGCCGCTGGCGCGCGCGATGTAAAGGGCGGGATTGACCTGGCGGCCATCCTTGCTGACCTCGAAATGCACGTGATAACCGGTGGAGCGACCACTGCGGCCGACCTTGGCGATGGTCTGGCCACGCTGCACCAGATCACCGATCTGCACAGTATTGCTCTGGTTGTGGGCATAGAGCGTGACGTAGCCGTCAGCGTGACTGACTTCCACGGTATTGCCGTAACCATTCTTCCTGCCGGAAAAGGTCACCACGCCAGCGGCAACCGAGACCACGTCACTGCCGGGCTTGGCCGCGAAATCCATGCCCTTGTGGACACTGGCACGGCCGGTCAGCGGATGCACACGACGCCCGAAGGGTGACGACACATAACCTTGCAAAACCGGGCGACCGGAGAGGGTTTCCGCTTCACTCAAACGGCGCTCGCCAAGCAGTTGTTCGAGCACTTCCAATTGCTGCTCGCGACTGTCGACGCGCAGCGCCAGCTCATCCAGCGCACTCATGAAAGGTGGCGGCGCATAAGCCGAAACCCCCAGCGCATCTTCCGCACCGCCCTGGCCAACACTGAGGGAGAAGTCGAACTCGCCAGCATCCAGTTCCGCCAGTTCCGTGAGGCGTTCACCCAGGGCATCGAGCCGGGTAAGGCGTGCCTGCAAGTCCGCCACGTGCACGGCAAATGCATCGAGCTGACGCTGGGCGTCCTGGCGCACTGCGCCGACCTGCTCGCGCTGTTGGTCGAGCGCTTCGGCTAGCGAGGCGTCGAGCACTGGCTCGGTGGTCAACCACTTGGCGCCCATTGCAGCGCCAGCACCCAGACTCAGGACCAGCAGCAGGACAACCGACAGCAGCAACCAGCGCCGGTCTAGATGGATCGTTCGCGCCGAACCGTGACGGCTATTGAGCAAGATGATATGCATGGCTTCCCCTTTTCACAGAACACAGGCCGGCAGCAGGCTCTGCTACCATGACGGCTCTGCAACTTAAGGCTTCCTGCCATGACGTTTCGTCCCTTGCCGGCCCAGGCACCCGCTACGCTGCTACGCGAAGCCAAGCCCCTGAAAGCGCTGTTCGGTCAGGCGCAACGCCTTACCCACCTACAGCGTCTTGTCGATAGCCAGCTACAGCCTGCGGCCAGGGAACACTGTCATGTAGCGTCCTGGCGTGAGGGCTGTTTGCTATTGATAGTGACCGATGGCCACTGGGCAACACGCCTGCGTTATCAGCAAAGAAGACTGCAACGACAACTACAGGCGCTCGAAGAATTCGCGACCTTAACGAAAATCATGTTCAAGGTGCAACCTCAAGGCGGCAAGAATCGTGGAACCGGTCGCACCTTGCACTTGTCAGATAGCGCCGCGCAAAGCATCCAGGCGACAGCCGAAGGCATCAGCGACCCCAGGCTGCGCGCGGCACTTGAGCGCCTGGCCAGCCATACGCAGAAAGACCAATAAGCCCTCCGCTCCGCTCGTCGGTAAAACCCGTCTCGACGCATATGTCAGACAAATGGCGCCAGAATTCCTCAATCCAAAGCCAACTCCCCTGAGCGAGTTGCCATAAAAAAGGCCACCCGAAGGTGGCCTCAATTGAAGCTGGAAAGAGAGTAGGTTTACACCGCCGCAACCGGGCGCATGTAAGAGATCGGCGCGAGCGTGGCGTCCTCGAAGGTCACCATTTCCCAGGCATCGGTCTGCTCGATCAACGTACGCAGCAAACGATTGTTCAGTGCGTGACCAGACTTGAAGCCCTTGAACTCGCCAATCAGGCTGTTACCCAGCAAGTACAGATCGCCAATGGCATCGAGAATCTTGTGTTTGACGAATTCGTCCTCGTAACGCAGGCCGTCTTCGTTGAGCACGCGATATTCGTCGACCACGATAGCGTTTTCCACACTGCCACCGAGCGCCAGGTTCTGCGAACGCAGGAACTCGATGTCACGCATGAAGCCGAAGGTGCGGGCCCGGCTGACTTCCTTGACGAAAGACGTGCTGGAGAAATCCACACTGGCGCTCTGCGTGCGATTGCGGAACACGGGGTGATCGAAGTCGATCTCGAAGCTCACCTTGAAACCGTCGAAAGGTATGAAGGTGGCGCGCTTGTCGCCCTCCTCCACGGTCACCTCACGCAGGATGCGGATGAACTTCTTCGGCGCTTCCTGCTCCTGCAGGCCAGCGGATTGAATCAGGAATACAAAGGGACCAGCACTGCCATCCATGATCGGTACTTCGGACGCGGAGAGCTCGACGTAGGCGTTATCGATGCCCAGGCCTGCCATGGCCGAAAGCAGATGCTCTACCGTATCCACCTTGACATCACCATTGATCAACGTGGTCGACATGGTGGTTTCACCGACATTCCCGGCCAGCGCGCGGATTTCCACGACGGGGTCGAGGTCGGTACGACGAAACACGATACCGGTATCCACCGGAGCCGGCTTCAGGGTCAGGTAAACCTTCTCCCCCGAATGCAGGCCAACGCCGGTGGCACGGATGATGTTCTTCAGGGTGCGTTGTCTGATCATGGCTTGGCCGCTATATCGCTAGTTGCGAACTGTTTTCAACAATGGTCGGGAATGATAGCAGAACCGACCTTTGCTGAACACCAATCACCCATATACTCCTGATAAATTCCATCAATCAGCCTGGCGACGCAGGAACGCCGGAATATCCAGGTAATCGAGGTCATCCTGGGTATTGAGCTTGGCTGCAGTGGCCGCACCGCCATGACTCTGACGCTGCACGGTCGGACGCTCGTAGTCCTTGTAGTTGACCGACTGCTCGCTGCGCGGCTGCGCGGCAGGCTGCTGGGCAACCGGCTGGCTGACGGCGACCTGAACGGTGTTGTCGACCACCTTGACCGGCTTCTCCATACGCGCGCCGAGGCCGGTAGCGACCACGGTGACGTGCAGCTCGTCACGCATGTCGGCGTCGATCACAGTGCCGACCTTGACGGTGGCGTGCTCGGAAGCGAACTGTTCGATGATGTTACCCACATCGGAGTACTCACCCAGGGACAGGTCCGGACCGGCAGTGATGTTCACCAGAATGCCGCGCGCACCCTGAAGGTTGACGTCTTCCAGCAGCGGGTTGCGGATGGCCGCTTCGGTCGCTTCACGCGCACGGTTCGGACCGCTGGCGCAGCCGGTGCCCATCATGGCCATGCCCATTTCGCTCATCACGGTTTTCACGTCGGCGAAGTCGACGTTGATCATGCCCGGACGCTTGATGATGTCGGAGATACCGCGCACGGCACCGGCCAGCACGTCGTCAGCCTTGGCGAAGGCGGACAGCAGGCTGGCGTCCTTGCCGAGGATGGTCAGCAGCTTCTCGTTGGGGATGGTGATCAGCGAATCGACGCTCTCGGACAGCGCGCGGATGCCTTCATCGGCGATGACCATGCGCTTCTTGCCCTCGAACGGGAACGGACGGGTGACCACGGCCACGGTGAGGATACCGAGTTCCTTGGCCACCTCGGCGATCACCGGCGCAGCGCCGGTACCGGTACCACCACCCATGCCGGTGGTGATGAACACCATGTCGGTGCCGGCCAGCACTTCAGCGATGCGCTCGCGGTCTTCCAGCGCGGCCTGACGACCGACTTCCGGATTGGCGCCAGCACCCAAGCCTTTAGTCACGCCTGGGCCGAGTTGCAGCACGGTACGTGCGCCGATGTTTTTCAGCGCCTGCGCATCGGTGTTGGCGCAGATGAACTCGACGCCTTCGATGTTGCTGATCGCCATGTGATTGACTGCGTTGCCGCCGCCACCACCGACACCGATGACCTTGATCACCGCACTTTGTGGAATGTTGTCTACTAGTTCGAACATGATCCCTCTCCTTCCTTTCTAGTTGTAACGCCTACTGCAAATTTAGAAATTGCCTTGCACCCAACGCTTGATGCGTTCGAGTACCGGGGTTTTGTTTTCGTCCTGGTAAGGACTGCCCACCGACATGGAAATGCCGTCGTTCTGCTTCTGCAGCCCGTACATCAGCAAGCCCACACCGGTGGAATAAATCGGGTTGCGCACTACGTCGCCCATGCCCTTGACGCTGTGCGGTACGCCCAGTCGAACCGGCATATGAAAAATTTCCTCGGCCAGTTCGACCGCGCCTTCCATCTTCGCCGTACCGCCGGTCATGACGATGCCGGCCGGGATCAGGTCTTCGTAGCCACTGCGACGCAGCTCGGCCTGAACCAGGGTGAACAGCTCGTCGTAACGCGGCTCGACCACTTCGGCCAGGGATTGACGCGAGAGGTCGCGCGGCGGGCGATCACCGACGCTGGGCACCTTGATGGTCTCGCCAGCACCGGCCAGCTTGGCCAGGGCGCAGGCGTAGCGAATCTTGATCTCCTCGGCGTACTGGGTCGGCGTGCGCAGGGCCATGGCAATGTCGTTGGTGACCTGATCGCCAGCGATCGGGATCACCGCGGTATGGCGAATGGCGCCCTCGGTGAAGATGGCGATATCGGTGGTGCCACCGCCGATGTCCACCAGGCACACGCCCAGTTCCTTCTCGTCCTCGGTCAGCACCGAATAAGCGGATGCAAGCTGCTCGAGGATGATGTCGTCGACTTCCAGACCGCAACGACGCACGCATTTCTCGATGTTCTGCGCAGCATTCACGGCGCAGGTGACCACGTGCACCTTGGCCTCCAGGCGTACGCCGGACATGCCCAGCGGCTCGCGCACGCCCTCTTGATTGTCGATCACATAATCCTGGGCCAGGGTGTGCAGCACGCGCTGGTCCGCCGGAATCGCCACGGCCTGCGCAGCATCGAGTACGCGCTCGATATCAGCCGGGCTCACTTCGCGGTCACGGATGGCAACGATGCCGTGGCTGTTCAGGCTGCGGATGTGATTGCCGGCCACCCCGACGAAGGCCGAGTGGATACGGCAGCCGGCCATCAGTTGCGCCTCTTCCACCGCACGCTGGATCGAGGCCACGGTGGACTCGATATTGACCACCACGCCCTTCTTCAGCCCGCGCGACGGATGAGTGCCGATACCGACGATTTCCAGCTGGCCGTCGGCCGTCACCTCGCCCACCAGCGCCACCACCTTGGAGGTGCCGATGTCCAGGCCAACGATCATCTTGCCGCTCTGCGCGCTATTCATTAATCCAGCCTCTCCTCAATTCACTTTCTGCTCGGCCGCAGCCGGCTCCACCGGCTCACGCCAGGCCACGGCCAGACCGTTGGCGTAACGCAGGTCGATGCGCGCGATGTTCGCGCTCTGTTCTTTCAGTTCCCGCTCATAGATGGCGGCGAAACGACGCATTTTTTCCACCACGTGATCACGTCCCAGCAGGATGTCGATGCGCTGGCCGCTGGCGTTCTCGGTAGCCGAGAGGAACCAGCTGCCGCGTTCGCGCAACTGCAGGCCAACCACGGTAAAACCCATCGGCCGCAGCAGTTGGCTGAGCATCTGGTACTGCTGCATCACCTTCGGCTGCGCCCGCTTGGGGCCGGACAGCTGCGGCAGATGCTGATAGTTGTCCAGTTCCTGCGGGGCGAAGGCCTGGCCCTGGTTGTTGAGCAACGCCTCGTCGCCCCAGCGGGCAATGGGCAGTTGCTCTTCCAGACGCACGTCGATCTGATCCGGCCAGACACGACGCACTTCGGCGTGGGCGATCCAGGGCATGCGCTCGAGCTCCTCGCGCATGCCGCGCAGGTCGGCGCTGAAGAAGCTCGCCTCGATGAACGGTGCGATCCGGCGCTGCACGGCCTGCTGACTGACGTAAGCCAGATCACCCTGCACGCTGATGCGCGCAATCGGGCGATCGGCGTAAGGCAACAGACGCTGCGCGCCTTCGTAGGCACCAAAACCCAGACCAACCAGCAACAACGGCCAGAGCAAGCGCCCGACCCAGGAGAAATCCGGCTTGGGCAGACGCAGGCGCATCGGCTCCTTGGCCACCAGACGGCTGGCGCCACGCGGCGCGGGCTTGCCGCGCAGCGGAGCCCTCAGCGTGTCCTGGTGACGCAGAGCCGCTGTCATGGTTTAACCCCTCGCCTCGACGCTATCTGCCAGGATCGCCAGCACCAGTTGCTGGAAATCCAGGCCGGCAGCACGCGCGGCCATCGGTACCAGGCTGTGATCGGTCATGCCCGGTACGGTGTTCACTTCCAGCAGCCAGAACTGGCCGCTGGCATCCTGCATCACGTCGGCACGCGCCCAGCCCTGAGTACCCACGGCCTCGCAGGCACGCGCGGTCAGCTCTTTCAGTTCCGCCTCTTTCTCGGCCGAGAGGCCGCAGGGAATGCGGTACTGGGTGTCATCGGCCAGGTACTTGGCGTCGTAGTCGTAGAAGGTGTGCGGGGTGCCAAGGCCAATGGGCGGCAGCACCTGGCCGCGCAGCACGGCGATGGTGTATTCGGGGCCGGCGATCCACTGCTCGACCAGAACCTGGCTGTCGTAACGGGCGGCGTCCTGCCAGGCCGCGATCAGCGCCTCGAGGCTCTCGACCTTGGCCATGCCGATGCTCGAGCCTTCATGGGCCGGTTTGACGATCAGCGGGAAGCCCAGTTCGGCAGCCGCAGCCTCGCAGTCGGCCTGTGAAGTCAGCACGGCGTGACGCGGCGTCGGCAGGCCGAGGCTGTGCCAGACCTGCTTGGTACGCAGCTTGTCCATGGCCAACGCAGAAGCCAGGATGCCGCTGCCGGTGTAGGGAATGCCGGCGCACTCGAGCAGGCCCTGCATGGAGCCGTCCTCGCCACCGCGACCGTGCAGCACGATAAAGGCGCGGTCGATCTTCTCGCTGTTCAGGCGAGCCAGGAAATCATCACCCACGTCGATGCCGAAGGCATCCACACCGGCTGCCTGCAAGGCGCTGAGCACGGCGTTGCCGGACTTCAGCGACACCTCGCGCTCGGCGCTCTTGCCGCCGAACAGCACGGCGACGCGACCGAAAGCCTTGGGATCGAGGCTACTGTGCAAACTCATTTCGACTCCCCCACGAACAGCGGGTGCTTGATCAGTTGCGGCGCCACCGCGCCGATATCGCCAGCGCCCTGGCACAGCAGGATGTCGCCGGCACGCAGCAGCGGCCCCAGCAGCGGCGCCAGGTCAGCGCCGCGCTCGACATAGATCGGGTCGAGCTGGCCACGCTGACGGATGCTGTGGCACAGCTGGCGGCTGTCAGCGCCCGGGATCGGCTCTTCGCCGGCCGGGTAAACCTCCACCAGCAGCAGCACATTGGCTTCGCCGAGCACCTGCACGAAGTCGTCGTACAGATCGCGGGTGCGGCTGTAGCGGTGCGGCTGGTAGACCATCACCAGGCGACGCTCCGGCCAGCCGCCACGCACGGCTTTGATCACCGCAGCCACTTCACGCGGGTGATGACCGTAGTCGTCCACCAGCATGACGCTGCCACCGTCCACCTGCAGTTCGCCATATACCTGGAAGCGCCGACCGACGCCCTGGAAGCCCGACAGGCCGCTGACGATGGCGGCATCGTCGATGCCTTCGTCAGTGGCGATGGCGATGGTCGCCAGGGCATTCAGAACGTTGTGATTGCCCGGCATGTTCACCGACACGTCGAGCGGCTCGCAGTCCGGGCGCAACACGGTGAAATAGGTGCGCATGCCTTCCTGACGCACGTTGATCGCGCGCACGTCAGCGTCCTCGGCAAAGCCGTAGGTCACGGTCGGACGGCCAACCTGCGGCAGCAGTTCGCGTACCACCGGATCGTCCACGCAGAGCACGGCCAGGCCGTAGAACGGCAGATTGTGGAGGAACTCGATGAAGGTCTTCTTCAACTTGTTGAAGTCGCCGCCGTAGGTGCTCATGTGGTCGGCGTCGATATTGGTGACGACCGAAACCATCGGCTGCAGATGCAGGAAGCTGGCGTCGCTCTCATCGGCTTCGGCGATCAGGAAGCGGCTGGAGCCGAGCTGGGCATTGGTGCCGGCAGCGTTCAGGCGACCGCCGATGACAAAGGTCGGGTCGAGACCACCGGCGGCGAATACCGAAGCCAGCAGGCTGGTGGTGGTGGTCTTGCCATGGGTACCGGCCACGGCGATGCCATGACGGTAACGCATCAGCTCGGCGAGCATCTCGGCACGCGGCACCACCGGGATACGGCGTTCCAGGGCGGTGGCGACTTCCGGGTTGCTGGTATTGACCGCGCTGGACACCACCAGCACGTCGGCCTGCTCGGCGTTTTCCGCGCGGTGACCGATGAAGATGGTCGCCCCGAAGTTTTCCAGCCGCTCGGTCACCGCCGAAGCCTTGAGGTCGGAGCCGGATACTTCGTAACCCAGGTTCAGCAGCACCTCGGCGATGCCGCACATGCCCACACCGCCGATACCGACGAAGTGAATGCGACGGATACGGCGCATGCGCCGAACTTCGGCCTTGACCGCAGCGGGAGACTTAGCCACGCATCACCTCCTGGCAGATATCGACCACCGTGCGGGTGGCATCAGGCTTGGCCAGGCGACGCGCGGTGGCGCCCATGACATTGAGTTTTTCCAGGTGCATCAGAACCTCGGTGAGCTGCGCGGCAAGCGTGGCCGCGTCAGTGGCATGTTGCGCAAGAAGGACTGCAGCGCCCTCCTTCGCCAGGTATTCGGCATTGCGGCTCTGGTGATCGTCGATCGCGTGCGGCAGTGGCACCAGAAACGACGGCAGCCCCGCTGCGGCCAGTTCGCTGACGGTCAGCGCACCGGCGCGGCAAACCACCAGATCGGCCCAGCCATATGCGCGCGCCATGTCCTTGATGAACGGCGCGACCTCGGCTTCGACCGCAGCATTGAGATAACGCTCCGCAGTGATGTCGGCATGTTGTTTACCGGCCTGGTGGAACACCTGCGGACGGATCTCGGCGGCGATTTTCTCCAGCGCGGCAGGCAGCAATTTGTTCAGCGGCTCGGCGCCCAGGCTGCCGCCCAGCACCAGCAATTTCGGTTTGCGCCCGGCCAGCGGCTCGCGCGGGGTTTCCAGGAACAGCTCCTCACGCACCGGGTTGCCAGTGGTGCGGCGCTTGTCGGAAGCAGCGAAGGTATTCGGGAAGGCCTCGCAGATGCGCGTGGCGATACGCGACAGCAGACGATTGGCGGTGCCGGCCACGGCGTTCTGTTCATGGATCACCAGCGGCACGCCGGCCAGGCGCGCGGCCACACCACCAGGCCCGGTGACATAACCCCCCATGCCAAGCACGCAAACCGGCTGCAGTTCACGCACGATACGACGCGCCTGCAGCAGCGAGCGCAGCAGCTGGAACGGCGCCTTGAGCAAGGACAGCTTGCCCTTGCCGCGCAGGCCGCTGACGTTGATCAGGTGCAACGGCAGGCCCGCCTGTGGCACGAGCTCGTTCTCGATGCCGCGCGGCGTACCCAGCCAGTGCACGGTGTAACCGCGCGCCTGGAATTCGCGAGCGCAGGCCAGCGCCGGGAACACGTGGCCGCCAGTACCGCCGGCCATGATCAGCACATTACCGCGCATGGCTGACCTCCTCGGCAAAATCCGCTTCGGTGAAATCCACGTCCTCGTTACCCAGGATGTTGCGCCGCTCCCACTCGATACGCAGCAGCAGCGCCAGGCTGACGCAGCAGATCACCAGCGACGAGCCGCCGTAGCTGAGGAACGGCAGGGTCAGGCCCTTGGTCGGCAACAGACCGGTGTTCACGCCGATATTGATCAGAAACTGACCTATCCACAGGAACGCCAGGCCGTAGGCAACATAGGCGGAGAAGAACTGCTTGGCCTTCTCGGCCCACAGGCCGATGTACAGCGCACGCACACTGACGAAGACGAACAACGCCAGGGTGACCAACGCGCCAACCAGGCCGAGCTCCTCAGCCAGCACGGAGAACACGAAGTCGGTGTGGGCTTCCGGCAGATAGAACTGTTTCTGGATGCTGTTACCCAGACCGACACCGAACCACTCGCCGCGGCCGAAGGCGATCAGCGCCTGGGTCAGCTGATAACCCGAGCCGTACTGGTCGGCCCAGGGATCGGTAAAGGTGATCAGGCGTTGCAGGCGGTACTCCTGGGTCTGCACCAGGACGAACACTGCACCGACCGCCAGGGCCACCATCAGGCCGAAGCGCAGCATGCCGACGCCGCCGAGGAACAGCATGGCCATGGCCGACCCCATCATCACCACGGTGGCGCCGAAGTCCGGCTCCAGCAGCAACAGGCCAGCCATGGGCAGCAGCACCACGAAAGGCTTGAAGAAACCGGCCCAGCTCTCACGCACCTCTTCCTGCCGACGCACCAGGTAACCGGCCAGGTAGACCACCACGAACACCTTGGCGATTTCCGACGGCTGCACGTTGAAGGCGCCGAAGCCGATCCAGCGCCGCGCACCGTTGACCTCGCGGCCGATGCCCGGCACCAGCACCAGCACCAGCAGAGCGAAAGCCGCCAGCAGCATGATCCAGCCGTAACGCTGCCAGATGCTCATCGGCACCATCAGCACCACGCCAGCGGCGCCGAGGCCGATCACCAGGTAAATCAGATGACGAATCATGTGATAGAGCGGGCTACCGGTCTGCGCAGCGGCCACTTCCGAAGACGCCGAAGCGATCATCACCAGACCAAGGCCGAGCAGCCCCAGGCAACCGGCCAGCAGCGGGAAGTCGACATCGAAACCGCGACCGAGCAGCGGCGAGGGGCGAATCTGCAGGAAGGACAACATCAGACAAGTCCCTCCACAGCCTGGGCGAACAGACGCCCGCGCTCTTCGAAATTCTTGAACATGTCCAGGCTGGCGCAGGCCGGCGACAGCAGCACCGCATCGCCTGCCTCGGCCAGCTCGCTGCAGCGCTGCACCGCCTCTTCCAGGCTCGCCACCCGAACCTGCGGTACGGCGTCGCCCAGAGTGTCGGCCAAGCGCTGGGCATCACGCCCCAGCAGTATCACCGCACGGCAGAAACGCGCGACCGGATTCTTCAGCGCAGAGAAGTCAGCACCTTTGCCGTCGCCGCCGGCGATCAGCACCAGCTTGCCGGCGATATCCGCGCCCAGGCCTTCGATGGCCGCCAGCGCGGCACCGACATTGGTGGCCTTGGAATCGTCGTAATAGTTGACCCCAGCGCGCTCACCAACCCACTGGCAGCGGTGCGGCAAACCGGCGAACTGACGCAGGGTGGCCAGCATGGCCTCCATCGGCAGACCAGCGGCATGGCCGAGTGCCAGCGCAGCCAGGGCGTTGGACTGGTTGTGCGCACCGCGAATCTTCAGCTCGCTTACCGGCAGCAGCGCTTCGAAACGAAACGCCAGGGACTTCTCGCCGTTCTCTTCGATAAGGCCGAAGCGTTTGAAATCAGGTTTGCCCAGGCCGAATTCCCAGCAGGTCACCTGATCAGCGATCAACGGGCGCGACAGCGCGTCGTCGCGGTTGATCACCACCTGACGGGCGCCACGGAAAATCCGGTGCTTGGCCAGGTGATAGGCCGGCAGGCCGCTGTAGCGGTCCATGTGGTCTTCGCTGATGTTCAGGCAGGTGGCCACTTCGGCGTTGAGCTGATCGGTGGTTTCCAGCTGGAAGCTGGACAGCTCCATCACGTACAGCTCGACGTCGTCGGCCAGCAGATCCAGCGCCGGCGTGCCGAGGTTGCCGCCCACGGCGACGCGCTTGCCAGCCGCAGCGGCCATCTCGCCGACCAGGGTGGTGACGGTACTCTTGGCGTTGGAACCGGTGATAGCGACGATCGGCGCCTTGGCGTGGCGAGCGAACAGGTCGATATCACCAGACAGCTTAACCCCGCGCGCAGCCGCTTCAGCCAGCGCCGGAGTGGCCACGGCCAGGCCCGGGCTCACGTACAGTTCCGAGGCGCGACAGAGGAAGTCCACGTCCAGCTCGCCGCAACGTACTTCCACCTGCGGGTAGTCACGCTTGAGCGTCTCCAGCTCCGGCGGGTTCGCGCGCGTGTCGGCCACGGCAAAGCGCACGCCCTGCTGCGCCAGGAAGCGCACCAGGGACATGCCGCTCTTGCCGAGGCCGACAACGATGCGGAACTGGTCGGAAGCGATCAATGACACGCTCTATTACCTCAGTTTCAGGGTGGCCAGGCCGATCAGCACGAGAATCACGGTAATGATCCAGAAACGGACGATCACGCGCGGCTCAGGCCAGCCCTTGAGTTCGAAATGGTGGTGAATCGGCGCCATACGGAACACGCGCTTGCCGGTCAGCTTGAAGCTCGCGACCTGGATGATCACCGACAGGGTTTCCATGACGAAAACGCCGCCCATGATGAACAGCACGACTTCCTGGCGAACGATCACCGCGATTGTGCCCAGTGCGGCGCCGAGCGCCAGCGCGCCGACGTCACCCATGAACACCTGCGCCGGATAGGTGTTGAACCACAGAAAGCCCAGGCCGGCGCCAACCAGCGCGGCGCAGAACACAATCAGCTCACCGGCGCCCGGCACATAGGGAATCAGCAGGTATTCAGCGAAGTTCACGTTGCCCGACAGGTAGCAGAAGATCGCCAGCGCACCGGCCACCATCACAGTGGGCAGGATGGCCAGGCCGTCGAGGCCGTCGGTGAGGTTCACCGCATTGCTGGTGCCGACGATGACGAAGTAGGTCAGCACCACGAAGCCGGCACCCAGGGGAATGGCGACGTCCTTCAGCAGCGGCAGGATCAGGGTAGTCTCCACCGGGCTCTGCGCGGTCATATAAAGGAAGACGGCGGCAGCGAGGCCGAACACCGACTGCCAGAAATACTTCCAACGGCTCGGCAAGCCACGCGAGTTCTTCTCGATCACCTTGCGGTAGTCATCGACCCAACCGATGGCGCCGAACAGCAGGGTCACAGCCAGCACCACCCAGACGTAGCGGTTGGTCAGGTCGGCCCAGAGCAAGGTACTCACGGTGATGGCGCTGAGGATCAGCGCACCACCCATGGTCGGCGTGCCTTTCTTCGACAGGTGCGACTGCGGGCCATCGTGGCGCACCGACTGGCCGATCTGGCGTACCTGCAGGGTGCGGATCATCCACGGGCCGAGCCACAGCGACAGCGCCAGGGCGGTGAGCACGCCAAGAATGCCGCGCAGGGTCAGGTACTGAAAGACCGCGAAGCCCTTGTGGAACTGTTGCAGGTACTCCGCCAGCAGCAGCAGCATTTAGTGAATCTCCCCAGATACGCCACACAGCGCCGCCACGACCTTGTCCATGGCTGCGCTGCGTGAACCCTTGATTAGTAGTGTGCTGCCGGCCTGTTCGGCGCGAAGCGCTTCGATCAGCTCGGCTTGATCAACGAAGTGACGGCCTTTTGAGCCGAACTCCTCGACCGCATGACGCATCAGCGGACCAACGGCATACAGCGCGTCGACCTTGCCGGCGGCGTGGCGTCCGACATCGCGATGGCCCTGTTCGGCCCACTCGCCCAGCTCGCCCATGTCCCCCAGCACCAGAACGGTGCGACCGGAGAAGCCGGCGAGTATATCCACCGCCGCGCACATCGACACCGGGTTGGCGTTGTAGCTGTCATCGATCACCCGCACGCCGTTCGGCGCCAGCTGCGCCACGGCGCGGCCCTTGACCGGCTGCAGGCTTGCCAGCCCTTCGACCATGGCAACCAACGGCATGCCGAGGGCATGAGCGGCGGCGCAGGCCGCCAGGGCATTGGCGACGTTGTGCTCGCCCAGCAGATTGAGCTGAATACGCGCGCTACCGATCGGGCTACGCAGGGTGAAACCCTGACAACCGCGCGCGTCGCGGGCCAGATCGCTGCCGTGGAAGTCGGCACGGGTATCGCGCAAGGCGAAGCTCAGCACCTTGCGCCCGGCAGCGCGGCGCTGCCAGGTGACGAAAGCCTTGTCGTCCAGGTTGAGCACGGCCACGCCGTCCTGCGCCAGCCCCTCGAGAATTTCACCCTTGGCCTCGACGATCTTTTCCGGGCCGCCGAACTCGCCGACATGGGCATTGCCGGCATTGGTGATGATCGCCACCTGCGGCCGGGTCAGGCTCACGGTGTAGGCGATCTCGCCGACATGATTGGCACCCAGTTCGATCACTGCAGCGCGATGCTCCGGCGCCAACTCCAGCAGGGTCAGCGGAGCGCCGAGATCATTGTTGAGGTTGCCGCGAGTGGCCAGTACCGCGCCACTGAGGCCGGCACGCAGGATGGCCGCCAGCATTTCCTTGACACTGGTCTTGCCGCTGGAGCCGGTCACGGCAGCCAGCGGGCCGCTGAAGGCCTGGCGATTCAGTGCACCCAGCTGACCGAGCGCCATACGGGTATCGGCCACCAGCAACTGTGGCAGCGGCGCGTTCGCCACCTCGCGCTCGACCAGCGCGGCAACCGCGCCCTTGGCGGCGACTTCGACCAGGTAGTCATGACCATCGAAACGTGGGCCGGTCAGCGCCACGAACAGCTGGCCAGCGGCAATGGTGCGACTGTCGGTGCCGACAGCAGAGAAGGCAACGTCGCTACCGACCACGCGCGCGCTCAGGTCGGCAGCGACTTCGCTGAGCAGCCAGGGCTTAAGCATGAGCCGCCTCCCAGGCCGCCAGGGCCTTGCTCGCTTCGATCAGATCGGAGAAAGGCTGACGCACGCCCATGATTTCCTGGTAATCCTCGTGCCCCTTGCCAGCCAGCACCAGCACATCGGCGGGCTCAGCCTGGGCGATCAGCCGTGCGATGGCATCGCCACGACCGTGAATGAACTGCACCTGCTCCGCCGCTTGGAAGCCAGCGCGGATATCCTCGACGATCTGCGCCGGTTCTTCCGTACGTGGATTGTCGTCGGTCACCCACACCCCATCGGCCAGACGCTCGGCAATCGCCGCCATCAGCGGACGCTTGCCGCGGTCACGGTCACCACCGCAGCCAAACAGGCAGATAAGGCGACCCTCGACGTGAGGACGCATGGCCTCGAGTACTTTTTCCAGGGCATCGGGAGTGTGCGCGTAGTCCACCACCACCAGCGGCTTGTCGCCGCCACCCAGACGCTGCATGCGGCCGGCCGGCCCTTGCAGCTGCGGCAGCACCTTGAGGATCTCATCCAGGGCGTAGTCCATACCGAGCAGCGCACCGACCACAGCCAGCAGATTGCTCAGATTGAAACGACCGAGCAGGTTGCTGCGCAGCACGCCTTCACCACGCGGCGTCACCAGACGAGCACGGACACCGTGATCGTCGAAGTGCGCTTCGCTGCAATAAAGGAAGGCGCTGGCATCGTCCAGGCTGTAACCGATCAGACGTGACTCGTGCACCTGCGCCGCGAGTTCGCGACCGAAGGCGTCGTCGAGATTGATCACCCGGCAACGTAGGTTGGGCCAGGCAAACAGCTTGGCCTTGGCTGCGCCGTATGCCTCCATGCTGCCGTGGTAATCGAGGTGATCACGCGACAGGTTGGTGAACACCGCAACATCGAACTCCAGCGCCGCGACCCGGCCCTGATCCAGACCATGGGAGGAAACCTCCATGGCCACCGCACGAGCGCCTGCCTGCTTGAGCGAGGCCAGGGTGGCCTGCACGCCGACCGGATCGGGCGTGGTGTGCTTGCCCTGCTCCAGCGCGCCATGAAAACCGGTGCCCAGGGTACCGACGATACCGCAGCGCTCGCCGAGCAGATCCAGCGCCTGCGCCAGCAACTGGCTGACGCTGGTTTTACCGTTGGTGCCGGTGACACCGATCAGGTGCAGGACACGGCTTGGCTCGCCATAGAAGCGTCCGGCGATGGCGGAGAGCTGCTTGGCCAGGCCTTTTACCGGCACCAGCACGGCGCTATCGGCATGCATGGGCGCAGCGCCTTCGGCCTCGAAGGCCACAGCGGCGGCACCACGGGCGATGGCATCGGCAATATGTACGCGGCCATCCTGCTGAGTGCCCGGCACGGCCAGGAACAGATCACCCGGACGCACCTTGCGGCTGTCCAGGGTCAGTTCACGAATCAGCGCATTGCTCTCGGCAGCCGGCAATAGTTGGTTGAGTGACATGGGCATCAGTTACGCCCTCCCTGGCCAACGGCAGCCATCTTCTGCTCGGGCGATGGCAGATTGTCTGGCGCGATGTTCATCAAACGCAGCGAACCTGCCATCACCCGGCTGAATACCGGGGCGGAGATCAGGCCGCCGTAATAGGCGCCCTTGCCGGGCTCGTCGATCACCACCACCAACGCGATGCGCGGATCCTGCGCCGGGGCGAAACCGGCAAACAAGGAGCGGTAGGAATTGGTCTGGTAGCCCTTGACTCCGGCATTGGTCTTGCGCGCCGTGCCACTCTTGCCGGCGACGTGGTAACCCGGCACCTGGGCGCGGAACACGCCACGCGGCGCCTCGACCACCTGCTGCAACATGCCCTGCAGAGTCTTGGCCACATCGGCCGACATGACCTGCATGGCGCCCGGCTTGCTGTCCACGCGAATCATCGACAGCGGCGTCATTCCGCCGCCGTTGGCCAGCGCGGCATAGGCGTGAGCCAACTGCACCGCCGTCACCGAAAGGCCGTAGCCATAGGACAATGTTGCGGTTTCCGCCTGGCGCCACTGGCGGTGATTGGGCAGATTGCCGACCCGCTCGCCCGGGAACCCGAGGCCGGTGTCGCGACCGAAACCCAGGTTGCTCAGCACGTGATAGATGCTCTCTCCGCCCACGTCGAAGGCGATCTTGCTCATGCCGACGTTGCTGGAGTTGATAAGGATGCCGGTCAGATCCAGCGCCGGCCCCTGGGTGCGGGACACATCACGAATGCTGTAGCGGCCGATCTGCAGGGTACCGTTGCCGACCTGGACGATGTCACTGGGCTTCCAGCGACCGGTTTCCAGCGCAGCGGACATCGTCAGCGGCTTGATGGTCGAGCCGGGCTCGAACACATCGATCATGGCGCGGTTGCGCATGGCTGCCGGGGTCAGGTTGCGGCGATTGTTCGGGTTGTAAGTGGGATGGTTGACCATCGCCAGCACTTCACCGGTCTTCACATCGACCATCACCAGACTGCCGGCCTTGGCATCGTTTTCCAGCAGCGCATTGCGCAGTTCGCGATGGGCCAGATACTGCAAGCGCAGATCAATGGACAACGCCAGGGCCTTGCCAGCCTTGGCGTTCTGAGCGACTTGCACATCCTTGATCAACTTGCCACGCCGGTCCTTGAGTACCTGGCGCTTGCCCGGCACACCGGCCAGCCAGTCTTCGTAAGCCAGCTCCATGCCTTCACGGCCACGGTCGTCGATGTCGGTGAAGCCGACCACATGGGCAGCCACCTCACCCGCCGGATAGAAACGGCGGAATTCTTCGATGGCATAAACGCCGGGCACTTTCAGATCCAGCACGCGCTGACCGTTCTCCGGGGTCAGACCACGCACCAGGTACATGAACTCGCGCTCCTTGTTCTGTTCCAGACGCGCCGCGAAGTTGGCTGAATCCTGCCCCAGAGCAGCGGCCAGCGCCGGCCACTGTTCACGACCGGCCTGCAGCTCCTTGCCGTTGGCCCACAGGGTGGTGACAGGAGTACTGACGGCCAGTGGCTCGCCATTGCGGTCGGTGATCAGCCCACGGTGCGCCGGGATCGGAATATGACGCACGCTGCGGGCATCGCCATGGGCCTTGAGGAAATCATGGTCGAGCACCTGCAGGTCGAGCATGCGCCAGGCAATGGCGCCGACCATCAGCGCCAGCAGCACCAGCACCAGGCGGAAGCGCCAGGGATAGAGTGCGCCTTCGAGCCCGATCATGGACGCACCATGCGCACGGCGGCGGGGTCAGGAATGTGCATTTTCAGCTGCTCGCTGGCCAGCGCTTCGATACGGTTGTGCGCGGTCCAGGTGCTCTGCTCGAGAATCAGGCGACCCCACTCGGCCTGCGCCTTGTCGCGCACGCTCAGCTCGCCATACAGCTCGTTGAGCAGCAGGCGATTCCAGTGCGCGCTGTAAGACACTGCCACAGCGGAAATCAGGATGGCGATGAACAGCAGCAGCATCAGGAAGCTGCCGCTGGGCATGGATTTGATCAGCCGGCGGCTCACCGCAACTTCTCCGCGATGCGCATCACCGCGCTACGCGAGCGCGGATTGGCCTTGAGTTCGGCCTCGGCAGCGTAGACTGGCTTGCCGATCAACTTCAGACGCGGCTCGAAGGCTTTCGGAATGATCGGCAGGTCACGCGGCAGCTTGTCCGCCTCACCCTTGGCCTGACGTTTCATGAACTGCTTGACGATGCGGTCTTCCAGCGAGTGGAAGCTGATCACCACCAGGCGGCCACCGACCTCAAGCGCTTCCAGCGCCGCCTCGAGGCCGCGCTCGAGATCGCCGAGCTCGTTATTGATGAAAATGCGGATGCCCTGGAAGGCACGGGTCGCCGGGTTCTTGCCCTTTTCCCAGGCAGGATTGGCCTCGGTCAGCACTTTTGCCAGATCGGCAGTACGGGTGAACGGCTGCTCGGTGCGGCGCTGCACCACCGCGCGCGCCATACGCTTGGCGAAACGCTCTTCGCCGTAATCCTTCATCACGCGGGCGATTTCATCTTCGGCCGCCGTGGCAATCCACTCTGCAGCACTCACGCCGGCATCGGGATTCATGCGCATATCCAGCGGGCCGTCGTTGAGGAAGCTGAAGCCACGCTCGGGGTCATCCAACTGCGGCGAGGACACGCCGAGATCCAGCAGGATGCCGGAGACCTGACCGCAAATGCCGCGGACAACGGCTTCCTCGCCAAGTTCCGCAAAACTGCGCTGCACAACGACAAAGCGGCCGTCTTCGGCCGCCAATGCTTCCCCGGTCGCTATCGCCAGGGGATCCTTGTCGAACCCCAAGAGCCGCCCACCAGGCCCGAGCTTCTGCAGGATCAGCCGGCTATGCCCGCCACGCCCGAACGTGCCGTCCATGTAGCAGCCATCGGCGCGCACAGCCAGCCCCTCGACGGCCTCGTCGAGCAGCACGGTGATATGGCGGAAGTTGCTATCGGTCATGGTCACAGGATCAGGTCACGCAAGTCATCGGAAAGGGCGCCGGGCTGCTTGATGGCAGCGAGGTCGGCTTCAGCTACGGCATTCCAGGCATCTTCATCCCAGAGTTGAAACTTGTTCAGCTGACCGACGAGCATCGCTCGCTTGTCCAGCTTGGCGTATTCGCGCAAACGCGGCGGCACCAGAAAGCGGCCACTGGCATCCAGCTCGAGATCGACGGCGTTACCGATCAGCAGACGCTGCAGACGGCGGTTCTCTTCACGAAAGGAGGCCAACTCGCGCAGCTTGTTCTCGATCAGCTCCCACTCGGCCAGCGGATAAACACAAAGACAGGGATCAACGGCGTCGATGGTCACGATGAGCTGGCCACTGCAACGCGCAACGAGCTCGTCACGATACCGACTCGGCATCGCGAGGCGCCCTTTGGCGTCGAGACTGATGGCGTTAGCTCCGCGAAACACGGCTGCGCTTCCCCTGTAATTAGCTTTCCATGCCCAAAAAAACCCACTTCATGCCACTTTTTACCACTTGCGCACACTATAGGAACGCGCACGCCCCACCGTCAAGGCGCGCCAGAAGGGAAAAATCCTTACAGGACGGAGATTTAGCGAACAAAGGCGAGGGAAAAAAGGATGCTGGAGCTGACTTTTCGCAGGCAAAAATCAAGTATTCCAGCGAGCTGAAATCCGAACTTAAAGTGATTTGTTAAGAGTAAGATTTTTTCGGTATCAGACGAGCGGGGAATAGAAGGGAATAGCGAGGTAGAAAGGAGGAGAGTCGATCTGTAAGCCGGGTTCTGTCGAGGACAGTCATTCCTCTACGGCGTACATCACTGCACGCCTTTAGCAACCTACCCGGTTCCAGCGCGGGCCACGCCGATGGAACCCTATTTGGTCTTGCTCCGAGTGGGGTTTACCTAGCCACGGACTGTTGCCAGCCGTGCGGTGCGCTCTTACCGCACCTTTTCACCCTTACCGGCGCCGAAACGCTTAGGCGGTTATTTTCTGTGGCACTTTCCGTAGGCTCACGCCTCCCAGGGGTTACCTGGCACTCCGCCCTATGGAGCCCGGACTTTCCTCCCCCTTCTTGCGAAGGCAGCGACTGTCCGATCGACTCTCCGTCGGCAAGATTAACAAAGCCGCAAGCCGCAAGCCACCAACATCAAGAAAAAGCAGCCTGGCGCGCCTAATGCCGATCAGACAAGACTACCAAAGCGGCCTTTCGTAGGAGCCCCGCCCCGGGGCGAAGCTTTTCAATTGCGCATCGCCCTGATTCGCGGCGGGGCGCCGCTCCTACGCATTGGCAGCGTCGACGCTTAACTGACTGGCATTAGCCTAGCGCCCTCTGTAGAAGCGAGCCCTGCTCGCGAAGCTTTTGCCTTGCCGGGGTTCGCGAGCAGAGTTCGCGCCTACGAAAGCTTCATCCCTGGCGCTCCAAGGCGACCTGATACAGCAGGTTCTTGCGCACCCCGGTAATCTCCGCCGCCAGCGCCGCTGCGCGCTTGAGCGGCATCTCCGCCAGCAGCAGATCGAGCACGCGCAGCGCTTCGGCGCTGACCGCCTCCTCGCCTTCCGGCGCCTGCCAACCCGCCACCAGCACCACGCACTCGCCGCGCTGCTGATTGCTGTCTGCGGCAACCCAGGCGCACAGCTCATCCAGCGGCAAGCCCTTGAGGGTCTCGAAGGTCTTGGTCAGCTCGCGCGCCAGCAATGCGGGGCGCTCGCCACCGAACACGTCGCGCATGTCCTCCAGGCACTCGAGAATACGATGCGGCGCCTCATAGAAGATCAGCGTGCGCGGCTCCTCTCGCACCTGCTCCAGGCGCGCGCGCCGACTAGCAGCCTTGGCCGGCAGAAAACCTTCGAAGATAAAACGATCCGACGGCAGGCCGGCCGCCGAAAGCGCGGCGATCAGGGCGCAGGCGCCGGGCACCGGCACCACTGCAATCCCCGCAGCACGCGCCTGGCGCACCAGATGGTAGCCCGGATCGGAAATCAGTGGCGTACCCGCATCGGAAATCAGCGCGACATCCTCACCAGCCTGCAAGCGCGCAAGAAAACGCCCGCCCTGGTCGCGCTCGTTATGCTCATGGCAGGCAGCCAGCGGCGTCTCGATACCGAAATGCTGCAGCAGGCGCACTGAATGCCTCGTGTCTTCAGCAGCGATCAGCGCCACCTCGCGCAAGATCCGCAGCGCCCGCGCACTGATGTCATCCAGGTTGCCAATTGGCGTGGCGACCACATAAAGGCTGCCTGGCTGGACGCTTGCGACTGCGGGCTGACTCACTGGAAACACCTCGTTAATTGAAAGAGCGCTCATTCTAGCCGGTTCCGCCCCGGCGGCATCGCACGGATGTCGCCCCTTGGGTACAATCGCCGCTCGTTTTGCTCAAGTATCAGGATGACCCGATGATCGCTAGCCTGCGCCCTCTTTCTGCTCTTTTCCTGGCCGGCCTGCTCGCCGCCTGCGCCAGCTCGCCCTCCAATAACCTGGGCCAGTTGCCGCGCACGCCACAAGCCAGTATCGAGCAGATGCTCCAGCAAGCAGCCGAGAGCAAACCGGAGCAGGCTGCTCTGCTGCGCCTGTCCGCAGCCGACCAGAGCTACCAGCAGAACGACGTGGCCCGCGCCACTCGCATCCTTGAGCAGATCGACATTGCCAGCTTGCAGCCAGCCCAGCAGATCTTCGCCAGCACCCTGAAGGCCGAGCTGGCAATGGCCCGCAAGCAACCCAAGAGCGCCCTGAAAGCTCTGCAACACCCTAGCCTCGAGCGCTTGGCCGAATTGCCGATCGAACAACAGATTCGCACCCAACTGGTCCGCGCTCGCGCCCTGGAAGCCGACGACCAGACCCTGGCCGCCGCCCGCGAGCGGGTGTTTATTGCTCCGCTGCTAAGCGGCCAGGCCGCCACCGACAACCACGAAAACATCTGGCAGCTGGTATCGAGCCTGCCGCCGCAAACCTCTGCCGGTGCCGACAGCGACCTGGCCGGCTGGCTGGAATTGGCTCGAGCGACCAAGAGCGGCGCCACACTCGAGCAGCAGCAAGCGGCCATCGACCAATGGGTCGCACAGAACCCGCAGCACCCGGCAGCCGAGCAACTGCCCGAAGCACTGGGCAAACTGCGCGAGCTGGCCAGCCAACCGCTGACCAGCGTCGCGCTGCTGTTGCCACAGGAAGGTCAGCTGGCCAATGTCGCCCGCGCCCTGCGTGACGGCTTCCTCGCCGCGCATTACGAAGCCCAGCAGGCCGGGCAGAACCCACCGGAAATCAAGCTCTACGACAGCTCGCGCATCGGCTCGCTGGATGCTTTCTACCAACAGGCACAAGCCGATGGCGTGCAATTGGTAGTCGGCCCGCTGGAAAAACCACTGGTCAAGCAGCTCAGCGACCGCGAACAACTGCCAATCACCACCCTCGCCCTGAACTACAGTGACGCAGGCCAGGAAGGCCCGGCGCAACTGTTCCAGTTCGGCCTGGCCGCCGAGGACGAAGCACGCGAAGTCGCGCGTCGCGCCTGGAATGACGGCATGCGCCGCGCCGTGGCCCTGGTGCCGCGCGGCGACTGGGGCGACCGCGTACTGGACGCCTTCCGCCAGAGCTGGCAAGCCCAGGGCGGCACCCTGATCGCCGCCGAGCACGTCGACCAGCCGGTGGAGCTAGCTCGCCAGATTGCCGACCTGTTCCAACTGCGCGAAAGCGAAGTCCGCGCGCGCCGCCTGCAGAACACCCTGGGCACCAGCCTGGATGCACAGCCGGCGCGCCGTCAGGACATCGACTTCATCTTCCTCGCCGCCACACCGCAACAGGCGCAGCAGATCAAGCCGACCCTGGCCTTCCAGTACGCAGGCGACGTGCCCGTCTACGCCACCTCGCACCTGTTCACCGGCGCCCATAGCCAGGCCCAGTATCAGGATCTGGAAGGCATCCGCTTCTGCGAAACTCCCTGGCTGCTCGACGCCCACGCCCCGCTGCGCCAGGAAGTGAGCAATCAGTGGCCACAGGCCGGTGGCAGCCTCGGCCGTCTGTATGCCATGGGTGTCGACGCCTACCGCCTGGCGCCACGCCTGGGGCAGCTCAAGGCCCTGCCGGACTCGCGCATCGATGGCCTGTCGGGCAGCCTCAGCCTCAACGCCACGCAGCGCATCGAGCGCCAACTGCCCTGGGCCGAGTTCCGTGGCGGCCAGGTTCAGCGCCTTCCTGACAGCATCAATTGAGCGCACACAACGATCTGGGGCGAGCCGCCGAACAGGCGGCCCGCCAGCACCTGGAACGTAACGGCCTGCGCCTGATCGAACAGAACTGGAGCTGTCGCCGTGGCGAGCTCGATCTGGTCATGCTCGACGGCGATACAGTAGTATTCGTCGAGGTCCGCGCCCGGCGCCACAGTGCCTGGGGCGGCGCCCTGGAGAGCATCGATGCGCGCAAGCGTGGCAAGCTGGTGATCGCCGCAGAACTCTTCCTTCAGCAACACTCACGCTGGGCCCGCTGCCCCTGCCGCTTCGATGTGATCGCCATCAGTACCGATGGCGCTACTCACCTCGACTGGATCAAGAACGCCTTCGATGCCTGACGGCCGTAAATTCAAGGTTTAACCGATGGACATGCAATCCCGAATCCGCCAGCTGTTCCAAGCCAGCATCGACACCAAGCAGCAGGCCATGGAAGTCCTGGCTCCCTATATCGAGCATGCCAGCCTGGTGATGGTCCAGGCCCTGCTCAACGAGGGCAAGATTCTCTCCTGCGGCAACGGCGGCTCCGCTGGCGATGCCCAGCACTTCTCCTCCGAGCTGCTCAACCGCTTCGAGCGCGAGCGCCCGAGCCTGCCGGCCATCGCCCTGACCACCGACAGCTCGACCATCACCTCGATCGCCAACGACTACAGCTACAACGAAATATTCTCCAAGCAGATTCGCGCACTCGGCCAGCCGGGCGATGTGCTGTTGGCGATTTCCACCAGCGGCAACTCCGCGAATGTCATCCAAGCCATTCAAGCTGCACATGATCGCGAGATGACCGTCGTCGCCCTGACCGGCCGCGACGGCGGCGGCATGGCCTCGCTGCTGCTGCCGGAAGACGTCGAAATCCGTGTTCCAGCCAAAGTCACCGCACGCATCCAGGAAGTCCATCTGCTGACTATCCACTGCCTCTGCGACCTGATCGACAGTCAATTGTTTGGGAGTGAAGAATGAAGCGTTCCGCCCTGATTCTGGCCGCCCTGGCCGTTACCCTGACCCTGGCAGGCTGCGGCAGCCGCAGCATCGGCAACAAGATCGATGACCAGTTCCTCGGTCCGGAAGTTGCCTCGCGCATCAGCAATGCGCACGCCGACCTGTCCAGCCCGACCTCGCGCATCGTGGTCACCAGCTATAACGGCGTGATTCTGCTCGCAGGGCAAACCCCACGCAGCGAGCTCAAGGATCGCGCCGCTCAGACCGCCCGAGGCGTACAGGGCGTGAAGAAGGTGTACAACGAGCTACAGGTGCAGCAACCGGCATCCCTGCTGGCACGCAGCAACGACTCGCTGCTGACCACCAAGATCAAGACGCAGATGCTGGCCGACAGCAGCGTACCGAGCGCACGGATCAAGGTCGTCACCGAGAACGGCATCGTCTACCTGCTCGGCCTGGTCACGCGCGAAGAAGCCAACGCAGCCACTCGCGTGGTACAGAGCGTATCCGGCGTACAGCGAGTGGTGCGTCTGTTCGAATACACCAACTGATTCGAACGCAGAAACGACAAGGGCGCCCATGGGCGCCCTTTTCATTGCTTACTTGACCACCTTCAGACTTGGCCGGCCACTGGGGCGCGACGACTCGCCACCGGAAGGCCCGTCATCATCCGGCTCAGGCTCTTCTGGACCAGCCGCCACCGACGGTTCCATATCGAAGACCATGCCCTGGCCGTTCTCCCGCGCATAGATTGCCAGGACCGCAGCTATCGGAATGTACAGACTATGCGCCACACCACCGAAACGGCCCTCGAAGCTCACCGCCTGGTTGTCCATATGCAGATGACGCACCGCACTGGGCGAGGCGTTGAGCACGATCTGACCATCACTGGCGAAGCCTGGTGGCACCTGCACACCAGGATACTCGGCACTGACCAGCAAATGCGGCGTGCAATCGTTATCGACGATCCACTCGTAGAGGGCGCGAACCAGATAAGGGCGACTGGAATTCATGGGTTCCTCCTTCTCAGCGCATGGTGCGCTCGGCAGCGGAAAGACTGGCCTGAAAGGCCTCGCGGGCAAACTGACGCTCCATATAGTCGAGCAGCGGCTTGGCAGGACGCGGCAGCTCGATACCCAGGACAGGCAGACGCCAGAGAATGGGCAGCAGACAGCAATCCACCAGGCTCAGCTCGTCGCTGAGGAAGAATGCCTTGTCCGCAAACAGCGGCGACACACCAGTCAAACTCTCGCGCAGCTCCTTGCGTGCCACTTGGCGCTCGGCCTCCTTGCTGCGCTTGTCGAGTATACGGTCGACCAGCACACACCAGTCACGCTGGATGCGGTGCATCAGCAGACGGCTGTTGGCGCGAGCAACCGGATAGACCGGCAACAAAGGGGGGTGCGGGTAGCGCTCGTCCAGATACTCCATCACCACGGACGATTCGTACAGCGCCAGGTCACGATCGACCAGCGTCGGCACGCTGCCATAGGGATTGACCTCGGCAAGCCTGGGCGGACAACGGCCCTGCTCGACATCGATGATCTCGACGCTGACACCTTTCTCGGCGAGCACCAGACGCACGCGATGGGAATAGTGGTCGGCGGGGTCGGAGTAGCAGGTCAACCTATTGGTCACCGCCATGGCGATCCTCCTCGCTTTTTTTGATTTTGCAGAAACACGAAAAATTGCCAAGGGCAATTCTTGAAGTTGCGAGTGGCCACACCGCAAGGTGCCCACTCCGAATGGCAGCGCACAAAAACCTGCGCGCCCATAAGGGCGCGCAGGTGTATGCAGAGAACTGCAACGGTTTAATGCACGTCCTTCCAGTACTCACGCTTGAGCAGGTAGGCGAACACGAAGAAGAACGCCAGGTACAACAGCACGTAGGTGCCGATGCGCTGGGACTTCAGCTTGACCGGGTTGGCCGAATAGGCCAGGAAGGTAACCAGGTTCTTCACCTTCTCGTCGAACTCAGCCTCGCTCAGCGAGCCGGTGTTCTCCTCCACTTTCAGCTGATCGCAAGCTTCGTGCGTGATCGGCGCACCGGTCAGCGGATCGAACTGCTTCTTGCCGTCGGTGACGACCTGAACCTGCTTGCAACCGATCACCTGCTTGCCCTGCAGGCTGACCAGCACGTTGGGCATACCCACGTTCGGGAAGACCTTGTTGTTGGCGCCCAGCGGACGCGCAGGATCGTCATAGAACGTGCGCAGGTAGGTATACAGCCAGTCGTTGCCACGCACGCGAGCGACCAGAGTCAGATCAGGCGGCGCCGCACCGAACCAGGCTTTGGCGTCGTCCGGCTTCATGCCGATCTTCATGTGGTCACCGATCTTGGCGTCAGTGAACACCAGATTGTCCAGCATGATTTCGTGCGGGATGCCGAGGTCATCGGCAACACGCTCGTAACGCTGGTACTGGGCAGCATGGCAGCCCATGCAGTAGTTGGCGAAAGTACGCGCGCCGTCCTGCAGGGCAGCCTTGTCGCGCAGATCGATATCTACCTTGTCCAGCGGGTAGTTGCTGGAAGCGCCCATGGCCAGAGCCGGCAGCGCAGCGAAAACAAATGCAGCGAAGAGCTTTTTCATCAGCCAGTCACCCTTTCCGGAACCGGTTTGGTCTTCTCCATCCTGGTGTAGAACGGCATCAGGAAGAAGTACGCGAAGTACAGGAAGGTGCACACCTGCGACAGCAGGGTACGACCCGGGGTCGGCGCCAGCACACCCAGCACGCCCAGGATGACGAAGGAAATGCAGAACACCAGCAGCCAGATCTTGCTCATCCACCCCTTGTAGCGCATGGACTTGACCGGGCTACGGTCGAGCCACGGCAGCACGAACAGAACGGCGATGGCTGCGCCCATGGCGATTACGCCGAGCAGTTTGTCCGGTACCGCACGCAGGATCGCGTAGAACGGCGTGAAGTACCAAACCGGGGCGATGTGCTCAGGGGTCTTGAACGGGTTGGCCGCTTCGAAGTTCGGCTTCTCGAGGAAGTAACCGCCCATTTCCGGGAAGAAGAACACCACGAAGCAGAACACGAACAGGAACACCACTACGCCGACGATATCTTTCACGGTGTAGTAAGGGTGGAAGGCGATGCCGTCGAGCGGTACACCGTTCTCGTCCTTGAGCTTCTTGATGTCGACACCGTCCGGGTTGTTCGAACCGACTTCGTGCAGCGCCAGGATGTGCAGCACGACCAGGCCAAGCAGAACGATCGGCAGAGCGATCACGTGCAGAGCGAAGAAGCGGTTCAGGGTGATGCCGGAGATCAGGTAGTCACCACGAATCCACTGGGTCAGGTCGTCACCGATGATCGGAATGGCGCCGAACAGCGAGATGATCACCTGGGCGCCCCAGTAGGACATCTGGCCCCAAGGCAGCAGGTAGCCCATGAAGGCCTCGGCCATCAGCACCAGGTAGATCAGCATGCCGAAGATCCACACCAGTTCGCGCGGCTTCTGGTAAGAGCCGTAGAGCAGACCGCGGAACATGTGCAGGTAGACCACCACGAAGAACGCGGAGGCGCCGGTGGAGTGCAGGTAACGCAGGATCCAGCCGTACTCGACGTCACGCATGATGTATTCGACGGAGGCGAAAGCGCCTTCAGCCGAAGGTTCGAAGCTCATGGTCAGCCAGATACCAGTAACGATCTGATTGACCAGCACCAGCAGCGCCAGCGAGCCGAAGAAATAGAAGAAGTTGAAGTTCTTCGGGGCGTAGTACTTCGAGAGATGGTCTTCCCACATCTTGGTGGCGGGGAAGCGCGCATCCACCCATTCCATGAATTTGCTCATCACGCGTTCTCCTGGTCCACACCGATGATGATCACATCATCCGTCTCGTAGGTGTGCGGCGGCACTGGCAGGTTCAGCGGTGCAGGCTGGGCCTTGTACACGCGACCAGCGAGGTCATAACGCGAACCGTGGCAAGGGCAGAAATAGCCACCGACCCAATCCGGGCCCAAATCAGCCGGTGCCACTTCCGGGCGGAAGGACGGCGCACAGCCCAGGTGGGTGCAGAGGCCGACCAGAATCAGCAGCTCGGGCTTGATCGAGCGGTTCTTCTTGTCAACGTACTCTGGCTGCACCGATTCGGCAGACTCCGGGTCAGCCACGCTGCTTTCGATCTTGCTCAGGTTGGCAAGAATTTCCTCAGTACGGCGTACGATGAACACCGGCTGACCGCGCCATTCAGCAACCATCTGCTGACCTGCTTCGATCTTGCTGACGTTCACCTTCACCGGTGCTCCGGCCGCCTTGGCCTTGGCACTGGGGAACCATGACCCCACGAACGGAGTCGCAGCACCTACCGCTCCTGCTGCACCCACCACGGAGGTGGCTGCAACCAGGAAGCGACGCCGGCCTGCATTCACGCCGTCATTGCTCATTCAGTCGTCTCCCATCAGCTTTGTGGCCTGTTGTTCAGGCCTCTACTAAGTAAAAATCGGGCCGCGCAAAAAATTCGCCAAATGGTAAAGAAAAGCCCCTTTTCTGACAAGGTAATTACCCCCGAAGAGACTGGCGAAAGCCTTGGCGGATGCGGCCTGCGCGCATGCGGCACGTTGTCGCAGCATTTTGCCACACCCATAAAAAACGCCCAGCTCCGTAAGGAAACTGGGCGCTTTTGGAAGCGTAGTCGCGATTAACGCTTCGAGTACTGCGGACGCTTACGCGCTTTACGCAGACCGACTTTCTTACGCTCGACTTCACGAGCGTCGCGAGTAACGTAACCGGCTTTACGCAGCGGGCTGCGCAGGGTTTCGTCGTACTCGATCAGAGCGCGAGTGATGCCGTGACGGATGGCACCAGCTTGACCACTGACACCACCACCAGCAACGGTGACGAAGATGTCGAACTTCTCGACGGTCTCGGTCAGCTCCAGCGGCTGACGCACTACCATGCGAGCGGTTTCGCGACCGAAGAAGGTATCCAGGGTGCGATTGTTGATCGAGATGTTACCAGTACCCGGACGCAGGAAAACGCGCGCGGTTGCGGTCTTGCGACGGCCAGTGCCGTAGTTTTGAGTCGCCGACATAATGAACTATTCCGTTAAATCTTCAGTTCTTGGGGCTGCTGAGCGGTGTGCGGGTGAACTGCACCCTTGTACACCTTCAGCTTACGGTACATGTCGCGACCCAGCGGGTTCTTCGGCAGCATGCCTTTGACCGCAGTCTCGATCACGCGCTCAGGAGCACGAGCGATCAGCTTCTCGAAGTTGATCTCTTTGATGCCGCCCGGGAAACCGGAGTGGGAGTAGTACTTCTTGTCGCTGGCTTTGGCACCAGTTACACGCACCTGCTCTGCATTGATCACGACGATGTAGTCGCCAGTATCAACGTGCGGGGTGTACTCAGGCTTGTGCTTGCCACGCAGACGGCTCGCGATTTCGGTGGCCAGACGACCCAGGGTCTTGCCAGCAGCATCAACGACGAACCAGTCGCGTTTTACTGTTTCCGGTTTAGCAGTAAAAGTTTTCATTCTTTATAGCCTCAGGGGCCGCCCAGCAAAAATAGACGGCGGATCTTACTGGATAGTGCGTACTTTGACAAGTCAAAGGCAGCCGCATACGGACGCTATCGGGGGCTCGGGTCAGCGCGTCCACAATACGGCAAGATTCTTCGGCAGGCGGCGCATCACTTCCACCGCAGAAAGAGGTGCCGGATTATCCTGATTGCGAAAAAAATTTCAACCTGCTTGTATGACTCTTTTGCCAAGGGAGTACTCCATGGAATACCGCAAGCTGGGCCGAACCGATCTCGATGTCAGCGCACTGTGCCTGGGCACCATGACCTGGGGCGAGCAGAACAGCGAAAGCGAAGGCCATGCTCAGATCGAGCGAGCCAAGGCCAGCGGCATCAATTTCATCGATACCGCCGAGATGTACCCGGTGCCGCCGCGCGCCGAAACCTACAGCAAGACCGAGCAGATCATCGGCAGCTATTTCAAGCAGCGCGGCGACCGCGCCGACTGGATTCTGGCCAGCAAGATCGCCGGCCCCGGCAACGGCATCAGCCACATCCGCGACGGCCAGCTGAAATTCAATCGCCAGCACATCGTCGCCGCCCTGGATGCCAGCCTCAAGCGCCTGCAAACCGACTGGATCGACCTGTACCAATTGCACTGGCCGGAACGGCCGACCAACTTCTTCGGCCAACTCGACTACAAGCACAAGGACGTTGAATTCACGCCACTGGAAGAAACCCTGGAGGTGCTCGACAAGCAGGTCAAGGCCGGCAAGATCCGCCACATCGGCCTGTCCAACGAAACCCCGTGGGGCACCATGAAATTCCTGCAACTGGCCGAAAGCCGTGGCTGGCCGCGCGCAGTATCGATCCAGAACCCCTACAACCTGCTCAACCGCAGCTTCGAAGTGGGCCTGGCGGAAGTGGCGATTCGCGAACAGTGCGGTCTGCTGGCCTACTCACCACTGGCCTTCGGCATGCTCAGCGGCAAGTACGAAGGCGGCGCCCGCCCGGCTGGCGCGCGCATCAGCCTGTTCAGCCGTTTTGCCCGCTACACCAACCCGCAGGCGGAAGCGGCCTGCTCGCGCTACGTGGCCCTGGCCCGCGAGCACGGCCTGGACCCGGCGCAGATGGCCCTGGCCTTCGTCACCGCACAACCCTTCGTGACCAGCAACATCATCGGCGCCACCAGCCTGGCGCAACTGGACAGCAACCTGGCCAGCTCCGAGCTGAAGCTCTCCGAGGAAGTGCTCGCCGGCATCGAGGCCATTCACAAGGGCCAGCCCAACCCGGCCCCCTGACGCACCACGTAGGGTGTGCCGCGCGCACCGCCAAGCACCTCAGCATTGCAGGTGCGCACAGCGCACCCTACGGATTTACACCAGTGAACGAGCAATGATCTCCTTCATGATCTCGTTGGTGCCGGCGTAGATGCGCTGCACCCGCGCATCGGCCCAGGCGCGCGCCACCGGGTATTCCCACATGTAGCCGTAGCCACCGTGCAACTGCACGCACTCGTCGAGCACTTTGCACTGCAGATCGGTGGTCCAATACTTGAGCATCGCCGCCGTCGGTACATCGAGCTTGCCCGACAGATGCAGTTCCAGACAGCGGTCGATAAACACACGCCCCACCTGAATCTCCGTCGCCATCTCGGCGAGCTTGAAGCGGGTGTTCTGGAAGTCCGCCACGGCCTTGCCGAAAGCCTTGCGCTCGCGAGTGTAGTCCAGCGTCCACTTGAGCGCCGCCTCGGCCGAAGCCAGGGCGCCGATGCCCACTGTCAAGCGCTCCTGCGGCAACTCCTGCATCAGGTAGGCGAAGCCCATGCCCGGTTGACCCAGCAGATTTTCCTTGGGCACACGCACGTCCTGGAAGAACAGCTCGGAGGTGTCCTGCGCCTTCATGCCCACTTTCTCCAGGCGCTTGCCCTTGGAGAAGCCCGGCGTACTGGCCTCGACCAGGAATAGGCTAGTGCCCTTCGCGCCAGCCTTGGGGTCGGTCTTGGCCACCACGATCACCAGATCGGCCAGCCAGCCATTGGTGATGAAGGTCTTGGAACCGTTGATGACGTACTCGTCGCCATCGAGCACGGCAGTGGTCTTCACGCCCTGCAGGTCGGAACCCGCACCTGGCTCGGTCATGGCGATGGCAGTGACCATTTCACCGCTGACCAGCTTGGGCAGGTAATGCTGCTTCTGCGCCTCGCTGCCGTAATGCAGGATGTAGGGCGCGACGATGTCCGAATGCAGTGAAAAGCCGATGCCGGTCAGCCCCAGCCGACCGATCTCTTCGATCACAACGGTGCTGTAGAGGAAGTCGGCCGCCATACCGCCGTACTCTTCAGGGATATGCGAGCACAGCATCCCCGCCTCGCCGGCCTTGTTCCACAGTGCCCGGTCGACATGCCCGTCCTTCTCCCATTGATGGTGATAAGGCACCGCTTCCTGCTCGAGAAACTTGCGCACGCTGTCGCGAAACAGTTCATGGTCAGAGCTGAATAGGGTTCTGGGTATCATGGCGCTACCTGTGTCTGGGGCGGAAGGAAAAGCGTGACCTCGACTTTAGCCAAGCAAACGCTTGGTTACACTGGACACAAGCGCCAAAAAATAAGACGATCCAGCCACCTAGTGACCACTTAGCCTTCATAAAAACAACATATGGTTAATCATCAGTCAAACGTCTTACGGCGCGTCAGCATTCTCGCCACCGACGGCGTGTTCGCTTCCACCCTCATGCAGGCCAAGGACTTCTTCCACATGGCCGGCATCCGTTACGCCAGGCAGCAGGGCCTTGGCGATCAGCCTCCCTTCGAGATCCATCTGGTCAGCCCCGACGGCCTGCCGGTGAACAGTTTCAGTAACGTCCGCGTCCCGGTCGACGGCGGCCTGGACGCCTGCGACGTGATCATCCTGCCGGCCTTCTGGGACGACTTCGATGCGCTCAGTCGTCGTTACCCACAAGTGCTGGACTGGCTCAAACACCAGCATGCCAACGGTACGGCGATCTGCGGCGAAGCCAGCGGGGTGTTCTGGATGGCCGAAGCTGGCCTGCTCGATGGCAAGGAGGCGACCACCTACTGGCGCTTCTTCCGCGAATTCGCCGAACGCTTCCCCAAGGTGCTGCTCAATCAGGACAAGCACCTGTCCGATGCCGACAACCTGTACTGCGCAGGCGGCGTCACCTCGGCCTGCGACCTCTATATCTACCTGATCGAGCGTTATTGTGGCGCCGGCGTGGCCCAAGGCGTGGCACGCGACATTCTCTACGAAGTACAACGCAGCTATACCCCGGGACGCATTGGCTTCGGCGGGCAGAAACTGCACCAGGACGTCACTGTGCTGCAGATCCAGCACTGGCTGGAGGAGCACTACGCCGACAAGTTTCGCTTCGAGGACGTGGCCCGCGAGCACGGCATGAGCATCCGCAACTTCATGCGTCGCTTCCAGGGCGCCACCGGCGACAAGCCGCTGCATTACCTGCAGCGACTGCGCATCGAGACCGCCAAGAGCCTGCTGTCCTCCACCCGCAAGAGCATAAAGACCGTCAGCTACGAGATCGGCTACGACGATGCCAGCTTCTTCGCCCGTCTGTTCCGCCAGCATACCGGGCTGTCCCCCAACCACTATCGTCGCCAGTTCCAGCAGCAGCCCCAGTGACATCGCGCAGGCGCCGTTCGCCGCGCCTGCGGCGATTCGGTAACGCCTTGCACTAGACGATCTGTCTACCCCCCGCCACACCCACCAGAAGATTGGGTATCAGCCCAGCCCGCTGCCAGTAGAGTGCTTACGTGGTCGGCCCGCTTGCGCCTGGTAGACACACAAGACCGAGCGCTGGATGCGCCTCTACAACAACAATAACGATGGAGAACGCCATGGGAATCTCTCGTGCGCTGCACCTGTGCGTCATTGCATCGCTGGTGCTACTGACAGCCTGCACCCCGATCAAACGCTTCGGTGCCAACCAATCGCTGCGCTTCATGGAAAACAACCTGGTCGGCCCCATGCTCGAAAGCCATGACGCCGACATGGCCTGTTATTCCGGAGTGTCCATCGCCCCCCTGATCCAGTCCACCAGCGGCATGGGCGCCGACAACCAGCAGTTGCTGACCCTGCTCTATCTCACCGCCGCAACCTGTGCCGAGCAGACCGCCTTCGAGCAGGAGCTGCGCTACCTGCGCGCCTCACGCAGCAAGCAGGTCGAAGAGGCACAGGATGCACGCATCACCCAGAAACGCTATGCCGAGCTGGCGGCACGACGCCAATACCAGTCGTACCAGAACTTCGCCAACTACTACGAGCAGCGCTTCGATATCCGCATCGGCGACAGCTGCCCTACTTTCGATCAGGACATCGACGAACTGATCTACCTGCTGGGCCTGATCCAGGGCCTGCAAGCCATCCAGAACGACATCAACTCGCAGAACGCCGTCGGCGTGCCCAAGGACATCGCGGCCAAGGCCGAGCGCGCCATGACCTGCCTGGACAATGAGAAGTGGTGGGGAGCGCCGATGGCGGCACGTGCCCTGGTCTGGAACATGCTGCCAGGCAGCGGTGAGGGGCAGGACCCGTGGCAGGTGCTTGAGCAGTCGCGACAGATCGGTGAGCGTCACGGCGTACGCCTGGCCCACGCCCTCTATGCGATCTCCGCCACGGCGAAGAACGATGAGCAGCACCTGCGCAGCGCGCTTCGCGCCTTTGGCTCGACCCAGACGGCGAACAGCAACTTCACGCTCAACGAATCCTATGCCCAGGTCGACGCCATCAGCAGCAGCACCGTCATGAACAATGCCGATCGCTACTGGACGGCCAATGCCGGCACACGCACGCCGATCGGCGGCCTGCTGCGCTTCTGGGACGAGAAGCAGCAGCCACTCGATACCGCCATCGAGATCGACGACCTGCTCTAGTCAGCTCGTCACAAGCCTTCCCGCCTCAGCGGCATGACCCGGAGTATCCGCCATGAAGTGTTCCAACCTAGCCGCCCCCGCTCTGCTCTGCCTGGCACTGGGCGCCGCCCCCCAGGCCTTCGCTCAGAGGATCTGCGTGTTTGACATCCTCGGCGCCCAGGGCGACATCTACAGCCTGATGAAGGACTACCAACTGGCTGCCAACAATTTCGGTGCCAGCCTCGAGCTCAAGCCCTATACCGACGAGAAAATCGCGGCTGAGGACTTCAAGGCCGGGCAGTGCGACGGCGTGATGATCATGGGCTTGCGCGCCCGTCAGTTCAACGGCTTCACCGGCAGCCTGGAAGCGCTGGGCGCCCTGCCCAGCTACCAGGCGCTGGAAACGGTGATCACCACCCTCAGCTCGCCCCGGGCCAGCAAGTTCATGACCAGCGGCCCCTACGAAGTGGCAGGCATCGTGCCCATGGGCGCGGCCTACCTGTTCGTCAACGACCGCACCATCGACAACATCAGCAAACTGTCGGGCAAGAAGTTCGCGATCATGGACTACGACAATGCACAGGCGAAGATGGTGCAACGCATCGGCGCCCAGCCAGTCGCCTCCGATGTCACCAACTTCGCTGGCAAATTCAATAACGGCTCGGTGGATGTGGTCGGCGCGCCGGCGGCCGCCTACAAACCACTGGAACTGCAGAAAGGCATGGGTGAACGCGGCGGCGTGGCGCGCTTCCCGGTGCTGCAACTGACCTACCAGCTAGTCATCCGTCCTGACCGCTTCCCCGAAGGCTTTGGGCAACAATCACGCGAGTTCGCCCTCAGCCAGTACAGCCGCGCCATGAGCATCATCACGCAATCGGAAAGCGAGATCGACAAACACTATTGGATCGACATTCCGCCCGAGGACATGGAGAAGTACACCGTGATGCTGCGTGAAGCGCGCATTTCGCTGACCGAGGAAGGCATCTATGACAAACGCATGATGGCGGTGATGAAGCGCGTGCGCTGTCAGATCGACTCAGCCGATGCCGAGTGCGCCCAGAACCTCGAATAACAATAACGAAACGGGGCGTGCACGCCCCGTACTCCGCCTTGACTGTAGAGCCTGCCATGCCTATTGCCTCGACCATGACCAGCCATGACCAGACTGCCCCCACCCAGACGTTCAAACGGCCTCTGTTTGGCCGATGGCTTTCCACCCTGCCGGTCTTCCTTCTGCTGACCCTCACTCTGGTCATAGGCACCGGAGAAATGCTCCATGGCCAACTTCTGCGCATGGGCGAGCGTCTGTTCGGTGATCCGGCTGCCGGCGTGCAGTACTTCATGCTGCGCGCCGACCCGGTGACCCCGACCTGCGACCCCACCCCGGATATCGATGCTCTGCTGGCCAGGCAACCGGCCCAGGCCGGCAGCGATATCGACGACCTGTTCGATGCTGCCGAGGTCGACCCACAAGCGCAGCGCAGTGCCCTGGAACGCGCGGCTCAACTCTGCGCGCAGCGGCATACGCTGCACGCGGCCGTCGTCGCGCACATGACGCCCGAACTGAAACTGTTCCGCAGCCTGGAAACCTCGTTCTTCGGCATCTTCCGCTTCGGCACCGACAACCGCGCCCTGCTCCTGCTGCTACTCATAAGCATCGCCGGCGTCACCACCACCCTGCGCCGTCATCACATCTCGCTGCGCCCCGCCAAGACCCGGCTCGATCATCGCGTCTCGGCTGCCGGCATGGTCATCGCCAACGCCTTGCTGGTGTTTTCCTGCAGCCATTACCTGCACACCCTGCTCAACGCCGACCTGCCACTGAGCAGGCCCTATCTCAATGGCTTGTGGATCGCGCTGTTCAGTTGCCTGTGCCTGATCAGCGTCTATCACTTGCTGAAACCACCGGCAGACGCCGAACCTGGCGGCAATCCGGGGCTGGCGCTGCTCTCCACCCCGCTGTACGCCATCATGGCGATCAGCTCCTTCACCTCGTTTTCGCTGCAAGGTCACTATGGCGGCATCGCCATCTACCTGGGCCAGCTCGTCGAGCTGTCAGGCATCTTCCTCAACCTAGCCCTGTTCATCTGGGCCGGCATGCTGCTCAAGCAGACCAACGTGGTCGACCGCTTCCTCGACCTGGTCCGCCCCTGGCGTCTGTCGCCGGAACTGCTGACCTGGATCCTGCTGATCGGCGCCGCCGTGCCGACCGCCTACACGGGCGCCTCGGGCATCTTCGTCATCGCCGCCGGGGCCATCATCTACCGCGAAGTGCTGCTCTCCGGAGGCCGCCGTCAATTCGCCCTGGCCGTCTCGGCGATGTCCGGCTCGCTCGGCGTGGTACTGCGCCCCTGCCTGCTGATCGTGGTGGTCGCAGCACTGAACAAGCAGGTGACCACGGCCGAACTGTACAACTGGGGGATCGCCGTTTTCGTCCTGACCTCGTCGCTGTTCTTCATTGCCTCGCAGGTGCTGCGCCAACAACCAATCAACATCGCCCACCCACGTGATGCCGTACCCGCCATGGCCCGCGCTCTGGTGCCGGTGGCACCGTATATCCTCATCGCCATCGTGGTGGTCTGGGTCTACAGCTACATGCTCGACACCCGCCTGAACGAGTTCACCGCGCCAGTGATGTTGCCGGTCATCCTGCTGGTGGTGCTGATCTTCGACAAGCTGCGCGGCGAGTCACTGGTGGAAGCTCCGAGCGCCCGCACCATCGAGAACGATCAGGGCAACAGCCAGCGCAACTTCACCCAGGCCGTAGGTGCCGCCACTTACGACACCGTCGGCCATATCGGTGCGCTGACCCTGCTGATGGCCTTGTCGGTATCCACCGGCGGGGTGATCGAACGCTCCGGCCTCATGGAGCTGATCCCGCAGGACTTCCAGAGCATCTGGCTGGCACTGACCGCGTTGATGGTGGTGCTGTTCCTGATCGGCATGGTGATGGACGCCTTTGGCGTGGTGATCCTGGTATCGGCCACCATTGCGCCGATTGCCTATGCCAACGGCATTCACCCGGTACATTTCTGGATGATCGCCCTGACCGCCATGGAGCTGGCCTACCTGTCACCGCCCGTGGCGCTCAACCACCTGCTGGCCCGGCAGGTGGTAGGCGAGGCGGAGATCGCTGCCGCCAATGAGGAGGTGCGCAACAAGAGTTTCTACTACCGCTATGAGCGCTGGATTCTGCCGATGACGGTCATGATCATCGCGCTACTGGTGGTTACTTACGGTGGTGAGCTGATCGTCCAGCACGGCGCGCAGGCGCTGGAGGTAGGGCGGAGCTGGTTGCCACAGTGATCAAGCCATGCCCACCCCGAACGGGGTGGGCGCTGGTTTTCAGGGCCGGTGTGGGCGCGAAAGGAACTCGTGCGACTGCATTTCCAGCAAGCGGCTCAGCGTGCGCTGGAACTCGAAGCTCAGGCGGCCGCCGGTATACAGATCCTTGAGTTCCACCTCGGCGGAGATGATCAGCTTGACGTTACGGTCGTAGAACTCGTCCACAAGGTTGATGAAGCGCCGCGCCATGTCATCCTTGGCCACGCTCATCTGCTCGACATTGGCCAGGATCACCGCGTGGAAGATCTTGCCCAGCTCGATATAGTCGTTCTGGCTGCGCGGGCCGTCGCAGAGCTCGCGGAATTCGAACCAGGCCACGTCTTCGCACACCCGCACGGCGTTGATCGCGCGATTCTCGATCATCAGCGCCTCGTTCTCCACCATATGGGTGCAGTCCGGCAGCAGGCTCTGGAAGCTCTTGCGCAGGCTTTCGTCGGCCTCCGGGCCGAGCGGGAAATGGAACAGCTCGGCCTGCTCCAGCGCACGCAGGCGATAGTCGACGCCGCTGTCGACGTTGACGATATCGGTGTGCTCCTTGAGCAGGGCGATGGCCGGCAGAAAACGCGCGCGCTGCAGGCCGTCCTTGTACAGGCCGTCCGGCACGATGTTGGAAGTGGCCACCAGGGAAACGCCATTCTTGAACAGCTCTTCCATCAGCGTGGCGAGAATCATGGCATCGGTGATATCGCTGACGAAGAACTCATCGAAGCAGATCACCCGCGCCTCGTCGGCGAAGCGCTTGCCGATGATGGTCAGCGGGTTCTTCTCGCCCTTGAGGGTCTTCATTTCCTCGTGCACGCGCTTCATGAAGCGGTGGAAGTGGGTGCGCATCTTCTGCTCGAACGGCAGCGCGTCGAAGAAGGTATCGACCAGATAGGTCTTGCCGCGCCCGACGCCGCCCCAGAAATACAGGCCCTTGACCGGCCCCTGCGGCTTCTTGCCGAACAGCTTGCCCATAAACCCGGACTTGCCCTGGTCACGCGCGATCAGATCGTCGTACAGACGCTGCAGATGGCGGACGGCATTTTCCTGGGCCGCATCATGGAAGAAGTCGGGCCGCTTGAGATCGGCCTGATAACGCTCTAAGGGGGTCATGATTCGTTAGCCGGGCAAGTAAAAACGGGGGCGTCACTTTAGCGACGCCCCCGTAGATTGGCAATCACGGCCGTAGCCCGGATGCAATCCGGGGGATACTGGCGATGCTCGTACCGGATTGCATCCGGGCTACTTCATTCCTGCGGCGCCAGCGCCTCACGCAGACGGACGACGGCATCTTCCAGCGCCTGACTGTCAGCGAACTCGGGGCTGCTCGCCACGTTTTCACCGTCGATCCAGACCGAGAACACCTGCCCTTCGGCCCGCACATCCAGCGGCTCGCCGGATTGCAGGCGCTTGTTGATCATGCCGGCCGACTTGCCATCGGCGAAGGATTTCGACAGCAGCAGTTGCTCGCCATCGGCACCCAGCAGGCGGAAGCGGAAGCTGCCGTCGTCGTCACGGAAGCTGACGAAGCGCGCGCTCTTGGCGGCTTTCTTCTTCTCGCCAGCAGCAACCTGCACCTGCTCGCGGAACGAGCGCAGGCCCACGGCCTCGCGCAGCTCACCGAGGAACGGCGTGGCGATCTTGCGCGCCTTGGCGGCGCCGGCAAGGAGGATGTCCTCCAGATCGGCCGGCTTGGCGATCAGCGCGTTGTAACGCTCGCGCGCCTCGCCCAGGGTGTCTTCGAGCAGTTGGTACAGGCGATTCTTCGCCTCGCCCCAGGCCAATCCGCCTTCCAGCTCGGCACGGAACTCAGCCTGCTGCGTCTGGCTGGCGAAGGCCTGGTAGAGGGTGAACAGGTGCGAACCCTCGGCATCCTTGGGCTCACCCGGCAGCCTGGAGTCGGTGACGATGCGCGCCACGGCGTCCTTGAGCTGCTTGGCGCTGCCGAACAGGGGAATGGTGTTGTCGTAGCTCTTGCTCATCTTGCGCCCATCGAGGCCGGGCAGCGTAGCCACCTCCTCCTCGATCACCACCTCGGGTAGGACGAACAGATCCTTGCCCTTGCCGAACAGATGGTTGAAGCGCTGGCCGATGTCGCGCGCCATCTCCACGTGCTGAATCTGGTCGCGACCGACCGGGACCTTCTGCGCGTTGAACATCAGGATGTCCGCGGCCATCAGCACCGGGTAGCTGAACAGGCCCATGGTCACGCCGGCATCTGGGTCTTCACCCTGTTCGACGTTCTTGTCCACCGAGGCCTTGTAGGCGTGGGCACGGTTGAGCAGGCCCTTGCCGGCGACGCAGGTGAGCAGCCAGCACAGCTCGGGAATCTCCGGGATGTCGGACTGGCGATAGAAGGTCGCCTTGTCGGTGTCCAAGCCCAGCGCCAGCCAGGTGGCAGCGATTTCCAGGCGCGAGCGCTGGATGCGCGCCGGGTCATCGCACTTGATCAGCGCGTGGTAGTCAGCGAGGAAGTAGAAGGAGTCCATCTGCGGATCGCGGCTGGCAACGATGGCCGGACGGATGGCGCCGGCGTAGTTGCCCAGGTGCGGCGTGCCGGTGGTGGTGATACCGGTAAGGATACGGGTGGTCATAGTAATTCGCTTGTCTTGCTGCAATGACGTGGCAGGCCTTCATTTGCCGTCACTCCCGCGAAGGAGGGAGCCTAGGTGCTGCGGCCCTCTGGGTTCCCGCCTGCGCGGGAATGACGGTTTTATAGACGCGGCAGAAGAAGTTCCTTCAGGTCCGTCAGCTTGCCGTGAAAAAAGTGACCGCATTCTGCCACTTTCAGCAGCTCGTGGGCACGCCCGAGATCGGCCGACCAGTCGTATACGGCCTGCGCCTCGATCACTTCATCGCTATCAGGCTGGATCACCACCAGCGGGCACTGGCTGGCAGGCGGCGTATCGGCCGTCAGGCGATGCACCGCGGGTGCCACCATGAACAGCTTGCTCGGCACCTGGCCTTGCGCTTCCAGGCGTGCGCCCAGCGCCGCGGCGACGAAGCCGCCGAAGGAAAAGCCCAGCAGCGTGATGGGCAGGTTCGGGTATTGCTCCTGCAACCAGGCGGCGACGGCTTCGGCATCGTCCACCTCGCCGGTGCCCATGTCATGGCTGCCGGCGCTGGCGCCAACGCCGCGATAATTGAAACGCAATGTGTGATATCCACAGTCACGCGCGGTACGCTGCAAGGTGCTCACCACCTTGTTGAGCATGGTGCCGCCCTGTACCGGATTGGGATGACAAAGCAGCGCCACGCCTCGGGCGTCAGGCACTTCCAACAGAAGGGCTTCGAGTTGCCCCACCGGGCCTTGGATGAAAAGAGAGGTTTCGCGACTGAGCAACACTGAACTCCGTGACCCCGCAACGGGTCGACTCGTCTAGCAAACTGCCTGCGAGGTAAACGTATACAGCGCAGGTTCGAGCCGCTAACGTAAAGCAAAGCCGTTTTGAGAGGAAGGACTCGTGGAACAGACCGTTACAGCCTGGTTGATACCCGCCCTGACCCTGGTGGTCGGCATCGCCGTGGGCTTTCTGCTCGCCCGCCTGGCCCCCAATGCTGCACCGGGCCGTACGCAGCGGCAGATGGATGAAATGCAGGCACGCTTCGAGGCCTACCAGAACGAAGTGGTGACCCACTTCAACACCACTGCCAGCCTGGTGAAGAAACTCACCCAGAGCTACCAGGACGTGCAGGAGCACCTGTCCGACGGTGCCAACCGCCTGGCCCTGGACGAGCTGACCCGTCAGCGCCTGCTGGCCACCCTGAACAGCACGGAAGCCGGCGAAAAGCGCGAGCGCCTGACTCCGCCGAAGAACCACGAGATGCCCAAGGACTACGCGCCGAAAAGCGACGGCCCCGGCATGCTCGACGAGAGCTACGGGCTGAAGAAGTAACCCGCCAGCCAGAAATACCGAGCCCCGCGATTGCGGGGCTTTTTATTGGACAAAGATTGTAGGCGCCTTGCGTGGCCGGGAATGAAAAAGCCCCGCATCACTGCAGGGCTTCTCGTTCAGCGCAAGCGCGTCAGATCGCGCCGCGGCTACGCAGCAGATCCAGCACCGCCTTGACGCCCTCTTCGACCGTCTGCGCCTGGGTGTCGATCACCAGATCGGCATCCAGCGGCACATCGTAGGGGAAGCCTTCGCCTGGGATATTGTCGCCACCGGCGGCGTACAGGCCCTGCGGATCGCGCTCGGCGCAGATCTGCGGCGAAGCCTGGACGTAAACGGTAATGACGCGCTCACTGCCGATCAGTGCCTTGGCCTGCTCGCGCCCTTCGGCGTCAGGGGCCACGAACGCGGCCAGGGCGATCATGCCGGCCTCGTTGAACTGACGCGCCACATGTGCCGCGCGGCGCCAGTTCTCGGCACGGCCGGCGCGATCCTGCGGCAGGCCCTTGTTCAGGTCGTGGCGCAGGTTCTGGCCATCGAGCACGTACACGGCACGGCCCATGTCGAACAGTTTGCGTTCCACGGCATAGGCCAGGGTGCTCTTGCCCGCACCAGACAAGCCGCTGAACAGCACGGTGGCCGGCTGCTGGCCGAAGCGCGAAGCACGCTCCTCGGTCGACACATGCGCCAGACGGCCATGCTGACCGCCGCCATGGGCGACCGGGTCGGCGATGATCATGCCGGCACCGACGGTGCCGTTGGTCAGACGGTCGACAATAATGAAGGCGCCGGTGGTGCGGTTGTACTCGTAACCGTCCAGGGCGATCGGCGCATCCAGCGCCACCTTGACCCGGCCGATCTCGTTGAGCCTCAGTTCGCTGGCGGCACCCTGCTCCAGGGTATTCACGTCGACGCGATGCACGATGCTCGGGATCGAGCCCGGCACGTAGCTGGTGGCGCGCTTGATGTCGTACTTCTTGCCCGGCAGCATCGGCTCTTCGCCCATCCACACCAGCATGGCTTCGAAGCTGTCGGTGACCTGCGGACGACTGTCGGCATGCACCAGCATGTCGCCCCGGGAAACGTCGATCTCGTCTTCCAGGGTCAGGGTAATGGCCTGGCCCGGGCCGGCATGTTCCAACTCGCCCTCGAAGGTAACGATGGACTTGACCTTGCTGGTCTTGCCCGACGGCAGCGCCATCACCTCATCGCCCTTGCGCACGATGCCGCTGGCCAGAGTGCCGGCGAAACCGCGGAAGTTGAGGTTGGGACGGTTGACGTACTGCACCGGGAAACGCAGATCGTCGAAGTTGCGGTCACCAGCGACTTCGACGGTCTCGAGAATATCCATCAGCGACTGGCCGGTGTACCAGGGCGAGCGCTCGGACTTGTTGACCACGTTGTCGCCCTTGAGCGCCGACATGGGCACGAACTCGAGGGTGGTCGGGCGCAGGTTGATCTTCTCGGCGAAGGCCAGGTAGTCGGCCTTGATCTGCTCGAACACGCCCTGGTCGAAGTCCTTGAGGTCCATCTTGTTGACAGCGACGACGATGTGCTTGATGCCCAGCAGCGAGGTAATGAAGCTGTGGCGCTTGGTCTGGGTCTGCACGCCGTAACGGGCGTCGATGAGGATGATCGCCAGGTCGCAGGTGGAGGCGCCGGTGGCCATGTTGCGCGTGTACTGCTCATGGCCGGGGGTGTCGGCGATGATGAACTTGCGCTTGGCGGTGGAGAAATAGCGGTAGGCCACATCAATGGTGATGCCCTGCTCGCGCTCGGCCTGCAGGCCGTCGACCAGCAGTGCCAGGTCGATGTCATCGCCGGTGGTGCCGACTTTCTTCGAATCCTTGGTGATGGCTTCCAGGTGATCTTCGTAGATCATCTTGGAATCGTGCAGCAGACGGCCGATCAGCGTGCTCTTGCCGTCGTCGACGTTACCGCAGGTAAGGAAGCGCAGCAGTTCCTTGCGCTCGTGCTGGGCCAGGTAAGCGAGAATGTCCTGGCCGATCAAATCGGATTGGTGACTCATGGTGCGCGATCCTCAGAAATAGCCCTGACGTTTCTTTTCTTCCATCGACCCGGCAGCATCGTGATCGATCACGCGGCCCTGGCGCTCGGAAGTACGGGTCAGGAGCATCTCCTGGATGATTTCAGGCAGCGTCAGCGCCGTGGACTCCACCGCGCCGGTCAGCGGGTAGCAGCCGAGGGTACGGAAACGCACCATCTTCTTGGTGATACGCGCCTTCTCTTCATCGGACAGGTGCTCGAGGATGCGCTCGTCGTCGATCATGATCAGCGTGCCGTTCTTCTCGATCACTTCGCGTTCGGCGGCGAAGTACAGCGGCACGATCGGGATCTGCTCCAGGTAGATGTACTGCCAGATATCCAGCTCAGTCCAGTTCGACAGCGGGAAGACGCGGATCGACTCGCCCTTCTTGACCTTGCCGTTGTACACGTTCCACAGCTCGGGACGCTGGTTCTTCGGGTCCCAGCGGTGCTTGCTGTCGCGGAAGGAATACACGCGCTCCTTGGCGCGGGATTTCTCTTCATCGCGACGCGCACCACCGAAGGCGGCATCGAAGCCGTACTTGTCCAGCGCCTGCTTGAGGCCCTCGGTCTTCATCACGTCGGTGTGCTTGGCACTGCCGTAGGTGAAGGGATTCATGTCCTGCGCCACGCCATCGGGGTTGATGTGGGTCAGCAGCTCCAGGCCATATTCATTGACCATCTTCTCGCGGAAGCGATACATCTCCTGGAATTTCCAGCGGGTATCGACGTGCAGCACCGGGAACGGCAACTTGCCAGGGAAGAACGCCTTGCGGGCCAGGTGCAGCATCACGGCTGAATCCTTGCCGATGGAATAGAGCATCACCGGGTTGTCGAATTCGGCGGCCACTTCACGAATGATGTGGATGCTTTCCGCCTCCAGCTGCTTCAGATGGGTCAATTTGTCGAGCATGGCTACTCACGGTTTGCTGTTATGGGGCCGGCGGGCCGTGGACGAGCGCGCACTCTACCACAGCGTCTGCTTATACTCAGGACGCCGGTTAGACCGAAACGATCTAGCGTTATGCCTGCCCGTACGGGCGTTTCAGATTGGGTTGGGGCAGTCGATGAACAGGTGTTCGAGGGCGAAACGCCGCGCCAGATAATCTCCCAGCGCCTGCACGCCGTAGCGCTCGGTGGCGTGATGACCGGCGGCGATGAAGCTCACGCCATTCTCGCGCGCACTGTGGAAAGTCTGCTCGGAGGCTTCGCCGGTCAGGTACAGATCGACACCTGCAGCAATCGCCTGGTCGATGTAGCCCTGCCCGCCGCCCGTGCACCAGCCGACGCGACGGATCAGCCCATCGCCCTCCACCAGCAGCGGCTCACGCCCCAGCGCATGCTGCACATGACGGGCGAAATCGGCGGCGCTCATCGGCTCCTCCAGGGAACCCACGAGGCCAACGGTGCGCGGATTTTCCGGTTCAAGCGGGCCCTCGACGACGATGCCGAGCTGACGCGCGAGCTGCACGTTGTTGCCCACCTCGGGATGTACGTCCAGCGGCAGGTGATAGGCCAAAAGGCTGATGTCGTTGGCCAGCAGCGCTTTCAGACGACGCTGCTTCATGCCGGTGACACAGGGGTTCTCGCCCTTCCAGAAATAGCCATGATGCACCAGCAGCACATCAGCCTCGGCCTCGATGGCCGCGTCGATCAGCGCCTGGCTGGCGGTGACGCCACTGACGATGCGACTGACCTGCGGACGCCCCTCGACCTGCAGGCCATTGGGGCAGTAATCATTGATACGCGACGCGCTAAGAAAGGCGTCAGCTTCTTCCACCAGCGTGGACAGGGCAATGGCCATGAAGATTCCTCACAAGCTGTTGCGGGCCGCTGCCTAATTGGCGAGCACCTCACTATAATGCGCCACCTTAAGGGCCGAATTTGGCCCCCGCAACCCTCAGGATTGTCTCGATGCCCCAGGCACTGCGTTTTCTCGGTTGGCCCCTGCTGGTAGGTGTGTTGTTCGCACTGCTGCTGATCCAGCGCTACCCGGAATGGGTCGGCTTGCCACGCCAGGAAGTGCAACTGGTGCAGGCGCCGCTCTACAGCCGCCTGCAGGAAGGCCCGGTGTCCTACGCTGAAGCAGTCGATATCGCATCGCCAGCAGTGGCCAACCTGTACACCACCAAGCTGGTGAGCAAACCGGCACATCCGCTGTTCGAAGACCCAACCTTCCGTCGCTTCTTCGGTGACAACCTGCCACGCCAGCAGCGCATGGAGTCGAGTCTGGGCTCGGCCGTACTGTTGAGCCGTGAAGGCTATCTGCTGACCAATAATCACGTGGTCAGCGGCGCCGACCAGATCGTCGTGGCCCTCAAGGACGGCCGCGAAACCCTGGCGCGAGTAATCGGCAACGACCCGGAAACCGATCTGGCAGTATTGAAGATCGACCTGCCCAATCTCCCGGCGATAACCCTCGGCCGATCCGACAGGATTCGCATCGGCGATGTCACCCTGGCAATCGGCAACCCCTTCGGCGTCGGCCAGACCGTGACCATGGGCATCATCAGCGCCACCGGGCGCAACCAGCTGGGCCTCAACACCTACGAAGACTTCATCCAGACCGATGCGGCGATCAACCCGGGCAACTCCGGCGGCGCCCTGGTCGATGCGCACGGCAATCTGGTGGGCATCAACACCGCGATCTTCTCCAAGTCCGGCGGCTCGCAGGGCATCGGCTTCGCCATCCCGGTGAAACTGGCCATGGAAGTGATGCAGGCAATCATCGAACACGGCCAGGTGATTCGCGGCTACCTCGGTGTCGAGGTACAACCACTGACGCCCGAGCTGGCCGAGTCCTTCGGCCTCGATGGTCGCCCCGGCATCGTTGTCGCCGGTGTCTATCGCGACGGCCCGGCGCAGAAAGCCGGCCTGCAGCCTGGCGATCTGATCCTCAGCATCGATGGCGAACCGGCCAGCGATGGTCGCCGCTCGATGAATCAGGTAGCGCGCACCAAGCCGGGCGACAAGATCCGCATCGACGTGATGCGCAACGGCAAAGCGCTGCAACTGACCGCCGAGATCGGTATTCGCCCTCCCGTCAACGGCAACTGATCGACGCGCACTTTCAAGTGGGAACTTTTCTCGATTGAGGTTATTGTAATGTTATTACATCAATCTCAATCTTCCGGAGACTCCTCCCTTGCGCGTCACTTCCGCCTTGCTTGTCGGCAGCCTGTTAACCCCCTGCGCTCTTGCCGCTGAATCTCCGGCCCAGCTGGCTGACAGCATCATCAGCGCCCCCGGCGAACAAGCCGATGGGCCGGTGCAGGGCTACCGTGCCAAACGCTCATCCAGCGCCACCCGCACCGACACCCCGATCAGCGAAATTCCCCAGGCCATCAGCGTGGTCCCCGCCCAGGTGCTGGACGATCTTGGCAGCAGCCGTATCGACCGCGCCCTGGATTTCGCTGGCGGCGTTTCGCGGCAGAACAACTTCGGCGGCCTGACCTTCCTCAACTACAGCGTACGCGGCTTCACCACCGGTGAGCTGTATCGCAACGGTTTTGCCATCAACCGTGGCAGCTACAGCTCGCCGGACGCCTCGGCCATCGAGCGCCTGGAAGTGCTCAAGGGGCCGGCGGCGGCCCTATATGGCCGTGGCGACCCAGGCGGTCTGGTCAATATCGTCACCAAGCGCCCGCAACTGGAGCCCTTCACCCAGTTCAAGGCCAACGCCGGACGCTGGGATCGCTACCGCAGCAGTCTCGACGTCAACACCCCCTTGAACGATGAGGGCACTCTGCTCTCGCGGGTCAATCTGGCGGTGGAGGACAACGGCAGCTTCCGTGATCACGTGGGCAACCAACGGCAGATCATCAACCCAACCTTCAGCTGGCAACTGTCGCCAGACACCCTGCTGATGATCGACAGCGAGTTTTCGCGCACCGACTCGGTGTTCGACCGCGGCATTCCCGCCGTCGACGGCAAGATGGGCGCGGTCAAGCACTCGACCTTTCTCGGCGAGCCCAACGACGGCAAGATCCGCAACAACAATCAGCTGCTGCAGGTCAGCCTTGAGCACTACCTGAACGATGCCTGGAAACTGCGCCTGGCCAGCCATTACAGCCAGGGCACGCTGGACGGCAACAGCTCCGAACCGTCGCGCCTGATTGGTGACCAGGTCACGCGCTTCTATCGCGAACGCAGCTTCGAATGGAACGACAGCATCACCCAGGCCGAGCTGCATGGGCAGTTCGAGCTGGCCGGCTGGCAGCATCAGACGTTGCTGGGCCTGGAGTACGAGAACTACCGCAACAGCCAGAAGTATCCGCAAAGCGTCACCGGCCTGGGCTATGGCCAGGACATCTACAACCCGATCTACGGGCAGCCGAAACCGCCCATCGTCAATCCCAACGACTTCCATGAGCACACCGAAAGCTATGCCCTCAATCTGCAGGATCAGATCAGCTTCAACGAGCGCTGGAGCGGCCTGCTCGGCGTGCGTCTGGAGCGCTTCGAACAGACCGCGCTGAACCGCAGTACGCGGGTCAGCAACGAGCAGAGCAAGGATGTCGCCACCCCGCGCGCTGGCGTGCTCTATCAGCTGACGCCGGAGGTCGGCGTATTCGCCAACGCCTCGATGTCATTCAAACCCAATGCCATCGGTGCCCAGGGCCAGGTATTCAAACCGGAGAAGGGCCTCGGCTACGAAACCGGCCTCAAGCTCGACCTGCTCGACAGTCGCCTCGGCGCCACCGTGGCGCTGTTTCATATCGAGAAGGAGAACGTGCTGACCGCCGACCCGAACAACCCCGGCGACAGCATCGCCGCCGGCAAGGCGCGCAGCCAGGGCCTGGATCTGCAAGTCACCGGCCAACTCAGCGAGGCCGTGAGAGTCATCGGTGCCTATGCCTATATCGACGCCGAAGTGACCAAGGACAACAGCATCCCTGAAGGTAGCGACCTGCTCGGCATCGCCCGCAACAGCGCCAGCCTGATGAGCGTTTACCAGTTCCAGAGTGGCGCACTGCAAGGTTCCGAACTGGGCGCCGCGATCACCTACGTTGGCGACCGTTCCGGGCAGACTGGCAGCGATTTCGAGTTGCCGGCCTACACCACAGTCGACCTGCTCGCACGCTGGCAGGCCACCCGCGACCTGAGCCTGGGGCTGAATCTCAACAACCTGTTCGACCGCAAGTACTACGAGCGCTCGTTCAACAACGTCTGGGTAATGCCCGGCGACCCTCGCAATCTCAGCGTCAGCCTGACCCTCAACCTTTGAATCGGAGATTCACATGCGTATTCCTGCCTACCTGCTTCTCGCCGGCCTCTTCGCCAGCAGCAGCGCTTTCGCTCACGGCCTCTGGACCGAAGAGCGCCGCGGCAATATCGAAGTCGTCTATGGCCACGGTGCCGAGGACGATGCCTTCAAGGCGGAAAAGATCAGCGGCGCCTGGGCCTATGACGCGGCAGGTCGAATGATTCCGGTGACCGTCGAACGCCTGGCCGATCATGCTCGCCTGCAACCGTTGAAGAAGCCTGCCGTACTCGGCGTGGCCCTGGACAATGGCGCCTGGTCGAAGACCCCGGAAGGCCAATGGATCAACCAGGGCCGCAGCCAGGTGTCAAATTCGACCCAGTCGCTGCACACCTACAAGTACAGCCTGGCGATCTACAGCGAGGGCGCCAAGCTGCCCGACCTCAAGCCGCTGAAAATGGTCATCGTTCCGGAAACCGACCCGCTCAAGGTCGGCCCGGGCAAGCCGCTGCCGGTGCGCGTGCTGGTGGACGGCAAGCCGATGGCTGGCGTCGAGCTGGTCGGCGACTATCGCGGCGCGCCGCATCAGGTCAGCGCGGTAACCGATGCCGAGGGCCGCGCCCAGGTAACGGTGCGCAACGAGGCACTGAACATCATCAGCGCCTCGGTCTACGTACCGGTGGAGAACGACCCGAATATCGAGAGCCGCGGCCTGTTCACCTCGCTGACCTTCCTTGGCCAGCCGCACCACGAGTAAGCCTCCTCTGCGCCATGAAAAAAGCCGGTGACGCTGACGCGCCACCGGCTTTTTTTCAGCCCGCCTGAATCAAAGACCTTGCAGGGCGTCCAGCAGAGCCTGGTTCTGCTCTGGCGTGCCGATGGTGATACGCAGGAACTGCGCGATGCGCTGTTGCTTGAAGTGGCGCACGATCACCCCCTGCTCGCGCAGCCCGGCCGCCAGCGTGGCAGCATCCTTGCCTGGATGACGGGCGAAGACGAAGTTCGCCGCCGAGGGCAGCACCTCGAAACCCAGCCCCTGCAGCCCGGCGACCACCGCCTCGCGGCTGTCGATCACCTGCTGACAGGTCTTCTCGAAGTACTCGCGATCCTCGAACGCCGCCGCGGCGCCGGCAATGGCCATGCGATCGAGCGGGTAGGAGTTGAAGCTGTTCTTGATCCGCTCCAGCGCCTCGATCAGATCCGGGTGACCAACGGCGATACCAACACGCAGCCCCGCCAGCGAACGCGATTTGGACAGGGTCTGGGTGACCAGCAGGTTCGGGTACTGGTCGACCAGGCCAATGGCCGTCTGCCCGCCAAAGTCGATATACGCCTCGTCCACCAGCACCACGCTGTCCGGGCTGTTGTGCAGCAAGCGCTCGACGGCCTCGAGCGGCAGCAGGCAGCCGGTCGGCGCATTGGGGTTGGGGAAGATGATGCCGCCGTTGGGCCGGGCATAGTCCTCGACGCGGATCTGGAACTGCTCGTCCAGTGCTACCTGCTGGTAATCGATGCCGTACAGACCACAGTACACCGGATAGAAGCTGTAGCTGATATCCGGGAACAGCAGCGGCGCCTCATGCTGGAACAGTCCATAGAAAGCGTGCGCCAACACCTCATCGGAGCCGTTGCCGACGAATACCTGGGCCGGTTGGACGCCGTAATACTCGGCCACGGCCTGCTTCAGGCGATCACCGTTAGGGTCGGGATACAGACGCAGGTCGTCGTTCAGCTCGAGCTGCATCGCCGCGATGGCCTTCGGCGACGGACCGTAGGGGTTCTCGTTGGTGTTGAGCTTTACCAGCTTGCTCAGCTTGGGTTGCTCACCCGGTACGTAGGGCACCAGGTCCTTGACGAAGGGGCTCCAGAATTTGCTCATCTGCCCTTCTCTCCTCGAAATGGTTCGATCTGTTTGATGTAGGAGCCGGCTTGCCGGCGATGCTTTTAGGCGCAGCTCGCCAGCAAGCTGGCTCCTACAGGTTCGGACTGGCCTATGGCTTGATGCGGTACTCGGCGCTGCGCGCGTGCGCGGTCAGCGACTCGCCACGGGCCAGCACCGAGGCGCTCTTGCCCAGCTCCGACGCGCCATCCGGCGAGCAGAAGATGATCGACGAACGCTTCTGGAAGTCATACACCCCAAGCGGCGAGGAAAAGCGCGCGGTGCCGGAGGTCGGCAGCACGTGGTTGGGTCCGGCGACGTAATCCCCCAGGGCTTCTGCGGTGTAGCGACCCATGAAGATCGCACCGGCATGGCGGATCTGCGGCAACCAGGCTTCCGGGTCGGCCACCGACAGCTCCAGGTGCTCCGGCGCGATACGGTTGGCCACCTCGATGGCCTGGGCCATGTCCGCCACCTGGATCAATGCGCCACGGCCTTCCAGCGAGGTGCGGATGATCTCGGCACGTTCCATGGTCGGCAGCAGCTTGGCGATGCTCTCGGCCACGCGGTCGAGGAAGGCGGCGTCCGGGCTGACCAGGATCGACTGGGCATCCTCGTCGTGCTCGGCCTGGGAGAACAGGTCCATGGCCATCCAGTCCGGGTCGGTATCGCCGTCACAGACCACGAGAATCTCCGACGGACCGGCGATCATGTCGATGCCGACCTTGCCAAACACGTGGCGCTTGGAGGTGGCCACGTAGATGTTGCCGGGGCCGACAATCTTGTCCACAGGCGGCACGCTCTCGGTGCCATAGGCCAGCGCGGCCACGGCCTGGGCGCCGCCGATGGTGAACACGCGATCGACACCGGCGATGGCGGCAGCGGCCAGCACGAGTTCGTTGATCTCACCGCGCGGGGTCGGCACCACCATCACCACCTCGGGCACGCCGGCAACCTTGGCCGGAATCGCGTTCATCAATACCGAGGACGGATAGGACGCCTTGCCGCCCGGCACGTAGAGGCCGGCGCGATCCAGCGGGGTGACCTTCTGCCCCAACACGGTGCCGTCGGCCTCGGTGTAACGCCAGGAATCCTGTTTCTGCTTTTCGTGGTAGCTGCGCACGCGCTCGGCGGCGACTTCCAGCGCTTGGCGTTGCTCGACGCTGATACGGGTCAGGGCCAGCTCCAGACGCTCGCGCGGCAGGATCAGATCGGCCATGGAGGCGACCTCCAGGCCATCGAAACGCTGGGTGTACTCCACCAGAGCGGCATCGCCACGCTCGCGCACGGCCTGGATGATTTCCAGCACGCGCTGGTTGACGGCATCGTCGGAGACGCTTTCCCAGGACAGCAGATGATCCAGATGACGCGCGAAGTCCGTGTCGGCAGCGTTGAGTCGGCGGATGGCAACGGGTGCGGTCATAGCGAAAGCCTCATTAAATGGCGTTTTCTCGGGCGCCCGTAACGGGCACCTCTAAAAACTACCTGCGTTGCCATCGCGGCGTTAAAAACAGGCTCAAAATGCTCATTTACAACTCGTAAACTGCGCTTTTTCGCCTGTTTTTGCCTTGCGCTGGCTGCCTCGCCTACGTTTTTAGAGGTGCCCTAATGTAGCAAGCCCACCGTGCGGGCACCCAAGAAAAATGGCTATGACACGGATAGGCTGCCGCGACCAGAAGTCGCGGGAAGGAGTCAGCCTTGGTGTCGCGCCTCGACGGCGCCACGCAGGGTCTCGATCAAGGCCTGGATGCGCGCATGCTGCATCTTCATCGAGGCCTTGTTGACGATCAGCCGCGAGCTGATGGTGGCGATCATTTCCTGCGGTTCCAGGCCGTTGGCACGCAGGGTATTGCCAGTGTCGACCACGTCGATGATCTTGTCGGCCAGACCCACCAGCGGCGCCAGCTCCATCGAGCCATACAACTTGATGATGTCGACCTGGCGGCCCTGCTCGGCGTAGTAGCGCTTGGCGACGTTGACGAACTTGGTGGCCACGCGCAGGCGCCCTTTCGGCTCCGGCGCGCCGACCTTGCCAGCCGTCATCAGCTTGCACTTGGCAATCTGCAGGTCCAGCGGCTCGTAGATACCCTGACCGCCGTACTCCATCAGCACGTCCTTGCCGGCTACACCGAGGTCGGCCGCACCATGCTCGACATAGGTCGGCACGTCGGTGGCCCGCACGATCAGCAGGCGCACGTCATCCTGAGTGGTCGGAATGATCAGCTTGCGGCTCTTGTCCGGGTTCTCCGTCGGCTCGATGCCCGCCGCAGCCAGCAATGGCAGGGTGTCATCGAGAATGCGGCCTTTGGACAGGGCGATGGTCAGCATGAAACGGTTTCCTTGAACGGAAGCGGCCGCCCCTGTCAGGAGCGGCCGTACGACGATAGAGGCTCAGCCCGGAACGCGACGAATCTTCGCCCCCAGCAACTGCAGCTTTTCCTCGATGCACTCGTAACCACGGTCAATGTGGTAGATGCGGTCGATCAGTGTGTCACCATCGGCTACCAGCGCGGCCAGCACCAGGCTCGCCGAAGCACGCAGGTCGGTCGCCATGACAGGCGCGCCCTTGAGCTTGTCGACCCCGGTCACCACGGCGGTGTTGCCTTCGACCAGGATGTTGGCGCCCATGCGCAGCATCTCGTAGACGTGCATGAAACGGTTTTCGAACACGGTTTCGATGATGGTACCGGTACCCTCGGCCACGGCATTCAGGGCGATGAACTGCGCCTGCATGTCGGTGGGAAACGCCGGATACGGCGCGGTACGCAGGTTGACGGCCTTGGGCCGCTTGCCCTTCATGTCCAGCTCGATCCAGTCCGCACCGGTGGTGATTTCAGCACCCGCTTCCTGCAGCTTGGCCAGCACGGCCTCCAAAGTCGAAGGATCGGCGTCCTTGACCTTGACACGACCACCGGTAACGGCAGCGGCGACCAGGTAGGTGCCGGTCTCGATACGGTCGGGCATGACGTTGAAGCGGGCGCCGTGCAGGCGCTCCACGCCGTCGATGATAATGGTGTCGGTGCCGGCGCCCTGGATCTTCGCGCCCATGGCGATCAGGCAGTTGGCCAGGTCGACCACCTCAGGCTCGCGCGCGGCGTTTTCCAGCACGCTGCGGCCCTTGGCCAGGGTCGCGGCCATCATGATGTTTTCGGTGCCGGTCACGCTGACCACATCGAAGAAGAAGTGCGCACCGCGCAGACCGCCTTCCGGCGCCTTGGCCTTGATGTAGCCGCCCTCGACATCGATGATCGCGCCCATCGCCTCGAGGCCCCGGATGTGCAGATCGACCGGACGCGAACCGATGGCGCAACCGCCCGGCAGCGCTACTTCCGCCTCACCAAAGCGCGCGACCATGGGGCCGAGCACCAGAATCGAGGCGCGCATGGTTTTTACCAGCTCGTAAGGCGCGACCAGCGTCTTGATTGCTCGGGCGTCGACTTCCACCGCCAGCTTCTCGTCGATCACCGGCTCGATACCCATGCGCCCGAACAGCTCGATCATGGTGGTGATGTCGTGCAGGTGCGGCAGGTTGCAGATGGTGACGGGGGCGTCGCCCAGCAGGGTGGCCGCCAGAATCGGCAGGGCCGAGTTTTTCGCACCGGAAATGCGGATTTCGCCATCGAGGCGAGCACCGCCGGTAATGATCAGTTTATCCATAGGAATCTCGTCGCCCGCAGGCTCAGGAACGCGCGGCCCAATCGGCCCGGCTGAAGAATTTCGGAGTTACTGCGTGAATGGTGCCGTCAGCGATCAAGTGGCTTAAGGGAGCAAGAGCCATCTGAGATCTTTTGACTGGACTCAAAGCGGCCAGTTCGTCGCTGATCAGGTTGAGCTGGAAGTTGCAGCCTTCGCCTTCGACTTCCACCTGGGTATTCGGGAGTTTTTCCTCTAGGAGGCTTTTTACTTCTGCAGCCTGCATGCTCGACCTCGACTGACGCATTCGGGCTACCAGCGCCCGCGGGTCGGCCATCATACAAAAAAGCCTCCCGCCTGCGAACCCCGCCAGCGGCGGTACTGATGGAACGACGGGAAGCGGTTCACTGTTGCAGCGGCAGCAACTCAAGCAATCCGCTGACCTGAGCGATCTCGCGCATATCGTCAGGCAGCGCGCTGATCGTCAGCTCGCGCCCGGCCTTGTGCGCATCGCGCATGAACGCCAGCAGCAACGCCAAACCGACGCTGCTGGACTTTTCCACCGTGCTGCAGTCGAGCGCCAGACGCGCGGCGCTGCTGGCGGCGATCAGGCGTGCGCCCTGCTCACGCAGCAGCGGCCCGGTGCTGTAATCGAGCACACCACTGAGCTGCAACTGCCCAGCAGCGCGTTCGCTGATGCTCGCCTGGCTCACGATTCGCCTCGAGCCTGACGCGCCCTGGCCACGGTATCAGCCCAGGTGTCGATGACCTTGTCCAAATCGTTGCGGTTGTTCTGCATCGACTGAGCGAACTGATCGCGGAACAGCTTGCCGACATTGATGCCGTTGATCACCACGTTACGCAACTTCCAGCCACCATCCATCGACACCATGGTGTAGGACAGCGGATAGACCACGCCCTTGCCATCGCGAATTTCCATGCCGACAGAGGTGCGCTCGCCTTCGGCCCTGCCGCTGGCCGGTAGCACACGGATGTCCTGATTGTTGTATTCGAGCAGGGCATTGCCATAGAACTGCATCAGGCTGCGCTTGAAATTCTCCTGAAAGCGGCTCATCTGCTCGGGTGACGCCTGGCGCGAATAGCGCACGGTCATCACGCCACGGGCGATGCCATCGACATCCACCACCGGGCCGAGAATCTCGTTGAGCGAGTCGTAGAAGGCATTGGGATTGTTGCGGTACTGCTCCTTGTTGGCCTTCAGATCAGCCAGCAGGGTTTCAGTGGTCTGCTGCACCACTTCATGGGCGCTTGGCGCAGCGATGGCCAGCAGCGGCATGGCGGCCAGCAGCGCCAACAGGGAATTACGCACGGTCTTGAACATGTCATGAGCCCTCATCAATTGGCTTCATCTTTATTGACCGAATTGAGCAGGAATTTGCCAATCAGGTCTTCCAGCACCAGCGAGGACTGCGTGTCGTGGATGGTGCCGCCGTCCTTGAGCACCTCCTCGTCACCACCAACGCTGATGCCGATGTACTTCTCGCCGAGCAAGCCAGCGGTCAGAATCGACGCAGTGGAATCCTCAGGCAGGTTATTGACGCTGCCATCGAGCTCCAAGGTCACCCGCCCCATGTAACTGTCACGGTCCAGGTCGATTGCAGTGACCTTGCCGATGCTCACGCCGGCCATGGTGACCTTGGCGCGCACGGTCAGCCCGGCGATGTTGTCGAAGTAGGCGTAAACCTTGTAAGTATCGCCAGCGCTACCGACGCTCAGGCCGCTGACGCGCAGGGCCAGCAGCAGCAGGGCCAGCACACCAGCCATGAGGAACAGGCCGACACCAATCTCCAGCGTGCGGTTTTGCATCAGAAATCTCCAAACATCAAAGCGGTCAGAATGAAATCCAGGCCAAGCACGGCCAGCGAGGCGTACACCACGGTGCGCGTGGTCGCGCGGCTGATGCCCTCGGAAGTGGGTTCACAGTCGTAGCCCTGGAACACGGCGATCCAGGTCACCACGAAAGCGAAGACGATGCTCTTGATGACGCCGTTGAGCACGTCGTCATAAAAGGAAACACTGTTCTGCATGTTGGCCCAGAACGAGCCTTCGTATACGCCCAGCCAATCCACGGCGACCATCGCCCCGCCCCAGATGCCCACCACACTGAAGATCATCGCCAGCAGCGGCATGGAGATGAAACCAGCCCACAGCCGCGGCGCGACGATGTACTTGAGCGGGTCGACACCGATCATCTCCAGACTGGAGAGCTGCTCGGTGGACTTCATGTTGCCGATTTCGGCGGTCAGCGCGGAACCGGCGCGGCCAGCGAACAGCAGCGCGGTCACCACCGGACCGAGCTCACGCAGCAGGGTCAGCGCGACCATCTGCCCCACGGCCTGCTCGGAGCCATAGCTGACCAGGATGTTGTAACCCTGCAGGGCCAGCACCATGCCGATGAACACACCGGACACGACGATGATCGCCAGCGACATCACGCCAACGGCGAACAGCTGCTTGATCAGCAGCTGCAAAGGCTTGCCGGCACGACTGCGACCGAACAGCGCGCCCACCAGGAACAGAACGGAGCGCCCCAGCGTCGCCACGACATCGATACCCGCACGACCGAACAGCCGCAGCCGTTCGAGCGGTGAAATTCTGCGCATCAACCTCTCCCCAACAGATCTTCGCGGTAGTCCGGCGCCGGAAAATGAAACGGCACCGGGCCATCCGGAATGCCCTTCATGAACTGACGAATACGTGGATTATCCGACTCCATCAGCTCGGCCGGCGTGCCGTGCCCCAGTACCTGAGCATCACCCACCACATAGAGGTAGTCGGCGATGCTGGCGGTTTCTGCAAGATCGTGAGAGACCACCACACTGGTGATCCCCAGCGCATCATTGAGCAGACGGATCAGGCGCACCAGCACGCCCATGGCGATGGGGTCCTGACCGACGAACGGCTCGTCATACAGCAGAATCTGCGGATCGAGGGCAATCGCACGAGCGAGCGCAACGCGACGTTTCATGCCACCGGACAGCTCGTCCGGCATCAGCTCCAGCGCCCCGCGCAGACCGACGGCCTGGAGCTTCATCAGAACGATGTCGCGAATCATCTCTTCAGGGAGCTTGGTGTGCACGCGCAATGGAAAGGCCACGTTCTCGAACACGTCGAGATCGGTGAACAGCGCACCGCTCTGGAACAGCACGCCCATCTGCTTGCGCATGTCGAAGAGCTCGTCACGCGACAGCTTTGGCAGGCTGACGCCAGCCACGCGAACATCACCGGCCGAGGGGCGCAGCTCAGCGGCGATCAGGCGCAGCAGCGTGGTCTTGCCGCAGCCTGACGGGCCCATGATGCCGGTAACCTTGCCGCGCGGAATGCGGATATCGACCTTGTCGAAAATCGACCGCGCGCCGCGCTGAAAGCTCACGCCCTGCAACTCGATCGCGTACTCGTGCTCGGCGCTCATCTGAACTCCTTGAAAATCAGGCCTTCCTGGCAGACGCCGCCTCCAGAAGCGAGGACACGCGCCAGCCAGAGTGGGCCAAAATGGCCGCGAACTATAGCATTTGCCGAACATGCCGCCCAATAGCACCACGGTGCAGCGTTCAGACTTGCGACAGCTTCGATACCTCTCTACACGCAGCAAAGGTGAGCGCGGAAAGCTTTTCCCGCTATAATCGTCGTCTTTTTTCGCCCGACAGCCTTGCCCAGCATGAACCAGACCCGCGACCTGATTGATTCCGCGCAGCGCACCATCCGCCTCGAACTTGAAGCGGTGCAGGAGCTTTTGCCCCGTATCAATGCCGATTTCATCAAAGCCTGCGAGCTGATTCTCGGCTGCAAGGGCCGCGTGGTCGTGGTTGGCATGGGCAAGTCCGGGCATATCGGCAACAAGATCGCTGCAACCCTGGCCAGCACCGGCACCACGTCTTTCTTCGTCCACCCGGCAGAAGCCAGCCATGGCGACATGGGCATGATCACCAAGGACGACATCGTCCTGGCACTCTCGAACTCGGGCTCGACCGCCGAGATCGTCACCCTGCTGCCACTGATCAAACGCCTCGGCATCCGCCTGATCAGCATGACCGGCAACCCTGAGTCACCGCTGGCCAAAGCCGCCGAGGTCAATCTGGATGCACGCGTCTCGCAGGAAGCCTGCCCGCTGAACCTGGCGCCGACCTCATCCACCACCGCCAGCCTGGTACTGGGCGACGCCCTGGCCATTGCCCTGCTCGAAGCACGCGGCTTCACCGCCGAAGACTTCGCCTTCTCCCACCCAGGCGGTGCCCTCGGCCGCCGCCTGCTGCTCAAGGTGGAGAACGTGATGCACGAAGGCGCAGCCCTGCCCTGCGTACGCCGCGGCACCAGCCTGCGCGACGCGCTGCTGGAAATGACCCAGAAGGGCCTGGGCATGACCGTGGTGATGGAAGACGACGGCCGCCTGGCCGGCATCTTCACCGACGGCGATCTGCGCCGCACCCTGGACAAGGGTATCGACGTGCGCCAGGCGCTGATCGACGACGTGATGACCCCGCATGGCAAGACCGCCCGCGCCGAGATGCTCGCCGCCGAGGCGCTGAAGATCATGGAAGACCACAAGATCAATGCGCTGGTGGTGGTGAACGACCAGGACCGACCGGTCGGCGCGCTGAACATGCACGATCTGCTGCGTGCGGGAGTGATGTAATGAACAACCTGCTGCAACGCGCCCGCGCCATCAAACTGGCGATCTTCGACGTCGACGGCGTACTCACCGACGGCCGCCTGTACTTCCTCGAAGACGGCAGCGAATTCAAGACGTTCAATACGCTCGATGGCCACGGCATCAAGATGCTGATCAACTCGGGCGTGCGCACCGCCATCATCAGCGGACGCAAGACCCCGGTGGTCGAGCGCCGCGCAAACAACCTCGGCATCCAGCACCTGTTCCAAGGCCGCGAGGACAAACTTGTGGTACTCGACGGCCTGCTCGCCGAACTAGGCCTAAGCTATGAAGAGGTTGCCTATCTGGGTGACGATCTGCCGGACCTTCCGGTGATTCGTCGTGTCGGACTGGGCATGGCGGTGGCCAGCGCCGATGGTTTCGTACGCCAGCACGCCCACGGTGTAACCCAGGCGCGCGGCGGCGATGGTGCGGCGCGAGAGTTCTGCGAATTGATCATGCGTGCCCAGGGCACACTGGATGCGGCCCAGGCCGCCTACCTGTAGAGAACAGCATGCCGCGTAAAATCCTCAATACCCTGATCTTCGCCCTGATTGCAGTCGTCGTGGCCGCACTCGGCTACTGGAACCTTGCCCCGGACAGCGCCCGCCAGACCCAGCAGGCCAGCGATGACAACGTCGTTGACTTCTATGCGGTGGGCGCGCGCACCGTGCAGTTTCAGGATGACGGCAAACTGCACTACCGCATGACCGCCGACAAACTCGAGCACATCAAAAGCACCGACATCACCCTGATCGACGCCCCCAAGCTGGAGTTCTATCGTGGCGCCGAGCTGCCCTGGGAAGTCACCAGCCAGCGTGCCGAAGTCTCGCCTGGCGGCGTCGAGGTAGAACTGATCGACGACGTGCGCATCGCCCGCACCGACGCCAAGAACCGACCTACCATCATCACCAGCAGCCGTATGACCGTTATTCCTGACAAGGAATATGCGCAGACCGAGCAAGCCGTTAGAATCGTCGCGGCCAACGGGGTGACCACGGCACAAGGAATGAAAGCGTACTTGAATGACGGCAGGATGCTCCTGCAGTCCAACGTAAGAGGCCAGCATGAGGTTCGTTAATACCCTCCCCCTGATTCTCAGCCTCGGCGCCGCATTGGGAAGCGCGGCTGCCTGGGCACTGCCATCGGATCGCGATCAACCGATTCGCATCCAGGCCGACAGTGCCGAACTGGATGACCGGCAAGGTGTAGCCGTCTACCGCGGCGACGTGATCATCACTCAGGGCACCCTGAAGATCACGGGCGACACCGTGACCATTACCCAGACCGCCAGTGGCGATATCGATGTCTTCACCTCGGTGGGCAACCTGGCCTACTACGAGCAGAAGCCGGCCGTGGACAAGGACATCGTCAAGGCCTACGGCAAGACTATCCAGTACTTCGCCAGCAATGAGCGCATTGTACTGATCGACCAGGCCAAGGTGATTCAGGAAGGCAATACCTTCGAAGGCGAGAAAATCGTCTATGACACCCGCCGCCAGATCGTCAACGCCGGCCGCGCAACAGGTGGCAACGTCAGCACGCCGCGTCCGCGTATCGACATGGTCATCCAACCGAAGAACAAACCCGCGGATCAGCAGCAGTAATGGCCATTCTCAAAGCCCAACACCTGGCGAAAAGCTACAAGAGCCGCCAGGTCGTGCGTGACGTCAGCCTGAGCATCGAAAGCGGTCAGATCGTTGGCCTGCTCGGCCCCAACGGCGCAGGCAAGACCACCTGCTTCTACATGATCGTCGGCCTGGTGCGCGCCGACCAGGGCCGCGTACTGATCGATGATCTCGACGTCAGCCATCAGCCCATGCACGGTCGCGCGCGCGCCGGCATCGGCTATCTGCCGCAGGAAGCCTCGATCTTCCGTAAGCTGTCGGTAACCGACAACATCATGGCCATCCTCGAAACGCGCAAGGACCTGGACCGCGCCGGGCGTCAGGCGGAACTGGAAAGCCTGCTGCAGGAATTCCATATCCGCCATATCGCCGACAGCCTCGGCATGAGCCTGTCTGGCGGTGAGCGACGTCGCGTGGAGATTGCCCGAGCCCTGGCGACCAACCCCAAGTTCATCCTGCTCGACGAACCCTTTGCCGGGGTGGACCCGATCTCGGTGGGCGATATCAAGCAGATCATCCATCACCTCAAGACCAAGGGCATCGGCATCCTGATCACCGATCACAACGTGCGCGAAACCCTGGACATCTGCGAAACCGCTTACATCGTCAACGATGGGCAGTTGATCGCCGAAGGTAACGCCGAGACCATCCTCGCCAACCAGACGGTGAAAGAGGTATATCTGGGCCACGAATTCCGCCTGTAGGCTGCCCGCTGTTTCACTACAGAAATATGGCAGCCTCTAGGCAAAGCCCAGAAATTCAGGCATATAATTTGCTTCCTGGCGGCGCTTCGGCGCCCTGATGTGGAAGGCGTAACTCGCCAGTAAATTAAGGTCTGCAATGAAACCATCGCTAGTCCTCAAGATGGGCCAGCAGCTGACGATGACCCCGCAGCTGCAACAGGCTATCCGCCTCCTCCAACTGTCTACTCTGGACCTGCAACAGGAAATCCAGGAGGCACTGGAATCCAATCCCATGCTCGAGCGCCAGGAAGACGGCGACGACTTCGACAACAGTGATCCAATGGCTGATGGCGCCGAAAGCGCCACCCCGACCCCGAGCAAGGAAGAGAGCTACCAGGAAACCGCCCCCACGGTGGACAACCTGGAAGAAGGCGAGTGGGGCGAGCGTATTCCCAACGAGTTGCCAGTCGACACGGCCTGGGAAGACATCTACCAGACCAGCGCCAGCAGCCTGCCCAGCAACGATGATGACGAGTGGGACTTCACCACCCGCACGTCCAGCGGCGAGAGCCTGCACAGCCATCTGCTCTGGCAACTGAATCTGGCGCCCATGTCGGACAAGGATCGCCTGATCGCAGCGACCTTGATCGACTGCATCAACAACGACGGCTACCTCGAAGAAACGCTCGAGGAAGTGACCGAATCCTTCGACCCCGAGCTGGATGTCGAACTGGACGAAGTGGAAGTGGTGCTGCACCGCATCCAGCAGTTCGAACCAGCCGGTATCGGCGCCCGCGACCTGCGCGAATGCCTGCTGCTGCAACTGCGTCAGCTGCCCGCCAACACCCCCTGGCTGAGCGAGACCCAGCGCGTGGTCGGCGACTACCTGGAACTGCTCGGCAGCCGCGATTACGCCCAGCTGATGCGCCGCACCAAACTCAAGGAAGACGAACTGCGCCAGGTCATCGACCTGATCCAGCGCCTCAATCCACGCCCGGGTTCGCAGATCGAATCCAGCGAGCCGGAATACGTCGTGCCTGACGTGATCGTGCGCAAGCATAACGAACGCTGGCTGGTGGAGCTGAACCAGGAAGCCATGCCGCGCCTGAGGGTCAACCCGCAGTACGCTGGCTTCGTCAAACGCGCCGATTCCAGTGCTGATAACACCTTCATGCGCAACCAGTTGCAGGAGGCCCGCTGGTTCATCAAGAGCCTGCAGAGCCGCAACGAAACGCTGATGAAGGTGGCCACGCAGATCGTCGAGCACCAGCGCGGCTTCCTCGACTACGGCGACGAGGCAATGAAGCCTTTGGTGCTGCACGACATCGCCGAAGCCGTGGGTATGCACGAGTCGACGATTTCACGCGTTACCACGCAGAAATTCATGCACACCCCGCGTGGCATTTACGAGCTGAAATATTTCTTCTCCAGCCACGTCAGCACCTCTGAAGGCGGCGAATGCTCGTCAACCGCGATCCGCGCGATCATCAAAAAACTGGTTGCAGCAGAAAACGCGAAAAAGCCGTTGAGCGACAGCAAGATCGCTGGTTTACTGGAGGCACAAGGCATCCAAGTCGCCCGTCGGACGGTCGCCAAGTATCGCGAGTCCCTCGGCATAGCGCCCTCCAGTGAGCGCAAGCGACTGATGTAGGCCAGGCCTTCAGGCCAAAGTGTTCCGGCGGCGGGTCGAACCAGACCCGTCTCTTACACAAGGCAACAAGGAGAAAGCGGTATGCAAGTCAACATCAGTGGACATCAGCTGGATGTGACCGACGCCCTGCGTGACTATATCGGCGAGAAACTGGGCCGACTGGAACGCCACTTCGACAAGATCACCAATGTACAGGTGACCATGGAGGTCGAAAAACTCAAGCAGAAGATCGAAGCCACCCTGCACATCGCCGGTGGCGAAGTCGTCGCCAATGCCGAACATCAGGACATGTACGCTGCCATCGACCTGTTGGCCGATAAACTCGACCGTCAACTCATCAAGCACAAGGAAAAGCAGCTCGAACGCCTGCAAGGCGCCACGGCCCGCTAACATTCCCCATCCATGATCCGACTTGAAAATATCCTGACCCCCGGCCGTTCCCTGGTGAACGTGCCGGGTGGCAGCAAGAAACGCGTGCTCGAACAGATCGCCAACGTGGTTGCGCGTGATCTGCCTGACCTGGATGCCCAGGACATTTTCGAAAGCCTCATCGCCCGCGAGAAGCTCGGCTCTACCGGCTTCGGCAACGGCATCGCCATTCCCCACTGCCGCCTGGCTGGCTGCAGTGCCCCGATAAGTGCAGTCCTGCATCTGGAGACGGCTGTCGACTTCGACGCCATCGACGGCGCGCCGGTCGATCTGCTGTTCGTGCTTCTGGTGCCGGAGGCGGCAACCGATGCGCACCTGGAACTGCTGCGCCAGATCGCCAGCATGCTCGATCGCCAGGATGTACGTGAACGTCTGCGCCAGGCCAACAGCGGCGAAGATCTCTATCAGGTCGTCGTGGACATTCAGAACGGTTAATAAACATGCGCCTGATCATCGTCAGCGGTCGCTCGGGCTCGGGCAAGAGCACCGCCCTCGATGTACTTGAGGACAACGGTTTCTACTGTATCGACAACCTGCCGGCCGGCCTGCTGCCGGATCTTGCCGAGCGTTTCCTGCCGCATAGCGACATGTTGCTGCCACAGGTGGCCGTCTCCATCGATGCGCGCAACCTGCTGAGCCAACTCCAGCGCTTCCCTGAACTGCTCGACGAAGTGCGCAAACGCAGTATCCGTTGCGACGTGCTGTATCTCGATGCCGAAGACGAAACCCTGCTCAAGCGTTTTTCCGAAACCCGCAGACGCCACCCGCTGACCAACGAAAACCGCTCGCTGGCCGAGGCCATTGCCTACGAAAGCCAACTGCTGGCGCCGATCACAGATCGTGCCGATCTGCGGATCGATACCACGCGCCTGAATCTCTACCAGCTGCGCGATACGCTCAAGCTGCGCCTGCTGGGCCAGACGCAGACTGGCACCGCCTTTCTCGTCGAGTCCTTCGGTTTCAAACGTGGCATGCCAGTGGACGCTGACCTCGTGTTCGATGCGCGATGCCTGCCCAATCCCTATTGGAAACCCGAGCTGCGCGACTATTCCGGCCTAGATCAACCGGTGGTCGATTATCTGGCTGCACAGCCAGAAGTCGAAGAAATGTACCAGGACATCCTCGCCTACCTGGAAAAATGGCTGCCACGCTTCGCCGCCAGCAACCGCGCCTATGTCACCATCGCCATTGGCTGTACCGGAGGCCATCACCGCTCGGTGTACCTGGCCAACCGACTGAGCCAGGCACTCAAAGACTCACTGAAAAACGTCCAGGTGCGTCACCGCGACCTCAGCTAAGGAATCCTGCCGCGATGCCAGCACGTGAAATCACCATCATCAACAAACTTGGCCTGCATGCCCGTGCCGCAGCCAAGTTCGTCGGTGTAGCGAGCACCTACCCCTGCCAGGTGTGCATCGGCCGCAGCGCCGAAAGCCTGGTAGACGGCAAGAGCATCATGGCGGTGATGATGTTGGCCGCCGGCAAGGGCACCAATGTGCACCTGCTGACCGAAGGCGAGCAGGATGAAGAGGCGATGAATGCCCTGGTCGCACTGATCGAGAACTACTTCGACGAAGGGGAGTAGGCACTCCGGATACTCGGCACCCTCCCATACCAAGGTGCGCCCTATCGCCCGGGCACCACCCCGCCCTCGACTGAATACTCAGCGCCCTAGGCAAGCGCGGTATCCAGCACCATCATCAGACAGAAACCGACCGCCACGGCCAGACTGGCATCGGCGCGGTATCCGTTGCCATGGGACTCGGGAATGATCTCGTGGATCACGGCGAACAGCATGGCCCCCGCGGCCAGCGCCAGCCCCCAGGGTAATAGCATGTGAGACACGCCAACCAGCCAGGCACAGAGTACGGCGAACAGGGGCTCCACCAGACCTGACGCAGCGCCGATCAGTACTGCCTTGCCGCGCCCCATACCTGCGCTGGCCAGCACCAAGGCGACGATCAACCCCTCCGGTACGTCCTGCAGGGCGATGCCGATCGCCAGGCCATCGGCACTGCTCAGTCCAGCCCCCGCTGCCACGCCAACGGCCATGCCCTCGGGTACGTTGTGCAGCATGATGGCAACAACGAACAGCAGTACACCAGGCGCCAGGCCGTCCTGCTGCCGGGCGGGCTCGGCGACGCCCTGTCGTTGCGTCAATACCCTACCCAGTCCCAGCAACGCGGCAGCCCCCAGCAGCAGACCGATGCTGGCCAGCATGCCGGCGCCCCAGGGGCTGAAGCCCTGCTCGCCAGCGACCTCGAGTGCCGGCGCCAGCAGCGAGAACACCGTCGCCGCGAGCATCACGCCACCGCCGAACCCCAGTAACCGGTCACGCCAGCGTTGCGACAACTCGCCCATGAACAGCACCGGCAGGGCACCGACCGCCGTCCCGGTGGCGCATAGCAGGCCACCCTGCAGCGCTCTCAGCAGTTGTGGCTGCGCAGCCTGATCGATCATGACGACAGCCTGGATGAATAGCAGCAGACCGCCGCACAGCAGAATCACGCCGCCCAGCAGATAGCGGAAAACCCGGCCATTGAGGCCGGGCAAGGAAGTCAGCAAGGTTCGCATCGTGTTCACAATCCGCCTGTTCAGCTCATAGCCTGTCGGTATCGGCGCGCCACTTCACTCCAGTCGATGACATTGAAGAACGCACCGATGTATTCCGGTCGACGGTTCTGATAACGCAGGTAGTAGGCGTGCTCCCACACATCGAGACCGAGGATCGGCGTATTGCCATGCATCAGCGGGCTGTCCTGATTGGCACTGCTCTCCACCACCAGCTTCTTCTCCGGCGTCACGCTCAGCCAGGCCCAACCACTGCCGAAACGGGTCAGTGCGGCTTTGGTGAAAGCCTCCTTGAATACCGCGAACCCACCTAGTTCGGCATCGATCGCCGCCGCCAGTTCCCCCTCTGGCGCCCCTCCGCCACTGGGCGACATCACCGTCCAGAACAGGCTGTGGTTGGCATGCCCGCCGCCCTGGTTGATCAGCGCCGCATGCAGGCTCTGCGGTAGATCATCGAGCTGACCCAGCAGATCCTCGACCGGCACCTCGGCATGAGGCGTTCCCTCCAGCGCCGCATTCAGGTTGTTGATGTAGGTCTGATGATGCTTGCTGTAGTGAATTTCCATGGTCTGCGCATCGATATGCGGCTCCAGGGCGTCGTAGGCGTAGGGCAGTTTCGGCAGGCTATGAGGCATGAGCGTTCTCCTTCAGTGATAGTAGCGGCCATGGCTGGCTGGATTGACGGCTGGACGTTGCCAGGCATGACGCTGCGAAGCCCCCAGCAAGCGGTCGGTGCGCGGAAAGGCGCCGTGCTCGCTGATGAACTGCAACAGCTCCACGTAGGTACGGCGACTGTGGTGCAAGGCGACTTCGCGCAGCGCCTGTGGCCGCTGGCTGTCGGCCAGGGTCTGGAGCAGGCGCTCGTGGCTAGCGCAGAGGTTTTCCGCGGCCTCCTCCGGTTGCCCCAGCGCCAGGTGCAAATCGGCCAGGTTGTGATGGGAAATCACAAAGGCCGCCACCGCCATGTTGTGATCAGGCCAGCGCCCGAACATCACCTGGGCCTCCGCCAGCGCCTGCAGGTAGAGCTCACGAGCCCTTACCCAGTCGCCCTCGGAGAAACAGCGGTTACCGGCTTCGATGGTGGTTTTCCAGTGTTCCATGACAGACCTCCTGGCGAGAGCCTGTCCACGATCTACCGCCTCGACCAGCGCTTGCTAACAACGCGCGCTTGCTGCATGGCCGAACCTGGCTCGTGAACAGACTCAAAAATGAAAGCGGCTCAGAGGCCGCCTTCGGTGAGTTTTTCCGGGTTCAGCAGTTGCTCGAGCTGCGCTCGCGACAGATCGGTGTGTTCCAGCGCCACCTCAATTATCGGCCGGCCTTCGCGGTAGGCCTGCTTGGCGATGTCGGCGGCCTTGAGATAGCCGATCAGCGGATTCAGCGCCGTGACCAGGATCGGATTGCGTTCCAGCGCCTCCTTGAGCTTGGGCTGGTTGACCCTGAAGCTGGCGATGGCGCGGTCGGCCAACAGGCGACTGATATTGCTCAGCAGCTGCATGCTGTAGAGCAGGTTGTCGGCGATCAGCGGCAGCATCACGTTCAGTTCGAAGTTGCCGGACTGCCCGGCGATGGAGATGGCCGAGTCGTTGCCGATCACCTGCGCCGCAACCATGGCCGCCGCCTCGGGGATAACCGGATTGACCTTGCCCGGCATGATCGAAGAGCCGGGCTGGAGGGCCTCCAGCTCGATTTCCGCCAGCCCCGCCAGCGGTCCCGAGTTCATCCAGCGCAGGTCATTGGCGATCTTCATCAGCGAAACTGCCGTGGTCTTGAGCTGACCAGAGACAGCCACAGCAGTGTCCTGCGAACCGATCAATGCGAAGAAGTTGCTGCCAGGGGTGAAGTTCACGCCGGTCAGGCTGCCCAGCTCGCAACAGAACTGCTCAGCGAAACGGGGGTGGGCGTTGACCCCGGTACCCACGGCGGTACCACCCTGCGCCAGAGCCTGGAGGCTGGGCTGTAGTGCGCGCAGATGCTCGATATTGGCCTGAATCTGCTGCCCCCAGCCGTCCAGCACCTGGCTCATGCGCACCGGCATGGCATCCATCAGATGAGTGCGGCCGGTCTTGACGTAGGGTTGCACCTCCAGCGACTTGTCGCACAGCACCTTGAGCAGATGGCCGAGCGCCGGCAGCAGGCGTTCATGCAACTCGATGGCAGCACTGACATGAATGGTGGTGGGGATGATGTCATTGCTGCTCTGGCCGCAATTGACGTGATCGTTGGCGCTGACCTGGTCGCCAAGAATGCGGCTGGCCAGGGTGGCGATCACCTCGTTGGCGTTCATGTTGGAACTGGTACCGGAGCCGGTCTGGAACACGTCCACCGGGAAATGCGCCATGAAGTCAGCTTCGAGCAACTGCTGGCAGGCCGCAACGATGGCATCCCCCATGGCTGGCTCGAGCTGCTGCAGCTCGACGTTGGCCCGCGCGGCAGCAGCCTTGGCCAGAATCAGCGCACGGATGAAGGGCGCCGGCATGCGCTGCCCGGACACCGGGAAGTTGTTGACCGCGCGCTGGGTCTGCGCACCATAGAGCGCCGTGCTCGGCACCTCCAGGTCGCCCATGCTGTCGCGCTCGATACGGAAGTCACCGCGGGTGTCACTCATAGGAATGTCCTTGTGCCGATTCGTTGAATGAGAGGGAAGGTTGCAGGCGCAGGGTCGCCAGACGATTGAGCAGGAGGTTCAGGCTGCGCTGACGAGAAAGGTCGTTGGCCTGTTGCTGCATGACCCGCAGAGGCCGGTAGGCGCGATCCAGGCATAGGGAACGCCAATGCCAGGGCAATGCCGGGTCGCTGGCGGTGTCGAGTAACAGTTCCAGCGTGATGCGCGAGACCCGCCAGGCATCCAGCAGGCCGCGCTCCACCAGTTGCTGCCCGTGCCACTCGTGGAAATCGAGCAGGCGGGGTTCATCGGGCCGCAGGGCGCAGCGCACGAGAAAGCCCTGCCAATGCCAGCAGTTCAAACAAGGCGTGAAGAAGGGATAGAACATGGGTGTCCACCTACCAATGAAATGATATTTATTCTCTTTTGAGAAAAATAATCAATACACAAAGTATGTGGACTTTCATTCGGAAGCCGGTCCGCCCTCACCTGGGGCAGACCGCAGCTTGCGGGATACGCGCGGCACGCAAGGCCGCGCGTTACTTACTGTCAGAGAATCGCGGCACTCAGCTACCGGCGACAGTCATCTTCTCGATCAGTACCGAGCCGGTGCAGATATTGCTGCGTCGCTCCAGGTCACTGCCGACCGCGACGATCTGGCGGAACATGTCGCGCAGGTTGCCGGCTATGGTCACCTCCTGCACCGGGAACTGGATTTCACCGTTCTCCACCCAGAAGCCCGCCGCGCCACGGGAATAGTCGCCGGTGACGAGATTCAGGCCCTGGCCCATCAGTTCGGTGACCAACAGGCCACGGCCCATGCGGCGAATCAGCGCCTGCTGATCCTCATCGCCATGGGTGACGAACAGGTTGTGCACACCACCGGAGTTGGCGGTGCTCGGCAAACCCAGCTTGCGCCCGGAATAGGTGCCGAGCACGTAGGACACCAGCTCGCCCTTTTCCACGAACGGCTTGGCGTAGGTGGCCAGGCCATCGCCGTCGAAGGTGGCACTGCCGAGCGCGCGCGGCAGATGCGGACGTTCGTCGAGGGTCAACCACTCGGGAAACAGACGCTGGCCAAGGGCGCCTTCGAGGAAGGAAGACTGGCGATACAGGTTGCCACCGGAGATGGCCGCCAGCAGGTGGCTGAACAGCCCACCTGCCAGCTCGGCGGCGAACAGCACCGGCACTTCGCAGGTGGGTACCGGACGTGCACCAAGACGGCTGAGCGCACGCTCGGCGGCGCGCTGGCCGATACCTGCAGCGTCAGCCAACAGTTCGCCCTGACGGTTGACGTCGTACCAGTAGTCGCGCTGCATCTGCCCTTCACCCTCGGCAATCATCACGCAGCTCAGGCTGTGACGGGTGCTGGCATAACCGCCGACGAAACCGTGGCTGTTGCCATACACACGGCAACCCTGATGGGTATTGAGGCTGGTGCCATCGGCGTTCTTGATCCGCTGGTCAGCGGCAAAAGCGGCTGCTTCACAGGCCAGCGCCTGCTCCACCGCCTGCTCCGGGGTGATCGACCACGGGTGATAGAGATCCAGCTCAGGCAGCTCGCGGGCCATCAGTGCGGCATCGGCCAGGCCGGCGCACTCGTCCTCGCTGGTATGTTTGGCAATCGCCAGGGCCGCCGCCACGGTCTCACGAATGGCTTCGCTACCGGTGGCCGAGGTGCTCGCCGAGCCCTTGCGCTGACCCACGTACAGGGTGATGCCGAAACCCTGGTCGCGATTGAATTCGACGGTCTCCACCTCGCCCTGGCGCACCGTGGTGGACAGCCCCTGACCAGCCGAGACCGCGACCTCGCAAGCACTGGCGCCCTGGCGCTTGGCCTCGGCGAGAATTGCCTCGACCTGCTCTTGCAGCGCTGGCAAGGCCTGCGGCCCGATGCGTTCTACTTCACTCATAACCACTCCTGATTCTCTTGGCGCAGGCGCTCTCTGGGCGAACCCAAAGGCCTGCTCTCGACTGCCCGCTCACGGGCCGGCAGTCACGGTTACTGCTATCATGGCGGCGTTTCCCTCTGGACCCACCCCATGTCTGATTCCTACGACGACTTCTCCCTGGAGAAGAGCAAATCCCAGGTCAAACGCGAACTGCATGCCCTGCAGGAGCTTGGCGAGCGACTGACCACGCTCAAGGCGGATCTGCTGGCCAAGATGCCGCTGACCGACGCCCTACGTCGCGCCCTCGCCGAAGCGCCGAAACACACCGCCAATGCCGCGCGCAAACGCCACATCCAGTTCATCGGCAAGCTGATGCGCGAACAGGATGTCGACGCGATCGTCGCCATGCTCGACCAGGTGGACAGCTCCACCCGCGAGTACAACGAACGCTTCCACGCCCTCGAGCGCTGGCGCGACCGCCTGATCGCCGAAGGCGACAGCGCGCTGGAGAGCTTCGTCGAGCTCTACCCCGACGCTGACGTCCAGCACCTGCGCGGCCTGGTTCGTCATGCTCAGCACGAAGCCGCGCGCAACAAGCCACCGGCTGCGGCGCGCAAGGTGTTCAAGTACATCCGAGAGCTCGACGAAATCCACCGCGGTCTGCGCTGAGCCTGCATCGCTTCACGCACCGGTGCCGCCAACGGTGATCGCGTCGATCTTCAGCGTCGGCTGGCCGACGCCCACCGGCACCGACTGACCGTCCTTGCCGCAGGTGCCGACGCCGCTGTCCAGGGCCAGGTCATTGCCGACCATGGACACGCGGCTCATGGCCTCCGGGCCGTTACCGATCAGCGTGGCGCCTTTGACCGGCGCGGTGATCTTGCCGTCCTCGATCAGGTAGGCCTCACTGGTGGAGAAGACGAACTTGCCGCTGGTGATGTCCACCTGGCCACCGCCAAGGTTGGCGCAGTAGATGCCCTTCTTCACCGAACGAATGATTTCTTCCGGATCGCTCTCGCCAGCCAGCATGTAGGTGTTGGTCATGCGCGGCATTGGCAGGTGTGCGTAGGACTCGCGGCGCCCGTTGCCGGTGGCGGCCACGCCCATCAGACGGGCGTTGAGCTTGTCCTGCATGTAGCCCTTGAGCACGCCGTTCTCGATCAGCGTGGTGCATTGGGTCGGTGTGCCTTCGTCATCGACGCTGAGCGAGCCGCGACGGCCAGCCAGGGTGCCATCATCGACGATGGTGCACAGGCTGGACGCGACCTTCTGCCCGACCTGACCGCTGTAGGCCGAACTGCCCTTGCGGTTGAAGTCACCTTCCAGGCCGTGGCCGACCGCTTCGTGCAGCAGCACGCCGGACCAACCGGCGCCCATCACCACCGGCATGCTGCCAGCGGGTGCTGCGATGGCTTCGAGGTTGACCAGCGCCTGGCGCAGCGCCTCGCGGGCATAGCCCATGGCGCGGTCTTCATCGAGGAAATAGCGATAGTCGGTACGCCCACCACCGCCATGGCCACCGCGCTCGCGACGACCGTTCTGCTCGACGATGACGCTGACATTGAAGCGCACCAGCGGGCGAATATCGGCGCTGAGGCTGCCGTCGTGGGCAGCGACCAGAATGCGATCCCAGACTCCAGCCAGGCTCACGGTGACCTGCTTGATGCGCGGGTCGAGCGCGCGCGTGGCGCGGTCGATACGCTGCAGCAGTTCGACCTTCTCGGCGCGGCCCATCACGTCCAGCGGGTTGCCCTCGGCATACAACTGGGTCACCTGCGGGCTGACGAAAGCCTGCACGCGGCCCTGCTGGCCTGCACGCGAGATCGAGCGCGCGGCCTGGGCAGCTTGCGTCAGCGCATCGAGACTGATGGCGTTGCTGTAAGCGAAACCGGTTTTCTCGCCGGACTGGGCGCGCACACCAACACCCTGATCGAGGTTGAAGCTGCCTTCCTTGACGATGCCATCCTCCAGTACCCAGGTTTCCGAAACCTGGCTTTGAAAGTACAGATCGGCGGCATCGATGCCTGGGCCTGCGACTTCACCCAGCACGCTGCTGAGGCTGTCCAACGTCAGGTTACCGGGCGCAAGCAGATGCTCGCTGACGGATTGCAACATCGTATTCATGGTCACTCCACAACAATCGGACGCGGTACGTCCGATGAAAAGAATCGGCGGTGCTGCTGCACCGGCATGCGCTGGCGAATGTTCGCCTGCTCGGCGGCATCGCGGGGAGCCAGCAAGGCCCCTTCCCCCTGATCCTGCTCGGCCAGCACCTGACCCCATGGGTCGATGATCGCCGAGTGGCCGAACGTCAGACGCTGACCGGGGTGCTCACCACCCTGCCCGGCCGCCAGTACATAGCACTGGGTTTCGATGGCGCGGGCGCGGGTCAAGACCTGCCAGTGCGCAGCACCGGTCACGGCGGTGAAGGCTGCCGGCACGCTGATCAGCTCGGCGCCGGCTTCACGCAGCGCACCGTACAGCTCAGGGAAGCGCAGGTCGTAGCACACCGTCAGCCCCAGGCGCCCCACCGGTGTATCCGCCACGACGACACGCTGGCCATGGGCGAAATCGTCGGACTCGCGATAACGACCACGGTTGTCGGCGACGTCGACATCGAACAGGTGCAGCTTGTCGTAACGGGCCACACGCTCGCCCTGATCATCGATCAGCAGTGAGCAGGCGTGCGGCTTGCCGTCGGCATCATCGTCTGGAGGCAGCGGCAAGGTGCCGGCCACTATCCATAAACTGAGGTCACGCGCAGCGCGTTTCAACCAGGGCAGGATAGGCCCTTCGCCCAATGCCTCGGCGCGACCGATGGCAGCCAGGTCATGACGGCCCATGGCAGCAAAGTTCTCGGGCAACACGGCGAGGCGCGCACCGCCCTGCGCGGCACGCTCCAGCATACGGCGAGCCAGACGCAGGTTGGTTTGCACGTCGTCCTGGCTGACCATCTGGATTACAGCGAGATTCATGGCAGTACTCATCGGTTCTCGGTCTTAGATCCTGTTCAAAGTCTGCTGCGCGTCGGCCCTGCTACGTTAAAAACAGGCTCGGACTGCTCATTTACAACTCGTAAACTCCGCGTCCTCGCCTGTCTTTGCCTTGCATGGCTCTAGCTCGCGAAACTTTGAAGAGGCTCTAACAGCGTACGCCAAGAGACGACCTCATTGCGGTTTTTCGAAGGGCTTGTCGAAGCTGATCTCCGGGTCCTGCATCGGGCCCTTGACGTCGTATTGCACACTGGCGAAGCGGGCGACCCTGTCACCCAGCAACTTGTCCACCACGAACAGCGCCCCACCAATCGCCGGGGCGCCGACGATCAACGCCGCCAGCGGCAGGTTGTTGGTCACTGGCAGGGTCACCAGCAGCTTCGCATCGATGCGCTCGTTGCGCATGTCGAGATTGCCATTGAGCTCCAGGTTGCTGGAAGGTCCGTTCAGGGTGATCGGTTCATGAGTAACGAACAGACCATTGATCGCCTGCAGGTTGCCCTTGACCCGGTCGTAACTCAGCCCCTTGCCCAGCAGGTCGGAGAAATCCAAACGCAGGCGGCGACCAATGGAGTTGAAGTTGAGCAAGCCGAACACGCGCAGCGCCTGGGCCGAGCCTTGCACTTCGACGAACTGACCTTTACGCAGCGAGGCATCGAGATTGCCGGAGAAGCGCTTGAGCGAGAACCAGGCCGGTGAGCCGGGCCAGTTGCCGTCGGCGTCCACACGGAAACTCTCGCTGGTGACGCTCGGGGCGAAGTTCCAGGCCAACAGCACCTTGCCCAGGTCCTCGCCCTGCATGCGCCCCTTGTACCAACTGCTGGTGTTGCCCGGCGTACCCCGCCAGCCGGCGCTACCACCGATCTTCAGCCCCTGCAGGTCGAGGTCGAGCTCCTCGAAGCGCACGCCCTGCGCCTCAGGCCTGACCTTGAGTGACCAGGCGCCCAGCACCTTGTCACCGCGCTGCACGCGCTGAATGTTGATATCCAGCGCAGGAATCTGCCGAGGGTCGATATCGGCCAGCGGATCGGGAGCATCGCTATCCTTCGTCACCTCGGAATCCGGCGCCGGCAGCCGCACGTGCTGCAGATCGATGCGAATAGGCACACCCTCGGCATCAGCCAGCAGCACGCGCCCGGCTGCCAATTCGCTGCCGAGTTGCAAGGCCCAGCCCTGAGCCTCTCGCTCCAGGCCAAGCGTCAGTTGCTCGACCTCCTGACCAAACCCGCGGAAACGTCCGATATCCAGCCGCGCACTACGGAACAGGCGCTGGCTGTCAGCGTCCACCTTGACCGGATGATCGGTGCTCAGCTGTTTCCAGGCATCCAGGTCCAGCTCATCCAGACGCCCACGCACTCGCAGCCCCTGGCCGGGCGGCAACCCCGCAGCACCGCCACCGAGCACCACCTCACCGCGACCGTCAGCCAGCGCCCCCGGAGGCGCGGCCAGACTCAAGCTGGCCAGCTCGCCATAATTCGCCCAGTAACGACGCTCGCGCCCGGAAAGGGTCATGCGCCAATCGCTATCACGCTCCTGCTGCGCCGTCTTGCCGAAGGGCGCAGGTAGATCGATCGCCACACCGCGCAGGTTGGAGTCGACACGTAGCTTGCTGTCATCACCATCCAGGGTCAGGCGCAGGCGATAAGGCAGCAGTCCGCTGGCCGGTAGCTTCTGCGGCCCACCCAGCCACTGGCTGAGGGTATCGACCTGGACCTGTCCACGCAGATCGAACAGCGTCCGCGCCTGCCCGCGCGCACCCTCGGCGCGGATAGTGCCGCGCACCTGGCGCCCGAAGACCTCGGCGCGAACATCCGGTGCGCTCAGCCCGGCAGCGCTATCGAAGCGAAACGCACCCTGTACCTTGCTCAGTTGCAGGTCGGGATTGGCCAGCTTGAGGCTGGCGCCCTCAGTGGCGAAGTCCACCACCACGCCGGGCGGCAACCCTTTCTGCAACGGAATATCCAGCTGCAGGCGCCCGGCCAGAGGCCCTTCACCTTGCCAACCAGCAAAGATTTCCGCTGTCCCCAGCGGCGCTTCCTGCAACAGTTTGATCGCGTCGCTCAGGCTGCTCTGCACCTGACCATCGAGTTCCAGGCGCGGTGGTTTGCCGTCATGGCGCAGGGGGATATTGGCAGTGACGTCCTTGACCTGGCTCTCCAGCAAACGCCCGCTCTGCAGACGTACACGCACTGCATTGTCCTCGATCAGCACCTCGCCCACGCCGTCACGCAGCGACGGCCAGCCAGGCTGGAAGGCCAGCTCGGCATCCTTGACCTTGAAGAACAGGCTGAGGCTGCGCGCGCCCAACGGTGCGCCCTTGTTCAGCGAACCCTGATACTGGAAGTAGCCCTCATCGACATGGCCAGCACGAATGGCGGCCTTCAGCCATTGATCGAGCTCGGCGCTCATCCCCGGCGCGCGACTTGGCAGGTACTTCTCGGTGTAGGACGCATCGCCGTCGCGCATACCGACGCGAAGGTCCATGTAGTCTTCGGCCTCGGGATCGCTCAGCAGGCGGATCAGCATGTCCCCGGCGACCTGTCCTTCCTCGCCATCCACGCGCATATAGGGGCTGTACAGGGTCAGGCCGGTTTCACTCCAGTCCCAACTCAACCGCGCCTGGGCATGCCGATAACGCCAGGGTTTGGGGAACAGTTGATCAAGATGCAGGGCGAAATTCTCGCTGTTCAGGCGCAACTCACCCTTAAACATATTGCCCGAGGCACTGCCACTGACGTTCTCGGCAGCCGGCGCACCGTGATAGGCCTGAATGCCCACCTTGTCCAGATTGGCGGCGAACTGCAGGCGCTCGGCGCCCTCACGCTGCGGGTAATAGTCGAGCAACAGGTTGTTGATCGCGCCCACCGGAGCCAGTGCTACCAGAACATCGCGGGCTGCATCGGGCATCGGCACCAGCGCCTGCACCAATGGCGCCCAGGCAGCGAGGTCGAGGCGGTCGGCGCTCAGTGCCCAGCGCTCGCCGGTTTCGCCTTCATCGCTCTGTTTCAGATTCAGGTGCAGCTCGCCGATGCGTTGCTCACCATGGGTCAGGGCCAGGGAGTCGATCTGCGCCCGCATGCCTTGCTTGTCTTGAGTGAAGAAGGCGTTGAAGGCCAGGTCCTTGAGCGTCACCGCCTCATGCCTGGCCTGGCCGCCGGCCAGCTCAGGGGCATGCAGACGCAAGGCGCCCTTGTCCAAGGCCAGGCCACGACCCTCCAGCCACAGCTCACCGCCGGCCTGCAAGCGCTGCACCTGCCAGTCGCCAAGCAGCGATTTGGGCAGCCAGGTGGCCCAGTCGCTCTGTGGCAGGCTCAGATAGAGCTCGGACTGTGCCTCGCGCCAGGTCTTGGGCTGCATGCGCGTGCGCAGCCGCAGCGCCACAGGCTGACCATCGGGCAGCAGCAGGCGGCCGTCGAGGCGCTGACTGTTGCTGCCGTAACGCAGGCTCAGATTGACGTAGCTGAGCAGCAGCGGCTGCTGATCGAGAGGCTGCACCACCACACGACTGTCGAGCAGACTGATGCGGTGCACTATCTGCAACTGCTCCAGTAACTGTTCGACATTCAGCTCGGGGCCGCTGCGCTGTGGCACCCCTTGCAACTGCCAGCCGCCTTCGGCGTTCTGCTGCACATTCAGTTGCAGGCCATCGAACTGCAGGTGGGCGATGCGCGGCTGGCGTGCCAGCAGGCTACCGCCCACATCCGGCACCAGTCGCACGCGCTCCAGGCTCAGCCCTTCCTCTTCGCTACCCAGACGCACGTCATGCGCCTCCAGCACCGGGGCAAAACCCTGCCAACGACCTTCGAGGCGACCGATGCGAACCGGCACACCCAACTGCGCCGTGGCACGGTCTTCCAGTTCGAGCCGATACTCAGCGACCAGCGGCACCAGCTCACGGCCCAGGCTGACGTACAGCGCAGCCAGTACCAGCACGGCGGCGCAAAGACCCAGCCCCCAGCGCAGCAGCGCCGAAAAAAGGCGCGCCAGGGCGCTCACTTCGACAGCCCCCGTGCTCAGAGCAGCACCACGTCGTACTGTTCCTGGGAATACATGGTTTCCACCTGGAACTTGATGGTACGTCCGATAAAAGCTTCCAGATCGGCGACGTTGCCCGACTCTTCATCGAGCAGGCGATCGACCACCTTCTGGTTGGCCAGCACGCGATAGCTTTCCGCCTGGTAGGCGCGGGCTTCGCGCAGAATCTCGCGGAAGATCTCGTAGCAGATGGTCTCCGGCGTCTTCAGTTTGCCGCGCCCCTGGCAGGCGCTGCAGGGCTCGCAGAGGATCTGCTCGAGGCTTTCACGGGTGCGCTTGCGGGTCATCTGCACCAGGCCGAGTTCGGTGATGCCGATGATATTGGTCTTGGCGTGATCACGCTCGAGCTGCTTTTCCAGGGTGCGCAGCACCTGACGCTGATGTTCCTCGTCTTCCATGTCGATGAAGTCGATGATGATGATGCCGCCCAGGTTGCGCAGCCGCAGCTGACGGGCAATGGCCGTGGCCGCTTCCAGGTTGGTCTTGAAGATGGTTTCTTCGAGGGTGCGATGGCCGACGAAGGCGCCGGTGTTGACGTCGATGGTGCTCATCGCCTCGGCCGGGTCGACCACCAGGTAACCGCCGGACTTGAGCGGCACCTTGCGCTCCAGTGCGCGCTGGATTTCATCCTCGACGCCGTACAGATCGAAGATCGGCCGCTCGCCAGGGTAATGCTCCAGGCGGTCGGCAATCTCCGGCATCAGCTCGGCGACGAACTGGGTGATCTTCTGGAAGGTTTCCCGCGAGTCCACGCGAATCTTCTCGGTACGCGGGCTGACCAGATCACGCAAGGTACGCAGCGCCAGGGACAGATCTTCGTAGATCACCGTGGGCGCCTTGCAGTTCTGGATCTGCGCGCCGATCTGATCCCACAGGCGGCGCAGGTAACGGATATCGATCAGAATCTCGTCGGCGCCTGCACCCTCGGCCGCGGTGCGCAGGATGAAGCCACCGGCTTCCTCGATGCCTTCGGCGGCGACGCAATCGGCGACCACCTGCTTGAGGCGCTCGCGCTCGGCTTCGTCTTCGATCTTCAGAGAAATGCCGACATGACTGGTGCGCGGCATGTATACCAGATAGCGCGAAGGGATCGACAGTTGAGTGGTCAGACGTGCCCCCTTGCTGCCGATGGGGTCCTTGGTGACCTGCACCACCAGGCTCTGCCCTTCGTGAACCAGCGCGCTGATGGGCTCCACCGCAGCACCCTCGCGGGTGGAAATCTCCGAGGCATGGATGAAGGCCGCGCGCTCCAGACCGATATCGACGAAGGCCGCCTGCATGCCGGGCAGTACACGTACAACCTTGCCCTTGTAGATGTTGCCGACGATGCCGCGCTTCTGCGTGCGCTCGACGTGCACTTCCTGCAGCACACCGTTTTCCACCACCGCCACGCGCGACTCCATCGGCGTGATATTGATCAGAATCTCTTCGCTCATGCATCCATCCTGGTGATCATGCCGGCCGGGCTACTGCACCGCCCCGCGGACTCAAGCTTTCGGGCACGTCCTAAAACTACCTATGCTGCCGCCTGGGTTATTAGCGCGACTCTTTCGCCGGCAACTGCCAGCAGGCAATACCGAATTCGCCAAGCAGCTCGGCAGTTTCGCACAGCGGCAGACCGACCACTGCCGAATAGCTGCCCTGCAATTGGCTGACGAACACGGCCGCCAACCCCTGGATACCATAACTGCCCGCTTTGTCACATGGTTCGCCGCTGGCCCAATAGGCCTCGATCTCCGCCTCACTGATAGGACGAAAGCTCACGTCACTGCTGACCACGCGCGCCGCCTCGCGACCGCCACCGACCAGCGCCACGGCCGTCAGCACCTGATGACTACGCCCCGACAGCGCCTGCAGCATCGCGCGCGATTCGGCGAAGTCCGCCGGTTTGCCAAGAATGTGTCCATCCAACACTACAGCGGTATCGGCGCCCAGCACCACAGCATCGTCACGTTCGCCCAAGGCGAACAGACCGACACGTGCTTTCTCTCGAGCCAGGCGCTCTACATAGGCTGCTGCCGGCTCGTCTGGCAACGGATTTTCATCTATCGAGGCGATTTGCGTGACACATGGCACAGCGATCTGAGCCAGCAATTCACGGCGACGGGGCGAGGCGGAGGCCAGAAACAGCTCGGCCATGCGGATATCTCCCTTGGCGAACCGCGGCCAGCCGTGCGGCAGGCCGCGTTCAGTTGACGTTGAGGCGCAGGTGCAGACCGCGCAGGATGACGCAGATCCAGGGCCACAGCAGGGCGCTGATCAGCGCCGGCAGGATGAAGGCCAGGGTTGGAGGACGGTTGCCGGTCAGGGCATTGAGCCACAGCTGCACCAACTGGGCGAGGCCGAACACCACCATCAGCACCATGCTCTGCTGCCACATGGGAAACATGCGCAGGCGCCGGTGCAGGCTCAGCACCAGAAAGGTAATCAACGTGAGGATCAGTGCGTTCTGCCCAAGCAGCGTGCCGAACAGCACATCCTGCCCCAGGCCAACTATCCAGGCGGTGGTCAGGCCGACGCGATGCGGCAGCGCCAGCACCCAATAGGTGAGGATCAGCGCGCCCCACAGCGGGCGGCCGATTTGCATGAATTCGGGCAGCGGCGAAACACTGAGCAACAATCCGAGCGCCAGGCTCAGCCAGATCACCCAGCCATTACGGGGCTGTACGCCAGCCATCAGTTGCTCTCCTGTGCAGGGGCATCCGTGGCCGGTGCGTCAGTTGCCGGCTCGCCATTGCGCGCCTGCTCGACCTCGCGGTCGGCGGCCTCCTGAGCCTCGGCCGAATCGGTGGCACGCTGCTCGGGACTCCGGCGATCGGAGAACACCAGCAGCAGATAACGACTGCGATTGAGCGCCGCCGTCGGAGTCGCCCGAACGATGGCGAATGGCTGCCCGGAGTCGTGGATCACTTCCTTGACCGTGGCCACCGGGTAGCCGGCCGGGAAACGCTGACCCATGCCGGAGCTGACCAGCAGGTCGCCTTCCTTGATATCAGCGGTATCGGCGACGTGACGCAGCTCGAGGCTCTCCGGGTTGCCGGTGCCGACAGCGATGGCACGCAGGCCGTTACGATTGACCTGCACCGGAATGCTGTGGGTGTTGTCGGTGAGCAGCAATACGCGCGAGGTGTAGGGCATCACCTCTACCACCTGGCCCATCAGGCCGCGGGCATCGAGCACCGGCTGGCCGAGGAACACGCACTTCTTCTTGCTCTCGTCGACGCAGTCCTTCTCGCCCTTGTCGATCAGGATGCGGTGAGTGTAGGGGTTGGGATCGACGCCGATCAGTTCGCTGACCAGCACCTCCTCGTCCACCAGCGCGGCGGAATTGAGCAGCTCGCGCAGACGCACGTTCTGCTCGGTAAGGGTCGCCAGCTTCTGCAGGCGGCGCTGCAGCAGCAGGGCTTCGGCCTTGAGCTTCTCGTTCTCGGCCATCAGTTCGCTGCGCGAGGAAATCTGCTGGGTCGCACCTTCCCAGGCACGTACGGGCAGCTCGGCCAACTCGTACAGGGGCGTCAACACCATGCCCATCATGCTACGCACCGGCTTGAGCGTATCGAAGCGGGCATCGGCCACCATCAGCACTACCGACAACACGGCAAATACCAGCAGGCGAATGCCCAGCGAGGGACCTTTGGCGAAGAGCGGCTTAATGAGCTGCTCCTTGTGCGCCACGAGGGCGGAAAGCACGCGAATTCATGCGAAGGGCGAACCGGTCTGGCGAAGGTTGGGCCGAGTGTACTGCAATGCTCGAATATGCGCGTGCCGCCCGGAGGCGGCACGGCAAGCGTCCACAGCTGTGGGACTCACTCGGTGGAGAGCAGGTCCATGGCGTGGCGGTCCATCATTTCCAGGGCCTTGCCGCCGCCACGGGCGACGCAGGTCAGCGGATCTTCGGCGACGATCACCGGCAAACCGGTTTCCTGGGAGAGCAGTTTGTCCAGGTCACGCAGCAGTGCACCACCACCGGTCAGCACCAGGCCACGCTCGGCGATATCCGAGGCCAGCTCGGGCGGCGACTGCTCCAGCGCGCTCTTGACCGCCTGGACGATGGTCGCCAGGGATTCCTGCAGCGCTTCGAGCACTTCATTGGAGTTCAGGGTGAAGCTACGCGGCACACCCTCGGCCAGGTTACGGCCGCGTACGTCGACTTCACGGATTTCGCCGCCCGGGTAGGCAGTACCGATTTCCTGCTTGATGCGCTCAGCGGTACCTTCACCGATCAGCGAGCCGTAGTTGCGACGCACGTAGGTGATGATGGCTTCGTCGAAGCGGTCACCGCCGACACGCACGGACTCGGCATACACCACGCCGTTCAGGGAAATCAGGGCGATCTCGGTGGTACCGCCGCCGATATCGACGACCATCGAACCGCGCGCCTCTTCGACCGGCAGGCCGGCACCGATGGCAGCGGCCATCGGCTCTTCGATCAGGAATACTTCGCGGGCACCGGCGCCCAGGGCCGACTCACGAATGGCTCGGCGCTCGACCTGGGTCGACTTGCACGGCACGCAGATCAGCACGCGCGGCGAAGGCTGCAGGAAGCTGTTCTCGTGAACCTTGTTGATGAAGTACTGCAGCATCTTCTCGCAGACGCTGAAGTCGGCGATCACGCCATCCTTCATCGGGCGAATCGCGGAGATGTTGCCAGGCGTACGGCCGAGCATGCGCTTGGCCTCGGTGCCGACGGCCACGACGCTCTTCTGGTTGCCGTGGGTACGGATGGCGACCACGGACGGTTCATTCAGGACGATACCGCGCTCGCGCACATAAATAAGGGTATTGGCAGTGCCCAGGTCGATCGAAAGATCGCTGGAAAACATGCCACGCAGTTTCTTGAACATTAGGAAGGGACCCTAGGCAACGCGTGGGTGAAGGCCAGGCGCGGAGAACGCGCAGGTAAAAAGTGCGGCAAACTCTAACAACGGCAGGGATTTTGAGCAAGGCGGCAATATGGTAGATTGCCTGTTTTTCCGGGCCTTGTAGCTGCACATCGCGGCCTTTGACCGCTGGCTCGCGACATCCGTTCCCTGCAGCCGCTTACCGATGCCCCTCTGTCACACTTCCACTGGAGAACCCCCGATGGCGCTTGAACGCTCCGAGGTGGAAAAAATCGCCCACCTGGCCCGCCTGGGTCTGAATGAAGGCGATATTCCGCAAACCACCGAGACCCTGAACAGCATTCTCGGCCTGATCGACCAGATGCAGGCCGTCGACACCCAGGGTATCGACCCCCTGGCCCACCCGCTGGAAGCCACCCAGCGCCTGCGTGCCGACGTGGTCACCGAGAGCAACCAGCGCGACGCCTACCAGGCCATCGCCCCGGCTGTGGAAAGCGGCCTGTACCTCGTGCCGAAAGTCATCGAATAAAGGAAAGGGCTCGACATGCATCAACTGACCCTGGCCGAGATCGCCCGTGGCCTCGCCGACAAGCAATTCTCCGCCGAAGAACTGAGCCGTAGCCTGCTGGCGCGTATCGCGCAGCTCGATCCGCAGCTCAACAGCTTCATCACCGTCACCGAAGACCTCGCGCTGGAACAAGCCAAGGCCGCCGATGCCCGTCGCGCTGCAGGCGAAAACAGCCCGCTGCTCGGCGCGCCGATCGCCCACAAGGACCTGTTCTGCACCAATGGCGTACTGACCTCCTGCGGCTCGAAGATCCTCACCGGCTTCAAGGCGCCCTATGACGCCACCGTGGTCGAGAAACTCAAGGCCGCCGGCACCGTCACCCTGGGCAAGCTGAACATGGACGAATTCGCCATGGGCTCGGCCAACGAATCCAGCCACTACGGCCCGGTGAAGAACCCCTGGGATCTGACCCGTGTACCAGGCGGCTCCTCGGGTGGCTCGGCGGCAGCCGTTGCTGCACGCCTGCTGCCGGCCGCCACCGGCACCGACACCGGCGGCTCTATTCGCCAGCCGGCGGCGCTGACCAACCTCACCGGGATCAAACCCACCTACGGCCGTGTTTCGCGTTGGGGCATGATCGCCTACGCCTCCAGCCTCGATCAGGGCGGCCCGCTGGCTCGCACCGCCGAGGACTGCGCCCTGCTGCTCGGCGCCATGGCTGGTTTCGATAGCAAGGATTCCACCAGCGTCGACCAGCCAGTGGATGACTACCTCGCGGCGCTGGCCCAACCGCTGGCCGGCCTGCGCATCGGCCTGCCGAAGGAATACTTCGGCGCCGGCCTCGACGCGCGCATCGGCGAGAAGATCATGGCCGTGGTCGAAGAGCTGAAAAAGCTCGGCGCCACCGTCAAGGACATCTCCCTACCGAACATGCAGCACGCGATTCCCGCCTACTACGTGATCGCACCGGCCGAGGCCAGCTCCAACCTGTCGCGTTTCGACGGCGTTCGCTTCGGCTATCGTTGCGAGAACCCGAAGGACCTGCAGGACCTGTACAAGCGCTCGCGTGGCGAAGGATTCGGTGCCGAAGTGAAACGCCGCATCATGGTTGGCACCTACGCGCTGTCCGCCGGTTACTACGACGCCTACTACATCAAGGCCCAGCAGATTCGCCGGCTGATCAAGAACGACTTCGTCGCCGCGTTCAAGGATGTCGACGTGATCCTCGGCCCGACCACGCCGAACCTGGCCTGGAAGCTTGGCGAGAAGAACGCCGACCCGGTGTCCGCCTATCTGGAAGACATCTACACCATCACTGCCAACCTGGCCGGCATCCCCGGCCTGTCGATGCCGGCCGGCTTCGTCGATGGTCTGCCGGTGGGCGTGCAGCTGCTCGGCAACTACTTCCAGGAAGGTCGTCTGCTCAATGTCGCGCACCAGTACCAGCAGGTCAGCGACTGGCATAAACAAGCACCGAGCGGATTCTGAGGAACACATCTATGCAATGGGAAACCGTCATCGGGCTTGAGATTCACGCTCAGCTCAGCACCCAATCGAAGATCTTCTCGGCCAGCGCCACTACCTTCGGCGCCGAGCCCAACACCCAGGCCAGCCTGATCGACCTCGGTATGCCCGGCACCCTGCCGGTGCTCAACGCCGAAGCCGTGCGCATGGCCTGCCAGTTCGGCCTGGCGATCGACGCCGAGATCGCCGAACGTAACGTCTTCGCACGCAAGAACTACTTCTACCCGGACCTGCCGAAGGGCTATCAGACCAGCCAGATGGATCACCCCATCGTCGGCAAGGGCTTCCTCGATATCACCCTGGAAGACGGCACCGTCAAGCGCATCGGCATCACCCGCGCGCATCTGGAAGAGGACGCCGGCAAGAGCCTGCACGAAGACTTCCATGGCATGAGCGGCATCGACCTGAACCGTGCCGGTACGCCGCTGCTGGAAATCGTCTCCGAGCCGGATATCCGCTCGGCCAAGGAAGCCGTCGCTTATGTGAAAGCCATCCATGCGCTGGTGCGCTATCTGGGCATCTGCGACGGCAACATGGCCGAAGGCTCGCTGCGCTGCGACTGCAACGTGTCAGTGCGCCCCAAGGGCCAGGCCGAGTTCGGCACCCGCGCCGAGATCAAGAACGTCAACTCGTTCCGCTTCATCGAAAAAGCCATCAACCATGAAGTGCAACGCCAGATCGAGCTGATTGAGGACGGCGGCAAGGTGGTGCAGGAAACCCGCCTGTACGATCCGAACAAGGACCAAACCCGCTCCATGCGCAGCAAGGAAGAAGCCAACGACTACCGTTACTTCCCCTGCCCGGATCTGCTGCCGGTGGTGATCGAGCGCAGCTTCCTCGATGAACTGCGCGCTGGCCTGCCCGAACTGCCGCCGCAGAAGCGTGAGCGTTTCGAGAGCCAGTTCGGCCTGTCCACCTACGACGCCAGCGTACTGTCCGCGAGCCGCGAGCTGGCCGATTACTTCGAGGCGGTGGAGAAGACCTGCGGCGATGCCAAGCTGTCGGCCAACTGGGTGATGGGCGAGCTGTCCAGCCTGCTCAACAAGGAAGGCCTGGAGATCGAGCAATCGCCAGTGTCCGCCGAGCAGCTGGGCGGCATGATCCTGCGCATCAAAGACAACACCATCAGCGGCAAGATCGCCAAGATGGTCTTCGAGGCCCTGGCCGCCGGCGAAGGCGCCAGCGCTGACGAGATCATCGAGAGCAAGGGCCTCAAGCAGGTCACCGACTCCGGCGCCATCGAGGCGATGCTCGACGAAGTGCTGGCTGCCAACGCCGAGCAGGTCGAGCAATACCGCGCCAGCGATGAAGCCAAGCGCGGCAAGATGTTCGGCTTCTTCGTCGGTCAGGCCATGAAAGCCTCCAAGGGCAAGGCCAACCCGGGGCAAGTGAACGAACTGCTGAAGAAAAAGCTCGAAGGCTGAGCCAGACCGGCTCACCTACGCCAGCTGCAACGACGCCGGGCTCGCCCGGCGTTTTTATGGAGAGCAAACATGACAATCCGTAGCCCGGATGCAATCCGGGAACCCTCATTGCCCCGGATTACATCCGGGCTAAGCACCTTCGCATTACTCGGCGCACTTGCCTTGCTCGGCGGCTGTTCCACCTTCGGCGGCGCAGGCGGCAGCGAAACCGGCAAGGCGTCCTACTATGGTGATCGCCACCACGGCCAGCGCACCGCCAGCGGTGAACGCTTCGACCAGAACGCCATGACCGCCGCGCATCGCACCCTGCCCTTCGGTACGCGAGTGCGGGTGACCAACCTGAACAATGAACGCAGTGTGGTGCTGCGCATCAACGACCGTGGCCCCTTCGTGCGCGGTCGCGTCATCGACGTTTCCCGCGCTGCCGCCGTGCACCTGGACATGCTGCGCGCGGGCGTGGTGCCGGTACGGGTCGAGGCGCTGGACTGAAACGGGCTCGCTCACAAATAGCGCCCCGCCCCACTGGCGCGGCGGTACGCCATCGCTACACTAGCCGCACTTTTTTTGGAGCTTTTCTGCAATGACAATGATGACCTACGTCTACCTGATCGCCGGCCTGGTGCTGCTGGTCGCCGGCGCCGAGGTGCTGGTACGCGGCGCCGCCAAGCTGGCCGCCCAGTTTGGTATCCCGCCGCTGGTAATCGGCTTGACCGTGGTAGCCTTCGGCACCAGCGCGCCGGAAACGGCGGTCAGCGTGCAATCGGCGTGGAACGGCAGTGGCGACCTGGCCATCGGTAACGTGATCGGCAGCAACATCGCCAACGTCCTGCTGATTCTCGGCCTGACCGCCCTGGTGGCGCCGCTGATCGTCTCGCGCCAGCTTATCCGACTCGATGTACCGATCATGATCGGCGCCAGCCTGGTGGTCTACGCCCTGGCCTGGGATGGTGCACTGAGCCGCCTCGACGGCGCCCTGCTGTTCGCCGGCGTGCTGACCTACACCGGCTTCCTGATCTACAACGCGCGCAAAGACAAGGGTGGCGACGATGACGAATTCGCCAAGGAATTCGGTCTCGACGAGGCGCCCAAGCCCTATGCCTGGGCCATCAATCTCGGACTGATCATCGCTGGCCTGGCGCTGCTGGTACTGGGTTCGAATTTCCTGGTGGAAGGCGCCGTAACCCTGGCGCGCGCGCTCGGTCTGTCGGAGCTGGTGATCGGCCTGACGGTGATCGCCATCGGTACCTCGCTGCCGGAACTGGCCACCTCGATCATCGCCGCCTTCAAGGGCGAGCGCGATATTGCCGTGGGCAATATCGTCGGCAGCAACATTTTCAACCTGTTGCTGGTACTGGGCCTGGCCTCGCTGGTAGCGCCGGCGACCATCGCGGTCGCGTCCAACGCCCTGGCCTTCGACTTCCCGGTGATGATCGCCGTGGCCGTGGCCTGCCTGCCGATCTTCTTCACCGGCTATCGCATCAATCGCTGGGAGGGCGCGTTGTTCCTCGCCTATTACCTGGCCTACACCGGTTACCTGGTGCTGTTCGCCACCGGCCGCCCCTTCGCCCAGACCTTCGGCGACGCCATGCTCGGCTACGTGTTGCCGCTGACCGCCATCACCCTGGTGATCATCACTGGGCGCTCCTGGCGCAACCATCGCAAGGCGGGTATTTGAACATGAGCGACAACCACGACCGCGGTCTGCAGGTACGCCGTGAGGTGATGGGCGACGCGTTCGTCGATCGCGCCCTCGGCAATGCCACCGAGTTCAGCCAGCCGCTACAGGACTTCGTCAACGAGCATGCCTGGGGTGGCGTGTGGACCCGCAGCGGCCTGCCGCGCGCGACCCGCAGCCTGATCACCCTGGCCGCGTTGACCGCGCTGAAATGTCCACAGGAACTCAAGGGCCATGTGCGCGGCGCGCTGAACAACGGCTGCACGGTGGAGGAAATTCGCGAAACCCTGCTGCACTGCGCGGTGTATGCCGGCGTGCCGGCCAGCATCGATGCCTTCCGCGCTGCGCAGGAAGTTATCGAGGAGTACCAGCGCAACGCCTCGTAGGAGTCGGCTTGCCGGCGATCCGTTAATCGCCGGCAAACCGGACCCTGCTAGATCCAGCCGCCCCACTGCAGCAATAGCAGGCCAATATTGGTGGTGACCACCGCCGCCAAAGTGGTGATGACGATGATGGCCGCCGCCAGCTCATGATTGGCGCCTGCTGCGCGGGCCATGACGAAGCTTGCCGCCGCCGTCGGGCTGGCGAAGTAGAGAAACAGGATCGCCAGATCCGCCCCGCGAAAACCGAACAGCCAGGCGCCGAAGGTACTCAGCAACGGCAGCCAGACCATCTTCATCATGCCCGAACCGATGGCCGTGCCGCTGCTGCGACGCAATGACGCCAGACTCAGGGTGCCGCCAATGCAGATCAGCGCCAGCGGCAGGGTCATCTGCGCGAAGTACTCGGCCGAGGTCATGAACCACTGCGGCAGGGGGATTTTCCAGTAGGCAATCGGTACCGCCAGCAGCACGCCAATGATCATCGGATTGGTCACGATGCTGCGCACGATGGCCTTGGCGCCGGGTTTCACGCCCGGGCTGTAGATGGCCAGCACCATCGCCGAGAGCGCGTTGTAGCAGAGGATCACCAGCGCGGCGAGCAACGAGCCAACCGACAATCCATAGTCACCGTACATGCTGGTGGCCAGCGCCAGGCCGACGATGCCGTTGTTGCCGCGGAAGGCACCCTGGGTGTAGATGCCGCGATCCTCGAACGGCACCCGCCAGATCGCCCAGGCCCAGGCGACGAAGAACGACGCGGTGGTGGCAAGAAAGAAGTAGCTCAGCAATTGCGGCTGCATGGCCGCGTCCAGGTCAGCCTTGACCACGCCGAGAAACAGCAGGGTCGGCATGGTGCCGCGAAACACCAGGCTCGAAGCGGTATCGATGAAGGGGGTATCGATCCAGCGCAGGCGCTTGAGCGCCACGCCGAGAAACAGCATGGCGAACACGGGCGCGGTAATGGCGAGGGTTTGTGCAGCGACGGCGAGCATGACGACACCAGCAGGTTGTCTGACGACCTATGTTAGCTGGCTAAGCATTTATCGGCTACGGGCAAAGCAGGTTCTCCGTTCTGCGAACAGGGCTTTTGCCCATCGCGGCTAAAGCCCCTCCCACGAACTCAGCGGCGAACCGGGCGTTTCTGCAGCTTGCGCTGCAACGTGCGGCGGTGCATGCCCAGCGCACGGGCAGTGGCGGAGATGTTGCCTTCGTGCTCGGCCAGCACGCGCTGGATGTGTTCCCACTGCAGGCGATCGACCGACATCGGGTTTTCCGGTACCAGGCTGTCGAGGTCGGCATGCTGAGAGAGCAGTGCGGTGAGCACGTCGTCGGCATCGGCCGGCTTGCACAGGTAGTTGGCTGCGCCGCGCTTGATCGCCTCGACAGCGGTAGCGATGCTCGAGTAGCCAGTGAGGATCACCACACGCATCTCGGCGTCCAGCTCCAGCAGCTTGGGCAGCAGCACCAGGCCGGAGTCGCCTTCCATCTTCAGGTCGACCACGGCGTAGTCCGGTAGATCGTCCTTGGCCAGGGCCAGGCCTTCTTCAGCGCTGGAGGCGGTAGATACGCGCAGGCCGCGGCGACTCATGGCACGCGCCATCACGCGGGTAAAGGTGGGGTCGTCGTCGACCAGCAGCAAATGGGGCTGCTCTTCGCCTTCGAAGAGGGATTCGTCGCTCATGCTTGGTTTTCCTTGTCAGGCCACGCCATAGGCTCGCGGCAACTTCAATTCGGTGAGGGTGCCGCCTTCTTCATGGTTATACAACTTAACCGTGCCACCAGCACGGGTCACGCTGGCCTGACTGAGGAACAGCCCCAGGCCGAAACCCTTGCCCTTGGTGGTGAAGAACGGTCGGCCCAACTGCTCGGCGATGGCCAGCGGCACACCTGCCCCGTGGTCGCGGATGCTCAGGCGTAGCCACTGATGATCCCAGTCCAGGCGAATATCGAGTTTGTCCGGGCAGGCATCGGCAGCGTTGTTGAGCAGGTTGAGCAGCGCCTGAGTGAGATCGGCCGGCGGCATGATGCGCGGTGGCGTGCCGCGGCCCAGGCATTGATAGCGGTAGCTGGCCTCGGGGCGCATCAGGTGCCAGCGATTGAGCGTGGTTTCCAGCCACTCGACACAGGATTGTTCCACCACTGCCTGGCGCCGGTCGTTCTCGGCAGCGCGCACCAGTTGCTGCAGGGTGAATTTGCACAGTTTGACCTGCTCTTGCAGCAAGGCCAGGTCATCCTGCAGCGCCGGTTTGTCGCGATACTCCTGGCGCAGCTCCTTGAGCAGCACGCTCATCGTGCCCAGCGGCGTGCCCAGCTCATGAGCGGCGCCAGCGGCCTGAGTGGCAACGGCCAGCAGTTGCTGGTCGCGCAGACTTTCCTCGCGGCGCTCAGCGCGCAGCTCGTCCTGGCGGCGTAGCTCCTCGGCCATCTTGGCAACGAAGAAGGTGATCAGCGCCGCAGACAGGGCAAAACTCAGCCACATGCCGTAAACCAACAGGCTCTCACGCGCGGCCGGTAACTCGAGCGGATGGGTCCACACCAGCAGCAGGGTGTAACCGGCCAACGCCAGGCCAGCCAGGACGATGGTGAACATCCACGGCAGCGTTGCTGCGGCAATGGTCAGCGGCACCAGGTAATAGGAAACGAAGGGGTTGGTCGAGCCGCCCGAGTAGTACAGCAGCACGCTGTGGATGACCAGATCGCAGCCCAGCTGCACGGCATACTCGACTTCGGTCACCGGCCAGGGACCACGCAAGCGCACGGCCGTCCCCAGGCACAACAGCAGAGAAACGCCAAGGGTGACCGATAATTGCAACCAGGGTAGCGGTAGCATGCCCGACTTGTAGGCGAGACCGACCGAGCCAGCCTGAGCGGCCAGCACCAGAATACGGATAAGGGTCAGACGCCAGAGGTTCTGGCGACTGGCGGAGAGTAGTTGCACGGGTTCGAGCATGGCGACTCCATTGGTTGCGCCGAGTATAACCAAGCCTGGCGCGGCCTACCGCCGCTGCGGCAACCGGACGCACGCCTCACCACCGCCCGATCTGTGAGCAAGATGAAAAAAGTTGCAGCAGCATTAACCCGGATCGCGATTTGCCTTCGTCTAACCTCGGGAAACGGCCAATCGGCCATCGAAAAAAGGAACCGCACCATGCGCACCATGACCCGTATCGCCACCGCCCTCGCCCTTACCGCCGCCAGCCTGGCCAGCACCGGCCTGCTGGCCGCCGAGGCGCGCTACAACCAGATCGCCCTGCGCGCCGAGGTCAATCAGGAAGTGGCGCACGACCTGATGCACGTCACCCTCTATACCGAAGCGCAACACAGCGACCCGGCCAAGCTGGCCGCCGAGATCACCACAACCCTCAACAAGACGCTGGAGCAGGTTCGCCAGGTCAAGGGCGTGGCGGTCAAGCTGGGCAGCCGTCACAGCTACCCGGTGTACGACGACAAGGGCCAGAAGATCACCGCCTGGCGCGAGCGCGCCGAAGTACGCCTGGAAAGCGCCGACTTCGCACGCCTGTCCACACTGACCGGCGAGTTGCTGCAATCGATGAAGATGGCCGGCATGGACTTCAGCATCGCCAGCGACACCCGCAAGACCCGCGAGGACGCTATGCTCAAGGACGCCGTCAACGCCTTCAAGGCACGTGCCCAACTGGCCACCGAAGCGCTCGGCGGCAAGGGTTACAAGCTGGTCAGCCTGAACCTCAATACCGGTGGTTTTCAGCCGCCGATGCCGATGCGTGCCTATGCCGCCAAGGGCATGGCGATGATGGAAGCGGCGCCTACGCCGGAAGTCGAAGCCGGCACCAGCCAGGTCACGGTCAGCGCCGACGGCGTCATCGAAGTGCAGATGCCCTGAACCCCGCCCCGCAACGAAGCAGCGCCGTTATCGTCAGATAACGGCGTTTCGCCATCCTTTCCCTACAAAATGTTCATAAATGCGACAGCAAGTTACACCGCTGTAGCGCTAACAATTTTCCGCGCAAGGTGCCCCTTGCCTCGGGCACAAGGCCTGCATAGTTTCGGTGGTGGTCTCCACGAGAGGCTCCTCAAGGACCACAACCACAACAACGATGAGGTCAAGATGCGCAAGAACGCCATTATCCAGGCTTTACTTACCGCTGGGCTGATCGCCAGCGCTCCTCTCGCCAGCGCCGCCAACCTGGTGTTCTGTTCCGAAGGCAGCCCCGCCGGTTTCGACCCAGGCCTGTACACCACCGGTACCGATTTCGACGCCGCAGCGGAAACCGTCTTCAGCCGCCTGACCCAGTTCGAGCGCGGCGGCACCGCTGTCGAGCCTGGCCTGGCAGAAAGCTGGGAGGTATCCGATGACGGCCTGATCTACACCTTCAAGCTGCGCCCCGGAGTGAAATTCCACACCACCGACTACTTCAAGCCGAGCCGCGAATTCAACGCCGACGACGTGCTGTTCACCTTCAACCGCATGCTCAACAAGGACGATCCGTTCCGCAAGGCGTACCCCACGGAGTTCCCGTACTTCACCGACATGGGCATGGACAACAACATCGCCAGTATCGAGAAGGTCGACGAGCATACGGTGCGCTTCACCCTCAATAGCGTGGACGCCGCGTTCATTCAGAACATGGCCATGAGCTTCGCCTCGATCCACTCGGCCGAGTACGCCGCCCAGTTGCTCAAGGCCGGCAAGGCCTCGGACATCAACCAGAAGCCCATCGGCACCGGCCCGTTCGTGTTCAGCCGCTACCAGAAGGACGCGCAGATCCGCTACAAGGGCAACAAGGAATACTGGAACCCGGATGACGTGAAGATCGACAACCTGATCTTCGCCATCAACACCGACCCATCGGTGCGTATGCAGAAACTGCGCGCCGGCGAGTGCCACATCAGCGTGTTCCCACGCCCGGCCGACCTGGAAGCGCTGAAGAAGGATCCCAAGCTGCAGATGCCCGAGCAGGCCGGTTTCAACGTCGGCTACCTGGCCTACAACACCGAGCACAAGCCGTTCGACAAGCTGGAAGTGCGCCAGGCCATGGACATGGCGATCAACAAGCAGGCGATCATCAACGCCGTGTACCAGGGTGCTGGCCAGGTAGCAGTGAACGGTATGCCGCCAACCCAGTGGTCCTATGACGACACCATCAAGGACACCCCCTACAACCCGGAAAAGGCCAAGGAGCTGCTCAAGGCTGCTGGCGTGAAGGAAGGCACCGAGATCACCCTGTGGGCCATGCCCGTGCAGCGCCCCTACAACCCCAACGCCAAGCTGATGGCCGAGATGCTGCAGGCCGACTGGGCGAAGATCGGCATCAAGGCGCGCATCGTCAGTTACGAGTGGGGCGAGTACAACAAGCGCGCCAAGGCCGGCGAGCACGACGCCCTGCTGATCGGCTGGACCGGCGACAACGGTGACCCCGACAACTGGCTGGGCGTGCTGTATGGCTGCGACGCCATCGGCGGCAACAACTACAGCCGTCTGTGCAACAAGGAGTTCGACGCGCTGCTGAAGAAGGCCAAGGCAATCAACGACCGCGAAGAGCGCACCGTGCTGTACAAGCAGGCCCAGCACCTGCTCAAGGCCGACGTGCAGAACACGCCCATCGCCCACTCCACGGTGTACCAGCCGATGAGCACGCGGGTGAAGGACTTCAAGATCAGCCCGTTCGGGCTCAACTCCTTCTACGGCGTGAGCATCGAGTAATATCGTTGCCTGAATGAAAACGCCCGGCCAATTGGCCGGGCGTTTTCGTTTCTAAGAGCACGTTCACGATCTTCCAGATTGACCTCAGCGCGTTGCCCGCAAAGTGGCGGGAGCGGCCGTTCGGCCGCTTTGGCCTTTTGGTGCTCCTCATGCCACAGAATTGTCAGGCGCCACCAATCGCCCCTTCAGGAGGCCGAGTGGAATCATTGTGCAGGGGGACGAGCCGCACGGATGCGGCGAGAGGCCTGATGGGCCATGGATGGCCCTTCCAGGCCGGCCCCCGGAACAATGATGGAACGAGGGAACCCCAGCGAAGCTGGGGCCGGATGTTGGGGCTAGACCTTTTGGTTTCTTTTGGGGCAATGCCAAAAGAAACCCGCTCGTCAGAGCGGAACAGAATGGATGAGCAACGCGATAACGCTGGCAAACCACAGCTCACGCATCGCGTATGGAACGTAAAGAGCTCGCGGCTAAAGCCCCTCCCACGAGTTACGCGAACGGCCGCTTCTGCTTTATAGCAGTCTCTTTATGTCGCCTAAAAAGGCCGGTTCTAAGGACGGCTCAGGCGTTCAACCCGAACGGGTCGTCCAGCGAATGGCTTGGCTGGGTAAACCAGCGCGGGCCGTTGGCGGTCATGTAGAAGTGGTCTTCCAGGCGGATGCCGAACTCGCCAGGCACGCAGATCATCGGCTCGTTGCTGAAGCACATGCCCTCGGCCAGGGGCGTATCGTCGCCACCGACCAGATAGGGCCCTTCGTGAACGTCCAGGCCAATGCCGTGGCCGGTGCGGTGCGGCAGGCCTGGCAGCTTGTAGCCGGGGCCAAGGCCGGCGGCCTCCAGGCTGCGCCGCGCGGCGGCGTCCACGCTGGAGCAGGTGGCGCCAAGCACGGCGGCGTCGAAGGCGGCCTGCTGGGCGGCCTTCTCCTTGTTCCAGAACTCGCGCTGGCGCTCGCTGGGCGTGCCGAAGACGTAGCTGCGGGTGATGTCCGACAGGTAGCTGTGCAGCTGGCAGCCGGTATCGATCAGCACCATGTCGCCGTCCCTGAGGGTTTGCGCGTGCTTGACCCCGTGCGGGAAGGCGCTGGCCGGGCCGAACAACACGATGCAGAAGATCGACCCCGGCGCGCCGACCTTGCGGTGCGCCTGGCGGATGAATTCGGCCACTTCGGTGGTGCTGATGCCTTCGTGGAGAATGCTGGCAGCGGCCTTGTGCACTTCCAGAGTCATGTCCTTGGCCCGTTGCATCAGGGCGATTTCAGCCGCCGATTTACGCTGCCGACACGCGGACGTGATCACCCCAGCATCGACGAAACGGTAACCGCCCGTCAGCTTGCGGATGCCTTCGAACATGAAAAAGGGCAAGGAAGAACAAAGACCTACCTGAGGCGGCGCACCATCATTGGGCATCACGCCAAGGCGGCGCAGGCAGTTGAGCAGCAGTGCGTAGGGGCTCTCGTGCTCTTCCCAGGTGTTGATGGTGCCTGGCACCACCTGAAAGTCGCGCACCGTGCCTTCCTCGAAGGCCGGGGCCAGGTATTCCAGGGCGCCATGGGCCGGCAGGATCGCCCCGACCATGCGCTCGCTGGGGTTCCACTTGACCCCGGTGAAGTACTGCAGATTGCTGCCCGCCGCGAGGAACAGCGCCTCGATGCCCTGCTCGCCCATCAGCGCCTGAGCCCGCTGGATGCGCGCCCGATACTCCGCTTCGCTGATCGGCTGCGTGCCGGCCGTCATGTCCTGCAGGCGCGCCAAGGCCTGCTCCGGCGTGCTACCGCCCACTCCCAGTGTCATCTGCACATCCTCGTCTGGCGACGGCAACGGACATCGCTGCCAGGTCATTCACAGCGGCAAAATTTAAGTCCAACTTAAATTACGGTCAAAGCATTTTTCAGTAGGACTTAAAAAGCATTGCAATCTCAGGCTGTAGTCCCTGCAGCGCCTGGGTATACTGCGCCCATTCGAACAGCGAACCTTTCCCATGACCGCAGATCGCATTGGCGAACGCCTGCGCCGCTATCGGCGGGCCGCCGGCAAGACTCTCAGTCAGGTGGCGGCCGACTCCGGCCTGACCGCCAGCTTCCTGTCCCAGGCCGAGCGCAACCTCACCGGCGTGTCGATCTCGTCCCTGGCGAGCATCGCCAAGTCGCTGAACGTGCCCCTCAACGTCCTGTTCGATCAGCCCTCCCAGGCGCAGCCCGACTCCCATGTCGACCAACGGGTGCGCTACACGGTCGGCGGCCAGTTGCTGGCCTACGAGCGGCTGTCCAGCTCGTTTCCCGGCAACTCGATCAACGCCGTGAAGATGAATATCCCGGTGGGCTACGAGTCGGAGCTGATCGCCCATGAGGGCGTGGAATTTTCCTACGTGCTGGCCGGACGCATCATCTACACCATCGAGGGCCGCGACTATCCGCTGGGGCCCGGCGACTCGGTGCATTTCGATGCCGGCAAGCTGCACCGGCTGGTCAACGCCGCCGATCAGCCAGCCGAAGTGCTGACCATGACCACCATGGCGTTGTTTGGCGATCAACCCGCTTCAGAGTGATTTATGCCCCAGATCGGGGCAAATATGCGCAATGTTAGTGCTGCTTAATTTTTGTTGACCGCAATTTCAGCATGACTTAATTTCGAGCCCGACCCGGTGAGCTATCCGCTTTCCGCATTCCGAGCTCGCGCTACACCTAAGCGCGAACAAAAAGAAAAAGAGGTTCGCATGCGTATGTCTCTCCTGTGCAAGGCTCTGCTCACCGCAGGCCTGCTCTCCAGTGTTTCGCTCGCCCAGGCCAGCAATCTCGTGTATTGCTCCGAGGGCAGCCCAGGTGGCTTCGACCCCGGCCAGTACACCACCGGCACCGACTTCGATGCGGCCTCGGAAACCATCTTCAATCGCCTGGCCGAATTCGAGCGCGGCGGCACCAAGGCCCAGCCCGGCCTGGCCACCTCCTGGGACATCAGCGAAGACGGCCTGACCTACACCTTCCACCTGCGCGAAGGGGTCAAGTTCCACAGCACCGGCTACTTCAAGCCGAGCCGCGAATTCAACGCCGATGACGTGCTGTTCACCTTCCAGCGCATGCTCGATCGCGACCACCCGTTCCGCAAGGCCTACCCCAGCGAGTTCCCGTACTTCACCGACATGGGCCTGGACAAGAACATCGCCAAGGTCGAGAAGACCGACGATCACACCGTGGTCTTCACGCTCAACGAAGTGGACGCCGCCTTCGTGCAGAACCTGGCGATGAACTTCGCCGCCATTCACTCGGCCGAGTATGCCGACCAGTTGCTCAAGGCCGGCAAGGCAGCGCAGATCAACCAACAGCCCATCGGTACCGGCCCGTTCGTGTTCAACCGCTACCAGAAGGATGCGGCGATTCGCTACAAGGGCAACAAGGAATACTGGAACCCGGATGACGTGAAGATCGACAACCTGATCTTCTCCATCAACACCGACGCCTCGGTGCGTGCCCAGAAGCTGCGTGCCGGTGAATGCCAGATCACCCTCAACCCGCGCCCGGCCGACCTCAAGGGCCTGCAGGCGGACAACAACCTCAACGTGCCGACCGCCCCCGGCTACAACCTGGGTTACATCGCCTACAACGTGACCCGCGCGCCGTTCGACAAGCTCGAAGTGCGCCAGGCGCTGGATATGGCGGTGAACAAGCAGGCGATCATCGACGCCGTGTACCAGGGCGCCGGCCAGCTGGCCGTCAACGGCATGCCGCCGACCCAGTGGTCCTACGACGAGTCGATCAAGGACGCCCCCTACAACCCGGAAAAAGCCAAGGAACTGCTCCAGGCCGCCGGCGTGAAGGACGGCACCGAAATCACCCTGTGGGCCATGCCGGTGCAGCGCCCCTACAACCCCAACGCCCGCCTGATGGCCGAAATGCTGCAGGCCGACTGGGCCAAGATCGGCGTCAAGGCGCGCATCGTCAGCTACGAATGGGGCGAGTACATCAAGCGTGCCCATGCCGGCGAACACGACGCCATGCTGATCGGCTGGACCGGCGACAACGGTGACCCCGACAACTGGCTCGGCACCCTGTACGGCTGCGCCTCGGTCGATGGCAACAACTTCTCCAAGTGGTGCGATGCCGAGTACGACAAGCTGGTGGTCGCCGCCAAGCGCGTGACCGAACAGAGCGAGCGCAGCGAGCTGTACAAGCAGGCCCAGGCGGTACTCAAGCGTGAGGTGCCGATCACCCCGATCGCCCACTCCACCGTCTACCAGCCGATGCGCAGCAGCGTGAAGGGCTTCCATATCAGCCCGTTCGGCCGCAACAGCTTCATCGGTGTGAGCAACGACTGACCGCCGTACTGACTGCTTCGCGGATAGCCGCGAGGCAGTCAGGTACCTGGCCCAGCCGCAGGCGATAACTGAGGCAGGCGCAAAAGCGCACGCGTGAGCCCCTCCTCGACCGCCTTGTACCTATCCACCGGCACGTGCTGCGCCACGTACCACATGGCGTTCAACATTCTCCGAGCAGCGGCTCACGGCCGGCCGTGCGCAGGCCGTGATGTCTATGCTGACGCAACCTGCAGGGAGCATTCCATGAAACCGCTACCGCTCCGCGCCGCCCTGGCCGCCATCATTCTCGGCGCCGCCAGTAACCTCGCAGCCAAGCCGCTGGTGGTATGCACCGAAGCCAGCCCCGAGGGCTTCGATATCGTCCAGTACACCACCGCGGTCACCGCCGATGCCTCGGCCGAGGCGCTGTTCAACCGCCTGGTCGAGTTCCAGCCTGGCACCACCGACATCCAGCCGGCGCTGGCCGAGCGCTGGGAAGTCAGCGACGACGGCCTGACCTATACCTTCCACCTGCGCCGGGGCGTGAAGTTCCACACCACCGACTATTTCACCCCCAGCCGCGACTTCAATGCCGACGACGTGCTGTGGAGCCTGAACCGCCAGTTCGACCCCAAGCACCCCTGGCATGACAAGGCCAGCGTCGGCTATCCCTATTTCGAGAGCATGGCCTTCCGAGAGCTGCTGCAGTCGGTGACCAAGACCGACGACCACACCGTGGTCATCACCCTCAACTACCCGGAGGCGCCATTCCTGCGTGATATGGCCATGGCCTTCACCTCGATCTACTCCGCCGAGTACGCCGATCAGTTGCTCAAGGCCGGCAAGACCGGCGAGCTCAACAGCAAGCCGATCGGCACCGGCCCCTTCATCTTCCAGCGCTACAACAAGGACGCCCAGGTACGCTACAGGGCCAACCCCGACTACTTCCGCGGCAAGCCGCCCAGCGACCCGCTGATCTTCGCCATCACCACCGACAACAACGTGCGCCTGCAGAAACTGCGCGCCAACGAGTGTCAGGTGGCCCTGTATCCCAAGCCGGACGACGTGCCGTCGATCAAGGCCGACGCCAACCTCAAGGTCGACGAGATCGAGGCCATCGTCACCGGCTACATCGCCATCAACACGTCGCACAAGTACCTGAGCGACGTGCGCGTGCGCCGGGCGATCAATATCGCCTTCGACCGCCAGCGCCACGTCGAGCAGCTGTTTGGCAAGGGCAACGCTCTGGTCGCAGTCAACCCATACCCGCCAACCCTGATCGGCTACAACGACGAGAATCGAAACCCACCTCGTGACCTGGACAAGGCCCGTGCCCTGCTCAAAGAGGCGGGGGTCCCGGAAGGCAGCGTCATCACCCTGTTCACCCGTAACGGCGGTGGCCCGACCAACCCCAACCCGCGCCTGTCAGCGGAAATGCTGCAGGCCGACCTCGCCCAGGTCGGCCTAAAGCTCGACATACGGGTGATGGAATGGGGCGAGATGCTACGCCGCGCCAAGAATGGCGAAGCTGATCTGGTGTCCACCGGCTGGGGCGGTGACAACGGCGACCCGGACAACTTTCTGAGCCCGCTGCTCAGTTGCGAAGCGGCGAAGAACGGCGAGAACTATGCACGCTGGTGCAACCCTGAGTTCCAGGCGCTGATCACCCGGGCCCGCGCGGCGGTCGACAACGATCAGCGCGCCAGCCTGTATCGCCAGGCCCTGGCGATCTACGCCGAGGAGCTGCCCTGGATCAGCGTGGCGCATCCGAAGCTGTTCACCGCCATGCGCGAGAACGTCGAGGGTTATCACATCAGCCCCCTGACCACTAACAACTTCGCCACCACCCGGGTGAAGTAGACAAAGACATGACCACCGGCGGCACACGCGCCGGTGGCCTGCCTGACCGGCCAATGAGGTACCTCAGACGATGTTGAGTTTTATTGCCCGGCGCCTGGGCCTGCTGATCCCGACCTTTTTCGGGATCACGCTACTGACCTTCGCGCTCATCCGCATGATTCCCGGCGACCCCGTGGAAGTGAGGATGGGCGAGCGCCGCGTCGACCCGCAGATGCACGCCGAAGCCATGGAGCGCCTGGGCCTGAACAAGCCGCTGTACGCCCAGTACTTCGATTACATCAGCCAATTGGCACGGGGGGACCTGGGCGAATCGCTGCGCACCCGTACACCGGTGTGGGATGAATTCGCGACCCTGTTTCCCGCCACCCTGGAGCTGGCCCTGGCGGCCTTGTTGTTCGCCGGCACCCTGGGCCTGATCGCCGGAGTGGTCGCGGCGCTCAAGCGCGGTTCGCCACTGGACCACGGGGTTATGGGCATCTCCCTGACTGGCTATTCGATGCCGATCTTCTGGTGGGGCCTGCAACTGATCATGTTCTTCTCGGTGTGGCTAGGCTGGACGCCGGTATCCGGGCGCATCGACCTGCTCTACGACATCGAGCCGGTCACCGGCTTCATGCTTATCGACAGCTATCGCCATGGCGAGGAAGGTTCCTTCATCAGCGCATTGCGCCACCTGATCCTGCCAGCCATCGTGCTCGGCACCATCCCGCTGGCGGTGATCGCGCGGATGACCCGCTCGGCGATGCTCGAAGTGCTGCGCGAGGACTACATCCGCACCGCGCGGGCCAAGGGCCTGTCGCCGGTGCGGGTGGTGTTCGTGCACGGCCTGCGCAACGCGCTGATCCCTGTGCTCACGGTGTTCGGATTGCAGGTCGGCACACTTCTAGGTGGGGCCGTGCTGACCGAAACCATCTTTTCCTGGCCGGGCATCGGCAAATGGCTGATCGAAGCGATCGGTGCACGCGACTACCCGGTGGTGCAGAACGGCATCCTGCTGATCGCCTGCCTGGTGATCCTGGTCAACTTCACCGTGGACGTTTTCTATGGCCTGGCCAATCCACGTATTCGCCACCAGAAGTAAGGAAGGCGCGATGAATCACTTCGTAGCGTGCGCCGTGCGCACCAATGCCAAGAGCAGACAAGCGCTGCGCACGACCTGCGCGGCCCCACGACACGACACCCGGGAGGTACACCCATGACCGCCTCCACCACCCTCGACCAGAGCCTGCTCTACCCCTCGCCACTCAAGGAGCTCTGGCAAGCCTTCAGCCATAACAAGGGCGCCGTCGCCGGCCTGGCGTTCATGCTGCTGTTGGTGTTCTGCGCGCTTTTTGCCCCCTGGATCGCGCCGCATCATCCCAGCGAGCAATACCGCGACTTTCTGCTCACCCCGCCGGTGTGGCTGGACGGTGGCCAGTGGCGCTTCCTGCTCGGCACCGACGAGCTGGGCCGCGATCTGCTCTCGCGCTTGATCCACGGTGCGCGCCTGTCGCTGCTGATCGGCTTGGCTTCAGTGGTGCTATCGCTGATTCCCGGCATCCTGCTGGGCCTGGTCGCTGGTTTTTTCCCGCGTTTGCTCGGCCCCGGCATCATGCGTCTGATGGACATCATGCTGGCGCTGCCCTCGCTGCTGCTGGCGGTGGCCATCGTCGCCATCCTCGGCCCTGGGCTGATCAACACCATCTTCGCCATCGCCATCGTCTCCCTGCCCAGCTACGTAAGGCTGACCCGCGCCGCGGTGATGGGCGAGCTGAACCGCGACTACGTCACCGCCGCGCAACTGGCCGGCGCCAGCCTGCCCCGGCTGATGTTCATCACCGTGCTGCCCAACTGCATGGCACCGCTGATCGTGCAGGCCACCTTGAGCTTTTCCTCGGCGATTCTCGACGCCGCCGCGCTGGGCTTCCTCGGCCTCGGCGTGCAACCGCCGACCCCCGAGTGGGGCACCATGCTGGCCTCGGCGCGCGACTACATCGAACGCGCCTGGTGGGTAGTGACCCTGCCCGGCCTGGCCATCCTGCTCAGCGTGCTGGCCATCAACCTGTTGGGCGACGGCCTGCGCGACGCGCTCGACCCGAAACTGAAGAACGCCATCTGAGGAGGCCCATATGCACATGATGATTCCGGTGCGCATGGCACCCCCTACTGCAAAGCGCCGTAGGGCGCGCCGTGCGCACCACAGCGGACTGGAGAACACCCCATGAGCCTGCTGAATATCCGCAACCTGTCCGTACGCTTCGGCCCCGCCATGCCGGTAGTCGATGGCCTCGACCTCAGCGTGGACAAGGGTGAGGTGCTGGCCATCGTCGGTGAGTCCGGCTCCGGCAAGTCGGTGACCATGATGGCGCTGATGGGCCTGATCGACGCGCCCGGTATCGTCCAGGCCGACTGCATGCAGTTCGACGGCACCGATATGCTGCGCCTGAAAGGCCGCCAGCGCCGGCATATCGTCGGCAAGGACCTGGCCATGATCTTCCAGGACCCGATGACCGCCCTCAACCCCAGCTACACCGTGGGTTTCCAGATCGAGGAAGTACTGCGCCAGCACCTTGGCCTGAAGGGCAAAGCGGCGCGCGCACGTGCCCTGGAGCTGCTGGAAAAGGTGGAAATTCCCGGCGCCGCCAGCCGCCTCGATGCCTACCCGCACCAGCTTTCTGGCGGCATGAGTCAGCGCGTGGCGATTGCCATGGCAATCGCTGCCGAACCCAAGCTGCTGATCGCCGACGAACCCACCACCGCGCTGGACGTGACCATCCAGGCGCAGATCATGGAGCTGCTGCTGAACCTGCAGCGCGATGAGGGCATGGCGCTGGTACTGATCACCCACGACCTGGCCGTGGTCGCCGAAACCGCTCAGCGCGTCTGCGTGATGTACGCCGGGCAAGCGGTGGAACTGGGCCAGGTGCCGACCCTGTTCGATGCCCCCAGCCACCCCTACACCGAGGCGCTGCTCAAGGCCATTCCCGAACACAGCGCAGGTGCAAGCCGCCTGGCCACCCTGCCCGGCATCGTGCCCGGTCGCTACGACCGCCCGATAGGTTGCCTGCTGTCACCCCGCTGCCCGTACGTGCAGGAGCGCTGCCACCTGCAACGCCCCACCCTGGACCCGCACGAGCGTGGCGCCGCGCGCTGCTTCTTCCCTCTTGAACCAACGACGGAGGTGGCCCGATGAGCACCGTACTGCAAGCCCATGAGCTGACCCGTCACTACAGCGTCTCGCGCGGCCTGTTCAAGCCGGCGGCAACGGTGCAGGCGCTCAATGGCGTGTCCTTCACGCTTGCGGCCGGCAAGACCCTGGCGGTGGTCGGCGAGTCTGGCTGCGGCAAGTCCACCCTGGCTCGCGCCCTGACCCTGATCGAGGAGCCCAGCACAGGCTCTCTGCAGATCGCCGGGCGCGAGGTGGCCGGCGCCAGCAAGGCCGAGCGCAAGCAGCTGCGCCGCGACGTGCAGATGGTGTTTCAGAACCCCTATGCCTCGCTCAATCCCAGGCAGAAAGTAGGCGACCAGTTGGCCGAGCCGCTGCTGATCAACACCGACCTCTCCCGTGCCGAACGCCGCGAGAGAGTGCAGGCGATGATGCAGCAGGTGGGCCTGCGCCCCGAGCATTACCAGCGCTACCCGCACATGTTCTCCGGCGGCCAGCGCCAGCGCATCGCCCTGGCCCGCGCCATGATGCTGCAGCCCAAGGTGCTGGTGGCAGACGAACCGACCTCGGCGCTGGACGTGTCGATCCAGGCCCAGGTGCTCAACCTGTTCATGGACCTGCAGGAGCAGTTCGACACCGGCTACGTGTTCATCTCGCACAACCTCGCCGTGGTGCGCCATGTCGCCGACGACGTGCTGGTGATGTACCTGGGCCGCCCGGTGGAAATGGGCGCGGCCGAAGCGCTCTACGCCCGCCCGCTACACCCCTACACCCGTGCCCTGCTGTCGGCGACGCCGGCCATTCATCCCGATCCGGACAAGCCCAGGATGAAGATCAGCGGCGAACTGCCCAACCCGCTGAACCCGCCGTCCGGCTGCGCCTTCCACAAGCGCTGCCCACATGCCGACGAGCGCTGCCGCAGCAAACGCCCCGAGTTGCGCCTGATCGATGCGCGGCAGGTGGCCTGCCATCACGTGGAGCGGATCGTCGACTAACTCCCTGCCATGGCGCCGCGCGGCAGAGTCTCGCGGTGCGCACGGCGCGCCCTACAGGTCAAATGCTGGTTACCGATCCCAGTGATGGATTGAGCGACGCCGCATCATGGCGTCGGCGGCAGCGTCAACTCGATGCTTTCCGCCAGCGAGTCCTCCAGCCGCTGTAACTCCACGCCGACCGCAGCGGCGTCATCGGCCAGGGTTTCGGCGATATGCAGGAACTCCGTCGTGGCTTCGACGAAGGCCAGCACCACCATGGGGTCGAAGCGTGTGCCGCTGGCCGCGCTGATCTGCGCGACCGCCTGGGCGGGGCTGATGCGCGCTAGATAAGGATGCTGGCAAGTCAGCTCTTCGAAATACCCCACCAGCGCCATCAGGCGCGCCGACAGTGGAATCTGCTCGCCGGACAGCCCCTGCGGATAGCCCTTGCCGTCCCAACGCTCATGCTGGCCGTAGACGATGTCTTTGGCATCGGACAGAAAGTCGGTGATGCTGCCCAGCTTGCGCTCGGCCCGCTCCAACGCGTCACGACCGGCTATCACCCCCTCGCTCAGCAGGCGTAGATCATTTTCATCCGGCTCGCCATGGTTGAGCAGCACGCGATCCGGCAGGGTCATCCGGTCGATTACATGCAGCATGGCCGACTTGCCCAACTGGGCGATGCGCTCCTCGTTCAGTGACTCCGACAAGGCCGGCTGCTGCCGCGCCAGCGCAGCGGTCAGGCAAGTCATGTAGCGTTCGATACGCTCCAGGCGACGACTGCTCGGGTTGTCACGCATGACGGCAACGCTGGCCATGGCCTCGATGGTGACGTCCTGCAGGTTCTGGATATCGCGCGTGCGCCGTTTGACCTCGAGCTCCAGATACTCGCTCTTGTCGCGCAAGTAGTCGGTGGCCGCCTTGAGTTGCAGCTGCGCCCGAACGCGGGCGAGCACGATAGGCGGGCTGACCGGCTTGGTGATGTAGTCGGCGGCGCCGAGGTCGAAGCCCAGTTGCTCGTCGGCCGCATCGCTGCGACCGGTGAGCAGGATCAGCGGGATATGACGGGTCTGTGGATCGGTCCTGAACCGGCGACACAGCGCGTAGTCGTCCTGCCAGTCGAGCAGAATCAGGTCTGGCTGTGGCCGCGACCTGGCGGCGTGCAGCGCTTCCTCGCTGCCAACCAGTCTTACCTGATAGCGGTCGACCAACAGCGCACCAAGGCGCTGGCGCGCGTCGACTGCATCGTCCACAACCAGAATCAGTTCCTGCTCCGGCCTATCGAGCATCCCGCGCATGGCGATCTCCGTTGGCACCTGCCTATCCATCATTAAAGGCGCTGAGCTGTATTTGCGCTCACGCCGTCATACAAATGACCTCGGCGGGGGTTTGAAAGTGCAATGCGGATTGGCAGAGCAACAAGCGCAGCCGACAATCGTCAGCAAGATCGTTACCAGAAGGGCTGCTCCATGCTCGACCAGGACCGCTGCTGGCAGGCTGTCTGCGAACGTGATGAAACGTTCGACGGACGCTTCGTCTTCGCCGTACGCAGCACCGGCATCTATTGCCGGCCGAACTGCCCGGCGCGGCGGCCACGGCGCGACAACGTCAGCTTCCATACCGATGCAGCCAGTGCCGAGGCAGCGGGTTTTCGCCCGTGCAAGCGCTGCTCCCCGCAAGGACAAAGCCCAGTCCAGCAACTCGATGCACTGGTTGCGGCCGCCTGTGCGCTTCTAGGTGGCGAGCAACGCCTGACGCTGCCGCAGTTGGCTGCACGCATCGGCCTGTCACCATCGCATCTGGCCCGTGCGTTCAAGGCGCGCACCGGCATGACGCCCAAGGCCTGGGCCGCGGCGCAGCGCAGCCAACGCCTGGAAGCCCATCTGCCGCAGGCATACAGCGTGCTCGATGCAGCACTGGCTGCCGGCTATTCCGGCACCCGCGCGCTGTATGAAAAGCCCCAGGCCATGAGCCCCGCACAACGCCGCCAGGGTGGCGCCGGCGAACGCCTGCGCTACAGCATCGCCCCCTGCCCGCTCGGCCAGGTGCTGCTGGCGACCAGTGACAAAGGCGTTTGTGCATTGTTGTTCGGCGACGAGCCAGCAGCGCTGCGTGGCGAGCTGCAACAGCGCTTCGCCGCCGCCCGGCTCGAAGAGGATGAACAAGGTCTGCGCAACTGGCTGCAGCAAGTGCTGGCGCAGCTGCAGGAGCCGGAGCGCGCCGCCCATCTGCCCCTGGATATTCGTGGCACGGCCTTTCAACTGCGCGTCTGGCAGGCGCTGCAGAACATTCCCAGAGGCGAGACCCGCAGCTACGCCGAGTTGGCCGGGCAGTTGCACAGTCACCCACGGGCGATTGCCCGCGCCTGCGCCAGCAACGCCATCGGCCTGTTGTTGCCCTGCCATCGCGTGGTCGCCAGCGATGGCAGCCTCAGCGGCTACCGCTGGGGGCTACAGCGCAAGCGCCAACTGCTGGAGCAGGAAAGCCAGGAGACGTAGCCCGGATGCAATCCGGGGAACATGATCGCCAGCGCCCCGGATTTCATCCGGGCTACAGATTCAGGGCCACGCCCTCTACACCAGCATTGCCTTGGCCACCTCGATACGCGTGCCGCGTCCGACCAGTTGCTCCACCAGGGTCAAGGCAAACGCCAATGCCGTTCCCGGGCCCTGGCTGGTGATGCAGTTGCCATCGACCACCACCGCCTCATCGACGAAGGTGCAACCACTCAGCCGATCACTGAACGCCGGGTAGCAGGTCATGCGTCGCTGCCTCAGCACCCCGTAGTTCTGCAAGGCCAGCGCGGGGGCGGCGCAGATCGCGGCGAACAGCTCACCCGCCTTGGCCTGCTTGCGCACGCGCTCGGCCAGCGGTTCGAAATCCGCCAGTCGCTGGGCACCCGGCATGCCACCGGGCAGGACGATCAGGTCGAAGTCCTGGACCAACACGTCCACCAGCATGGCATCGGCGGTCAGGCGGGTACCACGGGCGCAGGTGATCATCCTGCGCTCTTCGATACTCGCCACCAGCACTTCGATATCGGCACGACGCAACACATCGATCAGGGTCACGCATTCGAGATCTTCGACACCATCGGCGACTGCAATCAGTGCTCGCTTGCTCATCTCACCACTCCTTCAGACAGAAAATGAAACTGTCCGCCTGGTCATAAAAAGGCACGACAGACCATAAATTCACCAGGCAAAACCTTGCTGGTATGATGCGCGGCTTTTGCGAGATCGGGCAATTCTCCGGCCTGTACGGACGAATGTGCTTTGCTTTCTGCAGATCAATTTCGGCGCGCTCGCGCCTCGGGGAGCCACCATGCTGGAAAGACTGTTCCAACTCAAAGCCCACAACACCACGGTGCGCACCGAGGTACTGGCCGGGATCACCACATTCCTGACCATGGCCTACATTCTCTTCGTCAACCCGGAAATGCTGGCCAAGACCGGCATGGACCACGGCGCGGTGTTCGTCGCCACCTGCCTGGCTGGCGCCATCGGCTCGCTGATCATGGGCCTGCTGGCCAACTACCCGATCGCCCTGGCGCCCGGCATGGGCCTCAACGCCTTCTTCACCTACACCGTGGTGATGACCATGGGCTACAGCTGGCAGACCGCTCTGGGCGCGGTGTTCCTCTCCGGCGCGATCTTCTTTCTGCTGTCGATTTTCAAGATCCGCGAATGGATCATCAACAGTATTCCGCTGGCGCTGCGCGCCGGTATCGCCGCCGGCATCGGCCTGTTCCTGGCGATCATCGCGCTGAAGAACGCCGGCATCGTGGTCGATCACCCGGCCACCCTGGTCGGCCTTGGCGACATGAGCAAGGGCGGCGCGCTGCTGGCCTGCCTGGGCTTCTTCGTCATCGCCGCGTTGACCTATCGCAAGGTCACCGGCGCAGTGATGATCGGCATCCTGCTGGTCACCGGCCTGTCCATTGCCCTCGGCCTGTCCGAGCTGCAAGGCGTGGTGTCGATGCCACCGTCGCTGATGCCGACCCTGCTGCAACTGGACATCGCTGGCGCGCTGGATATCGGTTTGATCAGCGTGATCTTCGCCTTCCTCTTCGTCGACCTGTTCGACACCTCCGGTACCCTGGTCGGCGTCGCGCAGAAGGCCAACCTGCTGGACAAGGACGGCAAGATGCCACGCCTGGGCCGTGCCCTGCTGGCCGACAGCGGTGCCACCATGGCCGGCGCCGCGCTGGGCACCAGCACCACCACCAGCTACATCGAATCCGCTGCCGGCATCAGCGCCGGCGGGCGTACCGGCCTGACCGCCTGCGTGGTGGCTGCGCTGTTCCTCCTGGCCCTGTTCTTCGCCCCACTGGCTGGCGCCGTACCGGCTTACGCCACCGCACCCGCGCTGCTGTTCGTCGCCGTACTGATGATGAGCAGCCTGGCGCAGATCGACTGGGACGACCTGACAGTCGCCGCTCCGGTGGCGGTCGCCGCCCTGGCCATGCCACTGACCTTCTCCATCGCCAATGGCATCGCGTTCGGCTTCATCGCCTGGACGGCGGTCAAGGTACTGGCCGGCCGTTGGCGCGAACTGAACCCGGCGATGTGGGTGCTTTCTGCCCTGTTCATCGTCAAGCTGGCCTACTTCGCCTGATCAACCCTAACGGCGTACTGCTTCGCGAGTACGCCCTACACCGCGCCCCGGACAATCGGCGTAGGGTGGGCCGGGCGGCGATCCGTTTCAGCCCACCGTCGGCGCTCGTCATCCCTTTGCGCTCATTGATCATTCCCACGCTCTGCGTGGGAATGCCTCCCCGGGCGCTCCGCGTCCCGCACACCAATCATCGCCAGCCGGGCACGCCAGCATCGCCTCCGCTACAATGGCGCCCCGTTTTCCTGCCCCATGAGTGACCGATGAGCCGCCCCGCATTCGACCCCGCCACCTACGACGCCCAACTCGCCGAGAAGAAGGCCCGCCTGGTCGAATTGCTGGCGCCCTTCGGCGCGCCGGAGCCTGCGGTGTTCGACTCGCCGCGCGAGCACTACCGCATGCGCGCCGAGTTCCGCCTGTGGCGTGAAGACGGCCAGCGCCACTATGCGATGTTCGCACCGGGCGACAAGCACACGCCGATCCTGCTCGACGACTTCCCCATTGCCAGCCTGCGCATCAACGAGTTGATGCCGCGCCTGCGCGCCGCCTGGCAAGCCAGCGAGGTGCTGTCGTTCAAGCTGTTCCAGGTGGAGTTCCTCACCACCCTGGCTGGTGATGCGCTGATCACCCTGGCCTACCACCGCCCGCTCGACGACGCCTGGCAAGCCGAGGCCGAACGCCTGGCCGCCGAGCTGAACGTTAGCCTGGTCGGCCGCTCGCGCGGCCAGCGCCTGGTGATCGGCCGCGACTACGTGGAAGAAGAGCTGAGCGTAGCCGGACGCAGCTTCCGCTATCGCCAGCCGGAAGGCGCCTTCACCCAGCCCAACGGCAGGGTCTGCGAGAAGATGCTGGGCTGGGCCTTTGATGTGCTCGGCAAGCGTGACGACGACCTGCTGGAACTGTACTGCGGCAACGGCAACTTCACCCTGCCGCTGGCGACCCGCGTGCGCAAGGTGCTGGCCACCGAGATCAGCAAGACCTCGGTGGGCGCCGCCCTGGCCAACCTGGAAGGCAACGGTGTGAGCAACGTCGAGCTGGTGCGCCTGTCCGCCGAGGAGCTGACCCAGGCGCTGAACGAAGTGCGCCCGTTCCGCCGCCTGGCCGGCATCGACCTCAAGAGCTATGAGTTCGGCAGCGTCTTCGTCGACCCGCCGCGCGCCGGCATGGACCCGGACACCTGCGAGCTGACCCGGCGCTTCGAGCGCATCCTGTACATCTCCTGCAACCCGGAGACCCTGGCCGCCAACATCGCCCAGCTCAACGACACCCACAAGGTGACGCGCAGTGCACTGTTCGACCAGTTTCCCTACACCCACCATATGGAGGCGGGTGTGCTGCTGGAGCGGCGCTGAGCCGCTCTCGTAGCCCGGATGCAATCCGGGGTTTGCCTGCTGCCCAGTTCCCGGATTGCATCCGGGCTACGACTCAGCGTGACAAGCCGCGCAACGCCCACCAGGCCAACCCGGCTGACACCACCTCGAGCAGCAACGCGTAGAGGTTGAAGGTCTGCTGCGTACCACCGTCCAGCCACAACCCGGCAATGCGCGCCAGTGCCATTGCGCTGTACAGCAGCACCAGCAGAATTAACGCTGGGCGCAGCAGGTCCAGGCGCATCAGCGCCATCGCCAGGTATGCGGCCAGGCCCAGTTGCAGCCCTCCATAGTAGGCGCGCACTTCGGTTACTGCGGCATTGCCCATCAGCAGAGCGCCGCTAAAGCTGGCCATTTCCTCGGGACGAATGAAGTAGGCCAGCCCCAACACGATCAGGGCAGCGATCTGGATCAACAGGACGATTCGGGCGAACAGCATCGGCGGGTTCCAGGCAATGAGTGGCTGCCGCCAGCATAGGCCTCCACTGGTCGCGACGCATAGCCGCAATGGCTTGGGCAGTGCCTGCGGCGGCGCTATGCTGAGCGCTCGATTATCTGGAGCCTTGCCATGCGTCGTTCCCTGCTCGCCCTCTGCCTCTTCACCAGCCTGGCTCACGCCAGCGAGCCCCTGACCATCGATGTGCACCGTGATGCCAATTGCGGCTGCTGCAAGGCCTGGATCAGCCACCTGCAGGACAACGGTTTCACCGTCAACGACCATGTCGAGGCCGACATGAGCGCCGTCAAGCAGCGACTCGGCGTGCCGCCGCGCCTGGCTTCCTGTCACACCGGCGTTATCGACGGCAAGTTCGTCGAGGGCCATGTACCGGCCGCCGACATTCTCAAACTGCGTGAGCGCCCAGACCTGATCGGCGCCGCCGTACCCGGCATGCCCATGGGCTCGCCCGGCATGGAATATGGTGATCGTGTCGACGCCTATCAGGTCATCGGCCTGGATAGCGCACGCCAGGATCAGTTGCTCAGCGACTACCCGGCCAACTGAGTCGGGCACAGACGCAGCTACACTGCAGCGACAACCAACAAGGGAGTGCCACCATGCGCTGGCGACGCGGTAGACGCAGTGACAACGTGGTGGACGCGCGCGGCCGCTCCGGTATGCGCGTGGGCGGTGGCCTGAGCCTGGGCGGTGTGGCGTTGATCGTCATCGTCGGCCTGCTGATGGGCCAGGACCCGCTGCAAATCCTCGGTCAGATCGCCGGCCAGGCCACTCAACCGCAGGTGACTCAGCCGCAGAGCGCGCCAGCGGCGAACGACGAGCAGAGCGAGTTCGTCCGCGCCATTCTCGGTGATACCGAAGACACCTGGCGCGAGCTGTTCCAGCAGGCCGGCCAGCAGTACCGCGACCCGCAACTGGTGCTGTTTTCCGGCGGCGTCAATTCCGCCTGTGGTTTCGCCAGCTCGGCAGTCGGCCCCTTCTACTGCCCGGGCGATCAGCGCGTGTATCTGGACATGACGTTTTTCCGCGAAATGGAGCAGCGCTTTTCCGCTGCCGGCGATTTCGCCCAGGCCTACGTGATCGCCCATGAGATCGGCCACCACGTACAGACCCTGCTGGGCGTATCGGCCAAGGTCAACGCAGCGCGCCAGCGTGGTGAGCGCGTCGAGGGCGATGGCGGCCTGCTGGTGCGCCAGGAACTGCAGGCCGACTGCCTGGCCGGGGTCTGGGCGCATCACGCGCAACGCCGGCATGACTGGCTGGAGGCCGGCGACCTGGAAGAGGCGCTGAACGCCGCCAGCGCCATCGGCGACGACCGCCTGCAGAAGCGGTCACAAGGCCAAGTGGTGCCGGACGCTTTCACCCATGGCACCTCGGAGCAACGCGTGCGCTGGTTCAGTACCGGTTTCGAGAGTGGTCAGCCTGCGCGTTGCGACACCTTCAAGGCGGCGCGCCTGTAACGCCCCGGGTCAGACCACGAAGCGCTTGCTCCACCAGGCAAAACCACAGGCGGCAGCGCCACACAGGGCGATCACCAGCGCCATGGGCATGGCCGAACCATCATGCAGGAAGGCCACCAGCGCCGATGCGCTGGCCGCCACGCTGAACTGCATGCTACCCAGTAGCCCGGATGCGCTGCCGGCATGCCGGCCCTGCCCGGCCATGGCGCAAGCCGTGGCATTGGGCAGCACGCAGCCGAGGCTGGCGACGCAGATGAACAGCGGAACCATCAGCGGCCACAGCTGGGCCGGTTGCCACAGCGCCAGCACCAGCAGGCACAGGCCACTGGCCAGGTACACCAGCACCATGCGCCGCAGCCAAAGCGCCGGGCCACCGCGCAGCACCAGACGTGCATTGACCTGCGCCATGATCACGAAGCCCGCCGCGTTGCTGCCGAACAGCCAGCCGTAGTGCTCGGCCGGCACGCCATATAGCTCGATGAAGACGAAGGGCGAGCCGGCGATGTAGGCGAACATGCCGGCCATGGCCACACCGCCGGCCAGGCTGTAACCCATGAACGGCGCATTGCCCAGCAGCGCGCGGTACTGGCCGAAGGCACCGCTCAGCGGCGCCGGTTGCAGATGCTGCGGACGGGTCTCCGGCAGCCACAGCAACACAGCCAGCAGACACAGGCCGGAGAAGATCGCCAGGCTATGGAAGATCCACGGCCAGCCCAGGGTGTTGAGCAACAAGCCGCCCCCCAAAGGCGCGAGAATCGGCGCCAGCCCCATCACCAGCACCAGTTGCGAGAACACCTTGGCCGAAGCCAGTGGATCGCACAGGTCGCGCACCACGGCGCGGGTAATCACCATCCCGGCGCAGCCGCCAAGGGCCTGGACGAAGCGTGCCGTCACCAGCCATTCCAGATTCGGTGCCAGGGCACAAGCCAGCGATGCCACGGTGAACAATGCCACCCCGACCAGCAGCGGCACGCGGCGGCCGAAGCGATCAGCCAATGGCCCGTAGAACAGCTGGCCAATGGCGATGCCGACGAAATAGGCCGCCAGCGACAGCTGAATATGTTCGACGTCGGTGCCGAACTGCTGGGCCAGTGTGGGAAAACTTGGCAGATAGAAATCGATGGCCAAGGGGCCAAAGGCGCAAAGCGCGCCAAGTATCAAAAGAGTACGCAGGTTCATGAACATTCCGGGCTATTTGTTAGCCGGCTAATCATCTCATCGATAGCCCTGCCCATGAAAGGCCAGGCTATGTCTACTCAACGCACTGCATTTTCCGCCTGCACCCTGCTGCACTGGCTAGGGCGCTATGCGCCGGACGCCAGCAACAGATAGAACATGGCAATGAGGAAGAAGGCCACCAGCAGGCGGGGCAAAATCGGTAAACTGGCCATAATCTGAGCCTAGTTCCAATTAACCGGATCGCCATGCGTAGAACCAAAGAAGATGCGGAGAAAACCCGCGGCGCCATCCTCGCGGCTGCGGAACAATTGTTCCTCGAGCGCGGGGTCGCCCATACCAGCCTCGAGCATATCGCCAGGCATGCGGGGGTCACGCGCGGTGCGGTTTATTGGCACTTCCAGAACAAGGCGCACCTGTTCCACGAAATGCTCAACCAGGTACGCCTGCCGCTGGAGCCGCTGGCCCAGCAACTAGCCGCGGTGGACGGTCTGTCATCGCTACAGTTGCTGCGCGATCTGTGCATCGAGGCCATGGCCAATCTGGTGCTCGACGAGCAACGCCGGCGCATCCTCACCGTGCTGCTGCGCCGCTGCGAGTTCACTGAAGAACTACGCGAGGCCGAGGAGCGTCACGAGACCTTCGTCAATCAATTCATCGACCTGTGCGAACAGCAGTTCGCCCTGCCTGCGGTACAACCGCACCTGCAACCGGGCATCACCCCGCGCCTGGCCTCGCGCACGCTGCACGCACTGATCGTCGGCCTGTTCAGTGACTGGTTGCGCGACCCAAACCTGTTCGATGCCCAGACCGATACCCCAGCGATGATCGACAGCTGCTTTCGCGGCCTTCTGCAGCAGTGGCCTTAGCCGCCCCGGACCCTAGGCGGGCGCAACCTCGTAACCCGCCTCGCGAATGGCGAGCTGTATCTGCGCGGCATCCAGACTGCCCTCCACGCGTACCAGCCCTGCGGCCAGATCGACCTCGACCCTGGCCGCCTGATCCAGCGCCTGGATTGCCTGGGTGACAGATCTGACGCAATGACCACAAGACATTCCGCTAACCTTGAATTGCTGCATCTGTTGACTCCTTGAACCGCTGGACGATGGGTGTAGTCTCGACCTTGCCACGATGGCAAGGTCAAGCCCTTGCTTCATGTCACCCGCCCGGTTTCTGCACGAGGTCCCTCACCATGCGCCTGCTCTGCTCCGCCCTCACCTTGCTGCTGGCGCCTCTGGCTCAGGCTGAACCTTTGGCACCGCTGCCATCGACCAGCCAGGGCGAAGGCTACGCGGTGCTGATCGTTTCGCGCGAGCGTCTGGAGGTGGCGACCACCTGCGAGATCGCGCTGTATCTGCATGACCAGATGGCCGCACGCCTGCACCAGGGCCAGTCGGTGTCCTTCAACCTGCCGCCAGGCAAGGTCTCGCTGCGCCTTGGCCTGACCGGCACCGGCACATGCCAGGACGGCATCACTCAACTCGCAGGCCAGTCACTGGAGCTCCATGCCGGCGAAGTGCGCCGTTACCGTATCGCCATGGAGAGCGACGGTCTGCGACTGCATGCCGCGCCAACACTGAACTGAAGGCTTGACCTTGCCATGTGGTCAAGGTTGATCCTGTGACCATGCCTGTCGTTACAGAGAGCCCAACCATGACCACCTTCGACCTGCCCATCCAGGGCATGACCTGCGCCAGTTGCGCTGGCCGTGTCGAGCGCGCACTGCGCAAATTACCCGAGGTGAGCAGCGCCAGCGTCAACCTGGCCAGTGAGCAGGCGCGCATCGAAGCGCCCGTCGGCAGCCTGACGCAGTTGATCGCCGCCATAGAGGGCGCCGGTTACAGCGTACCCAACCAGCCCCTGGAACTGAGCGTCGAAGGCATGACCTGCGCCAGTTGCGTCGGTCGCATCGAACGCGCGCTAAGCAAACTGCCAGGCGTCAGCCAGGTTGCTGTCAATCTCGCCGACGAGAAAGCACGCCTGCAGGTGCTCGCCGGTTTCGACCCACAACAGGCGCTGAAGGCCGTGGCCGCCGCCGGCTACAAGGCCAGCCTGCTCGACGGCCAGCCGACCGCGGATCAGGCGCAGCGTCGCTTGCAGCGTGAGCGTCTGACGCTGCTGGCGGCCATCGCCCTGACCCTGCCGCTGGTGCTGCCGATGCTGGTCGAGCCCTTCGGCCTGCACTGGATGCTGCCAGCCTGGGTGCAGTTCCTGCTCGCCACACCAGTGCAGTTCATCTTCGGCGCACGCTTCTACCGCGCCGCCTGGCAGGCGCTGAAAGCCCGTGCCGGCAACATGGATCAACTGGTGGCCATCGGCACCAGCGCCGGTTACGGCCTGAGCCTGTATCAATGGGCGGTGACACCGCCAGGCGGCATGCCGCATCTGTATTTTGAAGCCTCGGCGGTGATCATCAGCCTGATCCTGCTCGGCAAGTACCTGGAAAGCCGCGCCAAACGCCAGACCGCCAGCGCCATTCGCGCGTTGCAGGCGCTGCGCCCCGATCACGCGGTACGGCTGGTCGATGGCCGCGAGGAGCGCGTCGGCATCGACGCGCTGGTGCTGGGTGACCGCATCCTGGTCAAGCCGGGCGAGCGCTTCCCGGTCGACGGCCAGGTGCTGGAGGGCAACAGCCACGCCGATGAAGCACTGATCAGCGGTGAAAGCCTGCCGGTGGCCAAGCAGCCGGGCGACAAGGTCACGGCCGGGGCGATCAACGGCGAAGGCCGCCTGCTGGTTGAAACCTCTGCGCTGGGCGCGGAAACAGTGCTGTCGCGCATCATCCGTCTGGTCGAAGACGCCCAGGCGGCCAAGGCGCCGATCCAGAAACTGGTGGACAAGGTCAGCCAGGTGTTCGTCCCGGCCGTGCTGCTGATCGCCCTGGCCACGCTGCTGGGCTGGCTGGCATTCGGCGCCCCTCTGGAAAACGCCCTGCTCAACGCCGTGGCCGTGCTGGTGATCGCCTGCCCCTGCGCGCTGGGTCTGGCCACGCCGACCGCGATCATGGCCGGCACTGGGGTCGCCGCGCGTCATGGCATCCTGATCAAGGACGCCGAAGCGCTGGAAGTGGCGCACGCCGTGCAGCACATCGCCTTCGACAAGACCGGCACCCTCACCGAAGGCAAGCCACGCATTGTCCATATCGGCCTGGGCGAAGCCGGCGAGGAAGAACTGCTGCGCCTGGCTGGCGGTCTGCAACAAGGCAGTGAACATCCACTGGCCAAGGCTGTGCTGCAACGCTGCAGCGAACAGCAGATCGTCCTGCCGGCGCTGAGAGAAAGCCAAGCGCTGTCCGGACGCGGCATCGCCGGGATTGTCGACGGTCGCCCGCTGCAACTGGGCAGCAGCCGTCTGCTGGACGAACACCAGTTGCAGGCCGGCGCGCTGGCCGCATCCGCACGCACCTGGGAAGCAGAAGGCCGCACCCTGTCCTGGCTGATCGAAACCGGCAGCACGCCAAGACTGCTCGGCCTGCTGGCCTTCGGTGATCAACTCAAGGACGGCGCCGCCGAAGCCATCGCCGAGCTGCGCGAACAGGGCATCACCAGCCACCTGATCAGTGGTGACAACCAGGGCAGCGTCGCGGCTGTGGCCAGCGTACTGGGCATCGATAAACCCCACGCCCAGGTGCTGCCAGCAGACAAGGCGCGGCTGATCGGTGAACTGCGCCAGCAGGGCACCGTGGCCATGGTCGGCGACGGCATCAACGACGCACCGGCGCTGGCCGCTGCGGACGTCGGCATCGCCATGGGCGGCGGCACCGATGCCGCCATGCACGCGGCCGGTATCACCCTGATGCGCGGCGACCCGCGGCTGGTACCGGCCGCGCTGGAGATCAGCCGCCGTACCTACGCCAAGATCCGCCATAACCTGTTCTGGGCCTTCATCTACAACCTGGTGGGTATTCCTCTGGCTGCGGCGGGCCTGCTAAACCCCATGTTCGCCGGGGCCGCCATGGCCCTGTCCAGCGTCAGCGTGGTGAGCAACGCACTGCTGCTGACCCGCTGGAAACCGAAAGGAGATCCAATGCGATGAACATCGGCCAGGCAGCCAAACACACAGGTCTCAGTGCCAAGATGATTCGTTACTACGAGTCCATAGACTTGCTACCCCGCGCCGGACGCTCGGAGAGTGGCTATCGGCAGTACAGCGCCAATGACCTGCATCGTCTGGCCTTCATCAAACGGGCTCGGGACCTGGGGTTTTCTCTGGATGAGGTGGGCAAGCTGCTGGCCCTGTGGCAGGACAAGCAGCGCGCCAGCGCCGATGTGAAGGCATTGGCCGAGGGCCATATCGCCGAACTGGAACGCAAGATTGCCGAGATGAGCGCCTTACGCGACACCCTGGTGGAGCTGGCGAACAGCTGCCAGGGCAACGATCGACCGGACTGCCCGATATTGAAGGGGATCGAGGAGGGCGTGAGCTGCGGCGCGTCGAAATGCACGCACGGAGCCACCTTGTAGCCCGGATGCAATCCGGGGGAGGCGGCGAAAAACGCCCCGGATTTCATCCGGGCTACGACAAGGCGCAGCCCCCAATAACCGCAGCTCAGCGCATCCAGGGTGGTATAGGTTCGGCGTCCTTGGGCTCGTCTTCGGCGTTGAGCAGGGCCTGCTTCTTCGCTTCCTCGGCCAGTGCGGCCTTGATCTCGCGCATCACCGCATCGATATCGGCAGCGTCCTCAAGTTCAGCGAACTCACCGGTCAGCTGCGTATCGGGCTGCAGTTTGCCAGCCTCGTAGAGCGCCCACATTTCCTTGGCGTACTTGGTGTATCTCAGCTCGGGGGCGAACTGGCCGAAGTACTCGGACATGTTGCGCACGTCGCGCTCGAGCATGCTGAACGCATGGTTGTTGGCGGCGGCGTCCACGGCTTGCGGCAGATCGATGATCACCGGGCCTTCGGGACCGAGCAGCACGTTGAACTCCGACAGGTCGCCATGCACCAGACCAGCGCAAAGCATCTTGACGATTTCCTGGATCATGAAGGCGTGGAATTCACGCGCATCATCCGGATGCAGATCGACGTCATTGAGCCGCGGAGCGACGTCACCCTCGCCATCGGTGACCAGCTCCATCAGTAGCACGCCGTCGAGAAAGTCGTAGGGTTTGGGCACCCTCACTCCGGCGCTGGCCAAATGGAAGAGGGCCGCCACTTCGGCATTCTGCCAGGCCTGCTCCTGCTCCTTGCGCCCGTACTTGCTGCCCTTGGCCATGGCACGCGCCTGACGGCTACCGCGCACCTTGCGACCTTCCTGATACTCGGATGCCTGACGGAAGCTGCGTTTGTTGGCTTCCTTGTAGACCTTGGCGCAGCGCAACTCGTCGCCGCAGCGCACCACATAAACCGCTGCTTCCTTGCCGCTCATCAGCGGCCGCAGCACCTCGTCCACCAGGCCGTCCTCGACCAGGGGTTCTATACGTTTGGGCGTCTTCATTGGTGTGGATCACGGGTCCTTTTTGGCCAGGGGCGGGACTTTCAGGGGCCATCCTCTCACAGCGCGGCGCAGATGCCGACTCCCACCGCTCAGGCACTGACCAGATGACGCCTGAGTGCCTCGATGGCATAACGCACCTTGGCCGGTTGTGCGTCACGACGCACAGTGACGATATGCAGGCCGACTGGCTCCTGCTGCCAGTCCGGCAGCAGCGCCAGCAGCTCACCGCGAGCCAGCAGCTCACGGACTTCCGGTTCCGGCTGCAGCGATACGCCCATGCCGGCCAGGGTGAACTGACGCGCCGCAAGGATGTTGTTGCAAGCAATACGGCTTTCCAGACGCAGGCGCTGCGTCGCGCCGCCCGGCCCGTGCAGCAGCAGATGCTGACTGCGCTCGGTGTTCAGGGCTATCCAGTCCAGCTCGAACAACTGTTGCGGCTGCACCGGCCAGACGCGCTGCGCCAGATAAGCAGGCGAGGCACAGACCAGCATGCGCCAGTCGGCGACATGCCGGGCTACCAGACTGGAGTCATCCTGCTGGCCAACGCGGATGGCCAGGTCGATACGCTGCTCGACCAAGTCGATCTGCTCGTCCTGGAAAAACAGACGCAGACTCAACCCCGGATGAGCGCTCAGCAGCGGCGCCAGCGCTTCACATAGCACCGGCCCGGAAAAGCCTACCGGCGCGGCGATACGCAGCTCACCCACCGGCGCGTCACGCTGCTCGGCCAAGCGCTGCTCGGCATGCTCGGCCAGCTCAACTATCTGTCGGCAGCTTTCGTAGAACTGCGCACCCGCCTCGCTCAGGGTCAGTTTGCGGGTGGTGCGATGCAGCAGGGTAACGCCAGTGGCCGCTTCCAGCTTACGGATCTGCTGGCTGACGGCCGAGGCGCTCATGCCCAGGGCCTCAGCGGCGGCGACCATCGAGCCCTTTTGCACCACGGTGGCGAACAACGCCATGCGCTTGAGCTGGTCCATTATGAAGCTCTGCTTAATTATCCAAGCGTATCAGGCCACTTTTTCCCGCGTTTATCCAGCAGCGATCATGTGTCCACCATCACCATTCGAGGTTCACCTCATGAAGATCGCTCTGATCGGCGCCACTGGCTTTGTTGGCGCCCCGCTGCTGCAAGAAGCCCTGAACCGTGGTCACCAGGTCACGGCCCTGGTACGTCATCCGCAGAAGCTCGGCGCACATCCGCAGCTCACCGCCGTTCAGGCAGACGTTCAGGACAGCGCCGCGTTGGCCGAGCAGTTGCGCGACCACGATGCGGTGATCAGCGCCTTCAACCCGGGCTGGGGCGTCGCGGATATTCGTGAGCAGTTCATTGCCGGCAGCCGCTCGATCATCGCGGCGAGCAAGCAGGCCGGCGTCAAACGTCTGCTGGTGGTCGGTGGTGCCGGCAGTCTGTACGTCGCCCCTGGCGTGCAGTTGATCGACACCCCCGACTTTCCCGCCGACTACAAGGAAGGCGCGGAAGGTGCGCGCCAGACCCTGGAAATACTGCGCGGCGAACAGGATCTGGAGTGGACCTTTCTCTCACCAGCCGCGCTCCTCGTGCCGGGCCCACGTACCGGCAAGTTTCGCCTGGGTCGTGACGAGTTGCTGATGAATGGCGATGAGCCGGGAAGCATTTCGGTGGCCGACCTGGCCGTGGCACTGCTGGACGAAGTCGAGCAGCCGCAGCACATTCGTCAACGCTTTACCCTGGCCTACTGAGGCTCGCCGCCGTGCTGTCGCAGTACGGCAGGCATCAGGAAATACACAGCTCAAGAGGATTTTGCATGACCCTATTCAGCAGCAGCGCCTTCGTCGCTACCGATACCCCGGCGCGTTACATCAGCCGTCTGTGCAAGCACTTCGCGCACAAGATTCCGGTCAGCTTCGACGAGCAGCAGGGCCGTATCGAATTCGGCGCCGGAGTGGCGACCTTGAAGGTAGAAAACCAGGGCTTGCGTCTACAGGTGGAAAGCGCCAACAGCGAAGACCTGCAACGCCTGGAGGGTGTCGTCGGCAGTCACTTCGAACGCTTTGCCTGGCAGGAGGAACTGACCCTGAACTGGCAACCCAGCTGATCCCTCAAAGCGCATCCAGACGGGCGCGCAAGCGGCGCAAAACCGCCAGCGACTCGGGGTTGTCGCCATGCACGCACAGGCTGTCAGCCCGCAGGCGCAGCGGCTTGCCATCGATATCGGCAAAAGGCTCGCCACGGGCGATGGCCAACGCCTGGCCGAGGATGCGCTCAGGATCCTGATGCACCGCGCCGCTGAGGCGGCGTGGCGCCAGTTGACCATCTGACAGGTAGGCGCGGTCGGCGAATGCCTCGAACATCAGCGGCACATCGGCCTCGTCCGCCAGACGCAATTCCCGATCATTGTCAGCCAGCGCCAGCACCATCAGCGGCAACCCCTTGCGGTAGCTGGCGCAGGCATCGAGCACTGCCGTCAGCAACGCATCATCGCGAACCAGATCGTTGTACAGCGCGCCATGGGGTTTGACGTAAGCAAGCTGACAGCCGGCCGCGCGGCAAAAAGCATCCAGGGCACCGACCTGATATAGCACCAACGCGCGAACCTCCTCCGGCGAGCACTGCAGATGACGGCGGCCGAAGCCCTGTAGATCCGGATAGGACGGATGCGCGCCAATGCTCACGCCATGCGCCACCGCCAGCTCGACGCTGCGCGCCATGATCAGCGGATCCCCCGCATGAAAACCACAGGCCAGATTCGCCTGATCGATCAGCGGCATGGCCAGTGCGTCGTCGCCCATGCGCCAGGCACCGAAGCCCTCGCCCATGTCGCAGTTGAGAAGAATAGGGGTCATGTCGGCAGCTTAGAGCGCCAGCCAAGCATGCGCAAAGTCCACTCCGCACTCGAGAATTTATCGCATTTACAAAATTTACACCTGCCTGCAGGCCAATCGCCACGGCCTCTCCAGCCAGATGCCCTGTCCATCGATATCATCCGCAATTGAACCTTATATGCAAATCACTATCATCCCGGCCGTTTGCAACCGTTCCGACTGCACCCTCTTACTGCCAGGAGTAGATCGATGTCCGCCCTTAATTCCCGCACCGCCTTGGCCAGCGCCATCGCCTTGGCCGCCAGTTTCGGCGCCCAAGCCAATGAGCCTATCGCCCTGGGCGATGTGGTCGTCAGTGCTTCCGGCTTCGAACAGAAGATCACCGAAGCCCCCGCCAGCATCAGCGTGATCAGCCGCGAGGAGTTGCAGCAGAAAAGTTTCAGCAATCTCGCCGAGGCGCTCGAGGATGTCGAAGGCATCGACGTGCGTCAGGGCACCGGCAAGACCGGCGGGCTGAACATCAGCATTCGCGGCATGCCCAGCGAATACACCCTGATTCTCATCGACGGCCGCCGGCAGAATGCAGCCGGCAACGTCACCCCCAACGGTTTCGGCGAGACGTCCACCAGCTTCATGCCACCGCTGTCGGCCATCGAGCGCATCGAGGTGATCCGCGGGCCAATGTCGACCCTGTATGGTTCCGATGCCATGGGCGGGGTGATCAATATCATCACCCGCAAGGTCGGCAAGGAATGGGCTGGCTCGCTGACCCTGGATCACACCTATCAGGAGAATCGCGACTTCGGCGACGCCAGCAAGGCCAGTCTTTACGCCAGTGGCCCCCTGGTCGACGGCCTGCTCGGCCTGCAACTGCGTGGCAGTCTGTATGACCGCAGCGCGTCGGACCTGAGCTTCGACAACGACACCACGGTGAGCCGTCGCGGCGCCTCGCCGGTCGAGGGTCGCAACAGCAATGTCGGTGGCCGGCTGACGTTCACCCCCCATGAGGACCATGACTTCGCGCTCGATATCGAACGCGGTCGCCAGGTCTACAACAACGACAACTGCCAACTCGGTAGCCTTGACGGTACCAACACGGGTAACACCGCACCGACCACTGGTTGCGGCCCGACTGCTCCCCGCGCCAGCGGTTACAAGGACGAGCTGCGCTTCGAACGTGAGCAGTACGCCCTCAGTCACAGCGCACGCCTGGGCTTCGGCACCTGGGACAGCAGCCTGACCCACAGCACCACGGAAACCTTCGGCCGCACCATCCCCGGACGTAACGCCGGGGGCGATATCGGCCAGCCGCTACCTTCCGCGCCCTGGGCCATCGTCGGCGCCGATCGCGAGCTGAAGACCAGCAATCTGGTGCTCGATAGCAAGCTGGTCGCCCCACTGGGGGAGAGCCACATCACCAGCATCGGCGGCCAATGGTGGGAAGCCGAGATGACCGACAGCCTGGCGCAGAAAGATTACGAGCAAAGCATGTGGGCACTGTTCGCCGAGGACGAATGGCGCCTGCGTGACGATCTCGCGCTCACCCTCGGCGTGCGCTACGACGATCACGAGACCTTTGGCGGCCATGTCAGCCCGCGCGCCTACCTGGTGTGGAACACCACCGACCACTGGACCCTCAAGGGTGGTGTCAGCCGTGGCTACAAAACACCCGATCTGAACGACCTGCACGATGGCATCAACGGCATCACCGCACAGGGCCGCGCAGTCACGGTCGGCAACCCTGACCTCAAGCCAGAAACCAGCACCAGCACCGAGATCGGCGCCTACTTCGACAGTCTCTCTGGCTTCAAGGCCAATGCCACCCTGTTCCACAACAAGTTCAAGGACAAGATCGCAGCAGGCCCGAATATCGTCGATCACCCACTGTGCCTGGGCAATCAGGCCGTCAACGGCTCCGCGAATCCCGGCTGTGCGCCACTGGTCAACGTCGACGAAGCTGTCACCCAGGGTCTGGAGCTGGCCAGTAGCTGGCAATTCGCGCCAGGCTGGACGCTGTCAGGCAACTACACCTACACCGACAGTGAGCAAAGCAGCGGCGCCAACAAGGGCGCACCACTGACCAACACGCCCCTGCACATGGCGCATGCAAAGCTGAACTGGAAGCCGACCGACCGCCTGAGCCTGTGGTTCTCCGGCGAATACCGGGGTGAACGTGCCCGCTTCCTGCAGCGCACGGCCAACCTGTCGGCCGCCGATCTGGCAGTCCATGAACAGGTCGGCGACCTCAAGGCCTACGAAGTGTTTCACCTTGGTGGCTCGTTCAAGGCCTCGCAGAACGTGACGCTCAACGCCAGCATCTACAACCTGTTCGACAAGGACTTCCTCGACGGCAAGGTGTACACGGACAGCAGCGGCAACCAGGCCTGGTCGTCCTATTACATCCAGACCGGCCAGTCCACCACCGGTACCGTGGAAGAAGGCCGCCGCCTCTGGCTGTCTGCCGTGATCGACTTCTGATCACCGCGCCGCCGCTTCGCAAGAAGCGGCGGCTCGCTGGCGCCACTTCAGGCGCTCACATCGGTCGGACCTGGCCGTAAAGCGAATCGATGCACGCAGGTCTGCCGCCTTACACCCGCTGCACCATCTCACCAGAGATGCCACTCAGATCACGGCAACCACACAAGGCCATGGTCACCTCCAGCTCCTCACGCAACAGCCTGAGCAGGTGCGCCACGCCCAGTGCTCCAGCGGTGGCCAGGGCATGTACGTAAGGCCGGCCGATCAGTACCGCGTCGGCGCCCAGCGCCAGAGCCTTGAACACATCACTGCCACGGCGGATGCCACCATCGACCAATACCGGCACACCTGCACCCAGCTCGGCGCGAATCGACGCCAGCGAGCGCAATGCCGGCCACTGCGAGTCCAGCACCCGGCCGCCATGGTTGGAGACGATCACCCCGGCGGCCCCCGCGTCCATGGCCAGACGCGCGTCCTCGGCGTGCAGAACGCCCTTGAGCAGTACCGGCAGGCGGCTGTGCTGGCACAGCCAAGCGACATCCTGCCAACCCGGCGCCATGGCCATCAGGCCATCGAACACCGCGCTGCCACCCTCGGGCAGCGGCGGCAGCTGCATCGCCTGCTCGAGATTCACCGCAGAGATATCGGGCGGCAAGCGAAAGCCGGCCCGCTGCTCGCGGTTGCGTACACCGGACACCGGCGCATCCACCGTCAGCACCAGCGCGCGGTAGCCGGCCGCTTCGGCGCGCTGCGCCAGGGCCAGGGTCGCCGGGCCGCTACCCTGCCAGTAAAGCTGGAACCACAACGGCCCCTGCGCCACCTCGGCCACGTCCTCCAGCCGCGTGGAAGCGAAGGAGCTGAGCACCGCCGCCCCGCCCATGACACCCGCGGCCAGCGCGCTGGCGCGTTCACCCTCGGCATGGAACAGGTGCTGGTAGGCAATCGGCGCCAGCACGATGGGATGCTGCAGCGATTCGCCGAGCAACTGGCAACGGGTGTGGCCGCCGCGCAGGTCGCGCAGCATGCGCGGCAGCAATGCCCACTCCTGCCATGCCTGCAGATTGGCCTGGCAGGTCAGCTCGTCACCGGCGCCACCCTGCAGATAGGCCAGGGCATTGCCATCGAGCCGCTGCAGAGCGTAACGCTCGTAATCCTGGGCAGAGACCAGGTCGGCGGGGATTTCACTCAACGGCGCCAGGCGGCTCATGCTCACTCGCTCCATTGACGCAGCAGGTTGTGATAGGTGCTGGTCAGGCCGAGCACCTCCTCGCTGTCGCCCAGTTGCGCGCGCAGCTTGAGGATGTTCATGTCCAGCTCGAACAGCAGCTTGCGCTGCCAGGCGTCGCGCACCCAGCTCTGCGTCCAGAGGAACGAGGCAATGCGCGCGCCACTGGTAACGGGCTCGACGCGGTGCAGGCTGGTGGCCGGGTAGACGATGGCATCGCCAGCCGCCAGCTTCACCTCATGTTCGCCGTAGGTATCTTCGACGATCAGCTCGCCGCCTTCGTATTCTTCCGGCTCACTGAGAAACACCGTGGTGGAAACGTCAGTGCGCACCTGCAAGCCGCTGAAGCGGTCACGCTGCAGGGCGTTGTCGACATGGTTGCCGTAGCGCCCGCCGCCGCTGTAACTGTTGAACATAGGCGGCAGCATGTGCCGTGGCAGCACCGCCGAGACGAACAGCGGGTGACGCTGCAAGGCGCCAGCGATGCTTTGCGAGAGCCCGGCGAATGCCGGTGACTCTGCCGGGAACTGCAGGTTGCTCTTGAGGGCCGCGGCCTGGGCGCCGGACGTGCGAGCGCCGTCGACCCAATCATGGGCCGCGAGCTCGGCTCGCAGGGCGGCGACCTCCTGCTTGCTCAGAACCTGCGGGATATGCAGCAACATCGGGGCAGTCTCCTGCATTGAACGCAAGAAGCCCGCGCACTGCGCAGGCCTCTTGCGACACGGGGTCGGATCAGAAGGACAGTTCGGTGGTGAACATCGCCGAGCGCGGCGTGCCGAGGCGAGCACGAGCACCGCTATTGTTCAGAGATTCGATGTACTCCTTGTCGAACAGGTTGTACACGTTCAGACGCAGGTTGACGTTCTTGTTCAGACGATAAGCCGCCATGGCATCGGCCACCCAGTATGACGGAATGACCGGCATGTTCTGCGTGCTCAGATTGACGCCCGAGGCGATGACCCGGTCCTGCTCGGACACATAGCGAGCACCGCCGCCCAGGGTCAGATCACCCAGGGTGTAGGAGGTCCACAGGGTTGCGGTCAGATCCGGCGACCAGCGCACGCCAGTGTTATCGCTGATCACCCCCGAGTTGTTGCGGCTGGCCTGGTCGATCTGCTTGGTCTTCATGTGGGCAACGCCGGCAGAAACCTGCCAGAAGTTGGTGAGCTGGCCGACCACGCCCAGCTCGACGCCGTCGACGCGAGTCTTGCCTTCCTGGAAGTAGCGGGCAGCGAAGGAGTCGTAGCTGACCTGGTTCTCGTTTTCGGTGCGGTAGGCGGCCAGGGTCAGCGCCAGGCGCTCATCCAGCAGATCCCACTTGGTGCCGAGCTCGATGTGGCGGGTTTCCTGCGGCTCCAGACCGACCTGCTCGTTGGACGAGGAGGCAGCGGAGTTGGCCACCAGGTTGAAGTTGCCGCTACCCGGCGGGGTCATCGAATTGGCGTAGGACAGGTAGATGCTGCCGTTGGGCAGAGGCTTGAATACCACGCCGGTGTTCCAGCTGGTCAGATCGCCCGACTCGTAACCGCTGCCCGGCACGCGGGCGTTCGAGGTGATGGCGACGCTGTCGGTCTCGGTGCGGAAGTGCTCGAAACGCACGCCACCGTTGAGCGCCCATTGCTCGTTCAGGTGCAGGGTGTCGAATACGTAGAGCGCCGCGGTCTTGGTCTGGCCGTCGGTGTAGGCACCGGTCTTGTAGGGATCGCCCAGGGCGTCGTGCGCGTTCGGGTCATACAGGTTGGCTGGCGGCACCGGCACTGCCGGGAAAGCCACGCCGTCGATGGTCTGGGCGGCGGTGGCATAGCCGCGATTGAGCTGCTTCTCGCTCATCAGCTCGAGGCCCGCGGCCAGCTCGTTGCGCAGGCCGAAAGTATCGAACTCTGCGTTCAGGCTGCTCTGGTTGGCGAGGATCTCGTTTTCCTGATCGACCACCTGACGCGAGCGGGCCACCGTCCAACTGCCGGGATTGGCCGTCGGTGCAGCCAGAGCATTGATACCGGTGAGAACGCGATCGTTGTTGCTGCGGCCCCAGCGCGTCAGGTTGCGTACGGTCAGCGCGTCGCTGACGTCATGCTCGACCTTGAGCGTGAACATGTCGCCGTCGATGCGCTCATAGTCACCCTTGGCACCGTAGTAATTTTCCGTGTCGACCTTGCCGCCAGCGTTCAACACCGCATTGGCGTTGTAGAAGCCGCGCATGCCAATGGTCGGGATACCGCCATCGGGCGTGTTGTCCTGGCGCACATGCTGCGAATACAGATAGATGCGGGTGTCGGTGTCCAGGCCGAAAGCAATCGCCGGGGCCACGCCATAGCTGCTGTTGTCCACATAGTCGCGACCGTCCACGTCGCCGGCGCGACGCATCAGGTTCAGGCGAAAGGCCACGTTGTCGCCTAGCTGGCGATTGATGTCGGCAGTCAGGCTGCTCTTGTCAGCGGTGCCGTAGCCGATAGTGGCGAAGGTCTCGTCGTTCAGGGTCGGCAGCTTGGAGATCAGGTTGATGTAGCCGGACGATGCACCACGGCCGATATCGGAACCGGCGGCGCCCTTGACCACCTCGACCTGCTCCAGGTTGAACACATCGCGGCTGACCGCACCGAGGTCACGCACACCGTCGACGAAGGTCGATTGCTGGGTGGAGAAACCGCGCATCATGAAGGTGTCGCCAGCGGCGGTATTGCCGTTCTCGCCGAGCTGCATGGTGATACCGGGGGTATTGCGCAACGCCTCCATCAGGCTGCCTGCACCCTGCTCACGGAGCATCTCCTTCTTGATCACCTGCACCGTCTTGGGCGTATCCAACAGCGGCTGAGTCAGTTTGGTATTGGCGCTTTTTTCGGCCTTGTAGGGAACTTCGGCTTTGGATGTCACCACCATTTCGGGCAGATCCACGCCCTTTTCGCTGTCAGCGTTCTGGGCAACCGCCAGGGCTGGCAGGGTCGCCGCGATCAGCGCGGCCAGATGGTTGACGTGGTGGTGCTTGCGACTACGGATTGTCATTGTTGTCCCCAGGTTGGAAAGGCCGCCTCCCTGGCGTTGCAAACGGCAACGCAACAGGGAGTTACAGATACTGAGCGAAGCGGTGCGGATGCTAATCATTATTAAGTGCAATAGCAATACGATGCTATTTACATCTTTTACACCCTGCCGCTCCCGGCCCTTTCGCACCGTTCGTGCACGACCTGCAAAGCCGCGCAGCAGAAGCCTCGAGCCCCATGGCCGCAATTGCGCAGGCAGAAACGCAAGAACCCGCCGAAAGGCGGGTTCTTGGGATGCAAGGGCATCAGGTGGTGCTTTGCTCAGAAGCTGGCATCCAGCGACACCCACAGCCGGCGCGGTTCGAGAATGTTGTTGTAGACGTTGCTGTAGGCCACCTGACCATTGTCCTCGCGAACGTATGGCCGGTATTCGTTGAAGTCCTTGTTGGTCAGGTTGTAGATGGTAGCGCTGACCTTGAAGTTCTCGTTGACGCGATAGCTGCCGCCCAGGTTGAACTGACTGTAAGCATGGAAGTTACCCAGCTCGGCCTTGGCCCCCTGAGCAGTGCCACCCAGGGACGGCTCGTGGAAGCTCGGATCGCGGAAGCGCTTGCCCCGGTACTCCGCGCCCAGGAAGGCCGACAGATCCTGGTTGATCTGCCAACTCAGCTTGGCATTGGCCATATGCCGAGGCGTCTCGTTGAGCGGGCGCCCCTGGTTACGCCCTTCCTTCACCTCGCTGTCGGTAAAGGTGTAGTTGCCACTCAGGCGCAGGTTGTCGAGCAGATCAACGGCGCTGCTCAGCTCCAGACCACGGATCCTGGCCTCACCGATGTTGGCGTACTGCACATTGGTCGCCCCGGTCGGCCGATCGATCAGATCCTTGGCTTTGGTATGGAACAGCGTAGCTTGCACCTCGAAACCGTTGAGGCTGTTGAACAGTGCCGATATCTCGCTGTTGACGCTACGCTCCGGCTTCAGATCGGGATTGCCGAACAGTGGCGTCAAACCGTTATTGCCATAGCCGATGATGCCGGGCGCCAGCTCCTCCAGCCATGGCGTCTTGTAACCCTTGCCGACACCACCTTTGAGGGTCCAGTGGTCAGTGGTATTCCACACCAGGTAGGCGCGCGGAGTGAACTGGCCACCGAAGGCGTCATGCTTGTCGTAACGCAGGCCGCCGGTCAGGGTCAGGTCCTGGCGAAGGCTCCATTCGTCCTCGCCGAACAGACCCCACTGCCGGTTCTCGTATGCCTTGGGCGCGATCCCGTCTTCCAGTTCGGCCTTCCACCACTGCCCACCCACGGACAGGATGTGCTCACCCACGGGCGCCACCAGCTTGCTGTCGACCAAGGTATTGGTCGCTTCCAGCTTGCGCTTGCTGTCGGTCACCTTGCCGGGTGTGCCAGACGGAATCAGGCGGCCGGTGGTCTCCGTACGGTTACGCGCCACACTGCTTTCCAGGGTGGCGGCGTCCATGCGCCAGGTGTGGGCCAGACTGTACTGGTCGCGCTCGAAGCCGAGCTTGTCGTCATAACCACGACCGGTGGTGATGCGTCCAAGCTGGCCATTGTCGTTGTTGTAGTCCTGGCGTGCGCTATCGAGGCCCAGGGCCAGTTCGTGCGAACTGTTGGGATTGAGAATCAGCTTGCCACCGAAGCTGTCGTTGTTGGCCTTAACCGGATTCTGACCCATGGTACGCAGGTCATTTTGCGTGGTGCTTTGCCCCGGCCAGGTGACGCTGCCTTCCTCACGGTCATAGCTGCGACCATGCAGTTGCAGACGCAGGACGTCCTGCACCAGTGCGCCGCCCACATAGGCGCTGACTGCACGACTGTCGGGGAAATCGGAGTCGCTCTGGAAGGTACGCTCCACCGTGGCGCCACCGGCCCACTCGTTACCTGCCTTGCGCGTGATGATGTTGACCACGCCCCCCATGGCGTCAGAGCCATAGAGCGTGGACATCGGGCCGCGGATGATTTCGATACGCTCGATGGCGCCAACCGGCGGAATGAACACGCCTGCCGAATCACCAAAGGCATTGGGGGAAACGGTACCCGGGCTGTTCTGCCGCCGCCCGTCGATCAACACCAGGGTGTAGCGGCTGGGCAGGCCACGCAGGCTGATGGTGAGGTTACCGGTCTTGTTGCTGCGGGCGTCAGTCTCTTCGACGTCAACCCCTTCCACGGCTCTCAATGCATCGCCAAGGTTACGCACCTGTTGCTGCTGCAACTGCTGACGGGTGATGACCGTGATACTGGCGGGAGCTTCTGCAAGCTGCTGCTCAAAGCCTGCGGCACTGACCACAGTCGTGCCCGGCAACACCAATTGTTCGGCAGCCACCACCAAGGTCGTGGCCAAGCCAGAGGTCAGGGCCAGGCCTATGGCCGAGGCGAGCAGGCGCCGCTGGGGAAGAGGTGCACGTTTGTTATGTTTATCGCTCACGAGAGTCACTCCAGATGAAAACTGCGCGCGATAGTAGATGAGATTCAATCGTAATCAATGTTTACGAATTATTTACATGAACTTATTTGTAACAAAGATGTCACCGAAACCCCTATACCCTTCGCCGAGCGCTCTAGAACGGTGAATGCACCAGAGCGGGGAGAAACCATAGAACTCTGAGGCCAGAAACGACAGCGCCCACACGAGGTGGGCGCTGGTCAATCGCGGCAGGCTTACAGGTAGTAGGACTTCAGCGGCGGGAAGCCATTGAACTCCACGGCGCTGTAGCTGGTGGTGTAGGCACCGGTGGACAGCCAGTAGAGGCGGTCGCCGCTGGCCAGGTTCAGCGGCAGGCCGTACTTGTAGTGCTCGTACATGATGTCGGCGCTGTCACAGGTCGGGCCGGCAATCACCACCTCTTCCATCTCGCCCTTCTTCTCGGTCCAGATGGGGAACTTGATCGACTCGTCCATGGTTTCGATCAGGCCGCTGAACTTGCCGACGTCGGCATACACCCAACGCTCGACCGCGGTACGCGACTTGCGCGCCACCAGCACCACTTCCGAGACCAGCACGCCGGCGTTGGCGATCAGCGAACGGCCCGGCTCAAGGATGATTTCCGGCAGTTCGTCGCCGAAGTCTTCCTTGAGGAAGCGGGTGATTTCCTCGGCGTAGGTTTCCAGATCATTGGTACGCTGGATGTAGTTGGCCGGGAAGCCGCCGCCCATGTTGATCATCTGCAGGGTGATGCCGTCTTCTTCCTTGAGGCGCTCGAAGATCACCTTGACCTTGGCGACGGCCGCATCCCATACGTCGATATCGCGCTGCTGCGAGCCGACATGGAAGGAGATGCCATAAGGCACCAGGCCCAGCTGCTTGGCCAGGATCAGCAGGTCCAGGGCCATGTCCGGCTGGCAGCCAAACTTGCGGCTCAGCGGCCAGTCGGCGCTAGTGGAGCCTTCGGTGAGGATGCGCACGTAGATTTTCGAACCCGGCGCGGCCTTGGCGATGTTGCGCAGGTCGGCTTCGGAGTCGGTGGCGAACAGGCGCACGCCCTTGTCATAGAAGTAGCGAATGTCGCGCGCCTTCTTGATGGTGTTGCCGTAGCTGATGCGCTCGGGGCCAACGCCGGTGGCCATGACCTTGTCCAGTTCGTAGATCGAGGCGATATCGAAGCTCGAGCCCTTGTCGCGCAGCAGCTCGATGATCTCGGTGGCCGGGTTGGCTTTGACTGCGTAGTAGATCTTGGCGAACGGGAAGCAGTTGCCCAGTTGGTCATAGGCATCGGCGATGATCTGCCGGTCGATGACCACGAAGGGGGTTTCGTGCTGATCGGCGAATGCCTTCATGCGCTGGAAAGTGGCGGGTGCGTAATAGTCTTCGACCTTGATCGGCATGCTGGGGACTCCAATGGCTAAACCGGGAACACATGGATTCGGGCAGCAGAACCGCTCACAGGTTCCGCTACGTGTAGGGGGTGGCAGCGCAGCGCGCGTGCCTGAACGTCTGACAGTTTCCCCACTTTGGTTCGCCTACTTCCCAAGGCATGTCGCCGAGCATCACCGGCACCGACCATTCGCCGGCCGGCAACCTCTCGTCGTCAGTACTTGAGCCGGATGGATCGTTTCCAGCATGGACGTTCGGGCGCGGACTTTAAGACCATGCGCCCCTCAGATCAACCGGAAATTCTTCCTAATTTCATCTCGTTCCGGATATCACACAAAACGTCCTGAAATGCTGAACAGGCGGGGCTTTCAGCCAGTTTGGCGCAGCCGTGTTTCAGTGCCATTGCAGCACCAGTTCGTCCACCTGGGCGAAGCCCTGCAAATGACGCCGGATCACCTCCTGCAACTCGTCCAGTTCGGCAGCACTCGGCGCCGTGCAGGCCAGTTGCAAAGCCTGCTCATCGGCCTGCAGCACGCACTCGCCGATGGAGAAACGCAGCAGGCCTTCGTGCTCGCTCCAGCGCGCCTCTATCTTGTGCGAGAAGTGCTTGCACAGGCGACCGAGCAGGCGTGGCGCCTGGCTGCTGGGAAAACGGCTATGGCTGTTCGGCATGCTTTGAGGCTTCCTTGAGCAGAGGACTATCGGCCAGCACCAGCGGCTGGCCGAGCGAGCAATGTTCGATACGCGCCTCGATGGCGTAGGCGCGGCGCAGCCAGGTGGCGTCCAGCACCTCGGCGGGCGCGCCAAAACGGTAAGCACCGCCCGGCGCCAACAACAGCAGGTGACTACAGAAACGCAGCGCCAGGTTGAGGTCGTGACAGGCCACCAGGGCGATGGCGCGCTGCGTGCGGCAACGCTCGGCGACGCAGTCGAGCACGCGCAGTTGCCAGTGCAGGTCAAGCGCACTGGTGGGCTCGTCGAGCAGCAACAGTTGCGGCTCGCCCACCAGCGCCTGCGCCAGGCCGAGCAGCTGCCGTTGCCCACCGGAGAGGCGATCCATGCGCTGCAAGGCCAGATGCTCGATGCCCAGGCGCTGCAGGATGGCTTCGACCCGCGCCGTCAGCTCATGCGAGGCAAGTTGTGGACAACGCGCCCGCGCCGCCGCCAGCAGGCTTTCGTAGGCCAGCAGCGACACCGCCTGCGGCAATTGCTGCGGCAGATAGGCCACCTGCGCCCTCTGGCGCCAGGGCGGCACGCCGCTCAGCGTCGCTTCACCCAACCGCGCCATGCCCCGGCATACCTGCAGACCGGCGATGGCGCGCAGCAGCGAGGACTTGCCAACGCCGTTCGGGCCGAGCACGCCAACCAGGCTGCCGGCCTCCACGGCAGGCAGGGTCAGATCCTGCACGATGCTGCGCGCGCCATAGCTCAGCCCCAGCCCCTCGATCAGCAGGCTCATAGGCTGCGCCCCCGCGCCAGGATCAGACCGATAAACAGCGGCACGCCGACCACGGCAGTGACCAGCCCTACCGGCAGGATCACCCCAGGCAGCAGCGCGCGGCTGGCCAAAGACGCCAGCGACAGCAGCAAGGCACCAGCCAGCGCACTGCCGGGCAAATAGAAGCGGTGATCCTCGCCCAGCAGCAGACGCGCCACGTGCGGGCCGACCAGGCCGATAAAGCCGACCTCGCCGACGAAGGCCGTGGCCACCCCGGTAAGCAGGCTGACCCGCAACAGCACGAAGGTGCGCAGACGGCCAACGCGAATGCCCAGGCTGCGCGCCTGCTCCTCACCGCCACGCAGGCTGGTCATGGCCCAAGCCTGACGCAGCGCCAGGGTCAGGCACAGGGCAAGCACGATAGCCACCAGCGCCACCCGTTGCAGATCGGCACGTGCCAGGCTTCCCAGGGTCCAGAACACGATCTGCTGCAGCGCATCGGCATCGGCGAGAAACTGCAGCAGCCCGACCAGGGCATTGAGCCCGAACAACAGGGCGATGCCGAACAGCACCAGGGTATGCAGCGCCTCGCCCAGCACCCGCGCCACCAGGAGCAGCAGCAGGCAGGAAATGAAGGCGCAGACGAAGGCCGCCAGCGGCAGCAGCAGGTCGGCGCCGAGCCCGGCCAGATTGGGCCGCAGCAGAATCACTAGCGCCGCACCGAGCGTTGCCGCCGCACCGACGCCAAGGGTGAAGGGGCTGGCCAGGGGGTTGTTCAGCGCCGTCTGCATCTCCGCGCCGGCCATGCCCAGGCTGGCGCCCACCACCAACGCCATCAGCGCATAGGGCACGCGGATTTCCAGGATGATCACCGCCTGCGCCGCGTCCAGATGCTGCGGCTGCAGCAGGCCACGCGCCACGTCCCACCAGCTCAGGCCAGCCGGGCCGGTGGCCAGATCGGTGATGAAACTGGCCAGCAGCAATGCCGCCAACGCGCCCAGGCAGGCCCAGCGCCGCAGCAAGGTACGCCGATAACCAAGGCGCAACACCTGCTGCGCACTCACAGGCTGATCCAATACTGGCCGTCCAGCGCCACCGGCTGGAACTCACCGTAGAAACGCTCCAGCGTGCGCTGCGGGTCGAGGTCGGCAAAAGCCTCGGGATGCAGCCACTTGGCGAATACCTGCACCGCCACCACGTTGAACGGGCTGTTGTAGAAGCCATGCCAGATGGCATGCGCCCTACCCTCGCGCACGGCGCTCAGATGCTGCAGACCACCACGCCCAAGCAGGCGCTTGAGCGAAGCCTGCGCCGCATCCGCCAGCACGCCTGGCCCCAGGGCAATATAGGAGGCGCCTTCGGCCAGGCTGTCGGCCGAGCCCACGGCACTGGCGATATACAGCTCCGGCGGCTGGCTGAGCAGCAGTTCTAGGCTGAGGGTGCCGGCATGACCTGGCAGACGCTCGCGAGCGATATTGTCGCCACCGGCCTCGGCCAGCAGATCGGCGAACATGCCGCGCGCCATGCTTTCGCAGCAGCCCTCGCCGAGGCCGGCGCGGCTGTGCAGAAACACCTTGGGCGCAGCGCCTTGTGGCAAGCGCTCACGCACCGCAGCCAGCGCCTCGGCGTGCGCTGCGTTAAAGGCTTCGGCACTTGCCTCGCGGCCTAGTGCCTGGCCAAGCAGGGTCATGCTGCGCGGCGTGTTCAACAATGGCTGTTCGCGAAAGTCGACGAACAGCACCGCCACCCCGGCGCGCTGCAACTGCTCGATCAGCCGCCCTTGGGTGCTGTCCGGGCCATGCCCGGAAAGGCTGAAGATGGCCAGATCCGGGCGCAAGGTCAGTACCTGCTCCAGGCTGAAGGTATCGGCCGCGCCCTGGCCGATACGCGGCACCTTGGCCAGTTCGGCAAAGGCCTGCTGGTATTGCCGCGCGCTGCCGGGATCGACCAGCGCCAGGTCGGCCGGCATGCCCACCAGGCGCTGCAGCAGGTGCTCGCCTTCGAGAATGGCCAGCACCGGCAGCAGACGGCCCTCGCCCAGCACGATGCGCTCGACGCGCTCGGGCACCCGCACCTCACGCCCGGCCAGATCGGTCAGCACCTGCGCCTGCACCGGGGCCAGCAGCGCCAGCCCCAGCAACAGGCCAGCAATCATCCGCTCCATCAGATTCGCCATGCCAGGCCCAGACGCAGTTCACGTCCCGGCTCGTAGGAGCCGCGCACGATGCCGTAGCCGGGAATATGGGTGAAGTCCTCGTTGCTGGCGTGATCCAGGTATTGCTTGTCCAGCAGGTTCTTCAGCGTCAGGGTCACCGTCAGGCTTTCCGGCACGGCCTGCCATTCGGCATACAGGTCATGCACACCGTAGCCCGGCTTGGAGACATCGCCATCGATCGTATGCAGCGTATCGATACCGCGCACGAAGCGGCCCTGCCAACCGACGGTCAGGCTATCGCTGGCACGATAATCGGCAAAGGTCGTCCAGGTATTGCCCAGGCTGGTGCCCAGGCCGTTGTGCTCGTATGCGTTGAGTCGGCGATCATCCAGGCGAGCGATGTTGCGATGGAAGCTCAGCCCCAGGCTGACCTGTTGCCAGTGATAGGCGCCTTGCAGCAGCACGCCCTTGGTTTCCAGGTCGCCGAGGTTGCGATACAGGTTGGCCCGGTCCGGGGTATAGGAAATGGCATCGCGGATGTGGGTGACGTAGGCCTTGCCCATGAACTCCAGGCCGCCCAGGCGATAGTCGAAACCGATCTCTTCGGTTCGCGCCTTCTCCGCTTTCAGGCTGGGGTCGTTGCCGGCCACGTCGAGCTTGAAGGCATCGCGAACCTGCGGGCCGCGCAGCGCCTGGGAATGCCCGGCGAACACCGCCAGCTCGGGGGTGAGCTGATAGCGCAGGCTCAGGTTGGGGCTGAAACCCTCCTCCTTGAACGTCTGCTTGTCGCGGTCGTCCAGCTCGTAGCGGTCATAGCGCAGCCCCGCGTTGAGCAGCAGGCGCGACGTAATCTGGTAGGCGTCCTGCACATAGAAGCCCAGCACCTCACCGTTCTCACTGTCCGCCTCACGGTCGCCCTCCGGGCCCAGGGTAGTGCGATCGTCGCGGTAGTCCACGCCGTAGGTCAGCTTGTGCGAGGCGAAGCGGCTGGTATTGCGCAGGTCGAAGCCGCTGCTGCGGGTTTCACCGAAATACAGGCCGAAACGACCATCCTGCTGCAGCTCGTTGGTGGTGTGGTAAGTGGTCAGTTCGAGGTCGAGCAGGTCGTTGTTCTGCGGTTGCAGGGCGTAATTGAGCGTCCAGGTTTCCCGCTCGGTCTGCAATGGATACGCAGCATTACGCGGCGCCGAGACCACCCACTGTGGACGCTGCGGGCGTTCGCCTTCATCGAGGCGGCGCTCGTAGCTCAGACGCAGGGTCTGCTCATCCGTCAGCTTGCCCACCAGCTTGGCGAAGCCGAGCTTCTGCCGCGCGGCCGTGCCGAGCACGTCGTCGTTGTTGCCGTCCTCGTAGTCGTTCTGGTCCTGGTAGGTAGTCATGGCCAGCGCCGACCAGTTTTCATTGAAACGCCCGAACACGCTGGCGCTGCTCTTGTAGCCCTCGCCATTGCTGAAGTAACCGGTCTTGAGCAACGCACCGAGTTGCTCGCCTTCGCGCAGCAAGTCGTCCGGGTCCTTGGTCACGAAGCGGATCGCGCCGCCCAGCGCCCCTGGCCCAGCGGTAGCATCACCGGTTCCGGCCTGGACTTCCGCGCGCTTGAGCAACTCCGGCTCGATGCTGATGCGGCCGGTGTGGTGAAAGGTCTGCCCCGGCTGGCTGGCGCCATCGATGGTGATGTTCAGCAGGGTGTCTTCCAAGCCGCGCAGGTAGAGCTTTTGTGCAGCACTGGAACCGCCAGCCACCGATACCTCGGGGTTGGACTCGAACACTTCCTGCAAGTCGCTGGCCTGGTAGCGCTGCAGTTGCTCGGCCTCGACGCTTTCGCTGCGATCCAGCGCGGCGGCAGTGATTTCCTGTGCAGCCAACTCCAGCAAGTCCTGGGCGCTATGCGCCTGCGTGGTGGCCAGCAGGCCGCCGAAGGTAATGGCGCCTAGCAGACTCAGGCGATAAGGGCAGTGCGGCATGATCGATCCTCCCCAGGAAAGATGTGAATATTTCGCATTTGCGAATTCTCATCACAAGCCCCTGAGCAGGGAATCACTTTTACAACTGTTACATCGCCGTGCGTGGTAGGCGAATCTCCATGAGCAAGCCTCCACCAGCGCGATTGCTCGCCCGAATGCTGCCGCCGGTGGCGCTGACCTGGCGCTGCGCCAGCGCCAGGCCGAGGCCGAAACCGGCACGCTCGCTGCCGCCACGGAAGAACGGCTGAAAGATGCGCTCCAGCCACTGCTCGGCTACACCCGGCCCCTGGTCGGCGACACGCAATAACCAGTCGCCGCCCTCCTCGGCCAGGCTGACCTCGATCTGGCCGCCCGGCGGGGTGTGGTCGAGCGCATTACGCACCACGTTCTCTATGGCCTGGCCCAGCGCACGGCTGCTGCTTCCATGCAGCGGCGCACTGTCGGGCAGGTTGCAGAGAATCTGCCGGTCCGGGTACTCGAAGCGTGCATCGTCGAGAATGCTGTCGAGCAGCTCGGACAAGTCCAGGTTCTCGTCGCGCAGCTCGGGGCGCTCGTTCTCCAGCCAGCTCAGGGTCAGGGCATCCTCGACCAGACGGCGCATGCCGGCGCAGTCGTCGCGGATACGTTCGAGCAACTGGCGCTGGCCGCCGTCCTGCTCAGCCAGGCTCACCGCCATCTCGATGCGCGTCAGCGGCGTGCGCAGCTCGTGGGACATGTCCGCCAGGCGCTGGCGCTGGTCGATGATCAGTTGCCCGGTGCGCGCGGCCATGGCGTCGAAGGTCTCGGCCAGGCGCGCCAGCTCGTCATTGCGCGAGCCCAGCAGCGAGCGCACGCGCACGTCCAGGCGGCCATCGCTGAACTGACGGGTGGCCTGCTCCAGACGCCCGAGCGGCTGCATCAGATGGCGGTAGAGCACCAGGCAGACGAGCAACATCAGCACCAGCGGCACCACCAGTTGCAGCAGCAGCTTGGCGTAGTGCCAGTTGAGACCGGGGCGCATGCGCTGCGGCAGGATGATCAGAAAATGGGTCCGGCCGTCGGCGAACGGCAGGTCCATGATGGGGTTTTCCTGGAAGTACAGGTGGATCTTCCAGCTCACGTCGCGGCCCAGGCCGAAGCCCTCCTGGAAGCGCTCGGTGAGGACGCTGCCGGCCAGCGGCCGCACGTCGGACTCCACCACCGCCGCCCAGGTCTGCTCCTGCTGCTGCAGGGTGGTGAGCCAGCGTGCCAGGGCTTCATGATCGCCAGCGCGGTACATCGCCTCAGCCTGCTCGCCGTAATGGCGCAGGGTGCGCTGGTGCTCGGCGTCGATGAAGCTCATACGCTCCTCGGTCTGCCAGGCGACGCGGGCGATGATCCAGAACAGCAGCACGCTGCCCAGGCCGATGACCAGGCACAACTTCCAGAACAGGCGCCGGTTCATGTGAAGGCGTAACCGCGACCGTGCAGGGTCTGCAGGCGGTCGGCGCCGAGGCCGGCTTCGGCCAGGCGGCGACGAATGCGGCTGACGTGCATGTCCAGGCTGCGGTCGTACTGGCTGTACTCGCGCTCCAACGCCATGCGGTAGAGGTAGGGCTTGCTCAGTGCCTCGCCACGATGACTGACCAGCAACCAGAGCAGGCGAAACTGCAGCGGCGTCAGCGTCAGGTCGCAGTCACCGACCCGCGCCTGCTGGGCATGGCGGTCCAGCTGCAGTTCGTCGACCTGCAACTGCTGCGCCTGGCCACCACGCGTGCCCTCCTGGGGGCGCGTGCGGCGCAGCACGGCGTCGATGCGCAGTTGCAGTTCGGTGATGTTGAAGGGCTTGGGCAGGTAGTCATCGGCACCGTGGCGCAGGCCGCGAATGCGCTCTTCCTCGGCGCCACAGGCGGTGAGCATGATCACCGGCGTCTGCTGCTGCTCGCGCAGGCGGCGCAGCACGGAAAAGCCGTTGACGTCCGGCAACATCACGTCGAGCAACAGCAGATCCGGCGACTCGCGCAGCGCCGTCTCCAGCCCCGCCTCGCCCAGGTGACAGGCGCTGGTGGCGTAACCCTGACCGCGCAACAGCTCGCCGAGCTGGGCGGCCAGGGTGCGATCATCCTCGACGATCAGGATACGAGCCAGGCTGGCGGTCATGTCGGCTACTCGGGGCAATTAAGGCGAATGATTCTCATATATAAAAACCACTTCGGCAACTTAGTCCCGCACGGCGCAGCCTGCTCGGCTCAATACACGTCGCGGCGATAGCGCCCTTCCTCGACCAAATCCTGTACCACCGCGTCGCCGAGCAGCTCGCGCAACGCCGCATCGACGCCGCCGGCCATGCCCTGCAGGCTGCCGCAGACGTAGATCGCCGCGCCATCAGCCAGCCAGGCATGCAGACGCTCGCTCCGTTCGCGCAGCAGATCCTGCACGTAGCGCTTGTCGGCCTGATCGCGAGAGAACACCAGATCCAGATGCTGCAGCTCACCTGCGGCCAGCGCCGCCTGCAGCTCATCGCCACAGAAGAAGTCGCAGGCGCGGTTGCGCTCGCCGAACAGCAGCCAGTTGCGTGCTTGCCCGGCCAGCGCCCGCGCGCGCAGCAGCGAGCGCAGCCCTGCCAAACCGGTGCCATTGCCGATCAGGATCAGCGGGCGGTCATCGTCCGGCAGGTGGAAGCCGCTGTTGCGCCGCACCCGCGCCAGCAGTTGCCCGGCTACGGGTAGATGCTCGGTCAGCCAGCCGGAACCGAGGCCGAGGCTGCCGTCGGTCTGCACGGCCTGGCGCACGATCAGTTGCAGCACACCATCGGCCGCCACCGACGCGATGGAGTATTCACGCGTGCCCAGCGGCACCAGCGCTTCGACCAGCGCCTGGGCATGCAGGCCGACCAGATGAGCAAAGCTGTCCGGCAACTGGCGCTCGGCCAGAGCCTCGCGCAGGCTCATCGCCTGCCCCTCGAGCGTCACCGATTCGAAGCCGTCGAAACCGGAGTGCTGCAGCCAGGCCAGCACGCGCGCAGAGGCATGGCGTGGATGAATTTCCAGGATGTCGCCGGCCTGCCAGGTGCTCTGCGCCGGTGGCGTCAGGCCGATAAAGAACACCGGCGCGCCCTGGCTGCCAGGGTTGAGCAAGCGCCGCTCGGCCAGCGTCCAGCTCTGCCAGGGCGCCTGTTCGAAGCGAATCGGTGCGGCGCCGGTCAGCTCGCTCAGTTTCTGCTGCCATTGCTGCAGTGCGGCCTGGTCATCACCGTCGACCTCAACGCTATCGAACAGCCGTTGCGCCCCCTGCAAGCCCAGCCAGTCGTTGATACGCCGGGCAAAGCCGCAAAAGTGCTGGTACTGCCGATCCCCCAGCGCCAGCACGGCGTAACTCAGTTGGCCCAGCGGCACGGAGCCGCCAAGCACCTTGCGCTCGAAGCCCTGCGCCGCGTCCGGCGCCTCACCATCACCAAAGGTGCTGACCACGAACAACGCCTTCTGCGTCTGGCGCAGGCTGTCGGCATCGAGGCGCGACAGCGGCTCGACCCGCACCGGGATACCGGCGGCCTGCAACTGCCCGGCGCTCTGCCAGGCCAGTTGCTCGGCAAAACCGCTCTGGCTGGCGAAGCCCACCAGCCAGCCTTCGCCTGAATCATCCGTTTTCAGCGTACCGCGCGCAGCCAGCGCCGCACGCTTCTTGCGTCGGCGATCCAGATACAGCAGACAGCCGGTAATGAAGAACAGTGGCATGGCTCCCGTCGCGATCATCATGAGAATGCGCCCGGGCATACCGAAATACTCGCCGACGTGCAGGGCGTAGACGCTGGCCAGCAGTTGCGCCTTGAAGCTCTTGTCGGCGTAGCGCTCATGCTGGCTGACTTCGCCGCTTTGCGTATCGATCTGAAACTGGTTGATGGCGCGCACATGCCCGGCGCCATCGAGCATGTAGAAGACCGTCGCCGGCTGCCCGGCCACCGGCGGCAGGCGCAAATTCCAGGCGATCAGCTTGGGCCCGGCGGCTTGCTGGATGCTCTGCCATACAGCGTCATAATCAACTTCCGGCGCAGGGCCGCTGGGCGCCTGACGTGCGCCACGACCACGCTCACCGCGCTGCTCGGGCGGGGTATCGGAGAGCATGCGCGTCAGCCCTTCGCGATACCAGTCATAGGACCAGTACAAACCGGTGAGCCCGGCACACAGATAGAACAGCAACGCCCAGGTGCCAGCGACGGCGTGCAGGTCCCAGTTGAAGCTGCGGCCTTTCTTTTTCCAGTCCAGGGTCAGCCAGGTACGCCAACTCAGCGCCTTGCGCGGCCAACGCAGATAGAGGCCGGACAAGCAGAAGAAAATCAGTGCCAAGGTGCTGGCGGCCGTGATCTGCTTGCCCACTTCGCCCATGGACAGGAAGCGGTGCAACATCAACATCAGTTGGAAGAAGTCCTGGCCGATCGGCTTGGCCAGCACCTCGCCGGTGTAGGGGTCAAACACGATGCGCGGCCCGCGCCGCTCACCCGGTGGCGGAGAGAGAAAGGCCATGCCCGGCCCGTCATGCCGACCATCGACCCACAATCCGGTGACACGATCAGCGGTGGCAGCCTCGATCTTCGCAGCCAGTTCGCCAGGCGTGAGATGGCCCTGCGCGCTTGGCTGGATCTGCCAGCGCTCGGCATTGATCGCTCGGGTTATCTCACCCTCGAAACTATAAAGGGCACCGGTGATACCCATGATGGCCAGCACCAGGCCAGCGCTGATGCCAAAAAACCAGTGCAATTGGAAGATAATTTTCTTGAACACGACGGAGCCACCCTTACCCTGACCCACTGCGACGGGCGGCTACTCTATATGGGAATAATTTTCATAACCATTCATTTACGCGATATTTACGCATCTGCGGCACTGCCCGGCAGCATCACCTACCGACCCATCTGAAAACCGATAGCTGCTCTCCGCCAGAGCTCGCAGTTATCGGTATAATCCCGCGTTTTACGGGTGCCAAGGCACCCTCAACGACTCCATCCAGGCACATATTCATGACCACCCAGGCCGCCGAAGTCGCCAAGCGCCGTACCTTCGCCATCATTTCCCACCCGGACGCCGGTAAGACCACCATCACCGAGAAGCTGCTGCTGATGGGCAAGGCCATTGAGGTCGCCGGTACCGTGAAGTCGCGTAAATCCGACCGTCACGCCACCTCCGACTGGATGGAGATGGAGAAGCAGCGCGGCATCTCCATCACCACCTCGGTGATGCAGTTCCCCTACCGCGAGCACATCATCAACCTGCTCGACACCCCCGGCCACGAAGACTTCTCCGAGGACACCTACCGCACCCTGACCGCCGTGGACAGCGCGCTGATGGTGCTCGACGGCGGTAAGGGCGTCGAGCCGCGCACCATCGCCCTGATGGACGTGTGCCGCCTGCGGGATACTCCGATTGTGAGCTTTATCAACAAGCTCGACCGCGACATCCGCGACCCCATCGAACTGCTCGACGAGATCGAGGCGGTGCTGAAGATCAAGGCCGCGCCGATCACCTGGCCGATCGGCTGCTACAAGGACTTCAAAGGCGTCTACCACCTGACCGGCGACTACATCATCGTCTACACCCCGGGCCACGGCCATGAGCGCACCGCAGTAAAAATCATCGAGAAGCTCGACTCGGACGAAGCCCGCGCGCACCTGGGCGACGAGTACGAGCGTTTCGTCGATCAGCTGGAACTGGTGCAAGGCGCCTGCCACCCGTTCGACCAGGACGAGTTCATCAACGGCCAACTGACCCCGGTATTCTTCGGCACCGCGCTGGGCAACTTTGGCGTCGACCATGTGCTCGATGCGGTCGTCGACTGGGCGCCCAAACCGCTGGCCCGCGTGGCCAACGAGCGCAGCGTGGAACCGGAGGAAGAGAAGTTCACCGGCTTCGTGTTCAAGATCCAGGCGAACATGGACCCGAAGCACAGGGACCGCATCGCCTTCATGCGCATCTGCTCGGGCAAGTACACCCAGGGCATGAAGATGCGTCACGCGCGCCTGGGCAAGGACGTGCGCGTCGGCGACGCTCTGACCTTCTTCTCCAGCGAGCGTGAGCACCTGGAAGAAGCCTACGCCGGCGACATCATCGGCCTGCACAACCACGGCACCATCCAGATCGGCGACACCTTCACCGAGGGCGAGAACCTGGGTTTCACCGGCATCCCGCACTTCGCCCCGGAACTGTTCCGCCGCGTGCGCCTGAAAGACCCGCTGAAATCCAAGCAGCTGCGCCAGGGCCTTCAGGAACTGGCCGAAGAAGGCGCCACCCAAGTGTTCTTCCCCGAGCGCAACAACGACATCATCCTCGGCGCGGTCGGTGTGCTGCAGTTCGACGTGGTCGCCAGCCGCCTGAAGGAGGAATACAAGGTCGAGTGCGCCTACGAGGCGATCAACGTCTGGTCGGCGCGCTGGATCGATTGCAGCGACGAGAAGAAGCTCAAGGAATTCAAGGACAAGGCCTACGAGAACCTCGCCGTGGACGGCGGTGGCCACCTCACCTACCTGGCCCCGACCCGCGTCAACCTCAGCCTGATGGAAGAGCGCTGGCCGGAGATCAAGTTCCGCGCGACGCGCGAGCATCACTGACAACGAAACAAGGCCCGCACTGCGGGCCTTGTGCCGTCTACTCATCCTCCTCCAGCGTCCAGGCCACCAGCGAGTCGCCCAGGCGCGTGCCGAACGAGCCGTGGCCGCCGGCCATCACTACCACGTATTGCTTGCCGGTCTTTTCCGAGACGTAGCTGATGGGCGTGGCCTGGCCGCCCGCCGGCAATCTGTCCTTCCACAACTCCTCGCCGGTGCGCATGTCGTAGGCGCGCAGGTAGTAGTCCAGCGTGCCGCTGAGAAAACCCAGGCCACTGGCGGTGATCAGCGGGCCACCGAGGTTGGGCACACCAACGGTCAGGGGAATACCCAGCGGCGCGCTGTCGCGGCTGGTGCCGTTCTTGCGCTGCCAGACCTTGTCCATGCTGCGCAGATCCACCGCCGTGACATAGCCCCATGGCGGCGCCTGGCAAGGCAGCCCCAACGGTGACAGGAAGGGTTCCAGGCTGACCATGTACGGCGCGCCGAGGTTGGGCTGCAGACCGCGTTCGCTGCCGCCAGGGCCTGTCTGTTCGCCGCCCTCCTCACGCTTGACCAGGCGCGAGACGAAAGCCAGGTAGTTGGGCGCGCCGAACAGTATCTGCCGCTGCGGATCGACCGCCAGCGAGGGCCAATTGAACACCCCGACGTTACCCGGATAGATCAGCGAGCCCTGCTCCGACGGCGGGGTGAAATCACCCTCGTAACGCAGGCGGTGGAACTGGATGCGGCAAATCAACTGGTCGAACGGCGTACCACCCCACATGTCGCGCTCGTGCAGTGGCTGCTCGGGGGCATAGCTGAGAGCCGAGGCCGGCTGGGTCGGTGCGGTGAAGTCGCCCGCCACCGTGCCCTGCGGCACTGGATTCTCGCTGACCGGCACGATGGGCTCGCCGCTGCGTCGGTCGAGCACGTAGAGGTCGCCGCGCTTGGTTGCCTGGATGATCGCCGGCACCGGCCCTTCGGGGCCTTCGATATCTACCAGGGTCGGCTGGGACGGCAGGTCGCGGTCCCAGAGGTCATGGTGCACGGTGCGGAACTCCCAGCGTACCCGGCCGGTTTCCAGCTCCAACGCCACCAGCGTCGCGGTGAAGCGCTCGGTCTCGGGGCTGCGCTGCACGCCCCATTGATCGGGCGTCTGGTTGCCGGTGGGGATGTAAACCAGGCCCAGCGCTTCGTCCGCCGTGGCGATGGTCCAGGAGTTCGGCGTGCTGCGCACGTAGATCTCGCCTGCGGGCAAGGGCTCGGTGGCCTCGGGGCGGCCGGGGTCGAAGTTCCACACCAGCTCGCCAGTGCGCACGTCGTAGGCGCGGATCACCCCGCCCGGCGAATCCACCGAGCCGTTGTCGGTCACCGAACCGCCGACTATCACCAGTTTCTCGGTCACCACCGGCGGCGAGGTGGGCAGGTAGACACCCAGCGCGCCGTCGCCCAGGCCCATCTTGAGATCGACCATGCCACCCTCGCCGAAGTCCTCGCAGGGCTTGCCGTCGTGCAGATCGAGTGCGTACAGGGTGGCGTCGTTGGTCGGCAGGAACAAGCGCTGGGTGCAACGCGGCGGTGCCTGCGGCGAAAGCTCGGGGGCCGCGCCGTCTCGCGCGGCGATCAGGGGCCCGGCATAGGCTGCCGCATCGTGATAGGCCAGGCCGCGACAGGTCATGTGCTGGTAGTACTCGGCCTGACGGTTGATGGCCGGGTCGAAGCGCCAGCGTTCCTCGCCAGTATCGGCGTCCACGGCGATGGCGATGCTGTGTGGCGTGCAGATGAACAGGTTGTCACCGACCTTCAGCGGCGTCACCTGGTTGGTAATCTCGCCGGGATCGCCCTCGCCAGGTAGGTCGCCGGTGTGGAATTCCCAGGCCTTCTTCAGCCGTCCGACGTTGGCCGTAGTGATCTGCTCGGCGCTGGCGTAGCGTTCGCCGCGCGACGAGCCGCCATAGGCGGTCCATTCGCTGGCCGAGCGACTGGTGGGCGCCACGGCCGCAGCGGCCATGCGCGGCTCGTCGAAACGGCCGGGCAGGCGATGGTAATCCTGGGTCAGCGAATAAACCGCCATACCCGCGCCCAGCAGCAGGCCGATGCCCAGCACCACGCTGGCGCCGTCACGCCAGGACTGCCCGGGCGCGATATGCCGGTTGATCCAGGGCAGCAGCAGCCACAGGCCGAGCACGCACCACAGGTCGATACGCGGCGCCATCTGCCACCAGTCAAAGCGCACCTCGTAGATCGTCCAGGCCAGGCTCGCCAGCAACACCAGGGCATACAGCCACAGCGCCGCACGCTGGCGGCGCTGAATCAGCACGCCCACCAGCAGCAGGCCGAGGCCGGCCAGCAGGTAGTACCAGGAGCCGCCCAGCCACAGCAGATAGGCGCCGCCAAGCGCCATCAGCGCACCCAGAATGGCTGCCGCCCAGGCCGTCAGCGTGACGCGCAGGGGCTGCGCCGCATCGTTCTTGTTGTCAATCATCCTTCGCTCCCCGAGCCACTACCCCGTCGAGAGCGGGGCCGTGAACTGTGGATACGGGGTGTGGACGAGAGTTCAGGGATTCTGCGCCTGCATGCGCCATCAACCAGGGTGCACACCACGTAGAAGCGATGGTGATGCCCTCCCCTCGCCACCGGCATTGCCTTAGAGTTGCGCGTAATGCCGACCTGCCCTGGAGCCAGCATGTCCCATCCGAACATCGTCATTCTCACCGGCGCCGGTATCTCCGCCGAAAGCGGCATCCGCACCTTCCGCGCCGCCGATGGCCTGTGGGAAGACCACCGCATCGAAGAGGTGGCCACGCCCGAAGGTTTTGCCCGCGACCCGGCGCTGGTGCAGCGCTTCTACGACATGCGCCGCGCCCAGCTACGCGACCCGGCCATCGCCCCCAACGCCGGGCACCTGGCCCTGGCCGAGCTGGAAGCTGGCTGGCAGGGCGAATTCCTGCTGATCACGCAGAACGTCGACAATCTGCACGAGCGCGCCGGCTCCAAGCGCTTGCTGCACATGCACGGCGAACTGCAATCGATGCTGTGCAGCAACAGCCAGCAGCGCTTCCCGCTACTGGACGACATGCCGGTCAGCCAGGCCTGCACCTGCTGCGGCCTGGTCGGTACGCTGCGCCCGGATATCGTCTGGTTCGGCGAGATGCCCTATCACATGGAGCGCATCTACGACGCGCTGGAGCAGTGCGAGCTGTTCGTCAGCATCGGCACTTCGGGTCATGTCTACCCGGCGGCCGGTTTCGTCGAACAGGCGCGAAGGGCCGGCGCGCATACGCTGGAGATCAATCTGGAACCGAGCCAGGGTCATTCGCTGTTCGCCGAGAAACGCTATGGCCCGGCCACCGAGCAACTGCCGCGCTGGGTGGCAGAGCTGCTGGCGAGCTAAGAGCCACGGCCTTGGAGCCAGCTTGCTGGCGATCAGCGTCATGCAGGATCGCCGGCAAGCCGGCTCCTACAAAAGCGCACGCATTACCAAACCGTAGGAGCCCCGCCCCGGGGCGAATACCCGATTCGCCGCGGGGCGCGGCTCCTACAATTTTCCGTCAACCGGCGGCGGCGTCGACAGGCGCCACCGCTTCGGCCGGCACTTCCGGCGCCGGGCTGAACACGCCATTACTCCAGGCGTAGTAGCCCAGGCCCAGCGCCAGCAGCAGCGCCAGTATCCAGGGCCACACCACCGGCTTGTTGGCATAGGGATCGCGCAGCGCACGGTCGCTGCCCTTGGGCAGTACCGCCATCTGCGTGAGCTCGGTGCCGAAGGGAATGCTGATGCGCGCCTGGGCATTCACCGCCCAGCCGTTGCCATCGAGGATCGGCCCCAGGCTGCGTCGACGCAGCTTGAACCAGGCCAGCAGCATCGCCGGCCCGGAGATGGCCAGCAGCACGCAGAGAAACAGCAGCGGGATCTGCCACCAGACCAGCGAAAAAATCCCCGTGACCACCGCCGCCAACGCCGTGCCCAGGGCACCGACCGCCAGGCCGATAGCGGCGAAGATACCGGCGAACTTGGCGATATCGAAGGCTGGGGCCGGCGTGGCCGCCCCGGTTTCGCCGACCTTGGCCGCAGTCTTGTTGACCATGTCTGCATCACGACTGGCCGCCAGCTTCTGCACCTGATCGGACACCAGCTTGGAAACGCGTCGATACGGCGACCAGAACGCCTCGCGAATGCTGATGGCGTGCTGCACCACCTTGACCACGGTGGCATCCCAGTCGTTGCCATCGCGGTCGTAGAACAGACCATGGCGACCGGCCTGCAGATCGCCCTCGCCACCGGCGGTCACCGCCACCACGATGTTCAGTGTTTCCTTGCCGCGCACCGGCTCGCCACGACGAGTACAGGCGCAATAGAGCAAGAAGCAGTCGCTGGCCGTCGCCACCTTGGCGTGGGCCTCGACGTCGCCCACTTCCACCACCAGATCGCAGCTCTTGCCGTCGATATACAGCACGCCGGCCTGGAACACCGCCTTGTCCTGGCGCGCATAGAAGCGCTGGAACGAAACGAAGTTGCGCAGCAGTTCGATCAAGCCGTGACGCAGGCGAATCAGCTTGTCCAGGTCGACCAGGCCGCCGGCCGCCTCGGCCACTGCCTTGTCCTGCTCGACCAGGGCCAGCAGGCGCGCCTCGATGCCCTGCTCCACCAGTTCGAGAATACGAGCGCGCGACAGCACCTCGGCAATCGCCGGCTTGGGCGCCTCGGCCTGCCAGGCCAGGTAGTTGCCGCACAACGCCAGCAGATGCTGCCACTGCTCGCGCGACAGGCTGTCCAGCTCGCCATAGACCGGCACCACCACGCGCTGACAGAAATCGGCGATGGCGCTCTGCCAGGCCGGGTTGAGGCCCTTGTTCAGAGGCAACTGATCGCCTTGCTGCACGGCTGCCAGTGGCAGACCGGCCACCTCGCTGGCATCGGCCAGCGACAGCGAGGCCAGACGCACCAGCTCTTCTTCCTTGGCATTCATCAGCGCCGCAGCGCGCGGATCGAACTCGGCCATGGCCACGCGGGTGAAATAGTCGTCGATCTTCGCTCGCACGGCGCTCAGCGCCTCGACTGCGGCCACGGTGCCCTCGCCGAACACGTCCAGCCCTTGCTCGGCGGCCCGCGCATGCCAGGCATGCATCTGCCGCGCCTGGTCGAAGAAGGCGCTGATCTGCTCGGCACCGATGGCAGCCTCACCGCTGCGGTCGGTCTGCGCGCCCAGGCAGGCAATGATGTCGGCGATGGCGGCCTTCAGTTCGGCAGCGTCAGTAAAGGTCGCCGGTACCAGGCCGTCGCCGTTGGCCTCGTGCGGCGGGAACAGCTGCGCCAGGTTGGCGGTATCGGCCGGCGTCAGGCTGTCGCCATCGGGCCGCCCGAGCAGTCCCAGCAGGCGCTGGGCGGCCAGGCGCAGGCGGGCGCCCTCGGCATCACCCGTGAGCGAAGCCAGCTGCAGCGGCCCCGGCTGGAACAGCACCGCGGGGTCGGCCAGACGCGCCAGGGTCCAGTCCACCACGTCGAGAATTTCCGGGGCGCGGATACGACCGTCCTTGTTCAGGTCGATGTAGTCGAGCATGCGCCGGTCCAGCTCCAGGTTGTGCACCGGGCAGGCCAGGCTGGCCCAGAGTTTCTGGTCCAGGCTGCGCAAGGCGGCGAGGTCGGCCGGGGTTTCCAGCTGTACCTGATCGAAACCGCCGGCGCGGAAGAAGCGCCAGCGGTGCGCGAGAGCTTGAGTCATCTGCAGAAGATCCTTTCTGGGTGAGGGCGGCTGCGCCAAGGGGCAGGCGGATGAACCGCCGCCCCTACTTCCAAGGCGCGCTATTGAGGCCAGTGTAACCGAGCCTCGTCACCCTGCACTCATTGCGCGCTGGCCACCAGCGGCTGGGCTTCGCCCTGCTTGATCAGCGCATAAAGCACGCCGGTGACCAGACTGCCGGCGACTATGGCCAGCAGGTACAGCAGCGCATGGTTGATCGCATTGGGGATCAGCAGCACGAACAGCCCGCCGTGCGGAGCCATCAGCTTGCAGCCAAAATACATCGACAACGCACCGGCCAGCGCCCCGCCGGCGATGCTCGCGGGGATCACCCGCAGCGGATCTTTCGCTGCGAAAGGAATCGCCCCCTCGGAGATGAAGCACAGCCCCAGCACCCCAGCGGCTTTGCCGGCCTGACGCTCGCTATCGGCGAACTTGCGCCGCGCCAGCACAGTGGCGATGGCCATGCCGATAGGCGGCACCATGCCAGCGGCCATGGTCGCCGCCATCGGCGCATAGCTGCTCGAGGCCAGCAGGCCGACGGAGAAAGCATAAGCCGCCTTGTTGATCGGCCCGCCGAGATCGACGCACATCATGCCGCCCAGCAACACGCCGAGCAGGATTGCGTTGGTGCTGCCCATGCCGTCGAGAAAGGTGGTAAGCCCCGCGAGCATACCCGCCACCGGGCTGCCGACCAGGTAGATCATCACCAGGCCGGTGAACAGGCTGGCCAGCAGCGGGATGATCAGAATCGGCTTGAGCGCTTCGACGCTGGCCGGCAGGCGCACCCAATGGGCGATGGCCTTGGCCGAATAGCCGGCAAGGAAACCGGCGATGATGCCGCCGATAAAGCCGGCGCCCAGCGAGCTGGCCAAGAGCCCGCCGATCATCCCCGGTGCCAGGCCCGGACGGTCGGCGATGGAGTAGGCGATATAGCCGGCCAACAAGGGCACCATCAGTTGAAAGGCGCTCTCGCCGCCAATCTTCATCAGCGCGGCGGCCAGAGTGCCCTCCTCCTTGAACGCCTCGATGCCGAAGACGAACGACAGGGCGATCAACAAACCGCCCGCCACCACCATCGGCAGCATGTAGGACACGCCAGTGAGCAGATGCTTGTAGGGGCCGCTCTTTTCGCCACTGCTGGCAACTGCCTTGCCCTCGGCAGGCGCCACTGTCTCAGCCAGTGGCCGCGCCTCGCTCAAGGCCTTTTCCAGGGTCTGTTGTGGCTGCTTCAGTGCCACCCCGGTGCCGCAGCGGTAGACCTTCTTGCCAGCGAAACGGGCGGTGTCCACCTCGATATCGGTGGCCAGCAGCACGGCATCGGCGGCGGCGATGGCAGCCTCGTCGAGCAGGTTGCGCGCACCGACTGAGCCACGGGTTTCCACCTGCAGGTCGATACCCATGCGCTGCGCCGCCTGTTGCAGCGCTTCGGCGGCCATGAAGGTGTGCGCCACGCCGGTCGGGCAGGCGGTGATGGCGACCAGCCGACGACGGCCATTGGCGGCCGGTTCGACGCTTTCAACATAGGGCTGGGCGCGTTGCGCCGCTTCCTGCAGAAAACGCTGCGGGTCGGCCAGCGCTTCGGCCGGCGCGGCCTGAACCAGACGCTTGCCCGCGAAACGCGCCAGCGGCAATTCACCAGTTTTGACCACCAGCACCCAGTCAGCAGCGGCGATCTGCGCCTCGCTCAGCGGCGCGCCGATGGCACGGGTGTCATGCACCTCCACGCAGGTTTGCCAGCCCAGGCGCTCAGCCGCTGCCTGCAACAGGCGCGAACAGAGCACGCTGGTGACCTGGCCGTTGGGGCAGGCAGTGACGATCAACAGATTCATGGTGAAGGCCTCTTATTGTTCTATGGGGTGCAACTGCACAGCCGCCTCGAGACGGGCCAGTTGCTCGCGATCATGGATGCCGAAGCCGATCTGGGTAACCGCTTGCGCCGCCACCGCCGTGGCCAGGCGCAGGGTGCGTTCGGCCGGCCAGCCTGCGAGCAGGCCGTGCAGGCTGGCCGCCAGCAGCGAGTCGCCAGCGCCCACCGTGCTGACCACCTCGACACGCGGCGGTGTGGCGCGCAGGGCGACCTTCGGCCCATGCCAGTCGACCCCCTCGGCGCCACGCGACAGCAGCACATGCTCGATGCCCTGCGCACGCAGACGCTGCACGGCAGTCGGCAGATCGCTGCCACAGACCTCGGCCAGTTCTTCTTCATTGGGTTTGATCAGCCAGGGGGCGACGCCCAGGGCCGCCTGCAACGCGGCACCGCTGCTGTCCACCGCCAGCGGCACACCACTGGCCTTGATCCGCCGCAGCAGGCCGGCGAACCACTGCGCGGTGACACCACGCGGCAGGCTGCCGGCTACCACCACGGCGTCATGCCCGGCAAGCAGCGGCTGCAGTTCGTCTTCCAGGCGTTGCAGATGCTCGGCCTCGACCTGCGGGCCAGGGCCATTGAGGTCGGTGATGCAGCCATCGGCCTCGGCCAGCTTGATATTGCTGCGCGTCTCGCCCGGCACGCGGATGAACAGATCATGAAAGCCGCGCTTGTGCATCAGACTCTCGAACGGCGCGGCATTGGCGCGACCGAGAAAACCGGCAACGCTCAGGCTGTGGCCAAGGTCGGCTAGCACCTGGGCGACGTTCAGCCCCTTGCCGGCGGCGTGGCTGCGCAGTTCGTGGCAGCGGTTGACCGCGCCGGGCTGCAGGCGGTCGAGACGCAGAGTCAGGTCCAGCGCCGGGTTCAGGGTCAGGGTCAGGATTCGCGCCATCAGTGCATCTCCGCCACCAGCGCGCGCACGGCGCTGGCACTGTCCAGGGTCAGGGCGCGGTCGGCCAGGGTGCGTGCCTGGCGGCTGTCCAGCTCACGCACGCGCGCCTTGACCAGGGCCATCGAACGCGGCGTCACGCTCAGCTCGTCCACCCCCAGGCCAACCAGCAAGGGTACAGCCAGGCGATCGCTGGCCAGCTCACCACAAACGCCCACCCACTTGCCCTGGGCGTGGGCGGCGGTCACGGTCATGTCGATCAGGCGCAGCACCGCCGGGTGCAGACCATCGGCCTGCGCCGACAGCAGCGGATGACCACGGTCGATGGCCAGGCAATACTGGGTCAGGTCATTGGTGCCGATGCTGAAGAAATCCACCTCGCGCGCCAGCACCGGCGCCAGCAGCGCTGCCGAGGGCACTTCGATCATGATGCCGACCTGCAGATCGCTGACAGCGATCTCCTCACGCAGGCGCTGCACCATGTCACGCGCCGCACGCCACTCTTCCACCGAGCCGACCATGGGGAACATGATGCGCAGCGGCCGGCCATCGGCCGAGGCGAGCAAGGCGCGCAACTGAGTTTCCAGAATCTCCGGGCGCTGCAGGCTCAGGCGAATGCCGCGCACACCAAGGAAGGGGTTTTCCTCGGCGGGCATCGGCCAGTACGGCAGCGGCTTGTCGCCGCCGACATCCAGGGTCCGTACCACCAACGGGCGCCCATCCAGCGCATCGAGTACGCGCCGGTACTCACGCTCCTGTGCGGCTTGATCCGGCGCCTGGGCATGCTCCATGAACACCAGCTCAGTGCGCAGCAGGCCCACCGCTTCCGCGCCCAGCTCCACCGCCTCGGCGGTTTCGCCACTGGCGCCGATATTGGCCGCCACTTCCACACGCACACCATCGCGGGTCTGCGCCACCTCAAAGCGCGCGGCATGCGCCAGTTCGCGGCGCTGCTGGGCCGTCTCACGCTCCTGCAGCGCCTGATCGCGCTCGGCGGCATCCGGGGCGATACGCAGCAGGCCACTGTCGCCGTCGAGCAGCAGCGGCGTGCCCTGCGCCAACGCCAGCACGCCATCACCCGCGCCGACCACGGCGGGAATCCCCAGGGCGCGGGCGATGATCGCGCTGTGTGCCGTTGCACCACCACGGGCGGTCAGGATGCCCGCCACACGCTGACGGTCGAGGCCGGCGACGTCCGACGGCACCACTTCGGCCATCACCAGAATGTAGGGCTCGTTCGGCTCGCTGGGCAGCTCGACACCACACAGATGCGCCAGCACGCGGTTGCCGATATCGCGCAGGTCCGCCGCGCGCTCGGCCAGCAACGGGTCGTGCAATGCTTCCTGGCGCTTGGCCGCCGCCTCGACCTCGACCCGCCAGGCCGCCTCGGCGCTCGCCCCTTTGGCCAGGCGCGCGTCGACATCCTCGCGCAGCGCGGGGTCATCGAGCATGGCCAGATGGGCACTGAATATCTCGCGGATGCTTGCCATACCGGCACCATCGACCAGGCGCTGGATCTGCGCCGCCACTGCCGTCAGGGCCGATTCCAGACGCGCCCGCTCCTGCTCGACGCCCTGACCTTGCTCGACGAAATCAAACACTGGCGGCGTGCGCACCAGCGCCGGGCCGATGGCGATACCCGGCGAAGCACCGACCGCCAGCAAGCGACTCCCAGCAACCGGTGCGACCACCTCGACCGGTTCCAGCTGCGCCGCCACCTCCGGCAACGCCTCGCTCAGCGGCTCGACCGTTTCGCCCAGGCCGCTTTCCAGGGCAGCACGAATGGCCGGCAGGGCGCTGTCGGCAATCGCCGGTTCGGCGCTGAATTCAAGCATCTGCCCGCGTCGCGCACCCAGTGCCAACAAGCGGCTGAGGCTCTTGGCCGATACGCCGGCGCCGCTGTCGCCCAGTAGGCGCACGCGGATCTCACCAGCGAAACCCTGGGCCAGCTCGCTCAGCGCCTTGGCCGGTCGCGCGTGCAAACCATGGGCATTGAGCAGCGGCACGCTGAGGCTGGGCCAGTCTGGCGGAACCTCGCCGCCCAGCGCTTCGATCACCTGACGGCTATCGCTAGCTTCACTGAACGCCGCCGCGCGACCACCGATCAGCACATCGCACAATCGTTCCAGCGCCTGGCGATGCGCCTCGCCCTGGCTGGCCAGGCAAAACAGGCCGCGTAGCGCCCCTCCACGAAAACTCAGCGGCTGCGCCGGCGTGACGAAAGCCAGACCAGGCCGCTCGACGCTGGCCTCGCTGTGCAGCCACCACAGGCCATCGCCCAGCGGCAGCGGCTCGCCGCGCGCCAGCCCGAGGGCGAATCCACTGCGTGCACAGCCGGCCTGCGCAACAGGCGCGCGCCCTGCCAGAGCAATTCATCGAAATCTTCGGCGGGCTGCGCCAGCGCCACCAGTTGGCCGTCCAGTGCCAGCGCCTGCGGCGCGCCCTGCAGCAACTCGAGTATCTGCGCCGGCTCGCGGGCCTCGCGCAGCGCCTGGCTCAGATCGCCTTCGCCGAGGGCGCGGGTCAGCAGTTGCAACAGATGCAGGTGCTCATCGGATTGGGCAGCGATGGCAATGGCCAGGTAGACCTGCTGACCATTGCCCCAGTCCACCCCGGCCGGAAACTGGATCAGGCTGACGCCGGTGCGCAGCACCTGATCGCGGGTCTGCGGCGTGCCATGGGGAATGGCGATACCTTGACCGAGAAAAGTCGAGCCTTGGGCTTCACGCGCCTGCAGGCCTTCGAGGTAAGCCGGATTGGCCAGGCCGGCATTGGCCAGCGCATCGCCGAGCATGGCCAGGGCTTCGCCCTTGTTCGCCGCCGCCCGGCCCATCTGGATTTGGCTGGCATCAAGTTCGAGCATGAGGGTGCCTCCGGCATAAGATTCTTGTTGTTGGCTAAGCGGGTTTCCAGCAACGGCAGCGCTCGGCCACGCGACGTCGCAGATGCTCTCTAGACTAGCTGATGAAACGCCTTGCTGAAACGATTCATCAGACACTGGCACCTTATCCGATAATGGGTAATCCTTGAAGCCCGGCCGTCGCAGCGACGGTGTAGACTCGCCACGCTCGCACGCCCGAAATCTCATCTCTGCATGGTGCGCCCGTGAAACTCAGCGACATAGCCCGTCTGGCCAAGGTCTCGGTGACCACCGCCAGCTATGTGATCAACGATCAGGCCGAACGTCGGCGGATCAGTCCTGCGACCGTGGCCCGCGTGCTGGCGGTGGTCGAGGAGCATGGCTATCGCCCGGATCAGCAGGCCGCCAGCCTGCGCCGAGGGCAAAGTCGTTGCCTGGGGTTCATCCTGCCGGATCTGGAAAACCCCAGTTATGCGCGGCTGGCCAAGCTGCTCGAACAGAAGGCCCGCGCCGCCGGCTATCAGTTGCTGATCGCCAGCTCCGACGATGACCCGGGCAGCGAGCGGCAGTTGCTCGATCTGTTCCGTTCGCGCCGCTGCGAAGCGCTGATCGTCGCCAGTTGCCTACCGCAGAACGATCCGCTGTATCCCGCCATCGTCGCCTCCGGGCTGCCGGTCGTGGCGGTGGACCGGGCGCTGTCGCCTGCGCATATCCGTTCGGTGGTCAGCGATGACGAGCAAGCCGGACGCACCCTGACCGATAGCCTGCTGACGCCCAAACCCCGCCATATCGCCTTGCTCGGTGCGCGTGCGGAGCTGCTCATCAGCCAGGCCCGTGAGCGCGGCTTCCGTACGGCGCTGGCCGGCTTCGACGGACGTATCAGCGTCTATCACGGCGAACTGTTCAGCCGCGCCTGCGGCTACCGGCAGATGCAGACCCTACTGGAGGAGGTCGGCCCGCCGGATGCCTTGCTGACCACCGCCTATGTGCTGCTCGAAGGGGTGTTCGATGCGTTGCGCGAACAGGGTAGCGAGCAGTGGCCAGCAGTGCGCCTAGCCACTTTCGGCGATACCCAGTTGCTGGATTTTCTGCCGCTGCGGGTCAATTCCATGAGCCAGCAGCACGAACGCATCGCCGAACGGGTGCTGGCCTGGACACTGCGGGCGGTGGAACAGAACGACTATCAGCCTGGAATCGAGGCCATCGGCCGCAGCTTCAAGGCGCGCACCTGAGGGCCGCGCCGTCGGCGCTCACCACTAACCGCCCTGAATTTTCTGTAGCAGCGGCTCGCACTGACTCGGTTCGTCACCCGCGCTGGGCGCCACCAGCGCCAGCAGCCCAGCCGCCGGAGCCACCGCAACGCCCAGCGCTACCAGGCCAACACCACGCAGCGCCAGCGGCGTGGCCTGCACTCCCGGCGCGGGCTCCTTGAATGTGCCGCGCACATAAAGCGGTTAGCGCAGGGAAAAGATACGAAAGCCCTTGGTCGACGGCGTAATGGTGAAGTCGAGTCGCTCACTGGCAAAGTTGGCGCTGCCATCGACCTTGATCACCGCATTGTCGGTATCGATGACGAACAGCCGCGTGCTCATCAGCCCCTGCTTGATGCCAAGATCCGCTGCCGCGCAGTGGATCTTCACATCCTCGTCGCCGAACAGCCTGCCCACCAGGTAATTGCCAACGTTCAGCCCGGCGATTTCCATCAACCCGCGACTGACCGCGCCGTCGTTGATCAGCATCTTCAGCTCGCCATTGGCGCCACCCAGCAGGGCCGCCACCGAGTTGCCGCTGCCACTGAGACTGGCGTCGCCGTTGAGCGCACCGAGGCTGGTCTGCATCGGCGCGAAGGTAGGAAACAGCTGCTTGAGCCTGAGCTCACGCGCCCGCAGGCGCAGGTGCCCCTGCATTGGCGTGAGCGCACCGTTGAGGCGGATCTGCGCATCCAGCGTGCCGCCGGCCATGCCGAAGCGCAGCGGTTCCAGACTGAGCTGGCCGTCATTGAGCAGCACATGGGTATGGAGTTCCTTGATGGGCAACTGCTCGCTGTGCACGATGCGCTTGCCGATGAAACGCACGTCGGCATCCATCGCGCGCCAACGATCTGTACGAAACTCCGCGACGGGCAGCACCTTGTTCGTCGGCTGACGATCCTGCTCCCCACGCTTGCGCTTGTCGGCGGCGGAGTCGGCGCCGATCAGCGGCGCCAGGTCGCTGAACAGCAGTTGGTTGGAGGTCAGCTGGCCGGACAGCTTGGGCCGCGGCTGACGGGCAACGAAGGTCAGGTCGCCGCGGATATCGCTGGCGCCGATCTGGCCGTTGAAACCGAGATAGCGAAAGATCGCCCCGTCGGCATCCTGCAGATCGGCTTGCAGATGACCATCGGTGCTATAGGACGGGGTATCCGGCAGCGTCACCCCGGTCAGCGGATACAGATGACCGAGGCTGGCGCCAGACAAACGCAAACGCAGATCCAGAGCGCCCAGGTTCTGCGGATCGGTCAGGCTGCCCGCCAACACGATGCGGGTCGAACCAATGCGCAGGTCGCCCTGTAGCGGGAAAGGTTGCGACGCATCATGCAACGCCAGCAGGCCACCGACCTTACCGTTACCGGTCAACGGCTGGCCGCGGAAGCTGCCCTTTGTCTGCCAGGAGAAAGCGTAATCCTGAGCGCTGGCATTGCTCTGGGCCAGGCGCTCGGCCGCGCCCTTGCCGACGATATCGGCGAATGGAATCGGCTCGCCCAGCGGCTGGATAACCGCCTCCAGGCGGGTATTGCTGGCCTTGTCATCCAGCTTCACCTGCCCCTTGTCGAAACCGATGGTGCCGATATCCAGCGTCCAGGGGCTGGGCTGATCGGTATCGTCCGCCGGCTCCTTGCCCAGGTCGAACGTCCAGTTCGCCCGGCCATCGGCCAGACGCTGCAGATCGACAATCGGCGCACCAAGCTCGATGCTCGAGATGCTCACCGTCTTCCACAAAAGCGGCAGCGGAGACAGGCGTAAACGCACGCTGTCGAGACTGACGAAGGTATCGCCCTGCGCCCAGTCCGGGTTGCCCAGGCGCAACTGCTCGGCAGCAAAATGGGGCCAGGGTAGCCAGGCACTCAAACCCTGCTGGCCGGCTTCACGCTGCCAGACCACGCGCAGATCGCCCTCGATAGCGAATGGCCGATTCAGGGCCGCAGAAACCTGTTCATTGATCAGCGGCCGCGCCCGGCTCCAGTCGAACAGCACCAGAAACAGCATCAACGCCGCCAGCAACAACAGGAAAACGGCGACCAATGCGCCTATAAACTTGCGTACTTGGCGCACCCAGCGACCTCCTTACTTCACTGCCCGAGTGAAACATATCCATACGACTGAAAAGATTAGCCAATGCTCCCTTGCCCTGGCGGCAAAGGGGAAAATAGCCGATTCTGAATACCCGCTCGTGAGCCGACCGATGCGCCTGATCGACACCCACACCCACCTCGACTTCCCCGACTTCGACGCCGATCGCGACGAAGTGCTCGCGCGCAGCCGCGCGCTGGGCGTGCAGCGTATGGTGGTGCTGGGCGTCTACCAGGCCAACTGGCAGCGTCTGTGGCAGTTGATCGAAGCCAACGAAAACCTGCATGCCGCGTTCGGCCTGCATCCGGTCTACCTGGAAGAGCATCACCCGCAGCATCTCGATGAACTGCGCGACTGGCTGGGCAAATTGGCCGGGCACCGCAAGCTGTGCGCCGTCGGTGAGTTCGGTCTGGATTATTACCTGGAACACCTGGATCGGCAGCGCCAGCAGGCGCTGTTCGAAGCGCAGCTTGAGCTGGCGGACGAGTTCGAGCTGCCAGTGCTGCTGCACGTGCGCCGTGCCCATGCCGCGACGATCGCCACGCTCAAGCGTTTTCGCCTGGCACGCGGCGGCATCATCCACGCCTTCGCCGGTAGCTATGAGGAAGCTCGCGAGTATATCAAGCTGGGCTTTCGCCTCGGTCTCGGCGGCGCCGCCACCTGGCCGCAGGCCAATCGCCTGCGCAAGGTGGTGGCGCAGCTGCCGTTGGAGGCCATCGTGCTGGAAACCGACTCGCCGGACATGGCCCCGGCCATGCACCCGAACCAGCGCAACAGCCCGGAGTACCTGGCTGAAATCTGTGCCGAACTGGCAGCACTGCGTGGCGTTACGGCCGAAGAACTGGCAGCGGCCAGCAGCCGTAATGCGGATGAGTTGTTCCGCTGGGCATAGGCCGCAGTTGGCCAGGCAAATCGCCCGACACTGCCGTCCGTAGGAGCCCCGCCCCGGGGCGAATGTTTCCAGACCGCGTCGCCTAAATTCGCGGCGAGGCGCCGCTCCTACAGCGTCAGCGTAACGTCCATCGGAATGCTGTGGGAGGGGCTTTAGCCGCGACTACTACAAAAGCATCGCCGCCGAAGCGCATCCCACGCAGCGATCAGACCCGAAACGCGCCGATCAACTGCTTGAGACGCGATACCAGCTCGCTCAACTCACGGCTGGCCTGCTCGGTCTGACTGGCACCGGCAGCAGTACGCTCACCGGCATGGTTGATCTCGACGATGTTCTGGTCGATATCGTGTGCCACCGCCGTCTGCTGCTCAGCCGCCGCGGCGATCTGCTGGTTCTGATCGACGATCATGCCCACCGCGCCGAGGATGTTCTCCAACGCCTGTTGCACCTTGGCCGACTGGCTGACCGTGCCATCTGCCATCTGGTGACTGGCATTCATCGCCTTCACAGCAGCCCCCACACCGCCCTGCAGTTTGGCGATCATCGCTTCGATCTCTTCGGTGGACTGCTGGGTACGTTTGGCCAGGTTGCGCACCTCATCGGCCACCACGGCAAAACCGCGGCCCTGTTCACCGGCCCGCGCCGCCTCGATGGCGGCATTGAGCGCCAGCAGGTTGGTCTGCTCGGCGATGCCCTTGATCACATCGAGCACCTGGCTGATCGCCGTACTATCGCTGGCCAGTTGGTTGATCACCGTCACCGACTGGTCAATTTCACCTGCAAGACGCTGGATCGCACCGACCTGCTGCTCAACCAACGCGCGGCCACTGACCGTTTCCTGATTCACGCTCTGCGCGCTACCCACCGCTGCGGCGGCGCTGCGCGCCACCTCCTGGGCAGTGGCGGACATCTGGTTCATCGCCGTGGCCACCTGCTCGATCTGCGCACGCTGGCCGGCCACCGCCTGGTTGCTCTCGCCTGAAACCAACTCGACGCGATCCGCCTGGCCACCGACCTCGCCCACCGTGTGCCCGACGCGCTCGATCAGGTCATGGATGCGCATCACGGTCTGGTTGAACACCTGCCCCAACTCGCCCAGCTCATCACGGCTTTGCGCCTGGAAGTTGGCCGTCATATCGCCCGCGGCAACCCTGTCCATCACCCGGCCCAGGTTTTTCAGGGTCGAGCGGGTGGAAACGTAGAAACCGCTGTAGAGGTAGACGATCAGCAGGAACACCACCACCAGCGCCACCACCAGCAACACCATCTGCGCACGGTTCTCGGTCAGCCGCTCGCTCAACTGGCTGTCGAGAAAGGCCAGCAGACCGTCGTTGAACGCATAGGTCTTGGCCATTTGCTGGCTGATCTGGTCGTAGAACTGCGTCCAGGGCGTATCCAGGCTGTCGGCGATGATCACCTGATCCTCGAACAGCACGCCGCTGTCCTTCAGGCTCTGGCGGCTCGCCTCAGCCAGACTGCCCAGTCCGTTCTGCGCCGCAACGTTTCCGGCCAGGGCCTCCTGCAAGTTCAGGCCGTACTCGGCCTGCAACTTCTCCAGCCGCAACAGCAGGTCGTCGAACTGGGTACTGGCTGCGGAATTGAGAAAGCCCTGGCCCAGGGAATAGGCGCCAATGGCGCGGCCCTGACTGAGCACATCGGTGATCTGCGGAGTGACGTTGCTGATCAGCTCGGTGATCTGCCGCACCTGGCGCTGCGGGTCCTGACTCAGCCCTGCCTGACTGGCCACCAGCTTGATGAAGACCTGGGAGGAGCCCAGCAGTTTCTCGACGATTACCGTCTTGCTCTGCAGCGAAGTCTCGGCCTCTGCGCTTTTCAGTTCGGCCAGCAGTTCGTCGCGCTTGGCGACGAACTCTGCCGCCTGCTCAGCATCGCTGGTCACCGGCTGAAGCCGTTGCAGCCCGGCACTGAGCGACTGTTCCAACTGGTCGATACGCCCTTCCAGATCGCCTGCCTGACCGGACTGGCCGATCATCGCGTTGATCTGCACCAGGTCGTTGAGGCTCTCCAGATCGCGGCGCAGCTGCAAGCTGTTGCCGAGTAGTTCGAGGCTCTCCAGGGCAGTCTGGGTGCCGACGAACTGGCGATAGGAGTCGCGCACCAGATAGAAATTGGTGACGAGCATGGGCAGGAAGAATAAAACGCTGATCAGGCTGAACTTCATGCCGAAGCTGAGGCGATTCATCAGCGCGATGGCCGGATACAACACGGTCTTCACTAGACGTCTCCAGTTGCCATTATTGTTATAGGTGTTGCTGGGGCGGCCGCTGAGCCTCTCACGGGCTGATGACAGCGTCCTGCATCGCCCGACCTGTGGCGCACAGATCGAGGCGGCGAATACAGACAAATAAATGTGACGAAGATCACCAAACAGGGTCGCCCACCGCCCTCTTATACCCCTTATCGACACGGCTCTCTGTAACTTAAAGTTAAACACGAGCAGCAAGGCTTCAGCCTGCACGCTGGAGGAGCACTGACTCGAGGAAATGCTGTGCTTCCCATGCGGCGTCTACAAATCGTCGGAGTCTGACGATACAACTCGGTGCGGGTTTCACCCGCACTACTAGAGAGCGGCCTGGGTCCGAAGGAAAGCGCTAGATAAACAGCACCCACACCGCATAACCGGCGTACCAGACCACCGCAGCACGAATCAGCAGCTGCCACAGCTGATCCAGGGTATCGACGCCCTCCTCGCCCATCACCGGCGGCGGCATCTCACCCGCCGCACGCCCGGCCTTGATCACCAGTTGCGCAGCTGAAATGTCCCAGCTCAGCAGCTCATGCAGCAAGGCGCGGCTGACGGCGACGAAGTTGCCGACCAACGCGAAACTCGAAGCCAGCACCCGCGCCGGCAGCCAATCGAAGGCATGCCGCAGTTGCACGGCACGTTCACGCAGGGCCGGCTGCTGCGCATGCTCGGCACTCAAGGCCAACAGGCGATAAGCCAGCGCCGCCATGGGGCCCAGTAGCAGATACCAGAAGATCACCGCGAAGAAGCTTTGATAAGCCTGCCACAGCAGATGCCCCTGAACCTGTTGCAGCAGTTCAGTGCCCTCTTCCGGCTGCAGTGCCAGATCACGCTCGGCAACGTGGTAAGCCGCCTGACCGTCACCACGCCGCCAGGCGTCACGAAACGGCCCCAACGCCGCGAGCAGATCACCACGCCCCAGACTGTAGATCAGCACCAGCAAATGCACCGGCAACGCTAACCAGCCGTACGCCAGCGACTTGAGAATCAGCAACACCAGGCCCAGCGCCAACACCGGCAACAGCACCAGAATGGCCAGGCACAGCCACGGGGCCTGCTGCAGCCCACCTTGTTGCAGGCGCTGCAGTTGCGCCAACCATGGGCCGTCCTGCTGGATGCGCAGACGCCAGGCGGAAAATTTCTCGACCCACAGCACCAGCAGAATCACCAGAAAACTCATTGCTACCTCTCCTTCAATTCGGCGTGCAGACGCGACCAGTCGAACGCTGCCCCCGGGTCGGTCTTGCGCCCAGGCGCGATATCGCTGTGGCCACGGATACGCTGTGTGGACAACGCCGGGTAGGCGTCCAGCAACTGCCGCGTCAGCTCGGCCAACCTGGCGTACTGAGCATCGGTATAGGGCAGATCATCTGTCCCTTCCAGCTCAACTCCTAGCGAAAAATCATTGCAGTTGTCGCGCCCCTCGAACCAGGAAACCCCGGCGTGCCAGGCACGATCCAGGCAAGAGACGAACTGCGTCAGCCCGCCATCACGCTCGATGAAGAAGTGCGCGGAAACCTGCAGGGATGAGATCTCGGCGAAGAAAGGATGTTCGTGCGTGGGCAAGCGGTTCTGAAAGAACGCCTGCACCTTGCCGGTACCGAACTGCCCAGGTGGAAGGCTGATGTTGTGCACCACCAGCAGGGAGATTTCGCCAGCGGGGCGAGCATTGAAGTTGGGCGAGGGGCAGTGAGGGATGCCCTGAAACCAGCCAGTTGAGGGGTCGAGCTGCATGTGGCACTCCTGAACGTGCCACCACTCTAGAGCAGCCAACCCGGACGGCCAAGAGCGAGACAGCAACAGGATGTGCAAAGGCGGGAAATATCGAAGGAAACTCAGAAAACCCGTTTATCGTCACTCCCGCGAAGGCGGGAGCCCAGGAGAGCCGCAGGTTCTGGATTATTCCCCAGCCAGCGCAAGCGCTGTTCAGCGATAAAGCTGCTGTCGCAGGCATTTTCACAACACCCCGAGGATCACGCTCTGTAGGAGCCGCGCCTCGCGGCGAATAGATATCGAGTACGCCGCACGATCAAAAAGCTTCGCCACGGGGCGGGGCTCCTACAGCCCAAGCCGCTGCCAGGAGCGGAGCGCTCCCAGGCAAGGAATCAGCTGTGCTTGAGCTTGCGCAGATTGCCGATGACCGACTCCAGGGCGCGGTCGAACAGCAGCGCATCGTCAAGCAGGCGCACAGCGTTGCGGCGGAACTCCACCGCCAGCGCGTTACGCGTCTTCTCCAGCACCTTCATGCCGGTGCGATTGACGAACACGTACTTGCCAGTGGGTTTGATGATGGCCGCCAGCTTGCAGCGCAGCTTGTGCTCTTCATCTTCCTGGATTTCCACCCAGCTACCCACACGCAGGCTGTCTACCTGCAGCAGCGCCTCGTCATCGTCCGGGAGCACCACGTCAGGCTCCTGCGGACGGGTCTGCCCCGGCGCGAGCAGAATGATCTCTTCGACCACCTCGATCATCGCCGGAGCGTCCTCGACCTCTTCGGCCGCCGGCAGCTCCAACAGTGGCAGCTCGATGCCGGCTTCGCTCAGCTCGGTGTGCGCGGCATCCTCGGCAACGGCCGTCTCGGCTTCAGGGGCAGTGCGCTTGAAACGCTGGAAGGCCTGCACATGCAGCACTTCCAATTGGCTGAAGAATTCGCTGGTAGAGAACGGATCAAACGCCGCACTGGCCATGCCTTCGCGCAACGCCTTGAGCAAGCCGGGCACCAGCTCCAGCAAACGCAGACGCGCCTCTGGATCTTCGTGCGGGGCGACGCTCCAAACCAGCTCGTCCATGGTCTGCAGCGCAGCATGCCATTCGTCCGACTCCACGCCATGCTTGAGGCAGGTCAGCATCAGCACCTTGCTCCAGGCTTCCTGCAGCAAACGCACCACCACTTCCGGCAACGTCTTGCCCAGCAGCCGCTCGTTCAGTGCATGTTCGACCTGGCGGCGAGCCAGCTCAGCCTTGGCGCTGCCTTCCTCGGCGTCGCGGGTACGCTGCTCCAGCAGCTCACTACGACGACGCTCATCGCCCGTGAATGCCATGAACTCGGCCAGCAGTTCGGAGAAAATCGCCGGATCATCGACGAAATCGTTCAGCAGACGCTGAACCACCTGTTCGATCTTCTGATAGAGGCTGTCACGCTGCGCATCGTCCTGATCGACCCAACCCAGCGCAGCAGAGGCGATTTCGTTGAGCAAGCGGCGCGCCGGATGGCTGCCACGGCTGAAGAAGGTCTTGTCCAGCACCGCGACCTTGAGCATCGGGATCTGCAGACGGCCAATCAGTGCCTTGAGTGAATCCGGCAAGGTGCGGTCATCGAGAATGAACTCGAACAGCATCGACACCAGATTGATCACATCCTCATCGACCTCGCCAACCACTCGCGCCTTGCCACTCTTGGCGCTGGCACGCTCGAGCAAGCGTTCGAGCTGGTCGCGAAGATCGAAATCCTCGACATTGAGCTGCGCCGGGGCACGCTGCTGCATGTGCGATAACAAGCGCATCAGGTCATTGCTGGTGATCGGCATTGCATCGACTGCCTGAGCCCGACGCGGCATCGCCGTGCCGCGCACTTGCGAGAGCAGGTCCTGCAGCGCACCGAAGACTTCCTGTACGCCTTGGTCAGCGCCTTCGAGCAAGGGCATGCCTTCCTCGCCGGACGACTGGACATAAGTGGAAGCTGCCGGGCGCTGTTGACGGCGCGGCGGCGCGGACTTCAGTTCAGGCAACACGCCCGCGCTGACCAACGCCTGATTGGCCTCGGCATAAAGCATGTCGCAGCTGCCGAGCAGGTACTTTTCGAACAGCTTGAGGATGATCAGCTTGACCTTGATCTCCACACCCAGGCTACTGCAGGCGTCGAGGAAGTATTCGCTGAGCAGGGTCGGACCGAGCGGGTTGCTCTTGTCATCGAGTTTTTTGCTGATCACCGCGTTGAGGCGCGTGGTGAGATGGCCCAACGCCACAGCATCACGGCTCATCACCTTGGCCACCATGGCGTCCAGCGCCACGGTTTCTTCCAGCTCGTCGTTCTGTACCAGGCTCAGGCTGTCGAACGAGACCGCATCCAACGCTGGCTGAGGCTTGCCGATTTCATACTGGTTGAGATTGGCGAAGGACTCGAACACCTTCTGCAGAAAGCCGCGCTCGATGTTCTTGCGCTTCAGGCGCAGGTCGCGCATGGCCTCGAAGAAGGCATTCTGCTCGGCATTGCTGGTCGCCCGATCAGCCATCTCGAAGAGGGTATCGTCGGCATTGTCGAACAGGCTCTGCAGGTTCTGCTTGAGCTGTTGCGCGGCTTTGTCACGCACCTGAATCAGCGCCACGGGCAGTCTTCCTACCGGCGAAGTTGGCGATTGCTCTGCGGTGGCCTTGTTCAGGTGCACCACGTTCGCGTCGGTCTTCATTCTAGTCTCCCGCAGACTGCTCGAACCCGAGCTTCCTGGTCTGCACAGCGTCAACCGAGCGTCGTCCGTAACGTCAAAGGCCTGGCGTCAATAATGGAAAAAGTAAAGGCATTATAGGGAGGCTACGCGCCATACCAAGCCAATTTTTCACGCAGACATGATGCAGGTCACAGATAGCACACAGCCATTTCCAGACGGTCGTTTACGCACGACCGACGCAGCGCAACTACAGCGTATAGCTACCCAGCCCGGAGCGCTGCACCGGCGGTCGGCCCAGGCTCACAAGGTAAGAGTCGCACTGCGCGGCAAAGTGCATGGTTTCTTTCGCACACAGGCCATAGACGCAACCCTTATCGGCCATTGCCCTCCCCCTGCCTGCCTCTATAATCGCCGCTCGCCTATTCTGGAGCTGATCATGCCCAACCTGACCCTCGCCGACCTCAGCAGCGAAATCGAAGCCAACGCCCGTCGCGCCCTGGCCGAAGACATCGGCAGCGGCGACATCACGGCCGAGCTGATTCCAGCCGAGCGCCTGGCCAGCGCCCGCGTGATCACGCGTGAAGAGGCCGTGATTTGCGGCACCGCGTGGGTCGATGCGGTATTTCGTCAGCTCGACCCGCGCGTCGCGGTGCACTGGCAAGTGCAGGATGGCGACAAGGTCAGCGCCGACCAGACCCTGTTCCGCCTCGAAGGCCCGGCACGCGCCCTGCTCAGCGGCGAGCGCAGCGCCCTGAACTTCCTGCAGACCCTGTCTGCCGTCGCCACCCGCTGCCGCCACTATGCCGACCTGGTAGAAGGCACCCAGGTAAAACTGCTGGACACCCGCAAAACCCTACCGGGCCTGCGCCTGGCGCAGAAATACGCAGTGACCTGCGGTGGCTGCCATAACCACCGCATCGGCCTGTACGACGCCTTCCTTATAAAGGAAAACCACATCGCCGCCTGCGGCGGCATCGCCCAGGCAGTTTCCGCCGCCCAGCAGATCGCCCCCGGCAAGCCGGTGGAGGTGGAAGTGGAAAGCCTGGAAGAACTGCGCGAAGCGCTGGATGCAGGGGCAGATATCGTCATGCTCGACGAACTGTCGCTGGAAGACATGCGCGAAGCGGTCAGACTCACCGCCGGCCGCGCCAAACTAGAAGCCTCGGGCGGGATCAATGACAGCACTTTGCGCGTGATCGCCGAGACCGGTGTGGACTACATCTCGCTAGGGACGCTGACCAAGGATGTGAAGGCGGTGGACTTGTCGATGAGGTTGGCACTGTAAAACCACAGAATCAAATTCGCACCTTTAGGGAAAGTTTTCAGACTTTCCCTAGGCGTTACCCTGAAGAGTAAAGCATTGAATCGTAAGCGCTGATAGCGCCGACACACAGTCAGCACGGGCTAGTTGCTAATCACTCCAAGGCTTGAGATTCACAACAGCTACAACCTTTAACTCACTACGATTCATTAGCACAACCATAGGCGTGTCTTTACTCATCATGGGCAGCCATGCATCTGCCTCAGGCCAACCTCTTAGCTGCGACTCGACATCTTCTCTGGCATTGAACTGCCAGAGCTCTTCGATCCCCTTCAGGTTACGCAAGATATTCTGAGAAGCTTCAGCAATAGGCCTGTAGAGAAGGGGGCGCTGAGCGATATCCAGCCCCGAGTAAAGAGCCTCAATGGTTATCTGGTTGTTGGCCTGTGCATCAGCAGGGGCAAAAGAGGCAACCCACTCAGCCCCCCACAAAGGCGGCTTTCTGTATTCAGGCAACACCCTATCTGCATCTCTTTCATCAAGAGCGTTAGCCTGAACAAGATCAAATCTGTCGACGTTGAATACTACCCAAGCCGGGCGCGCGGTCCCCAAGGACCAGATACCATAGAAAAAAGCAGAGAGCTGAAGTAAAACTATAAAAAATAAATCAAACCGCAAACTGGCCTTAGCCGGATCATAAACCAGCAGGGTGAGCAAAGGCCCGATTACGACATCCACCAGCAGCAGCAACAGAAAAACCGAAGAAACACCCAAGGCAACAGAATAAGGGTAAGGATACCAAACAAAAAAAACCAATATAGCAGCCAGTGCAACCAGGAAAGCAGAGACAAAAAGATGCAACCCGAACGCTTGCAAACGCGCCTTCATCAAACACCTCAAAAAAGAAAACGCCGGGAAATCCCGGCGCTTTCGCTAAGCCTAATTAGCCACTGAAGCGGCAGTTCGCAGGAACGAACTTGTGACCAGGAGCATTGCTAACAGTGCAACCCCATACAACTGGAACACCAGCTGCCATCGGAGCGCTCGGCAAGCCAGTAGTGTTGTCGATGTTACCGCTACCCGGAGTCAGAATAACAGGAGCACCCAGGGCAGTAGCCAGCGCCCCTTGGTAGGTGATGGTGATACGGCCACTGCCGATCGCTTTTACAACCGGCGACTCAGCGATAGCGATGGATGCTACGTTGGCAGTTGGAGCAAACTGATAGCCGTAGGAACCAGCAGCAGGAGCACCCGTACCTGTATATTCCCCGATCGTGTTAGACACCTGATTGGCGACCGAATCCATGACTGCGGTGCGTGCAGCAGAAGCCAGGGTCAGACCTTCGGTGATCTTGGTACGAGTGGTGTAGTCCTGATATTGAGGCAGAGCGATCGCTGCCAGGATACCGATAATCGCAACAACGATCATCAGTTCGATCAGGGTAAAACCCTTTTGCATTTGAGCTTTCATTCGTTAACTCTCCTAGAAATGAACAGGTCCAGCGACCTGAACATGACAATGCAGCCAGCGTGCCAACTTTAACAAGCACACCATACGGGGCTATTCATCGGGGCCGACGCCCGCCACAACACCACCAACGGACACTAACTGACCTTTTTCGTCACACGGCAAAACGCGGTTTGGCACGCGCCAGCATCTAGGCTATAAGGCAGGCATTGTGTGTGGAGCCCCCGATGAACGAAAACGTATCCCTCTCCGGCCTGGCCAAGCAGATGGTGTTGGCCGAGTTGCTGGACGAAAAAGCCGCTCAACAGGCGCAACTGCAAGCCCAGCGCAACAAGCTGTCGCTGGTGACTTACCTGGTGCAGAACAAGCTGGTGAAGAGCCGCGCCCTGGCCGAACTGGCAGCCGAGCAATTCGGCGTGGCGTTCTTTGACCTCAATAGCATCGACAAGGAAGGTCAGCCCAAGGATCTGATCAACGAGAAACTGGTCCGCCAGCATCGCGTACTGCCGCTATGGCGTCGCGGCAACAAGCTGTTCGTCGGTCTCTCCGACCCTTCCAACCACCAGGCTGTCACCGACGTACAGTTCAGCACTGGCCTGACCACAGAAGCCATTCTGGTCGAGGACGACAAACTCGGCGATGCCATCGACAAGTTCTTCGACTCAGCCAATAGCGGCATGGAAGATCTGGCCGATGTCGACCTCGACGGCCTGGATGTGCAGGCCGTCGATGACGACAAGCCTGCGGGCGATAGCGGTGGTGATGCTGACGATGCGCCAGTGGTGCGCTTCGTCAACAAAATGCTGCTGGACGCCATCAAGGGTGGCTCATCGGACCTGCACTTCGAGCCTTACGAAAAGAACTATCGCGTGCGTTTTCGTACCGACGGCATTCTGCATGAGGCGGCCCGCCCGCCCATCCAGCTTGCCCCGAGAATTTCTGCCCGCCTCAAGGTCATGGCTGCACTGGATATCTCCGAGCGGCGCAAGCCGCAGGACGGCCGGATCAAGATGAAAATCTCCAAGACCAAGGCCATCGATTTTCGCGTCAACACGCTACCCACACTCTGGGGCGAAAAAATCGTGATGCGGATTCTTGATCCTACCAGCGCACAGATGGGCATCGACGCACTAGGTTACGAGGAAGAGCAGAAAGAACTGTATATGGCTGCCCTCAAGCAGCCGCAGGGCATGATTCTGGTAACCGGCCCCACCGGCTCGGGCAAGACCGTATCGCTCTACACCGGTCTGAACATCCTCAATACGCCAGATGTAAATATCTCCACTGCGGAAGACCCCGTGGAGATCAACCTGGAGGGGATCAACCAGGTCAACGTCAACCCCAAGCAGGGCATGGACTTCACTCAGGCGCTGCGCGCCTTCCTACGCCAGGACCCGGATATCATCATGGTCGGTGAGATCCGCGACCTGGACACGGCCTCCATTGCCGTCAAAGCCGCGCAAACCGGACATATGGTGATGTCGACCCTGCACACCAACAGCGCGGCAGAAACCCTGACCCGCCTGCGCAACATGGGCGTGCCCTCATTCAACATCGCCACCTCGGTCAACCTGATCATCGCCCAGCGCCTGGCGCGCAAGCTGTGCAGCAGCTGCAAGAAGGAAGTGAACGTACCGCGCGAAACCCTGCTTGCCGAAGGTTTCCCCGAAGACAAGATCGGCACCTTCAAGATCTACGGCCCGGTAGGCTGTGAAAACTGCAAGGGCGGTTACAAGGGCCGCGTCGGTATTTATGAAGTGGTTAAAAACACGCCCAACCTTCAGCGGATTATCATGGAGGAAGGCAACTCCATCGATATTTCCGCGCAGATGCGTAAAGACGGCTTTAATGACCTGCGCACCTCCGCTTTACTCAAGGCGATGCAAGGGGTTACCAGCCTTGAGGAAGTCAACCGCGTGACCAAGGATTAACCATGGCCGAGAAAGCTCAAAAAACCAGCGCATTCAAGTGGGAAGGCAAAGACAGACGCGGCACGGTCGTCTCCGGGATCATCAACGGACAGAATCCCGCGCTGGTCAAGGCGCAACTGCGCAAGCAGGGCATCAACCCCACCAAGGTGCAAAAGAAATCGAGCTTTTCTTTAAGCGCTGGCAAGAAGATCAAACCCATGGATATCGCCCTGTTTACCCGACAGATGGCGACCATGATGAAGGCAGGGGTGCCACTTCTACAATCATTCGACATTATTGGGGAGGGCTTCGATAACCCCAATATGCGAAAACTTATCGACGACGTGAAGCAGGAAGTGGCAGCTGGTAACAGCTTTGCCACTTCGTTGCGCAAAAAACCCGAATACTTCGACGAACTGTATTGCAACCTGGTTGAGTCCGGCGAGCAGGCCGGTGCTCTGGAGAACCTGCTGGACCGCATCGCCACCTATAAGGAAAAAACCGAAGCCCTGAAGGCAAAAATCAAGAAGGCGATGAACTATCCTATTGCTGTAGTGCTAGTAGCGATCATTGTATCCGCCATCCTACTGATCAAAGTGGTACCGCAGTTTGAGTCTGTATTCGCCAACTTTGGCGCCGAACTGCCAGCCTTCACCCAGATGGTGATTGGAGTCTCCCAGTTTCTTCAGCATTCGTGGTACATAATACTGTTTGCGACAGTCGCTATGGTCTTCATTGTTCGCGAGGCCCTAAAGCGCTCGCAGAAACTACGTGACTCTGTAGATCGCGGCGTACTTAAGCTGCCAATAGTGGGAGACATCCTGTACAAGTCAGCGGTAGCCCGCTTTGCTCGCACGCTGTCAACTACCTTCGCGGCCGGTGTACCACTGGTAGAGGCTCTCGACTCGGTATCCGGCGCTACCGGCAACGTGGTGTTCAAAAATGCCACCAACAAGATCAAGGCTGATGTCTCCAGCGGCATGCAGCTCAATTTTTCCATGCGCACCACCAACACCTTTCCCAGCATGGCTGTGCAGATGACCGCCATCGGAGAGGAGTCAGGAGCGCTGGATGAAATGCTCGGCAAGGTAGCCACCTTTTACGAGGATGAGGTGGACAATATGGTTGACGGCCTCACCAGCCTGATGGAACCGATCATCATGTCGGTACTGGGTGTACTGGTCGGCGGCCTGATCATCGCCATGTACCTGCCTATCTTCCAGCTGGGCGCCGTGGTCTAGATGCTCGTGATCGACTTTCTGGCCAGCCATGTGCTGGCCTTTGTTTTGTGTGCTCTGCTGCTGGGTCTGCTGGTCGGCAGCTTCCTCAATGTAGTGATCTATCGTCTCCCCGTGATGCTGCAACGCGACTGGCAAGGCCAGGCAAGGGAAGTACTGGCGCTGCCGCCGGCACCAGCAGCAGAAACCTTCAACCTGATCCTGCCCAACTCCTGCTGCCCGCAGTGCGGCCATGAGATTCGCCCCTGGGAGAACATCCCGGTGATCAGCTATCTGTTCCTGCGCGGTAAGTGCTCTAACTGCAAGACCCCGATCAGCAAGCGTTACCCCATCGTCGAACTGGCCTGCGGGCTGCTTTCCGCTTACGTCGCCTGGCATTTCGGCTTCACCTGGCAGACCGGGGCGATGCTGGTGCTGGCCTGGGGGCTGCTGGCGATGAGCCTGATCGATGCCGATCATCAGATTCTGCCGGACGTGCTGGTACTGCCGCTGCTGTGGCTGGGTTTGATCGTCAATTACTTCGGGCTGTTCACCAGCCTGGAGGATGCTCTGTGGGGAGCGATTGCCGGTTATTTGAGCCTGTGGTCGGTGTACTGGCTGTTCAAGCTGATCACCGGCAAAGAAGGTATGGGTTACGGTGACTTCAAGCTGCTGGCGATGCTCGGCGCCTGGGGTGGCTGGCAGATTCTGCCACTGACCATTCTGCTGTCGTCGCTGGTCGGCGCCGTGCTAGGTGTAATTCTGCTGCGGATGCGCGGTAGCGATTCCAGCACACCGATGCCCTTTGGGCCGTATCTGGCGATTGCCGGGTGGATCGCCCTGCTGTGGGGTGATGTGATTACCGGCAATTATCTGAAGTTTGCTGGGTTTTGAGTCAAAAAAACATCCTCAGTCGACCAAATGGTAGGAGCCCCGCCCCGGGGCGAAGCTTTTGAATGCAGCGCTACCCCTCAGAACCATTCGCCGCGGGGCGCGGCTCCTACAGGATTTGATCCTCCGGTCGAGGAGGTTTACATCGCGCGCCAGTTCGCATCGCATCGAAATCCCCCCTACAATCGCGGCCTTGAGCAGTAACGAGACCGCATTGGTGTTATGAAACCCTGGATACTCGGCCTGACTGGCGGCATTGGCAGCGGCAAGAGCGCGGTAGCGCAAAGCTTTATCGAGCGCGGCGTGCACGTAGTGGACGCCGATCATGCGGCGCGTTGGGTGGTCGAGCCGGGGCGTCCGGCCCTGGCCAGGATCGCCGAGCACTTCGGTGCAGGCGTACTGCAAGCCAATGGCGAACTGGACCGCGCCACACTGCGCAAGCTGATATTTGCCGCACCCGAGCAGCGCCGCTGGCTGGAAAGCCTGCTGCATCCGTTGATCGGTCAGGAGATCGCTCAGGTGCTGGCACGCGCAGAATCGCCCTATGCAATCCTGGTGTCGCCCTTGCTAGTCGAGTCAGGCCAGCGTCATATGACTCAGCGCGTGCTGGTGGTGGATACACCTGCGGAGCTGCAGGTCCAACGTACTATCGCGCGCGACCAGAGTTCGGAAGAACAGGTGCGCGCCATCATGCAGGCCCAGGCCAGCCGTGAAGAGCGCCTGCGTCATGCCCACGACGTGCTGGTCAATGATCGTGATACAGCCTGGTTGGACGCCGAGGTCGAACGCCTGCACAACTTCTATCTGACCCTGCGTGGAGGCCAGTCATGACCATTACCGTTCAATGCCCAACCTGTAGCGCTCCCGTCGAGTGGAAAGCCGAGAACACCTACCGCCCCTTCTGCTGCGAGCGCTGCAAGCTGATCGATCTGGGCGCCTGGGCCGCCGAGGAACATGCGATTCCCGGCAATGACCTGGAAGACGAGATGTTCAGCGGCGATCTACCGACGCGACCGCATTGATCCATCCTACCCCGCCCCGGGGCGAAGCTTTTGGCCTTAGCGGCGCCTCGCTCGGCCATTCGCCGCGGGGCGCGGCTCCTACAGGGGTGGCAGCAGCCACCTCTGGACTGAAGCCCCGACACAACCCCGCTTTTTGTAGGAGCCCAGCCCCGGGGCGAAGCTTTTGACTTTAGCGTCGCCGCCGCAACCATTCGCCGCGGGGCGCGGCTCCTACATAAGCAGAATCGGGAACATCAGGGACGCATAAAAGCGTAATCGCGATCATCGTCGAGGTTGTCGGCGAGAAACTGCAGTTCGCTGGCCAACTCCTGAGCGTCGCGCAGCGCCTTGTTCTGCTGCACGATTTCCGCCAGCAGCGCACGCAATACCATCAGGCGCTCGAAACCCAATGCTTCGGCGTCACGCAAATCATCGTGCAGAGCGTTTCTGGCCCAGCTGTGAATACTCATGCTCACGTCCCTCGGAGGCGTTTTTCACAGCATGGCGGCGGGCTCACTCTGATCCTTGATCAGGATCAATTCTGTCAGCACCATTCAATCGGTCGATAGAACGCCATTCACTCACCGTGATCACCCTCCTTCCAGGGCGCCTGCAGATAGCGACTGCGGTTGAAGGTCTCCAGCCAGTCGGGATAGAACACCACCAGCGCAGTGACGATGGTGCCGTTGATAAAAGCCTCAGGGAACGCCACCAGCCACAGGTAGCCGGCAAAGTCGTCCAGCCAGGGCGGCATGGGGAACAGCCCGTCCATCCACAACAGGGCAAGACCGCCGAGCAACGTCATCAATGTCGCCAGCGCTGCCGGGAAGAAACCGCAGAAGAAAATGTAGACGAACAGGTTACGCGGCTGCGCGCGCTCTACACGGATTGCGCACACTTCGGTGACCAGCACCGGAATCAGCACCAGCAGCACGCCATTGATGCCGAGCGAAGCCAGATCCATACGGCCGATAGCCAGCAAGCCAAGCTGCGCCGCCAGGCCCGCCAACACGGCAAGTGGCCAGTCGAGCAGCAGGGTTACCGCAGTCATGCCGATGAAGTGATAGGAAAGCCCGGAGTCGAAATCACGGCGCACCAGCCATAGCAGAAACAGCGCGAGCATGGTGCCGAACAGCAGATGCTGGCGGCGCAGGTCGCTGAACAGCTCGACCCAGGGCGCACGCGCCACGGCCCAGAGCAGCGCCAGCCCGTAGACCAGCCAGCCGCCTAGCAAGGTGGAGAACGCCAGCAAGTTGGAAGCGATCATGCGCGCACACCCTCTCCCTCATTCATCGCCATGCCAGGCAGTCTACACCGGCACTCGCGACGAGTCTGACAGCGGAGCGAAACAGCAATGGAAAATTCCATTCACGCCTCACGACGGTATCTGGACCCCCGCTCCGACCAGGAACGACTCCAGGACAGGCTCTGCGCGAGAATGACGACTGCTTTACCGGCTAAACGCTACATGGCAGAGGGCACTGGCAAGCAGACCAGCGCTACGGCTAAGCTTCGGCCATGGACGATTCCGATTACCTGCGCCTGCTCACACATCAGGCAGAACAGGCCAACGCATTTCTCTCCAACGCCAAGAAATGGGAGCGCGAGCGCTGGGTTTGCCAACGCCTGCTGCAAGCGCTGAATGTGCGTCACCATAGTGATGACTTCACGCCCAGTGGCCAGGAGCCGCCAGACGTGCTGTTTCGCGACGCTAACTTCGAAGTGTTTTTCGTGCTCGATGAAGGCCGGCGCCTCAATGACGAGTGGCGCGCCGAACTGGAGCGGCGACGCAGCGCCTTTTCCCTGAGCCAGCTGGTACGCCGCGAAGCGCGCCCCAAACGCATCCCGGCCAGCGAAATGCAAGCACGCCTGGCGCCGACCTTGCGCAAGAAGGCGCACAACTACCGCGAACGCGGCCTTGATCTCAGCGAACTCGACCTGGTCGCCTTCGTCAGCCTCAAACGCGCCGTGCTCGACTGCAACAGCCACTTCCCGCCCCCCACCGAATACCTGCGACAGGGCTGGCGCTCGCTGTCGCTGGTCGGCCCGCGCTTCGCCCGCGTGCTGTTCGCTCACCCGGACGCACCAGATTTTCTGCGGCAGAACCTCGGCCGCAGCCTGCTGTTCGACATCGGTATCGGCCTGTGAGCCCCTTGCAGGAGTTGCTCGCCAAGGTGCCGCAGGTCGGCCAGGTGCGCTGGATAGGCGTACGCCCTAGAGCGCGTGAGGCCATGCTCGAAGTCGATGTTGTGGAGGCGCGGCGTGAGGCCGGCCTGACCGGCGATCACAGCCGCCCCGGGCCACGCAATGCGCGGCAGGTCACGCTGATCCAGTGGGAACACCTGGCCGTCATCACCGCCCTGCTTGGCCGCGATACGCCCATGCCACCCAGCGAGCTGCGCCGTAACATCGCGGTCGCCGGCATCAATCTGTTCAGCCTCAAGGGCCGGCGCTTTCGCATTGGTCAGGCACTGCTGGAAACCACCGGCTGGTGCCAACCCTGCGCCCGCCTGGAGGAGCGTCTCGGTCGCGGCACCTTCCAGGCCATGCGTGGCCATGGCGGCATTACCGCTCGCGTGATCGAGGGCGGCATCATCCGCCTGGAGGACGCGGTAAGCGTGGAACCCCTCGAAACGATATCTGACCCGCAGGACAACGACGCTCGCCAAGGCTGGCGGGCACGCCTAGAATAGCTGCATTCAAGCAGAGGCCCACCCATGACCAGCCGCCTGAGCCCCGAAGACCAACAGAAAGTCGACCAGTACCTGAGCGCACCACAGCATCAGGTGGAACGTCAGCCCTTTCACGTCTGGCGCCTGCTGGCGGTGGTCGTGGTCGTGACCATTGGCCTGGGCCTGCTAAGCCGCTTTCTGAGTCGACTGGTGCTATGAGCTGCCTTGCGCTCGCCCTCTCGCACTCACACCGTCTTTTTCAAAGCCTTGTGAGCAATATCCATGTCCCATCGCATCGTGATTGTCGGCGGCGGCGCCGGCGGTTTGGAGCTGGCCACCCGTCTGGGTAGAAAACTGGGCAAGCGTGGCGCTGCCCGAATCATTCTGGTCGACGCCAACCTCACTCACATCTGGAAGCCCCTGCTGCACGAAGTGGCCGCCGGATCGCTGAACTCCTCGGAAGACGAACTGAACTACGTGGCCCAGGCCAAGTGGAACCATTTCGAGTTCCAGCTCGGCCGCATGTCCGGTCTCGATCGCGCGGGCAAAAGCATTACCCTGGCGCCGATGCTAGACGACGATGGCCAGGTGCTGATGCCTGAACGTAGCATCGCCTACGACAGCCTGGTGATCGCCGTCGGCAGCACCACCAATGACTTCGGCACGCCTGGCGCCGCCGAGCACTGCATTTTCCTCGACACGCGCGCGCAGGCCGAACGTTTCCACCGCCGCATGCTCAGCCACTACCTGCGCGCACATGCCAACGAGAGCGAGGACGGTTCGAAGATCGACATTGCTATCGTCGGCGCCGGTGCCACGGGGGTCGAACTGGCCGCCGAACTGCACCACGCAGCCAAGCAACTGGCTGCCTATGGCCTGAATCGCATTCGCCCCGAAGACATGCGCATCACCCTGATCGAAGCCGGGCCACGTGTGTTGCCTGCCCTGCCCGAGCGCATCGCGCGTCCGGTGCACAAGACCCTGGAGAAGCTCGGCGTCACCGTACTGACCGGTGCGGCCGTCAGCGAAGTGACTGCCGATGGCCTGAAAACCGCCGACGGCAACTTCATCCCGGCAAGCCTGAAAGTCTGGGCCGCCGGCATCCGCGCCCCCGGTTTTCTCAAGGAGCTGGACGGCCTGGAGAGCAACCGCATCAATCAGCTACAGGTTCGTCCGACGTTGCAAACGACGCTCGATGACGACGTGTTCGCCTTCGGCGACTGCGCAGCCTGCCCACAGCCAGGCACTGAGGGCCGCAACGTGCCGCCACGCGCCCAGGCAGCGCATCAGCAGGCATCGCTGCTGGCCAAATCACTGCGCTTGAAGATCAGCGCCCAGCCGCTGCCGGAATACCGCTATCGCGATTACGGCTCGCTGATTTCGCTGTCGAGCTTCTCCGCGGTCGGTAACCTGATGGGCAACCTGACCGGCAGCGTCATGCTCGAAGGCTGGCTGGCACGGGTGTTCTACGTGTCGCTGTATCGCATGCACCAGATGGCCCTGTATGGCGTGCCGCGCACCTTGCTGCTGATGCTCAGCGATCGCATCGGGCGCAGCACCGAGCCACGCCTGAAGCTGCATTAACAGCGACTGCAATAGGTAATGCCACTCGGTTAAACGTCGATACATCGGACATGTAGGAGCGGCGCCCCGCCGCGAACCTGGGCGGCGCAGGCTGGAAAAGCTTCGCCCCGAGGCGGGGCTCCTACGAAAGGCTGTTCGCATCAGCCGCCCAAGGCCTTCCGGCATCCCTCTCCCCTCTCACGCAAGCGGGAGAGGGGAGACAAGCGGATATGCTGTAGCCCGGATGAAATCCAGGACGACCATTCAACTTTGAGAATTTTCCCGGATTGCATCCGGGCTACGCTTGCTACGCCTGAAAGCCCACACGCAGAAACGAAAAAGCCCGCACTAGGCGGGCTTGTTCGTTGTAGTGGTGGGTCGTGTAGGATTCGAACCTACGACCAATTGGTTAAAAGCCAACTGCTCTACCAACTGAGCTAACGACCCAAAAATGGTCGGGGTAGGGGGATTCGAACTCCCGACATCTTGCTCCCAAAGCAAGCGCGCTACCGGACTGCGCTATACCCCGATAGGAAGTTGGCTCCGCGACCTGGACTCGAACCAGGGACCCAATGATTAACAGTCATTTGCTCTACCGACTGAGCTATCGCGGAACTTCGGTCTTCCAGCTCTGCTGCGCTTCGGCTTTCGCTTTACCGCTTCAGAGGCGCGCCATTTTACGTAGCAAAATTTCCCTGTCAACCCCTGCAAACTGCTTTTACGACAATGCTTTGCAGGCAAGCCATGGACTACTATATGTTTCATCGAACTGCGGCACGACGCAGGACGCGCCAGCCGACGACGCCAGCCAGGACAGTCCATGAGCAACCAGGACAAGCCCCCCATTCATCCCAAGGTGGTCAGCCTCGCCAGCCGCGGTATACAGCCGCGCTTCAGCGATCTGGTACAGGCCTGCCGCAAACTGGTGATGAATCGCCTGGCGGAGCATCTGAGCGGTGTATTCGGTCAAGTCGATGACACCCTGTTCGAATGCGCCGAGAAGGCCGAGAACAACAAGGTGCAGACGTTGTTCTTCGACAACATGCGCGAGATCCGCCGCCAGCGCCCGCAGATCGAGCGCAGCTACCACCAGACCATTGCCAACAATTTCTCCGATTTCCTCGACGGCAAGTTGCAAAATCAGGCGCCAGCCGAAGTGGACCCCGAGCAACTGGCCCTGGTGCAGAACGAGGATTACGAAGAAACCCTGCAAGTCACCAATATGGTCAGCCGGGTCAAGGCACGCTGCACACAGCCGCTGTTCGCTCTGGAGCAGCGCCTGGCGCTGCTCAACAATGGTCAGAAACTCGGCGAGGACAGCAACCCCTTCGGCCCGCAGGCCATTGCCCAGGCGTTTCGCGATGCGCTGGCGCCCTGCCCCTTCCCGCTGCAGATCAAGACCATCCTGTACATGCTCTTCGATCGCCATGTGATGCAGAGCCTCGATTCACTCTATGGCGCGCTCAACCAGCGCCTGATCGATGCCGGCGTGCTGCCCAACCTCAAGTACAGCGCGCAGATCAATCAAAGCGTCAGCCGCCCCGATGCGCCTCCGCCAGAAGCCCCGGCGCCGCAACAAACAGCGGGCAGACCGGGTACGTCGCCAGCGCCCGTAGTAGAGCCGGCGCTGCTTGATCTCGATCTCAGCGCACCACCGCCGAGCGATCCAGGCGCGCTGTTCAGCGGCCTGTCCAGCCTGCTCGGCGAACACCGCCAGAGCCACCCGGACGCCCCGCTGCTGGGCGGCACACGGAGCATCATCAGCTTCTCGCCGCGCGAGGCCAGCCGCACCTACAGCGCCAGCGAACTGCTTGCTGCACTCAATCGCATGCAACAGCAGTCGGCCCACGAACTGGCCCAGCGCCTGCATCAACCGCAGGCCGTTGAAGGCCTCAAGGCCGACCTGCAGCAGCAATTGGAATCGCACAGCAGCCTGCCCGGCGACAGCAAGGTGTCCGATCAGGAAGCCGACGTGATCGACCTGGTTGGCATGCTGTTCGACTTCATCCTTGATGACGAGAACCTGCCTGACGCTTGCAAGACCGCCCTCTCGCACCTGCATACGCCCTATCTGAAAATCGCGCTGCAGGACAAGGCGCTGTTCACCCAGCACCACCATCCGGCGCGACGCCTGCTCAACACCATGGCTCAAGCCGGAGTGCTGTACGGCAGCGAAGGTGACGAACGCGGCCTGCTGGCCAAGATGCAGTGGGTGGTCGAACGGGTGATTCACGGTTTCAGCGGTGATCTGGGGCTGTTCGACAGCCTGATCGAGGAGTTCAACGAATACGTCGAGACCCTGCGCCACAAGGTCGAACTGCGTGAACGCCGCGCAGTCGAGGCGGCCAAGGGGCGTGATCGCCTACTGGGGGCTCGCGAGCAGGCGCTTGAGGTGGTTCAGCGCTGCGTCGGGCAGCGCGACCTACCAACCATCATCCGCAACTTTCTCGAACTGACCTGGGCCGACGTGCTGGTTTTCGTCCTGCTGCGCCATGGCGAACAGAGCACGGAGTGGAAGCGCTCCTGCGAAGTGGCCGAACAGTTGGCCCGGAGCGGCACGCCGCTGGGCGAGGCCGAGGTGCTGCAGCTGCAGGAACAGCGCGTGCCCATGCTCAGCGACCTGCGCAAGGGCCTGGAATTGCTCGGCGGCTACCATGAGGACGGCATCCGACGCCTGCTACAGGACCTGGTGGCCTGCCAGCATGCAGTGCAAGCCAAACAACCGCAGCTGGCCGCACAGCTCAAACCTACCCTGCCAGAAAGCCCCTTGGGCGCCATGCTCGGAGAAGATGCCGACCTGGCTCGCCAGGCCCCTTCGCGCAGCAAGCTCTCGGCCCGCGCACAAACCCTGGCCAGGGAGTTGGCCAGCGTCGAATTCGGCACCTGGTTCGAGTTCGTCGAAGGCGGCAAGAGCCGCGTACTCAAGCTTTCCTGGTTCAGCCCGACGACGCACAACTACATGTTCGTCGACCACAGTGGCCAGCGCGTGGCGATCAAGCCGCTGACCCTGCTGGCCAGCGAGATGGAAAAGGGCCTGGCCCGCATCGTCACTCCCGAACGCGCGACGCCATTGGTCGATCGCGCGCTGACTGCCATTTACCGTGTGTTGCAGCGTTTCACTGGGCGCACGGCCGAACCCCGCTGAGGAATTTCCATGGAAGAGCGTCGTCAACACAGCCGCCATGGCACCGAAATGCAGCTGGAGGTCTTCGACCTGAACAGCGGGCAGCGCCTGGGCCGGATAGTCGACCTGTCTGCCGATGGCTTCATGCTGTTCAGCGACACCCCTCACACCGCCGATGCGGTACTGGAATGTCGCCTGGTGTGCACCTCCGGTAGCGATGCGGTACAAGAAGTACACTTGGGCGCCGACTGCCTGTGGAGCCGCCCCGGCGCCGATGGCCAGCATTGCTGGGCCGGTTTTCATATAATCGATCTGGCCGAGGATCAGGCCAAAGCGCTGGAAATCCTGCTGGCAAGGCTTTGAGGGCACTACTGCGCGAAGACGGCTGGTGCTGAAAAGCCGCGTTGCGTAGGAGCCCCGCCCCCCCCGGGGCGAAGCTTTTGGATTGGTGCTGATCGAACGATTCGCCGCGAGGCGCGACTCCTACAGGTACGTAGCGATCTTTCGACCGGCACACACTCCGAATGGGCAGGAATTTTCGCCTCACCCCCGGTTCGCGGCGGGGCGCCGCTCCTACAGATAGCCTGCACCCGCAACGAAAAACGGAGCCTGCAGGCTCCGTTTTTCATCCCGGCGTAACAGCGGGATATCGCATGCTGGGTTACGCGGCGCACTCTGCTGGTGAAACCAGCCAATTACGTGCCTGGCGCCGCTAACCCAACCTACGCCAGCTTCTTGTAACGCACCCGGTGCGGCTGCGCGGCGGCATCGCCCAGGCGTTTCTTGCGGTCGGCTTCGAACTCGGTGTAGTTGCCTTCGAAGAAGTTGACCTTGCCATCGTCCTCGTAGGAGAGGATGTGCGTGGCGATACGGTCGAGGAACCAGCGATCGTGGGAAATCACCACGGCTGCGCCTGGGAAGTCCAGCAGCGCCTCTTCCAACGCGCGCAAGGTTTCCACGTCGAGGTCGTTGGACGGTTCGTCGAGCAGCAGCACGTTGCCGCCCTGCTTCAGGGTCAGCGCCATGTGCAGGCGACCGCGCTCACCACCGGAGAGGTCCTTGACGAACTTCTGCTGGTCAGCACCCTTGAAGTTGAAGCGCCCGACGTAACCGCGCGACGGCACCTCGTAGTTGCCGACCTTGATCATGTCGAAGCCGTCGGAAATCTGCTCCCACACGGTCTTGTTGCCTTCGAGCATCTCGCGGCTCTGCTCGACGCTGGCGATCTGTACGGTTTCACCGATCTCGATGGTGCCGGAATCCGGCTGCTCCTTGCCAGTGATCATGCGCAGCAGGGTTGACTTGCCGGCGCCGTTACCACCGATCACGCCGACGATGGCGCCTTTGGGGATACTGAAGGACAGGTCATCGATCAATACGCGATCACCAAAGGACTTCGATACGTTATGGAAGTCGATGACCTTATCGCCCAGACGCGGGCCAGCCGGGATGTAGATCTCGTTGGTCTCGCTGCGCTTCTGGAATTCCTGCGACTGCATTTCCTCGAAGCGTTGCAAACGCGCCTTGGACTTCGACTGACGTGCCTTGGCGCCCTGACGTACCCACTCCAGTTCGGCCTTCATCGCCTTGGCGTGCGACGCCTCGGCCTTGGCTTCCTGAGCCAGGCGGTTGGCTTTCGATTCCAGCCAGCCGGAGTAGTTGCCTTCGTAGGGGATACCGTGGCCACGGTCGAGTTCGAGAATCCAGCCGGCGACGTTGTCGAGGAAGTAACGGTCGTGGGTGATGGCCACCACGGTGCCGGGGAAGTCGTGCAGGAAGCGCTCCAGCCAGGCGACCGAGTCGGCGTCCAGGTGGTTGGTCGGCTCGTCCAGCAGCAGCATGTCTGGCGCCGACAGCAGCAGGCGGCACAGCGCCACGCGGCGTTTCTCACCACCGGACAGGTGCTCGATCTTGGCATCCCAGGCCGGCAGACGCAGGGCGTCGGCGGCGACTTCCAGCTGACGCTCCAGGTTGTGGCCATCGGAAGCCTGCAGAATGGCTTCGAGCTTGGCCTGCTCGGCAGCCAGAGCGTCGAAGTCGGCGTCCGGCTCGGCGTAAGCGGCGTAGACTTCGTCAAGACGGGCCTGAGCCTGCTTGATCTCGCCTACCGCTTCTTCAACGATGTCGCGCACCGTCTTGCTCGGGTCAAGCTGCGGTTCCTGCGGCAGGTAGCCGACCTTGATCCCCGGCATCGGACGGGCTTCGCCGTCGATCTCGGTGTCAACGCCGGCCATGATGCGCAGCAGCGTGGACTTACCGGCACCGTTGAGGCCCAGCACGCCGATCTTGGCGCCTGGGAAGAATGACAGGGAGATGTCCTTGAGAATTTCACGCTTCGGCGGGACGACCTTGCTGACCCGATGCATGCTGTAGACGTACTGAGCCATGGAGAACCTGACTGGTGAGAATGAGGACTGAAAATGGCGGGCCTTGCAGACACTGCGAAAACGTTGCGAGTGACGAAACCGGCAACGCCTGCAGTCTGACCGTCTGGTACGTGCCGGCCTGGCCGCCGTATTAACGGCTGCAGGCCGTTTTTCACGAAGCCTGCAGCGGGGCGCTGGCAAAGACCTTAGCCCCTGCCGGAGCGAACGCCAAGTACCGCGCGGGCAGTTCACGCGCGCGGCGCAAAACTACCGGAATGTACGTGACAGGGCAAACCGACGTTCGTCGGCGCAGCTGGCACTTGGCCACGATTACAGGCATCCTAGGCGGCTCGCGCGAACGCAGCATGCCTGCGCGTCTCATGCTTAAAATAGCCCAGCACTGGCTGCAGGTTCACAGAACGTGTCGACTCCCTCATCCCTGCCTTCCTCTTCCCCGGGCGAGTCGCGCGCAGTGTTGCGCCGCGCACTGGTGGTGCTGGTACTGGTGATACTGGGATTGCTGGCCTGGCAGCTGACTCAGGAATATCGCCAGTTGCTCGATAGCCAGAAGCAACTGAGCCAGGGTTACAGCGCCCAACTGGCCAAGCACCTGAGTCTGAACATGCAACTCAAGGCCCAGGCGGGCCAGGCGATGCTGCAGAGCAGCCCTGCGCGCGAAGGCGATGACAGCGAATTGGTCACGGCATTGCGCAGCATCTTCCCGACTCTGAACAGCGTGGCCTGGCTCGATGTCAGCGGGCAGTTGCTGGCAGACAGCACCAGCGAGTCGCGCGACCTAAGCTTCATTCGCAACCAGCAGCAACGCAGCGGCGCAGCACCCTATCACTTCGCCTTCAGCGCACTGGACGGCGGCGCGCTCTACCTGCTGCTGCGCCAGCCCGACGACAGTCATCGAGTATTGCGCATGCGCACCAGTGCACTGCGCAGTTGGCTGCGCGAGCAGCACCAGAGCGAGTACAACTGGTTGCTCGAAGATCTGCTCAGTCACCGCGTGATAGCGCGCGCCGACGACCTGCAGCAGGCAGGCGGCATCATCGCCCCGGTGACAGCGGCAGAACAGGCGCAAAGCCTGGAACTGATCGCCCTGCCCGGCAGCGACTGGCAACTGCGCGCCTTGTTCGATGCAGACCGCGCCGGCAATGAGTTGATGCCGACCCTGGCCGGCAAGTTTCTGCTGTTCGCGCTGTGCACCCTGCTTACCCTGCTGGCACTGTATGGTCTGCAACGCGAGCAACGTAGCCTGCAGCGCCTCAATACCGAATCACGCCGCTCGCTGCGCCAGGCCGCCAGTGCACTCGGCGCTGTCGAAGAGCGCATTCTGGTGACTCAGGCCGACGGCAAAGTGCGCTACCTGAACCCGCAGGCCGAAACGCTGTTCGGGGTTACCAGCGAGGCGGCCGGGGAGCTCCATTTGCTTGATCTGCTGCCCGATCTCGACCCGTTGCTGCTCAACAGCCCACAACTGAGCAACGACCTGGGACCGGAGCTGATCAGAGTCGAAAGCGAGGGGCGCGCGCGACTGTTCGCCGTGACCCGTAGCGATATCAGCGAAGTCGGGCGCCATGCCGGTTACGTCTGGGTGCTGCGCGATGTGACTGATGAGCAGCAGGCCATGCGCGTACTGCAGGAAACCCGCAGGCGCTATCAGGACATCTTCGACGGCACCGGGGTAGCCCTGTGCGTGCTCGACCTCTCCGGCCTGCGTAGCCTGTTACTGCAGCACAAGTTGCGCGATGCGGCAGGGCTGCAGCGCTGGTTGCAGGCCGATGCCGGGCATCAATACCTGCTGGTCGAGCAACTGCGCATTACCGAAGCCAACCAGGTGGCGCTCAACCTGCTCGGGGTGAAATCCACCGAACAGGCCTGGCAGCAACTGATCGACAACGGCCCGGTGCAACTCGACGATCTGCGTTACCGCCTGGCCGTGGCCGTGCTCGAAGGCCCCAACCTGATGGAGCTGGAAACCCAGCTGGTCACCGCGCAAGGCTTGCAGCGCCACGTCTGGCTGGTGCTACGCCTGCCGGAAATGCTCCAGGACTATCAGGCCGTCACCCTGAGCATCAGCGACATCACCAGTCGCAAGCGCATCGAACTGTCGCTGATCGAGCGTGAGCGCTTCTGGTCCGAAGTGGTTCGCTCGGTCCCCGACCTGCTCTACGTGCATGACATGCAGAACCGGCAGGTGCTATTCAGCAACCACAGCCTCGGCTTGCAGTTGGGCTATAGCGTCGGCGAGCTCAAGGCAATGGCTGGGGATTTCTGGGAGCAGGTACTGCATCCGGACGACAGCGAATACTACTGGCGCATCCGCAACCTGCAGAAGGTGGTCGGCGATGGCCTGCTGCTCGAATCAGTGCTGCGCTGGCGTCACCGCGACGGCCAGTGGCGCTGGTTCAGTATCCGTGAGCAGGCGCTGGCGCGCGATGGCCGCGGTCGCGTCAGCCGCCTGATCGGCGTAGCCAAGGACATCACCGAACAGATCGAACGCAACCAGTCGCTACGCGACAGCGAGCAGCGCTACCGCCTGCTGGCGGAAAGCATCAGCGACGTGATTGTCTCCACCGACGACAGCCTGACACTGAACTACGTCAGCCCGTCGGTGGAAGCCATGCTCGGCTACAGTGCCGAATGGGTGACAACCAACGGTTTGCAAGGCTTGGCGGCCAACCCACAGCAACTCGACAGCCTCTACCTGCTGCTAGAACGTATTCGCGATTCGCTCGGCGAGCGGGATCGCCTCAACCGCTTGCGCGAAGAGCTGCCGGATCAGTTGTTCGTGTTCGACTGCCTACGTGCCGACGGCCACAAGATTCCGGTGGAACTGCGTCTGGTGCTGATGTGGGACGAAAACGGTCGCTTCGAAGGCATCCTTGGCGTTGGTCGCGACATCAGCCAGCAACGCCGCGCGGAAAAAGACCTGCGCATGGCCGCCACGGTCTTCGAGCACTCCAACGCAGCGATTCTGGTGACCGACCCGGCCGGCTACATCGTGCAGGTCAACAAGGCGTTCAGCCGTGTCAGCGGCTACTCCGCCGGTCAGGTGCTGGACCAGCTTCCAGGCATGCTCACCGCCGACCGCCAGCAGGCGGCACACCTGCAGTACATCCTCGGCCAGCTCAACCAGCGCGGCAGTTGGGAGGGCGAGGTGTGGCTCAAGCGCAAGGGTGGCGAGAACTTCCCGGCCTGGGTCGGCATCACTGCGGTGCACGACGAGGAAGGCGACCTGGTCAGCTACGTGTGCTTCTTCAGTGACATCAGTGAGCGCAAGGCCAGCGAACAACGCATTCACCGCCTGGCCTACTACGATGCCCTGACCCACCTGCCCAACCGCACCCTGTTCCAGGATCGCCTGCACAGCGCCCTGCAGCATGCCGAACGGCACAACGAATGGGTGGTGCTGATGTTCCTCGACCTCGACCGCTTCAAACCGATCAACGACTCGCTCGGTCATGCCGCCGGCGATCGTATGCTCAAGGACGTGGCCGTACGCCTGTCGGCCTGTGTCGACGGCGACGACACCGTAGCGCGTATGGGCGGCGACGAATTCACCCTGCTGCTGCAGCCGCGCGCCACCCGCGAAGGCGCACTGAATCGCGCCATTCACGTCGCCGAGCAGATTCTCTCCAGCCTGGCCCGCCCGTTCGTCCTCGAAGGCCGCGAATTCTTCGTCACCGCCAGTATCGGTATCGCCCTCGCCCCGCAGGACGGTAACGAGCTGAGCCAACTGATGAAGAACGCCGACACCGCGATGTATCACGCCAAGGAACGGGGCAAGAACAACTTCCAGTTCTACCAGGCCGACATGAATGCCAGCGCTCTGGAGCGACTGGAACTGGAAAGCGATCTGCGCCACGCCCAGGAGCAGGGCCAGTTCGTCCTGCACTATCAGCCACAGTTCTCCGGTGACGGCAGTCGCCTGACCGGGGTAGAAGCGCTACTGCGCTGGAAGCATCCGACCCGTGGCCTGGTGCCACCCAACGAGTTCATTCCGGTACTGGAAGAACTCGGTCTGGTGGTCCAGGTCGGTGAATGGGTGCTGGAGGAGGCCTGCCGTCAATTCAAGCTATGGCATGAAGAGCAGATGCGCATTCCCAAGATCTCGGTCAACCTGTCGGCCCGCCAGTTCGCCGAAGGCGATCTGAGCGCACGCATCGCCGCCATTCTGGACAGAACCGGAGTAGCCCCGGCCTGCCTGGAGCTGGAGCTGACCGAAAGCATACTGATGCGTGACGTCGCCAGCGCGATGCAGACTCTCGGCAACCTCAAGCGTTTGGGCCTGTGCATCGCTGTAGATGATTTCGGCACCGGCTACTCGTCGCTGAACTACCTCAAACAGTTTCCCATCGACGTCTTGAAGATCGACCGCAGCTTCGTCGACGGCCTCCCCGATGGTGAGCAGGACGCGCAGATCGCCCGCGCCATCATCGCCATGGCCCACAGCCTGAACATGTTGGTGATCGCCGAGGGCGTGGAGAGCCAGGCACAACTGGACTTCCTGCGTGAACACGGCTGCGACGAAGTACAGGGCTTCCTGCTGGGTAAACCCATGCCCGCACGTCAGCTCACTGCCCAGTTCAGCGGCGCAGCACTGTTCATGTTCAGCTAGACGCAACCAGCGGACGGGGTTGGCCGCCAGCCAGTCATGAACCAAGAGCATTTTCTTCGCGACGTAACGATGCACTTACCTGTCAATCGCACGTTGGATTGCGCGGCGCCTCGCACCGGTATCGTTACAGGAGTAATAGGTTAATCTAGCTGGCCTTTCATGGACGGAATACAGCATGCACTCGATAGGCCTCAGCAATTCAGACCTAGACGCTTTGACGGCAAACTACCCAATGCACTATCCAGAGTGCTGGAAACGGGCAAGCCGTATTCGAACCACCATTGAGTTAGAAATCGATTATCTTCGACTCTATAGTCGATTCGGCACACATAGTACTGCAGGGCTTCCGCCGGAATACCAGCGCTGGAAGACGGCCAAGATTCATACTAGCAATATCACTTATGGCGGCATAAGACTCCACGCACCCGAGCGCCTTCATTACTTGCTCAATTTTGCTGGAACCATTCAGGCCGAGCTCTTGATATATAAAGATCAGGCATGGCTGCTGTCGTTTGAAAGCGCATCACTTAACGGTCTGAAGTACGACATGCTTGCGGAATGGCAGGAGTTATCCACCCAGCCAACCTATCGTGAGTTGGCGGCTGCTGATGAACAGGTCCATGACCCTGCGGGCAGGCATCGAACGCCATGCAACCAAACCGACAAGATACTTGCAGGCACAGCCATCATGGGGCTGGGCATGGGGCTGCTAGCCTATGTTGGGGCGAGCATGTTCGCCGTCGTGCCGATGCTCATAGGCTTGGCGCTGATACTTCCCTGCCTGCATAAGGACATATTGCCCACAAAACGCTGCGGCCGCCTGGTTCGATTCCCGTCCATGCAGCATATAGCTCTTCCCTTCGAAAGCGATTTGCAATGCTATCGTTGCGGACATGTGCTTCTTGTAGAGCACAGAAGAACCCTGGATGTGTCGTCCACAGCGATACTCTACGTTGATGACAGTCCAGGCAACCTTCACATAGCACCTGCCTATATAGACAACCAGCTCACCCACTGGCCTGATCGCGATGCATTTTCGTTATGGGTAAATGTGTCACTGGAACCTCATCTGCTCGCATTCCCTTTGGTAGCCCTGCTGATGTTCGCTGGATTCAACTTGCTTGCTGTGGGAGGCGCTAGTTTCGATGCTTGGTTATTCGGGTACAGCCTGTCAGGTGCCTGCATCCTCCTCGCTTTGTGGCGCTCTTGGCGTGTGAAAGCAAAAAATCTGTTGTTCAATAGCTTCAACAAGGAGGCCGTTGAATTCCATTTGTCTGGCCCATGACCGACCTTCATGTGCCTTGGCGCGACCTTTGCGGTAGAATCCGCCCCCTCTTTCTACCGCCCAGCTGATTTCAGGGGACCGCCATGTTCAGCCGTGATTTGACCCTCGCTCGTTATGACGCCGAACTCTTTGCCGCGATGGAGCAGGAAGCCCAGCGCCAGGAAGAGCACATCGAGCTGATCGCCTCGGAAAACTACACCAGCCCGGCGGTGATGGAAGCCCAAGGCAGCGTGCTGACCAACAAGTACGCCGAAGGTTATCCGGGCAAGCGTTACTACGGTGGTTGCGAGTACGTCGACGTGGTCGAGCAACTCGCCATCGACCGCGCCAAGGAACTGTTCGGCGCCGATTACGCCAATGTCCAGCCGCACTCCGGCAGCCAGGCCAACAGCGCCGTGTACATGGCCCTGCTCAACGCTGGCGACACCGTCCTGGGCATGAGCCTGGCCCACGGCGGCCACCTGACCCACGGCGCCAGCGTCAGCTTCTCCGGCAAGATCTACAACGCCGTGCAGTACGGCATCAACGACCAGGGTCTGATCGACTACGACGAAGTCGAGCGCCTGGCCGTCGAACACAAGCCGAAGATGATCATCGCCGGCTTCAGCGCTTACTCGCAGGTACTGGACTTCCCGCGTTTCCGCGCCATCGCCGACAAGGTCGGTGCCTACCTGTTCGTCGACATGGCCCACGTGGCGGGCCTGGTCGCTGCCGGTCTGTACCCGAACCCGGTACCGTTCGCCGATGTGGTTACCACCACCACGCACAAGACCCTGCGCGGGCCGCGCGGCGGCCTGATCCTGGCGCGCAAGAACGAAGAGCTGGAGAAGAAGTTCAACTCCGCGGTGTTCCCGGGTGGCCAGGGCGGCCCGCTGGAGCACGTCATTGCCGCCAAGGCGGTGTGCTTCAAGGAAGCGCTGCAGCCTGAGTTCAAGGCTTACCAGGCCCAAGTGATCAAGAACGCCCAGACCATGGCCCAGGTGTTCATCGACAACGGCTACGACGTGGTTTCCGGCGGCACCGAGAACCACCTGTTCCTGCTCTCGCTGATCAAGCAAGACATCACCGGCAAGGATGCTGACGCTGCCCTGGGCCGCGCCTTCATCACCGTGAACAAGAACAGCGTACCGAACGATCCGCGCTCGCCGTTCGTCACCTCCGGCCTGCGTATCGGCACCCCAGCCGTCACCACTCGCGGCTTCAAGGAAGACGAGTGCCGTCAACTGGCAGGCTGGATCTGCGACGTGCTGGCCAACATCGGCAACGACGAAGTCGAAGGACGCGTGCGTGAGCAGGTCAAGGCGCTGTGCACCCAGTTCCCGGTCTACGGCAACTGAGGCTGCGCCTGAAATGAAGAAGCCCGCCAACTCGGCGGGCTTCTTTTTGCCTTGTAGATTTCCTTGTCGTGCATGGAATACAGCCGGTGCGCACGGCGCCCCCTACTGAACGCCGCGGGCCGTAGGGTGCGCCATGCGCACCGACAACGAAGCGGGCGTTAGCGCCTACGCCGGCTGTTTCACATAGCGCGCCAGTTGCGCGTCACGGCTCATCACCTCGAGCGTGGCTGCCAGCACTTGCTCACTGGTGGCGTCAGCTCTACTGAAAATGCTGCCGAAGTTGTCATGAGTAACCTTGGCGAAGTGCGCACGATCCTGAGCCTCCACACCCAGCAAGGTCGCATAGGCGTCCAGCGCTTCACCCCGGCCCATGGCCATGTCTTCGGCGATCGAGTCGAGCATGCCGTTCATCGCCAGCATGGAGCGGCCGTTGTAGCCCAGCGCGCCACTGGTGTCACAACCGTTGGTACCGGACGTCATGCCGAAGGTGGCATTACCGAACGTGCCGTTGGTAGTGGTGGCCAGAAAATGCGGGGCCATGCCACGCTGCCCTTCGAACAGCATGTTGCCCCAGCCGCAGCCATTGCCGCCCGCAGCATCGGCAAATGCGCCGACACTGGCCATGCTCAACAGGCCGAAGACCAAACCTTTGCCTAGCAGTCGCTTGCTCATGTCTATCGCTCCGCAATATCGAGTAATAAAAACCACACAAGGAGCTTTGGCGAGACTTGGCCACCTGTCAAACTGATGCGCTTGAACTGTACCTTGCGACACAGGCGCAAAGCACGAGGCCTCCAGCCTTGGCTATAGTGATGTAAATCCTTCAGGAGTATGGGCATGAGTGAATCAGCCAACGAGCGTCGGCGCTTTCAGCGCATCGCTTTCGACGCCCCCACCGTCATCGCTCAGGGCGAACGGCAATGGTCGGCAGCTCTGCACGATATTTCGCTCAAGGGTCTGCTGATCAAGACCCCGCTTGACTGGAATGGCGACCCGGACCAGCCCTTCGAAGCCCTTATCGAACTGGGTAACGAAGCCAGGGTGAAGATGGAGGTGGTGCTGACGCGCACCCAGTCGCAGTTTCTCGGCTTCGTCTGTCGCCATATCGATCTGGAATCGATCAGCCACCTGCGCCGCCTGATCGAGCTCAACCTTGGCGATGAACAACTGCTGGAGCGCGAACTGGCGGCATTGGGCGAAGACGATTAACTCATCAGTGACGCAGGCAGACAGCCTCGGCCTGTTGCCGGCGCTGACGACGTGCCTGGATACGCTGCGCCTCACGACGCGCCTCGCGTGACTCGACAGCCTTGGCGTCGAAGTTGAAAGCCCGGGAAAAGTAATCGAAGAACAGGAACATGATGGTGTCTCCTCGTTTGGATACGCCTTCATGCTGCGCGCCGATAGCCTGCTACCTATTGATCTCGATCAATTTTCGCCAGCGCCTGATCGCGGCAGAACGCCGCATGCCCGGATCGCGGCTAAAGCCCCTCCCACAGGGGACTCCGGCACTTGTGAGAGGGGCTTTAGCTGCGACTTTCTTTATTCGAACAGCGCATCCAGCGCCTGCTCCAGGCGCGTGACAGCGACGATCTGCAGCCCAGGCGGCGCCTCCTTGGGCGCATTGCCCTTGGGCACGATGGCGCGTTTGAAACCGTGCTTGGCCGCCTCTTTCAGACGCTCCTGACCACTGGGCACCGGACGGATCTCGCCGGACAGGCCGATCTCGCCGAACACCAGCAGGTCGTGCTGCAACGGCCGGTTGCGCAGGCTGGAGATCACCGCCGCCATCAGCGCCAGGTCGGACGCCGTTTCCAGCACTTTGACCCCACCGACCACATTGAGAAACACGTCCTGGTCATAGGTCGGGATGCCGCCGTGGCGGTGCAACACCGCCAGCAGCATGGCCAGACGGTTCTGATCGAGGCCAAGGGTGACGCGGCGCGGGTTGCCCAGATGACTGGTATCGACCAGTGCCTGCACCTCCACCAGCATCGGCCGCGAGCCTTCCCAGGTGGCCATCACCACACTGCCGGGCACCGCTTCCTGCGCACGGGTGAGGAAGATCGCCGAGGGGTTGGACACCTCCTTGAGCCCCTTGTCGGTCATGCCGAATACGCCCAGTTCGTTGACCGCGCCGAAGCGGTTCTTTACCGCCCGCAGCAGGCGCAGGCGACCATCGGACTCACCCTCGAAATACAACACGGTGTCGACCATGTGCTCCAGTACGCGCGGGCCTGCAAGTGCGCCTTCCTTGGTGACATGGCCAACGAGGAAGATCGCCGTGCCGCTCTGCTTGGCAAAACGCACCAGCAGCGCCGCACTCTCGCGCACCTGCGCCACGCCACCAGGGGCCGACTGCAGTTGCTCGGTGAAGATGGTCTGGATCGAGTCGATGACCATGACCTTGGGCTTTTCCTGGCGGGCGGTGGCGATGATCGACTCGATGCAGGTTTCGGTCATCACCTTGAGCTTGTCCTGCGGCAAGTCCAGGCGCCGCGCGCGCATGGCCACCTGCTGCTGCGACTCCTCGCCGGTCACATACAGCGCCGGAAAGCGCTGGGCGATATTGCACAGGGTCTGCAGCAGGATGGTCGACTTGCCGATGCCGGGGTCGCCCCCGATCAGCACCACCGAGCCATCGACCAGGCCGCCGCCAAGCACCCGATCCAGTTCACTGGAGGCGGTGGAAAAACGCGGGATTTCCTCAACACTGACTTCAGCCAGGGTCTTGATATTGGCCTTTTCGCCAGCCCAGCCAGTGCGCCCGCTTGGCGTGGCGCCCTCGACCACGGTTTCCACCAGGGTATTCCAGGCGCCGCACTCGCCACACTGCCCCGCCCACTTGGGGAAGGTGGCACCGCATTCGGTGCAGCCGTACATGCGTTTTGCCTTGGCCATGGGAAAATCGTCCTGCCTGTTGAGCGAAGGCTGGAACGATACCGAACTACTGGATAGATTTACAGACCAGCAACAGCCCTGACCAAGGAATGCCATGCAGATCGCACTGTTACCCACCACCGCAGAACAGTTACCGCTGATCCGCAACCTGTACCAGTTCTATGCCTACGAAAGCTCGGACTGGGAGCAGGAGGATGTCGAAATCGATGGCCGCTTCTACATCCACGACGAACACCTGCAGCGTTACTGGCAAGAGCCGGGCTGGAGCGCCAGCCTGATCCTGGTCGACGACTGCATCGCCGGCTTTCTGTTGGTCGAACGCAGTGAACTGCCGGGTATCGATGCAGCGGAGTTCGCCGATCTGTTCGTTCTGAAAAGATACCGTCGCCAGGGCATCGGTCGCGCACTGGTGCAGCAGGTCATGGGCGATGGCAGCCCCTGGCTGCTGCGTTTCTATCGCCAGGATGAACTGGCCTGCGCCTTCTGGCAGCAGCTACTGAGCGAATGGCCCAGACCGGCGCGCCAGGTGTGGACGGAAGAAGAAGCACACGGACTACTGACCTATCTGGTCAACCCGCCGATGCATTGAAACGTCTTACCGGAGCCCGCCTGAAGGCGATCATCCGCTCACCGGCAAGCTGGCTCCTGCACCTCAACTCTTGCAGCCGTTACCGCAGCCGCAGCACTGGCCATTGGCGCGTTTGAGCTGGCGCGCCAGCTCGTCCTTCATCGCGACGCGATTGAGCTTCAGCGCGCTGAGGGTGACGTCATCGAGCAACTCGATGCCATCCTCGATACGGCAGATACGTTTGTCCAGCGCTTCGTATTCCTCGGCCTGGCGCGCGAAGTGTTCATCGCTCTGACGCAAGCGCTGCAGCTCGCTGCGCAGCTCGGGGAAGTCATGAACCAGCGGGTGATGGTCGACGTGCATGATGGAGCCTCTGACAAGAAAGATGGCTCCAGCCTAGCGCCACACGCCGCCCACTCACTTGATCAGGATCAAGCACTGCCCGCCTTGCGCAACAGCTCGGCGATCTCGTCCTTGAGTCCCACCCGCTGCAGCTTGAGCCCCTGCAGGGTGAGGTCATCGGCAGACTCGCGGCCATCCTCGATTTCGTAGATGCGCTTATCCAGGGCTTCGTATTCGCTGGCCAGGTGGGGAAAGTGTGGGTCACTCTGCATCAACTTGCGCAACGCATCGTGCTGCTGCGGAAACTCTCGGCTGAGCGGGTGATGTTCAAGTGGCATGGAGGACTCTCCAGGGATGGTCTTCTTAGACTAGTCGAAGCTGGGCCGAGTGCTGCGGTGAAAAATGCTCAGCAGCAAGCCCACCAAGAGGTGCCGTTCAGCAGACGCCGCCCGAAACATACAAACAAGATTGATCACCAGTAATTCTCCACCGCCACCTGCCCCGGTCTGCGCGTCAGGCTCAGGTTCAGGCCGCGTGCCTTCAGACGCTGGCGCAGGTCGTCGATCATCTGCGGGTTACCGCAGATCATCACCCGCGAGTGCTCGGGGGTCAGTTGCAAGCCAGCGGCACGTTCCAGCTCGCCGCTGTCGAGCAGGTCGGTGATGCGCGCATTCAGGCAGCCCGGCGCCTGTTCGCGAGTAACTACCGGCAGGTAGGTGAGCTTATGTGCGAACTCGGCCAGGTGCTCAAGCTCGACAAAGCTTCTGATCAGCGGCTGATAGGCCAGCTCGGCGACACTGCGCGCGCTGTAAACCAGCACGATACGCTCAAAGCGCTGCCACACCTCGAAATCCTGCAGGATCGACAGAAACGGCGCGATGCCGGTGCCGCTGCCCAGTAGCCAAAGGTCACGGCCATCGACGAAGCGATCCAGGGTCAGGTAGCCGGTGGCCTGCTTCTCCACCAGCAGGCTGTCGCCAACACGCAGGCGGCTCAGCTCGCTGGTGAACTCGCCGCCCGGCACCACGATGGAGAAGAACTCCAGATGCTCGTCATGCGGGGCGGACACCAGTGAGTAGGCACGCCAGACCACTGAACCATCGGCTTTCTCGACACCGAGACGCACGAACTGCCCGGCGCGAAAACGAAAGCCCGCATCCCGCGTGGTGCGCAGGGTGAACAGACTTGGCGTCAGGCTGTGAACCTCGAGCAGCGTCTGACGGGTGAACTTGTCGTCGCTGACGGTCATAATCTCCCCCCTTGTCCGAATCTGCTGTCAGTGTCGCCCATTGTGCGACCGGCAAACACCGACGGTTTCCATGCCTATTTTCACGACTCCCTTCGCCAGCCTCGAGCTGCAGCGCCAGCCGCACCAGGCCAACGAGCCGCTACAAGCCTTCGACGCCGCCGACGAATACCTGCTCGCTCATCTGCACGAGCAAGGCATTGCACCAACCAGCCGCGTGCTGCTGCTCAATGACAACTTCGGCGCCCTCGCCTGCTCGCTGGCCGGGCATTGCCAGGTGACCAGCAGCGGCGACTCGCACCTGGGTTCTATTGCCCTGCAGAAGAACCTCGCGAGCAATGGCCTGAGTGCCGACGCGGTAACTTTTATGCCGAGCAGCGAGACGCCGCTGGGGCCGTTCGACTGGGTGCTGATTCGTGTGCCCAAGACCCTGGCCCTGCTCGAAGAACAACTGATCCGCCTGCATGGCCAGCTGGCGCCTGGTGCCCGCGTAATGGCCGGAGCCATGGTCAAGCACCTGCCGCGTGCAGCGGGGGATCTGCTGGAGCAATACATCGGCCCGGTGCAGGCTTCGCTGGCGGTGAAGAAGGCTCGCCTACTGCTGGCCACCCCCGAAACCAAAGCGGCAGCGCGCTCGCCCTACCCCACGCGATACCACCTGGATAAACCGGCACTGGAGCTGGTCAACCACGCCAACGTGTTCTGCCGTGACGGCCTGGATATCGGCACCCGCGCCTTTCTGCCGCATCTGCCACGCCACCTCGGCCGTGTGCGCGTCGCCGACCTGGGGTGTGGCAACGGCGTGCTCGGCATCGCCTACGCCCTGGGCAGCCCGCAAGCAGAGCTGACGCTGGTAGACGAGTCCTATATGGCCGTGCAGTCGACGCAGGAGAACTGGCACGCGGCGCTCGGTGAGCGACCTGTAACGATCCGTGCTGGCGACGGCCTGGCCGAGCAGCCGGCTGACTCGCTGGATTTGGTGCTGTGCAACCCGCCCTTCCACCAGCAGCAGGTGGTCGGTGATTTCCTCGCCTGGCGCATGTTCCAGCAGGCGCGCAGCGCGCTGGTCACCGGCGGCGAGCTGTGGATCGTCGGCAACCGCCACCTGGGCTATCACGCCAAGCTGGCGCGGCTGTTCCGGGGTGTCGAGCAGGTGGCGGCCACGCCGAAGTTCGTGGTGCTCAAGGCGACCAAGTAAGGCCCACGCGCTGCGCTCAGTCGATCAGCCCATTGCCGTCATAGAACGGATAAGGCCCCGGGTATTGACCGAACACCCCGCTGTGGGTAACCAGGCCATGTTCCCCGTGCCAATGGTGCAGCAGGTATCCCGGCGGCTCCAGATTGAAGTGCGCAGGCGCGCTGGGCTGTAGATCCAGCACGATCTGGTGGGAAACGCCCGGGCACACGCAACACAGGCTGCCAGCGAAACGCCGCTGGATCGGGCGATGCAGGTGCCCGCAGAGCAGGCGCTCGACCTGGGGATGCCCGGCGATGACAGCCTGCAGGGCCGCCGCATTGCGAAACGGCTCGCGGTCCATATGGCCGATGCCGCTGATGAAAGGCGGGTGATGCAGGATCAGCAGGGTGGGCGCCTGCGGGCGCGCCGCGAGCTGAGCGTCCAGCCAGCGCAGTTGGCTGTCCTGTAACTGCCCGCCATGGCTGCCGGGAATCGTGGAGTCCAGGCCGATCAGGCGCAGCGGGTGGCTGTCGACCACCCAGTCCAGGGGCGCCTCGGGCGATGGCGGCAGGTAGGGGTGATCGGCAAAGGCGGCCAGCAGATGGGCGCGATCATCATGATTGCCGGGCACCAGGTAATAGGGCATCGCCAGGCGTTGCAGCTCGGGACGCAGCACGGCGTATTCGTCCGAGTGGCCGAAATCCACCAGATCACCACTGATGACCACGATATCCGGGCGCGGCTGGCTGGCGTTGAGGTGCTCGACCGCGCGGCGCAGCGCCGCCAGGGTATCGACCACCCCGTAGCTCGGCTTGCCGCCGGCCTTGAGGTGCAGGTCGCTGATCTGTGCAATTAGAAAGGTCGAAGTGCTGGGGATGGCATCAGGCATTGAGGCTGAACACTCGCTGTGGCTCGACGGCCAGGTTGATCAAATCACCAGGGGTATGCAGGCGGTCATCGCTGCTAGCCACCGACAACGGCTGCGCTGCGCCCACGTCCACCAATAGCCGGCTCTGGGCGCCCTGGAAGAATTGCCCGAGCAAACGCCCACGCACGTGCCCGGGGGCTTCGGTGACACGCAGGTGCTCGGGGCGGCAATACAGGGTGCTCGGCAATTCGCTGTCGCTCCACGGCAACTCGCCGCCATTGACCTGCACGCCATTGGCCGTGCGGCCGAGCACTGCGAAGGCATTCAGGGTGCCGATGAAATTGGCCACGAAGGCATTGGCGGGCTGCTGGTAAAGCGCCCGCGGCGTGGCCAATTGGGCGATACGACCACGCTCCATGACCAGAATGCGATCACCCAGGGCCATGGCTTCGCCCTGGTCGTGGGTGACGAACACGGCGGTGATGGCCAGCTCGCGCAGCAACTGGCCCAGCTCACTGCGCAGGCGCTCGCGCAACTGGGCATCCAGGGCCGCCAGCGGTTCATCGAGCAGCAACACCCGCGGGCGCGGCGCCACGGCGCGAGCCAGGGCGACGCGCTGGCGCTGGCCACCGGACAGCTCGTGGATGGCGCGGTGGCCGTAGCCCTGGAGGCCGACCAGCTCGAGCAATTCGGCGCAGCGCTGTTCGCGCTCGGCACGCGGCACCTTGCGTACCTTGAGGCCATAGACGATATTCTCGGCCACGTTGAGGTTGGGAAACAACGCGTAGTTCTGGAACACCATGCCCACATCGCGGCGCTCGATGGGCAGCGCGGTGACATCGCGGCCGGCGAACAGCACCTGGCCGGCATCCGGGCGCTCCAGCCCGGCGATCAGGCGCAGGGTGGTGGTCTTGCCGCAGCCGGACGGGCCGAGGATGGCCAGGGTTTCACCGGCGTGGATCTCCAGGCTGAGGTCATCCACGGCAACGGTGCCGTCGGCGAACGCCTTGCGGCAACTGTGCAGGTCAATCGAGGTGGCGCTCATCGTTGGTCTCCTCGGGACAGGCGGGCGCTGATGGCCTGCAGGGCGACCAGCAGCGGCACGATCATCAGCAGGAACAGCAGGGTGTAGGCACTGGCGACTTCCAGCCGCGCCGAGGCGTAGCTGTCGGCCAGGCCCACCGGCAAGGTCTTGGTCATCGGTGTGTGGAGCATCCAGGTCAGGTTGAACTCACCCAGCGACAGGGTGACGACCATCAGCACGCCGGCGAGGATGCCGGCCCGGCAGTTGGGCACCACCACGCTGAAGAAGCGCCGCAGCGGGCCGGCGCCGAGGCTGGCGGCAGCGTCTTCCAGGGTCGGCAGGTTCTGGCGCTGCATCACCGCCATCACCGGGCGTACCAGAAACGGCAGGGTGAACAGCACATGGCCGACCAGAATGAACAACCAACTGCCGCGAAAACCGCCGAGGTGGCCGTAGGTGAGCAGCAGCGCCAGGGCACTGGCCAGGCCGGGCATCGCCACCGGCAGCACCATCAGTTCCTCGAAGGCGCGGCTGAAGCGGTTGTTCATGCGCACCAGGGCATAGGCCGCCGGCACGCCGATCACGCAGACGCACAGGGCGCAGGCCAGCGCCAGTTGCAGCGACAGCCACACCGTCGGCGAATAGGCCTGCCACACCTGCAACAGCCAGTCGAAGGTCAGGCCGCTGGAAAGGCCCTGGAAATAATTGCGGGTCAACCCGGCGAGCAGCGACAGCAGCACCGGCACCAACATGAAGGCGCAGACCAGGCAGGTGAAGATCAACTGCGCGGTAAACAGTCTCGAGCGTTTCATAGCAGCCCTCCGGACTGGCGCACCCACTTCCTGACCACCAGCAGCACCGCCCAGGTCAGCGCGCCGAGGATCACCGACAGCGCCGCCGCCACGGTGAAGTTGGCGTAGTTGGTGAATACGTTGTAGATCGCCACCGGCGTGACATTGAGCTGGGTGCCCAGGGTGAAGGCGGTGCCGAAGGCGCCCATGGACGTGGCGAAGCAGATCGCCCCGCAGGACACCAGTGCCGGCATCAGCCCCGGCACGATCACGTCCCGGATCACCCGCCAGTGGCTGGCGCCCAGAGAGCGAGCGGCCTCCTCCAGGCTGACGTCCAGGCTTTCGCTGGCCGCCATCACGGTGAGGATCACCCTGGGAATGGAGAAATACAGGTAGCCGAGAAACAGCCCGGCCAGGGAGTAGGCGAACACCCAGCGCTCGCCCACCAGCCCCAGGCCGAGGCTGGCGAACAAGCCCTGGCGCCCGGCCAGCAGGATCACCAGAAAGCCCACCACCACACCGGGAAAGGCCAGGGGAAAGGTCAGCAGGGCGACCAGTGCCGAGCGGCCAAAGAAGCGCTGGCGGGCGAGAAACACCCCGCTGATGCTGCCCACCAGCAGCGCCGCCAGGGTCACCGTGGCAGCCAGCACGCTGGTCTGCGCCAGGCTCCCGAGGTACTGGGCACTGCTCAGCACCTGCCAGTAGCCGCTGCCCGCCTCGCCCCGGCTCTCGCCGCCGAGCAGCACCAGATGGGCCAGCGGCAACAGCCAGAAGGCCAGCAGCACCGCGGCCGCCGGCACCAGGGCCACGGCAGCGCCGGGTCGCCAGCGCCACAGCGGCCGGCTATCGGCCCTCACGGCAGCGTGGTTGCTCAGCGCGCGGCTCACCTCAGCGCACCTCTTTCAGGTAACGGGCGGCAAAGGCTTCCTGCACCTCGGCCATCTTCTGGTAATCCACCACACCGGCACGGGCATAGTCGCTATCCGGCAGGAAGCGCGCCGCCACCTCGGCGGGCATCTGCACCGGGCGTACCGGCCGCAGGTAGGCATTGGCCCACAGCGCCTGGCCTTTATCGGAGAGCACGAAGTCGAGCACCTTCTCGGCGTTGGCCCGGTGCGGGGCGTTGTCTACCACGCTCATCACATAGGGCACGCTGATGCTGCCCTCGCTGGGAATCACGAAGGCGACGTTGGCCTGGTCCTTGTAGCGCGCCCGGTAGGCGTTGAAGTCGTAGTCGACCAGGATCGGCAGCTCCCCGGACAGCACGCGGGCGTAGGCGGTCTGCTTGGGCACGATCGGCGCATTGCCGGCCAGCTTCTTGAAGTAGTCGATGGCCGGGGTGAAGTTGTCGAGATCGCCGCCCATGGCGCGGTTGATCGCCACCGCCGACACGTAGCCGACGAAGGCGCTGGACGGGTCCAGATAGCCGACCATGCCCTTGTATTCGGGCTTGAGCAGATCGGCCCAGCTCTGCGGCACCGGCAGGCCACCCAGAGCATCAGCATTGACCATGATGCCCAGGGTGCCGGAATGGATGGCGAACCAGTGCCCGTCCGGGTCTTTCAGCCCGGCGGGAATATCGTCCCAGCCCTTTGGCTTGTAGGTGCCGACCACCCCGGCATTCTGCGCCTGCAGGCCGAAGGTCACGCCGTAATACACCACGTCGGCCATCGGTGCGGCACGCTCGGCCACCAGTTGCGCCAGGGCCTGGCCGGAGTTCTTGTTATCCAGCGGCACCTTCACGCCGGTGTGTTCGGCAATCGCCTTGAGCTGGGTGCCCCAGTCGGCCCATTCCGGCGGGCAGTTGTAGCAGATCGCCGTTTCGGCGGCGTGGCTCAGGCTGGCGGCGCCGCAAAATAGCAGAGCCGCGAGGGTTTTATGCAAGCGTGTCATGGGGCGTGTCCTCGTAGGGGTGGATGCTCTCGCCTGGCCGGATATGGCACGGCAGGCAATGGGAAGCGGGGGTAGCGCCGGCGATCTGCGCCAGCAACTGGTCGATCAGGGTGTGCGCCAGCTCGGCGATGGGCTGCACAACGCTGCACAGCGTCGGGTGCACCTGGATGCCCAGAGCGATGCCGTCGAAGCCCATCACCGAGAGCTGACGCGGCACGTTCCAGCCATTGCGGCGCAATTCGTTGATCAGGCTGATGGCCAGCAGGTCGTTGGAACACAGCAGCGCGCTGGGCGCCTGCGGACCGTGCAGCCAGGGCTCGATGGCGGCGAAGTCGGCCTGGGTATGGGCGGGCATCTCGATCAGCGGCAATGCCTGTAGCCCGGCCGCGTGCATGGCGTGCTGATAACCGGCGTAGCGCAGGCGGGCACGGTCGGACTGCATCGCCGAGCCGGCCACCATGCCGATGCGCCTGTGGCCGGCCTGCAGCAGATGCCGGGTGGCCAGGGCCATGCCGGCGTGGTTATCCACCGACACGGCGCTGTAATTGGGATTGTCGGGCTGGTGGTAGGCCAGCACGAAGGGCGTGTCCTCCTGGGCCAGGCTCTGCAGCACGCGGTTGCTGCGCGCATCGGTCACCGTCAGCACCAGGCCATCGACGCGCTGGCGCAGCAGTTCTTCGACCACCTCGCTCTCGCGCTCGGCCTGGTAGTCGGTGGTGGCCAGCAGCAGGTTGTAGCCCCGCGAGCGCGCCGCCTGCTCCATGGCCTGGAACTGCTCGGCGAACACCGGGTTGAGCAGGTTGGGCACCACCACGCCGATCAGCTGGGTGGTTTGCAGACGCATCTGCCGTCCCAGGCGATTGGGTCGGAACCCCAGCTCACGGGCCGCAGCGAACACCTGCTCGCGGGTGTGCGGGCGCACCATGTCCGGCGAGGCGAATGCCCGTGCGGCGGTGGCCCGGGAAACGCCTGCCCTGAGGGCCACCTCTTTCAGATCCGTCATGCTCGCTCGCCTTGAGATCGATCTCATTGGCGAGCAACTTAGCGAGCGCAGATGGCAATGACGCGACGAGGGGATGACAGTTCGGTGTCAGTGCCGTAGGGCGGGCTCAGGAGCGAAGCGAACAGCCCGCCAGTCCATGCCGAGCTCCGCACCACGACTCACGCTCAATATTCCCACCAACGGCGTACTGCTTCCGAGCGGCCGGCGTCCCGGTACGCCCTACTTCGCTTGATGACCTCGCGCAGCCCGTAGCCCAGGCCGAGCGCAGCGATATCGCCTCACAACGTCAGGGTAAATCGCGACAGCAACGCCCCAGGCAGCGCCATCGAGCCTGTCTGCCTGGCGCCATAGGTAGCGCCCGGCAACAGCAGCTCTGGCTCGCGGGTCAGCGCCTCCAGATTCGGGCCGAGGAAGTCGAACAGCGAGTCGTCGAAACGCATGGTGTTGACCGGTGCCTGGATGTGGCCGTCCTCGACCCAGAAGGTGGCGAAGCGGGTCATGCCGGTCAGGCGCCCGGCCGGCAGGTCGGAGAAGTTGCCGTACCACAGGTTGCCGATATACAGCCCGGTACCGAGCCGTTGCAGCACGTCCTGTTCCTCCAGCTCACCGCCTTGCATGCGCAATGACAAGGGGTATTCGCCACTGCATGCACCATTGGCGATCAGCCCGTATTCGGCGGCACTGCGCGAGCTGACCAGACGCTCCCCAGGTCGCCCCTGGCTGATCAGGCGCAGCGGCTGGCGCGGCCCTTCTGGCGTAAAGGCCGGTGCCAGGCCGCCCTCGATGCGCTCTTCCATGCTCACCAGCGAACTGAGCTCGGCCTTGCCACTGAACAATCGCTGCAAGGGACTGCCGCCCGAAGCCAGCGCCTGGGCACCGAAGCCCCAGCAGCACAGGCTGACCAGCTCCTCCAGCGCAGCCGGCGTCAGATAGGCACGATAAGTGCCCGGTTGCAGCGCCTTGGCCGGTCGACCGAGAAACTCCAGTTGTTGTCGCGCGCCCTCCAGCTTGCGGGCGAACGCCTCGGCATCCCACTGCTCACCGGCATAGGCGCTTTTCACCGCCTGGCCGTTGTCGTGAAACAGGCTGAACTCAAGGTTGAAACTGCTCGCAGCGTACCAGCCGAACGCCCCCCAGGAACTGGCAAAGCCCTGGTACTGCGGGCCCACGGCGAGAAAGCCGACCAGATCCAGCCCCGTGGCCGCCGCGACGATCTGCTGCGCCATCGCCGCGCTATCCAGCGGCGCTGCGGCGCCCGCTAGCTCACTTTGCCAGGCCTCGCGATTCAAGCGCAGATAAGGGTCGTCACTCAGGGTCGGCAGCACGTCACGCAGGTGCTGCAAGGCCTGCCGCACGCGCGGCAGATCCTCGTCGAGCGCACCACTGAGCGCCAGCTTACGCTCGGCATGGCGCTGGCCCTGGTACAACGACAAGGTGGCGTAGACCTGCTGCACCTGCCCGGCCTGACGCACCTGACCCTGGTTGAAACGGATGAAGCTGGACACCTCGGCGCCATAGCCCAAAGTGAAGCCCTCCTCACCCACGACCTGTGCCTGCAGGTGCTCCAGCAACGCGCTGAAATGCTGACGTGCGTCCATCAGGCGGCCCCTCCAAAAACGTCGATATCGGCGAATACGCAGGCCGGCGAGGCATGCCCGACACGGATCACCTGATTGGGTTCGCCCTTGCCACAATAGGGCGTGCCCATCACCTCGAAGGTGCTGGCATCGCCCACCGCGCGCAGGTTACGCCAGAAGCCTGAGCTGATGCCGCGATAATTGGGGTTCTTCACTACACCCTTGAGCTCACCATTTTCGATCAACTGGCCCCACTCGCAGCCGAACTGAAATTTGTTGCGCGCATCGTCGATTGACCAGGAGCGGTTGTTGCTCATCAGAATGCCGCGCTCGATACCGCCGATCAGCTCGGCCAGGGTCTTGTCACCCGGCTCCAGATTGAGGTTGGCCATGCGATCGATGGGCGGTCGGTTCCAGCTGCAGGCGCGGCTGTTGGCCACGCCAGGCAGGCCACTGCGCCACTGCGACAGCGCGCCGCCAAGCGGGCGCTGGAGGATGCCATCGCGGATCAGGTAGTGGCGCTGAGCCGGGGTGCCGTCGTCATCATGGCTGTAGCTGGCCAGCTCGCCTGGCACACTCGGATCGAAGGTCACGTTGAGCAGCGATGAGCCGTATGGGTAATGGCCGAAATCTTCCTGGCGAATGAAGCTGGTGCCGGCGAAGTTGCGCTCGTCACCGAGGATGCGGTCCAGCTCCAGCGGGTGGCCGATGGACTCGTGAATCTGCAGGATCATCTGGTCCGGCATCAGCAGCAGGTCACGCGCACCGTTCGGGGTGTTGGGCGCCAATAGCAGTTGCAAGGCCTCGTCGGCGATACGCGCGGCGCTGCCGATCACACCGAGCTGCTGCAACACCTCGGCACCGCCCTGCCGCGCCAGATGAGTGCCGCCGAAACTGCGACTCTGGCTGTCACGCTCGTCACTGGCGGTCACGCCGACCTGAGGGAATACATAACGCTGAGCACGACGCAGGCGCGCGCCAGTACTGTTGAGATAGATTTGCTCGTGAGCGGCAAAGGTCAGCCCGACATGGCTGTCGACCAGACGCGCGTCGCGGGGGATCAGTGCCGACTCGGCCATCAGCAACTCGAACCAGTGGGCGGCGCCTGCCAGCGGCTGCTGGTAACCGGGCATCACGTCATCGCTTTGCTCGACTGGGTATGGCAGGTCGCGGAGATCGAGCAGGTTATGCCCGACCAGTGCACGCGCCAACTGCTCGGCCCGCTCCAGCGCGGCCTGCAACCCGGCCTGGCTGAGATCACTGGTGGCCGCATAGGCTTCGACACCGGCAATACGCACGGTGAGCATAGCGCCGGCATCGTCGACGAAGGACGGCGCCTGCGCCACGCGCCGGCGCACCCAGTAGGACTCCCGGCTTTCCTGCACATGGCGCAACGACCAGAAATCGGCGGTGGTTTTCAGCGCGGCAAAGCGCCGCTCCAGGGTGTCGCTGAGGGCGAACATCGGGCCTCCTCGGCATGCGGCAAAGGGAGCCAGTATGGAAACAATCGTCCGTGCGGATCAACCGCCGGGCTCAGCCCGGCGTCCCCAACCCCGCCGCGCTCATGAACTGGCGCAGCAGCCAGGCCACCGCGCCCAGTGTCAGCACGCTGGCCGTCCAGATCAGCACCAGCCAACCCAGGCGCTGCCACAAGGGTTTCTTCTCTTGCTCGACCTTGGTCATAGCCCGCACCTCAATGGTATCCGTCGTCTTGGGTAACCTTGCCGCGGAACACGTAGTAGCTCCAGGCGGTGTACATCAGGATAAAGGGAATGATGAACAGCGCCCCCACCAGCATGAAGCCCTGGCTCTGCGGCGGTGCGGCGGCCTCCCAGATGCTGATCGACGGCGGGATGACGTTCGGCCACAGGCTGATGCCCAGACCGCTGTAGCCGAGGAAGATCAGCGCCAGGGTGAGCAGGAACGGCGAGTAGTTGGCGTTGTTGGCCACGGCCCGCAGCAGCGCCCAGGTGCATAGCAATACCAGCACCGGTACCGGCATGAACCAGAACAGGTTGGGCAGGCTGAACCAGCGCTCGGCGATATCCGGATGGGCAAATGGCGTCCACAGGCTGACGATGCCAGTCACGGCCAACACCACGAACACCAGCGGTCGCCCCAGATCATGCATCTGCTGCTGCAAGCGACCTTCGGTCTTCATGATCAACCAGGTGCAGCCAAGCAACGCATAGGCGGCAATCAGGGCAACACCGCAGAAGATCGAAAACGGTGTGAACCAGTCGAACGCGCCGCCGGCAAAACGCCGGTTGACCACCTCGAAACCATCGATGTATGCACCCAGCGCCACGCCCTGGAAGAAGGTGGCGGTCAGCGAGCCGCCAATGAAGGCCTTGTCCCACAGATGGCGCTTGTGCGCCTTGGCCTTGAAGCGGAACTCGAAGGCCACGCCACGGAAGATCAGCCCCAGCAGCATCAGAATCAACGGCAAATAGAGCGCATCGAGCACGACCGCATAGGCCAGCGGGAAGGCACCGAACAGCCCCGCGCCGCCGAGCACCAGCCAGGTCTCGTTGCCGTCCCAGACCGGTGCGACGGTGTTCATCATCACGTCGCGCTCACGATCGTCACGGACGAAGGGAAAGAGGATGCCGATACCCAGATCGAAGCCATCCATCACCACATACATCATCACACCGAAGGCGATGATCACCGCCCAGATCAGCGGAAGGTCGATACCCATGTTCAGCTCCTCTCCGGCAAGGTGTCGGTTTCACCATCTTCCATGCCCTCTTCGGCAGCCGACAGCGGCCGTGCCGGAGTACGCGGCTGGCCAGGGCCACCGGAAGACACTTCCTTGCCCTCGTCGATCTTCGGCCCCTTGCGCACCAGGCGCAGCATGTAGCCGATACCCGCACCGAACAGGACGAAATAGACCACCACGAACAGCGTCAGGGTAATGCCCAACTGCGTCGCGCTGTGCCCGGACGAAGCATCGGCGGTGCGCATCAGCCCATGGATGATCCAAGGCTGGCGACCGATCTCGGTGGTATACCAACCGGCAAGGATGGCGATGATCCCGCTCGGGCCCATCCACACGGCCAGATGCAGGAACGGACGGTAGGTGTACAACCGGTCGCCGCGACGCAACCAGGTGCCCCAGAGGCCGGTGAGGATCATCATCAGGCCCATGGCGACCATGACGCGGAAGGTCCAGAAGACGATGGTGGAGTTGGCTCGGTCCTCCGGCGGGAAGTCCTTGAGCGCCGGCACCTGTTTGTCCAGGCTGTGCGTGAGGATCAGGCTGCCGAGCGCAGGGATCTCCACCTTGAAGCGGGTTTCCTCGCGCTGCATGTCAGGCCAGCCGAACAGGATCAGCGGAGTCGGCTCATCGCCGACGTTCTCCCAGTGGCCCTCGATGGCGGCGATCTTGGCCGGCTGGTACTTGAGGGTGTTGAGGCCGTGCAGGTCACCGATGAAGGCCTGCACCGGGGCCACCAGCAACGCCATCCACAGCGCCATCGACAGCATCTTGCGGATTGCCGGGTTGTCGCGCCCGCGCAGCAGGTGCCAGGCCGCCGAGGCGCCGACGAAGAAGGCGGTGGCGAGGAAGGCCGCGGTGGCCATGTGTGCCAGGCGATAGGGGAACGACGGGTTGAACACCACGGCGAACCAGTCCACCGGAATCACCCGGCCATCGATGATCTCGAAGCCCTGCGGCGTATGCATCCAGCTGTTGGAAGCGAGGATCCAGAAGGTCGAGATCAGTGTGCCGATGGCCACCATCACCGTGGAGAAGAAGTGCAGGCCCGGCCCGACGCGGTTCCAGCCGAACAGCATGACGCCAAGGAAGCCAGCCTCGAGGAAGAACGCGGTGAGCACCTCGTAGGTCAGCAGCGGTCCGGTGACCGCCCCGGCAAAATCGGAGAAGGCGCTCCAGTTGGTGCCGAACTGATAGGCCATGACCAGGCCGGAGACCACGCCCATACCGAAGTTGACCGCGAAGATCTTCGACCAGAAGTGGTAGAGGTCGCGGTATAGCGTATTCCCGCTCTTCAACCACAGACCTTCGAGCACCGCCAGATAGCTGGCCAGACCGATGGTGATGGCCGGGAAGACGATGTGGAAGGAAATAGTGAAGGCAAACTGGACTCGGGCGAGATCAAGCGCCTCTAGACCGAACATGTCACATCCTCATTCAGGGTTATTTCGGCCCCAGCACGCAAAGCCGATCCATAGACTCCAGGTCTTGGAGTCAAACGAGCTGAAATTGTTCTTATGAAGTGGAATGCAGCCGAACAGCTGCAGAGTAAAAACGCGAAATGCCGCATTGATCTGGATCAATGCGCACTAAAAGACTAGCCGCTAAAGACACAAGAAGCGCTGTGGTGATTTGCCGCGCGACAGGCCACCGCAGCGCTGGCCAGAAAAGCTTCGCCCCGGGGCGGGGCTCCTACGAAAAGCTGTGGCACCTACCTGTAGGAGCGGCGCCCCGCCGCGAACTTGCGCGCAAAAAAAGGGCGGCCACGCGCTACGCGGGCCGCCCGAATCACGGAGTTGCTTAGATCGAGTGATCGCGATGACTTGCAACCACCCGTATTGGATTACCGCTCGAGGATTGCGGTCACACCCTGACCGCCTGCGGCGCAGATGGAGATCAGGCCGCGCCCCTCGCCGGCCACCGACAGCAGCTTGGCCAGGTTGGCCACGATACGTCCGCCGGTGGCCGCGAACGGGTGTCCGGCGGCGAGCGAGCTGCCCTTGACGTTCATTTTGCTGCGATCGATGGAGCCCAGCGGCGCGTCCAGACCCAGGCGCTCCTTGCAGTAGTCGGCGTCTTCCCAGGCCTTGAGCGTGCATAGCACTTGGGCAGCGAAGGCCTCGTGAATCTCGTAGTAGTCGAAATCCTGCAGGGTCAGGCCGTTGCGGGCGAGCAGGCGCGGCACCGCGTACACCGGCGCCATCAGCAGGCCTTCCTTGCCCTGAACGAAATCCACTGCCGCCGCCTCGCCATCGCGCAGGTAGGCCAGCACCGGCAGGCCGCGCGCCTTGGCCCATTCCTCGCTAGCCAACAGTACCAGCGAGGCGCCATCGGTCAGCGGCGTGGAGTTGGCCGGGGTCAGGGTGCCGCGCGGACCACGTTCGAAGCAGGGCTTGAGGGTGGCCAGTTTCTCCGCGCTGATGTCCGGGCGCAGATTCTGGTCGCGGGTCAGACCGAGGAACGGCGTCATCAGGTCATCGTGCCAACCCTCGGCGTAAGACGCCGCCAGCTTCTGGTGACTCGCCAGCGCCAACTGATCCTGCTCGTCACGCGGGATGGCCCAGCGCTGCGCCATCAGTTCGCAGTGCTCGCCCATCGACAGCCCGGTACGTGGCTCACCGTTGCGCGGAATGTGCGGCGCCAGGTGGCGCGGGCGAATCTTCAGCAGGCTCTTGATCTTGTCGCCAGTGCTCTTGCCACGATTGGCCTCGAGGAGAATCTGGCGCAGCCCTTCGTTGACGCCGATGGGCGCATCGGAGGTGGTGTCGACACCGCCAGCGATGCCACAGTCGATCTGCCCGAGGGCGATCTTGTTGGCCACCAGAATCGCCGCCTCCAGACCGGTGCCGCAGGCCTGCTGCAGATCGTAGGCCGTGGTTTCCGGCGCCAGGCGCGAGCCCAGTACGCACTCGCGGGTCAGGTTGAAGTCACGCGAATGCTTGAGCACCGCACCGGCCACCACCTCACCGAGGCGTTCGCCATGCAGGTTAAAGCGCTCCACCAGCCCCTCGAGGGCGCTGGTCAGCATCTCCTGATTGCTCGCCCTGGCGTAGACGGTGTTGGAACGGGCGAACGGAATACGGTTGCCGCCTACGATGGCGACCCGGCGCAACTGGGTCATGGGGACTCCTTGCTGGTCGAGAGTGCGGAGAAACGAACAACGAACTATTGCCCGTCAGCCGGTTCCCAGAAACATGAGACTGACACTTTATCCTTCTGGCCGCACAGGCTAAACCTCAGACTGACGCGAACATTGGCCGCCTTGCCGGCGCGTGAGGCAACAGAGTCAATTGCGCTTTGCCGACCGCCGCGTACAGTGGCACGACTTTCGATTCGCCCGCAGGAGCCCTTCATGTCCGATCGTTACCTCGCTTTCGCCAATTCCTCCACTGGCCGCCGCCTGGTTGGCGCCCTCGGCTTGCCGGCGCCGGTGCGCCTGGAACGCTGGATGGCCGGCCGAGTGCGACCGGTCGATGGCGCTTTGCTGCTGGGCGGCGAAGGCGACCTGCTCCAGGCCTTGCAGCCCTTCGCCAACAAGCTCACGGATCAGTTGTTCACCGCGCGCGACGGCCAGCTCGACCTGCCACGCTGGACCGCCGAACACGGCCCCAAACTCAAGGCTCTGGTATTCGACGCCAGCCACCTGACCCGCTTCGAACAGCTGATCGAGCTACGCGACTTCTTCCAGCCCACCTTCAAAGGCCTGGCCAACAGCCCTCGCGTGGTGGTGCTCGGCCGTGCCCCCGAGTCACTGAAAGACCCTGTCGCGGCCAGCGTGCAGCGCTCACTGGAGGGTTTCACCCGCTCGCTGGGCAAGGAAATCCGCCGCGGTGGCAGCGTGCAGTTGCTCTATATCGGCAAGGGTGGCGAGCAGCAACTGGAAGGCGCGCTGCGCTTCTTCCTCTCGCCGAAAAGTGCCTACGTCTCCGGCCAGGTGCTGCGCCTCGGTGCATGCGGTGAGCAGGTCAGGGACTGGACCCGCCCGCTGGCTGGCAAGAAGGCGCTGGTCACCGGCGCCTCGCGGGGTATCGGCGCTTCCATTGCCGAAGTGCTCGCCCGTGACGGCGCCGAGGTGGTGCTGCTCGATGTGCCACAGGCTGCCGATGCGCTGCAAGCCCTGGCGGCACGTTTGGGGGGACGCGCGGTGACCCTGGATATCTGCGCCGAAGATGCCGCGCAGCGTCTGGTCGAAGCCGTGCCCGATGGCCTGGATATCGTCGTGCACAACGCAGGCATCACTCGCGACAAGACCCTGGCGAAGATGAGCGATGCCTTCTGGAACTCGGTGATCGATGTCAACCTCAAGGCGCCGCAGGTGCTGACCCAGGCGCTGCTGGATGCCGACAAGCTGCACGACAACGGGCGTGTCGTGCTGATCGCCTCGATCAGCGGCATCGCCGGCAACATGGGCCAGACCAACTATGCAGTGAGCAAGGCCGGTGTGATCGGCCTGGCCCAGGCCTGGGCGCCGGCACTGGCGAAGAAAGGCATCAGCATCAACGCGGTGGCGCCGGGCTTTATCGAAACCCAGATGACCGCCGCCATTCCGCTGGGCATCCGCGAAGCCGGACGACGGATGAACTCGATGAGCCAGGGCGGCCTGCCGCAGGACGTCGCCGAAGCCGTGGCCTGGTTCGCCCAGCCGGGCTCGGGCGCAGTGACCGCGCAGGTGCTGCGCGTATGCGGGCAAAGTCTGCTGGGCGCCTGAGACCGTTGAGCTGATGGGCTAAAGCGGATCGCCGCCCGGCCCACCCTAGGGTCACGAGTGACTATCTATGGGAGGCGCTTCAGCGGCGACGGCCGCGGCTAAAGCCCCTCCCACAGGTTGGCATCACGCCTTGCCGCGCTTGCGAAACTCCACCGGCGTTTCCCCGACCCAGCGCTTGAACGCGCGGTAGAAGGTGCTCGGTTCGGAGAAGCCGGTGCGTTCGACTATCACCTCGATACGCTCGTCAGTCTTGAGCAACAGCTCCTTGGCCAGGCGACAGCGGTAATCGGTGATCAGGTCGTTGAAGCGCACACCGGCCATGGCCAGTCGCTCGCGCAAGCGCCGCGCCGGCATGTTCAGGCGACCGGCCACCTGCTCCAGCGTGGCGCCGCCATCGACCAGCAACTCCGCGATCAGCTCGCGCACCTGGCGCACCAGATCCAGCCTTTCCACTTCCGCCAATTGTCGCCGCGCCAACGACTCGTGCATACGCAGCAATTCCGGGGCGGCGTGGGGTGAAGCCTTGTCCAGCACTGCGGCATCGAACACCAGCGCACAATCCTCGGCGCCCAGACGCACCGGGCAACCGTAGGTCGCCTGATAGCGCTCCGCGGGTGCGCCCTCGGCATGCATGAAGCGCACCTCTCGCGGACGAAAATCGTTTTCGGTCAAGGCCGCGAACAAACGGATCACCGCACCCGCCAGCATCTCGGGGAAATGACGCGGCGTATCGGCCTCCAGGCCCAGCGTCAGCACGCCCACTTCGCCGTCCACGTCCAGGCGCGCATTGAGAGTGTCGGAGAGCAGACGCACATAGCGCAGCGCATGACGCAGGCCGGCGCCGAAGGTTTCGCTGGAGAGAAACAGGTATTCCAGAAGCAGACCATGAAAAGCCGGCAGATGCTGGGCCAGGTACAGCCCGACATGCTCCTCGCCGCACTCTTCGCTGGCGGCCTTCCAGAACGCTGCCTGTGCAGCATGGGGAAAGCGGCCGGCCGGCAGCCCGCCGGGAGGCAGGCCAACACGCACCAGCACGCGGTCAGGATCCGTTCCGCTGGCACGCAGGGCATCGATTACCGGGCGCATCAGCGCCACATCGTCGGTCAGATCACGCATGATTCCTGCTGTTCTTTTTATTAGTGGGCGTTATTCGTGAACCGCGTCATCTTAGGGGCAGCGAGCCGCCGCGCGCAAACCGCGCAGCAGACGGATTGGCTACCCTGCGCACGCTCCGGGCAGAACAGCCAATGCCAGCGGGGGTCCTAGGGTTAAGCTGCAGACATTCATTCGCCAAGGAGTTCGCCAATGGCCATCGACTGGCTCGATCTTGAGACACCACCGGCCCTACCCGGCCTGTTCCTGCGCGCAGCCCTGCGCCGCAAGGTGACAGGCCGCCAGCTTCCCAACCTCGGCCTGCGCTGCCGCATGGACGTGGAGCCGAAACACCTGGCGCGCTATCGCCAGGTCTGCGCCATCGAAGACAGCCCGTACCTGCCGCCGGTATATCCGCATGTGCTTGCCTTCGGCCTGCAGATGCAGTTGCTCACCGACCGCCGTTTTCCATTCCCGCTGCTGGGGCTGGTGCATCTGGAAAATCGTATCCGCGTGCTGCGCCCACTGGGTGGGCTGGGGCCGTTCCAGATCAGCGTGCAGGTCACTGACCTGCAACCGCACGACAAGGGCGCCACCTTCAGCCTGATCACCCGCCTGGAAGATCAGCTCGGCCTGCTCTGGGAAGGTGACAGCCGTATTCTCTGTCGCGCCCTGCGTCTCGACGGACAGCCGCAGCCGCGTGCCGAGCAAGAGCCGCTGGAGCTGGCGCCACTGCTCGACTGGGCCGCCCCTGCCGACACCGGGCGACGCTATGCGCGCGTGGCCGGCGACTACAACCCGATCCACCTGTACGCCGTGACGGCACGCCTGTTCGGCTTCCCCCGCGCCATCGCCCACGGCCTGTGGAACAAGGCTCGCAGCCTGGCGGCCCTGCACGACCACCTGCCACTGGCCGGCTACGAGGTGGAGGTGCGTTTTCAGAAGCCGGTGCTGCTGCCTACCCATGTCGCCCTGCAAGCCAGCGAACCCGGCCCAAGCGGCCAGTTCCGCCTGATCAGCGAGAACGACACGCCGCATATGACCGGTAGCTGGCAACCGTTGACTGTCTGACGTAGCCCGATGTTATCCGGGAGCTGATATCGAGAACATCCGCCCCGGATTGCATCCGGGCTACGGGATATGCGTTTGCGTAGGAGCGAGCTCTGCTCGCGAATCTGGCCAGCGGAAAAGCTTCGCGAGCAGAGCTCGCTCCCACAAAAGTCGCTGCTCTGCCGACGCCTTCCCGCCAACGACTTGCGGTCGCCTCCGTTCGGGCCGAAGCTATGCGGCTCGAACGGAGCCGTACCATGAACCTCGCCGAACTCACCGCCCGCATGCACGCCATTCGCGATCACAACGACTGGCGTCGTTACCAAAGCCCGAAAAATCTGGTCATGGCCGCCAGCGTCGAAATGGCCGAGCTGGTGGAAATCTTTCAGTGGCTGAGCGAGGAGCAGTCCCGCCAGTTGCCCCCAGAGCAGCTCGTCCATGCCGGGCAGGAAGTGGCCGACGTGGTGCTCTACCTGCTGCAACTGTGCAGTGAACTGGGCATCGACATGAATCAGGCGGTGCTCGACAAGCTCGCCGACAACGAACGGCGCTTCCTCAAATGAGTGACCGCCATTTCGACGAGCTCGCCACCCGCTTCGCCGAGAAGATCTACGGCGGCGCCAAGGGTGCCATCCGCCTCGCCGTGCTGCAGGCCGACCTGGCCGAAGCCCTGCCGGAGCGCCCACTGCGCGTGCTGGACGTCGGCGCCGGCCTCGGTCATATGAGCCTGTGGCTGGCCCAGCGTGGTCACCAGGTCACCCTGGCCGAACCGGCCGAACCTATGCTCATCGGGGCGCGCCAGCGCTTCGCCGAAGCCGGACAGCGCGCAACCTTCATCCAGGCGCCCTGGCAGGAACTGCTCGGCCAGCTGCAGGAGCCTTTCGACCTGGTGCTGTGCCACGCCGTACTGGAGTGGCTGGCCGAGCCGGCGGCCATCCTGCCGGTGTTGCACCAGCTGACGGCCAAGGACGGCTGGGTGTCGCTGGCCTTCTACAACAAGGACGCGCTGATCTACCGCAATCTGCTCAAGGGCCATTTTCGCAAGCTGCGCAAGGAACACTTCGCCGGCGAGAAACAGAGCCTGACCCCACAGCAACCGGTCGACCCACGCGAACTGGCCACGCAACTCGCGGCCTACTGGCAGGTCGAAAGCCGTAGCGGCGTGCGCGTATTCCACGATTACATGCCGCAGCAATTCCAGGCCAAGGCCGAGCTGATCGACCTGCTGGAAATGGAACTGGCGCACCGACGTCACCCGAGTTTCGCCGGCCTGGGTCGCTACCTGCACTGGATCTGCCGGCCCATCTGAGCGCGTTGGACGAAGCCGACAGTCCGGCGTAGCCTGAAGAAGCCATCGGGGATATCGCGCGCGACCACGGAGACGACCATGCGCACCGCCATAGCCATACTCATCCTGCCGCTGCTGGCCGCCTGCCAGAGCCAGAACCCGTACCAGGCCGAATCACTGCCGATACCACCAGCACCGCCTGGCGCGGCGACGACCTTCGACCGCAGCGCCTATCCAGCGGCACCACGTGACTACGGCCGCTACCGCAGCTGGAGCTGGCTGGAGGGCCGCGCGCCTGGCGGTGATCAGTTGGCCGACAGCGTCAGCGCCGGCCTCGACCAATACGGCCTGCGCCCGGCGCTCGATGGCCCCGGCGATGTGCTGGTCAGCGCCCGCATCAGCCAGGAAATACGCCTGCGCCAATATCAGGACAACGTCGGTGGCTACTACGGCACCGGCAGCCACTGGGACCGCCGCTACGGCGCCTACGGTAGCGTCCCTATCGTGCGCACCTACGAACAGAAAGTGGCCGTGGTGCGCATCGAACTGATCGACCCACGCGACCGCCAGGTGGTCTGGTCAGGCAGCGGCGAAGCCGTGGCCGGCAAGGACCAGGCGGCGCAGGCCGACGCCATACGCGCGGCCATCCGCAGCGCGCTGGACGGCTATCCCCCCTATTGATCGACTGCCCTGGAGAGCATCATGCGTACCCTGCCCTACCTGCTCCTCGCCTTGCTGCTGGGGGGTTGCGCCAGCGTCAGCCTGGAGCGCGACTTCGACCCCAGTCGTGATTTCGCCGCCTACCGCACCTGGAGCTGGATGGACGACAAGCTCGCCTATCAACCCAATGACGCACGCCTGAAGAGCGATATCACCGAAGCGCGCATCAGCCAGGCCGTGACCGAGCAGCTCGACCAACGAGGCCTGCGCCAGGCAGCCGATGGCCAGGGCGACCTCAAGGTGCAAAGCGTGCTGATCGTCGACGAGCGCCAGGATCAGATCACCACCCAGTATGGCGGTGGCTGGGGCGGCTACTGGGGTGGTTATTGGGGCGGCCCGGCCTTCACCGAAACGCGCCGCGTGGACTACAAGGTCGCGACCCTGCAGATCGATCTGTACGACGCCAAGGACGGCAAACTGGTCTGGCGCGGCAGCGGCGAGCAAGTGATGCGTAGCCAGCCGCCAACACCGGCCGAGCGCGAACGCGCGATCCGCGAAACCGTCACCCAGGTGCTCTCGCAGTATCCACCGCGCTGAACAAGGACCCTCCGGTTTGAACGCCAACCTGCAACACCGCCCGGCCACGGCCACCGACCTCGGCGACGTGGTCGGCTTCCCGCAGAACATCGATGAACTGTTCTTCTGTTACCCGAAAGCCATCTGGCCGCTGAACGTTGGCCAGCTCGCCGCCGCCATCGCCGAGCGGCGCGAAAGCACCGTGGTGGAACTTGCTGGGAAAGTCGCCGGCTTCGCCAATTTCTACCAGTGGCAGCACGGCGAATTCTGCGCCCTGGGCAACCTGATGGTGGCGCCCTGGGCGCGCAGCCAGGGCGTCGCTCAGTACCTGGTGGAGGTGATGGAGAAGATCGCCCGCGAGCGCTACAAGGCGCCACTGATGAAGGTGTCCTGCTTCAACGCCAATGCAGGCGGGCTGCTGCTCTATGCCCGCCTGGGCTACCAGACCGTCGGCATCGTCGAACGCCGCGCCCCGGATGGCAGCCGCGTGGCGCTGGTGCAACTGGAAAAAGCCCTGTCGTAGCGCCCTCGCCCGTCACCCGATTGTCCTCTCTGGAGTTACCCATGAACCACATCAGCGGCTGGTTGCTGGCCCTGCCCTTTCTCGCTGGCGCTGTGCTGCCTCTGCAGGCCGGCATCAACGGCCAACTGGCCCGCCAGCTCTCCAGTGTCCTCGCCGCAGCGCTGATTTCCTTCGCCGTCGGCAGCCTGGCGCTGCTGCTGATGACCCTCAGCCAGCGCGAGATGCCTGGTTTCGGCGCGCTCAAGGAGCTGACCTGGTGGCACTGGAGCGGCGGCTTGCTTGGCGCTTTCTTCATTGCCACAGCGGCCTTCGCCGGGCCACGGGTCGGGGCGCTGCTGTTCATGGTGCTGGTGATTGCCGGGCAACTGGCCATGGCCATTACCCTCGACCATTTCGGCTGGGCCGGCTTTCGCGAATCGCCGATAACCTTCGGCAAGGTCGCCGGGCTGACATTGATCGTCGCCGGTATCTGGTTTATCCGCCGAGGCTGATGGGCGGCGGCAAATACTGGCATATGGACATCCTCGCGTTCACGAAAAGGCGCTATGCTCAGGCAAGCAGCTTCTGTGATCACAAATAAGCCTTTTGGAGAAGGTTCTGACATCGCCTGCGACGGCCCGGAGGTGGCCGCCAGCGGTGGTAGGCCGAGAAAATGACCGACGCCGAAGTACCGCGCCAGCCCAATACCTTCGCCCTGTGGCGTGAAGTGGATGACACTCGCATCCGCACGCGCCTGGGAGGCTTCTTCTACTTCCTTGCCTGGCTGCTGACCTGGGCCTTCAGCGCTGCACCGGGCAGCCTGATAGTCAGTGGCGTGCTGGGCTGCACGGTGTTCGCCGCACTCCTGGCAGCTCGCCTGCTACACCGTCCCGATGGCCTCGACAGCCCGGAACAGTTGCAGCGCTGGCTGGATCGTCACTGGGGGCTGATCCTCCTGACCTCGTTGTGTTGGGGCCAGGCCCACGCGCTGGCGCTATACAGCGACGCCTACAACGACTCGGAAATGATCGCCACCCTGGCCACGGTGGCCTTCAGCACGGCAATGACCTTCAACTTCGCCATGCGCCGTGAGCGCGCCCTGCTGGCACTGGCCCTGCTCTACCTGCCGGGCCTGGCGGTGATGGCCCTGAACTGGCAGCAACAGCATGCGATGCTGATCACCCTGAGCGTCTACCTCAGCTATCTGGTGCTGGTGCTCGGGCGCAATCATCGTGAATACCGCGCCACCCTCGATCTGGAATTGAAGCTGCTGGAGCAGCAGAGCCAGCTCGACCTGCTCAGCCGCACCGACAGCCTGACGCAGCTGGGCAACCGCTATCAGTTCAACAACCTGTTCCCCAGCCTGGTGGCCAATGCGGTGCGCCAGGGCGAGCCGCTGTCGCTGGTACTGATGGATATCGACTTCTTCAAGAAGGTCAATGATGAACATGGCCATGCCGGTGGCGATGCCTGCCTGAGCGCGTTCGCCGAACGCATGCGCAAGGTGTTTCGCCGCGATGCCGACGCGCTGCTGCGCCTGGGTGGCGAAGAATTCGGTGTTCTGCTGCCGGGCACCTCCCTGGCCCAGGCCTGGGAGCTGGCCGAACACTTTCGTCAGGAACTGGAAGCGGAAGGCCTGCTGCTGGCCGGTCAGCGCGTGGAGCTGACCACCAGCCTCGGCGTCGGCTGTTTCAGCAGCCGTCAGGACGGCAACGCCGACGCCTTCTTCAGACGCGTCGACGGCGCGCTATATCGTGCCAAGCGCGAAGGCCGCAACCGTCTGGTTGCGGCTGAGCACTGAGAACGGACCTCAGGATTACAGCCTGAACTTGCCCATCTGCCCGGCCAGATCATCGGCCAGACGGCTAAGGGTCTGGCAATCCTCACGACAGGCGCGCACCTCTCCGGCGGTGGCGTGCGCCAGGTCGGCGATGCCCTGCACGTTGCGATTGATCTCCTCGGTCACCGAGCTCTGCTCTTCGGTCGCCGCTGCCACCTGGGTGTTCATGTCACTGATGCGCTCGATCTGCCCGGTGATGGCGCCGAGCGACTGCCCGGTGCGCTGACTGGATTCGACGCCAGTGCCGGTGGCCGATTGCCCCGCGTGCATGGAGCTGACGGCCGTTTCCGCACCCTGCTTGAGGCGTTGAATCATCTGCTGGATTTCGTCGGTCGACGCCTGGGTGCGGCTGGCCAGGGTGCGTACTTCGTCTGCCACCACAGCAAAACCACGCCCCATCTCCCCGGCGCGCGCGGCCTCGATGGCGGCGTTGAGCGCCAGCAGGTTGGTCTGCTCGGAGATGCCGCGAATCACTGCCAACACCTGATCGATGGAAGCGACCTGCTCGGCCAGCTCGGCCACCGCACCCGCTGCGCTGCCGATATCGGCGGACATCCGCTCGATATGGGCGATGGATTGGCCCACCACCTGACGCGCGCTCTGCGCTTCTTCGCGTGCGCTGTGCGAGGACTGCGCGGCGTTGCTGGCATTGCGCGCGATCTCCTGCACGGTCAGGCCCATCTCGTGCACGGCAGTGGCCACCATGTCGGTCATTTCCTGCTGCTGACCGGCGCGCCCTGCGGTGTTCTCCACCACCCGCGCCACCTGGCCGACCGCCGTGCGCAAACGCTCGCTGGTAGCCAGTACATCGCCGATCAGATCGCGCTGACTGGCGAGAAAACGGTTGAAGCCACGCGCCAGGTCGCCCAGCTCGTCGGCTCGCGATTCATCCAGACGCCGCGTCAGGTCACCGCCACCACCACCGATTTCCACCAGCGCCAGTGTTACCTGACGAATCGGCCGTACCAGGCCACGCGCCAGCAGCACCACCAAGCCGAGGAACAAAAGCGCCACGGCCACACCGATCAGGCTGGTCATCAGCAGCGCCTGGCGCGCCTCGGCATAGACTTCGGCCTCCGGCACTTCGCTGACCAGCAGCCAGTCGAGGCTGGCGAACTTCTGCGCCACGCCGAGAAAGGTCTCGCCATCACGCTCGAAGCGCACTGCACGGCTGTCGCCAGCGAGCACCTGGCGGCTGGCGTCGGCGCCGAAGAGTTCGCCGAGCTTGCCGCTACCGCTCAGTTGCGAGCGCGGGTGCACCTTGACGCTGCCCTGGCTGTCGATCAGAAACACCTGGCCGCGCTCGCCGAAACGGAATTCGCTGATCATCTTCGACATGTCCGCCAGGTTGTAGCCCAGCCCCGACACGCCGAGGGTCTTGCCGCCACGCTTGATGCGCTGGTTGATGAACAGCGTGGGCAGCCGCGTGGTCTTGTCGATATCGATTTCCAGCACCCGGTCACGGTCGCTGTCGACCAGGCGATAGAACCACTGGTTCTCCGCCTGACTGCGATCAAGGGTGCGCATCAACCCTTCGCCGGTGGTGTAGTTACCGCTGGCCAGGGCGACGATGGAGGTGGTCATGGCGTTCTGCTGGGCGCGCACGCCCTCCAGGTAGCGGGCGAAGTCGTCACGCCGAGAGGCATCCTCACCAGCGGCCAGCCAGTCCTGCACCAGACTGTTCTCGGCAATCGAGGCGTTGGCGGTGATCGGCGCGGTGAGCACCCTCTCCAGGTCGTTGCGGATCGCCAATACCCGCGCGGGTAGCGCTTCTTCGATCAGGTAGCGCTCGGTCAGGCGATTGACCACCGCAGAGTAGATGCCGACGACGATCAGAATGCTGGCCAGCAGGGCGGCGCCCATGCTGAGTATCAGCTGCCACTGGATACTGCGCTGCCATAGACGCATAGGGCTCTCCGGAGATTCGCAAGATTAATTGGATACAATGCTGTCTACAATATTACAGACAGAGCCATGCGAAAACCGTATCGGCGCTCCGGGCAAAGAAACCAGCGGTTGTTGTCGTTTTCAGACGTGCGGGCGGCCACGACCAATCACGGCAGCAGGTCCTGGTCGGCCTGCAATCCGGCGGGCGGCTCATCGGGAAACCAGCGCAGATGAATGCGCGCGAAGCTGCCGTCGCGCTTCATTGCGTCAAGCTCAGCCTGCCAGCGCTGCACCCGCATCGGGTCGGTACCGAGGGAGAAGGCGATGTAGCTGCTGGTGCGCATGAACGTATGCACAGGCTGCAACGCATCCGGCGCCGCGCCCACCTCCTGTAGCAAGCCGGGCAGCAATTGGTCCTCGTAGACCATCAGGGGCACCCGCCCAAGCAAGGTCATGCGCACCATCTCATGGGGTTTGGGCACCAGCTCCAGGTTATTGAACCCCAGCCGCACCAGTACCTGATGCGAATACCAGTCACGCGGCACGGCGATTCGCCCCAATTGCCGGGCCTCTTCCAGGGTGGTGACCGGCAGCGCCTCACCGCTTCGTGCATACAGGCTGGTGCTGGTGCTGATGATCGGACCGACCCATCGGAACAACGTCTCGCGCTGCGGGGTGCGCACCGTTACGAACAGGCCAACATCGGGCTGGGTGGTCGCCATTCTGTAGCCGCGTGCCCAGGGCACACTGAGGATCTGCGCGCGGCTGTCGGTGCGCTGCAGTAACTCCCTCACCACCTCGACGGCCATCCCGTCGAGCTCGCCGGCCTGGCTGTAGTTGATGGGCGGGTTTTCTTCCGTATAGAGCACCAGCTCCGTCGCAGGGAGTTCGGCGCAGAGCAGCGACAACAGCAGCAGATGCAGCAACCTGGTCATCGCGTCTCACTCGTCCGGCCCCGGCCCACTGAGTTTAGCCAGCGAAACGCCACCCTGGCGACCACTCAGTCGGCGATCTCGAACTGAACACGGGCGGTCTGCCCCGCCTCGTCGAGCACGCTGAGCTGATGCCTGCCGCTGTCGAAAGGTTGATTGAAGGGCGCATCCTGGGCGCTGTCACCCAGTGGCCGGCCATTGAGAAACCACCAGCGCCGACCATTGCCCCCCAGAGCAGACAGGCTGAGCCGTAGCGGTTCGTGATTGCCCTGCGGCCGTCGCAGGCGATCACCATCACGTACGCCGACAATGGACAGCGGCGCTACCTGGCTGCCGCCTGGCGGTGGACAGCTCGGATCGATGGCCGGCAAACGCGCCAAGCGCCGCTCACGACGGGGCAGCCAGGGCTCCAGCGGCGCCGGCCAGAGCAGCAGTTCGCGCGGCTCGGCGCCTGCACAAGTGGGCCCAACTCGCTGCCCCTGGGCATTGACCCAGTAAGGCTCGCGCAGGCCACTGCCCAGCGGCTGATCAGCAGCCTGCAAGGTGGGTGGCGTGGTGCCCTCCAGCGTCCAGGCGAAGCGCAGGCGCCGGCAGTTGGGATCGTCCTTGCTCATCGGCTGCCCCAGCGGCCAGCAGATGGCGGCCACGCCAACCTCGGCCGGCTGCGGATCGGCCGGCGCAGCGATGCCACGCTGACTGTCGCGATTGACCAGCAGATCGTGCACCTGCAAAAGCAGCGGCGCAGCAGAAGCCAGGCCGAACTGGCCCGCCACCGGGGTGCCGTCCGGGCGACCGATCCAGATGCCGACCAGATGGCGCGGGCCGACACCGATGGCCCAGGCATCGCGAAAGCCGTAGCTGGTGCCGGTTTTCCAGGCCAGGGTCGGGCGCTGCGTCAGCTGTGCGCGCGGGTCGCGGTCGGGGCGCGCCTGGCCGCTGAGAATGCGCCGGATGATCCAGGCCGAACCGGGTGACAGCAGACGCCGCTCGCGCAGTTCATCACCCGGCTGCAGCCGTGGTTTGGCCGCCATGCCGTCACGGGCAAAAGCGCTGTAGCCCGCCACCAGCGACTCCAGCCGCGTGCCACCGCCACCAAGGATCAGCGCCAGGTTCGGCTCGGCCAGCGCCGGTAGGCGAATCGGCAGTCCGGCGCTGCGCAACTCGCCGGCGAAGCGCTTCGGCCCATAGGCTTCGAGCAGTTGCACGGCCGGCAGGTTGAGCGAGGTGGCCAGCGCTTCGCTGGCCGATACCGGACCGATGAAGCCGGCTGCGAAGTTGCCGGGGCGGTAGTCGCCGTAATGCCTGGGCACGTCCTGCAGCAGCGACTCGGAATGGATCAGCCCGGCATCCAGGGCCATACCGTAGAGAAAAGGCTTGAGCGTCGAGCCGGGCGAACGCAGCGCGCGCACCATGTCGACGTGACCGAAGCGCGAGGTGTCCGCGATATCCACTGAGCCCAGATAAGCGCGCACGGCCATGCTTTCGTGCTCCACCACCAGGATCGCCGCCGAGGTGCGCTCGGGCAGGCGCGCGCGCCAGCCCAGCAGCAGATCTTCCAGGCGCAGCTGCAAACCGGCATCGAGGGTGGTGCGAATCAGTGGCGGGCTGCCGGCCCGGTTCAAGCGTCGCGCCAACAAGGGTGCCAGGCTCGGCTCACGGCGCGGGGCGAGAAACACCGGTTCTTCCAGCGCTTCGGCCACCTGCGCCTGCGGCCATACCTGAAACTCGCCAAGGCGCCGCAGCACCTTGTCCCGCGCTGCCTGGGCACGTTCGGGGTGGCGGTCCGGGCGCAAGCGGCTGGGCGCCTGCGGCAGCACCGCGAGCAACGCTGCATCGGCACGGGTCAGTTGGCTCGGCGGTTTGCCCAGATAGCTCCAGCTGGCGGCGGCCACGCCCTGCAAGGTGCCGCCAAAAGGCGCGCGATTGAGGTACAGGGTGAGGATCTCGTCCTTGGACAGGTGCCACTCCAGCTGCGCTGTCCGCCAGAGTTGCTTGAGCTTGCCGGGCAGGTCACGGCCATGCGGATCGAGCAACCGCGCCACCTGCATCGACAGCGTGCTGCCGCCGGACACCACGCGCCCACCAGTAAGGTTCTGCCAGGCGGCACGGCCCAGCGCCAGCGGGTTGATGCCGGGGTGCTGACGAAACCAGCGGTCCTCGTAGGTCAGCAACGCTTCGAGGTAATAGGGCGAGACCTCATCCGGCGCCACCGGATAGCGCCACACGCCATCGCGGTCGGCGAAACGCCACAACGGCGTGCCATCCTCGGCCAGCACCACACGCGCCAGGTCGTCTTCGGGCAGAGGCAGCGGGAAGAGGCGGTCGGCGAGCCAGAGCAGAGCCAGGGGGAGCAGGAGGATAAGGAGCACTCGCTGCCCTCTCCCCCAGCCCCTCTCCCGCAAGCGGGAGAGGGGAGCCGTTCGGCGTTTGACCTCAGTCATATCAACACCCGCCGCCCAACGAAGCCGCACCTATTCGTCAGGACGAGCAACTTGGCGAATCTGTTCAAGTACCGCCTCCGTTTCGGCCAGCACCTGATGATTCCAGAAACGCAGCACACGATAGCCTCGACTCTCCAGATAGTGCTCACGTTGCTGGTCGTATTCCGCCTGCTGCTGATGTTGACCACCGTCCAACTCGATAACCAGCCAGCGTTCGGTGCAGATGAAATCGACGATATAAGGGCCAATGGGCTTCTGCCGTTTGAATTTGAGGCCGAGGAAGCGGTGAGCACGCAGGTAATACCAGAGACGTTGCTCGGCATCAGTCATCTCATGACGAAGGCGTTTGGCGTTGTCGAGTAGCGTCATGGTTCCTCCTTGAACCTTTTTTGCCCTCTCCCCCAGCCCCTCTCCACTAGGCGTGCCCCCGACAAGCGGGAGAGGGGAGCGATATGAGGTAAGCCTGATACCAAGTACACCCTGCCTTGGAAGCAGTGTGACGCGCATCTGACAGCTGGCACGATCGGCTCCCTCTCCCATTCATGGGAGAGGGCTGGGGAGAGGGTCGCTTTACCGCCCCCTCACCACCAGACTATCCGGCGCACTGCCCAATGCCTGCCAGCTCGGTCGGTACATGGACTCCACCTGAGGTGGCGGCACCCGATAAGTGCCGGGCGTCACCGCGCGGGCCAGGTAGAGCAGATGGGTGGTGCCGTAGCCTTCCACATCCACCGCCGCCACGTAGCGGTCGCCGCGATATTCCTGGTGTTTGATCCGCGCATTCTGCATCGAGCGACGCCATTCCTTGACGTTGCTGCCGGCGTCATCGAGGCTCGCCGCGCTTTGTGCCAGGTTCTGGTTCTCCAGTTCCAGGCCGGCCGGCAGCAGGTCCACCACCAAAGCATCCGGTACGCGCTGCTTGGCCCGCACGGCCAGGTGTACGAGCACTAGCTCGCCGCTTTCCAGGCGCTGCAGATCGAGCGGGCGGCCATCCATGCCCAGGTACTCGCGCTCGATGCTGAGGTTCTCGCCACCGGCGCGTGGCGCCTGGCTCGGATAACCGGACAGGGTCAACTGTTGATACAGCTTGGCGCTGCCGGCATTGCTCACGCTCAGTGGTTCGGCCAGTTCCGCACGCTCCAGCTTGATACCGGGCTGCTGATTGCTCAGCTCGAACTGGAAGGCGCCGCTGGCGAGTTTTGCGCTCCATGCCTGCTCCGGCTTGCCGAGAATGCCGCGCCCAGCGAGGAACAGCGCGTTGCGCTCCTGGGTCGACAACCAGCGCTGGCCTGCCAGTTCGTCTGCCAGACTGAACAGACGCTGTTCGCGCTGGCCGGCAGCCAGATCATGCTCCTCCAGCAGGGCGAGGATCAGCGCCTGGTCCCGCAGCGGGCTGCCGTAGTCGGCCATCCAGCGTTCGCCATCGCGCTGCTGAATCAGCCCCTGGTTCAACGCCTGCTCGGCACGCGGCGCATCACCCATCAGCTTCAGCGCGGCGGCCAGGTGCACCAATGGCAGACCGGAACGCGCTTCGCTGCGGCGATCGAACAGGCTGCGCAGTGCGCCCAGCGGCGCCTGCTGGCTGCGGGCCAGAACGTAACCGGCATAGGCCTGTGCGGCGAAGCGGGTGTGGGCGAAGTCCTGGCTGTAGCTGGCCTCGATCAGGCTGCTCTGCTGCAGGTAGCGCAGCAGGCGATCACTGGCCTTCTTCAGTGCCTCCGGCGGCACGCCGAAGCCCTGCTCGCGGGCACGCAGGAGGAAGTCGGTGACATAGGCGGTCAGCCAGTACTCCTCTTCGCTCTCGGCGCTCCACAGGCCGAAGCTACCATTGTGTCGTTGCATGCCGAGCAGACGCTCGATTCCCAGCTCGATGCTCTTGCGCCGCTGCTCGTCAGGCTCACCCTCGAGGCCCAGGCGCTTGAGGCTGGCGGCATCGGCGTAGAGCGACGGGTACAAGCCGCTGGTGGTCTGCTCCAGACAACCGTAGGGGTACGCCTTGAGCGCACGAATCTGCTCACCCAGGTTCAGCGGCGGCCGGCTCGACAGAGCCAACACCGCCTCCAGCCCGGCAGGCTCGAACTGGTTGAGGGTGCCAGCCGGCATGCTCCAGGGCTCGCCTTCTCCCAGTACGGCGCGGAAGTGTTGCAGTTGCGCCGGGTAAGCCGGGCGAATACCCAGCGTCCATTCGCGACTGAAGTCAGCCAGATCCTCGTTCGGCAGCGCCAGGCCCTGCACCTCGACATGAATACGGCCTTGACCCAGGCCGCCTTCGGCGCGCACCGGAATGCGCAAGGTGGTGCGCTGGCCATCCTTCAGGCTGATCGGCGACTCACCCTTGCCGAGCAGACGCAGCTGACCTTCAACCCCCAGCCGCACGTCAAGATTCTGCTCACTGCCGGACAGGTTGGTCAGGTCCAGCGCCAGGGTGGTTTCGTCACCCCCGGCGAGAAAGCGCGGCATCGACAGCTCGGCGATCAGCGGCGCGGCCACCACCGTCTTGGCCTCGGCCATGCCGAAGCGCTCGTCGGTCCAGGCCTGTGCCATCAGGCGCAGCTCGCCGTTGAAGTCGGGAATATCCAGGCTGACTTCGCCTTCACCCTTGTCGTTCAGCTTCAGCGCATCGCTCTGCAGGGCAACGATCAGCACGCTGGTATCCGGGCGTTTGCCACCGGCAGCCAGGCCAGCATCACCGCCGAAGGCCAGACTGGCGACACGCCCCTGCGCTTCGATCAACTGACCGTAGATATCCAACTGGTCGGCGCCATAGGCCTTGCGCCCGAAGAAAGTGGCGAAGGGATCCGGCGTGGCGTAGCTGGTGATATTGAGGATGCCCACGTCGACCGCGGCGACCAGCACATGCACGGTCTCGGGAATGCTGCCGTCGGCGTTACGCGCGCTGACCTTGACCTTCAGCGGCTGCTTGGGCCGCATCTTTTCCGGCGCTTCCAGGCTCAGCGCCAGCTTGCGCGGAGCACGCTCCAGCGGCAGGTGCAGCAGGCCAACGGCACGCTTGGGTGTGACCTGCGCCTTGCGCTCGCCGGGGCGAACCACCAGGGCGCTGAGATAGAGGTCATGACGCGCCCATTTCTTGTCGATGGGCAGCTCGAAGGTCTTGCCCTCGGCCGGCACGCTGATTTCCTGCCACCACAGCGGGCCTTCGCTGGATTCGACCAGCAGGTAGCCGTTGCCCGCCGCCGGCGGGGTGACGGTGATCTTGGCCACCTCGCCGGCGGCATAGGCAGGTTTGTCCAAGGCCAGCTTGACCTGATCCGGGCGCACTGCGCCGCCATCGGCGTTGTCCTGCCAGCGGTAGCCGGCCCAGAAACGCAGGCTGCTGACCAGACCGGTCTGGCTGTCCACCACCTCGACCCGGTAAGGGCCCCACTCCACCGGGAAGCTGACCTTGGCCGTGCCACCAGCGGCGACTTGCAGCGGCTCGTCGCTCAAGGTGAGGAATTTCTCGTTGTAGTTGTGGCGCCAACCTTCACCGTCGGAGAAGCTCCAGAAGTAGTCGCGGCGCTCACGCACCAGGCGCACCTTGAGATTGTCGGCGGCCAGTTTGTTGCCGGCGGCGTCTGCCACCAGGATTTCGAATTCGGCCAGGCTGTCGGCATCGACTTCCTCACCGTCGAACAGCCCACGCAGGCCCGGCAAACGCTCGGCCGGCCATACCGGCTGGATGATGCGGCGGGTGATCGGACGACCACCGGACTCCTGCAAGCTGGCCTGGAGAATCAGGCGCAACGGCGACTTGGCGTCGCTCCAGCGATTTTCCGGGCGCAACACGGCGCGGCCCTGATCGTCGAGACTGACCTCGTCGAGTTCCTGATCCTGGCTCAGGTCTGCCTCGGTGATATCGCCGAACTGATAGCCCGGCAGACCTGCCACCGCTTCACGCAGCGGACGCACGTAGAGCTGCCCGGTCAGACGATTGCCGGCGGCCGGCGCACCGTAGAGGTAACGCCCAGTCACCGCAAACTCGGCGCTGTCGCTCGGTGCGTAGGGCCGCTCCTGCCCCTTGAGCTCCAGGGCCATGCGCTCGGGCAGGAAGTCCTCGACAAGGAATTCGTAGAGCTGCGGGCTACCGTCGCCCAGGTCGAGCAACAGCTGCCAGCGGCCGGTCGGGGCCTCTTCGGCGAGCGGCAGCTGATACTGATAGAGGCCGTCATCGCCGGCATTCCAGACGAACTTACGGCTGATCTGCTCATCCGGGCGACGCACCTCGACGCTGACCGGCTGGGCCTTGACCGGGCTGCCATCGGCATCACGCAGCAGGCCATTGAGCAGCACCGTCTCGCCGGGGCGATACAGGTCACGTGGGCCGAACACGAAGAACTGCAGGGCATGCGCCTTGGGCCCGGCGATATCGAACTCGGCCAGATCCAGCGCCGGTGTATTCAGGCGCAGCAGGCTGGTCTGCTCGTCCTGCTTGGCCAGCAGCACCTGGGCCTTGGCCGGCAGCGGCAGTTGCGCATGGCCAGCCGAGTCGGTCTTGCCTTCGGCTAGCAAAGCGCCATCACCATCGAGCAGTTCCAGTTGCACGCCGGACTGCGCCTTGCCACCTTCCAGCGCCTGGGTGAAGACATCCAGACGGTCACGGTAACGATGCGCGGACAGGCCGATATCGCTCAGGGAAAACAGCGTCGCCGGCTGCGAGTAGCTGTAACTGCCAGCCTCACGCATCACCGCCAGGTACACGCCTGGCTGCTTGAACGGCTCCAGGCCGGCGATGGGCAGCAGCAGGGTTTCACGGGTATTGCGCGCCGGGTTGAGATCGAAGCGCCCGCCATAGACCAGATCGGCCATCGGCAGCATTTCGCGCGCCTCCCAAGTATCCAGGTTGCTGGAACGCCCCCAGCGCGACAGAAAGCGCGGCAGCGCCTCAGGCTTGATACGGAAGAACTCGACGTTGACCTTGTCGACGTTCAGGGCGATCACCGGCAGGCCTTCGGCCAGGCGTGTCGGTAGCAGGGAACCGCGGCTGGCGAAGCCGACGCTGGCCTGCAGGTCACGGGTTGCGAAACGGCTGACATGCTCTTTAGCGAGCTTGCCACCATTGATCGACTTCAACCCGGCATCGATGGTCAGCACCAGTTTGCGCTTGGGCTCCAGGTGACGCAGGCGTAGTTCACTGAGGTTCTCGGTCAGCTCCCAGGCACCGTCGACTTTGCCGGCAGTGCTGTCGACCAGATGCAGGCGCTCGGCGAAGGGCTGGTCAGGATCCAGCGGTATGGAGAAAGTCACCGACAGCGCGCTGGCGCCATCGAGCTGCACTTCGGAGACGTCGACTACCTCCAGCTCGCGCCCGGCGTAGCGTTTGGCCAACGCGTCGCGGTCGACCGCAGGCTTGGGCGCCTGCGGCTGTTGCGCAGCGGGGGCGGCGGGGGTCACCGTGGCAGGGGGTTGGGAAGAATCACAGGCGCTGAGCAGGGTCAGCACCATGGCCAGAAGCAGTCCTTTGTTCGGCATTGCGGGCTCCGGAGAGTGGGGGCGCGAAGACGGCTACTATAGCTGAGCGGCCAATGCGCCGACGAGGTGAGGCGACAAAATCCGCCAAGCTGCGCACACTCCGCAGGGCGCCTATAATCGGCGCTTTGCTGGAACGGAAGCCCCCGAATGCACGCCCTGCTCGATGCCTGGCGCCACACCCCGACCCAGCGCAAGGTCTGGGCGCTGGCAGCGCCGATGATTCTCTCCAACCTCTCGGTACCGATGGTGGCGCTGGTCGATACCGCCGTGGTCGGCCACCTGCCGCATGCCCACCAGTTGGCAGCCGTGGCGGTGGGCGGCAGCCTCTACACCCTGCTGACCTGGGCCATGGGTTTTCTGCGCATGGGCAGCACCGGTTTCGCCGCCCAGGCTGCAGGCCGCGAGGATGGCGGCGCGTTACGTCAGGTACTGGTGCAGGGGCTTGGCCTGGGTGTATTGCTGGCCTTGCTCCTGGGCCTGCTGGCGTTGCCCTTCAGTAACGCCGCGCTGAGCCTGATGCAGCCATCGGCAGAGCTGGACCAGTTGGCGCGCCAGTATTTCCAGATCCGCCTGCTCGGCCTGCCCGCCAGCCTGGCGACCTACGCGCTGATCGGTTGGCTGCTGGGCACCCAGAGCGCACGTGGTCCGCTGGCCATTCTGCTTACCGCCAATCTGATCAACGTGTCGCTGGATCTGCTGTTCGTGCTCGGCCTCGAATGGGGTGTAGCCGGTGCGGCCTGGGCCTCGGTGATCGCCGAATGGAGCGGCGCCCTGCTCGGCCTGTGGCTGGCCCGTGGCGCGCTGGGGCGCTATCCGGGGCGCCTCGACAACAGCGCGCTGAAACGCTGGAGCAACTGGCGCCCGTTGCTGGCGGTCAATCGCGACATATTCATCCGCACCCTGGCGCTGCAGTTGGTGTTCTTCCTGATCACCGTGAAAGGCACGCGCCTTGGCGATGCCACAGTGGCTGCCAATGCACTGCTACTCAACGGCCTGACGCTGACCGCCTATGCCCTCGACGGCCTGGCGCATGCCGTCGAAGCCCTCTGCGGCCACGCCCTGGGCGCACGTGATCGCGCTGCGCTGCGCCGTTCGCTACTGGTGGCCGGCACCTGGTCGCTGCTCGCCAGCGCCGCCTTCGCCCTGTTCTTCCTGTTCGGCGGACACTGGTTCGTCGGCATGCTCACCAATATCGCCGAAGTGCGTGAACTGGCTCTGATGTTCCTGCCGTACCTGGCCATCCTGCCGCTGCTGGCCGTATGGAGCTATCTGCTCGATGGCCTGTTCATCGGCGCTACCCGCGCCCGCGAGATGCGCAACGCCATGCTTATCGCCCTGGTGTTATCCCTGTCGCTGGCCTGGTGGCTGCAAGGCCTGGGCAATCACGGATTGTGGTTGGCATTTCTGACATTCATGGGGCTGCGCAGCCTGGTGTTGGCTGGCTATGCTTGGCGATTGAGCCGTCGCGACCTGTGGTTCCCTTCCCCGGCATCAGGTGAGCACGCCCATGCTCGGCGTCCCGCTGCCCGCCAATGAAACCGAGCGCCAGCGGGCACTCGATCGCCGGAAGTGCGGCGGTCGCAACCACTGTGAGTTCAGCCCCAACCCCACTGAAAGGAAACCAGCATGGCTGCCGCGTTCGTCGCTTACCTGCACTACCTGTCGATTTTCGCCCTGTTCGCCCTGCTGAGCATCGAGCACGTGCTGTTCAAGGCGCCGCTGGATCTTGCCCGCGCGCGCAGCCTGATGATCACCGACCTGGCCTATGGCATCTGCGCCGGCCTGGTCCTGCTCACCGGCATCGCTCGTATGCTGTGGTTCGGCAAGGGCGCGGCCTACTACATGAGCAACAGCCTGTTCCATGCCAAGCTCGGGCTGTTCGTGCTGGTCGGCTTGCTGTCGATCCTGCCTACGATGGTGTTCATCAAATGGCGCAACACCGTGAAGGCAGGCCAGGTGCCCGAGCCCAGCGCCCAGCAGGTACGCCTGGTGACCTGGAGCATCCGCATCGAGCTGCTGCTGTTGCTGGCCATCCCGCTGCTGGCGACGCTGATGGCGCGCGGTTATGGCGTCATTGGCTGAAAACCCTGAGAAACCAAAGCGTCGCCGCTGAAGCGCCTCCCACGGAGCAGCACCGTAGCCCGGATGCAATCCGGGACGATGTCCGACGTTGCACCATCCCCGGATTGCATCCGGGCTACCGGAGTTGCCGCAGGCGGCTTACGAAGCCAGGTAGGACGAGCGGGTCAGGCCGAGACGCAGCGCATCGAGGAACTGCGTACGCTCACGGGTGCTGATCTTGGCGCTGGCCACCTTGTCGCGGTAGTGGGTCATCAGTTCTTCGGGCGACAGGTGCACGTAGCGCAGCATGTCCTCGATGGTGTCGTGGGTCTCGATGCCGGCGTGCACCACGCTGCCATCGGCACCCTGGTAGATGTTCACCGAGTCGGTGTCACCGAACAGGTTGTGCATGTCGCCAAGGATTTCCTGATAGGCGCCGACCAGGAAGATACCCAGCACGTAGTCCTCACCCTCACGAATCTCGTGCACCGGCAGGCTGGTCTCGATCGACTGCTCATCGACGTACTGGCGGATCTTGCCGTCGGAGTCGCAGGTCAGGTCCTGCAGCACGGCGCGACGCAGCGGCTCCTCGTCCAGGCGCGACAGCGGCAGGATCGGCAGGATCTGGCCAATGGCCCAAGTGTCCGGCAGGCTCTGGAATACCGAGAAGTTGCAGATGTACTTGTCGGCAAGCTTGTCGTTGAGTTCGTCGAGCACGGCACGGTGCGAGCGCTGACGCGCCTTGAGCTGGTTGTGCAGGCGACGGCAGATGGCGAAGTAGCACTGCTCGGCCAGCGCCTTCTGCGCCAGGCTCAGCTTGCCCGCCGAGTACTGCGCGGCGACTTCCTCGATGTAGTGGGTGGCGCGCCAGTAGGTTTCGGCGACCATTTCAGGGTCGCTGTCTTCCAGCAGCTCGATCAGCACCTGGAGGATTTCCGGCTGTTCGACGCTTGCGTCGATCTCCGGCACCTTGTCGTTGTGTCGCTCGACATCGGTGACCTGCACCAGCAACACGGCGTGGTGCGCGGTCATGGCCCGGCCGCTCTCGGAGAAGATGTGCGGATGGGGGATTTCCTGGCGGTCGCAGAACTCCTTGAGCATGTCGACCACGGCATCGGCGTAGTCCTGCATGTCGTAGTTGATCGAGCTGGCATTGCGCGAGTGGGTGCCGTCGTAGTCCACACCCAGGCCGCCGCCGACATCGATGTGATCGACCGGCAGGCCCATGGCGCGCAGCTCGCCGTAGTAGCGGATGGCCTCGCGGAAGCCCTTGCGGTAGTCGGCGATGTTGGCGATCTGCGAGCCCATATGGAAATGCAGCAGACGGACGCCCTGATCCAGCCCGGCCGCGCGGAAGCGCTCGACCACCGAAAGGATCTGTGCGGCGGACAGACCGAACTTGGACTTCTCGCCGCCGGTGTCGGCCCACTTGGAGGATGCCAGCGAGGACAGGCGCACGCGCAGACCGATCTGCGGCGCGACCTTGAGCTCAGCCGCCTCCTCGATCACTAGGGCGACTTCCGATTCCTTCTCGATGACGATGAACACGTTGTGGCCGAGCTTCTGCCCCATCAGCGCCAGGCGGATGAACTCGCGGTCCTTGTAGCCGTTGCAGACGATGGTGCCGCCCTTCGGCGCCAGCGCCAGCACTGCCAGCAGCTCGGGCTTGGAGCCGGCCTCGAGGCCGATGGAGACGTTCTGCGTGGCGATGATGTTCTCGATCACCGCTTCCTGCTGGTTGACCTTGATCGGGTACAACGCGGTGTAACGGCTCTGGTATTCCAGGCGCTCGATGCTGGCGTCGAAGGCCCCGGTCAGGCGACGTACACGGTCCTGCAGGATGTCCGGGAAGCGAACCAGCAGCGGCAGCGACAGGCCGCTCTGACGCAACTCGTCGACCTGCTGATAGAGGTCGATGGGCTGGCTGTCCGGCCCGTTGGGACGCACTTCGATACGACCGGCGTCGTTGATCGAAAAGTAACCGGCGCCCCAATGGCGAATGCCATAGACACTACGGCTATCGGCTACGGTCCATTGGCTGCCGTCGTCTTTGCGGGTGCGTCGTGCGGACATCGGGTTCTCCCATGAGAAAAGCCTGACCTTGCTGGCGGCCAGTTTAGAAATTACGAAAGCAAGATGACGTTTGCTCGGTGGTTGACCGTATGAGCGTCATCGAAGTTTAGGAAATGGAGCTTCAGCCGCCGGACTTCTTCGCGGTAAAACCGCGTTTGCTCAACTCGGCCAACAGCAGGTCGACGTGGTCACCCTGGATCTCGATCACCCCATCCTTGAGCGCGCCGCCGGTGCCGCAGCGTTTCTTCAACGCACTGGCCAGCTCCTTGAGCGGCTCCTCGGCCAGCGGCACGCCACTGACGGTGGTGACGGTTTTGCCGCCCCGGCCTTTGGTTTCACGGCGTACACGGGCGATACCGTCGCCTTCAGGAATGCGCGTCTGCTTGCAGATGCAGGCATCCACCGCCTGGTTGCAATCCGGGCAATGGCGACCGCCATCGGTGGAATAGACGAGACCGCTCAGGGCGGAAAATGAAGAGGCTTTCTTGACCACCGGCTTGTCCTCGTAGGGGTCAGGATAGCGATTGGCTGAACAGGTTCAGCCGCGAAGCCCCACTCAGGCAGGGGCAGCGCAAGCGGACAGACGTCCGCCGAAAAGGCCGCGCAGTTTAACGGCAAAGGCCAGACTTGCTAAGACCAAATTTGCGTCATTGTGCGGCACTTTGGCGACGCCGTTCGCCATCGCGCACGGCGCGCTCGGAATCCGCGACGCCGTAGGCATCAAGGCCCCGCATCCGAGGTAAAGGCGGTGCACACAGCGCACCTTACGAACTCGACAAAACACGGGAGCCGATACAACCACCCTCTCCCGCCCTTCGGGCACATCAGCCGGCCGCAAGCGACCTTTCTATATAACGCTCCAACGCTGCCAGCGAATCCGGGCAATAGGGCAGGCGGTGGGTTTCTTCCAGCGCCTGCTCCACGCTGATAAAGCGCGCTTCCAGTACTTCTTCCGGCTGCAACACCAGCGGCGCGTCGGACACTGCCGAGTAGGCCATGCACCACAGGCGGCTTTCCGGAGCGTCATAGAAAAAGTGCGCATGCTCGATCAGTTCGGCATCGACGATGCCCAGCTCCTCGGCCAACTCACGCTCGGCGGAAAGTCGGTAGCCCTCGCCTTCCAGCACCATGCCGCCGGCTGCCACGTCCCAGTAGCCGGGATACAGCGCCTTGCTCAGGGTGCGTCGATGCACGCACAGCAGTCCGGCAGAATTGAACAACAGAATGTAGGTGCCACGCCCGATCAGCCGGCGCTCGCGCAGCTCGGCGCGCGAAACACCACCCAGCGGCTGGTCATGCTCGTCGACCCAGGCTACCAACTCATTGTCGGAGGCGGCGCGATGCGCCGCCTCCGCTGCCGAAATCGCGACCATCAACCCTGGCTCAGCAACTGACGCAGGTCGATCATGCCGGCGTTGGCGCGGGAGATGTAGTTGGCCATCACCAGCGAGTGATTGGCCAGAACACCGTAACCGCTGCCATTGAGGATCATCGGACTCCACAGTGTGGCCTGCGCGGCCTCCAGCTCACGAATGATCTGACGCACGCTGACGGTGGCATTCTTTTTCGCCAGCACGTCAGCGAAGTCCACTTCGATGGCGCGCAGCAGGTGAGCCAGCGCCCAGGCCTGGCCGCGAGCCTCGTAGAACACGTTGTCGATCTGCAGCCAGGGCGTCTCGTAAACGCCGCCTTCGCCAATCAGCCCGGACTCTTCGGCATCGCTGCCCACCTGCAGTTTCTCGTTAAGGCGCACCTGCCCTACGCTGGCGGACAGGCGCTGGGACAGCGAGCCAAGACGGGTGCCGGCATCACCCAGCCAGTTGTTCAGGTTGTCGGCACGGGTATAGAACTGGGCATTCTTCTCCTGCGGGTCGCTCAAGCGGGCCAGGTAGCGATCCAGTGACTTGATGCCTTCGCGGTATTCGGACTCGGACGCCGGCAGCGCCCAACTCTTGTTGTCGAAGTGGAAGCGCGGCTCGGCCTTGGCCAGATCGGTGTCCTCGGTGGACTGCGACTGCGAACGGGAGAAGTCCTTGCGCAGCGCACGGGAGAAGTCGCGCACCTGCACTAGCACGCCGTATTCCCAGCTCGGCATGTTGTCCAACCAAAGGCCGGGCGGTGCGAGGTCGTTGGACAGATAGCCGCCCGGCTTGTCGAGCAGCGTGCTGGCGACCTGTTTGAGGGTTTCCACCGTGGTGTAACCGGTCACCATCTGCCGCTGCGCCTGCTGCGCCGCATTCTGCGCATGCTGCTGGACCTGGAAGGCAGACGGCTCCTGACTCCAGTACCAACCGACCACCAGGGCGATCAGCAGATAGACACCGATCAGGCCGCCCAGGGCTCGAGCGATCAGGCTGCCGCCACTGCGACCGCCCCCTGAGGTCTTGGCGGCGCCGTCTAGCGAGTTCGTCGCGCGATTCTTCCAGTCCAGCATGGCAGTGTCCTTTTCAAGCGAATTCGAGTGTTCGACCACAACCCGACCAACGGGTTGCGACCTGCTACGCACTATAAGGCAAGCCCAGAGCAAAACGCAGGGCAGAGGAGCAAACTTACCGCTGGTAAGGGAAACCCAAGTTTCTGTCGCCTATTCGACAGAATTACCGGCGCCAAATGATCGACGGCAATGTCAGCACTGCCAGCAAGTGATAGCATCAAGCCACCACCGATTTAACCACTTACTAGAAGTCGGCCCATGACCGAGCAACCGGATCCCAGTCGAGATCGCCTCAAGCACCATTTCGCCCAGCGCGTGATTCATCAGGCACGCCAGGTGCTGGAAGTATGGCAGCGTCTGCAGCTCAGCGAATGGAGCGAGCCCGGCATGCTCGAGCTGACCGAAGCCAATCTGCGTCTGCTGCGCTATGCCGAGCGCTTCGAGCAGACGGAGCACGCCCAACTGGCACAGAGCATTGCCACTTGCCTCGACGAAGTGTCGGAAAATCGTGGTCGCCTCAACAGTACCCTGATCGCCCGCCTCAATCAGACCATGCAGCGCCTCTCGCGCACCGGCCTGCGCCACAATGATGCCTTCGAACAGACCTTCCTGCCCCCCCTGCGCAAACCGGTCTACCTCGCCTTGCAGGATGCCCAGCGCGCCGAACGCCTGGCCCAGCAACTGCAGTTCTTCGGCCTGTCGGCACACGCCCTGAGCGATGAGCGCGCCTTCCGCGCGGCCATCAGCGAACGCCACCCCGCTGCGATCGTCATGGACGTCGATTTCTCCGGCGTTGGTGCCGGCCTGGAACTGGCCAACTCGCTGCAAGAGGGGCTGGAACAGAAGATCCCGCTGCTGTTCTTCAGTCACAACGAAACCGACACCCCGACCCGACTGGCGGCGGTACGCGCTGGCGGTCAGGAATTCTTCACCGGCTCGCTGGATGCCTCGAGCCTGCTCGAACGCATCGAAGTATTGACCCACGTTTCGCAGTACGACCCGTACAAGGTGCTGATCGTCGATGACTCCAAGGCCCAGGCGACCCATACCGAGCGCGTGCTCAACAGCGCAGGCATACTCACCCACACCCTCACCGAGCCCATTCTGGCGATGGACGCGCTGGCCGAACTGCAACCGGATCTGATCATCCTCGACATGTACATGCCAGAGTGCAACGGCGCCGAGCTGGCCAAGGTGATCCGCCATAACGAACGTTACGTCAGCGTGCCGATCATCTTCCTGTCGGCCGAGGATGACCTCGACAAGCAACTCGACGCCATGAGCGAGGGCGGCGACGACTTCCTTACCAAGCCGATCAAGCCACGCCACCTGATCGCCACCGTTCGCAACCGCGCGGCGCGAGCGCGCAACCTCAAGGCGCGCATGGTGCGTGACAGCCTTACCGGCCTGTACAACCACACCCACACCCTGCAACTGCTCGAAGACGCATGCTTTCGCGCCCGTCGCGACGAGCAGCCACTGGCGTTCGCCATGCTCGATATCGATCACTTCAAGAAGGTCAACGACACCTATGGTCACCCCATGGGTGACCGGGTGATCAAGAGCCTGGCGCTGTTTCTCAAGCAGCGCCTGCGCAAGACCGACCATATCGGCCGTTACGGTGGCGAGGAATTCGCCGTGGTGCTGCCCGACACCGACGAACAGTCGGCGCTCAGGGTGCTGGATGAAATCCGCCAGCGTTTCGCCGAAATCAACTACCCGGCCCAGCCGCAGGACCTGTCCTGCACCTTCAGTTGCGGTATCGCCATGCTGCAACCAGGCCTGGATGGCAACGCGCTGTCCAAGCGCGCCGACGAAGCGCTGTACAAGGCCAAGAATGGCGGGCGCAACCGGGTGGAGCTTTACAGCGGCGATTGACGCACTGCCTCGCCTGCGCAAACGCAAAGCGTGACCCAGCTCAAACCGTCATCAGGATGTAACCAAACCGCAATAACCTCGCGGGCATCGTTCAGTCGTCGATCGAGCCCGTCATGCGCCTCAAGCTGCTCACCAATCTCAATACTCTGCTGCTGGTCACCGTCTGCGTCGCTCTGGCGGCCACACTTTGGTGGTCACAGCGTGCGTTGCAGCAACCGGTGCAGCTGATGGAGCGCTACCTGACGCTGTCCCAGCAGTTCCAGCGCGAGGTAGCCGACAACATTCAGGCCTACCTGGCCAGTGGCAACGCCGTGCAACACAGCGCCGCGACCCAGGCTATCGACGCCTTCGACGAAGCCCTCGAACAACTGCCGCGACAATTGACCGCCGAGCTACGCCCAAGCCTGGAGCAACTGCGCGACTTCAGCGCCAATCAGTTGCTGGCGGCCGGCAAGCTGGCCGGTGATCCGCAGGGCCTGCTGCTACAGGCCGAACGCGAGATGCTCGCAGCGCTGGAACAACTGACCCAATACGTCGCAGGTGCCAGCAGCCCCGCCGCCGATGACTACCGCAAACCGCTGCAGGACGCCAGTTCGCGCCTGCTGAGGCTGGCTCACGCCCGTGAACGCTTCACCAATCAGGGCCGGAGCGAACTGCTCGGCGATGTCGAACGCGAACTCAAGACTCTTGCTCAGCAGGCAGAGGCGCTGGATAAGTTGCCGCTACTCGGCGTGCAGCAAGCCGACAGCTCTGCCAACGTCGGTTTCGCCGCGCTGCTCGGCCTGGATGAAACACAGCAGGAGCAACAGGCGCAGGACCGAGGTATCGAGCTGAAACGCGAACTGGGCACCCTGGTACGCCGCTACCCCAGCGAACTTCAGCGCACCCGCGAGCTGGTCGAGCAACGTCAGCAACTGGCCGTGACCACCGCCGAACGCGTGACCCAGGTGCAACAGGCACTGGCGGCGCTGGAGCCTCTGGTAAAAGGCGAATACGCGCGCATTCAGGGCGAGGTCCGGCTGATTCAGGGCTTGATGATCGGCCTGATCCTGTTGATTGCCCTGCTCATCGATCGTATCCAGCGGCGCCTGTCACAGGTGCTCGCGCGCCTGGTACCGGCGCTGTCGCAGTGGGCCAAAGGTGATTTCGCGACGCCGATCAGCATCAACTCACGTACCCGCGAGCTGCGCGATATTGAAGACTCGCTCAATCATCTGCGCCGCTACCTGGTGGAGCTGGTCGCCAGCATCCGCGGCCACGCCGAGCATGTCGCCGGCTCCAGCCGTACCCTGGCCGACCTCAGCGGCGGCCTGCATGGCGGCGCCGAACGCCAGGCCGGCGATACCGCCCTGATCCGCGACGCATTGAGCGAGCTGGAAGCGACCATCGGCCAGGTCGCCGAGGACGCCAGCCAGACCGCCGATGCCAGCCGTGACGCCGACCGCGCCCTGGTCCAGGGTCAGCAGGTCATCGGTCAGAGTCTGGAAGGCTTGCATGCGCTGGTAACCGAAGTTCAGGACAACGCCCAAGCCATCGAGCGCTTGGCCGACGAGACCGCCACCATCGGCAGCGTGCTGACGGTGATTCGCGGCATCGCCGAGCAGACCAACCTGCTCGCCCTCAACGCCGCCATCGAGGCCGCACGCGCCGGCGAGGCCGGGCGAGGTTTTGCCGTGGTCGCCGACGAAGTGCGCTCACTGTCGCAACGTACCGGCAGCGCCACGGCGGAAATCCAGGATGTGATCGGCCGCCTGCAGCAGGCTGCGCACCAATCGGTGCAGGCCATGCGTGCCCAGGTCGAGCACGCCGAAGCCACTGCCGGCAAAGCCGAGGCAGCCGATGGCGCGCTGGACGAGATCGTCAGCGCCATCCGCACCATCGCCAGCATGGCCGGGCGCATCGCCGAAGCCACCGCGCAACAGAGCGATGCGGTCAGCGAGATTCGCGAACACGGCGAACGCATCCACCAACTGGGTGACGACAACCTCGGCCTGATCGCCAACGGACGCAGCGAAAGCGAGCGCCTGCTGCACCTTGGCGGCCAGTTGCACAGCGCCGTACAGGCGTTTCGCGTCTAACCGCCTGCGACACAGCAGCGCAGGCTTGATCTGCGCGGGAACTCGACAAGGCCGGCTTCCTCCAAGGTTCCGCTCATCCCCGGCAAGCGACGCTCCGACGCGGCAACGACGATACGGGCGGGCGCTTTCCGGTATCATGCCGCCACCTTTCGCCGAGATATTCACCCGATGTCACTGCGTCGACTGCTGCTCCCTCTGCTTCTGCTCTGCCTGAGCCTGCCCGCCAGCGCCAACCTGTTCGACCAGCGCCCTGCCGCCTCGCCGATTGGCGCGCCGCTGAACAACAGCAGTGACTTCCTGCCGGTGCGCGAAGCCTTCAAGCTGAGCCTGATGAGCAGCGATGCGCAGGCAGTGACGCTGCGCTTCGTCGCAGCCGAGGGTTACTACCTCTATCGCCATCGCTTCAATTTCAGCGTCGAACCGGCGGATCTGGTGCTCGGCGACGCCGAATTGCCAGCAGGCGAAGCCAAGCACGATGAATTCTTCGGCGATGTCGAGGTGTACTACGGCGTACTGGATATCCGCGTGCCGCTGGACAACCCGGACAACCGCCCGCTGCGCCTGCAGGTCGGCTACCAGGGCTGCGCCGACAAGGGGTTGTGCTACCCGCCGGAGAGCGAGGTCATCGAGATCGGTGAGATGCCAACCAGTACGTGGACGTGGATGGATCTCGCACTTGCCTTTCTGGCAGGTCTCGGTTTGACGTTCACGCCTTGCGTGCTACCCATGCTCCCTATCCTGTCGGGCGTGGTGCTGCGCGGTCGACCCAGCAATACACGGGGGCTTGTCTTATCTCTCGCCTATGTACTTCCAATGGCTGCCTGTTACGCCGTCCTTGGCGCTTTGATGGGACTTTTTGGCGCCAGTCTTAATCTCCAGGCGATGCTGCAGTCACCCTGGGTTTTAGTACCGTTCGCCACGTTCTTTGCGATCTTTGCGATCGCAATGTTCGGCGCATTTGAATTGCGTCTACCGGCATTCATCCGTGATCGTCTTGATCATCGTGCAAGCCAGATGAGAGGAGGGACGATAACCGGCGCGGCATCGCTAGGCGTGCTGTCCAGTCTGATCGTGTCACCTTGCATTACCGCGCCGCTGACCGGACTGCTGTTGTATATCAGTACAACCGGCGACGCGCTCGGCGGTGGTCTGCAGCTATTTGCTCTGGGCCTTGGCATGGGCACCCCCTTGATTGTGTTTGGCGCGGGCGGCGGTGCGCTGCTGCCAAAAGCCGGCACCTGGATGGTCACGGTACGCAATGCCTTCGGCGTACTGTTGCTGGCCGTTTCGGTATGGCTGCTCGAACGCGTACTGCCGGGCAGTCTCAGCCTGGCCCTGTGGGGCCTGCTGGCGGGTGGCGTGGCAGTGTTCCTCGGGGCGCTGGAGTTCGGCCCCAAGACGCATCGGCAGAAACTCAGCCAGATCGTCGGTCTGACACTGCTGGTTTACGCGCTGGCCGCCTGGGTCGGTGCCCTGCAGGGCGCGACCGATCCGCTCAAACCGCTCGGCCAGTTGCAGGCCGGCGCCAGCCAGAGCAGCGCCAAGAGTGGCGCCTGGCAAACCCTGAGCAGCCCTGCCGAACTGGACGCCGCATTGGCCGAAGCCAAAGCCGGTGGCCAACCGCTGCTGCTGGACTGGTATGCCGACTGGTGCATCAGCTGCAAGGTCATCGAGCGCGAGGTGTTCGGCAATGCCGAAGTGGGCAGCAAACTGGCCGGCTGGCGCCTGATCCGCTTCGATATCACCGAAAGCAACGCCGCCCAGCGCGCCCTGCTGGACCGTTACAAACTGTTCGGCCCGCCCGCCATCCAGTTGTTCGCTGGCAATGGTGACGAATTGCTGGATCTGCGTGTCGTAGGTGAGGTCAATGCCGCCACCTTCGTAGGCCGCCTGGATCAGGCGAGCAGCCGCCAGGCAGGTCGTTGAACGCTGGCGACGCGATCACCGCCCGCTCTTGGCAAATGCCCTGGCAACGACCGAAACCAGCGCTATAGTCATATTTATGCCGCAAACAGCAGGCATCGTGTCGACTATTGCTGACATCACGCAGCTGCGGCATAGTCCTGCGCAGCCCGAACAACAAGGAACGCGACCATGGCCACCCTACTGGTGCTGCACGGCCCCAATCTGAATCTGCTGGGCACCCGCGAGCCCGACAAATATGGCGCCACCACCCTCGCAGAGATCAATCAGGATCTGGAGCAGCGCGCACGCGAGGCTGGCCATCATCTGCTGTACCTGCAAAGCAATGCAGAGTACGAACTGATCGACCGCATTCACGCCGCAAAGGGTGAAGGTGTCGACTTTATCCTGATCAATCCTGCCGCTTTTACCCACACAAGCGTCGCATTACGTGACGCATTGCTGGCAGTGAGCATCCCATTCATCGAAGTGCACCTGTCCAACGTGCACAAGCGTGAACCTTTCCGCCATCACTCCTACTTTTCCGACGTTGCAGTAGGGGTGATCTGCGGCCTTGGCGCCAGCGGTTATCGACTGGCCCTGGAAGCGGCACTCGAACAACTGACCGGGCACGCCTGATGCGTAGCCTGGTAGACAAGTCCTACCTCACCTCTGGGAGTTGACCATTCATGGATATCCGTAAAGTCAAGAAACTGATCGAGCTGCTGGAAGAGTCCGGTATCGACGAGCTGGAGATCAAAGAGGGCGAAGAGTCCGTACGCATCAGCCGTCACAGCAAGCAACCGGCCTATGCCCCGCAGCCGATGTACGCACCGGCTCCGGTAGCCGCGCCGGTCGCCGCAGCCGCTCCGGCTGTTGAAGCCGCCCCGGCCGCCGCAGCGAAGCTGAACGGCACCGTGGCCCGTTCGCCGATGGTCGGTACCTTCTACCGCGCAGCTTCGCCAACCTCCGGTAACTTCGTCGAGATCGGTCAGACCGTGAAGAAAGGCGACATCCTATGCATCGTCGAAGCGATGAAGATGATGAACCACATCGAAGCCGAAGCCAGCGGTGTGATCGAATCCATCCTGGTGGAAAACGGCCAGCCGGTTGAGTACGACCAACCCCTGTTCACCATCGTTTGATGCCCGGGGAGCCTGCAATGCAGAAGCTGGAAAAAGTCCTTATCGCCAACCGTGGCGAAATCGCCCTGCGTATCCTGCGTGCCTGCAAGGAGCTGGGTATCAAGACGGTGGCCGTGCACTCCACCGCCGACCGCGAACTGATGCACCTGGGCCTGGCCGACGAATGCGTCTGCATTGGCCCGGCCGCAGGCTCGCTGTCGTACCTGAACATTCCGGCCATCATCAGTGCCGCCGAGCTGACTGGCGCTACCGCCATTCATCCGGGCTATGGCTTCCTGGCCGAGAATGCCGACTTCGCCGAACAAGTGGAGAACTCCGGCTTCGCCTTCATCGGCCCGAAAGCCGACACTATTCGCCTGATGGGCGACAAGGTCTCGGCCAAGGAAGCCATGATCAAAACCGGCGTCCCGGTGGTGCCTGGTTCCGACGGCCCGCTGCCGGAAGACGAGGAAGAAGCCCTGCGCATCGCCCGTGAAGTGGGCTACCCGGTGATCATCAAGGCCGCTGGCGGCGGCGGTGGTCGCGGCATGCGCGTGGTGCACAAGGAAGAAGACCTGATCAAATCGGCCAAGCTGACCCGCACCGAAGCCGGTGCTGCGTTCGGCAACCCGATGGTCTATCTGGAAAAATTCCTCGGCAACCCACGCCACGTCGAAGTTCAGGTGCTGTCCGACGGCCAGGGCAACGCGATTCACCTGTACGACCGCGACTGCTCGCTGCAGCGCCGTCACCAGAAGGTGATCGAAGAGGCTCCGGCCCCGCAGATCGACGAGAAGGCCCGCGCCGAAGTGCTCAAGCGCTGCGTCGATGCCTGCGTCGAGATCGGCTACCGTGGCGCCGGTACCTTCGAGTTCCTCTATGAAGGCGGTCGTTTCTACTTCATCGAGATGAACACCCGCGTTCAGGTGGAGCACCCGGTCACCGAGATGGTCACCGGCATCGACATCGTCAAGGAGATGCTCAGCATCGCCGCTGGCAACAAGCTGTCGATCAAGCAGGAAGACGTGAAGATCCTCGGTCACTCGGTCGAGTGCCGGATCAACGCCGAAGACCCGGACAACTTCATGCCCAGCCCCGGCAAGGTCAAGCATTTCCATGCTCCGGGCGGCAACGGCGTACGCGTCGATTCGCACCTGTACAGCGGCTACAGCGTTCCGCCGCACTACGACTCGCTGATCGGCAAGCTGATCACCTTCGGCAAGGACCGTGACGAGGCCATGGCCCGCATGCGCAATGCCCTGGACGAGATCGTGGTCGACGGCATCAAGACCAACGTGCCGCTGCACCGCGACCTGACCCGCGACAAGGGTTTCGTCAAAGGTGGCGTGAACATCCATTACCTGGAAAAGAAACTGGGTATGGACAAGCACTGAGTCCTGACTCGCAGCACTCAAAGGGAGCGGCCAAGGCCGCTCCCTTTTTACATTTCCACCTCTAAGGATGAACGACATGAACGGACTCAGCCCAGCGGAACGCAAGGCCGCCTCCATCGCCAAGCTTCAGGCAGCAGGCATTCCTCATATAGACCACCTGCCGATGATCGAACCCGCCAGCGAGGTGCGCGTACGCAGCGCCGAGGAAATCGCCCAGCGCGCGATTGCCTGCCTGATCACCATCCAGGCCGCCTGCGACCGCAATGCTGGCAGCTATACGGCAGACACGGCGCAGTGGTGCCAGGCACTGCTGGAGCAATACGCCATCACCCAGCTGACACCTGCCGAAGTACGCATCCTGAACAATCAGGGCGAACAGCAGGACGTCATCAACATGGTCTGGAAGTACGAGGCCTACTGGGTCCTGCTCTGGGCCCTGGGGATCGTCGAACGTCTGGACTTTCCCGATTGCACCATCGATTGCGACTTCGCCATCGAGGCTGTTTCAAAACATGAGGATTTTGCGGCGTTCCTGCAGCAGGTCCGTTTACGCGACATCCACAGCATCCTCGACGAGGCTGACCTGATTTATCGCTACCACTGGGCCTGCGTCGAGGCCCGCCTGAAACAGGAACCGATGCCCGCTGGCATGAACGCAAGCGTAGTCATGGAGCGTCACGCCGCTTTAAACTGGCTGATCGATAACGATGGCCAGGACGACTGGGACAACCCCGACGTCAGTACCTGAGTCAGCCCATTGCCCCCCGCCGCGCCTACCCCGCGCGACCTGCACAGAGAACCGCCCATGCCCTGGTTACAAGTCCGTCTCGCCATCACTCCCGAGCAGGCGGAAACCTTCGAGGACGCCCTGCTGGAAGTCGGCGCCGTATCGGTAACCTTCATGGATGCCGAAGATCAGCCGATCTTCGAGCCGGATCTGGGCACCACCCCGCTGTGGTCGCACACTCACCTGCTGGCCCTGTTCGAAGCCGACACCGACGAAACCGCACTGCTCGCACACCTGCAGCTGCTGTGTGGCGGCGAGCTGCCGGAGCATCATGTCGAGCGCATCGAGGATCAGGACTGGGAGCGCAGCTGGATGGACGGTTTCCAGCCCATGCGTTTCGGCCAGCGTCTGTGGATCGTGCCGAGCTGGCACGCCGCGCCGGAGCCGGACGCAGTCAACCTGCTGCTCGATCCGGGCCTGGCCTTCGGCACCGGCACCCACCCGACCACCGCACTGTGCCTGGAATGGCTCGACGGCCAGAACCTGAACAACTACAGCGTGCTCGACTTCGGTTGTGGCTCGGGCATCCTGGCCATCGCCGCCCTGTTGCTCGGTGCGCCGCAGGCGGTCGGCACCGATATCGACCCGCAGGCTCTGGAAGCCTCGCGCGACAATGCCTCGCGCAACGGCATCGATCCGGCACGCTTCCCGGTCTATCTGCCTGCCGACCTGCCGCAGCAGCCTGCTGATGTGGTCGTCGCCAACATCCTCGCCGGCCCGCTGGTTTCCCTGGCACCGCAGATCACTACGCTGGTCAAAGGCGGAGGACGTCTGGCGCTGTCAGGTATTCTCGCCGAGCAGGCCGAGGAAGTCCGCGCCGCCTATGCAAGCGCTTTCGACCTCGATCCGACGGCCGTCAAGGACGGCTGGGTGCGCATCAGTGGCGTCAAGCACTGAACCGCGCGCAGTCGTTGCGTTAGACTAGCTGCTTGGATTTTCCGGACCCACGCATGAGCGAAAGCCACGTCACCCAGTGCCCCAATTGCCGTACCAGCTTCCGCGTCAGCCAGGCGCAGCTGGCTGCCGCCCATGGCGCAGTACGCTGCGGTGCCTGCCTGCACGTGTTCAACGCTGCCGAGCAACTGTTCGGCCCCCGCGTTGCCGCACCTGCGCCAGTGGCAGCCAAAGCGGCAAGCGCTCCGGTCAAAGTTCAACCCGACACCCGCACCAAGTCGCCAGCGGCCAAACCCGCTGACGGCACCCTGTGGATTCATGACGACCTCGACTTGGACAGCCTCGATCTTGATGAGGAACTGGCCAAGCTGGAAGAGCAGGAACAACAGCTGTCGCAACAGTTCCTCGCACTGGAACAGGCGCCACGCTACGCCGAGAACTTCGGCAGCCGCGCGGATGAACAAGAAGATGTGCATGACGAAGCCTGGGCCGAAGCCCTCCTACGTGACGAACCAGTCAAGCGTGAGCGCGACAGCCTCGAGCTGCAACTGACCGAGCAAGAGCCCGAGACGCCGGTCAAACCCGAACCCCAACCCGCCGCTACGTTCGTCGCTCCGCGCAAACAGCCCATCGCCGACGACCTCGACGAAACCGATGAACCGCGCCTGGGCAATCTCGACAGTGAACCAGACGAGTCGGAGCGGCAGATCGAAGACCTGCGCACGGAACGTGAAGAACCCAAGGTAGTGCGCAACGAACCGGGCCTGCGCGAGGAGCGCTTATTCGAACTGGACGACGAGCCCCTTCAGCTTGACTGGCGCCAACCACAGGGCACGTCATGGGGCCGCCTGTTCGGCTGGGGCTTGCTCAATCTGCTGGCAGCTGGTGGTCTGCTGGCGCAATACGCGGCTTACAACTTCGATGAACTGGCGCGCCAGGATCGCTATCGCCCCTGGTTCGAACAACTGTGCCCGAACATCGGCTGCACCCTGCCATCGAAAGTCGACATCAGCCAGATTCGCAGCAGCAACCTGGTGGTCCGCAGCCACCCGGAGTTCTCCGGCGCGCTGATCGTCGACGCCATCCTTTATAACCGCGCCTCCTTCGCCCAGCCCTTCCCACTGCTGGAGATGCGCTTCGCCGACCTGGGCGGGCAACTGGTCGCCAGTCGTCGCTTCAAACCCAGCGAATACCTGGCCGGCGAACTGGCCGGGCAGAGCGAAATGCCACCGCAAACACCCATCCACATCTCCCTGGACATCCTTGACCCAGGCACCCGCGCGGTGAACTACAGCCTCAGCTTCCACTCGCCCGAGTAGCCTGGAGACGGCGCGCCCCGTGGTCGCAGGCCTTCCATCTAACTACTGGCGATAAGCCCATAGCTGTTCAGAATTTGTTCAAAACGACCTTTATCCGGTCATCCAGAGCGGGTATCATGCCCACCCTTTCGCGAGCACCGACCCACCGCAGTTTCCCCTGAGGACACAGTGGAGGGCGGGTGTTGATCGCTTACTGTCTCAACTGCGCACCAACAAGCAGGGACGCCCCATGTCGGCCCCACGTATTGGCCCCTACACATTGCCCAATCGGTTGATCCTGGCTCCCATGGCCGGCGTCACCGATCGCCCGTTCCGCCAGCTGTGCCGCCGTCTCGGTGCCGGCCTGGTGGTGTCGGAGATGGTCACCAGCGATGTGCGCCTGTGGAATAGCCGCAAGTCCAGCCTTCGTTTGCTGCACGCCGGTGATCCCGAGCCGCGCTCGGTACAGATCGCCGGTGGTGATCCGCAGATGATGGCCGACGCAGCGCGCAAGAACGTCGAGCTGGGCGCGCAGATCATCGACATCAACATGGGCTGCCCGGCCAAGAAGGTCTGCAACAAGGCCGCCGGCTCCGCCCTGCTACGCGACGAACCGCTGGTGCGCGAAATTCTCGATGCTGTGGTCAGTGCGGTGGATGTGCCGGTGACCCTGAAGATTCGTACCGGCTGGGATCGCGCAAACAAAAATGGCGTTACCGTAGCCAAGATTGCCGAAGATGCCGGGATCAAAGCACTTTCCGTACACGGTCGTACCCGTGCCGACCTTTATACCGGCGAAGCCGAGTACGACACCATCGCCGCCATCAAGCAGGCGATATCGATTCCGGTGTTCGCCAACGGCGACATCGACTCTCCACAGAAGGCCAAGGCCGTGCTCGATGCCACGGGCGCCGACGCCCTGCTAATTGGTCGCGCCGCCCAGGGCCGACCGTGGATCTTCCGTGAAATCGAGCATTACCTGCGTACCGGCGAAACCCTGCCGGCACCGAGCCTGCTCGAAGTGGAACGCATTCTGCTAGAACACCTGGCCGCACTGCACGCCTTCTACGGCGAATTGATGGGCGTACGCATTGCCCGCAAGCATGTCGGCTGGTATCTGGCAACCCTGCCGGGCGCCAGGGAGTTTCGCGCCCAGTTCAACCGTCTGGACAGTACGGACGCACAGTGCGCCCACGTTCGTGAGTTCTTCCGCGAACGGCACAACGATGGAAACGAGGTGGCCGCATGACGTTGATGACAGAGACCCTAGTGAGTGGAATTGCACCCGTGAGTGACAACACCAGCCTTAAACAGCACCTGAACACGCCGAGCGAAGAGGGCCAGACCCTGCGCGGCGCCGTGGAGAAGGCGCTGCACAATTACTTCGCCCACCTCGAAGGCGCGGACGTCACCGACGTGTACAACCTGGTGCTCACCGAAGTCGAAGCGCCGCTGCTGGAAACCGTCATGAATTATGTGAAAGGTAACCAGACCAAAGCCTCCGAACTGCTCGGCCTGAACCGCGGTACGCTGCGCAAGAAGCTCAAGCAGTACGACCTGCTGTAACCCTGAACTCCCGAAAAGGGCGGCCCGCATGAGCCGCCTTTTTTGCTGATATCCCCTGCTCTGATGGACTCTGAAATGACCGACCAGACCACCCTTCTGCCCGTTCGCCGCGCACTGATCAGCGTTTCCGACAAGACCGGCATCCTCGAGTTCGCCCGCGAGCTGACCGCCCTCGGTGTCGAGATTCTCTCCACCGGCGGCACCTACAAGCTGCTCAAGGACAACGGCGTCGCTGCAGTGGAAGTGGCCGACTACACCGGCTTCCCGGAGATGATGGACGGCCGCGTGAAAACCCTGCACCCGAAGATCCACGGCGGCATTCTCGGCCGTCGTGCGCTGGACGGCGCTGTGATGGACGAGCACGGCATCAAGCCGATCGACCTGGTCGCGGTCAACCTCTACCCCTTCGAAGCCACCGTGGCCAAGCCTGACTGCGATCTGGCCGATGCCATCGAAAACATCGATATCGGCGGCCCGACCATGGTTCGCTCTGCTGCGAAGAACCACAAGGACGTCGCCATCGTGGTCAACACCGGCGACTACGCCGGCATCATCGAGTCGCTCAAGGCTGGTGGCCTGAGCTACGCCCAGCGCTTCGACCTGGCCCTGAAAGCCTTCGAGCACACCGCTGCCTACGACGGCATGATCGCCAACTACCTGGGCACCATCGACCAGGCGGCGGACACCCTGTCCACCGAGGGCCGTGGCGCCTTCCCGCGCACCTTCAACAGCCAGTTCGTCAAGGCGCAGGAAATGCGCTACGGCGAGAACCCGCACCAGAGCGCGGCGTTCTACGTCGAGGCGAAGAAGGGCGAGGCCAGCGTCTCCACCGCCGTACAGCTGCAAGGCAAGGAACTGTCGTTCAACAACGTGGCCGATACCGACGCTGCGCTCGAATGCGTGAAGAGCTTCGTCAAGCCGGCCTGCGTCATCGTCAAGCACGCCAACCCCTGCGGCGTGGCCGTGGTACCGGAAGACGAAGGCGGCATCCGCAAGGCCTACGATCTGGCCTACGCCACCGATACCGAGTCGGCCTTCGGCGGCATCATCGCCTTCAACCGCGAACTGGATGGCGAAACTGCCAAGGCCATCGTCGAGCGCCAGTTCGTCGAAGTGATCATCGCCCCGAAAATCAGTGCCGCAGCCCGTGAAGTGGTGGCCGCCAAGGCCAATGTGCGCCTGCTCGAGTGCGGCGAGTGGCCGGCCGAGCGCGCCGCAGGCTGGGACTTCAAGCGCGTCAACGGTGGCCTGCTGGTACAGAGCCGCGATATCGGCATGATCAAGGCAGAAGACCTGAAGATAGTCACCCAGCGCGCACCGAGCGAGCAGGAAATTCACGACCTGATCTTCGCCTGGAAAGTGGCCAAGTTCGTCAAATCCAACGCCATCGTCTACGCCAAGAATCGCCAGACCGTCGGCGTCGGCGCTGGCCAGATGAGCCGCGTCAACTCCGCGCGCATCGCTGCGATCAAGGCCGAGCATGCCGGCCTGCAGGTCGCCGGCTCGGTGATGGCCTCCGACGCCTTCTTCCCGTTCCGCGACGGCCTGGACAACGCTGCTGCCAACGGCATCACCGCGGTGATCCAGCCGGGTGGCTCGATGCGCGATGCGGAAGTTATTGCAACGGCAGACGAAGCAGGTATAGCCATGGTGTTTACCGGTATGCGTCACTTTAGGCATTGATTCTTGACAGACATTGCCGCGCTTTAGCGCGGCAAGCTTTATATAGGCCCTATAAAAAGGGGAACCACGTTGGAACTACGCGCTATTCATAGAACCATCGGACTATTGTGTTGCATCTTGTTGGCCGGGTGCGGAGCTAAGTCGAGCTTTACTTTGGAGCGCGGTAGCTCTCAAAGCGTGGCCGACATAAAAAGCGTTTACGTTTATGCCTTTCTGGACGCACGCAGGAGCTTCACTGGAGAGCCCTTTCTGAAGGAGTTCGAACAACAACTCCAACAACGCTTTAGGGAAAAAAATATAGCCGTTGAGTGGCTATGGTATGAAGACTCTAGAATCGGCCGTGCGTTATCACTTGAAGAAGTGCAGAAAGAAAAAGGCGGCAGCCAAGTTATGATCCCTGTTCCACTGGTCGTAATGAGCAACTCCTTGGCTGAGCAGGCTGCTCAGACCTCTCATCGCCTGATCGTCTTTCCAAAAATGGTCGGACTCACCGGCATTAGGCAGGCCCAAAAGCAGTACTACGCCACCATCGCATGGTCAATCGTGGATACCGCTAATAGCAGAGAAGTCTTCAAGGGGAGCTCGTCGCTGGTCAGCAAGCCGGGCTGGGAAGGCTCCAAGGAAGTCCACGAAGACGTCAACGAACTCGTCGATGACTTCGTGAACGCACTGTATCCATCCAACGCATCACGCTGACCTTACCAAGAGCAGCGTTCTGAGACAGAGAAACAACCCCATGAACGTATTGATCATCGGCAGCGGCGGTCGTGAACACGCCCTGGCCTGGAAAGTGGCGCAGGACCCGCGCGTCGAGAAAATCTTCGTCGCCCCGGGCAACGCCGGCACAGCCGTCGAGCCCAAGTGCGAGAACGTCGCCATAGACGTGCTGGCCATCGAGCAGCTGGCTGATTTTGCCGAGAAGCACGTGCAACTGACCATCGTCGGCCCGGAAGCGCCGCTGGTCAAAGGCGTGGTCGACCTGTTCCGTTCGCGCAAACTGGATATCTTCGGCCCCACCGCTGCCGCTGCCCAGTTGGAAGGCTCCAAGGCCTTCACCAAGGATTTCCTGGCGCGCCACAAGATCCCCACCGCCGATTACCAGAACTTCACCGAGATCGAGCCGGCGCTGGCTTACCTGCACGAGAAGGGTGCGCCCATCGTGATCAAGGCCGACGGCCTGGCCGCTGGCAAGGGCGTGATCGTCGCCATGACCCTGCAGGAGGCCGAAGACGCCGTGCGCGACATGCTCGCCGGCAACGCCTTCGGTGAGGCCGGTTCGCGCGTGGTGATCGAGGAGTTCCTCGACGGCGAAGAAGCCAGCTTTATCGTCATGGTCGACGGCGAGAACGTCCTGCCAATGGCCACCAGCCAGGACCACAAGCGCGTCGGCGACGGCGACAGCGGCCCGAACACCGGCGGCATGGGCGCCTACTCGCCCGCGCCGGTGGTCACCGCCGAGGTACACCAGCGGGTGATGGACGAGGTGATCTACCCGACCGTGCGCGGCATGGCGAGTGAAGGCAACGTCTACACCGGCTTCCTCTATGCCGGCCTGATGATCGACAAGGCTGGCAAGCCCAAGGTCATCGAGTTCAACTGCCGCTTCGGCGACCCGGAAACCCAGCCGATCATGTGCCGCCTGGAAAGCTCCCTGGTACTCTTGGTCGAAGCCGCCCTGGCCAAAGCGCTGGACAAGGTCGAAGCGACCTGGGATCCGCGTCCGACCGTTGGTGTAGTACTGGCCGCTGGCGGCTACCCGGGCGACTACGCCAAGGGCGACGTGATCGAAGGTCTGGATGACGCAGCCAAGCTCGACGGCAAGGTGTTCCACGCCGGCACCGCGCTGAAAGACGGCCAGATCGTCACCGCTGGCGGTCGCGTACTCTGCGCCACCGCCATCGGTGCCAGCGTCGCCGATGCCCAGCAACAAGCCTACCGCCTGGCCGAGAAGATTCGCTGGAATGGCATGTTCCACCGCAACGACATCGGCTACCGGGCCATCGCCCGTGAGCGCGGCGAGGACTGAGAAACAGGGTGCAGTCCGGTAAAAAGGCGGTTTTTACCAGCAAAAAGCCTTAAAAATGCCTGGCTGCACCATGTTCCCGCGAGCAGATGCTTGGCTATAATCCGGCCACTTATTTAGAAGGATTTTGCCCGTGCGCCGGCTCAGGATTGCCATCGGACTACTCGCCAGCACGCTGCTTCTCGGCCTTGCCCTGACAGCCACTGCGAACACAGCCCAGAGCGGTGCGCACAGCTGGTCCTATCTGGTCGATGCCGGCGCCCGCCTGGGCCTCGAAGAAGTCCGCGCCCAGCGCCAGCAGTTCAAGCCGCTCGGCAAGCAATCCTTTACCTTCCCGCCCAGTGACCATGCCGTCTGGCTTCGCGCCGAATTCGCACCGCAGCAGCAACCGGCCTGGCTGTGGATATTCTCGCCGCGGGTGCAATACCTCGACTTCTACCTGCTAAGAGACGGCCAGCTGGAGCAGAACCTGCACACCGGCGAAGCCATGCCGCTGGATTCGCGACCGCTGCCGTCGCGCTTCTATCTGATGCCCCTGCCCAATGATGGTCAGGCCCGCGTCGCCTACGTCCGCCTGACCTCCAACCATCCGCTGATGACCTGGTTCAAGGTCATGGATCAGGCCGAGCTGGTCAGCCTGGAAAAACCCGCCTACCTCTACGGCATGCTGTTCGGCGCGCTGCTGCTGCTGACCCTGTACAACCTGATTCGCTTCCTCTACAACCGCAGCGCCAGCGGCCTGTGGCTGGCCGGGGTGAACATCGGCCTGGCCGTGTGCTCGTCGGCCAACCTCGGCATCTTCGCGCAATGGCTGCCCAGCTTGGGCTACAACCAGTCTCTGATCGCCGACCTCTCCGCACTGTTCGCCGCCTTCAGCGCCCTGGCCTTCGGCCTGAGCTTCATGCATGGCACACCCGTGCAGCACAGCCCGCTCAACCGCCTGTTGCAGGGCAATGCCTTGCTGATCCTGGTCTACGCCCTGTGCATCGCCGTCACCGGGCTGTTCTGGTACAGCTCGCTGGTCTACTTGCTGGTGGTCATGAGCGCGATCAATCTGCTGGTGGTGAGCGGACTACACTGGCGCTCCGGTTATCAGCCAGCTCGCCTGATCACCATCGGCATGCTGGTGTTCAACATGGGCTTCGGCTTCTTCGTGCCGGTGCTGCTCGGCTTCGATCAGCTCAATCCGGGCTGGCTGGTGCTCGGTGTATTCAGCGTCGCCACCCTGGCCGGGCTGATCCTCAGCGTTTCGCTGACCGAGCGGCAGCGGCAGATCCAGCACGACACCCTGCAGGAAAGCACCGCACTGGCCGCCAGCAGCGCCGAGCTAAAGGCTAAGGCCGAGTTCCTGGCCAAGATCAGCCACGAGATCCGCACACCGATGAACGGTGTGCTGGGCATGACCGAGCTGCTGTTGGGCACACCGCTGTCGGCCAAGCAACGCGACTACGTGCAGACCATCCACAGCTCGGGCAACGAACTGCTTACCTTGATCAACGAAATTCTCGACATTTCCAAGCTCGAATCCGGGCAGATCGAACTGGATGACGTGCAGTTCGATCTCGGCGCACTGATAGAGGACTGCCTCGACATCTTCCGCGCCAAGGCCGAACAACAGCGCGTGGAGCTGATCAGCTTCATCCAGCCGCAAGTACCAAGGGTGATCAGCGGTGACCCCACGCGCCTGCGCCAGGCCCTGCTGAGCCTGCTGGACAACGCCTTCAAGCAGACCGACGAGGGCGAGATCCTGCTGGTTGCCGCCCTGGACAGCAGCGACGGCCAGCATCGCCTGCGCGTCGCCGTACAGGACAGCGGCCGCCCGCTGCTGCCCGAGGAGCGCGACGCCCTGCTCAACGCCGAGCTGCAGAGCCGCGACTTCCTCTCTGCCACCCGCCTGGGTGGCCGCCTCGGCCTGATCATCGCGCGCCAGCTGGTGCGCCTGATGGGTGGCGAATTCGGCATCCAGGGCAGCGGCAATCAGGGCACCACCCTGTGGCTGACCCTGCCGTTGGACGCTGCCCGCCTGGAGCAGCCGGAAACCGACCTGGACAGCCCACTGCAGGGCGCGCGCCTGCTGGTGGTGGACGACAACGACACCTGTCGCAAGGTGCTGATGCAGCAGTGCAATGCCTGGGGCATGCAGGTCAGTGCCGTGCCCTCCGGCAAGGAGGCCCTGGCCCTGCTGCGCACCAAGGCGCATATGCGCGATTACTTCGACGCGGTGCTGCTCGACCAGGACATGCCCGGCATGACCGGCATGCAACTGGCCGCCAAGATCAAGGAAGACCCCAGCCTCAACCACGACATCCTGATCATCATGCTCACCGGCATCAGCAACGCGCCGAGCAAGGTGATCGCACGCAACGCCGGGATCAAGCGCATCCTGGCCAAGCCGGTGGCGGGCTATACGCTCAAGACCACCCTGGCCGACGAACTGGCCCAGCGCCCCAACGACACCCCCGCACAGGCCGCCCCGACACCGGTGAGCACGCCGTTGAACGTGCCGACCGACTTCCGCATTCTGGTGGCCGAAGACAACAGCATCTCGACCAAGGTGATTCGCGGCATGCTCGGCAAGCTCAACCTCAAGCCGGACACTGCCAGCAACGGCGAAGAAGCCCTCAGCGCGATCAAGGCGCAGCCCTACGATCTGGTGCTGATGGACTGCGAGATGCCGGTGCTCGATGGTTTCTCCGCCACCGAACAATTGCGCGCCTGGGAAAAGAGCGAGAAGCGCCCCCGCACGCCGGTGGTGGCACTGACTGCGCACATCTTGAGCGAGCACAAGGAGCGCGCACGCGCCGTAGGCATGGACGGCCATATGTCCAAACCGGTGGAGCTGTCGCAATTGCGCGAGCTGATCGAGCACTGGATCGCCGAGCGCGAACTGCGCCGCCAACGCGAGGTATCGTAGGCCGTACTCGCGAAGCAGTACGCCGCTGGATCTGCGCTGTGACGAAGAGCGGCGGACTGTGCGCTTCGCTACGAGCGGTCGGCGTTCCGATCCGCCCTACCTCAGTCCACCCATTTCGAGCGAGTCCCCATGGCCGATATGTTCAGCCTGTACCTGAAGATGCTGGTGCTCTACAGCCCCTTCTTCGTCCTCTCCTGCTTTATCGGCCTCAGTCGCGGCTACACCCTCAAGGAACGCAAGCGTCTGGCCTGGAAGGTGGCGCTGGCCACGCTGATCGCCAGCGTGCTTCTGTATCTGTTCGGCAAGCACATCTTCACCCTGTTCGGCATCACCATCGATGCCTTCCGCATCGGCGCGGGGTCGGTGCTGTTCATCTCCGCCCTCGGCATGGCTCAGGGCAAGTCGGCGGTACAGAGCGACAACGTGCAGCAGGACGTGACCATAGTGCCGTTGACCATCCCCCTGACAGTCGGCCCCGGCACCATCGGCGCCCTGCTGCTGATGGGCGCCAGCCAACCGCACTGGGACGACAAGCTGGTGGCGGTCGCGGCGATCTTCCTCGCCAGCCTCACCGTGGGTGTGGTGCTCTACCTGTCCAACCAGTTCGAACGCCTGCTGGGCGAGCAGGGCCTGCAGATCGTCAGCCGCCTGATGGGCCTGTTCGTCTGCGCCCTGGCCGCGCAGATCATCTTCACCGGGGTGAAGAATTACCTGGTGCCGTAACGCCGTGATAAGCGTATGACCTGCCCCGGATTTCATCCGGGCTACACCGCTGTTTTCTGCACCATATGCTTGCAACAACGCTCTAGCTCGGTGCATTGCAACCAACCCAGCCCTTTTCTCGCGCCTTATAAAACTTATAAGCAACTGAAAAATAAGGCTTTATAAGACCTGGCATCCTCATTGCTCTAGCGATTCCAACTTGGATACAAGATGGAATCTCGAAGCATGTCCAACGCACCTATCGCCTTCACCCTCGCGCAGTGGCAACAGGCCTACCGCGACGGCCAATCCCCTGCCGAACTGCTGCACGACCTGCGCCTGGAACTGCGCACCGTCGATACCGCCTGGATCGCCCTGGCCAGCGAAGCGCAGCTCGATGCCCAGCTCGACAGCCTGACCAGCGCGCTGGAAAACGCCGCCGGTGACCTGAACAAGCTGCCGCTGTACGGCGTGCCCTTCGCCATCAAGGACAATATCGACGCCGCCGGCTGGCCCACCACCGCCGCCTGCCCCGAGTTCGCCTACACCGCCAAAGCCGACGCCACTGTGGTCGCGCGCTTGCGCGCCGCCGGCGCCATCCTCATCGGCAAGACCAACCTCGACCAGTTCGCCACCGGCCTGGTCGGCACCCGCTCGCCTCATGGCGCGGTGCCCAACAGCGTCAACCCGGCTTACGTCAGCGGCGGTTCCAGCTCGGGTTCGGCCAGTGTGGTCGCGCGCGGCCTGGTGCCCTTCTCGCTGGGCACCGACACAGCAGGCTCGGGCCGCGTACCGGCAGGCTTCAACAATATCGTCGGGCTCAAGCCGACCAAGGGCTGGCTGCCCAACACCGGCCTGGTGCCGGCCTGCCGCACGGTCGACTGCATCTCGGTATTCACCCTGACCGTGGCCGACGCCCTGGCCGTGGCCAATATCGCCGGTGGCTACGACGCCGCCGATGCCTACAGCCGCAAGAACCCGAACAGCGCCAAGGTCGGCATGCCGACCCAGCCGCGCCTGGCCGTGCCAGCCAACCCCGAGTTCTTCGGCGACAGCCAGAACCAGGCCGTCTATGAGGCCGCACTGGGCAAACTGCGCGAACTGGGCGCCGAACTGGTGGAGATCGATTTCGCCCCCTTCCAGCAACTGGCCGAGCAGCTCTACTACGGCCCCTGGGTCGCCGAACGCACCGTTGCGGTGGAAGGCGTGAACCCCGAACACATCAACCCGGTGGTGCGCGGCATCGTCGCCAACGGCCACAAGTACAGCGCCTGCGATGCCTACAAGGCCGAGTACATTCGCGCCGAACTGAGCCGCGTGATCAACGACGCCCTGGCCGGTTTCGACGCCATGGTGGTGCCGACCTCGCCAACCATCCGCACCCTGGCCGAGATGGACGTCGAACCGGTGCTGTTCAACAGCCAGTTCGGCACCTACACCAACTTCACCAACCTCGCCGACCTGGCCGCCCTGGCCGTTCCGGCTGGCCTGCGCGCCGACGGTCTGCCTGCCGGCATCACCCTGATCGCCCCGGCCTGGCATGACCAGGCGCTGGCCGCCTTCGGTCAGCGCTGGCAGCAGGCAGTCGATCTGCCGCTGGGCGCCACCGGCAAGCCGCTACCAGCGCAAACCGCCAGCGACAAGCCAGCACCCGGTTGCATACGTGTTGCCGTAGTCGGCGCACACCTGACCGGCATGCCGCTGAACTTCCAGCTCACCACGCGCGACGCCGTGCTAGTCGAGCAGACCACCAGCGCCGCGCATTACCGCCTCTACGCGCTGCCCGGCACCGTGCCGCCCAAGCCGGGCCTGGCGCGGGTCGCCGAGGACGGCGCCGAGATCATCGTCGAGCTGTGGGACGTGCCGCAGGCGCGCTTCGGCGAGTTCGTCGCGGAGATCCCGCCACCGCTGGGCATCGGCAACCTGGAGCTGGCCGACGGCCGCTGGGTCAAGGGCTTCATCTGCGAGCCCTACGCGCTGGATGGCGCGCGTGACATCACCAGCTTCGGTGGTTGGCGCGCCTTTATCGCCGAAACCCGCAAGTGAATGACTCCCCTCTCCCGCGGGGGGGGGGGGGGGGGGGGGGGGGGGTGGTGTGAATCCCCCCTCTCCCTAGCCCTCTCCCCGTGGGGAGAGGGAACAGATCAGCGCCTGCCCGCAGATGCGTGCAGCAAGCCAGGAGGCCGCAACAGATGTTCCATACCGTACTGATCGCCAACCGTGGCGACCAGCCGCGCAGCGGCGCAGCGACGAAGTCAAAGTGCCGGACGGGCGTAGCCCGTCACGGCGATCTCGCCACGGAGAACCGCCATGTTTGAAACAGTCCTGATCGCCAACCGTGGCGAGATCGCCGTCAGAGCCATTCGCACGCTCAAGCGCTTGGGCGTGAAAAGCGTCGCCGTCTACTCCGACGCCGACCGCAATGCCCAGCACGTACGCGACGCCGATATCGCTATCGCCCTGGGCGGCGACAAGCCGGCCGACAGCTACCTGCGTATCGACAAGATTCTCGCTGCCGCACAGGAAACCGGCGCCCAGGCCATCTACCCCGGCTACGGTTTTCTCTCGGAAAGCGCCGAGTTCGCCGATGCCTGCGAAGCAGCCGGCATCGCCTTCGTCGGCCCGACCGGCGAGCAGATTCGCGAGTTCGGCCTAAAGCACCGGGCCCGCGAACTGGCTGCCCAGGCCCAGGTGCCGATGGCGCCGGGCACCGGCCTGCTGCAAAGCCTGGAAGAAGCACTGAGCGCCGCCGACGGCATCGGCTACCCGGTGATGCTCAAGACCACCGCAGGCGGTGGCGGCATCGGCCTGACCCGCTGCAGCGACGCCGCTGCGCTGGAAAGCGCCTACGAGAGCGTCAAGCGCATGGGCGAGCAGTTCTTCAGCGATGCCGGGGTGTTCCTCGAGCGCTTCGTCGATCAGGCGCGCCACGTCGAGGTACAGATTTTCGGCGACGGCCAGGGCCGCGTTGCCGCCCTCGGCGAGCGCGACTGCTCGCTGCAGCGGCGCAACCAGAAGGTGGTCGAGGAAACCCCGGCGCCGAACCTGCCGCAGGCCACCCGCGAACGCTTGCACGCCGCAGCCGTACAGCTTGGCGAGTCGGTTAAATACCGCAGCGCCGGTACCGTGGAGTTCATCTACGACGCGGCCCGCGACGATTTCTACTTCCTCGAAGTGAACACCCGCCTGCAGGTCGAGCACCCGGTCACCGAGATGGTCACCGGTATGGATCTGATCGAGTGCATGCTGCGCGTGGCCGCAGGCGATGCGCTGGACTGGCCCACGCTCGACCGCGCCCCGCAAGGCGCCGCCATCGAAGTGCGGATCTACGCCGAAGATCCGCTGAAGAACTTCCAGCCCAGCCCGGGCGTGCTTACCGATGTGCACTTCCCTGACGACGTGCGTGTCGATGGCTGGGTCAGCACCGGTAGCGAGGTGTCGGCCTTCTACGACCCGATGATCGCCAAGCTGATCGTGCATGCCGATACACGCGATGCAGCCATCGCCAAGCTGCAAAAAGCCCTGGGCGAAACCCGCCTGCACGGCATCGCCAGCAACCTCGATTACCTGCGTCAGGTGGTGGCCGACGAACGCTTCGCCAAAGGCCAAGTGTGGACGCGCCTGCTCGACAGCTTCACCTTCAAGGCCAGCGTCATCGAAGTGCTGGAGCCCGGCACCTACTCCAGCGTGCAGGACTATCCAGGCCGCCTGGGTTACTGGGATATCGGCGTGCCGCCGTCCGGGCCGATGGACGATTTCGCCTTCCGCCTGGCCAACCGTATCGTCGGCAACGCGGCCGAAGCAGCCGGCCTGGAATTTACCCTGCAAGGCCCGACCCTGCGTTTTCACAGCGATGCACTGATCGCCCTGACCGGCGCCGACTGCCCGGCCACCCTGGACGATGCGCCGATTGCCTACTGGCAGCCGGTCGAAGTCAAGGCCGGCCAGGTGCTCAAGCTGGGCCGCGCGCTCAGCGGCTGCCGCACCTATCTGGCCGTACGCAACGGCCTGGACGTGCCGCTGTATCTGGGCAGCCGCTCCACCTTTGCCCTCGGCCAGTTCGGCGGGCATGCCGGGCGCACCCTGCGTACCGCCGACATGCTGGCCATCTCCCAGCCCGAGTTGCCCGCCTGCACCACGCCAGCGCCAGTCGCGCCGCCGCAGGCGGCTCACCCGAGCCTGATCCCCAGCTACGGCACCACCTGGAACATCGGCGTGCTCTATGGCCCGCACGGCGCGCCGGACTTTTTCACCGCTGAAGCCATCGAGGAATTCTTCGCCGCCGAGTGGGAGGTGCATTACAACTCCAACCGCCTCGGCGTGCGCCTGTCCGGCCCGAAACCGAGCTGGGCGCGGGCCGACGGCGGCGAAGCCGGCCTGCATCCGTCCAACGTGCACGATTGCGAATACGCCATCGGCGCGATCAACTTCACCGGCGACTTCCCGGTGATCCTGACCAAGGATGGCCCCAGCCTCGGCGGCTTCGTCTGCCCAGTGACCATCGCCAAGGCCGAGCTGTGGAAGGTCGGCCAGGTCAAGCCCGGCGACAAGCTGCGCTTTCACCCCATCGGTTTCCAGCAGGCGCAGAGCCTGGAGCAGGCGCAACTGGGCAGCATCGAGGCACTGGCGGCGATCAGCGCGGTGACCCTGCCGGCTCCGTCGCTGCAAGCGGACGCTACCGTTTCCGCCACCGTGCTGGCCGAGCTGCCCGCTGAAGGCAGCCGCCCGCGTGCGCTGTATCGCCAGGCTGGCGACGCCTACATCCTGCTGGAATACGGCGACAACGTGCTGGATCTGGCCCTGCGCCTGCGCGTGCATCTGCTGATGGAAGCGCTCAAGGCCGAGCCGCTGCGCGGCCTGGAAGAACTCGCCCCCGGCGTGCGCTCGCTGCAACTGCGCTACGACAGCCGCGTGCTGCACCAGCGCACCCTGCTCGACCACCTGCTGCGCCTGGAGCGCCAGCTCAGTGATGTTGCCGAACTCAAGGTGCCGACCCGTATCGTCCACCTGCCCATGGCCTTCGAGGACAGCGCCACCCTGGCCGCCGTCGAGCGCTACCGCGAAACCGTGCGCAGCGAGGCCCCCTGGCTGCCGAACAACGTCGATTTCATCCAGCGCGCCAATGGCCTAGCCAGCCGTGAGCAGGTCCGCGACATCCTGTTCGACGCCAGCTACCTGATCCTCGGCCTCGGCGACGTCTACCTCGACGCGCCCTGCGCCGTGCCGCTGGACCCGCGTCATCGCCTGCTCAGCTCCAAATACAACCCGGCGCGCACCTTCACCGCCGAGGGCACCGTGGGCATCGGCGGCATGTACATGTGCATCTACGGCATGGACTCGCCCGGCGGCTATCAACTGGTCGGCCGCACCCTGCCGATCTGGAACAAGTACGTGAAGAACGCCCAGTTCGAGAATGGCCAGCCCTGGCTGCTGCGCTTCTTCGATCAGGTGCGTTTCTATCCGGTCAGCGAGGCCGAACTGGACGAATTTCGCGAAGCCTTCCGCGAGGGTCGCGCGCAGATCCGCATCGAGCAAAGCGAATTCGACTTCGCCGCTTACAACCGCTTCATCGCCGACAACGCCGCCGCTATCGAAGCCTTCCAGCGCCAGCAGAAAGCCGCCTTCGACGCCGAAGTCGAGCTGTGGAAGGACGACGATGCGAGCGCCGCGCAGGCACTGAGCGCCATGGCTGAAGACGACGCCGATCTGGATGGCCATCTGGTCGCCGCCGAGATGAGTGGCAGCGTGTGGAAGGTGCTGGTCGAACCCGGCCAGCATGTGGAAGCCGGCACCCCGCTGCTGGTGGTCGAGGCGATGAAGATGGAACTGGCGGTGACCGCGCCGGTGGCCGGTACGGTCAAGTCGTTGCGCTGCGCCCCCGGCAAGGCGGTGACGCCGGGCGATGCCCTGCTCCTGCTGACCCCGAGCGAGGCGGCCTGAGATGCAACTGGTCAGCCCGGCCAAGCGCGGCAAGGAGCGCCCGGAGAATCTCGCCGAGCGCATCTACCTGCAGCTCAAGGACGACATCTTCGAATTTCGCCTGCTGCCCGGTGATCGCTTCAGCGAGGGCGAGATCGCCGAGCGCATGGCCGCCAGCCGCACGCCGGTGCGCCAGGCGCTGTATCGCCTGGAGCGCGAGGGCTATCTGGAGGTGTATTTCCGCAGCGGCTGGCAGGTCAAACCGTTCGATTTCGCCCACTTCGAGGAGCTGTACGAGGTGCGCATCGTCCTCGAACTGGAGGCGGTCAAGCGCCTGTGCGAACGCCCCGCTGGCGAGCTGCCGGATGCACTGGAACAGCTAAAGCGCACCTGGATGGTGCAACCCGAACAGCGCCTGCAGGACGGCCGCGAAGTCTCGCGTCTGGACGAGCGTTTTCACTGCCAACTGGTGGAAGCCGCCGGCAATCGCGAGATGGCCCGGCTGCACGCCGAAGTCAGCGAAAAGATCCGAATTATCAGGCGCCTGGACTTCACCCAGGGGCCGCGCGTGGAACTCACCTACGAGGAACACGCACGCATCCTCGGCGCGATCCTGTCGCGTCGCTGCGAAGAGGCACAGCTATTGCTCAAGACCCACATAGAGGTCAGCAAAGCGGAAGTGCGCAAGATCACCCTGCACATGCTGCACAGCGCCCGACAACGGGCACTGCCGGCGCAAGGGTGACGTAAACGACCTTTGAATCACTGCCACCAATAACAACGCTGTCCACTTAATCACGATTGTGAATGGAGATCGCACCATGCAACGTCGCAGCCTGATCAAGGCCTTTACCCTTTCCGCTTCCATCGCCGCCATGGGCCTGAGCTGGTCCATCCAGGCCGCCGAGACCATCAAGGTCGGCGTCCTGCACTCGCTGTCCGGCACCATGGCCATTTCCGAAACCTCGCTGAAAGACATGGCGCTGATGACCATCGACGAGATCAACGCCAAGGGCGGTGTACTCGGCAAGCAGCTCGAAGCGGTGGTGGTCGACCCGGCGTCGAACTGGCCGCTGTTCGCCGAGCGTGGCCGCCAGCTGCTGACCCAGGACAAGGTCGCGGTGACCTTCGGCTGCTGGACCTCGGTATCGCGCAAATCCGTGCTGCCGGTCTATGAAGAGCTCAACGGTCTGCTGTTCTACCCGGTGCAGTACGAAGGCGAAGAGATGTCGCCGAACGTGTTCTACACCGGCGCAGCGCCAAACCAGCAGGCCATCCCGGCGGTGGAATACCTGCTCAGCGAAGACGGCGGCGGCGCCAAGCGCTTCTTCCTGCTCGGCACCGACTACGTCTACCCGCGCACCACCAACAAGATCCTGCGCGCCTTCCTCAACAGCAAGGGCATCGCCGACAAGGACATCGAAGAGGTCTACACCCCCTTCGGCCACAGCGACTATCAAACCATCGTCGCCAACATCAAGAAGTTCTCCGCTGGCGGCAAGACTGCCGTGGTTTCCACGGTGAACGGCGACTCCAACGTACCGTTCTACAAGGAACTGGCCAACCAGGGCCTGGAAGCCACCGAAGTGCCGGTGGTGGCCTTCTCGGTCGGCGAGGAAGAGCTGCGCGGCATCGACACCAAGCCGCTGGTAGGTCACCTGGCGGCCTGGAACTACTTCCAGTCCGTGGAGAACCCGGTCAACGAGAAGTTCGTCGCCGACTGGAAAGCCTACGCCAAGGCCAAGAAGCTGCCCAACGCCGACACCGTGGTGACCAACGACCCGATGGAAGCCACCTACGTGGGCATCCACATGTGGGCGCAGGCCGTCGAAAAGGCCGGCACCACCGACGTCGACAAGGTGCGTGAAGCCATGGCCGGCCAGGAATTCGCGGCGCCGAGCGGCTTCACCCTGAAGATGGACGAGAAAAACCATCACCTGCACAAGCCGGTGATGATCGGCGAGATCCAGGAAGACGGTCAGTTCTCCGTGGTCTGGGAAACCGAAGGCCCGATCCGCGCCCAACCGTGGAGCCCCTACATCGAAGGCAACGACAAGAAAGCCGATACCCCGGTGAAGTCGAACTAAGGCAAAAGCCCCTCCCTGTGCCGACCGCGCAGGGAGAGGACAAACGTAGCCCGGATGCAATCCGGGGAGAGCTGTCCCGGATTACATCCGGGCTACGCCAAGGACACCCTTATGCCCACTGCCCTTACCCGAATTCTTTTGAGCCTGCTGCTGTTGCTGCCCCTGGCGGCGCAGGCTGGCGAGGCCGACGATTTCGTCGCCGCCAACGCCAGCAAGCAGGCCAAACTGCTGCAGGACTGGGCCGCTACGCCCACAGCCGAGCGCATGCCACTGCTGCAAGCCCTGCAGCAGGGCCGTGTCGGCAGCGATGCCGACAAACGCGCCTTTATCGAGCAGGCTGGCACCTGGCAAGCCGCCGATGGCGCTGCCGAAGCCAACGGCACGCCACGCAAACTGCGCCTGAACAACCGCCTGCGCGGCCTGGTCGCCTTCGCCGTGGCCAGTCATCAGTTGCTCGATGAAAACGCCGCCGCGCGCCTCGCCGCCGCCAAGCAACTGCAGCGCAACACGCCACCGGCACTGCTGCCCTTGCTGGAAAGCCGCCTGAGCGCTGAAGCCGACGAAACCGTGCAGGACGCCATCACCCTGGCCCTGGCCAATCTGCAGTTGGAGGCCAGCGACCCCGCCGTGCGCCTGGCTGCCGTGGAGCGCCTGGGCAAGACCGGCGACCCACTGGCGCGCACCCGTCTACAGAGCCTGCTCGATGGCGAGGAAAGCGATAGCGCCGTGCGCGCCGCCGCCGAGCAGAGCCTGGCCCAGGTGAAGAACAAACTGTTGATCGGCGAACTGCTCGGCCAGGCATTCAGCGGCCTGTCGCTGGGTTCGATCCTGCTGCTCGCCGCCCTCGGTCTGGCCATCACCTTCGGCCTGCTCGGGGTGATCAACATGGCCCACGGTGAGATGCTGATGCTCGGTGCCTACACCACCTACGTGGTGCAACTGAGCTTCCAGCGCCTGGCCCCCGAATACCTGACGCTCTACCCGTTGGCCGCGCTGCCAATCGCTTTCCTGGTCACTGCCTGCATCGGCATGGCACTGGAACGCACGGTGATCCGCCACCTCTACGGCCGCCCGCTGGAAACCCTGCTGGCCACCTGGGGCATCAGCCTGATCCTGATTCAGTTGGTACGCGTCACCTTCGGTGCGCAGAACGTCGAAGTGGCCAACCCGGCCTGGCTCTCCGGTGGCGTGCAGGTGCTGCCGAATCTGGTGCTGCCCTACAACCGCATCGTCATCATCGGCTTCGCGCTGTTCGTCGTGGTGCTGACCTGGCTGCTGCTGAACAAGACGCGCCTGGGCCTGAACGTGCGTGCGGTGACGCAGAACCGCAATATGGCCGCCTGCTGCGGCGTGCCCACCGGGCGTGTGGACATGCTGGCCTTCGGCCTCGGTTCGGGCATCGCCGGCCTCGGCGGTGTGGCCCTGAGCCAGATCGGCAACGTCGGCCCGGACCTCGGCCAGAGCTACATCATCGACTCCTTCCTGGTGGTGGTGCTCGGCGGCGTCGGCCAACTGGCTGGTAGCGTACTGGCCGCCTTCGGCCTGGGCGTGGTGAACAAGTTCCTCGAACCGCAGATCGGTGCGGTGCTGGGCAAAATCCTCATCCTCGCGCTGATCATTCTGTTTATCCAGAAACGCCCGCAAGGCCTTTTCGCCTTGAAAGGCCGGGTAATCGATTGATGAGCGCGCCCTCGACCGTAGGGCGGGTGAAAGCCGCCACATCTACCGAACGCCATCGCTGCAGCGGCGGGTTGCACCCGCCCTACGGAAATAAAAGACGAGTGATCGACTGATGAATGCGATAAATCAAACGCTGCTGGCCCGCGCCAGCGCCAAACTCGGCCCGCAGGTATCCATCGCCATCGGCCTGCTGGTGCTGGCCGTGCTGCTGGCCATGCCGCTGCTGCACCTGCTGCCGGGCGACCATGCCCTGCACGTCTCGGCATACAGCCTGACCTTGGTGGGCAAGATTCTCTGCTACGCCATCGTCGCCCTGGCGCTGGATCTGGTCTGGGGTTACGCCGGCATGCTGTCGCTGGGCCACGGCCTGTTCTTCGCCCTCGGCGGCTACGCCATGGGCATGTACCTGATGCGCCAGTCGGCGGGTGATGGTCTGCCGGCCTTTATGAGCTTCCTCGCCTGGAACGAGCTGCCCTGGTACTGGTACGGCACCTCCAGCTTCCTCTGGGCCATGTGCCTGGTGGTGCTGGCGCCCGGCCTGCTGGCGCTGGTGTTCGGCTTCTTCGCCTTCCGCTCGCGGATCAAGGGCGTGTACTTCTCGATCATGACCCAGGCGCTGACCTTCGCCGGCATGCTCTTGTTCTTCCGCAACGAAACCGGCTTCGGCGGCAACAACGGCTTTACCGGCTTCACCCGCATCCTCGGCTTCGACATCACTGCGCAAAGCCCCCGCGCCGCGCTGTTCTTCGCCACCGTGGTGTTGCTGGTGGGCAGTCTGTACCTGGGTTTCTGCCTGGCGCGCAGCAAGTTCGGCCGCGTGCTCACCGCCCTGCGTGACGCCGAGAACCGCCTGATGTTCTGCGGCTACGACCCGCGCGGCTACAAGCTGTTTATCTGGGTATTGAGCGCGGTGCTGTGCGGCCTGGCCGGTGCGCTGTACGTGCCGCAGGTGGGCATCATCAACCCCAGCGAAATGGCGCCGACCCAGTCCATCGAAGCCGCCGTATGGGTCGCACTCGGCGGTCGCGGCACGCTGATCGGCCCGCTGCTCGGCGCCGGTCTGGTCAACGGCATGAAGAGCTGGTTCACCGTGGCCTTCCCGGAGTACTGGCTGTTCGCTCTGGGCGCGCTGTTTATCGTCGTCACCCTGTTCCTGCCAAGAGGCGTCGTCGGCCTACTGCGTAAGGAGAAGGACCAATGAAAGCCACTCCGGTACCCGAAACCATGCTCGAAGCCGCCTTCGACCCCACCGGCCTGGCGCTGGACACCGGCAAGAACGTCGGCAAGGGCGTCAACGTCCGTCACGGCACCATCCTCACCCTGGAAGACATCAACGTCAGCTTCGATGGCTTCAAGGCACTGACCAACCTGACGCTGTACATCGGCGTTGGTGAGCTGCGCTGCATCATCGGCCCCAACGGCGCCGGCAAGACCACCATGATGGACGTGATCACCGGCAAGACCCGGCCGGACAATGGCGTGGCCTACTTCGGCGAGCAGTACGACCTGACCGCCATGAGCGAAGTGCAGATCGCCCAGGCCGGCATCGGCCGCAAGTTCCAGAAACCCACGGTGTTCGAGGCGCTGACGGTGTTCGAAAACCTGGAGCTGGCGCAGAAGACCAACAAGTCGGTATGGGCCAGCCTGCGCGCCAGGCTTAGCGGCGAGCAGAAGGATCGTATCGAGGAAGTGCTGACCACCATCCGCCTGGAAGCCTCGCGCAACCGTCCGGCTGGTCTGCTCTCCCACGGTCAGAAGCAGTTCCTGGAGATCGGCATGCTGCTGATGCAGGAGCCGCACCTGCTGCTGCTCGACGAGCCGGTGGCGGGCATGACCGATGCCGAAACCGAGTTCACCGCCGAGCTGTTCAAATCGCTGGCACGCAAGCACTCGCTGATGGTGGTGGAGCACGACATGGGCTTCGTTGGCTCCATCGCCGACCACGTCACCGTGCTGCACCAGGGCAGCGTGCTGGCCGAAGGCTCGCTGGAGCAGGTACAGAACGACGAGCGGGTGATCGAGGTTTATCTGGGTCGCTGAAAAGCCCCTCTCCCCCGGCCCCTCTCCCGCAAGCGGGAGAGGGGAGAAGGCTGGCGCTCCGTAGGGTGCGCCGCGCGCACCGCATGCTTAAGGACATCGATATGCTGCAAGTCCAACAACTCCACCAGTACTACGGCGGCAGCCACATCCTCCGTGGCCTGTCGTTCGACGTGAAGGTCGGCGAAGTCACCTGCCTGCTCGGCCGTAACGGCGTGGGCAAGACCACCCTGCTCAAATGCCTGATGGGCCTGATCCCGGCCAAGGACGGCAGCGTGCAATGGGAAGGCAAGCCAATCACCGCCTTCAAACCGCACCAGCGCGTACACGCCGGTATCGCCTACGTACCTCAGGGCCGCGAGATCTTCGGTCGCCTGACGGTGGAAGAGAACCTGCTGATGGGCCTGTCACGCTTTCCCGGCAGCCAGGCCAAGGTTGTTCCCGAGTTCATCTACGAGCTGTTCCCGGTGTTGCGCGAGATGAAGCATCGCCGTGGCGGTGACCTGTCCGGCGGCCAGCAGCAACAGCTGGCCATCGGCCGCGCCCTGGCCAGTCAGCCGCGCCTGTTGATCCTCGACGAACCCACCGAAGGCATCCAGCCCTCGGTGATCAAGGAGATCGGCGTGGTGATCAAGAAGCTCGCCGCTCGCGGCGACATGGCCATCCTGCTGGTGGAGCAGTTCTATGATTTTGCCGCCGAACTGGCCGACCAGTACCTGGTGATGAGCCGTGGCGAGATTGTCCAGCAAGGCCGTGGCGAGAACATGGAAGCCGAAGGTGTGCGCGGGTTGGTGGCGATCTGACCTGCGCCCGCCTGTGGGAGGGGCTTTAGCCGCAACCCGGTGATAGCCTCAATCGCCGCTGAAGCGCCTCCCACAGAGGTTCGCTGCTCTACTCGGCGAAATCCGAGCCCTCGCGCAGCAACTGGCGTTTCACGCTCTCAAGATGCAGATGCGCGCTTTCGGCGTTGCCCTGCAACATCTGCCGACAGGCTGCACTGGCAATCGCCGGTGCCACCGCCTTCAGCGGCCGACCACTGGCCATGGCCTTGAGCTGCACCTCGGCGGCGCGCTCCAGGTAGTAGAGGTCGTCCCAGGCTTCGGCGATGCTCGGACCCAGCACCAGCGGGCCATGATTTTTCAGCATCAGTACATCGGCATCACCTGCCGCGCGGGCGATGCGCTCGCCTTCGGCGTAATCCAGCGCCAGCCCTTGGTAATCCTCGTCCACCGCCAGGCGCTCGTAAAACTTCAACGCGGTCTGCCCGGCCCAGACGAAGGGCTCGCCCTCCAGCATGCACAGCGCCGTGGCATTGGGCATATGCGTGTGAAACGCTGCCGTGGCGCGCGGGTTGAGGCGGTGCAACTGGGCATGGATAAAGAACGCCGTGGCCTCCGGGCGCCCCTCGCCCAGCACCACACGTCCTTCGAAATCGCAGATCAGCAGCGACGAGGCCGTGACCTCGGCGAAAGCCAGCCCATAGGGGTTGACCAGAAACAGCTCGGGCCGCCCCGGCACCACCACGGAAAAGTGATTGCAGATGCCCTCGCCCATGCCGAGCCGCGCCGCCATGCGAAAGCAGGCAGCCAGATCGATACGCGCCTGGTTGATCGCAGGGCTGTCCAGGCCATCGGTGGACGCCACTGGGGCGGTGTTGACCTCGAATGCGTGGGCCATGGTTTCACTCCTGAAAATGGATTTATCCAGCCTAGCCTGTGCACACAGGGCGCCTAGGGACAGTTGCCCGACGTCGGCGAGCCAGACGCGCTGACCCGGCCATTTCGGGTATCTGGCCCTACGGCACGCAGGCGCTTTGTTCCTAAGGTGAGGCCATCCGCAACGACCAGCCCGAGGTCACCATGAGCACACCGATCAGCAACCAGTACGTCCACGACCTGGATCGCCAGCACGTCTTCCACTCCTGGTCGACCCAGGGCGCCCTCAACCCGCTGGTGATCGCCGGCGGCGAGGGTTGCACGCTGTGGGACTACGACGGCAAGCGCTACCTCGACTTCAGCAGCCAACTGGTCAACACCAATATCGGCCACCAACACCCGAAGGTGATTGCCGCCATCAGGGAACAGACCGCCAGTCTGGTGACCATCGCCCCGGCCACCGCCAACCTGATGCGCGGCGAGGCGGCCAAGCGCATCCTCGCCCGCGCACCGGCCGGTTTCTCCAAGGTGTTCTTCACCAACGCCGGCGCCGATGCCAACGAGAACGCCATGCGCATGGCGCGCCTGTACACCGGCCGCGACAAGATCCTCTCCGCCTACCGCTCCTACCATGGCAGCACCGGCGCTGCCATCGTCGCCACCGGTGACCCGCGCCGCGTGCCCAACGAGTACGCCCGTGGCCACGTGCACTTCTTCAACCCCTACCTGTACCGCAGCGAATTCAACGCCGTGAGCGAGGAAGAAGAATGCACGCGTGCCCTGCAGCACCTGCGTCGGGTCATCGAATGCGAGGGGCCGGGCGCCATCGCCGCCATCCTGCTCGAGAGCATCCCCGGCACCGCCGGCATCCTCGTACCGCCAAAAGGCTATATGCAGGGCGTGCGCAAGTTGGCCGACGAGTTCGGCATCCTGCTTATCCTCGATGAAGTGATGGCCGGTTTCGGCCGCACTGGCCGTTGGCTGGCGATGGAGCACTTCGACGTGGTGCCGGATCTGATCGTCTTCGCCAAGGGCGTCAACTCCGGCTACGTGCCGGCTGGCGGGGTGATGATCTCGCAGCCGATCTGCGCGCATTTCGACAATCACTTCTTCCCGGGCGGCCTGACCTACTCCGGCCACCCGCTGGCCATGGCCGCCATCGTCGCCACGCTGGATGCGATGACCGAGGAGGGCATGCTGGAGAACGCCCGCGACATCGGCGCTCAGGTGCTCGGCCCGGGCCTGAAGAAACTCGCCGAACGCTATCCGATGATCGGCGAGGCGCGTGGCGTCGGCCTGTTTTGGGCACTGGAGTTCGTCAGCGACGTGCAGAAGAAAACACCGATGCCGGCGCCAGTGATGCAGGAAATAAAGGCGGCGCTGACTGCGCGCGGGCTGCTCAGCTTCGTGGTGGAAAACCGCATCCATGTGGTGCCGCCGTGCATCGTCAGCGCCGCACAGGTGAACGAGGCACTGGCAATCTTCGACGAAGTGTTCGCCCTGTTCGCGCCACGTTTCTGCTGATAGCACGCAGTACTCGTAGGAGCCCGCATGCGGGCGATCCAGGCAAGGCATCGCCGGCAAGCCGGCTCGTCCAACACCCGTAGCCCGGATGAAATCCGGTAACCCATGGCGAGCAGCCCCCCGGATTTCATCCGGGCTACGACTTTGTCTGATAACCGTCGCGGCTAAAGCCCCTCCCACAGAGTCACGAGGCATTTGTGGGAGGGGCTTTAGCCGCGACCGCCCTTCACAACCCCGCCAGCACCTCACCCAGCTTCTGCACACCGGGCCGAATGCGTTCGGCATCGATGGCATGAAAGCCCAGGCGCATGAAGTTGGTCGGCGCTACGCCGTCGCCGAGAAAGAACTGCGCCCCAGACTCGATCAGCACGCTCTGCTGCGCCGCCGCCCAGGCCAGACGCTGGGTATCGACGCCAGCAGGTGCCGCCAGCCAGCAGGCGCTGGCACCTGGGCTGCCCATCGGCTGGCAATCGCTCAGGTCGCTGCGCAGCGCCTGGTAGAGCAGCTCGCGGCGGCGGCAATGCTCCTCGCGAAAACGCCGCAGGTGCGCGTCGTAGTGCCCCTGAGCGAGGAAGTCGGCGAGCATGCGCTGGTTGTTCAGCGGCGGGTGGCGATACATCAGGCGGCGCAGCGCCCTGAGTTCGTCGATCAGTTCGGCGTCGGCGACCATGTAGCCGATGCGCAGCCCTGGCGCGAAGGCTTTGGACAGGCTGCTCAGGTAGATCACCCGACCGCTGCTGTCGCTGGCCTTGAGCGCTGGCAGCGGGTGATTGTCGAGGTTGAATTCGGCGTCGTAGTCGTCCTCGATCAGCACCTGGTCGTGCTGGCGAATCTGCTGCATCAACTGCTCGCGCCGCGCTGCACTCATCGCCACACCGGTAGGCACCTGGTGCCCTGGCGTCACGTAGAGGTACTGGCAGTCATCGAGGCGCCTATCCACCACCAGGCCCTGGTCGTCGACATCCTGCAGATGCACCTTGGCGCCGTGCAGATCGAAGATGCTCGCGGCGTCGCGAAAGCCGGGATTCTCCACGCCAACGCGCACCCCGCGTGCCATCAGCAGGCTCGCCAGCAAGTACAGCGCATTCTGCGAACCCAGGGTGACCAGAATCTCGTCGGCGCGCGCCCAGATGCCGCGCTTGGGTAGCACGCGCGTGCGCAACTGCTCGATCAGTTGCTCGTCGTCACGGTCGAAGCGATCGCCCAGCCAACCTTGGTCGCGCTCGCCGCTGAGGTTCTTGCGCGACACCTCGCGCCAACGCTCCAGCGGGAACAGCTCGCTGATCGGCTGGCCGTAGATGAAGGGGTAAGTGAAACGGCTCCAGTTGCTCGGGCGCAGCACGCCGTGCTTCAAACTGGGCTGCATGCGAAAGCGCGTGGCCCAATCCGGGGCAGTGGCGGCGCTGCTGTCGTCGGACAGTTCCGGTTTGCGCAGCGGCGTCATGCGCAGCACGGCATCGCCTGCCTGCCCGCAATAGTCCGGGTGCAGGTAGTAGCCGCTGCGCGGGCGGCTGATCAGGTAGCCATTGTCGAGCAAGCTCTCGTAGACCAGTGCCACGGTATTGCGCGAGACCGACAGCTGCTGGGACAGCTTGCGACACGAGGGCAGCGGCTCGTCGGCAGGGAAGCCACCACCGAGAATGGCCGACACCAGCGACTCGCGAAGCTGCTCCTGAAGGCCGCGCTGACGGTCGAAATCGAGGTGGTAGAAGTGATCGATCATGGCGCCCTCCAACAGCCAAACAACCCTGTGATATAGCAAGTAGCGCGCCACTGTCACTGGCCAGAACAAAGGCAGGAACTGCCCCTATCGCCGGCTTGCCGGGCGTCTCTAAGGTGAAAACGAAACCGCCGCCGAGCGGCCTGGACAATCCCTGTCGACACCTCTGGAGCACGCCCATGAAGCCATCGAAAACCGATTCCAAACCCTTCGGCCTGCTGCGCAAGCTGGCTCTGGCCAGTTGCCTGGTCGGCGCCTCGCTGAGTGCCCACGCCGACCTCGACGAGATCAAGTCCAAGGGTGTGATGACCGTCGCCACCGAAGACGACTACGCGCCGTTCAACTTCATCGTCGACGGCAAGCCGGAAGGTTTTCACAAGGAGCTGCTGGAAGACCTGAAGACCTACGCCAAGGCGCAGGGCTTCGACGTCAAGCAGGAAATCTTGCCCTGGACTGGCCTGCTCGCCTCGGTTTCGTCCGGCCAGTACGACATGGCCTTCACCGGCGCCCTGGTCACCGACGACCGCCTGCGCGTGTTCAACTTCGCTCCGCCCTTCGCCTCGGCGCAACACTTCTACGTCAAGCGCGCCGGTGACGACCGCCTCGGCGATATCGCCAGCCTGTGCGGCAAGACCGTCGGCCTGCAGGCTGGCAGCGCCCTGCTCGCACGCCTGCCGGAGCTGAAGAAGATGATGGAAGCCGAGGGCTGCAAGATCGGCACCGTGACCGAATACCCGTCCTACCCCGAGGCTTACGCCGACCTGGCCAACGGCCGCCTGGACTACGTGATCAACGCGCTGATTTCGGTCAACGACCTGGTCAAGACCCGTGGCGACACCTTCGCCAAGGGCATCGCCGTATCCGGCGACGGTTTCGCCGCCTGGCCGGTGCCCAAGAGCAGCCCGCAACTACTGGAATTCCTCACCGCGTTCATGACCGAGGTGCGTGACAACGGTCGTCTGGCCGAGCTGCAGACCAAGTGGTTCGGCGAAGCCTTCCCGAGCATGCCCAAGGAGCCGATCACCAAGGTCGAGCAGTTCCACGAACTGGCCGGCATGTGACAGCGGGCCGAGGCCAAGTCTCTGGCATGGCCTCGTAGGGTGCGCCGCGCGCACCAGCGTCAACGGTGCCGGCGTTTCGGTGCGCACGGCGCACCCTACATGCTCGTCACCAACGCACTGCCGCCCATCAGGGACAGGGCCAGCCCTGGCCCTGACCTTGCTTGGAACACCCCACTTTTCTCCTAGGAGCCCGACATGAACGGACAAGCCTGGTTATTGCTGCTCGAAGGCGCCTGGACGACTCTGTGGATCTCCTCGATCGCCATCGCCCTGGGCGTGGTCATCGGCCTGGGCATCGCCCTGCTGCGCATGGCGCGCATTCCCTTCGTGGAGCAGGCGCTGGTGCTCTACGTGAGCCTGGCCCGCGCCACGCCCCTGGTCACCCTGGTGCTGTTCATCTTCCTCTCGGCACCGACCTTCGGCCTGGCGATGGATCGCAACACGGCGGCGATCCTCGCCCTCACCCTGAATACCGCCGCCTTCAACGCCGAGGTCTGGCGCACGGCGTTCATCATCTTCTCCCGCGAGCAGAAGGAAGCGGCGCTGGCCTGTGGCATGACCAACGGTGTGTTCTTCCGCCGCATCATGCTGCCGCAGATGATCACCAGCAGCCTGCCCGGCCTGGTCAACGAGATGTCCTTCCTGATCAAGAGCAGCCCGGCCATCGCGGTGATCGGCATCGTCGACCTGACCCGTGTGACCAACCGCATCAGCGCCGTGACCTACGAGCCGCTGCCACCGATTCTCGCGGCGGCCCTGCTGTACATGCTGATCATCGGCGTGCTGCTCAAGGTGCAGGCCATCGCCGAGAAGAAAGCCAACCGACTGGCCATGTGAGGACGCGACCATGAGCGAATGGAGCATCATCTGGGAGGCGCGCGGCGCCTTCCTCAACGGCGCACTCAATACCCTGATTCTGTTCGCCCTGTCGGTGCTGGCGGCCTTCATCATCGGCTGCTTCACCGTTTACCTGCTGGAGGGCCGCAACTGGCTGTCGAAGCTGCTGCGCGGCGCGATGAACCTGATGCGCATGCTGCCCTTTCTGGTGCTGGCCTACCTGCTCTACTACGGTCTGCCGGCGCTGGGGGTAAAGCCCAGCGCCTGGGGCGCGGGCCTGGTGGCACTGGCCATCTATCACGCGGCCTACTTCGCCGAGATCCTGCGCGGTGCGCGCCTGGTGCTGCCGCTCGGCCAGGTCGAGGCGGCCAAGGCCCATGGCTTTCGGCCCGGCCGCCTGTTCTGGCGGATCATCCTGCCACAACTGGTGATCAGAACTCGCCCGCTGCTCGGCAACCAGTTGATCTACGCACTGAAGGACACCGCCTTTCTCACCATCATCACCGTGCAGGAGCTGACTGCTGCGGCCAACTCGGTGCAGGCCACCTACTTCATCCCCACCGAGGCGTTCATCGTGGTCATCGCCCTGTACTGGATCATCAGCATCTGCCTGGAACTGGCGCTCAAATGGGCGAGCCGGTTCGGCGCCAAACGAGGTTTCGAACATGCCTGACGTACCTGCGGTACAGATCGACAATCTTTCCAAGAGCTTCGACGGTATCGAGGTGCTGCGCGACATCTCGCTGACCGTGAACAAGGGCGAAGTGGTCAGCGTGCTGGGTTCGTCCGGCTCGGGCAAATCCACCCTGCTGCGCTGCATCAACTGGCTGGAAGAGCCGGATCGCGGCAGTATTCACATCGCCGGCCAGCGCATCGGCGTCGACGCCCAGGGCAAGCGCATGAACAACCGCGACCTGGCGGCGATTCGCGCCAAGACCGGCATGGTGTTCCAGAGCTTCAACCTGTGGCCGCACCTGACCGTGCTGCAGAACGTCATGGAAGCACCGATGCAGGTGAAGAAGATGCGCAAGGACGAGGCCCGCGCCATCGCCCAGACGCTGCTGGAAAAGGTCGGCATGGAGCAGAAGGTCGAGGCCTTTCCCTACACCCTCTCCGGTGGGCAGAAGCAGCGCGTGGCAATTGCCCGCGCCCTGGCCATGAGCCCGGAGGTAATCCTGTTCGACGAGCCGACTTCGGCACTCGACCCCGAGCGGGTCGGCGAAGTCTTGACGGTGATGAAGAACCTCTCCGGCGAGGGCTACACCATGATCGTGGTCACCCACGAGATGGAGTTTGCCCGCGCAGTATCTGATCAGGTGGTGTTCCTGGAAAAGGGCCTGCTGATCGAGAAATCCGCGCCGGAGAAGTTCTTCACCAACCCGGAAACCGAACGCGTGCGCAAGTTCCTCGAACTGTCCGCATGACCCTCGCCGGCACGCAGCCGGCGAGCCAACCGCTAGTAACGAAACGAGGTTTTCCATGAGCAAGGTGGCATTCATCACAGGCGCGACATCAGGTTTCGGCCGCGCCACGGCACGACGCTTCGCCGAGGCAGGCTGGGCCCTGGTACTCAGCGGCCGACGCCTGGAGCGCCTGGAGGAGCTGCAGGCCGAACTGCAGGACAAGGTGCCGGTGCACATCGCCACGCTCGACGTGCGCGATGCCACAGCGGTGAAGGCGCTGGTCGATGGCCTGCAGGCGCCCTTCGATCGCATCGACGTGTTGGTCAACAACGCCGGTCTGGCGCTGGCCCCGGAGGCGGCGCAGAAGGTCGCCCTGGAAGATTGGCACACCATGATCGACACCAACGTCACCGGCCTGGTCAACGTCACCCACGCGGTGCTGCCCAAGCTGCTGGCGATCGGCAAGGGCACCAGCATCATCAACATCGGTTCGGTGGCCGGCGAATGGCCCTACCCGGGCGGCCACGTGTACGGCGCCACCAAGGCCTTCGTCAAACAGTTCAGTTTCAACCTGCGTTGCGACCTGGTTTCCACCGGCGTGCGCGTCACCGACATCGCGCCGGGCATGGCCGAAACCGAATTCACCCTGGTGCGCACCAAGGGCAACCAGGCTGCCTCCGACGCACTGTACGGCAGCACCACGCCGCTGACTGCCGAGGATATCGCCGAACAGATTTTCTACGTCGCCACCCTGCCCGACCACATCAACATCAACCGCCTGGAAATCATGCCGAGCCGTCAGGCCTGGTCGCCCTTCGCCATCGACCGCGATTGAAGCACGCGCCTAGCAGGGCGGGTCATCGACGCCTAACCCGCCCGTAGGGTGCGCCATGCGCGCTGCGGCAACCCCGCAACAACAGATACTTCTCGGTGCGCGCGGCGCACCCTACCAGATCGCCTGCAGCAGGCTTCCCGCCGACAGCAACACCAGCAACCCACCTACCAGCACCCTTAGCGACAAAGGTTGCCAACGTGGATGCAGCCACTGGCCAAGCAGGTTGCCGGCCAGCGCCGGTAACGCCAGTTCCAGCGCCAGCCGCCACTGCGAGCCGGTCAGCACACCAGCGACACCCAACCCGATCAACGCAGAGAAACTGCTGGCCAGGAAGAACACCACCGCCGTGCCACGCAATTGCCGCGCATCCAGACCACTGCGCAGCAGGTAGATCATCAGCGGCGGACCACCGGCCGAGGCCATGGTCGTCGCCAGACCGGATGCCAGCCCCGCCAACCAGGCCATGCCCTGGCCTAGCGACTTACCAACGGGCGGGCGCCACAACACCAGCAAGCCACCGCACAAGCAGAGCGAAGCCACCAGCGGCGCCATGATATGGGCAGGCAGCCACAGCAACAACCAGGCACCCAACGGCACCGCCAGCAGCATGCCCAACAGCAGGCGCCCCAGCACACGTCCATGCACCACGCGCAATGCGGCCGGCCATAGCGTCACACTACAGGCCACGTCGAGAATCAACGCCACCGGCACCGCCTCGGCTGGCGGCAACTGCAGCATCAGCCCGAGCGCCATCAGCATGGCGAAACCGAAACCGCTGTAGCCGCGCACCAGGCCGGCGGCGAAGGCGATGATAAAAAACATGAGCGCTCCCAACGAATCGACGCTCGACTCTAGAAGCGGGGAGACGCTTTGAGGCAGAGCCAGATGCAGCACCTCGACTGGCCACGTGAGCGGGCAAGCAAGCGCACCGACTTGGTTCAGGGCACGCCTCTTGCTTGCCCACTCGGTCAACTATCCCGTGGAACCCTGGCACTGATGAATCTGCCTGCTGCCCTGTTCACGCCAAGCTGGCCCGCCGAGCTGGAGCTGGCTTACGCACGCCACGGCGAGCGCACCACACCAGTGCAGCGACGCCATGTCGGCCCACTTAGAGTGCAGAAGCATCTGTATGCAGAAGGCCCGGAGGTTTGCCAGCACATCATCGTTCATCCGCCTGGCGGCATCGCTGGCGGTGACACGCTGGACATCTCGGCCCATGCCGGCGAACGCAGCTGGGTACAGCTCACCAGCCCCGGTGCGGCCAAGTGGTACCGCGCCGCCGGTGTCGCCCGCCAGGATCTGCGCCTGAGCGTCGAGGCCGGCGCCACCCTGGAATGGTTGCCACAGGAAACCATCATCTATGCCGGCGCCCAGGCCGAACTGCACACGCAGATCGCGTTGCACAGCGACGCACGCCTGTTCTATTGGGATATCGTCGCCCTGGGACGCCCCGCTGCCGACGAGCGCTTTGCCAGTGGCCACTTCCAGGCCGCGCTGGATATCCGCCGTGACGGCAAACTGCTCTGGCACGAGCGCCAGCGCGTGAGCGGTGGCGACGGCCTGCTCGACTCGCCCATCGGTCTGAACGGCCAGCCGGTGTTCGCTACCCTGCTGGTCAGCGGTGAGGTGAACAGCGAACTGCTGGAGTGCTGCCGAGAACTGCAGATCGATGGCGTGCGTGGTGATCTCAGCCAGCTCGCCGGGCTGCTGGTCGCGCGCTGCCTGGCCAGCGAGGCGCTGCAGGCCCGCGCCTGGCTGATCGCCCTGTGGCGCCTGCTGCGCCCGGCCATGCTGGGGCGCGAGGCGGTACCGCCGCGCATATGGAGCACATGACGAACACAACCGGTCGGGTGGAACACGCGCCAAGCGTTTGCCCCCGATGACGGCGGATGTAAAAAGCGACATCCGCCCTACCAACATGACGCAATTCTGGCGATGCAAGGCATACGCCCCATTGGAGTGACACGATGGATCTGAGTCCACGCGAGAAAGACAAACTGCTGATCTTCACCGCCGGTCTGGTGGCCGAGCGACGCCTGGCGCGCGGGGTCAAGCTGAATTATCCGGAGGCCATGGCCTACATATCCGCCGCGCTGCTCGAAGGCGCGCGTGATGGCCAGACAGTCGCCGAGTTGATGCACTTCGGCACCACCCTGCTGACCCGCGAGCAAGTGATGGAGGGCGTGCCGGAGATGATCCCGGAGATCCAGATCGAAGCCACCTTCCCCGACGGCACCAAGTTGGTGACCGTCCACCAGCCGATTGCATAAGCCATGAGCCACCTGATAACCGACGCCAACGAAGCTGACCTGCCCGGCATCCTGGCCATCTACAACGACGCGGTGGAATTCACCACGGCGATCTGGAACGAGACCCTGGTGGACCTGGCCAACCGTCGCGCCTGGCTGGCAGAACGCACAGCGGCGGGCTTCCCGGTGCTGGTGGCACGTGATGCCGACGGCGAGGTGCTCGGCTACGCCAGCTACGGAACCTGGCGCACCATCGAGGGCTTTCGCCAGACGGTCGAGCATTCGGTCTACGTGCGCGCCGACCAACGCGGCAAGGGGCTCGGCCCGACGCTGATGCAGGCGCTGATCGAACGCGCCCGCGCCGCCAATCTGCACGTCATGGTCGCCGCCATCGAGTCGCAGAACGCCGCCTCGATCCGCCTGCACCAGCGCCTCGGTTTCGTCACTACCGGGCAAATGCCCCAGGTCGGTCGCAAGTTCGGCCGCTGGCTGGACCTGATCTTCATGCAACTGATCCTCGGCGCCAAGGAGTAACGCCATGGACGTAGCGCTGCAGCGAATCGACAGTGCCAGCTTCGCCGACTACCGCGAAGGCTTGATCGTCCTGCTGCTCGATGCGGTCAAGGATGGCGCGTCGATAGGCTTTCTTGCCGACCTCGATGAACGAGGCGCCGCTGACTATTTCACCCAGGTACATGCGGGCATGGCAGACGGTTCGCTGCTGCTCTGGATAGCCCATGAGCAGGGCCACGTACTGGGCAGTGTGCAACTCAGTCTGTGCCAGAAGCCCAACGGTCTGAACCGCGCTGAGATTCAAAAACTGCTGGTGCTCAGCACGGCGCGCCGTCGCGGTATCGCCCGTCTGTTGATGCAAGCCGTCGAGCAGGAAGCGGCAGCCCGCAAGCGCGGCCTGCTGTACCTCGATACAGAAGCCGGTAGCGACGCGGAGCACCTCTATCGCCACCTGGGCTACAGCAGCATTGGTGGCCTACCCGACTACGCCTGCGGCCCGGACGGCACCTACCGGGCCAATGCCATCTACTACAAGACGCTTGCGAGGCCTTACTGATGATTCCCGGCGAATACCAGATTGCCGACGGCGAGATCGAGCTCAATGCCGGTCGCCGTACCCTGACTCTGTCCGTGGCCAACAGCGGCGACCGACCGATCCAGGTCGGCTCGCACTATCACTTCTTCGAGACCAACGACGCCCTGCTGTTCGACCGCGCCGCCGCGCGCGGCATGCGCCTGAATATCCCGGCCGGCACCGCGGTGCGTTTCGAGCCAGGGCAGAGCCGCGAGGTGGAACTGGTGGAGCTGGCCGGCAAGCGCCGCGTGTTCGGCTTCGCCGGCCGGGTGATGGGCGATCTGGATTGAGGTGTCTCTTGTAGGAGCGGCTTTAGCCGCGATAACGGTTTCGCGGCTAAAGCCGCTCCTACAGAAGAACCGCAGCTCCTCGTCCCCTGACAGACAGACAAACGCGCGCCAGCCTTCGCGCCATAAGAGAAGCGAATATGAAGATCAGCAGACAAGCCTATGCCGACATGTTCGGCCCCACCGTCGGCGACAAGGTGCGCCTGGCCGATACCGACCTGTGGATCGAAGTGGAAAAGGACTTCACCACCTACGGTGAGGAAGTGAAGTTCGGTGGCGGCAAAGTGATCCGCGACGGCATGGGCCAGGGTCAACTGTGCGCCGCTGATGTGGTCGACACCCTGATCACCAACGCGCTGATCATCGATCACTGGGGCATCGTCAAGGCCGATGTCGGCCTCAAGGACGGACGCATTGCCGCCATCGGCAAGGCCGGCAACCCGGATATCCAACCCGATGTCACGATTGCAATTGGCGCCGGCACCGAGGTGATCGCCGGCGAAGGCATGATCCTCACCGCTGGCGGCATAGACACCCATATCCACTTCATCTGCCCGCAGCAGATCGAAGAGGCGCTGATGAGCGGCGTCACCACCATGATCGGCGGCGGCACCGGGCCAGCCACCGGCACCAACGCCACCACCTGCACCTCCGGCCCCTGGCACATGGCGCGCATGCTGCAAGCCGCCGATGCCTTCCCGATGAATCTGGGGTTTACCGGAAAGGGCAACGCCTCGCTGCCCGAGCCCTTGATCGAACAAGTCAAGGCCGGCGCCATCGGTCTGAAACTGCACGAGGACTGGGGCACCACCCCGGCGGCTATCGACAATTGCCTGTCGGTCGCAGACGAATACGACGTGCAGGTGGCGATCCACACCGACACCCTGAACGAGTCCGGCTTCGTCGAAACCACCCTCGGCGCCTTCAAGGGCCGCACCATTCACACCTACCACACCGAGGGTGCTGGCGGCGGCCACGCCCCGGATATCATCAAGGCCTGCGGTTTCCCCAACGTGCTGCCCAGCTCGACCAACCCGACCCGGCCGTTCACCAAGAACACCATCGATGAGCATCTGGACATGCTCATGGTCTGCCATCACCTCGACCCGAGCATCGCCGAGGACGTGGCCTTTGCCGAGAGCCGTATTCGCCGCGAAACCATCGCCGCCGAAGACATCCTCCACGACCTCGGTGCCTTCAGCATGATCAGTTCCGACAGCCAGGCCATGGGTCGCGTCGGCGAAGTGATCACGCGCACCTGGCAGACCGCCGACAAGATGAAGCAGCAGCGCGGCCCGCTACCCGAAGACGTACCCGGCAACGACAACTTCCGCGCCAAGCGCTACATCGCCAAGTACACCATCAACCCCGCAATCACCCACGGTATCAGCCATGAAGTGGGCTCCATCGAAGTGGGTAAATGGGCCGACCTGGTGCTCTGGCGCCCGGCCTTCTTTGGGGTCAAGCCGACGCTGATCCTCAAGGGCGGCGCCATCGCCGCCAGCCTGATGGGCGACGCCAACGCCTCGATCCCGACACCGCAACCTGTGCACTACCGGCCGATGTTCGCCAGCTACGGCGGCAGCCGCCATGCCACCAGCATCACCTTCATCAGCCAGGCGGCGTTCGACGCTGGCGTACCCGAGCAGCTCGGCCTGAAGAAGAAGATCGGTGTGGTCAAAGGCTGCCGCGAGGTGCAGAAGACCGACCTGATCCACAACGACTACCTGCCGAACATCGAAGTCGATCCGCAGAACTATCAGGTCAAGGCCGACGGCCAGTTGCTCTGGTGCGAGCCGGCCGAGGTGCTGCCGATGGCGCAGCGCTATTTCCTGTTCTGAAACAACGCTGAACACATCAAGCAAGGCCCCGGCAAACAACTGGCGGGGGCCTTGTCGCATCAAACAGGATACACATACTGCTTTTTGCACTACATGCGCCGCAATCCACCAAGCCGTGAACCTCTCCACATGATGCGCCGACACAAAACGCTAGAGTATTGTCCTAGCAATTTCGCAGTCATGCGGCCCAGACATCAGGACGTCGGCTCAAGCGTTTTTGCCAAAGGCGGGAGTTTCAGGGATCGGAACACAGCTTCGCCGCATGAAGTATCACCCCAATCCCTCGCGCGAATGAAATGGAGGATCTGAGCTCTCTCGGCACAGTCATACCTCATACACAGCCACAACGTGACTGTTTGAGCGATGCACGCAACGCCGCGAAATCAGCTCGATCCTGCAAAGAACCGCAGCTCAACGCTAGCACTCTCAATCACACGCGAGTTTAATCAATGAAAAACTTCTTTGACGCCTCAAAATTCAGCCCGCTGACCCTGGCCATTGGCTACACAATCATTGCTGGTATCGTCATGTCACTCCTCCTCAAACCAGCCATGGCCGCCGGGATAGCGATCGGCGGTGGAATTATGGTCTACCGCTGGAGCAAGAAACAGCAAGCTAAAGGTGATACGCCGGAGAGCTAGCCATTTCGCCAAAGGCTGGGTATTCCCATATTGCTGTTCACTTAAAATTGCAGATGTTTGGCTGCCCTCTCGCATTTATGGGAGAACTACCAACATCACCTGCACCAGCCTGGCAGCGTTCGACGCCGGCGTGCCCGAACAGCTCGGCCTGAAGAGATCAGCGTGGACACCGTGTCCGCTCTCGCCCGGCGTGAACGGCATCACATCCGGCCGGCCAGTGCCTCGCTAATCTGCGCGCTCGTTGCCGGACGACAGGATTACAGAGATACACCGTTTCAAATCCGCATTTTTCTAGCCTTAGACCTTCTGCAGATAACCACTGCTCCGTACGTCAGCCACGATACGCAGACCTTCATTACCGAAGCACGGCGGGCGGAGGGACAGCTGTTAGGCGTGCTCGGGTTAGTCTTCATCTGTGCGGGCTGAGTCGGCGTTCGAACTGAGCCCCAATGAAAGATTCGCTCAGGACGCCTGCTTCATCTCGTCGTAGGCGCTGAGATAGTCGCCGGCCAGTTGCTGCTTCTCTCGGTCGCGAAGCAACTTGCCGGCCATCTGGAAGAAGGTGTGTTCTTCTTCCTTGAGGTGGTGTTCGACCTTTTCCGCCAGGGCCTTGGCTTGCGCCAGCCAGCTCGGGCTGCTGGGGTCGGTTTCCTCCAGGTCCTCGATCATTTCGTCCATCTGGTGATGCTCGGCGATCGCATGGCGCGACAGATCCACGCCAGCGTCCTGCTGCATCAGAGGGATATAGAAATGGCGTTCCTCGGCCACCGAATGCACTGCCAGCTCCTGCTTGAGCTGGGAGAACAAGGCGTGGCGCTCGGGGCTGTCGCCCTGAGTGGCGATCAGTTTCTGCGCCAGTTCGCGCTGGATATCGTGGCTGATGCGCAAGGCTTCGAAAATCGTCATGCAGGCACCTCTTCCTGAGTCACGGTAGTAGTAGCACTAGACCATCAGGACTCGAATAGGTGCCGCATCCGCTGGCCAACGCAACTGGCTGTCCTTGTGAACCCCACCACGCGATGCATCGCCACGAACCCTTATGATCACGCTTGGTCGCATGCCGAAATGCAGACCGGCATCAGCGAAAACACCCTCTATTCAAGCTTTGTTGCAATGGCAGGGAATCTCGAAGAATGATGCCTGTCCTAACACCCGGCCCACAATTCCCTGGCCATTTTCATGGAAGATCAGGAAACCACAGGATGCCCACTACTCCCTCTCGCCTGCTCAAAGGCGGTCTCTTCGCCCTGGCAGGCCTCGTACTGCTCACAGCAACGGTCGTGCAGACCTCTTCTCGCGTGGATTTCCTGAAATCCGCCCTTCAGGCCGAAGGTCATGTCGCCTCCCTCAATGCAGGCGGCTCCCACCCGGAGATAGCCTTTACCGACAGCAGCGGTGCCCGTATTTCCTACCCCCAGGGCGGTTGGATCTACGGCTATCAGGTTGGCATGCCGGTAAAGGTCTACTACCGGGCCGATGCACCAGCCACCTCTGCCGTGATCGATGACTTCGGCGCACTGTGGGGAACCTCGGTCTTTCTTGGGCTGCTGGGCTCCGTCTTCATGGTCAGCGGGCTGCTGACCCTCTTCAGACGCGCGCCTCAGCAAAGCGTCTGAGCAAACTTCACAAGGAAGCGAAAATGTCGATGATGACCATCCCCCTGCCCGTCAACCCCAGCCGCTGGGACTACGTCACTGCCAGTGGCGGCGGCCTGACCGTGGCCTTTGTTGCCGGTAGCGGCGGTTCGATAACCCTGCGTTCGCCAACCGGCGAGAACGTCAAACTGCACTACAGCGGCATCGGTGCCGGTATTGGCATTGGGGCCAAACTGCCACGCTTCGGCAAAGTGGATATCAAGATCAAGGGCAAGAGTGTCGGGGGAGTCGGGGCAGCAGAAGCCTTCCCCAGCGACGGCGCGGTATTCGTCGCCGACGACCTCACGGCTGACGACCTCACCCGCGACGATATCGTCGGCCCCTGCATGTACGTGGAAGCGGGCGGCGGCGTTGCACTGGGTGTATCCGCAACGGCCATGCTGTTCGGGCTGGACCCGAAGCTACTGGCGGCGGCGATGCTGGCGAATACAACGCCAGCAGCCAACCTCACCATCTCGCCGATACTGACCCGCAAGCTGATGCAGTCCGCGAGTGGAGCCCTGGTGATGGCAGGAGCCAATCTTGGCATCCAGGCGGGGATCGGCGGCGCAGTCTATATCGGCGCGCTGTTCTGAGGTTTCAACGCAACTGGCTGTCCTTGCTGCCCCGCCGGTTGTAGCCGGTGAAGGCGGCGTTCTCCCGGTCGTGCTCGGCCTGGCAGTTGACGCACAGGCGCACGCCGGGAATCGCCTGACGACGGGCCTCGGGAATGGCAGCATCGCATTCCTCGCAATGACGCAGGCTCTCGCCCTTCGGCAGTTGGCTGCGAGCACGCGCGACGGCGTCTTCGATGCTGCTGTCGATCTGCTCCTGAACTGCGTCGTCACTTGCCCATCCACCTGCCATGTTCAGCCTCCTCGCACTCTCCAGACAGATATGCGCCCGGGGAATGCGAAGTGCAAGTGCAGCCCGTCGTTACTCGCGGACTTCCATGAACTCCTTGGCCCAGAGGATGTAATCCTCGGGCATGGTGTACTTGTGGGTCAGCTCGGTGGCGTTGAGGTCGCACGGCTGTGCGCCGCGCTGCTCGCGCAGGCAGTCGTAGGTGGCCTTGATCGCGGCGAAGTAGGCGGCGTGGCCGTTGACCACGATGCGCACGCCCAGGCGCGCCAGGCGCTGGTTGTCGCGCAGCTGCGGGTTGCCATAGGTGACCAGCATCAGCGGCACCTTGAGGCCGGCGGCGATCTGTTCCAGGTGGGCGAAATCCTTGATCCCGACCAGGCAGATGCCGTCGGCACCGGCAGCCTCATAGGCGCGCGTACGACGGATCGCTTCGTCCACTTCCAGCACGCCGGCATGGGTACGGGCGATGATCGAGAGCTCCGGGTCGACACGCGCTTCCAGTGCGGCGAGGATCTTGCCGACGCCTTCTTCAATGGGAATCAGGTCGGTGGACTTGCGGCCGAACTGGGCCGGCAGCAGGGTATCTTCGATGGTCAGTGCGGCGACGCCCGCGCGTTCCAGCTCGACCACGGTACGCATCACGTTGAGCGCATTGCCGTAGCCATGGTCGGCGTCAGCGATCACCGGTAAGCGCGCGACGCGGCCGATGCGCGCAGCCTGCTCGACGAATTCACTCAGGGTGATCAGGGCGAAGTCCGGCGCACCGAGTACCTGCAGGGAGGCGACGGAGCCACCGAGGATACCGACCTCGAAGTCGAGATCGGCGGCGATGCGGGCGGACATGGGATCGAAGACCGAAGCCGTGTGATAGCAGCGGTCGGAAGCCAGCAGGGCACGAAAGGCGCTGCGTAGCTCATGGTGGGATGCACGTTGCAGGATGGGCATGGGGCGTATTCCAAAGTCGGTTGAATCGCTTTTTTCTCTTTTTAGTAATGGCGTAGACGTGACGAATGCTAGCGCAAGGCACTTGCTGCCAGCTTTCAGACGGAGCGCCGTGGGCGATAACCAGCAAATTATCGGCCAGCAAGCTCCGCGGGCAGGGCCGGGAAGAATCCGCCACCGGTCAACAGGCCGTACGCCATCCAGACGGCGACCGCCAGGTAGAACAGACGCGGTACCCAACTCGCCAGCATCCGCTGGCTGTCCGCCAGCTGCTGCGCCTGCAGGCGGGCAAAACGCAGCAGCGCCTCGCCCGGTCGGCCGGTCGCTTCGCCGGTATTGAGCACCCCGATCAGCATGGCTTTGCCATGAAAGCTCAGCCCGTCGAAGGCACGCACCAGTGACTGCCCGGCAGCGACGCGTGGCGCCAGATTGGCGAAATCCCGCCGCAGCCGTGCATTGCTCACGGCATTGCAGGCACGCGGCAGGGCATCGAGCACCGGCATGCCCGCCTCCAGCAACAACCCGAGGCTGCCGCAGAAATTACGCATATCCGCCCGCCGCTGCAGGCCACCCAGTACCGGCAGGGACAGGAGAAGATCGTCGAGTGGACCTGGCTGATCGGTTCGCCGCTGCAGCCAGCGCCGCCACAGCACTCGTGCGCCAAACAACAGTGCCGACAGCCAGAATAGCGGCAGCAGCACGGCGGCCAGGTAACCTGCGCTACTCAGGCTGCCAGCGAACAATGCAGGCAGGGGCTTGACCGCCAGCGCCAGTAACAACACACCGCCCGGCAGCAGCAGGCGTGACCTCAACTCTGCCGCATGACGCGCCTGTTCGTCGTAGCCCTGCGCCAGCTGCTCGTAGATATGCGCCAGTGCACCGGCATCTTGCGCGGCTCGCACCAGGCCGCTTTCCAGCGGCGTGAACACGCCACTCAACTGGCCGGAACTCGCCAGATCGCGTCCGCCGCCGACCATCTGGCGCAAGCGCTTCAACGCTGGCTCATGCTGAGCACCAAGAATCAGACTGGCCAGGGCCTGATCGATGGGCACGCCCGCACGTTCCATCGCACCAAGGTGGGCGAACAGGCCGGCGCGACTGCGCAGATCGAGAGTGAGATTACGACGCGTCATGATCGAACTCGTTGGATTTCAGCGCTCAGGGTAACCAGTCGCCACGCGAGGCGCTACGGAGCGATGGGCGGCATCGATGCATGCGGCAGCCAGCGCTTGAGGATCGCCTTGAGGCTGCCGTCCTCATGCATCTGCTGTAACGCACGCTGCCAGCGCACCACTCGCACCACAGAAGTTTGCGGGGAGAAGGCAATGTAATAGGCCGAGCGCATGAACGGCGCGTGCGCGTTGACGTCCTGCGGTTTGAGGCCGACAGCGGCCAGCTCGCCAGCCAGGGTCAGGTCTTCGGTAGCGATCAGATTGACCCGGCCATGCTTGAGCATGGTCACCATCTGCCTCGAACTGGGCACGCCATAGAGGTTGGTAAAGCCCTTCGCGCTGAGGGTTTCGAAGGTGTACCACTGTTTGGGCAGCGCCAGAGGCCCGCTGGCAGCGGCCTGCTCCAATGTGTCGATGGTGAGGTCACGAGACTTGAGCGAGTAGAAACTGGTGGTACCGACCACGATGGGCCCGACCCACTGGAACCTGCTCTCGCGCTCGGGGGTGCGCACGGTGGAAAACAGCGCAACATCTTCCTTTTGCTGGGCCAGATGCAACGCGCGCGTCCAGGGCATCAGTTCGATCTGCCCGCTGTCGCCAGTACGCGCCAGCAACGCCCTGACCACCTCGACGGAGAAACCGCTGGGCTCGCCCTCGCGCATGAAGCTCATCGGCGGCGCATCCTCGGTGAGCAGACGCAGCTGTGCCGCCGCCGGCGCGCACAGCGCCGCCAGCAAGACACATAAGCATCGATACACACGCTTACCCATCATCACCCCGCCCCTCCGGCTTGCAGCCTATCAAGCCGTGGAGCGCCATGCAGCCACTTCACTCAACGCGCAGCAAATCGATCAACGTCCGCTCATCGGCCGTCGGAAACCAGTGCCGATAGATCCGTTCCAGGCTGCCGTCATGGCGCATCTGCTGCAATGCCTGCTGCCAGCGCGCCACACGTCCGGCATCGGTCTGCAGGGAAAAGGCGATATAGGAGTCATTGGTCATCAGGTCGAACTGTGCCTGCAGCTGCTCCGCATTCATGCCCTGCTCGGCGAGCATGCCGTCGAGGGTCAGGGTGTTGGCCAGCAGCAGCTTGACCCGACCATGGCGAAACAGGCGCAGCATGTCCTGAGGTGTCGGCACGCCATAGAGGTTTTCCAGGTTCTGCTCGCGCAGCAGTTCGTAGCTGTACCACTGTTTGGGCACGGCGAGTGTGCCAAGCTGGCGCACGTCGTCCAGGCTGGTGACTCGCAGCCCGGCATCCTTGTGCGTGTAGAAACGCGTATAGCCTCGCGCGATCGGCCCGACCCACTGAAATTCGGCTTCGCGCTGCGCCGTGCGCACGGTAGAAAACAATGCCGTATCGGCCTGATGACGCACCTGATGATAGCCGCGCGTCCAGGGCACCAGCTCGATGCGTGCCGGGTCGCCGGTACGGCGGATCAACTCCTCGACCACCGCCACGGCCATGCCACTCGGCTTGCCATTCTCGAGATAGCTGAAGGGTCGATAGTCTTCGGTATACAGCCGCAACTCGGCAGCCGCCACGTGGACGCAGAAGCTGCAGAACAACAGCAGAACTGCGACCAGATGCTTCAGGTTCATTGCACGTCACCGTCTAGAGCGCGCCCTACAGCGAATTCAGGGCGGCCAGGACAAGGATCATAAACCCGCACTTCGCCCATCACCAAGGCTGTTGCGGTGCAGTCATTTCGGCCAACTCCCTGGCGGTCAGTACCCGAGGCTCAAGCAACAGTTGCAGACGCGAAATGGCGCGCTCACCACTCAGGGCCCGATGCACCAGGCGCACCGCATGATCACCCATGGCCTGTGGCTGCTGAAGCAACAGAGCGTGAATCTGCCCCTCGCGCACCGCCTCGAACAACAGTTCGCCACCGTCGAAGCCGACGAACTCCACCGCTCCAGCCTTGCCCAGCTGGCGTAGAGCCGCCAGTGTCGCCCGGCTGCTGGTGCCATTGGGACTGAACAGACCGTCGAGCTTGGGCAACTGCTCGCTCAGGGCATCGACGATGCGCTGGCGGTCATCACCCAGGTAGGTGTCGAATACCACCTGCAGCCCCGACACCTGAGCCGCCAGCAGAAAGCCGCGCTCACGTTCCTCGGTTGATTGCAGCCCCGGCCGCAAACGCAATATCCCGACCCTGCCACCCGGTCCCAAGCGCTCGGCCAACTGTTGCCCGGCCAGTTGACCTGCGAGGAAGTTATCGGTCGCCACCAGTGCGTAGGCACCATCCCCCGCAACGCCGCGGTCGACATAGACGGAGGGAATACCCTCGGCGCGCAAGGCCGCGATCCGGGTATCGATGGCATCGCCAGCCGGGGCGATGATCAGCGCCTTGCAGCCCTGTGCAAGCACGCGATCTATCAGTTGCAACTGCACCTCTACGCTGCCCTCCTGGGTCGGGCCGCGCGTATAGAGTTCCAATTGCAGATCGTCAGCGGTGCGTCTCGCGCCGGCCTCCAGCTCGCTCCAGAATGCCGACGTGCCGGCCGGCACCAGCCCGATGCAGTCACGCGCCCAGGCTGGCATCGCTGACAGGCCCCAGACGCTCAGCAGCAGGCAAATGAAAGGGATGATTCTTGGCATGTTCGACTCCCGGGCCATGCCATCACTTTAGCATCGCCATGCCGCGCTGCGACGCCTGTCGGCAAGCTGTCGACTCATACTTTTTCACACTCAAAACCGACAGTCGGGCTAGCTCTGACGCGCCGGGCAGGCGATCATCGGCCTTCCTACGCAGACTCCAGTTACCATGACCGCCACTACTGACAGCCGTACCCCGACGCACAAGCCCCGCCCGCTGATCGATCTGGCCATCAGCATCCTGATTCCCTCGTTCATCCTGATGAAGCTCAGTGGCGAGCACCGTCTCGGCGCCGATGGCGCGCTGATCCTGGCCCTGGCGTTCCCGCTGGGCTGGGGCGCTTTCGAGCTGATCAAATATCGCAAATTCAACTTCATCGCCCTGCTCGGCCTGATCAGCGTGGCGCTGACCGGCGGTATCGGCCTGCTCAAGCTCGACACTCAGTGGCTGGCAGTCAAGGAAGCGCTGATCCCAGGCCTGATCGGCATCGCCGTACTGGTTTCGACGCGCACCCGCTACCCGCTGATTCGCACCCTGCTGTTCAACAAGACGGTGCTCAACATCGACAAGATCCACGACCGCCTGGAGCAAAGCGGCCATGTCGAGCACTTCGAAACGCGCCTGATGCGCGCGACCTACTGGCTCAGCGGCACCTTCTTCTTCTCCTCGTTCATGAACTATGTGCTGGCCAAGTGGATCGTGGTCAGCCCGGCCGGCACCGAGGCGTTCAATGACGAGCTGGGGCGCATGACGCTGCTCAGCTATCCGATGATCGCCATTCCCTCGATGATCATGCTGATGGCCATCTTCTACTACCTGTGGAAGACCATTCACGGCCTGACCGGCCTGAGCCTGGAAGACATCATGGCCAACAGCGGCCAGGAATCGCAGTCCTGAACCCCGCCGGCCCCGCGGCCGGCGCGCTCCTGCCATGCTGAGTCTGTCCGCCTATCCGGCGCTGTTTCTCTCTGCGTTCGGCGCGGCGACGCTGCTGCCGCTGCAGTCCGAAGCTGTGCTGGTCGCCCTCTTGCTGGCTGGCCAGCATCAGCTCTGGGCCTTGCTCCTGGTAGCCACCCTGGGCAATGTGCTGGGTTCCTGGGTCAACTGGCTGCTGGGGCGCTCCATCGAGCACTATCGCGAGCGCCGCTGGTTCCCGGTCAGCCCGGCTCGGCTGCAGCAGGCGCAGGGCTGGTATGCGCGCTATGGCCGCTGGTCGCTGCTGCTGAGCTGGATGCCGGTGATCGGCGATCCATTGACCCTGGTGGCCGGCGTGATGCGTGAACGCCTGTGGATATTCATTGCCATCGTCACCCTGGCCAAAGCCGGTCGTTACGCTGTGCTGGCCGCCATCACCCTGGCCTGGGTCTGAATCAGCCGGCTGCTGGATACGTGCTTGCCTGTTGAGCGAAAGCAGCGCCTCCCTGATACTGCGCAGCGCGCCGAGAAGAGCACCATCAGTCTGCGGCCGTCGCGAGCCGACCCACGAGGTCGTGAACATTAGCCTCGACAGGCTCCCTGGCCGGCAAGATCGCCTACCGGGCCTGTAGAGCGAGGAGTTGCAGTGTCCGTTGTCGAAGCCAAACCCAAGCTGAAACGCAGCGACCTGATCTGGACGCTGATCGGTCTCATCGCCGTCGTGGCGTCCTGTTTTCTGCTTTACCGCGAACTGCGCAACATCTCCCTCGACGAGATCGCCGACAGCCTGCGCGCGATCAGCCATCTGAACTGGCTGCTGGCAGCCGGCGCCACCCTCGGCGCCTACTGGGCCCTGGCCTGGTACGACCGTATCGCCGTCGCCCATCTCGGCAAGCAGATCCCCTGGCGCTTCATCACCCTGTGTTCCTTCACCACCTACGCGCTGGCCCACAACATCGGCGCCTCGGTGTTCTCCGGTGCGGTGGTGCGCTATCGCGCCTACCGCAGCAAGGGCCTGACACCGCAGGAAATCGGCATCCTCATCGTCTTCTGCTCCTTCACCTTCGCTCTTGGCACCCTGTTGGCCAGCGGCTGCGTGCTGATCGCCCAGCCCGACCTGATCCACCGGGTCGTCGATGTCACGCCACTGGTATCGGTGGTCATCGGCAGCGTACTGCTGAGCCTGGTCGGTCTCTACGTGCTGGGCTCCTGGCGCCAGTTCAAACCCTGGACGCTGGGCAAACTGCACGTCGAATACCCACGCCTGCCGATCGTCGGTCGGCAGTTGCTAGCAGGCCCGCTGGAGTTGCTCTGTGCCGCGGCGATCATCTATTTCGCATTGCCGGCCGACAATCACCCCGGCTATCTGATCGTGCTCGGTGTGTTCCTCGCCTCCTTCTCGCTGGCCCTGCTATCCCATGCGCCGGGCGGCCTCGGCGTGCTGGAGGTAACCTTCCTCGCGGCCCTGCCAGAAATTCCCGCAGCCGATGTGCTGGCTGCGTTGATCGTGTTCCGCGTGTTCTACCTGCTGCTGCCGTTCGCCCTGTCGCTGCTGGTGGTACTGGGCTTCGAGTGGAGCCAGTGGAAGGGCAAACAGCACAATGCCAACCTGCCGTCCTGACGACTCGCCGTCGCTGCGCCACTGACATAGAATGCGCGGCCATTTTTACGGCCCTGCGTTTTCATGTCCTTCTCTACGCCCGCCCGCGCCTGCGGCATCGACTTCGGCACCTCCAACTCCACCGTCGGCTGGCTGCGTCCCGGCCAGGACAGCCTGCTGCCTCTGGAAGATGGCAAGATCACCCTGCCCTCGGTGATCTTCTTCAACACCGAGGAGCGCCGCCCGGTCTATGGCCGCCTGGCCCTGCACGAATACCTGGATGGCTATGAAGGGCGCCTGATGCGCTCGCTGAAAAGCCTGCTGGGCTCCAAGCTGCTGAAAAGCGAAACCACCGTGCTCGGTAGCGCGCTGCCGTTCAAGGACCTGCTCGGCTTCTTCATCGGCGAGCTGAAAAAACGCGCCGAAGCCCAGGCCGAGCGCGCCTTCGAGGAGGTGGTGCTGGGTCGCCCGGTGTTCTTCGTCGATGACGACCCGGTCGCCGACCAGGAAGCGCAGAACACCCTGGTGGCCGTGGCGCACAAGCTCGGCTTCAAGGAGGTGTCGTTCCAGTATGAGCCCATCGCCGCGGCGTTCGACTACGAGTCGAACCTGGACCGCGAGGAGCTGGTGCTGATCGTCGACATCGGCGGCGGTACCTCGGACTTCTCCCTGGTGCGTCTGGCACCGCAGCGCCACCACCTGGCGGAGCGTCAGAGCGATATCCTCGCCACTGGCGGCGTGCATATCGGCGGGACCGACTTCGACAAGCAGCTGTCGCTGGCCGGCGTGATGCCGCTGTTCGGCTACGGCAGCCGGATGAAGAGCGACGCCTTCATGCCCACCAGCTATCACCTCAATCTGGCCACCTGGCACACCATCAATGCCGTATACGCGCAGAAGACCCAGCTGGCGCTGCAGAACATGCGCTACGACATCGTCGACGCCACCGGCATCGACCGCCTGTTCGGCCTGATCGAACAACGCGCCGGACACTGGCTGGCGATGCAGGTGGAAGAAAGCAAGATCGCCCTCAGCGAACAGGACGCACACCCCATCGACCTGTCGCGCGTGGAGCCGGGCCTGGTCGCCGAGCTGACCCGCCCGCTGTTCGAGGCCGCCATCGAGCAGCTGCTCGAACGCATCCGCGCCAGCCTCACGCAATTGCTCGCCGATGCCGGCATCGCTGCCGATCAGGTCGACACGCTGTTCTTCACCGGTGGCTCCAGCGGCGTGCCGGCGCTGCGCCAGAGCGTGGCCGCCATGCTGCCCAATGCGCGGAGTGTGGAAGGCAACACCTTCGGCAGTATTGGCAGTGGCCTGGCCATCGAGGCGAAGAAGCGCTACGGCTAAGTTTTTTGTGGGAGGGGCTTTAGCCGCGACAAGAGCTCGCGGCTAAAGCCCCTCCTACGCCAGAAGACCGAAGTGTTCTCCCATGCTTCGCACAACGGGCTCTGGGTTATGCTTGCCGCCCATCCGAATGACCGAGGAATAGCGTGATGAAAGCCCAGCTGGAAGAACTGATCGCCAAGATAAGCTCCGGCTGCCTGGCCGAGGACGAGATCGCCCGCATCGCCGACGAGGCCACCCAAGCCTATGCCGACCCGGCTGCCTTCCTCGCCGCCAATCCGGACGTCAACTACGACGACGATTTCCCCATCCCGCTGGGCGAGTGGGTGGTGGTCGGCAGCCTGCCGGATACCGTGCTGTTCCAGGCCGACAGCTATGAAGAACTGTTCCAGCGCATCACCGAATCCTTCGGCCCCCAGGTGCAGTTCGTGCTCAAGGCCAAGCAACTGGCCAAGACCGAGCCGCTCAAGGCGCTGAACCGCATCCAGGTGCAGCTCTCTGCGCTGTCGCCGGAAACTGGCGGCTACGTACTGCTGGATTTCAGCGAACCAATGGACGACGAGCTGCAGGCGGTGCTGGTGTACGCCAGCGACCTGCCGCGGGTGATGGAGCTGGCGGTGGAAGTGGGCATCTATGCCGCGCCAGCGCTGGAGGCCTTGCAGGCAGAGCTGGCGGGGGAATAAGCCACCGGTTTTTCCCTCTCCCCAACCCTCTCCCATAAATGGGAGAGGGGGCTATCTGCAGCCAGAATCAGACGCGTGCTGCACTACTCCCCTCTCCCGCTTGCGGGAGAGGGGTTGGGGGAGAGGGCTGCCGCTCCCGGATTGCATCCGGGCTACAAGGTCCCGCGCAGCGCTTTTTCGAGCAATGCGCTGTACTGCGGGGCGCTGAAGGCGATGGGATTGGTGCCGGCCGATGGATCGACTTCAGCCATGCGCCCGACCTGCTCGATGCGCGCATCGTCGATACCGATCTCGCTCAGGCTATGCGGAATACCCACCTCGCTGCGCAACGCCAGCACCCACTCCAGCACCGCATCGAAGCCACCGCCCGGCAAGGCCAGGTAGCGCGCCATCTTCTCCATCTGCGGCTCGATCACCGCGCGGTTGGCGACCAATACATAAGGCATCAGCACTGCATTGAGCAGGCCGTGGTGGGCGTCGTACAGCGCCCCCAGCGGATGCGCCAGCGCATGCATCGCGCCGAGGCCGCGCTGGAAGGCGGTGGCGCCCATGCTCGAGGCCACCAGCATCTGCAGCCGCGCCTCGACATCCGTGCCCTGGGCCACAGCACGCGGCAGGTACTGCTGCACCAGGCGCATGCCTTCCAGGGCGATGCCTTCGGCCATGGGATGGAACAGCGGTGAGCAAAAGGCTTCCAAACTGTGCGACAGCGCATCCATACCGGTGGCGGCGGTGATCTTCGCCGGCAGGCCGACCGTCAGCTCGGGGTCGAGAATCACCAGCGCCGGCAGCATCCGCGCGTGGAAGATGATGCGTTTGATATGCGCCTCGTCGTCAGTGATCACCGACGCACGGCCGACTTCCGAGCCGGTGCCGGCGGTGGTCGGCACCGCCACCACCGGCGCCATGCCGGCGACATTGACCCGGCTGGCGTTGTCGCCGACATCCTCGAAATCCCACAGCGGCCGATCCTGCCCGACCATCAGGGCGATGGCCTTGCCGGCATCCAAGGCCGAGCCGCCGCCGAAGGCGATCACGCCGTCATGCCCGCCGGCCTTGAACGCGACCACACCATCCATCACGTTGCTGCCGGTGGGGTTGCCCTTAATCGCCGAGAACAGCCCGGCATTCAGCCCGGCGTCGCGGCACTGGCGCAGTGCCGCGTCGATCATCGGCAGTGCGGCCAGGCCGGGGTCGGTACAGAGCAGCGGCGCGCGCATGCCGAGCTGGCGACAGGCCTCGGCCAGTTCGGCAATGCGGCCGACACCGACGCGCATCGAGGTGGGGTAGTTCCAGTTCATGCGGTACTGATTCAGGTCCATGGCGCGCGCCTCACAGCTGAGTCTTGAAGTGGAAGGATTTCGGCCGGGTCAGTTGCTCGTAGCCGACCCGCGATAAGGTGCAGCCGCGCCCGGAGTGCTTCACCCCAGTCCAGGCCAGGCCAGGGTCGAGGTAGTCGCAGCGGTTGAGAAACACCGTGCCGGCCTCCACCTGGTCAGCCAGGGCCATGGCGGCATCGACGTCACGGCTGAAGATCGCCGCGGTCAGGCCGAACTCGCTGTCGTTCATCAGCGCCAGCGCTTCCTCGTCGCTGGCGACCTTCTGAATGCCTACCACCGGGCCGAAGGATTCCTCGGTCATCACGCGCATTTCATGGTTGACGTTGGTCAGCACCTGCGGCGCCAGGTAGGGCGTACCCGGCGCATCCAATGGAAACTCGGCGGGGTCGATATGCGCCTTGGCGCCCTGCTCGACCGCTTCGGCGATCTGCGCGCGGACGAAGTCGGCGGCGTCACTGCGTACCAGCGGGCCCAGGGTGGTCTCAGGATCATCCGAACGCCCCAGCTTGTACTGGCGCACCAGCGCCACCGCGCGCTCGACGAACTCATCGAACAGCGACTCGTGCACGTAGATGCGCTCGATACCGCAGCATGACTGCCCGGAATTGAAGAAGGCGCCGTCGATGGCGGTTTCCACCGCGTGCTGCAGATCGGCGTCGGCCCTGACATAGGCCGGGTCCTTGCCGCCCAGCTCGAGCCCGACACTGATGAAGCGTCCGGCTGCGGCACGCTCGACCATGGCACCGCCGGGGACCGAACCGGTGAAGGCAACGTGGTCGATGCTCGGTGAGCGAATCAATGCCTCGGTCTCGCCATGGCTCAGGTGCAGGTACTGGAACACGCCTTCGGGCAAACCGGCTTCGGCGAAGGCTTCGACCATGCGTTCCGCGCACAGCGGCGTCTGCGCCGAGTGTTTGAGCAATACCACGTTGCCCGCCAACAGCGCCGGCATCACCGCGTTGACGGCGGTCAGATAGGGGTAGTTCCAGGGCGCGATGATCAAGGCCAGGCCCAGCGGCTCGCGACGAATGAAACGAGTGAAACCGGCCTTGTCCGGCAGGCGGATATCGGCCAGCGAACCCTCGGCGATATCCGCCATATGGCTGGCACGTTCGACGAAGCCGCGGATCTCACCGGTGGCGTAACGGATCGGTCGGCCCATCATCCAGCACAGTTCCTCGGCCAATTGCGCCTCACGCGCGGCGAAGGCTTCGATGGCGCGCCGACCGATGGCGATACGCTCACGCAGCGGAGTGTGCTTCCAGGCCTGCTGCGCCAGCTCAGCCTTGGCCAGCGCAACCAGCACCTCGGGATTGGAAGCCAGATGACGCTCGACGTAGACCGAGCCGTCGATGGGGGAAATGCATTGCAGCTTGCTCATAAGGTGCTCCATAAACCTTGCACGCGCAGCCCGGATGCAATCCGGGACACTCGACGAAACCGTCCCGGATTGCATCCGGGCTACGGACGGTGGGATCAGATGATTTCGAAATAGCGGTCCAGCTCCCAGTCGCTGACATGGCGGCGGTACTCGCGCTCTTCCCATTCGCGGCTGGCGGCGAAGTGCTCGACGAAGGCATCGCCGAACAGTTCACGGGCGGCCTGAGAACCCTTCAGGCGCTGCGCGGCATCCCACAGGGTGCGCGGCAGCGCCAGCTCCTCTGGATGCTTGACCGCGTAGGCATTACCGCTGACCGGCTCGGTCGGCTCCCACTCCTGCATGACGCCGTAAAGGCCAGAGCCGATGGCCACCGACAGCGCCAGGAAGGGGTTGCCGTCGGCAGCGCCGAGTCGATACTCCTGGCGCTGCGATTTGTCGCCGCCGGGTATCACCCGCAGCGCCGCAGTGCGGTTCTCCACGCCCCAGGTGGCGTCGGTGGGCGCCCAGAAACCGGGAATCAGCCGTCGGTAGCTGTTCAGGGTCGGCGCCACCATGCACAAAAATTCCGGCATCAGGCGCTGCTGGCCGGCCAGAAAATGCCGCTGCAGCTTGCTCATGTTGTGCGCCTGCGTCGGGTCGTAGAAGGCCGACTTGTCAGTACTGCGATCACGCAGCGAGACGTGAATGTGCCCGCTCTGTCCGGGGTACTTGCCCGACCACTTGGCCATGAAGGTGGCCATCAGGCCGTTGCGCTGGGCCAGCACCTTCATGAAGGTCTTGAACAGCGCGCCCTTGTCCGCCGCCGCCTCGGCGCGGTCGACGGCAATCGCCGCTTCGAGCACGCCCGGCCCGGTCTCGGTGTGCAGGCCCTCGATGGGAAAATCCATCGCCTCGCCCATCTCGAGGATCTGGTGGTACAGCTCGGCATGCACCGAGTTGCGGATCATCGAGTAGCCGAACCAGTCCGGGGTGAACGGCTTGAGGTCGCGAAAGCCCTTGGCCCGCGCCGAGTCCGGGGTTTCATCGAACATGAAGAATTCGTACTCCAGCGCCGCATAGGGCTCGAACCCCATATCCTGGCAGCGCTGGATCACCCGCCGCAGCGTACCGCGCGGGCACACCGCCTCGGCCTGCTGATCGAACTCGGCAAGAAACAACAGCATGCCGTTCTCGAAGAGAATCTCGCGGCAGGTGTGCGGCAGGATGCGCACCGGCGCGTCCGGGTAGCCACTGTGCCAGCCGGTGTACTGAGCGTTGTCGTAGAGCTGATCCTTGACGTCCCAGCCGAGCACCACATCGCAGAAGGCGAAACCGTGCTCCAGGGCAGAGAAAAACTTGCTGCGGCTCATGTACTTGCCGCGCATCACCCCATCGTTGTCGAACAGACCGACCTTGACGTGGCTCAGGCCACGCTCCTCGACGATGCGCCGGGCCTCGCCGACGGTCTTTACATCCCGTGGTTTGAACATGCTACCCCCAGTGTCTTGTTGTTATCGCGGGCGGGGTCAGCGAAGGGCTGGGCATCCATGACCGGCCAGGCAAGGCCGACGACGCACGAGCGCAGCACGACGCGTGTGACAGCGTCCGTTTCAGGCTCATAGAGTGTGGTACAGGATTGCCGGGATGGCAGGGGGATGGGCAGAAAAATAGACGATGACGATCAAGGCGGTGGACAACCGAAGGCTGTCCACCGCGACGCACTACACTGTCGGCACCGTACCGCCATCGATCAGGAATTCACTGCCGGTGATGGCGGCTGCCCGAGGTGATGCGAGAAAGGCGATGAGTTCAGCGACTTCTGACGGCGTCGAAGGGCGACCGAGCGGAATGCCTCCCAGCGCATCCATGATGATGCGCTTGCCGCCTTCGTAATCGGTGCCCGCCTCCTCTGCCAATCGCTCGGCCAGGGCGACCGATGCCTCGGTTTCGATCCAGCCAGGCGCAACCCTCACGACGCGCACGCCCTTGGGCGAAACCTCTTTCGACAGGCTCTTGCTGTAAGTTGAAAGTGCGGCTTTGGCTGCGGCGTACGCGGTGGTTGCCTCGGGCAGCGGCAAGCGACTCTGAATGGATGTCACATGGATGATCACACCCTCTGCGCGCTGCAGCATGCCGGGAAGCAGCGCGCGGTCCAGGCGTACAGCCGGAAACAGGTTCAGATCGAGCTCACGCTGCCACTGCTCGTCGTCCAGCGCGGCAAAACCTCCGCCAGGAGCAGACGAGCCACCCAGGACATGCACGAGGATGTCGACTCCGCCCAAACGCTGCTCGGTCGCCGCCACCAGCGCCGCGCAACCTTCTCGGGTACAAAGATCAGCCTGAACGAATAGATCCGGCGGCACGGCGCTATCGGCCTGTCGCGCAGCGGTCAGCACCCGCGCGCCCTCCGCGTGGAACAGACGGACCACTGCGAGCCCCACGCCTTTGGTCCCACCGGTCACCAGCACACGCTTGCCGGCAAGTTCGAGGTTCATCATGGCGCAATCTCCAGCGAGCTGATCCGCCCGTCCCGAAGGGTGAAGACATGCTTGAGCGTCAGCGGACTGCCGGGAAAGTCACCGCTCACCATTGCCGTGACGCTCAGTTGATCATCCTCGGCAGACGACTCTAGGGGCTCCACCCGATAGGTGAATGCCTGGCGCGCGGCCTGCTGCCAGGACTCGATGGCCTCGATTCCCTGATGCATCCGGTTCTCATCGATCACGCGGGCGTCCGTGCAGAAGCACGCCGCCATGCGCGAGATGTCATCGCCGTTGCTGATCTCGAAGTAGGTCTGAACGGCGCTCGGCAATTGCAGGTTCATCAGTTCATGTCCTCTATCAAGTGGTCAGTCTTGCAGGGCTGTGATCTTGCCTCTCGCGAGATAATTTGTTCAATTGGGACAAATGCTGATGACCAATCCCTGAAAACAGGACAATTCGATGTCCGATTCACGCCTCGCCCTTCATGAACTGGAAGCCGTACTCGCCGTGGCGCACCGCGCCTCGTTTCGGCGGGCGGCTATCGACCTGAACGTATCCACCACTGCACTGAGCAGTACCATCGCCAAGCTGGAGGGGAACCTCGAGACGCGACTGTTCAATCGCACCACGCGTAGCGTGTCGCTGACAGAGTCGGGCAGACGCTATCTGGAGCAGGTGGCGCCAGCTCTGCAGGCTCTACGCGGCGCACTGGAAACGGTTCGTTCACAGAACGCCGAGCCTGCGGGCGTGATAAGGATCAATGCATTTGCCAGTGCGGCGCGCACAGCCCTTTTGCCGCTGGTGCTGGAGTTTGCCGGCCGCTACCCGCGCGTCCATATCGACCTGGTGACGGAGGAGCGATTGGTGGACGTCGTCGCAGAAGGCTTCGACCTCGGCGTGCGTGCCTCTAGCTTGATCCCCAGTGACATGATCGCCCTCTCACTGGGCCAGACACAGCGTTATGCCGTGGTCGGGACACCGATGTACCTCGCCGAGCATGGTGAACCGCAGAGCCCAGCCGATCTGAAGCAGCATGAGTGCCTGCGCATCCGACTACCCAACGGCGCCATCTACCCCTGGCATTTCGAGCGCGCGGGCGAAGTGCTCAGGCTCGATGTCGAGGGCCAGTTCACCGTGGACGAGCCGAGTGTGGCCAAGGCCATCGTGCAGGCAAACGTGGCGCTGGGACTCTTCATGGAGCAGGACGTACAGGCGGAAATCGCCGCGGGAAACCTGCAGCGGGTATTAGAGGACTGGACGCCGCCCAGAGATGAGCTGTGTCTGTACTACCCGAACCGGCGCAATCCGTCTGCTGCGCTCAAGGCATTCACGGACCTGGCCCGGGAGAATCTGCAGCGCCGTAGGCATCCGGCATGACCTGCCTGCATCAGAACAGCCCGCCCGCAGGGTGAGCGGCGGGCGGGCTGTCGGGGGCGATATCAACCGCGATAAGGCGCTCCGGCCTTGGCCATCAGCGCGTTGTACTTCTTGAAGATATCCACCACCTTGGCGCAGCGCGGGCTGGTCTTGGCGATTTCATCCCAGAACTTCAGCGCCTCGGCCTCCACCGTGGCCCATTCCTCGGCGGGGATGGAGGTCAGCTCCAGTTTGCCGCCCTCGACCCGCAGCTGCGCCTCGCCCCCCCAATACCAGTGCTGGCGGTAGTAGTTGGAGCTGTCCATGCACAACTTGAACAGGGTTTTGAGGTGTTCGGGCACGGCGTCCCACTTGTCCGAGTTGGCGAAGTAGGAGCCGCACCAGGCGCCGGAGATATTGTTGGTGAGGAAGTACTTGGTGACGTTGGCCCAGCCAACCGTGTAATCCTCGGTGATGCCGGACCAGGCGATACCGTCCAGTTCTCCGGTCTGCATCGCGACCTCGACGTCTTCCCAGGGCAGGGTCACCGGGATCACGCCGAAACGCGAGAGGAACTTGCCGGCGGTGGGGAAGGTGAAGATGCGCTTGCCCTTGAGGTGTTCGAGCTTGGTGATCGGTTCCACCGTGGCGAAGTGGCAAGGGTCCCAGGCGCCTGCGCCGAGCCAGGTGACGCCCTTGACCTCGCCATAGGCTTCGGCCCAGATCTCATTGAGCCCGTACTGCTCGAACAGCACCGGCACGTCCAGGCTGTAGCGAGTGGCGAAGGGGAAGTAGCCGCCAAATACCGAGACGTCCACCGGCGCGGCGATGGAGTCATCATCACTCTGCACCGCGTCGATGGTGCCACGTTGCATGGCGCGGAACAGCTCACCGGTGGGCACCAGCTGATCGGCGTAATACAGCTGAATTTCCATTTGCCCGTTGGCCGCCTTGTTGAAGGCATCGATCGAGGGTTTGATCACGTGCTCAGCCAGTGCCGCGCCGGCGTAGGTCTGCAGGCGCCAGGTAATCTTCTTCGGCTCGTCGGCGTAGATATGCGCCGAGCCCAAGGCCGCGGTACCGACTGCGGCGGTTTTCAGGAAATCGCGTCTCGTACTCATGCTGGTCTCTCCATAGTGTCGATGCAGATGCAATACAACCGCTCAATGCCGCCACAGCTGACGGCCTTACCAGTGGCCAGGCAAGCCGGCTCGACTGTTGGCGCGCCAGGCGCGCCGATTTCCGTTGATCAGCCGCCGTAATGCAGTTGCGGCAACCACAGCGCCAGCTGAGGGAAGACCATGACCAATGTCAGCGCCAGAACCATGATGACGACAAAGGGGATGACCGAGACGTAGATGTCGCGCAGGGTCACTTCGGGTGGCGCCATCGCCCGCATGAGGAACAGGTTGTAGCCGAATGGCGGGGTCATGTAGGCGATCTGGCAGGTGATGGTGTAGAGCACGCCGTACCAGATCAGGTCGAAGCCCAAGGCACCGACCAGCGGGATGTAGAGTGGCGCGACGATCACCAGCATGGCGGTGTCGTCGAGGAACATGCCCATCAGGATGAACGACAGCTGCATGATGATCAGAATCTGCCAGGGTCCCAGGTGCAGGCTGTCGACGAAGAACTGCTCGATGGCCTTGACCGCACCGAGGCCGTCGAACACCGCGCCGAAGCACAGCGCGGCGAGGATGATCCACATGAACATGCAGCTGATGGCGAGCGTCTTACGCAGTGTCTCTTCCATCACCTTGCCACTCAGCCGGCCCTTGAACAGCGCCGCCAGGGTGGCCGCCGCCGCGCCGACCGCCGAGCTTTCCACCAGGCTGGTGTAGCCCATCAGAAAGAGCCCGGTCATGGAAAAGAAGATGAACACGGGCACCAGGCCGGCGCTGAGCAACCGCAGCTTCTCGCCCCAGGTGATCTGCTCACGCTCGGCCTGTGCCAGAGGTGGGCCGAGATGCGGCTGCAGGCGACAGCGAATGGCGATGTAGAGCATGAACATGCCGGCCATCATCAGCCCGGGAATCGCCCCGGCCAGCCACAACTGTCCCACTGGCTGGCGCGCGATCATGCCGTACAGCACCAGCACCACGCTGGGCGGAATGAGAATGCCGAGCGAGCTGCCCGCCTGGATCACCCCGGTGATCATGATCTTGTCGTAGCCACGGCGCAGCAACTCGGGCAAGGCGATGCTGGCGCCGATGGCCATGCCGGCCACGCTCAGGCCGTTCATCGCCGAAATCGCCACCATGAGGAAGATAGTGCCGATGGCCAGGCCGCCAGGCAGCGGGCCCATCCACACGTGGAACATCTTGTACAGGTCTTCGGCGATGCCCGACTCGGAGAGCATGTACCCCATGAACACGAACATCGGCAGGGTCAGCAGCGGGTACCACTTCATCAGTTTCATCGCCGCGCTGAAGGCCATCTCCGAACCGCCATCGCCCCATAGCAGCAGCGCGGCGGCCGCGGCGACGAAGCCGATGGCGCCGAATACACGCTTGCCGGTGAGCAGCAGCAACATCATCGAGGAGAACATCAGCAACGCGATCAGCTCGTAGCTCATCACAGCGTCTCCCCACGGGCAGCATAGAAATCCTTGAAGAAGGTGGCGATCGCCTGCAACAACATCAGGGCGATGCCGAAACACATGACGATCTTGATCGGCGCCATGTAGGGCGACCAGGCCGAGTAGCTGGTCTCCTTGTATTCGATGGCGTACTCGGTGGAGGAGATGCCGCCGATCAGCAGCATCACCAGGTAGAAGATCAGCATCAACACGGTGATGGCATCGACCACGGCGCGGGTGCGTGGCGACCAGTGGCTGTAGGCCAGGTCCATGCGCACGTGGGCGTCGAGTTGCATCGAGTAGGCGCCGCCGAGCAGGAAGTAGGCGACCATGAGGAACTGGGCGCTTTCCAGGGTCCAGATCGATGGCGTGAAGAAAGTCTTGCTGATGGAGGAGTACAGGAGCACCGCCAGCATGGCGAAGATCAGGTACATGGCGAAACGCCCGACCCTCCGGTTGAATGCGTCCACGACCCGGACGAAAGCTCTGATGCCCTTGCGCATGCAGTTTCCTGCTTTTTTTGTTCGTTATCCCGTCAGCCTAGACGAAGATTCGCCAAAGCCAACCGCCCCGCCGAGCCATAGCAGGAAACGCGCCAGCCCTTAACGGCCAGCGCTTCCACGAACAAAATCAAAGACTTGGAAACTAGCGAGTTAGAGCCTTAGCGCGCCAGAAAGGCGACGAGCACCGCGACGGTGCGCTGCGGTTCCTCTTCCTGGGGCACGTGACCAAGGTCGTCGAACAGCACCAACTGACTGCCCTCGATATCGGCGGCGAAACGCTCGGCATTGTTCGCAGGGATCAGCCGGTCACGCGCACCCCAGATGATCAGCGTGGGCAATCCGAGTTCGCCGATGCGCTCGTGCAGCTCACCACTGGGGGCCTGAGCGAAGCGCTGACGCAAGGCCTGACGATTGCCGGCACGCAGGGTCAGTTGGTAGTAACGCTCGACCAGTTCGTCATCGACTTTGTCTGGATCACCATAAACGTTGCGCACGCTCGACTCGATCATGCTGCGCGGCAACAGCCGGCTCATCAATGGCGCCAAGGCAGGAATGCCGGCCAGGCGAAAGCCTATCGGCACCGACTCTGCGTTGCGCGGATAGCCGGCGGCGTCCACCAGCACCAGACGAGCACTGCGCTCGGGATGAGCCAGGGCAAAACGCCAGGCCAACTGACCGCCGAAACTGTTGCCGACCAGCACCACGCGACTTACCTGCAGTTGGTCGAGCAGGCCGAGGAGGAAACCTGTGTAGTGCTCGACGCGGTAATCGCCATCGGGAAACGGCCCGGTCAGGCCGAAGCCGGGTAAGTCCAGGCTGATCACGCGGCGCTGCTTGGCCAGTTCTGCCACCCACCCCTCCCAGGTGTGCAGGCTGGCGGAGGTGCCGTGCAGCAGCAAAATGGGTTCGGGATCATCGCGCCGGCCCTGGTCACGCAGGTGCACCGACAGGCCATCGATGTCGATGAACTGCGAAGGCGGCGGCGCCCAACGCGCCTTGAGCTCATCCAGGGGGCGATCCGGCGCCCAGTTGAGGGCGACGAAACCGGCAAGGGTCAGACCGACCACCAGCAACAGGCCGAACAGCACGTGGCCGAATCGTTTCATCGATGCATTCCTGAGCGGAGCGTGAAGTGCGATGCTAGCCAGGCACCGCGTCGACGCCTATCGCCCGGAAGAACGAATCGCCAGGCGACGCACTCAGAAGCCCACCAGCAGCATCCATAACGGCAGGGAAATCGCCGCCAGCAGCGTGGACAGCGAGATCGCCGCGCTGACGCTGCGACTGTCCTCCGCGCTGCGGGCGAAGGCCATCACGTTGACCCCGCTGGGGCAGGCGGCGAGCAGGACCAGCACGCTACGCGCGGTTTCGTTCAGGCCGGGCAGCAGGCCGCTGAGCCACCAGACCAGCGCCGGGAACAACACCAGCTTGGCCAATGCCACGCCCCAGGCCTCGCCGGTCGGGCGCAGGCGATAACGCGACAGGCTGGCGCCGAGCACGATCAGCGCGCAGGGCAAGGCGGCTTGGCCGAGCCAGGTGATGGCCCGCCACAGGCTTTCCGGAACCTGCAGCCCGGACAGGTTGAGCAGTGCCCCCAGCCCCAGGCCGATGATCATCGGGTTGGCCAGGTTCTTCAGCAGCGCCCGACCGTCGACACGCTCCTGGCTGCCGAAAGCGGCATAGAAACTGTGCAGGGAAAACAGCGTGAGGCTGTGGAACACCAGGATGGCGAAGACGTAGAGCAGACCGTCGTTGCCCATCAGGCTGGCAATCAGCGGAATGCCGACCAGCACGTTGTTGGAGAACGCCGCCACCAGTCCCAACGGCGTCGCCGTGCCACGCCGCCAGTGCGCCAGCACGTTGACCACGACGAACACCAGCAGTACCGGCAGGTAGTAGGCCAATAGCAGCATTGGCGACAGGCCTTCGGCCAACGATGCCTTGGCGATGCCGGCGAACAGCAGCGTCGGCATGAACAGCTTGAAGGTGATATTGGCCAGACCGGCCGCCGATTCGCTGGTGAGCCACTGGCGCCAGCCGAGCAGATAGCCGAGAACGATCAGAGCGAAGATCGGCAAAATTGCCTGTGCCGCGAGCATTGCTGAGCCAGCCTCCGGGGAACTGCAAAAGAGGACGGATCGAGCACGACCCGCAAGGGTCGCCAAGCATACGCGCGCCCGGCACTCAGCGCGATGCCTCGCCAAACATTCGCCGCCACGCTTGACGCCCGGCCAGAAGCCCCGAGATAGAGCCTCACGATCCTGTATTGAGGGGGTCGATGTTCACTATCAGGCCAGTCAAGTTCTTATCTGCGCTCATGTCCTCAAGAATTGACTCCGACGCCACTTATTACTCCCCAAGGAGACATCGACATGAAAGCTCAACTGACCCTCGCCACTCTGGCCCTTAGCCTGATCACCACCACCGTATTCGCCGCTTCGAGCAGCGCGCCCTTCCCTCTGGTGGGCGAAGCCAAGGACAGCCAGGTACAACAGCAACCCATCGCACCGCTGGCCGAAGATGGCTACGATCGCACCCCAGGTGCTCAACGCATCCAGTTGGCTGAAGACGGTTCTGACCGCACGCCCGGCAGCCAGCGCATCCAGCTGGTAGAGGGTGGATATGAGCGTACTCCGGGGGCTCAGCGCGTTCAGCTGGCCGCAGATGGTTACGACCGCACCCCTGGCGCCCAGCGCATCCAGCTGGCTGAAGACGGCTCTGACCGCACGCCTGGCAGCCAGCGTATCCAGCTGGTAGAGGGTGGATATGAGCGTACTCCGGGGGCTCAGCGCGTTCAGCTGGCCGCAGATGGTTACGATCGCACCCCTGGTGCCCAACGTGTACAGCTGGCCGAAGGCGGCTCCGATCGCCTGATCAAGCAACGTGGACGCACAGCCTAAGCGCTATCGCAACATCCTCAAGCCCGGCACATTCCGGGCTTTTTCATGCCCGTGATTTGCAGGCGAGCGCGCAACGAGTCACGCCATCCCAGCAGAGGGCAAACGGTAGATCCAGATGCGCCGCTGCACCGTCGCGAACTGCCCCCACAAGGTGCCGCAGTTGTAATGCTGGCCATAGCGCTGGGCGATCAGGCGCACCTCGCGCGCCAGCTCGGCATAGCGCCGCGCCGGCAGATCCGGGAACAAATGATGCTCGATCTGGTGGCTGAGGTTGCCGGTGAGGATGTGCAGCAAAGGGCCGCCGGACAGATTGCTCGAGCCACGCAGCTGACGCAGGTACCAGTGTCCACGCGTCTCCCCCTCCAATACTTCGGGCGCAAACACCGCAGCCCTCTCGGTGAAATGGCCGCAGAAGATCACCAGAAAAGTCCACAGATTGCGCAGCAGATTGGCCACCAGGTTCCCGGTCAGCACAGCCATGGCACTGGCGCCGAGCAATAGCGCCAGCAGCGGAAACACCAGATAGTCCTTGCCCCACTGCCGCGCCAGCTTGGCGCCGAACTGACGCGCCAGCGGCTTTACTTCCTCCTTGCCGATGCGGCCCTTGACCAGCTTGTCCAGACGCAGGTGCTGGATCGCCACGGCGTACTGGAACAGCAGTGCTTGAATGGTTACCCACAACGGCTGCCAGCGGTAGAACGGCTTCCAGCGCTGCTCGGGGAACAGGCGGACCACGCCGTAGCCGACGTCATCGTCCATGCCCAGCACGTTGGTGTAGGTGTGATGCACATGGTTATGCGTATGCCGCCAGAAGTCGGCCGGTCCGACGATATCCCATTCGTACTGACGGCCTGCGAATTCCGGGTCGTTCATCCAGTCGTACTGGCCGTGCATGACGTTGTGGCCCAGCTCCATGTTCTCGAGAATCTTGCCCAGCCCCAGCAGCAGGGTGCCGAGCAGCCAGGTCGGCGGGAACCAGCCGAACATCAGCAGCGCCCGCCCGCTCCAGCAGCACAGACGCACCACGCCACGCACGCGGCGGATGTAACGGGCATCGGCCTCGCCCAGATCAGCCAGGGTGCGCTGGCGCAGGGCATCCAGCTCCTGGCCGAAAGCTTCGAGCTCGGCGGGGTTCAACTCGCGGTCAAGGCGGCTATTCACAGGTCGATCTCCACGTCCCCATGCGGGGCGCTGACGCATAGACGAATGGGTTGATTGGGTTCGGCGAACAGCTCGCCACTGCGCAGATCGCGCACCGTGCCGGCCAGCAGCAGGCAGGTGCAGCTGGCGCAGATGCCCTGACGGCAACCGTGGGCTGGGCGCAGGCCACTGGCCTCGGCCTGCTCCAGCAGGCTGACGCTGCCGTTGCCCAACGCCTGCTGACGGCTACGGGCGAAACTCAGGCGAACCTCGCGCGGCTCTTGCTCAACCAGTGGCGACAACGGACTGAAGCTTTCCGACTGCAGGCTGCGCCCGCGTCCTGCGTCGCGCCACCAGCCGCACGCCTGCTCGACGAAACCACGCGGACCACACACCAGCAGGTGTTCGCCTGGCAGGGTGGCGAGGCGATCGGCGGTCAGCCGGCCATCGCCCTCGGCGCTGAATGCCCAGTGCACCTGAACGTTGGCGTAGCGCGCCGCCAGCGCCTGCAGCTCCTCGGCGAAGGCCTGCTGACCGCGGCGACGCAGCTGATGCAACAGCGTCACCGGCGCGGTGAAGCCCCCTGCCAATGCCGCACGCAACAAACCGAGCAATGGCGTGATGCCGCTGCCGGCCGCCAGCAACAGCACCGCGCGCTGCTCCTGTGGCCAGGCGAACTCGCCGAATGCCTGGCCCAGCTCCAGCACCTCGCCAACCTCCAGATGATCGAGCAACCGATTGGACAGACGCCCACCTGGCTGACGCTTTATCGCGATCTCGATACGACCGTCAGCCGCCACCGAAGTCAGGCTGTAACTGCGCCCATGGCGCACGCCATCGTGCTCCAGGTACAGCTGGACATGCTGCCCGGCTCGCCAACCACGCGCATTGCCGTTGCAGCGCAACTGCAGCGCCAGCATGTCGTCGGCCACCCATTGGCGCGCCTCGACCCGGGCGAAAACGCGATTGAGGCGCAGCGCCGGCTGCAGCAGGCGCAGGCACAGATCGACATCTGCCTCACGCAACCAGCCTGACGCACAGAGCCGGCGCAACGGCTGAAGAAAAGGAGCCGCTCGCCGCGCCAATGACAGGGGAAGTAACGCCATCGATAAATTCCAGTGAACACTTGTGCACAAGGCTGACAGATAGCCTGCATTTCAGTCAACAGTCGTTCACCGAACTACCTCCGCGCGGTTCGACGCTGGCGCCGTGCATTTGTTAGAGTGCGGCATCGCTCAATGACCCCGATCTCGCATGACGCCACGCGCCGAACAGAAGCAGCAGACTCGCCAGTCCCTGATGCACGCCGCCCTCAGCCTGATGGAGAGCGGGCGCGGCTTTGGCAGCCTGAGCCTGCGCGAAGTGACACGCGTTGCCGGTATCGTGCCCACCGGTTTCTATCGCCACTTCGCCGACATGGACGAACTGGGTCTGGCACTGGTGGCAGAGGTTGGCGAAACCTTCCGCGCGGCGATCCGTCAGGTGCGCCGCCATGAGTTCGAGATGCGCGGCATGATCGACGCCTCGGTGCGTATCTTTCTCGCCGAAGTGGCTGCCAACCATGCCCAGTTCCTCTTCCTTGCCCGCGAGCAGTACGGCGGCTCGCAACCGGTGCGCCAGGCCATTGCCGCCCTGCGCGAACGCATCACCAGCGACCTGGCCGCCGACCTCAAGCTGATGAATCGCATGCCGCACCTCGACGACGCCGCACTCGACGTGGTGTCGGATCTGGTGGTGAAGACGGTATTCGCCACCTTGCCGGAGCTGATCGACCCGCCCGCTGAAACCCTGCCGGCGCACCTCACGGCAGAGGCCAAGGTCATCCAGCAACTGCGCTTCATCATGGTCGGTGGCAAGCACTGGTTGGGCCTGGGCAAGCCGTCCAACTAGAGCGCACCAAAATCGTGCCAATGCAACGAAAACGCACCAAATAAATCCTGACCGCCGATCCAAGTTATCCACAGCACGCAAAAATGCGCTGCGCTGCGCCACCCTCCCGCCTTGGCAAGCCACTTGCACTATTTCCGGGCACATTGCCCCGGAATAGATACACATGCTGGTGATCCACTCCCGAATCGCCCCGCAGAATGCCTGCGACGCCGAACTGGAACTGACCTTCGAAGCGCGCAGCAAAAGCCGCCTGCGCTGCTTCACCACCACCGGCGAAGAGGTCGGTCTGTTTCTCGAGCGCGGCCAACCGGCCTTGGCTGACGGCGAACGCCTGCAGGCCAAGGACGGACGCATCGTGCGCGTACGCGCCAAGCCAGAGCCGCTGCTGCACGTCACCTGCGCCAGCCCCTTCGAGCTGATGCGCGCCGCCTACCACCTGGGCAACCGCCATGTCGCCCTGCAACTGGGCGACGGCTGGCTGCGCCTGCCCGACGACTACGTGCTCAAGGCCATGCTCGAACAGCTCGGTGCCAGGGTCGAAGCCATCGAAGCGCCCTATCAGCCCGAGCAGGGCGCCTATGGCGGCGGCCATCATCACTCCCATCACGGCGACGAGGAGTTCAACTACGGCCCGCGCCTGCACCAATTCGGTGTACGCAAGTGACGCCGAACCTATCGAGCCAGGCAGGGTGTCGCGGGGCCGCCCAGGCCGCGCGCACCAGGGCAAAACCATGAAACCGGCCTGGGCCCTTCTGCGCCTGGCCAGCCCGCAGTTGCCGATTGGCGGCTACAGCTACTCGCAAGGCCTGGAATGGGCTATCGACAGCGGCCTGGTCAGCGATGCCGACAGTGCCGAACGCTGGCTGGCCGATCAGTTGACGCTCAACCTCGCCCGCTTCGAAGCTCCACTGCTGCTGGCCCACTGCCGCGCCGCCCACGAGGGTGACTGGCCGCATCTGCAAGAGCTGGCCGAACAGCAGCGCGCCAGCCGCGAGACCCGTGAGCTGGCTCTGGAAAGCCGGCAGATGGGCTATTCGCTGCGGCAACTGCTCGAAGGCCTGCCGGAGCTGGACGAGGCGGCGCGCGAAGCACTTGCAGCCCAGGACGAGCCCGGCCTGGCCCTGGCCTGGGCGCTGGCCGCACGCGCCTGGCAGATCACCCCGGACGATGCCCTGGCCGCCTGGCTCTGGGGCTGGCTGGAAAATCAGCTGGCCGTGTTGATGAAAGTGCTGCCGCTGGGCCAGCAAGCCGCCCAACGCCTGACCAGCCGCCTGTTACCGCAGCTCGAAGCCGCCCAGCAACAGGCGGCCATCCTTCCCCCCGAACAATGGGGCAGCGCCGCCTTCGGCCTGGCCCTGGCGAGCATGGCGCACGAGCGCCAGTACTCGCGTCTCTTCCGCTCCTGACGAGGAACAACAGCACATGAACAGCCAACCCCTGCGTGTCGGCATCGGCGGCCCGGTCGGTTCCGGCAAGACCGCCCTGACCCTGGCCCTGTGCCGCGCCCTGCGCGAGCGCTACAACATCGCCGTGGTCACCAACGACATCTATACCCAGGAAGACGCCCAGTTTCTGGTGCGCAACGAGGCCCTGGAGCCCGAGCGCATCATCGGCGTGGAAACCGGCGGCTGCCCGCACACCGCCATTCGCGAAGACGCCTCGATCAACCTGGAGGCGGTGGAGCAGCTCAACCGCCGCTTCCCTGGCCTGGACCTGATCATCGTCGAGTCCGGCGGCGACAACCTGTCGGCCACCTTCAGCCCCGAGCTGTCCGACCTGACCCTCTACGTGATCGATGTATCGGCCGGCGACAAGCTGCCGCGCAAGGGCGGGCCGGGCATCTGCAAGTCCGACCTGCTGGTGATCAACAAGGTCGATCTGGCGCCGCTGGTCGGCGCCTCCCTCGAGGTGATGGAGCGCGACACCCTGAAGATGCGCGGCGACAAACCCTTCGTCTTCAGCAACCAGAAAATCGGCCAGGGTCTCGACGAGATCATCGCCTTCATCGAACGCCAGGGCATGCTCGCGGCGGCCTGATTCCACTTCAAGGAGATACTCATGAATCTGCGCAAAACCCTCTACGCCATCGCCCTGTTCTGCACCCCAGCGCTGGCCTTCGCCCACCCAGGGCATGGCGACTCCGGGATCATGGCCGGCCTGGCCCACCCGGTGTTCGGCCTGGATCACCTGCTGGCGATGTTCGCCGTCGGCCTGTGGGCCGCGCAGCAAAGCGGCGCAGCGCGCTGGGCACTGCCGGTGACCTTCGTCGGCAGCATGCTGATCGGCGGCCTGCTGGGTTTTGCCGGTGTGGAAATCCCGCTGATGGAAACCGGCATCGCCGGCTCGGTGCTGGCCTTCGGTCTGCTGGTGGCCGTGGCGGCGCGTCTGCCGATGGTGGTTTCGGTAGCACTGACCGCCATCTTCGCCCTGACCCACGGCGTCGCTCATGGCCTGGAACTGCCGGAGCTGGCAAGCCCCTTCGGTTATGCCATCGGCTTCATCGTCGCCACCGCCGCGCTGCACGCCATAGGTTTTGCCCTGGTGCGCTTTCTGCCGCAAGCCGCCGCACCGCTGGTGCGTATGGCCGGTGCTGCGTCGGCAGTTGCCGGGGTCTGGCTGCTGGCCAGCTAAGCTGCCGACAACTCTTGGGGGGGAGTTCATCGATTCAGGACACCCGCGGTGCACCCTACCCCGTCCCGCAGGGTGCGCCATGCGCACCGATGCTACCTCGCCCATCGCGGATCTTGCGTTGGGCGAGGCGCCCCCGCCAGCCACAACGCTTGCCAATACCCCTCTAGTGGGGCACAAAGCCCTGAAACGCTTTCGAGACCCGGCCCATGCTGCGCTTCGCACGCTTTCTGCTCGCTCCCTTGCTGCTGCTCGCCATCGTCCTGCTGGTGCTGGCCCTGACCAGCCGCCCGGCCACGGTGCCCGAAGTATTGGCAGACCTTGGCGAACGCCCACTGGTGATCGCCCATCGCGGCGGCAAGGGGCTGTGGCCGGAAAACACCCTGTTCGCCTTCGAGCGCGCGGTGGCGCTGGGTGTCGACATGCTGGAAATGGACCTGCACCTGAGCCAGGACGCCGAGCTGGTGGTCATCCACGACGACACTCTCGAGCGCACCACCAACGGTCAAGGCCCTGTCGCCCATTACAGCCTGGCCGAACTGCAGGCCCTGGACGCCGGCTATCACTGGACCGCCGATGGCGGCCAGAGCTACCCCTACCGCGGCCAGGGCACACGCATCGCCAGTTTCCGCGAAGTGCTGGAAGAGTTTCCCTTGATGCCCAAGGTGGTCGAGATCAAGGTTCCGGATGTCGGCATGGAAGCCCTGCTGTGCGAAACCCTGGCCAGTTACGACCAGCTTGACCGGGTGCTGGTTGGCAGCTTTCACGAGCGCAGCCTCAAACGCTTCCGCGAACTCTGCCCCGAGGTGGCCACCTCTGCCGGGCCGGTTTCGGTGCGTTTGCTGCTCGCGCTGAACTGGCTGGGGCTCAGCGACCTGCTGTCGCCCTCCTATCCGGTGCTGCAGATTCCGCCACAGCATAGCGGCCTGACCCTGGCCACCCCGCGCCTGGTGCGCAATGCCCAGGCGCGCGGCCTGCACGTGCAGCTGTGGACGATCAACGAGCAACCCGCCATGCGCCAGCTCCTGGAAATGGGCGTAAACGGTCTGATCACCGACTATCCGGACCGAGCCTTGCAGTTGCTCGGGCGCTCGACACAACTCGGCGCACTGCCGGCCCAATGATGGTGATGAACTGGACAATGGCGCGCAGGCCAGGCGCAGCAGCCGCTTGCGGGCCTTGCCACCAGCTTATCCACAGATTTACCGAGAACATCCGGGGATAACCTCTTACGCCCAGACGATGGTCGGCGAAAAAACTGGACAACTCGGCCCGTTTGCTGCCCCGCCCGAGCCTGCTACGACACTGATCAAAAAACCAGCAAATCGCTGAAAGCGTCACCAGACAAGAGCTCCAGCAATTCTTACAGTGATTACCAACAAAATTATCCACAGCTATCGTGGACAATCCAAAAAACCTCCGACAAGCCCCTCTTAAATTGTCAACCCTCTGTGTACAAAGGAAAAATTGCCCTGTTCAAATATTCATCAGCTGAGCGTGAATGGCGGATACAAAGGCCAGCAGAGGCGCACCACCAGCTTATCCACAAGAATATCCACAGACCTCGTGGAAAACTTTTTTCATACCCCCTCTGGCACGCCATCTGCTAAGAACCTCAGGTTTTCATGCCCGCCTTGTAAGGACACTTCATGTTCAGCTTCTTTCTCGCCGCCATGCTCCTTGGCTTCGTGTTCAACGCCGCGCCTGGGGCCGTGTTCAGCGAAACCCTGCGCCGCGGTCTGCGTGACGGCTACAAGCCGGCGCTGCTGGTACAGATCGGCTCGCTGGTAGGCGACGCCACCTGGGCCGCCCTCGGCCTCACCGGCCTGGCGCTGTTGCTCGACAGCGCACAGATTCGCTACCCGCTGACGCTGGCCAGCGCGCTCTACCTGGCCTGGCTCGGTTATCAGTCGCTGCGCGACGCCCATCGCCCGCCGCAGCCCAGCGACGATGGCCAGGTCGCAGCGGGTGGCGCCTTCGCTGCGGGTGCTGCGCTGTCGCTGACCAACCCGCAGAACATCGTCTACTGGGCGGCCATGGGCGGGGCGATGGCAGCCATCGGCGTCGCGCAGCCAACACCGACACACCTGGCGGTGTTCTTCGCCGGTTTCATGGTCTCGTCGCTGCTCTGGTGTTTCATCTGCGCAGGCCTGGTGGACTGGTTTCGCCGCGCTGCGTCTCTGCTCTGGCACCGCCTGACCTACGCGGCCTGCGGCGTGGTGCTGCTGGGCCTGGCCGGGATGAGCGCGCTGGAGCTGGTCTGATCGAGCCGTGGCTATCGCCATCATCGAAACAATCTAACGGCGCGGCGCCAGCAACGGGACTAGGCTCAAGCACATGTCCCTGCGTCAGGAAGCCGCACCATGCACCTCAACGACCTGCTCAAGCAGTTGCTAGCCAGCTACGCCTGCGCCACCTGCGGCATTGATACGCGGCACTGACTCTTGGTGGTTGCGCAGTGGCTGGTTACCCTTGGCGCATTCAGCCAAGGAGTTCGTCCATGTCCCTGCGTAGCGTCTGCGTCTTCTGTGGTGCCAGTCCCGGCGCCAGTCCCATCTACCGCGAGGCGGCCGAAGCCCTTGGCCAGCACCTGGCCGAGCGCGGCATTCGTCTGATCTATGGTGGCGGCGCCGTCGGCCTGATGGGCGTGGTCGCCGATGCGGCACTGAACGCCGGTGGCGAAGTCATCGGTATCATCCCGCAGAGCCTGGAGCGCGCCGAAATCGGCCATCGCAACCTGACCTGCCTGGAAGTGGTGGACGGCATGCACGCGCGCAAGGCGCGCATGGCCGAACTGGCCGACGCCTTCATCGCCCTGCCCGGCGGCCTCGGCACCCTGGAAGAACTGTTCGAGGTGTGGACCTGGGGCCAACTGGGCTACCACGCCAAGCCGCTGGGCTTGCTGGAAGTGAACGGTTTCTACAGCAAGCTCGGCGACTTCCTCGATCACCTGGTCGCCGAGCGCTTCGTTCGTCCGCAGCACCGCGAGATGCTGCAGATCGCAGAAACCCCGCAGAACCTGCTCGACGCCCTGAGCGAATGGCGCCCCAGAGTGGCGCCGAAGTGGGTGGATCGCTCGCCCAGTTGAGCCTGTACGCAGACATGTAACGCGATGCTACGATCTGCGGCCTCTCTCCCACGGAAGCCGCAACATGGCCGCAAGCAGCCTGCTCGCCCTGATCGATGACATCAGCACGGTACTCGACGACGTCGCCACCATGACCAAGATCGCCGCGCGCAAGACTGCCGGCGTACTGGGCGACGACCTCGCGCTCAATGCCCAGCAGGTCACCGGGGTCAAGGCCGATCGCGAGCTGCCGGTGGTATGGGCCGTGGCCAAGGGCTCGCTGGTCAACAAGGCGATCCTGGTGCCGGCCGCGCTACTGATCAGCGCCGTGGCGCCCTGGCTGGTGGTGCCGTTGCTGATGCTCGGCGGCCTGTTTCTCTGCTACGAAGGCGCCGAGAAGCTGCTGCACAAACTGCTACACCAGCACGAGGGTGACGAACAACAGGCGCACCTGGAGGCCATCGCCGATCCGCAAGTGGACCTGGTGGCCTTCGAGCGCGACAAGATTCGTGGCGCGGTGCGTACCGACTTCGTGCTGTCGGCCGAGATCATCGCCATCACCCTGGGCACCGTCGCCACCGCCAGTTTCCTCAATCAGGTGCTGGTGCTCAGCGGCATCGCCCTGCTGATGACCGTGGGCGTGTACGGCCTGGTGGCCGGCATCGTCAAACTGGACGACGCCGGCCTCTACCTCAGCCAACGCACCAGCGCCTTCGCCCAGGCCTGTGGTCGCGGCATCCTGCGCCTGGCGCCCTGGCTGATGAAAGCACTGTCGGTGATAGGCACCGCGGCGATGTTCATGGTCGGTGGCGGCATTCTCAGCCATGGCCTGCCGCCCGTGGAAAGCGCCGTGCATCACGCCGCCGAATGGGTCGCGCGCGATGCCGGCCACCTGCTTTCGGCACTGGTACCCACTCTGCTCAATGCTCTGCTGGGCGTGGTCGCCGGCCTGCTCAGCGTGCCTGTGGTCAGCCTCGCCACACGCCTGTGGCAGGCGCTGCGTAAATCGCAAATTCGTTAACAACGGTCATTTCTCAATCAGCCTTCTGCGCCCCTCGCCAGGCGCAGCCGAGGCCGGCTTTCCCCAAGCTTATCCACAGTTTGCTCCACGGGTTTCGGGGATAACCGGCACGCGCCCTGCCGCCTCCTTTAAAAGGCCACGGTCTCTCCCTCAAGCAATTCATTACAAAACATTTTTTGCTGCCGACAGGTGATCTGCGCAAAAGCTGACCAGATACCCAGAAAGCCCGAAGCAGCAGGGCCTCGCAGCAGCGCTGCAGAGCTTCCCCACAGAATTATCCACAGCTTTTCTGGATAACCGGGCGTGGCGTTCGGTCGCATCCATAAGCGCAGGCGGCTGTGCGAGTCTCTTCAGACCTGACCGGGATATCAAAAACTGGAGGAATCATGATGTTGCGTAACGTTGCCCTGCTGGCGCTGCTCGGGCTGGCCAGCACACCGCTTCTGGCTGCCGAATGCGAGGTGGAAGTCGAGTCGACCGACCAGATGACCTTCAACACCCAGGCCATCTCCGTAAGCAAGAGCTGCAAGACCTTCACCGTCAACCTCAAGCACACGGGCTCGCTGCCCAAGACCGCCATGGGCCACAACTGGGTGCTGAGCAAGACCGCCGACATGCCCGGCGTGGCCACCGATGGCATTCCAGCCGGCCCGGACGCCAGCTACGTCAAGGCGGGTGACGAGCGAGTGATCGCCCATAGCGATCTGATCGGTGGTGGCGAAAGCACCTCGGTGACCTTCGATGTCAGCAAGCTGGCGGCAGGCGAGGACTACAGCTTCTTCTGCTCCTTCCCCGGTCACTACTCGCTGATGAAAGGCAGCCTGACTCTGGTCGACTGAGACCGCTACAAACCGTGGGAGATGCGCCTGTCGCGCCCTCCCACGAATCTCATCCCAGCGGCAGCACCGTCACCTGCACTTCCGGGTCGTGGCTGCCGCCCCCCAGAATCACCCCACGCAACGGCGATACATCGGAGAAATCCCGGCCCCAGGCCAGGGTGATGTGTTCCAGCGCCGGACGCACGTTGTTGGTCGGGTCGAAATCCACCCAGCCCTGACGCGGGCAGTACAGCGATATCCAGGCATGCGACGCATCGGCTCCGATCAGGCGTGGCTGGCCGGGCGGTGGCTGGGTCAGCAGGTAGCCGCTGACATAGCGTGCCGCCAGACCGCGCGAGCGCAGGCAGGCGAGCATCAGGTGGGCGAAGTCCTGGCAGACCCCGCGCTTCTCCTCCAGCACCTGCAGTAGCGGCGTCGCCACCTGGGTGGCTTCGGCATCGAAGCTGAACTCATCGAAGATCTTCTGCATCAGCGCCTGACCGGCCTGCAGCAGCGGCCGCCCTGGCGTGAAGCAATCGTCGGCGTAGTCGACGAACACCTGCTTGAGGCGTACGTAGGGCGACTCGAAGCGATAGCGCGCTGCTTCCAGCAGCGTCGGCTCCATGCGTTTGCCGGCATAGCTGAGAGCGGCACAGGCGGCCTCCCAGCCAGGCGAATCCTCGAGTTCCAGCGGCGCACGCACCAGCACCTCGATGCGCAAGCGTGCGCTGACGCTGAGCTGCTCGTGCGGGCGTTCGAACACCAGGCGGGTCAACGGGTTGCCGAATACGTCCAGGCCGTCGCGGCGCTGGCAGGGCTGTGGGTCGATGCGCAGTTCCTGTTCGTGACAGCGCTGCCAGGGACATTCGCGCGGCCACAGGTGGGCCAATTGCTGGGCCAGGGAAACCGGCGCCGAGTAACGGTAATGGGTGTCGTGAAGCACCTGATACAACGCGCTGCTCATGAGGATTGCGTCCGCTGGCTGACATCGACATGGGCAAAGAAGCGCAGCCCGAGGTGATCGGATACCGCACCGGCGGCCTCGCTGATGGCCACCAGCAGATCGGCCAGGCCTTCGAGCACCGCGCGCGTGCTGCCGGGGCCAAACAGCGGGTTCTCCAGACTGGCCAGGCTGAAGGCCGTGAGTTGCTCCTCCAGATAAGCCAGGTAACGCTCAGCGGGCAACTCGAAGCGCTCGTGAAGCCCTTCCAGCGAACGCAGCAGGGTACGCATCTGGAAGATCACGGCATGCGGGTTCTGCTCATCGAGCAGCAACAGGTCGAGCACCGGGATCAGCTGCGCCGAGGCCAGGTAGCGGGTGCGGTAGGTGATGCTGCTGTTGCCCAGTTCCAGCAGCCACTCCAGCGCCGACTGATCGGTGGCCGAACCGCTGCGCAGAAAGCCGGCGAAGCTGTCGCAAAGAAACTGCAGACGCTCGATGTAGCGACCGAGCATGAGAAAGCGCCAGCCGTCGTCGCGGGTCATGTCGTCGAGGGCAAACCCCGACAGCGCCGCCAGCGACATCAGCAGGCGGTTGAGGAAATCCAGCAGCTCGCCGAAGTCGGCCGGCTGATCTTCCAGCAACTGCGCCTCGCGCTGCAGCTCCACCAGCGCCTGCCAGTTGGCCTGGGACAGCTTGCCGCGCACGCTGCCAGCGGCCCACTGCAAACGCTGCAGATTGGAGCGCAGGCTGGCCGGCCAGTCGCTGCCGAGCAGCGCCTGCAATAGACGCTCGGCCAGTTCACCCTCTTCGGGGTCTGCCAGCAGACCCAGTTCCTGGGCCAACGCCAACGCGCTCTGCAGCGCCTGCGGGTCGTCGTCATCATCGACATAGCGCGCCAGCATGATGCGCAGCAGGCGCGCATTGCCCTCACAGCGTTCGGCGTAACGACCGAACCAATACAGGTTCTCTACCACCCGCGAGGGCAGGAAGGGGTCGCTGCGCACCAGATCGGCGGTGCCCAGGGTGCGTTGCGTCTGCCAGGGTTCACCGCCGCTCTGGCGCGTGCCGAGCACCCAGGTGTCCTTGCTCGCGCCGCCGCGCTGCATCGACACCACCTCGGCATCGGCCTCGGCGGCCACGCGGGTCAGGCCACCGGGCATCACCCGGTAGCCATCGGCGCTGGCCACGGCGAACACGCGCATGCCGATGGCTCGTGGCTGCAAACCGCTGCCATCCCACACCGGTGCCTGCGACAGCTTGGCCCGCGCCTGTGCCACGTAGGCATAGGGGCGTGCCTGCAGTCGTTCGGCCAGCTTGGCGCGCTGCGCCTCGTCCAGATCACGGCCGAACACCGGGGCGAAACTCTGCGAGGGGAAGGCCGGGCGCACCAGCAACTGATCGAGTTTTTCCAGTGCCTCGTCCAGCACCGGTGGCTCGCCGCCCCACCAACTGGCGATGGAGGGCAGCAACAACTCCTCGCCCAGCAGGTGCTCGCTGATGGCGGGCAAAAAGCCCGGCAGGCCAGGCGACTCCAGTACGCCGCTGCCCAGCGCATTGGCCACCAGCACGCGGCCACGGCGCACGGCCTCGAGCAGGCCGGGCACGCCGAGGGCGGAGTCGGTGCGCAGCTCCAGCGGGTCGCAATAATCGTCGTCTAGGCGGCGCAGCACCGCATGCACGCGGCGCAGGCCGGCCAGGGTCTTGAGATAGAGAGTGGCGTCACGCACGGTCAGGTCGCTGCCTTCGACCAGCGGATAACCCAGCTGACGTGCCAGGTACAGGTGCTCGAAATAGCTTTCGTTGAAGCGCCCCGGCGTCAGCAGCACCACCAGCGGCGTCTCGCCGCCACTGGGTGCCTGGCGCGCCAGGGTGTCCTGCAGGGTACGGAAGAAACTGGCCAGGTACTGCACGCGCAGGTCGCGGTACAGCTCGGGAAAGGCGCGCGAGACGATCTGCCGGTTCTCCAGCGCATAGCCGGCCCCGGATGGCGCCTGGGTGCGGTCGGCGGTGACCCACCAGCGACCGTCCGGTGCGCGGGCCAGGTCCACCGCGTACAGGTGCAGCCAGGTTCCGCCCGGCGCCTGCATGCCCTGGCAGGGCCAGAGGAAGTTGTTATGACCGAACACCAGCTCGGTCGGCAGCAGGCCCTCGGCGATCAACTTCTGCGGGCCATACAGGTCGGCCAGCACGCGGTTGAGCAGGGTCGCCCGCTGCGCCACACCGGCGGCGATCTGTTGCCACTCGTCAGCCGGAATCAGGTTGGGCAGCAGGTCCAGCTCCCAGGGCCGGTCGGCGCCCTCGGGGTCGGCATAGACGTTGTAGGTGACGCCATTTTCCTGGATCTGCCGGGCCAGCATGGCCTCGCGCTGCGCCAGATGCTCCGGGCGGCTGCGCGCCAGTTGCTCATAGAAACGGCGCCAGTGCGAGCGCACGCTACCCTTGGCGTCGAGCAGTTCGTGATAGGCGCCGTTGGGCGGCGGGTAATCGGCTAGCAGGTCGTGCATGGCAGGCTCGGCAGTGGCAAGGCGGTGCGGCGTGATGTGCCGCATCCGTGGGAGGCGCTTCAGCGGCGACAGGTCGCGGCTAAAGCCCCTCCCACAGATGGAATCGACGTCAGACGCGACGCAGATCCAGGGTCATCGGCAGTTCATTATTATCTATCGGCTGCATGACAGGGCGCTTGCCTGGACTGTGACCCAGGCGGAAGAAACGCGCCAGACGTCGACTCTCGGCCTCGTAGGCGTTGACCGGCAGGCTGTCGTAGTTGCGACCGCCCGGATGCGCCACATGGTACTGGCAACCGCCCAGTGAGCGCTGCATCCAGGTATCGACCAGGTCAAATACCAAGGGTGCATGCACGCCGATGGTCGGCTGCAGGCAACTGGCCGGCTGCCAGGCACGAAAGCGCACGCCACCGACGAACTCGCCGACCTTGCCGGTGGGCCGCAGCGGCACCGGCACGCCATTGCAGGTCAGCACATAACGATCCGGCGCCATGCCGTTGACCTTCACCTGCATGCGCTCCAGCGACGAGTCGACGTAACGCACGGTGCCGCCAGTGGCGCCCTCCTCGCCCAGTACGTGCCAGGGCTCCAAAGCCTGGCGCAATTCCAGATCGATCCCCTTGACCGCAAAATCGCCGGCCTTGGGGAAACGGAACTCGAAATGCGGGGCGAACCATTCGCTGCGCAGGCGATAGCCGAAGCTGCCCAGCTCCTGCAGCACGTCGGCGAAATCCTGCTCGACGAAGTGCGGCAGCAAGTAGCGGTCGTGCAGTTCGGTGCCCCAGCGCACCAGCTTCGCCGGGCGATAGGGCTCCTGCCAGAAACGCGCGATCAGCGCGCGCAACAGCAGTTGCTGAGCCAGGCTCATCTGCGCATGCGGCGGCATCTCGAAAGCGCGCAGCTCGAGCAAGCCGAGGCGACCAGTGGCCGAGTCCGGCGAGTACAGCTTGTCGATGCAGAACTCGGCGCGGTGCGTGTTGCCGGTGACGTCCACCAGCAGGTTGCGCAGCAGGCGGTCGACCAGCCACGGCGGGCAATCGCGGCCCGGCTCGGGCATCTGCGCGAAGGCGATTTCCAGCTCGTACAGGGCATCGTTGCGCGCTTCATCCACGCGCGGCGCTTGAGACGTCGGGCCGATAAACAGACCGCTAAACAGGTAGGACAGCGACGGGTGGTTATGCCAGTAACTGATCAGGCTGCGCAGCAGGTCGGGGCGGCGCAGGAAGGGCGAGTCGCTTGGCGTCGCGCCACCGAGAACGAAATGGTTGCCGCCGCCGGTGCCGGTGTGGCGTCCGTCGATCATGAACTTCTCGCTGGACAGGCGCGACTGGCGCGCTGCCTCGTAGAGGAATTCGCAGCGCTCGACCAGCTCATCCCAGTTGGCCGCCGGGTGGATGTTCACCTCGATCACGCCTGGATCAGGGGTGACGCGGAAGTACTGCAGGCGCGGGTCGAGCGGCGGCTCGTAACCCTCCAGCAGCACCGGGCACTTGAGTTCGGCAGCCACTGCCTCGATGGCCGCGACCAGCTCCAGATAGTCTTCAAGATGGCTCAGCGGCGGCATGAACAGGTACAGCCGGCCCTCACGTGGCTCAGCGCACAGCGCGGTGCGCACGATGCCGGCAGCCGATTGGCCGCTGGCCGGGCGCGCACTCTGCACGCCGGCACTGGCGCCGCGCCAGACACCACGCAGCTGGCGCTGGATCTGCGCCGGGCTGGGCAGCGGCGGCAACGCCTGGCTGGGGTCGACCGGGTTGATGTAGGGATAGTCGGCCTGACTGACCCAGGGCAGCGAATCCAGCGGCAGGCGATAGCCCAGCGCCGAGTCACCCGGCAGCAGCCGGCAATGTTCGTCGCGCAGGAACCAGCGCCCGCTCTGCCAGCCCTCGCCCACCACCTGGCGCGCCAGCGGCAGGACGTGGCCAACCACCGCGTCGAGCCCCTGCTCGAACACCTTGCTCAGGCGCTCGCGCTCCAGTGGGTCGCTCAGGCGCGGGTCGTCCGGGGTGACGTTGTCCGGCAGCTTGCGCTCGCGCCACAGGTAGTAGAACCAGTCTTCAAAAGCCGGGAAGACGTTGCCGCCATCCACGCCCAGGCGCGCCGCCAGGGTGGCGAGAAAGCGCGAGGCCGTTTCTGCCGTAGCGCCATAACCGCGCTTCTCGTCGGCCAGCAGCTTGGGGTCGTGCCACAGCGGTTCGCCATCGCGGCGCCAGAAGCAGTTCAGCGACCAGCGCGGCAACTGCTCGCCCGGGTACCACTTGCCCTGGCCAAAGTGCACCAGCGCCCTGGGCGCGTAGTGACTGCGCAGGCGGTAGAACAGGTCGGCAGCCAGGCGGCGCTTGTTCGGCCCCAGTGCGGCGGTGTTCCACTCGTCGTCATCTGGGTAATCGAGGGCGACGAAGGTCGGCTCGCCGCCCATGGTCAGGCGTACGTCGTGCTTGTGCAGGTCATCGTCGATCTGCCGGCCCAGCGCCTGGATCGCCTGCCACTGCGCCTCGCTGTAGGGTTTGGTGACGCGCGGCGCCTCCCACACCCGCTCGACGCTCATCAGGTGCTCGAACTCCACCTCGCACTCGTCCAGCCCGCCGGTGATCGGCGCCGCCGAGGATGGCTCCGGGCTGCACGCCAGCGGGATATGCCCCTCACCGGCGAACAGGCCTGAAGTGGGATCGAGGCCGATCCAGCCGGCGCCGGGCAAATACACCTCGCACCAGGCGTGCAGATCGGTGAAGTCCTTGTCGGTGCCGCTGGGGCCGTCGAGGGCTTTGACGTCGGCAGTGAGCTGGATCAGGTAGCCGGAGACGAAGCGCGCCGCCAACCCCAGGTGACGCAGCAACTGCACCAGCAGCCAGGCCGAATCGCGGCAGGAGCCGGCGGCCAGCTCAAGCGACTGCTCCGGCGTCTGCACGCCCGGCTCCATGCGGATCAGGTAGCGAATGTCCGCCGACAGACGCTGGTTCAGCTCCACCAGAAAATCGATGCTGGGCACCGGCTCGCGGGAAATGCCGGCCAGGTACTTGGCGAACAATGGTGTGGCCGGCAGCTTGATCAGATACGGCGCCAGCTCGCGCTGCTCGCCTTCGGTGTAGGTAAAGGGAATACGCTCGGCGTAGGGCTCGAGAAAGAAGTCGAAGGGGTTGAACACCGCCATCTCGGCGACCAGATCCACCTCGACCTTGAACTCGCGGGTCTTTTCCGGGAACACCAGGCGCGCCAGGTAGTTGCCCTGCGGGTCCTGCTGCCAGTTGACGAAGTGCTCGCCCGGCTCGACCTTCAACGCGTAGGAGAGGATGCGCGTGCGGCTGTGCGGTGCCGGGCGCAGGCGTACCACCTGCGGCCCGAGATTGACCGCACGGTCGTAGCGGTAGTGGGTGACGTGGTGCAGCGCGACATGAATCGACACGGCGGCCTCCTGCTAGCCTGGGCGATACTCAGTGCAGCGCAAGACTTATGCCAGAGCCCAGGCCACGCGCCAACTAGGCTGGCCAGAGACTCTGCGCACCAGAAACAGGCCTTGCGCGCACCAGAGTCGACATCATGCACCATACGAATGCATCGTTACGGCCAATTTGCCACGTTCGCGTTCTGCCGTAGACTGCGCTGACCTCATGCAAGGATGTATGTCATGCCACGCCACGCCCTCCTTTTCCTGCTCCTCGGCCTGCTGTCCTCTGCATTCAGTTCCTCGCTTCTGGCCGACGACCCGCTACTCGACTCACTGGCGCCCACCGCCACTCAATCCGCCGAACGACAGGTACGCGGCGTGCTGCGCGCCCGCAACCAGGCCGTGCTGTCGAGCGAGCTGCCAGGTCGTATCACCGAGATGCCGTTCAGCGATGGCCAGGATTTCAACAAGGGCGACGTTCTGGTGCGCTTCGACTGCAGCGCCTACCAGGCCCAGCTCAACGCCGCTCAGGCCGCCGCCCGCGCCACCCGCGAGGAGCTGAATCACAAGAAGCAGCTGGCCGCCCTCAACTCGGTCGGCCGCTTCGAAGTGGCCCTGGCCGAAGCCCGCCAGGCCCAGACCCAGGCGGAAACCCAGGTGTATCAGGTGCAGGTGAAGCGCTGCAGCGTCACCGCCCCATTCAATGGCCGGGTGGTACTGCGCCGTGCCCAACCTCACGAAAGCGTTGCCAGCGGCGCGCCACTGCTGGAGGTGGTGGATAACGGCACGCTGGAAATCTATCTGTTGGTGCCATCCGCCTGGCTCGGTCGCCTGGAGCCTGGCCAGGCCTTCGACTTCATCCCCGACGAAACCGGCCAACCGATCAGGGCCACGGTCAAGCGCCTGGGCGCACGCATCGACGAAGGCAGCCAGACGCTACTGTTGATCGGCAGCCTGCCCGACGATGCCAAGGGCCTGCTCGCCGGCATGAGCGGCACGGCGCAGTTTCAGGTGGCGCAATGAACGCACCGCTGCCCGGCACGGCTGAACGGGTTTTCGCCCTGTTCCTCGGCCTCGAGCAGCAGGCGCGCAAGGCCGCCAGCACCGAGCAACTAGCCTTCGCCATGGTCAATGACGGCCAGGCGCTGTTCGGCTTTCGTCATGCCGCCCTGCTGATCGCCGGCAAGGTTCAGGCGCTGACCGGCATCAGCGTGGTGGAAGCGCACGCGCCCTTCGTCGCCTTCGTCGAGCGCGCGGCTGCGACCCTGCTCGAACATGACCGACTGAATGAAGGCCACTGCGTCGACCCGGCGCAGCTGGACGAGCAGACTCGCCTCGACATGAACGCCCTGTCCGCACCGCATGCCTACTGGCTGCCTTTGAAGAACCGCCGCGGGGAAACCTTCGGCGGCCTGTGGCTGGCGCGCGACAACCCGTTCGGCGAGGCCGAACAATCGCTGCTCAGGCAATTGGCCGACACCTATGCCCACGCCTGGCTGGCCCTGCAACCGCGTAAGCCGTGGCGCATGCGCTGGCCGCGCCGGAAGTTGCTGGCGGTTGCCGCCGCGCTCTCGCTATTGCTGCTGATTCCCGTACGCCAGTCGGTGCTGGCCCCCGCTGAGGTGGTGCCATTGGGTGGCCGCGTGGTGTCGGCGCCGCTCGATGGGGTGATCGCCGAATTCCTGGTCAAGCCCAACCAGAACGTGGCCGCCGGGGACGTGCTGGTGCGCTTCGATGCCACCAGCCTCAAGGCCCAGGCCGACGTCGCCGAGCGTGCCCTGGGCGTGGCCGAGGCCGAACTCAAGGCCAACAGCCAGCGCGCCTTCGCCGATGCCGAATCCAGCGCCCGCCTGGACCTTCTGGCCGCGCGCGTCGAACAGAAACGCGCCGAACGCGACTATGCCCAACAGTTGCTGGCACGCAGCGAAGTACGCGCCGAGCGCGCAGGCATCGCCGTGTTTGCCGATGCCGAACGCCTGACCGGCAAACCCGTACAGACCGGCGAGCGGCTGATGCAGATTGCCGATCCGACCCAGGCCGAACTGCGTATCGAATTGCCGGTGGGCGACGCCATCGCCCTGCAGCCCGGCGCTGAAGTGGCGCTGTTTCTCGACAGCGACCCGCTCAACCGGCACGAGGCGCGCCTGGAACGCTCCGCCTACGAGGCGCAGAACACCGCAGCCGGTCAGTTGGCCTACCGCCTCGACGCCGCCTTCGTCGAGGCGCCGCCGCGTATCGGCCTGCGCGGCACGGCCAAGCTGTTCGGTGAGCGCGCGCCACTGGCTTATTACCTGCTGCGCCGGCCCCTGGCCGCGGTGCGGCAAAGTCTGGGTTTGTGATGCTTCCCGCGCTGCGCGCCGATCTGCAGCTATCGCAGGCCGCCCCTGGCCTCGATGGCGCGCCGCAATGGACGCTGGCCGACCCGCTGCGTGGCCGCTATTTCAAGCTCGGCGCCGCCGCCGTGCGCCTGCTGCGGCACTGGACGCTGGGCGACCCGCAGCGCGTGCTGGCTGCCGCCAACGCCGAACCTGGCCTGCCCCTGGGCAAGACCGAACTGGAGGAAATGCTGAGCTTTCTCAGCCAGCATGATCTGATCGCCGCCCTGGATGACAAGCAGCGCGCCAGCTACGCCATGAAGGCCGCAGCCCAACGGCAGAGCCCCTGGAAGCGGGTGCTGCATCAGTATCTGTTCTTTCGCATTCCGCTGTGGCGGCCGGATCCCTTTCTCAATCGCGCCTGGCCCGTGCTCGAACGCCATGGCCCGTGGTTGCTGCGCTGGGGTCTGCCAGTGGTTTTTGCCCTTGGTCTGTTTCTGGTGATACGCGACTGGCAGCGCTTTCTCACCACCTTTCCTCACCTGTTCAGCCTCGGTGGTGCCCTGGCCTTCGGCGTGGCCCTGACCTTCGCCAAGCTCTGTCATGAATTCGGCCACGCCTTCATGGCCAAGCGCGCCGGCTGCCGGGTGCAGAGCATGGGCCTGGCCTTCATGGTGCTGCTGCCGATGTTCTACACTGATGTCAGCGACGCCTGGCGCGTGCGTGACCGCCGCTCGCGCCTGCTGATCGGCGCCGGCGGCGTGCTAGCCGAACTGCTGCTGGCGGTGCTGGCACTGCTGGCCTGGTCGCTACTGCCCGACGGCCCGTTGCGCACCTCGGCCTTCATCCTGGCCAGTGCCACCTGGATCACCACCCTGGTGATCAACCTCAACCCCTTCATGCGCTTCGATGGTTATTTTCTGATCAGCGACCTGTGGGGTGTGGACAACCTGCAGAATCGCGCCTTCGCCCTGTGCCGCTGGCGCCTGCGCGAAGCCCTGTTCGGCTATGGCGAGCCGGCCCCGGAGCCCTGGTCGCCGGCAATGACCAGGCGCTTGCTGATCTGGGGCTATGGTTCCTGGATCTGGCGCGCGATCCTGTTTCTCGGTATCGCCCTGGCGGTGTATCACCTGTTCTTCAAGGTGCTCGGCATCTTCCTGATGCTGGTGGAACTGCTCTGGTTCATCGGCCTGCCCATCTGGCGCGAACTGGGTGAATGGTGGCAACGCCGCGAACAGGCCAATCCCCGCAAGGTGCTGCTCACCGGCATGGGCCTTGGCGCGGCGCTGCTGGTGCTGGTGCTGCCCTGGCGCAGCTCGGTGGAAGTACCAGCCCTGCTGGAAGCATCGCGCACCCATGCCCTGCATGCTCCAGTGGCGGCACGGCTGAAGGCGGTGCATGTGCAGGATGGGCAAAGCGTGGCCGCCGGCGACCCGCTGCTGGAACTGGACTCACCCGACCTGGACTCACGGCAAGCCATCGTCCGCCGCGAGATCGAGATTCTGCAACTGCAGCTACGCCGGCAGTCGGCACGCAGCGCAACGGCAGCCGACGCCGGCATTCTCGAACAACGCCTGGCCGAAGCCGTGGCCGAATACCGTGGCCTGGCCGCGCAACGTGAGCGTCTGCAACTGCGTGCGCCGCAGGCCGGCGTGGTGCGTGATCTGCTACCGGATCTGACACCCGACCGCTGGCTGCACCCTGCCGAGCCGCTGGCGCGCATCGTCGAGCCCGGGCTGCGCCTGCGCGGCTACCTGGCCGAAGAAAACCTCTGGCGAGTCGCAACGGGCAGCGTCGGGCGCTTCATCCCCGATGACCCGGCACGCCCCGCCATGCAGGTGCGCCTGGATGAAGTGGACGCAACCGGCGTCGCCTATCTGGAGCTGGAGGCACTCAGCTCCGACCACAGCGGCCCCATCGCCGTACGCCGCGACGCCCAACAGCGCGCCGAACCCGTGCAGGCGCAATACGGTGTACGCCTGACCCTGCTCGATAACGACATTCACCCCGCTCATCCGCTACGCGGCATGGTGCTGCTCGATGGCGAGCGGCAGTCGCTGCTGGGCGCAGCCTGGCGACGGATCGCCGCACTTGGGGTGCGCGAGAGCGGTTTTTAGGCGAGACATTTTTCGTGACAATTAGTTCAATTGAGCTAATCTGCACATACCCAACTTCGCAGGTTCGCCCGCCCAAGTATTGGCAGGCAAGGAAGCCAACTCGTATGTCTATGCCCAACGTGAGCCTCCGCCCCATGGAAGTGGCGGACATGTTTTTTTTGAAACACCTGTACGCAACCACCCGCGCCGATGAAATGCTCTGCTCGGGCTGGGATGCCACCGCCATCGCCACCTTCCTAGCCCACCAATTCGACACCCAGCATCGCTACTACCAGACCCACTTCCCCGACGCCGAGTTTCTCCTGATCGAACGCGACGGCCAGTCCGCCGGACGTTTGTACCTGCTGTGGGAAGCCAGCAACCTGCAGATCATCGATATCGCTCTGTTGCCCTCCTTGTGTGGCCAGGGCCTGGGCAGCGCCCTGCTACACGCACTTATCGAGCACGCCGATACGGTCGGCCTGAGCATCGGCCTGCACGTGGAAACCTACAATCCGGCGAAACACCTCTATCAGCGCCTAGGCTTCGACGTAGTGGATGAAAGCGGCGTGTACCTGAGAATGCGGCGCCAGCCCCTTCCTACCGACATATCGCCATCCAGTCATGCCAACGCCCAGATGACCGCTCACTGAAAGGAAGCACCATGTACGCCATGCCAACCCGCGACGCTCTGGAAAAGGCCCAGGGTGAACGTTTCCAGCTCTGGATCGATGCAAGCCAGTCCATCGAGGCCCAATTGCTGGAAGTGCAGGAAAACAAGGCCATGACACCCGAGCATGAGTGTTTCTCCGCCCTGTTCGCATTGCCGCAGGGGCTGTTCCTGCCGCAGTCGGTCTACCGCCTGGCGCCGAGCGGCGACGAAGGATGGCAACTGTTGATGACCCCGAACCGCCCGGCAGTGGACGGCCGCAATACGCTCGCTGCTGTATTCCATTGGGAAAGACCAGCCACACAGTCCGTGTGAAATCACCGGGCGGCTTGCCAATGTCGAGCCGTTCACAGCGCGAAAGCAAAAGGAGAGGCAACAGATGAGTGAACCCTTCATTGGTGAAATCAAGATGTTCGCGGGCAATTACGCGCCACTCAACTATGCGTTCTGCCAGGGGCAGTTGCTTGCGGTGAACCAGAACCAGGCCCTGTTCTCAATTGTCGGTACGACCTACGGCGGCAATGGCTCGACCACCTTCGGTCTTCCCGATCTGCAGGGCCGCGTACCCGTTGGCTGGGGCCAGGGGGCGGGCCTGCAACCCGTGACCTTCGGCGCAAAAGCCGGCGTTCAGAACGTGACCCTGACATCCACCCAGCTGCCACCGCAGGCGATCGCCGGCAACGCATCCATCGCCATTCCAGCCGGTACCGCCGATGCCGGTACCGATACGCCGAGCACTACCGCCTACCTGGCCAAGTCAATCGATGGAACCGGGAGCGGCGCCGAGCCCTACGTCTACAGCACCACCGCACCGAGCCAAGGGCAGACGCTGGCGCCCTTCAATGCGCCTATCGTCGCCCAGACGTCCGGCGGAGGTCAGGCTTTCTCGGTCTTGAATCCGTACCAGGCGGTATCTTTCATCATCGCGCTGACCGGCATCTGGCCTTCGCGTAACTGAGAGGCACCACGCCGGCACTCTCGCGATGCCGGCGCAGCAGAACAGAACGGGAAGGCCCCGGCCCTCCCACCTATTTGATTCACCGAACACCGCCCCCAGGCTGTGATGCCAGGCGTCGGGCAAGCGCTCGAGGTAAAACGACATGAAATTTCCAAGGTTCCTCTCCCGCCAGCTAGCAGCCGCAGCGAACACGACGCCCGCCGCCCTCGCCTCCAAGCTGATCGTAGGGCTCGAACCGCGCATCATGTTCGACGCCTCCATCGCCGCAGTGACCCACGACGCCACCACCATCCAGGCCGATGTGGCACAGGCCGAGCCCCAGGAAGCCGCTGAGAAACCCGCTGCCGAACCAACGCCCTTGGGCGATGCAACGGCTCTGGCCGGAGAGGTGAACACATCCGGCCTGCAGGCTGAAGCCGCGCATATCGTCTTCATCGACGGCCAGGTGTCGAACCGCGAGCAGTTGATCGCCAGCCTCGGCACGAACGTCGAAGTGCACATCCTCGATACCGAAAGCGACGGCCTGGAACAGATCGCCAGCATCCTCGAGGGGCGCCAGAACGTCGCCTCTATCGATATCCTCAGCCATGGCGACAGCGGCTATATCTACCTGGCCGGCAAGGCCTACTGGGGCAACCAGCTCGACAGCCACGCCGACGCCATCAGCCGGATCGGCAGCGCGCTGGCGGCGGACGGCGACATCCGCTTCTATGCCTGCAATACCGGCAGTGGTGAAGCCGGCCGGATCTTTGTCGACACCTTCGCCACCCTCAGCGGCGCCGATGTGGCCGCCTCGAGCAACGCCACCGGCAACCGCACGGGCGAGGACTGGATCCTCGAGACCGTCAGCGGCGTAGTGGCGATGGATGGCATCGTGGCCCGCGCCGACCTCAGCGGGTACAGCGGTTCGCTGGCCACCATCACAGTCACCGACACCGATGCCACGTCCACAGCCTCCAATGGCCTGGTCTCACTCGCCGAAGCCATCCAGGCGGCCAATACCGACAGCAGCGTCGACGGCTCGGCGGCCGGCAGCGGTGCCGACATCATCGTCTTCCACCAGAACCTGATGGGCCAAACGCTGCGCTGGTCCTCAGCCAGCGCCTTACTGGTCACCAGCACCATCACCATTAATGGCGACATCAACGGCGACGGCGTGTCCGACATCACCTTCAGCGGCGACGTCAATAACAACGGTGTGCGCGATGCGGGCGAATCCTCCGGCCTACAGAGCAACGCGGGCGGTAACCTGACAGTCAGAAACCTGACCTTCCAGCACTTTTCCGGCAACAGCGCCCAAGGCGCCATCCGCGCCAACGGCGGCTCCATTAGCGTCGATAACAGCCTGTTCAGTTACAACGCCGGTGCGGTGATCAACTCCGCCAACACCGCTGGCAGTTCGGTCACCGTCACCAACACCCAAATACTCAACAACGACCTCAGCATCGTTGGTACCACCGGCATGTCTGGTGCCATCCGCCTGAGCGGCGCCAATACTCATTTAGTGGAAAACGTCGTCATCGCCAACAACACCGGTAACGCCGCAGGCGGCACCATTGCCGGCGCCAGTATCATCCTGCTGGGAACGACGGGCGGTAGCGTGACGCTCAACAACGTGACTGTCGCCGACAATGCCTACACCACAAGTGGCGGCACGATCAACGCCGCCGGCATCGGCGGGAGTGCAAGCAACGCAAGCCCGGTCATTCGAAACAGCATCTTCACCAACAATACGGTCAACGGTGCCAGCAGCGAAATCAACCCGGACACGAGCTACACAAGCATCACCAGTCTGATCGGCTCATCTGTCAATTTCGTCAACCGTGGCGGTAACGACTACCGCCTGGCCGCGTCGGCCACCAACGCCATCGACCAGGGCACCCAAGCCGGGGCACCCACTCAAGATATCCGCGGCTTTGATCGTCCCCGCGGTGGCGCCGTCGACATCGGCGCCTACGAGGTACACTACGCTGCGGCGCCCCAGGTGGATCTCGACTCTACGGTGGCTGGCAACGACAGTTCGGTCACGTTCAACGGCAGCGCCGTGGCCATCATGCCGAACATTTCCATCACCCAGGCCGACGGCGACACCCAGGTCAACAGTGCCAGCCTGAGCCTGTCGGGCGTGCTCGACGCGGGCAACGAAACCCTGTCGCTGACCACCGCGCAGATCGCCACCGCCGCCAGCTACGGTATTTCGGTCAGCGGCTCCGGCACCACCGCCATGACCCTGGCCGGCGTAGCCACGCTCGCCCAATACGAAGCCATCCTGTCGCAGGTGCGCTACAGCAACAGCACCCCAAGCTACACGCCCGCTACCCGCACGATCAGTGTCGCCGTCGGCGACGACATGGGTAGTACCTCGCACACCGCCAGCGTCGTGGTGGCATCGTCCAACGCCGCCCCCGTGATCGGCAACCTCGATGGCGATAGTGTCACCTGGAACGGCGTGGGCAATACCGTGCGCCTGGACCTGGGCAACAACGCCAGCCTGGCCGATGCCGAGCTGGACGCACTCAATGGCGGCAATGGCAACTGGTCCGGGGCCAGCCTGGTGATCCAGCGCAACGGTACGGCGATCAGTAGCGATGTGCTGGGTTTCGACACCACCGGCGCCTTGTTTACCATCGATGGCAACAACCTGCAGTCAGGCGGCCAGACCTTCGCCACCTTCACCAGCGTCAACGGCATACTGACCATCAACTTCACCAGCAGTGGCACTGCCGCCACCACGGCGCTGGTCAATGACGTGGCCCGGCATATTACCTATCGCAGCGATACGCCGGCGGGCGATGCCATCATGAGCGTCACCGTCAACGATGGCAGCGGGGGCAGCACCTCCGCCAATGTCATAGTGACCAGCGATACCATCTACGTCACCAATACCGACGACACTGCCACCATCGACCCCAGCAATGGCGTGAGCTTCAGTGAGGCCATCGCCATTGCCGCTGCTGACAACACCGGTAGCCAGACCATCGTCTTCGCCAGCAATCTTGCCGGCCAGACGTTGAATCTCAATGCCGTGTCGATCAACGAAAGCCTGACCTTCAACCTGGATGCTGCCAGCGGCCTGACGCTGACCGGCGGTACCATAACTCTCGCTGGCGGCACCACGCAGACCTTCACCAATGGGATTGGCGATACGGCAACCATCTCCAGCCTGATCGCTGGCAACGGCGCCCTGACCAAGGACGGTACGGGCAACCTGACCCTGTCCGGCGCTGGTAACAGCTATATGGGAGACACCACCCTGGCCGCTGGGACGCTCACGCTCAGCGGTGGCAGCGCCATCTACGACGTCAGCAGTGTTTCCATCGCAGCAGGCGCCACCCTGGCACTGTCCAGCAACGAGACCATCGCCAACCTTTCCGGCGCGGGATCGATAAACCTCGGCAACAGCACCCTGACCACGCGGCAAACGGCAGATACCACCTTTACCGGCAACATCAGTGGCACCGGTGGCCTGGCGCTCCGCCAGGACAGCGCCGCGACCTATTCGTTGACGCTCTCGGGCAGCAATACCTACACCGGCGCGACCACCCTGAGCGACTATGGCTGGCTCAGACTCGATGGCGACGCCTCGATGTCCAGCAGCAGCGCCGTGCGGGTCAATGGCAACAGCGTGCTGACGCTGCTCTCGGATCAAACCATCGGCAGCCTGGCCAGTAGCAACTCGAATGCCAGCATCCAGCTCGGCAGCCATACGCTGACAGCGGGCGAAAACAATACCAGCACTTTTACTGCCGGGGCCATTTCCGGCAGCGGCTCGCTGATCAAGCAAGGCAGTGGCGTCCTCACCCTGGCCGGCACCAATAGCTACACAGGTACCACCACCGTGTCCGCTGGCACACTGTCGATCAGCAGTGATTTCAATCTAGGTGCAGGCAGTCTGACCCTGGCAGGGGGGGCGCTCGATATCACCGCGGCTACCACCATTGACAATGCCATCATTCTTGCGGGCAACAGCACCATCAGCAATGCCGACAACGTAACGCTCAGCGGCGCAGTCAGCGGCGCTTACGCCTTGACCAAAGCCGGTGCAGGCGCTCTGACCCTCGCAGGCAACAACAGCTACGCGCAAACCTTCATCAACGCCGGCACGCTCAGCGTGAGCAGCGATGCCAACCTGGGCAGCGGCTCGGTCACCCTGGGCAGCGGCACCACGCTGCAGATCAGCGGTGCCACCACCATCGACAACGCCATCACCCTGACGGGCAATGCCACGGTGAACAACTCGGCGGCAGCGACCCTGTCTGGGGTGGTCAACGGGGCATACACCCTGACCAAGGCCGGTGCCAGCAACCTGACCCTATCCGGCAGCAACACCTACGGTGCCACCACCGTGAGTGCGGGCACCCTAAGCGTGGCCAGCGACGCCAACCTGGGCAGCGACACGTTGACCTTGGCGGGTGGCTCGACCCTTGAAGTGACCAACGCCACCACCATCGACAATGCCATCGCCCTGAGCGGCAACGCCACAGTGAACACCGGCGCCGACACCACGCTGTCCGGTGTGATCAGCGGGAGCAACAACCTGACCAAGACCGGCGCAGCAACCCTGACGCTGTCTGGCAGCAACACCTACAGCGGCACCACCAGCCTCAATGCCGGCACCCTGAGCATCGCCAGCGATGCCAACCTCGGCTCGGGCGCGCTCAACCTGGCCAATGGAACCACACTGCTGATTACTGGCAATACCACCATCGACAACGCCCTGGTACTCACTGGTGTAGCCACGGTGAACGCTGGCGCTGCCGCAACGCTCTCCGGCGTGATCAGTGGCAGCGGCGGCCTGAGCAAAGCCGGCGCCGGCAGCCTGACTCTCACGGCCAGCAACACCAACCTGGGCAGCAACACCGTGTCTGCCGGTACTCTGGTCGTGGACGGCAACACCAACAGCACTACCACCGTAGCCAGCGGCGCGACCCTGGCTGGCAGCGGCACCCTGGGTGGCGACGTCGACGTGCAGAACGGCGCGACCCTATCTCCGGGCAACGCCGGAGCAGGCACTCTGACCATCAACGGCAACCTGAGCATGGCCGCAGGCAGCACCCTGGCCGTGGACATCAACGGTGCCAGCGCCGGCAGCGGCTACGACCAAGTGGTGGTCAACGGTACGGTCGACATTTCCGGGGCCACCCTGGCAGTCAGCCACGGCTATGCCGCTGGCCCTGGCGTGGTTTACAACGTGATCGTCAACGATGCTGCGGACGCCATCACTGGCACCTTCAGCGGCGTCACCGAGGGCAGCACATTCAGCGCATCAGGCAACAGCACCGAGTTGACCGCCAGCTACATAGGCGGTACGGGAAATGATCTGGCGCTCACCACTCCGGTCGCGCCAGTGGTGACCAACGTTTCGTCCAGCAACGCCAACGGCATCTACAAGATCGGTGATGTCATCACCGTCACCGTCCAGTTCGACAGCGCGGTCGATGTAACCGGCACCCCGACCCTTACCTTGGAAACCGGCAGCACCGACCGCGTGCTCGACTACGTTTCCGGCTCTGGCAGCAACACCCTGAGTTTCAGCTACACGGTGCAGGCCGGCGATACCTCCGCCGATCTCGAGTACGTTTCGTCATCGGCGCTGAGCCTCAATGGCGGCACCATAACGGACGCCAGCAACCGGTCCGCCATCCTCATCCTGCCAACGCCCGGCACTTCCGGCTCCCTGGGCGCCAACAAGGCGCTGATAGTAGATGGCGTACGCCCGGCTGCCACCAGCATCACCCTCAGCGATACAACCCTGGGCATAGGCGAAACCGCCACCGTCACCATCACCTTCAACGAGGCGGTGCTCGGGTTGGACGTCGGCGACTTCAACGTAGCCAACGGCACACTCAGCAACCCCATCAGCAGCAACGGTGGCTTGACCTGGACAGCGACCTTCACCCCGAGCGCCAATATCACTGATGCCAGCAACGTCATCACGCTCAACAACGCAGGCGTGATGGACCAGGCCGGCAACCTCGGCAGCGGCACCACGGACTCGGGCAACTATGCCATCGACACCCAGCGCCCCACCGCGACCATCGTGGTGAGTGACACCTCGCTGAACGCCGGCCAAAGTACCACGGTCACCATCACCTTTAGCGAGGCAGTCACCGGCCTGACCATCGCCGACTTCATCGTCGCCAACGGCAGCCTCAGCAACCTGTCCACCGCGGACAACATCACCTATACCGCCACCCTGACGCCAAGCGCCAACATCACTGATTCCAGCAACCTGATCACCCTGGACAACACAGGCGTGCAGGACGTGGCAGGCAATGCCGGCACCGGCACCACCGACTCGAACAACTACGCCATCGACACCCAACGTCCGACGGCCAGCATCGTGGTCGCCGACACCGCACTGAAGGCTGGCCAGAGCACCAGTGTCACCATCACCTTCAGCGAAGCCGTTACAGGGCTGACCACCGCCAGCTTCAGCGTCGCCAACGGTGCTCTGAGCAACCTAAGCAGCAGCGACGGTGGCCTGACTTGGACGGCGATACTGACACCTGACGCCGACGTCACCGACGCTACCAACCTGATCACCCTGGACAACACCGGCTACACCGACGCTGCTGGCAACACCGGTACAGGCACCACCGATTCCAACAACTACGCCATCGACAGCAAGGCACCGACCGTCATCTCGGTTGGCGTACCAGCCAACGGCACCTACGCGGCGGGGGACACTCTCGACTTCACGGTGAACTTCGACGAAGCTGTGACCGTCGATACCACTGACGGCACCCCGCGCCTGGCAATCACTCTGGACACTGGTGGTACCGTCTACGCCAACTACCTCAGCGGCTCGGGCAGTACTGCGCTGGTGTTCCGCCTGAGCGTCGCCAATGGCCAGCAGGACAGCAACGGCATTGCCATCGGCTCCAACCTCCAGGCTAACGGCGCGACACTGCGCGATGCCGCTGGTAACAATGCACAGGCCGCGCTCAACAGCGTTGCCTCTACCGCTGGCGTGTTGGTAGATGCCGCGCCGCCACAGGTGACAGGCATCGCCCTGGACGGCACATCGCCTACTACCGACAGCACCCTTGGTTTCACCGTGACCTTCAGTGAAGACGTCACTGGCGTGGATCTGGCGGACTTCACCCTTACCACCACCGGCAGCGCCAGCGGCACACTGCTTTCGCTGGTGCAAGTCGATGGACGCACCTATCGCATCACAGTCGGCAGCGTGACCGGCCAAGGCACCCTCGGCCTTACCCTCGCAGCTGCTGGCAGTGACATCGTCGACAGCGTTGGCAACGCCATGCAGAGTAACTTCGCAAGCGTCGGCTACACGCTGGGGGGGCTCAATACCGGCGATCCGGAATTCCGCGCCAACCCGACGCCGAGCGTACCGACCACGCCCAGTGCGCCAACCCAACCCAGCCTGCCCAGTGCACCGCCGCCCATTACCACCTCGCCACTGCTGCCACCGCCGCTGTTCGACGTACCAACCATTGGCAGTGGTATACCCACGCTGGGCAATATCTTCATCAACAACGGAGCGCTAGCTCCGAGTTACATCGCGCAAGTTTTCTCCAGCAGTGATAGTGGTTCAGTCTCAGGTGGTTTTGCAGGCTTCCTCGGATTTGGCGGCGGCGATGGCGGCGTGTTCGGCACCAGCAGTTTCTCCAGCATGTTCAGCAAGGAGGTACCACTGGAGTCGGGAGGGATCCAGCTGCGCTGGGGAGGCGCGTCCGTCAATGGCGTGGGCGGGGGGGAAATTCTCGGAGCAGCAACGCTGAGCCAGCAACTGCAAGAGATAGGGGAAAGCGAACAGCGCCAGATCAGAGATCTTGCCTGGGCGTTGGGGGAAATATCGTTGCAGATGCCACAAGCGTAATCGACACAACAGACAAGAATCGAACGAGTGCCGTACCAGGGGGCGGCCCAAGGATGAGCAAAGCAGCGAAGTTTTTCAGCATCAGTGTACTGGCGCTGGCCGTCGGTGGCTGTGCAGTGACCAGCCAGCCCATCGATCGTAGCGTCAGCGAACAGCGCGCGCAGCAGGATCTGGCGATCATGTTCAAGGACCAGGAGCCGCTCAGCGGCCCGCTGACCCTGCATGAAGCCATGGCCCGCGCAGTGAAGTACAACCTCGAGGCGCGCCTGAAGGTCATGGAAGAAGCCATGGCCCAACGCCAGGTAGACCTGGCCACCTTCGACATGTTGCCACGCATGGCGCTGTCGGCCGGCTACGCCGGACGCAGCAACATAAGCGCCTCAAGCAGCGAAAGCATCCGCACCGGCACCCAGTCGCTGGAACCCTCCACTTCGCAGGATCGCGACCGTGGCGTCGCGGACCTGACCATGGTGTGGAACGTGCTGGACTTCGGTGTCAGCTACGTCAGCGCCAAGCAGCAAGGCGACCAGCGCCTGATCGTGCAGGAGCGTAGGCGCAAGGTGGTGCATACCATCATCCAGGATGTGCGCTCGGCATACTGGCGCGCCGTGGCCGCCGACCGCCTGCTGACCCAGATCGACAGCCTCATGGCTCGCGTCGCTCAGGCGCGTGACAACAGCCAGCGCCTCAGTGAACAACGCATCGGCGACCCAATCCAGGCGCTGGGCTACCAGCGCGCCCTGATCGAAGCCACTCGCCAGCTGGAAGAGCAACGCCGCGCGCTGTCGCTGGCCAAGACCGAGCTGGCCACCCTGATCAACTTGCCGCTGGGCACCCAGGTCGAACTGGCGCCCGAGGCCGGTTATCAAGTACCGGAACTGAAGGTGGAGTTCGGCAGGCTGGAACAGGAGGCCCTGGCCAGCCGACCCGAGCTGCGCGAGCAGGACTATCAGGCGCGCATCAGCGCAGCCGAAACCCGCAAGGCGATGCTGCGCCTGCTGCCCGGTCTGGAGTTTTCCGCCGGCGGCCATTACGACAGCAACTCCTTCCTGGTCAACCAGAGCTGGGCCGACTATGGCGTGAAGGTGACCTGGAACCTGTTCAACGTGCTCTCAGCGCCAGCCGCCATCGATGTGGCCAAGGCCGGGCAGGAAGTCGCCGATGCACGTCGACAGGCCATGTCGATGGCCGTTCTGGCACAACTGCATGTGGCCAACGCCAACTTCCGCGAAGCGCAGCGCCAGTTCCAGACCAGCCAGCAGTTGGCCGGCCTGGACGGACAGATCGTCGAACAGTTGCGTAACCGCTACCAGGCGCAGGGCATCGGCGAGCTGGAGTTGATCCAGGGCGAGCTGAATACCCTGCAGGCGGACCTGCGCCGCGATCTGGCCTATGCCGAGCTACGCAATAGCTACGGCCAGCTGTTCGCCAGCGTCGGCCTCGACCCACTGCCGGAGAGCATCGCCTCCGACAGCGTCGCGGACATCGCAACCGCCCTCGCCAACCGTGAGACTCAGTGGCAAGCAGGCCAGCTGTAGTCCCTTAGCATTCGCCGTCGAGACTGGCGATCCAGCGGTCGATCACCTCCAGCCCTTCACGGTGGGAGGTGGAACGACCCAGCTCGGGCATCATGATGCTGGGGTCGGTGCTGTGCAGGCGGAAGCTCAGCACCGACTTCTCCGGCGCACCGGGATGAATGTCCACCAACCGATCGCCGGAGCCCTTGCCCGCTGCCACAGGCTGCTTGCACAGGCCATAGGCGATGCTCAGCGGCGTTGTAGGATCCAGATATAGACCGGAGGTGCGTCCAGGCCCCTCACGGTTATGGCAGTGCGAGCAGTTGGCGTCCAGGTAACTGCGCGCCTGATGCTCCAGACTCTCCCCTTCACGCGGCGCGCTCCACAGGGCATTTCGTGGAACGCTCGTCATGTCAGCCGGTACACCTTGCAGGAAACCCATCCCCTGCCAGTGCTGCAACTGGTTGGCCGTGCCATCGGCGTAGGCGAAATCCTTGTTCAGATGACGCGCCTTCGGGCCCAGCGGCTGCACACCCCGCCCCGCCTGCTCCTCATGGCAACCGGCGCACTGGTTGGCATCGGGCACCTGATAGTCCACCGTCATTGCCTCGCCCCCCTCGTCACGCAGCTCCAGCTCGAAGCTGGCTCCGGCCCATTCCAGCGTGGCCTCGCGCTGAGCCTCGTCCCAGACGTAGGGCAAGGCCACCCAACCCTGCTCCTGATGCAGCAGGATGCGCGTCTCGAGCAGCCGCACGCGCTTCAGTTGCAGCGCCTCGGCGCCCTGCTGCTCGCTGCGCAACAGGCGACCCTGGTCATCGCGCGGGTAATAGAAGGTCTTGCTCAGAATGGTGCCCAGCGGGTAATCGAAACGTGCCTCGGCATACTGCGCGAGCCGGCCCTCGGGCATCCAGATGGTGCGCAGCTTGTGCGCGTAGTCGGTGAACAGCGGCGTGTTCAGATCGTAGGGGTGCACAGCGTCGACCGGCTGCAACTGACCATCACGCTGCTGCAGCACACCCCAGGCGCTGAGCTTGTCGGGATAGTCCTCGCCACTGGGCATATACAGGGGGGCACGCTGCTGCTCGCAGGCGGCAAGCAGCGTGGCGGCAATCAACAGCCAGGCGTGCTTCATGCTCACTCACCTGTCTCGGCCAGCGCTGCGCGCAGCTCCACGGCAGGAAGGCGTGGCAACTCGCAGCGATGCGGCGCCATGTCGGTGCTGATGTTCTTGTAGCCGCCGGGGCCGTCGACGTTGAGGATGCCGGCATCGCCATTGTCGATGCAGATGGCCAGCTCGGCCGGCAGCTTGCCATCGACCAGTTTTTCGGGGTTCACGTAACCATCCCAGAGGATATCCGGCAGGCGTCCATTGAGACCGAACTTGGCCAGCCTCAGGGCCTTCAGCTCGAGGTTGTCGGGACTGTCGCCACCCGGGCCGAAACGGTTGCCGTGGATATGGATCGCCTCCGGGTAGGGATCGAAGTCCGCCTCGGTGGAGAGGTCGGTGTAGCCGGTGCTGAAGTAGCTGCTGACGATGATGTTGGCCGTGCGGTGCTCGCCAATATCGTTATCGAAGATCTCCACCTTGTCGTTGGAGTTGACCAGCACTCCAGAGCCCGCCGGCACACTGGCGACCGGCGTGCCCTTGTGGCCGAAGTTCTTGTGGTTGTTGCCCTCGACCTTGTTGCGATAGACCCGCGTGGTGTGACCTGGCTGCGGCAGGTTGGGCATGTTGAACACCAGGATGCCGCCGGTGTTGCCGTTGGCGACGTTGTCGTAGACGTCGGCACCGATGGTGTTCTCGATCTCGATGCCCGCAACGTTGCGCTCGGCACGGCTGTTGCGCACCACCACGTTGCGCGACTGACCGACGTAGATCCCGGCGTCGGATGCGCCAATGGCCACCACGCCATCGACCAGCACATTCTCGGTCTGTACCGGGTAGATGCCATAGGCCCCGTTCTCGGTGGCCGGGCCATTGGTCCACTCGGTGCGCACGCGACGGATGATGATGTTCCTGCCGCCGACCACCTTGAGTGCATCGCCCTTGGTGTCTTCCAGCGCCAGGTCCTCGATGGTGAAGTCGGAAGCATCCACCAGCAGCCCCTCGGCGCCGGACTTCTGGCCCTTGAAGTTGAGGATGGTCTGATCCATGCCGGCGCCCTTGATGGTCACCCCGCTGACCTTGAGGCTCAGGCTACGGTCGAGCTGCCAGGTGCCGGCGGGAATCTCAATGACATCACCGGGCTTGGCCTTGATCAGCTGCGTCTGCAGTTGCTTCTGAAAGTCGAGATTGGCCACGGGCGGAGCCTCACCCTCCCCGCATGCAGTCAGCAGCAAGGACAAGGCAAGCAGGGAGGGGACGGCGATGCGCATGATGGGATTCCACTGTTGTTTTTATATTATGGAACTATAGTACCAATACAGAAACAAACCAAGCCGGGCGCCATCGCACAAGCCGCGCCATGCAACCCAGCGAGATGCTTGCAGCCCCCGTCGGGAAGCAACAGACTACGGACACTTTCGCCGCCCAAGGACAGGCCGCCATGCACACCCTCGAACGCATCTATCCCTTGAAGATGGATGATCGCCTGGCCGCCGACCAGGCCACTCTCGACCTGCACATGCAACGCTACGAATTCGCCAGCGACTCGCTAGCAGGCTCGCGCGTGCTCGACATGGCGTGCGGTTGCGGTTATGGCAGCGCCTTGCTGGCCGAACGGCATCCCGACAAGCAGATCATCGGTATCGACATCGATCCCGAGGCCATTGCCTATGCTCAGGCAAACTATCAGCGGCCGAACCTGCGTTATCAGTGCGCCAATGCCGAAACCTTCGCCGACAGCGCAGGTTTCGACAGCATCGTCAGCCTGGAAACCATCGAGCATCTGCCAGACCCACTGCGCCTGGTAGAAAACCTCGCACGACTGTTGGCCCAAGGTGGCCGCATCATCGCCTCGGTGCCAACCACGCCAACGCTCGACGGCAACCCGCACCATCTACATGACTTCAGCCCGGCCAGCTTCGCGCGCCTGTTCCGCCGCCATGGGCTGCGCCCGCACGAGCGTTTCGAGCAGATCCAGCGCTGGGTGTTTTCAGGGTTGTTCAAGAAGTCCGAGAAAAAGGAGGCTCGCCAGCATCGCTCGGAGGGCGTCGGCAATGCCGTGCTGGCGTATTACCGCAGCCACCCCTTTTACCTGTTCAGGCGCTTGTGGTCGATCCTGCGCTATGGCCCTAGCAATCGCTACCTGACCTGTCGCTTCAGCGCTGATTGAGCCTGGCGCACCTCACGACGACAATGGTGGGCTGAAGCCCGCCCTACCAGGTGCCGGCCAGGGCTTCTGAAACGAAAACGCCAGCGCAGTGCTGGCGTTTTCGTGAGTGCTGCTGATGATTCAGCGCGGTACCGCGGGCTTCTTCCCAGGCTTCTTGCCCTTGCCTTTACCGGCGCCAGCACGCTCGCGCGCGGCTTGCTGGTTACGCGCCTCAGCCGCCGCCTTGGCCTGCTCGCGCTTGTCCCAGGGCTTGCTGCCATCACTGCCACGCGGCGGCAGCCCCGTGTGCTGAGTGAGAATCTTGCCTGCATTACCCGCCTTCTTGCTGCCGACCGGCGTGGAGTTCTTGCGCCGTGCGCTCTGGTACTCGTCGGTCTGCGGCTGGTAGGTGGGGATCAGATGATGCTTGCCATTGCCGATCAGATCGGCACGGCCCATGCGTTCCAGTGCTTCACGCAGCAGCGGCCAGCCCTTGGGGTCGTGATAGCGCAGGAAGGCCTTGTGCAGGCGACGCTGCTGCTCGCTCTTGACGATCTCGACACCGTCGCTCTTGTAGGTCACCTTGCGCAGCGGGTTCTTGCCCGAGTGATACATAGCCGTAGCCGTAGCCATCGGCGAGGGGTAGAACGCCTGCACCTGGTCAGCACGGAAACCGTTGCGCTTGAGCCACAGGGCGAGGTTCATCATGTCCTCGTCCGTCGTACCCGGATGCGCGGCGATGAAGTACGGAATCAGGTACTGCTCCTTGCCCGCTTCCTTCGAGAATTTCTCGAACATCTGCTTGAAGCGGTCGTAGCTGCCGATCCCAGGCTTCATCATCTTGTCCAGCGGGCCACGCTCGGTATGCTCCGGAGCGATCTTCAGGTAGCCGCCAACGTGATGGGTGACCAGCTCCTTGACGTACTCCGGCGACTCCACGGCCAGGTCATAGCGCAGACCGGAGGCGATCAGGATCTTCTTCACACCAGGCAGGGCACGGGCCTTGCGGTACAGCTCGATCAGGGAGGAGTGATCGGTATTGAGGTTCTCGCAGATGCCGGGGAACACGCACGACGGCTTGCGGCAGTGCTTCTCGATCTCCGGGTCCTTGCAGGCGATGCGGTACATGTTGGCGGTCGGCCCGCCGAGGTCGGAGACCACGCCAGTGAAGCCCGGCACCTTGTCGCGCATCTCCTCGATCTCGCGGATGATCGAGTCGTGCGAGCGGTTCTGGATGATGCGTCCCTCGTGCTCGGTGATCGAGCAGAAGGTGCAGCCACCGAAGCAGCCACGCATGATGTTCACCGAAAAACGGATCATCTCGTAGGCCGGGATCTTCTCCTTGCCATAGGCCGGGTGCGGCACGCGCGCATAGGGCATGCCGAACACGTAGTCCATTTCCTCGGTGGTCATGGGAATGGGTGGCGGGTTGAACCACACGTCCACCTCGCCATGCTTCTGCACCAGCGCACGGGCGTTGCCCGGGTTGGTCTCCAGGTGCAGCACGCGGTTGGCGTGGGCATAGAGCACCGGGTCGTTACGCACCTTCTCGAACGACGGCAGGCGAATCACCGTCTTGTCGCGGGTCATGCGCGGGCTGTCGAGAATCTGCACCACACGGGCTTCGTTGGGATCTTCGACAGCCCCCTTCTCCTGCTCGATGGCACAGGCCTCGGTGTCCTGCGTATTGACGTAGGGATTGATGATCTTGTCGACGCGCCCCGGGCGGTCGATACGAGTGGAATCGACCTCGAACCAGCCCTCGGGCGTATCGCGACGGATAAAGGCCGTACCGCGCACATCGGTAATGGCTTCGACGCGCTCGCCACGCGACAGACGCTGAGCGATCTCCACCACGGCTCGCTCGGCGTTGCCGTAGAGCAGGATGTCGGCGGTGGCGTCCATCAGGATCGAACGGCGGACCTTGTCCTGCCAGTAATCGTAGTGAGCGATGCGGCGCAAGGATGCCTCGATGCCGCCAAGCACCACCGGCACATGGCTGAAGGCCTCCTTGCAGCGCTGGCTGTAGACCAGGCTGGCGCGATCCGGGCGCTTGCCGGCCAGACCGCCGGGGGTATAGGCGTCGTCGGAGCGGATCTTCTTGTCCGCGGTGTAGCGGTTGATCATCGAGTCCATGTTGCCGGCGGCGACGCCGAAAAACAGGTTCGGCTCGCCAAGCTTCATGAAGTCGTCTTTGCTGCGCCAGTCCGGCTGGGCAATGATGCCCACGCGAAAGCCCTGGGCCTCGAGCAGACGACCGATGATGGCCATGCCGAACGAGGGGTGATCGACGTAGGCGTCACCGGTGACGATGATGATGTCGCAGCTGTCCCAGCCAAGCTGATCCATCTCCTCCCGACTCATCGGCAAGAAAGGCGCAGGCCCGAAACACTCGGCCCAGTACTTGGGATAGTCGAACAGCGGCTTGGCGGCTTGCATATTTTTTGATCAATGGGCTATCACGAGGGGCGCGGATAATAGCACAAAAATTGACCAAACCAGACTACTGCACTGGGTTTAATACCGCCTTCACGCATTGCGACAAACGCTCAGGCACGCGCTTGGCTCACTCATCCGCGCACCGGCTCTGGCACGGCACCGACGCTGGGAAAGAAAGGATAGAAAAATCAGATATTTTCCTGCAGTAGCCTTACGCCATATTTGTTTTCGGCCGATAACAATCCTATGCATATACTCAAGTACTCGGTCAGCCGACTCCAGGACACCTATGCCGCAGCGCTTCGCCTTTCTGCTTGTTCTTCTGCTGGGACTGTCGAGCACGGGCCCGGCAGCGGCATCCGTGGTGCTCACCGACGCCAGCAGCGGCATGCCGCTCAATGCACATATCGAGTTGCTGGAAGACGCCCAGGGCACCCTGACCATCCACGACCTGGCCGCCCCTGAGCAGCAGTCGCGCTTTCAACCGGCCAACGGCCGTGCCAGTGTCGGCCAGAGCCTCAATCCCTGGTGGATCAAGCTCAGCCTGCAGCGTGAAGCCACTGCACCGCCAAGCTGGGTGCTGGAAGTGGGCGCGGTCACCCAGTTCGACCTGCAACTCTACCAGCCCGACGGCCAGGGCGGCTGGCACATACGCCGGTCCGGTGAGCGCGTCGCCTTCAGCGAGAACCGCGACCACCCCTACCGACGCATGGTGTTTGATCTGCCAACCCTGGGTGAACAGCCAACGACCTTCTACCTGCGCGCCTTCGACCCTGCGGGCAACTCCTTCCCGTTGCGCATCTGGCAGCTCGATGACCTCACGCAACTGGCAACCCGCGAGAACCTGGCGCTCGGCGCCATCTACGGTGTGGTCTTCGCGCTGCTGCTGTACAACCTGTTCATCCTCATCTCGCTGCGCGACAAGGCCTATTTCTGGTACGTGCTGACCACCGCCTTCGCCCTGCTGTTCATCATCAGCATGACCGGCCATGGTGCGCAGTACCTGTGGCCCAACCACCCGGTGCCGGCGTGGCTTGACCGCATCACCTTGCCGTCGTTGTGGGGGCTGTTCGCCAGCCGCTTCACCCAGACGCTGCTGCAGACGCGCGTTTACGTGCGCTGGGCGCATCATCTGCTGAACATGGCCTGCGTAATCTATCTCGTCGCCATCGCCCTGACCCTGTTCGATCAACGTTACCTCGCTGCCTGGGCCATTGCCCTGCTGTCGCTGACCAGTATCCCTGCAGCCCTGGGCAGCGCCGTGATCCGCTGGCGCCAGGGCTTCTTCCCGGCGCAGTTGTATCTCTACGGCTATGGCCTGGTCCTGGGCGGCGTCGCCATCCTGTTGCTGCGCACCACCGGAGTGCTGCAGCCGGCCGAATGGAATGCCTACGTATTCCCGCTGGCAGTGGCTGCCGAATCCATCCTGTTCTCCTTCGCCCTGGCTTATCGCATCCAGATACTCAAGCAGGAGCGCGCCTTTGCCTTGCAACAGGCAGATCGTGAGAAAACCGCGCGCCTGGCGCAGCTGCAGGCCAGCGCCGACGAACTACAGGCTGCGGTGACTGCACGCACCGCCGAGCTGGCGGCGACCAACGAACAGCTACGCGACCGCGAGCGCGAACTGCAGCATGCAGCCTTCCATGACTCGCTGACCGAACTGCCCAACCGCCGCTATCTGGTCGAGCGCTGCGAGTCGGCCCTGGCTAACGCCGAGCGGCACAGGGAGAGCGTGGCGTTGCTGCTGATCGACCTGGATCACTTCAAGCCGATCAATGACCGCTTCGGCCACGCCGCCGGCGACCTGATGCTGCAGGTGATTGCCAAGCGCCTGCGCGAGCACGTTCGCGCCGGTGATGCGGTTGCTCGATTGGGCGGCGATGAGTTCGCCGCGCTGATCTGCGGCAGCGACGCCGAAAGCCAGGCCCGGGAAATCGCCGAACGCCTGCTGGCCGAACTGTCCACGCCAGTGCACTACGGCGCCGAGCGCCTGCGCGTGACCATCAGCATCGGCGTGGCGCTCTATCCACGCCATGCGCAGAACTTCACTGGGCTGTACAAGGCCGCAGACATGGTCCTTTACCGGGTAAAGGAACTGGGTCGTTCCGGTTCGCGCGTGCATGGCGACGATGGCGAACTGAGCGAACAGGCCTGTCTGGAGCTGGACGTTCTCAAGGTGTCCAGCGGCCTGGCCTGACCGAACGATCGTTATCCGATATAGCGCCGGGGCACCCGCGCCGTGACCTTGGTCAGCAGCTCGTAGCCGATGGTGCCGCACGCCATCGCCACCTCATCGACAGGCAGATTGCTCCCCCACAGCTCCACCGGCGAATCGATATCGGCCTCGGGCAGGTCAGTGATATCCACTGCCAGCATGTCCATCGATACCCTGCCCGCCAGCTTGGCGCGCTGTCCTTCGACCAGCACCGGCGTACCGTTTGGTGCGTGGCGCGGATAACCGTCGGCATAACCGCAGCTGACCGTGGCAATACGCGAAGGCCGCTCGGCCACCCAGGTCGCGCCATAACCAACGCTTTCACCAACTGCCACCTCACGCACGGCGATCACCCGCGCAGCCAGGGTCATAGCCGGTTTCAGCCCGAGCTCGCGCGCGCTCAGCTCGGCGAAAGGCGTCGCGCCGTAGAGCATGATGCCGGGGCGCAGCCAGTCCATATGCGCTGCCGGAATGGTCAGCACCGCCGCCGAGTTGGCCAGTGAGCGATGATTGAAATCCAGATCCAGCAGGTCGAGAAAACACTCGACTTGCTGTTCGGTCAGCGGATGGCCGCGCTCGTCGGCACAGGCAAAATGACTGAGCAGGTTGAGCTCGGCGACCTGTTCGGCATCCTCCAGCCGCGCATGCCATTGGCGCAGGCTGGTGGCATCGAAACCAAGGCGATGCATGCCGGAGTCGAGCTTGAGCCAGACGTTGAGCGGACGCGCCACCTCAGTGGCAATCAGCGCCTCGGCCTGCGCCGCGCTCTGCACCACTACATCCAGTCCAAGCTGCGCGGCGATGGCGTACTCACTGGCCTCGAAGCAGCCCTCGAGCAGCAGGATGCGCGCCTTGTCATGCATGGCACGCACCTCGGCCGCCTCCTCCAGGCAGGCCACGGCAAAGCCATCGGCAACCTCGTACAGCGCCGTTACCACCTCACGCACACCATGCCCGTAAGCATTGGCCTTGACCACAGCGAAGGCCTGGCGCCCAGGCGCGCAACGCTTGGCGACGGCGTAGTTATGAGCGATGGCGGAGAGGTCGACGATGGCGGCAAGCGGACGCATGACAGAAGGCCTGAACGAAAAACGGGCGCCCATCTTAACCGCTGGGCGCCCGTTTTCATTGATCTGGAGCGTAGCCCGGCTGCAATCCGGGGGCTTCTGTGCCGAGAGCCCCGGATTTCATCCGGGCTACAGAACTCGCCCCTATGACGCCCGGGCTACGACTGTCATTCGTCGTCGAACTGGTAGCTACCCGGCGCCAGGTTCTCGAAGCGCGAATACTTGCCGAGGAAGGCCAGCCGCGCGGTACCCAGGGGGCCGTTACGCTGCTTGCCGATGATGATCTCGGCCACGCCCTTGTACTCGGTCTCTGGGTGGTACACCTCGTCACGGTAGACGAATAGGATGATGTCGGCGTCCTGCTCGATCGCACCGGATTCGCGCAAGTCGGAGTTGATCGGGCGCTTGTTGGGGCGCTGCTCCAGACCACGGTTGAGCTGCGACAGGGCGATCACCGGGCAGTTGAATTCCTTGGCCAGGCCCTTGAGTGAGCGCGAAATCTCGGAAATCTCGTTGACCCGGCTGTCGCCGCTGGAGCCCGGAATCTGCATCAGCTGCAGGTAATCGACCATGATCAGGCCGATCTCGCCGTGTTCACGCGCCAGGCGCCGCGTGCGCGCACGCATCTCGCTCGGGGAAATACCGGCGGTATCGTCGATGAACAGTTTGCGATCGTTGAGCAGGTTGACCGCGCTGGTCAGCCGTGGCCAGTCGTCATCGTCGAGCTGACCGGCACGCACCTTGGTCTGGTCGATGCGCCCCAGCGAGGCGAGCATACGAATCACGATGGATTCCGACGGCATCTCCAGCGAGTACACCAGAATCGCCTTGTCGCTGCGCATCAGGGCGTTCTCCACCAGGTTCATGGCGAAGGTGGTTTTACCCATCGACGGACGACCGGCGACGATGATCATGTCGGCTGGCTGCAGGCCGCTGGTCAGCCCGTCCAGATCGTCGAAACCGGTCGACAGCCCGGTGATCGCATCGCCGTTGTTGAACAGCGTGTCGATGCGGTCGATGGCCTTGACCAGAATGTCGTTGATGCCCACCGGGCCGCCGGTCTTGGGGCGATCTTCGGCAATCTGAAAGATCAGGCGCTCCGCTTCGTCGAGAATTTCCTCGCCCGTGCGCCCCTCTGGGGCGTAGGCACTGTCGGCAATGTCGTTGCTGATGCTGATCAGTTTGCGCAGCGTGGCGCGCTCACGAATGATCTGCGCATAGGCCTTGATGTTGGCCACTGATGGCGTGTTCTTCGCCAGCTCGGCGAGATAGGCCAGACCGCCAACCTGCGACAGCTGCCCTTCCTTATCCAACTGCTCGGACAGGGTCACCACGTCGAAGGGCTCGTTACGCTCGGCCAGCTTGAAGATGGCGCGGAAAATCAGCCGATGGTCATGACGATAGAAATCTACATCCGACACACCATCGAGCACACGCTCCCAGGCATTGTTGTCGAGCATCAGGCCGCCGAGCACCGCCTGTTCCGCCTCGATGGAGTGCGGTGGCACTTTCAGGGCGGCAGTTTGCAGGTCGTATTGCTCGGGAATGCTGATGTCGTTCATAGGCTCGGGGAGAAAATGCTGCGATAGAAAAAACAAAGGGCACGGATCGCAGAGCGATACCGTGCCCGATTGTCAGCAGACCTACGCTACAGCGCAAGTCCGCTTGGCGGCTACTTGATTAAGCAGCGACCACGACCACCTTGACGGTGGCTTCGACGTCGGTGTGCAGGTGCACAGCTACGTCGTATTCGCCGATCTGGCGAATGGTGCCGTTCGGCAGACGAACTTCAGCTTTGGCCACTTCAACGCCGGAGGCGGTCAGGGCGTCAGCGATGTCGTGGGTGCCGATGGAACCGAACAGCTTACCTTCATCGCCAGCGGTGGCGGTGATGGTGACTTCCAGCTCAGCCAGCTGAGCAGCGCGAGTTTCAGCGGAAGCTTTCTTCTCGGCAGCAGCTTTTTCCAGCTCGGCGCGACGTGCTTCAAAAGCAGCAACGTTGGCTTCGGTGGCAGCGGTAGCTTTGCCTTGCGGCAGCAGGAAGTTACGGCCGTAACCGGCTTTAACGTTCACTTTGTCGCCCAGGTTGCCCAGATTGGCGATTTTTTCCAGCAGGATGACTTCCATTTGGGTCTTACCTCTTAACTTTTAACCTTCACCGTTCGCAGAGCCCGGGCCGTTCTTGCGCGCCAGGCGACCGCGAAAATCAAACAGACTGTCGACAACGGCTAACAAACAAATCAGGTTTCCGGCCACCAGTAACGCCACATACAACCCTATCGACCAAAAGCTCGACAGCTGCTTCATCGCAATCAGGCCATGCCCCAACGCCAGACCAGCCAGCATCAGCGGCAGCATGCAGATCAGCGTAAACGCCCACCCTGCATCCCCGAGCAATGACGGCGCCAAGAACACACCTGCGATCAACGCAAGCGCTAGCGGCACCGGTAGGCGGATTTGGCGAAACTCCTTACCAAAACCGCCCGGGTTGTATAACGACGCCTGCCAGTAACGCGCCAAAGCCAGACTTAGGACGCTCGTCGTCAACAACGAAAACGTCATAAAGCCGCCCAGGAGCGGTACAAGCGATGCCTGTTGAATGTTCTGGAGCTGCTCACTGCTTGGGCCGCCAGCGGATTGCGCTGGTAGTTCAGTCAGAGCCTGTCGAAAAACCTCGGCCATCGCCTCAAGGTTTTCAACGAACGCTACGCTTACCACCAGCGCAAACACTACGCCGACTGGCACCAACGCCATGAGAACTCGAACCCAGGAAGCACTGCTGCGCAGAACCTGCGCCAATACAAGCGTACCCAGCATTACCATCAGCACACTCGGATCACCGAGGTAGCAGATGTAAGCTGCTGGCAATACTGCCCAGATCATAATACCGAGCGCATCACTCAGGCCTCTGCGCAATAGCACCAAGCTACCTGCAGCTGCGCCCAACCAGACAAACAACGGCACAATGGCCGATCCCACCACCACGAGGGTGGCCTGCATACGGCCGCGCATGATGTATTCAGCCAGGGCGCGCATGCGATCTATTCCTTAACTTTTGTCGACTGTCCGGTCTCAGCGGCCGTGGCTGTCGGTGTAGGGCAGCAGGGCCAGGAAGCGGGCGCGCTTGATAGCGGTGGCCAGCTGACGCTGATAACGAGCCTTGGTACCGGTGATACGGCTAGGAACGATTTTGCCGGTTTCCGAGATGTAGGCTTTCAGGGTGTTGAGATCTTTGAAATCGATCTCTTTCACGTCTTCAGCGGTGAAGCGGCAGAATTTACGACGACGGAAGAAACGTGCCATGTGATTGGCTCCTCAATAGATCCGTGGATTACTCGTCAGCGTTGTCGCTGTCGTTGCTGTCGCTGTCATCGCCGTCGTTGGACTCGGCGTTTTCAGGACGTTCACGACGCTCGCGGCGCTCACTGCGGTTTTCTTCGGCCTTCAGCATCTCGGACTGGCCAGTGACGGCCTCGTCGCGACGGATGACCAGGTTACGGATCACGGCGTCGTTGTAGCGGAAGTTGTCTTCCAGCTCGGCCAGGGCCTTGCCGGTGCACTCTACGTTGAGCATCACGTAGTGGGCTTTGTGGACGTTGTTGATGGCGTAAGCCAGCTGACGACGACCCCAGTCTTCCAGGCGGTGAATCTTGCCACCGTCTTCTTCGATCAGCTTGGTGTAACGCTCGACCATGCCGCCGACTTGCTCGCTCTGGTCCGGGTGAACCAGAAAGATGATTTCGTAATGACGCATAAATGCTCCTTACGGGTTGTAGCCTGCCAACTAAGGTGGTCAGGCAAGGAGTGGGTTTTTCTCGTGATGAGCTTGCCAGGCGGTAGGCGCGAAAAGGCCTGCCGTCACGGCAAGGGGCGCCATTCTAGAGAAGCCCCCTGCCGCACGCAAGACGAATTGGCGATTATTTGAACAATCAACCCTTGCGCTTGGCCTGACGCTGACGCACTGCCTCGAACAGGCAGACACCGGTGGCAACCGAGACGTTGAGACTGCTGACACTGCCAGCCATGGGCAGCTTGACCAGATAATCGCAGTGCTCGCGGGTCAAACGGCGCATGCCCTTGCCCTCGGCGCCCATGACCAGCACCGTTGGCCCGGTCATGTCCTGCTGATACACCTCTTGCTCGGCCTCGCCGGCCGTACCAACGACCCACAGGCCGCGCTGCTGCAACTTCTCCAGACTGCGCGCCAGGTTGGTCACCGCCACCAGCGGAATCACCTCGGCAGCACCGCAAGCCACCTTGCGTACCGTGGCGTTGAGGGTTGCCGATTTGTCCTTGGGCACGATCACCGCCAACGCGCCGGCGGCATCCGCCGTACGCAGGCACGCGCCCAGGTTGTGCGGGTCGGTCACGCCATCGAGCACCAGCAGCAAAGGCGGGCCTTCGCAGCGATCGAGCAACTCCTCGAGCATCGCCTCGCCCCAGACCTGACTGGGGCTGACATCGGCAACCACACCCTGATGCACGCCTTCGACCCAGGCATCCATCTCACGGCGCTCGCACTGCCCCACTTTTACGCGAGACTGCGCAGCCAGCTCCAGCAAGGGTTGAACCCGAGGATCACTGCGACCATCGGCCAGCCAGACCTGCTTCACCCGCTTGGGGTGATGACGCAACAAGGCCTCTACGGCATGTACGCCGTAGATCTTTTCCAGATCACTCATGACTTGGCCTTAGGCTTGCGCGGCTTACCGGCAGGTGGCGGAGCACTGTCGCCACGTCCGGAGCCTTTGCGCGAACCGCCGGCCGGCTTGCTCGCCGACTTGCTGGCAGCACCTTTGCCACTCGCACCCTTGCCAGCCTTGGCGCCAGCCAACAGCGCCTTCTTCGCGTCCCGGCTCTTCTGCACGTCGGTATTGCCCATACCGTTCGGTTTGCCGCCACGACGCGCATCATCACCCTTGCCGGCCTTGTCCTGGCTCAGCTCGAAGTCGATCTTGCGCTCGTCCAGATCAACGCGCATCACCTTGACCTCGACGCTGTCGCCGAGGCGGAAGCTACGGCCACTGCGTTCGCCGGACAGTCGATGGTGAACCGGGTCGAAGTGGTAATAATCAGCCGGCAACGCGGTCACGTGCACCAGACCATCGACATAGATGTCACGCAATTCGACGAAGATGCCGAAGCCGGTCACTGCGGTGATCACACCCGCGAAAGTCTCGCCGACGCGATCCTGCATGAACTCGCACTTGAGCCAGTTGACCACGTCGCGGGTCGCTTCGTCGGCACGCCGCTCGGTCATCGAGCACTGCTCGCCGAGTTTTTCCAGGGTCGCCTCGTCGTACGGATAGATACGCGCCTTGGGCATGATCGCCGCACCAGCGCGCTCCACATGCTTGGTGTCGCGCTTGGAACGCACCACGCTGCGAATGGCGCGGTGCACCAGCAGGTCGGGATAGCGACGGATCGGCGAGGTGAAGTGGGTATACGCCTCGTAATTGAGACCGAAGTGCCCTTCGTTCTGCGCGCTGTACACCGCCTGGCTCAGCGAACGCAGCATCACGGTCTGGATCAGGTGATAGTCCGGGCGCTCGCGGATGCTTTCCAGCAGGCGTTGATAGTCCTTGGGTGACGGACCGTCCTTGGACTTGCCACGCTGCAGCGACAGCCCCAGCTCGCCGAGGAAGGCCTTGAGCTTCTCCAGGCGCTCCGGCGGCGGGCCATCGTGCACGCGATACAGTGACGGGATCTCGTGATCCTGCATGAAGCGCGCAGTGGCCACGTTGGCGGCCAGCATGCACTCTTCGATCAACTTGTGCGCGTCGTTGCGCTGGGTCGGGCGGATCTCGTCGATCTTGCGATCAGTGCCGAAGATGATACGGGTTTCCTGCGTCTCGAAGTCGATGGCGCCGCGCTCGTGACGGGCAGCGACCAGCACCTGATACAGGGCGTAGAGCTGATTGAGGTGCGGCAGGACTTCCTTGTACTCGCTGCGCAGGGACTTGCCCTCGCTGCTCTTGGGATCTTCCAGCATCAGGCTGACCTTGTTGTAGGTCAGGCGTGCGTGGGAGTGGATCACCGCCTCATAGAACTTGTAGTCGACCATCTGGCCGCTCTTGGACATGGTCATTTCGCAGACCATGGCCAGGCGATCGACATGCGGATTGAGCGAGCACAGGCCGTTGGACAACTCCTCCGGCAGCATCGGCACGACGCGCTCGGGGAAGTACACCGAGTTGCCGCGCTCGACCGCCTCGGCGTCCAGCGCCGAACCGACCTTGACGTAGTGCGACACGTCGGCGATGGCCACGTAGAGCTTCCAGCCGCCGGAGAACAGCTTCCAGCGGCTGCTGTTCTTCTCGCAGTACACAGCGTCGTCGAAGTCGCGGGCGTCTTCGCCATCGATGGTGACGAAAGGCAGATGACGCAGGTCGACGCGCTTCTCCTTGTCCTTCTCATCCACCTCGGGCTTGAGCTTGCGCGCCTCCTTGACCACCGCCTCGGGCCAGACATGCGGGATGTCGTAGCTGCGCAGCGCCACGTCGATCTCCATGCCCGGCGCCATGTAGTTGCCGATCACCTCGACGATATCGCCCTGCGGCTGAAAGCGCTGCGTAGGCCAGTGGGTGATCTTGATCTCGACGAACTGACCGATGCGCGCACCGCCAGTACGGCCCGGCGTAACCAGCACTTCCTGCTGGATCTTGGGGTTGTCGGCGACGACGAAGCCGATGCCGTTCTCTTCGTAGTAACGGCCGACGATGCTCTCATGCGCGCGCTCGATCACCTCGACGATGCCGCCTTCACGGCGACCACGGCGATCGAAACCAGCCACGCGTACCAGCGCACGGTCGCGATCGAACACCAGGCGCATCTGCGCCGGGCTGAGGAACAGGTCATCACTGCCGTCATCCGGCACGAGGAAGCCGAAGCCATCGCGGTGACCGCTGATGCGACCGCAGATAAGGTCGAGCTTGTCCACCGGGGCGTAGGTGCCACGACGGGTATAGATGAGCTGACCGTCGCGTTCCATTGCACGCAAACGGCGGCGCAAGGCTTCAAGCTGGTCTTCGGTATGCAAACCGAACTCTTCGACCAGTTGCTCACGACTGGCGGGCGCGCCGCGCTCGGCCAGGTGCGAAAGGATCAGCTCACGGCTGGGGATAGGGTTGTCGTATTTTTCCGCCTCGCGGGCGGCCTCGGGATCGAGGGATTGCCAATCGGCCATGTAAGAGGGATTACCTGTGCTTATGTATAGAGATGTATGCCATATGCATATTGAAGCGCGAAAACAGCATTCACGGCAGCTTTTCCCGCGACAATAATTTTTTTGGGGTCAGGGGTTTACAAGGTAAATGCCCGCCCGTATAGTTCGCGCCCACAGCGTCGAGCAGACGTTGTAACACGAACTCGATGATGATTCATCGTTTTCAGTGCCCAGGTGGCGGAATTGGTAGACGCGCTGGTTTCAGGTATCAGTGACTTAACGGTCGTGGAAGTTCGAGTCTTCTCCTGGGCACCAAATTTCGTGAAGTGGCTTGATAACCTACTTTGCAAATAACGGATGCAACGCTCCGTGTCGGCAACGACGAACATTGCTGTAGTGCCCAGGTGGCGGAATTGGTAGACGCGCTGGTTTCAGGTATCAGTGACTTAACGGTCGTGGAAGTTCGAGTCTTCTCCTGGGCACCAAAATTCAAAAAACCGAGTCGAATGACTCGGTTTTTTATTGCCCAGGAAAAAGCGCACCACCTCGCAGGGTGCGCTACGCGCACCGCCAAAACCACAGAGCAGCGAGGTGCGCACAGCGCACCCTACACTTTGAACTGCCCCAGACTGGCCTTGAGCTGCGCCGCCAACTCATCCAGCGCCCGCGCATTGCCGGCAATCGCTGCCACCGACTCGGCCGCACGCTGCGCTTCGGCATGAATGATCTCGACACGCCCGCGCACCGCTCCAGCGCCTTCAGCCTGATGCGCCGCCGCTTGAGTCGCAGCATTGATGGCGCCATGCACTTCGTCCACCGACTGCTGCACCGATTGCTGCAGACGCGCACTATCACGCAGCACCTGCAGACCTTCACTACCTTGCGCGCCCGCCTGAGCGATGGCGGTAACCGCCTCCTGCGCACCCCGCTGCAGCGCAGCGATATGGGTCTGAATATCGCCAGTGGACTGCTGAGTCTTGCTCGCCAGCGCGCGTACCTCGTCAGCCACCACGGCAAACCCGCGACCACTTTCGCCGGCGCGCGCCGCCTCGATGGCAGCATTGAGCGCGAGCAGATTGGTCTGCTCGGCAATGGACTGAATCACCGTCAACACCACCTCGATCTGCTCGCTCTGCTTGGCCAGGCGCTCGATCACCGCCGAGCCATCAGCCACCCGCGCCACCAAGCCCTCGATCAGCGCGGACAGACGCTGAGCGATAGCCGCGTTCTCGTGCGCCGCCTGGCGGATGGTATCAACGCGCTGCAGCGCGCCCTGCATGGCCTGGCTTTCCGCCTGCACCTCGTCGGCCATTTGCTCCAACGCCTGCAGACTGCCGGCCACCTCATCGCGCTGGCGCCCCGCCGCTGCCTCAGCCGCCACGCCGCGCTGAGTCAAGCTACGAATCTGCTCACCTGTACGCAGTGCCAACTCTCCAGACTCGCGCACGATCGGCTGCAGCTTGGCAATGAAGCGATTGACCGCATCGGCCATTTCGCCGACTTCATCCTGACTGTCGATGCTCACACGCCGCGTCAGATCACCCTCGCCCGCCGCCAGGTCATTGAGCGCCGCACTGAGCAAGCGCAGGCGACTCAGCACCCGCCAGCCCAACACAAGGGCGACCACTAGCATTGCCAGCGCCCCCACGATCAACAGGCCGAGAGCGATGTTCCAACGCAACGAATCCGCCGCCACGCGAACCGACTCACCACCGTTGCGGGCCATTTCCTGGGTGTAGCGCTCGGCAGACTGCAGGCGCTGGCGCAGCGCACCGGTTGCTTCCTCGGAGGCACCCGCCAGACTGCTGTCGACCAACTCACCCGCACCACTGACCAACGCCGCGAAACGACCGTCCAGCGCCGTCAGTTCCTTTTCCACCAGATCCAACGACAGCCCCATCTGCACCTTGCCGATCGACGCGCCCATCGGACTGATTTGCGCCTCGACCACGTATACACGCGGATCACGCGAGGCCGCCTCCACCAACTTATCCAGCGGCGAGTCACCCTGCCCGGCAGCCACCAGCTCGCGCACCTGTGCATTGCTGCGGTTGAAATTGCGCGTCAGGCGCTTGCCTTCAGCGTCATAGATGATGGCGAACAGTACCGCCGGATCCTGCTGCGCAATTCGGGTAAGTGCAGTGAGCGCCGGAATATCCAGATCCCAGATGGACTTCGGCGCCACCCCGGCCAGCAATTGCGCCAGCGCCTGACCGGACCGCTTGAGATTGCCCTCAAGCACCACACGCAGTTGCGCCTGTTCACCCTTCAACTGGCCGGAAAGCCCCTCGCCCAGGCGAGTACGGGTACTGCTCGACAACGCCGCAAGGCCCTGACTCATCTCGCGCTCAGCCATATTCAACTCTTCACCAAGACGGCGGCTCTCGCCCCCGAGGCGCTGCGCCAGATCCTCGACCATGCCGTCAACCGAGGCGCGCATCAGCCAAACAGCCAAACCGACCTGCACCAACATGGCCAGGCCAAGCGCGACGAACACCGGGCGCAACAGACGGCTGCGCAACATGGAAACGATGGCGAACACTGGCGACACTCCTCAACGACCGTAATAGCTATAACGGCGACTTCCGGGATTTATTGAATATAAGCAAAGCACATGCCCAGCGCACTCATGAGCCCGCACTTACGGGCGCGCACAAAAAAGCCGCCCGAAGGCGGCTCCTATGCGAGTCGAAAGTATCTCGATCAGGCGAACGGATGACGCAGCACGATGGTCTCGTTGCGATCCGGGCCAGTGGAGATGATGTCGATCGGCGCACCGACCAGCTCTTCTACGCGCTTGATGTAAGCACGAGCTGAGGCCGGCAGTTCTTCCAGGGTCTTGGCGCCCAGGGTGGACTCGCTCCAGCCCGGCATGTCCTCGTACACCGGCTGCAGGCCGATGTAGCTGTCGGCGTCGGTCGGCGCATCGACCAGCACCTGGCCGTTGGCATCTTTGTAGCCGGTGCAGATACGGATGGTTTCCAGGCCGTCGAGCACGTCCAGCTTGGTCAGGCACAAGCCGGAGATGCTGTTGATCTCGATGGCGCGACGCAGGATCACTGCATCGAACCAGCCGCAACGACGGGCACGCCCGGTGGTGGCGCCGAACTCGTGGCCACGCTTGGCAAGGAATGCACCGACGTCATCGAACAGCTCGGTCGGGAACGGGCCGGAGCCGACACGGGTGGTGTAGGCCTTGGTGATACCGAGGATGTAATCCAAGTACAGCGGACCGAAACCGGAACCGGTGGCGATACCGCCAGCGGTGGTGTTGGAGCTGGTGACGTAGGGGTAGGTGCCGTGGTCGATATCCAGCAGCGAGCCTTGGGCGCCTTCGAACATGATGTCCTTGCCCTCACGACGCAGGTCATGCAGCACGGCAGTGACGTCAGCCATCATCGGCTTGAGCAGCTCGGCGTATTCCATGCACTCATCCAGGGTCTTCTGGAAGTCGATGGCCGGCTCTTTGTAGAAATTGACCAGCTGGAAGTTGTGGTAGTCCAGCAGCTCGCCCAGCTTGGCGGCGAAACGCTCGCGATGGAACAGATCACCGACGCGCAGGCCGCGACGGGCCACCTTGTCTTCGTAGGCCGGGCCGATGCCGCGACCGGTGGTACCGATCTTGGCGTCGCCACGGGCCTTCTCGCGCGCCTGATCCAGCGCTACGTGGTAGGACAGGATCAGTGGGCAGGCCGGGCTGATACGCAGGCGCTCACGCACCGGCACACCCTTTTCCTCCAGCTTGATGATTTCACGCATCAGCGCGTCGGGCGCGACGACCACGCCATTGCCGATCAGGCACTCGACGCCTTCACGCAGGATGCCGGACGGAATCAGGTGCAGGACGGTCTTTTCACCGTCGATCACCAGGGTATGACCAGCATTGTGGCCACCCTGATAGCGCACGACTGCAGCGGCCTGTTCGGTGAGCAGGTCGACGATCTTGCCCTTGCCCTCATCACCCCATTGGGTGCCCAGGACGACGACATTCTTACCCATAAACTTGTCCTCTTCGCGCAAGCTTCGATGCCGGCCGCGGGCCGGCGAAAAATGAATTCAGGACGCCAGGGGCGCCACCTGCCAACGTCCATCGCGCAGCGCCAGCAGACGATCACAGCCCGCTTCGCGCGCATCCGCCTCGCTCTGCCCGGGCAGCGCCTGAACCACGCGCTCACCCTCACCACGCAAGCGACGAACGGCCTGCCACAGATAAAGATCATGATTGTCCGGCGCCCAGACGCCGCTGACCGTCTCATCCACACGCATATCACCCAGGGTCACCAGGGTCTTCAAATCGGTGGAGAAGCCGGTTGCCGGGCGCGCCCGGCCAAATACCGCCCCGGTGTCGTCGTAACGGCCACCTTGGGCGATGGCACCACCCTCACCCGGCACGAAGGCAGCGAACACCACGCCGGTGTGATAGTTGTAGCCACGTAGCTCGCCCAGGTCGAAGTACAGAGGCAACTCCGGATAGCGCAGCTCCAGCGCATCGGCGATGGCCACCAGCTCATCGAGCGCTGCGTGAACCGCATCCGGCGCCTCGACCAGAATGGCCTGAGCCAGGTCCAGCACCTCGCGCCCGCCACACAGCTCGGCCAGTGAACGCAGCATATTGCCCAGCCCAGCCGGCAGTGCAGCAGTCAGGCTTTCGATTTCATCCATGGCCTTGCGCTGCAGCGCATCGAACAACTGCTGCTCAGCCTCACCGGACAGACCAGCGGCGTGCGCCAGGCCACGGTAGATACCGACATGACCAAGATCCATGTGCACGTCCGGCACGGCGGCCAGTTCGAGGGTCTCGACCAGCAGACTGATCACCTCGATATCACTGGCCGGACTGGCGTCGCCATAGAGCTCGGCACCCAACTGGATCGGGCTACGCGATGTAGTCAGCGCACGCGGCTGCGCATGCAGCACGCTGCCGGCGTAACACAGGCGACTCGGCCCTTCGCGGCACAAGGTATGAGCATCGATACGCGCCACCTGCGGCGTGATGTCGGCACGAAAGCCCATCTGCCGACCGGAAAGCGGATCGGTGACCTTGAAGGTACGCAGGTCGAGATCCTGACCGGCGCCAGTCAGCAGGGATTCCAGGTACTCGATATGGGGGGTGACGACGAACTCGTAACCCCAACGTTGGAACAGGTCCAGCACCTGACGGCGTGCCGCCTCGATGCGCGCCGCTTCCGGCGGCAGTACTTCTTCGATGCCATCTGGCAGCAGCCAGCGGTCTACCGTTGCCATTTCGCCATTCCCCTCTCGATCCGGGCGGCACAAGCCTTCAGTGAAGCAGATATAGAAGGGCCGTACCCAGCAGCATGCTGGCCAGCCCCATAAGGCGCAGTCGGTGATCAGGCAGACGAGCTGCCTGCATGACCGCTCCGCGCCAATGGCGCGGATAGAGGAAGGGCAGGATGCCTTCCAGCACCAATACCAGACACAGTGCGATGCCGAGTTCCTGCCACATGATTCCCACAGACGCAAAAAAGCCGGGATTTTCCCGGCTGCCGCATGATACCACGTTTTACCTCGCGGTCACCCTGGCGACGCATCGCGCCGCCAGGGTTGCCGATCAAGGCCTGGATTTCTCCAGGTAGCGGAAGAAATCGCTGCCCGGGTCCAGCACCAGCACATCACGCTTGTCAGCGAAGCTTTCGCGGTAAGCCTGCAGACTGCGGTAGAAGGAGTAGAACTCCTGATCCTGACCGAAGGCACGGGCATAGATGGAAGCAGCCTGGGCATCACCGTCACCGCGCAGCTCTTCAGCTTCACGATAGGCTTCGGCCAGCAGTACACGGCGCTGACGATCGGCATCGGCGCGAATACCTTCGGCCAGCTCACGACCCTTGGCGCGATGCTCGCGGGCCTCACGCTCACGCTCGGTGCTCATCCGCTCGAACACGCTGCGATTCACTTCGCGCGGCAGGTCGATAGCCTTGACCCGCACGTCGACCACTTCGATACCCAGCTCACGCTCGGCAGCGCGATTGAGGGTAGCGGTCACGTCGGCCATCAGCGCATCACGCTCACCGGATACCGACTCGTGCAGGGTGCGCTTACCGAACTGGTCACGCAGCGAAGCTTCCAGACGACGCGCCAGACGTTCATCAGCCACTTGCTTCATGCCAGAGGTGGACTGATAGAAGCGCTCGGCATCCTTCACCCGCCATTTGGCGTAGGCATCGACCATCAGCGCTTTCTTCTCCAGGGTCAGGAAGCGCGAGGAAGTCGAATCCAGCGTCAGCAGACGACCATCGAAGATGCGCACCTGGTTGACGTAAGGAATCTTCACATGCAGGCCAGGCTGTACATCAGGCTGAACCACACGACCGAACTGCAGCAATACCGCGCGCTCGGTCTGCGCCACGATGTAAAAGCTGTTCCATGCCACCAGGGCCACAACCACGGCCACGATCAGGCCGATCAGGGACTTGTTGTTCATCAACGGCCCTCCCGGGTACGCAGGTTACGCTGCGACAGATCGCTGCTCAGCGGCACGGCCGGATCACGCGTTGTCGTATTGCTGCTGTTGGCAGAACTGGAGGAAGAAGCACCGCCACGGCTGTCGATCATCTTGTCCAGCGGCAGATAGAGCAGGTTGTTCTGCCCCTTGTCGCCAGTGACCAGAACCTTGCTGGTGTTGCTCATCACTTCCTGCATGGTGTCGATGTACAGACGCTCGCGAGTGATTTCCGGCGCCTTGCGGTACTCGGTGACCAGCTTGGTGAAGCGGTCCGCCTCACCCTGGGCGCGAGCGATGACTTCGTCACGGTAACCGTTGGCCTCTTCCAGCAGACGCTGGGCCTGACCACGCGCTTCCGGAATCACGCCATTGGCATAGGACTCGGCCTGATTCTTCTCGCGCTGCTCGTCTTCGCGGGCACGGATCACGTCATCGAAGGCTTCCTGAACTTCACGCGGCGCCGCAGCGCTCTGGAGGTTCACCTGGGTGATGGTGATACCGGTACGGTAGTTATCGAGGAAACGCTGCAGGCGCTCACGCACCTCGCTGGCCATCAGCTCACGACCTTCGGTCAGCACCTGGTCCATCTCGGTGGAACCCACCACGTGACGCACGGCACTGTCGGTGGCGTGCTGCAGGCTGACTTCCGGCTGGTCGACGTTAAGCACGAAGTCCTGCAGGTTGGTCACCCGGTACTGCACAGTCAGCGGCACTTCGATGATGTTCTCGTCTTCGGTCAGCATGGCGCCCTGCTTGCTATAAGCGCGCTCACGTGTGACGTTTTCCTGGAACTTGCGATCGATAGGCGGGAAATAGATATTCAGGCCCGGACCAACGGTCTCGTGGTACTTGCCGAAGCGCAGCACGACAGCCTGCTCCTGCTCGTCCACCACATAGATCGCGCTGTACAGCCATACCACCGCCAATAGGCCAAGGCCGACGAACAGCAGGCCGAAGCCACCGCCGCCACTGCGACCAGAGTCGTCGTCACCACGTTTCTTGCCACCGCCAAACAGCCCATTGAGGCTTTCTTGCAGCTTGCGGAACGCTTCGTCGAGATCCGGCGGCCCCTGCCGGCCACCGCCTTTGCGGCCGCCCCAAGGGTCTTGATTGTTCGAGTTGCCACCCGGCTCATTCCAAGCCATAGCGTTCTCCGTACTGATAAAGCGAAGGCGCGCCCACGGCGCGCCGGCCAATGCTACCCAAAGCCCTAGGGTGACAGCAAAGCTACCGTCCCAGGCTTTATTGCAAAGTATGTTGCTCGATGAAGGTTTGAGGCTCCAAACCTTCGCGACTCACCAGGCGATTGAGCTCGACTCGCGGTATACGTACCGCCAGCAGGCTGTGCCCCTGCTCGTCATGCCCTTCGCTCTGCACCGCTCCCAGCGCAAAGAACTGCGCACGCAGCCGCCCCAAACGTTGCGGCAACTGCAGCGTAGCGACGAACAAATCCTCGCCCAGCAACTCCGCCACTGCCTGACGCAACAGTTCAAGACCCCGCCCCTCACGGGCCGACAACCAGACACGCAGCGGCTTGCCATCAGCATCGCGCTGGATCTGCGGCTCGACACCATCCAACAAATCCAGCTTGTTGTATACCTCGAGCATCGGCAACTCGTGCGCACCGATCTCCTTTAGCACGTTCTGTACCTGCTCGATCTGCGCCATACGCTCGGGCTCATGAGCATCGATAACGTGCAACAGCAGATCGGAGTTGCTCGATTCTTCCAGCGTAGCGCGGAAGGCCTCGACCAGCTTGTGCGGCAGGTGACGGATGAAACCCACGGTATCGGCCAGCACGATCGGCCCGAGGTCATCCAGTTGCAGGCGACGCAAGGTCGGGTCGAGCGTGGCGAACAACTGGTCGGCCGCATAGACCTCGGAGGTGGTGAGCGTATTGAACAGCGTGGACTTGCCGGCGTTGGTGTAACCCACCAGCGAAACCGAAGGGATATCCGCACGCCGGCGCCCACGACGCGCCTGCTCGCGCTGGCTACGCACCTTCTCGAGCTTCTGCTTGATCTGGCGAATGCGCACACGCAGCAAGCGGCGGTCGGTTTCCAGCTGGGTTTCACCCGGACCACGCAGGCCGATACCACCCTTCTGCCGCTCGAGGTGAGTCCAGCCACGCACCAGGCGCGTACTCATGTGATCGAGCTGAGCCAATTCGACCTGCAGCTTGCCTTCGTGAGTACGCGCACGCTGGGCGAAGATATCGAGGATCAACCCGGTGCGATCGAGCACGCGACACTCGAAGGCGCGCTCGAGGTTGCGCTCCTGGCTAGGTGTCAGGGTGTGATTGAAGATGACCAGATCGGCCTCAATGGCTTTGACCTGATCGCGTAGCTCCTCGACCTTACCGCTGCCGATCAGGAACTTGGCAGTCAGACGACTGCTGGGCACGCTAAAGAAAGCGACCATGTCGGCGCCTGCCGACATGGCCAATTCCTGGAACTCCTGGGGATCTTCGCTCGCCTCGGAGTCTTGGCCTTCCAGATGAACCAGGATGGCCCGCTCACCGCCCTCATGACGCTCGAAGAACAATGCAGCCCCCTATCAGGCGTTACCCGCTTCGCCATCGGCTTGTTCGGCATCGCCAGCACTTGGCAGGCGCACCGGACGGCTAGGCACGACGGTGGAAATGGCGTGTTTGTAGACCATCTGGCTGACAGTGTTCTTCAGCAGGATGACGAACTGGTCGAAGGACTCGATCTGGCCCTGCAGCTTGATGCCGTTGACCAGATAGATGGAAACAGGGACGCGTTCCTTACGCAGGGTATTCAGGTAAGGGTCTTGTAGCGAATGCCCTTTTGACATGTGCCGCACTCCTTTCGAGGATCAATTTCAATAATTTTAGTAGGTAAACAATGGCTTCAGGCCGTCCCACCCTCAAGGATAGACGACCAGCGGCAAGGTCTCATTTCAATATGGAGACGCTTTCCAGGTATTTCAAGGCGCGAGACAGATTGTCGCAGGCCAGGCTGTCCAGCCAGTGCAAGCTCTCCCAACCACGTAGCCAGGTGAACTGACGCTTGGCCAATTGCCGAGTGGCGATGATGCAGCGCTCGACCATTTCGTCCCGGGACAGCTCGCCACCAAGGTATTCCCATACCTGGCGATAACCTACCGCCCGTATAGACGGCAATCCCGCGTGCAAGTCACTTCGTCTACGCAGAGCTTCGACCTCTTCCACGAAACCCTGTTCCAACATCACCCGAAATCGTTGAGCGATGCGGTCATGCAAAACCTGACGCTGCGCTGGCGCGATAGCAAGCTGAGCAACAGTATAGGGTAATTGCCCAGCGCCCGATGTGCCCGCATCGGGATTTCCAGCAGCCTGACGCAGGCGGTGCTCGGTCATGCTCAGACCGCTCACTCGATAGACCTCGAGCGCCCGGGTCAGACGCTGCGGATCGTTGGGATGGATACGCGCGGCGGATTCTGGATCGACCTCAGCCAGCTCCCGATGCAGTGCCTCCCAACCTTCGGCGGCGGCCCTTGCTTCCAGCTCGGCACGTATCGCCGGATCGGCGCTGGGCATATCGGCCAGCCCTTCAAGCAATGCCTTGTAGTAGAGCATGGTGCCACCCACCAGCAGCGGAATACGCCCACGCGCAACGCTCTGAGCCATGGTCGCCAGAGCATCGGCGCGAAATTCCGCCGCCGAATAACTCTCGGACGGGTCGCGGATATCGATCAACGCATGGGGAAACTCGTCCAGAACGGCACGCTCCGGCTTGGCCGTGCCAATATCCATGCCGCGATAGACCAGCGCCGAGTCGACGCTGATCAAATCGCACGGCAGCACCCGCGCCAGTTCCAGAGCCAGATCGGTCTTGCCGGCGGCGGTCGGGCCCATCAGGAAGATTGCAGGAGGAAGCAAAGACATGGGCATGACTCAAAATAGAAGACGGGGAGCCCTTAACGCAGGAACTCACTCAATTACTGACCACGCATAAACAACTTGTCGAGCTGATCCATGCTCAACTGCGTCCAAGTCGGTCGCCCATGGTTGCACTGGCCGCTGCGCTCGGTCTGTTCCATGTCACGCAGCAGGGCGTTCATCTCAGGAATGGTCAGGCGCCGGTTGGCGCGTACCGCGCCATGGCAGGCCATGGTTGCCAGCAGCTCGTTGAGATGCGCCTGGATACGGTCACTGGTGCCGTACTCCAGCAGATCGGCCAGCACGTCGCGCACCAACTGGGTAGCTTGAGCCTGCTTGAGCAGCGCCGGAATCTGCCGGATCGCCACGGTTTCTTCACCCAAGCGCTGCAGCTCAAAACCCAGACGCTGGAACCACTCGCCATGCTCCTCGGCGCAATCCGCTTCACGCTGGCTCAGAGCGATGGACTCCGGCACCAGCAATGGCTGACCGCGCAAGCCCTCGCTGGCCATCGCATGCTTCAGGCGCTCATAGGTGATGCGTTCGTGCGCCGCGTGCATGTCCACCACCACCATGCCCTGAGTATTTTCGGCAAGGATGTAAACGCCCTTGAGCTGCGCCACGGCGTAGCCGAGCGGCGGAATGTCGCCCTGCTCCTGCGGCATTGCCTGGGCTTGGGCCGTTGGCAGGGGCGAGAAATACTCGCGGTAGGCAGCCTGGGCTTCGCCAGTCGATACGCCGGGATGATTACCCGCAGGCTGCTGATAACCAGCGCCACTGCCACGCCAGGCCGGCTGCACACTGGGGGCCGGCGCCTCAAGAATGCTGGCCGCCAGGCCCATTTCACCCTGCGGGCCAAATTCACCGGCAGCCAGGCCGCTCGGACGCAGCATGGGCGATACAGCTGCCGGCGCCGCGACCTGATCCTCTGGGCGCACATCGGCCAGCGCCCGATGCAACGTGCCGTAAAGGAAGTCATGCACCATGCGACTGTCACGGAAGCGCACTTCATGCTTGGTCGGGTGAACGTTGACGTCCACCGTGCTCGGGTCGATTTCCAGGAACAGCACGAAGGTCGGGTGGCGGCCATTGAACAACACATCGCGATAGGCCTGGCGCACCGCATGGGCGACCAACTTGTCGCGAACCATGCGCCCATTGACGTAGAAATACTGCAGATCCGCCTGGCTGCGAGAGAAGGTTGGCAAGCCGACCCAGCCCCACAAGCGCAGACCGCTGCGCTCGATCTCGATCGGCAGCGCTTGCTCCAGGAAAGCCGGGCCGCACACCGAAGCGACGCGTCGCGCACGACTGACCTCGTCGCCCGCCTCGTGCAGGGCAAACACGGTCTTGCCGTTGTGACGCAGATGAAAGGCCACATCGAAACGCGCCAGCGCCAGGCGCTTGACCACTTCCTGCAGGTGATCGAACTCGGTTTTTTCGGCACGCAGGAACTTGCGCCGCGCCGGGGTATTGAAGAACAGATCGCGCACTTCCACCGAGGTGCCGACTGGATGCGCGGCAGGCTGCACCCGTGGCTCCATGTCACGTCCCTCGGTTTCCACCTGCCAGGCCTGCTCGGCGTCAGCGGTACGCGAGGTCAGGGTCAGGCGCGAGACCGAACTGATCGAGGCCAGCGCCTCACCACGAAAGCCCATGCTGAGCACGGCTTCGAGATCTTCCAGCTCACGAATCTTGCTGGTGGCGTGGCGCGCCAATGCCAGCGGCAGGTCGTCCGGGGCAATACCACTGCCGTCGTCGCGCACCTTGAGCAGCTTGACACCACCCTGCTCGACGTCGACATCGATACGCCGCGCACCAGAATCCAGGCTGTTTTCCAGCAGTTCCTTGGCGACCGAAGCCGGACGCTCGACCACCTCGCCCGCAGCGATCTGGTTAGCCAGGCGCGGGCTGAGCAAATGAATCCGGGACATGACACTCACTACTGAGCTGCCAGGGATGTGGCAGGTATCTGCAATGTCTGGCCGACCTTGATCACGTCGCCATTGAGCTTGTTGGCACTACGCAGAGCCGCCAGACTGATCTGGTAACGCTGGGCGATCAGCGCCAGGCTCTCGCCCCGCGCCACCACGTGCTCACGCGGACCAGCGGCGATCTTGCCCTCATCGCGCAGCCAGGCGACATAGGTGCCAGGCGGCGGGTTTTCGTGGAAGAACTGCTTGACCCCGGTGGTAATCGAGCGCGCCAGTGCCTGCTGATGGCTGGCGGTATGCAGTTTCTTGGCTTCGTTGGGGTTGGAGATGAAACCGGTCTCCACCAGAATAGAGGGGATATCAGGCGATTTCAGCACCATGAAGCCTGCCTGCTCGACGCGCCGCTTGTGCAACGGGGTGATGCTGCCCATGTTCGACAGCACCTTCTGCCCGACGTTGAGGCTGGAGGACAGCGAAGCGGTCATCGACAGGTCCAGCAACACACCAGCAAGCATCTTGTCCTTGTCGTCGAGGCTAACGTTGCCGGCACCACCGATCAGGTCAGACTGATTCTCGGCGTCGGCCAGCCAGCGCGCCGTCTCGGACGTCGCGCCGCGTTCGGACAAGGCATAGACCGAAGCGCCGAACGCCGAGGCCCGCGGCGCAGCATCGGCATGGATCGACACGAACAGATCCGCGCCCTTCTTGCGCGCGATCTCGGTGCGCCTACGCAACGGAATGAAGTAATCGCCCGTGCGCACCAGCTCGGCACGAAAACCCTTTTCGGCATTGATCTGCCGCTGCAACTCCCTGGAGATAGCCAGGGTTACGTTCTTTTCGTACTGCCCCTTGACCGGCGACAGCGCCCCCGGATCCTCGCCACCATGACCCGCATCGATGGCGACGATAATATCGCGCTTGCCATTGGGCACGGGCGTCAACTTGGGTGGCGGCTGGGTCGGCGTGACTGGCACAGGAGGCGCATTAGTGGCAATGCTGGGCGTCTGCGAGGCAGGTGGCGCACTGCCCTGATCGAACAGATCGACCACCAGGCGATGACCATATTGCTGATTCGGCGCCAGGGTAAAGCTCTTGGGCGACACCGGCGCCGACAGGTCGATGACCACGCGCAGGTCGTCAGCGCTACGCTGGGCCGAGCGCACGCCGGTGATCGGGGTGTTGGCGAGCGAAAGCTGCTCGAGACTGGTGGCCAACTTGGCGCCACTGACGTCGATAACGATGCGATCAGGCGCAGCCAGGGTGAACACACTGTGCTGTACCGGGCCGGACAGATCGAAAACCAGACGGGTGTTGTCCGGGGCCCGCCACAGGCGCACGCTCCGTATATCGGAGGCAGCCAGTACTTCGGCAGCCAGGGCCGCCAACAACACCCCCACAGCGGTAACCAGCGCGCCTATGCGCATAACCAACCCCATCGCTTCTTATTCATTCCTTGCTGCTCAGGGCCTTGCACCAGGCCTCCCCTCGAGTCCCATGCCCCTGCAGCAACAGCGAACGGCCGCTCGCTTGGGGGCTAATGGTAATGTCCAGGTCTGGCTTTGGCAAAACGCCCGCACCACGCTGCGGCCATTCGATCAGGCACAAGGCATCCCCTTCGAAGTAATCGCGGATGCCGAGAAACTCCAGCTCCTCAGGGTCGACCAGACGATAAAGATCGAAATGAAAGGCGCGCACGTCACCTATTTCGTAGGGTTCGACCAGGGTAAAGGTCGGGCTCTTGACCGCGCCAGCATGGCCCAGGCCACGCAGAATGCCGCGTGACAGGGTAGTTTTGCCGGCTCCGAGATCACCATGCAGATAGATGATGCCCACCCCAGCACTGACTGCAGCAATTCGCGCGCCCAAGACCAGCATCGCCGCCTCGTCGAGCGCTTCGAGTTTCACTTCACACAAGGACAGGACTCCTCCAATAACTGACGAATGGTGCCGGGCAAATCACCGGCAGCCAGCCCGCGCCCCTGCGCAGCCAGCAACTCACCGGCCCGCGCGTGCAGCCATACCGCCAGGCAGGCCGCATCATACGCTGACATGCCTTGCGCCAGCAGCGCACCGATCAATCCAGCCAGAACATCACCCAAACCGGATCCCGCCATCGCCGGATGGCCGCGATCACACAGTGCCAGACGCCCGTCAGGCGCCGCGATCAGACTACCGGCACCCTTGAGCACCACCACCAGGCCAAAACGTTGCACCAAAGCCCGCGCCGCCGCCGGCCGATCAGCCTGCACGGCAGCGCTATCGATGCCCAGCAAACGCGCCGCCTCCCCCGGATGCGGCGTCAGCACGCCCTGCCCAGGCGCTGAGACTTGGCCGGCAGCCAGCAGATTAAGCGCATCGGCATCCCACACCTGTGGCACATCAAGAGCACAGACGCCAGACAGAAGGCTGCGCGCCCAGGCACTCTGCCCCAGACCTGGCCCTACCACGCAGACATCGGCGCGCTCAGTGAGTGCCGACAACTGGTTGGCCGAAGCCACCGCCGTACACATGATTTCAGGCCGACGCACCAAGGCGGCTGCGATATGTTCGGCGCGCGTCGCCAATGACACCAGGCCGGCACCGGCACGCAGTGCGCTGTCGGCACAAAGCAGCGCAGCGCCGCCCATACCTAGATCGCCACCGATCACCAGCAGATGACCGAACTGGCCCTTGTGCGCCACCGGCGAGCGGGCGCTCAGACGTGGAAGATTGGCCAAATCGAGGCGCTGCGCCACGCTGGGTGCTTGGGCCAATAGCTGGGCATCACCTTGCAGATCGTCGAACTGCAGCTCGCCGCACAGCGCCGGACCGATGCCCGTCAGCAGGCCGAGCTTGAGGGCAATGAAGGTCACGCTCAGGTCGGCGCGCACTGCCACACCGAGACACGCGCCGTTGTCGGCATTCAAGCCAGAAGGAATATCCACCGCCAGCACTGGCAAGCCACTCTGGTTGAGCTTGCGTATCGCCTGGGCATAAGGCTCACGCACCGCCCCAGCCAGGCCCGTGCCGAGCAATGCGTCGACCACGATGCCAGCCAGTGGCGCGCATTCACTCCAGGGCAAAATCTCTACCCCCGCATGCCTGGCCTCGGCGCAGGCCTGAGCGGCGTCGCCACTCAGAGCCGCGGGATCACCCACCGCCAGCACTCGCACACGCCATCCGGCACGCTGAGCCAGAACCGCAATCAGGTAGCCGTCACCGGCATTGTTGCCACGCCCGGCCAGCACGGTGACTTCGCCGGCATCCGGCCAGCGCCTGCGCAAGGCGCGCCAGGCTGCATGAGCGGCACGCTGCATCAACTCGAAGCTGGGTGTTCCGGCGGCGATCAGTTGCGCATCCAGCGCGCGCACCTGTTCGGCGCTGTGCAGGCTCAAGGGTAAAGAGGCTGGTAGATGCATGGCTCGCTCGCGGCGGATGTCTGGCAGAATTATACCCACGTCCATCGCCTGCGCCCGCCTCATGTCTGATCAAACACTCAACCTCGACGCCCTCGCCCTGTCCATCAAGGACTGGGGGCGTGAGCTGGGCTTTCAGCAGGTCGGCATCACCGATGTCGAGCTGGGCGAACACGAGGCGCATCTGCAACGCTGGCTGGAAGCCGGCTACCAGGGCGAGATGGAGTACATGGCCGCTCATGGCAGCAAGCGCTCACACCCTGACGAACTGGTGCCCGGCACTCTGCGCGTGGTGTCGCTGCGCATGGATTATCTGCCTGGCGATACGCAGATGGCTCAGCGCCTGAAGGAACCGGAACAGGCCTATGTGTCGCGCTACGCCCTGGGTCGCGACTACCACAAGCTGATCCGCAAGCGCCTGCAACAGCTGGCCGAACGTATCCAACAGCAGATCGGCCCGTTCGGCTACCGCGCCTTCGTCGACAGCGCGCCGGTGCTGGAAAAGGCCATCGCCGAAAAGGCCGGCCTGGGCTGGATCGGCAAGAACACCCTGGTGCTCAACCGCAAGGCCGGTAGCTATTTCTTTCTCGGCGAGCTGTTCGTCGACCTGCCGTTGCCAGTGGACGCCCCGCACGCCAGCGAACACTGCGGACGCTGCAGCGCGTGCATGGATATCTGTCCCACTGCGGCCTTCGCCGGGCCTTATGTGTTGGACGCGCGGCGCTGCATCTCCTACCTGACCATCGAGTTGAAGGGCTCGATCCCCGAAGAGCTGCGCGCCCCCATCGGCAACCGGGTGTTCGGTTGCGATGACTGCCAGATCGTCTGCCCCTGGAACCGCTTCGCCCGCCCCACCGAGCAGGGCGACTTCCAGCCACGCCACGGTCTGGACAACAGTGGCCTGGCCGAGCTGTTCATGTGGACGGAAGAGGAATTTCTCAGCCGCACCGAGGGCTCGCCGCTACGCCGCGCCGGCTACGAGCGCTGGCTGCGTAACCTGGCGGTCGGCCTGGGCAACGCGCCCTCGACCATCCCGGTGCTGCAGGCTCTGCAGGCGCGCCGCGAACACCCGTCGGAGCTCGTGCGCGAGCATGTCGAGTGGGCTCTGGAGCGACACGCTGTCTTGTAGCCCGGATGAAATCCGGGAGTAGTAGCGCCGCCCGTTTCCCCGGATTGCATCCGGGCTACGGTACTCGCTCAACGCGCCGGAGTGGCTCATTTACACCTTGAGGAAATGCTCGCGATAGTGACGCAGCTCGGCGATGGACTCACGAATGTCATCCAGCGCCTGGTGGGTACCGGCTTTCTGGAAGCTGTCCTTGACCTCTGGCGCCCACATACCGGCCAGGATCTTCAGTGTCGACACGTCCAGATAACGGTAGTGGAAGTAGGCTTCCAGGGCCGGCATGTACTTGTAGAGAAAGCGACGATCCTGACCGATGCTGTTGCCACAGATCGGCGACTTGCCCTTGGGCACCCACTGTTCGAGGAAGGCAATGGTCTGGGCTTCGGCCGTCGCCGTGTCGATCTTGCTCTCACGCACGCGCTGGGTCAGGCCGCTCTGGCCGTGGGTGCGAGTGTTCCATTCGTCCATGCCGGCCAGGGCCTCATCGCTCTGGTGAACGGCGATCACCGGGCCTTCTGCCAGCACGTTCAGCTCGCTGTCGGTGACGATGGTGGCCATCTCGATGATCACATCACGCTCCGGCTCCAGGCCGGTCATTTCCAGGTCGATCCAGATCAGGTTGTTGGGGTTTTGCATGGTAAAGGCTCCTTGGCTCAGGGCCCAAGTCTAGCGGATCTCGGCGCCCTTCATCTGCCAGAGAAACAGAGACGTTTGCCGTCCTTCATTGACCTCGAGCACTCGATCAGCCGGCACGCCCGGAATCTCGAAGGTGTTGCTGATCAGCCAGCTACCGACATGCATTTCGACCTGCGCCTTGGCCCACAGGCGCGGCATAGGCACGGGCGAGAGAAAGCAGTAGACGACATCGAAGTCGCCGAGCTCGACCTGCCACAGACTCCGATAACGGATGCTGCAGTTCTCCTGCAACAGGCAGCGCAGCCAGGCGAACATGAAAAGCAGAGGCGCCGTCTCGACCCCGACGAACTGCCCGCGCGGAAACTGTCTGGCCAGTTGCAGCAACGCTCCCGCCGTACCACAGCCGAGATCAACGAAGCGCAGCGGCAACTCGCGTTCGCCCAAACACTGCTGCAGGCGCTGCTGTGCCTTGCGCCCACTCAAGTAGAGCGGCACCTGTTCGCGCAGGCTGTTCCAGTTGACCAGTAGCAGCAGTATGAAGCCCAGCAGGAACAGCCAGGCCGGCAAATCGACGCGCAGCATCACCAGCAGCGCAGGCAGGAACGCCAGATTGATCCACAACCACCAGCGTGACAGCCCCAGCCGCCAGCCGATCCCGGCCGCCACAACACCTTGCACCAGCGCCACCGAAAACAACGACATGCGCCAGGACAGCAACGCCAGCAGATAGACCAATACCACCACCAACGCCATGGCCAAGCCCTGCGCTAAAAGAGCACGCAACAACGGTAACCGCAGCACTGCCCTTTCCTTGCCTGTCGTCATTATCGGCCTCTGTTCCTGGCAGCCGAATGGCGGCCGAGCGCTCATGCTAAACTCGCCGCGATCAACACTCCACTACCCGGATGCTCCATGGCCAAACGCCAACTCAACCGCCGCCAGAACTGGCGGATCGAAAAGATTCAAGGCGAGCGCGCTGCCCGTGCCGCCAAGCGTGAATCACGAGCAATGGAAGCACTGGAAGGCGGTGACCTCGGTCCGGAACAAACCGGCCTGGTAATCGCTCACTTCGGCGTGCAGGTGGAAATCGAGGGCTTGCAGGGTGAAATGGCCGGCCAGGTGTTTCGCTGCCACCTGCGCGCCAACCTGCCGGCGCTGGTCACCGGCGATCAGGTGGTCTGGCGCCCCGGCAATCAGGGTGACGGCGTCATCGTTGCGCAACTGCCGAGAAACAGCGAACTGTGTCGCCCCGACATGCGCGGCCAACTCAAACCAGTGGCGGCCAACGTCGACCAGATCGTTATCGTCTTCGCGCCGTTGCCCGAGCCACACGCCAACCTGATCGACCGTTATCTGGTGGCCGCCGAGCACGCGGGCATTCGTCCGCTGCTGCTGCTGAACAAGGCCGATCTGATCGATGAGCAGAACCAGGTGGCGCTGGACGCCCTGCTCAAGGTTTATCGTGAGCTGGAGTATCCGCTGCTGGAAGTCTCGGCCCATCAGGGCGATGGCATGGAGCAACTGAAAAGCCGCCTGGACGGAAACGTCAGCGTATTCGTCGGCCAATCTGGCGTAGGCAAGTCATCGCTGGTCAACAGCCTGCTGCCCGGAGTCGATACGCGGGTCGGCGCATTGTCGGAGTTGACCGGTAAGGGTACACACACCACTACCACCGCCCGGCTTTTCCATTTCCCCGGTGGCGGTCAGTTGATCGACTCACCCGGCATTCGCGAGTTCGGCCTGGGTCATGTCAGCCGTGATGATGTGGAGGCGGGCTTCATCGAATTCCACGACCTACTCGGTCACTGCCGCTTCCGTGACTGCAAGCATGATCGCGAGCCGGGTTGCGCACTGCTGCAGGCGCTCGAGGACGGCCGCATTCAGGCGCAGCGCATGGCCAGCTACCGCCACATACTCGCCAGCCTGCCCGAAGACGATTACTGATTGCCCAGCTGATCGAACTGCAGGGCACCTTCCTCGAAGATATTCAGCCGCTCGCGCAGTTGGCCGGCCGGCAGCGGATCGCTCGCCGCGCCACCCGGCTCGGCGCCCTCGGCCGGATCGGGCGGTGCTTCACCACCTTGTTCGCCCTCGATAGCGCGCTGCGCCTTCTTGGTCAGTACGACGATATCGATGCGCCGATTGACCGGATTGAAGGGATCATCACGATCGAACAAGGCCGAGGAGGCGTAACCCACCACCCGCGCTACCTGCTCATCGGCGTACCCCCCGGCGATCAGCGCACGCCGCGCCGCATTGGCACGGTTGGCTGACAGTTCCCAGTTGCCAAAATCGCCACGCCCGGCAAAGGGCTTGGCATCGGTGTGACCACTGACGCTGATCTTGTTCGGCACCGCGCGAATGGTGTCGGCCATGGCCAGCAGGATGTCCTCGAAGTACGGCTGAAGGTTGGCACTGCCCAGCGCAAACATCGGCCGGTTCTCGGCATCCATGATCTGGATGCGCAAACCGTCCTGGGTAATCTCGAACAGGATCTGGTCCTTGAAACGTTGCAGCTCGGGGTTTTCCTCGACCTTGTTCTGCAGTTCCTGCAACAACAATTCCAGGCGCTCCTGCTCCATCTTCTCGGCCAGGGTTTCGATCTGATCGGTGCTGACTCCGGTCTCATCCGGTTGACTCTCCGGCGTCTCGGAGATGTCGGGGTTGAGTGTGCGATCAGGGGCTGGCGTCGGCGTACCCCCCAGGTCGATGGCGTAGGGACTGGCGCTTTCGGTGAAACCGATGGGGTCCTGGAAATAGCCGGAAATGGCCTTCTTCTGCTCCGGCGTGGCCGATGTCATCAGCCACATCACCAGGAAGAACGCCATCATGGCGGTGGCGAAGTCGGCGAAGGCGATCTTCCAGGCACCACCATGGTGCCCGCCCGCGACCTTCTTGACTCGCTTGACGATGATGGGTTGGTTATTTTCCATGGCTTAGCTGCCGCGCATGGCCTGCTCGAGCTCGCTGAAGCTCGGGCGGTGCGCCGGATACAAGACCTTGCGCCCGAACTCTACAGCCAGGGTCGGCGGCATGCCCGATGCAGAGGCGACCAGGGTCGCCTTGATGGCTTCATAGAGGTTCAGCTCTTCCTTGGCGTCATGCTCCAGAGCGTTGGCCAGCGGGCCGAAGAAACCGTAGGAGCCAAGAATGCCGAGGAAGGTACCGACCAGCGCGGTCCCCACCTTCTGACCAATCTGCGCGTTGTCCGCCTCGGCCAGAATCGACATGGTGATCACGATACCCAGCACGGCCGCAACGATACCCATGGCCGGCATGCCATCAGCCACCTTGGCCACTGCATGCGCCGGGTGCTCAACTTCCTCCTTGAGGCTGGTCAGTTCCATGTCGAACAGCCCTTCGAGCTCGTGCGGAGCCATGTTGCCGGAGGACATGATGCGCAGGTAGTCGCAGATAAAGGCTGTCATCCGCGCGTCCTTTAGCACACCTGGATACTTGCTGAAGATCGGGCTGGCGTTGGGATCTTCGACATCCGCCTCGATGGCCATCATGCCCTCGCGGCGGCTCTTGTTGAGGATCTCGTACAACAGCTTGAGCACTTCCAGATAGTAGGTATGGGTGAAGCGCGTGCCAAACATGCTCAGCGACTTCTTGAACACCGTCATGAACATGCTGCCCGGGTTGGCCTGCAGGAATGCCCCCAACGCCGCGCCGCCGATAATCAGAACTTCGAAGGGGTGGACCAGCGCCATGAACTGCCCGCCAGAGAGGATGAACCCACCGAGCACGCAACCAAAAACAACAATGATACCGATGATTTTTACCATGAAATAAACGCTTGCAGAGCCTAGTGGATGGGTTATTGAAAACAACCCTTCTAATTATCGGAACTTATACGCCAGACTATAGCCAGTTATGGTCAAAAGCCAGTTCGACTCGAGCCAATATGCCGACGTCAAAGTCTCTGCCACGCACCCTGGACGCCTGGTTACAACAACTGGGCAAATTGCCACTGCCAATCGAGCAGCAGCAGCATTTGCGCCTGCGTCGCATCCTCGCCGATAGCCGCCTGACCTGGCGTGAAATCGCCGAAGCAATAGAATCGAGCCCTTCCTTCGCCCTGCAAGTGCTGCGCGAGGCCAATCAATCGGGCAATAGCCTCAGCGATCCAGCCGAAAGCGTCGAAACCGCGCTGTCGCGCCTGGGCCTGAGTCGCTGTGAAGCCCTGCTCAATCAGGCACCCGCCCTACCCGATAACGAAATACCCTTGGCCTTCAAGCAAATCCTGCTGATCAGCCAGCACGCCAGCCAACAGGCACGCGGCCTGTTCGGCGCACGCCTGGCGCGCCTATGGAATGAGCTGCATGGCTGCAGCCTGCTGTTTCTGGCGCCGATCTGGCCATTACTCTGCGCCCATCCGCAGCTGTTCGAGGCATGGGAGCAACGCGTACTGCTCAAGGGTGAGCGACCCGCCGCAGTTGAAAGGGAACTGCTCGGCGTCACCCTGATCCAGTTGTGCGTCACGCTGGCCGAGCGCTGGCGCCTGCCGGAGTGGATCGTGCGCAGCTACCGCCTGCTGGAGCGAGACAGGCGCCAATTGGTCAAGGCACTGCATATCGCCCGCGACAATGAGCATCCACTGCATCAGCAACAGATGCTCGACGCCGACATCCCCCTGCGTCACTGGCTCACCCATCCGAGCAACTGCGTGCTGCTGGCCAACGGCTTGGCGGTATCCGCTCACCATGCCTGGGATACCGCGCACAGCCTGCGCTGGCAGCGCCTGGCCGGACTTTACCTGCAGATACCTCTGAGCGAGTTGCAACAGGAAGTGCATCAGCACGCCGTGAGCAGCGCACGCCTGATTCACGACAACGCGCTATGGCACCCGGCCCAGGCGCTGATCTGGCCGTGGGACACCCATCGTCTGAAGCCAGCCGTTAGCGCAGCAGCGCCGCCCAGGCACGATGACCTGGCCACCTGGCGCCAGCACTGCGGCCGCCTGCTGGCCGCCCCCAGCGCCTTTGCCAACGTACCGCAACTGACCGCCTGCGCCCGTGACGCCCTGCTGGCCTGCGGCCTGAAACGAGTCCTGCTGCTGCTGGCCGATCGTCAGCACACCCGCCTGCTGGCCCAGCAACAGGCCGGCCTGCCTGCCAGTGCCGCGACGCTCAGTCTCGACCCGACACAAAGCCAGGTGCTCAAGCGCCTGCTCAGCACCCCCGGACAACTGCGCCTGACACCCGGCAACCAGGCACAGTTTTCTGCCCTGATGCCGGGCAATCTCAAGGCATTGTTCCCCAGCGAGCACCTGCTGCTGCGCTCCGTGGCCAACAACGGCCGCGTGGTGCTGTTGGTCGTCGCCGACCAGGGCGGCCAGCCGCTCAACGATGTCAGCCTGCAAGCGTTCACCAAGACCGTGCAGTGCATCGAGCGCGCGCTGGGCAGCTTTTCCAGGCGCGGGCACTGATGCGACCTGTTTCCGCTACAATCGAGCTCTTTTCATTCAAGGAGGCCGTCATGTCCGCCTTCGACAACCTGCCGCTGGTGATCGAGCCCGCTGAACTGGCCGACCGCCTGGATGCAGCCGACCTGATCCTGCTCGACCTGAGCAGCGCCGCGCGTTATGCCGCAGGCCATATTCCAGGGGCGCACTGGGTCGATGCCAAACGCACGCAGCTCGGCCAGCCGCCTGCTCCCGGCCTGCTACCCGAGCGAGCGCAGCTCGAAGCACTGTTCGCCGATATCGGCCACCACGCGGATGCCACCTATGTGGTCTATGACGATGAAGGTGGCCCCTGGGCCGGTCGCTTCATCTGGCTGCTCGACGTGATCGGCCACCAGCGTTACCACTTCCTCAACGGCGGTCTGCAGGCCTGGATCAGCGATGGCCTCGCGCTGAGCCAGGAACAGCCCGCAGTGGCTCGCACCGAGGTATCACTGACGCTGAGCGATACCCCCACCGCCACCCGCGAGTACTTGCAATCGCGCCTGGATGCTGCCGACCTGGCCATCTGGGACGTGCGCGGCGCGGATGAATACCGCGGCGAAAAACTGAGTGCAGCGCGTGGCGGGCATATCCCCGGCGCCACCCATTTCGAGTGGACCGCAGGCATGGACCCGCAACGCGGCATGCGTATCCGCACGGATATCGCCGAAGTCCTGCAAAGCCTGGGCATCACGTCTGACAAGGAAGTGATCACTCACTGCCAGACCCATCGCCGCTCCGGTTTCAGCTACGTGGTCGCCAAGGCGCTCGGCTACCCGCGCGTGAAGGCCTACGCCGGTTCCTGGTCCGAGTGGGGCAACCTGCCCGATACCCCCATCGAACGCTGAGCCCGTCGACAATTCAGTTGCACCCGGCCTGGTTACGCCAGTGCCGGCTCAGAACCTTCAAGGAAACACGATGAAACAACGTCTTTTTATCCTCAGCCAGTACCTGCTGCCCCACCACCTGCTGTCGCGCCTGATCGGCTGCGTTGCCGAATGCCGTATCGGCTGGCTGAAGAACCCACTGATTTCGTGGTTCGCCAAGCAGTACCAGGTCAACATGAGCGAAGCGCAAGTCGAGGATCTGCGCGCTTTCGAACATTTCAACGCCTTCTTCACCCGCGCCCTGAAAGAAGGCGCGCGCCCGCTGGATGAAACCCCCGGCGCCATTCTCAGCCCGGCCGACGGGGCGATCAGCCAACTCGGCGCCATCGAACACGGCCGCATCTTCCAGGCCAAGGGTCACAGTTTCAGCGCGGTCGAACTCCTTGGCGGCGATGCCGAGCGTGCAGCGCCGTTCATGGGCGGCCAGTTCGCCACCGTGTACCTCTCGCCCAAGGATTACCACCGCGTGCATATGCCGCTGGGCGGCACGCTGAAAGAAATGGTCTACGTACCGGGCCGCCTTTTCTCGGTCAACCAGACCACGGCGGAAAACGTACCGGAACTGTTTGCCCGTAACGAGCGCGTGGTCTGCCTGTTCGACACCGAGCGTGGTCCGATGGCGGTGGTGCTGGTAGGCGCGATGATCGTCGCCAGCGTCGAGACGGTCTGGGCCGGCCTGGTCACGCCGCCCAAGCGCGAACTGAAGAGCACGCGCTATGACGCGCAAGCGCGTGGCCCCATCGAACTAGCCAAGGGCGCAGAAATGGGCCGCTTCAAACTGGGCTCCACGGCCATCGTCCTGTTCGGCCCGAATCAGGTGCAATGGGCCGAAGAGTTGGGCGCCGGCAGTGCGGTGCGCATGGGTCAGCTGATGGGCAATGCTCAGGGCTGAGCGGCTGAGAAATGGAACCCGCATCTCGACCGTTCGGTCATAGATCCGTACTCTGGCGAGGCAGCCCGTCCACGTGAACGGGCTGCCAGCACAGGCAGATACTGCTAGAGTTCGAAAGACTATTACTAGAGCCGCTTGGTCTTGCGTGGCCGGAGTATCCGAGTTTGATGGATATACAGAGTACCCACCTTCAACTGTTGCGCGTTCCCTCGCCGAGCAAGCAGAGCCTCAGTTTCTGCGACGGCAGCCCCCGCGATCTCAAACGCTGGATCGCAGGCCTGCCCAAGGCAAACATCGGTGAAACTGCACGCCAGTTGTATCAGAGCCTGGTGGAACTCAATCAATTCCTCACGCCCTCGGAGAACCGCCTGCAGTTGCTCGAGTTGCTGCGCCCGGAAGTCAGTTTCGTCTGCCAGCATCTGGAGCGACACTTTCTCAACCAGGCCATCGTGCTCGACGAACGCCCGCGCAAGGTAGCCAACCTGTGCCAGGCACTGCAGAACCACCTGGCAGTCGGCTACAAGCTGATCATTTCCCGCGTGATAACCCGCAGTGGCAAGGATCGCGACCAACTGCTCGCCGTGGCCCTGCAGCGCGCCAGCCACAGCCTGTGCAGCCCGCTGATTCGCGCCAGCCAGCTTTACTGCCCGGTTCCGGAAGGGCTCTGGCTGGAGCTGCACCAGCTTTATCAGATTGCCTGCGAGCAGCGTCTGCAGCGCCAAACCATTCGCGATCCGCTGGCACACCATACTCAGGGGCTTAGTACCGAGCACACCTACGTGACCGCGCTGCTACTCGGCTGTGCGCGCACCAACCAGATGCGCCAAAACGGCATCGCACGCCTGGCGCAAGCCCTGGAGCCCTGGAGCGCGCTGATCAAGCTGCAGCCAGGCGACCATGTCGACAGCCTGTTCGTGCTGGCGCCGCAGGTCGACGGCCCACCGCGCTACAAGTCGTTGTATCAGAGCAACGAATTGCACAACCTGCTGGGCATCGACACACAGCCGCTGGTCGATGCCATCAAGGAATATCTGGAACTACCCGAAGACGAGCGCAGCAAATCGCGCCTGGTGATCCCGGAAGGCATCAGCCTTGATCTGCTGCAGCACGTTGCCGCAGCCTGGGGCGACATAGCCGAGCGCACGTTCCAACGAACCCCCGGGCAAGGCAGCCTGACCCTGTGCATCGGCATGACCGCGCTGCACTTCTTCCTCTCCGGACGCCGTTCCTTCGCCGAAGTACTCAAGCGCCCGGCCGAACTGGGCGCGGCGGTGTTCAAGCCCTCCACGGGCGAGCCTGACATCTGGTCGAACGCCTTCGACGCCCAGCGCAATGCCGCTGACGAGATCCACTTCGAAGAGATTCAGTACACCAAGGTAACCCCCGGCGAGCAGGCGCAGTCTGAGAACAATGCTGAAAATTACCCGACCTTCCCCCTACCGATCGTCAATCACAGTCCCGGCGGTTACTGCCTTTCCTGGCCCAAAGAGGTCCCCAGTCAGTTGCAGGCGGGCGAACTGCTGGGCGTACAAGACAACCCCAGCCAGGGCTGGAGCGTGGCCATCGTGCGCTGGATTCGCCAGGTCCGCGGCGGCGGCACGCAGATGGGGATCGAGCTGATCGCGCCACACGCACGCCCCTGCGGCCTGCAGTTACTGCGCAAAGCCGAACAGAACAGCCAGTACCTGCGCGCCCTGCTGTTGCCCGAGATAAGCGCCATATCTCGTCCCGCCAGCCTGATCACGCCGCGCCTGCCGTTCCAGGAAGGCAGCAAGGTACTGATCAACGACCAAGGCGAAGAGCACCGCGCAATACTCACCCGCAAACAGGTCAGCACCGGCAGCTTCAGTCAGTTCGAGTATCGCCGTGTAGGCGAAGAAGAAAGTGCACCCGGGACACCGGTCACAGCCTCGCAAAGCCAGAAGCCTGCGGGGGAGGAAGATTTTGACTCGCTCTGGAAGTCTCTGTAGGCTCCAGAGGATTCACCACTTGTCGCCTTTTCGCGTCCATTCGGCGCTGTATTGACTCCTCTATGGCCATCGAAAAAAAAACCATTCGCCTGCTGATTCTCGAAGACTCGCAGAACGAGGCAGAGCGCCTGGTCAGTCTGTTCCGCAACGCAGGGCATGCCACTCGCGTGCATCGCCTGACCTCCAGCGAAGACCTGGCCGAAACCCTGCAACAGACCTGGGACCTGCTGATCTGCGCAGCGAGCAGCGAACACCTAGAGCCCGGCGAGGCGATCAGTGCCATCCGCCGTCAGGCCAAGGACATCCCCGTTATCCAGTTGGTCGAGGAGAATGACTCCGAGATCATCACCGAAGCGTTGTTGTTCGGTGCACAAGACGCGCTGCCGCAAGGCGAGGACGAACGCCTGGTATTGGTAGCCAAGCGCGAGCTGGCCAACCTGGAGGAACGTCGCGCCCGTCGCGCTGCCGAAGTGGCGCTGCGCGAAGCGGAGAAACGCTGCCAGCTGTTGCTGGAAAGCTCGGTAGACGCCATCACCTACGTCCACGACGGCATGCATATCTATGCCAACCGCGCCTACCTCGAGCTGTTCAATTACGAGGATGGCGAAGAGCTGGAAGGCATGCCGATGATCGACCTGATCGCCAGTGCCGATCATGCTGCTTTCAAGGATTTCCTGAAGAACTACCAGAGCGCCGAAGGCAATGCCGAGCTCAATTGCCAGGGCGTACGCGCCGATGGCAGCAGCTTCGCCGCGCAAATGAGCTTCTCCCCCGCCACCTATGATGGCGAGCCGTGTATTCAGGTGGTGATCCGCGCGGAAACCTCCAATGCCGAGCTGGAAGAGAAACTGCGCGAGATCAGTAGCCAGGATCTGGTCACCGGCTTGTTCAACCGCAACCACTTCCTCGAGCTGATGGACAACGCCGCCGAGCGTGCGGTCAACAGCGGACAGCCCTCGACCCTGGCGTATATCCGTGTCGACCGCTATGCCAGCATGCAGGGCGAGATCGGCCTGGCCGGCATCGACCTGCTGCTGACCGACCTGGCCGGCCTGCTGCGCGCGCATTTCCCGGCGGATACTCAGTTGGCCCGTTTCGGTGACGATGTGTTCGCCGCCCTGCTCCCGGGTCAGACACCTGAGCAGTGCGAAGCCAGCCTGGCGCCCCTGCTGAAGAAGGTCGAAGCCCACCTGTTCGATGTCAGCGGCCGCACTGCCCAGACCACGCTGTCGATTGGCGTCGCCGGCCTCAGCGAGAAAACCGCCAAGGCGCAGGAAGTCATCGACCGCGCGCACCGCTGCGCAGACGAGCTCAGTGACGGCAACGCCATCAAACTGTTCAACCCGGCCGATGAACTCGCCGCAGCCGCCAACCGCGGCAGCCTGCTGGCGATGGTGCAGCAGGCGCTGGAGAACAACAGCTTCCGCCTGCTGTTCCAGCCGATCATCAGTCTGCGTGGCGATGCCCACGAACACTACGAAGTACTGCTGCGCCTGCTCAATCCGCAGGGTGCAGAGGTGCCGCCGCTGGAGTTCCTCGCTGCCGCCAAGGATGCCGGCCTGGGCGAGAAGATCGACCGCTGGGTCATCCTCAACTCGATCAAGCTGCTGGCAGACCACCGCTCCAGAGGCCATAACACTCGCCTGTTCGTGCACCTGTCCAGCGCCAGCCTGCAGGACCAGACCCTGCTGCCCTGGCTCAGCGTGGCACTCAAGGCCGCACGCCTGCCGTCGGACTCACTGGTGTTCCAATTCAGCGAGCCGGATGCCATCGCCTACCTGAAACAGGCCAAGGCGCTGACCCAAGGCTTGGCGCAGCTGCATTGCAAGGCGGCCTTGAGCCAGTTCGGCTGTGCGCTGAACCCGTTCAACACGCTCAAACACCTGCAAGTGGACTTCGTCAAAGTCGACGGTTCGTTCTCACAGGACCTGAACAACGCCGAAAATCAGGAAGCCCTGAAAACCCTGCTCAGCAGCCTGCATGCCCAGGCCAAGCTGACCATAGTGCCCTTCGTCGAGAGTGCCAGCGTACTGGCCACGTTGTGGCAGGCCGGGGTCAACTTCATTCAGGGCTACTACCTGCAGGGCCCGAGCCAGTCCATGGACTACGACTTCTCGGCCGGCGACGAATAAATCCCACCAACGAGAAAGCCGCCTGAACAGGCGGCTTTTTTATATCCGACAGAACGGCGGTGCTTATTCCTGCCCCTCGCGGTCACGAAAACCGAGCAGATAAAGAATGCCATCCAGCCCCAGGGTGGAGATCGCCTGCTTGGCCGATTGCTTGACCAGCGGCTTGGCGCGAAAAGCCACGCCGAGACCGGCAAGGCCAAGCATCGGCAGGTCATTGGCACCATCGCCGACGGCGATGGTCTGTTCCAACTGCAAACCTTCCTTCTGCGCCAGCTCACGCAACAGATCCGCCTTGCGCTGCGCATCGACGATGGGCTCGACGGCCACGCCAGTGACCTTGCCGTTCTCGATCTGCAGCTCGTTGGCGAACACGTAGTCGATGCCCAGCTTGGCCTGCAGCTGTTTGGCGAAGTAGGTAAAGCCGCCGGAGAGAATCGCGGTCTTGTAGCCCAGGCGCTTGAGTTCGGCGAACAGCACCTCGGCGCCCTCGGTCAGGCGCAGCGAAGCGCCGATCTCTTCCAGCACGTCTTCCGACAGGCCCTGCAGCAAGCCCAGGCGCTCCTTGAAACTGGCGCGGAAATCCAGCTCGCCGCGCATGGCACGCTCGGTGATCTCGGCCACCTGCTCGCCCACCCCAGCGGCCTTGGCCAACTCGTCGATCACCTCGGCCTCGATTAGCGTCGAATCCATGTCGAACACGGCCAGGCGGCGATTGCGGCGGAATACCGAATCGCGCTGAAAGGCGATATCGACGTTGAGTTCCTGCGCCACACTGAGAAACTCGGCACGCAGCGCCGCCGGGTCGGCCGGCTCGCCGCGCACGGAAAATTCGATGCAGCCCTTGCCCTGCTCGGCCGGCATGTCCAGCGGCATGCGCCCGGACAGGCGGTCGATATGGTCGATATTCAGCCCGTACTTGGCGGTGATCGCGCTGACCCGCTGCAGTTGCTCGGCGCTGACCTTGCGCGTCAGCAGGGTGACGATATGGCGGGCCTTGCCCTGACCACCCACCCACTGACGGTAATCGTCTTCGGAAACCGGGGTGAAACGTACCTGCTGATCGAGCTCATAAGCGGTGAACAGCAGATCCTTGAGCACCGCCTGAGAGCGACCGTTGTCAGGAATCTCGATGAGGATGCCGAACGACAGGGTGTCGTGGATCACCGCCTGGCCGATATCGAGGATGTTCACCCCGCCTTGAGCCAGCACGCCGGTAATGGCTGCGGTAAGTCCGGGGCGATCTTCGCCAGTGATATTGATCAGGACGATTTCGCGCAAGACGCACCCTCCAAGGCAAACAATTGAGGCAGGCAAGCGGCGAATTGACCACTGACCGACGAAAAGGCGCACATTCTACCCAGTTTCCCGCCAATCCGGGCAGCCATGCGCTTTGCCCGCCCCAGGGCGCTCGCTATACTGCGCGGCAACTTCAGTCGACAAGAGCCGTGCTCTGTGAACCGGCCCGCGCCCGTCAAACCCGATAACTTCTTCATCCTGATCTTTAACGCGCTGCGTCAGCGGCGGGTGCCTCTGGTACTGCGTATTGCCAGCCACAGCCTGTTGCTGGTGGCCTTGGCGATGATCATCTATGCCTGGGTCATGGGCATGCAGTTCAAGCAGGCCATGCAGCAGCAGGCCGATGCGCTGGGCCAGGCGCTGATCACCCAGACGGCGGCCTCGGCCACCGAGCTGCTGGTGTCAAACGACATCCTCAGCCTCAACGTGCTGCTGAGCAACCTGGCGAAGAACCCACTGGTGGCGCATGCCGCCATCTACAGCGTGGACAGTCGCATCCTCGCCGAAGCCGGCGCGCGTCCGAGGCGCAGCGTGCTGGGTGAAACCGAAGGTTTTTACTCCACTTCCATCACCTTCCAGGAGGTGATGGCCGGGCAGTTGCGCATCAGCCTGGACATGAGCCAGTTCCAACAACCGATGACCATCAGCCTGCAGAGCATGGGTATTCTCAGCCTGATTCTGCTGGCCCTGACCCTGTCGCTGAGCATGCGCCTCGGCCGGCATATTTCAACCCCACTGCTGCAGATGCGCCTGTGGCTGCGCGACCCGGACGACCCTGCACCGGGCGCCGGACGCAACGATGAGATCGGTGACCTGGCGCGTCAGCTGCAGGCGCGACTGGTGCCGGAAAAACCGGAGCCCGAGCAGGAACTGGATGACGAGCAACTGCTCGATGACAGCGAGGACTATCTGCACGAAGAAGACGATGAGCACTTCGACGAGCAGGAGGAGACCGCGGCCGAGCATGCTGCCTTCGATGAAGCGGACATCAGCGATGAGTATGGCGATGACGAGCCGCTCAAGCCCTGGCCTGACACGATAGAGCCGGATGATCCCTTTGCCGACCTGCGTGACGAGTCCGCGGCGCCTGCGCCGGTCGCCCAGGCTCCGCGCCCATCGCAGGCCAGCGCCGTACTGGCCATTCAACTCGGCGCCCAGGAGCAGCTGCGCCGCCTGCCGCGTACGCGATTGCTGGACCTGCTGGATCGTTATCGGGGTTGCCTGGAACAGGCAGCCGCGCTGTATCAGGGACAACTGCACACACTCAAGGACGGCAGCAGCCTGATGCTGTTCCATGAGCGCGAATGCGGCGAAGACTACCTGACCCACGCCATCTGCTGTGGCGAGCTGATGCGCGCCCTGGGCCACGCCCTGCAGATCGAGGTCGCCGACAGCGGCATCACGCTGCAACTGCAGCTTGGCTTGACTCTGGGCAGTAACCTTGAAGAGCTGGGCCAAGCCGACCTGCTGCTCAGCGACAGCGCTCTGGACGCCCTGGCGCTGTCGCAGCATAGCCGCAACCTGCTGCTGGTCGAGCAACGCGTCGCCCAGGATGCCCTGGCTCGCCAGCGCGCCCGCATCCGCCCGATTGCCAGCCCGGAAGGGGCCAGCTGCGTGGAGCGCCTGCTCGATCCTTATCCAGCCCTGCTGGAGCGGCAGCTGACGCGCATGCACGACAGCCGGGCGCACTGAGGCCCGGCTTCACTCAAGCGCTGGCCAATGCGCGCCGCTGTGGCGTCTTTACACCGTAGCGCTGCAACCAATCCTTCCAGCGAATCCGCTCGTCACGTACCAGCCAGCCATCCTGCTCGGCAAAACTCTCCGACAACCATACCCCTCGGGTACTGGCAGGCAGCAGCTCGCCCTTGCGCAGAGTGAACAGCCCACCGCTAGGTACACCACGCTGCAATGCCAGCAAATAGATATCCGGCCGACGGCGCTCCAGGCGTGCCACCAGGCGGCCGTCTTCCAGGCATTCGTCGACGTGGAACAAGCTCAGTTGCCGGGCATCGCGCGGCAGTTCCAGGCTCAGGTCGTAGACCAGTTGCAAGGATGCCGTTGGCAGATGCACATAGGCGCGCGGGCGCTCGAGCAAGGTCAGGTTGCCGCATTGCACAGGGCGCGCGGCACCTGACAGCGGGCTGAGGCGAAAGTGACTCGACTCGCGATAACGCAGCGCCCCCTGATAGGGCGTGGGTAACCAGGTATCGGCGAACCGTCCGCTCAACCAGCCCTCTGCAGTCTCCAGCAGGCACTCCTCGGCCACTTCCTGAATGGCAGTGAGCAGCGGCAGGTTGAGTTCGTGGGCCGGCACATAGCCGGAAATCAGCTTGAGTACGGTGTCGCCACGATCAGGGCGGCGCTGGCGCACCAGCAGCCAGTAGTCACGCCCGTGCAAGCGCAGCGTCAGGCGCACCGACACGCCAAGGTTGGCCAGCTCGACGGAAAACCGCGAACTGTCTGCCACGTCTATCGGGCGGCGGCGTTCGAGCATCTGTTGGAAATTCAGTGGCTGTCCCAGGCTCTGGTAGCTCAGGCCATCGGGGCCGGCCTCGACGAACAGCGGCAGGGTCTTGAAGTTACTCGGGTCCTTGCGGATCAGCGTACGCGGCATCTCGACTCCTTGTTCCGGCTGGGCGTAAGGCGGCTCGGCAGCCAGCGCTCACGCGAGGATCAGGTTGAAGCGAAAACCGCTCAAGGCTGCCCCAAGCCAACCACCTAGCACAACCCTAGGCCTGTAAGAGGGCGTGACCGGGGACTCAGCGGATGCCCTGCAAAACCGCCGCGACAGTCGCGACATTGGCCGCCAGGTGCGCGGGCGTGATGGTGCCGACAATGGCGCTGCTGACGCCCGGATGCGCGAAGATCAGCTCGAAGCTGGCACGTACCGGGTCGACACCTTCGGCCAGACAGGCATGCCCGCTGGCCAGCGCCTTCTTGATCAGGATGCCCTTGGCGTGACTGGCAGCGTAGTCCAGTACCGGCTTCTCGCCCTGCTCGCTCAGGTTATAAGTGACCATGGCGCAGTCGCCTTGTTCCAGCGCCAGCAGCCCGCCCTCGACGGTCTTGCCAGAAATCCCATAGGCGAGGATCTTGCCCTCGCGCTTGAGCTCGGCCAGCGTCTCGTACACACCTGTCTCGCGCAGCACGGCGAGATCGTTGCCGTCGGAATGCACCAGCAGCAGATCGATACGGTCGGTCTCCAGACGCTTGAGGCTGCGCTCCACGGACAGACGGGTATGCGCAGGGGAGAAATCGAAGTACGACTGGCCGCCCTCGAACTCCTCACCGGTCTTGCTGACGATCACCCACTCATCACGCTGGCCACGCAGCAGCGGGCCAAGGCGCTGCTCGCTGACACCATAGGCCGGCGCGGTATCGATCAGATTGATGCCCAGCTCGCGGGCCTGTCGCAACAAGGCCAGTGCCTGTGCATCATCGGGAATGGTGAAGCCGTTGGGGTACTTGACGCCCTGATCACGGCCGAGCTTGACCGTGCCCAGGCCCAGCGGCGAAACCCGCAAGCCGGTGGAACCCAGCGGGCGATGCAGATCGTGCAGCGTCGTCATGGCAGCAGTGCCTCCCATACCGGCTGGCCCAGCGCTGGGCGCGGCAGTTCGGGCAACGGGGCGTGGCCAGCAGGCTGCAGGTTATCGCGCAGCAGAGCAGCGAGTACGCGGTCAGCGAAGTCCGGCGCCAGCGCCAGCTTGGTCGGCCAGCCCACCAGCAGACGCTGTTGCTCGGCCAGAAACGCGTTATCAGGGCGCACCAGGCCTGACTGCGCGGGCTCGGCGCGATCCACGCGCAGGGTGGCCCAGCGCGTCTGACTCTGGTCGACCCAGGGCAGCAACGCTGCCATTTCCTTCTGCGCGGCCTGAATCTGCTCCGCCTCGTCGCGCGCAACGCCATCGGCTTCGGCCAGATCGCCGCCGAGGTACCAGACCCACTGGCCATCGGCCGCCGGATGCGTGGTCACGGTGACCCTCGGCTTCGGCCCACCACCGAGGCAATGGGCGTACAACGGCTTCAGCGCCGGCCCCTTGGCCAGCACCATATGCAGCGGGCGCAATTGCTGCGTGGGCTGCTCGATACCCAAGGCGGCGAGCAACTCGGCATTGCCGGCACCCGCACTGAGTACCACGCGCTGCGCACGAATCTCGCGACCATCGACGATCAACCCGCACAGCTCACCGTTATCCTGCAGCGGTTCGATACGCTCGGCAGCCAGCAGGCTGTCACCCGCCAGCTCAGCCAGGCGTGCGATCAGGCTCGGCACATCGAGCACCAGCTCGGCGAGGCGGTAGACCTTGCCCTTGAACTTCGGATGCTGCAGCGCCGGCGGCAGTTGATCGCCCTTGACCTGATCGACCCGGCCGCGCACCGCCTTGCTGGCGAAGAAGCTGGTGAGGTTGCCGGCCAGGGTACCCGGCGACCACAGATAGTGAGCCTCGGAGAGGATGCGCACGCCGGAAAGATCCAGCTCGCCATTACCCGCCAGCGCCTCGCGCCAGCGTCGCGGCATATCGGCGATGGCCTCGGAAGCACCGGTCAGCGCGCCATGCAGGGCGTATTTGGCACCACCATGGATGATGCCCTGCGACTTCAGGCTCTGCCCACCGCCCAGGCTGCCGCGCTCCACCAGAACGGTGGAGAAACCCTGCTGACGCAGGCGCGCATTGAGCCAGAGGCCGGCGATACCACCGCCGACGATCAGGACATCGGTGCTGAGAGACTGGGACATGAACGGGCCTCGGCGAAAAACAGGCGCGCAGTATAACCCGTCAGCTCCCTCGCCCGCGGCCCATCAGTGCCCGGTCGACTGCGAGAACAGCTGAATCACCACCACGCCGCTGACGATCAGCCCCATGCCGAGCACGGCCGGCAGATCGAGCTTTTGCTGGTAGATGAACATCGCCGCGATGCTGACGAGGACGATGCCCAACCCCGCCCAGATGGCGTAGGCGATGCCCACCGGGATGGTGCGCACCACCAGAATCAGCATCCAAAAGGCGATCGCGTAACCGCCGATCACCAGCAACAGCGGCAGGGGTTTGTTGAAGCCGTCGATAGCCTTCATCGAGGTGGTGGCGACCACTTCGGCCGCGATGGCAATGGCGAGATAGAGATATCCGGGCATGATGGCGACTCCTGAAAGATGGCCACAATTCTAAGTTCTTCCATGATGGGATAAAGTCATTACCTATCTGCCTTTGAGATAGGCTGGCCATGAACTGGAATCTCGATCAACTGCAACTGTTCGTCCGTACCGCCGAGAGCCGCTCCTTTTCTGCTGCAGCTCGGCAAACCGGACGCGCGCAATCGGCGGTCAGCACCGCCATCGCCCTGCTGGAAAGCGATCTCGGCGTCACCCTCTTCGAACGCAGCAGCGGTCGCCAGCCACAGCTGACCGAGGCAGGCGCGGCGCTGCTGGAGCAGGCCCGCAGCGTGTTGCAGCAGTGCGAGCGCCTCGATGGCCGCGCGCTGGGCCTGGCGCGTGGCGAGGAAGCACGCTTGCGCCTGGCTCAGGACGAAGCCATGCCATATCAGCCGGTGCTGGCCAGCCTGGAGGCGCTGGCCGATGCCTTTCCCCTGCTCGAAGTCCAACTCTCCAGCGGCGCCCAGGGCGACGTGGCGCGCAAGCTGCTGCAGCACCAGGCCGACCTGGGCCTGCTGTTTCATCACGAGCAGATGCCACGCGCCCTGGAAAGCCAGCGCCTGGGCACCATCGAAATGGTCACGGTATGCAGCCCGCACCATCCGCTGGCCGGGCTCGACAGCGTGGAACGTCGCGACTTGGCCGAGCATCGACAGTTGCTGATGACGCCGCAGGACAGCCATTACCCCGGCGGCGAGCAGATCAGCCCGCTGGTGTGGCGCGCCGACAGTTTCTACGTGATGGCCGAGCTGGTGATACGCGGCGTTGGCTGGGCCTGGCTGCCGCGCCATGTGGCGCAGTACCCGACCTATCAGGGTCACCTGCAGGAGCTACGCAGCGACTGGGCGCCGCTGCCGCTGGTGGTGGAATTGGTCTGCCGTCGCGACGGCGCGCTCGGCCCCGCAGCCAACTGGCTGGCCGACTGTCTGGCGCGCGAACTGCTGCGCCCTCAAACATGACCACGCTTCCAGAGGATGACCGGCGGCGCTAGCAGGCCGTTGAAAAACGTAGGCGAGGCAGCCAATGCAATACCGATGGCGGCCCCACAAAAACAGGCGAAAAACGGTCGGAGTCGCGCGCGACTTTACGAGCTGTAAATGAGCATTTTGAGCCTGTTTTTAACGCAGCAGTGGCAACGCAGATAGTTTTTCAACGGCCTGCTAAGCTGCGCCCCCATGAACAGACTCCTCTACACCCTGCTGCTGCATCTCGCCCTGCCCCTGATTGCCCTGCGTCTGGCCCTGCGCGCGCGCAAGGCGCCAGCTTACGCTCGGCGCATCAACGAACGCTTCTCCCTTGGCCTGCCAGCGATGAAACCGGGCGGCATCTGGGTACATGCCGTGTCGGTCGGTGAAAGCATCGCCGCCGCGCCGATGATTCGCGCACTACAGGCACGCTACCCTGACCTGCCGATCACCGTGACCTGCATGACCCCGACCGGCTCCGAGCGCATCCAGGCACTGTTCGGTGAAAGCGTGCAGCACTGCTACCTGCCCTACGACCTGCCCTGGGCTGCCGCGCGCTTTCTCGACCGGGCGCAGCCGCGCCTGGCCGTGGTGATGGAAACAGAGCTGTGGCCAAACCATATCCATCAGTGCGCCAAGCGCGGTATCCCGGTGGCCTTGACCAATGCACGCCTCTCTGAGCGCTCGGCACGCGGCTACGCACGTTTTCGCAAACTTACCGCACCGATGCTCGCCGAACTGTCGCTGATCGCGGTGCAGACCCAGACCGAGGCGCAGCGTTTTCTCGATCTGGGCGCTCGCCCTGGCTGTGTGGAGGTGACCGGTTCGATCAAGTTCGACCTGAAGATCGATGCCGAACTGCTGCAACGCGCAGAGGCGCTGCGCCAGCAATGGCAGGCAACGACTCGCCCCGTCTGGATCGCGGCCAGCACCCATGCCGGTGAAGACGAAATCATCCTTGCAGCACATCGCCAACTGCTGAGCGACCACCCGGATGCACTGCTGATCCTGGTGCCGCGTCACCCCGAACGTTTCAACTCGGTTCATGAACTCTGCCTGAATCAGGGCCTGGCGACGCGCCGCCGCTCAACAGGTGAAGCGGTGCAAAGCGGCGACCAGGTGCTGCTGGGCGACACCATGGGCGAGCTGCTGTTTCTCTACGCGCTAGCGGATATCGCTTTCGTCGGTGGCAGCCTGGTGGCCAATGGCGGACACAACCTGCTGGAGCCAGCCGCACTGGGCAAGCCGGTACTGAGCGGGCCACACCTGTTCAACTTCCTGGAGATCGCCGCGCAGTTGCGTGACGCCAGCGCTCTGAGCGAGGTGGAGAACGCAGTGCAGTTGGCGGACAGCGTCAAGACGTTGCTCAACGAACCGAGCGAAATGCAGCGCATGAGCCAGGCCGGCCTGAGCGTGCTCAAGGCCAACCAGGGTGCGCTGGAGCGCCTGCTGGAAGGGTTGCAGCGTCTTCTGTAGACCGAATGCAATTCGGGGAGTATCAAGCGACGTGACGTTTCCCCGGATTGCATCCGGGCTACATGATCGCAACTCATTGCAGGAAGGTTACGAACGGCGCTTGCTGATGCAATCAATTAAAAGCCCGACTCACGTCGAGCTTTTGCTTTGCTACGAAGGAATCAGAAATCCTGATTGTTCTGCAGGCGATCTTCGGCGGCAGAGGCCAAATCCGGTGGCAGGAAGTCCTTGTCCGGGTTGTAGTCCGGTTTGAGGAAGCTGCCCAGCGCTTCCAGGTCAGCCGGGCTGAGGGTGCCGGCCGCCTGCTTCAGACGCAGGTTGTTGAGGATGTAGTCGTAACGCGCGTCGTTGTAATTACGCACGGCGCTGAACAACTGACGCTGGGCATCGAGCACGTCGACGATATTGCGGGTACCGACCTGATAGCCGATCTCGGTGGCTTCCAGAGCGCTCTGGTTGGAGATGATCGACTGGCGGCGCGCTTGTACGGTTTCCACGTCGGTGTTCACCGCGCGGAACAGGTTGCGGGTGTTCTGCACCACCTGGCGGCGCAGGCTCTCACGCAGTTGCTCGGTCTGCCCCAGGCGCTGATATGCCTCACGCACCTGCGAGCTGGTCAGACCGCCGCTGTACAGCGGGATGTTCAATTGCAAGCCGATGGAGCGCTGCGAGACGTCGCCGCTGTAGCGCGGGAGCCCGCCGGAATTAGTGAAACCCAGACTGTCGTTGTCACCCTGCTGATAGCTGGCCACGGCATCCAGGGTCGGCGCATGGCCAGCCTTGCGCTGACGCAGATTCTCTTCGGCGGCCGTCACGGCATACAGGCTGGCCTGCAGGTTGAGGTTCTGCGCTGCGGCGGTGTCGACCCAGGCCTTGGCATCGTTCGGCGTAGGCGCCAGCACCGGCAGGGTGTGGACGATCCCTTCGACGGCCAGATAATCGCGATTGGTCAGAGTCACCAGAGCCTCGAAGGCATCATCCACCGCGCGCTCGGCGAGCAGACGGTTGGCGCGGGCGGTATCGAACCCAGCCTGGGCCTCGAGCACATCGGTCTTGTCGGACAGACCGACGTCGAAACGTTCGTTGGCCTGATCCAGTTGACGCTTGAATGCCGCTTCCTCGGCCTTGGTCGAGGCCAGAGTGTCCTGCGCACGCAGCACGGCGAAATAGGTTTCGGCGCTCTGCAAGATCAAATTCTGCTCAGTGGCAGACAACTCCAGAGCTGCCTGCTCGCTGGTTGCCTCCGCAGCCTGCAGCTGGAACCAGCGGTCGGCACGGAACAGCGGCTGACTGAGGTTGGCCTGGTAGACCAGACCACTGCGCGAAACCGTCACGCTAGGCGAATCGACTTCAGTGCGCGTATCGCCGTAATTGGCCCCGGCAGACAGGTTGGGCAGCAAACCAGCACGCGCCTGCGGAACCACTTCGCGGCGCGCCTGATAGTCGGCGCGCGCGGCGGCGATATCAGCATTGTTCTGCGCCGCTTCCTGATACACGGTAACCAGGTCGGTCTTGCTCGACAGCGGGGCCTCTTCGGCCTGAACCAGGCCCACTGAAGCGGCGGCCACGGCGATTGCCAGGGAAAGTCTGCGCAACATGATGGATGTCGATCCTTGAATAGGCGGTAATCGGCAAGGCTACGGCTCGCCACGCCCGGGGGTCAAGCGCGCCATGGACGGCATCAGTCTAGCTGGCGGCAAGCTATGTTGCTCGTCGGGAACAATCCACCGTCAGCAGTGGCGGCAGTCGCTTTCCGACGCACGGGTCGATATATATTGACCGCCGAGTTGGTTTTCTCCCACCAGCTTGTTTAGACTGCCTGAGTTCTTGTCGGGGTGCCCCAAATGCGGGGCTGAGATTGGCAGCTGCCGGATCCCGTTGAACCTGATCAGGTTAAGGCCTGCGTAGGGAACAAGATGTCCTCGCCAACGTACCGGCGAGTCCTCTCGGCACCGCCCATGGTGCATCTCGCGCCCTTCGTCCACTCAGGTTCCAACTCCGACAACCATCCCCGGAGAGAGCCTTGATGAGCGCACAACAAGAAAAGAATCTGAGTGAATCGGCGCAGGTCGATCAGCAGTCGGTAAAGCCCTTCCCTCGTTCGCAGAAAATCTATGTGCAGGGCTCGCGCCCGGACATCCGAGTACCGATGCGCGAGATCAGCCTGGACGTGACGCCAACCGACTTCGGTGGCGAGATTAACGCCCCGGTCACCGTCTACGACACCTCAGGCCCATACACTGACCCGAACGTTACCATCGACGTGCGCAAGGGCCTGGCTGACGTACGCAGCGCCTGGATCGAGGATCGCGGTGACACCGAGAAACTGCCGGGTCTGTCCTCCGAGTTCGGCCAGCGCCGCCTGAACGATGCCGAGCTGACCAAGATGCGCTTCGCCCACGTGCGCAACCCGCGCCGGGCCAAGGCCGGGCACAACGTCAGCCAGATGCATTACGCCAAGAAGGGCATCATCACGCCCGAGATGGAATACATCGCCATCCGCGAAAACATGAAGCTGGCCGAAGCGCGCGAAGCTGGTCTGCTCAATGAACAACACGCGGGCCATAGCTTCGGCGCCAGCATTCCCAAGGAAATCACCCCCGAGTTCGTGCGCAGCGAAGTCGCCCGCGGCCGCGCCATCATCCCGGCCAACATCAACCACGTGGAGCTGGAGCCGATGATCATCGGCCGCAACTTCCTGGTGAAGATCAACGGCAATATCGGCAACTCGGCGCTCGGCTCGTCGATTGAAGAAGAAGTGGCCAAGCTGACCTGGGGCATCCGCTGGGGTTCGGACACGGTGATGGACCTGTCCACCGGCAAGCACATCCACGAAACCCGCGAGTGGATCATCCGCAACTCGCCGGTACCGATCGGCACCGTGCCGATCTACCAGGCGCTGGAAAAGGTCGGCGGCATCGCCGAAGACCTGACCTGGGAGCTGTTCCGTGACACCCTGATCGAACAGGCCGAACAGGGCGTGGACTACTTCACCATCCACGCCGGCGTGTTGCTGCGCTACGTGCCGCTGACCGCCAAGCGCGTCACCGGCATCGTTTCGCGCGGCGGCTCGATCATGGCCAAGTGGTGCCTGGCGCATCACAAGGAAAACTTCCTCTACACCCATTTCGAAGACATCTGCGAAATCATGAAGGCCTACGACGTCAGCTTCTCGCTGGGCGACGGTCTGCGTCCGGGCTCGATTGCCGACGCCAACGACGAAGCGCAGTTCGGTGAACTGGAAACCCTTGGCGAGCTGACCAAGATCGCCTGGAAGCACGACGTGCAGTGCATGATCGAAGGCCCCGGCCACGTGCCGATGCAACTGATCAAGGAGAACATGGACAAGCAGCTGGAATGCTGCGACGAGGCGCCGTTCTACACCCTCGGCCCGCTGACCACCGACATCGCCCCCGGCTACGACCACATCACCAGCGGCATCGGCGCGGCGATGATCGGCTGGTTCGGCTGCGCCATGCTCTGCTACGTCACGCCCAAGGAGCACCTGGGCCTGCCGAACAAGGATGACGTCAAGACCGGCATCATCACCTACAAGATCGCGGCGCATGCCGCCGACCTCGCCAAGGGCCATCCCGGTGCGCAGATCCGCGACAACGCACTGTCCAAGGCGCGCTTCGAGTTCCGCTGGGAGGACCAATTCAACCTCGGCCTGGATCCGGACACCGCCCGCGCCTTCCACGACGAGACACTGCCGAAGGATTCGGCCAAGGTCGCACACTTCTGCTCCATGTGCGGGCCGAAGTTCTGCTCGATGAAGATCACTCAGGAAGTACGCGAGTACGCCAAGGAGCAACGCATCGACGCCGTCGATCTGGATGCCGAACAGGGCATGCAGGCCAAGGCTGAGGAATTCAAGGCGCAAGGCAGCCAGCTCTACCAACGCGTGTAACAGGCCGTCATGGAAGCTTGATCTGGCAGCGCTATGCTCGCTAGTGTGACAGGTAGCGGGCCGCAGTTTGGCCCGTTACGACTATCTGGGGAGTTTCTATGGGCAAAGACGACATCGACATCATCGAGCGCGAGAACTGCTTTCGCGGTTTTTATCGCCTAGACCGTATCAAGCTGCGCCATCGCCAGTTCGCCGGCAACATGGGCCCGCAACTGACCCGCGAGCTGTTCGTGCGTCATGATGCCGTGTGCGTTCTGCCATACGATCCGCAGCGCGACGAAGTGGTGCTGATCGAGCAGTTCCGCGTCGGCGCCATGGATAAAGCAGCCAACCCCTGGCTGCTGGAACTGGTCGCCGGCCTGATCGACAAGGACGAGGAGCCCGAGGAGGTCGCACGGCGCGAAGCGGTCGAAGAAGCCGACCTGATTCTTGGCCCACTCTGGCCGATCACCCAGTATTTCCCCTCCCCTGGCGGCTCCGACGAGTTCGTCCACCTGTTCCTCGGCCGCTGTGACAGCACCAGTGCCAGCGGCGTACATGGCCTGGCTGAAGAAGGCGAGGACATCCGTGTTCACGTCATGCCATTGGCCGATGCCCTGGCTGCAGTGCGCGACGGGCGTATCAACAACGCCGCCAGCATCATCGCGCTGCAATGGCTGGCACTGAATCGTGACGAAGTGCGGGGCATGTGGTCGTGAATCTGCTGCGCGAGCGCTATCGGGTCGACCTGGTCGAGCTGCAAGCGGCTTGCGAGGCCAACTATGCGCGCCTGATGCGCCTGCTGCCGCACATGCGCGAGCACACGGAAAGCCGCCGAGTGGCGCTGAGCCAGGGCGAATACCTGCTCGGCGTGCTGGCGCTGGAAGTGCTGGAAAGTTGCCCCTACACCACCACCCTCTGCGTGCGTCAGGAACACAGCCTGCCCTGGCTACCGGTGCCGCAGTTGCAGGTGCGGGTCTATCACGACGCACGCATGGCCGAGGTGGTCGGCGCAGAGAACGCGCGGCGCCTGCATATTCGCTACCCCTACCCCAACGCGGCGATGCATCAACCGGACGAAAAGAGTCAGCTCAACCTGTTTCTCGGCGAATGGCTGAGCCATTGCCTGGCCTGCGGGCACGAGCCACAGCCGGTGATGTAGACCGTCGCCAACTGGCGATCAAGCTTTTCAATGCCCGGCCGATAGCGCAGCGTTGTATTGTGTGCAGTGGCTCGCCCTGCCAGGCTGCTGTCGCGAATGATGGCAAAAACGCACTCCTGGCGTTTTTTCTGTGACATACGTCCGCTTCCCGGGTTTTCTCTTTGCTGCGGCAACCACCATAATTCACCCGATTGTGCCCTAGGAGACGGTCTTGCCGAGCCTGCCCACCCAATCCCTTGATTCCTCGGTACTGCTGGTGCAGTTGTCCGACAGCCATCTGTTCGCCGAAGCGGACGGCAAGCTGCTGGGCATGGATACTTGCGACAGCCTGCAGCGGGTGGTGGAACGGGTCCTGCAGGAGCAGCCGCAGATCGACCTGATTCTGGCTACAGGTGATCTTTCGCAGGACGGCAGCGAGATGTCGTATCAGCGCTTTCGCCAACTCACCTCGGCCATCGACGCGCCGACCCGTTGGCTGGCCGGCAACCATGATGAACTCCCCCCCATGCAGGCCGCCTGCCAAGGCAGCGAGCTGCTGGAGCCGGTAATCGACCTTGGCGCCTGGCGCATCGTCATGCTCGACTCCTCGATCCCCGGTGCGGTGCCCGGTTTTCTTGCCGACAGGCAGCTCGAACTGCTCGAACGCGCCCTCAGCGAAGCGCCGCAGCGCCATCACCTGATCTGCCTGCACCACCACCCGGTCTCCATCGGCTGCAAGTGGATGGAGCCCATCGGCCTGCGCAACCCCGACGCCCTGTTCGCCGTTCTCGACCGCTACCCGCAGGCGCGCAGCGTGCTCTGGGGGCATATCCATCAGGAGTTCGACCAGCAACGCGGTAATCTGCGCCTGCTCGCCTCGCCTTCGACCTGCGTACAGTTCGCGCCAGGCAGCGAGGAGTTTCAGGTGGGCAGCGAAGCCCCCGGCTACCGTTGGTTGCGCCTGCATACCGATGGCAGGCTGGACACCGGTGTATCGCGCGTAACCGGCATCCATTTCGAAGTGGACTACAGCGTCAAGGGTTACTGACATACCCCCAATCAGCTTGAAGCTTGCAGCTTGAGGCCCCGGACGAGTAGCCTCCCGCTCCATGACCGCATCCATACTCTATATACACGGCCTGAACAGCTCGCCAACCTCGCACAAGGCCAGCCAGTTGAGCCGCGCCATGGCCCATCTGGGCCTGGAGAATCAACTGCGCGTACCGGCCCTGCATCATCATCCACGCCAGGCCATCGCGCAGTTGCAGGCGCTGATCAGCGAACTCGGTGCCCCCGTGCTGGTGGGCAGTTCCCTGGGCGGCTATTACGCCACTTACCTGGCCGAACAGCATGGGCTCAAGGCGCTGCTGATCAACCCGGCCGTGCAGCCGCACCTGCGTTTCGACGGCTACCTGGGCCCACAGAAGAATTACTACAGCGACGAGACCTGGGACCTCACCGAGGATCACGTCCAGGCCCTGTCCGAGCTCGACGTTGCAGCTCCGAGCGACCCGACGCGTTACCAGATCTGGCTGCAAACCGGCGACGAAACCCTCGACTACCGTGACGCCGAGCGTTACTACCGTGCCTGCGCCCTGCGCATCCAGGCCGGTGGCGACCATGGATTCCAGGGTTTCGCCGAACGCCTGCCGACACTCTTCGCTTTTGCCGGCATCAACGCCACACTTTGGCGCGATACCGACTTTTCCGCATTCAATTGACGATCAAGAGACCCTATGGCCCAGCAGAACGCCTATAACGCCGATGCCATCGAAGTCCTTTCCGGCCTCGACCCGGTGCGCAAGCGCCCGGGCATGTACACCGACACCACGCGCCCCAACCACCTGGCCCAGGAAGTCATCGACAACAGCGTCGACGAAGCCCTGGCCGGACACGCCAAGTCGATCCAGGTGATCCTCCACGAGGACAACTCGCTGGAAGTGCTCGACGACGGCCGTGGCATGCCGGTGGACATCCACCCTGAAGAAGGTGTGCCAGGTGTCGAGCTGATCCTCACCAAGCTGCACGCTGGCGGCAAGTTCAGCAACAAGAACTACCAGTTCTCTGGTGGCCTGCACGGCGTCGGTATCAGCGTGGTCAATGCCCTGTCGACCCGCGTTGTGGTCACCGTCAAGCGTGACGGCAACGAGTACCAGATGAGCTTCGCCGATGGCTTCAAGGCCAGCGAGCTGGAAGTCATCGGTACGGTCGGCAAGCGCAACACCGGCACCAGCGTGCATTTCTGGCCGGACGCCAAGTACTTCGACTCCTTCAAGTTCTCCATCAGCCGCCTCAAGCATGTGCTCAAGGCCAAGGCCGTACTCTGCCCGGGCCTGAACGTCAGTTTCGAAGACAAGGCCTCCGGCGAGAAGGTCGAGTGGCATTACGAAGACGGCCTGCGCTCCTACCTGGTCGATGCCGTCAGCGAATTCGAGCGCCTGCCGGCCGAGCCCTTCGTCGGCAGCCTCGCCGGCAACAAGGAGGCTGTGGACTGGGCCCTGCTTTGGCTGCCCGAAGGTGGCGACGCGGTACAGGAAAGCTACGTCAACCTGATCCCCACCGCGCAGGGCGGCACCCACGTCAACGGCCTGCGCCAGGGCCTGCTCGACGCCATGCGCGAGTTCTGCGAGTTCCGCAACCTGCTGCCGCGTGGCGTGAAACTGGCCCCGGAAGACGTCTGGGAGCGCATCGCCTTCGTCCTCTCGATGAAGATGCAGGATGCCCAGTTCTCCGGCCAGACCAAGGAGCGCCTGTCCTCGCGCGAAGCCGCCGCGTTCGTCTCCGGCGTCGTTAAAGACGCCTTCAGCCTGTGGCTCAATGCCCACCCGGAAACCGGCCTGGCATTGGCTGAGCTGGCCATCAGCAACGCTGGCCGTCGCCTCAAGGCCGGCAAGAAAGTCGAGCGCAAGAAGATCACCCAGGGTCCGGCGCTGCCCGGCAAACTGGCCGACTGCGCCGGGCAGAACCCGCTGCGTTGCGAGCTGTTTCTGGTCGAGGGCGACTCGGCCGGCGGTAGCGCCAAGCAGGCGCGCGACAAGGAGTTCCAGGCCATCATGCCGCTGCGCGGCAAGATCCTCAACACCTGGGAAGTGGACGGCAGCGAAGTGCTGGCTTCGCAGGAAGTGCACGATATCGCCGTGGCCATCGGCATCGATCCAGGCTCGAGCGACCTGAGTCAACTTCGCTACGGCAAGATCTGCATCCTCGCCGACGCCGACTCCGACGGCCTGCACATCGCCACCCTGCTCTGCGCCCTGTTCGTGCGTCACTTCCGCCCGCTGGTGGATGCCGGTCACGTCTATGTGGCCATGCCGCCGCTGTACCGCATCGACCTGGGCAAGGAGATCTTCTACGCCCTGGACGACGCCGAGCGCGACGGCATCCTCGACCGCCTGGTGGCCGAGAAGCGCCGCGGCAAGCCACAGGTCACCCGCTTCAAGGGCCTCGGCGAGATGAACCCGCCGCAGCTGCGCGAAACCACCATGGACCCCAATACACGGCGCCTGGTGCAACTGACCCTGGATGATTTCGAAGGCACCCGCGAAGTGATGGACATGCTGCTGGCGAAAAAACGTGCCGGTGATCGCAAGAGCTGGCTGGAAAGCAAGGGCAATCTGGCCGAGGTGCTGGCCTGATGCGCAATCACCTCCTTGCACTCGGTCTGTTGGCCGGCGTCGCGAATGCCGAGCCAGTGGTGCTGGAAGAGCTCAAGCTGGAAGCCGAATACCCGGTATCGGAAATGCCCGGCGGCAACCTCTCCGGCCTGGCCCTGTGCGGCGAAACGCTGTGGGCGGTTTCTGACCGTGACGACGATCGCCTCTATCAACTGCATAGCGAAGAAGGGCTGCTGCGCGCCGAAGCAGAAACCTTTGTCGCCCCCGAACCACCCGAGAGCGCCCTGCCCTGGGGCCTGCGCATGCGCAACTGGGCGGCCGGCCTGGTACGCGGTGGCGCACTGGATTTCGAGGGCCTGGCGTGCGACGCACAAGGCAACCGTTACCTGGTCAGCGAAACCCGCGCCGCCGTGCTTCAGGTGAGCAGCAACGGCAACGCGCAGTGGCTCAACCTGCCCAGCGGGCTGGTGCGCCAGGCCCGCGCCAGCGGCATGCTGCTGCACTTCAATCAGGGTTTCGAAGGCATCGCCATCGATCCGGCCGGTGATCGTCTGTGGCTGGCTGCCGAGCAGCGCCGTCGCGGCCTCACCGTATTGCATCGGCGCGGCAGCAGCTGGCGTTGTACCGGCGGCTGCGTGCTGACCAGCGAAAGCGGTGAAGAAGCCTCGCCCGAAGCGCTCGGCGGCCATATGGCACCACGCGACTTCTCCGGCCTGGCCTATTTCGGTGAGAAACTCTTTACCCTGGAGCGCCAGGCTCACCGTATCTGCCGGCGCACGCTGAGCGATGGGGTGGTGGAGATGTGTTGGTCGTTCGCCAGCGACGCCCTGAGCGAACCGCGCCGCTACACGCCGAACTACGGCATGGCCGAGGCACTGTGGATCGACAAGGACGGTGCCTGGATCGGCGTCGACAATGGTAGTCAGACCCGTGCCGATGGCGAAGAGCGCCCCATTGTCTGGCGCTTTGCCGCGCCCAAGGGCGGCTGGAGCCGGCGTCCGTGACTGAGCAGACGCCTGGCCGCCGCGCCGGACGGGTAATGTGGGTGCTCTTCTGGGGCGCCGGCTTGCTGCTGGCCACGCACTTCTTCGGTAACTGGGAAGATCGCCAGCGCAACCCGAACCAGACGCCGCAGTCGGTGCATGGTGATGGTTTCGTCGAGGTGAGCCTGGCCAGCAGTCGTCAAGGCCACTATCTGGTCGACGGCGAGATCGATGGGCAGAAAGTGACCTTTCTGCTCGACACTGGCGCCACCCAAGTGGCGATCCCCAGCGCGGTGGCCGAACGCCTTGGCCTGCAACGCGGTGCGCCGATCATCATCAGCACCGCCAACGGCCGCGCCACCGGGCATCGCACACGCCTGGACAGCCTACGCCTGGGCGATATCGAACTGCGTGACGTCGCCGCACTGATCGCGCCCGGCATGGACGGCGACGAAGTGCTGCTGGGCATGAGTGCCCTGAAACAACTCGAATTTTCTCAGAAGGGCGGCACCCTGGTGCTGCGCCAATCAACCTTGCAATGAGGCCCGCATGAGCGAATCCCTCGATTTGAGCCTGGAAGGCGTTGAACGCCGGTCACTTGCCGACTTCACCGAGCAGGCTTATCTCAACTACTCCATGTACGTGATCATGGACCGCGCCCTGCCGCATATCGGCGACGGCCTGAAACCCGTGCAACGGCGCATCATCTACGCCATGAGCGAACTGGGCCTGGATGCCGACTCCAAGCACAAGAAGTCCGCGCGTACCGTCGGTGACGTGCTCGGCAAGTTCCACCCGCACGGCGACAGCGCCTGCTACGAAGCCATGGTGCTGATGGCGCAGCCGTTCAGCTACCGCTACACCCTGGTCGACGGCCAGGGTAACTGGGGAGCACCGGACGATCCCAAGTCCTTCGCTGCCATGCGTTACACCGAAGCGCGCCTGTCGCGCTATTCGGAAGTGCTGCTCTCCGAACTCGGCCAGGGCACCGTCGACTGGGTGCCCAACTTCGACGGCACCATGAACGAGCCTGCAACGCTGCCGGCGCGCCTGCCAAACCTGCTGCTCAACGGCACCACTGGCATCGCCGTGGGCATGGCCACCGACGTGCCGCCGCACAACCTGCGCGAAGTCGCAGCGGCCTGCGTGCGCCTGCTCGATGAGCCCAGCGCCACGGTCGAGCAGCTGTGCGAACACATTCAGGGCCCGGACTTCCCCACCGAAGCCGAGGTCATCACGCCCAAGGCCGATCTGCAAAAGATCTACGAGACCGGCCGCGGCTCGGTGCGCATGCGCGCCGTGTATCGCGTCGAGGATGGCGACATCGTCGTCACCGCCCTGCCGCACCAGGTTTCCGGGGCCAAGGTGCTGGAGCAGATCGCCGCGCAGATGCAGGCCAAGAAGCTGCCGATGGTTGCTGACCTGCGTGACGAATCCGACCACGAGAACCCGTGCCGGATCGTCATCATCCCGCGCTCCAACCGCGTCGATGCCGACGAATTGATGACCCACCTGTTCGCCACCACCGACCTGGAGTCCAGCTACAGGGTCAATACCAACGTCATCGGTCTCGACGGCAAACCGTCGGTCAAGGACCTGCGTACCCTGCTCAGCGAATGGCTGGTGTACCGGGTCGGCACCGTGCGCCGCCGCTTGCAGTTCCGCCTGGACAAGGTGGAGCGTCGCCTGCACCTGTTGGAAGGCTTGCTGATCGCCTTCCTCAACCTCGACGAGGTGATCCGCATCATCCGCAGCGAGGACTCGCCCAAGCCGGTGCTGATGGAGCGCTTCGGCCTCACCGATGTGCAGGCCGACTACATCCTCGACACCCGCCTGCGCCAACTGGCGCGCCTCGAAGAGATGAAGATCCGCGGCGAGCAGGACGAGCTGGCCAAGGAGCGCGAGAAGCTGCTGGCCTTGCTGGGCAGCGAAGCCAAGCTGAAGAAACTGGTGCGCAAGGAAATCATCGAAGACGCTGAAAAATACGGCGATGACCGCCGCTCGCCAATCGTCGCCCGCGCCGAAGCCAAGGCCCTGTCGGAAACCGAGCTGATGCCGACCGAGCCAGTCACCGTGGTGCTCTCGGAAAAAGGCTGGGTGCGCTGCGCCAAGGGCCATGACATCGACGCCACCGGCCTGTCTTACAAGGCGGGAGATGGCTTCAAGGCCGCTTCGCCGGGCCGCTCGAACCAGTACGCGGTATTTATCGACTCTACCGGGCGCAGCTACTCGCTGGCCGCCCATTCGCTACCCTCGGCCCGTGGCCAGGGCGAACCGCTGACCGGTCGCCTGACGCCACCACCGGGGGCGACCTTCGAATGCGTGATGCTGCCGGAAGACAGCGCCCTGTACGTCATCGCCTCCGACGCTGGCTACGGTTTCGTGGTCAAGGGCGAGGATCTGCAGGCCAAGAACAAGGCGGGCAAGGCGCTGCTGACTCTACCCAACGGCGCCAAGGTGGTCGCACCCAAGCCAGTCAGTAACCTGGAAGACGACTGGTTGGCCGCGGTGACTACCGAAGGTCGCCTGCTGCTGTTCAAGGTCACCGATCTGCCGCAACTGGGCAAAGGCAAGGGCAACAAGATCATTGGCATTCCCGGCGAGCGCGTGGCCTCGCGCGAGGAATATCTGACCGATCTGGCAGTGCTGCCCAGCGGCGCCAGTTTGGTTTTGCAGGCCGGGAAGCGTACCCTGACACTCAAAGCCGACGACCTCGAGCACTACAAGGGCGAGCGCGGCCGCCGTGGCAACAAGCTACCGCGCGGCTTCCAGCGCGTCGACCAGCTCTTGGTGGAATAGCGTCGGTACACGCCCCGTTCATCCCGGATATCCGCGCTACCGGCAAGCAGTCAAGGCTGGAGTCATAGCGCGGTTTGACGGATGATACGCGCCCCGGGTCATGCGCAAATGACCCCACAGCATGATATGGGATCGATGTGCAGCTGCCCCAGAAGCGGCTGCCTGGAATTAATGATGACTGTAGTACGCCCTGTGGCTCTGCTTATGACTGCGCTGCTCGTATTGAGCGGCTGCAGTCTGCTGCAGCAGAAGCCAGTGCCTCTTTATCAACTCGATAGCGGCAGCGCCGTGACACCGACCCAGGACAACGGCATGACCGTACTGGTCGGCCCGATCAGCGTGGCCGATTACCTGCGTCAGCAAAACCTGCTGCAACGTCAGGCTGATGGCAGCCTGGTGGCCGCACATGATGGCCGCTGGGCCAGCGGCCTGGCCAACGATATTGATCAACAAATGCTGCGCCAGCTGGCCTGGCGTCTGGACAGCCAGCGCCTGGTTCTAGCTCCGGCGGCACCTGGTTTCAGTGCCGATGCTCAAGTCATGCTGACCATCACCCGCCTGGATTCCGGTCCGACTCAACCTGCCGTGCTGGAAGCCCAGTGGCGCCTGCTCGACCGCCGTGGACAACTGCGCGACAGCCGTCTGATTCGTCTGGAAGAAGCGCACACCGGCCCCCTGGCCGAACAGGTCAAGGCGCAGAGTCTCTTGCTGCAACGCCTGGCTGCCGAGCTGGCAGTGGCCATTCAGCCGGTCGCGGCAGCCGACCCGCCCCCCGAGCCGCCGCGCAAAAAGCCCCCGGTAGCCAAAGCCAAGCCGCAGGATCCCGCTACCAACGGGCCGAAAATCCCCGTGGCAGAACCGATCAAGATCGATACGGAAGTCTTCCGTTTCTAAGCAAAAAGCCCGCAATTGCGGGCTTTTTGCTTAAAGGAAGCGCTGCACACACCGAGCTGGCAACAGGTTGGACTGGCTTATTTCAGCTCACTGGAACTCTTGCCCAGCAGGCGCCGCGCGATGATCAGCAACTGGATCTGCTGGGTGCCTTCGAAGATATCGAGGATCTTCGAATCGCGAGCCCATTTCTCCAGCAGGTCGTCCTCGCCATAACCCAGGGTGCCGGCCAGCTCCACGCATTTGAGCGTCACTTCGCTGGCCACACGTCCGGCCTTGGCCTTGGCGATGGAAGCCTCTTTCGAGTTGGGCAGCTTGTTGTCGGCCATCCATGCCGCTTTCAGCGTTAGCAGACGCGCAGCCTCCCATTCTGCTTCCAGGCGATACAAGGTTGCCTCCGCGTGGGTGGCACTTAGCAGCGGCTTGGCGTAGTCGAAGCGACAGCCGGCCTTGCTCAGAAGCTCACGGGTACGCTCCAGTGCTGCGCGCGCCACACCGACCGCCATGCCAGCGACCAGAGGGCGGGTGTTGTCGAAGGTTTCCATGACCCCGGCAAAGCCCTTCTGCATGTCGATCTCGGCGTTGCCCAGCAAATTGGCAGCCGGCACCCGACAGTCACTGAAACTGATCGATGCCGTATCCGAGGCCTTGATGCCGAGTTTCTTTTCCAAGCGGGTAACCACCATGCCTGGCGTACCCTTCTCCACCACGAAGGATTTGATCGCTGAACGCCCCAGGCTCCTGTCCAGGCTGGCCCAAACCACCACGGCATCGGCGCGCTCACCGGAGGTAACGTAGATCTTCTCGCCGTTGATCACGTAATGATCGCCATCCTTTACCGCCGTGGTGCGAATCGCCGCCGAATCAGAGCCACAGCCCGGCTCGGTAATGGCCATGGCTGCCCAGGTCTTGCCGAAGCGCGCCAGTTGCTCGTCATTGGCCACCGCTGCAATGGCCGCGTTGCCCAGCCCCTGACGTGGCATGGCCAGCAGCAGGCCGACGTCGCCCCAGCACAGTTCCATCACACCGAGCAGCGCCGCCATATTGCCGCCATTCTTGATGCCTTCCTGCAGCTCACGAGCGGCGCCGCGTTTGCTGGCAGAACCAGCGCCGACGGCATCGGGCGAGCCTTCGTTCATGCCGTCGAGCAGCGCAGCAAGCAGGTCCAGCTCTTTGGGATAGGCGTGCTCGGCCTTGTCGTACTTGCGCGAAATCGGCCGAAAGTAATGCTTGGCCACTTGCTGCGCCTGCTGCTGCAGGCCACGAAATTTCTTCGGGGTTTCCAGATTCATGGTTACCTGCCTGTTCAGAGATGAAGGCCGCCGGCCAGAACGGCCAAGCTGCGCTGGTCGCGATACCAGCGTTCGACCGGGTGTTCCTGGGTAAAACCGTGGCCGCCGAGCAGTTGCACCGCATCAGAGCCGATCTTCATCGCCTTCTCCGCACAGAGCAGTCGAGCCAGATACGCTTCACGACGGAACGACAAACCGGCCTCGGCACGGGCGCAGGCACGCCAGAGCAGCAGGCGCATGGCGTCCAGCTCGATGGCGATGTCTGCCACCATGAAGGCCACGCCCTGGCGATGGCTGATCGGCTCGCCGAACGCCTGGCGCTCGTTGCAGTACGTCGTCAGGTAGTCCAGTGCCGCCTGCGCCGTACCGACTGCAAGGGCACAGAATGCCAAGGCCGAATAATCGAGAAAGGCCGGAAAATCGAAGCCATCACCTACCAGACGGCACTCGCTTGAAACCTTGACGCCTTTCAGCTCAATACGTGTCAACCCGCAGGCCTTGAGGCCCATTGCCGGCTCCGCACGACGACTGACGCCCTTGCTCGCCGCATCGACGACGAACAATGCCGGGCCATCATTCGCCTGGGCACTGACGATCAAACGACTGGCATCCAGACCAGCGATGACCAACGCCTTCTCACCATCGAGCAGATAGTGCTTACCGCGCTTGCGAGCCCGCGTCGCAGGCAGACCAGCATCGGTCAATACGCCGGGCTCAGTCACCGCCAACGCGAAGGCTGGCGCGCCGTTCTCTCCGACGAATGCCGGCAACCAGGCAGCCTGCTGCGCCGAGCTCCCCCAGCGACGTATGCAATTGGCTGCAGACAGTGGCACCAGCAATGCCGCGGCCAGGGAAAAGTCGCCCTGCGCCAGGCTCTCGGCGATCAGCGCGTTGCTCAGCACGGTACGCTCCCCGGCAAGACCACCCTGAGCCTCGGCAACACCATAGTGCACCAGGCCCAGTTCATGTGCCTGATTTAGCAGTGCTGCAGGTACATGAGCCTGGGCGTCGGCCTCGTGCGCAGCCGGGCGCACAACCTCCAGCGCGAAGCCCTGGAGCATGTCCACCAGCATCTGCTGTTCTTCGGTCAGTGACAGATCAAACAGCTCATCGGCTGCTGCCTGCGGCTTGTTGCTGGCGCCGCCGGCGACCAGGCGAAAACTGGCGCGGCTACCGCTGTAAATGAGTTTTTCGAAGGATTTACGTACCTTTAAGCGGTCTGGCCAATCGGCCTGGGCCAGTTTGCTCAGTACACTCAGGGCCTGGCCCTGCACATCGACGATCATGGCATCTCGCTCCGCATGGGGGGATGCCATTGATGATGAGTTCAGGGCCGGCGAGTGCCTATGACCTTCCAGCCGCGAGACGGCGGCAATCGGGTCAAGGCGAAACGATGGACATGCCGAAGATTACGGCGCCAGCGCCATATGAGGCGGACTCCACGCTCGCCCTACTTGCTGCGAATCTTCTCGACGATAGCGGTGGTGGAGCTGTTTTCCACCAAACCGAGCACACGCACTTCGCCGCCATAGGCCTGAACGATATCGGCGCCTACCACCTGCTCGATGCCGTAGTCGCCGCCCTTGACCAGCACGTCCGGCTTTACCTGCGCGAGCAGGCGCTCGGGCGTATCCTCACCAAAGCTCACCACCCAGTCCACCGCACCCAGGCCGGCGAGCACCGCCATACGCCGGTCGACGGCATTGATCGGACGTCCCGGGCCTTTCAGCCGGCTGACCGAGGCATCATCGTTGATTGCCACGATCAGGCGGTCGCCTTGCGCACGAGCCTGTTCCAGATAGGTCACGTGGCCGGCGTGAAGGATGTCGAAGCAACCGTTGGTGAAAACGATCTTCTCGCCATGGGCACGGGCGTCCTCAATGGCGATCAGCAATTGATCCAGGCTCAGCACGCCACGCTCGGACCCCTCTTCACGCTGCACCGCGCGGCGCAGCTCGGGTGCGCTGATGGCCGCAGTCCCCAGCTTACCGACGACGATACCGGCAGCCAGGTTGGCCAGGGCCACAGCCAGCGGCAACTCTTCGCCAGCAGCAATGGAAGCTGCAAGGGTGGAGATCACCGTATCGCCTGCGCCAGTGACGTCGAACACCTCGCGGGCACGTGCGGGCAGGTGCAGCGGTGCGTGGTCCGGGCGCAGCAGGGTCATGCCGTGTTCGCCGCGGGTCACCAGCAGGGCGCCCAGCTCCAGTTCGTGCATCAGCGTGGCGCCCTTGCTGACCAACTCCGCCTCATCGGCACAACCGCCGACGATGAGTTCGAACTCGTGCAGATTGGGGGTGATCAGGCTGGCACCACGGTAGATGGAGAAGTCCTTGCCCTTGGGATCGGCCAGCACCGCAATCCCCTTCTTGAGCGCAGCCTGGATCAGCGCCTGATGGTTTTGCAGGGCGCCCTTGCCGTAGTCCGACAGCACCAGCACCTTGACTCCATCGAGCAACGCATCGACCTCGCGCTCCAGGGCGGCGGTGTCGGTGTTGAATGGTTCCTCGAAGTCCATACGCAGCAGTTGCTGGTGTCGGCTCATCACCCGCAGTTTGACGATAGTGGGCTGATCGCCGAGACGCTGGAAGTGGCTTTCCACCCCGGCGCCACGCAGGCTGTCGCTGAGGCTTTTGGCCGCTTCGTCTTCGCCAGTGACACCGACCAGCAAGGCCCGCGCACCAAGCGCGGCGATGTTCAGGGCCACGTTGGCGGCGCCACCGGGACGATCCTCGATCTGGTCGACACGCACCACCGGTACCGGCGCCTCCGGGGAAATCCGCGAGGTGCCGCCATGCCAATAGCGATCGAGCATCACGTCGCCCACCACCAGAACGGCGGCTTGGTCATAGCGGGGCATGGTCAGTTTCATGGCAGCTCCAGAAGGGGAGAAAAACGGGAAAAATCATAGCATGGTGCATGCAGCGCCCTGCTCAACGCAGGCGCACCCAGAACAACTCATGGCGGCGCACGGCCTTGCGAAAGAACTCATCTTCGCCTGTGGCGGGCCAGCGGCGCCCGGCCAGCGCGTGCTGGATCAGCCGACGCAGACGTTTTTTCAGCGGCAGCGAACCTTGCAGGTCGTGTTGCAGACCCAGGGCCATGGCCTTGTCCAGTTGCCGCTCGGCATCCAATGTCGGGCTCCACAGACGGTCGGCCGGCAGTGCAGTGATGGCTGGAGGCAGGGCAATACCGTTACCCGCCGGGCCCATCGGCCAGCGGTCGTTGTCATGCAGGTGGTTGGCATAGAGCAACAGGGTCTTCGGCTGCCAACTCGTGCGTTCGCAGGCCTCCAGTACAGCGCGTGTACTGGCGACATGGTCGTGATGCGGGTCGAGTTCCGGGTGCGGTGTGAGCAGCACTTCGGGACGGTAATGCTCGATCACGGCAGCCAGGTCGGCAACCAGGTTGTCCCAGGTCGGTTGACCATCAGTGTCGCCTGGCAGCGTCAAAGGGTTGTGCTGGCGCACGCTGCGTACATCGTTCTCGCCCGACTCCCGCGAGCCGAACGGCGTTTGCGGTTGCTCGGCCATGGCTGCCAGTTGCAGGCAGTAATAACCGAGCTGCACGCAACGCTCTTGAGCAACACCGCCCCAGAGCGGCGCAGCCAGGCTGTCCCAGGCGCGCAGACGGCCTTTCAGGCGAGCAGCAGCGGCCTTGTCCAGACCAAGCCGCTGGTAGGACTCTGCCTCGATCTCGCCCTGTGTCAGGGTGACGATGGCGACATCGGCCGCACGGCTGTATAGGCCGAAGGCGGCCAGCTCAGCATCATCGGCATGCGGCGCGATGATCAGCAGGCGCTGCGCAGTGAAGTCGGGGTTACGCATGGCATGCAAACGCACCTCACCGTCGATGCGGCAGAAACGCGGCACGATTCTCAAACCATCCGCCTGCAGCCCGGAAAGATTGAGGTAGCGCCGCCCAGCCACGCCACGTTCGAAATCCTGACGATCATTACCAAGCAGCACATGGGGATCGAGCCAGCGCCCGAGCCACGTCGTCGTTAGCTGCAGCTCAAGAAGCTGGGTGTCATAGCCTTCCAGATCGGCGTCGACACGCAGCACGCCCTGCTCAATGCGCACCAGTACGCTCAGGCAATCGCCAGGGAAGTCGTAGTGGTAATCGTCGCGCGGCGAATAGAACAGGTGATCGGCGAACCAGGCCTCATGCGCCACCCAGCCCAGCCCCACCAGCAGAAGCGGCAGCCACCAGGCGACGAACACACCCACCAACAGCAGGGCCAGCAGGGCGACCAGCAAGGCGATACGTTTGTTACGCCGATGGCGTTTGAGCAGCTGTTGCTTGCGTCCGTTCATCGCTTCACACCTGATAGACCGGTACCCGGTTGCACCAGCGATCCTTGTATTCGCGGTCGGCCCGCCCGAAAGAGTAACGCAGCGGCTTACCCAGCGCCCGCGCATGCTCCCACTCGCTTTGCGTGTTGACGAAACTGAGCACGCTACCGGGGCTGAAGTCGCGCTGCTGCGGATCGACGCCGCCGTTGATGTATTCCAGACTGACCCATTGCGGCGCTTCGACCCGATAGAGCACCTGGATCGCCACCGGTTCGTCATTCAGATAGATCAGCGAGCCGGTCATGAACTCGCGCAGGCGGCTGAACACCTCGGCCAGATGCTCTTTGCCGGTGGCCTCGAACCCCCAGCGACGCTGGAACAGATCAGCGTAGATGCGTGCCTGTTCTTGCGCTGTCAGATCCAGCATCGGCTGGATCAGCCCGCCAGCCTCTTCCAGCAGACGCTGCTCGCGGCGCTGGTTATAGCGAAATTTCTTGCTGTATTGCTCGGGCTCGCGAGCCAACGCCAGACCCTCTGGCTGCTCGCGTAGCGAGGTGATCTGCGCCGCGTTGAGTTCGGAAACGTAGCCCATGGAATGCTGCACCGGCACTTTCATACCCTGGGCGATGGGCAGAATGATCTCGGCATTTCCCAGATCGAAGAGGCCGCGCCGCCCCTGCTTCTTCAGTACATCCTTGGACAGCGCCAGGTATCGGCCCCAGGTCGGCATCGCCGCGTTCAATTGGCCATCGACCAACCACCCCAGGTAGCGCACGGGAATACCAGCCAGGTCGGCCAGACGCGCCACCACTTCAGGGTGGGTGGCGACGCTGCCACCGAAACGCGACCAGGCCTCGGCATAATCGACAGCGCTAATCGGCGTCCAGCCGCGCTCACGCCAGAATTGCAGACGGCTAAGCATCAGACGTCCTGCTCGACCGCAGCGGGCTCGCTGTCATCCTCGAACTGCTTGGCATGCAGCCGCGCGTAGTAACCGTTCTGTGCCAGCAGCTCAGTATGACTGCCGCGCTCGACGATCTGGCCCTGATCCATCACCAGAATCAGGTCAGCCTTCTCAATGGTGGTCAGGCGGTGGGCGATCACCAGGGTGGTGCGGCCCTGCATAACCTGGTCCAGCGCGGCCTGGATATGTCGCTCGGACTCGGTATCCAGCGCCGAGGTAGCCTCGTCGAGAATCAGCACAGGCGCATCCTTGAGCAGCGCACGGGCGATAGCCAGGCGCTGGCGTTGGCCGCCGGACAGCAGCACACCGTTCTCACCGACCAGGGTGTCGTAGCCTTGCGGCATCTTCTCGATGAACTCGGCGGCATAGGCATCGCCCGCCGCCTGCTGAACGGCTTCGAGCGGTGCGCCGGCCAGATCGCCATAGGCGATGTTGTTGCGCACCGTGTCGTTGAACAGGGTGACGTGCTGGGTGACCAGGGCAATGTGCCGGCGCAGGTTGCGCAGGGTGTAATCCTCCACATCCACCCCATCGAGCAGGATGCTGCCCTGCTCGTGGTGATAGAAACGCGGAATCAGATTGGCCAGGGTCGACTTGCCGCTGCCGGAACGCCCGACCAACGCCACCATTTGCCCCGGTTCGGCAACGAAGGAAATATTGCTCAGAACAGGTTTTTCCGAACCCGGGTAGCTGAAGCTCAGCGCCTTTACTTCCAGTCGGCCGTTGATGCGCTCGCGCTCCTGGGTGCCGCGGTCGACCTCCGGCTCCTCGTCAAGCTGCTCGAAAATGCTCTCGGCACCCGCCACACCTTTCTGGATGGTCGAGCTGACCTCGGACAGTTGGCGGATCGGCTTGGGCAATAGACCAGCCAGGGTGATATAGGCGACCAGGTCACCAGCGGATGAATCACCGCGCAACCAGAGCACCAGAAACATAAGCACCGCCATGGCGCTGTAGATCACCAGCTGCAACGAAGGCGTATAAACGGCGCCAGTGCGCACCATCTTCAACTGCTTGTTCTTGTTCTCCTCGCTGGCGTCGAAGAAGCGCTGCTTCTCATAGTCTTCGCCACCGAAGCTGCGCACCACACGGTAGCCCTGGATGCTTTCGGAAGTGACATGGGTGACATCGCCCATGCTGGTCTGGATCTTTTTGCTCTGCTTACGGAATTTCTTGCTGGTACTGGTCACCATTACGCCGATGATCGGCAAAATCGCCACCATCACCAGCGTCAACTTCCAGTTCATCCACAACAGAGTGGCGAACAGGAAAATCACCGTCATACCCTCACGAACGACAACCTTGATCGCATCGGTGGCCGCACCGGTGACCATGGTCACGTTGTAGGTAATACGCGAGATCAGATGACCGGAATTATGGTTGTCAAAGTAGCGATTGGGCAGCGTCAACAGGTTGTTGAACAGTGCGATGCGCAAATCCTGCACCAAGCCCATGGAAACTTTGGCCAGGTAGTAGTTGCCAAGGAAAGAGCCAATGCCCTGCCACAATGCGATCACCACGATCAGCAATGGCACGGCCTGCAGCAGCTTCAGGTGCGCAAGCCAGGGAGCATTTTCCAACAGCCAGGGCACACCAGCGAACAGACTGGCCTCGGGATTGGAAAGCCCATCGACGAAATATTTGAGGATGTAGCCCAGCATCGGCTGGGTGGAGGCGAAGATCAGGAAGCCCAAAAGACTGATGGTGAAAAGGCCCCAGTATGGAACCACGTAGCGCAGCAATCGCAGATACACCTTCATGCTGGATTGCTGGTTGGAATTGGCCATTCGGCTCGCCTCACGCACTGGCAGGATTAGCAAGGGGCGGATTGTACCAGCACGCTCTCGCTACGCACCTAAGCACATCGAGAAGTTTTTACGCCCCGTCCTTGGGGCAACCTCAAGAGCACGATAGGCCGATTCAATCCAATCTTTGCAGGCCGGTCTTGGCAGAACGAGCCTGGCGAGCAGCGAGCGCCATCGCCAGCCCGATCGGTAGCCAGGAGACAAACCATTCGGCTCGCGGGCTATCCCAGAGACTGGCCGCGTCAAACTGCAACGCAACAAAGGAAACCAGGAGACTGCTCAGTAGTAGACGCCCTTCCCACGAAGAGCGTTGCAGCCAGGCGACGCGGAAAGCCTCCAGCCAGAGCCCGCCCCACAGCAACAAACCTGGAATCCCAAGTTCAATGGCCGCGTGAGTGAAGGCATTGTGGGAATGATCAAACCCATCAGGGAAGTTGGCAGTAAAGACGCGGTACTCCGAACCGATTCCCAGGCCGAGCCAGGGATTGTGCATGATCATCTGCACACTGGAGGCGAATATCTCCGGGCGATAGGAGAAGCCTCGGTCCAGGATGAACGGCATGAACAAAACCGCACCAATAACAGCCAAGACGCTGGCAACTATCGCCACCATCCAAGCAACACGCCCGCCATTCCACAAAGGCATCGATAGCGCCGCCAGTCCCAGAGCCAGTATGGCGCCGCGGCTCTGTCCAAGAACGATAAACGTTACCAGCAAGGCGATCAGCATACCCCATACAACACGCTGCCATGCGATGCGGGGCATGAACTGCAGCCCCCACATGACGGCCAACGCCATCACATAAGCGCCAAGAATCGGATGACCGGCCTGCCCCATGCCATCCAACCTCGCGGACAGTGGATGCGTACCTTGTACATAAAACAGATAGAAACTGATTGGACAGGAGAGTGCTAACGCGACAAAGGCCAAGCCCAGCCCTTTCCAGACGAATGCCGATCGCAATTCAGCCAATATCTGAAATAAAAGTAGAAACAAGCCAACGTAAAGAACCCGTTTGAGCTCCTTGAGTGGCTCTTCGGCCGCGGTCCAGACTGTGCTTAGTGCCGCCCAGCCCAGCAACATCAGCAACAGCCCGAGAAATATCTTGTTGGTTCGCCAGGTTGGCAGCAGCCGTTTGTGTAACACCAGCACTGCGAGCAGCACTGGCAACCAGAGGAGCAACACTAGCCCCTGCTGATAGAGCTTGTTGCTGGGCACCCAGACGATGCCGAACAGAAACCACAGATATCCCATACACAGGACGCCGACCGCCCAGGCACTACGAACGCCTACCATCTTCACTCCAGTAAGATGGGCCATCAGATGACGGCCATATATTCAGAGGGTGATATTCTACACGCCATCAAGATACTGGCTCTTCCTCCATGACTCACGCTACACAATTGGTCTACCTGGCTTTCGGCGCAGCGACCTATCAACGCGAAGCCGTGTTCAGCATCGTCAGCGCACTGACGCACGCCCATGAATGCAAACACATCGAACCTTTCAGTATTCAGGTATTCACTGATGACCCGAGCTTTTTCGACAAACTCCCGGTGCAGATCAGTGCGATCGATCCGAGCTGGGCGGGCCCGCATCGCTACCATTTCCGGATCAAGCACCTGGCGCTGAAGGAGGCATTGCAGAATTGCGAAAAGGCCGTCCTTATTGATACCGATACTTTTTTTCGCAAATCCCCCGCCGCGTTATTCAATCGCGTCGCTCCGGGGAAACTTCTCTGCAATGCGATAGCACAACCGCTCAGCGAAGCCTCTCCCCTGCCTGCCGAGATGCTGGCTCGGCTAGAGCAAGCCAAGCTTCCTCTCACGACCTTGCGCCAGACCAATTCCGGGGTCATAGGCCTCATGCAGAGCGATCAGAGCCTGTTGGAGCGTTCCATCGCCTGGATGGATGAGTTGCGACCGATGGCCCCAGAGCTTTACACCCTGGAAGAGCTTTGCCTGGCCCTGGCCGCACACGGACGGATGGAACTCAATGCCTGTACCGATGTGATTCATCACTACTGGAGCCGCAAGGTGCAGTTTCGCGCGAAGGTAGAGGCCTGGTTCAGCAAGCATCGCCTGGCCCCGCTCAGCCAGGAGGCAATGCAAGACGCCCTCCTTCTGAACGACCGTTTGCCGCGCCCACCTCAGCCTTACCGTAGTTGGCAAAAGCTAGTAACCCGACTGGTTCCACGCGAGCGCCGACAGTTCTTTCATGAACTGCTTTATGGCTGCCACAGCTACCCCAACGAGTTCGACCGTGCATGCGCCAGCGCCTGGTGGGACAAGGCCATCATCAATGCCCAGGAGCGACTTGGACGACCATTGGCGGCCAAGGAGCTGCAGCTCTGGCTCAATGACCCTGTACTGAAAATGCTGGCCGGAAACCATTACCAGGCACTGCACTCTCATATACTCGCCCGCTTCACAGCCAACTGAGCGCCTGGCCCATTCATGCCTATCAAGACCAAACTAAGCAACGACATGCTAGCCACCCTGACGGCCGACGCACAGGTTCTGGAGGAGGACAGTCTCGGCCCCAAGGTGTACAGATTGGCCGACGGTAACTTTCTCAAGCTCTTCAGACGCAAGCGCCTGCTCTCCTCGGCGCTGTTCGTTCCCTATTCGGATCGTTTCTGGCTCAATGCCAAGCGCCTGAAATCACTCGGCATCCCCACACTCACTCCATTGGAGCTGTATCAACTGGAGGACACCTCGCTGAGTGCGGTGCTGTATAGCCCGCTGCAAGGAAGCACACTCAAGGATATCTATCTGGAAGACCCGCCTGCCTTCACCACGCAGCTACCGAATCTGGTCGACTTCATTCGCACCTTGCACCTTCGCGGTATCTATTTCCGCTCGCTCCACCTGGGCAATATCGTACGGACGCCAGAAGGCCCGCTGGGCCTAATCGACATTGCCGACCTGAGCGTTCAACGCCGGCCGCTGTCGAAAGCCAAGGCCAGGCGCAACCTCGCCCACTTTTCGCGCCTGCTGGAAAATCTCGGCCTCGCCGAACAGTTCCCAATGGCCGACCTGACCACGGCAGTTCTGGACGACTAACGCAACAACTCGCGATAAACCTCGCTGAAGCGCAACCAGGCGCCCTCGGGATCCAGGCCTTGCTGCTGCGCCTGCGCCAACGCCGCCAAATCGCCCTGCAGATGCTGATGCAGGGCAACCTCCCAGGCATCCTTGCGATCAGAAGCCAGCAAGCCGAAATCTCCGGCCAGCTGTTCGCGGAAGACAGGCAGATCTGTTGCCAGCACGGGGATGCCAGCGATGACAGCCTCAGGCAGCACCAATCCCAGCCCCTCCTGGCGAGAAGGGATACATAGCAGATCGAACGCCTGATACAAGCGCGGGGCCTCTGCTACATGACCCGGCAGATACACCTGGGCGACGATGCCCAGCCTCTGCGCCAGCGCAAGCAAGGCCTCCCGCTCCGGTCCTTCACCGACTATCACCAGGCGATCTCCGGGGTGAGCCTTCAACCAGCCAGCCACCGCCTCGATCAGCAGAGCGAAGCCCTTCTCGGCGACCAGCCGGCCCACAGCCCCGATCGTGCGCCCCGTTGCGACCACTGGCAAACCCAGAGCACGCTGGGCATCCTCCCTGCTCTTGAGCGACGCTCGCAGCGTGGTCGGTTCCAGAGCGATGCGACCGCCAAGAACACTACGCCCGACCTGACGCTCAAGATCGCCAGCTAGCGTTTCAGAAACCGCCACCAACTGCAGTCTGTCAGCTGGGAACCGCTGCAGCAGCCTGACCTGATCAGGCCTGAGGCGCTTGTGGCCGTGAAACAGCACAATGACCCGCACCTCGCTCAGTGCAGACAGTATTGGAAGAACGTAGGCGGCCACGCCAATGCCGTCTAGCAGCAACACCCGTGGCTGACGCGAGACCAGCACTCCGGACAGACGTCGGCGATCGAACCAGCGTCGTAGCGCATTAAGACCGCGCCCCTTGATACGTGCAGAGGACAGCTCAAGACACGAAATTTCTCCGACTTCCGCCAGTGCACCCGCCTCGCCACCTTGTAGCAAAAGGCTACTGATTGACGCGCCGGGCTCGCCGAAACGGAGAATTTCGCGGTGCACCTTGTGCACGGAGACGAATGCCGGACCGCCTCCCCACATGATGTTGAGGATATCCACTGGCACCTGCCTTAGTAGTAAACGCCAATCTTGCGCAACTGCAACTGCAGCCAGGAAGGCTGTGATGCCCGACGTAACGGCGGACGCATGGCCTCGACGATCTGGCGCCCGATGGCGGCGAAACCGAAGTACTGCTCGGCCAGTTGACGTCCCGCTTCGGCGATAGCGGTAGCTCTGGACGGATCCTGCCGTAACATATTCAGCTTCTCGCGCAATTCGGCGACATTTCGATACAGAACAAGGTTGTGCATATCGACGAAACCGAGAGCCGCATTTTCCTGCTCCCCATGATCATAGGCCAGCAACACACAACCGCAGGCCATGGCCTCGAAATTCTTGATCATGTATTCGCCCATACCGACATCGGCACTGACGAAGAAGCGAATGCGGTTGAGCGTATCGCAATACTCCTCACCCGACTTGGTCTTGGTTACGAGCAGATTCTCGACCTGCCCGAGCTCATCGAGTAGCGCCTTGCGCCCACTGTAGGCCACGCTCTTGGTGCTGCCGACGAAAGCCAGCTCGATATCCCGTTCCCGGCCCTGATAGGAGAGCAACGCCTGGTCATAGCCTTTGGGCACGAAACAGGCGTCGAAGCCCTCATCGCGCAGACGCTGGCTGACCTGTGCACCGGAACTGATGATGCGAACCCAGGGCATCCGCTGGTAATGCGCGCTGAACTTTCCCGTGTACTTACAGGGGATGTAGTTCTGGTAGGCGTCGTGTTCCAGGATAACCAGATTGGGCAGGGTGCGAATAAAACGCCATTGACGCATTTCTTTCTTGAAACGCAAAAAGAAGAGAATCCTGTCGTAACGCGACACATCCACGTGCTCACGGAAGTAACGCTGCAGATTGGCCTGTTCATCGCTGCTCAGCCAACGGATATCACAGCTATCACACGCTTGTGCAATACCGTCGTACAGTCGATCCAGTATCGCTCGTTGCTCGGCCTGGACGAGAAAAAGCACGTTCAAAGGCACACCTCGAAAACACGACTAGGAAAGATCACGAGAGTTTCCTGCAGCAGCCTCACCCAGCAGCTTGGCCAGATAGGCCTTCTGCGACCTGCTCAGTACCTGGCTCCAGGGTTGCATACTCAGGCTTTCACCAGCAGGAATGGCTTTGCGCCGCAACTCCTCTGCATAGCCATGGCCACAGGCCTCAGCGTAAGGATCGGCGCGCATCACTGCAGCGTAGTACGCCAGCTTGGCATGTGAGCGGGCTCGGGAAGGCAGGAACAGACTTCGCAAACGAAAGTACAAACGGTGCCCCAAAGCAGGCCTCGGCTTTGTGGTTGGCATCTCAAGAACTGCCTGCACGGCGAGGCTTGAGAACGCGTCACCATGGCGCCGAAAGAACGCAGCGACCAGGTGACGCCAATAATTCTTCCCCGAAAAATAATGCTTGATCACCCCGCGAGATTCCGCAGGCCGTCCCAAGTGCCTGGCCGCCACTCCAACGGCGAATTGCTCGATGATATGAATCTTGGGAACCATCGGATGCATGACATCAATGAGACTCAGCACCTCATCCATCAAACCAGAGGCATCTGCCTGGATACCCAGCACTCCAGAGTTGATCAGCAACATCTGCTGATCAACTCCATGCCGTTCTGCCAAATAGGGCGCCAATACATCATGCAGGGCCTCGCCCTTGTACTCTTTCCAGATACCTTCGATTTCATCGACAAGCCACGGCGCTTTTGCCAGACGTTCGAAGAGCCTCACAGGAGAATCCAGAAAGAAGGTGTCCGTATCGATGAAAATGCTTTGCTCGGCATACTGCAAAGCATCACGAATGGCAGCAGCTTTTCGACGATGCAGGTAAGTTGCAGGTCCTGTCCAGGCCTTCAAGGTCGCGGCATCGAGCGTGATCAGATCGACCGGCCAACCGCTGAACTGCTCAGGCTCATCGGTGTACAGCAGAATTCGAGGGCAGGCTCCCTGTGCATGGTGCAGGGCCGAGAGGATGCTGTACTTGGCCTCCTGGTGATATTCCGGCTTACCTCCGTAAACCAGATAAACCAGTTGCCTGGATACGCGCTCAGGCATCATGGTTTCCCCGACGGCATTAGGTTTACCACGCCCGGCAAAGACCAGAAACGAGCATGACCGCCCTTGTCTGTGAAACAGGCCTTCACACCATTCTCCACTCGCTTCAGCTCAGCACTCGATGCAGCCGACAAGCGAGACGCCAATGTCATATCGTCCCCCAGCGCAAACAGCGCCTCAGGCTCGCCAACCACTTCGGGGGCCCCGCCACAATCGGTCGCCAGCACCGGAACTCCCGCTGCCATTGCTTCGAGCAATACCATACCGAACGGCTCGTGATCGGAGGGCAGGGCAAACACATCGAAGGCCTTGAAGTAGCGCCGCCCATTTGGCACCTGGCCGAGAAAGCGCACCGACTTGCTTACACCCAGCTCTAGCGCCAGGGCCTTGAGATCGGATTCCAGACGGCCATTCCCCATGATCACCAGCAAGCTACCCGCAGGTAGCCGCGGCAATGCCTGGGCGAAACCACGGATGAGCGTGGCCTGATCCTTATCCGGGTGCAGACGACCAACATTGCCGACCACCCAGGCATCCTGCGGCAGGGCCAAGTGCTCACGAGCAAGCTCGCGGGAAACCTGCTCGCTCTGCACGGCTTCGACGTCGATACGGTTGTACAAGGTCTCGATGCGCTCGGCCGGCCAGTCGGGCAGGCAGGCGCGCATGTCGTCGCGCACGGCGTTGGAGACGCCGAGCAGCATCAGGCGCTTGCGGAAGAAGTTGGCGAACAGTTGCCGCGAACCGCGCTTGTAGTCACCGAAGGCGTGATGCACGCCGATCACCGGCAACGTGCTGCCGAGCAACGCGACATAGATCGGCTTGAAGCGATGGGCGATACACAGGGCGAAATCACGCGAGGCGGCGATCCGACGGAAATCGCGGATTGCACCCAACTTGAGACCGCGCACCTGCGCACTGGAATAGTCGAGGAAGATCACCTCGTCGGAAGCCGAGCCACGCTCGACTTCCGACGACGGTGCGCCAGTCAGGTAGACGGTGCAGACCTTGTAGGGCGTGCCCTTGAACAGCGCAGCGTACTGCCGGGCGCAATCCAGAAAGGGGCCGTCGTAGCCATGGCAGAACTGCAGCACCCAGGGCTGCAGCTTAGCGCCCGGCAACTCAAGTGGCGTCATACCAATCCTTGCCATCCTTGACTACGAGCACGTCTTCCATGATCAGGTACTGCAGGTCCGAGCCGTAGAACATGTTCAAGGCGTCGGTCGGCGAGCAGATCATCGGCTCGCCACGGCGGTTGAGCGAGGTGTTCAGCGAAACACCATTGCCGGTGAGCTTCTCCAGCTCCAGCATCAGGTCATACCAGCGCGGGTTGTACTGGCGCTCCAGCACCTGAGCGCGCGAGGTGCCGTCTTCATGTACCACTTCGCTGACGCGCTCCTTCCACTCCTCGTTCACCTCAAAGGTGAAGGTCATGAACGGGCTCGGGTGATCCACCTTGAGCATCTTCGCTGCCACGGTGTCGAGCATCGACGGGCAGAAAGGTCTCCAGCGTTCGCGGAACTTGATCTGCTCGTTGATGCGGTCGGCCACGCCCGGAATGCTCGGGCAACCGATGATAGAGCGGCCACCCAAGGCGCGCGGACCGAACTCCATGCGGCCCTGGAACCAGGCCACCGGGTTGCCGTCGACCATGATCCGGGCGATGCGCTCGGGCGTGTTTTCGATGCGCTTGAACACCGGCTGGTTCGGGTGCTTGGCGCAGGCAGCGATGACCTCTTCGTTGCTATACGAGGGGCCGAGGTAGACGTGCTCCATCTTCTCCACCGGCACGCCGCGCTGGTGCGAGACGTAGGCAGCGGCGCCAACGGCGGTGCCGGCATCGCCGGAGGCCGGCTGCACGAACAGTTCCTTGACGTCGTCGCGGGCGATGATCTTCTGGTTCAGCTTGACGTTCAGCGCGCAGCCGCCGGCGAAGGCGATCTTGCCGGTTTCCTTGAGGATGTCGCCGAGGTAGTACTCCATCATCTGCAGCGCCAGCTTCTCGAACAGCGCCTGCATGCTGGCCGCGTAATGGATATACGGGTCGTCGGCGATGTCACCCTCGCGCTTCGGGCCGAGCCATTCGATCAGCTTGGGCGAGAAGTAGTAGCCCTTGCCGTTTTCCTTGTAGCGACGGAAGCCGATGACGTTGGCGTACTCGGTGTTGATGATCAGCTCGCCGTTCTCGAATTTGGCCAGACGCGAGAAATCGTACTTGGCGGCGTCACCATAGGGCGCCATGCCCATGACTTTGAACTCGCCGTCGAGCATCTCGAAACCCAGGTACTCGGTAATGGCGCCGTAGAGGCCACCGAGCGAGTCCGGGTCATAGAACTCCTTGATCTTGTGGATCTTGCCGTTCTCGCCGTAGCCGAAGAAGGTGGTGGCGTACTCACCCTTGCCGTCGATGCCAAGGATCGCGGTTTTCTCCTTGAAGCCCGAGCAGTGGTAGGCGCTGGAGGCGTGGGCCAGATGATGCTCGACCGGTTCGATCTTGACCTTCTTCAGGTCGAAGCCGAGCTGTACCAGACACCACTCGATACGCTTCTTGTAGCGCTTGTAACGGCGGTTGCCGAACAGGATGGCATCAAGGGCGCGATCCGGCGCATAGGCGTAGCGCTTGGCGTACTGCCAGCGAGCTTTCTCGAAGATGCTGATGGGGGCGAAGGGAATCGCCACCACGTCAACATCAGACGGTTTGATGCCAGCTTGTTCCAGGCAGAACTTGGCCGATTCATAGGGCATGCGGTTCTTCGCGTGCTTGTCGCGCACGAAGCGCTCCTCCTCCACCGCCGCGATCAGTTTGCCGTCGATGTACAGCGCGGCGGACGGATCGTGACTGAGGGCGCCGGACAGGCCGAGAATGGTCAGTGCCACAGGTTTGAGCCTCTAATTCGGGCAGGTGCCAGGCACCTGCGGTAAACGTTGGTCGAGCAACTGGTACAAGGCGCAATCCGCCGGCCAGTTGCGCAGAAAACGGGCGCGGTCGCGGGCATAGGCCCGGGCGAAACTGCGCGTACTGCGATGCTGACGCATGGCGTCCAGGTCAATCAGTGACCAGGCGCCCCGTTCAACATCCCAGAACAGGTTATGCCCCTTGAAATCGCCGTGGCTGATGCGCTCGCGCAGCAGGGCGGCGAACAGGCGATCAAGCGCCAGCAGCTCGTTTTCCGGGGGCGTTGCCTGCTTGTATGCCTCGAAACGGGCGATTATATCCTGCCCGCCGCAATAGTCGGTAATCAGGTAAGCGCGCCCGCGCAACCAGCACCAGCGCCGCTCGATCACAGCCAACGGCGTCGGCGTGGCAAAGCCCAGCAGCTGCAGGCGATTGCCTTCGCGCCAGCTATGCCAGGCGCGGCTCGGGCGCCAGAAGCGCTTGAGCCAGTGCAGCCAGTTCTTCACGTTGTAGCGTTTGACCACCAGAGACCGACCGCCCACCTCGACGCGCGCCACCGTGGCGGCGCCACCTGTCTTGTAGATGTGCCCGGCATCGATACGTGCATCGAGATCAGCCAGTAACGGTTGCAGTGCCGGTTCAGCCTCACGGCGCACCACGCGCAAGCCGAAGGCACCGATACGCGCAGCGAACAGGCTGCAATCACGCGCAGCCTTCTTCAGGTAGTCGCGCAGGCGCCAACCGCGCACCTTGGCGATCTCGGCCTGAAGCATTTCCAGTGGCAGCGCATGTTCGCCATTGGCCAGCAGATAATGAATCAGCAGTTCTTCGAGAAAGGGGTCCAACTCGGCCGGCAGCTGGGCAAAGAACACTCCGAGGTTTTCCAGCACCCGCGCGCGCGACAGCGGCTGGCCCGGTGTTTCGCAGCGCACACCGCCGCCATCGATCAGGTAAAGATGACCTTCATGCCGTAGCAGATTGTCCAGGTGCAGATCCGATTGCCACAGTCCCACGCCGTGCATTTGCCCGATCGCGGCCAGCGCCTCGGCCAGGACGCCCTGTTGACCGTCGCTGAGCACCGGCTCCTGCATGATCTCGCGCCAGGCATTCCAGAGACTCTGCGCGCCGTCCAGATAGTCGAACAACAGCCAGCCGCCCTGCCCGTCGATATAGCCCTGTGCCAGCAGCTCGGGCGTGGCCAGCCTTTGTCCGGCCAGCATCTGCGCGCCCTCGAGCTCACGCTGAAAGTGCCGCTGCGCCTTGCCGCCCACCAGCAACTTGGCCAGTACTGGGCGACCCTGCCAGCGTGCAGCCGCGACATAACGCTGCCCTGGCAGCACACGCAGCAGGCGCTCCAGTAGCAGCGGCTCACCGTTGATCTGCAACGTCAGCGGCAGCTCGGGGCTGCGCCCAGCCTCGGCCAGTTCGCTCAAGCGCATCAGCGCGTCTCCTTGTGACGCTGGCGAGCGCTGAGCTGTCGCCACCAGGCGTCAATATCAGTCTCGGCGCCCAGATAGGCTGTCAGCAACTCGCGCACTTCGCTCTCGCTCCAGATTCTGGCGCGGCGCAGCAGGGGCTCCAGATCCTTGATCCGATCACGCCGCCCCAGCAGTAGCGGCCGGGTCTTCTCCAGATCAATCAACTGCGCCTCGACGCCAGCGCCCTGCTCACGCAAGAAGATATGCTTGGGATAGAAACAACCGTGCATCTGCCCGGCCTGGTGCAGGCGTCGCGCCAGTTCACCGCAGGCGCGCAGGACAGCCCCGCGATGCAACGCATCGAGCTCGTGCCAGCGCGGCAGCCAACTATCCAGATCCTGCCAGCCGTCCAAGGCGCGGGTCAGCAGAACGGCACGCCGCTCACCCGGCACTCGGCGTTCAGCAAAAAACGCAGCCTGCAGCGCAGGTATGTTCAGCTCGGCATAACGGCGAATATTGCGAAACTCGCGGGCGAACGTGGGCTCACCGAAGGGGTGCAGCAGGCTGCGCGTCAGATGATTGCTTTGCCGTTTGAGATAGAAGGCACGCTCGCCCAACTCAAGACGATACACACTGCTCCAGCCGCCACGCTCGGTATTGGGCTCGTCCACCGCCTCCAGCTTCAGCGCCCAGAGCGCATCGAAACTGGCCAGGCCGTGACGTTCGAGCAGGGCCCGATCCTCCATTGCAATGAAGTCGTTCATTCGCGCCCCTCGAAGAACTTCAGAATTTGCAGAATACGCCGCTTGTCATCACGGCTCAGCCGACTGCGTTCGCGATATTGAAGGTAGAAGCGCAGACGCTGCGTGCGTGACAGATGGTACTTGGCGACCTTGTCCAGGCAGGCCAGATCCTTGACGATCCGATAGCGCAGCAACGGCCCCCACCAGAAACTGCCAGTAGGGCAGTCGATGAAAAACAGCTCAGCGTTCTCGTTGACCAGCAGGTTGCGCCATTTCAGATCATTGTGAGTGAAGTGGTGCTCGTGCAGCGCCCGGGTTCCGTCGGCGAGTTGCCGGCTGATTCGGTCGACCCACCCGGCATCCGCCAAACGAGGATCGTGTCGATTGGCCATTTCTGCCAGATCGATAGTCCCTTCGAGCTCACGGGTCACCAGCGCACCACGCACGAATGCGCCGCCCCTGCGCTCAAGACCGTGGGCGACGATCGGCGCAGTGGGGATACCCCACTTGGCGAACAACTTGAGGTTCTGCCATTCGGCCTTGACCCTGGGACGCCCCAGATAACGCCGCAAGCCCTTGCCGGCCCCCCAGTAGCGCTTGACGTAATAGCGCACGCCCAGAAGCTCGACGCGAATAACTTCAGACAATGGGTCCTTGGTCAGGCGTTCCCCCTCGAGAGCAAATACGGCCTCGAGCGTGCCGAACGCCTCGCGCAACTGCGGTTCCTGCAGGTCGTGCCTCCAGGCCGTCATGCCTGTCTTCCTTTCCAGTTCGGCAAGGCCCGGACGATCCGGTGCAACGGAATAAACGGGCGCCACACCGTCTTGCCTAACCACTTGAAGCTCAGCACCGGATTGATGACGCTATTGAGTTCGTTGAAGCCTGGGCGCCAGGTGAAATCACTACGACGACGGGTAATGGTGAACGTGCGCAACCCCATGAGCGAACCGAGATGCCCGCCTCCAGAGTCGTTACTGATGACGACGGAGCAGGTACGCATAAAATCGACAAGCCCTTTCAGATCATTGAACGCATGCACGCTGTAGCCTGGGTATGCAGCGCTCAACATTTGCCGCTCAGCGGGAATGCCGACGAACTCGACCAGCCAACCCCGGGCGACCAGGCGCCGTGCCAGACGGCGAAATCCAGAGCATGAAAAGTTCTTGCTGGTATGCGGCGTCGTTGGAAAGATAGCGATGCGTCGCTCCGCATCTGCAGGTTGGGCAGGCATCGCCTGCAGACCTGTAATAGGCTGAGTCAGGTCAAGCTCCAGTATTTCCTCGGCATACAGATCGATCCACTGCACCATGCTCTTGCCAGCCTTGGGATCGCGGCAGATGACATTATGCGCCCCCGCAATCTCACGCCCTCGCAATGAAACAGGCTGCTGCTCGGGCTTGAATCCACGCGGAAGTTTCTTGCCAGCCAGGTAGGCCACGTTGCTCAGCAACACCTCGACCTGCCAGTCGATAGCGCAGATCACCAGATCATTGCACGCTGCCAGCCCCACCACATCAGGTGTGCCGCCCATTATCTCCAGACCTGGCAAATACTCACGTATGGAGGCCAGCGAAGCGGAAGCCAGGGTGACCTGTGCACCGGCTGCCTGCAGGCGCCAGGCCAGGCGCAGAAACAAAGTGGTATCTCCGAGTGCCGGGCACGGCACAAGCGCGACCTTCAACCCCGGGACGATCAGTGTCTTGCTCTCCGACATCTACAGTCGATCTCCATAACGCAGCTTACGCTCGTACAACTTCGCCGCCTTGCGCTCCAGCCATGCGAGCATGCTCGCCTCCTCGCGTAGCACCTGGCGCAGTGGACGCTGGAAGTAGGTGCGCAGAAAGCGCAGCTTGTCGCGACGGGTCAGGCCGATATCCAGCGCCGAAAAATACAGCGCGGCCAGATCCTTGTCGCGCCAGCGCCGTGGCGTGGCGCTGCGCACCTGGGCGCGGTGCAGGTCGATGACCGACAGGCGCAGGTCGCTGGCCTGAATCGGCCGGTCGGTGTGCAGGAGGAAGTGGCAGATATAGCAGTCGCGATGGTTGACCCCGGCGCGGTGCATGCTGCCGGTCATCTGCGCGACTCGCTCGATCAACGCCCACTTGAGCACTGGCTTCGGCGGTTGCTGCGCCCAGTTGAGACTGAGTTGCTCCAGGTCGACGGTTGGCGCCAACTCTTCGGTGACGATGAACGAGTGCTGGCGCGCCGGATTGCTGCCACGCTCGCCGTAGGCCACGGCGGTCATGGTCGGCACACCGACCTCGGTCAGACGCTGAATGGCCTGCCACTCTTGCGCGGCTCCCAACACAGGCGCCTTGGCCGTGAGCAGGTTCTTGACGATCTCACCCCAGCCGATACCACGGTGGATCTTGACGAAATAGCCGCGCCCGGCGACCTCGGTACGCAGCGTGCGGCGTCCTTCCAGCTCGCGGTAGACCTGCCCCTGCAACGCCTCGACGGCGTCGAAGGCATCGCGGCCCGCCCATAGACTCTTGAAGGGTTCGGCGAGAATCAGCTTCACGCGTGTTTCTCCGCGAGTATCACGTCAGCGGCCTTCTTCGGCATCGAGTAAAGGTCGGCACTGTCTGCATAGGCCAGGCCGTTGCGTCCCCAGAATGCACGGCGCTCAGGGTCGGCGAGCATATCGGCCAGGGTGCGGTTGAGCTGCTCCTGCTGGAACGGGCTGGGCAGTACACGGCCGCAGTCGGCATCGGCGATGTAGTGGGCGTAGCCGCAGACATCGGTGACCAGCACCGGCAGACCGGACACCAGCGCCTCCAGCAGCACGGTACCGGTGTTCTCGTTGTAAGCGGGATGGATCAGCAGGTCGGCGCCGAGCAGAAAGCGCGGAATGTCGCTGCGACCCTTGAGAATCTGCACCTGATCGGACAGCCCCAATGCCTTGACCTGCAGCAGGAAGGGCTTGGGGTCATCCTGGCCAATGGCGATCAGCCGGGTGCGCTTGCGCAATTCACGCGGCAGCGAAGCCAATGCCTTGAGGCTGCGATCCAGGCCCTTGGTCTTGAAGCCGGAACCGATCTGCACCAGCAGCAGGTCGTCGTCACTCAGCTTGAATTCACGACGAAACTCGGCGCGAATCTCGGCGGCATTGGCCGGAGCGCGACGATCCTGGGCGATGCCCGGCGGCAGCAGGTGGAAGCGCTGCAGCGGCGTCTTGTAGTGCTTGACGAACAGCGGCTGCTGCACCTCGGAGATCATCAGGATCTCGGTCTTCGATTCGGGCGCGAATACCGCACGCTCGTAGTCGGCGAAATGCTTGTAGCGGCCCCAGCGGCGGTAGATCGGGTTGCGCAGGGTCTGCGCCTTGTCCTCGAAACAGCCGTCGGCGGCATAGTAGACATCGAGGCCCGGCATCTTGTTGAAGCCGATGACCCGATCGACGGGGTCACGCTGCAGATCGGCCTGCAGCCAGGCGCTGAACTTCTCGTTGCGACGATGATTGAACAGGGCCCGCACCGGCGCCACGCGCACATCGAAGCCAGCGGGATTTTCCCCCTCCCAGATCGGTGTGTAGACGCGAATGGCATGGCCACGCGCCTGGCATTCGAGGGCGATACGCATGAAGTCGCGCTGCAGCCCGCCGAAGGGGAAATATTTGTAGAGAACGAAGGCCAGTTGCATAGCCGCTCCTTAAAGGGTGCCGGGAGGCGCCAGCAGCAGCGCCTCCAGTTCCAGGCCGACGCGCTCGGCGCCGAGGCCATCGAAGCAAGGCTTGTCACGGTCACCGCTGCCGGCGCCAGGGCCACTGGCGCACAGATGAATCTGGCTACGGCCATAGGCGCCCACCTTGCCGGGCAAGGTCGGTCCGTAGAGGGAAATATTGGGGACATCCAGCGCCGCGGCCAGATGACCGAGCCCGGTGTCGACGGAAACACAGGCACTGGCACCGGCGATCACCTTGGCCACACCAGCCAGGTTCAGCTTCGGCAGCACGGCGGCATGGGTGAGGCCGGCAGCGATGCGCTCGGCACGCGCCTTCTCGGTCTCGTTACCCCAGGGCAGGCGCACGGCCCAGCCCAGTTCATCCATGCGCTCGGCCAGGGCACGCCAGTCGGCTTCCGGCCAGTGCTTGCTGGCCCAGGTGGTGCCATGCAGGAATACCAGATAGGGCTGCGCCGCCGCGTCCATCATCGCCGCGCGATTCAGGCCGTAGTCGCCGGTGCCCGAAGGCAGTGAATAACCCAGCGCCTTGGCGAACAGCTGGCGCACTCGCTCCAGGGCATGCTGATCCCTGGCCACCGCATAGCGACGATCATAGAAGCGACTGGCCAGCGGCTCACGAGCCGAATCGCGATCCAGACCGGCCACCGGCGCCGACACGTAACGCGTCAGCCAGGCGCTCTTGAGCAGGCCCTGGGCGTCGATCACCAGGTCGTAGCGGGTGTCGCGCAGACGCTGCTTGAAGCGCGCCCACTCACCACTGCGCCAGGTGCGCAACGGGTGCTTGCGCCAGCGGCGGATGGCCACTGGGATCACCTGGGAAACGGCCGGATGCCAGGCGGGAATCTCGGCGAAGCCTTCTTCCACCACCCAGTCGAAGCGGATGCCGGGAATGGCACGCGCCGCATCGGTGAGTGCCGGCAGGGTATGCACCACGTCGCCCAGCGACGAGGTCTTGATGATCAGCACCCGCAAATCAGTCGCCCTCGGCCAGGGTCAAGGTATCGCCGACCAGGCGATCCAGTGCCTCGATAACTGGCCGCGGCTTGAGTTCGCGCAGGCAGTTGTAATGACCAAAACGGCAAGTCCGATCGAAGCAGGGGCTGCACTCCAGCCCCAGACGGACGACTTCGACGCGATCAGCCAGCGGCGGGGTGAAATCTGGCGAGGTGGAGCCGTACACAGCCACCAGTGGGCGGTTCAGCGCTGCCGCCACGTGCATCAGCCCAGAGTCGTTGGACACTACCGCAGTAGCGGCAGACATCAGGTCGATGGCCTCGGCCAGACTGGTCTGCCCGGACAGGTTGCTGACCTCCTCGCGCAGGCCCGGAATCAAGCGCAAGCGAATGTCTTCACCACCAGCATGGTCGTTCTTCGAGCCGAACAGCCAGACCTGCCAGCCTTCGCGAATCTTGATCTCGGCCACCTTGGCATAGTGCTCGGCCGGCCAGCGCTTGGCCTCGCCGAACTCGGCACCGGGGCACAGCGCCAGCACCGGACGATCCAGCAACAGCTCGAACTTGGCCAGCGCCGCGTCGCGGCTGGCCTCGTCGATCTGCAGGCGCGGTTGCGGATAAGGCTGCGGCAAGGCCGCACCGGGCTCGAAGGCCAGCGCCATGAAACGCTCGATCATCAGCGGGTAGCGTGCTTTATCCAGCGTGCGGATATCGTTGAGCAGGCCATAACGCATCTCACCCTTCCAGCCCGTGCGCTTGGGGATGCCAGCGAACCAGGGCACCAGGGCGGACTTGAGCGAATTGGGCAGCAGGATCGCCTGGTCGTACTGGCCCACCAGTGACTTGCCAATGCGCCGGCGTGTGGCCAAGTCAAGTACGCCATGGCCCAGCGGCAGGCTCAGCGCCGCGCGCACCTCGGGCATGCGCTCGAGGATCGGCCGGCTCCAGTCTGGCGCCAGCACGTCGATCTCGCACTCGGGATGGCGCTGCTTCAGGCACTGGAACAGCGTCTGCGCCATCACCATGTCGCCTACCCAGCTCGGCCCAACGATCAGTATCTTCATGCCTTATCCAAAAACAACCGGGGAGGCTCAGAGCCCACCTGCAATCAACTGCGCGTCGGTCATGCGTCGTTGCAACAGGGCCTCGGGCGTTCATTTACCGCAGTAAACTCACGCCCTCGCCCCTGTTGCGCCTAGCCTGACTCTAGCTCGCAAGATTGCCGGCAGACTCTTGAGGCCTCCCCGTCGAGCCTTCGAGGAATCGCTTACTTGACCAGCGTACGCCATTCGGCGTGGCCGCTGGTCTTGCCAGTGACCAGGTCGAAGTAAGCCTTCTGCAGCTTCTCGGTGACCGGGCCACGACGACCGGCGCCGATCTTGCGGCCATCGACTTCGCGAATCGGCGTGACTTCAGCGGCGGTACCGGTGAAGAAGGCCTCGTCGGCGATGTACACCTCATCGCGGGTGATGCGCTTCTCGACCACCTTGATGCCATGCTCTGCGGCCAGGGTCAGGATGGTGCTGCGGGTGATGCCGTTGAGGCAGGAGGTCACTTCCGGGGTGTACACCACACCGTCCTTGACCAGGAAGATGTTCTCGCCCGAACCCTCGGCCACGTAGCCCTCCGGGTCCAGCAGCATGGCCTCGTCGGCACCGCCAGAGATGGCTTCCTGCAGGGCCAGCATCGAGTTGATGTAGTTACCGTTGGCCTTCGCGCGGGTCATGGCGATGTTGACGTGGTGACGGGTGTAGGAGCTGGTGCGCACCTTGATGCCAGCTTCCAGCGCCTCTTCGCCCATGTAGGCGCCCCAGTGCCAGGCGGCGACGATCACATGCACCTTCAGGCCAGCAGCACGCAGGCCCATGCCTTCGCTGCCGAAGAACACCATAGGACGCAGGTAGGCGCTTTCCAGGCCGTTCTCGCGCACAGCCGCGCGCTGGGCTTCATTGATCTCTTCCTTGGTGAAAGGAATCTGCATGTTGAAGATATGCGCGGAGTCGAACAGTCGATCGGTGTGCGCCTGCAGGCGGAAGATCGCGGTGCCGTCGGGGGTGTTGTAAGCGCGTACGCCTTCGAACACGCCCATGCCGTAGTGCAGGGTATGGGTCAGCACATGGGTGTTGGCTTCGCGCCACGGCACCAGTTTGCCGTCGTACCAGATCACGCCATCACGGTCGGACATCGACATCTTGCCTGCTCCTCAAATTCGCTTCACGGTTCGAACCATTAAGATGGGGCCGCAGCCCCGTCATTCAACTCAGCCCCAGTTCGCGCCACAGACGCATCACGGCGCGGCGCTCATTCTGGAACTGATCCCCCGGCACCATTCCAGGCTGCTTCTGCAGCGCCTGGCGATGGGCAGCCGAGCGATAAATCTTGTAGACCTCGCGCAGCAATGCGGCATCCTCGGCACCCATCAGACCAACCCGCTCCAGACCTTCCAGAATGCGGATGTTATCGGTGAACGCGAGTAGCTGCGGGTGTTGCCACGACCAGGCCAGAGCCGCGTATTGCACCATAAATTCGATATCGACGATACCACCGGCGTCCTGCTTCAGATCGAAGGAGGACGTGGCCTCGAAGGCATTCGGCGCCGTACCGGCTGCGGTATTTTTGTTGCCAAGGTTGTCGCGCATCTTCGCGCGCATCTCGCTGACTTCGACACGCAGCGCCTCGATATCGCGCTGACGGCCCAGCACTTCGGCGCGTACACGGGCAAATTCGCCAGCCAGGCGCGAACATCCCACCAACACCCGCGCGCGCACCAGCGCCTGGTGCTCCCAGGTCCAGGCCTCGTTTTCCTGATAACGCTGGAAGGAGCCGAGCGAGCTGACCAGAAGCCCGGCTGCGCCAGATGGTCGCAGGCGCATGTCCACCTCATACAGCGCACCGGAGGTGGTCTGAGTAGTCAGCAGATGGATGATGCGCTGCCCCAGGCGGGTAAAGAACTGCGCACCGTCGATGGGCTTGGCGCCATCGGTCTCGGCCTGCGGATCGCCATCATGAATGAACACCAGATCCAGGTCCGAACCATGACCGAACTCCAGGCCACCGACCTTGCCGTAACCGACAATGATGAAGTCCGGGTCGCACGGCGTACCATCGGCACGCTGCGGGCGACCATGGCGCTGCACCGTATGCTGCCAGGCCAGCGCCAGCACCTGATCGAGAATCGCCTCGGCCAACCAGGTGAGGTAGTCCGACACTTTCATCAAGGGCAGCGTGCCGGCGATTTCCGACGCCGCCACGCGCAGGCTGTGCGCCAGCTTGAAGTGGCGCAGCGCTTCCATTTGCTGCTCCAGATCCTCCTCGGGAATACGGATCAGCCGCTCACGCAACTCGGCTGCCAGCTCCGGCGCCAGCGGCGGATGGTAAAGCCGTCCCTCGTTGAGCAGTTCGTCGAGCAATAGCGGGTAACGGGCGATCTGCTCGGCAATCCAGGGACTAGCCGCACAAAGGGTGATCAGCCGCTCCAGCGCGCCAGGGTTCTCACTCAGCAGCACCAGATAGGCCGAGCGCCGCGCGACCTTTTCCACCAGCGGCAGCACCCGCTCCAGCACCAGATCTGGCTTGTCGTGCTCGACGGTCTGCGCCAGCAGGCGCGGCACGAAAGCATCCAGACGCTCACGCCCCAGGCGCTGCATGGCGCGCACCTGCGGGCCGTTGCGCAGATCACCCAGACGCCGACAAGCTGCGCCAGGCTCGACGAAACCTGCCTCCTGCAGTTGCAGCGCCGCCGCCTCATCATCCAGCGCGCCCTGCCACAGCGGCAGCCACTCAGCGCCAACAGCCGCTTCACCAGCATCCGATTCGTCTTCGTCCGGGTCGGCGATCACCTGCTGGAAATGCCATTCGATGCGGCCGCGCCAATACATCAACCGCTCATGAAAACTGGCCCAGTCAGCGAAGCCCATGATCGCGGCCACCCGCGCCTGATCCTGCGCGTCAGCCGGCAACATCTGCGTCTGCCGGTCGCCGATGCCTTGCAGGGCATGTTCGGTGTAACGCAGGAACTCATAGCCGTCCTTTATTTCCGCGACCACCGCTGGCGGCAGATAGCCCTGCCCCTCCAGCGTGGCCAGCACCTTGAGCAGCGGCCGCTGCTGCAGGCTGAGATCGCGCCCGCCGTGGATCAGCTGGAAGGCCTGGGCAATGAACTCGATCTCGCGAATGCCACCGGCACCAAGCTTGATGTTCTCGCTCATACCCTTGCGCCGGACTTCCTGCTGGATCAGCAGCTTCATCGCGCGCAGCGCCTCGATGGCGGAAAAATCCAGGTAGCGCCGATAGACGAAGGGCCGCAGCATCTCCAGCAGCTCGGCGCCAGCGGCCTGATCACCACCGACCACGCGCGCCTTGATCATCGCGTAGCGCTCCCAGTCGCGGCCCTGATCCTGGTAGTACTGCTCCAGCGCATTGAAGCTGAACACCAGCGCACCGCTGGAGCCATAGGGACGCAGGCGCATGTCGGTGCGAAAGACGAAACCATCGACGGTGGTCGCATCCAGCGCCTTGATCAGCCGCTGCCCCAGGCGGATGAAGAACTCCTGGTTATCCAGCGGGCGCTTCACGCCCTCGGTCTCACCGCCCTCCGGGTAACCAAAGATCAGGTCGATGTCCGAAGAAAGGTTGAGCTCATGCGCGCCGAGCTTGCCCATGCCCAGGATGACCATGTGCTGCGCCTGGCCGCTGCGCCGCCCGACCGGCGTACCGAACTGCGCGCAATGACGCGGATAGAGCCAGTGATAGGCCAGATCGATACAGGCATCAGCCAGGTCGGACAGATCGCGACAGGTTTCACCGAGCCCCGCCTGCCGACTGAAGTCGCGCCAGATGATGCGCAGCTGCTGACGGTTACGGAAACGCCGCAGGCAGCGCCCAAGGGCGTCTTCATCGGCGCACTCGGCCAATTGCGCATCCAGTTGCTGACGCAACTCACCCGGTGCCAGGCTGCGCTCCAACTCACCGGACTCGGCCAGCGCGACGAACATCTGCGGATCACGCTGAGCCTGCTCGGCAACGAAATCGCTCAGGGCCGAGACCTGCCGCCAGGCATCGCGTCGCTCACGCGGCCAGACGGCGACACGCTCAGCCAGCCCCTCATGCTCGGCCAGCGCCGCTTGCAGTGACTGTTCGGCGCGCTCGGCAAGAGCACTCAGCGAAGGGGGCAACTCGACCGGCAACGGCAGGCTCATGGTCTATCCTTTTGGCGGACTGCCGGACGCACGGCGCAATCGCCCATAGCCCCGCACCGGCGGGGCACGCGCGGCCAGCAGTGCCGCGGATTGTAGTTTTACTACGAAAGAATTGTATCCAGAGGGCTGAATCCGCCGTCGAAATGTAGTAAAACTACATATGGCCGGTCCTACCCCCGGTAAATCCAAGAATTTCAACTCGCCCGCCCAAAAAGCCGGTGAGACCCAACTGGCCTCCGATTCTGGAAGCCTTTCCGCCCTGGAGCAAGCCATGCAAGACCTCGATCCGATCGAAACCCAGGAATGGCTGGACGCCCTTGAATCCGTCCTCGACCGTGAGGGTGAAGACCGTGCCCATTACCTGATGACCCGTCTGGGCGAGCTGGCCACCCGTAGCGGTGCGCAACTGCCCTACGCGATCACCACGCCTTACCGCAACAGCATCCCGGTAACCCATGAAGCTCGCATGCCCGGCGACCTGTTCATGGAACGCCGCATCCGTTCGCTGGTGCGCTGGAACGCCCTGGCCATGGTGATGCGCACCAACCTGGACGACCCGGATCTGGGCGGCCACATTTCCAGCTTCGCCTCCTCCGCGACGCTGTATGACATCGGCTTCAACTACTTCTTCCAGGCCCCGACCGAAGAACACGGCGGCGACCTGGTGTTCTATCAGGGCCACGCCAGCCCTGGCGTCTACGCCCGCGCCTTCATGGAAGGCCGCATCGACGAAGACCAGATGAAGAACTTCCGCCGCGAAGTGGATGGCAAAGGTCTGTCGTCCTATCCGCACCCCTGGCTGATGCCGGACTTCTGGCAGTTCCCCACCGTATCCATGGGCCTCGGCCCGATCCAGGCGATCTACCAGGCCCGCTTCATGAAGTACCTGGAAGCGCGCGGCTTCATCCCGGCCGGCAAGCAGAAAGTCTGGTGCTTCATGGGCGATGGTGAGTGCGACGAGCCGGAATCCCTCGGCGCGATCTCCCTGGCTGGCCGCGAGAAGCTGGACAACCTGATCTTCGTCATCAACTGCAACCTGCAGCGCCTCGATGGCCCGGTGCGCGGTAACGGCAAGATCATCCAGGAACTCGAAGGCGTGTTCCGCGGCGCCCAGTGGAACGTCAACAAGGTGGTCTGGGGTCGCTTCTGGGATCCGCTGTTCGCCAAGGACAAAGACGGCGCCCTGCAGCGCCGCATGGACGAAGTGGTCGACGGTGAATACCAGAACTACAAGGCCAAAGACGGCGCCTACGTGCGCGAAAACTTCTTCAACACCCCGGAACTCAAGGAGATGGTCAAGGACCTCTCCGACGACGAGATCTGGAAGCTCAACCGTGGCGGCCACGACCCGTACAAGGTCTACGCGGCCTACCACCAGGCCGTGAACCACGGCGGCCAGCCGACCGTGATCCTGGCCAAGACCATCAAGGGCTACGGTACCGGCGCCGGTGAAGCGAAGAACACCGCGCACAACACCAAGAAGGTCGACGTCGACAGCCTGCGTCAGTTCCGCGACCGTTTCGACATCCCGGTCAAGGACGAGGACCTGGAGAAGCTGCCGTTCGTCAAGCCGGAGCCAGGCAGCCCCGAGTACAAGTATCTGCACGAGCGCCGCAACGCGCTGGGCGGCTTCGTACCGCAACGCCGGCAGAAGAGCTTCAGTATCCCCACCCCGCCACTGGATACCCTCAAGGCCATCCTCGACGGTTCGGGCGACCGCGAAATCTCCACCACCATGGCTTTCGTGCGCATCCTCGCGCAGCTGGTCAAGGACAAGGAGCTCGGCCAGCGCATCGTCCCGATCATCCCGGACGAAGCCCGTACCTTCGGTATGGAAGGCATGTTCCGTCAGCTCGGCATCTACTCCTCGGTCGGCCAGCTGTACGAGCCGGTCGATAAAGACCAGGTGATGTTCTACAAAGAGGACAAGAAAGGTCAGATCCTCGAGGAAGGCATCAACGAAGCGGGCGCCATGAGCTCCTTCATCGCCGCCGGTACCTCGTACTCCTGTCACAACCAGCCGATGCTGCCGTTCTACATCTTCTACTCGATGTTCGGCTTCCAGCGTATCGGTGACCTGGCCTGGGCCGCTGGCGACAGCCGCACCCGTGGTTTCCTGATCGGCGGCACCGCCGGCCGTACCACCTTGAACGGTGAAGGTCTGCAGCACGAAGACGGTCACAGCCACATGCTGGCAGCGACCATCCCCAACTGCCGCACCTACGATCCGACCTACGGCTACGAGCTCGCCGTGATCATCCGCGAAGGTATTCGCCAGATGACCGAAGAGCAGCAGGACATCTTCTACTACATCACCGTGATGAACGAGTCGTACCAGCAGCCGGCCATGCCGCAGGGCGTGGAAGACGGCATCATCAAGGGCATGTACCTGCTTGAGGAAGACAAGAAGGAAGCTGCGCATCACGTGCAGCTGCTGGGCTCGGGCACCATCCTGCGTGAAGTCGTCGAAGCAGCGAAGATCCTGCGTGACGAGTTCAACATCGGTGCCGATGTGTGGAGCGTTACCAGCTTCAACGAACTGCGTCGCGACGGCCTGGCCGTCGAGCGCAGCAATCGCCTGCACCCGGGCCAGAAGCCCAAGCAGACCTACATCGAGCAATGCCTGAGCGGTCGCAAGGGTCCGGTCATCGCTTCGACCGACTACATGAAGCTGTTCGCCGAACAGGTTCGTCAGTGGGTGCCGAGCAAGGAATACAAGGTCCTGGGCACCGACGGCTTCGGCCGCAGCGACAGCCGCAAGCAGCTGCGTCACTTCTTCGAAGTGGATCGCAACTGGGTCGTGCTGGCTGCCCTGGAAGCCCTGGTAGACCGTGGCGAGATCGAAGCCAAGGTGCTGGCTGATGCCATCACCAAGTTCGGTATCGACGCCGACAAAGCCAACCCCCTGGACTGCTAAGGAGCGTAGCGATGAGTGAATTGATTCGCGTACCCGACCTCGGCGGTGAAGGCGAGGTGATTGAACTGCTGGTGAAGGTCGGCGACCGTATCGAAGCCGACCAGAGCGTACTGACCCTGGAGTCCGACAAGGCCTCCATGGAAGTGCCCTCGCCCAAAGCCGGCGTGGTCAAGGAAATCAAGGTCAAGATCGGCGACCGCCTGAAAGAAGGCGACGAACTGCTGGTGCTGGAAGTCGAAGGTGCCGCGCAAGCCGCGCCTGCGCCGAAAGCCGAAGCAGCACCTGCCGAAGCACCGAAAGCGGCCGCTCCGGCTGCCGCGCCCGCCGCTGCAACCAGCAGCAGCGTGCAGGACGTGCACGTGCCGGATATCGGCACCGACGGCAAGGTCAAGGTCATCGAAGTCATGGTCAAGGCCGGCGACACAATCGAAGCCGATCAGTCGCTGATCACCCTGGAGTCCGACAAGGCCTCCATGGAAATCCCTTCGCCGGCTGCCGGTGTGGTGGAAGAAGTGCTGGTCAAGCTGGATGCCGAAGTTGGCACCGGCGACCTGATCCTCAAGCTGCGTACCGCAGGTGGCGCAACCGCCAGCACTGCTCCGGCTCAAGCCGCAGCACCCGCTGCTGCGCCAGCCGCCGCACCTGCCCCCGCTGCCGCAGCCCCGACTGCTGCTTCGGTGCAGGACGTGCACGTGCCGGACATCGGCACCGACGGCAAGGTCAAGGTCATCGAGGTCATGGTCAAGGCCGGTGACACGATCGAAGCCGACCAGTCGCTGATCACCCTGGAGTCCGACAAGGCCTCCATGGAAATCCCCTCACCGGCTGCCGGCGTGGTGGAAGAAGTGCTGGTCAAGCTGGACGCCGAAGTTGGCACCGGAGACCTGATTCTCAAGCTCAAGGTGGCCGGTTCTGCCCCGGCAGCCGCGCCGGCGCAAGCCAGCCAGGAAGTGCACCGCGTACCGGAAGGCGCCGCACCGGAAGTGGCCGCCGAAGTACGCGCCATTGCCTCGCTGTCGGCTGCTGCCGCCGAAGTCGCCAACGCGCCCAAGCGCGATGGCGCCAAGGTGCATGCTGGCCCGGCTGTGCGTCAGCTGGCTCGTGACTTCGGCGTGGAACTGGCGGATATCGCCGGCACCGGCCCGAAAGGTCGCATCCTCAAGGAAGACGTGCAGCTGTACGTCAAGGCGATGATGCACAAGGCCAAGGCCGCACCGCAGGCGACAGCTGCTGCAGCCACCGGTGGCGCCGGCATCCCGCCGATCCCGACCGTGGACTTCAGCAAGTTCGGCGAAATCGAAGAAGTGGCGATGACCCGCCTGATGCAGGTCGGCGCTGCCAACCTGCACCGCAGCTGGCTCAACGTGCCGCATGTGACCCAGTTCGACTCAGCCGACATCACCGACCTGGAAGCCTTCCGCGTCGCGCAGAAGGCCGTGGCCGAGAAGGCCGGGGTCAAGCTGACCGTGCTGCCGCTGCTGCTCAAAGCCTGCGCCCACCTGCTCAAGGAACTGCCGGACTTCAACAGTTCGCTGGCCCCGAGCGGCAAGGCGATCATCCGCAAGAAGTACGTGCACATCGGCTTCGCCGTCGATACGCCGGACGGCCTGCTGGTGCCGGTGATCAAGAACGTCGATCAGAAGAGCCTGCTGCAACTTGCAGGCGAAGCTGCCGCCCTGGCGGAAAAAGCGCGCACCAAGAAGCTTTCGGCTGACGACATGCAGGGCGCCTGCTTCACCATCTCCAGCCTCGGCCACATTGGCGGCACCGGCTTCACGCCGATCGTCAACGCGCCGGAAGTGGCGATCCTCGGTGTGAGCAAGGCCACCATGCAGCCAGTCTGGGATGGCAAGGCGTTCCAGCCCAAGCTGATGCTGCCGCTGTCGCTGTCCTACGACCACCGAGTGATCAACGGCGCTGCTGCCGCACGCTTCACTCAGCGCCTGTCGCAGCTGCTGGCCGATATCCGCACCATCCTGCTGTAAATCGTTTCGAGCACGCCACGCTCGTCTCCTCAACCCCGCCCATTCAGGCGGGGTTTTTTTTGCCTGCCACCTGCGCTCCTGGCGTTAGCGGCGGACGACGAGAATTGCTCCTGACTGCGCCCTCTTCAGCCCTTCTGCACGTTGCGAATCAGAAAGCTCAGCGCCTTGGCCAACTCGCCTGCCCCCTGGTAGTCACGCACGATGCTCAGCATCGGGCTGCCATCAGCCGGATTGAACAGCACACAGCGGATACCGCCGGTCGGACACTCGTAGCGGATAAACGGATCGATACCGAACACCGCAACCCGCTGATTGCGCACCGAGATGGCGGAGCCCTGCGCGCCACGGCTCTCCTCACGCAGGATAAGCTCACCAGCATTGCCAACATTGAAGCGATACAGCAGGTCCTGCCGCTGCGTCTGGCCAACCTGGTAACCCGCGCGCAGGGCGTAGGTTTCCAGCAATGCGTTACTGTGCGCGAGCAACGCATTGCGCTCGTTATCGGTCAGATAAAGACGCTTGAGCCCGTCCAGGTAAGCTGCCTGCTCGGTGCCCTGCAACGCCGCCGCGTCATCGGCGCTGGCAACCGCGGGTATGGCCGTAAAAAGTGCTCCGCCAAGCACCATGGCCATGAGTTTTCTTGTCAGTGTCGCTTGCATGATGCACCCTTGCCGAACGCTATAGTGAAGTAGGCCTGAGCCCTAGCCTCCGTCCGTGCCGCTACGCCCTCTGGCAGCAGCGGCCCTGTACTGAGAACGGATGCCTCGCCTGGTCAGCATACTGGAAGCCCACCGCCCAATGAAAAGCCATCCCGATGCCAGCGCACGCTCGGCAGCCGAGGTTGTGACGCAGTTGCCAGTGCCCTCGCGGCTCGGCATGTTGCGTTTCGAGCGCTTGAACGAACCAAGCTGGGCGCTGCTGTTTCTCGATCCGGCCTGCGAACGTCAGTTGGGCATCAGCGCCAGCGATCTGTGCGCGCTGGTGGATGCCCCCTATGCCAGCCTGATGGAGCCCGAAGCGCGCTATCGTCTGCACGACACCATCCAGCAGCAACTGCTGCAAGGTACGCATTACCTGGTGCGCTACACCCTGCATACGCCACAGGGAGCACTGACCCTGCTGGAGATGGGCGAACCCTTCAAACAGCGCAATCGCCAGTTGCTGCGCGGCTACCTGCTGGTAGCGGACGAAAGCCTCGATCAGTACACACCTGCCGAACAGGAACTGCAAACGCAGAATCAGCAACTGCGCAGCTCGCTGCAGCAGTATCAGCGCACCCAGAATGACCACCTGCAACACCTCGCCCGTTCACGCACCCAGCAGCAACTGATCGTACGCCTCGCTCGCCAGCGCTATGTCTCCAGCGACCCACAGCAGGAAGCGGCCGAACTGATCACCCAGGCCGCCTGCGAAGTTTACGGTGTCGCTCGCGCCGGCATCTGGAAGCTTGGCAGCCATCACCTGGACTCCGTATCGCTGTACCGCCGCGATCTGGACCGCCACGAACAATTGCCGTCGATAAACGCGCGTAATTTCCCGCAGTATCTGCAAGCGCTGCACAGCGGCCGAGCCATCGACGCGCACGACGCCCAGCGTGATCCGCGCACCTGCGAACTGGCCACCAGCTACCTGCAGCCGCTGGATATCTACTCGATGCTCGACGCCAGCATACGCATCGAAGGCGAAGTGGTCGGCGTACTCTGCCTGGAGCATATCGGCGGTCCACGCACCTGGCAGGCCGACGAGATCGCCTTTGCCGGTGAGTTGGCCGATCAGTTCGCCCAGGTGCTGATCAACCAGCAGAAACGCAGCGCCACCAACGCCCTGCATCTGTTCCAGCGTGCCGTCGAACAGAGTGCCAGCGCCTTTCTGCTGGTCGACCGCGACGGCCGTGTGGAATACGTCAACCCCAGTTTCACGGCCATCACCCTGTACAGCAGCGACGAGGTTTGCGGCCATCGTCTCTCCGAACTGCCCGCCTTGGCCAACCTCAGCGATCTGCTGTTCGATGCCCGCTCCAGCCTCGCCGAGCACAGCAGCTGGCAGGGCGAGTTTCGCAGCCGGCGCAAGAACCTGGACCCTTACTGGGGCCATCTGTCGATATCCAAGGTGTATGGCGACGATGGCGAGCTGACCCACTACATCGGCATCTACGAGGATGTCACCGAAGCTAAGCTCGCCCAACAACGTATCGAGCGCCTGGCCTACACCGATAATCTGACCAATCTCGGCAACCGGCCCTCATTCATCCGCAGTCTCGAACAACGCTTCGCCCGCAGCCCTCAACAGTCGCTCGGCCTGCTGCTGGTGGACATCGACAACTTCAAGCGCATCAACGACAGCCTCGGCCACCAGACCGGCGACAAGCTGCTCTCGGCCCTGGCCCGACGCCTGCGCAACAGCCTCGGCGCCAAGGGCACCCTGGCGCGCTTCGCCAGCAACGAGTTCGCCATCTTGCTCGACTGCGGTGATCAGGACAGCGGCTTGCGCATTGCCCAACAGGTGCTGCAGACCCTGGACAAGCCGTTGTTCGTCGACAACCAACTGATTAGCATCACCGGCTCGCTCGGCCTGGCCCTGGCTCCTGAGCACGGAGACGACCCGCAGACGCTGATGAAACACGCCGGCCTCGCCCTGCACAAGGCCAAGGCCAACGGCAAGCACCAGGTGCAGCTGTTCACCGAGGCGCTCAATGCCGAGGCCAACTACAAACTTTTCGTCGAGAACAACCTGCGTCGCGCCCTGACCCAGAGCGAGCTGGAAGTGTTCTACCAGCCCAAGCTGTGCCTGAAGAGCGGCCAGTTACTGGGTATGGAGGCACTGCTGCGCTGGCACCATCCGGAAAAGGGCATGATTCGCCCGGATCAGTTCATCAGTGTCGCCGAGGAAACCGGCCTGATCATCCCCATCGGCAAATGGGTGGTGCGCCAGGCCTGCCGCATGAGCAAGCAGATCGCCGCCATCGGCCTGGGCGAGTTGCAGGTAGCGATCAACCTGTCACCCAAGCAGTTCTCCGACCCAGATCTGGTCGGCTCCATCGCCGCCATTCTCCATGAGGAACAGCTCGACCCGCGCCTGCTGGAGCTGGAGCTGACCGAGAGCCTGCTGCTGGAAGCCACCGAAGACACCCGCCACCAGCTCGGCCGCCTCAAGAGCCTGGGCCTGACCCTGGCCATGGATGACTTCGGCACCGGCTACTCCTCGCTCAGCTACCTGAAGAAGTTCCCCATCGACGTGATCAAGATCGATCGCAGCTTCATCAAGGACATCCCCGACAACCAGGACGACAAGGAGATCACCTCAGCGGTGATCGCCATGGCCCACAACCTCAAGCTCAAGGTAGTCGCAGAAGGCATCGAGACCGGCGCCCAGCTCGCTTTCCTGCGCCGTCAGCGATGCGACGTCGGCCAAGGCTACCTGTTCGACAAACCGATTCCTGGCCGCGAACTGATCGACAGTCTGCGCCGCTACCCCTGTCGGCCACAGACCGACCAACGGACGTAATACGCTGCATTGCGCGTAGTCCATTACCCACCTACTACCAGGAGACCGCCATGGTTCTGCGTTCCCAGATTCTCGTTAGCAAGGATGTCCTGCCGACTGCCGAGCAGGCCTTGCCCGGCCGCGCAGAGGCGATGCCAGTGGCAGACACTCATTACGTCAACGGCAACCCGATCAAAGCGCCCTTCCCCGCCGGCTTGCAACAGGCGGTGTTCGGCCTGGGCTGCTTCTGGGGTTCCGAACGACGCTTCTGGCAACAGCCTGGTGTATTCAGCACGGCGGTCGGCTATGCCGGTGGCATCACGCCCAACCCTACCTACGAGGAAGTCTGCTCGGGCCTGACCGGACACACCGAAGTGGTACTGGTCGTGTTCGATCCGCAGCAGACCAGCTTCGAGGCACTGCTCAAGGTGTTCTGGGAAGTGCACAACCCGACCCAGGGCATGCGCCAGGGCAACGACCAGGGCACCCAGTACCGCTCGGCGATCTACTGCCAGGACGATGCTCAACTGAGCGCCGCCAAGGCCAGCCTGGCACGCTTCCAGGCTGAACTGGACAAGGCTGGAGTGGGCAGCATCACCACTGAAATCGCCGAGGCACCGACCTTCTACTACGCCGAGACCTATCACCAGCAATACCTGGCGAAGAATCCGGGCGGCTATTGCGGCCTCGGCGGAACAGGCGTATGTCTACCTCCTGAATATTGAGCACGGGTAACGGGTCGTGGATCTGAGCAGCATTTCCAGCCAGGTATCGAGTCAGGCGTCGGCGCAGATCTCCGCGCAGATGTCGCTTCTGCTGCTGCGCAAGACGCTGGAGCTGCAGGCCGCCAACATCACCGGGCTGGTGCAGTCGGCTGCACCGGTCAGCGCCTCCAGCAATCCGCCCAACCTGGGCAACAGCATCGACGTGATGGCCTGAACAACTAATATCTTCAGGCCATCAGCCGGATTAAACTGCGGGCAATTAGCCATCGATCGACGAGCCCGGCATGCCCGCCCCTCTACCCACCATCACCCCCGAGCAACTTTGCGTCGGCCTCTACGTTCATCTGGACCTGAGCTGGTGGGAGCATGATTTCGCTTTCAGCAACTTCAGGATCAAGGACGAAGCACAGATTCGCGCCTTGCGCGCGCTCAACCTGAAGCAGCTGCGCTATGACCCGGCACGCAGCGACTGCCTGCCCCCGTCTCTCGTCGACAGCGTCACCGCCCCTCCTGTCGAACCACCACCGATCGATCCAGAAAGTCAGGCACGCCAGGAACGCGTGGAGAAACTGCGTCACCTACGCAGCCGCCTGGCGGAGGTGGATCGCCGCTTCATAGAAGCCAGCCAACACATCAAGGTGCTCAACCAGACCCTGCGCAGCCGCCCGGAAGATGCCATGCAACAGGCCGGCGTCATCGTCGGCGAGATGGTCGAGACGCTGCTCGGCGCCCCCGGTGTGGTGCTGCATGGCATCACGGGCAAGGCGGCCGAAGACAGCTACTTTCATGCTCTCAACGTCACCGTCCTGTCTCTGCTGCTCGGGCGCCAGCTCGGCCTCGACAGCGAGGCCTGTCATAGCCTCGGCCTCGGCGCCCTGTTGCACGACATCGGCAAGCTGGAAGTACCGAGCAAGGTGCTGCTCAAGGCCGAACCGCTGACTCGCCCCGAACAGCAACTGCTGCAGATGCATACCGAGTTCGGCTTGCGCATGGGGCAGAAACTGATGCTCGATGATGAGGTGCTGCGCATCATCCATGAACATCACGAGCACTGTGATGGCAGCGGCTACCCACGCGGCCTGCGCGAGGCTGCTATCGGCCGCCTGAGTCGTCTGGTGGCCATCACCAACCATTTCGACGGCCTGTGCAACCCGCGCGACCCGCGCCAGGCGTTAAGCCCACACGAGGCGCTGGCGCTGATGTTCAAGCAGCAGCGTGAGCGCTTCGACGACGTGGCACTGAAGGCCTTTGTGCGCGTGATGGGCATCTATCCGCCGGGCAGCCTGGTGCAGTTGGAAGATGAGCGTTATGCCCTGGTGCTGGGCATGAACCCGAGCCAGGCGCTCAAACCGACCCTGATCATCTACGATGCCGAGATTCCCAAGCAGGAAGCCTTGATCGTCGATCTCGCGCAGGAGCCAAAACTGGCCATCGCCCACAGCCTGCGCCCCGCGCAGCTACCGCTGGAGGTACTGGAGTACCTCAGCCCAAGGCGCAATCTGAGCTACCACATCGAGCCCAACCACAAACCCGCTTGAGCCCCTTGTAGCCCGGATGCAATCCGGGGATCGGGGCCACGGCTCGCGGATTTCATCCGGGCTACGCGCTTATGACTTGCCGCTTGGCGCTTCCTCGATCAGCCAGTCCAGGCGCCAGCCGCCCTGGCTTTGGCCGAGCGCATTGGCCAGCCAGGGCAGCAGTTGCCTGAGTTCATCTTCCAGGCCCCATGGCGGGTTACTGATCACCAGGCCCGAGCCGCTCAGACGCGTGGCATCGTCCGGGGCATGCACGTAGAGTTCGGCACGCAGCAGTTTGGGCGCAGCGCTCTTGCCCAGATCGCGGTAGAAGCGCGCCAACTGGCGCTCGTCCTTGATCGGGTACCAGATCGCCACGATGGCCTGACGCATGCGCCCATGCGCTTCGTTCAGAGCCTCGACGCAGCGCTGCAATTCATCGGTCTTCTCGAACGGCGGATCGATCAGCAGCAGCACACGCTTCTCGCGTGTAGGCATCAGCGCTCGCGGCACGTGCCAGCCCTCCCCCAGGTGCACAGCGACGCGGCGGTCACCGCGCATGTTGTCCTTGAGCAGACGACCGTCCTCGGGGTGCTTCTCGTTGAGCTGCAGAGAGTCCTGCTCGCGAGTCAGCAGGCGTGCCAGCTCTGGCGAACCGGGGTAATAGCGCAATTCGCCATTCGGGTTCATCGCCCGCACCACCTCCAGGTAGGCTTCCACCGCATCCGGCAGTTGCGTGGCCTGCCACAGACGAGCGATACCCTCCTGATATTCGCCGGTACGGCTGGCCTGGTCGCCCCGCAGGTCGTAGAGGCCAATGCCGGCGTGGCTGTCGAGGTAGGCGAAAGGCGCCTCCTTGCGCGACAACAGGGCGATCAGGCGAGTCAGCACCAGGTGCTTGAACACATCGGCGTGGTTGCCGGCATGGAAGGCGTGGCGGTAGTTCATGCAGGAGTCCTCGAATCAGGCGCGCAGTTTAACAGGCCGCTGACGACTCGCATCGCGGCTTGCTCCATTACCCCTGCAAGACCTAGGCTTCCTGCTCCCCAATGCACAGCGAGAACCCGCCATGTCTCTGCAGCGCTTGCTCGGCAGCGAGCTACCCCTGATCCAGGCACCGATGGCCGGCTCGCAGGATCATCGCCTCGCCGCCGCCGTGTGCCAGGCCGGCGGCCTCGGCTCGATTCCCTGCGCGATGCTCACACCCGCAGCCCTGCGCCAGGAGCTGCAAGCGATGCGCAGCCTGACCGAGCGCCCGTTCAACCTCAATTTCTTCAGCCATGTGCCGCCCGAGCCAGACACTGCCCGCGAGGCTGGCTGGCGCGAAGCGCTGGCGCCCTACTATGACGAGCTGGGCGTGGACCCGGCGAGCATTGCCAGCGGGCCTGGGCGCCTGCCGTTCAACGACGAAGCAGCCGCACTGGTGGAGGAGTTCCGCCCTGCGGTGGTCAGTTTCCACTTCGGCCTGCCGCAGCCTGACCTGCTGGAGCGAGTACGACGCAGCGGGGCGAAGACCCTCTCCAGCGCCACCACCCTGGACGAAGCGCTGTGGCTACAGGAACGTGGCGTCGATGCAGTGATCGCCCAGGGCCTGGAGGCCGGTGGCCATCGCGGACACTTTCTCAACTTCGACCTGAGCCGTCAGCTCGGCACATTCGCCCTGTTACCGCAGCTGGTCGACGCACTATCGGTGCCGGTGATCGCCGCCGGCGGTATCAGCAATGCCCGTGGCGTAGCCGCCGCCATGGCACTCGGCGCAGCAGGCGTTCAGGTTGGCAGTGCTTATTTGCTGTGCCCGGAAGCCACCACCAGCGCTCTGCACCGCGCTGCGCTGCAGAGCCCGGAGGCACGCCACACGGCACTGACCAATCTGTTCAGCGGGCGCCCGGCGCGCGGCATCGTCAATCGTCTGATGCGTGAACTGGGGCCGCTCAGTACACAGGCGCCAGCCTTTCCCTTGGCCACTGCGGCCATCGCACCGTTGCGCGCGGCGGCCGAAGCGCAAGGCAGCGGCGACTTTTCACCGCTCTGGGCAGGGCAGAATGTCGCGAGTTGTCGGCCCATGCCCGCAGCCGAGCTGACGCGTGAGCTAGCACGGGGCTTTGTCGAGCTTGAGAATCGCGGCTAAAGCGGAATGCCGCCCAGCCGCTCCCAGAGGTGATGTAGCGCTTTATCACCACCGATGATGATACTGGGCAGCCAGACGACTGGCTGCCTAGACTCGGTCGATCATCTGGAGGCCCGTTCCATGTCCGAGACCCTGCTCAGCTCCCGTAACCTGGCGTTCGAACTTTATGAAGTGCTCGACGCCGAAGCCCTGACCCAGCGTCCGCGCTTCGCCGACCACAACCGCGAGACCTTCGATGCGGCGATCAGCACCGCGCGCGGTATTGCCGAGGAGCTGTTCGCCCCGCACAACCGCAAGAACGACGAGCACGAGCCGCAGTACGTCGATGGCGGCGCAGTGCTGATCCCCGAGGTGGAGCCCGCCCTGCGCGCCTTCCACGAAGCCGGTTTTCTCAACGCCACCCGCGATTTCGAGCACGGCGGCATGCAACTGCCCAACCTGCTGTCGCAGGCCTGCTTCGCCCATTTCCAGTCGGCCAATATCGCCACCAGCTCCTACTCGATGCTGACCATGGGCGTGGCCAACCTGATCGAGGCCTTCGGTAGCCAGGAGCAAAAAGACCGCTACCTGCAACCGATCATCGATGGCCGCTTCTTCGGCACCATGGCGCTGACCGAACCGCACGCCGGCTCGTCACTATCGGACATCCGCACCAAGGCCGAGCCGCACGCCGATGGCAGCTACCGCATCAAGGGCAACAAGATCTTCATCTCCGGCGGCGACCAGCCGATTTCCGAGAACATCGTGCATATGGTGCTGGCCAAGCTGCCGGACGCACCGCCCGGCGTTAAGGGCATCAGCCTGTTTCTGGTGCCCAAGTTCCACGTCAACGACGACGGCAGCCCGGGCGCGCGCAACGACGTGACCCTGGCCGGCCTGTTCCACAAGATGGGCTGGCGCGGTACTACGTCCACCGCGCTCAATTTCGGCGACAACGGCGAGTGCATCGGCTACCTGGTGGGCAAGCCGCACGCAGGCCTCTCCTACATGTTCCAGATGATGAACGAGGCACGCATCGGCGTCGGCATGGGCGCGATCATGCTCGGTTACGCCGGCTACCTGTATTCGCTGGACTACGCACGCAATCGCCCGCAGGGTCGCCAGCCGGACGGCAAGGACCCGAGCAGCCCGCAGATCTCCATCGTCGAGCATGCCGACGTACGCCGCATGTTGCTGACCCAGAAGGCCTACGTCGAAGGCGCCTTCGACCTTGGTCTGTACGCCGCACGCCTGTTCGACGATACCCACACACTGGAAACCGCCGAACAGCGCCAGCAGGCGTTGGAACTACTCGACCTGCTCACGCCCATCGTCAAGTCCTGGCCCTCGGAGTTCTGCCTCAAGGCCAACGAGCTGGCCATCCAGATCCTCGGCGGCCACGGCTACACCCGCGAGTACCCGGTGGAGCAGTACTACCGCGACAACCGCCTCAACCCGATCCACGAAGGTACCCACGGCATCCAGTCGCTCGACCTGCTTGGGCGCAAGGTGTCGCAGAACGGTGGCGCCGCGCTCAAGCAACTGCTCAAGCTGATCAACGACTGCTGCCAGCGCGCCAGCGAGCATGAATCGCTCACCGCCCTGCGCCAACCGCTGGAACAGTTGCTGGCGCGCCTGCAGGCGGTAACCCTGGCACTGCTCGGCGACCTGATGAACGGCCAGGTCAACCAGGGCCTGGCCAACTCGGCGCTGTACCTGAAAGTGTTCGGCCACACGGTGATTGGCTGGCGCTGGTTGGAGCAGGCTATTCGCGCCGAACAAGGCCTGGCCCGCACGGACCATGCCGAGGAGCAGGCCTTCTATCGCGGCAAGCTGCAGGCCGCGCGTTACTTCCTGACCTGGGAGGTGCCGAGCTGCCATCACGACTTGGCCATCCTCGAAGCCCGCGACGACACCTGCCTGGGCATGCAGGACGCCTGGTTCTAGCTGAGGCAACAGCCCCGGGGCGACCCAGCGCGGGGCGCTTCGGGGCAATTTAGAAAAATGTAATAAGCTTTTTGACAGCGGTAGGAAGGCTACGGTTAGAATCCCTGGCACGCGCCATGCATAGCGGCGCCCCACGTTTTCCAGCCAGGAGTACGCGCAGTTGGATGCCAGCGCCATCAATAATCTGTTCTTGATCGGCGCATTGCTGGTAGCGGTCAGTATTCTGGTCAGCGCCTTCGGTACACGCTTCGGCATCCCCATTCTGGTGATCTTCCTCGGCGTCGGCATGCTGGCCGGCACTGATGGCCCCGGCGGCATCATCTTCAACAACTATCCCCTGGCCTACCTGGTCGGCAACCTGGCGCTGGCGGTGATCCTGCTCGACGGCGGTATGCGCACCCGGGTTTCCAGCTTCCGCGTGGCCCTGTGGCCATCACTGTCATTGGCCACGGTGGGGGTGGTGATAACCGCGGGTCTGACCGGCCTGGCCGCCGCCTGGCTGTTCAACCTGACCCTGCTGGAGGGCTTGCTGATCGGCGCCATCGTCGGCTCCACCGATGCCGCAGCGGTGTTCTCCCTGCTCGGCGGGCGCGGCCTCAACGAGCGGGTCAGCTCCACGCTGGAAATCGAGTCCGGTAGCAACGACCCGATGGCGGTGTTCCTCACCGTTTCCCTGATCGCCATGCTCGCCAGCGGCCAGACCGGCTTCAGCTGGGATCTGCCGATTCAACTGGTACAGCAATTCGGCCTGGGTGCCCTGCTGGGCCTGGGCGGTGGCTGGCTGCTGCTCAAGCTGGTCAATCGCATGGAGCTGGCCGCTGGTCTTTACTCGCTACTGGTGGTCAGCGGTGGCCTGATCATCTTCGCCATCACCACTGCCGTGGGCGGCAGCGGCATCCTCGCCATCTACCTGTGCGGCCTGTTGCTGGGCAACCGTCCGATCCGCTCGCGCCACGGCATTCTGCACATGCTCGACGGTCTCACCTGGCTGGCGCAAATCGGCATGTTCCTGGTCCTCGGCCTGCTGATCACACCGCACGAGCTGCTGCCCATCGCCCTGCCGGCCCTCGCCCTGGCGCTGTGGATGATCCTCTTCGCGCGACCGCTGTCGATCTTCCTCGGCCTGCTGCCATTCCGTGCCTTCCATGACCGTGAGCGAATTTTCATCGCCTGGGTTGGCCTGCGCGGCGCCGTCCCCATCATCCTCGCGGTGTTCCCGCTGATGGCCGGCCTGCCCAATGCGCAGCTGTTCTTCAACGTGGCGTTCTTCATCGTGATCATCTCCCTGCTGCTGCAGGGCACCAGCCTGCCGCTGGCCGCCAAGCTGATGCGCGTCACCGTACCGCCAGAGCCCGCCCCCGTTTCACGCGCGGGGCTGGAGGTACACCCGACCAGCCAGTGGGAGCTGTTCGTCTATCGCCTGGGCGCGGAAAAATGGTGCATTGGCGCAGCCCTGCGCGAGCTGAACATGCCCGAGGGCACCCGTATCGCCGCGCTGTTCCGTGGTCGTGACCTGCTTCACCCCTCGGGCAGTACCCGCCTGAAGGCAGGGGACCTGCTCTGCGTGATCGGTCACGAACACGACCTGCCTGCGCTTGGCAAGCTGTTCAGCCAGGCCCCCAAACGCGGTCAGGACCTGCGCTTCTTCGGTGATTTCGTGCTGGAAGGTGACGCAGAGCTGAGCGCGGTGGCCTCGCTCTACGGCCTCAAGCTGGATGACGTGGAAGGCAATCAACCGCTGGGCCGCTTCATCGCTCACGAAATCGGTGGCGAACCGGTAGTGGGTGACCAGGTGGAATGGCAGGGCCTGACCTGGACGGTCGCGGCCATGGAAGGGAACAAGGTGCGTAAAGTCGGCGTCAGATTCCCCGAAGGCACACGCCCTGGCCCCAGGCTGCACTTCTAGCAAGCAGTTGAAAACTACCTGCTGGGACTCTGCTAGCATCAGCATCACGCGCGGGCCATAGGGCCCGCGTCTTCGTTGTGCCGCAGGTACTCTCAATCGTTAGCGCTCACTCAGTAGATCAATCGACCATGCATCTGTCGCGCCTTTCCCTAGCAGCTGTTCTGCTTGCCCTGTTCATCGGCATTCCCCACGTGTTCGCCGAAGAACCTCCGACGGCAGAGAGCGTGCAGCAGAGCCTGGACAGCCTGGCTGACCGCAAGCTATCGGAAACCGAGCAACTGGCGCTCAAGCAGACCCTCGAACAAACGCTGCGCATGCTGCGGGACCGGCAAACCGCCGATCAGCGCCTCAATGACCTGCGCAAACAACTGGATGAGGCGCCACGCCTGATCACTGAAGCCCAGCGCGAACTGGACAGGCTCAAGGCCAGCCCCGAACCGCAGGTAGCCGAGCGCCACGCGCGAACCTCGCTCGCTCAGCTCGAGCAGTTGCTGAGCGAACGCTCCAATCAGCTCAGCGAATGGAACAAGGCCATCATCGAGGCCAACAGCCTGGTGATCACCGCACAGACCCGGCCAGAGCGTGCCCAAGCAGAGATCAGCCAGAACCAGGCACGCAGCCAGCTGATCAACGACGGTCTCAAGAGCGGCCGTTTCGATGGCAAGGCGCTGACTCAGGAGCGCCGCAATCAACTCAGCGCTGAGCTCTCGTTGCTCGCGGCGCAAACCCAGCTACGCCGCCAGGAACTGGCCGGCAACAGCCTGCTGCAGGACCTCGGTAGCGCACAGCGCGCCCTGTTCGAGGAGCGCATCAATCGCGCCGAGCAGGAACGCCAGGCCCTGCAGAGCCTGATCAACGAACGCCGCCGCGCAGAATCGGAACAGACCGTCGCCGAACAATCGCGTGAGGCCGAACGCGCCAGCTCGGACAAACTGCTGGCGCGAGAAAGTACGCTCAACCTCAAGCTCTCCGATTACCTGCTGCGCGCGACAGACCGCCTCAATGGATTGACCGAGCAGAACCTGCAAACCCGCCAGCAGCTGGACAACCTCAACCAGGCCAACCAGGCGCTCGATGAGCAGATACGGGTGCTGCAAGGCAGCCTGCTGCTGTCGAGGATTCTCTACCAGCAGAAGCAGGCGCTACCGAAACTCAAGCTCGAAGACGGCTCACTCGCCAATGAGATCGCCGACATTCGCCTCTACCAGTTCGAGCTGAACAAGCAACGCGAGGAAATCAGCGACCCCGCCCGCTATGTGGACAATCTGCTCAGCGGCCAACCGAGCGAGGAGGTCACTCCGGCGCTGCGCACTGCACTGCGCGAGCAACTCAGTACCCGGCGTGAATTACTCGACCGCCTGAATCGCTCGCTGAATGCGCTGCTCAATGAGTCGATCACGCTGCAGCTCAACCAGAAGGAACTGGAGAGTACGGCCAGCAGTCTGCGCGCCACCATCGACGAGCAGATGTTCTGGATTCCCAGCAACAAGCCACTCGATCTGGACTGGCTGAAATCGGCACCGCGTCGTCTCGAGCAGCAACTGGCGAGTATGCCCTGGAGTATGGCCATCAGCGAACTCGGCGCTGGCCTGTTCGAGCGCCCGCTGGTGTTCTTGCCGCTGATTCTGCTGTGCGCCCTGATCCTCTGGCGCCGCCAGTACCTGTTCCGCAAGCTCAGCGCGTTGCATGGCGATATAGGTCATTACAAGCACGACAGCCAACTGCACACGCCCATGGCGTTGGGGCTCAACGTCATCCTGGCGCTGCCGGTCACGCTGTTCCTGGCACTGTGCGGCTACGCCCTGCTACATGATGCGCGCGGGCAGAACCTCTATCTGGGTGCCGCGCTCTATGAGATGGCTGAAGCCTGGCTGGTGTTCTACACCCTGCACCGGATTCTTTCGCCGGACGGGGTAGCCATCCTGCACTTCCACTGGCCACCGGCCAACGTTGCCTTCTTCCGTCAGCACCTGCGCCGCCTGGGCCTGGTGGTGATGGCACTGGTGGCCGTGGTGAGCATTGCCGAGCACCAGCCGGCGAGCCTGGCCGGCGACGTGATCGGTGTCATCGTGGTGCTCAGTTGCTATGCCCTGATGGCCTGGCTGCTGTTCCACCTGCTGTTCAGCGCACCGCTGCGCGAGAACACCTCCGCCTTGCGCACCAGTGTCGGCGTGCTATTCAACCTGCTGCCACTGGCGCTGATCGGTGCGGTTGCCTTCGGCTACTACTACACCGCTCTCAAGCTCACCGACCGTTTGATCGACACCCTGTACCTGCTGATCATCCTGCTCATCGTCGAGGCCACCCTGGTCCGCGGCCTGAGCGTCGCAGCACGACGCCTGGCCTATCAGCGCGCCCTGGCCAAACGTCAGGCGCAGGCCAAGGACGGTGCAGAGGGTGAGGCGGTGATCGAGGAGCCGACGCTCGATATCGAGCAAGTCAACCAACAATCGCTGCGCCTGATCCGCCTGGCACTGCTGGGCGGCTTCCTGGTCTGCCTGTACTGGGTCTGGGCCGACCTGATCGGCGTTTTCACCTACCTCGATACGATCACGCTCTACGAATACAGCAGCGGTACCGGGGACAGTGCAGCGTTGGTGCCGATCAGCCTGATGGACGTGATCGGCGCGCTGATCATCGTTGCCATCACCGTGGCTCTGGCGCGCAACCTGCCGGGTCTGCTCGAGGTGCTGGTGCTGTCACGCATGCGCCTGGCGCAGGGTAGCGCTTACGCCACCACCACCCTGCTGTCCTACGTACTGGTGGGTATCGGTATCGTCACCACCCTGTCCACCCTGGGGGTGAGCTGGGACAAGCTGCAATGGCTGGTAGCAGCGCTGTCGGTTGGCCTCGGTTTCGGCCTGCAGGAAATCTTCGCTAACTTCATCTCCGGCCTGATCATCCTGTTCGAGCGCCCAGTGCGTATCGGCGACGTGGTGACCATCGGCAACCTGTCCGGCACGGTGAGCAAGATCCGCATCCGCGCCACCACCATCACCGATTTCGATCACAAGGAAATCATCGTTCCGAACAAGACCTTCATCACCGGTCAGTTGATCAACTGGTCGCTGAGCGACACGGTTACCCGCGTCACCCTCAAGGTTGGTGTCGGCTATGGCTCAGACCTCGACCTGGTGCGCAAGCTGCTGCTGCAGGCGGCGCAGGAAAACCCCCGCGTGCTCAAGGAGCCCTCGCCCATCGTCTACTTCCTCAACTTTGGCGAAAGCACGCTCGACCACGAGCTGCGCATTCACGTGCGCGACCTGGGTGACCGCAACCCGGCCACCGACGAGATCAACCGTTTCATCGACCGCGAGTTCGCGAAGAACGGCATCAACATCGCCTTCCGTCAGGTCGAGGTGTACGTGAAGAATCTGCAGCATGACGAGCAGAAACTCGATCAGCAGGATTTGGCCAAGGCCGCAGCCGCAGGTGCCGCAAGCGTGCAGCAAACACCCAAGCCGCCCACAGCGCCCTAAGCAGTCAGGAACCCAGGTGAAAAATCTCGACACGCTGACCTTCGACAACCGCTTCGCCCGCCTCGGTGACGCCTTCTCCACCGAGGTGCTGCCCGAGCCCATCGAGCAGCCACGCCTGGTGGTGGCGAGCGAGGCGGCGATGGCCCTACTCGACCTGGCGCCTGCCGAGGCACAACGCGGCGAATTCGCCGAGCTGTTCGCCGGGCACAAGCTGTGGCAGGAAGCCGAGCCGCGCGCCATGGTCTATTCCGGGCACCAGTTCGGCGGCTACACCCCGCGCCTCGGCGATGGTCGTGGCCTGCTGCTCGGCGAAGTGGTCAACGAGGCTGGCGAGCATTGGGACCTGCACCTCAAAGGCGCCGGCATGACGCCTTACTCGCGCATGGGCGATGGCCGCGCAGTGCTGCGCAGCTCGATCCGCGAATTTCTCGCCAGCGAACATTTGCACGCGCTGGGCATCCCCAGCTCGCGCGCGCTGTGCGTGACCGGTTCGAGCACGCCAGTGTGGCGCGAGAAGCAGGAAAGCGCCGCCATGGTGCTGCGCCTGGCGCAGAGCCACGTGCGCTTCGGTCACTTCGAATACTTCTACTACACGCGCCAGCATGAGCACCTGAAGACCCTTGGCGAGCACGTCATGGCCTGCCACTTCCCGCATTGCCTGGAGCAGGACGAACCCTGGCTGGCGCTGCTGCGCGAAGTGATCGAACGCACCGCTGCGATGATCGCCAACTGGCAGGCCTATGGCTTCTGCCATGGGGTGATGAACACCGACAACATGTCGATCCTCGGCATCACCTTCGACTATGGCCCCTACGCCTTCCTCGACGATTTCGATGCCAATCACATCTGCAACCATTCTGACGACACAGGCCGCTACAGCTTCAGCAATCAGGTACCCATTGCGCACTGGAACCTCGCCGCTCTGGCCCAGGCCATGACTCCATTCGCCTCCGTGGACAAACTGCGTGAGGCGCTGGAACTATTCCTGCCGCTGTACCAGGCACACTACCTCGACCTGATGCGCAAGCGCCTGGGATTCAACACCGCCCAGGATACTGACGAAGAGTTGATCCAGCGCCTGCTGCAACTGATGCAGCAGGGCAGAGCCACCGACTACACCTTGTTCTTCCGCCGTCTCGGCGAGCAGCCCCCCGCCGAAGCACTGAAAATCGTGCGCAACGACTTCGTCGACCTCACGGGCTTCGACGCCTGGGGCCGCGACTACCTGGCGCGCTGCGAGTCAGAAAGCGCTGACCAGAGCGAACGCCAAGCGCGCATGCACGCGGTCAACCCCAGGTACATCCTGCGCAACTACCTGGCCCAGCAGGCCATCGAAGCCGCCGAACAGGGCGACTATGGCCCGGTGCGAGAACTGCACGCGGTACTCTCACGACCGTTCGACGAGCAACCGGATATGCAACGCTATGCCGAACGCCCGCCGGAGTGGGGCAAGCATCTGGAGATCAGCTGCTCCTCGTAAATGAGAGCGCTGCCGGCACTTTTTCGCGGCTGCTCACTGACTCTCGCCGGGCCTCTCGATAGTGCTTATCTGTTAAACCGAAAAGGCATATCAATCTGCCCAAACATTCTTAGACTATCTATAAGAAGCCCTCTATCTTGGCGCCCAGCCAGGCCGCCCAGTGCGTGCCCGATACCTCACACGAGATTCGACGCAAAGAATCTGCCCCCGATCCTCCTGCCCAAATAGCCAGGCGCCTAGCGGATCAGAGGCCGGTTCCAAGGATTTTCATGCTCTGGGACTCCCTGCCCCTGCTGTTTGTCGGCGCCCTGCTGATCTGGGTGCTCTATGCCTTCGTCCGCGAAAAGTGGAGCCCGGACATCGTTGCCGCCATCGCCGTGGCCGCCTTGCTGGTCAGCCAACTGCTGACGCCAGGCGAAGTGCTCAGCGTGCTGTCCAACTCGGCCCCCGTCACCATCGCCTGCATGTTCGTGCTCTCCGCCGCGCTGGAGCGCACCGGCTGCATCGACGCCCTCGGCAACTGGCTGGGCAATCTGGTCGGCACCAGCCCGATTCGCGTGCTCACCGGCCTCACCGTCACCGCATTGGTGGTCTCCGCCTGCCTGAACAACACACCGGTGGTGGCCATCCTCACCCCGGTGGCCATCGCCCTGGCGCGCCGCGCCGGCACCCTGCCATCCAAACTGCTGATTCCGCTGTCCTACGCCACCATCCTCGGCGGTACCCTGACCATGATCGGCACATCGACCAACATCCTGGTCGACGGCGTAGCACGCAAGGCCGGCCTGCAACCCTTCGGCATTTTCGAGATCACCGGTGCAGGCCTGATCCTGGCCACGGTCGGAATGCTTTACCTGCTGACCATCGGCCGCCACCTGCTGCCGGAGCGCGAGACCCTGTCGCGCCAGCTGCGCCCCGACCTGTCGCGCACCTTCATGACCGAACTGCTGGTGCCGCACGACTCGCCGATGATCGGCAAGACCCTGCACGACGCCAACCTCAATGGTGGCAGCGGCCTGCAGGTGCTCAAGCTGTTCCGCGAGGAGCAGGAGCTGACCGAGCCCGGCGCCGACACCCTGCTGGCCAGCGGCGACCGCCTGGTGCTGCACGGCCAGGTCAAGGATGTGGTGGAGCTGCGCGAAAGCGGCCACCTGAGCTTCAATCGCGGCGATGCCTTCGAGACCATCAGCAGCCACGACGTGATCCTCGCCGAAGCCATAGTCGGGCGTAACTCACGCTACAGCCACCGGCCGATGCGCGATCTGGATCTCACCGCGCGCTATGGCATCGCCGTGCTCGCCGTGCATCGCCAGGACGAAAACGTGCAGGGCAACCTCGATGATTTCGAGCTGCAATTCGGCGACGTGATGCTGGTCGAAGGCACGCCTGCGCAGATCAAACGCTTCGCCGACAACGGCGAGCTGATCAGCCTCAACGCCGTGCAGGAGCGTGCCTTCCGCCGCGACAAGGCCCCCATCGCCATCATCGCCACCCTGGCGGTGATGCTGCTTGCCGCTTTCGGCGTGATGCCCATCGAGGGCCTGGCGATCATCGGCGCAGTCACCGTGCTGGCGACCCGCTGCCTGGACGTGGAGGACGCCTACAAGGCAGTGGACTGGAAGATCCTCAGCCTGATCTTCGGCATGCTGGCCATCAGCATCGCCATGGACAAGGTCGGTCTGGTCAAGCTGCTGGTGGAGAACCTCATGGGCTGGCTACCCTGGGCCGGCCCGCTGCTGATGCTCAGCCTGATCTATCTGCTGACTTCCGTGCTCACCGAAATGCTCTCGAACAACGCCGTGGCGGTGTTGATCACACCCATCGCCATCGGCCTGGCCCAGCACCTGGGCATCGACCCGCGCGCCTTCGTGGTCGCGGTGATGTTCGCCGCCAGCGCCAGCTTTGCCACGCCCATCGGTTACCAGACCAACACCTTCGTCTACAACGCCGGGGGCTACCGCTTCACCGACTTCATGAAGGTCGGTATTCCCCTGAACCTGCTGCTGTGGGGCGTGGCCACCCTGGTCATCCCCTGGTTCTTCCCGCTGACGCCGGTCTAAGGCATAAGCTGCGAATACAATGTTCTAACCCAAGGCTCGTTTCATTGCGCCAGCGCATTGACCGGGCCTTGTTGCTTTATCCATGCTGCGATCCTTTCAATCTGCCCTGAAGGAACGCTCGCATGAAATTGGAAACCCTGGCCATCCACGCCGGCTATAGCCCCGACCCGACCACCAAGGCGGTGGCGGTACCGATCTACCAGATCAGTTCCTTCGCCTTCGACGACACCCAGCATGGTGCCGACCTGTTCGACCTGAAAGTCGCAGGCAACATCTATTCGCGCATCATGAACCCGACCAACGCCGTGCTCGAAGAGCGCGTAGCGGCACTGGAAGGTGGCGTTGGCGCACTGGCCGTGGCCTCCGGCATGGCCGCCATCACCTACGCCATCCAGACCGTGGCCGAAGCCGGCGACAACATCGTCTCGGTGGCCAAGCTGTACGGCGGCACCTACAACCTGCTGGCCCACACCCTGCCGCGCTTCGGCATCCAGACCCGCTTCGCCGCACACGATGACATCGCTGCACTGGAAGCACTGATCGACGACCGCACCAAGGCGGTGTTCTGCGAATCCATCGGCAACCCGGCCGGCAATATCGTCGACCTCAAAGCTCTGGCTGAAGCCGCGCATCGCCATGGTGTGCCGCTGATCGTCGACAACACCGTGGCCACGCCGATTCTCTGCCGCCCCTTCGAGCATGGCGCGGACATCGTCGTCCACTCGCTGACCAAGTACATAGGCGGCCATGGCACCAGCATCGGCGGCATCGTGGTGGACTCCGGCAAATTCCCCTGGGCCGACAACCAGGCGCGCTTCCCGCTGCTCAACACGCCAGATCCCTCCTACCACGGCGTGACCTACACCGAAGCCTTCGGCCCTGCGGCCTTCATCGGTCGCTGCCGCGTGGTGCCACTGCGCAACACGGGCGCGGCGCTGTCCCCGTTCAATGCCTTTCTCATCCTGCAAGGTCTGGAAACCCTGGCCCTGCGCATGGAGCGGCACACCGAGAACGCGCTGAAAGTCGCGCAGTATTTGCAGAACCACCCGCAAGTGGCCTGGGTGAAATATGCCGGCCTGGCCGATCATCCCGAACACGAACTGGCCCAGCGTTACTTCGGCGGCAAGCCGGCGGCGATCCTCTCCTTCGGCATTCAGGGCGGTCAGGAAGCTGGCGCACGCTTCATCGATGCACTGCAACTGGTGGTGCGCCTGGTCAACATCGGCGATGCCAAATCGCTGGCCTGCCACCCGGCATCCACCACGCACCGCCAGCTCAGCGACGAGGAACTGCAGAAGGCCGGCGTACCACGCGACATGGTGCGCCTGTCCATCGGCATCGAGCATATCGACGACATCCTCGCCGACCTGACCCAGGCACTCGAGGCTGCGCGCGGCTGATCGCTTGAAAAGCCGCTGCTTCGGCTCCAGATAGGTGTCATTGCCGCTGGAGCCGAATCATGAGCGATCCCCTGCTAATCCCCTGCCCACATTGCAACGGGCTCAACCGCATTCCCGCCGAGCGCCTGAACGATGCCCCACGCTGCGGGCGCTGCAAGAGTGAAGTGTTGCCCGCAGCGCCCATCACGCTCACCCAAGGCAATTTCGCCAGCCAGCTCAAGGGCGACCTGCCCCTGCTGGTAGATGTCTGGGCCAGTTGGTGCGGCCCCTGTCAGGCCTTCGCACCCACCTTCCAGCAGGCAGCTGCACAACTGCAGGGCCGTTGCCGCCTCGGCAAGCTCGATAGCGAAGCCAACCCCAACCTGGCCGGGCAACTGGGCATCCGCTCCATTCCCAGCCTGATCCTGTTCAAGGGCGGCGTCGAAGTGGCGCGTCAGAGCGGCGCCATGCCGCTGCCGCAACTGCAGGCCTGGCTGCGCCAGCAGGGTATCTAGGATGCACCTGTAGCCCGGATGCAATCCGGGACATTGCGTGCCGGCTATCCCCGGATTGCATCCGGGCTACGTGCCTGGGGCTCTTGAGCACTTCGGTCAGTCACCACGGGCGCTGCGGTCAATTGCAGCGAGCACAGCACCCCTTAGTCTGGCGAAGCGCCCGCTCAAGGAGTTTCGCCATGCCGCTGCCCGTGGAAATCGCCCGCCAACTCACCGAAGAACAGATCGCCTTCGTCAAACGCAGCGGCCTCAAGGCCGAAGTGCTGGAGCCGGGCTTCGTACGCCTGCGCATGCCCCTGCAAGGCAACCAGAACCATATCGGCAGCATGTACGCGGGTGCCCTCTTCACCCTGGCGGAAATACCCGGCGGCGCGCTGTTTCTGACCAGCTTCGACGCCCAGCGCTTCTACCCCATCATCAAGGAAATGAACCTGCGTTTTCGCCGCCCGGCCACGGGTGATATTCAGGTCGAGGCGCGTCTCTCGAGCGAGGAAATCGCCCGCCTGGAAGAACAAGCGATCCAGCAGGGCAAGGCCGAGTACCTGCTGGAGCTGCAACTGACCGACGGCAGCGGCGAAGTGGTCGCAGAAAGTCGCGGCCACTACCAATTGCGTTTACGCTGAACGGCACCGCTGCTTGCATTCGCAATCGGTAACAGTCCCCGACCTTGCCATAGGTCAAAAGAGCAGCTATCTGAACAGGCACAATAAAATTGCCGAGGGGTATCGGCAGGAGAGCCGTCACCATGTTCAACCATATTCTTATCGCCCATGACCTGCGCGACACCGCCGACATGGCGTTGTGCCGTGCGACGCAGTTGGCCAAGCAGCACAACGCCCGCCTGAGCATCCTGCATGTGCTCGACCCCAGCCAGGGCAGCGAACAGCACGAAAAAGCGCGCCAAGCGCTGGATCGCAGCCTGACCCGATACGCCCCGCCAGGCACCGAACTGCGCATGCTCAGCGGCAAACCGTCGGAAGTCGTCCTGCAGCAGGTTCAGGACAGTGGCTGCGATCTGCTGGTGCTCGGCGGGCACCACCAGCGTCATGACTTTTTCTCCGGTACCAGCCTCGATCGCATCGCCCGGCGCTGCACCGTGCCGCTGCTGCTGGTGGCGCGCAACGACTCCCAGCCTTACCAGCGAGCGTTGGCTGCCATCGATTTTTCCCTGTGCGCCTGCAGTGCCCTCGGCCAGGCCTATCGCCTGCTGCCCGGTGATGCCGGGCTACATGCCCTGCATGTGTTCGAGCCGGACAAGGGCACGCCGCAAGAAGTCGAACTGCAGCTTCAGACCCAGCACGGCCTGATCGATCAGTTATTGCAGGACGAGGCGCAAAACCTGCCGCCTGGTGGTCCGAAGCTGAGCCACGAAGTGCTGCAGGGCGGCATCCTGCGTAGCCTGCAGGAGCAGATCAAGACGCGCCGAGCAGAACTGCTGGTGCTCGGCAGCCATGGCCGCAGCGCCTTCTCCCAAGCACTGCTGGGCAGTCTGGCTCAGCATTTCCTGCACAAGGCGCCCTGTGACGTGTTCGTGGTGCGCTAGTTCGTGCGGTCAGATCGCCGCCAAGCTCCGACAACCCGTTGCTCACTCAGGGCGACCGATCAGCCGCCCTTTGCACTGCGGCAACAAGCCCGACTTCCAACCAGAGGCATAGAAGGGTCGTGCTCGGCATCCAGACTCCCTCTCTATGCCGGCACGGCAGCACAGATGCCAATTCGCCACCACCCTTGTAGAATCGTCCAGCCTAATGGCCCAACCGATGTATACAAGGAGTAGTTTTTATGAGTATGGAAAAGACCTTCAGACTGATCGCGGTTAGCGTCCTGCTGGCGCTTTGCGTTGGTTGCGCAACGAGTCGTTCCGAGATCGATGTGAAGGTACCTTCACTGGAACTGGCTGCTAACCCCGAAGCCGGCCACGGCAAGAAGGTGTACATCAGCGCAGTCGATGAACGCGTTTTCGAAATCAAGCCTGACCAGGCGGACATCCCGTCGCTGAAGAACGCGGAAACGACTGACCGCTCGATCACCGAGCGGGCCGTTGGTCGCAAGAGAAATGGCTACGGCAAAGCACTTGGCGACGTTCTGCTGCCATCTGGCCGCACCGTTTCCGCCCTGGTCGAAGAGTCCGTGGCCTCTGCCTATCGGCAAGCCGGCTATGACGTGGTAACAGAACCCAACGCCGCTGACGCTACCCAAGTGAAGGTTCGCGTCAAGGAGTTCTGGTCATGGTTTTCGCCAGGCTTCTTCTACGTGACGGTCAACAACAAGTCGCGCCTGAGCATCGAAGCCGCAGGCCAACCGAACATGGAGATCGTCACGCTGAAAAGCGATGGCATGCAAGCCGTTACCGATAGCGACTGGAAAGCCATCACCGAAGCAGGCCTACGGGAAATCGCTCAAGAAACCGCCAACAAACTCTGATGCATCAAGCTGAAACAAGAACGCCCCGATAACATCGGGGCGTTCTTGTTTGGCAGGCGCTGAAGGCAGCGTAATCAAACCGCCCTGAACGGTGTCAATCAGCCGCGTTCAGCAGATCGTGCAACTCGACGAATTGCTGGGTCAGCTTGTGCCGTGCATCGAGATAGATCAGCGGCGTGCACACCTGGTGCGATTCGCGCATCTTCACCGAACTCATCAGGTTCACCGGCAACACCGGCAAGCCCTCGGCGATCAGTTCATCCAGCAGTTGCTGCGGCAGCGTGGCACGCGGCTGGAACTGGTTGACCACGATGCCTTCCACCTCCAGAGCATCGTTATGGTCTTCCTTCAACTCGTCGATCTCGGCCAGCAGACCATACAGGGCATTGCGCGAAAAGCTGTCGCAGTCGAAGGGAATCAACACGCGGTCCGCCGCGATCAAGGCTGAAACCGTATAGAAATTCAGTGCCGGCGGCGTATCCAGATAGATGTGGTCGTAATCTTCAGCCAGCTCGTCGAGCAGTTTGCGCAGTTTGTTGATCTTGTGCTTTTGCTCAAGCTTGGGCTGCAACTCGGCCAGCTCTGCCGTGGCGGTGACCACATGCAAGTTGTCGAACGGCGTCTCGTAGATATCCACCTTGCCCTTCTTGGCGAAGGGGCCAGAGGCCAGCGTCTGTTTGAAAAAGTCGGCAATGCCCACGGGAATTTCCTCGCCGGTGAGCCCGGTGAGGTAGTGGGTCGAGTTGGCCTGGGCATCCAGGTCGATCAGCAGCGTACGGTAGCCCTGCGCCGCACTCACCGCCGCGAGATTACAGGCGATGCTGGACTTGCCCACGCCCCCCTTCTGGTTGAACACCACACGTCGCATCGCCGCTCTCCCTGATCTGGAATGTTCCGAATTCTATGCAAAGCCCATGACAAGCACGAGACGTAGGCCACATCGCCATCATCCGCCCATCAGAAGAAGCTGCGCAACATTTGCACAGTGCTGCGCGCATCTAGATAATGCCCGCCCGAACAAGTACCGGCACTATGCCATGGCACTGACTCCGTCTCTTTCAGGCGTCTCGTCGTGCCGACCAGTATGCCCGGAGTGGCGAAAAGCCTCGTGCTATGAATTTCCAGATCGAAGGATTGCGCGCCTGGGCCCCCGGCCTAGAGTCAGAGGATGATTGGCGTGCCTGGTGCAACGCCCCCGTGGTCGTGCCCGACGACCAGCAGCAGCCGGACGTGAGCTTTCTACCCGCCATGCAACGGCGTCGCCTCAGTCGGCTGGCGCGCATGCTGTTCCATGTCGCCTGGCCGCTGGCCGAGGGCCAAGGCCCTCTGCCGCTGGTGTTCGCCTCGCGTCATGGCGAAACCCCACGCACGCTGGCGATCCTCAACGAGCTGGCGAAGGGCGAACCGCTGTCGCCCACACAATTCAGCCTGTCGGTGCACAACGCCATCATCGGTCTGTGGTCGATCCTGCGTGAAGACAACAGCGAGATGACCGCCATGGCTGCTACCGGGGACGGCCTGGAACAGGCCATGCTCGAAGCCAGCGGGCTACTTGCCGAAGGCGCCCCCGCTGTGCTGCTGGTCATCGCCGAAGAGTTGCCGCCCGACCTCTATACAGCCTATATAGATGACGTACCCTTCTCCTACGCGCTGGCTCTGCTGCTGAAACCGGGCAAAACCTGGACCTTGAGCCTCGCACCCGCTGAATGCGGCTTACCCGCCGCCTGGCCACACCCCCTGAATCTGCTGCGCGCCTTGCATGGCGGGCAGCGAACGCTGACTCATTACTGGAAAGACCGCAAATGGACCTGGTCACGCAACGAGGCCTGAGCCCTTACAGCCCGCCTTATGCATGGAGGCTTGTCGCCACCGCACTGAGCTTCGCCCTGTTCGGCGTCGGCGGCGTACTGCTGCGCGTGTTGGTATTCCCGCTGCTCAGCCTGCTACCCGGCGACACCCTGCGTCGGCGTACCCGCGCACGCGCGGTGGTCAGCCGCACCTTTCGCCTATTCGTCGAGTTCATGTTCCGCACCGGCGTACTCACCTATGAGGTCGAAGGCGCAGAACGCCTGGGCCGCCCGGGGCAGATGGTGATCGCCAATCATCCCTCGCTGATCGATGTGGTCGTGCTGATCGCCTTCATCCGCGATGCCAACTGCGTGGTCAAGCAGAGCCTCTGGGAAAACCCCTGCATGCGCGGGCCGATTCGCGCCGCCCAGTACATCAGCAACAGCGGCAGCATGGATATGCTTGACGAAGCGGCTGGCGCCCTGCAAAGCGGCGAAACCCTGATCATTTTCCCCGAGGGCACCCGCACCGTACCTGGCAGCAACCCGGAATTTCATCGTGGCGCCGCCGCGATTGCCGTGCGCGGCGCCAGCGTGGTGACCCCGGTGGTCATCAGCGTGACACCCACGACACTGACCAAGGCCGAGCCCTGGTACAGCATTCCGTCGCGCCGCTTTCACTTTCGGCTGCGGGTCGGAGAGGATATCGACCCGCGCCAATTCACCGAGCAGGCGCCATTACCGATTGCCTCGCGCAAGCTCAACGACCATCTGCATCAACACTTTATGAAGGAGCTCGCCTCAGATGAGCGATCTGCAACTTGAAATCAAGAACCTGATCATCGATGCCCTCGGCCTCGAGGACATGAGCGCCGATGACATTGGCACGGAGCAGACTCTGTTTGGCGAAGGGCTCGGCCTGGATTCGGTGGACGCGCTCGAGCTGGGGCTGGCGATCCAGAAGCGTTTCGGCATCAAGATCGACGCTGAAGCCAAGGACACGCGCAAACACTTCGCCAACGTCGCGAGCCTGGCTGCGTTCGTTTCCGCTCAGAAAGCTGCTTGAGGATTTCACCGATGCAAAGCCGTGAAGAAATCTTCGTCACCCTGCGCAGCGCCCTGGTGGAGCTGTTCGAGCTGGAGGCCGAGCGTGTGACCCTGGACGCCAGCCTGTATGAAGACCTGGAGATCGACAGCATCGACGCCGTCGACCTGATCGACCATATCAAGCGTCAGACCGGGCGCAAGCTCGCCGCCGAGGAGTTCAAGAGCGTGCGCAGCGTGGGCGATGTGGTCGAGGCCGTGTATCGCCTGATCAATGACACGCCTCAGGCCAAAGACTGACCCCATGGCTCGTCTGTTTGGCCTGCTGTTGCTGATAGCCGGCGTGCTCTATCCGTTCGCCGTCTATTACGGCCTGGAGCACTGGTCGCCACGTGTGTTCGCCGCGTTGCTGGGCGGCCTCTGGCTGGCCCGCGCCCTGACGGCGCGTCGCCGACCGGGCGGTCTATGGCTGGCCGTGGCGGCGTTGGTGTTCTGCCTGCTGCTCGGCGTCGCCAACGAACCGGCGCTGCTGCGCTGGTACCCGGTGCTGCTCAACCTGATGCTGCTGGCGCTGTTCGGCCTCAGCCTGAAGTTCGGCCCACCACTGGTGGAGCGCATGGCGCGCCTGCGTGAACCGGAGTTGCCGGAAGTCGCGGTGCGCTACACGCGCACCGTCACCAAGGTCTGGGCCCTGTTCTTCCTCGGCAATACCGTCCTGCTGATGGCACTGGCGATGTGGGCACCGCTGTCCTGGTGGACGCTCTACACCGGATTCATCTCTTATGGCCTGATCGGCCTGTTGTTCGCTGGCGAATGGTTAGTCCGCCAGCAGGTAAGGAAATACGAATGACCTGGCTGCCCCTCACCGATCTGTTGCTGGAGGCTAAGCCCGAGCGGCAGGTTGCCCTGGAACCCGCCCTGCATCATGGGGCGTTGCGTGAGCGCGCCTTGCGCCTGGCCGCCGCCCTGCAGGCGCGCGGTATACAACGCGTGGCGCTGTATCTGGAAGATGCTGCCGAGCTGGCCATCGCCCTGCTCGGTGCCTGGCGCGCCGGGGCTCAGGTGCTGCTGCCTGCCGACGCCCAGATGCAGACACGTCAGCGCCTGTCAGCCCAGGTCGACCTGTGGTTGGACGACCTGACCGGACTGGATGCCGAACCACTGCCAGGCGCAACGCTGCAGCCCGAACATTGCCGCCTGACCCTGTGCACCTCGGGCTCCAGTGGCGAACCCAAGTTGATCGACAAAAGCCTTGCGCAGTTGGCCAACGAGGTCGAGGCCTTGGAGCGGCTGTGGGGGCCAAACCTCGGCCAGGCGACCATCCTCGGCAGCGTCGCCTGCCAGCACATCTACGGCCTGCTGTTCCGTCTGCTCTGGCCGTTGTGCGCCGGTCGCCCTTTGTACCGCCGCGCCCTGCCATTCCCTGAAGATCTGCAGCGGGCGAGCCTGGCTATCGCCAGGGGCAGTGCAAGCGTAGCGAGCGAAGAGGATGCAAGGCGAGAAGAGGCGAGGCCGCGGAGTTTACAGGCGGTAAATGAGCAGGCCGAGCCGCTTCTCAACGCAGCAGCATCGAGCGCAGTAGCTTGCGCCGCCCCTGGCTTCGCCTGGGTCGCCAGCCCGGCCTTGCTCAAGCGCATGGGCGACAACCTCGACTGGTCGGCGCTGAGTCATGTGAAACAGGTGTTCTCGTCCGGTGGCGCGCTGCCCAGCGAAGCGGCCGAATCCCTGCACGAACGCCTGGGCCAGTGCCCGACAGAAATCTACGGCAGCTCGGAAACCGGCGGCATCGGCTGGCGTCAGGGCGACACTGCCTGGCAGCCGTTCCCAGGCGTCGAGCTGAGCCTCGATGAAACCGGCGCCCTGCGCATCGCCTCGCCGTACCTGCCAGCCGGGCATATCGAACAGAGCGCGGATGCCGCCGAGATCGGCGCTGACGGCCGTTTCGTTCTGCGCGGGCGACTCGACCGCATCGTCAAGCTTGAGGAAAAACGCATCTCCCTGCCCATGCTCGAGCAGGCGCTGATCAGCCATGACTGGGTCGCCGATGCACGTCTGGGCGTGCTTCAGGAAGGCCGCGCCTTCCTCGGCGCCGTGCTCGCCCTCAGCCCGAACGGCTTATATGCCCTGCGCAACCAGGGCCGTCGCAGCGTGACCGAAACCCTGCGTCGGCACCTGGCCGAACACTGCGAAGCCATCGCCCTGCCGCGCCGCTGGCGCCTATTGCTGGAGTTACCCTACAGCAGCCAGGGCAAGCTGGCGCAGAGCCAGATCGACGCCCTGCTTGCCGCGCCACGCCCAACGCGGGTGGAGCCTGTCAGCGCCGAACAGCGCGACGGCGAATGGCTGCTGCAACTGCAGGTGCCACTGGATCTCGCCCATTTCACCGGCCACTTCCCGCAAACGCCGGTGCTGCCGGGCGTGGTGCAGGTGGACTGGGCCCAGCAGCTGGCGCGCCAATTGATCATCGACCTGCCACCGCGCTTCGCCGGCATGGAAGTGCTGAAATTCCAGCAACTGGTGCGCCCCGGCGACACACTGCAGCTGTCCCTGCGTTTCGATGCCGAACGCGGCAAGCTGTATTTCGCCTATCGCAATGGCGAGGCTGCCTGTTCTTCAGGGCGTATTCTGCTGGAGCAGGCCCATGGCTGAGCCAGGCTTCAACCCCTGCGCGGTGATCCCGGTATACAACCACGAGCAGCCATTGCCCGGTGTGGTCGAGCAACTGCGCTGCGCCGGATTGCCATGCCTGCTGGTGGACGACGGCTCGAATGCGGCCTGCGCTGCGGTAATCGACGAACTGGCGCAGCAGCCGAACATTCACCTGCTACGCCTGCCGAGCAACCAAGGCAAAGGCAGTGCGGTGATGGCCGGCCTGCGCGAAGCGGCGCGCCTCGGCTACAGCCACGCCCTGCAGGTAGACGCTGATGGTCAGCACGACCTGAGCACTCTGGATCAGTTCATCGCCGCCGCTCGCGCTCATCCGCAGACCCTGGTCTGTGGTTATCCGCAATACGATGCGAGCGTGCCCAAGTCACGTCTGTACGCCCGCTACCTGACCCACGTCTGGGTCTGGATCAACTGCCTGTCGCTGCAGATTCGCGACTCCATGTGTGGCTTTCGCATCTACCCGCTGCCGGCCACCCTGGCTCTGCTCGATACGGTGAAGCTCGGCCGACGCATGGATTTCGACACAGAGATACTGGTGCGTATGGCCTGGCGCGAGCAGCCGATGCACTGGCTGCCGACCCGTGTGCATTACCCGGCCGATGGCCTCTCGCACTTTCGCCTGTGGCACGACAACCTGCTGATCTCGGGCATGCATGCCCGGCTGTTCTTCGGCATGCTGCTACGCGCACCGAGGATTCTATGGCGCAGGCTGGTCGCATGAGCGCTGCCGAGCACACCGATCACTGGGCTCGGCAGAAGGAGCGCGGCAGTTTTCTGCTGATGCGCTTCACCGTCGCCGCCGCGCGCCTGCTCGGCCGTCGCCCCCTGGTGCCGCTGCTGTATCTGATCGTCCTGTATTTCTACATCTTCGGCCGCAGCGCGCGAACCAGCATCCATCAGTACCAGCACAACCTGGCGAGCTGGGGCTCACGCCTCGATCTGCGACCCAGCCGCCGTTCGGTACTGCGTCAGTTCCTGGCGTTTGCCGACAGCCTGCTGGACAAGCTCGATGTGTGGAACGGCCGCCTGCCGTTGCAGGAACTGCAACTGGTCGACCCCGACAACCTGCGCCACACCTTGCATGACGGTAGCCGCGGCAGGCTGCTGGTAGGCGCCCACCTGGGCAACCTGGAGGTCTGTCGGGCACTGGCCGAACTTGGCGAGCAGGTGCGCATGAATGTGCTGGTGCACACCAAGCACGCCGAGCGCTTCAACCGTCTGCTGGGCGAATCCGGCGCCAGCCACCTGCGCCTGATTCAGGTCAGCGAGCTGGACCCGGCAATCATGCTGCAACTGGCCGAGCGTCTGGAGCGCGGCGAGTGGCTGGCGATCGCCGGCGACCGCGTGCCGCTGCATGGCGGACGCAATGTCACGGTCGACTTTCTTGGCCAGCCAGCGGCCTTCCCTCAAGGTCCCTGGTTGCTGGCCGGCCTGTTGCAATGCCCGGTTGGGCTGATGCACTGCCTGAAGATCGACGGGCGCTATCAGGTGCGCCTGGAACACTTTGCCGATGCGGTGAGCTGGAAGCGCAGCGAGCGCGACCAGGTGGTTCACGGCTGGGCACAACGTTACGCGCAGCGCCTGGGCGAACACTGCCTGGACGCCCCACAACAATGGTTCAACTTCTACCCTTTCTGGAAGCGAGATGACGACATACCAGCCTGAGCCGGTGATCTTCGGCGAGCGCGCCCTGACCATCGAGAACATCGTAGCCCTGTCGCAGCGCCAGGCCCGCGCCCAGTTGCAGGACGATGCGGCCTATCGGGAAAAGATCGCCAAGGGCGCGCGCTTTCTCGACACCCTGCTGGACAAGGAAGGCGTGATCTACGGCGTCACCACCGGCTACGGCGACTCCTGCGTGGTGGCCGTGCCGCTGCATCAGGTCGAAGCGCTGCCCAAGCACCTGTTCACCTTCCATGGCTGCGGCCTGGGCAAACTGCTCGACGCGCCGAGCAGCCGCGCCGTGCTCGCGGCCCGTTTGCAGTCGCTGTGCCACGGCGTTTCCGGCGTGCGCGTGGAACTGCTGGAGCGCATCCAGGCGTTCATAGAACACGACGTGCTGCCCCTGATCCCGGAAGAAGGCTCGGTCGGCGCCAGCGGCGATCTCACTCCGCTGTCCTATGTCGCCGCCACCCTCAGCGGGGAACGCGAGGTGCTGTACAAGGGCGAGCGTCGCAGCGCCGCCGAGGTGCATGAAGAACTCGGCTGGACGCCGCTGACCCTGCGCCCGAAAGAAGCCCTGGCGCTGATGAACGGCACCGCGGTGATGACTGCCCTGGCCTGCCTGGCCTATTCCCGCGCCGACTACCTGCTGAAGCTGGCGACGCGCATCACTGCGCTCAACGTCATCGCCCTGGAAGGCAACCCGGAGCATTTCGACGAGCGCCTGTTCGCCGCCAAGCCGCACCCGGGCCAGACCCAGGTCGCCGCCTGGATTCGCCAGGACCTGGCCGTCGAAGCGCCGCTGCCGCCGCTGCACCGCCTGCAGGATCGCTATTCGATCCGTTGCGCGCCGCACGTGCTTGGCGTGCTGGCCGACAGCCTGGGCCTGCTGCGCCAGTTCATCGAGATCGAACTCAACAGCGCCAACGACAACCCGTTGTTCGACGCCGAGACCGAGCGCACCCTGCACGGCGGCCACTTCTATGGCGGGCATATCGCCTTCGCCATGGACAGCCTGAAGAACCTGGTGGGCAACGTCGCCGACCTGCTCGACCGCCAGCTCGCCCTGCTGGTCGATACCCGCTACAACCACGGCCTGCCGAGCAACCTGTCCGGCGCGCCGACGGCAACGGCGATGATCAACCACGGTTTCAAGGCCGTGCAGATCGGCGCCAGCGCCTGGACCGCCGAAGCGCTGAAGAACACCATGCCGGCCAGCGTGTTCTCGCGCTCCACCGAGTGCCACAACCAGGACAAGGTGAGCATGGGCACCATCGCCGCGCGCGATGCCCTGCGCAGCCTGGAACTGACCGAGCAGGTCGCCGCCGCCACGCTGCTGGCCGCCAATCAGGGCGTGTGGCTGCGCGAGCGCGCCGGCAAGCAGGACATCCCCGCGCCACTGGCCGCCATGCGCGAGCAACTGGCCAGCGACTTCCCGCCGGTGATCGAAGACCGCGCCCTGGAAGGCGAGCTGCGCCTGTGCCTGGAACGCATCCGCAGTCAGCATTGGAGGCTGTATGCGTAGCAAGGGCGTATTGCAGGCGGAGATCGAACTGCAGGTGCAGTTCTATGACGTCGACATGATGGAAATCGTCTGGCATGGCCATTACGTCAAATACTTCGAACAGGCGCGCTGCGCCCTGCTCGACAAGCTCGACCACAATTACCGGCAGATGCGCGACTCCGGCTACGCCTGGCCGGTGATCGACCTGCAGGTGCGCTACGTGCGCGGCGCGCAGTTCGGCCAGCGCATCATCGTGCGCGCCGATCTGGTGGAATGGGAAAGCCGCCTGAAGATCAACTACCTGATCAGCGACGCCGAGACGGGCGAGCGCATGACTCGCGGCAGCACCGTGCAAGTGGCCGTGGAAATCGCCACGCGAGAAATGCAGTTCGCCTCGCCACAGGTCTTCATCGATGCCGTGCAGAGGGCCATCGCGTGAAACGCCTGCTCAGCGCCGCTCTGTCTGGCATCAGCTGCGTATCTCGGATGCAATCCGGGAGAAACCTCATTGCCCGGTACATTTCCCGGATTGCATCCGGGCTACTGCTGGCGAGCATTGCCCAGTTGGCGATGGCCTTCGACCTCGACCAGCTCAGCGAGCAGCTTGGCGAGCCCGAGGTGGTGCGCGGCACTTTCGTCCAGGAAAAGCACCTGCGTGCCCTGCCGCAACCGCTGACCAGCCGCGGCACCTTCGTCCTGGCCAGGGACCACGGCCTGCTCTGGCTGCTCGAACGGCCGCTGCAACAGGACTACCGCATCGACGACAAAGGCATTGCCCGGCGCACCGAGCAGGGTTGGCAGTTCGTCGCCCAGCAGAGCGCCACTGCCCAGCAGAACCGCCTGTTCCTCGCCGTGCTCAAGGGTGACAGCAGCGGCCTGCGCCAGGACTTCGACCTCAGTCTGAGCGGCACCGCCGACGCCTGGCAGCTCGACCTGACGCCTCGCAGCGTCCTGCTCAAGCAGGTATTCAAGGCCATCGTCATCAATGGTGGTGAGCTGGTCCAGCGCATCGAACTGCAGGAAACCCAGGGCGACAGCACCGTGCTGCGCCTCGAGGACAATCAGGCCGATCAATCCCTGAGCGACGCGGAGCAGCATGACTTCCAGAATTGAGTACTGGGGTTCACGGCTGTTCCCGCTCGCCCTGCTGCTGCTCGTTGTCGTTGCGGCCTGGCAGTGGCGCGGCGGCGCGCCCATCTCCGCCAACCTGCTGGAGCTGGTACCCAACGGCAAGCCGGACGCACTCGAGCAGCAGGCCGTGCAACGCATGCAGGAGCCGCTCAACCGCGAGTTGCTGGTGCTGATCAGCCACCCGCAGCGCGAGCAGGCGCTGGCGCTGGCCGCCGACCTTGGCACGCGCTGGCAGCAGCAGGCGCTGTTCGAGAAGGTGCAGTGGAATCCGCAAGCCGACCTGTCCGGCATACGTCAGCAATTGCAGGATCAACGCCTGGCGCTGTTGCCGGCCGCCGACCGCGAGCTGCTGATCGACAACCCGACCGCCTTCGTCGAACGACGTGTACAGGATCTGTTCGACCCCTTCCGCAGCCAGGGCGTGGTCGCCACCAACGACGATCTGCTCGGCCTCAGTACCCTGGTGGAGAAAGGGCTTCCCCAGCATCACAATGTCCAGGTCGATCTCAGCGGTGCGCTGATCGCCGAAAGCGAGGGGACCACCTGGGCAGTGCTGCGCGCCCGCACCAATGCCGACGCCTTCGACGGCAACCTGGCGCTGGCCGTGGACGATCTGGTCACCCAGGCCCGCCACGAGGTGCAGGCACGCGGCGGCCAATTGCTCGCCAGCAGCGGCCTGCTGTATTCCGCCCACGGCCAGCGCGAAGCCACTCGCGAAATCAGCCTGATGGGCAGCATCGCCAGTGCCGGCGCCCTGCTGATGATGCTGCTGGTGTTTCGCCGGGTACGCGTATTGCTCGCTTTCATCCCCGCCGCCATTGGCGTATTCGCCGGGCTTACGACCTGCGTCGCGGTGTTCGGCCATATCCACGTGATGACCCTGGTGCTGGGCGCCAGCCTGATCGGCGTAGCCATCGACTACCCCCTGCATCTGCTGTCGAAGAGCTGGACGCTGCAACCCTGGGATAGCTGGCGTGCTCTGCGCGCCACGTTTCTTGGCCTGACCCTGGGCCTGCTGACCAATGTCATCGGCTATCTGGCCCTGGCCTTCACCCCGTTCCCGGCACTCAAGCAGGTGGCGATCTTTTCCGCAGCCGGTCTGCTCGGCGCCTACCTGAGCACCCTGTTCCTGCTGCCCACGCTGCTCGGCAAAGCCGAGATCCGCCCTTGGCAGTCGCCGCATGCTCTGGCACAGCGTCTGCTCGACTGGCGCGAAACCCTGCTGCGCCGGCTGCCAACACCCTGGCTGCTGTTGATCTTCGCCCTGTTCTGCGCCGGTGGCCTGCTGCAGCTCTCGCACAAGGACGACCTGCGTCAGTGGGCCAGCGTGCCGCCGCAATTGCTGGAGCAATCGAAAGCCATCAGCCAGATCGTCGGCATGCAACCGACCAGTCAATTCTTTCTGGTGCGCGCCGACGATGAGGAGCAACTGCTGCAACGCCAGCAGTCGTTGAGCCAGCGCCTGGACAGGCTTGTAGAACAGGGTCAGCTGAAGAGCTATCTGGCGCTGAACCAACTGATGGCTCCGGCAACGCAGCAGGGAAAACTGCGTCAGGCCGTGGCACAACTGCCGAGCCACAGCGCCGCGCTCAGCGAACTGGGCATCCCCGCCGTGGCCATCGAGCAAGAGGCGCAACAGCTGCAAGCCTTGCCCACGCTGAGCATCGACCAGGTGCTCGCCGCGCCGCTCAGTGAGCCCTGGCGACCACTCTGGCTGGGCCATGAGGATGACGGCCAGGTCGCCGGGCTGATCAGCCTGCAAGGCTTGACCGACAGCGACCTACTCGCAGCCCAGGTCGAAGGGCTCGACGGGGTGAAACTGGTCGACCGCCTCGGCGAACTCAATCGCCTGTTCGCCGCAACGCAAGTCAGCGCCGCCGAACTCAAACTAGCCTCCTGCCTGCTGATCTTCGCCGTGCTGTGCATCTTCTTCGGCGCACGCGGCGCCGCTCGCGTACTGGCGGTCTCTCTATTGGCCGCACTGGCCAGCCTGGCCAGTCTCGGTTGGCTTGGCCAGCCCTTGACCCTGTTCAGCCTGTTCGGCCTGCTGCTGGTCACCGCCATCGGCGTGGACTACGCCATCCTGATTCGCGAGCGGGTCGGCGGTGCAGCCACCAGCCTGCTCGGCACGCTGCTGTCGGCGCTGACCACCTGGTTGTCGTTCGGCCTGCTGGCCGTTTCCAGTACGCCTGCAGTGAGCAACTTTGGCCTGGCCATCAGCATCGGCCTGGCGTTCAGCTTCCTCCTCGCCCCCTGGGCGGGTGACGCGCTGGCCAAGGATAAGCATCCATGACGGTCGCCCTGTTCTGGTTGCTGGCCCTGGCCATCTATGCACTGGTCGCGGTCGTCGCTGGGCGCCGCCTGGTTCCCATCGTCGGCCAGTTGCTGGTGGCGGCACTCGCCATTCCGGCGCTGCTGTTGCTGTGGGCCGAGCCGCACTGGCAACTGAACGCCAGCGACCTGCTGGCACCCAACTGGCTGAGCGTGGCCTACGGTCTGTGCTTCGCGCTGCTGCTCGGCTATATCCTCAGTGACGTGATCGACCTCGATCTCAGCCCCGCCTGCGTGAAGATCGCTCTGCCGAGCTTTCTCGTGCCGATGCTGGCCGGCCTGGCCTGTTCGCTCTGGCTACTGCCCGGCGAGCGCGGCTGGCTGAGCGCGGTGGGCATTGGCCTGCTGTTCTCCATCACCGCCATCCCGGTGCTCTATCTGTTTCTGCAGAGCATCGGTTACCCGGCCGCCGCCAGCAAACGTCTGCTGCATGCGGCGATCCTGATGGACTTCATGTGCTGGAGCCTGTTCGGCCTGGCCCAGGGCAGCAGCCAACCGGCGACATTGCTCTGGCCGCTGTTGGCGGCACTGCTGCCACTGCTTGCGCGTGCGTTCAAGTGGCGTCATCCGTCGTGCTACAGCCTGCCGTTCTTCGCCCTGATGCTGCTGTTCCAACAACTGGGGATGAACGCGCTGGTGTTCGGCATCGCCTACATGCTGTGTCTGGGCTATCTGAAGCAGCCCTTCGTTCTGCCGTTGTCGCAGCGTCACTGGAAGCGGCTGATGAATGGCGTGGCAGTCCCGCTGATTCTCACTTACGGCGTGCTGCGGGTGGATTTCCATGGCCTGGGTCAACACATGTCCTGGCTGGTGATAGGTACCCTGCTGGCGCTGCCGGTCATCAGCAAGGTGCTGGGCAGTTGGCTGGGCCTGCATTGGGCAGACCCGGCTGCGTCGGCGCGGATCAAATGGCGTGAAAGCCTGCTGCTGAACATCCGTGGCCTGACCGAAATCGTGTTCCTCAACCTGCTCCTGCAGCTCCAGCTGATTGATTCAACGGTGTACTTCGGCCTGCTGCTGATGAGTCTGTTCTCTACTCTGTTGCCAGCCCTGCTGGGCCGGCACGCCGTCAATCATGAAGCGAAAGCCCGCTATGAAATCTCCTGAACTCGAACAACGCCAGATCGTCGTCATCGGTGCCGGCCCGTCCGGCGCCATCGCCGCCGCCATCCTCAAGCGCCAGGGCCACGACGTACTGCTGCTGGAGCGCCAGCGCTTTCCGCGCTTTTCCATTGGCGAGAGTCTGCTGTCGCACTGTCTGGACTTCGTCGAAGAAGCCGGCATGCTCGAAGCTGTGCAGGCTGCTGGTTTCCAGACCAAGCATGGCGCCGCGTTCGCCTGGGGCGAGCGTTACACCAGCTTCGACTTCCGCGACAAGTTCACCGAGGGCAAGGGCTCGACCTATCAGGTGATTCGCGCCGACTTCGACAAGCTGCTGGCCGACGAGGCCGAGCGTCAGGGCGTGGAGATCCGCTACGAGGAAGAAATCTTCGCCGCTGATTTCTCCGGCGACTGCCCGCGCCTGTCGGTTCGCCGCCTGGGCGACGGCCACGAGTACCAGGTCGAGTGCGCCTTCGTCCTCGATGGCAGCGGCTATGGTCGCGTGCTGCCACGCCTGCTCGACCTCGACACACCATCGGCCTTCCCGGTACGCCGCGCAGTGTTCACCCATATAGAGGACAACATTGACCCGGCCTCGGGCTTCAACCGCGAGATGATCCTCATCACCACCCATCCGACCCTGCGCGACGTGTGGTTCTGGACCATCCCGTTCAGCAACGGCCGCTGCTCGCTGGGCGTGGTCGCCGCGGCCGAGTACTACGAGAACTACCCGAAGGATCTCGATGCCTGCCTCAAGCAGTTCGTCGCCGAAACCCCATCGCTGAGCAAGGTGCTGGGCAATGCCGTGTGGGACACCCCGGCGCGCGAGATCAACGGCTACTCGGCCAACGTCAAGAGCCTGCACGGGCCGGGCTTCGCCCTGCTGGGCAACGCCGCCGAGTTCCTCGATCCGGTGTTCAGCTCGGGCGTGACCATTGCCATGCGCTCGGCCAGCATGGCCGCCGGGCTGCTGCATCGTCAGTTGAACGGCGAGACGGTGGACTGGGAGAACGAGTTCGCCATCCCGCTCAAGCGCGGTGTCGACACCTTCCGCGTCTACGTCGAGGGCTGGTACGAGGGCTCCTTCCAGGACGTGATCTACTACGAAAAAGCCTCCCCGGAGATTCGCCGCATGATCAGTTCGATCCTTGCCGGCTACGCCTGGGACAGCAAGAATCCCTATGTTTCCGAACCTCGCCGGCGCCTGCGTGTGCTCGCAGAGCTTTGCTCCCAAAACTGAGAACCTACTTACGATCAGCTGCGCGTCGGCCCTACGGCGTTAGAAACAGGCTCGGAATGCTCATTTACAACTCGTAAACTCCGCTTCCTCGCCTGTTTCTGCCTTGTATGGCTCTAGCTCGCTAGCTCGTAAATAGGTCCTAAACAAGGATCGTCGATGACCACTCTCCGTCCCGTCTCGCCCACCTACGTCGAAGAAACCCGCTTCGGCTTCTGGTTCCTGCAGAGCCACGTGTGGCAACACCATGTGCTGCGGGTAGCGATCAACGACCTGGTGCGCCTGACCGGCAGCCCGCTACCGCAAGCGCCCGTGCTGCTCGATGCCGGCTGCGGTCAGGGCCGCTCCTTCGGCCTGCTCAACGCTGCCTTCGCACCGGCGCGGATGATAGGTCTCGACGCCGACCCACACAGCCTCGAGTGCTCGCGCCGCGAGTCCGAGCGCCTGGGTCTGGACGTGGAACTGATCGCCAGTGACTGCGCCTCCATCGACCTGCCCGACGCCAGCGTCGACCTGCTGTTCTGCCATCAGACGCTGCATCATCTGGTAGAGCAGGAGAAAGCCCTGGCCGAGTTCTGGCGCGTGCTCAAGCCCGGTGGCCGCCTGCTGCTGGCCGAGTCGACCAAGTTCTACATCGACACCTGGGTGATCCGCTGGCTGTTCCGCCACCCGATGCACGTCCAGCGCAGCGCCGAACAGTACCTGGACATGCTGCGCGATCAGGGCTTCCAGTTCGACGATGCCAGTGTTTCCTACCCCTACCTGTGGTGGAGCCGGGCCAAGGACTTCGGCCTGCTGGAGCGCTGGGGGCTGATGCGGCCCAAGCCGGTCGGCCAACGCGACGAAACGCTGCTCAACGTAGTGGCGCGCAAGCCGTGATGCCACGCATACTCCTGCTCGTCGCCAGCCTGCTGCTGGGCGCCTGCGCTGCACGCACCCCCGTGCCGCCAGTGGCCCCGGCATTGGTCGCAGCGCTGCCGCTCACCCTGCAGATCCAGCGTGAACAGGCGGACGTGCGTCAGGACTGGCTACTGGTGATCCAGCAGGAAGACCCCGCCCTGCGCTGGTCGCTGCTGGATCCGCTCGGCATCCCCCTGGCCCGCCAGTTGCTGGATGCGGGGCAGTGGCGCAACGACGGCCTGCTACCACCGAATACCGAGGCGCGTGAGCTTTTCGCTGCACTGCTGTTCGCCCTGACCCGCGCCGACGCGCTGCAGGCTTACCCGGCTGGCAGTTGGCAGCAGGTGAACGATGAACGGCGCCGACTAGCGCCGGACTGGACCATCGATTACCAAGGCCCTGTGGATTTCACCCTTGGCAAAACCGGCCTGAACTACCGGATACGCGCACTGAACCTGGAAGAAAGCGACTGATGCCCCGCTCCCCAACCCCCGGCTACCTCAATGCACTCGGCCTGCTCTGCGCCATCGGCGAAGGCAAGCAAGCCGTGGCCGACGCGCTGTTCGCCGGTGACGCCTCGGGCATGCGCGCCGAAGACGGCTGGGTGCAAGACCGCAGCCTGACGGTAGGCGCCGTGCATGTCGATTTGCCCGCCATGCCTGCAGGTTTCGAGGCCTCCCACAGCCGCAACAACCAGTTGCTGCTGGCCGCTGCGCAACAGATCGAGCCCGAGCTGCGCGCAGCCATCACCCGCTTCGGCGCGCAGCGCGTCGGCCTGGTGCTGGGCACCAGCACCTCGGGCATCCGCGAAGCGGGCGAGCATATCGCACGCCACGTCAACGAAGGCGCGCTGCCCGCCGAATACAACTACGCCCAACAGGAGATGGCTGCACCGGCCAACTTCCTTGCCGACTGGCTGGGCCTGACTGGCCCGGTGTACTGCCAGTCCACGGCCTGCACCTCCGGCGCCCGGGCCCTGCTCAGCGCTCATCGCCTGCTCAGCCTGGGCCTGTGCGATGCAGTGATCTGCGGTGGCGTCGACAGCCTGTGCCGCCTCACCCTGAATGGCTTCTCGTCGCTGGAAGCCGTCTCCGCCGAACCCTGCAATCCGTTCTCGGTAAACCGCCACGGCATCAACATCGGCGAGGCCGCGGCCTTGTTCCTGATGACCCGTGAGCATGGTCCAATCGCCTTCTTCGGTGGCGGCGCCACCTCCGACGCCCACCATATCTCCGCACCCCACCCGGAAGGCCTCGGTGCCCGTGCTGCCATGAAAAAGGCACTGGCCAACGCCGGCATAGCCGCCAGCGACATCGACTATCTCAACCTGCACGGTACCGCCACCCGGCATAACGACGTGATGGAAAGCAAGGCCGTGCACGCACTGTTCACCGATGGGGTGCCCTGTTCCTCGAGCAAACCCATGACCGGCCACACGCTGGGCGCCGCCGGCGCGCTGGAAGCTGCCTTCTGCTGGCTGACCCTGAGCCAATACAACCGCGACGGCCTGCTGCCACCGCACCTCTGGGATGGCCAGCACGACCCCGAACTGGCGCCCCTCCAACTCGTCCGGCCTGGCGACCGCCTGGCACGTGACCAGGGCCGCTACCTGATGAGCAACTCCTTCGCCTTCGGCGGCAACAACGTCGCACTGATCCTGGGAGATGCCCCATGAGCCTGTGGCCCGTCGCCGAACTGGTGCCCCACGCGGGCAACATGGTGCTGCTCGATGAAGTATTGAGCTGCGATAGCGAAGCGATCGAGGTACGCCTCGTCGTACGCCCGGACGGCCTGCTCAGCGATGCCGACGGCAACCTGCCAGCCTGGACCGGCATCGAGCTGATGGCGCAGGCCATCGCCGCTTTCGCCGGCGTCCAGGCCAAGCGCGCCGGTTTGCCGGTGGAACTGGGTTTTCTCCTTGGCACGCGCAAGTACGCCTGCAACGTCGAGAGTTTCCCCGCTGGCAGCGAGCTGCGCATCCGCGCCCTGTGCTCGCTGCAGGACGACAACGGCATGGGCGTGTTCGAATGCCATCTGCAAGGCCCTGACATCGCGGCCGAAGCCCGTCTCAACGTGTTCCGCCCACCTCAACCGGCGGCCTATCTACAAGAACCGCAAGAACAATCCCATGACTGAAAGCACTTCCACCACCACCATTCTGGTCACCGGCTCCAGCCGTGGCATCGGCCGCGCCATCGCCCTGCGCCTGGCGCGCTCGGGCCATGACATCGTCCTGCACTGCCGTTCGCGCCGCGATGAGGCCGAAGCAGTGCAGGCGCAAGTCGCCGAACTGGGTCGCCAGGCGCGCATCCTGCAGTTCGACGTATCCGACCGCGCTGCCTGCCGCGAAGCGCTGGAGGCCGATGTCGAGGCTCATGGCGCTTACTACGGCGTGGTGTGCAACGCCGGCCTGACCCGCGACGGCGCTTTCCCGGCGCTGTCCGAAGACGACTGGGATCAGGTACTGCGCACCAACCTGGACGGTTTCTACAACGTGCTGCACCCACTGACCATGCCGATGATTCGCCGTCGCGCGCCAGGCCGTATCGTCTGCATCACTTCGGTCTCAGGGCTGGTTGGCAACCGTGGCCAGGTCAACTACAGCGCCTCCAAGGCCGGCGTGATCGGTGCCGCCAAGGCCCTGGCGATCGAACTGGCCAAGCGCAGGATCACCGTGAACTGTGTGGCTCCAGGCCTGATCGATACCGAGATCCTCGACGAGCTGGTACCGGTGGACGAGATCATCAAGATGATCCCGGCCGCCCGCATGGGCACTCCAGAAGAGGTGGCTGGTGCGGTGAACTTTCTGATGTCCGACGAGGCGGCGTACATTACGCGCCAGATTCTCGCGGTGAATGGTGGTTTGTGTTGATGAAACGTGTAGTCGTCACCGGCATGGCCGGTATCACCTCGCTGGGCAGCGACTGGCCAACCATCTCGGCCGCGTTCAAGGCCGGCAAGAGTGGTATCCGCCGCATGGATGAATGGGATCGTTTCACCGAACTGAACACCCGCCTGGGCGGGCCGGTGGACGATTTCGTCCAGCCCAAGCACTGGAACCGCAAGCAGACGCGCAGCATGGGCCGGGTGTCCAAGCTGGCCGTGTACGCCGCCGAGCGCGCTCTGGAGCATGCCGGCCTGCTCGGCGATCCGTGCATCGCCGATGGCCGCATGGGCGTGGCCTGCGGCTCGTCGACCGGCAGTACCGAGGAGGTCAAGGCCTTCGGCAACATGCTGCTGAACTCGGTGGCGGACGGCCTCAACGCCAACTCCTACATCCGCATGATGCCGCACACCACCGCGGCCAATATCAGCATCTTCTTCGGCCTCAAGGGCCGCCTGATTCCCACCTCCAGCGCCTGCACCAGTGGCAGCCAAGGCATCGGCTATGCCTACGAGGCGATCAAGTTCGGTCGCCTGAAGATGATGCTCGCCGGCGGCGCCGAGGAACTGTGCGCCACCGAGGCCATGGTCTTCGATGCGCTCTATGCCACCAGCCTGAAGAACGACGCGCCTCACACCAGCCCGCGCCCCTACGACAGCGGCCGCGACGGCCTGGTGATCGGCGAAGGCGCCGGCATCCTGGTACTCGAAGAGCTGGAGCACGCCCTCGCCCGTGGCGCCACCATCCATGCCGAGATCGTTGGTTTCGGCTGCAACTCGGATGGCCAACATGCCACCAAGCCGGTGCAGGAAACCATGCGCGGCGCCATGCAGCTGGCACTGGACGACGCCGGCCTGGAACCCTCGGCAATCGGTTACGTCAACGGCCACGGCACCGCCACCGAGCAGGGCGACGTCGCCGAGACCCTGGCCACCAGCAGCCTGTTCGGCCCGCAGATGCCAATCAGCTCGCAGAAGAGCTATTTCGGCCACACCCTGGGTGCCTGCGGCGCGTTGGAGTCCTGGTTCAGCATCGAGATGATGAACTCCGACAGCTATGCGCACACGCTCAACCTCGATCACATCGACCCGGCTTGCGGCGAGCTGGACTATCTGTGCGGCGAGTTCCGCCAGATGAGCCATGAGTACGTGATGAACAACAACTTCGCCTTTGGTGGCGTGAACACCTCGCTGATTTTCAAACGCTGGCACTGACCTTCAACTGACAAGGAGTATGGATGATGTCTCGTTTCACTCGATTTGGTCTGATCGTTGCACTGCTTCTGGGCATCGCAGCCTGTACGTCGAAACCGGTGCTGAACATCGAGAACCGCACTCCCGCTTCGGCAGTCAGGAGTGAGGATGATATGCGCCGCGCTATTCTCGCCGCCCTGCAGAAACGCCAGTGGACGGTCGAGCGTGCCGACCGAGGCAACATCATGGCGCTGATCCAGCGCCGCGACCACCAGGCCGAGATCACCATTCCCTACAGTGCGTCGAGCTACTCAATCCGCTATCGCGACAGCCAGAAGCTTGGCTACAAGGACGGCAAGATCCATCGCAACTACAACAAGTGGATCCATAATCTGGATCGCAGTATTCAGCAGGAACTGAACAGGGCGTCCTTCTAGCTGGTACCTGGTTGGTAGTGGCCTGTTCGCGAGTGCTACAGGCCTACGCGCAGCACGCGTTGAACGAGTTCTTACATACAGTGATATTCAAGGAGATAGCCATGAAAGCAAAAATCTGGACCACTGCCGCACTTCTCTCCGTTGCCCTGCTGCCCGGCCTCAGCCAGGCGCGCGACACCACTCACTTCCTCGATTTCCAGTCGGTGGTCAACGAAGCCACCCAGGCCGGCCGTCTCGACGGCTCGGTGAAGTTCTACCTGAACAAGACTCCGGCTGGCGCACAAATCATCAATGCCAACGTCACCACCAGCCAGAAGACCAACGCCTTCAACAAGACCGACGAAGCTGCCTGCAGCTGGGCACTGCAATCGGCCCTGATCAAACTGCAGAACTCGGCCAAGGCCGCAGGCGCCAACGCGGTGGTCGACCTGGCCAGCAACTACAAGAACAAGGAATACCGCGACGACAGCAAGTACGAATGCCATGCTGGCGCCATCATGGCCGGTGTCGCACTGAAGGCCAAATACGCCAAGGTGAAGTGACGCCACCCGCACTCACGCAAAGGCCACCGTCGAGGTGGCCTTCTCACGCAAGGAAGCCCTCTCCCATGTCGGAACTACGTATTGCCCTGCCCTTGCTCGCGGCGGTAACCCTACTCGGCGGTTGCACTGCTACCCGGGTCACGCCCCTAAAGACGGCGGCCGACCAGATGTGCATCGAGGAGAACCCCAAAGTTCAAGTCAGCGACTTCCTGCCCGTGCTGCAGGAAGGCTTCGCCCGACATGGCATCCAGACGCAGCTTTACTCGAAGATTCCCAGGGCAGATTGCCCCTACGTGGTGACGTACACGGCTCGCCGCTCATGGGACATGGCTCCGTATCTGTCCACCGCCGAAATCACCATCCTCGGCCCCCGTCGTCAGACACTGGCCAAGGCCAGCTACCACCTGCGCGGTAAAGGCGGCTTGTCGCTGATGAAATGGCAAGGCACCAAGAGCAAGATCGATCCAGTCATTGACGAGTTGCTGGCCAGCGCGCAGTTGAGCAGCACAGCCTTACCTGCCACACAGATCCACTCGACACCTGATCCACGCAAGAGCCTGGATCAGCGAGTGCGCGACCTGCAACAGCAGAACCTCGGTTATGAAGACTATCAACGTGCCTATCGGCAGCTTCTGCTGGAGCAGCAGAGCGGGCAATAGAACCTCTGAGTACTGGGCTCAGAGCACGAGCGGCACGAACATCCAGCTTCGCCCCATGTACTCGCGGTAGGCCTCGCCGAAATAGGCCAGGCATTCGCGCTCCTCACAACGCGCGGCACACCACAGCAGCACGCTGGACAGCACTGCCAGCAACACGATCAGCGCATCGATACGCTTGAAAGCGATGCCCCAGGCCAGCAGCAGCAACGAGCAGTACATGGGGTGCCGGATGTAGCGGAAGATGCCGCCCGTCACCAGTTGCGACGTGCGCTCGAAGGCGAATAGCTCATCATCCTGGCGTTGCGTACCCGCCTGGCCAAAACGGTGCATCTGGTACACGCCTGCGAACAGCACCAACAGCGAAAGACTCAGCAGCACCCAGGATATGCGCTGATGCAACTCGCCCCGGTCGCCGAACCAGGACGGCGCATTGAGCACCAGCATCACCGCCATAGCCTCCCACGCAAGAAAACGATAGAACCCGTGACTGCGTGGATTGCCCAGGGTGCGCCAGGAAATACCCACCAGCACTGCGCTGAGCATCACAAAAGCCACCAACTGCCAGATCGTCACTGCATCCTCCCTCTGTCCCTGCCTCTGTTACACTGCGTCGCCCGTACGTACCGACCGCCCGCCATGGATCGCACCCAACTGCACACATTGCTGCCGCACCAGGGCGACGCGCTCTGGCTGGATGCATTGGTCGATCACGACAGCCTCAATATCCGCGGCCTCAGCGCCTGGCATCATCTAGACAAGCTTGGCGAAAATGCCTCGCCTTGCCTGCTGTTCGAAGCCGCAGCCCAACTTTGCGCCGCACATGGTGCCCTATACGGCGAAGCGGATGCCATTGAAATGGCCCTGGTCGGCAAACTTTCCCAGCTCAATCTGCACCCGGTCACACGCAGTGCAGAGCCGCTGCTGGTGAGCGCCCAGCAGGAGGCGTTGAGCCCGGCAGGCGCGCTCTACGCCTTCACCATCCAGGCCGGCAACCAACCGCTGCTGGACGGCAAACTGCTGCTGGTACTCGTCCGTGCTTGACTTACACAACGTCATCTTTCGCTACCCAGGCGCAGAAACCTTCGCCCTGAACGGCATCGACCTGCAATTGCAGGAAGGCCAGTGCCTGGGCCTGCTCGGCAGCAACGGCGCCGGCAAGACCACACTGCTGGCCTTGCTCAGCGATACGCTGGCTCTGCAACAGGGCGAGATTCGCTGGCACGGCCCGCGCAGTCTGGGCCTGGTGCCGCAGCAACTGGCGTTCTACGCCGAGCTGACGGTCGCCGAGAATCTCGCGCTGTTCGCCGATCTCTACCGCCTGCAGGGCACCCAGCGCCGCCAGCGCCTGGAACTGTGCATCGCCAGCTGTGCCCTCGAAGACAAGCTGCCGCGCCGCGCCGCACGCCTGTCCGGTGGCGAGCAACGTCGCCTGAACTTCGCCATTGGCCTGCTCCAGCCCGCGCGCCTGTATCTGTTCGACGAGGCCACAGTCGGCGTCGACGCCGGCAGCCGCCAGTTGCTGCTCGATGCCGTCGAGCGACTCACCGCAGAAGGCCATGCCGTTATCTACACCAGCCATTATCTGGACGAGGTCGAACGCGTGGCCGGGCGCATCCTGCTTCTTCACGAGGGCAAGGTGCGCCTGGATGTGGACAAGCAGCAACTGCTCGATGGCGGTCACGGCCTGCTGCTGGAATGGCCGGAGCAGGTTCCCGCCGGTTTTCAGCAACTGCTCGACCAGCTGCAACTGAGCGCCGAGCTGCTGCCGGATGGCCTGCGCATCGGCAACCTGGATAGCCAGCAATTGCTGGCGATCACCCAGTTCCTTGCCACACAGCCGAGCCCACCGAGCCTGCTGCGCTTTGGCCGCCCCTCGCTCGAGCAGCTCTACCTGAGTCTCAACGGAGGCCGCCTGTGAACCCGTTGCTGGCGCTGGTGCGCAAGGAATGCCTGCTACTGCTGCGCGACCCACATGCGCTGGCCGTGCTGTTCGTCATGCCGATCCTGTTTCTCGTGCTGATGGCCGCCGCGCTGTCCAACTACCTGAGCGACCAGCCGCCGCCCCTCGACCTTGTGCTCGAAGCCCCGCAGCACAGCGAGGCCAGTTCGTTCTTCCGGCAGGCCTTGCAGGAGCAACTGCCAGGCAGCCGGGTGCTCGTCAGCAGCAACGAAGCGCTGCCGCACATCATCCTTGCCGATGACTTTAGCGAGACGCTGCTGGACACACCGCATATAGGCCCCGCACTGACCTATCCCGCGCGCGTCGACAGTCAGACCCGTCAGCGCCTGCGTGCCGCCGTCAACATCGCCCTGGCCCAGACCCGCCTGCTCGCCTACCTGGAAGACAGCGACGCACTGCCGCAGGACATGGACGCAGAGCAGCGCCTGCAACTCATCCGCCAGCGTACCCAAAGCCAGCTCAGCGAGCTGCAGGTGCTGGCCAGCGGTGAGCTCAGCGGCAAGGCCAACGCCAGCCAGTTGAGCGTGCCGGCGTGGCTGATCTTCGGCATGTTCTTCGTCGCCCTGCCGATGGCTGGCGGTTTCCAGCGCGAACAGCAAAGCGGCGCCCTTTTGCGCTTTCGCGCGCTGGGTCTGAGCTCCACCACTCTGGTCATTAGCAAGGTACTGCCCTACCTGGCCGTCAACCTGCTGCAGTTCGCCCTGCTGCTGGCCATCGGCGTATACGTGCTACCGCTACTCGGGCTCAGCGGGCTGAACCTGCCCGGCGCGCCACTGGCCTATGCGCTGCTGGCCCTGAGCCTGAGCCTGGCCGCCTGCAGCCTGGGCCTGTTGCTGGCCGCCCTGGCGCGCAGCGGCGAACAGGCGTTGCTGCTAGGCGGCGGCATCAATATCATCCTCGCCGCAATCGGCGGCATCATGGTGCCCAAGAGCGTGATGCCCGTGGCCATGAGCCAACTGGCGGAAATCTCGCCGATGGGCTGGGCCCTGGACGCTTTCCTGACCCTGTTGGTGGGCCAGGGAACACTTGCCGATATCGCCCCTGACTGTGCCCGTCTTCTGCTGTTCGCCATCCTGCTGGGCGGCGCCGGGCTTTACCTGTTTCGCAAACGAGTGCAGCAAACGCAATGGACGACACATTACTAGAACAAGAACTCAAGCAATTGCTGATCCGTGAATGCGACAAGGAAGACGACATCGACTGGCAGAGCATTGCCGATGACGAGCCGCTGTTCGGTCAGCAGAGCCGCATCGCCATGGACAGCCTCGATGCCCTGCAGGTCTCCCTGGCCCTGCAGCAGCACTATGGCGTACGCATCGAAGGGGCCAAGGACGGGCGGCGCATCCTCAATAGCATCGCCAGCATCGCGGCCTTTATCAGGCAGAAAAAGTGAGGCCCATCTACCTCCAGCGCGGCGCCCTGCATAGCGCCCTCGGCGCCGACCTGTGCTCTGCCGGCGCAGCCCTGCAACACGGCCAACTGCCTGTGCCCGGCTCGTTTCTGCTGCATGAGCTGCAACAGCCGCGTCCCTATCTCGCCGTCAGCGGCAGCGGTGAAAGCCGCCAGCAGCGCTGTGACCGGCTGCTCGGTGAAACCCTGGGCGACAACCCGGGCAAGCTGGACGACTGCCTGCTGATCATTGCCAGCACAAGCCTCGATATCGACGACCTCGAACAGCTGATCGCCGCAGAAGGTGGCTTTCGCCCTGAACATTCGACTCCACTCGACCTGCTGGCCGAAGACCTTCGCCAGCGCTGGGGCTTCGCCGACGCCTTCACCCTCAATACTGCCTGCACCAGCGCTGCCAACGGCCTGCTGTACGGCGCACGGATGCTCGCCGCCGGCCTGTATGAACGTGTGCTGGTACTGGCCTTCGAGACGCCCAGTGCCATCGCCCAGCAAGGCTTCGGTGCACTCGACCTGACCAGCCCAAGCGGCGCCTACCGGCCCTTCCACCCTGAGCGCGACGGCCTGATTCTCGGCGAAGCCTATGCCGCCACGCTGCTGGCACGGGAGCCTGGTGAGGCGCCACTGGCGAAGCTGCTCGGCGGCTTCAGCGCCTGCGACACCAGCAACCTGACCACCACCCGTGAAGACGGCAGCCATATCGACTGGGTGATGCGTGAAGCCCTACGCAATGCCGGCGTCGACGTCGGGCAGATCGGTCTGGTGAAACTGCACGGCACCGCCACCGGCGCCAATGACCGCGCCGAAAGCAATGGCGTGCGCCTGCTGTTCGGCGACGTGCTGCCGCCGCTGTGCGTGCTCAAACCCTGGCTCGGTCATACCCTGGGCGCCTGCGGGCTGAGCGAAACACTGCTGCTGGTGGAAAACCTCGGCCACCTGCCAGGCGTCGACTACGCCGACCAGGCCTTGTTGCCACTCAGCGCCCAGCCAACCAGCATCGCAGCGGAAAGCCTGCTGCTGGCCAACTTCTTCGGTTTCGGCGGCAACAACGCCAGCCTGATACTGCAAAGCTGCGCAGGGAGCCAAGCATGAAGCCGGTCATCGCTGCCTGCAGCATTGGCGGAGATGCGAGCTGCTCCGACAGGGATCTCAAGGCCGCGCTGGGCCAGTGGCTGGCCGCCCCGCCACGGCGCATCGACCGCATGATCCTGCAGGCGCTGCTATGCAGTGCGCCACTCAAAGCGCACGTACACAGCGACTGCGGTCTCTATCTGGCCTCGCGCCACCCGGCCCGCGCCACCATGGGCGCCCTGCTCGACGCGGTATGCGTTCACCAGCTCCAGCCCAAGCCCTTCGAGTTCGTCAACAGCGTGAGTAACGCTGCCGGCTTCCATGTCGCCGCCCAGCTCGGGCTGGAGGGGCCGAACCTGTTTATCGGCGCCGGGCCGAACGTGTGGAGACAGCTACAGATGCTGGCCACCCTGGATCTGGCCGACGGCACCATCACCCAGGCGCTGCTGGTGGTGATCGACGAGAATGGCGATTTTCAGGCTCAGGCGGTGTTGATCGAGGCGCCAACCAAAGTACAGGATTTTGCCGAGCTGACAGCAGGCAACGATGTGCTGCATCTGCAGCTCTAATCTGGTTTGTTGACGGCATTGGTGGGCTGGGCGGCGTTCAGCTTCAGAGTTGTAGGGTGGGCTTCAGCCCACCACAACCAGTCTCTCAGAAAGCCAAGAACACCGACTTCAGCGCTTGGCCCAGGCGCCCAGCTCTTTCATCAACGCCCGCTCCTGCCCGGCGATGCCACGCAGCCTATCGGCGATCGGCCTGAAGTCCGGCGTCTCGCCCTTGCTGCGGCTGGCCCGCACGCAGGCCGAGGCGAACTGGCGCCAGTCATCGCCCACCGCCGTCAGACGCATCGATGCCTCCTGCAGCGAGGCATCGCCGATCTTCTCGCCAGCCTCCTGCAGGAAGCTGGCGTACATGAAGCGAAAGCCCGCACCGCCGGTGCCGATCTCTTCCTGCATGCGCACGATATGGGTCAGGTACAGACGGTTGTACTTGGCCTGCGCTGGATCCAGCGCCTCGACGCATTTGGCCAGGTGCTGGATGCCACGAATGCCGATCCAGGGCAGTGGCATGCCATCGAGAATGCGCGAAGTGGACAGCACACTCTGGCGGATCAGCCGCTCCCAATCCTGCTCCGGCGACACGTCATCGAGGTAGTACATCAGGCCCTTGGCCGCCAGCGCACCCTTGGCGAAACGTGCCTTCTGCAGGTCGGCACTGGCGCAACGCACCGGCGCCTCGAACACCGGATCGCTGAGCAGGTATTCATCACCCTCACGGCCGTAGGCCAGCAGGTTGTGCGCGTTGAAATGAAAGCGCATCTCCGGCGGGAAGTACGGCAGCCAGAATACCGAGCTCTGCAGACCGGCGAGACGGCCGCTGTCCAAGGCTGCATCCAACGCCGCACGACCCTGCTCGGGGTTGGAAAAGGTCCGGCTGGTCAGGCGCACACCGAGGCGTTTGCTCAGGGTCTTGATCAGGTGGCGCGGCGGCATGCGATAGGCAATCAGCGGCATGCCGCCGATCTTGACAATCGGCAGGTAGGCGAAGGCCAGACCCGATGCCAGGCCGAAGGCCATCGGCTCGCTCATGGGCAGGCCGGCGTGGGTCAGCAGGCTGGCCATGACGCCGCTTTCGCAGTGGGCGCTCTGGCGGTGTTCGAACGCGGTCATGGCAACTCTCTCTGGTAGCGACGCAATTCGTCGACGGTCAGGCCAAAGGCCTCGGCGTAGCGCACCAGCAGCGAAGTGCTCAAGCGACGGTAGATTTGCGGGCGAAAGTGCCGACGCACCCGCCATTGCCACAGGCCGGTGATCTGCGCCAGCGCGGGCTCGTCCATGCGGTAGCGGTACATCAGGCATTTCAGCGGTGACAATTCGCCGCGCTGCCAGCCCTCTCTGGCTTCGGCCTCCTGGGCCTCCAGCTCGGCGACGGCCAGCTGCGTAGCGTAGGACTCAGGATCCCAGCCAACGCTCTGTGCGCCCTGGTAATGGCCGCTGTCGTCGACTGCGTAAAGCAATTTGCTGTGCCCGCCGTAGGCGGAGCCGGAATCCTGGGGTACTTCGTCAAGCTTCATTACCGACCACCGTCAGGTGCATGAACGCACTGGAGAAACGCCCGCTTTCGGGCACGTAGCAGAGCAGCTTCTGGCCGCTGCGCAAGCGCCCGCCATTGAACAGTTCTTCGAGGATGATGAAGATCGACGCCGCGCCGGTGTTGCCCTTGCTGGTCAGATTGGTGAACCAGCGCTCCATCGGAATCGGCAAGTCGACATTGGCCAGACCCTCGGCCAGCGGCTCGCGGAAGAACTCCGAGGAGTAGTGCGGCAAGAACCAGTCGATGTCTGCCACGCGCAGCTCACGCCGCGCCATGATGCGACGCAGCGCCTCGATCACGGTGTACTTGACGATGTTTTCGTTGAGCAGCTTGACGTTCTGCTTGATCGCCATCACCGACTGCTTGGCGCGCTCGTCAGCATCGTAACGGCTCCAACCGCGCAGGGTGTCGCCCTGCATGTCGGCACCGGCATACATGCAGGGCGGCATCTGGTCGGCGAAGGAGTAGATATCCAGCCAGTCGATACGCAGGCTCAGGCCGTTCTCATTGGGGCGATCTTGCAACAGTACTGCGCCGGCACCATCGGACAGCATCCAGCGCAGGAAATCCTTCTCGAAGGCGATCTCCGGGTGCTTTTCCAGCTCATCGACGCGGCTCTCATACTCGGCGTTGAAGTTACGCGCCTGCATCAGCGTCGAGGCGACCTCCGAGCCGCAGGCCACGGCAGTGCGACTCTCGCCACTGGCCACACTCATCCAGGCGTATTTCAGCGCCGTCATGCCGCACAGGCAGATACCGGCGGTCGTTGCCACCTCACAGGAGGGATTGCCCAGCTCTCCATGCACCATCACCGCGTGCCCAGGCATCACCTGATCCGGCGACGAGGTGCTGGCCACCAGGCAATCGAGCTGGTTCAGCTCGAAACCGTCGCCCTGCAAGCCACGTATCGCTTCGGCACTCAGCTGCGCATTGCTCATGCTCGGCTCGCCAGTCGCAGGGTCGATCACGTAGTGGCGCTGCTGAATACCATTGCGGCGCAACACCAGCTTGCGCGCGCGCGATGGCTTGCCACCGACCAAGCCGAGACGCGCCTCCATCTGCTCGTTGTCCACAGGATCGTGTGGCAGGCAGGTGCTGATGCGATTGATGAATACGGGGTGAGCCACTGCAATACCTCAGGTCACATCACTCGCCGGACGGGCCGGCAAAGTAGGCCTTCTCTCGCTGGATACGCGCCTTGAACAGCGGCGCCAGTAATTTCTTCAACAGCGCCGTGATCGGCACGACGGTCAGGATCAGGCAAATCAGGAATACGATGTACAGCACCAGCCCTGCGCCGCGTCGGCGACTCTGCTGCGGGCCGAGCGCCGACAGCAGACGGCTCCACAGGGTAAAGCTGCGGTTACCGACTTTTTCGCTGGCGATCAGTTTTTCATCTACTTTCACAGCCCCCAAACCGGCGAGCATCGGTGTTTCGATGGGCAGCTCGTCAGCAAGCAGCCGGCGAGCCATAGCGTCGCCGAAGCGGCTGGCAGCCGCCAACTCCCGTTCGTCGATACCGGCACGTGGTACCCAGCTGTAGGGCTTCTGCCGGCCGGTGAACATCCACAGCGGCGTGGCCAGGAAACTGGCGGCCGTGCCGCAGGCATCGGTCAACACGATGTTGTCCACCAGGCGCGCGCCCAATGCGTTCAGGCGCGTCTTGACCTTCTCCTGCGCCATCAGCCACATGTTGCGGCAACCGATCAGCGTGACCACCGGGGTGTTTCTCAACAGGCGAGCCGCCTCGGGCGAGGCGAGAAAGCTGGTGCACGGCAGCGACGGTGAGAGGAACCAGACCTGATAGGCCAGGATCACCAGGTCATAGCGTTTGTCGGCATCGACGCTAAACGGCAGCAATGGCTGCGGCTTCATCAGCACGGTTTCCGGGAAGATGCGAAAGAAACCGAGAAATGGCCAGGGAAAGGGGAATGGTTCCGCCGGTTGCAGCGCCAGGAAGTCCACCTGGATGCCGCTACACTCGCGCAAGGGCGCACAAACCGATTGCACCAAGCGGTCTAATTGGCCAGTCTGAGAAAAGTGGACGACTAAAACATGACGCATTCGCGGTGCATTCCCTGCAAAATGTGCAAATTATGCCACAGAGAATTCTTCAAACCGTAACCCGCCTGTGCCAACTTTGCCTATTGGTTCCGCTACTCGCTTGCCAGTCGCTGCAGGCGGGCGACCTGGTGATCGAGGTGGAAGGCGTAGAGGATCAGGCAAACCTGTACCTGGCGCTGGTGCCCGCTGACCAGCAAGGCTGGCAGCCCAGCCTGCGCGAACTGCAGGGAACGGAAACGCCGCTGCGTATTACCGCCCTGCCGCCCGGTCGCTACGCCGTGCAGGTGTTTCAGGACAGCAACGGTAACGGCCAGCTGGATCTCAGCCCGCGTGGCATCCCGTTGGAACCCGTGGGTTTCTCCGGCAATCCGGCGCTCTTCGGCGGCAAACCCACACCCGGCGACAGCCTGTTCGAGCACGGCACGACGGACAGCGTGATCAGCGTGCGTCTGATTCATCCGCGCAAGAAGAAAGAGCGCCTGGCCCCCGTGGCACCGCGCGCAGGGGATCGCTAGCGGCCAGGCGGGCGGGCCTGGCCGCCCGACTGCTGATTACTGGTGATACTGCGCAGACAACTCGTGCACGGCCTCGAAGAAGGCGCCTGCATGAGCCGGATCCACCTCCGGGGTGATGCCGTGGCCGAGGTTGAACACATGGCCACTGCCTGCGCCGTAAGCGGCCAGGATGCGCGCCACCTCGGCACGGATCGCCGCTGGCTTGGCATACAGCACGGCCGGGTCCATGTTGCCCTGCAGGGCGACCTTGGCCCCGACGCGCGCGCGGGCGCTGCCGATGTCGCACGTCCAGTCCAGGCCCAGCGCTTCTGCGCCGGTGTCCGCCAGGGATTCGAGCCACAGGCCGCCGCCCTTGGTGAACAGGATCACCGGTACACGGCGTCCGTCGTGCTCGCGAATCAGGCCATCGACGATCTTCTTCATGTAGGCCAGGGAGAACTCCTGGTAGGCCGCCGCCGAGAGCGCGCCGCCCCAGGAATCGAAGATCTGTACCGCCTGCGCACCCGCCAGGATCTGCCCGTTCAGATAGGCCGTGACCGACTGCGCTAGCTTGTCGAGGAGCGCGTGCAAGGCCTGGGGGTTGTCGTAGAGCATGGCCTTGGTCTTGCGGAAGTCTTTCGACGAGCCGCCTTCGACCATGTAGGTGGCCAGCGTCCACGGGCTGCCGGAGAAGCCGATCAGCGGCACACGACCGTTCAGCTCGCGGCGAATGGTGCGCACGGCGTCCATCACGTAGCCCAGGTCCTTCTCCGGATCCGGCACCGGCAGCGCCTCGATGTCGGCCAGATTGCTGACCACCTTCTTGAAGCGCGGACCTTCGCCGGTCTCGAAGTACAGGCCCTGGCCCATGGCATCGGGAATGGTGAGGATGTCGGAGAAGAGGATCGCCGCATCCAGTTGCGGGTAGCGATCCAGCGGCTGGATGGTGACCTCGCAGGCCAGCTCCGGGTTCTTCATTAGACTCACGAAGTCGCCGGCCTTGGCCCGGGTCGCGCGGTACTCCGGCAGATAGCGGCCGGCCTGGCGCATCATCCAGATCGGCGTGACGTCCACGGGTTGCTTGAGCAGGGCACGCAGGAAACGGTCGTTCTTCAGGGCGGTCATGGCAGAGTCCTAGAAAAAAGTGCGGGCATTTTCGCAGAGCGCAAAACAAAAGGCACGGCGGGTGCCGTGCCTTTTGTCCATCGGGTCAATTTGTCGCGGGCAAGCCGCGACGCAATCGATCAGACGCCGAGATAATCCAAGATACCCTCGGCGGCGTTGCGGCCTTCAAAGATCGCCGTCACCACCAGGTCGGAACCGCGCACCATGTCGCCACCGGCGAAGATCTTCGGGTTGCTGGTCTGGTGCTTGAACTGCGACTGCTCGGGCGCCACGACGCGGCCCTGGCTGTCGGTCTGGATCTCGAACTGCTCGAACCAGGGCGCCGGGCTCGGACGGAAGCCGAAAGCGATCAGCACGGCTTCTGCCGGGATGACTTCCTCGGAGCCCGGGATCGGCTCGGGGCTGCGGCGGCCACGGGCATCCGGCTCACCGAGACGGGTCTCGACCACCTTGATGCCTTCCACCTTGCCGTCGCCAACGATAGCGATCGGCTGGCGGTTGAAGAGGAACTTCACGCCCTCTTCCTTGGCGTTCTTCACTTCCTTGCGCGAGCCCGGCATGTTCTCTTCGTCACGACGGTAGGCGCAGGTCACGGCCTTGGCGCCCTGACGGATCGAGGTGCGGTTGCAGTCCATCGCGGTGTCGCCACCGCCCAGTACCACGACGCGCTTGCCCTTCATGTCGATGAAGTCTTCCGGCGACTTCTCGAAACCCAGGTTGCGGTTGACGTTGGCGATGAGGAAGTCCAGCGCATCGTAAACGCCCGGCAGGTCCTCGCCGGGGAAACCGCCCTTCATGTAGGTGTAGGTGCCCATGCCCATGAACACGGCATCGTACTCATCCAGCAGTTGCTGCATGGTCACGTCCTTGCCGATCTCGGTGTTCAGGCGGAACTCGATGCCCATGCCGGTGAACACTTCACGGCGGCGGCTGAGCACGGTTTTTTCCAGCTTGAACTCGGGGATACCGAAGGTAAGCAGACCACCGATTTCCGGGTTCTTGTCGAACACCACCGGGGTCACGCCGTTGCGCACCAGTACGTCGGCGCAACCCAGGCCGGCCGGGCCGGCGCCGATCACCGCGACGCGCTTGCCGGTCGGTTTGACCTTGGACATGTCCGGGCGCCAGCCCATGGCGAAGGCGGTGTCGGTGATGTACTTCTCCACCGACCCGATGGTGACCGCGCCGAAGCCGTCATTGAGGGTGCAGGCACCCTCGCAGAGGCGATCCTGCGGGCACACGCGGCCGCAGACTTCCGGCAGGGTGTTGGTCTGGTGCGAGAGCTCGGCGGCGGCCAGGATGTTGCCTTCCGACACCAGCTTGAGCCAGTTGGGAATGAAGTTGTGCACCGGGCACTTCCACTCGCAATAGGGGTTGCCGCAGCCCAGGCAGCGGTGCGCCTGATCTGCAGCTTGCGCCGGCTTGAAGTTGTCGTAGATCTCGACGAATTCCTTCTTGCGCTGACGCAGCAGTTTCTTCTTCGGGTCTTTGCGCCCGACTTCGATGAACTGGAAGTCGTTATTCAGACGTTCAGTCATTGCATTACCTCATCAAACCACTTCAGGCGCATTCTTATTGCGGGTTGGCACGGGTGCTGGACAGCAGCGACTTCAGACTGGCCGCTTTCGGTTTCACCAGCCAGAACTTGCGCAGGTAATCGTCCAGGTTTTCCAGCAGGTTCTGCCCCCACTCGCTACCGGTTTCCTCGACATACTCGGCGAGCACGCTTTCCAGGTGGCTGCGGTAGGCCTCCATCGCTTCGTTGTTGATGCGCTGGATTTCCACCAACTCGTGGTTGACGCGATCGTAGAAGCCGTTGTCCATGTCGAGTACGTAAGCGAAACCGCCGGTCATCCCCGAGCCGAAGTTGTAGCCGGTCTTGCCCAGTACGCAGACGAAACCGCCGGTCATGTACTCGCAGCAGTGATCGCCAGTGCCTTCCACCACGGCATGGGCGCCGGAGTTGCGCACGGCGAAACGCTCACCCGCGGTGCCGGTGGCGAACAGCTTGCCGCCAGTGGCGCCGTACAGGCAGGTGTTGCCGATGATCGCGCTGTCCTCGGTAGCGAACGGGCTGCCAGCCGGAGGGGTAATGACGATCTTGCCGGCGGTCATGCCCTTGCCGACGTAGTCGTTGGCGTCGCCTTCCAGGCGCAGGTGCAGACCACCGGCGTTCCACACGCCGAAGCTCTGCCCGGCAGTGCCCTTGAAGCGGAAGGTGATCGACGCATCAACCATGCCCTGGTTGCCATGCACGCGGGCGATCTCACCGGAAATGCGCGCACCGATGGAACGGTCGCAGTTGCCGATGTTCAGCTCGAACTCACCACCGGTTTTGTTGGCGATGGCGTCCTTGGCCATTTCCACCATCTTCTCGGCCAGCAGGCCTTCGTCGAACGGCGGGTTCTTCGGCACCTGGCAGAACTGCGGCTTGTCAGCCGGGATATGCTCGCTGGCCAGCAGCGGCGACAGATCCAGGTTGCCCTGCTTGGCGGTTTCACCCGGCAGCACTTCGAGCAGGTCGGTACGCCCGATCAGCTCTTCGAGGCTGCGCACGCCCAGCTTGGCCAGCCACTCGCGGGTTTCCTCGGCGACGTAGGTGAAGAAGTTCATCACCATCTCGACAGTGCCGATGAAGTGATCCTTGCGCAGCTTGTCGTTCTGCGTGGCCACGCCGGTGGCGCAGTTGTTCAGGTGGCAGATGCGCAGGTATTTGCAGCCCAGGGCCACCATCGGCGCGGTACCGAAGCCGAAACTCTCGGCGCCGAGGATGGCTGCCTTGATCACGTCCAGACCGGTTTTCAGACCACCGTCGGTCTGTACCCGAACCTTGCCGCGCAGGTCGTTGCCACGCAGGGTCTGGTGGGTTTCGGCCAGGCCCAGCTCCCACGGCGCACCGGCATAGCGAATGGAGGTCAGCGGCGATGCACCGGTACCACCGTCGTAACCGGAGATGGTGATCAGGTCGGCATAGGCCTTGGCCACGCCAGCGGCGATGGTGCCGACACCGGCTTCCGCCACCAGTTTGACCGACACCAGCGCCTTCGGGTTGACCTGCTTGAGGTCATAGATCAGCTGCGCCAGGTCTTCGATGGAGTAGATGTCGTGGTGCGGCGGCGGCGAAATCAGGGTCACGCCCGGCACCGCGTAGCGCAGCTTGGCGATCAGACCGTTGACCTTGCCGCCCGGCAGTTGGCCGCCCTCACCGGGCTTGGCGCCCTGGGCCACCTTGATCTGCAGTACTTCGGCGTTGACCAGGTATTCCGGGGTCACGCCAAAGCGGCCGGTAGCCACCTGCTTGATCTTCGAGCTCTTGATGGTGCCGTAGCGGGCCGGGTCTTCGCCGCCCTCGCCGGAGTTGGAGCGGCCACCCAGGCGGTTCATCGCCTCGGCCAGCGCCTCGTGCGCCTCCGGCGACAGCGCGCCGAGGGAGATACCGGCGGCGTCGAAGCGCTTGAAGATCGACTGCAGCGGCTCGACTTCGTCGAGGCTGATCGGCGTGGCGGACTCCTTGACCTTGAGCAGGTCGCGGATCATCGACACCGGGCGGGTGTCGACCAGCGTCGAGTATGCCTTGTACTTCTCGTAGTTGCCCTGCTGCACGGCCTCTTGCAGCGTGCGTACCACGTCCGGGTTGTAGGCGTGGTATTCACCGCCGTAGACGAACTTGAGCAGGCCGCCCTGCTGGATCGACTTGCGGTTGTTCCAGGCCTCCTGGGACAACAGCTTCTGCTCGCTTTCGATGTCGACGAAACGCGCACCCTGGATACGGCTGGCCACGCCACGGAAGCACAGCTCGGTGACTTCGTCGGCCAGGCCGACAGCCTCGAACAGTTGCGCACCGCGATAGGAGGCGACCGTGGAGATGCCCATCTTCGACAGGATCTTCAGCAGGCCTTTGGAGATGCCCTTGCGGTAGTACTTGAAGACTTCGTACAGATCGCCCAGCACTTCGCCGGTGCGGATCAGGTCGCCCAGCACTTCGTAAGCCAGGAACGGATACACCGCCGAGGCACCGAAGCCCAGCAGCACGGCATAGTGGTGCGGGTCACGCGCAGTGGCGGTTTCCACGAGGATGTTGCAGTCGCAGCGCAGACCTTTCTCGGTCAGGCGGTGATGCACGGCGCCGGTAACCAGCGCGGCATGTGCCGGCAGCTTGCCCGGAGCGATGTGACGGTCGGTCAGCACCAACAGCACCTTGCCGGCACGCACGGCTTCCTCGGCCTGGTCGGCCATGTTGCGCACGGCAGCCTCCAGCCCCAGCGACTCGTCGTAGTTCATGTCGATGACATGACGGTCGAAGCCCGGACGATCCAGGTTCATCAGCGCGCGCCACTTGGCCGGCGAAATCACCGGGCTGCTGAGGATCACGCGGGTGGCGTGCTCCGGCGACTCGCTGAAGATGTTGCGCTCGGCGCCCAGGCAGATTTCCAGGGACATCACGATGGCTTCGCGCAGCGGGTCGATCGGCGGGTTGGTGACCTGCGCGAACTGCTGGCGGAAGTAATCGTAAGGCGAACGCACGCGCTGGCTGAGTACCGCCATCGGCGTGTCGTCACCCATGGAGCCGACGGCTTCCTGGCCCTGCTCGCCGAGCGGACGCAGCACCTGATCACGCTCCTCGAAGGTGACCTGGAACATCTTCATGTACTGCTTGAGCTGATCCGGGTCGTAGAAGGCCGAACCATGGTCGCGGTCTTCCAGTGTCGCCTTGATACGCTGGGCATGCTTGCGCAGCCACAGCTTGTAGGGGTGGCGCGACTTCAGGCGGCTGTCGATGGACTCGGTATCCAGCACCTGGCCGGTCTCGGTGTCGACGGCGAGGATCTGCCCCGGGCCGACACGGCCCTTGGCGATGACGTCTTCGGGCTGGTAGTCCCACACGCCGATTTCCGATGCCAGGGTGATATAGCCGTTCTTGGTGGTCACCCAACGCGCCGGGCGCAGACCGTTACGGTCGAGCAGGCACACAGCATGGCGGCCATCGGTCAGCACCACGCCGGCCGGGCCATCCCAGGGCTCCATGTGCATGGAGTTGTATTCGTAGAACGCGCGCAGGTCGGCGTCCATGGTCTCGACGTTCTGCCAGGCCGGCGGAATGATCATGCGCAGGCCACGGAACAGATCGATGCCACCGGTGACCATCAGCTCGAGCATGTTGTCCATGCTCGAGGAATCGGAGCCGACGCGGTTGACCAGCGGGCCCAGCTCGTCGAGATCAGGGATCAGCTCGTTGGCGAACTTGGTGCGACGGGCCTGCGCCCAGTTGCGGTTGCCGGTGATGGTGTTGATTTCACCGTTGTGCGCGAGATAACGGAAGGGCTGTGCCAGCGGCCACTTCGGCAGGGTGTTGGTGGAGAAGCGCTGGTGGAAAACCGCGATGGCGGTTTGCAGGCGCTCGTCACCCAGATCCGGGTAGAACTGCTGCAGGTCCGCCGGCATCATCAGGCCTTTGTAGATGATGGTCTTGTGCGAAAAACTGCAGATGTAGTGATCGGCGTCGTCGGCGTTGGCCACCGAGGAACGACGACGGGCGCTGAACAGTTTGATGGCAAATTCCTGGTCGGACAGACCCTCGCCACCGATGAACACCTGCTCGATCTGCGGCAGACGCTCCAGCGCCAGCCGACCGAGCACGCTGGTGTCGATCGGCACCTTGCGCCAGCCCACCAGTTGCAGGCCGGCTGCGAGGATCTCGCGATTCATGTTCTCGCGCGCAGTCTCGGCCTTGGCCGAATCCTGATTGAAGAACACCATGCCCACGGCATATTGCGCAGGCAGTTCGACGCCGAATTGCTCCTGGGCGATGGCACGCAGGAATTGATCGGGCTTCTGGATCAGCAGGCCACAGCCATCACCGGTCTTGCCATCGGCGTTGATACCGCCGCGGTGAGTCATGCAGGTGAGGGCTTCAATAGCGGTATTGAGCAGGTGATGACTAGGCTCACCTTGCATATGGGCGATCAAGCCGAAGCCGCAGTTATCCTTGAACTCATCAGGACGGTACAAACCTGCTTTCATAGGGGAACTCTCACCAGGCTGCCTAGACCTCAGGCAAATTACTTTCTAATTCAATTACTTAAACCCGAAAAGCGGGCACGGGCCAGCTTTGCATAGGCAAAAGGGAGGTCATTGTACATATCCCCCCATGGCGTCACAAATTTTCGTGACGAGGGGGTGAATATTTATGTCGCAAAAACGAAGGATAAGACCGCAAGGTCGTGCTAACGACCAGGCGGTCATCTTGGGACAGAGCGCTTAGCGGCTCATTTCCTGCTGAATGCTGCCCAGAGTGCGAGGCCAGGGCTTGCCCGCCTGGAGCTTGGCAGGCAGGGTTTTCACGGCAGCCTGAGCGGCATCGCGACTGGAGAAGCTACCATAGGTCAGCACATACAGCGGCTGTCCCTGGTGGATCTTCTTGAAGTAACGGTATTCGCTGCCACCCTCACGCACCAGCGCCTGAATGTTAGCCTCCGAACGCGACCCGACCACCTGCAAGGCATAGCGGGATGCCGGCTGCTGCGCGTACCAGTCGGTCGCCGCCCCACCTGAGGCCACAGCCGGTGCGGGAGCGGGAGCCGCTGGCTTCGGTGTAACAGGCTCAGGCTGCTTGTCAGGTGCAGGTGCAGGTGCAGGTGCAGGTGCAGGTGCAGGTGCAGGTGCAGGTGCAGCAGCGATTGGAGCCGACGGCGGAGTAACTGTCGAGGGCTCAGGCGACACTGGCGGCTCGAAGTCATCCAACGCCTCACCCGCCGCCTCAGCCAGAGGCTGGCGAATCACGGCTTGCGATTCTCCCACAAGCGGCAAAGGCAGCGGCTGACTGGCGCCTGCGAACTCAATAGCCGGCGCGCGACTTTCCGCAGCAGGCGCTTGCGTCGACTCCTCAGCTTCTACAGCCGGCGCGGATGACTGCAAAGGCAGCGACGTGTTGCTAGCTACCGGCGCAGACGGGGCAGATTCACGCCCCTGCATGAACCAGGCCGCAGCAACACCCACCAACACGACAGCCAGCGCTAACAAATGCTTCTTCGGCAGGGCAAACCCGCCGCCCGCACCACGCCCAGCCGAGCGCTGCGCGAGCATCTGCTCGACCAGCAGTTCACGCGCCTCTTGATTGATTGCTCCAGGCCAACCCTGAGCGCGCACATGAATGTCCTCGATCTGTTCTTCGCTCAACAGATCAATACCCTGCCCAGCCCCTTCGAGCCGCTGCGCCAGGTAGTCGCGCGTTTCCTCTTCGGCGTATGGCTGAAGCTCGATCGCGTGATAACACTCCTCGCCACCTGCCAGCGCCTCCAAGCGCGCCAACAGATCCTGCTCGGCAAACAGAAAGATATGTGGGCGCCCTTCGGCATTTCCCGCAGCAAGCGCCAAGACGCCTTTCAGTGCCGCGTCATCCAGCTGATCAGCATCGTCGACCAACAGATAAACCTCCTGCCCGGTCAACGCCAACTGCCCTACCTGCGCCAGAATCGAACGCACATCGGCTTGAGCAATGGACAGCCCCTGAGCGACCTGGCGCAGCAACGCCTCGCTACCAGTGACACCTTGCGCAACGACAATGCTCTGCACCGCCTGCTTGTTGGTACTGGCGACCAGCGCCTGACGCAATAGGGTCTTGCCACTGCCTTCCGGACCGACTACCGCCAGCAATAACTGGCTGTAACGCGCAAGGTGATGCAATTGCCCCAGCACCGGTTTTCTCTGCGCGGGAAAGAACTTAAATCCGGGCACTCGTGGCGCAAAGGGGTCGTGACTAAACTGGTAATGCGCCAGGAAAGCTTCATCAGCATGCAAACTGGTCATGGATCACTCTTCAAGAGTTGGACGACTGAGCCAGCGCTGCGTAGTCGCTACACAGCGTGGCGTCGAGAATTTCACGCGGGTAATCGGCAGTCACTACAGCCTCACCCAAACGTTTGAGCAACACGAGACGCAACTGACCATCGAGCACCTTCTTGTCCACCGCCATATGCTCGAGGAACTGCTCGGGCGTCATGTCCTGCGGCGGCACCACTGGCAGCCCGGCAGCCTGCAGCAGGCATACACCTCGATCTCGATCCGCCGCCGATAGCCAGCCCAGGCGATGAGACATCTCCAACGCCATCACCGTTCCTGCAGCAACAGCCTCGCCATGCAGCCACACGCCATAACCCTGCTCGGTTTCGATGGCATGACCAAAGGTATGCCCCAGATTCAGGGTCGCCCGCACTCCAGACTCGCGCTCATCAGCGCCAACAACTCGCGCCTTGGCCGTACACGAACGCTCGATGGCATAGGTCAGCGCCGTGTCATCCAGCGCACGCAGGGCAGGCATATTGCTCTCGAGCCAGCCAAGGAATGGCTCATCGCAGATCAAGCCATACTTGATAATCTCAGCCAGACCCGCAGACAACTCGCGTTCTGGCAGAGTGTGCAAGCTGGCGGTATCGATCAACACCGCTTTAGGCTGATAGAAGGCACCAACCATATTTTTCCCCAGCGGGTGATTAATTCCAGTCTTGCCACCCACCGAGGAATCCACCTGCGACAGCAGGGTCGTCGGCACCTGAATGAAATCCACGCCCCGCTGGTAACAAGCAGCCGCGAAACCTGCCATATCGCCAATCACGCCCCCACCAAGCGCCACAACAGTGGTGCGACGATCATGCCGAGCGCTCAGTAGGCCATCGAAGATCAGCTGCAAGGTTTCCCAGTTCTTGAACGCCTCACCATCGGGCAGCACAACAGAAGTGACGCTGTAGCCTTCGAGCACCTGCAGCAGTGCTTGCAGATACAACGGCGCGATAGTGTCGTTGGTCACGATCGCCACCTGTCGCCCAGCTATGTGCTGCGTGAGCAGTTCAGGACGAGACAGCAGCCCCTGACCGATATAAATGGGATAGCTGCGTTCAGCGAGATCGACGTGAAGAGTCTGCATGAGGCCCCCAGGATAAAAAGGCCACTAGGATAGCGCAGTTCGCCCCGCGCTTTAACGGGGCGACAGGGCTTCCAGTCGCGAGAGAATTTCCTGGACCACCATGCGCGGCGGACGCTCGTCCGTCTCGATGATGATATCGGCGACCTCTCGATACAGAGGATCACGCATGGCCATCAGATCCCTGAGCACCTGAGCCGGATTGGCCGTGCGCAACAACGGGCGATTACGATCGCGCGACGTGCGGTCGATCTGTTGATCCACCGAGGTATGCAGGTAAACGACACGCCCGCCAGCATGCAGTGCTTGCCGGTTTTCCGCGCGCATGACTGCACCACCACCGGTAGCCAGCACAAGGCCATCCTGCTTCGACAGCTCGGCGATCACCGCCTGCTCTCGCTCACGAAAGCCCTGCTCACCCTCGACATCGAAGATCCAGGGTATATCAGCACCGGTACGCTGCTCGATCTCCTTGTCGGAGTCTTTGAAAGGCAAACGCAGCTCTTTGGCAAGCAAACGCCCGATGGTGCTCTTTCCAGCTCCCATCGGGCCCACGAGGATTACATTCCGCACTTAGGTCATCGGTTCACGGCAATGGCTTGGTTGTTCATGATGCGCGGAGTGATGAACACCAGCAACTCTGACTTGTTATCCGTAACGATATCCCGGCGGAAAACACGCCCTACGAAGGGTAGGTCACCCAGGAATGGCACCTTCTCCACCGCACTTGTCTGGGTATTGGAGAACACACCACCGATCACGATAGTTTCGCCATCATTTACGAGCACCTTGGCGTTAACCTCATTCTTGTTCAGAGGAGGTACGCCGTTCACCAGATTACCGAAATCAGGAGCATCTTTCGTGACCTTGACCTCCATGATGATGCGATTATCCGGGGTAATCTGCGGAGTCACTTCCAGAGCCAACGCTGCTTCTTTGAAGGACGTAGTGGTCGCGCCACTCGAACTGGCCTCTTGATAAGGAACTTCTTGCCCCTTCAAGATCTTCGCAGTCTCCTTGTCAGATGTGACGACTTTCGGCTGGGAAACAACCTCACCGTTGCCCGTCTTTTCCATCGCAGAGAGCTGCAGATCCAGCACCACATTGCTACCCAGGTAACCGATGGCAATACCGGAGCTACTGTTTTGGACGCCCAGATCAACGAATGGAAGCCGCGCCAGACCATCATCCAGTTTCGTACTACCAACAGTATCAGTGCCAACGAATGGCGCCCTAACACCTGTGTCCTTATCAAAGCCCTGCACACCGTCCTTACCACTGACGTCCCAACGGCCATTGCGCCCAGACCCACCCCAACGCACACCAAGAGCCTTGTTGTAATCGACGTTGGCTTCAACGATACGCGCCTCGATCATGACCTGCCTGACCGGGATATCGAGCTGAGCGACAATACGGCGCAACTCGTCGAGGCGCTCCTGAGTCTGATACGCGATAATGCTGTTGGTGCGATCATCGACGGTAATGGAGCCACGACTATCAGGCGTACCATCGGCACTGGTGACCGACTGAAAGAGCTTGGCCATATCGGTGGCCTTGGCGTAGTTGACCTGAATCAGCTCACGACGCAGCGGAGCAAGTTCGGCAATCTGCTTCTGTGACTCCAGCTCCTGGCGCTCACGAGCGGCTATCTCGTCCGCCGGCGCTACCAACAAGACGTTCCCGACCTGACGCTTGTCCAGCCCTTTGGTCTTCAACACCAGATCTAGCGCCTGATCCCAAGGTACATTCTGCAGACGCAGGGTGATGTTGCCGGCGACAGTGTCACTCGCCACCAGATTCAGATCGGTGAAATCGGCGATCAGTTGCAGGACGGAACGTACGTCAATGTCCTGGAAGTTGAGCGACAGTTTCTCTCCCGTATAAGCAAAACGCTCCGCTTTGCGGCGCTCAACATCATCCTGACTGATAGGCTTGACGCTCAACGTCAGCTTGTTCTCGGTCTGATACGCCAGGAAGTCATAAGGACCTACCGGCTCGACCAGAATACTGGTTTTGTCTGCGCTACCCGTAGCACTGACAAACTGCACCGGCGTGGCGAAATCCTTCACATCCAGGCGTACACGCAGGGATTCAGGCAACTCAGTTTTGGCAAAGTCCAGGCGAATCTTCCCGCCCTGCTCTTGGATATCAGGGCTTATCGAGGCATCGGAAAGGGTAATCACGATATTACCCTCGCCCTGCTCACCACGCTGAAAGTCGATATTACTGATTGTTTTCGGTTGCGGCCCGTAGGTTTTCTTGGGAGCAACCGCCGTTACCGTGGCAGGCGCCGAGGCAGAGGGCCGCGCTACAGCGGCCGAGGAATCACCAACCAGGACATACAGATCGTTACCCTCAACTCGAGTGCTGTATGGCGCCAAACTTGTGAGATTGACGATCAGACGGGTACGATCCTTGGCCTCGACAATGGTAACGCTACGCGCGTTACCTACACCCAGTTCACGATTCTTGGAACCGAGCTTGTTCGATACGCCGGGCAGATCCAGAGCGATACGCGCAGGCTGCTCGATGGTATAGCCGCGAGGAACCGTTACCGGCTCATCGAAGGAGAGCTTCAGTTCAACCCGATCACCAGGCAAACTGGCGACATTCAGATCCTGAAGATTGGCCGCCAATACCGCGGGCGACACCAGTGCCGCCAACAGAGCGACGCTAAGACGCGAAAGAGAGCTGTTCATTTTCGTATCCCGTGTGGCAGACAGATTATTTATATTCATTTCTCACCCCGCCCCGTCAGGAGCGCTCCTTCAAGGAAAGGCTGCGTGGTCGCTCAAGCCAGCCACCTTCGCCATCTGGAACAATTTCCATAACATCGATCTTGGAGTCATCGATCACGAGAATCTTGCCGTGGTTACGCCCAAGAAAGTCGCCTACTTTTACACGATGAACACCACCCGCACCGTTAACCAGAGCGAATAACTGGCGATCATTTCTCAGAGTGCCAACCATCTCGAATGTTTCAATGTTGAACCCTTCGAGGAATTGTTTGACACGGCTTTCATCCGGCTTGATCTCTGGCGCACCTTTTTGCCGAGTCACGACATCAATTTTAACCGGCGGCTGAAAAGGGCTACGCAAAGAGGCAGCACGATAGGTAAAACTTTCATAAGGCTGAAAAGTCGGTAGCGGCTCAATAGCACCTTTAGGCTTTGCGCGCACTTCATCCATATAGATGCGCAAATCGGAAAAGTCACCACCGACGCCGCATCCAGTCAGGATGGAGAACCCCGCCACCAGAACTAAACGAGAGAAACTCATTATTGAGCCCCCTTATCATTGTAGCGGTAGGTCTTGGCCATAATCTGCATGTTCAGGCGGCTGGAGCCTTCGCCACCAGCTGGCGCCAATTGAAAATCATGCAAGGTGACGATACGCGGCAGACTGGCAACACCACTTACGAAAGTTGCAAGGTCGTGATACCCCCCTGTGACCTTGATCTGAATCGGCAACTCGATATAGAACTGCTGAGCCGCTTCTGGTAACAGTTTGATCTCTTCAAACTCCAGGCCACTACCCAGACCAGTACGGGTAATATCCTCCAGCAGCCCGGGAACCTCGGTATCGCTCGGCAACTGGCGAAGGAGCGCCCCAAAGGACACCTCCATCTCCTGCATCTGCTCCTTGTAGGCTTCCAGATTCGCCGCCTGAAAAGCCTTACTGGAAAACTGGTCCTTCAGCGTCGCCTCTTCTTGCTGACGCAGTTCCAGCATGCTTTGCAGGTCCTTGAGATGGAAGTTGTAGCCCAACGCCAGAACAATAATAAGCAGTAGCAGGCCGGCAATGAATTTGACCGCCCCCGGCCAAGACCCAACGTTATTCAGATCAAGGTCGTTGACATCAATACTGCGCAGGCCGTCCAAAGAACTCTTAATACTCATTTCGCCGCCTCCGCTTTTTCTTGATCAGGCTGCGTCTGCTGAACCGTCAGCTGAAACACATTCGCCTGATCCAAAGCCCCTGCTGTAACAGCTTTGACTTCGGTCAGATTGGGAGCTGCCAACCACTCAGAACCATCCAGGTTACGCATCAGGTTCGAGACACGGTTATTCGATTCAGCCGCACCAACTATGGCAATGCTCTTGCCTACCATTTTTACATCAGTGAAATACACGCCGTCTGGCAGCGTCCTCACTAACTGGTCGAATACCCGACCGATAATTGGCCGATTGCCCTGCAAGTCCTGAATAATCTTCATGCGCTCCAACAACTGCTGGCGACGCGTTCTCAACTCACTGATTTCTTTGATACGCGCATCAAGAACAGCAATTTCCTTCTTAATGAACTCATTTCGCGCATTCTGGTTACTGATCGCGGCATTGAGGAATTGATCCCCCAGAAACACCAGACCAGCAGCCACGACGAGAACACCGGCAAGACTCACCAGAAACCGCTGTTTGCGCTCCTCGCGCAGCTGTTCACGCCAGGGAAGTAGGTTAATCCGCGCCATCAGTCGAAACTCCTCATCGCCAGACCACAGGCAATCATCAGTGCCGGCGCATCACTGGCCAATGCACCGGCGTTGACCTTGCTGCTCAGCGCCATATCGGCAAAGGGATTGGCCACTAGCGTCTGCGTACCGATCTTCTGCTGGATCAGCCGATCGAGATCAGGAATGGACGCAGTACCCCCAGCCAGGAGGATGTAGTCGACATCATTGAACTGCCCAGCGGCAAAGAAGAACTGCAGCGAACGAGAAACCTGCTGAACGACAGCTTCTTTGAACGGTTGCAAAACCTCACTGTCGTAGTCATCTGGAAGACCACCTTGCTTCTTGGCAAGACCAGCTTCCTCGACAGACAGGCCATAGCGACGCTGGATTTCCTCGGTCAGCTGCTTGCCGCCGAAAAGCTGCTCACGGGTGTAGATAGTGCGGCCATTGTGCAGAACGCTGAGCGTGGTCATCGTCGCGCCAATATCCACCACCGCAACGGTCAACTCATCGTGACCGCCACCCAACTGCGCCTCCAGGAGACCGTAGGCACGTTCGAGCGCATAGGCCTCGACGTCGACTACTTTCGCTGTAAGACCCGCAAGCGCGAGCGCTGCCTCGCGGACCTCCACGTTCTCCTTACGGCACGCAGCCAGCAGCACCTCGACCCGCTCAGGGTTACGTGGCGCCGGCCCCTGCACTTCGAAATCAATGGCGACTTCTTCCAGCGGGTAGGGAATGTATTGGTCAGCCTCGATCTTCAGCTGGTTTTCCAAGTCGTCCTCGGAAAGACCGGCTTCCATCTCGATGGTCTTGGTGATGACAGCCGACCCCGCCACAGCAACAGCGGCGGTCTTGACGCCGCTCTTGGCCTTGGCCAGCACGCGCGAGAGCGCCTGACCGACCCCCTCAAGCTCGGCGATGTTCTTCTCTACCACTGCGTTAGGTGGGAGCGGCTCGACCGAATAAGCCTCTACCTTGTAGCGGCTTCCCGAGCGACTCAGTTCGAGGAGCTTGACCGAAGTCGAGCTGATATCGATCCCCAGCAGCGTATTCGCTTTCTTAGTGAAGAGCCCTAGCACGACCGTTTTCCTATTGGCATCCGCGACTTACGGACTATTTATGTTTTTCCACATTAAATATCAGTCTTGACAGAAGCGCAAATGGCTCTCAGGGAAAAAAAACGCTTATAATGTGATCAGCTTTTCCCTTTTCGCCTCGGCTCCTGCTTAACTCATTCTTTTACTTGGAATTCCGAACATTTTGATACGCCTGCTGAAGTTTATCTGGTGGTCTTGCGTTGCCGTTTTTTGTGGGCTGTTGCTCAGTTTCAGCGGCGCGTTTCTTTATCTTAGCCCGACCCTTCCGTCCGTCGAGTCGCTGCGTCAGGTCCAGCTGCAGATTCCTCTGCGCGTCTACAGCAGCGATGCCAAGCTGATCGCCGAGTTCGGCGAAATGCGTCGCTCGCCCATTCGCTTCGACGAGATCCCCAAGGAATTCATCAGCGCCCTGCTGGCTGCCGAAGACGATAATTTCGCCAATCATTATGGCGTCGATGTGACCAGCCTGATGCGCGCTGCCACGCAATTATTGAAAAGCGGCCAGATTCAGAGCGGTGGCAGCACCATCACCATGCAGGTGGCGAAGAACTTCTTCCTCACCAGCGAGCGCAGCTTCTCACGCAAGGCCACCGAAATTCTCCTGGCTTTGCAGATCGAGCGCGAGTTGAGCAAGGACGAAATCCTCGAGCTCTACGTCAATAAGATCTACCTCGGCCACCGCGCCTACGGCATCGAAGCTGCCGCCCAGGTGTACTACGGAAAATCGATTCGCGAGCTCAACCTGGCGCAGATGGCGATGATCGCCGGCTTGCCGAAAGCACCGTCGCGCTACAACCCGCTGGTCAACCCGACGCGAGCCAAGGAACGCCGCGACTGGATTCTCGGCCGCCTGTATCGCCTGGGCCGTATCGATCAGACCAGCTACGAAGAAGCACTTGCCGAGGTGGTCGACGCTCGCTATCACGTTCCCGCCCCCGAACTCAGCGCGCCCTACATAGCCGAGATGGCGCGTGCAGAAATGGTTGGACGCTATGGCAGCGAGGCTTATACCGAAGGCTTCAACGTCACCACCACCGTGCCCAGCCACCTGCAGGAGGTGGCCAACACGGCCCTGCGCGACGGGCTAATAGCCTACGACCAACGCCATGGTTATCGCGGCCCCGAGAGCCGCCTGCCCGGGATGACCCACGAAACCTGGCTAACTGAGCTCGGCAAGCTCCGCAGCATAGGCGGCCTGGAGCCGGCAGTGGTCAGCCAGGTCGAGAAAAGCGGCATCCTGGTGTTGACCCGCAACGGCGAAGAACAGGCCGTGTCGTGGGACAGCATGAAATGGGCACGCCCCTACCTCAATACCAACAGCCTCGGCCCACGCCCGCAGCAACCTGCCGATGTCGTCCAACCCGGCGATATCGTACGCGTGCAACGCCAGGAGGATGGCAACCTGCGCTTTACCCAGGTGCCTGCAGCGCAGAGTGCGCTGGTTTCCCTCGACCCCTACAGCGGCGCCATTCAGGCCCTGGTCGGCGGGTTTTCCTTCGATCAGAGCAACTACAACCGCGCTGTGCAGGCCAAGCGTCAGCCTGGCTCGAGCTTCAAGCCCTTCATTTATAGCGCGGCACTGGATAACGGCTACACCGCTGCGACACTGGTCAACGATGCGCCGATCATCCTCTCCGACGATTACCTCTCGCAGAAGTGGCGCCCGAAGAACGATAACAACACCTTCCTCGGCCCGATTCGCATGCGCGAAGCGTTGTACAAGTCGCGCAACCTGGTTTCCATCCGCCTGCTGCAGGACATGGGCATCGACCGCAGCTTGCGCTATATCGAGCGCTTCGGCTTCGCCCCACAGGACCTGCCACGCAACCTGTCACTGGCACTCGGCACTGCCAGCCTGACCCCAATGGAAATCGCTGAGGGCTGGGCCGCCTTCGCCAATGGCGGTTACAAGATCGAGCCCTACCTGATCGAACGCATCGACGACCGTAACGGCAAGCCACTTTTCCGCGCTAACCCAGCGCGCGTCCCAGGTAGCGCACCGACCGAGGAGAATGCCACCCTCACCGTCAACGCAATTGATGAGTTGCCGTTGGAGGAACCCAAGGTAGCCGAGCAGATCATCGACGAGCGCACCGCCTACATCATGACCAGCATGCTGCAGGACGTGATCAAGCGCGGCACCGGCCGCCGCGCCTTGGCGCTCGGACGTAACGACCTGGCGGGCAAGACCGGCACCACCAACGAGTCCAAGGACAGCTGGTTCTCCGGCTACAACGCCGACTACGTCACCACCGTCTGGGCCGGCTTCGACCAACCGGAAAGTCTGGGCCGACATGAGTACGGCGGCACAGTGGCTCTGCCGATTTGGATGAGCTACATGGGCGCAGTGCTCAAGGATCGCCCCAACCATCTGCCCAAGGAACCCAAGGGACTGCTGACGCTGCGCGTCGACCCGGTCAGCGGCCGCGCTGCGGCGCCCGGCACGCAGGATGCCTACTTCGAGCTGTTCAAAAGCGAAGACTCGCCACCGCCGATGAGTGAGTTTGACCCCGGCATGGGTGTTCCTGGCAGCCCGCTGCCGGCGGACGAAATGGCGCCGATCGACTTGTTCTAGGACTAGCAGGTCGCTGAAAACCGTAGGCGACGACTGCATGGATGCAGGAGGTAGAGCGACGCAGGAAGCCAAAGCCGAGTTAGTTTTTCAACGGCCTGCTAAGGCTCAGGCGACAGTACGCGTCGCCTTGAGCCAAATCACAGGCAATAAAAAACCCGCCGGAGCGGGTTTTTTATTGCTCGGCTGATCAGCCGTTGAACACTTCATCCACGGACTTCAGCGGATAGTGCTTCGGATAGGGCAGAGTCGCCACACCGGATTCGATGGCAGCCTTGGCCACGGCATCGCAAACCACGGTGATCAGGCGCTGGTCCATCGGCTTCGGAATGATGTACTCGCGACCGAACGACAGCTCGATACCGCCGTAGGCGTCACAGACTTCCTGCGGTACCGGCAGCTTGGCCAGGTCACGCAGCGCCAGCGCTGCAGCGATCTTCATCTCTTCGTTGATGCGGGTGGCACGCACGTCCAGAGCACCGCGGAAGATGAAGGGGAAGCCCAGCACATTGTTGACCTGGTTGGGGTAGTCGGAACGACCGGTGGCCATGATCACGTCGTTGCGGGTCTCGTGCGCCAGCTCCGGCTTGATTTCCGGGTCCGGGTTGGAACAGGCGAAGACGATCGGGTTGGCCGCCATGCGCTTGAGATCTTCCGGGCTCAGCAGGTTGGCCCCGGACAGACCAACGAACACGTCAGCGCCGTCGAGCGCATCGGACAGGGTGCGACGATCGGTCTCGTGAGCGAACACTGCCTTGTACTGGTTCAGGTCGTCACGACCGGCGTGAATCACGCCCTTGCGGTCGATCATGAAGATGTTCTCGACCTTGGCACCCATGCTCACCAGCAGTTTCATGCAGGAGATGGCAGCAGCACCGGCGCCCAGGCAGACGATCTTGGCTTCCTCGAGAGTCTTGCCGGCGATTTCCAGAGCGTTGAGCATGCCGGCAGCAGTAACGATCGCAGTGCCGTGCTGGTCATCGTGGAATACCGGAATGTCGCACTGTTCGATCAGTGCGCGCTCGATCTCGAAACACTCGGGGGCCTTGATATCTTCCAAGTTGATGCCGCCGAAAGTGATGGAGATGCGCTTTACGGTGTCGATGAAGGCCTGCGGGCTTTCCGAATCGACTTCGATATCGAACACATCGATACCGGCGAAACGCTTGAACAGCACGCCTTTACCTTCCATCACCGGCTTGGAGGCCAGCGGGCCGAGGTTACCCAGGCCGAGGATAGCGGTGCCGTCGGAAATCACGGCTACCAGATTGCCCTTACCGGTGTAGCGGTAGGCCAGCTCGGGGTCACGAGCGATTTCGCGTACCGGCTCAGCGACACCTGGGCTGTAGGCCAGCGAAAGGTCGCGGGCAGTAGCAGTGGCTTTGGTCAACTCGACGCTCAGCTTACCGGGGCGGGGCTGGGCGTGATACTCGAGAGCGGCAGTTTTTAGATCTGACATAGTGGCATTTCCGCTTTTGTTGGCTGTTGAACGGGCAGGCGGCCGAGGATACGCAAGTTGTATACACCTGCACAAGACCGTTCGGTCGCGATTGAAGCGCCGCGCTAGCGCAGCGTTTTCAGCCACTCGCCAGGGCGCGGCTCACCGCTTGGGTAGAGCCCGTTGAGCAGACGTAACTGCGCCTCGCCATCAACCGCCAGCGGCGAGTCCTTGGCCAAAGCAGAGATGCGCTGCCCCGCCTTGGCCCGCACCAGACGCAGGCGCACCGGCTCGGCCAGCTTGCGTTCGGCCGCCTTGAGCGGCCGATAGCTGCGGATGACATCGAGGAAACGTTGATCCTCGGTTTCCAGCGAAGCGCGCCCTCTCACCGCCGCCACGAAGAGGTAGGCGTTGTCGCCCCGATAGATCACCGCAACGCGCCGCGCAGACTGGCCTTGCAATACCGCCGTATAGCCCTGCAGCGCCCCAAGGCGCAGCTCCTCTCCTGCCACCAGACGCTGGTTGCCAGCACGCTGGCGCAGGAACTCGGCTGGCGACAGGCGCTTGTCCGCCGCCTCCAGCGTCATGGCGATGAAAGCTTGCTCATCCGGGGCATGGCCAATCAGCACATCGGGGCGATTGACCAGTTGCCAGCCCTGCGGATAGCTCAGGGTGAAGCCCAGCTCGCCGTGATAGAAATTGCGTCCGCGACGAATGCCACTGGCCGCAGAATCGCCGAACACCAGGCCGTCGAGCATCTGCAGGAAGTTGTCGCGCCCCACTTCCTGATTACCACCCGCCAGCGCACGCGCAGGACCAATCACTTCCTGCAGACGTCGATCATTGTCCGGGTGCGTGTCGAACAAGCCGTGATAACCACCCGCCGCAGGTGCTTCGCCCCGCTTGGCTGCCTGCTCGCGGGCGAAATCCTCCTGCGCCTTGAGCACCTTGACCACTTCGATCATTGCTTGCGGATCATAGCCACCACGCGCCAGGTATTGCGCGCCAAGACCGTCGGCTTCCAACTCCATGTCGCGCCCATAGCCGCGCACGAACGCGTTGCCCATGGCGCTGGTCAGATCGCCCACTGCGCCAACACCGGTACCGATGGCCGCAGCCTGGCCGAGCAACCCCCAGGCAGTGGACTGGCTCTGCTGGCGCACGCTATGGCGCGCGGTCACGTGGCCGACCTCATGCCCTAGCACGGCCGCCAGCTCCGCCTCGGAGTTGAGATAGGCGAGCAGGCCGCGATGGATATAGATGTAGCCCCCCGGCAGGGCGAAGGCATTGACGTCCGGACTGTCTACCAGGGTGAAGACGTAGTTGAGCTGATTGCGATGGCTGCTGCGTGCCACCCGTTCGCCGACGCGCTGGATATAGGCCTGCAGCTTGGCATCCTCGTAGCGCGGATATTGCTTGAGGATTTCCTGGTTGTAGCGCGCGCCGAGCTCCAGCTCCTGGCGCTCGCTCATCATCACGAAATCGCTGCGGCCGGTGGCAGGATTGACCGCACAACCCGCCAACCAGCTGCAGAACAGGCACAGCGTCAATGCACGCATCATGGCAACACCTCCAGCATCGCCGAATGGGTAAGCGGCAGCATCCAGCGCGCCTGCCCAGATTTCAAGCCACCGCGACTCTGGCGATCGATGACCCAGCCACGCGCCACCACTCGCCGCCCCTCGAGCTTCTGCAAAGCACGCACGTCGAACTCGCCGAGCAGCTCTGGCGCCACGCGCAATACACGACCACCATCGAGATCGAGCCAGAGGCCACCTCGATTAAGCTGCACGCCGGTTACCCGTCCGCCGAGCAGGGCGAAGCCACCAGTATTCAACTGACCGGCCACCTTTACCTGATCGGTACGCCACACACCCAGACGCTGACGCCGCGCCTGGCGCTCGGCCTCTGCCTGACAACTCACGAGCGCGCTATTGGGCGCCACAGCGACCATGAAACCAAGGCCTTCACCCAGCAGTTGCGCCTCTAAATTACGCCCCAGACGGTCGTAAAGATGAGCCAGGGTGCGGCCGTAACGGTCCTTGCGCTGCTCGCCGTAGAGCAGGCCGACACGCCCATCACTGGCATCGACCAGCGCCTGCAGGCGGCGTTTGGACTGCACGGCGAAAGGCTCGTCACTGCGCCCCTTGCGTCCCAACTCCGGTGCATTGATACCGATCAGGCGAATGCTACGCCCATCAACCAGGCGCACGGTGTCGCCGTCGACCACCTGACGCACGGCGACCTGAGCCAGATCTGCGCGGTGTGGACAAAAGGCCTGCGCCAGATCGACGCAAAGCAGAGAAACGAAAAAGGCGCCCACCAGGGACGCCTTTTTCAGTATCACGGAGTGGCGCATGCCAGATTCCGTTTTCGTTCGGTCGCTTACTTGGCGCCGAATACGCCGAAGCGCTGCTTGAAGCGATCGATACGGCCGCCGGTGTCCAGCACTTTCTGCTTACCGGTGTAGAACGGGTGGCACTCGGAGCAAACGTCGAGGCTCAGGTTCTTGCCCAGGGTGGAGCGGGTCTTGATCACGTTACCGCAGGAGCAGGTAGCGTCGATTTCGACGTAGTTCGGATGGATATCGGCTTTCATCGTGCTTTCCTCGGGGTAGTCGTGCCGCCACCCGACCAATGTCAGGCACCGCACAGAAATAGGCCGCGCATCTTACCAGACGCGCAGGGCGATGCAAGCCACGCAAGGCGCCGGTCGTCGCGTGTTAAGATCGCCGGCCTGTCAATGGAGCTTCTGGCTTGCCCAACCTGATCCTGCGCCTCGCCCTACCCTCACCGCTGCGCCGCCTGTTCGACTACCTCGCCCCCGCGGGTGTGTCGCGCAGTGCCTTGCAGCCCGGTGTACGCCTGCGCGTGCCCTTCGGCCGGCGCGAGATGATCGGCGTGCTGGTGGAAGTAGACAACCAGAGCGAAGTCCCCACGGACAAACTCAAGCCCGCACTTGAGCTGCTCGATGCTCGCCCACCGTTACCAGCCTCGCTGTTCAAGCTGTGCCTGTGGACGGCGCAGTACTACCAGCACAGCCTCGGCGACACCCTGAGCTGGGCCTTGCCGGTATTGCTACGCCAGGGCGAGCCGGCCGAAACCCGCCAGGAACGTTACTGGCTGGTCAATAAAGACGCCAGCGTCGACGACCCACGCCTGGCCCGTGCCCCGCGCCAACGCGACGCGCTCAAGGCGCTGGCACAGCATCCGCATGGCGTGGCCCACAGCCTGCTCAGTCAGTTGCAACTCAACCGCGACAGCCTGCAACTGCTGCATGAGAAAGGACTGGTACGCGTCGAGGTGCGCCGCACCCAACCTCATGCGAAACCGGCGCACTGGCTGGCGCAACCGGAGCTTCCGCTGAACGGCGAACAGCGTGCCGCCGTCAATGCCGTGGCCTCGGGCTGGGATCAGTTCAATGCCTTTCTGCTGGCTGGTGTCACCGGCAGCGGCAAGACCGAGGTCTACCTGCAACTGATCCACCAGTGCCTGGAGGCCGGCAAGCAGGCGCTGGTGCTGATCCCGGAGATCAACCTCGGGCCGCAGACCTTCGACCGCTTTTCTCGCCGTTTCAACGCACGTATCGCCCTGCTGCATTCGGCGGTGAACGACCGCGAACGCCTGGACGCCTGGCTGGCGGCGCGCGATGGCGAGGCCGACATCATCATCGGTACGCGCTCGGCGCTGTTCACGCCGATGAAGAACCCCGGCCTGATCATCGTCGATGAAGAACACGACGCTTCCTATAAACAGCAGGAAGGCCTGCGCTACCACGCGCGTGACCTGGCACTGGTGCGCGCACGCCAGGAGGGCGTGCCCATCGTGCTCGGCTCGGCCACGCCCTCACTGGAAAGTCTGCACAACGCCTACAGCGGGCGCTACGCCCTGCTCAAGCTGACCCAGCGCGCCGGCGGTGCCAGCCAGCCACGCTTCCTGCGCCTGGACGTGAAGAGCAGGCCGCTGGACTCGGGTATCTCCGGGCCGATGCAACAGGCCATCGCTCAGACCCTGGCAGCCGGTCAGCAGGTGCTGGTGTTCCTCAACCGCCGCGGCTTCGCCCCGACCCTGCTCTGCCACGACTGCGGCTGGCTGTCCGAGTGCCCGCGCTGCGATGCACGCATGACCGTGCACCAGCGCTATCAGGAACTGCGCTGCCATCACTGCGGCCATGTCGAGAAGCAACCGAGCAACTGCCCGAAATGCCAGCACGTCGACCTGCGCCCGGTCGGTGCCGGCACCGAGCGCGCCGAAGAGCGCCTGGCCGTGCTGTTTCCCGATTACCCGGTGCTGCGCATCGACCGCGACAGCACCTCGCGCAAGGGCGCGATGGATCGGCTGTTCGCCACCATCAACAAGGGCGAGCCGTGCATCCTGGTCGGCACGCAGATGCTCGCCAAGGGTCACCACTTTCCACGGGTGACGCTGGTGTCCATCCTCGATGCCGACGGCGGCCTGTTCTCCGCCGACTTTCGTGCCAGCGAGCGCATGGCGCAGTTGATCGTGCAGGTCGCCGGCCGCGCCGGCCGTGCCGAAGAACCGGGCAAGGTGATCATCCAGAGCCATCTGGCCGACCATCCGCTGCTGGTGCAGCTGACCGAGCAAGGCTACTTCGCCTTTGCCGAACAGGCGCTGAGCGAACGTCGTAGCGCCGGCTTGCCGCCCTTCTGCCATCTCGCCCTGCTACGCGCCGAGGCGCACAAGCCTGGCCAGGCGGAAGGTTTTCTCGATGAAGCCTGCAGCGAAGCCGAGCATTTGCTGGGCGAACTGGGCCTGACCGGCATCGAATTGCTCGGTCCGGTCCCTGCGCCGATGGAGCGCCGCGCCGGCCGCTTCCGCGCGCAACTGCTGCTGCAGGGCAATGCCCGCGCGCCCCTGCACCGCCTGCTCAACCATTGGCTGCATGCACTGGAACAAATGCCCAGCGGCCGTGCGGTACGCTGGTCGCTGGATGTCGACCCGATCGACCTGTTCTGAGGCAGCGCGCTGTAACAGGGTGATGCCTGCTTGTGGCTTGCAGCTTGTCGCTGCTCTTATAATGCGCAGTTTTCGACCAAAGCCCCAAGGCAACCCGAGCCGAACATGAAAGACAGCATTCGCCACCTGATCCAGCAAGCCCTCGACCGCCTCACCGCTGAAGGCGTGCTGCCTGCTGGCCTGACGCCGGCCATCCAGGTGGAGAACACCAAGGACAAGAGCCACGGCGACTTCGCCAGCAACATCGCCATGATGCTGGCCAAACCCGCCGGCATGAAGCCGCGCGAACTGGCCGAGAAGCTGATCGCTGCCCTGCCAGCCGATGAGCAGATCACCAAGGTGGAAATCGCCGGCCCCGGCTTTCTCAACTTCTTCCAGAACAGCGATGCCCTGGCCCAGCGCCTGGAAGCGGCGCTGGCTGACGCCAAACTCGGCGTGCGCAAGAACGGCCCGACGCAACGCGTGGTGGTCGACCTGTCGGCGCCCAACCTGGCCAAGGAAATGCACGTCGGCCACCTGCGCTCGACCATCATCGGCGACGGCGTGGCGCGCGTACTGGAGTTCCTCGGCGACACGGTGATCCGCCAGAACCACGTCGGCGACTGGGGCACCCAGTTCGGCATGCTGCTGGCCTACATGCAGGAAAACCCGGCCGCCGCCGAAAGCGAGCTGGCCGACCTGGAAGGTTTCTACCGCGCCGCGAAGAAGCGCTTCGACGAATCCCCCGAGTTCGCCGACCGCGCCCGCGAACTGGTGGTGCAACTGCAGGCCGGCGACGCCGAGTGCCTGCGCCTGTGGCACCGCTTCAACGACATCTCCCTGTCGCACTGCCAGGCACTGTATGACCGCCTCGGCGTCAAGCTGAGCATGGCCGACGTCAAGGGCGAGAGCGCCTACAACGACGACCTGCCGCACGTGGTCGCCGACCTTGCCGCCAAGGGCCTGCTGACCGAAGACAACGGCGCCCAGTGCGTATTCATGGACGAGTTCAAGAACGCCGAAGGCAACCCGCTGCCGCTGATCGTGCAGAAGGCTGGCGGCGGCTACCTGTACGCCACCACCGACCTGGCCGCCACCCGCTACCGCGCCGGCACGCTCAAGGCCGACCGCGTGCTGTACTTCGTCGACCAGCGCCAGGCCCTGCACTTCCAGATGGTCTTCGCCTGCGCGCGCCTGGCCGGCTTCGTACCCGCCAGCATGGACATGGAACACATGGGCTTCGGCACCATGAACGGCCCGGACGGCCGCCCGTTCAAGACCCGCGACGGCGGCACCGTGAAGCTGGTGCACCTGCTCGACGAAGCCGAGCAGCGCGCCTACAGCCTGGTCAAGGACAAGAACCCTGACCTGGCCGAGGACGAACTGCGCCAGATCGCCCGTGTAGTCGGCATCGCCTCGGTGAAGTACGCCGACCTGTCCAAGCACCGCGCCAGCGACTACAGCTTCAACTTCGACCTGATGCTGAGTTTCGAGGGCAACACAGCGCCCTACCTGCTGTACGCCTACACCCGCGTGGCCGGTGTGTTCCGCAAGCTGGGCAAGGGCGTGGACGAGATCGGCGGGCAGATCACCCTGGTCGCTGAGCAGGAGCAAGCTCTGGCTGCCAAACTGGCGCAGTTCAACGAACTGCTCGGCAACGTTGCCGACAGGGGCACGCCGCATATTCTGTGCGCCTACCTGTACGATCTCGCCGGGCTGTTCTCCAGCTTCTACGAGAACTGCCCGATCCTCGCCGCCGAGGACGAAGCCACGCGCAACAGCCGTCTGCGCCTGGCTGCCCTGACCGGCCGTACCCTCAAGCAGGGCCTGGAGCTGCTCGGCCTGGAAACTCTGGAGCGGATGTAAATGGCAGCGCGCAAGAAACCGGCGCCGAAGCGCGGCGCCAGTCGCTATCAGGCCCCGGCGAAGAAGCCCGTACCGGGCTGGATCTGGCTGGCCTGCGGCCTGGTGGTCGGCGGTTTCTTCATGTTCCTGTTCAGCCTCGAACCGGGCCGTGACGAGATCAAGCGCGACAAGGGCGAACAGGTGCGCAGCACCAAGCCCGAGCCGAAGCCGACGCAACCCGAGCCGGCCAGACCCAAGTATGACTTCTACACCCTGCTGCCTGAGTCGGAAGTGATCCTGCCACAGGCACTGGAAGAAACGCCGCCGCCCGTGCCCGCGCAGAAACCGGTCACGCCGGAAGAAGCCGCGAAGATCGACACGGCCCGCGCCGAAGCGGCCCTCAACGGCCAGGTGCCACCGCCCCCGCCACCTGTGCTGGCCAGCGCGCCGGTCACCACGCAGTTCTTCCTGCAGGCTGGCTCATTCCGCAAACGCGATGATGCCGACGGCCTGCGCGCGCAGATCATCCTGCTCGGCCAGAACGTACGGGTGGAAACCGGCAAGGTGCGCGAGGAAACCTGGCACCGCGTACTGGTCGGCCCCTTCGCCAGTCGCGAACAACTCGCGGCCGCACAGAAGACCCTGGCATCCGGTGGCTTCAGCAACCTGCTGTTACAGCAGCGTCAGGTCCGCTGATCGCCGTTTGATCCGCCGCCGGTTGAAAAGCTGCGGCGGGCACCCCATCTGAGTTTCCATCCGGGCAAGTTCGCCCCGCAGCGTGGAGATTCACCCTTGACCACCATCGTTTCAGTGCGCCGCCACGGCAAGGTCGTGATGGCTGGCGACGGCCAGGTTTCCCTCGGCAACACCGTCATGAAGGGCAACGCCAAGAAGGTGCGCCGCCTCTACCACGGCCAGGTGCTGGCCGGCTTCGCCGGTGCCACCGCCGACGCCTTCACCCTGTTCGAGCGCTTCGAAGGCCAGCTGGAAAAACACCAGGGCCATCTGGTCCGCGCCGCCGTCGAACTGGCCAAGGACTGGCGCACCGACCGCAGCCTGAGCCGTCTGGAAGCCATGCTGGCCGTGGCCAACAAGGACGCCTCGCTGATCATCACCGGCAACGGCGACGTCGTCGAACCCGAGGAAGGCCTGATCGCCATGGGCTCCGGCGGCAACTTCGCCCAGGCCGCCGCGCGCGCCCTGCTGATGAAGACCGACCTCTCCGCCCTCGAGGTCGCCCAGACCGCGCTGGGTATCGCCGGCGACATCTGCGTGTTCACCAATCATCACCAGACCATCGAGGAACTGGACGCTGCCGAATAAGGCCTAAGCGTCCAGTTCTTTCATAGATTCGAGAGCGAGCCAGATTCCATGTCCATGACGCCCCGCGAGATCGTCCACGAACTCAACCGCCACATCATCGGCCAGGACGACGCCAAGCGCGCCGTGGCCATCGCCCTGCGCAACCGCTGGCGGCGCATGCAGCTGCCGGCCGATCTGCGCCAGGAAGTCACGCCGAAGAACATCCTGATGATCGGCCCGACTGGCGTCGGCAAAACCGAGATCGCCCGGCGCCTGGCCAAACTGGCCAATGCGCCGTTCCTGAAAGTGGAAGCCACCAAGTTCACCGAGGTGGGTTATGTCGGCCGCGACGTCGAGTCGATCATCCGCGACCTGGCCGATGCTGCGGTGAAGATGCTCCGTGAGCAGGAAATCACCAAGGTCCGCCACCGCGCCGAGGACGCAGCCGAGGAGCGCATCCTCGACGCCCTGCTGCCACCCGCGCGCCAGGGCTTCGGCGATGAGCCGGCGCGCAGCGAGGATTCCAATACCCGTCAGCTGTTCCGCAAGCGCCTGCGCGAGGGCCAACTGAACGACAAGGAAATCGACATCGAAGTGGCCGACTCGCCCATGGGCGTGGAGATCATGACCCCGCCCGGCATGGAAGAAATGACCAACCAGCTGCAGAACCTGTTCTCCAGCATGGGTAAGGGCAAGAAGAAGAGCCGCAAGCTCAAGGTCGCCGACGCGCTGAAGCTGGTACGCGACGAGGAAGCCGCGCGTCTGGTCAACGAGGAAGAACTCAAGGCCCGTGCACTGGAAGCAGTCGAGCAGCACGGCATCGTCTTCATCGATGAGATCGACAAGGTGGCCAAGCGCGGCAACACCGGCGGTGCCGACGTCTCGCGTGAGGGTGTGCAACGCGACCTGCTGCCGCTGATCGAGGGCTGCACCGTCAACACCAAGCTGGGCATGGTCAAGACCGACCATATTCTGTTCATCGCCTCAGGCGCCTTCCACCTGAGCAAGCCGAGCGATCTGGTGCCCGAACTGCAGGGTCGCCTGCCAATCCGTGTCGAGCTCAAGGCACTGAGCCCACAGGACTTCGAGCGCATCCTCAGTGAGCCGCATGCCTCGCTAACCGAGCAGTACAGCGCGCTGCTGAAGACCGAAGGGCTGGATATCGAGTTTGCCGAAGACGGCATCAAGCGCCTGGCCGAAATCGCCTGGCAGGTCAACGAGAAGACCGAGAACATCGGTGCGCGTCGCCTGCACACCCTGCTTGAGCGCCTACTGGAGGAAGTGTCATTCACGGCCTCCGACCTGGCCGGCCAGCAGAACGGCGAAGCGATCCGTATCGACGCGTCTTACGTCAACGGCCACCTCGGCGAACTGGCGCAGGACGAAGACCTGTCGCGCTATATTCTGTAAGGCCCGTAGCCCGGATGAAATCCGGGGCCCCTGAAAGCCCCCGGATTGCGTCCGGGCTACCGATGATGGAAAACCAGAATGCCCATCCCCAGCGCAATCAAACTGCATAAGGCTTCGAAAACGCTGGAGCTGCGTTACGGCGAGCAGAGCTATCAACTCAGCGCCGAGTTCCTGCGCGTGCACTCGCCGTCGGCCGAGGTACAGGGGCATGGCAAGCCGATCCTGCAGACTGGCAAGCTCAATGTCGCCCTAGAGCGCATCGAGCCGGCCGGTAACTATGCACTGAAACTGTGCTTCGACGACGGCCACGACAGCGGCCTGTTCACCTGGGAATATCTGCATGAGCTGGCCACCCGGCATGACCAGCTCTGGGCCGACTATCTGGCGCAGCTCAGCGCCGCCGGAAAATCCCGCGACCCCAACGAATCGGTCGTGCGCCTGATGCTCTGAGGCACCCGGAAAACCCTCGCCATAGAGGGCGAGGCACAACCGACAACGACTACGTTAGCGACAGTTAGGGCGAGTTTTCTAATCTATCGCGGCATACTCCTGCGTCATCGATCAGCTTGCTTAACTTCACAAACTCGGGTAACCAAGGAACTGGCAGGTTCCCTGCATTTGGCTGTGCCAGGTGCAACGAAATATGCGGACTCGATCCGCCCCCGGTAACCCGAGCAGTACCAGGCCCTGTGTCGCCGCGCGCCCTCGCAGGCCGGTATTCGTCTCAGGACAATGGAGCGTCGTAGATGAGTGATAAGAATAACGAAGACCTGAAACGCCAGGCCTCGGAAAACACCCTGGGGCTCAACCCGGTAATTGGTATCCGCGGCAAGGACCTCCTGACCTCTGCCCGCATGGTGCTCTCTCAGGCACTCAAGCAACCTTTTCATAGCGCCAAGCACGTCGCCCATTTCGGTCTCGAACTGAAGAACGTCATGCTCGGCCAGTCTGCGCTCAAGCCCGAAGACGGCGACCGCCGCTTCGCCGACCCAGCCTGGAGCCAGAACCCACTGTATCGCCGCTACCTGCAAACCTACCTGGCCTGGCGCAAGGAGCTGCATGACTGGATCGAGCACAGCTCGCTGTCCGAGCAGGACGCCAGCCGCGGCCACTTCGTGATCAACCTGATGACCGAGGCCATGGCGCCGTCCAACAGCATGGCCAATCCGGCGGCGGTCAAGCGCTTTTTCGAGACCGGCGGCAAGAGCCTGCTCGACGGCCTCTCGCACCTGGCCAAGGACATGGTGCACAACGGCGGCATGCCCAGCCAGGTGAGCATGGAAGCCTTCGAGGTCGGCAAGAACCTGGCCACCACCGATGGCGCCGTGGTGTTTCGCAACGACGTGCTGGAGCTGATCCAGTACAAGCCGATCACCGAGAGCGTGCACGAGCGCCCACTGCTGGTGGTGCCGCCACAGATCAACAAGTTCTACGTCTTCGACCTGTCGCCGGAAAAGAGCCTGGCGCGCTTCCTGTTGCGCAGCCAGGTGCAGACCTTCGTGGTCAGTTGGCGCAACCCGACCAAGGCGCAGCGCGAGTGGGGCCTGTCCACCTACATCGAGGCGCTCAAGGAAGCCATCGACGTGATCTGCGCCATCACCGGCAGCAAGGACGTCAACATGCTCGGCGCCTGCTCCGGCGGCCTGACCACCGCGTCCCTGCTCGGTCACTACGCAGCGCTTGGCCAGCAGAAGGTCAACGCCCTGACCCTGCTGGTCAGCGTCCTCGACACCCAGCTCGACACCCAGGTGGCGCTGTTCGCCGACGAAAAGACCCTGGAAGCCGCCAAGCGCCGCTCCTACCAGGCCGGCGTACTGGAAGGCAGCGACATGGCCAAGGTGTTCGCCTGGATGCGCCCCAACGACCTGATCTGGAATTACTGGGTCAACAACTACCTGCTCGGCAATGAGCCGCCGGTGTTCGACATCCTCTACTGGAACAACGACACCACGCGCCTGCCGGCCGCGCTGCACGGCGAGTTCATCGACATGTTCCAGACCAACCCGCTGACCCGTCCGGGTGCGCTGGAAGTCTGCGGCACACCGATCGACCTCAAGCAGGTCACCTGTGATTTCTTCGTCGTCGCCGGCACCACCGACCACATCACGCCATGGGACTCCTGCTACAAGTCGGCGCACCTGTTCGGCGGCAAGTGCGAGTTCGTGCTGTCCAACAGCGGCCATATCCAGAGCATTCTCAACCCGCCGGGCAACCCCAAGGCGCGCTACATGACCAACAGTGAGATGCCACTGGACCCGAAGGCCTGGCAGGAAACCTCGACCAAGCACGCCGACTCCTGGTGGCTACATTGGCAGACGTGGCTGAGCGAACGCTCGGGCGAAACCAAGAATGCTCCACGGGCGCTGGGCAACAAGAAATTCCCGGCCGGCGAAGCCGCACCGGGCACCTATGTACACGAACGCTGATGTTCAGTCTCAACCGCAGCGGCACCGGGAAGTGCCGCACGCCACGACGGTCTGACCGGCGTGGAACCAGGTAACCCCTGGTAATTCTGGAGGCGGCCCGGACGGCCCTCTCCAGCGCTCAACTCCATAGGGGCTGCGCCCATGCCGCAACCGTTCGTATTCCGCACCATCGATCTCGATGGGCAGACCATCCGCACCGCGGTGCGGCCAGGCAACAGCCAGTTGGTGCCACTGCTGATATTCAATGGCATTGGCGCCAACCTGGAGCTGGTGATGCCCTTCGTCGCCGCCCTGGACCCGGAGCTCGAAATCATCGCCTTCGACGTCCCCGGTGTCGGCGGTTCCTCCACGCCGGCCACCCCTTACCGCTTCCCCGGTCTGGCCAAGCTGGCAGCGCGCATGCTCGATTACCTCGACTACGGTCAGGTCAATGCCATCGGCGTGTCCTGGGGGGGCGCCTTGGCACAGCAGTTCGCCCATGACTATCCCGAGCGCTGCAAAAAGCTGATCCTCGCCGCCACCTCGGCCGGCGCGGTGATGGTGCCGGGCAAGCCCAAGGTGCTCTGGCGCATGGCCAGCCCAAGGCGCTATGTGCAGCCGTCCTACGGCGTGCGCATCGCCCCGGACATCTACGGGGGCGCTTTCCGCCGTGATCCCAAGCTGGCCATGGCGCATGCCAGCAAGGTGCGCTCGGGCGGCAAGATGGGCTATTACTGGCAGCTGTTCGCTGGCCTCGGCTGGACCAGCATCCACTGGCTGCACAAGATCCGCCAACCGACCCTGGTGATGGCCGGCGACGACGACCCGCTGATTCCGCTGATCAACATGCGCCTGCTGGCCTGGCGTATCCCCAACGCAGAGTTGCATGTGATCGACGATGGTCACCTGTTCCTGGTGACCCGCGCCGAAGCGGTGGCGCCGATCATCATGAAGTTTCTCGAAGAGGAGCGGCACCGCGCAGTGATGCACCCGCAGCCCACACCAGTACGCCAGCATTGACGGCACCGGTTTGGTGCGTAATGTTCTGCATGCTCGACAAAGGGGCCGATAACGGCCCCTTCGCTTATCGACAGGCGCTCTGCAATGCACTTCCCGCGCGCCTGGTACAGGGTTTGCTGCACTTGCTGCACAAGTACAAGGTGCGCGTCAGGCAGTCCGCGCCATGAAAGTCTCTTGCAGGTCGTTGCGACGATCTGCCAGGCGGTTTGACGATGGAGTGTTACACCATGCGAGACAAGTCGAACCCGGCCTCACTGCCGGCACCTGCCACGTTCATGAATGCCCAAAGCGCAGTAGTAGGCGTACGCGGGCGCGATCTGCTATCGACCATGCGCCTGCTGGCCACACAGAGCCTGAAAAATCCAGTGCGCAGCGGTCGTCATCTGCTGGCCTTCGGCGGCCAGCTTGGCAGGGTGCTGCTCGGCGACAGCCTGCACAAGGTCAACCCACAGGACGCGCGTTTCGCCGACCCGACCTGGCACCTAAACCCCTTCTACCGACGCAGCCTGCAGGCCTATCTGGCGTGGCAGAAGCAACTGGCAGCGTGGATCGACGACAGCGATCTGTCAGCCGATGACCGCGCCCGCGCGCGCTTTCTCGCCTCGCTGATGAGCGACGCGCTGTCACCCTCCAACAGCCCGCTCAACCCGCAGGCGCTCAAGGAGCTGTTCAATACCGGCGGCAGCAGTGCCTTCAAGGGCTTGCGCCACCTGCTCGACGATCTATTGCACAACGACGGCCTGCCCAGCCAGGTCAGCAAGCACGCCTTCGAGGTCGGCCGTAACCTGGCCTGCACACCAGGCGCCGTGGTATTTCGCAACGAGCTGCTGGAGCTGATCCAGTACAAGCCGATGAGCGAAAAGCAGTACCTGCGCCCGCTGCTGATCGTGCCGCCGCAGATCAACAAGTACTACATATTCGATCTCTCCAACGACAAGAGCTTCGTCCAGTACGTCCTGAAGAACGGCCTGCAGACCTTCATGATCAGCTGGCGCAACCCCGATCCGCGCCACCGCGAATGGGGCCTTTCAAGCTATGTACAGGCCGTCGAGGAGGCCATCGACGCCTGCCGCGCCATCACCGGCAGCAAGGACGTCAACCTGCTCGGCGCCTGCGCTGGCGGTCTGACCATCGCAGCGCTGCAGGGACACCTGCAGGCGCGCCGACAGCTGCGCAAGATATCCAGCGCCACCTACATGGTCAGCCTGCTGGACAGCCAGATCGACAGCCCGGCCATGCTGTTTGCCGATGAGCAGACGCTGGAATCGGCCAAGCGTCGCTCCTATCAGCAGGGCGTGCTGGATGGCCGCGACATGGCCAGGGTGTTCGCCTGGATGCGCCCGAACGACCTGATCTGGAACTACTGGGTCAACAACTACCTGCTCGGCAAACAGCCGCCGGCCTTCGACATTCTCTACTGGAACAACGACAACACCCGGCTGCCCGCTGCACTGCACGGCGACCTGATCGATTTCTTCAAGCACAATCCGCTCAGCCGTGCGGGTGCGCTGGAGGTCTGCGGCACGCCGGTGGATCTGGCCAAGGTCAATGTCGACAGCTTCAGCGTGGCTGGCATCAACGATCACATCACGCCCTGGGATGCGGTCTATCGCTCAACCCTGCTGCTCGGCGGCAACCGCCGCTTCATCCTGTCCAACAGCGGACATATCCAGAGCATTCTCAACCCGCCGGGCAACCCCAAGGCCAACTACTATGAGAACACCAAGCTTACCTCCGACCCACGCGGCTGGTATCACGACGCTACGCACCAGCAAGGCAGCTGGTGGCCACAGTGGCTGGAATGGACTCAGGCCCGCTCCGGCGAGCAACGTGAAACCCTGATGGCGTTGGGCAACCAGAACCATCCGGCCATGGAGGCGGCACCGGGCACCTACGTGCATATCCGTTGAAGCGGTATGCCACGAAAAAAGCCCGTGGGCATGCACGCCCCTTATCCGGCGCTTCGCGCCACCTTCTCCCAAGGGAGAAGGGCATAGGAGGTGTCGCTGTGCGACTTTTATTAAAGGGATGGCCGGCTGCACGCCGGCCGGTTATCGTCAGCCCTTCGCGCCCAATCGAATAAGAAACCACGGATGAAAACCCGCGAGCGCATCCTGCAAACAGCACTGCTGCTGTTCAACCAGCAGGGCGAGCCCAACGTCTCGACCCTGGAGATAGCCAACGAACTGGAGATCAGTCCGGGCAATCTCTACTACCACTTCCACGGCAAGGAACCGCTGATTCTCGAACTGTTCGAGCGTTTCCAGGCTGAGATGGCGCCGCTGCTCGATCCGCCCGCCGAGGCGCAGCTGGATGTCGAGGACTACTGGCTGTTCCTCCACCTGATCGTCGAGCGCCTGGCGCAGTACCGTTTCCTGTTCCAGGACCTGTCCAACCTGGCAGGACGCCTGCCCAAGCTGGAGCGTGGCATCCGCCACTGGCTCAACGCACTCAAGCGCACTCTGGCCTCCCTTCTGGCACGCTTGATGGCCGATGGGCAATTGGTCAGTGATACCCGCGCCCTAGGCCAACTGGTGGAACAGATTACCCTGACCCTGCTGTTTTCCCTGGATTACCAGCGCATCCTCGGCAACCAAGGCGAAAGCCGACTAGTGGTCTACCAGGTGATGATGCTGGTCGCACCGCACCTGGCCCAGCTTTCACGCGGAGCCGTCGAACACGTGGCGCAGCGTTATCTGGAAGCCTGATGCGATCCATGACGTAGCGGGCGCAAAGCTGTAGGCCGTCAGGCAGGTAGAGCGGCACGGATTCGTGCGACCTGCTCAAGCACTGCGAGAGGCCAGTGACCCGGTTAGCCCCGTGCTTAAACGCAAACGCCCGACACTAGGCCGGGCGTTTTTGATCCTGAGAAACTCAGGACGAAGTGGCTGGGGTTGCCGCTGTGGCAGCCGGAGCCGGTGCAGCGGCCGGGGTAGCAGCGGCGGCCGGAGCAGGAGCCGGGGCGGCCGGCTTCGGCGCGGCAGCCTTGGGCGCAGCAGGTTTCTTCACAGCCGGCTTCTTCGCCGCAGCAGGCTTGGCTGCTGGTTTGGCGACTGCTGCTGGCTTGGCCGCGGGTTTCGCGGCGGCCTTGGCTGCTGGTTTCGCCGCCGGTTTAGCTGCTGGCTTGGCTGCTGCAGGTTTCGCGGCAGCTTTCGCAGCGGCCGGTTTGGCAGCTGGCTTGGCTGCAGCTTTAGGCGCAGCTTTGGCAGCAGGCTTGGCAACCGACTTGGCCGAGACGCCGGCGATTTTCTCCAGCTGCTTGGTCAGGCTGTCGACCTTGTCATTCAATGCCTTGACCTCATTGCGGCTGGGCACGCCCAGACGCGAAATGGCATTGTTCAGACGCTTGTCAAAAGCCTCTTCCAACTCACCCCACTTGCCGATCGCCTTGCCCCGGACTTCATCGACCTTGGACCTGGCGGAACCTACCTTGGAGCCGACACCGGCTTTCACCGCGTCAACCTGCTTGTCGACTTCGCTCTTGGCCAGCTTTTCAGCCTTCTCGCCGTCCTTGACCAGCGTGTCGAACAGCTTGGTGCCGTCCTTGCTGACCTTGGAATAAGCGCCCAAGCCTGCCAACCAGATCTGACGCGAGTATTTCTCGACCTCGCCGATCCAGGAGCTGGTCTGTTTCTCGGTTTTCTTCTTAACAGCCATCCTGATCTCCTTATTTGGTACGCGCGACATGCTCGAGCAACGCGCTCAGCTCATCCAGCTTAGCAGACAGTGCTTCAACATCCTGCTTGGACGGAATGCCGATACGGTTCAGAGCGGAAGCCACACGAGTATCGAAAGCCTTCTCGATCTTGTCGAGCTGAACTTCGACCTTGCCTTTAACGCTGGTGACATTGCTGTTGACCGACTGCTTGACCGACTCGATCTGGCTGTTGGCGGCTTCGACCTGCTCGTCGACCAGCTTCTTGCCTTTGCTTTCGACGCCTTCACCAGTCTTGACCAGCTCCTTGAAGTATTCGGCCCCCTCGCTACCCGCCTTGGCATATGCGCCCAGGCCAGCGAGGTAGATCTTGCGGGCATAGCCCTTCACGTCGTCGAACAGACCGGCTTTGTCTTCGACCACGGCTTCTACTTTTTTCTTCACGGCGACTTTCGACATGGTGCACCTCACGCGCTTTGACAGTTAGCGGAAACGCCCACGGAATGCAGGCTTGGGTACACCCTAAGGAGAAAAATTAGAAATCACATACTAAGAGCCCCTGCCCTGCAGGAGCGAACTCACTCGCTCCTGCAGATTCAGACCAGCGACTTGTCCAGCACCTGCTCGATTTCGCGCTGGATCATGCCGCCCATAGGCGACAGCAGCAGCCCCAGCTTGAGCTCGACACGCACGGTATCTTCCCCAACCGCGATGCTGCCGTCGGCACCGCTGCGCTTGAACTCCAGGGTGTCGCCATTCCAGCGGTAGCGCACGTTGTATTCGCTGGCCAGGCGCTCGGCCAGGCGCTCGGCTTTCTCCCGCGCGACCTCGCGGCCGAGGGAATGGGATCGTTCGACACGAATGCGGGACATGACAGCTCCTCAATCAGGCAGGCGCCGCAGCACTGCGGCATGAAGTCACAGCACTCTAACAGGCTGTTGAAAAACTACCTACGTTGCCATTGCTGCGTTAAAAACAGGCTCACAGCCGAAGGCTGAACGCGCTTTAGCGCGGCCCCGAAGGGGTGAGCGAAGCGAATCAAATGCTCATTTACAGCTCGTAAAGCCGAGCGCGACTCCGACCGTTTTTCGCCTGTTTTTGCCTTGCACTGGCTGCCTCGCCTACGTTTTTCAACGGCCTGCTAGCAGCCCGCCAACCCACCTGGCACCCAGGCAAGACAAAGGCGGCAGGCGGCTTTAGAATGGGACGGTTTTCTACCCGGTGAGAGCGACATGAGCGATCCACGCAAGGCCCAGGAGCAGGAACCCACCACCCACTTCGGTTTCCAGGATGTACCGGAAAGCCAGAAGGCGGAGAAAGTGGCCGAAGTTTTCCACTCCGTTGCAGCCAAGTACGACCTGATGAACGACGTGCTGTCCGGTGGCCTGCATCGCCTGTGGAAGCGCTTCACCATCGAGCTGTCCGGCGTGCGCCCAGGTAATCGCGTGCTGGATATCGCCGGCGGCACCGGTGACCTGACCCGCAAGTTCGCCAGCATCGTCGGCCCGACCGGCCAGGTGGTGCTGGCCGACATCAACGACTCCATGCTCAAGGTCGGTCGCGACCGCCTGCTGGATAAGGGCGTGGCCGGCAACGTGCAGTTCGTTCAGGCCGATGCCGAGAAGCTGCCGTTCCCCGACAACCACTTCGACGTGGTCACCATCGCCTTCGGCCTGCGCAACGTCACCCACAAGGAAGACGCCCTGCGCTCGATGCTGCGCGTGCTCAAGCCGGGTGGCCGCCTGCTGGTGCTGGAGTTTTCCAAGCCCGGCAACCCGCTGCTGGCCAAGGTTTATGACACCTATTCGTTCAGCTTCATGCCGCTGGCCGGCAAGCTGATCACCAACGATTCGGAAAGCTACCGTTACCTGGCCGAGTCGATCCGCATGCACCCGGATCAGGAAACCCTCAAGGCGATGATGGTCGACGCCGGCTTCGAGCGCGTCACCTACCACAACATGACTGGCGGCATCGTCGCCCTGCATCGCGGCATCAAGCCTTAATGCCAGGGTCGGTTACCGTATCCGCGCGGTCGCGCCGGAGCCGTTCTTTGCGCGAGGCAAGGCATGAGGAGAGAAGTTTGGTTATTCCAAATGAACGACGAATAACGCGGCATCGCGCAAAGAACGGCCCGGCCCAACGGGTTGCGCGGCAAATGACGCCATGCTGCGTTGCGGGACTTGGCAAGGGAACGACCATTACCGGCGTCCCACGCCTTGCCTGGCGTCATTTGTCGCTGCAACGCGTCTCGCGATGATACGGCAACCGACCCTGATCACCGGGCTACTAGCCGGCGTCGAGACGGGCCTCAACCGCGTTCTGCGCCTCGATGGCACGGCCTTGCCGCGTCTGCAGGCGCTGAGCGGCAAAGTCATCGCCGTGCAGTGCCAGAGCCCGGCGCTGGAGCTGTTCATCCTGCCCAGCGGCGACGGCCTGCAACTGGCGTCGCAATGGCATGCACCCGCCGACTGCACGCTCACCGCCCCGGCCGCCAGCCTGGCACGCCTGGCCCTGAGCCGCGAGAAAACCGCCGTGCTGCATCGCCCCGAGGTGTCGCTCGATGGCGACAGCGCGGTGCTGCTGCAACTGGCCGGCATCCTCCAGGATCTGGAGCTGGACTGGGAATACGAAGTCTCGCGCTGGCTCGGCCCGGTGGCCACTACCCTGCTCGCCGGCCACCTGCGTAGCCGAGTGAATCTGGCCGCCAACGGTGCCGCCAGCCTCAAGCAGGATCTGGCCGACTACCTGGCCGAGGAGTCACGTACCCTGGTCGGCCAGCGCGAGGCCGATGTGCGCTTCGCCGAGCTGGATCAACTGAAACTCGCCCTCGACCGCCTGGAAGCACGCATCGAGCGCCTCACCTCTGCCAATAAGCCCGACGCATGAAGCTGCTTGCCGTTCGCCGCCTGTTACGCATCCAGCGCGTGGTCATTCGCTACCAACTGGACAATCTGCTCCTCGAACTGCCACTGCCCTTCTGGCTGCGCGCGTTGTCCTGGCTGCTGCCCTGGCGCTGGCTGCCGCGCAAGCCGCTGGCGCTATCGCGCGGTGCGCGCCTGCGCCTGGCACTCGAAGACCTGGGGCCGATCTTCATCAAGTTCGGCCAGTTGCTCTCCACCCGACGCGATCTGCTACCGCCGGATATCGCCGACGAACTGGCACGCCTGCAGGATCAGGTGCCGCCCTTCCCGGAAGATCAGGCCATCGCCCTGATCGAGCGCCAACTCGGCGCCCCGGTGAGCGAGTTGTTCGCCCGCTTCGACAGCCAGCCATTGGCCTCTGCCTCGGTGGCACAAGTGCATGCCGCGCAGCTCAAGACGGGCGAGCAAGTGGTGGTCAAGGTGGTGCGCCCCGGCCTCAAGCCGATCATCCGCCAGGATCTGGCCTGGCTGTTCCTGATCGCCCGCGTCGCCGAAAAGGCTTCCGCCGATGCCCGTCGTCTTCGCCCGGTGGAAGTGGTCAGCGACTACGAAAAAACCATCTACGACGAACTCGATCTGCTGCGCGAAGCAGCCAACGCCAGCCAGTTGCGGCGCAACTTCGACGGCTCGCCGCTGCTCTACGTGCCGCAGGTGTACTGGGACCTGTGCCGCCACCAGGTGCTGGTGATGGAGCGCATCTACGGCATCCCGGTGACCGACCTGGCGACCCTGGCCGACCAGCGCACCGACATGAAGCTGCTGGCCGAGCGCGGCGTGGAGATTTTCTTCACCCAGGTGTTCCGCGACAGTTTCTTCCACGCCGACATGCACCCCGGCAACATCTTCGTCAGCACCCGTACGCCCTGGAGCCCGCAGTACATCGCCATCGACTGCGGCATCATCGGCAGCCTCACCGACGAGGACCAGGATTACCTGGCACGCAACCTGATCGCCTTCTTCAAGCGCGACTACCGCAAGGTGGCGCAGTTGCACATCGACTCGGGCTGGGTGCCGGCCGACACCAAGGTCAACGAGTTCGAGGCGGCGATCCGTACCGTGTGCGAACCGATCTTCGAGCGACCACTGAAGGACATTTCCTTCGGCCAGTTGCTGCTGCGCCTGTTCCAGACCGCGCGGCGCTTCAATATGGAAGTGCAACCGCAACTGGTGCTGCTGCAGAAAACCCTGCTCAACATCGAAGGCCTGGGGCGTCAGCTCTATCCGGACCTCGATTTGTGGAGCACCGCGCAGCCTTTCCTCGAGCGCTGGATGCGCGAGCGCATCAGCCCGCTGCACCTGCTGCGCAACCTGCAGCAGCAGGCCGAGCAGGTGCCGCACCTGTCGCAGATCGCCCGCGACACCCTGGAACGCTTGCAACAGCAGCCGGCCAACCAATCCGCTACACCGAGCGCACAATGGCCACTGCGCCTGCTTGGCGCGGCACTGATCGGCGCCGGAGCCATGCAGGGCCTGGCGCCACTGCTGGCCACCTGGCCAGCCTGGCTGATGGTCGGCGGCGGGCTCTATCTGGTGCTGCGCCGATAGCCAGTTGGCTGCAGCACTGGCACACTTGACGCATTGACAGTCCGGCAGCCCCGGCAGACGTGGAACACCGATGAACGATTGGCTCGACGAAATCCACTGGAACGAAGACGGCCTGGTGCCGGCCATCGCCCAGGACCACAAGAGTGGCCGCATCCTGATGATGGCCTGGATGAACCGTGAATCCCTCGCCCTCACCGCCAGCGAACAACGCGCCATCTACTGGTCGCGCTCGCGTGGCAAGCTGTGGCGCAAGGGCGAGGAATCCGGCCATGTGCAGAAGCTGCACGAGCTGCGCCTGGACTGCGACGCCGATGTCATCGTGCTGATGGTCGAACAACTGGGCGGCATCGCCTGCCACACCGGTCGCGAAAGCTGCTTCTATCGGGTATACGAGAATGGCGGCTGGAAAACCGTCGACGCCGTGCTGAAAGATCCGCACGCCATCTATGCAGGACACAGCCATGAGTGACACCCTGAGCCGCCTGGCCGAGGTACTGGAGTCGCGCAAGGGCGCAGCGGCCGACAGCTCCTACGTCGCCAGCCTGTATCACAAGGGCCTGAACAAGATTCTGGAAAAGGTCGGTGAGGAATCGGTGGAAACCATTCTCGCCGCCAAGGACGCCTCCAGCAGCGGCGACTGCAAGGACCTGATCTACGAAACCGCCGATCTGTGGTTCCACAGCCTGGTCATGCTCGCCGCCCTCGGCCAGCATCCTCAGGCCGTACTGGATGAACTGGATCGTCGTTTCGGCCTCTCCGGCCACGCGGAAAAAGCCGCGCGACCGCAATCCGAATAAACCTTCATTACGGAGTACACATCATGGGTTTTGGTGGTATCAGCATCTGGCAACTCCTGATCGTCCTACTCATCGTGGTCATGCTGTTCGGCACCAAACGCCTGAAAGGCCTGGGCTCGGATCTGGGCGACGCGATCAAGGGCTTCCGCAAATCGATGGACAGCAGCGAAGCTGAAAAGCCAGCCGTGGAAGAGCCCAAGGGCCAGACCATCGACGCCCAGGCACGCAAGGTCGAAGAGCCAGCGAAGAAAGACTAAGCCATGTTCGACATCGGTTTTACCGAGCTGCTGCTGGTCGGTCTGGTGGCCCTGGTGGTGCTCGGCCCTGAGCGCCTGCCAGGTGCCGTGCGTACGGCCAGCCTGTGGATCGGCCGGATCAAACGCAGCTTCAACTCGATCAAGGCCGAGGTGGAGCGCGAGATCGGCGCTGACGAAATTCGCCGTCAGTTGCACAACGAGCGGATTCTCGAGCTCGAGCGCGAGATGAAGGCAATGAAGCAGGACATTCTCGGCACTGGCACTGGCAGCAACAGTCAGCCTGCCGAGAACGTCGCCGAAGCAGCCCCGAGCGTTCAGGACAAGAATCCCCAGCCATGAGCAAAAATTCGCAAGACGACCAGGAAATGCCTCTGGTCTCGCACCTGGCCGAACTGCGTACACGCCTGTTGCGCTGCGTGGTAATCATCCTGCTGATCTTCGCCGGCCTGTTCTACTTCGCCCAGGACATCTACGCCCTGGTCGCCGCACCGCTACGCGCTTACCTGCCGGACGGTGCGACGATGATCGCCACCGGCGTCGCCTCGCCGTTTCTCACGCCCTTCAAGCTGACCCTGATGTGCGCGCTGTTCCTCGGCATGCCGGTGATCCTGCACCAGGCCTGGGGTTTCATCGCGCCAGGGCTGTACACCCATGAGCGGCGCATCGCGGTGCCACTGCTGATCTCCAGCATCTTCCTGTTCTATGCCGGTATGGCCTTCGCCTACTTCGTGGTGTTCCCGATCATGTTCGGCTTCTTCGCCAGCGTGACCCCGGAAGGCGTGGCGATGATGACCGACATCGGCCAGTACCTGGATTTCGTCCTGACCCTGTTCTTCGCCTTTGGCGTGGCGTTCGAGATTCCCATCGCCACCTTCCTGCTGATCTGGGTCGGCATCGTCGACGTCGCCACCCTGCGCAAGAGTCGTCCCTACGTGATCGTCGGCTGCTTCGCGGTCGGCATGGTGCTGACGCCGCCGGACGTGTTCTCGCAGACCTTGCTGGCCCTGCCGATGTGGCTGCTGTTCGAGGCCGGCGTGCTGGCTGGCGCGCTGGTCAAGCGCAAGCGCGACCAGGAACAGGCCGAGGAAGAAGCCAAGCCCGAAGACCAGCCGCCCGCGCCACTGCCGTGAACCTGCTGCTGCTGGAAGACGCCGACTTCGTCGACGGCGATCGGGTACGCCTCAGTGGCAGACGCCTGAAGCATCTGCATGAAGTGCATCGCGCAGAAGCAGGTGACCGTCTGCGCGTCGGGCGCCTTGGTGGATTGATGGGCGAAGGTCGACTGGTTGCCCTGGATGCCGAGCACGCTGAACTGCAGGTCAGCCTCGACCAGCCGCCGCCAGCCAAACTGCCGCTGACCCTGATCCTCGCCCTGCCCCGCCCGAAGATGCTCAAGCGCGTGCTGCAGACGGTCAGCGCCATGGGCGTACCACGTCTGGTACTGGTCAACAGCTATCGTGTGGAGAAGAGTTTCTGGCAGACGCCGTTTCTCGAACCGGAAGCGATCCGGGAACAGCTGATCCTCGGCCTGGAGCAGGCGCGCGACACGGTGCTGCCCGAGGTGAGCATCGAGAAACGCTTCAAGCCCTTCGTCGAAGACCACCTACCGGCCCTGGCAGCGGGAACACTTGGCCTGACCGGCCACCCCGGCGATTACCCGGCCTGCCCGCGTGCGGTGCAGGAACCAGTGACCCTGGCCATCGGCCCGGAAGGCGGCTGGATTCCTTACGAAGTCGAGTTGCTGCGCGAAGCCGCAGGCCTGCAACCGGTACAGCTTGGCGAACGTATTCTGCGGGTGGAAACGGCGGTGCCGGTGCTGTTGGCCAGGTTGTTCTAATGCCTTGGGCTGTGAACAAGCTTCGCGTTGTCCACCCTACACCCCAAGAACGCGTGAGCAACCTGTAGGAGCGAGCGCTGCTCGCGAATGCTGACGACTCAATGGCTTCGCGAGCAGAGCTCGCTCCCACAAGCTACCGCTATACCTCGAGCAGGAATGTCACCGGCCCATCGTTGACCAGGTGCACCTGCATGTTGGCGCCGAAGCGTCCGGTGGCGACCTGCGGGTGCTGGACCCTGGCCATTTCGACCAGAGCATCGAACAGCGCAGCGCCCTGCGCGGGCGGCGCGGCGCTGGAGAAGCTGGGGCGCATGCCGCTCTTGGTGTCGGCAGCCAGGGTGAACTGTGACACCAGCAACAGCCCGCCTTGTACGTCCGTCAGCGAGCGGTTCATCTTGCCCGCCTCGTCGCTGAATACGCGATAGTTCAACAGCTTGTGCAGGGCACGGGACAGACTGGCCTGATCGTCCTGCGGCTCGATGCCGACCAGTGCCAGCAGGCCCTGATCGATACTCCCCACCACCTCACCTTCGACCTCAACCCGTGCGCCAGTGACGCGCTGGATCAGCAGCTTCATGCATCCTCCGGCGGCAGGTCGAGCAGGCGCCGGGCCATCTGTTCGGCGGCGCGGATCAGCGCATCGGTGATGCCGGGTTCCGCCGCCGAGTGGCCGGCGTCACGGATGATCTGCAGTTCGCTGTTGGGCCAGGCCTGGTGCAGCGCCCAGGCGTTGTCCAACGGACAGATGGCGTCATAGCGGCCATGCACGATGATGCCCGGCAGGTGGGCGATCTTCGGCATGTCGCGGAGCAGCTGGTTAGGTTCGAGGAAGGCGTCGTTGACAAAGTAGTGGCACTCGATACGGGCGATGGACAGCGCCCGGTGCGCCTCACTGAAACGGTCGACTACCTGGGTATTGGGACGCAGGGTCGCGGTACGCCCTTCCCAGGTCGACCAGGCCTTGGCCGCATGCATCTGGGCAATCTGGTCGGCACCCGTCAGGCGCTTGTAAAAGGCCTGCATCAGGTCGCCACGCTCCTCCACCGGGATGGGCGCCACGTAGTCTTCCCAGTAATCGGGGAACAGGCGGCTGGCGCCTTCCTGATAGAACCAGCTGAACTCCTGCGGCCGGCACAGGAAAATGCCGCGCAGAATCAGTCCATGCACGCGCTGCGGATGCGCCTGTGCATAGGCCAACGCCAGGGTCGAGCCCCAGGAACCGCCGAACAGCACGAACTTGTCGATGCCCAGATGCTCGCGAATACGCTCGATATCGGCAATCAGCGCCTGGGTGGTGTTGTTCTCCAGACTCGCGTGCGGCGTCGAACGGCCACAGCCGCGCTGGTCGAAGGTGACGATGCGATACAGGGCGGGATCGAAGTAACGGCGGCTGGCAGAATCGCAACCGGCGCCGGGGCCTCCATGAATGAACAGTACCGGCAACCCATCCGCCGAGCCGCTCTCGTCGATGTACAACACGTGCGGCTGCTCGACCGCCAGTTCATGGCGAGCGTAGGGTTTGATCTCCGGGTACAAAGTCTGCATGGTTGGCTCCTGTTGGCTGGGCTACAACTGCCGTGTTCCACTCTGCCCGGCATCATAACCATGAAAAGGAAGTTCAGCATGTCGATGCGTCATCTGGCTTGGTCGCTGTTTATGTCCTTCACCCTCCTGCTCGCCGGCTGCGGCGACCGTGACGACCCGCAGGCCGCTCTGGAAGCGGCCGTTCAGCAGTTGCAGGACAACATCGAGGCCAAGAGCACCGGGGCAGTGCTGGACCAGCTGCATGGCGATTTCCTGGCCCGCCAGGAGCTGGACCGTGAGTGGGCCAAGCGCACCATGACCCTGCTGTTCCTGCGCCACAAGAACATAAAGGTAATCGCACTGGGCAAGAACAGCTGGATCGACGCCGCGATCAGCAGCAAGGGCTACACCGAGGCGCAGGTGGGGCTTAGCGGGGCCGAAGGATTGATTCCCGATAGTGCACGGCACTATTCGGTGAAACTGGAGTGGTGGCTCGACGGCGGCGAATGGAAGCTCGCGCGTCTGGACTGGGAGTGATCCGTAGCCCGGATGCAATCCGGGAAATACCCCGTAGGCATCCCCGGATTACATCCGGGCTACAGGCTAGTCAGCCTGACGCCAGATCAGGTCCGACGTGACGTAACCCTGCTCGCGCGCCACGCTGAGCAGCTTGTCGCGGGTTTCCTGATCCACCTCAGGGGTGCGCGACAGCAGCCAGAGGTATTTGTGTTCCGGGTGACCGACCAGCGCCACGCGGTAATCCTCGTCGTGGTAGATCACCCAGTAGTCGCCCTTGATCGGCAGCAGTTTGCTGGCCCAGTTGTCGAAGCGCACCCACAGCTTGTCGGTTTGCCCTTCGACCTGAGGCTCGGCGACGCCCTTGGCCTCGATCCACTCGCCGCCCTTGTCGCGGCAGCGGTTGCTCACATCGATGCGGCCATCGTCACGCAGGCCGTAGTGCGCTTCGGACTGCACGCAGTTGCGCTGGAAGAACATCGGCAGCCGCGCCAGCTCGTACCAGGTGCCCTGGTAACGCTGCAGGTCGACCTGCATGGTCTGCGGCGGCGGCTTGGGGATGCTGCCGGTACCGGAGTTGGCACAGCCGACAAGGGCAAGAATGGCGCAGGCGATTAGGGTCGAACGCATGGAGGCTCCTGTTTACTTGAGTCCCTTGCCGGAGAACAGCATGACCTTGTCCCCGGCGTACTGGACACTGATATAGGCCTTGTCGTCACCCCAGGTGCAGCTGGTCATGCCCAGCGCACCGGCACACTCGCCCGGCGCACCGAGCAGGCGTTCCACTTCCTGCTTGCTCATGCCGGCCTTGAGCTTGGAGTAGTTTTCCTGATTGACCTTGCTGCAAGCGGCGAGCAGGCAGCAGGCGAGCAACGCGACGATACGCATCGACATGGATGAAGCTCCTGATGGGAAGGTGCCAGCAAGCTTGGCATAGCCGGCGACGACTTGCCCGCTTGGAGTTCAGAAACGCGAGCCGGGTTCCCGCAGGAAGGCTTGCTCTTCGTCAGTGGAGACGCGGCCAAGAATCGCGTTGCGATGAGGGAAGCGACCGAAGCGAGCAATCACCCGCTGGTGGCGCTCGGCGAAATCGAGGAAATTCGCGAACAATGGCCGCTCATCGACAGCGGCTTCGTTCAACAGATCAGCAAAGAGTTCGACCGCGCGGTCCTGCAAGGGTAGGTCTTCGGCATGCTCGAAGACCAGATAGGCAAAGACACGCTGGATCGGTGTCAGCCTGCGGTCCCAGCCGCGATCCAGGCCGTCCTGCAGCAACGGGCGAGCCAGTTGGTCGCCGGCAAAGGCCCGGGGCGCATCGCGAAAGATCATGCGCGGCAGCTGATCGAGCAGGATCAGTTGCGCCAGCCAGCCCTGCGGGTCGTCCATCCACCCCTTGAGCTCGCCAGCCAGTGCTTGCTCGACCAAGGCGCCGAAACGCGCCTCGGCTTCACGATCCTGGCTGTCGCGCTTGCCGAACCACAAACCCTGGCGCGCTGCCGCGACTTCGGTGGCGCTGCCGTCGGCACCGAACCACCAGTCGAGCAGCGGCTGCCAGGCGTGCATCAGCTGCGGTGGTACGCGGTGATGCGCAGCACTTCTTCCTTGGAGCCAAGGTATACCGGCACGCGCTGGTGCAGAGAAGTGGGCTGAATATCGAGAATGCGCTGGTTACCGTCGGTGGCAGCACCGCCAGCCTGTTCGATGATCATCGCCATCGGGTTGGCCTCGTACATCAGACGCAGCTTGCCCGGCATCGACGGATCGCGTGCGTCGCGCGGGTACATGAACACACCGCCGCGGGTGAGGATGCGATGCACGTCAGCCACCATCGAGGCGATCCAGCGCATGTTGTAGTTACGCCCCAGCGGCCCGGTTTCACCGGCCAGCAGCTCGGAGACGTAACGCTGCACCGGGGCTTCCCAGTGGCGCTGGTTGGACATGTTGATGGCGAATTCCTTGGTGGACTCCGGCACCTTGATGGTGTCGTGGGTAAGCACGAAGCTGCCCAATTCACGATCCAGGGTGAAGCCCTTGACGCCGTCGCCGAGGGTCAGCATCAGCATGGTTTGCGGGCCATAGATGGCGTAGCCGGCCGCGACCTGCTGGGTACCCGGCTGGAGGAAGGCTTCCTCGCCCAGGTCGCCGGTTTCACCGTTACGCTCGGGGCTGCGCAGCACCGAGAAGATGGTGCCGACCGAGACGTTGACGTCGATGTTGCTGGAGCCGTCCAGCGGGTCGAATACCAGCAGGTAGGCACCTTTGGGGTACTTGCCAGGGATCTGGTAGGCGTTGTCCATTTCCTCGGAGGCCATGCCGGCCAGGTGGCCGCCCCACTCGTTGGCTTCGAGCAGGATCTCGTTGGAGATCACGTCGAGCTTCTTCTGCACTTCGCCCTGCACGTTCTCGCTGTCCAGGCTGCCCAATACGCCGCCGAGGGCGCCCTTGGAAACCTGGTGGCTGATCGCCTTGCAGGCCCGTGCCACGACTTCGATAAGGAAACGCAGGTCAGCCGGGGTGTTGTGGCTGCGAGTCTGCTCGATCAGGTAGCGGCTCAGGGTGACGCGGGACATGGACGGCTCCGGAAAGGGGAAAAATCGCGCGCAGTTTAACCCGAGTCGCCGCGCAATGCTGCCTGCCGGGATGGATGGCTGAGATCGGCGTCGGCCAGCAGCCCGCAAACGCGATTGCGCCCGTCGCGTTTGGCCTGGTAAAGCGCAGCGTCGGCAGCCTGCAGAAGTTCGTCGAGCGCCTGCCCTTGCTCAGGCCAATGGGCCAGGCCGGCAGACAGGGTCACACGCTGGTCACCGCCACGGGTGGCGACATCGCGCGCCGCCAGTTGCGCGCAGATGTTCTGCAAGCGTTCGCTGGCCTCGTGCGGATCGACGCCCGGCAGTATCAACAGAAACTCTTCGCCACCGATACGAAACACCGCGTCGGTGCTGCGCAGGTTATCCAGCAGGTGCTGCGCGACGGCCTTGAGTACGTCATCGCCGACCAGGTGGCCGCATTCGTCATTGAGGCGTTTGAAGTGGTCGAGATCGATCAATGCCAGCGCCAACGGCAGGTTCTCGCGCTGCGCCCGGGCCAGTTCGCGCTCGAAGAACTCATCCAGATAACGGCGGTTGTACAGCCCGGTCAGCGGATCGCACAGCGCCTGCTCACGCAGTTGCTCGTGCAGGCTGGAGATGGTGCGCAGACGTTCCTCGCTAAGCGCCAGCGCCTCGGCAAGCTTGAGCTCACTGAGGTGGCGCTGGGTCACGTCACGGATGTAGAGCATATGGCCGAGCAGCGTCGGACCATGGCGGGTAGCGCGCCGAATGGCACGTACGCGCACTTCGTAGTAGCGCGCGGCACTGGTCAGCGTCAGCGGTAGATCCTGCTCGGTGCCGTTGTGCGCTTGCAGCAGTTGCTGCAGATCGGCACCGAAGACCGGCCACTGCCCCAACTCGGTGCCTTGCCATCCCGATTGCAGGCCCGCCAGTTTCAGCGCAGCCGGGTTGGCCTCGATCACGCGCCCACGTGGGTCGATCACCAGTACCGGATCGAGCAAGGCCTCGAGCAGCAGATGACGAGCCACCGGCAACAGGTCGAACAGGCGCACACCGACGATCAGCCAGGAGAACGCCACCAATGTGAACGAGAAACTGAAGGGCGTCGGGTCGAAGCCGAACAGGGTCCAGCCGAACGCTACGTAGCCGATATTGGCCACCCAAGGCACCGCCGTGACCAGCACGAAGGCCAGGTAGTGGCCCCGATGCAACCCCTGACTCAGCGCCGCGGCGCGGATCACTATGCCCATGCAGAAGGCCATGAACAGGTAGACGTAGACGGCCGTGGCGTAGAACAGCGGGCCATGCTCGTAGCGCACCGGCGCGCCCATACTGGCGTCGACCGGTGCGCTGCCAGCGCCGTAGAACAACCCATGCCAGGGGTTGCTCAACGCCAGCCCCCAGACCAACAGCGGCACCAGGCTCAGCGCCAGGATGCTGCTGCGCGCCAGCGGCGCGCGCATGCTATTGACGTATTGCCAGAGAAAGACCGCCCAGAATGTAGGCGTGGAAACGATGCCGGGCCAGGCCATGCTGGCCCAGAACATCTTGCAGTCGGCACTGAGGAAGGTCATTTCCAGCGCTGCAGCCAGCATCCACCAGAGACTGGCCAGATGCAGCAGGATGAAACTGTCACGTCCGGGGAAGTCGCGCTGACGGGTCACCCAGTGCGCCAGCAGAATCACCCCGAGGCACACCAGCAGCGTCACCAGTACGGGGGCCGAGAAACTCCAGCCGGAAGCCATGCAGGCTTGCATCAGCGACTCCTCCGCATTCCCGGCGAAGCAGTGCGTGAGTCGCGGGGGCAAGCGGCGCAGGAACACTGGGCGATGACGCGAATCGAAATACGCAAGGGCCTTCCTGACCTTCAATGCTGGATTGGCGGCGCCTAAGATACTGCAAAAGCCCTGCCGCAGCAGGGCCTTGTTGCTCCATGCCTCTCAGGCGTCTGGCGGGCGACGCAGCACACTAGCGGCCATCGCGGCCAGCAATCCAACGCCCACTAGCAGTACAGCCCAGAGCCCCCAACGCTGCCAGTCTCGACCGGGGCCAGCCTGTGATTCGACCGGGGAGGCAAACGCCTCGGTCAACTCGGCACGACCAAGGCTGACAAGTCGTTCCGGCTGATAACCGGGGATCAGGGTGTGCAGCGGCAATGCTGCCGACTGCGCATTCAGACGCCCCAGCGCCAGTCGATAGGGCGGCTCGCCACGTGCGAGAAACACCAGTTGTGTGGCGCGCAGCGCTACCTGCATGCGTGGCGTATCCGTGCCCAAGCCGCCGCCTCGCGCATCCACCTGCACACGCAGCTGGCGCACCGGCCAACCGGGCAGGGTCAACTCATCGCTCACCACTTCGCGCCCAGCCTCGGGCAGGCGATAGAGCACACCGTTGACCAGCTGGCGCCAGGCGCCCTGATCACTGCTGCGCGCCTCGAAACGCAGTGGCGCCAGCGTATTGCCCTGCTCCAACTCGACCCGCAGTCGCTCCAGAGGCAAGGGCAGGGGCAACTGCCACTGATACTGCCCCTCAGCGTTGGCCTGCGCCGACAGGGGCTCGGACCACACCAGAGGCGCAGCCTGATGCGCCTGCCGTTGACTGCGCAGGGTAACGGCCTCCAATTGCGGGGCCTGAGCAGGGTTGCGCCACAGCAACCGCAGATAACGGGCACGCTGCCCAGGCAATTCGACTTGGCGCTGATCGATACGCTCATCGGCGAAGCTCAGACGCGCTACCTGCCCTTCCCCCCAGTTGCGCCAATGCTGCAGATCGTCACTGGCCTCGATGCTGAAGCGCTGAAACCCGTCCTCCGCGCCGCTCCATTGCAGATTCAGACGCACCAGAGGCGCATCAATGGCGCTGGCATCGAGCAACCAGCCCCGCAGTTGCCGCTCGCTTTCGGCCGGCGCATCGCCGCGCAGTTCGATCAACGTGCCAGTAGTGCTGCGCTCGACGCGCAAGGCGGGCATCTCCTGGGCATCGGCGCGGCCCCGCAGCGGGAACCAACGCACGCCATGCTCCTGTTCCTGCTGCACGGTCTCGCTGCGCCCCGGAATCAATGCATAGGCCTGCATCTGGCCGTTGCTGTCGAATACGCGCAGATCACGCAAATCGCCATGCCCGGCGGCGAGGTGAGCAGCGAAGGGTAGCTCCAGTCGATACCAGGGGCCCTCGCCAGCGAGTTGCAGGACAGCACTGTGCCGATAGTCCTCAGATTTCTCGCTGGCCTGGCTGAGTGCACTCAGCGATAAGCCCAGGAGCAGCCCCCAACGGATGAGGTTCATACGGCAGACTCCTGTTCGTTAGCAGCCGACTCTTCGGCCTTGCGCGGCGGCAGCGGGGCGAAATAGCCGACCACCAACAGCAGCACACCGACCCCGATGAACGACACGATGCGCTCCAGGCCGCCACGGTTACCCAGCTCGACGAAGAACAGCTTGGCCACAACCAGGGCGATCAGCGCGGCGCCGACCAGCCACAGCTCGCGACGCACGCGCAGGTGACCGAAGAGCATCAGCGCCAGGGCGATCAGGGTCCAGACGATGGAGAGCCCAGCCTGAACCAGCATCGAGTCGAACAGTGCCGAGGTCTGCCAGGGCACGCCGCCCCAGTGGTGAGCGGTACGCATCACCATCACCGTCAGCAGGGCGAACAGCGACAGCCCCGCGACGCCCTGCACCAATTGCTGTGCACGCGCAGGTTCCAGGCCAAAGCGCGGCAGCGCATCGCGTGTCCAGACAAACAGCGCGCCCAGACACAACAACAAACCCAACTCCAATGGATTGAACAGCGGCAGATAAGGCAGCGGATCGCTATCACCTGCGCTATTGGCATTGGCCAGCCAGAACCAGGCGAGCATCAATGCCGCCAGAGGCGCCGCCGCCCACAGCCGGTACTCGCGCTCGAAGCGGGCCACCGGCCAGGGCAGTCGGCGCGCCTGCGCCATGATCCACAGATAGGCAGTCGGCAGCAGCGCCCAGCCCAACCAGCGCCAGGCGTTGTAGTGATCAGCCAGGCTAAGCAGCAGGTAACGCAGTTCCAGCGCCAGAACGCCGATCAATAACCAGCAGCCGAGTACATGGGCGACGCTGGCTGCCGTGGACGGCAGCAGCTCGTGCAGACGGCGCAGGACAAGCAGATGCACCGCTATCACGACCGCCCAACCCAGCCAGCCGAAGTTCGCCGCCGGGTGGTAGAAGGGATGCCAGGCATGGATCAGGATCAAGCCCGCAACCGGTGCCAGCAGGATGCATAGCGCCGTCAGATCGCGCCAGCGGGTGCGCAAGGCCAGCAGCATCCAGACCAGCGCCGACAGCGCAGCCAGTACCATCAGCACGCTCGCTTGCAAATCTACAGTCACGAAGCGCAGCACCTCGCTGGCCAGGGCCAGGGCCCACCAGGCCGCGCCCCAGGCCAGCAGCAGCTGGCCCAGGCGCTGCAGACTGACGCCATCGATGCCCGTTTCTCGCCCACTGCGCGCCAAGCTGTGCAGGCGCCAGGCGCCAATCTGTGCGGCCAGGCCAAGCACAGCGGGCGTCCAGAAGCCGGTATGCGCCAACGGCGACAGCCCCTCGCCACTGATCCCGGTCAGTAGCAACGGCCCGGCCGCGAGGAAGGCCAGGCCGGCAAAGACTTGCAGGAGCAAGCTGAACAGGAAGGCCGCGCGCTGCTGCAGATACAGCGCCAGCCAGAGAGTCAGCAGGCCCGTACCGCCCCACACGGCCGCAGCCGCCACCCAGGGCAACACGAACAGCACCGCCAGGTTGATGAACACCAGGCCCACCAGCATCACCATCGACAAGGCGCCGAGCAGCCGGCGGTTCTCGCGAATCTGCGGATCACGTGCCGCCAGCAGCATGCCGGCGATCAGCCCCAGACCGACCATCGACGCCGCCAGCAGGCCGAGCCAGCCGGCGCTGAAGCCACCACGTCCGAACAGCGAGTCCAGCGCCATCTGCCCGAGGAACAGCAGCCCACCGAGCAGCTGCACGGCGAAGGCGCTATAGACGAAACTCGGCGTAGCGATGCGCAGGCCGACGAACAGGGTCACCAGCCCCGCCAGCGCCCAGGCGATGGCCGTGCCGGGGGCTTCGAACAGCAGCGGTGCGATCAGATAGAGAAACGCCAGGCCGGCGATACCGAGCCAGGGCAGCAAGCGATTTTCCCAGGCGCTGGCTGCTTCGGGCATCGACCGCAATTGCCAGTAGCTGAACAGCAGCGCCAAACCGAGCATCAGCGCGCCCAGCGGCGAACCGTCGAGCAAGCTACCGTAGCCATGATCCAGACCGCTGACGAAGGCCAGCGCTGCGCCCACCTGCAGCAGCAGAGCGAAAGCACGCGCCAGTGGCCGTCCCTGACGCAGCCCCAACCAGTAGATGCCGGCACCCTCCACGGCCCAGGCCGCCGCTGTCCAGCGCGCATCAAGGCCCAGCGGGATGGCCAGGCTGGCGAAGACCACGCCGAGCGCCAGGCAGGTTTCCACCAGCAACAGTGCACGGTCGCCAGCGCGCACCTTGAGCACCCGTGCCAGCAACAAATAGAAGAAACCCAGACCAAGGGCGCTGAACGCCGCAGCAAACTCGATATGCCGCACCAGCGCCACCTGTAGACCGAAGCCGATCAACGGTGGGCCGAACAGCGTGGTGGCATCGACATAGTCACCACGGCGCAGCGACCAACGCAGCAGTTCATCACGCGCCTCAGGCGCATCCGCTGCGTCCCGCAGGGTGCGGCGGGCGAACAGTAGACCGATGGCCACGTACATCAGGAAGAACAGCACCAGGAACGGCTCGGTGCTCCACAGCAACTCCGGAGTGTAGGAACGCAGCCCCCAGGCGAAGCCGATGCCGAAAGTGCCGACGAAGCCGATCAGATTGAGCAGGCGCCAGGCCTTGAACCAGGCGATGGCGAAGATGCCCGCGTTGAGCAGGGCGAAATAGGAGAACAGCGCGACATGGTTGCCGCTGCCGGTGGAGGTCAGGATCGGCGCGGCGAAACCGCCAAGGGCCGCCGCCGAGGCTAGGCCGAGGGCGTTCTGCTGCACGGCGAGAATCGCCGAGAACAACGTCACCGCCACCAGCAGGCCGAGTGCCAGGCCGGGGTCCAGCAACGGATGCAGGCGCATGGCGGCGAACACCGTCAGGTACAGCACGGCAATGCCGGTACCTTGCAGTACCAGGGCGTAGTTGCGATTGCGTCGGCGTAGCCACCAGCCAAGGCCGAGCAAGGCCAGGGCACTGGCCGCGACGCCCATGTAGCGCAGCTGTACCGGCACCTCGACACCTTCGGTGGCGTAACGCAGGAGGAAGGCCAGGCCGAGAAACAGCAACACCACGCCGACTCGCAGCACGGTATTGCCACCGAACAGCCAGGCCTTGGCAGCAGCGATACCGCGCTCGATCAGGTTCGGCTCGCGCGGTGCCTGCTCGCGCCAGGGGCTTTGCTGGGGACCAGGCTGCGGCTCGTGGACGACCTGTGCGGCAAGCGGGGCAGGCGGTTCGGCTGGAGGGGTTTCGAATTCCGGCAGTGTCCAGTCCAACTCCGGCTGCGCTTCTTCGACAACGGCCGGCTCGGGTGGCGGTTCTGGCGCTGGACTGGAGACGGGTTCGACGGGAGCAGGTTGCGGCTCGCTCCGCTCGCCCTGCTCGACCTTGACCAGACGTTCATGCATGGCGCGCGTACCGCGATCGAAGCGCTCGGCGAATTCCTTGAGCTGCGCAGTCAGTTGCGCATTGCGCGTCTCCAGCCCGTGCAGGCGTAGCGCCTGCCCCAGACTGAGGCCGAGCAGGCCGCCGAGAATAGCGCCCGTGACGGATTCGCTGACGCCCGCGCCGAGCACCAGTCCGACCAGCATGAAGATCCATTGCATGCGTTATGTCCTACCCCTGTGGAAGTGTCCTCGCGTCCCTGCCGGCAGCCCGAGGTGGCTGCCAGTATAGGAGCAGCGAGCGTCCAGCCACAGAGAGACGACTGCCACCCAGGTCACAGGCACAACGCAAAGTAGCCAACTGCCAGCCGGTGCTTCACAAATGCCGCGCGCCCGCTATCATCGCCGCCCCGTGACAGCAGCGGCGCAGACCGCACGATAAAGCCATGATGAAGCCCCGCCTGATAGCCGCCGCCGAGATCGACCGCCTGGAAACCTGGGCCAAATACACTGCCGACATGTGCCACAGCTGCATGTCCACCTGCTGCACCATGCCGGTTGAGGTGCGCCTGAACGATCTGATCCGCCTGGAACTGGTGGACGAGTTCGAGCGCAGCGAGCCACCGAAGAACATCGCCAAGCGCCTGCAAAAGGACGGCATCGTCGAGCGCTTCAACCAGAAATCCGGCATCTTCACCCTGATCCGCATGTCCAACAACGACTGCCTGTTCCTTGATCGCAAGACACGCCTGTGCAGTGTCTATGAAAAGCGCCCAGACACCTGCCGCCACCACCCCAAGGTCGGGCCGCGGCCGGGGTATTGCGCTTACAAGCCGAAGTAGTCGAAAAGGTGCCAGGCGAATCTGGCCTCCTGCTCACCTGATATACCGAATTCGCCGCGGGGCGCGGCTCCTACGCAAGCACGAGCAGCCCCGCCGACCTGTAGGAGCCCCGCCCCGGGGCGAAGCTTGCTAGCGGCGCAAGCCGATAACTCGGCCAACGCACACCGGCTGCGGCAATCCCTGATGCTCTAAAGCTAGCTGCACGACCTTGCCTGCAACGACTGCGTCGAAAGGCGCCGCTCGACCAGCGGCGCTGTCGATATTCATCAGCATCTGCTCGCTTTCCGCCAGACTCACCTCGTCGCCCGGCCGGTAAAGGCCATGGTGAATATGCAGGCGCTTGGCGTCGTGGGCCAGCAGCTGTGTGCGCACCTCGACCTGCTCGCCCTCCTTCACTTCCGCCAGGAAGTTGAGGTGACACTCCAGGGTGTACAGGGTATGGCCGGTACGAGCGCGGCCGGCTTCGTCGAGGCCCAGCACGTCCATCAGGGCATCGGTGGCGTGGCTGAAGATCAGCAGGTAGAAGGCATCGCGCAGGTGGCCGTTGTAGTCGACCCAGTCGGGAGAAATGATGGTGCGATAGGTTGGTAGATTCATGTTCGACTTCCGATGAGGCCCTCTCCCCCGGCCCCCATATATGGGAGAGGGGAGCAAGATAGAGGCTGCCCGTAGGGTGCGCCGCGCGCACCGGGAATGACTCGGTTACTCGGCGAACGCGAAGCCATGCTTCGCCTTGGTCTGGCGGATCGCCTCCAGCACCGCCAGCAGGCAATCATCGCGATAGCGCTCCAGGGCATCCAGGCTGCGTTCGCCCTGCTGCTCGGCCGTGCCTTCGACCACCGCATCGATCAGCCCCTCGGTCAGCTCCGGCGCCTCGAGGTACGTCCAGGGCAGCTTCAGCGCCGGGCCGAACTGGGCCATGAAGTGGCGCATGCCAGCCGGGCCACCGGCCAGGGTGTAGGTGAGGAAGCTGCCCATGAACGACCAGCGCAGGCCGGCACCGAAGCGGATCGCGTCGTCGATCTCACCGGTGGTCGCCACGCCGTCATTGACCAGGTGCAACGCCTCGCGCCACAGCGCCTCGAGCAGGCGATCGGCGATAAAGCCGGGCACCTCCTTGCGCACATGCAGCGGGCGCATGCCCAGCGATTCGTAGACCGTGATCGCCGCCTGCACCGCTTCGGGCGCGGTCTTCGTCCCGCCCACCACCTCCACCAGCGGCAACAGGTACACCGGATTGAACGGATGGCCGACCACACAGCGCTCGGGACTCGTGGCGTCTGCATAGAACTCGCTGGGCAGCAGGCCCGAGGTGCTGGAACCGATCAGCACATCCGGACGCGCCGCGGCGCTGATCTTCGCGTGCAGCTCGCACTTAAGTTCGAGGCGCTCGGGCGCGCTTTCTTGGATGAAATCGGCATCCCGTACGCAGTCTTCGATGGTAGTCACGAAACGCAGGCGATTCAGCGAGGCGCCTGCTGCCAGGCCCTGTTTCTCCAGCGTCGGCCAGGCGTTGGTGAGGCGTGTACGCAACGCCTGCTCGGCGCCGGGCGCAGGGCCCCAGGCGATCACGTCGAGGCCACGGGCCAGCGCGCGGGCAATCCAGCCGGCGCCGATCACGCCAGTGCCGAGGGCGGCGAAGGTCTTGATATCGGTAACGAAGGTCATGGTGAACTCCGGTAGCCCGGATGCAATCCGGGGAGTTGGCGTTAGGGAATGCCCCGGATTGCATCCGGGCTACGGCTGTCGCGGCTAAAGCCCCTCCCACAGGTGGGGGCGTTGCTCTAGACGCGGCGCTTGAGCTTCATCTTCTCGCGCCCCTCGGCCGGGCTCAGGGCACGGCCGCCAAGGCGTTCGATGATCTCGATGGCACGCTCGACCAACTGGCCGTTGCTGGCGTGCACGCCGCGATCCAGCCAGATGTTGTCCTCCAGGCCCACCCGCACATGACCGCCCAGCAGCATGGCCTGGGCGACCATGGGCATCTGCATGCGGCCGATGCCGAAGCCGGCCCAGGTGACGCCCGGCGGCAGGTTGTCGGCCATGGCCTTCATGGTCGTGGTGTCGGCCGGCGCGCCCCAGGGAATGCCCAGGCACAGCTGGATCAACGGGTCGTCCAGCAGCCCCTCCTTGATCATCTGCTTGGCGAACCACAGGTGGCCGGTATCGAATATTTCCAGCTCGGCCTTAACGCCCAGCTCGGTGATGCGTTTGGCGCCAGCACGCAGTTGTGCCGGGGTGGAAACGTAAATGAAGTCGCCGTCGCCGAAATTCAGCGTGCCGCAGTCCAGGGTGCAGATTTCCGGCAGCAGCTCCTCGACATGCGCCAGGCGGGTGATTGGCCCGACCAGATCGGTACCGGCGCCGAATTCCAGCGGCTGCTCGCCTTGACCGATTTCCAGGTCGCCGCCCATGCCGGCGGTGAGGTTGATGATCACGTCGGTGTCGCTCTCGCGGATGCGCTCGACCAACTCGCGGTACAGCGCCACGTCACGGCTCGGTTTGCCCGTCAGCGGGTCGCGCACATGGCAGTGGGCAACGGTGGCACCGGCCTTGGCGGCCTCGATGGCGGCGGCGGCGATCTCCTTGGGGGTGACCGGGATCGCCGGGTGCTTGCCGACGGTGTCGCCAGCGCCGGTCACCGCGCAGGTGACGATAACCTCGTAGTTCATTTTTCGACTGTCCTTTCCAGGGGCGAACGGGTGCCGACGGCAAGGCCGCAGGCGTTGTAAGAAAAGGGAAATTGGCGCCGGATCAACCGGCGCCCGAATGTCAGTTGCCGGCGAGCAGCGCCGCGTTGGCGGGCTTGCCGTCCAGCGTGGTGACGCCCTCGAGCCAGGCCTCGACCACCTGCGGGTTGGCCTTGATCCAGTCACGCGCCACCTGTGCCGGCGCCTTGCGATCCATGATCGGCTGCATCAGCTCGGCTTCCTGCGCGCTGGTGAAGCGCAGGCTGGTCAGCAGGCGGTTGGCATTGGGGCAACGTTCGGCGTAATCCGGCGCGGTTACGGTGGAAACGGTAGCGGCGCCGTCGTTGGGACCGAATACGTCTTCGGTGCCGGTCAGGTAGGTGATCTGCATAGACAGGTTCATCGGGTGTGGCTTCCAGCCGAAGAACACCACGGGTTTCTGGTTGCGCACAGCGCGGCCGACGGCGGCGAGCATGCCGGCCTCGCTGGACTCCACCAGCTTGAAACCACCCAGGCCGAACTGGTTGGAATCGATCATCTTCTGGATCGCCGTGTTGGCACCCGAACCGGCTTCGATGCCGTAGATCTTGCCGTCCAGCTCATCCTTGAATTGGGCGATGTCGGCCAGGGTCTTGAGGCCCTTGTCGGCGGTATAGCTCGGCACGGCGAGCACGGCCACCGCATCATCCAGCGACGGCTCGGCAGCGACCTTGACCGCGCCGGCATCGAGGAAGGGTTTGATATTGTCGTCCATGATCGGCTTCCAGTAGCCGAGAAAGGCGTCGATCTGCCCTTTCTGGATACCGGCGAAGATGATCTGTTGCGATGCCTGGGTCTGCTTGGCCTCGTAGCCAAGGCCCCGCAGCAATTCGCTGGCGACGGCGGTGGTGGCGACCACGTCGGTCCAACCGACGGCGCCGATGCGAACGGTTTTGCAACTGGCATCGTCGGCCAGCAGGGAAGAACTGAACAGGCTCAGGGTGCAGCACGCGGCCAGCGCGGTAAGACCTTTCATCTGGGTGCTCCTCATCGTGTCACAGCGGTTTTATTTCGTTCTTCTAGAGGCGCGTGGCCCCCACCGTGCTCGGGGAATTTTTGTCTCCCGATGAAACCACCTTACGCTTCGCTCAAGGGCATTATTCGCACTCTGGCGACGCTTGCTTGACCTATGTCGACCTCTTGTTGCCCGCAAGCCATACTGGCGTATTAATGTCTGAATGCTTCTACTGGACCGAACATGCCTGCAATCCGGGATTCCCCCCCCCGGACTGCATCCGGGCTACCTGCCACCCTGCACCGGCGTCGTGACCTGAATGCACCAAACCTTCTGCTTCCTGCTGCTGCCCGGCTTCTCGATGATGGGCCTGATGTCGGCCATCGAACCGCTGCGGGTGGCCAACCGCTTTCGCGGCGAGCTGTACCGCTGGCGCCTGCTCAGCCAGGATGGCAACGCCGTGCTGGCCAGCAACGGCATGTCGCTCAACGTCGACGGCGGCCTGGAGTTGCCAGACGAAGCGCGCGCGCTGTTCGTGGTCGCCGGCTTCGAACCGCTGGCTCATTACGACCATCATCTGGCGCACTGGCTGCAACGGCGCGAGCCGGAACTGGCGATCCTCGGCGGCATCGACACCGGCAGTTTCGTGCTGGCCGAGGCCGGGCTGTTCCAGCATCAGCGCCTGACCCTGCACTGGGAGGCCATCGACGCCTTTCGCGAGCGCTACCCGGCGCTGCTGGTCACCCAGGAGCTGTTCGAGATCGACGGTAAACGCATCACCAGCGCCGGTGGCACCAGCAGCCTCGACCTGATGCTCGGCCTGATCGGCCAGGAACACGGCGAGCCGTTGGCGGTGCAGGTGTCCGAGCAGTTCGTGGTCAGCCGCATCCGCACCCGCCTGGATCACCAGCGCATGCAGGTGGCGAGTCGTTATGATCTGCACAACAAGAAGCTGGTGCGGGTGATCGGCGAGATGGAGCGCCAATGCGAGCAGCCCCTGTCCAGCGAGGCGTTGGCTGAGCTGGTCGGCATCACCTTGCGCCAGCTGGAACGGCTGTTCCGCCATCATCTGGATAGCACACCATCGGCCTTCTACCTCGACCTGCGCCTGGACAAGGCGCGCCAACTGCTGCGCCAGAGTGATCTCAGCGTGCTGGAAGTGAGCCTGGCGTGCGGCTTCGATTCGGCCTCGTACTTCGCACGCTGTTATCGCAAGCGCTTCGCCGCCAGCCCCAGCCAGGATCGTCACGAGCGACCAGGCAGCTAGCAGGCTGTTGAAAAACTACCTGCGTTGCCATTGCTGCGTTAAAAACAGGCTCAAAATGCTCATTTACAACTCGTAAACTCCGCTTTTCGCCTGTTTTTGCCTTGCACTGGCTGCCTCGCCTACGTTTTTCAACGGCCTGCTACGCCAACCGTAGCCCGGATGCAATCCGGGACCAGGCGCCACCGATTCCCCGGACTGCATCCGGGCTACGCGTAACAGGCGAAACGGTGGCATATCCGTTCGCGACCTCAGCTTGACGCTTTCGGCAAACCCCCAGTCGTTTTTGCACCGGGTCGCCCTGCCCCCCAGGGATAAGCTCTCCCCAAAGCGCCGACGACCGACTCGGCGCATCCGTTTAGGGGACAAGCCTGATGAGCCCAGCCGAATTGCACGCCGACAGCATCGTCATCGACGGTCTGATCATCGCCAAGTGGAACCGCGAACTGTTCGAGGACATGCGCAAAGGCGGGCTGACCGCAGCCAACTGCACCGTGTCGGTGTGGGAAGGTTTCCAGGCCACGGTGAACAACATCGTTGCCAGCAATAAGCTGATCCACGACAACGGCGACCTAGTCATCCCGGTGCGCACCACCGCCGACATCCGCAAGGCCAAGGAACAGGGCAAGACCGGCATCCTCTACGGTTTCCAGAACGCCCATGCGTTCGAGGACCAGATCGGCTACGTCGAGGTGTTCAAACAGCTCGGCGTGGGCATCGTGCAGATGTGCTACAACACCCAGAACCTGGTCGGCACCGGCTGCTACGAGCGCGACGGTGGCCTGTCCGGTTTTGGCCGCGAGATCGTCGCCGAGATGAACCGTGTCGGCATCATGTGCGACCTGTCTCACGTCGGATCCAAGACCTCTGAAGAGGTCATCCTCGAATCGAAAAAGCCGGTCTGCTATTCCCACTGCCTGCCCTCGGGCCTGAAAGAGCACCCGCGCAACAAGTCCGATGAAGAGCTGAAATTTATCGCCGATCACGGCGGCTTTGTCGGCGTGACCATGTTCGCGCCGTTCCTGGCCAAGGGCATCGACTCGACCATCGATGACTACGCCGAAGCCATCGAGTACGTGATGAATATCGTCGGCGAAGACGCCATCGGCATCGGCACCGACTTCACCCAGGGCCACGGCAAGGAATTCTTCGAGTGGCTGACCCACGACAAGGGTTACGCCCGGCGTCTGACCAGCTTCGGCAAGATCGTCAACCCGCTGGGCATCCGCACCGTGGGCGAATTCCCCAACCTCACCGAGACGCTGCTCAAACGCGGCATGCCCGAGCGCGTGGTGCGCAAGGTCATGGGCGAGAACTGGGTACGCGTACTCAAGGACGTCTGGGGCGAGTAAGCCCCTTCCATCCCAATTCTGTAGGAGCGGCTTCAGCCGCGATCCGTCCAGACAGGACGGCGTGCCCTGAAGCTTCGCGGCTAAAGCCGCTCCTACGATTCAAACTCAGGAGTTTCCGCACATGGCCACCCACGCCCCCGAAATGCCCATCGAAGTCGACGACGAAACCGGCGTCTGGACCACCGACGCCCTGCCGATGCTCTACGTGCCGCGGCATTTCTTCGTCAACAACCATATGGGCATCGAAGAAGTACTCGGCGCCGACAAGTACGCCGAGATTCTCTACAAGGCCGGCTACAAGTCCGCCTGGCACTGGTGCGAAAAAGAGGCCGAGTGCCACGGCATTTCCGGCGCTGCGGTGTTCGAGCACTACATGAAGCGCCTGTCGCAACGCGGCTGGGGCCTGTTCGAAACACAGAAGCTCGACCTGGAAACCGGCCATGCCGAGGTCAAGCTCAAGCATTCGGCCTTCGTCTACGTGTACGGCAAGGTGAACCGCAAGGTCGACTACATGTTCACCGGCTGGTTCTCCGGCGCCATCGACCAGATTCTCGCCGCCAAAGGCAGCCCGATCCGCACCGTCACCGTGCAGGAGTACAGCGGCGCCGAAGAGGGCCACGACGACGGCCTGTTCGTCACCCGGCCACTCTGAGTCACCCATAAGAAATACGTGGGAGAGCCAGACTTCAGTCTGCGACACCATCGCCGCTGAAGCACCTCCCACAACGCTAGAGCGCTTACCGTGAGGATGCCGTAATGGCCTTCGAAGCAATGTTCCAGCCGATCCAGATCGGCAAGCTGACCATCCGCAACCGTGTGCTCAGCACCGCGCACGCCGAGGTCTACGCCACCGACGGCGGCATGACCACCGAGCGCTACGTGAAGTACTACGAAGAGAAGGCCAAGGGCGGCATCGGCCTGGCCATCTGTGGCGGCTCCTCGGTGGTAGCCATCGACAGCCCGCAGCAGTGGTGGAGCTCGGTCAACCTGTCCACCGACCGCATCATCCCGCACTTCCAAAATCTCGCCGACGCCATGCACAAGCATGGCGCCAAGATCATGATTCAGATTACCCACATGGGCCGCCGCTCGCGCTGGGACGGCTTCCATTGGCCGACCCTGATGTCGCCGTCCGGTATCCGTGAACCGGTGCACCGCGCTACCTGCAAGACCATCGAGGTCGAGGAGATCTGGCGCATCATCGGCAACTACGCCCAGGCCGCGCGCCGGGCCAAGGAAGGTGGCCTGGACGGCGTCGAGCTGTCAGCCGTGCACCAGCACCTGATCGACCAGTTCTGGTCGCCACGCGTGAACAAGCGTACCGACGAATGGGGCGGCACCTTCGAAGGCCGCATGAAATTCGGCCTGGAAGTGCTCAAGGCGGTGCGCGCGGAAGTCGGTGACGACTTCTGCGTGGGCATGCGCATCACCGGTGACGAGTTCCACCCGGACGGCCTGTCCCACGAGGACATGAAGCAGATCGCCGCCTACTACGACGCCACCGGCATGCTCGATTTCATCGGCGTGGTGGGCTCAGGCTGCGACACCCACAACACCCTGGCCAACGTGATTCCGAATATGAGCTTCCCGCCGGAGCCATTCCTGCACCTGGCGGCCGGCATCAAGGAAGTGGTCAAGGTGCCGGTGCTGCACGCGCAGAACATCAAGGACCCGAACCAGGCCACGCGCATCCTCGAAGGCGGTTACGTGGACATGGTCGGCATGACCCGCGCGCACATGGCCGACCCGCACCTGATCGCCAAGATCAAGATGGGCCAGATCGACCAGATCAAGCAGTGCGTCGGCGCCAACTACTGCATCGACCGCCAGTACCAGGGCCTGGACGTGCTGTGCATCCAGAACGCCGCGACCAGCCGTGAATACATGGGCGTGCCGCACATCATCGAGAAGACCACCGGCGCCAAGCGCAAGGTGGTGGTCGTCGGTGGCGGCCCGGCCGGGATGGAAGCGGCACGCGTCGCGGCAGAACGTGGCCACGACGTGACCCTGTTCGAGAAGCAGGACAGCCTCGGCGGGCAGATCAGCATCGCCGCCCGCGCCCCGCAGCGCGACCAGATCGCCGGCATCACCCGCTGGTTCCAGCTGGAAATCGCTCGCCTCGGCGTCGACCTGCGCCTGGGCACCGCGGCCGATGCGGCAACGCTGCTCGACCTGCGCCCGGACATCATCGTCCTGGCCAACGGCGGCCACCCCTTCCTCGAGCAGAACGAACACTGGGGCGCTGACGAAGGCCTGGTGGTAAGCAGCTGGGACGTGCTCTCGGGCAAGGTCGAGCCGGGCAAGAACGTACTGGTATACGACACCATCTGCGAATTCACCGGCATGTCGGTCGCCGACTACCTGGCGGACAAAGGCTCGCAGGTGGAAATCGTCACCGACGACATCAAGCCGGGCGTGGCCATCGGCGGCACCAGCTTCCCCACCTACTACCGCAGCATGTATCCGAAAGAAGTGGTGATGACCGGCGACCTGATGCTGGAGAAGGTCTACCGCGAAGGTGACAAGCTGGTGGCGGTGCTGGAGAACGAATACACCGGCGCCAAGGAAGAACGCGTGGTCGACCAGGTGGTGGTGGAGAACGGCGTCCGTCCGGACGAATCGCTCTACTACGCACTCAAGGAAGGCTCGCGCAACAAGGGCCAGATCGACATCGACGCGCTGTTCGCGATCAAGCCGCAGCCCTGTCTGTCCGAATCTGGCGACGGTTACCTGCTGTTCCGCATCGGTGACTGCGTCGCCCAGCGCAACACCCACGCGGCGATCTATGACGCGCTGCGGTTGTGCAAGGACTTTTAGCCACGACACGAACGGCCCCCTCTCCCGCTTGCGGGAGAGGGCGGGGGGAGAGGGGCTGTTGGGCGGAGATCTATGCCGTCTGGCCCCTCTCCCTAACCCTCTCCCCCAGGGGAGAGGGGATGGATTTGCGTAGCTTTCGGTCCCGCTAAGGAGACCCCAAGATGTTGAACACCCTCCTCCCCATCCTGCTCTTCGCCGCCCTGGCCCTTGCGGTCATCGGCGCGGCCAAGCGCTTCTTCATGTGGCGCCGTGGCCGACCGTCGAAGGTTGACTGGACTGGCGGCCTGTTGAAGATGCCGCGCCGCTACCTGGTGGACCTGCACCACGTGGTCGAGCGCGACAAATACATGTCCAAGACCCACGTGGCCACAGCCGGCGGCTTCGTCCTGGCAGCCGTGCTGGCCATCCTCGTGCATGGTTTCGGCCTGCATAACCGCATTCTCGGCTTCGCCCTGCTGGGCGCTACGGTGCTGATGTTCGTCGGCGCCCTGTTCGTCGCCAAGCGCCGCCTCGACCCGCCGTCGCGGCTGTCGAAAGGCCCGTGGATGCGCCTGCCGAAAAGCCTGCTGATGTTCGCCGCCAGCTTCTTTATCGCCACGCTACCGGTGGCCGGGATTCTGCCCGCCGACTTTGGCGGCTGGGTGCTCGCGGCCATCCTTGCTGTCGGCGTGGCCTGGGGCGTGTCCGAGCTGTTCTTCGGCATGACCTGGGGCGGGCCGATGAAGCACGCCTTCGCCGGCGCCCTGCACCTGGCCTGGCACCGCCGCAGTGAACGTTTCGGTGGCGGGCGCTCGACCGGCCTGAAAGCCCTGGATCTGGACGACCCGAAAGCGCCGCTGGGTGTGGAAAAACCCACCGACTTCACCTGGAACCAGCTGCTCGGCTTCGACGCCTGCGTGCAGTGCGGCAAATGCGAGGCCATGTGCCCGGCCTTCGCCGCCGGCCAGCCGCTGAACCCGAAAAAACTCATCCAGGACATGGTCATCGGCCTGGCCGGTGGCAACGACGCTAACTTCGCCGGCTCGCCCTACCCTGGCAAGCCGCTCGGCGAACACAGCGGCGGCCCGCACCAGCCCATCGTTTCGCTACAAGGCAAGGCCCTGGTGGATGCCGAGACGCTGTGGTCGTGCACCACCTGCCGCGCCTGCGTCGAGGAATGCCCGATGATGATCGAGCACGTCGATGCCATCGTCGACATGCGCCGTCATCTCACGCTTGAGAAGGGAGCGACGCCGAACAAGGGCGCCGAGGTGCTGGACAACCTGATTGCCACCGATAACCCGGGCGGCTTCAATCCCGGCGGTCGCCTGAACTGGGCTGCCGACCTGAACCTGCCGCTGCTTGCCGACAAGGGCGAAGCCGATGTGCTGTTCTGGGTCGGCGACGGCGCCTTCGACATGCGTAACCAGCGCACCCTGCGCGCCTTCGTCAAGATCCTCAAGGCTGCCGACGTCGACTTCGCCGTACTAGGCCTGGAAGAGCGCGACAGTGGCGACGTGGCTCGTCGCCTGGGCGACGAAGCGACCTTCCAGCACCTGGCCAAGCGCAATATCGCCACCATGGCCAAGTACCGCTTCAAGCGCATCGTCAGCTGCGACCCGCACAGCTTCCACGTGCTGAAGAACGAATACGGCGCACTCGGCGGCAACTACGAGGTTCTGCACCACAGCACCTTCATCGACGAACTGGTACGCAAGGGCTCGCTGAATCTGGGCCAGAGCAAGGCCGCCAGCGTCACCTATCACGACCCCTGTTACCTCGGCCGCTACAACGGCGAGTACGAAGCGCCACGCGCCGTGCTCAAGGCCATCGGCATCGAGGTGAAGGAGATGGAACGTTCGGGCTTCCGTTCGCGCTGCTGCGGCGGTGGTGGCGGCGCTCCGATCACCGACATCCCCGGCAAGCAGCGGATCCCCGACATGCGCATGGTCGACATCAAGGAAACCGGCGCCGAACTGGTGGCCGTAGGTTGCCCGCAGTGCACCGCAATGCTCGAAGGCGTGGTCGCACCGCGCCCGGAGATCAAGGACATCGCCGAGCTGGTGGCCGAGGTGCTGATCGAAGCCACCGAGGTGGCGGCAAAAAAGCCGACGGCCAAGCGTGAACTGGCGGGGGTACAGTGATGAAGCCGCAAACCGCTTGTCTTCCCCTCTCCCCCAAGGGAGTGAGGGAACCGTCCGTGCCTGATCAGGAGAGCGCAGCATGAGCGACATCATCCGCCGCGACCCACGCGCCGAGTGGATCGCCCGCAACCGTCTGCATCCTCTGCATGCCTCCATGCAAAAGGCCGAGACCAGCTGGATGGGCCCGAACGGCATCATCCGCAAAAACCCGCATGCCATCGCCGCTGGCTTCATCGGCCCGGCCGGCCTCAAGCGCATCGACCGCAGCGGCGCCCAACAGGGCACCAGCGGCAAGCGCAGCAACGCCAAGGTCGAGGTGCAGCTGCCGCTGCACGTCATTGAGCAACCGGCGTTCCACGTCTGCGTGGTGCCGGACATGGTCGGCGGACGCCTGTCCAGCCATGACAAGGACCTGCTCGGCCTGGCCCGCAAGCTGGCCGGCGACAGCGGCGCCGTGGTGGCCGTGGTGTTCGGCGAGGACAAGGAAAGCGCCTTCGACAGCGCCGGCGTCGACCGTCTGCTGCGTATCGAAGGCGACACCTTCGACGGCTATGCACCCGAAGCCCGCGTGCTGGCCCTGAGCGCCGTGGAAAGCCAGCTGGCGCCGCGCCACTGGCTGCTGCCCGACAGCCGCACCGGTGGCGGTGAACTGGGCCGACGCCTGGCCGCCAAGCTGAAAGAACGCCCGGCCACTCGCGTCTGGCAGGTCGCTGGCGAGCAGACCATCGGCCGCGCCGGCAGTGGCCAGCAGGATATCCAGCGCGCGCTGCCGCGGCTGATCCTGGCCGCAGCCGAATGCGCCGAGCCGGTCAGCGAAAGCCGCCACGAAGCACGCCAGCTGGAGCTGACCAGCAAGATTGCGCAAAGCTTGCCGCGCCTCGAAGACCTCGGCCCGGTGGCCGTGGATCCGGCGCAGATTCCCATGGCCGAGGCCGAGTTCATCCTCTCCGGCGGCAACGGCGTGAAGGACTGGGAGCTGTTCCACCGCGCCGCCGTCACCCTCGGCGCCACCGAAGGCGCCTCGCGCGTGGCGGTGGACGACGGATTCATGCCGCGCAATCGCCAAGTCGGCGCCACCGGTACCTGGGTCACCGCCCGCGTCTACCTGGCCGTCGGCATTTCCGGCGCCATCCAGCACCTGCAGGGCATCGGTGCCTGCGACAAGGTGGTGGCGGTGAACATGGATCCCGGCTGCGACATGATCAAACGCGCCGACCTATCGGTGATCGGCGATTCGACAGCCATCCTCCAGGCGCTGATCGAACGTATCACCGCCTGGCGCCAGGAGGGCAAACGTGATGCGGCGTAGCCCGGATGAAATCCGGGGTCACCACCATCTTTCCCGGATTGCATCCGGGCTACGGGGACAACATGACTGATCTGAATATCGTCGCCCTGGTCTCAGTCGGCGCCCACCCGACCTCGGGTCGCCCGCGCCGCGCCGAGCAGGACGCCCGCGCAGTGGTGCTGGGCCTGCGCCTGAGCGGACAGAACCTGCAATTGCTGCATGCCGGCGACCCTCAGGCCGATGCCCTGCGCGGTTATCTGGGCATGGGCCTGGAACAACTCGACGTGCTGGAACAGCCCGAAGGTGCCGATGCCCTGCCGCTGCTGGTCGACTACCTGCAAGGCAGTCGCACGCAACTTGTTCTCACAGGTAGCCAGGCGGAAACCGGTGAAGGCTCCGGCATGCTGCCGTTCCTGCTAGCCGAGCGGCTGGGCTGGCCGATAGTGGTCGGCCTGGCGGAAGTGGAAAAGGTCGAGAACGGCGTGGCCCAGGTGCTGCAAGCACTACCGCGCGGCCAGCGACGCCGGCTCAAGGTCCGCCTGCCGTGCGTTGCCAGCGTCGACAACGCCGCCCCGGTCGCTCGTCAAAGCGCTTTCGGCCCGGCACGGCGCGGGCAACTCGAAGCCCACGAGGTCACGGTTGTAGACGACCCGCTGCTGGCCGAGGCCAGCCTGCAGCCGGCAAAGCCGCGTCCCAAACGGCTCAAGGTGATCAAGGCGAAAACGGGCGCGGAACGGATGAAGGCTGCCACGGCCAAGGCCAGTGGTGGCGGCGGCCAAGTGCTCAAGGATGTCTCGCCACAGGACGGCGCGGAGGCTATCTTCAAGCTATTGATCGAAGAAGGGGTTCTGCGCTAGCCGAGGGTTGAAGACCTCCCGCGCAGCGCCTGCCTCACCAAAAGGAGCCACGACCATGATGCATGCCGATCTGATCGACCAGGAAGATTTCCGTGAACGCCTGATCGCGCTGGGCCTGAGCATTCCACCAGACGTCACGCCAGAGCAGGCCTGCGAGCTGGCCGTCAGCGGCCTCAGCGCGGAACGCGCCGTGGCCCTGCGCCATCTGGTGGAAGAACTGCTTGGTGGCAGCGCCACCCTGCTGCCCAACGTACGCGAAGCCATCAGCCGCCACCTGCTGCCGGCGCTGGTGCCTAAGCCGGCCTGATTTATACGTCTCCGGCCTATCACGCAGGGTGTCGCAGCCCGGTAAAGGCCGTGCTCACCAACTTGGACCTCAACGCCATGCCGAAGTGGTTCGTGCATAGATTGGTGGGCTGAAGCCCACCTTACAACGACTACGATGCACCGCGCAGGGTGGGCCGGGCGGCGATCCGTTTCAGCCCACCAGAAACGACCATCCCAAAAATGAAACGGGGCGCCAATGGCGCCCCGTTTTCATTGCCGCTCGACTCAGATGCGCACGCTGGCGAAGGTCGATTCACCTTGCGCACGGTTGAGCGCCAGCACCGCGCTGGAGCTGACCTGATGTTCGGGAATCGGCAGCAGCATCACCAGGTTGTTGCCCTGCTGGCCGGCACGCTCGTCGCGCGGCGGAATGCCGAAATACTCGCGGTAGCACTTGGAGAAATGCGGCGTGGAAACGAAGCCGCACACCGAGGCCACTTCGATGATCGACATGCTGGTCTGCTTGAGCAACTGACGCGCACGAATCAGGCGCAGCTTGAGGTAGTAGCGCGACGGCGAGCAGTGCAGGTACTTCTGGAACAGGCGCTCGAGTTGGCGACGGGAGATGTCGACGAAGCAAGCCAGTTCGTCGAGGTCGATCGGCTCCTCGAGGTTGGCCTCCATCAGCGCGACGATTTCCTGCAGCTTCGGCTGGTTGCTGCCGAGCATGTGCTTGAGCGGCACACGCTGGTGATCCTGCTCGTTGCGGATGCGCTCGTAGATGAACATTTCGGAGATGCCGGCAGCCAGTTCGCGGCCATGCTGCTGGCCAATCAGGTGCAGCATCATGTCCATCGGCGCGGTGCCGCCAGAGGAGGTGTGGCGATTGCGGTCGATGGAGAACAGCCGGGTGGTGATGGCCGCACGCGGGAAGGCTTCCTGCATCGAGGCCAGGCACTCCCAATGCACGCTGCAGTCGTAGCCATCGAGCAGGCCGGCCTTGGCCAGTGCCCAGCTGCCGGTGCACACCGCACCGAGCAGACGCCCCTGGCGCGCCTGCAGTTGCAGCCAACTGACATGCTCACGCTTGACGCTGTGCTGAATATCCACGCCACCACAGACGATCACCGCATCCAGCGCCGGAGCACTTTGCATGGCGGCGTCCGGGGTGATCTGCAAACCATCGCTGGCGCAGACCGGCAGGCCATCGTGAGTGAGGGTGTGCCAGCGAAACAGCTCCTTGCCGGAAAGCTGGTTGGCCATGCGCAGAGGCTCTACCGCCGAAGCGAGGGAAATCAGGGTGAAGTTATCCAGAAGCAGAAAGCCGATGGACTGGGCAACACGGTTCTGGGCTTGTGCCCCTTGGCTGAACTGCGACATTGATGGAACCCTCTCACGCTAAGCACGGTGTGAGCCCAATTGAAGTGGGCCTCTGTTTTATCCTGGCCAGGTTTGAAACCGGGCGGCTATACATCTCTACGCAAAGGCCATGCCTAAATTGATTAGGCGGTCAATAAAAACCAGACCGTCACTGTATGGTGCGCCAGGCGGGCTTCTCAATCGTTCATTGGGGACTTGCGAAACGCTCTCAAAGCTCACTACTGCGGGGCTTTGAGCATTTCGGTAGCACGGAGTGAGGGCCTGCTACGACGCCTCTGGCTGTCAGTAACGGACCGACGGTAACAACCTTGACCAGCCGGTCACACCCTATGAAATCGATGTCCGCAGGCGTCGCACCAAAATCTCGCGAAACGCAGGCTTTAGCAGAATAGCTGCACCAGCAAAGGTCAACGTTCGCCGGAGTGTCAGCCCTGCACACTACATAGAGAGGAGCATCCTGACGAATTCGCAACAGGTTCGCGATGATCCAACTTTCGCCAGCGCGCCAAGATCTCCAACCGACTCGCGCATATCCAATTGCGCCTGGGCAACCGCCCGCGTCGAGGTCTTTTCTCGACATGTCAATGTCGCTTCTCACCCAGGGAGCGGCCCACCTCTTGCTGTGAAATAGCCAATCGCCCGTCCCGGGAATCTTCCAGCGGCTCCAGCCGCCCGAACAGAGGCACACCCCATGAACAGATTTGCTCGCTGGCTGCTCGTGATCGCCCTCACCTCCTCCGCCGGCCTACATGCCGCCGAAGCCGAGCGCTGCGAGTTGGTGCGCCTGAGCGATGTCGGCTGGACCGACATCACCATGACCACCGCCGTTGCTCGCCTGGTACTGGGCGAGATCGGCTATCGCACGCAGATCCGCCGCCTGTCATTGCCCGACACCTACCGCGGATTGTCCGAAGGCCAGCTGGACGTGTTCCTTGGCAACTGGATGCCGGCCCAGAGCGAGCTGGTGCAACCCCACCTGGACAGCGGCAAGATCGAGAAGCTGCACACCAACCTGCCGACGGTGCGCTACACCCTGGCGGTACTGGCGCCAGGCCATGAAGGCGGGCTGAAAGATTTCGCCGACATCCACCGTTTCAAGGACGAACTCGGCGGGCAGATCTTCGGCATCGAACCTGGCAACGAAGGCAACGAGATGGTCAAGGGCATGATTCGCGACAACACCTTCGGTCTCGCGGGTTTCAGCCTGGTCGAGTCCAGCGAAAGCGGCATGCTCAACCACGTCGAACGCGCTCAACGCCTGGGTAAATGGGCGGTATTTCTCGGCTGGGAACCGCACCCGATGAACGAGCGTCTGAAGATGAACTATCTGTCCGGTGGCGATGATTATTTCGGCCCCAATTACGGTGCAGCACAGGTCAACACGGTGGCACGCGGCGGCTTGAGCCAGCAGTGCCCCAACCTGGCTCGGCTTTTTCGCAATATGACCTTCACCATCAGCGCAGAAAACCAATTGATGAGCGCCGTACTGGAAGGCAACACCAACCGCCGCCGTGTGGCCAAGCAGTGGATCGAAGACAACCCGCAGATGATCGCAGCTTGGCTGGAAGGCGTGACCCGCTATCAAGGCGGTCCCATCAGCAAGGTGTTCGACATGTCACTGGCAAAAAATGACTGATAAATTCAGCGAAAGAGCCGAGAAAACCCAATAAAAATGGCAGAAAACAGAGACCCCCTCAGAGCTCGAAAGGGTTTCCCTCCATTTCATCGAGAGTCACGCGCAGGTTCGCAAGCCAAACCAGCCGTGACCATTTGGTCATATTGCGCCGACTTTCGCTTCTTCAGCATTTTTTCGCACGCCACCACCTTTCCCTGTAAATTTTTTTCAACATCGCCACAGCCCCCACACTACGCCGCCTGCGCCTCGCTTGCAAGGCTGAAAACCAGCGCCGGCGCGGCTTTCAGGCTTGGCCAAGGGGCAAAAAAGTCTGTTAAGGTTTTTAAAGCACGTTCTCGAAGGCGCATCCTCGATGCTTGCAGCGAGCGCTATTGGAAACGGCATCACGCAGTGCTTTCAGGAGCCCGGAAAACGGCGAAAACATGGGAAGACACAGGGTGTGACGGGCCATGTCGTCGCCCAACACGTCAGGGTCGCAAACCGATAATTGCGCAGCCCCCAAGACTATATCGTTGAGTCAGCCGATGACGTCGCTGCCGCCTCCAAAAGGGAACGGCAGACTGGGGCCCACCGCCCCGGACCGAAGAACATACAAGCGCTGGCCCACCATCGATAGGGCGCCAGTCCAACAAGAAATTTCGGATGTACGCATGCGTCAGGACGATGCATGACCCCCAAGGGAATGGGCTTCGAAACACTGCCAGAGGGTTTGGAACGCGGTTTGCAGCACGGCAAGACAGTGGTCACTCATCAACAGGTTGCAACGACGCAGCGGTCGGCTTTCGCCTCCAGCCGCGTGCGCTGCAGCGTGCCCGAGCGCCACACTCGACACCCGCTGCGAAACGTTCACCAGCCTCGAAACTCAGCAAACACCCACACAGGTATCAGAGGCCTGACACAGCTGATCTACGCTTCGATGATGCGTGCCCAGCTGTGCCAGCGCGAACTGGATGCCGATTGAAGGGGAAACGTCCCATGCAGTCTGGAAAGATCGTGGTCGAACACCTGTACAAGGTTTTCGGCCCCAACCCACAAGAAGCCATCGACCTGCTCAAGGAAGGCTGGAGCAAGGAGAGGATTCTGGCCGAAAAAGGCGCCGTGATCGGCGTCAGCGATGTGTCGTTCAGTGTCGAGGAGGGCGAAATATTCGTTCTCATGGGACTGTCCGGCTCCGGCAAATCCACCCTCATCCGTCTGATCAACCGCCTGGTCGAACCCAGCGCCGGTGATGTCTACATCGATGGCCAGAACGTGGCCAAGCTGCCGCAATCGCAATTGATCGACCTGCGGCGGCGCGACATGAGCATGGTCTTCCAGTCCTTCGCCCTGATGCCTTCGCGCAGCGTGCTGGACAACGCGGCCTTCGGCCTGGAAGTGGCCGGCACCGGCCGCAAGGAGCGCGAGCAGCGCGCCATGGAAGTGCTCAAGCAGGTCGGCCTGGACACCTTCGCCCACAAGTACCCGCACGAGCTTTCCGGTGGCATGCAGCAACGCGTCGGCCTGGCCCGTGCGCTGACGGTGAACCCGTCGATGATCATCATGGACGAGGCCTTCTCCGCCCTCGACCCGCTCAAGCGCCGCGAGATGCAGGACGTGCTGCTGGAGCTGCAGAAGACCCATCGCCGCACCATCATCTTCGTCTCGCACGACATCGAAGAGGCCATGCGCATCGGTACCCGCATCGGCATCATGGAAGGCGGCAAGCTGATCCAGGTCGGCACCCCGCAGGAGTTGATCGAGAAGCCGGCCAACGAATACGTGCGCAACTTCTTCGACACCGTCGACACCAGCCGCTACCTCACCGCTGGCCAGCTCAAGGCCGACAGCGTGCCGACCTACGTCTACAACGGCAGCGCGCCGGATGCGGCGAAGATCTGCAAGGAACTGCAGGCGCTGGACAAGCACTACGCCTTCATCGTCGATGAGCAGAACAACTTCCAGGGCTCCATCAGCCTGGAAAGGATCGCCCTGATGGTCGACGGCGATGAACCCAGGCCACTCGAGGCGGATGCGCTCAAGCACGTGGTACCGGTACCCGAAGACATGTCGCTGGAAGATGTCATCACCCGCCTGGTGGACAACGAAGGTCCGATCCCGGTGGTGGACGCCGAAGGCCACTACTGCGGCGCCATCAGCAAGGGCCGCCTGCTGACCCGACTGCAGGGGGAATCCCATGAGTGACAAGAAACTCGACCTGGGCAGCTGGGTCAACGATGTGGTGCAGCATCTGCTGGACAACTACAGCGGCGCCTTCGACAGTATCGGCAGCGTGGTCGCCGGCTTCTCCGAAGCCATCGAAGCCCTGCTCATGCTGCCGCCGGCCTGGCTGTTGATCGCCATCTTCGTCGCCCTCGGCCTGTGGCGCATCGGCGCACGTTTCGCGGTATTCACCGCGGTGGCCTTCATCCTCATCGTCATGACCGGTTTCTGGGAGCAGACCGTGGTAACCCTCGGCCTGACCTTCTCCTCGACGCTGATCAGCCTGCTGCTTGGTATTCCGCTGGGAATCTGGGCCGCCAAGAGCGAGCGCGTGGCGACCATCATCCGGCCGATCCTCGACTTCATGCAGACCATGCCGGCGTTCGTCTACCTGATCCCGGCAGCCATGCTCTTCGGCCTCGGCCGCGTGCCCGGCATCATCGCCACGGTGATCTTCGCCATGCCGCCGGCGGTACGCCTGACCAGCCTGGGCATTCGCCAGGTGAACAAGGAAATCGTCGAGGCCGGGCAATCCTTCGGCTGCACCAGCCGTCAGTTGCTGTTCAAGGTACAGCTGCCCAACGCCATGCCGTCGATCATGGCCGGGGTCAACCAGACCATCATGATGGCCCTGTCGATGGTGATCATCGCCTCGATGGTCGGCGCCGGTGGCCTGGGTAACGATGTACTGGCGAGTATCCAGCGCCTGGACATCGGGCTAGGCTTCGAAAGCGGCATGGCCGTGGTGCTGCTGGCGATCATTCTCGACCGCATCACTGAAAGCTTCGGCACCAAGCAGACCGCCCGCGGCGGCATCTTTGCCTGGTTCAGCGGCAAGCTGCAGCGCCAGTAAACATTTTTCACTTCACAGGGAACCGCAGATGAAAATGATCAAAACCACCGCCGCCATCGGCCTGTTGTCCTGCGCACTGGCGCAGGGCGCCATGGCCGCGGAGCCGGCGAGTTGCAAGCAGGTGCGTTTCGCCGAGATTGGCTGGGCCGACATCGCCGCCACCACCGGTGTGGCCATGACTCTGGTCGAGGGTCTGGGCTATCAGCCGCGCAAGATCATGGCCTCGGTCCCCATCGCCTTCACCGGCGTCAAGAGCGGCCAGGTCGACGTGTTCCTCGGCTACTGGGCACCGTCGATGGACTCGGTGATCGAGCCCTTCCTCAAGGACGGCGGCGTCAAGGTGCTGGAGAAAGCCAACCTCGAAGGCGCCAAGTACACCCTGGCCGTACCGACCTACGCCGCCGAAGCCGGCCTGAAGAGCTTTCAGGACATCGCCAAGTTCAAGGATCAGCTGGGCGGCAAGATCTACGGCATCGAGCCGGGTAACGACGGCAACCTGCTGATCGACGGCATGATCAAGAGCAACCAGTTCGACCTCGGCGGCTTCCGCATGGTCGAGTCCAGCGAAGCTGGCATGCTGGTGCAGGTATCGCGGGCCATGCGCAAAAAAGAGCCGGTGGTCTTCCTCGGCTGGGCGCCGCACCCGATGAACACTCAGCACGACATCACCTACCTGTCCGGTGGTGACGACGTGTTCGGCCCCGACTACGGCGCGGCCAAGGTCTACACCGTGGTACCGCCGGACTACGAGGCGCGCTGCGAGAACGTCGGCAAGCTGCTGAACAACCTGCAGTTCACCGTCGATATCGAAAGCCAGCTGATGGAAAAGGTACTGGAAAAGGAAAATCCGCAGAACGTCGCCAAGGCGTGGATCAAGGCCAACCCGGAGATCCTCGACCAGTGGCTGAGCGGCGTGACCACCTTTGACGGTCAGGACGGTGTTGCTGCCGTGAAGAAACACGTCGGGCTGTAACAGGCCACGACCCGATTCGGGCTCGGACCTCAGGGTTCGAGCCCGGAAACCTCCTCGTACATCGTTAGCGGCTGATTTCTGGCCGTGACGGGGAGACCTTGCCCGCGAACCGGCAATCTGCTGCGCAATACGGATTCGCAAGGCCCGCAATGAGAACGAGCCAGTCAACAATCTTGCAACTGCCACTCACTGATGGAGCACAACAAACATGCGCGTAATCAAGCACCTCTGCCTCGGCGCTGCCGCCCTGGCCATCGGCATGGGCAGCGCCCTGGCCGCCGACAAACCTACCCTGAAGATCGGCTACGTCAACGGCTGGGATGACAGCGTCGCAGTCACCCACGTCGCCAGTGAAATCCTGCAAAGCAAACTCGGCTACACGGTCGAACTGAAGCCGGTCGAACCCGCCATCATGTGGCAGGGCGTGGCCCGTGGCGACCTCGACGCCACCCTCTCCGCCTGGCTGCCGGCCACTCATGGCGAGTACTTCGAGAAGCTCAAGGACAAAGTGGAAATCCTCGGCACCAACTACTCCGGCGCCAAGATCGGCCTGATCGTACCGGACTACGTCGAAGCCAAGAGCATCGAAGACCTGGAAAAATACGCCAAGGACTTCGACGGCAAGATCACCGGCATCGACGCTGGCGCCGGCGTGATGCGCCGCACCGAGGAGGCCATCAAGGAATACAACCTGGCCAGCATCAAGCTGATGCCGAGCTCGGGCCCGGCCATGGCCACCGCCCTGACCCGCGCCGAAAAAGCGCAGAAGCCGATCGTGGTCACCGGCTGGATTCCGCACTGGATGTTCGCCAAGTGGCAACTGCGCTTCCTCGAAGATCCGAAGAAAGTCTTCGGCGACGACGAGCGCGTCGACACCGTTGCCAATCCTGAGCTGAAGGGCAAGGCCGCCGACGCTGCCGCCTTCCTCAGCAAGATTTCCTGGAGCGGTGAAGAAGTGGGCGCGGTGATGCTGGCCATCCGCGAAGGCGCCAAGCCGGACCAGGCCGCCAAGGACTGGATCGCTGCTAATCCGGAGCGCGTGGAGAGCTGGCTGAAATAAGCCACGCACCTGCAACACCACAAAGCGGGCTTCGGCCCGCTTTGTGGTTTCTGGTAATTCGCGATGCCACCCATATCAATTTTTTGGACATTTCGGCTAGAGCACACGAGGCGTGACCTCTAGACTCTCGCCTCCCGAAATGAACAGACCGAACACAGATGAAAAATACCGCCCTCGTCTTCGCCGTTATCGGCTGCCTTTCCCTGCTGACATTTCTGCTGGTCTACACCAGCTCAGTCAACATCTTCTTGATCTGGGACGCGAAGGCCTACCGCTATCTGGCGACCTGCGCCGGGCTGATGATCGCCGCCATCGTCGGCACGGCTCTGCTGGCCGCAGGCAAACCCACAGCCTCGAGACTTGCCATCGGCGTCCTGTTGCTGACAGCACTGATCACCCAGTTTCTGTTCGGCTTCGATCTTTACACCGTCATGGCGGTCGGGCTGCTGTATGTTGCGGCGCTGATCGAGTGCACCGCCCTGCCTTCGGATGCGGTAGAAGCGTCGCAACAGTGATCGCCAGCGCATGAGCCTGCGATGAGCAAACGACAGCAACGCCACAGGCGGCCCGCTCGTGATGGCCTTGAGCGCAGGATACAAGCCGTTGCCAACCTGCCTGAAGGCTATAAGCTGCTGCTTCTGCCCTTTCTTCCGGCCTGGCTCGCTCCGGCGTCTTGGAGCCTGTGGGGAGCTGCAGCCGGTGCTTTTGGCATATTCATCTGCGTGGTGGTTGCCCTGTATTCCATTCACCGCAACGAACGTACGTTGGCTGCGCTGCTGTATGGCGATGACGCGCATAGCGTTACCACCCTCTTTTTCAGCCACCTGTTGCAGGGCCTGGGCCTGAGCATCGCGCTGTTCCTGCCACACGTTCTACTCGCAGGCCGCTGACTCCATACACCGAAGCACGCATTGATTGATCGCTCAGTCAAAAACTGCCTAGACTTCGGCTCCCCCGCCCCACACGGAGTGCCCCATGCCCAAGGTCGGCATGCAGCCCATTCGCCGTTCGCAACTGATCGCCGCCACCCTGGAAGCCGTCGACCAGGTCGGTATGGCCGATGCCAGCATCGCCTACATCGCCCGCCTGGCCGGGGTATCCAATGGCATCATCAGCCACTATTTCAACGACAAGAACGGCCTGCTGGAAGCCACCATGCGCCACCTGATGCAGGCGCTCAGCGATGCGGTGGGCGAACGCCGTCGCGCATTGCGCGAGGACAGCCCGCGTGCTCATCTGAAGGCGATGATCGACGGCAACTTCGACGACAGCCAGGTCAGCGGCCCGGCGATGAAGACCTGGCTGGCGTTCTGGGCCAGCAGCATGCACCAGCCGGCCCTGCGCCGTTTGCAGCGGGTCAACGACCACCGCCTCTACTCCAACCTGTGTGGCCAGTTCCATCGCGCGCTGTCGCGGGATCAGGCACGCTTCGCGGCTCGCGGCCTGGCCTCGCTGATCGACGGTCTGTGGCTGCGCGGCGCACTGTCCGGTGAAGCCTTCGACACCGAGCAGGCACGCCGCATCGCCTACGACTACCTCGACCTGCAGTTGGGCAAAGCCCACTATCCGTAGGGTGTCGCGGGGCCACCTGGGCAGCGTGCCCCGCGTTTAACGCCCTTCTCCGATCATTTGGATCGCCCGGTGCGCACAGCGCACCCTACGACATCGCACCTTGCGTGCATGTCGCGTTTGGCTGCACCTTGTCGTTTTTATTGATTGATCGTTCAATTTAAATAAAATAGGCTGTTCTCCAAGCAGATTGCCAAGTGCAGAGGACAGCCCATGCCCCGTTTCGCCGAACAGCAGCTCTACATCGGTGGCCAGTACGTCGCCGCCAGCAGTGGAGAGACCTTCGACAGCATCAACCCCGCCACCGGCGAGGTGCTGGCCAAGGTGCAATGCGCCAGCCAGGCAGACGTGGACAGTGCCGTGGCCAGCGCCGCCGAAGGGCAGAAGGTGTGGGCGGCGATGACTGCCATGCAGCGTTCGCGCATCCTGCGCAAGGCGGTAGACATCCTGCGCGAGCGCAACGATGAACTGGCCGAACTGGAAACCCTCGACACCGGCAAACCCCTGAGCGAAACCCGCTACGTCGACATCGTCACCGGCGCCGACGTGCTGGAGTACTACGCCGGCCTGATCCCGGCCATCGAGGGCGAGCAGATTCCGCTGCGCGACACCTCCTTCGTCTACACCCGTCGCGAGCCGCTGGGCGTGGTCGCCGGCATCGGCGCCTGGAACTATCCGATCCAGATCGCCCTGTGGAAATCCGCCCCGGCCCTCGCCGCCGGCAACGCGATGATCTTCAAGCCCAGCGAAGTCACCTCGCTGACCGCGCTGAAACTCGCCGAGATCTATAGCGAGGCCGGCCTGCCAGCGGGTGTGTTCAACGTGCTCACCGGCAGTGGCCGCGAAGTCGGCCAGTGGCTGACCGAGCATCCGGGCATCGAGAAGATTTCCTTCACCGGCGGCACCGTCACCGGCAAGAAGGTCATGGCCAGCGCCTCCAGTTCCAGCCTGAAGGAGGTGACCATGGAGCTGGGCGGCAAGTCGCCCTTGATCGTCTTCGAGGACGCCGACCTGGACCGCGCCGCCGACATCGCGGTGATGGCAAACTTCTACAGCTCCGGCCAGGTGTGCACCAACGGCACTCGCGTGTTCGTGCCGCGCATGCTGCAGGCCCGTTTCGAGGCCAAGGTGCTGGATCGGGTCAAACGCATCCGCCTCGGCGATCCGCTGGATGACGCCACCAATTTCGGCCCGCTGGTGAGCTACGCGCACATGGACAGCGTGCTCGGCTACATCGAGAAAGGCCGCAGCGAGGGCGCACGCCTGCTGATCGGCGGTGTGCGCGTCAGCGAGGGCGATTACGCCAAGGGCGCCTACGTGGCGCCGACCGTATTCACCGACTGCCGGGACGACATGACCATCGTGCGCGAGGAAATCTTCGGCCCGGTGATGAGCATCCTCATCTACGACAGCGAAGAGGAAGTGATCCGCCGCGCCAACGACACCGACTACGGCCTGGCTGCCGGCGTGGTGACCCGCGATCTGAACCGCGCACACCGGGTGATCCACAAGCTGGAAGCCGGCATCTGCTGGATCAACACCTGGGGCGAATCGCCGGCCGAGATGCCGGTGGGCGGCTACAAGCAGTCCGGTGTCGGCCGCGAGAACGGCCTGGTCACCCTCGGCCACTACACCCGTATCAAGTCGGTCCAGCTGGAAATGGGCGATTACACCTCGGTGTTCTGACAGCAATGCCATGTAGGAGCGGATTTATCCGCGATGCCTTTCGCGGATAAATCCGCTCCTACAAAAACGTCGCCCCGCAGCCCGGATGCAATCCGGGAACAGTCACCGCGTTTTCCCGGATCACAGCCGGACAACAGGAGGAGCCATGACCCAGGAATTCGACTACATCATCATCGGCGCCGGTTCGGCCGGTAACGTCCTGGCCACCCGGCTGACCGAAGACGCAGACGTCAGCGTACTGCTGCTGGAAGCCGGCGGCCCCGACTACCGCCTCGACTTTCGTACCCAGATGCCTGCCGCCCTGGCCTTCCCGCTGCAGGGTAGGCGCTACAACTGGGCTTATGAGACCGACCCCGAGCCGCACATGAACAACCGCCGCATGGAATGCGGGCGCGGCAAGGGCCTGGGCGGCTCCTCGCTGATCAACGGCATGTGCTACATCCGCGGCAACGCCATGGACTTCGACAACTGGGCCAAGGCCAAGGGCCTGGAAGACTGGAGCTACCATGACTGCCTGCCGTACTTCCGCAAGGCGGAAACCCGCGACATCGGCCCCAACGATTACCACGGCGGTGACGGCCCGGTCAGCGTGACCACGCCCAAGGCCGGCAACAACCCGTTGTTCCACGCCATGGTTGAGGCTGGCGTGCAGGCCGGTTATCCGCGCACGGACGATCTCAACGGCTATCAGCAGGAAGGTTTCGGCCCGATGGATCGTACCGTGACTCCGGAAGGCCGCCGCGCCAGCACCGCGCGCGGCTATCTGGATCAAGCACGGGCGCGTCCCAACCTGACCATCGTCACCCACGCCACCACCGACCGCATCCTCTTCGATGGCAAGCGCGCCAGCGGTGTCAGCTACCTGATCGGCAACGCCAACGATGCCACCGAAGCCCGTGCCCGTCGTGAGGTGCTGCTGTGCGCCGGCGCCATTGCCTCGCCGCAGATCCTCCAGCGCTCAGGCGTAGGTCCCGCTGCGCTGCTGCACGAGTTGGATATCCCGCTGGTACATGAACTGCCCGGCGTCGGCCAGAACCTGCAGGATCACCTGGAAATGTACCTGCAATACGCCTGCACCGAACCGGTGTCGCTGTACCCGGCACTCAAGCTGCTCAACCAGCCCGGCATCGGCGCGCAGTGGCTGTTCGCCGGCAACGGCATCGGCGCCAGCAACCAGTTCGAGGCTGGCGGCTTCATTCGCACCCGCCCGGAGTTCGCCTGGCCCAACATCCAGTTCCACTTCCTGCCGGTGGCGATCAACTACAACGGCAGCAACGCGGTCAACGAACATGGTTTCCAGGCTCATGTCGGCTCGATGCGCTCGCCCAGCCGCGGACGCATCCAGCTCAAGTCCAAGGACCCGCGCCAGCACCCGAGCATCCTGTTCAACTACATGAGTCATGAGCAGGACTGGCAGGAGTTTCGCGACGGCATTCGCCTTACCCGCGAGATCATGGCGCAGCCGGCGCTCGATCCGTACCGTGGGCGTGAAATCAGCCCTGGCGCGCATGTGCAGAGCGACGCCGAGCTGGATGCCTTCATTCGCGAACATGCAGAAACGGCTTTCCACCCATCCTGCTCATGCAAGATGGGCGAGGACGACATGGCGGTGGTCGATGGTCAGGGCCGGGTGCACGGCGTGCAAGGCCTGCGCGTGGTGGATGCGTCGATCATGCCGGAGATCATCACCGGCAACCTCAACGCCACCACCATCATGATCGCCGAAAAGATCGCCGACCGCATTCGCGGGCGCCAGCCACTGCCGCGCAGCAACGCACCCTACTTCGTCGCCGGCGAGCGGCCGGTGCGCGGGCAACCGCAGCGAGTGGTATCGGCGGCCTGACATCGCAGGGGGCGTCCGCCCCATCGCGAATTAATTCGCCTGTACAGAGGCGAGTTAATTCGCAATTCTCCCGGCTCCAGCGCCAACCTCTTTCGCGGATAGATCCGCTCCTACCGAGCGTGCTCCGGCCAGCGCCGTTGCGCTGCGAATTTCTTCGTGCCATCGCCGTCGAAGAAGAGCACAGCCCGCGATAATGGCGCACAGGTCACAGCCGCCAACCACTGCCGGACACCTCATGCAGACCACGCTCACTCAACTCGACCCTCGCACCGCCCGCCTGCTGCCCTGGATCGTCGCCATCGCCTTCTTCATGCAGACGCTGGATGGCACCATCCTCAACACCGCACTACCGGCCATGGCCGCCGACCTCGGCGAAAACCCATTGCGCATGCAATCGGTGGTAATCGCCTACATGCTCACCGTGGCCCTATTGATTCCGGCCTCGGGCTGGATCGCCGACCGCTTCGGCACACGGCGTATCTTCTTCGGCGCCATCGCCCTGTTCAGCCTCGGCTCGCTGCTCTGCGCGCTGTCGGAATCGCTGAACATGCTGATCGGTTCACGCATCATCCAGGGCCTCGGCGGCGCGCTGATGATGCCGGTCGGGCGGCTGGTGGTGCTGCGGGCCTATCCGCGTTCGGAGCTGGTAAGGATCATGAGCTTCATCACCTTGCCCGGCCTGCTCGGCCCGCTGATCGGCCCGAGCCTCGGTGGCTGGCTGGTGGAAGTGGCCAGCTGGCACTGGATTTTCCTGATCAACCTGCCGGTGGGGCTGCTCGGTTGCTGGGCGGCCCTGCGGCATATGCCCGACCTGCGCGGCCCTGAGCGCAGCCGCTTCGATACAGCCGGCTTCCTGCTGTTCGGCGCGGCGATGCTGCTGATCACCGTGGCACTGGAAGGGCTCGGCGAACTGCACCTGCCGACCATGCGCGTGGTGCTGCTGTTGCTAGGCGGCATGGCCTGCCTGGCCGCTTACTGGCTGCGCGCCGGGCGCATCGAGCAGCCGTTGTTCGCACCCAAGCTGTTCCACACCCGCAGCTTCGCCGTGGGCATCATCGGCAACCTGTTCGCCCGCCTCGGCAGCGGCGCGCTGCCCTTTCTCACGCCGCTGCTGCTGCAACTGGCGATGGGCTATTCGCCGGCCCAGGCCGGCATGAGTCTGATTCCGCTGGCGCTGGCAGCAATGGCGGCCAAGCCCTTGGCCAGGCCACTGATCGAGCGCCTCGGTTACCGCAACATCCTCACCAGCAACACCCTGCTGCTCGGCGCCCTGATCGCCAGCCTGGCCCTGGTCGATGCACAAACCTCGACGTTGCAACTGATCATCCAGCTGAGCCTGATCGGCGCCTGCAACTCGCTGCAGTTCACCGCGATGAACACGGTAACGCTGATCGACCTGGACAACCGCGACGCCAGCAGCGGCAACAGCCTGCTGTCGGTGGTGGTACAGCTGGCGATGGGCCTTGGCGTTGCCTCGGCAGCGGCGCTGCTCAGCGGTTTCAGCCGCGAGTTGGGCGGCAGCGAGCACGTGCTGCAGGCATTCCAGGCGACCTATCTGTGCGTTGGCCTGCTGTCGATGCTGGCGGCGGCGATCTTCCTGCAACTGGAGGCCAAAGATGGCCGTAGCGGGCGCAATATCGAGGTTTCAGCGGACCAATGAGTAGGCCTGCTACACTGCCGGCCTGTTTCTCCACCCCCGAGTCTTGCCGTGACCGCTACTGCCTTCGCCAGCCTGCCCATTTCTGACGCCATGCAGGCCAACCTCGCCGCCATCGGCTATGCCGAGATGACGCCCATCCAGGCAGCCAGCCTACCGCTGATTCTCAAGGGCCGCGACCTGATCGCCCAGGCCAAGACCGGCAGCGGCAAGACCGCGGCCTTCGGCATCGGCCTGCTGCACCCGCTCAACCCGCGCTACTTCGGTTGCCAGGCCATGGTGCTGTGCCCGACGCGCGAGCTGGCCGACCAGGTGGCCAAGGAAATCCGCCGCCTGGCCCGTGCGGCTGACAACATCAAGGTGCTCACCCTGTGCGGTGGCGTGCCCTTCGGCCCGCAGATCGGCTCGCTGGAGCACGGCGCACACGTCATCGTCGGCACGCCGGGACGGGTGCAGGAGCACCTGCGCAAGGGCACGCTGAAAGTCGATGGGCTCAATACCCTGGTGCTCGACGAAGCCGACCGCATGCTCGACATGGGTTTCATCGACAGCATCGCCGAAATCATCGAGCAGACCCCGACGCGCCGCCAGACCCTGCTGTTCTCCGCCACCTACCCGCCCGCCATCGAGCAGCTTGCTGCACGTTTTTTGCGTAGCCCGGAGCGGGTCGAAGTGGAGGCACAGCATGACGACGGGCAGATCGAGCAGCGCTTCTACGAAATAGCGCCGGGCCAGCGCATGGAAGCGGTCAGCACCCTGCTGCGGCACTTCCGCAAGCAACCGACCGTAGCCTTCTGCGCCACGCGCCAACAGTGCGACGAACTGGCCGCACAGCTGGAGAGCGAGAAGATTTCCGCCGCCGCGCTGCATGGTGATCTGGAGCAGCGCGATCGTGATCAGGTTCTCGCGCTGTTCGCCAATCGCAGCCTCAGCGTGCTGGTGGCCACCGACGTCGCAGCGCGCGGCCTGGATATCGCCGGGCTGGAGATGGTGATCAACGTCGAGCTGTCGCGCGATGCCGAGGTGCATATTCACCGCATTGGCCGCAGTGGTCGCGCTGGCGAAAAAGGTCTGGCACTGAGCCTGGTGGCCCCCGCCGAAGCCGGTCGCGCCCAGGCCATCGAAACCCTGCAAGGCAAGGAGCTGGCCTGGTACCCACTGCCCGCGGACAAGGCGACGGGGGAGCCGCTGCTGCCGCCGATGCACACGATTTGCATCGGCGCCGGACGCAAGGACAAGCTACGCCCCGGCGATATTCTCGGCGCCCTGACCGGCGACGCGGGCATTTCCGGCGATCAGGTCGGCAAAATCGCCCTGTTCGATTACCAAGCATTTGTGGCAGTGCAGCGTGACGTGGCCCGCCATGCACTAAAGCGTCTCAGCGAAGGTAAGATCAAAGGCCGAACGCTACGAGTGCGTCTATTGTAAGGCTGATAAGACTAAACGGCCTGGGCCGGAGTTATCCATGCGCAATATTCTGGTCATCGAAGACAGCCCGCTGGTACTGAAGATCCTCGAACATCTGTTCCGCCAGGAAACCGATCTGGAGCCGATCTTCTGTGCGTCGCTGGCAGAAGCGGAAGTCATGCTGGAGACCTCTGCGTCGCTGTTCTTCGCTGCCATCGTCGACCTGCACCTGCCCGATGCGCCGGATGGCGAGAGCGTCGACCTGGTGATGCGTTATCACCTGCCGTGCATCGTGCTCAGCGGCAGCTACAACGAACAGCGCCGCGACGAGTTGCTGATGAAAGGCGTGGTCGACTACGTGCTCAAGGAGAGCCAGCACTCCTACGAGTACGCCTTTCGCCTGCTGCACCGGCTCGACCACAACAGCCATATCAAGATTCTCATCGCCGACGACTCCACGGCGCAGCGCCATTACATCCGCCACATCCTCGAACCGCACCACTACCAGATCATCGAGGCCAGCGACGGCAAGGAAACCTTGCGTCAGCTGGGCGAGCATCCGGATATCGACCTGCTGGTGCTCGACCATGCCATGCCCGGCGTCAGTGGTTTCGAGCTGGTCAAGCTGTTGCGGCAGAAGCTGCGCCTCAATGACCTGATCATCATCGGCGTTTCCGCCGATCCCAAAGGCTCGCTCAGTGCGCAGTTCATCAAGCACGGTGCCGACGATTTCCTGCGCAAACCCTTCTGCCCGGAAGAGCTGAACTGCCGGGTCATGTCGACCCTGGAGCGACGCGACCTGTTGCGCGCCTTGAAAAAGGCCGCGCAATTCGATGCCCTGACCGGGCTGAACAACCGCCGCGCCTTCTACGAACAAGGCATGCAGATATTGCAGAAGGCGCAGCGGGAAAACCGTGAGGTCAGCGTGGCGATGCTCGACCTCGATCATTTCAAGCAGATCAACGACGGCTTCGGTCACGCCAGCGGCGACAGCGCCCTGGTGGTGTTCGCCCGAGCGATGAGCACCGCACTCCCCGATATGCTGCTGGGTCGCCTGGGCGGTGAGGAATTCGCCCTGCTCACCCTGCATGGCGCAGATCATGTGGCTCAGGCACTGGATAAACTGCGCCAACAGTGCACCGGCCTCCACTATGCCGTCGGTGCGCCTGCGCTATCGTTCAGCGCAGGCCTCTATCAGGGCGAGCCCGAGGACTTGGAAACCCTGCTGCATGAAGCCGACATTCGCTTGTATCGGGCCAAGCAACAGGGCCGTGCCCGTACCGTACGGGTCTGATATGGGCACCTCCAAGAACGTAGGCGACGCCGGCATGGATGCAGGAGGTAGAGCGACGCAGGAGGCCAAAGCCAAGGTAGTTTTCAAAGGCGCCTTTCAGGGGCTGTGGCGCTGCAGCGTCGCGGCATAACTGCCATCGTCGCTCATGGCCTGAATCGCCGTGTCGAAACGCCTGGCAATGTCGCGATGCTGCGCATGGCTACGGCGTATCAGGATATGCAGGCCGTTCTCGCTCAAGGGCTGCGGCAGGAACTCCAGTTCATCGCTGATGGCGCTCAGCTTGCGACCAAGCATGTGTCGCGCTACCAGCTCGTCCTCCAGCGCCAGCTGTACGCGCCCGGCATGCAGCATGCGCGCGGCGATTTCGAAACTGCCGACGCCGATCTTGAGCAACTGCGGATCGTTGTCGAATTCCCTGGAATAGGCATAACCCCTGACTACCGCGATGTTGTGTGGGTAAAGATCGGCCAGGGTGTCGAACTGAATATCGCTCCCTTTGCGCTGCATGAAGCGTATGCGATTGACCAGATAGGGCTGGGAGAAATAACCGTACTCGGAACGATCGGCGCTGTACCAGGCGTTGATCAGTACATCGTAATCGCCACGCTTGAGCCCCCGCACTGCACGCTCCCAGGGCACCTCCACATAGCTGGTGGTGTAGCCGGCACGAGCCAGCGCCTGCTCCACCAGATCACTGGCCAGACCTTTGCCGGGCAGCCGTTGATCATTGAACGGCGGCCAGGGATCGGCCACCAGACGCAACAGCTCAGCCGAGGCCAGCGCCGGCGACAGCAGCAAGAACAATAGCCAGGCACGCACTGCGGGCATTGGTGGCGATCCATCCGAAATGATCAGTTCTAGTGATAGCAGGCACAACGCCACTCGTCACTGTCTCATACCTGAGGCAGTGACTCGGACGTTTCATACTTGCCAGTAGCCCGCGGACAGAAGCGTCGACCCAGAGCGGCTTCGGGTAAACTTCAGCGGTTTTCGCGCAGCGTTGGCTGCGTCAGCGATTCACCTGAGGACATTTCGTGTTGCAAACCGACGTACTGATCATCGGCGCAGGCGCCGCCGGCCTCATGTGTGCAGCCAGCGCCGCGGCCCGTGGCCGCCGCGTACTGGTGCTCGATCACGCCAACAAGGCCGGCAAGAAGATCCTCATGTCCGGCGGTGGCCGCTGCAACTTCACCAACCTGTACTGCGAGCCGAGCAACTTCCTCTCCGGCAACCCGCATTTCTGCAAATCTGCCCTGGCGCGCTTTACCCAGTGGGACTTCATCGGCCTGGTGGCCAAGCACGGCGTGCCTTATCACGAGAAGAAGCTTGGCCAACTGTTCTGCGATAACAAGTCCAGCGACATCCTCGAACTGCTGCTGGCCGAATGTGCCGAAGCCGGCGCAGAGATTCGCCTGAACACGGCGGTACACAGCATCGAGAAGAGCGAAGGCGGCTTCCTGCTGCAAAGCGACCTCGGCAAAGTGGCCTGCCAGTCACTGGTGATTGCCAGCGGCGGGCTGTCGATTCCGACCCTCGGCGCCACCGGTTTCGGTTATCAGGTGGCCAAGCAATTCGGCCACGAGCTTCTACCGACCCGTGCCGGGCTGGTGCCTTTCACCATTACCGACCCTCAACTCAAGACGCTGTGTACGGAGTTGTCCGGCACCTCGGTGGAGGATTGCCGGGTGAGCTGCAATGGCCAGAGCTTCGTCGAGAACATCCTCTTCACCCACCGTGGCCTGTCCGGCCCGGCGATTCTGCAGATCTCGTCCTACTGGCAGCCGGGCGATACCGTGCATATCGACCTGCTGCCGCATATCGATCTGCCCGAGTGGCTCGCCACCCAGCAGCGCGAGCGTGGCAACAGCGAGCTGAAAACCCTGCTGGCCGAGCTGTTCACCAAGAAGATGGCGAACCTGCTGGTCGACAGCTGGTTCGCCAACAAACCGCTGAAGCAGTACACACCTGGCGAACTCAAAGCGATTGCCGAGCGCCTGTCCGACTGGCAACTGGTACCGGCCGGCACCGAGGGCTACCGCACCGCGGAAGTGACCCTGGGTGGGGTGAATACTGATGAGGTGTCATCGAAGACGCTGGAGTCGCTCAAGGTGCCGGGGCTGTATTTCATCGGCGAAGTCCTGGACGTCACCGGCCACCTCGGAGGCTTCAACTTCCAGTGGGCCTGGGCCTCGGGCTACGCCGCTGCGCAATACGTCTGAGGCTAAAATATCGCGCCCCATTTGACGGCGCAGCGGGAACTGCCGACGCGGTGCAGACTCTGCTATGAACAGCAGATACGAAGCTGCGTATAACAGGGACGGCGGCGCCTCATGACATTCGAACAAGGCCAGATTTTCGTCATTCTCGTCGCCAGCATGGGCTTGTTCATCTGGGGTCGATGGCGCCACGACGTGGTTGCCCTGGGTGCATTGCTGACCTGCGTCATCGCCGGCCTGGTGCCCGAACGCGAAGCCTTCGCCGGCTTCGGTCATCCGGCGGTGATCACCGTCGCCAGCGTGCTGGTGCTCAGCCACGGCTTGCAACGCACGGGGGCGGTCAGTCGGCTGGCCCAGCGACTGTTGCCCAGCGGTGCTGGCGTGCTGATCTCCATCGCCGCGCTGACCAGCCTTGGTGCCCTGCTCTCTGCGTTCATGAACAATGTGGGCGCCCTCGCCCTGCTGATGCCCATCGCCCTGCAAATTGCCGCACGCCTGGAGTTGCCGCCGGGGCGAATCCTGATGCCACTGGCCTTCGGCACCATCCTCGGCGGCATGACTACGCTGATCGGTACACCGCCGAATCTGATCGTATCCAGCTTCCGCGCCCAGCATGGCGACGGCCCCTTTGCCATGTTCGACTTCAGCCCGATCGGTGTAGCCGTGGCGCTGGCCGGCGTGCTGTTCATCACCCTGCTCGGTTGGCGCCTGGTGCCCAAGCGCGAAGTCGGCAATGCCGCCAGCTTCGACACCGGCCACTACCTGACCGAGGCGCGGGTCAAGGAAGGCGGCAAGGCTCAGGGCAAGACCCTGCGAGAGATTGAGCAACTGCTCGAGGAGGCCGACGCCCAAGTGGTGGCCATGGTGCGCAACAAGCTGCGCCTGACCGCACCCAACCCGCGGCGCGTGCTGCAGGCTGACGACGTACTGGTGATCGAGGCCGACCCGGGGGAACTGGGCGAAGTACTCAGCCAGCTGGATCTGCTGCTGGAAGCCGAGCGCGAAGCCAAGGAAGCTGAACAGAAAGAGGACAAGGAAGGTGAAACCGAGAAGAAAGCCAGCAATGACGAAGATCGCGCCCTGCAGGAGCTGCTGGTCAAACCCGACTCTTCGCTGATCGGGCGCTCCGCCAGCAGCACGCGTTTGCGCAGTCGCTACTCCATCAATCTGCTGGCTATCTCCAGACAGAGTCATCGCTCGATCAAACGCCTGCGCTCGACCCTGATCCAGAGTGGTGACGTATTGCTGATGCAGGGCAGCGCCGAGGATATCGGCGAGTTCGCCAGCGACTATGACTGCGTGCCGCTGGCCGCACGCGCCATCAACATTCCCGATCCGCGGCAGGCCAACCTCGCGCTCGGCATCATGCTCCTGGCCATCGCGGCTGCCGCCTTCGGCCTGCTCTCAGCGGCGATTGCCTTCGCCAGCGGCGTGCTGGCTTACATGCTGCTGCGCCTGGTGCCACTGCGCGCCGTCTACGAGTCCATCGACTGGCCGGTGATCGTGTTGCTCGGGGCTCTGATTCCGGTGGCCGGTGCGATGTCCGCGACGGGCGCGGCCGATCTGCTGGCACGCCTGCTGATGGAGAACCTGGCACAGGGTAACGCCATCATCACCCTGACCCTGTTGCTGGTGGTGACCATGTCCCTGTCGGATTTCATGAACAACGCGGCAACCGCCGCGGTGATGTGCCCCATTGCCCTGAGTGCTGCCAGCCAGCTCGGCGTCAGCCCGGATTCGCTGTTGATGGCAGTGGCTATCGGTGCCTCCTGCTCGTTCCTCACGCCCATTGGTCACCAGAACAACACCCTGATCCTCAGCCCTGGCGGTTTTCGCTTCGGCGACTATTGGCGCCTGGGCCTGCCACTGGAAATCCTCGTGGTGCTGATCAGTGTGCCCATGCTGCTGTGGATCTGGCCGTTGTAATCCGCCATTCAAGAACTCGGGGTGATGCCGAGCACCACATCGAAGCGAGCGACCTGCTCGTCGGTCTGCCCGCTCACCGGCACGAAGGGCACTACCAGCAGTTCGCGCAAGCGTGGGTCACGGATCGCGTTGAGCAAGCCATCGCGCTGATTGAGCGGCTCGCCGTGGACATAGCACTGCGTGGCGAAACGCGGCATGCCGGGCAGGGTCACCGCCACATGGATATGCGGGGTGCGGCCAGGATAGGGCACCGGGCGGATGGTGCGAAACCGGTAGCGCCCATCGGCCGCCGTAGTGAAACGGCCATACCCCTGGAACCCAGGGTCGAGCCTTTGACGGTCACCGCCGCGACTGTGCAGGTAGATACCGTTGGCATCCACTTGCCAGATTTCCACCAGCGCCCCCGCCAGTGGCCGACCGCCCGCATCGAGGATCGAGCCGTGCAGCTGCACGCGAATGCCCCGCGCCTCTGCGGCCTGGCCGTCGACTCGCACCAGGTCGTTGTCGCGGTCCAGCGGCAGTTGGTCGGGGTAGAAGGGGCCTAGCGTCTGGCGCGGCGTCAGCAACCGCTCGGCCAGCACCAGCCCCGGATGGGCCAGCAGTACCCCGCCAGCGGCGAACAGAAGGTGACGGCGGCTGGACATGGTCATTTCCCTCCGTAGTGCGACGCCCTACGACAGATGCTCAAGTACCCCGGCGGCCGACTGAAAGGGCAGGCCGTGGGCCTCGGCCACGCTGCCGCAGGTGATCGCGCCCCTGGCCACGTTGAGCCCGTTCAGCAGGTGCTGGTCGCCCAGCAAGGCGCGGCGTGTGCCCTTCTGCGCCAGCGCCACGACGAACGGCAGGGTGGCGTTGTTCAGCGCCAGAGTCGAGGTGCGTGCCACCGCGCCGGGCATGTTGGCCACGCAGTAATGCACCACATCATCGACGACATAGGTGGGCTCGGCATGAGTGGTAGCGCGCGAGGTTTCGGCGCAGCCACCCTGGTCGATGGCGACGTCCACCAACACCGCACCGGCCTTCATCTGCCGCACCATCTCCGCAGTGATCAGCCTGGGCGCGGCAGCCCCGGGAATCAGTACGCCACCGATGACCAGATCGGCCGCCAGCACCTGCTCGCGTACCGCCGCGCGAGTGGAGTAGAGCGTGGTGATGCGATTGCCGTACTGGGCATCGAGCCGGCGCAGCGCGTCGACGCTCTTGTCCAGCACCGTGACATCCGCGCCCAGGCCGACCGCCATGGCCAGGGCATGGCTGCCGACCACGCCACCGCCGAGGATCACCACCTTGCCCGGCGCCACGCCCGGCACGCCGCCGAGCAACACGCCACGCCCGCCGCGGGCCTTTTCCAGGCAGCCGGCACCGGCCTGGATCGACATGCGCCCGGCCACCTCGGACATGGGCGCCAACAGCGGCAGGCGGCCCTGAGCGTCGGTTACCGTCTCATACGCGATGCAGGTGGCGCCGCAGGCCATCAACTCCTCGGTCTGCGGCCGATCCGGGGCCAGATGCAGGTAGGTAAACAGGGTGTGGTGCGGGCGCAGCTTGACGCGCTCCACCGCCAACGGCTCCTTGACCTTGACGATCAGCAGCGCCTGCTGGAATACCTCACCGGCGCTCGCGGCTATCTGGGCACCCGCCTCGCGGTAATCCTGATCGGTGAAGCCGATGGCATCGCCGGCCTGGGTCTCGACCCAGACTTCGTGCCCCAGCGCCGCTAGTTCGGCCACCGACTGCGGAGTGAGGCCAACACGGTATTCGTGGTTTTTGATTTCCTTGGGTACGCCGATTCGCATGGATCTCTCCCAGCGTTGAGGATCAACACCCTGAAGTCTAGGAAAGGGTCACGCGCCTCACCGGGAAAAGCGTGAGAAAAGCTGTCCGCCCGTCACTGCCCGAACAACAGCCGCCGCGCCTCGGCGGTGAGCAATGCCTGCGGATCGGCGTTCACCTGCTCCACCAGCGCATAGGCGCGCTGCACCGCCGGGCGTGCATCGATGCGTTCGAGCCAGGCGGCCATGTTGGGGAAATCCTCCAGCTTCTGTTGCTGCATCTTCCACAGCTTGGCCCAGGGATAGATGGCCATGTCGGCGATGGAATAGTCGCCCGCCACGTACTCGCGCCCGGCCAGCTGGCGGTCCAGCACGCCGTAGAGACGCGCGGTTTCCTTCACGTAGCGATCGATGGCGTAGGGGATCGGCTCCGGCGCGTAGCGCACGAAGTGGTGGTTCTGCCCCGCCATCGGGCCAACGCCGCCCATCTGCCAATACAGCCATTGCAGCACCGTGAAGCGCGCGCGCGTCTCGCGCGGCAGGAACTGCCCGCTCTTGTCGGCCAGGTATTCGAGAATCGCCCCGGACTCGAACAAGGCGATGGGCTCGCCACCATCGGCCGGCGCATGATCGACGATGGCCGGAATGCGGTTGTTCGGCGCGATCTTGAGAAACTCGGGCGCGAACTGCTCGCCCTTGCCGATATGCACCGGGACGACGCGGTACTCCAGCCCGGCTTCCTCGAGAAAGATGCTGACCTTGTGGCCGTTGGGGGTGGTCCAGTAGTACAGGTCGATCATTGGTTCTGCTCCATCTCGATCCTGGCCCGCTTGACCGGGCCATGACTCGCTTCATAAGCCTGCAGGATGCGCGCGAACCAGGCGCCCAGCGCCGAATCGTCGGCCCAGGGCTGCGCGCCCAGGCACCAGGCCCAGAACAGCATGCCGGCCAGCAGGTAGTCGCAGCCGCCAGGTGCCTGGCCTTCGAGATAGGGTTGTTCGCGCAGCCACATTTCCAGCGGCGCCACACCTTCACGGAACGACCGCTCACCGCCCTGCGGATCGGCGAACGCCTCCAGGCTCATGCCCAGTGCTTTCTCCCGGCTACTGCGGAAATACTCGCGGTCGGCCGGGTCGATCACCTGCCAGACGCGCGGGATCAGCATCTTCAACAGCGGCATACGCACCATATGAAAGCTCAGGCGCTCGACCAGGCGTGCGCGCTCGGCCGCCAGCCCTTCGCCGAGCAGCGGGCGCTGGGGATAACGCTGATCCAGGTAGGCGAAGATCGCCAGGCTGTCGTGCACCGTTTCGCCGTCGTCGCTCAGCACCGGTACCAGCTTCTGCCCGGAAAAGGCGATCAGTTCCTTGTCGGTAAAACGTATCGGCCGGCTCTGCCAGTCCAGCCCCTTGTGCGCCAGCGCCAGACGCACGCGCCAGCAATAGGGCGAGAACAGCAACTCAGTGTCGGCGCCGCACAGCTCGAACAGTTCCCGCATATCACCTCCTTTTAAAACCAATCAGTCCAGAATTAAACGAAGAAAAACCAGCGCAGACTGCTCAGGCGCAGTCCAGGCTGGCCATCACCACGGCAACGGTGGCGCGGATCGAGTCTGCCGGCACGGCGGATTTCACCTGAGTACGCAGCCCGCTCATCACGCATTGCAGGTAAGCGGCGCGGGCCGCAAGGTCCTGGCCGTTGCTCAGTTCCCCGCAGGCCACGGCACGCCTGAGCGCCTCCTCGAACACCTGGCAGATACCCGCCGTGGCTTGCTGCAGAACCGGCACCAGCGCCGGCTCCGACAAGGAGAATTCATTGGCGACGTTGACCAGCATGCAGCCACGCGGCACGCCGCCGGGGCCATCGTCTTCGAGCACGCTGAGCAGGCGCGCGCGGATAAAAGCAAGCGGCGAGGCGCTGGCCTGCAGCTGTTCCAGCAGCAAGGCGCGGCGCTGGGCTACGTAGCGGCTGAAGGCAGCGAGGAACCACGCCTGCTTGCTCGGGTAGGTCTGATACAGGCTGCTCTTGGACAGCCCGGTAGCTGCCTGCAGGTCCTGCAGCGAGGTGGCATCGAAGCCGCGCTGCCAGAACAGCTGCATGGCGTTTTCCAGAGCCCGGTCCGGGCAGAAGCTCTTGGGGCGTCCACGTGTCGTCATGCGCTGAATTTAGAACCGAACGGTTCAAAACTCAAGCCTTGGGCCCTTTCAGGTCCACGATGCCGCGCAACAGCTCCATCGGCAGCGGAAAGACGATGGTCGAGTTCTTGTCGCTGGCGATATTGCTCAGCGTCTGCATGTAGCGCAGCTGCATGGCGCCGCTCTGCCGGCCGAGAATTTCCGCGGCCTGCATGAGCTTCTCCGCGGCCTGCAGCTCGCCCTCGGCGTGGATCACTTTGGCCCGCCGCTCGCGCTCGGCCTCAGCCTGGCGGGCGATGGCGCGGATCATCGATTCGTCGAGGTCGACGTGCTTGATCTCGACGTTGGCCACCTTGATGCCCCAGGCATCGGTCTGCGCGTCGAGCACCTGCTGGATGTCGCTGTTGAGCTGTTCGCGCTCGGCGAGCATGTCGTCGAGATCATGCTTGCCGAGCACCGCACGCAAGGTGGTCTGCGCCAGCTGGCTGGTGGCCGAGTGGTAATCCTCGACCTGGATGATCGCCCGCTGCGGGTCGAGCACGCGGTAATAGACCACCGCGTTGACCTTGACCGAGACGTTGTCGCGGGAAATCACGTCCTGGGTCGGCACGTCCAGCACCAGGGTACGCAGGTCCACCCGTACCATCTGCTGCAAGCCGGGGATGATCAGGATCAGCCCCGGTCCCTTGACCCGCCAGAAGCGGCCGAGCTGGAACACCACGCCACGCTCGTACTCGCGCAGGATGCGAAACGACGAGGCGAGCAGCGCCAGGACGATGATTGCCAGTGAAAGAAAACTCAGTTCGAAACCCATCAGGAACCTCCTTGGGGCGGCGGTTCATCCACCGCGCTGACCTGTAGATGCACGCCCTGGCGCGCCGTGACTCGTACCTGCTGCCCGCGCTGAAGCGGCGTGGCGCCCTGCACCTGCCAACGCTCACCCTGCAGCGCCACCCAACCGGCGCGCGGATCGTCGTCGCGCACCGCGGCGATCGCCACCAGGCTGCCGACCAAACCGCTGTCACCGGCCACCTGCTGCCGCCGCCCGGCCCTCAGCGCCATGCCGACTATGGCCAGGATCAGCGCGGCGCTGACCAGCGCCAGGGTGACGATCAGCGCCAGCGGGATGCCGAAGCCCGGCACGTCGGTGTCGATCAGGATCAGCCCACCGAAGACGAACGCCACTACCCCGCCGATGCCGAGCACGCCGAAGCTCGGCAGGAAGGCCTCGGCGGTGATGAAGGCGATGCCGAGCAGGATCAGCGCCACCCCGGCGTAGTTCACCGGCAGCAGTTGCAGGGCATAGAGGGCGAGTACCAGGCTGATGCCGCCGAGCACGCCGCCGACGCCGCTGCCGGGGTTGGAGAACTCGAAGAACAGCCCGTAGACACCGATCATCATCAGGATCAGCGCCACGCTGGGGTTGGTGATCACCGCCAGCAGCCGTGTGCGCCAGTCCGGCGCGTGGCTGATCAACGGCGCACCGGCTGTAGCCAGGGTCTGCTCGACGCCTCCGGCGTGCAGGGTCTTGCCCTCGAGCTGACGCAGCAAGTCGGTCGTGTCCCTGGCCAGATAGTCGATCACCTTCTGTTCCAGGGCCTCCTCGGCAGACAGGCTGACCGCCTCGCGTACCGCCAGTTCGGCCCACTCGGCATTGCGGCCGCGCATCTTGGCCAGGCCGCGAATGTAGGCGGCCGCATCGTTGACCTGCTTGGCAGTCATGGCATCGGTCGAGCCCTTGTCGCCTTGCTCGCTGCTGCCCTTCTCGCCCTTGTCATCGCCCGCAGGCTGGCTCGGCGCCCCGGGCATGCCGATGGCCACCGGCGTGGCGGCACCGAGGTTGGTGCCCGGAGCCATCGCAGCCACATGGCTGGCGTAGAGGATGTAGGTACCGGCACTGGCGGCCCGGGCACCACCCGGAGCAACGTAGCTAGCCACCGGAATGGGGCTGGCGAGAATCGCCTTGATGATGGCGCGCATGGAGGTGTCCAGGCCGCCAGGGGTGTCGATCTCGATCACCACCAGCTGGGCGCCCTCGTCCAGCGCCTTGGCCAGGCCGCGTACCAGGTAATCGGCACTGGCCGGGCCGATCACGCCATCCACCTGCAGCTGCACCACCGCGCCCGGCGCCGCACTCGCCCCCACCGAACCACAGAGGATCAGGGCACACAGGCACAGACGCAACCAGCCAGGTAACACGTTCGACTCCCAGGAACCGCATTGATACCGAACAGGTGGTGCGGTTCCTTTCTGAGCATAGCCCATGCCCCCACTGCCTCCCGGGACAGAGCAGGCGGATGTGCTACAGAGGATGTACGGTTGAGTTTGCTGGCTACGCCAAAGGTTGCAACCTGTAGATGTAGGAGCGAATTTATCCGCGATACGAGCGAGGCAATCGCGAACTGGGGCTGGACCGAACAGATTGCAGCTCGACGCCTGCAATTGCCCGCATACCGATACCCAGCGCCAGGCCAGTTCCGGTAGGCTGCTCACATCTTTTTCGATCAGGTCGCCCATGCCCCGCCGTCACCTCAGCCAAACGCTGCGCCGCCTTTGGGCGCTGGACAAGTTCAGCGCCAGCCTGCGGGTATTCATCGCCCTGGCCGGCGCCTTGGCACTGTGCTGGTGGCAGGGCTGGGTGCACGGGTTGATACCGTTGTTTCTCGGCATCATCGCCAGCGCCCTGACCGAGACCGACGATAGCTGGCAGGGTCGCCTGGGCGCCGTGATGGTGACGCTGGCGTGCTTCAGCGCTGCGGCCTATGCGGTGGAGTTCCTGTTTCCCTACCCCTGGCTGTTCGTCATCGCCCTGGCGTTTTCCGCCTTTTGCCTGACCATGCTCGGCGCGCTCGGCGAGCGCTTTGCCACCCTCGGCTCGGGCACGCTGATACTCGCCGTGTACAGCATGATCGGCCTGGAGCAACGCGGCGGCGTCGCCGGCCTGTGGCTGGAGCCGCTGCTGCTGGTGGCGGGCGCCGCCTGGTACGGCCTGCTCTCGGTGATCTGGCACGCGCTGTTCGCCCACCAGCCGGTGCAGCTCGCTCTGGCCCGGCTGTTTCGCGAGCTGGGCAAGTACCTCAAGCTCAAGGCCGCCCTGTTCGAACCGTTGCGCCAGCTGGATGTGGAACAACGCCGCCTGGAACTGGCGCAGCAGAACGGCCGGGTCGTCTCCGCACTGAATGCGGCCAAGGAGATCCTGCTGCACCGGGTCGGCGGCGGGCGCCCGGCGCCCAAGGTCAATCGCTATCTGAAGCTGTACTTCCTCGCCCAGGACATCCACGAGCGCGCCAGCTCCTCGCATTACCCCTACAACGAGCTGGCCGAAACCTTCTTCCACAGCGACGTGCTGTTTCGCTGCCAGCGCCTGCTGCGCCTGCATGGCGAAGCCTGCCAGCGCCTGGCCAGCGCCATTGAGCTGCGTCAGCCGTTCGAATACCGCGAGCTGTGCAGCCAGGCCCTGGAAGACCTGCACGCCTCGCTCGATCACCTGCACCTGCAGAGCAATCCGGCCTGGCGCCGCTTGCTGCGTTCGCTCGGCGCACTGGCCGGCAACCTGGCCACGCTCGATCAGCTCCTGAGCAATGCCAGCAACCCCGACGCTCTGGCCGAGGAACAGGACAGCAGCCTGCTGGATCGCGAACCGCATTCGTTGCGTGAGGTCATCGAGCGCATCGGCCAACAGCTGACGCCGACTTCGCTGCTGTTCCGCCACGCGCTGCGCCTGTCCATTGCCCTGGCTGCGGGTTATGGCCTGCTGCACCTGATCCACCCGACCCAGGGCTACTGGATCCTGCTGACCACCCTGTTCGTCTGCCAGCCGAACTACGGCGCCACGCGCCTGAAGCTGGTGCAGCGCATTCTCGGCACCCTGCTCGGCCTGGGGCTGGGCTGGGCGCTGTTCGACCTGTTTCCCGACCCGCGCATCCAGGCGCTGTTCGCCGTGGTCGCCGGGGTCGCCTTCTTCGCCACCCGCGCCACACGCTACACCCTGGCCACGGCGGCCATCACCCTGCTGGTGCTGTTCTGCTTCAACCAGATCGGCGATGGCTACGGCCTGTTCCTGCCGCGCCTGGTCGACACCCTGCTCGGTGGCCTGATCGCCGGCCTGGCGGTATTCCTGATCCTGCCGGACTGGCAGGGCCGGCGCCTGGGTCGCATGCTGGCCAACACGCTGAGTTGCAACAGCGCCTACCTGCGCCAGATCATCGCCCAGTATGCCAATGGCAAGCGCGACGACCTCGGCTACCGCCTGGCCCGGCGCAACGCGCACAACGCCGACGCCGCGCTGTCCACTACCCTCGGCAACATGCTCATGGAGCCCGGGCACTTTCGTAAGGACGCGGATCAGGGCTTTCGCTTCCTGGTGCTGTCGCACACGCTGCTCAGCTACCTCTCCGGACTTGGCGCACACCGTGGCGAACAACTGCCGCAGACAGCCCAGGCACAGCTGCTGGAGCAGGCCGAGATTCTCGCGCGCAGCCTCGATGAAATCGCCGCAGGCCTGCGTAGCGAGGGCCCGCTGGCCATTCACAGTGACGAGGAGCAGGCCCTGGCTCAGGAGCTGGAGCAGATCGCCGATGACGCCGACGAACGTCAGCGCCTGGTGCAGACCCAACTGGCACTGATCGGCCGCCAGCTTGCGCCACTGCGAACCCTGGCTGCACACCTGCAGAAGGAACGCAATCAACGCTGAGTAAAAAAGGAAGATTGGCGCCATTTAGCCGACACTTATCGCTTTTTCCCTACGCGCTAGCGGCAAGAGCCAGCTTTCTGCCAGTATTCGAGGCACGTCACCGATTCGGCCTCAAGCGATGTCTGTAGCCCGCTCAACTGCATGCTTTCCACTGCCTTGGCTGTTACTGGCTCTGTGCTTGCTGCTGCCTGACGCCCACGCCATGACCCTGCTCGATGACGATACGCCCCCCATCGACCTGCAGGATGTCGCAGCCTACCTGAGCGACCCTCAGGCCAGCCTGAGCCTTGCCGATGCACAGACTGCCAACGCCCCCTTTCTGTCCGGCCGCGAGCGCCGCAGCCTGAGCTTTGGCTATGTGCCTGGCGTGGTCTGGCTGCGCCTGGAGCTACAGTCCGCCGCCAGCAGAACATTGCACTGGCGCCTGGAGTTGAACTACGCATCGCTGGATGAGGTGCGCCTGTACGACATCGGTGCCGATGGCGTACGCGAGTCGCGCAGCGGCGATACCGTGCCCTACGCCGAACGGAGCGTCGGCCATCGCAACCCGGTATTCGAGATCGCTCTGCAGCCCGGCGAGCAACGCACACTGTACCTGCGCGTCGACTCGCGCGGCAGCATGACCCTCAGCGGCGCGCTGATGTCTTCGCGCGATTTCGAGCAGCACAGCCAGCACGGCTATCTGGCGCATGCCCTCTACTGCGGCGTACTGATTGCACTGGGGCTTTACAACCTGTTGCTGTTTCTCGCCCTGCGCGAGCGGCCCTTCCTCAACTACGTACTGTTCATGTTCGCCTTCGCCCTCAGCGTGCTCTCGCTCAATGGTCTTGGCGCGCAGTTTCTGTGGCCCGAAGCGGCGCCCTGGAGCAACCGCATGCTGCCGGTCAGCCTGACCGCGGCGGCACTGCTGTCGGTGGTTTTTGCCCGCAGCTTCCTCGACACCCGCCAGTGGCTGCCGCGCTGGGACAAGGGCCTGCTGATGCTGTGCCTCGCCATTGCTACGGCCCTGTTGGCAACGGTGCTGCTGCCGCTGCAGCGTGCGCTGCAGTTGATGTCGCTGACCGGCCTGATCGCTACCCTGACGCTGCTGCTCACCAGCTTCGTCTGCGTCGGCTACCGGGTACCCGGCGCGCGCCTGTTCGCGTTGGCCTGGCTGATGCTGCTGACCGGCGCGGTGCTGCTGGCACTGCGCAACTTCGCCCTGATTCCGTCGAACTTTCTTACCCTGTACGCCATGCAGATCGGCTCCGGGCTGGAGATGATCCTGCTGTCCTTCGCCCTGGCGGCACGCTTCAACGAGCTCAAACGCCAGCGCGAGGCAGCGCTGCAACTCAATGAGCAGATCCTCGCCCAGCGCGTCACTGAACGCACCCGGGCCCTGGAGCAGGCCAATCAGCGTCTCAGCGAGCTGGCACTGCAGGACCCACTGACCGGCCTGGCCAACCGCACCGCCCTGCAGCAACACCTGGACCTGGCACTGGCGCGCAGCCAGCGGCGCAATGAACTGCTCGCGGTGATGCTGATCGACCTGGACGGTTTCAAGCCGATCAACGACCAGCACGGCCACGGCTATGGCGACCTGGTACTGGCCGAAGTCGCGCAGCGCCTGCGGCAGTACGTCCGCGATACCGATCTGCCTGCGCGCCTCGGCGGCGACGAGTTCGTGGTGATCTGCGAGAACGTGCAATCTGCCGAGGATGCACAGGACCTGGCCAGGCGTCTGCTGGAAGGACTGGACACGCCGATGTATATGGAAGATCGTGCCGTGCGCGTCGGCGCCAGCATCGGTATCGCACTGAGCCGTGGCAATGAAGACGCCACCACACTGATTCGCCTGGCCGATGCCGCCATGTACCGGGCCAAGGCCGAAGGTCGAAACCGTGTGCGCCTAGCCAGCCCACCTATCTGAAAGTGGGCCGCAGCCCCTCTCATCATCGCCAATCGATACCGCAACATGGACAAGAATCTACTGCTGCAAGACGTACTCACCCATCTGCAGACCGACCTCGAACGAGCCAGTCTCGCCGCCCTCAGCGCCCACGAAGCAGCCACACACGAAGAGAACGTCGCCGAAAACAAGTATGACACCCTGGGGCTGGAAGCGGCCTACCTGGCCAGCGGTCAGGCACGCCGGGTCGAAGAGCTGCGCCAGACGCTGATTACCTGGCGCCAGTTGCGCCCGCGCCCCTTCGATATCGAGCAGGGTATCCAGCTCGGTGCATTGGTGCAGCTTGCGGCCGAGGATGGTCACGAACAATGGCTGTTCCTTGGCCCACCCGGCGCCAGCATGAAACTGCAGTTGGCCGACCAGAGCATCCAGGTGCTCGGCAATACCGCACCGCTCGGGAAGTTGCTGCTTGGCAAGAAACCCGGCGACGAAATAAGCCTGCCAACGGGGAGTCGCCAGCAGGTTTTCGAGGTGCTGGCAGCCACGTAAGCGGAACTATCTGGGCTAGGGTGGGTAATTAGCGATGAACACCACGCTTAGCGAGAGCCAATACCATGGAAAATCCAGTCCACAGTCTGCCAGCCCTGTTCAAGCAGCTCGGCCTGCCTGACGATGCCGCCAGCATCAACGCCTTCATCAGCACCCACTCGCCACTGCCGGACGCATGCAAACTGTCCGAGGCCCCGTTCTGGACGCCAGCCCAGGCAGCGCTGCTGCGCGAGGAAATTCTCGAAGACGCCGACTGGGCGCCGGTGGTCGACCAGCTCAACGTGCGCCTGCACGGCTGAGCTCACAGGTCAGCGCATCGGCTGCTCAGTTCGCCGCCGTCATCTCGCGCCAGGTCAGGTACATGCGCAGGTCGAATTCGATCTGCGCGTAGCCCGGCAGCATGTGGTCGCACAGCTTGTAGAAGGCCTTGTTGTGTTCGGCCTCTTTCAGGTGTGCCAGCTCGTGCACCACGATCATCTGCAAGAAGGCCGGCGCGGCATCGCGAAACAACGAGGCAACGCGAATTTCCTTCTTCGCCTTGAGCTTGCCGCCCTGTACCCGCGAGATCGCCGTGTGCAGGCCAAGGGCGCGGTGGGTGAGGTCTAGGCGATTGTCGTAGAGCACCTTGTCGATGGCCGGGGCATTCTTCAGATGCTCCTGCTTGAGCGCCATCACGTAGCCGTACAGCGCCTTGTCGCTCTGCACTTCATGCCGCCCCGGGTAGCGCTGCGCCAGGTAATCACCGAGCCGGTCATCAGCGATCAGCTGACGAACCTGTTGCTGCAAGGCAACCGGATAACCCTGTAGATACTTCAACGATACGATCCCATTTTCACCAGGACCGCCAGTGTAACGGATGCCGCATTACTCGCTGGGCACCACACGCAGCAGGCGACCCTGCGGGTTGTCGGTGAGCAGGTAGAGGGCGCCATCCGGCCCACTGCGTACATCACGAATACGCTCCTCCAGCTCTTCGAAGAGAATTTCCTCACCTGCCAGCATGCCGTCGCGCACGCGAATACGTCGTACGCTGCGCTCGGCCAGGGTGGCGGCGAACAGGTCGCCCTGCCAGTCAGGGAACAGCTCGCCGCGATACAGGGTCAGGCCCGACGGCGCCACCGAAGGCGTCCAGTGCAGCAGTGGCGAGGTCAACCCCGGCAGCTCGGTGTAGGGGCTGACGCGCGCACCGGTGTAATCGATACCGAAAGTTGCCAGCGGCCAGCCGTAGTTGTTACCGGCCTCGATCAGGTTGAGCTCGTCCCCCCCGCGCGGACCGTGCTCGTGGCTGTACAGGCGATCGTGTTCGGCGTCGTAGAAGATGCCCTGCACATTGCGGTGGCCGAGGCTGTAGATCTCCGGCGCGGCGCCCTCCTGACTGACCAACGGGTTGTCCTGCGGCACGCTGCCGTCGCGATTCAGGCGCACGATCTTGCCCAGATGGTTGGCCGGATTCTGCGCCTGTTCACGCCAATCGAAACCGTCGCCCAGGGTCAGCACCAGGGTCTTGTCGGCGAGAAAGGCGATACGCCCGCCGTAATGCGCGGCGCCGGCCTTGAGCGGCTGGGCGGTGAACAAGACTTCGAAGTCATGCAGTTCGTCATCCACCAGACGGGCACGGGCCAGACGCGTGTTGTTGGCCTCCAGCGAGCCATGCGCATAGGTCAGATACAGCCAGCGGTTGTCGCCGTAGTCCGGGTCCAGCGCCACTTCCATCAGCCCGGCCTGGGCAGCGATGAAGGCCTCGGGCAGGCCCGCCACCGGCTCGGGGTCGACACTGCCGTCGGCCTCGACGATGCGCAGTCGCCCGACACGTTCGGTAACCAGCATGCGCCCGTCCGGCAGGAAGGCCACGGCCCAGGGGTTCTCCAGGCCTTCGCTGAAGGTTTCGATGCGGTAATCCAGGGCCAGCAGCGGTGTACTGACCAACAGGGCGCAGAGCATCAGCGCGCGGGTGCTTCTCAACATGGGCAACGCCTTGTCACAGAGAGTCGGAAGAAGTCGGCTGCGCCCGGTAGCGCACCCGCCGACCGAGCAGGCCGAACAGCAGCGCACCGACGCTGCCGCAGGCCATCAGCCCGAGCGTGCCGAACGGGCTGCGGTCGGCGGCGATCAGCGTCGGCATCGGCGCCAACGCATTGGCCAGTGCCAGTGCCGTCCAGATGGCTGCAGCGCCCGCCAGCACGAAGATCAGCCAACGCAGCGGCGGCACGCGCCGCGCCAACCAGGCTGCCAGCGGCAGGGCGAGCAGAAAGCCCAGCGCACTGAGCAAGGCGAAGGTCGGCGCGAAACCGAGCAGATCGAGACAGGTGGTGCCGACGCGCACATCCAGCGGCATCGGCGCACCGAGCGCCTGCAAGGCGGCGAGGTTGGTCTGGGTCTGGAAGATCGAGGCGAGCAGCGAGGCCAGCAACACGGCAAGGAGAAAAGCGAGCAACAGACGCGGCTTGCTGGACATGGGGGGCAGTTTCCCGGAACGACAGTGCGCGGATTATGGCGCACCCCACCCACCGTTATGCCCCAGGTGTTTTACAGGGTTTTACCTGCGTCACGTGCAGTTCGATCGGAGCCGGAGTAGACCGAAAGCTCACTGGAAACGACTTTATATTGGCGCCAATAAAGCGACAGGCGGCTGTCACGCTTTTGCCGCGACGGCCGTTATATCGCTCGCCACGAACGCTCTCGCTGCTCGTGGCAGGCAGCCCTGCCACCCTTCTAGCTCGCGTGTCATCCGCTGGAACGCCAAGTAAGCCGTTACTGACTCCTGGACGAGATGTGCCCCCGACTGAAGTTTCCGTTTTTCAGGAGCTTTGAACATGATCGAACTCGCCATGTGGAATCTCAGCATTCCAGTCGGTGTCCCCGCGACCACCATCGAGACCCGCGTGCTGGCCGGTGGTTATCAGGATCACTATTTCCAGTCCAAGAATGGCGCCATCTTCTTCTGGTCGCCGGTCAATGGTAGCCCCACCCAGGGCTCGACCTACCCGCGTAGCGAACTGCGCGAGACCTTCCCCGACGGCCGCCTGCGCAACTGGACCTACCCGGAGGCCGATCATTTCCTGCGTGCGTCGCTGAGCGTCAGCCAGGTGCCGTCCACCGGCAAGATCGTCATCGGCCAGATCCACGCCTTCCAGAGTTCGGCGCCACTGCTCAAGCTGGAGTACCAGTACAAGACCAAGACCGCCGATGGCAACATCGTCGCCAAGGTCCGCATGACGCCAACGTCGGAGATCCAGGTGGTGAACGTGGCCAGTGGCATTCGCCTGAATCAGGCGTTCAACTACGTCATCAATCTCAAGCCCGATGGCACCCTGGCTATCAACCTCAACACCATCAGCTGGAGCACCCGGCTGGATTCCTCCTGGGCAGCCAAGCCGCTGTACTTCAAGGCCGGCGTCTACACCCAGGACAACACCGGCTACGAGACCGAAGCCGGTGCTGCGCGCTTCGACCAGTTGAGCATCAAGCATCGCGCGCTGCTCGCCGCGCCCTGAGACGCAAACGCCGGGCATGAAAAAGCCGCGACGCTTGCGCAGTCGCGGCTTTCGGCTGAACCAGGCGGCGGGCTTGGGCCCGCGCCGGATCAGTTGATCTTGGCGTTCAGCTCGCCACTGGCGTAGCGCTGGTACATGCCTTCCAGGGAGATCGGCTTGATCTTCGAGGCGTTGCCGGCGGTGCCGAAGGCTTCGTAGCGGGCGATGCAGATGTCACGCATGGCGACGATGGTCTTGGCGAAGAACTTGCGCGGGTCGAACTCGCTCGGGTGCTCGGCCATCATGCGGCGGATGGCACCGGTGGAAGCCAGACGCAGGTCGGTGTCGATGTTGACCTTGCGCACGCCGTGCTTGATGCCCTCGACGATTTCCTCGACCGGCACGCCGTAGGTTTCCTTGATGTCGCCACCGAACTCGTTGATCACCTTCAGCCATTCCTGCGGAACGGAGGAGGAGCCGTGCATCACCAGGTGGGTGTTGGGGATGCGCTTGTGGATTTCCTTGATGCGCTCGATGGAGAGCACGTCGCCGGTTGGCGGCTTGGTGAACTTGTAGGCGCCGTGGCTGGTGCCGATGGCGATGGCTAGGGCATCGACCTGGGTCTTCTTGACGAAGTCAGCGGCTTCCTCCGGGTCGGTCAGCAGTTGGCTGTGATCCAGCACGCCTTCGGCGCCGACACCGTCTTCTTCACCGGCCATACCGGTTTCCAGGCTGCCCAGGCAACCCAGCTCGCCTTCCACGGACACGCCGCAGGCGTGGGCGAAGGCTACAGTCTGCTGGGTTACGCGGACGTTGTAGTCGTAGTCGGCCGGGGTCTTGCCGTCTTCCTTGAGCGAGCCGTCCATCATCACCGAGCTGAAACCCAGCTGGATCGAGCGCTGGCATACGTCAGGGCTGGTGCCGTGGTCCTGGTGCATGCACACCGGGATGTGCGGGAATTCTTCGATGGCAGCCAGGATCAGGTGGCGCAGGAACGGCGCACCAGCGTACTTGCGGGCACCAGCGGAGGCCTGGACGATGACCGGCGAATCGGTCTTGTCGGCGGCTTCCATGATGGCGCGCATCTGCTCGAGGTTGTTGACGTTGAAAGCCGGCACGCCGTAGCCGAATTCGGCGGCGTGGTCGAGCATCTGGCGCATGCTGATAAGTGCCATGGTGTTTCTGTCTCCCGGTTTGGAGGTCGTTAATCGTGCAAGCCTGCCGCAGGGGCAGGCGTTGTTCAAGTTTCGTGAGACTGGGGCATGCCCGCAGCGCTCGTCTCGGCATCACCGAGGATGTTACGGAGCCTTGCAGCCGCGCCCGATCAGATCATCGGTGGCCGTCCAGTAGACTAGGCCTTCCTCACCCTTGGTGTGGAACGACAGACGCCCGTCGCTGTACAGCGCGCCGGATGCGGCCGGCTCCTGAGTCAGGCGATAGACGATGTCGTCGCCACCCAGTCGCACATCTACCTGATCGAAGCCACCGTTGGCGAAACGCCACAGCACTTCGGCCTGGCTATCGCATACCCAGCGATTCCATTGATCCGGCGCGGCCGGCTGGCTACTGCAGGCTGCCAGCACCAGGGCAATGGCAGCGAGCCCCGTCAATTTGATCCCGCTCAATTACCTCTCCTCGTCAGCAACGCTGTTCCGGCGCCGGGCCAGTAGGCTGGCCAGTACTTTCCTCGACACGCTGATCATCCTGAGTGGTCGGGGTTTCGATCTGCGCAGGGCTGAATACCTCGCAGGCCGCTTCTCGACCACCACCGGCACAACCGGCCAGCAACATACCAATCACGCTCAATGCGGCTAACTTGTCCATGACATGACTCCTTGTTCGATGATCCGGTTTTCTACAGACCATCCGTTCACGTCAGGGTTTAATCCGTTGCGGGTGAAGGACTCTCCTTCACCCTAGTCGGTGTTTATTGCGCGCGTTGTTCCAGCACTTCCACGGCCGGCAGCACCTTGCCTTCGACGAACTCGAGGAAGGCACCGCCGCCGGTGGAAATGTAGGAGATCTTCTCGGCCACGCCGTACTTGTCGATGGCCGCCAGGGTGTCGCCACCACCGGCGATGGAGAACGCCGGGCTCTCGGCGATGGCCAGGGCCAGGGCCTTGGTGCCGTTGCCGAACTGATCGAACTCGAAAACGCCGACCGGGCCGTTCCACAGGATGGTCTGCGAGGCCTTGAGCATTTCGGCGAACATCGCCGCAGTCTGCGGGCCGATGTCGAGGATCATGTCGTCTTCAGCCACGTCCTTGACCGCCTTGATGGTGGCTTCGGCGTCTTCGGCGAAGGCCTTGGCCACCACCACGTCCACCGGCAGCGGCACGCTGACCTTGGCCGCGATGGCCTTGGCGGTGTCGACCAGATCGGCCTCGTACAGCGACTTGCCCACCGGCAGACCGGCAGCAGCGAGGAAGGTGTTGGCGATGCCGCCGCCGACGATCAGCGAGTCGCAGATATCGGCCAGGGAGTTGAGCACGTCCAGCTTGGTCGACACCTTGGAGCCGGCGACGATGGCCAGCATCGGCCGGGCCGGCTTGTCCAGGGCCTTGCCCAGGGCGTCCAGCTCGGCAGCCAGCAGCGGGCCGGCGCAGGCGACCTTGGCGAACTTGGCCACGCCGTGGGTCGAACCCTGGGCGCGGTGCGCGGTGCCGAAGGCGTCCATCACGAACACGTCGCACAGGGCGGCGTACTGCTGGGCCAGCTCGTCGGTGTTCTTCTTCTCGCCCTTGTTGAAACGCACGTTCTCCAGCAGCACCAGCTCGCCGGCCTTGACCTCGACACCGCCAAGGTAGTCCTTGACCAGCGGCACATCGCGGCCGAGCGCCTTGCTCAGGTAGGCCGCGACTGGCGCCAGGCTGTCTTCCTCGCTGTAGACGCCCTCTTCCGGACGGCCCAGGTGCGAGCAGACCAGTACGGCCGCGCCCTTCTCCAGCGCCAGCTTGATGGTCGGCAAGGAGGCGAGAATACGCGCATCGCTCTTGACCACACCGTCCTTCACCGGGACGTTGAGGTCTTCGCGGATCAGCACGCGCTTACCAGCGAGGTCGAGGTCGGTCATCTTCAGAACGGTCATAGATCAGTCCTTTACGGAGCAGGATTGGCTGTTAATAGGAAATGTTCGGCGACATCGAGCATACGGTTGGCAAACCCCCACTCGTTGTCGAACCACGCCAGCAGGTTGACCAGGCGCGGGCCGGACACGCGGGTCTGGCTGCCGTCGACGATGGCCGAGTGCGGGTCGTGGTTGAAGTCGCAGCTGGCGTGCGGCAGCTCGGTGTAGGCCAGCAGCCCCTTGAGCGGGCCACTTTCCGCCGCCTGACGCAACACGCGATTGATCTCTTCTGCGGAGGTGTCGCGCGCAGTCTGCAAGGTGATGTCCAGGCACGAGACGTTGACCGTTGGCACCCGGATGGCCTTGGCCTGGATACGCCCGGTAAGCTCCGGCAGCAGGCGCTCGATACCGCGGGCCAGGCCAGTGGATACCGGAATCACCGACTGGAAGGCCGAGCGCGTACGGCGCAGGTCTTCGTGGTGGTAGGCATCGATCACCGGTTGGTCGTTCATCGCCGAGTGGATGGTGGTAATGGAGACGTACTCCAGACCCACCACCTCATCGAGAAGTTTCAACAACGGCACGCCGCAGTTGGTAGTGCATGACGCATTCGACACCAGGCGCTCGGCGCCGCTCAGGCACTGCTGATTGACCCCGAAGACAACGGTGGCGTCGATATCCGCCTCGCTGGCCATTGGCTGCGACAGCAGCACGCGCGGCGCCCCCGCATCGATGAAGCGCTGCGCCTGGTCGCGAGTGACGTACTGACCGGAACACTCCAGCAGCAGATCGATGTCCAGCGCCGCCCAGTCGATGGCCTCGGGCTCGCTCTGGCGCAGCACCTTCACGCAGTCGCCGTTGATGTGCAGGCAGTCGCCATCGACCTTCACCTCGCCGGGAAAGCGCCCGTGGGTGGAGTCGAAGCGGGTCAGGTATTCGATGCTGGCCTGATCGGCCAGGTCATTCAGCGCGACGATCTCCAGACTCGCTGAATTGCCACGCTCGTGCAGCGCGCGCAGCACGCAACGGCCGATGCGGCCATAGCCGTTGAGGGCAACACGATAGGGGCGATTGGACATGAGAGGTCTCGGATGAACCCTAGGGTGGATCGCGCTTTATCGATCCACCGGGCGGTGTAACGGTGGATGAAAAGAGTTCCATCCACCCTACGGCGTCGTTCTCGCTTAGGCGTCCAGCAGTTCTTCGGCAGTGGCGACGACGTTGTCGACGGTGAAGCCGAAGTGCTCGAACAGTGCCGGGGCCGGGGCCGACTCGCCGAAGCTGGTCATGCCGATGATGCGACCTTCCAGGCCCACGTACTTGTACCAGTAGTCAGCGTGCGAAGCCTCAATGGCGATACGCGCACCGACCTGCAGCGGCAGCACGTCCTGCTTGTAGCCGGCATCCTGTGCGTCGAACACGCTGGTGGACGGCATCGACACCACGCGCACCTTGCGCCCAGCGGCGGTCAGTTTGTCGTAGGCTGCCACCGCCAGGCCGACTTCGGAACCGGTGGCGATCAGGATCAGTTCCGGCTCGCCGGCGCTGTCCTTGAGCACGTAGCCGCCACGCGCCACGTCAGCCAGTTGCTGGGCATCACGCGGCTGGTGCGGCAGGTTCTGACGGCTGAACACCAGGGCGCTCGGGCCGTCGGCGCGCTCGATGGCGTATTTCCAGGCCACGGCGGACTCCACGGCATCGGCCGGGCGCCAGGTGTCGAGGTTCGGCGTGCCGCGCAGGCTGGCCAGTTGCTCGATCGGCTGGTGGGTCGGGCCGTCTTCGCCGAGACCGATGGAGTCGTGAGTGAACACATAGAGCACACGCTTCTTCATCAGCGCAGACATGCGCACGGCGTTGCGCGCGTATTCCATGAAGATCAGGAAGGTTGCACCGTATGGCACGAAACCGCCGTGCAGGGCGATACCGTTCATGATCGCGCTCATGCCGAACTCGCGCACACCGTAGAACATGTAGTTGCCGGACGCGTCTTCAGCGGAGACGCCCTTGCAGCCCTTCCACAGGGTCAGGTTGGAGCCGGCCAGGTCGGCCGAACCGCCAAGGAACTCCGGCAGCAGCGGGCCGAAGGCATTCAGCGCGTTCTGGCTGGCCTTGCGGCTGGCGATGGTTTCGCCCTTCTCGGCAACGTCCTTGATGTAGGCAGCGGCCTTCTCGGCGAAATCGGCCGGCAGCTCACCGGCGATACGGCGTTTGAACTCGGCAGCCAGCTCAGGGAAGGCAGCGGCGTAAGCGGCAAACTTGTCGTTCCAGGCGGCTTCGGCAGCAGCACCGGCGGCCTTGGCATCCCACTCGGCGTAGATCTCGGCAGGAATCTCGAACGGCCCATGATTCCAGCCCAGCGCGGCGCGGGTCAGGGCGATTTCGTCATTGCCCAACGGCGCACCGTGGCACTCTTCCTTGCCCTGCTTGTTCGGCGAACCGAAACCGATGGTGGTCTTGCAGCAGATCAGGGTCGGCTGGTCCGTGGTCTTGCGCGCGGTGTCGATGGCGATCTTGATCTCTTCGGCGTCGTGGCCGTCGACGTTGCGAATCACCTGCCAGCCGTAGGCTTCGAAGCGCTTCGGCGTGTCGTCGGTGAACCAGCCCTCGACTTCACCGTCGATGGAGATGCCGTTGTCGTCGTAGAAGGCGACCAGCTTGCCCAGGCCCAGGGTGCCGGCCAGCGAGCAGACTTCATGGCTGATGCCTTCCATCATGCAGCCGTCGCCGAGGAACACATAGGTGTTGTGGTCGACGATGTTGTGGCCTTCACGGTTGAACTGCGCGCCCAGCACCTTCTCGGCGATGGCGAAGCCGACGGCGTTGGCGATGCCCTGGCCGAGCGGGCCGGTGGTGGTCTCGACACCCGGGGTGTAACCGTATTCCGGGTGGCCCGGGGTACGACTGTGCAACTGGCGGAACTGCTTGAGGTCTTCGATGCCGAGGTCGTAGCCGGTCAGGTGCAGCAGCGAATAAATCAGCATCGAACCATGGCCGTTGGACAGCACGAAGCGGTCACGATCGGCGAAGTTCGGGTTGCTCGGGTTGTGCTTGAGGTAGTCGCGCCACAGCACTTCGGCGATGTCCGCCATACCCATGGGGGCACCGGGGTGGCCGCTGTTGGCTTTCTGCACGGCATCCATGCTCAGGGCACGAATGGCATTGGCTCGCTCACGACGGCTGGGCATCGCTGAATCTCCTACGGGGGCTGCTTCTGAATGAAGGGGGGCGAAAAAAGACGCCTATTTTCGCCCAGCCGGCCCCCGCGGGGCAATGACAGATGGTCGTAGAGAGCAAATCAGCCCGCCTGCTCGCTCAGAACGCTCACCGCAGGGCTGCCCGGCCCGCCCAGGCAGGGCGCCTGAAACAACTCGCCATGCCAGACGCCGGCGAGCGTGCGACTGAACACCAGCGTCCAGACCGCCGCCAGTTGCACCGCCAGCAGCAGACCGATGAAGGCGAACAAGCTCAGCCCGGTCACAGCCTGCAGCTCGAAGGTGGCCAGGGCGAATACGCCCAGCGGAAAGGTGAACCCCCACCAGCCGAGGTTGAACGGCATGTTGTCGCGGATGTAGTGACGGGTGAACAGGGTGGCGATCACCAGCCACCACAGCCCTGCGCCCCACAGTGCCAGGCCGCCGATCAGACCGAGATCACGGGCAAGCGCGGCGGCGCTGACCAGCGGCGTACCAGCAAAGGCCAGCGGCGCCGCCTGGCCCATGCTGAGCAGGCCCAGGCAACCGGTAGCCAGCGGCCCCAGTGGCAGCCAACTGGTGGCGGCAAAATCGGTATCCGGCAGTTTGTGCAGAGCCAGACGCAACAGCACCAAAGTGATCAGCGAGAACGCCAGCGACAGCGACAACCCCCAGAGCACGAAACCGGCGACCAGCAACTGTTGCGCCGCCTCGGCGGACAGATGCGGCGCCAGCGCCCCTGCCGTACTGGCGGCGACCTCCGGGGCGACGATAGGTAACAGCCAGACCGCGGTGAGTTTCTCCAGCGCATGATGCTGGCGGGTGAACATCAGATAGGGCACCAACAAGGCGCCGAGCAGCGCCAGCGCCGCGTCCAGCCACCACAGCGCGTGGGCCAGCGCGTAGACCCCCTCGCCCCAGCGCGGCACGCCGAACAGCAGCAACCCCTTGATCAGTACCGCCAGGCCCATGGGAATGGCACCAAGGAACATTGACTGCACCGGATGCAACAACATCGGCCAGATGGTTTCGCGAAACAGCGCCAGGCGCAGCAGAAACAGCAGGCTGAACAGCGCGAACAGACCAACCGCGACAAACCACAACCCCTCGGCAAGCATCGACAATCCCGGCATAGGCCAGGGCAGATGAGCGATCACCAGCGCCAGCACACCGGTGCCCATGGTCACGGCGAACCAACTGGGAGTGAAATGGCGAATGAACGCCTGGGGCTCGGACAAACGGCTGAAGGGGCGCGGCATGAGTCGGGTGGTCCCGTGGCATGAGTGATGGCGCAAGGGTAAGAATTGGCTTGCCATATGAAAAATACATATTCAGCATTCAATCCATACCTTTCATTTATGTATCAATCATGAACCTGCACCATCTCAAGGTCTTTCTGACCGTGGCAGAAGCCGGCAGCATCAGCGCCGGAGCCGAGCGCCTGCATATCAGCCAGCCCGCCGTAACGCGGGAAATTCGCGATCTCGAAGCCAGCCTCGACCTGCGCCTGTTCGATCGCCAGCCACGCGGCGTGCAACTGACCGAAGGCGGCCTGCGTCTGCACGACTATGCGCGGCGCATCTTCGCCCTGGAGCGCGCCGCCGAACGCGACCTGCGTGACTTCGCCCAACTGGAGCAGGGCGAGCTACATCTGGGCGCCAGCGCCACGCTCGGGTCCTACCTACTGCCGCCACTGCTCACCCGCTTCCGCGCCCTGCATCCGCAGATATTCGTCAGCCTGGAAGTAAGCAACACCGACGTCGTGACCCGGCAACTGGACGAAGGCCGCATCAGCCTGGGCTTCGTCGAAGGCCCGTTCGTCCAGGCCGACTACGCACATCGCCTGCTGGCGCGCGATGCCCTGCTTCCAGTGGCATCGCCGCTGCACCCACTGGCCAGGGCCGAGCGCCTGCAAGCCAGCGACCTGCAGGCGTACCCGCTGTACATGCGCGAACCCGGCTCCGGCGCTCGCGCCAGTATCGAGCAGGCCTATCGCGACCACGGACTGGAGCCACAGGCCGGCATGGCCATCGGCAGCACCGAAGCGCTCAAGCGCCTGCTCGCCGACGGCCAAGGCATCGCCTGGCTGTCGCAGCGGGTAGTCGAACGTGAACTGGCCAGCGGCGAACTGCAGCGCTTGGCAGTGCAGGACCTGCAGATCGAACGTGAACTGCATGTGCTGTGGCGACTCGGCACCAGCCTGAGCCCGGCCCCCGCGGCTTTTCTGCAGTTGAGTCAGACGCCGGGCTAGCCCGAATCCAATATCAAAACTTTTTGATATTGGTATTGCTGTATGAAAAATGACCGACTAGACTGCACCACCATGACCCTGCGCGCACCCCAGTTGGAATTCGACCCCTGCGACGAGCTCGCCGCCCTGTGCAAGGCCGGCGGCGATCCGCTGCGCCTGAACGTGCTGCGCGCGCTGAGCAACGATTCCTTCGGCGTGCTGGAGCTGGCGCAGATCTTCGCCATCGGTCAGTCGGGCATGAGCCACCACCTCAAGGTGCTGGCCCAGGCAGGGCTAGTGGCCACGCGCCGCGAGGGCAACGCAATCTTCTACCGCCGTGCCCTGCCCAATGGCCGCCTGCACGCCGCCCTACTGGACGATATCGACGAACTGCCGCTGCCCGGCGATGTGCAAACGCGCATCGCCGCCGTGCATCAGCAGCGCGCCACCGTCAGCCGCGATTTCTTCGCGCGCATGGCCACCAGCTTCCAGGCCCAGCAGGACCTGATCGCCGGCTTGCCGCAGTACCGCGACAGCCTGCTCTCCCTGCTCGATGCCCTGCATTTCGCGCCGGGCACCACAGCGCTGGAAATCGGCCCTGGCGATGGCGCCTTCCTGCCCGAGCTGGCACGTCGCTTCGTCCAGGTCACGGCACTGGACAACAGCCCGGCTATGCTCGAACTGGCCAGACAGCGCTGCGCCGCCGAAGGGCTGGGCAACGTCGAGCTGAAACTGGCCGACGCCCTGCAGGACGAGCTGACCGCCGCTGACTGCGTGGTGTTGAACATGGTGCTGCACCATTTCGCCACGCCAGCCGAAGCCTTTCGCAAGCTGGCCGCCCTGGTCGCACCCGGCGGCAGTCTGCTGCTCAGCGAACTGTGCAGCCACGATCAGAGCTGGGCACGCGAAGCCTGTGGCGACCTGTGGCTCGGTTTTGAGCAAGAAGACTTGGCACGCTGGGCGACGGCCGCTGGCCTGACGCCCGGCGAAAGTTTGTACATAGGCCTGAAAAACGGCTTTCAGATTCAATTACGGCACTTTGCCAAACCCGCTGCGCACAGCGCCTTCAGCCTCCGGCAAGAAAGGAACCGATAGATGAGCGAATATTCCCTGTTTACCTCCGAGTCCGTATCCGAAGGGCATCCGGACAAGATCGCCGACCAGATTTCCGATGCGGTGCTCGACGCCATCATCACCCAGGACAAGCACGCCCGCGTGGCTGTGGAAACCCTGGTCAAGACCGGTGTGGCCATCGTCGCCGGTGAAGTCACCACCAGCGCCTGGGTCGACCTGGAGCAGATCGTCCGCGACGTCATCTGCGACATCGGCTACACCAGCAGCGACGTCGGCTTCGACGGCGCCACCTGCGGCGTGCTCAACATCATTGGCAAGCAGTCCCCGGACATTAACCAGGGCGTCGACCGCGCCAAGCCGGAAGATCAGGGCGCGGGCGACCAGGGCCTGATGTTCGGCTACGCCAGCAACGAGACCGACGTGCTGATGCCGGCGCCGATCTGCTTCTCACACCGCCTGGTCGAGCGTCAGGCCGAAGCGCGCAAGTCCGGCCTGCTGCCGTGGCTGCGCCCGGATGCCAAATCCCAGGTCACCTGCCGCTACGAGAACGGCAAGGTCGTTGCCATCGACGCAGTCGTGCTGTCCACCCAGCACAACCCGGAAGTGAAATACGACGATCTGCGCGACGGAGTGATGGAGCTGATCGTCAAGCACGTGCTGCCGGCCGAACTGCTGCACGCCGACACCCAGTTCCACATCAACCCGACCGGCCAGTTCATCATCGGTGGCCCGGTGGGTGACTGCGGCCTGACCGGGCGCAAGATCATCGTCGACAGCTACGGCGGCATGGCCCGTCACGGCGGCGGCGCCTTCTCCGGCAAGGACCCGTCCAAGGTCGACCGCAGCGCTGCCTACGCCGGCCGCTACGTGGCCAAGAACATCGTTGCCGCCGGCCTGGCCGAGCGCTGCGAGATCCAGGTGTCCTACGCCATCGGCGTGGCCCAGCCGACCTCCATCTCGATCAACACCTTCGGCACCCACAAGATCGCTGAAGACAAGATCATCAAACTGGTGCGTGACGTGTTCGACCTGCGCCCCTACGCCATCACCAAGATGCTCGACCTGCTGCACCCGATGTATCAGGACACCGCTGCCTACGGCCACTTCGGCCGCACGCCGCAGTCCAAGACCGTCGGCGAAGACAGCTTCACCACCTTCACTTGGGAGCGCACCGACAAAGCCGCCGACCTGCGCGCCGCTGCCGGCCTGTAACCCCTGAAAATGAAAAAGCCCCGCCAGATCGCTCTGGCGGGGCTTTTTCGTGCCTGAGGGCTTATTTGCCGAACATCGAACTCAGGCCCTTGAGTGCATCCTTGGTGGCATTCAGCTGATCAGGTGCAGCAGCCTCAGTGGAAGCATCGGCCTCGGCGCTGAGACGCTCACAACCACCGTCAAGCGCAGCCAGGTTTTCATTGGCCTTGTCGTTGCCAGCCAGTGCTGCCAACTGCTTGAGCTGAGCCAGACCGTCCTGATTGGCAGCCACTTGCTCCTGGCACTTGGCCTGGATCGCTTCGACCTCGGCAGCATGAGCAGGCAGAGCGGCGAAGGCCAGAGCGGCGAAACAGGCAACGGAAACAATACGCATCAGTGAAGACCTCTAAGGGTTGAGGCCCGGCTGTCCATGCGCCCCCGCCGGGAAAATCCATTTGTTTGGGGGTGGAAAAAGGCGCGCGAATCTATCACCCACATAACCAGGTAACAAGAAAAACCTAACAGTATCCGAGGCTTAGCTGCAAAGGCTGAGCGAACACCAATACAGCTGCTAGGCTCAATGAGTACCTCGAGCAAGGAAGCTCCGCGATGAAAATTGCCCTGCTGCTATTACTCCTTCCGCTGGCTGCCCAGGCCACTCCCTGCCCCGACTGGCCCTCCAGTCGCGCCAAATCCGAGCTCACCGCGCTCAGTCAGCAGATCGCCAAGTGGGACGACGCCTACCACAATCAGGGCCGCTCGCTGGTGGCCGATGAAATCTATGACCAGGCACGCGAACGTCTGCAGTCCTGGCACCGGTGCTTCCCAACCGCGCTCGACAACTTGCCGGAGCCACTGACGGGCAGCACCGGAACGATCGCGCATCCGGTGCCGCAGACCGGTCTGCGCAAGCTGAACGATGCGGCAGTGGCGGAGTGGATCAACAACCGCGACGACCTGTGGATTCAGCCCAAGGTCGACGGCGTCGCCGTCACTCTGGTCTACCGAGATGGTTTGCTGCAGCAAGCCATCAGCCGTGGCGACGGACGCCTGGGCCAGGACTGGACAGACCGTGCGCGGCAGCTGCCGGCCATTCCCACGCGCCTGCAGGAGCCACTCGATGCCGTACTGCAGGGCGAGCTCTACTGGCGCCTGGACGCTCACGTGCAAGGCCGAGACGGTGGCGCTGGGGCCCGTGGCAAGGTGGCAGGACTGATGGCGCGGCAGGCACTCGATGGGCAGCAGGCCAGTGCCATCGGCCTGTTCGTCTGGGACTGGCCGGACGGCCCGGCGCACATGCCTGAGCGCTTGCAAACCCTCCAGAGACTGGGTTTCGGCGACAGCCTGCACTACACCCAGCCCCTGCGGGACATGGAAGAAGCCCGCAGTTGGCGCCAGCGCTGGCTCGATCAGCCGCAACCATTTGCCAGCGATGGCGTGGTACTGCGTCAGGGTACGCGGCCACCCGGAGAGCGCTGGCAGGCAGAAGCGCCGCACTGGGCGATTGCCTGGAAATACCCGGCCGGCCAGGCGCTGGCCGTGGTACAGGCGGTGGATTTCAGTATCGGTCGCACTGGACGTATCACGCCGATCCTGCGCTTGCAGCCGGTCGATCTCGACGAGCGGCGCATCAGCAGGGTCGCTCTCGGTTCGCTGCAAACCTGGGAGAAGCTGGACATACGCCCCGGCGATCAGGTGGCGATACGCCTCGCCGGCCTGACCATTCCGCGTCTCGATCAGGTGATCTGGCGCAGCCAGGAGCGCGCAGCGGTAAACGCGCCTGATCCCAGTCGATACCATGCCCTGAGTTGCTGGCGGCTCAGCAGCGAATGTCAGCAACAGTTCCAGGCACGCTTGAACTGGCTCGCTGGCAAACAGGGGCTGAACCTGCCCGGCGTAGGACCAGGCACCTGGAGCACGCTACTTGCAGGCCAGCAACTGGATGGCCTGCTCGATTGGCTGGCGCTCGACAGCGAACATCTGCAACAGCTTCCGGGTATCGGCCCACGGCGCGCCTCGCAGCTGCAGCAGGCCTTCGCACAGGCCCAACAACGCTCATTGCAGCAATGGTTGCAGGCCCTCGGCGCACCACCTGGTTTACAGCTCGGCGCAAAGGATGACTGGGCCACGCTACTGGCTCGCAGTCACGCCGAGTGGATGCAACAGCCAGGGGTAAGCCAGAACAGCGCTGAGCGCCTGTTGGCGTTCTTCAGTCACCCGGAGGTGCAGCGTCTGGGCGCGCAACTGCAGGAGGCCGGCATCGTCGGTTTCCTGCCGGACGGAAATTCACCGCGCGGCTGACGCCGGTCAGCAGATGATTCAATCGGGTCGAACCTCGCGCAGCAACCAGGGTCACTTCGAAATAGACCTTCACGAGGAGAGACCATGATTCGTCAAACCGCTTTGCTCGGCCTTCTGCTGGCCGCCAACCTGAACGCTGCACCGATTCTGGCCGCCGAAGGCGATAGCGGCTGCGCAGCCAAACGCCAGGTGCTCCAGGAAAAGATCGACGCAGCACACAAGAGTGGCAACTCGCGAGAGCTGGATGGATTGCAACGAGCCCTGGGCAATGTCGACGCCCACTGCGATGACGCTTCATTGCATGAGGAGCGCCTGGCCAGCGTCAAGGAAGCCAGGGAGGAAGTGCAGAAGCGCGAGATGGATCTGCGCGAAGCCATGGGCAAGGGCGATCAGGAAAAGATCGCCAAACGCCAGGCCAGGCTGGCCGAGGCACGCGCCGAACTGCAGCAGGCCGAGGCCGAAGCGCACGCCGATCAGTAAGCGCGGAACGCCTTGTGGCAGGCCTCGCAACTATCCTCGACGGCCTGCACTGCCGGCTCCAGCTCGGAGCGACGTAGCGGCGGTGTGGTCGTGGCCTGAACCAGCGCAGCCGTGGCCTGCTCCAGATCGCGGGCCATCGTCTGGAACTGCTCCTGGCGCTGCCAGACCTCGGGGTTGGCCTTGCTGCGCTCGTCGTCACGAACCTGCGGAAAATGCTGCCAGGGCTCACGCGACAGGCGATCCAGCTCGGCTGCACCGCTGATGAAACCGGCCTCGTCATAGGCTATGCGGCCGCGCAGCATCCCACCGAGGTCTTCGCTGACCTTGAGCATCTCCTTGAACAACGCCTGACGCTTGCCCAACGGCGAATCGGGGTCGACCCCACCACAGGCCGCCAGGGTCAGGCAGACACAGGTGAGCAGCAGGAATTTCTTCAGGTACATCGAAACGACTTCCGGGCGACAAGGGGCCGCCAGTATCGCGGCTCGCCCCGGCCGGGCCAAGCGACCTCTTGTCACAACGCCTTTCGTTTGCAAGCGCTGGTCAGCCGGGGTTCAGGTACGAAAGCGCCCCAACTGACTGTTGAGCTGCTGAACCTCGCCCTGGATCTGCGCACTGACCTGTACCACGCTCTCGGTCTCGCCCTGGCTGCGCTCGGCCAGGCTGGAAATATGCGTTACCCGCTGGTCGATCTCCTGTGCCACCTGGCTCTGCTGTTCTGCGGCTGTGGCGATCTGCGCGTTGAGGGCATTGATGCCGTCCACCGCACCGACGATGGTTTCCAGTGCCTCACTGGCCTGACGGATATGCTGAAGGTTGCCGTCGGCCAGCGCCGCGCTCCGCTGCATCGCCACTACCGAATCACGTGCACCGCCCTGTAAACGCTGGATGATCGCCTGGATTTCGCCCGTGGATTGCTGGGTGCGACTGGCCAGCGTACGGACCTCGTCGGCAACCACGGCGAAACCACGCCCCGCCTCGCCGGCGCGCGCAGCTTCGATGGCCGCGTTGAGCGCCAGTAGGTTGGTCTGTTCGGCGATGCCGGTGATCACTTCGAGCACCTTGCCGACACCACCGGTTTCGGCCTCCAGCCGCTGTACCTGCTCACCACTGCGCTGCAGTTGCTCCACCAGCTCGGCGATCTGCGCCGAACTGCGCTGCACCACCTGCTTGCCGCTCTGCGCACAATCATCGGCGCTGCGCGCCGCCTCGGCAGCATGGGCGGCGTGGCGCGCCACCTCAGCCACGGTGGCGCTCATCTCGTTCATAGCAGTGGCGACCTGATCGAGATCCTCGTACTGACGCCGCACGCCATCGCCCGCCGATTGCGCGGCGCCGACCACACTGCCGACGTGTTCGCCGGTACGCTCGCCACTGCGTTTGACCTCCGCCAGCAAGCCACGCACCTGTTCCTGCATGCGGTTGTAGCCAGCAAAGATGCGACCGATCTCGTTGTCGCCCTGACGACCGTCCAGGCTACGCGTGAAGTCGCCGGAGCCGACCCGGGTCAGCGCACCCTCCACCGCATTGAGGTTGTGCATCAGCGGGCGCAGGCCGAACTGGCGGCCCAGCACCACCAGCGCCAGAATACCCAGCACGCAACCGAACGCCAGCCACATCTGCCGGCGCTGGCTGCCTTCAGCGTGCGCGGCCATCAAGCCGACGGCCTGGTTCATTTCGCGCAGCAGCTCGACCGACTGCTGTTCCAGGGCCTTGAGATCGACCGCCGCATCGCCCGCAACAACGCGCTGCAGCTGAGCACGAAAGCCCTGCCAGAGACCACCAACCTTGCTCATCTGCGCCTGGATGCCGGGCTCGGCGATGGCACTGATATTGCGCGCCGCATTGCCACTCAGCAAGTCGCGATGGGCGGCGTCGAACTGCGCCATGGTCGCTTCCAGCGTCGCTGCCGGCAGGACGCCTTCACGCAGCAGCAGCGCCTCCTTGGTCATCTTCTGGCTGAGCATGCGCTGCGCGCCGGCGACGTTGATGGTCTCTGGCGATACCGACATGCTCAGGTACAGCGCCACCGAGGCGACCACCGCCAAGAGGAACATCAGCGCATAGGAAAACAGAAACTGCTGATTAAGCGTGCGCAGACCAATGGCGCAGAGCAGGCGGTCGAAAAAGGCGGTGGCGGACATGAGCAGCTCCCTGGCAGACGGCGGAAAACCCCGCCAAATAATTGGGAGCAAGCAAGAACGTGGCCAGCTGCCAGCAACCAACCAGGTAACAGCACCATGGTTGCAGAGGCGGATTCATTGCCGATTTCGCGAACAGCACACCCCCCGTTCGTGCCGACAGAGCAATCTGAAGGGCTCGCTGCATCCTGGCTTCCCGCCTGGCGCAACAGCCTACTGCCTTTCGATCACGAATGAACGCACCCAAACGGCGCAATGGCCAACCGCTCGCGCGCCGTTTCGGGTCAGGCCGACACCACGAACAACGCCACGATCAGCCCCATCCCGGCGAACCACACCAGTGAGCGCACCGGCCCCCAGTCGGCCAGGTAGCACAGGAAATACAGCACCCGACTGACCACGAAGGCAATCGCCAACTGGTCCAGCAGCCCCTGCTCGGCGCCACCGGCCTGGTGGGCGATGATCACCGCCGCGGCGAACGCCGGGGTCACCTCGAAGCCGTTGAGCTGGGCGTTGTTGGCCCGCTTGCGCCAGCCGTCCAGGGTACTCAGGAACGCGCGTGGATCCTGATTGGCGCGCGGTCCGTAGCCGGGGCCAAGGAACTTGGCAGTGGCGGTACTCAGGTAGGGCAGGAAGATGGCGATCAGCACGCACCAGTAGGCGAGGGTCATGGAAGCTCCGCAGCTCGGTAATGGAGTGCGCAGCTTGTCCCGAGCAGGCACGGGCGTCCATGACTGCCACCGCCCAAGTCGATGGCGATTCGGCCAATCATGCCGCCAACTTGCCCTCTGCCAGTGCCACGGAGGCAGCGAGCATCGCGCGCAACAGCACCGCGCAGCCGGCGGCCAGGTCCGCCGGTGCGGCATTCTCGATTTCGTTGTGGCTGATGCCACCCTCGCACGGCACGAAGATCATCCCGGCCGGGCCCAGCTCGGCGAGGAAGATCGCGTCATGCCCGGCGCCACTGACGATATCCATATGCGACAAGCCCAGTCCGACTGCCGCACTGCGCACTGCCTCAACGCAACCCTTGTCGAAATACAGCGGCGGGAAGTCCGCGGTCGGCGTCAGCTCGAAACTCAGGCCATGTTTGGCACAGGTTGCCTCGATCACCCCTCGCACCTCCTCGATCATCGAATCCAGCCGTGCCGGTTCAAGATGGCGGAAGTCCAGAGTCATGCGTACTTCGCCGGGAATCACGTTGCGTGAGCCGGGGTAGGCCTGCAGGCAACCGACCGTGCCGCAGGCATGGGGTTGATGCTCCAGGGCCACCCGATTGACCGCCGCGACCACGGCGGCGGCACCGACCAGGGCGTCCTTGCGCAGGTGCATCGGCGTCGGCCCGGCGTGAGCTTCGACGCCCTTGAGCGTAAGGTCGAACCACTTCTGCCCGAGCGCACCGAGCACCACGCCGATGGTCTTGCCCTGATCTTCGAGAATCGGCCCCTGCTCGATATGCGCCTCGAAATAGGCGCCCACCGCATGGCCGCTCACCGCCCGTGGCCCGGCGTAGCCGATGGCGTTCAGCGCCTCGCCGACGCTGACGCCATCTGCGTCACGTTTGGCCAAGGTTTCTTCAAGGGTGAATTTCTCGGCGAACACCCCGGATCCCATCATGCACGGGGCGAAGCGCGAGCCTTCCTCGTTGGTCCACACCACCACTTCCAGCGGCGCCTCGGTCTGTATGCCAAGGTCGTTGAGGGTACGCAGCACCTCGACGCCAGCCAGCACGCCGAAGCAGCCGTCGAACTTGCCACCGGTGGGCTGGGTGTCGATATGGCTGCCGGTCATCACCGGTGGCAGCGCGGCGTTGCGCCCAGGGCGACGGGCGAAGATATTGCCGACGCCATCGACAGTGACAGTGCAGCCGGCCTCCTCGCACCAGCGCACGAAGAGGTCGCGCGCCTGGCGGTCGAGGTCGGTCAGCGCCAGACGACAGACCCCGCCCTTGACGGTGGCGCCGAGCTGCGCCAGCTCCATCAGCGATTGCCACAGGCGCTCGCCGTTGACGTGCGGCTGGTTGGATTGCAGAACCTCGGTGGCAGTGTTCATGGTCATTTCCTCGGCCTCTCTGGTTGTCTGTGACGCGCCCCCGACAACGGGGCGCGTCTGCTGGATCGCTTCGCGGGCAAGCCCGCTCCTACACCGGTGCCTTGGCCACCGCCGGCTGTGCGCTTCGCAGGCTGCACAAGCCGAAGTAGATCAGGCCGCCCAGGAAGGAACCGGTAAACCAGCCGTAGTCGTAGAACCAGCTGAAGGCGCTACTGCCCAGCGACAGCAGGGTCAGCGCCACCGGCACGGCGAAGGCGGCGAAACCGATCCAGTTCCAGGCCGGATAGACGTCATCGCGGTACAGCCCGGCCAGGTCCAGTTGCTGTTTCTTGATCAGGAAGTAGTCGACCACCATGATCCCGGCAATCGGCCCGAGCAGGCTGGAGTAACCCAGCAGCCAGTTGGAGTACACGCTCTCCAGGCTCAGTTCGGAGACCAGCAGCCCTAGCTTTTTCAGCAGCTCATGACCCATCAGGCCGAGACCGATCAGGCCGGTGAGGATCACCGCCTTGGTGCGGTCGATCAGCTTGGGGGCGATGTTCTGGAAATCATTGGTCGGCGAGACGATGTTCGCCGCCGTGTTGGTCGACAGCGTGGCGACGATGATCAGCGCCATGGCCAGAGCGACCCAGCCAGGGCTCTGGATATGACCGATCAGGCTGACCGGGTCGGACACCGTCTGCCCCACCAACCCTTCCGAGGCGGCAGTCATCACCACACCGAGTGCGGCGAAGAGGAACATGGTCAGCGGCAGACCGAAGATCTGCCCGAGAATCTGGTCTTTCTGGCTCTTCGCATAGCGACTGAAGTCCGGAATGTTCAGCGACAGGGTGGCCCAGAAGCCAACCATGGCAGTCAGTCCGGCGAGAAAGTAACCGGTGACGCTGGCACCCTCGGGGCGATTGGCCGGCTGCGCCAGCAACTCGCTCATCGACACGCTGGGCAACGCCCACACCAGCAGACCGGCACCGACCAGCACCAGCAGCGGCGCGGACAAGGTTTCCAGCCACTTGATCGACTCGGCGCCGCGCAGCACGATCCACAGGTTGAGTACCCAGAAGATCATGAAACCGATCACCTCGCCGGTGCCGCCGAGCGCCTTCCAACCCTCGAAGATCGAACCCAGCAGCAGGTGGATCGCCAGGCCGCCGAACATGGTCTGAATACCGAACCAGCCGCAAGCCACCACGGCACGGATCAGGCAGGGCACGTTGGAGCCGAGTATGCCGAACGAGGAACGCAGCAATACCGGAAAGGGAATGCCGTACTTGGTGCCGGCAAAGGCATTGAGGGTCAGCGGCACCAGCACCACCACGTTGGCCAGCAGGATCGCCAGCAGCGCCTCGCCAACCGACAGGCCGAAGTAGGCGGTGAGCACGCCGCCCAAGGTGTAGGTCGGCACGCAGATCGACATGCCGACCCACAGCGCGGTGATATGCCACTTGTTCCAGGTTCGCTGATGCACCTTGGTCGGGGCGATGTCATGGTTGTAGCGCGCGCTGTCGAGTACGTCGCTGCCGGCGTTCAGCTCATACAAGCCCTCCCGCTCGGTCACTTCCGATCTGCTCTGTTGCATGGGCCTCTCCAGTATTTTTCTGATTGTTAGCGCATCGGGCTAATTCGATGGCCGGAGTTCAGGAGCCGGCCAGCACGGGGGCAGCGCCACTCAATAAGCGTGCCGCATTCCCCGGCGGGGCCTGCATCCTGCCTGCTTGAACACATTAAGCATCTGATCTGAAAACGTTTTATCTGAAACCACAGGCGTCGCCAGCAGACGCCATAGACCGCCTCGCGACGATTTGTCCCGTCAGTCAGGATTCAAACTGGTGCAAGCGAATTTTTTTCGCCGCCCAAGGCCGCGCCATGCCAGGGCACAAGCGGCTGATTTTCCATGAGAAATCTTGACCATATTGGCATTCTGTCAAGTGCGTCAAAATGGTGAGAGCCCTCACCATTTTGGTGATTTTCATTTTTTATTGTTAATTTTCAATAAGTTAATCAAATAAAAATTGATCAAAAAATAATCTTGCCCAATCCAACCACTGCAACTAGATTCAATTCTTGTCACTGCTGACAAGAATAGACACTTACCCTCGTCAGCACCAGAAAGCCAAGAGCCGACACGCATCGGCCAGCCTGCGAGGAACCCACCATGTCGCTGTTGATCCGTGGCGCCACCCTGGTCAACCATGAGCAAAGCTACCGCGCCGATGTACTGTGTGCCGACGGCCTGATCCAGGCCATTGGCGACAACCTCGACGCCCCAGCGGGCTGCCAGATACTCGACGGCAGCGGCCAGTACCTGATGCCCGGCGGCATCGACCCGCACACCCATATGCAACTGCCCTTCATGGGCACGGTGGCCAGCGAGGACTTCTTCAGCGGCACCGCCGCAGGCCTGGCCGGCGGCACCACCTCGATCATCGACTTCGTGATTCCCAACCCGCAGCAATCCTTGCTCGAAGCCTTCCATACCTGGCGCGGCTGGGCGGAAAAGTCCGCGTCCGACTACGGCTTCCATGTCGCCATCACCTGGTGGAGCGAGCAGGTCGCCGCCGAGATGGGCGAGCTGGTAGCGAAGTTCGGAGTCAACAGCTTCAAGCACTTCATGGCCTACAAGAACGCCATCATGGCCGCCGACGACACCCTGGTGGCGAGCTTCGAGCGCTGCCTCGAACTGGGCGCGGTACCCACCGTGCACGCGGAAAACGGCGAACTGGTCTATCACCTGCAACAGAAACTCCTGGCTCAGGGCCTGACCGGACCGGAAGCGCACCCGCTGTCGCGGCCCTCGCAGGTCGAAGGCGAAGCTGCCAGCCGTGCCATCCGCATCGCTGAGACGCTGGGTACGCCGCTGTATCTGGTGCACGTTTCGACCCAGGAAGCCCTGGACGAAATCACCTATGCCCGCGCCAAGGGTCAGCCGGTGTACGGCGAGGTGCTGGCCGGCCATCTGCTGCTGGACGACAGCGTGTACCGCCACCCCGACTGGCAAACAGCCGCCGGCTACGTGATGAGTCCGCCGTTCCGCCCGCGCGGGCATCAGCAGGCGCTGTGGCGCGGCCTGCAGTCGGGCAACCTGCACACCACCGCCACCGACCACTGCTGCTTCTGCGCTGAGCAAAAGGCCGCCGGGCGCGATGATTTCAGCAAGATCCCCAACGGCACCGCCGGCATCGAGGACCGTATGGCGGTGCTCTGGGATGAAGGGGTGGGCAGCGGCAAGCTCTCGATCAATGACTTCGTCGCGCTGACCAGCACCAACACCGCGAAGATCTTCAACCTCTACCCGCGCAAGGGCGCGCTGCAGGTTGGCGCCGATGCCGACCTGGTCCTATGGGACCCGCAAGGCACACGGACCATCTCGGCCAAGACCCATCACCAGCAGGTTGACTTCAACATCTTCGAAGGCAAGACCGTGCGCGGCGTACCCAGCCACACCATCAGCGCCGGCAAGCTGGTCTGGGTCGATGGCGACCTGCGCGCCGAGCGCGGTGCCGGCCGCTATGTCGAGCGTCCGGCCTACCCGGCGGTTTTCGACCTGCTGAGCAAGCGCGCCGAGCAGAACCGCCCGACTGCCGTCGAGCGCTAAGTCAGGGACACAGAAGAACCTGTGGGAGGGGCCGGGCGGCGTACCGCTTCAGCCGCGAAAATCTGGATAGCTCAGGAGCTGTCGCGGCTAAAGCCCCTCCCACAAAAAACAACTGCAACCCATTCCGCCACACCGGCCCACAGAGGCCGGACGGCCGCTTATCCGCTGTTAACTGCCGAATAAAAGCCACAAAACCGTGAGGCAATAACCGTGATAGACACCCTCAGCCATTTGCCGCGACCGGATGCCGGGGCGGCCGAACTGGCCGATCGTTTCAGCGATCTGGCCCCACCGCTCACCGCTCGCCAGGCCGCCCTGGAAAGTGCGCGCTGCCTGTATTGCTACGACGCGCCCTGCGTTAACGCCTGCCCCAGCGAGATCGACATCCCCTCGTTCATCCGCAACATCAGCCACGAGAACGTTCAGGGCGCGGCCGAGAAGATTCTCTCGGCCAATATCCTCGGCGGTAGCTGCGCCCGCGTCTGCCCGACGGAAATACTTTGCCAGCAGGCCTGCGTGCGCAACAACGCGCAGGAATGCGCGCCCGTGCTGATCGGCCTGTTGCAGCGCTACGCCATCGACAACGCGCAGTTCAGCGAGCACCCGTTCCAGCGCGCCCCGGCCAGTGGCAAGCGCATCGCCGTGGTCGGCGCGGGGCCGGCGGGCTTGTCCTGCGCCCACCGTCTGGCCATGCACGGCCATGAGGTGGTGATCTTCGAGGCCCGCGAGAAAGCCGGCGGCCTCAACGAATACGGCATCGCCAAGTACAAGCTGGTCGACGATTTCGCCCAGCGCGAAGTGGAGTTCCTGCTGCAGATCGGCGGCATCGAGATTCGCCACGGCCACAAGCTCGGTGACAACCTCAGCCTCAGCGAGCTGCACCAGCAGTTCGACGCGGTATTTCTCGGCATCGGCCTGGCCGCCAGCAAGCGCCTCGGCCTGCCAGACGAGGAGGCGCCGGGCTTGCTCGCCGCCACCGACTACATCCGCGAACTACGGCAGAGCGATGACCTGACCCAGTTGCCCGTGGCCGAGCGCTGCATCGTGCTCGGTGCCGGCAATACCGCCATCGATATGGCCGTGCAGATGAGCAAGCTCGGTGCCCGCGACGTCAATCTGGTCTATCGCCGTGGTTTCGAGGAAATGGGTGCCACCGAGCACGAACAGGACATCGCCAAAGCCAATCAGGTACGCCTGCTGACCTGGGCGCAACCGGATGCGGTGCTATTGAACGATCAGGGCCAGGTGCGCGGCATGCGCTTCGCCCGCACCCGCGTGGAAAACGGTCGCCTGCAAAGCACCGGACAGACCTTCGAGCTGGCCGCCGACGCCATCTTTACCGCTATCGGCCAGGCGTTTGACGGCCAAGCCCTGAGCGACCCGCTGGCCCGCGAACTGAAGCGCGAGGGCGAACGCATCTGGGTCGACGCCCAGCTGCAAACCAGCGTGCCCGGCGTGTATGCCGGCGGCGACTGCACCGCCCTCGGCCAGGACCTCACCGTGCAGGCTGTGCAACACGGCAAGCTGGCCGCCGAGGCCATCCACTCTCATCTGCTGCTCAATGTGGAGGCCGCATAAATGGCCGATCTATCCATCGAATTCGCCGGTATCAAGGCACCCAATCCGTTCTGGCTGGCCAGCGCGCCGCCCACCGACAAGGCCTATAACGTGGTCCGTGCCTTCGAGGCCGGCTGGGGCGGCGTGGTCTGGAAAACCCTTGGTGAAGACCCGGCAGCGGTCAACGTGTCGTCACGCTACTCGGCGCACTTTGGCCCGAACCGCCAGGTGCAAGGCATCAACAATATCGAACTGATCACTGACCGCTCGCTGGAAATCAACCTGCGCGAAATCACCCAGGTGAAGAAGGACTGGCCGGACCGCGCGCTGATCGTGTCCCTGATGGTGCCCTGCGTCGAGGAATCCTGGAAAACCATCCTGCCGCTGGTGGAAGCCACCGGCTGCGACGGCATCGAACTGAACTTCGGCTGCCCCCACGGCATGCCCGAGCGCGGCATGGGCGCGACGGTCGGCCAGGTGCCGGAATACGTGGAGATGGTCACCCGCTGGTGCAAGACCTATTGCTCGCTGCCGGTGATCGTCAAGCTGACGCCGAACATCACCGACATTCGCACCTCGGCGCGCGCTGCCCATCGTGGCGGCGCCGATGCGGTGTCGCTGATCAACACCATCAACTCGATCACCAGCATCGACCTGGAGCGCATGGTCGCTCTCCCCATCGTCGGCACGCAGAGCACCCATGGCGGCTACTGCGGCTCGGCGGTCAAACCCATTGCCTTGAACATGGTTGCCGAGATCGCCCGCGATCCGGAAACCCGTGGCCTGCCGATCTGCGGCATCGGCGGCATCGGCAGTTGGCGCGATGCGGCAGAGTTCGTCGCACTGGGTTGTGGCGCGGTGCAGGTGTGCACGGCGGCCATGCTGCATGGCTTTCGCATCGTCGAGGAAATGAAGGACGGCCTGTCGCGCTGGATGGACAGTCAGGGCTACCAGAGCCTTGCGGACTTCTCCGGGCGCGCGGTGGGCAATACCACCGACTGGAAGTACCTGGACATCAACTATCAGGTGATCGCCAGGATCGACCAGGACGCCTGCATCGGCTGCGGCCGCTGCCATATCGCCTGCGAAGACACCTCGCACCAGGCCATCGCCAGCCTGACCCAGGCCGACGGCACCCATAAGTACGAGGTGATCGACGAAGAATGCGTGGGCTGCAACCTGTGCCAGATCACCTGCCCGGTGCAGGACTGCATCGAGATGGTGGCTCAGGACACCGGCAAGCCCTTCCTCGACTGGAACCACGACCCCCGCAATCCGTACCGCGTGGCCAGTTGAAAACAGCTCACGGCTAAAACAGTTCGCGGCTAAAGCCCCTCCCACTGGATAGTAGTGCTCTTGTGGGAGGGGCCGGGCGGCGATCCGTTTTAGCCGCGACAAGCAGCGACTGCGATCAGGGTTCCAGGCCAATCCCGCGCAAGATCACACTGGTCACCGTCTGTACCGCACGCTCGAATTGCGGCTCGGAAAGCGCCTGGTGATCGTTGAGCACGCTCACCTGATGGCTGAAATCGGCATAGTGCTGGGTCGAGGCCCAGATCATATAGAGCAAGGCGGACGGCTCGACGGCCAGGATGCGCTTGCCCTCGACCCACTGACGAATCTTCGCCTCTTTCATCTTCGCCCAGTCGTACAGGCCCTCGTCGAGGGTGACACCGAGCACCGGCGCGCCATGGATAATCTCGTTGGCCCAGACCTTCGAGCCATACGGCCGACTGCGCGAGTGGTTCATCTTGGCGCGGATGTAGCTGCTCAATACCACCCGCGGGTCATCGAATACCTCGAAGCACTGGGCATCCTGTTTCCAGACTTCGAGCAGATCGAGCAGCACGGCGCGATACAGCTCGTCCTTGGTGCTGAAGTAGTAGTGCAGGTTCGAGCGCGGCAATTCAGCCTGCTCGGCGATATCGGCCATGGCAGTGCCGCCGTAGCCTTTCTCGGCGAAGACCTTTTCAGCGGCCAGGAGAATTTTCTTGACGTTGCGACGGCGAATTTCGATTTTGTGGTTGGCCATGGCCGATCCGTTGCGACTAGACGCGCCAAGGCTAACACTGGCGATGCCAACGGGGCGACGGAAAGCCTTGGGCTGCACGTCGCACAAGGCTATAATCCGCCAGCTTCAAACGACCGGCACAGCTCCGGTCGCTCCCGCCACCTGTCCGAGGGGCGCTGCAGCAGGCCGGTCGACACCGGTTTGTCAGGCTCGGATGGGGCGTTAACCATACGCATCAACGGCGCCCATTCGCAGACAACGAATGGAGTGCTATTGCATGTCTTTCAATGATTTCAAAGTCGCCGACATTTCCCTGGCCGATTGGGGCCGCAAAGAGCTGATCATCGCCGAATCCGAGATGCCGGCACTGATGGGCCTGCGCCGCAAGTACGCCGCCAGCCAACCGCTGAAAGGCGCGAAGATCCTCGGCTGCATCCACATGACCATCCAGACCGGCGTGCTGATCGAGACGCTCACCGCCCTGGGCGCCGAAGTCCGCTGGTCCTCCTGCAACATCTTCTCCACCCAGGATCAGGCCGCTGCCGCCATCGCCGCTGCCGGTATCCCGGTGTTCGCCTGGAAGGGCGAAACCGAAGAAGAGTACGAGTGGTGCATCGAGCAGACCATCCTCAAGGACGGTAAGCCGTGGGACGCCAACATGGTGCTCGACGACGGCGGTGACCTGACCGAGATCCTGCACAAGAAATATCCGCAGATGCTCGAGCGCATCCACGGCGTCACCGAAGAGACCACCACCGGTGTGCACCGCCTGCTCGACATGCTCAAGGCCGGCACCCTGAAAGTCCCGGCGATCAACGTCAACGACGCGGTCACCAAGAGCAAGAACGACAACAAGTACGGCTGCCGTCACAGCCTCAATGACGCCATCAAACGCGGCACCGACCACCTGCTGTCGGGCAAGCAGGCGCTGGTCATCGGCTACGGTGACGTGGGCAAGGGCTCGGCGCAGTCGCTGCGTCAGGAAGGCATGATCGTCAAGGTTTCCGAGATCGACCCGATCTGCGCCATGCAGGCCTGCATGGACGGCTTCGAACTGGTTTCGCCGTACAAGAACGGCATCAACGACGGCACCGAGGCCAGCGTTGACGCTGCGCTGCTGGGCAAGATCGACCTGATCGTCACCACCACCGGTAACGTCAACGTCTGTGATGCCGGCATGCTCAAGGCACTGAAGAAGCGCGCCGTGGTGTGCAACATCGGCCACTTCGACAACGAGATCGACACCGCCTTCATGCGCAAGAACTGGGCGTGGGAAGAGGTCAAGCCGCAGGTGCACAAGATCCACCGCACTGGTGCTGGCAGCTTCGATCCGACCAACGACGACTACCTGATCCTGCTGGCCGAAGGCCGTCTGGTGAACCTGGGCAACGCCACCGGCCACCCGAGCCGCATCATGGACGGCTCGTTCGCCAACCAGGTACTGGCGCAGATCTTCCTGTTCGAGCAGAAGTTCGCCGACCTCTCCGCCGAGAAGAAGGCCGAGCGTCTGACCGTAGAAGTACTGCCTAAGAAGCTCGACGAAGAAGTGGCGCTGGAAATGGTCAAGGGCTTCGGCGGCGTGGTCACCCAGCTGACCAAGCAGCAGGCTGAGTACATCGGCGTGACCGTGGAAGGCCCGTTCAAGCCGGACGCTTACCGCTACTAATGCGTAGGGTGGATAAGCCCCTGGCTTATCCACCGCCGACTTCCAGCAAGGTGGATGGAAAACGCCATCCACCCTACGTCTCCAAGGCTAGAAACCCTATGAGCCAAGAACGCCGCTACAGCTTCGAGTTCTTCCCCACCAAGACCGAAGCCGGGCATGAAAAACTGATGGACGTGGCGCGCCAGCTGGCGACCTACAAACCCGATTTCTTCTCCTGCACTTACGGTGCCGGCGGCTCTACTCGAGACCGTACCGTCAACACCGTGCTGCAACTCGATGGCGACGTGAAGGTGCCCACCGCACCGCACCTCTCCTGCGTCGGTGACAGCAAAGCCGAACTGCGCGAGCTGCTGAACCTGTACAAGAACGCCGGCATCAAGCGCATCGTCGCCCTGCGCGGTGACCTGCCGTCCGGCATGGGCATGGCCAGCGGCGAGCTGCGCTACGCCAACGAGCTGGTCGAGTTCATTCGCACTGAAACCGGTGATCACTTCCATATCGAAGTGGCCGCCTACCCGGAGATGCACCCGCAGGCGCGCAACTTCGAGGACGACATCGCCAACTTCGTGCGCAAGGCCAGGGCCGGCGCCGACAGCGCCATCACCCAGTACTTCTTCAACGCCGACAGCTACTTCTACTTCGTCGAGCGCGTGCAGAAACTGGGCGTGGACATTCCGGTGGTGCCGGGCATCATGCCGATCACCAACTACAGCAAGCTGGCGCGCTTCTCCGACGCCTGTGGCGCTGAAATCCCACGCTGGGTACGCAAGCAGCTGGAAGCTTACGGCGACGACGCCGACAGCATTCGCACCTTCGGCGAGCAGGTCATCACCGAGATGTGCGAACGCTTGCTGCAAGGCGGCGCGCCCGGCCTGCACTTCTACAGCATGAACCTGGCCGGCCCCAGCCTGGCCATCTGGAACAACCTCGACCTCAAACGCTGACGGGCAGGGAGCTGCGCAGCAGCTCCCACGCTCAAGGATGAGCCCAATGAAATTCAAGCGCCTCGCTCCCCTCGCCCTGCTCGCCGGCCTGCATGCATCAACTGCACTGGCCAGCTCCGACATGACCTGCCGGCCCAGCTGGAAGCTGATCTCCGACGAGCTCTCGGCGTGCAACAACCTGGCCTTTCTCAGCCCCGGCAACGACAGCCGCGTCAACCTGCAACTGCTACTCGACGATGCCGGCCACCTGAAGCTTACGCGCGAACCGTTGGAACTTGACGGTTACGAATACGGCTACGGCCTGGTGCCCTTCAGCCTCGGCATGCTCGACCCGAGCCGCGCCCGCAGCAAACCGGTCGAGGCAGACGAACAAAGCGCCGACCCGGACGTGGCGTACCTGACCCAGGCCCTGCAACGCCTGGGCATCGACAGCGAAGCGGATGCCTTCGCCGTGCACCACTTCGCCGAAGGTGAAGGCAATCGCTGCCGTAGCAACAACCTGCAGGCCATGCGCGGCTTCATCGATGCCCTCAGCGCCACGCCAGAGCTGGCCGCGAGCGAAGCCCAGGCGCTGGCCCGCTCGCGGCGCACCCTGCTGAGCCTGTGCGGCGAAGGCGATCCGCAAACGCAGGACATCCTGCCGCAGGCGGCGCAACTGCAATCGCCCGCTGCTCAGGCCTTCGGGGACTACCTGCGCGGTGCCGACGCCTTCTACCGTGGCGACTTCGACCACGCCCGTGAACGTTTCACCGCGCTCGCCGGCAGTGAGCTGCCCTGGCTGCGCGAAACCGCCCAATACCTGCTCGGCCGCGTCGCCTTGAACCAGGTGCAACTGAACGCCTTCGACGAGTACGGCTTCTTCAGCCCGGAGCAGGTGGATAAAACCAACCTCGATGCCAGCGAAAAGGCCTTCGCGCAGTATCTGGCGAACTATCCGCAGGGTCTCTACAGCGACTCGGCGCACGGCCTGCAACGCCGCGTGTATTGGCTCGCCGGCGACGCCCGGCGTTTCGCCGAGGCGTTTGCCCGGCAATTCGAGCGTGGCGCGCAGCAGGTCGACATGCCCGCACTGATCGAGGAGCTGGACGGCAAGCTGCTACCCAGCCTCGCCCCGGATGCCATAGAAGACCCGCTGCTACTGGCCATGGTCGACCTGATCCAGCTGCGCGATCCTGGTACAAACCGCGAGCCGCGCCTCAGCCTCGAGCAACTGCAGGCGCAGCAGCCGCGCTTCGCCAGCCAGTCCGGCCTGCATGCCTACCTGGTCGCTGCCTGGCATTTCTACCGCGGCGGCGATGCCGAGCAGACCCTCGCCGCCCTGCCGGAAGCCGGTTCCGGCCCGATGAATGCCCTTGCCTTCAGCCAGGAAACCCTGCGCGGCCTGGCGCTGGAAGCCAAGGGTGAGACGAGCGCAGCACTGCAGCACTGGCAGGCGCTGCTGACGCGCAGCGAAGACCCACTGCAGCAGGCCCAGCTGCAACTGGCCCAGGCCTTGAACTATGAGCGCAGTGGCGCGCTGGAGAAGGTGTTCGCCGCCGACTCACCGATCAGCACCGCGCCGATCCGCGAGCGCCTGCTGACCTATGGCGCAGGCCCCGAGCTGCTGCGTCAGCAGGCCGGTAACGAGCAGGCGCCGGCAGGCGAGCGGGCAACTGCGCTGTACACCCTGCTCTACCGCGATCTGGATTACGGCCGCTACGCCGACTTCCTCAGCGATTTCGCGCAGTTCCCGTACCAGTCGACACAGCCTGCGCAGCGCCTCGATCCTGGCCTGTTCGCCTGGCCCGGCGGCGGCGATGCCGGTTATGCCTGCCCGAGCCTGGTCAAGATCGCCGAACGCCTCGCCGCCAATGCCGAGGACGCCCAGGGCATGCTGTGCCTGGGCGACTTTATCCGCGTACACGGCCTCGACGATCACTGGCTGAACCGTCCGCCGGCCGCTGGCGAGCTGGGCAGCGCGCCGAGCCAGTTCCAGGGCGCGTCCTTTTCGCGCCTGGCTGCCTACCAGATGTTGCTGGCTGCGCCCCAGGTCAGCCGAGAGGACAAGGCCTACGCCCTGTTCCGCGCGATCAACTGCTACGCCCCCAGCGGCTACAACAGCTGCGACCGCCAGGACATCGCCAAGGATCAACGCAAGCAGTGGTTCCAGACCCTCAAACGCAGCTACGCGGACACCCCGTGGGCACAGCGACTCAAGTACTACTGGTAGGCCTGCTCCTGCTGGCAACCTGCCTGCCGGCGTGGGCCGCGCGCGTCGATGCCGCCGAACACCAGGCGTTCTGGCTGTGGGCCGGCGTGACGCCCCAGCCGGTGCTGGCCCAGGCCCGCACGCTGTATGTGCTGCAGGGGCAGGTCGACGGCCCTCGCCACGCCGGCGATCCACCGGCGCGCATGCAGGCACAGAACCCCGCCACGCCCAGGCTGTCGAAGGACATCGAGCTCTGGGTGGTGTATCGCGCGCATACCCTGGACTGGAACGAGGAGGTATTCGCCCTGCTGCTGAGTCAATTGCAGCGCTGGCAGCGTGCCGGTAACCGGGTCACCGGGGTGCAGATCGACTTCGATGCGCAAACCCTGCGCCTGGATCGTTACGCCGCCTTCCTCGAAGACCTGCGCCAGCGCCTGCCGCAGCAGTACCGCCTGAGCATCACCGGCCTGCTCGACTGGGCCGGCAATGCCGACCCGGCGGCGCTGAACCGCCTCGCCGGGGTGGTCGACGAGGTGGTGATGCAAACCTACCAGGGCCGCCACAGCATCGCCGGTTACCAGCGCTACCTGCCGAGCATCGCGCGGCTGCAGTTGCCGTTTCGCATCGGCCTGATACAAAACGGCGAATGGCAGGCGCCGGATTACCTGCAAAGCAGCCCCTGGTTCCGCGGCTATGTGGTATTTCTGCTGAACCCGAGCGAACCCGCAACCGACACGCCAGCCGCTAGACACTGACCGTCATCAACCGACTACTGCAAAATCCGCTGCGACAACGAATTCGAACTTCCTCAGCGCCAGCCTTCGGCGCGAGCTTGCCACCAGGACCACACTTCATGCTCAAACGCTCCACGATCAACGCCTCCGTCAGCCCCAAGGGCAGCCTGGAAACCCTCTCCCAGCGCGAAGTGCAGCAACTGCGCGAAACCGGCTCGGGCAGCGTCTACCGTCTGTTCCGCCAGTGCGCCCTGGCGATCCTCAACACCGGCTCGCACAGCGACAACGCCAAGACCATCCTCGAGGCCTACCCGGACTTCGAAGTGAAGATTCATCAGCAGGATCGCGGCATCCGCCTGGAACTGCTGAACGCGCCGGCCGATGCCTTCGTCGATGGCGAGATGATCGCCAGCACCCGCGAAATGCTGTTCAGCGCCCTGCGCGACATCGTCTTCACGCAAAGCGAGCTGGAGCACAAGCGCATCGACCTGGACAGCTCCGAGGGCATCACCGACTACGTCTTCCACCTGCTGCGCAATGCCAAGACCCTGCGCAGCGGTGTCGAACCGAAGATGGTGGTGTGCTGGGGTGGCCACTCGATCAACACCGAGGAATACAAGTACACCAAGAAGGTCGGCCATGAGCTGGGCCTGCGCGGGCTGGACATCTGCACCGGCTGCGGGCCGGGAGTGATGAAGGGGCCTATGAAGGGCGCCACCATCAGCCACGCCAAGCAGCGCAACCTCACCGGCCGCTACCTGGGTCTGACCGAGCCGGGCATCATTGCCGCCGAAGCGCCTAACCCGATCGTCAACGAGCTGGTGATCCTGCCAGACATCGAGAAGCGCCTGGAAGCCTTTGTCCGTGTCGGCCACGGCATCATCATTTTCCCCGGTGGCGCCGGCACTGCCGAAGAGTTCCTCTACCTGCTGGGCATCCTCACCCATCCGGATAACCAGGACGTGCCCTTCCCGGTCATTCTGACCGGCCCGAAGAGCACCGGGCCGTACCTGCAGCAGCTGCATGATTTCATCGGCGCGACCCTCGGCGAACCCGCGCAGCAGCGCTATCGCATGATCGTCAACGACCCGGCCGAAGTCGCCCGCGAAATGGCCGGCGGCATCAAGGCCGTGCGCCAGTTCCGCCGTGAGCGCAATGACGCCTTCCACTTCAACTGGCTGCTGAAGATCGACGAAAGCTTCCAGCACCCGTTCGAGCCGACCCACGAAGCCATGGCCAGCCTCAACCTGACCCGTGAGCAGCCGCTGCACCACCTGGCCGCCAACCTGCGCCGCGCCTTCTCCGGCATCGTCGCGGGTAACGTCAAGGAGAACGGCATCCGCCTGATCGAGGAACATGGCCCCTACGAGATTCGCGGCGAGACCACCATCATGCGCCCGCTGGATCGCCTGCTGCAGGCCTTCGTCGAGCAGCATCGCATGAAGCTGCCGGGTGGCAGTGCCTATGAGCCCTGCTATCGGGTAGTCGACTAAGGCGGCGCAAGACGCACTTTCAAGGCACCAGCAAAATCGCTAATCTGGCGCGATGCCATTATTCCAGCGCCAGATTATCGCCATTATTTTACTGTGCACCTGTGCTTTCGCCGCTCGCGGCGAAACGCTGCGCCTGGTTACGGATGCCTGGGCACCCTACGTCTATGAGGAAAACGGTCAAGCCGCCGGCCTCGACTATGAGATCACCCGTGAGGTGCTACAGCGCCTGGGGGTAAAACTTGACCTACAGTTCCTGCCCTGGAAACGCTGCCTGCTGGAGCTGGAACTGGGCCATGCAGACGGTATTCTGGATATATTCCATCTACCCGAGCGCGAGGCGAGCATGCTCTTCGTCGAAGAGCCGCTGAGCGAGATCGAGCTCGTGCTGTTCTATGCGCGCAACCGCCCCTACCCCTACGACAGCCTGGAAGACCTGCGCGACCTGGTGATCGGCGTCTCTCCGGGCTACTGGTACAACGACGAAACCTTCCGCAATTCGCCCTTGTTCAGTCGCGAAGAAGCCCCGACTCACGAGGCCAATCTGGGCAAGCTGATCCGCCACCGCGTCGATCTGGTCATCAATGACCGTCGCGCTGGCCTCTATCTGACTACGCAGTTGGGCTTGCAACAACAGGTCGCCTACAATCGCAAGGCGGTCGGCCATGACCGCCTGTACCTCGCACTGCGCCACGATCCCGCACTGGCAGATCTGGCCAAGGACTTCGCTGACGAGCTGCGCCGCTTCAAGCGCGAGCCTGCCTACGCCGAGTTGCAGCAGCGCTACGCCAACCCCGAACGGCTCAGGCCGTGAACCAACCGACAGGCTGGTAGCTGCACAAGGCCTCAGCTCTGTTATACTCGGGGCTTCCCGCCAGGCTTGCGCCCGGATGCTAGCTCCCAGAAGCCAGCAGTACCGGACGGGATCACGCGCCCCACGTGTGATTCAAGCCAGGCTCTACACCCCCAGGGCCACGCCCTCACTTAGTACAGGATTGCTCATGTCCTTTGCCTCCCTCGGTCTCTCCGAGGCTCTAGTCCGTGCGGTCGAATCCGCCGGCTACACCCAACCCACTCCGGTGCAACAGCGGGCCATTCCCGCCGTGTTGCAAGGTCGCGATCTCATGGTGGCGGCCCAGACGGGTACAGGTAAGACGGGCGGTTTCGCCCTGCCGATCCTCGAACGCCTGTTTCCCGGCGGTCATCCGGATCGCGAACAACGCCACGGCCCGAAACAACCGCGCGTGCTGGTGCTGACACCCACTCGCGAACTGGCCGCTCAGGTGCATGACAGCTTCAAGGTCTATGCCCGCGATTTGAAATTCGTCAGCGCCTGCATTTTCGGCGGCGTTGGCATGAACCCGCAGGTCCAGGCCCTGGCCAAGGGCGTCGACGTGCTCGTGGCCTGCCCCGGCCGCCTGCTCGACCTGGCCAATCAGAAGGCCATCGACCTGTCCCATGTCGAAATCCTCGTGCTCGATGAAGCCGACCGCATGCTCGACATGGGCTTCATCCATGACGTGAAGAAAGTCCTCGCCAAGCTGCCAACCAAACGGCAAAACCTGCTGTTCTCGGCGACCTTCTCGAAAGACATCACCGACCTGGCCGGCAAGCTGCTGCATAACCCCGAGCGCATCGAGGTCACGCCGCCAAACACCACGGTCGAACGCATCGAACAGCGCGCGTTCCGCCTGGCTGCCAGCCACAAACGCGCCCTGCTCGCCCATCTGATCACTCAGGGTGCCTGGGAGCAGGTGCTGGTCTTCACCCGCACCAAGCACGGCGCCAACCGCCTGGCTGAATACCTCGACAAGCACGGCCTGCCGGCTGCCGCTATCCATGGCAACAAGAGCCAGAACGCCCGCACCAAGGCCTTGGCCGATTTCAAGGCAAACAAGGTACGCATCCTGGTGGCCACCGATATCGCCGCACGCGGCCTGGATATCGACCAACTGCCGCATGTTGTCAACTTCGAGCTGCCCAACGTCGAGGAAGACTACGTTCACCGCATCGGCCGTACTGGCCGCGCTGGCCGCAGCGGTGAAGCCATTTCGCTGGTTGCCCCGGACGAAGAAAAGCTGCTGAAAAGCATCGAGCGGATGACCAAGCAGAAAATCCCCGATGGCGACCTGCTGGGTTTCGACGCCAGTACCGTGGAAGCGGAGCGCCCGGAAGTGCGCGAGCCGCGCCAACCACGGGGCGCCGGCCAGAAGAAGCAGAAAGTAGAAGGCGCCGAAAAACCCAAAGGCGAGCGCAATAACGGCGGCCGTAGAGACAAGGGCAAGGACAGCGGCAAAGAGCAGAAAGCCAAGCCGCAACAGCAAGGTCAGGGCCAGAACCGCCGTGGTCAGCAACCTCGCAACCAGAGCCGTGGCGCAGCTCCGGCTGTTCCACCCTTGCCTCCGGATCGCGATCCGGAAGAGTTCCTCGACGACGAAATCGACAATTTCGGCAACCGTGCCGATTACGTACCGGTGGAGAACAAGCCGCAAGGTCGCGGCCGCCGCTCGGGCGGCACGGCCCAAGGTCAAGGTCCGAAAACCAACAGCAATAACAGGCAGCCCCGCAGCAATGCTGGCGGTAATCCAGGCACGCCCGGCAAGAGTCGTCGTCAAGGCGGCGGTCAGGGTGGTCAGGGTGGTCAGGGTCGTAATGGTGGAGGCCGTGGCCGACAGGCGGACGGTCGCATCACCTCGCTCGATCGCGACGAGCTGCCACGTGCCGAAGCAGCCGTGCGCAACCCGCGCGAAAAGCAGCCGATCATCGTGCACAAGGGCTCGCGCCTGGATCGTTTCCCCAGCGCCGAGCAGCTCGACGAACTGAGCAACAGCACTCGTCCACGCAGTGAAAAGCCGGCGCTGCTGACGCGTAACCGCGAAGAGTAAGCTGCCACGCTAATGAAAACGCCACCCCATGGGGTGGCGTTTTTTTTGGTGCAGATAGAGGGGATGAACTGAAACAACCCTCTCCCGCCCTTCGGGCACCCTCTACCATGAATGGGAGAGGGTTATCAGCTGGCCGCAAGCGGCCGCTTTTCTTACTGACGAATACCTTCGACCGAAATGATCAGCTCGACAGTTTGCGAAGCCGGGCCGAGATCCGTGGAAATGTCGAAGTCCTTCAGCGTCAGGGTAGTGGTACCTTCGAAGCCGGCACGGTAGCCGCCCCACGGATCCTTGCCTTCGCCGATGAACTTGGCAGCGATCACCACCGGCTTGGTCACGCCGTTGAGGGTCAGGTTGCCGGTCACGTCAGCGGTGCCTTCGCCAGTGGACTTGACCGAAGTCGATTCAAAGGTGGCAGTAGCGTGCTTGCTCGCATTGAGGAAGTCGGCACTGCGGATGTGCTTGTCACGCTCGGCATGGTTGGTGTCGACGCTGGCGGTCTTCAGGGTCACGCTGACCTTGCTGGCCTCGGGGTTGGCGGCATCGAAGCTGAACGAGCCATCGAAATCCTTGAAGGTGCCGTACAGCCAGCTGTAGCCCAGGTGGCTGATCTTGAAGTTGACGAAGGCGTGCTGGCCTTGCTTGTCGATGGCGTAGTCGGCCGCCATGGTCTGGCCGCCGATCAGCGCGGAACCCAGAACCAGTGCAGCGAGGGCGTTCTTCAACATGGGGTGTTCTCCTTGCGAGGTTGTCGATCTAGATGGGCCTTGGCCCGGTTATGAAGTGCTTCAGCGCCCGAACATCCGCAGCAGGGTGCTGTCGCGGTCGATGAAATGGTGCTTGAGTGCCGCCAGGCCATGCAGGCCGGCGAATATCACCAGGCCCCAGGCCAGGTATTCGTGGATCGTCCCGGCAATGTCTTCCTGTTGCGGTATGCCAGTCAGGGTTGCCGGCACGCTGAACAGGCCAAACACCTCGATCCCACGGCCATCGGCGGTGGAAATCAGATAGCCGGAGATCATCACGCCGAACAGGCCGAGATAGAGAACGCCATGACCCAGCTTGGAAGCCAGGCGGGTGAGCTGGCCGTGGCTGGCCAAGGCTGCCGGCGCCGGGTTGAGCAGGCGCCACAGCACGCGCAGCAGCATCACGGCGAACAGCAGGATGCCGATGCTCTTGTGCAGATCAGGTGCACTCTGGCGCCACGGATCGTAGTAGCTGAGCCCCACCATCCAGAAGCCGAGGGCGAACAGCCCGAATACGGCCAACGCCACCAGCCAGTGCAACACGACACTGACCAGACCATAACGAGAAGAGGTATTGCGCCATTGCATGGGATTTTCCTAATCCAGATTCCGAGCAAGACTAACGGCAAATATATCGATTTAAAGCGGAAAATTTAGCTATGAAACATCAAGAAATGCGATATCTCAGGCTCACGATCTTCAACCGACTTACTTAGTACGAGGCGCCTGCCGCAGCGTTCGCCAGCAGCAGCGTCAACGGCGCATTGTGCCAGACCAACGGCAGCTGCCGTGACTCGGTGACGGCTTCTGGTAGGCTGTGCCGCCGAACCCTGGGAGATAGCTCATGAGCCTGAACGATCACTGGATGCAACGCGATCTCGACGTGTTGTGGCACCCCTGCACCCAGATGAAGGATCACGAGCGCCTGCCGCTGGTAGCGATTCGCAAGGCATCCGGCGTATGGCTGGAGGACTTCGACGGCAAGCGCTACCTGGATGCGGTCAGCTCCTGGTGGGTCAACGTCTTTGGTCACGCCAACCCACGCATCAACGCACGTATTCGCGAGCAGCTCGATAGCCTCGAGCACGTGATGCTCGCCGGCTTCACCCACCAACCGGTGATCGAACTATCCGAGCGCTTGGTGCAGATCACCCCGGCTGGTCTGAACAAGGTGTTCTACGCCGACAACGGTTCCTCGGGCATCGAAGTGGCGCTGAAAATGAGCTTCCATTACTGGCTCAACAACGGCCAGGCGAGCAAGAAGCGCTTCGTCACCCTGAGCAACAGCTATCACGGCGAAACCGTGGCAGCGATGTCGGTGGGCGACGTGTCGCTGTTCACCGATACCTACAAGCCGCTGCTGCTCGACACGATCAAGGTACCCAGTCCGGACTGCTACCTGCGCCCGGAGGGCGTGAGTTGGGAGGAACACTCGCGCGTCATGTTCGCCCATATGGAGCAGACCCTGGCCGAGCATCATCATGAAGTCGCAGCCGTGATCGTCGAGCCGCTGATCCAAGGAGCCGGCGGCATGCGCATGTATCACCCGGTCTACCTCAAGCTGCTACGCGAAGCCTGTAACCGCTACGGCGTGCACCTGATCCACGACGAGATTGCCGTCGGCTTCGGCCGCACCGGCACGATGTTCGCCTGCGAGCAGGCCGGCATCACCCCGGATTTCCTGGTGCTGTCCAAGGCACTGACCGGTGGTTACCTGCCGATGGCCGCCGTGCTGACCACCGACGAGGTCTACAGCGCCTTCTACGACGACTACGCCACCCTGCGCGCGTTCCTCCACTCGCACACCTACACCGGCAACCCACTGGCCTGCGCTGCCGCCCTGGCGACCCTGGACATCTTCCGTGATGACGATGTGATCGAGCGCAACAAGACCCTGGCAGCGCGCATGGCCAGCGCCACAGCACACCTGGCCGAGCACCCGCACGTTGCCGAAGTGCGCCAGACCGGCATGGCCCTGGCCATCGAGATGGTCCAGGACAAGGCCAGCAAGACGGCCTACCCCTGGCAGGAGCGGCGCGGCCTGCGTGTCTACCAGCACGCACTGGAGCGTGGCGCGCTGCTGCGGCCATTGGGCAGCGTGGTGTATTTCCTGCCGCCCTACGTCATCACACCCGAGGAGATCGATTTCCTCGCCGAGGTGGCCAGCGAGGGCATCGATATCGCCACCCGCGAGTCGGTCAGCGTAGCGGTGGACAACAGCCACTACCCGGATCATCGCGATCCGGGTTGAGCAGGTCATAAACGCACCTTACGGCAAGGGCGCTGCTTTTCCATAGGGTGCGCCGTGCGCACCAGCGCTTTAAACTTGCCGCCTCGAACTTACCGCCTGCAGCTCCTCTTATGCGCCTATCCCGCTTCTTCATCGATGCCCCCCTCTCACTCGGCCAGCACGAGCTTCCCGAGGCCCAGGCCCATTACATCGGCCGTGTACTGCGCCATGCAGTGGGCGATGCCGTGCAACTGTTCGACGGCAGCGGCCAGGAATACCTCGGTGAACTGATCGAAGTGGGCAAAAAAAGCGTACGTGTCGAACTGCGCGAAGCCATCGCCGGACTCAGCGAATCCCCTCTGCGCATTCACCTCGGCCAGGGCCTGTCGCGCGGCGAACGCATGGACTGGGCTATTCAGAAAGCGACGGAGCTTGGTGCAACGGAGATCACGCCGATCGTTTCGGCGCGCTGCGAGGTACGCCTGAAGGACGAGCGCGCCGACAAACGCATGGCCCACTGGCGCCAGGTGGCAATCAGTGCCTGCGAGCAATGCGGCCGCTCCGTGCTGCCGATGATTCACCCGCCATTGGAACTGGCAGCCTGGCTGCAGCAAATCGAAGCCGACCTGAAGCTGGTGCTGCACCCGGTGGCCGCCCCCCTGCAAAGTCACGACAAACCGGACAGCCTGGCCTTTCTGATTGGCCCGGAGGGCGGTTTGAACGATGCCGAAGTGGATCAGGCCAAGGACGCCGGCTTCCACGCAGCCCGCCTCGGCCCCCGCGTTCTGCGCACGGAAACGGCCCCCGTGGTCGCCCTGAGCATCGCCCAACAGCTCTGGGGCGACCTTCAAGCGTAAAATGTCGCCTCGTCGTAACAATATGTGACCTCAAGAGATTGCAAGAGCAGCAGTCTTTGTCATGCTCTGCGCGCCGCACGCGCGACCCGCTCACCAGCAATCCGTGCGCGGCCGAGGCCGGCGCCCCGCTGCGTCGTTCTCTTCCAATAACAAACAACGGGCCTCGGCCCCGCCCAAAAGGCGGCCGCATGCCCAGGAGCATTGCATGAACGAACTGGTCTCGACCCTTAACGGTCTGGTCTGGAGCCCGGCGCTGATCTATCTATGTCTCGGCGTTGGTCTCTACTTCTCCCTGCGCGGCCGCTTTCTACAGGTTCGCCACTTCAAAGAAATGATTCGCCTGATGTTCACCGGTAAAACCGATGCACACGGCATCACCTCCTTCCAGGCCCTGACCATGACCCTCGCCGGTCGTGTCGGTACCGGTAACATCGCCGGTGTGGCCACAGCCATCACCTTCGGTGGCCCCGGCGCCATCTTCTGGATGTGGATGGTGGCTTTCCTCGGCGCCAGCTCGGCGTTCGTCGAATCCACCCTTGGCCAGGTGTACAAGGAAAAGCTCAACGGTGAATACCGTGGTGGCCCGGCCTTCTACATCGAAAAAGGCCTGGGCCTGAAGTGGTATGCCTGGTTGTTCGCCGTGGTTACCGTATTCGCCTGCGGCATGCTGCTGCCGGGCGTACAGGCCAACTCCATTGCCTCCAGTGCGCAAACCGCGTTCGGCATCGAGCCGACCGTCACAGCAGCTCTGCTGGCGATCCTGATCGGCCTGATCATCTTCGGCGGCGTCAAGCGTATCGCTCACTTCACCCAGGTAGTGGTGCCGTTCATGGCGCTGGGCTACATCCTGGTAGCCATGGTGATCATCCTGCTGAACATCGAGAAGCTGCCGGAAGTGATCGTACTGATCTTCCGTAGCGCTTTCGGCCTCGAAGCCGGCTTCGGCGCCATCGTCGGTATGGCCATTCAGTGGGGCGTGAAACGCGGTGTGTACTCCAACGAAGCTGGCCAGGGCACCGGCCCGCACGCCTCGTCGGCCGCAGCCGTCAGCCACCCGGCCAAGCAAGGTCTGGTTCAGGGCTTCTCGGTTTACATCGACACCCTGTTCGTCTGCTCCGCCACCGCGTTCATGCTGCTGATCACCGGTCAGTACAACGTCCAGGCTCCCGATGGTAGCGCGCTGTTCACCGGTATTGCCGGCGTCGCCGCAGGCCCGGGCTACGTGCAGACCGCGATGGAGAACATGATGCCCGGCTTCGGCAACGCCTTCGTCGCCATCGCCCTGTTCTTCTTCGCCTTCACCACCATCCTGGCGTACTACTACATCGCCGAAACCAACATCGCCTACATCAACCGCAAGGTGAATCGCCCCATCCTCACCCTGCTGCTGAAGTTCGCCATCATCGCAGCTACCGTCTACGGCACCGTACGCAGTGCCACCGTAGCCTGGGACCTGGGTGATCTCGGCGTAGGCCTGATGGCCTGGCTCAACATCATCGCCATCCTGCTCATGCACAAGGTCGCCTACAAGTGCCTGAAGGACTATGAGCAGCAGCAGGACGAAGGCAAGGACCCGGTCTTCCACCCGGAGAAGCTCGGCATCCCCAACGCCGACTACTGGAGCAACACCACCTCGGAAAACAACCTGACTGCTGAGAAGTCCGAAGCGCAGCAACCGCAGCGCTGACAATCTCGAGGCAGTAACGAAAAAGCCCCGGCCAGTGCCGGGGCTTTTTCATGGGCGATGTGATCGCGCCGGTTAGTCTCAGATCAGGCCAGCATCGGCGAGCAGTTGCTCCAGCGCGGCCAGATCAGGAATACGCACCACCTCCTCACCGACGCGCGCAGCGCCCAGTTCCAGAGGTGCCAGTTCGACATCGGCCGCCTGCAGCTCACTGTCGACCTTCAGCGAGCGCGGAATGCCCTGCACCAGCAGGGCGATGAACTTGACCTTGGGTCGACCACCCAGGGCGTTGATCACCGCGACGCGAGCTCCACCGGCGACCTGCGCCTGGCCACCACTGGCGGCCTCGAAGGACAGCAGTGGCAGGCGCAGATCACGCCAGGCGATCTGGCCGAGAAACCAGTCGGGAGTGCCTTCAGTGACCTGCGGCGCGCGATAGGGAATCAGCTCCGCCACCGCCACGTTGGGCAGCAGCAGGGTGCGGTCGGCCAGAGGCACCAGCAGGCCGGTGAGACCGGCAGTGCTGTTCTGGGTGGCGACGGCTTAGCTCATTGAAACGTCCTCAACTGCAATGTTCGGCGAGATGATTGACCAGGGCCACGGCCAGTTCACGCGGGTCGGCGCTGAAGCTGCTGTAACCACCCTCGCGCAGGCTATCCGGCATGCTCGGACTGGCGCAGCTGTCAGCGCGCTGGGTCCAGATCACGCCACCCTGGCGTTTGACGTAAGCGGCGGCGGCGCTGCCATCGCTGCCCATGCCACTGAACGCGATCACGCCACACTGGGCGCCGAACTGCTGCGCCAGGTTGAGCATCATCTGATCGATGGACGGGCTATAGGGCTCCGGCCAGCCGCGTTCGACGATCTGCATTGCACCGTCTTCGGCAAAACCCAGCTCGTTACTGATCGGCACCACCACAACTTCACCGCAACGCACCAGGTCGCCATGACGTGCCGGGTTGACGTGCCACTGGCTATGCCGTCCGACCGCTTGCGGCAACGCCGCCTCGAAACTGGCATCGATGTGCTGGGCATAGATGAAACCGATGGGCAGGCCGCCCGGCAGGGCATCGAGGAATGCCTTGACCGCTGCCGGCCCCCCCAACGAGGCGGCCAGCAACCATACCTGACGGGCCGGTTCGCCAGCTTGCAGAGGCGTGTTGGCCAGTGATTGCGGCAACTCCAAGCGCGCCGGACGTTGCGCTTCGTCGAGCAGTGCCTGCAGGCTCGGTCCGACCGCCTGGGTCGGATCGCCGACCAGGCGCTTGAGCTTGCCGAACAGGCTGCGTTCCCAGCGCGGGTAATTTTCCGAATGGCGCTCGGGGGCATGGCCCTCGCCGAACAATACCGGGGCACTGGCACGCTCGAGCAGGCTGTCGACCAGCGGCGAATCTTCCGACTGGGCCAGGTCCACCAACCATAGGTCGGTGTCGCAAGCGGCCAGCGCTTCCTCATCGAGTCGCGCCGGATCGCTGTTGAGCACCACCTGGTAGCCACCACCGGCCAATGCCTGCTGCAGCACGTGGCGCTGCAGCGAGGTGTCAGCTATTACAGCGATACGCGCGGAAGATTTGTCTGTCATGGCCGTTTGACCCGGTGGCTATCGACCAACTGCATAATGGTGTCGAGCAACAAGGACTCCTGATAGGGCTTGCCGAGGTACTGATTGACGCCGATGGACATGGCCCGCTCGCGGTGCTTTTCGCCGGTACGCGAGGTGATCATGATGATCGGCAGGTCCTTCAGATGCTCGTCGTGGCGCACCAGCGTGGCCACCTCGAAGCCGTCCATGCGTGGCATCTCGATATCCAGCAGCATGATGTCGGGCTTGTGTTCCTGGAGCTGGGCGATCGCGTCGACCCCGTCCTTGGCGGTGACCACGTTCATGCCGTTACGCTCGAGCAAACGGCTGGTGACCTTGCGCACGGTGACCGAGTCATCGACCACCATGACCAGTGTCGGACGGTCGACTTCCACCTCTTCGGTGGCTGCAATCTGGCGCGAGGCCAGGCGAGGTGTCAGCTGACTCTGCAGATGTGCGTGCAGCACACGAATGGTCGCCAGCAGGTCGAGAATCACCACCACGCGGCCGTCACCGAGGATCGTTGCACCGGAGATCCCGTGCACACCTGCGAACTGCGGGCCGAGACTCTTCACCACGATCTCGCGCGAGCCGGCCAGGCTGTCCACCTGCACCGCCACGGCATGCTCGCTGGAGCGCACCAGGATCACTGGCAACGGCAGGCTCTGGCCTACCAGTTTTGGATGCTGGCCATTGTTCAACAGATCGCCCAGGTACTTCAGTTCATAGGCCTGGCCGGCGTACTCGAAGCGCGGCGCGTCAGGCCCATAATAGGCTTCCAGCTCGAACGGCGAGACGCGCACGATACCTTCGATGGTGTTCAACGGAATGGCGTAGAGGTCTTCGCCGGAATACACCATCAGCGCGCGGTTGACCGACACGGTGAACGGCAGGCGAATGGTGAAGCGCGTTCCCTGGCCCAGTGTCGACTCGATGCTCATCGAGCCGCCAAGCTGCTTGACCTCCGAGTGCACCACGTCCATGCCGACGCCGCGCCCGGAAATCTGCGTGACCTTCTCGGCCGTGGAGAAACCGGCCTCGAGGATGAACTGCAGGATTTCGTGATCGCTCAGGTCGCTGTCGGCGTCCATCAGCCCCCGCTCGATGGCCTTGCGGCGCACGGCCTCCAGGCGAATGCCACCGCCGTCATCGTCGAGAGTGAGGACGATGTCGCCGCCCTCGCGACCGAGGTTGAGGCGAATGGTGCCGGTATCCGGCTTGCCGGCAGCGCGGCGCAAATCAGCCAGCTCGATACCGTGATCGACGGCGTTACGCAGCATATGCTCCAGCGGCGCGACGATGCGCTCGAGCACGGTACGGTCCATTTCCCCTTCGGCGTTGCCAACCACGAACTCGACCTGTTTGCCCAGCTCGCCGGCCACCTGACGCACGATGCGACGCAGGCGCGGCACCAGACGATCGAACGGCACCATGCGGGTGCGCATCAGACCTTCCTGTAGCTCGGTGTTGACCCGCGCCTGTTGCAGCAGCAGGGTCTCGGCATCGCGATTCTTCGCCGCCAGGGTTTCCTTCAGGTCGAGCAAGTCGGAGGCAGACTCGAACAGCGCACGGGACAATTGCTGCAACTGCGAGTGGCGGTCCATCTCCAGCGGGTCGAAATCTTCGTAGCCGGCACGCTCAGCCTCGGCCTGGTAGCGGCTGAGAATCTGCGCCTGGGTCTCGGTGTCGAGACGGCGCAGTTGATCGCGCACGCGGTCGATGGTCGCCTCCATCTCGCTCAGGGTGAAGCCGACATCACTCACCTGTTGCTCGACACGACCACGGAAGATCGAGGTCTCACCGGCCAGGTTGACCAAGCCTTCGAGCAACTCGGCCGGCACCTTTACCAGTTCCTGCGGTGCACGACGGGATGCCGCCTCCAGCGCGGCCTCCTGCGCACGCTGCATGAACGGCAGCACCTTCGGCGCCTGCAACTGGTTCGGTACGTCACTGGCAGCAAAGATCGGATTGAGCAGATTGCTCACCGGCGCCGCCGCTGGCTCAGCCTCGACCACCACCGGCTCATCGCCGAGACTGGTGCTGAGGCGCTTACGCAGTACGTCGAGCTCCTTCTGCAGCCCTTCGAAACCGGACTGCAGATCGAGCAGCAGACTCTCCGGCCAGGGTGCGCCCTGCTGCAGCGCCTCGCTGAGGTGCTGCTCCAGATCGTGGCTCAGATCGCCAAGGCGCTTCTGCCCGGCCAGGCGTGCGCCACCTTTGAGGGTGTGCAGGATACGCAGCATCTCGTCGATGGCGCGGCTGTCGTCGCGCTGCTCTTCCCAACGGCCGATGGCCGTTTCCATGGCCTCGAGCAGGTCATCGCCTTCCTCAAGGAAGATATCGAGAATATCGCTGTCAGCCTCTTCGGCATCGTCGCTCTCGACCACGGCCTTGAGTTGCACCGCCGACGGCATGCTCAGTTGCTCATCAGGGTTTGCCCGAAAGCGCTTGATCGTCTCAATCAGGGCATGACCCTGCGGCACTGCGCGCTGACCACGCACGGCTTCGAGCATCTCAGCCAGGCGGTCATGGCAAGCCTGCAGCAGGGTGAACAGCTCCTGACTGGCTCGCAGGCGACCGCCACCGAGACCTTCGTAAAGAAACTCCAGCTCGTGGGCCAGATCGCCGATCTCGCGAATTTCTGCCATGCGCGCACCACCCTTGAGGGTGTGCAGGTCACGCTGCAGGGCTTCCAGCTCCAGACTGTTGTCGACATCGCCCATCCAGCGCTGCAGAGCGGCGCCAGCACTGTCGATGATGTCGAAACCTTCCTCGAGGAAGATTTCCACAAGCTCGGGATCGCGCTCTTCGTGCCAGTTGGCCAGCGTCGTACTTGGCGGCTCTGGCTCCGGCTCTGGTTCCGGCTCCGGCTCCGGCTCCGGCTCCGGCTCGACAATAGCCTCGGCCAGCGGTGGCAATTCGTCTTCGGGCAGTACCAGCTCGACTTCGTCGATCAGCGGCAACGTGGCCTCAGGCTCTGCCTGCGGTGCTTGGTCGGGCACGATTTCGTCTTCGACCAGAGCCAGAGGCGGCAGCTCATCGCTATCCGGCTCCGAGATTTCGATCACCTCGACGAGTTGCTCGTCCTGCTCCGGCTCAACCTGAGCAACGGCGGCCGACAGACTCTGCAACGTAGTACCGCCTTGGCGGAACTGACGAATTGCCTGGATCAGGTCGTCACCAGAGACCAGCGACTGACGGGCCTGCAACTGATCAAGCATCTGCGCCAGGCGATCATGGCTTTGCTGCAGCAGGTTGCCCAGTGCAGGCGAATAGTTAAAACGGCGGTCGACCAAGCCTTCGTAGAGCGACTCCAGTTCGTGACCAAGATCGCCAATCGGGCGAATCGCGGCCATGCGTGCACCACCCTTGAGGGTGTGCAGATCACGCTGCAGCGATGACAACGGCATGGTGTTGTCCGGCTCAGTGAGCCAGCGCTCCAACGCCTGACCGGCGCTATCGAGAATATCCACAGCCTCTTCGAGGAAGATCTCGACCATTTCCTCATCAAGGTCGGCGTCGGCAGGGCTGAAGCCCAGTTCGGCCTCGGGCTGCAACTCCAGGCCTGCTTCCTCGATGATTGCCGGCTCGGCGGGCATCTCTTGCCACTGCACCGGCTCTGGCTCTGGCTCTGGCTCAGCTTGCTCCAACTCGGCAGTGGCCTGGTCCAGCTCGATGATTTCCAGTCCCTCAGCGCCAGGCGCCAGTAAAGCCAGGGTCCGCGGATCGATGGCTTCGCTCAGCAGGTCACGCAGTGCCTGTACGCGCTCGGGTTGCGGGCTGACCTCCAAGGCGGCAGCGACCTGATCCATCATGCCGATCAGTACTTCATGGGCCTTTTCCGCTTCGTCAAAGAAGCGTTCGCTGACCGCAAGGCTGCCTTCCTCGACGGCGCCATAGAGATCCAGCAGGGCCTCGCAGAGCTCGTCGATCTGCGGCAGCTCGGCCATTTCCGCGCCACGACCGAGCGTGGTCAGCTCTTCCAGCAGCGCAGACAGCTCCTGACGCTCGGACGGATGCTCGCGCCATTTGCGCAGCAGGTCCTCGGCGTCCAGCAAGATGTCCATGCCTTCTGCGAGAAAGATGCCGATCATCTGCGGATCGCGGCTTTCGCCGCTCTGTGCCATACGCTCGTCTTCGGCGTTGGCGAGACGTTCCTGATGCAGCGCCTGGACGCGGGCAAGGAATGCCTCGGCGCCAGGAATAGGTGCCAGAGGCTGAGTCTCGAGATTGTCGAGACCGATACGGAACACACCCTCGGCGCTGCTCAACAACTCGGCGGCCGCCAGATCCACCTGAATCAGGTTGGTCTTGAACTCCTTGACCAGCTTCTCCAGCGGCGCAGCGATTTCTGCGACCGGCAGGATGCCGGCCATATAGGCACTGCCCTTGAGGGTGTGCAACGCACGCTGCAGGTCGTCGGTAACTGGCTGCGGCAACTCCTGCGCGCAATCGGCGAGAAAGCCCACCAGGGTATCCAGATGGGTTTCGGCCTCATTGCGGAAGATTTCCAACAATTGTGGGTCGAGAGACTCGCCATCGAGCGGTTGGTCGTTGACCGACTTGACCTGCTCGAAGACCTCGGTAGCGTCATCAACGCCCGCGGGCTCGGCTACCTGCTGGGCGGCCGGGGCGTCAGATTTTGGGGGAGTCAGGCCCTTGGCCAGAGCATGTGCGATGGCCGCCAGCAGATCGACATCGTCGCGCTGACGCTGAGCTTTGGCGGCGAATTCCTCGACCAGCGCCGGCATCAGCGCTACCACGTCCAGAACCACCTGCTGCACCGGTGCGCTCGGTTCGATGCTGCGATCCATCACACGGTTGAGCAGGTTTTCGATGGACCATGCCAGTTCGCCGATGATCAGCGCCCGAACCATGCGCCCGCTGCCCTTCAGGGTGTGGAAAGCACGGCGTACTTCGACCAGCGCCTCCTTGTTGGCGGTATCGGCCTGCCACTGCGGCAGGTACTCGGCGATGGTTTCCAGCACTTCGCTGGCTTCTTCGATAAAGACTTCGAGCAGATCTTCGTCAACCGGCTCCTCGTCGGCTGGCGGCGGCAGCAGGCTCGGCGGCACGTCGGCGGCAGGCGGGTTGATTGCCTGCACCGGAGCGGCCATCACGTCAGCCATCGACAGCGGCTTCTCTAGCACCGGCTGTTCAGCCTGTACTTGCACGTCTGGTGCGCTGGGCAGCTCGACTTCCGGCAATTCCAGCTCGGACAACTCCAGATCGTCCCACTGGTTAGCGTCGGCCAGTTGCTCCAGACTCAGCTCTTCGAGCTCCAACGCCGGCTCGGCCGGGGCGTCGAACAACGGCGCAGCAATGATCTCTTCGTTCTGCGCAGTGGGCAGCTCTTCAAGTTCACCCAGTTCGAAGGTGAAGGTCTCGGCGCTCTCGCTGACTGCCGGCAGCTCAGGTTCGACGTCGACCAGCTCCAGCTCGGCAACGGACTCGTCAGGTGCATCGATCGATTCGAAGGTCAGCGGCTCGTCTTCAGCGAGGGGCTCCTCGAGCTGTTCGTCCTCGGCGCCCAGCAATTCGATTTCCTGCAGCGGGTCAGCCAGCGGCGCCAGGCTTTCCTCCTGCGGTTCGACACGGTCGAGAATCGACGGTTTTTCCTGGAGCGGGTAACCCAGCGCTTCCAGGCTCTCCTCGGCCACGTCGAGAATCAGGTCGCCCTGCGTGCCGTGGTCCTCGGCCAGACGCTCGAGGTAATACTCGACGCTGGTGATGGCGTCAGCCAGGGTGTCCAGGCTTTGCCAGTTGGGCACGGCCTTGCGCGCCAGCAGTTGTTCCTGAATGTAGCGGTTGCAGGCATTGAGCAGATCGGCAGCACGCTGCAGCGGAATCATCGCCAGGCCGCCACGAACCTGAGTCAACAGGCCGGGTACACGGGCCAGGTGCTCGTGATTCCATTGCGAGGCGATGAACTCGATGATCGCGTCTTTGGCCTGTTCCAGGCCGTTGCGCGCCTCTTTGATGACAAGTTGGTGGATCTGCGCCACGTCCGTAGTCGGCAGGTGGCTCTGTTCGTTCTTGCTGTCATCGCTCGGCCCGACCATGCCGGCCAGGGTCGCCTCGACGTAGAGCAGAGCACCGGCGACATCCATCAATACGGCGTCATTGGGCTCACGTTGGCCGAGCGACAGGCTATGAACGACGTCGATCTGGTCGAGAATGACCTTGCGCGGCTGGCCGAAGCCGAGCACCGCGAGGGTATCAGCGATCTGCTTGAGCGGTGCCAGCAGCGCGTCCAACTCGCTGGGGCGAGTACGGTCGCTGCGCACGAACAGGTCCAGGCTGTCCTTGACCCGCACCAACTCTTCGCAGAGAGCCGCCACCACAGAACGCATGGCATCGCGGTCGGGACCGGCCAGACGAGCACGTTCCTCATCCACCACTTCGTTGTCGGGCAGCGCCTCGTCGAGACGATACTGTTCCTTCAGCGCGCGAATACGGGGCGACTGCGCCGGCGCCTTGGCCACGTAAAACAGCAAGTTCTTGGTCAGTTCGTCGGTAGCAGGCTGGTTGATGCCATCGGCACCCTGCTCGACCAGACGCTTGAGTTCCTTGTCGACCTGGCGCAGCAAGGTACGCACCGAGGTACCGTTGACCACACTGCCGTTGGCCAGACCTTCGACCATGCCGGAAGCGATCTGCCACAGGCCACCCAGCGGGGCGTCCTTGCACAGCGTTTCCAGGCGGGCGAAGACGCGCGCCATGTATCCGAGGTTGGTGGCCAGGTCCTGATTGCGGATCACGCCGACGAGGGCCATCTGCAGCATCTGCCGCAGCTTGCGCAACAGCACGGGAAGCTCGGCGGTACGCAGGCGGGCCAGGCTATCGGATGGCAGCGCCGGCAAGCGCGCGGACATATCCGGGGAGAACAGGCTGGTTTCCGACAGCAGCTTCTCGCCGCGGGCGGCGCGCAGGTCGTTGAGCAGCGGCAGCACGACCATGGGCAGGTCGCGGCGAGCGGTCTGGATGCGGTCCAGGTACACAGGTAGCTGCAAAATGGCCTGCATCAGCACTTCCAGGGCTTCACCCTGGTTGGCCACGCGACCGTCCATCAATGCCTTGGCCAACTGCTCCATTTCTTCGGCGAGCAACGCGGCGCCGTAGAACTCGACCATCTGCAAGGTGCCGTGAACCTGGTGCACGTAGGTCAAGCAGAAGCGCATGCGCGTAGGGTCCTGCGGGTTCTCGACGAACGCCTCCAGGGCTTGCCGCGCCTGCTTCAGGGTTTCCCCGATCTCGCCTTTGACCCACTCCAGGGCGACATAATCATGCCGATCACCCATAGCCACTCCACTCATAAACTTGGCCTTATCCCTTGCGGGTAAACGCCAGAACTCGCTCGTCGGCCACCGGCACCAGTTGCGGGTGCTGCCAACCGGCTACTTCGCCCACACCCACGACCAGCAGGCCACCCGGCGCCAGGCTTTCGGCCAGGCGATTGAGGATGTCGCGGCGACGCCAGCGGCGGAAATAGATCAGCAAGTTCTGACAGAAAATCACATCCATGCCGGACATCGGCGCCTTGGCCAGTTCCAACACATTGAGCTTGGCGCAGCACACACGCGCTGCCAGGCTCGGTACCACCTTGAAGCGTCCATCGGCCTGGGCGAGGAAGTAGCGCTCGCGCAGCTCGTCACTCACCTGCTCCAGGCGTCGCGCCGAGTAGCACGCTTCGCGTGCCTTGCTCAGTGCGCCCTGGCTGATATCCGTACCGGTCACTGCGAAGTGCTCGGGTAATTCGCTGCCTTGAAGAACCTCCGCGGCCAGCATCGCCAGCGAATAGGGCTCTTCACCACTGGAGCAACCCACGCTCCACAATTCCCAAGGCTTGCCCAGGCCTGCCGCAAGGCGCTCCTGCAGATACTGCGAGAGCACCTCGAAGGAAGGCGGATGACGGAGGAAGCGGGTTTCCTGCACGGTCAGACGATCCAGCAGGGTCGACCACTCCACCGCGCCACGCGGGCCGTCGGTGACCTGACGGTAATAGCTGGCGTAATCCGTGACGCCCAGTTCGCGCATGCGCGCACTCAGATTGGTCTGCAGAAAGGCACGCCGCTGCTCACTGATCACCACACCGGTACGCGCCTCAAGCAACGTCTGCCAGTCGTGAAAATCGGCTTGCGACATATCGGCCACCGGGCGCAATGCCCAAACGCCCGCTGACTGCATACCTTCGCCCTGAGTCATGGCTGTGTAGCGAAGGCTGCCGCCAGCCTCCGCACTCCTTTATCAGGCGTCTGGCAGGGTGAAACCGGACACCGACTTGCGCATCTCACTGGCCATCTTGGCCAGGTTACCAATGCTCTTGGCGGTGGCGGTGGTACCCGAGGACGTCTGCGAAGTGATCTCCTGGATCACGTTCATGGTGTTGGAAATGTGGCCAGCCGAAGAGGCCTGCTGACGTGCGGCGTTGGAAATATTCTGGATGAGGGCCGCGAGGGTTTTCGATACCTTCTCGATCTCTTCCAGTGCCACACCGGCGTCTTGCGCCAGGCGGGCACCGCGCACCACTTCGGAAGTCGTCTGCTCCATGGAGATAACGGCTTCGTTGGTGTCGGTCTGAATGGTTTTTACCAGCGCCTCGATCTGCTTGGTCGCCGCCGAGGAACGTTCTGCGAGGCGTTGTACCTCGTCCGCTACCACGGCGAAGCCGCGGCCCGCATCACCGGCCATGGACGCCTGGATCGCGGCGTTCAGTGCGAGGATGTTGGTCTGGTCGGCAATGTCGTTAATCAGGCTAACGATGTCACCGATCTCCTGGGACGATTCACCGAGGCGTTTGATCCGCTTCGAGGTGTCCTGGATCTGCTCACGGATGTTATCCATGCCGGTGATGGTGTTGTGTACGACTTCGTTGCCCTTGTTGGCGATGGCTACGGAACGTTCCGCTACCGCGGAAGATTCCGAGGCGTTCGCCGATACCTGGTCAATCGACACGGCCATTTCGTTGATCGCCGCGGATGCACCGGCAATTTCCTGCGCCTGGTGCTCGGAAGCTTCGGCCAGGTGCATCGCCGTGGCCTGGGTTTCCTGGGCCGCACCGGCTACCTGAACGGCGGTCAGGTTGATGGTGGCTACCAGGTCACGCAGCTGGTCGATGGAGTAGTTGATGGAGTCAGCGATGGCGCCGGTAAAGTCTTCGGTTACCGTCGCGGCCACGGTCAGGTCACCGTCGGCGAGGTCGGCGATTTCGTCGAGCAGACGCAGAATCGCCGCCTGGTTACGTTCGTTCTTCTCGGCGGTTTCAGCCAGACGGCGGTTGGTCTCACGCACCATCACCAGAGCAGTGAGGATGATCGAACCCAGCGCCAGGGCACCCAGCACGTAGCCGAACAGGGTGTTGATGGCACGGCCCGAGGCCAGGTCTTCGAAGCCGACAGCCAGCTCGGACGCCTTGTCCAGCAGGGTCTGCGATACGGTGAAGATGGAGCTCGCCGATTCACGCACCTGGAACAGTTCCGGCGAGGTCTCGAGAATCTCGTCCACCGAACCGGATACGAATTCGAACAGCTCGGAAATCTCGGCCAGACGCTCGAGGGCTTCGTCGTCGCTGACCTGGCTGATTTCCATCGCCGCGCTGCCTTCGAGCATCGCGGCCAGTACACGGCCGAACAAGCTGGCATCACGACCGAACATGTCGGCGGCCTGTACCGAGTCTTCGTCACCGGCCAGTACCTTGTTCACCGAGCCGAGAATACGCTCGGCAAGCAGCGACTGGCGCTGAGCCACAGAGACCTGGGCAGCCGGCGCACCACTTTCCAGCAGGATGTCGACCACTTCTTCGTACTCGACCTGCAACTGCGGAATGGTTTCCGCCAGCGTGGCGGCTACCTGGTGCAGAGACAGTACGGTCTGCTCACTGGCAATAATGGCGTCGGTGTTCTGCCGCAGGGCGTCCCAGTCCTGTTGCACAGCAGCCATCTGCGCTTGCACCGACGCAGGTGCCGAAGGCAAGCCGGTATTGGCATCGCCATCGGTCAGATAGCTCCAGCGCTGCTGGAAGTCGTTACGCGCAGCACGCAGCAGGCCGAATGCCTCTGCCTTGCCCGCCGCAGCCTCAGTGGCGTTGTTGGCGATACGCTGGGACAGTACCCGCAGCTCACCGGAGTGGCTGATGTATTCGGTATCGTAGTTGGACTGGGTGTTGATGTAGGCGAAGTTCGCAAACAACAGCACGATAGAGACAATGAGCACGACGAACAACGCCGCGATCAGCGTACTGCTACGTGCTCCGACCAACAAATTACCTGCATTGAATTTTTTCATTTTCTGGCCCCCGCCTGGACCGACCGCACTACGGTTCCCATGTAACGCCAAAGAGCCGGCAAAGCCGGCCCAACCGAAAATCTACTGATAGGACACATCGAGAAAGCCCGGATTGGTAGTCAGCACATGAGGGCTGAACACCAACCAGGGCTGTTCTCGCTGAAAGACTCCGTGGATAAACGGCGCAATGCTCGCCTCGAGAGGCGGCAGTTGTTCTGAAAATGCATCCACGGGAAAATGTTGCATACCGAAAACCTCGTCGACCGTAAGGCCAGCGAAGATTTCCTGATGGTCGACCACCAGCACACGCCGCAGCTTGCGCAGCGGCGACAGTTCATTACCGAAGAACCCGCACAGGTCCATGATCGGCAGCAGGCGGCCACGCACGTTGGCCACCCCTTTTACCCAGCCCTTCACACCCGGCAGCAGGGTGTGGCGCGGCTCATGCAGCACCTCACCCACTTCTCCCATCGGTGCGACGAAGAACCGGTCGCCCATGCGAAAACCGATACCGCTCCAGGTCTGTACCGCCGCCTGCTGCGAAGGCAGGCCAGCCGCCAAGACTCGGCAACGCTGATCAATCTCAAGGAGAATCTGGAAAGGAGTCTGCACGGACATGCCAGCCTTGACCTTCTTTTTATTTAGTACACGGGTAGCACGGCATCAGCCGGCCAGCACCGCATTGAGAGTCTTCAGCAAGGTATCTTCGTCGATTGGCTTGGTCAGGTAGTCCTTGGCGCCCTGGCGTTTGCCCCAGACCTTGTCGGTTTCCTGATCCTTGGTGGTGACGATGATCACCGGGATGTGACTGGTCTCGGCGTCCTTGGTCAGCTGACGGGTCGCCTGAAAGCCGTTGAGGCCAGGCATGACGATATCCATCAGCACCGCATCGGGTTTTTCCTGGCGAGCCAGAGCCACGCCGTCGGCGCCGTTTTCCGCCTTGAGTACCTGATGCCCATGTTTTTCCAGCATGGCGGTCAGCTTGTACATCTCGGTCGGGGAGTCATCAACAATCAGAATTCGAGCCATGGTGTTTCCCAATACAAAAGTGGCGTACGGCGGTCTAGGCCGGAACGTCAGGAGGCTTGTTCCACTGGGGTGAAGTCGGGTACGTGAGCCTTGATGGCACCGAGCAGCTCTTCCTTGCTGAAGGGCTTGGTCAGGTACTGATCAGAGCCGACGATACGCCCCTTGGCCTTGTCGAAGAGACCGTCCTTGGAGGACAGCATGATCACAGGCGTGGACTTGAAAGCACTGTTGTTCTTGATCAGGGCACAGGTCTGATACCCATCGAGACGCGGCATCATGATGTCGACAAAGATGATGCTGGGGTGCGTGTCGGCAATCTTGGCCAGGGCATCGAAGCCATCGACCGCAGTGATGACATCACAACCCACTTTTTTCAGCAGAGTTTCAGCGGTGCGACGAATCGTTTTCGAATCGTCGATCACCATCACTTTCAAACCCTCGGTATGCTGTTCCATGTTTGCCCTACCATCGCCTCGGTGAGTCGTTATATTCGCGTTATCAGTATGCCTGAGGCCCAGTCTTCGATGGGGCTTGACCCAATCGTCGGGCCTTTTTAGCACACTCTCCAGATCCAATCTATAAGCCTGCCAGGGCAGCACCACCCTTGACCACGCAGCCCGGCCGGCGCCACCCTGACAGTCATCGCTCGGCGCAGCCAACCCGGCCTTCGCCCTTATCTCACGGAGTTTAACCCCCCATGAGCCTTCGTCTCGGGATCGTCATGGATCCTATTGCCAGCATATCCTTCAAGAAGGACAGCTCACTGGCCATGTTGCTGGCCGCTCAAGCACGCGGCTGGTCGCTATTCTACATGGAGCAGCAGGACCTCTATCAGGTCCGCGGCCAAGCCCGCGCCCGCCTGCGTTCTCTGGAAGTGTTCAACGATCCGCAGCGCTGGTTCACCCTTGGTACGGAACAGGACACGCCGCTCGCCGAACTGGACGTGATCCTGATGCGCAAGGACCCACCCTTCGATAACGAGTTCGTCTACTCCACCTACCTGCTCGAGCAAGCGGAGCGCGACGGCGTACTGGTGGTCAATCGACCGCAGAGTCTGCGCGACTGCAATGAAAAGTTCTTCGCCACCCAGTTTCCCCAGTACACACCAGCGACTCTGGTAAGCCGGCGTCCCGACATTGTGCGCCAGTTTGCCGATGAGCACCGTGACATCATTCTCAAACCCCTTGATGGTATGGGCGGATCGCAGATATTTCGCCACCGCGAAGGCGACCCCAATCTCTCGGTGATTCTGGAAACCCTGACCTTGCACGGCCACCAGCAGATCATGGCGCAAGCCTACCTGCCGGCGATCAAGGACGGTGACAAACGCATCCTGATGATAGACGGGGAACCGGTACCCTATTGCCTGGCACGCATTCCGGCTGCCGGAGAGACCCGCGGCAACCTGGCCGCCGGTGGCCGCGGCGAGGCGCGGCCACTGACCGAGCGTGATCGCGAAATTGCCGCAGCAGTAGGGCCTAGCTTGCGTGAAAAAGGATTGATCTTCGTCGGTCTCGACGTGATTGGCGATCATCTGACAGAAATCAACGTCACCAGCCCGACCTGTATCCGCGAGATCGATGCCGCGTTCGACACCCGTATCGGCGAACAGCTGATGGACTGCATTGCACGCAAACGCGGGTTAAAAGCTTGACGCAGGTGGCAGCCTGGCGCCTGCAACTTGCAGGCGCCTACTGCTACCCGGCAGACTGCGCGGCATTCGATAACAGACCCAATACGCGATGAACGCAGCAGCCTCCCCACTAACCGCCTCCTCCGCCACCGCCCGACCGGCGGATCGCCTGGGATTCACCCTGTTTCTCGCGGCAGCGCTGCACGCGGCACTGATCCTCGGCATCGGTTTCACCCTCGAGTCGCCGCCGGAAATCAGCAAGACGCTGGAAATCACCCTGTCCACCTTCAAGAGCGAAGAAAAACCCAAGGAAGCGGATTTCCTCGCCCAGGACAACCAGCAGGGCAGCGGCACGCTGGAACACACCGCAGCACCCAAGACCACCGAACAGGCACCCTTCCAGGACAGCGAGGTGCGCAAAGTCACGCCGCCCACTACCCCGCAGCAGCCTGCAGCCAGACAGGAAGCACCAAAAGCCGCGGTCGCCACGCGCGCACCGCAGCAACAGAAAACCCCGGTCAAACGCGAAGAAGCCAAGCCGGTCCCGGAAACCCGGCCTGCGCCGGTATTCGACTCGGCTCAGCTCTCGGCAGAAATCGCCAGCCTGGAAGCCGAATTGGCCCAGGAAGTTCAGCAGTACGCCAAACGCCCGAAGATCCACCGCCTCAACGCCGCCTCGACCATGCGCGACAAGGGCGCCTGGTACAAGGATGAGTGGCGCAAGAAGGTCGAGCGCATCGGCAACCTCAATTACCCGGACGATGCCCGCCGCCAGCGCATATATGGCAGCCTGCGCCTTTTGGTATCGATCAATCGCGACGGTTCGCTGTATGAAGTGCAGGTGCTGGAATCATCCGGCCAGGCCGTACTCGACCAGGCCGCGCAACGCATCGTGCGCCTGGCCGCGCCCTATGCCCCCTTCACCGGCGACCTGGCCGATATCGACCGCCTGGAAATCATCCGCACCTGGCGCTTCGAGCGCGGTGATCGACTGTCGAGCAACTGACGGACGAGCGCACGCGCAGTAGGACGTACCGGTGCGACGGCAGCTCGCAAGCACTACGCCGGGGGATTTGTGAAGCGCCGAAGAGCGGCGGACTGTTCGCTGCGCTCCGAGCGGCCGGCGTCCCGGTCCGCCCTACAGCTTGAAGCCCGGCGCCTTAAAGCCGAAACTAGCCGCCATGAAGAACTCAGCCCCCACTTCGCTCAAGCACCACTTCCTGATCGCCATGCCGCACATGGCCGATCCGAACTTCGCGCAAACCGTCACCTACCTGGTCGAGCACAACGAGCAGGGCGCAATGGGCCTGGTGATCAACAAGCCCAATGGCCTGAATCTGGCTGACGTGCTCGAACAATTGCGCCCCGACGAAGAGCCCGCAGCGCTGTGCCACAGCCTGCCGATCTTCGCCGGCGGCCCGGTGCAGACCGACCGAGGTTTCGTCCTGCACCCCGCAGGCCCGCATTTCCAGGCAACCCTGGAGCTGGGCGAGCTAGGCCTCTCCACCTCGCAGGACGTGCTGTTCGCCATCGCCGATGGCAGCGGTCCGGATCGCTACCTGATCACCCTCGGCTACGCCGGCTGGGATGCTGGGCAACTGGAGGCCGAACTGGCCGAAAACGCCTGGCTGACCTGCCCCGCCGACAGCAACATTCTTTTCGACCTGCCGTTCGATCAGCGTCTAAATGCCGCAGCAGCGCGCCTGGGAGTCAACCTCAGCCTGCTGACCTCTCAGGTCGGGCACGCCTGATGAGCGACAAACCGCTGCGCCTGCTGCTGGGTTTCGACTATGGCACCAAGCAGATCGGCGTCGCCGTCGGCCAGGTGATCACCGGCCAGGCGCGCGAGCTGTGCGTGCTCAAGGCGCAGAATGGCGTACCGGACTGGAACCGCGTCGAAGCACTGATCAAGGAATGGCAGCCGGACGCCGTGGTGGTCGGCCTGCCGCTGAACATGGACGGCACACCCAGCGAGATGAGCGCCCGCGCCGAGAAATTCGCCCGCCGCCTCAATGGCCGCTTCAATCTGCCCGCCTACACCCACGATGAACGCCTGACCACCTTCGAGGCCAAGGGCCAACGCCTGCGCGAAGGCCAGAGCGGCGGTTATCGTGAACGCCCGGTCGATGCCATTGCCGCCGCCCTGCTGTTGCAAGGTTGGCTAGAGGAAAACTGTCCGGGCTGAGCGAGTCGGCCCGCACCAAGGAGTTTCGCCATGCTACCGAACCCCAACGATCTGCTGCCGGCCATGGCCAGCGCCCTGACCCAGCATCTGAACCAGCGCCAGATCAGCGAACCTCGCTTCATCGGTATCCGCACCGGCGGCGTCTGGGTCGCCCAGGCACTGCTCGCCGCCCTGGGGCGCGATGACGCGCTGGGCGTGCTCGACGTGTCCTTCTACCGCGATGATTTCACCCAGAATGGCCTGCACCCGCAGGTGCAGCCGTCCGAGCTGCCGTTCGAGATCGAGGGCCAGCACCTGGTGCTGATCGACGACGTGCTAATGAGCGGGCGCACCATTCGCGCCGCGCTGAACGAACTTTTCGATTACGGTCGCCCGGCCAGCGTGACCCTGGTCAGCCTGCTCGACCTGAACGCCCGCGAACTGCCGATTCGCCCCGACGTGGTCGGTGCCACCCTGTCGCTGGCCACCAGCGAGCGGGTAAAATTGTCCGGCCCCACGCCGCTGACCCTCGAACTCCAGACGCTCGCCAACTGAGACTCCCCGCGATGACGCCACTCGCCGCCAAGCGCCCGCTGCAACTGAACGACCAAGGTCAGCTGCGCCACTTCCTCTCACTCGACGGCCTGCCCCGCGAGCTGTTGACCGAAATCCTCGACACCGCCGACTCCTTCCTCGAAGTCGGCGCGCGCGCGGTGAAGAAAGTCCCGCTGCTGCGCGGCAAGACCGTGTGCAACGTGTTCTTCGAGAACTCCACCCGCACCCGCACCACCTTCGAGCTGGCCGCCCAGCGCCTGTCGGCGGACGTCATCAGCCTCAACGTGTCGACCAGTTCCACCAGCAAGGGCGAGACGCTGTTCGACACCCTGCGCAACCTCGAGGCCATGGCTGCCGACATCTTCGTCGTGCGTCATGCCGACTCCGGCGCCGCTCACTTCATCGCCGAGCACGTGTGCCCGAACCTGGCGATCATCAACGGCGGCGACGGCCGCCACGCGCACCCGACCCAGGGCATGCTCGACATGCTCACCATCCGTCGCCACAAGGGCGACTTCGAGAATTTGTCGGTGGCCATCGTCGGCGACATCCTGCACTCGCGGGTAGCGCGCTCGAACATGCTGGCGCTGAAGACCCTGGGTTGCCCGGACATCCGCGTCATCGCGCCCAAGACCCTGCTGCCCATCGGCCTGGAACAAAGCTACGGCGTGCGCGTGTTCAGCGACGCCAACGAAGGCCTCAAGGACGTCGACGTGGTGATCATGCTGCGCCTGCAGCGCGAGCGCATGCAGGGTGGCCTGCTACCCAGCGAGGGCGAGTTCTACCGCCTGTTCGGCCTGACCGAACAGCGCCTCAAACTGGCCAAGCCCGATGCCCTGGTGATGCACCCTGGCCCAATCAACCGCGGCGTGGAGATCGAGTCGGCAGTGGCTGACGGCCCGCAGTCGGTGATCCTCAACCAGGTCACCTACGGCATCGCCATCCGTATGGCCGTGCTGTCGATGGCCATGAGCGGGCAGAACGCCCAACGTCAACTCAACGCCGAGGAGGCCAACTGATGCGTACCGCAATCCTCGGCGCCCGTATGATCGACCCCAGCAGCGGCCTGGATCAGGTCAGCGACCTCTATATCGATGGCGGCAAGCTGGTCGCCACTGGTCAGGCGCCCACTGGCTTCGTCGCCGATCAGACCCTCAATGCTAAGGGCCTGATCGCAGCCCCGGGGCTGGTCGACCTGTCAGTCGCCCTGCGCGAGCCGGGCTACAGCCGCAAGGGCAGCATCGCCACGGAAACCCTGGCCGCAGCGGCCGGTGGCGTCACCAGTCTGTGCTGCCCGCCGTTCACCAAGCCGGTACTGGATACTTCGGCAGTAGCCGAGCTGATTCTCGACCGCGCCCGTGAAGCCGGGCACACCAAGGTCTTCCCCATCGGAGCACTGAGCAAGGGTCTGGCCGGCGAGCAGCTTGCAGAGCTCGTTGCACTGCGCGACGCCGGTTGCGTGGCCTTCGGCAATGGTCTGGACAACTTCCGCAGCAGCCGCACCCTGCGCCGCGCGCTGGAATATGCGGCCACCTTCGACCTGCAGGTGATCTTCCACTCACAGGACGCCGATTTGGCTGAAGGCGGCCTGGCCCACGAAGGCCCGACCGCCAGCTTCCTCGGCCTGGCCGGCATCCCGGAAACCGCCGAGACCGTGGCCCTGGCCCGCGACCTGCTGCTGGTGGAACAGAGCGGCGTGCGCGCGCACTTCAGCCAGATCACCAGCGCCCGTGGCGCCGAACTGATCGCCAATGCCCAGGCCCGAGGCCTGCCGGTGACCGCCGATGTGGCGCTTTACCAGCTGATCCTCACCGACGAGGCGCTGATCGACTTCTCCAGCCTCTACCACGTGCAGCCGCCGCTGCGCTCGCGTGCCGACCGCGATGGTCTGCGCGAAGCGGTGAAAGCCGGGGTGATCTCGGCCATCGCCAGCCACCACCAGCCGCACGAGCGCGATGCCAAGCTGGCGCCCTTCGCCGCCACCGAGCCGGGTATCAGCAGTGTGCAGTTGCTGCTGCCGCTGGCCATGAGCCTGGTGCAGGACGGCCTGCTCGATCTGCAGACGCTGCTGGCGCGCCTGTCCAGCGGCCCGGCCGCCGCACTGCGCTTGCCGGCCGGTAGACTGAGCGTCGGCGGCGCTGCCGATATCGTGCTGTTCGATGCGCAAGCCTCGACCGTCGCCGGTGAGCAGTGGTACTCCAAGGGCAGCAACTGCCCCTTCCTCGGCCATTGCCTGCCCGGCGCGGTGCGCTATACGCTGGTCGACGGGCATATCAGCTACCAGGGTTGAGCGCCACGCGAGCCCGCCGTCCGGCGGGCTCGCTTTCCTGTAGCCCCGCGCACCACGGTCTTCCACAGCTGGTGCGCACAGCGCACCCTACGTCCCGACGACGACCTTCCCACCCGCGACACGCCTTGCGCTCGCCACGACATTGGACGAAGTAGTGACTCGACGGTCATGATCCACGTCAGGTTAGGCAGCCGAAATTTTCCAAATGCCACCGCCCTATGACCCTGCTCGCGCCCAGAGGCGCCGGCCCGGCGTCGCGTTGGCCTTGTTCAGGAGCTTTTGATTTATGTCGCGCTTACCTGTGATCGTGGGTTTTGGGGGTTACAACGCAGCCGGGCGCAGCTCCTTCCACCATGGCTTCCGTCGCACCGTGCAGGAGTCGCTGGAACCCCAGGCGCGCCAGGAAACCCTGGCCGGGCTGGCACAGATGATGAAACTGGTGCGCGTGGTCGATGGCCAGTATCAGGATCAGGACGGCCAGCTGCTGAGCCTCGCCGAGATCGAAAGCCGCTACGCCAAGGAAATTCTGGCCGGCACCCTGGTGCGCCGCCTCGAGAAACAGCACCTGGACCCGGACGCCGCCCACTGGCAGAAAAACATCAGCGTCACCCCCAGTAACGGCGCCAGCCTGAGCTTCATCACCCAGCGCAAGCAACTGCCCGAGCCGCTGCCGGCCAACTGGTCGGTCGAAGAACTCGAAGGCAACGAGGTGCGCGTCACCCTGCACGACAGCTGCGAATTCAAGGTCGACAGCTACCGCCCGCTGGCGGTGAAGTCTGCCGGCCAGTTACCCACCGGCTTCGAGCCAAGCGAGCTGTACAACGCACGCTTTCACCCACGCGGACTGGCCATGACCGTGGTCGGCGTCACCGACGCCCTGCGCTCGGTGGGCATCGACTGGCAGCGTATCGTCCAGCATGTCGCACCGGATGAAATCGCCGTGTTCGCCAGTTGCATCATGAGCCAGCTCGACGAAAACGGCTTCGGCGGCATGATGCAGTCGCGCCTCAAAGGTGGCCGCGTCACCGCCAAGCAACTGGCCCTGGGCCTCAATACCATGCCGGCGGACTTCATCAACGCCTACGTGCTCGGCAGCGTCGGCACCACCGGCAGCATCACCGGCGCCTGCGCCACCTTCCTCTACAACCTGCAGAAAGGCATCGAGCAGATCGCCAGCGGCAAGGCACGCGTGGTGATCGTCGGCAGCAGCGAGGCACCGATCAACCAGGAGTGCATCGAGGGCTACGGCGCCATGGGCGCGCTGGCCACCGAGGAAGGTCTGCGTCAGATCGAAGGCAAGAGCGAGGTGGACTTCCGCCGCGCCAGCCGCCCGTTCGGCGACAACTGCGGCTTCACCCTGGCCGAGGCCTGCCAGTTCGTGGTGCTGATGGACGACGAGCTGGCCCTGGAGCTGGGCGCCGACATCCACGGCGCCGTACCGGACGTGTTCATCAACGCCGATGGTTTCAAGAAATCCATCTCTGCCCCCGGCCCGGGCAACTACCTGACCGTAGCCAAGGCCGTGGCCAGCGCCGTGCAACTGCTCGGCCTGGACGCCGTGCGTAGCCGCAGTTTCGTCCACGCCCACGGCTCCAGCACTCCGGCCAACCGCGTCACCGAATCGGAGATCCTCGACCGCGTCGCGGCTGCATTCGGTATCGAACAGTGGCCGGTCACGGCAGTGAAGGCCTTCGTCGGCCACTCCCTGGCCACCGCCAGCGGCGACCAGGTGATCGGCGCACTCGGCGCCTTCAAGTACGGCATCGTGCCGGGCATCAAGACCATCGACGCCGTCGCCGCCGACGTGCATCAGGCTCACCTGAGCCTGTCCACCGAAGACCGTAAGGTGGGTGAGCAGGCGCTGGACGTGGCCTTCATCAACTCCAAGGGCTTTGGCGGCAACAACGCCAGCGCCCTGGTGCTGGCCCCGCACGTCGCCGAGCGCATGCTGCGCAAACGCCACGGCCAGGCCGCCTTCGACGCCTACCTGGCGCGCCGCGAAAGCACCCGTGCCGCCGCTGCCGCCTACGACAGCCAAGCGCTGCAGGGCAAGCTGGACATCATCTACAACTTCGGTAACGACATGATCGACGACCAGGCGATCTCCATCACCACCGAGGAAGTGAAAGTGCCGGGCTTCGACCAGCCACTGGTGTTCAAGAAGGACGCGCGCTACAGCGATATGCTCGATTGAGGATGCACAGGCTGTAGGAGCGGCTTCAGCCGCGAAGCTTGCCGTACTCCGTCTGCTGAGGACGGATCGCGGCTGAAGCCGCTCCTACTCCAGCGAAAAGCGCCTCAAAATTGTAGATTGCGCGCCAGCTCGATCAGCTCGCCACGCCACTCGGCTGCAGCCGGCAAGGCCAGGAAAGAGGGGTTGAGAAAGGATTCGCGTGCCTCGTAGGTCAGCACTTCGCCGGCCAGGTTAAGCACCTCGCCACCGGCACCTTCCAGCACGCCCTGCGCCGCAGCAGTGTCCCACTGCGACGTAGGCGCCAGGCGCGGGTAGCAGTCGGCATTGCCTTCGGCCAGCAGGCAGAACTTCAGCGAACTGCCGATATTGGCCAGCGCCGGCTCGCCAAAACGGGCGGCCAAACCGGCGAGCAAGGTTTCCTGCTCAGGGCTGGAATGGCGCTTGCTGGCCACCAGGGTGAAACCCTGCGCGGGCACCAGACGCACGTTGATCGACTGCTCCTCGCCTGGCACTTCACTGCACCAGGCACCCAAACCGGCGCCACCGTAATAGCAGCGGCCATTGGCCGGAATGCCAACCACGCCAAAGACCACCCGCCCCTGCTCGATCAACGCGACATTGACGGTGAACTCTTCAGAGCCGGCGATGAACTCCTTGGTGCCGTCGAGCGGGTCGACCAGCCACCAGCGCGTCCAGGCGGCGCGCTCGGCCAGAGGGATATCGGCGGCTTCTTCCGACAGCACCGGTACATCGGGTGCCAGCGCCTGCAGGCCATCGAGCAGGATGTGATGCGCAGCCAGGTCGGCAGCAGTCACCGGCGAGGCATCGGCCTTCTCCGTCACCACCACGCCGCTGCGCCAATAGGGCAGAATCGCTGCGCCGGCCGCGCGTACCAGTTCGATCACCTGGGGAATATAGGGATGGTTCACGGGCGGTACTCCCCGCGCTGAGTGAGCAGGTCGCGCACCAGGTACAGCGCCGCCAGTGCGCGCCCTTCGCTGAACTGCTCGTGCTGAGCCAGGCGGGACAGCTCGCGCAGGCTGATGCGGTCGAGCCGCATCGGCTCCGGCTCATCCCCCGGCAGACGCTCCTCGTAGAGATTGCGCGCCAGTACCACCTGAATCTTCTGGCTCATGTAACCGGGCGACAGGCTCAGCTCGGTGATGTACTCCAGCTCGTGGGCGCCAAAACCGGCTTCTTCCTTGAGTTCGCGATTGGCCGCCACCAGCACGTCCTCACCCGGTTCGATCAGCCCCTTGGGCAACGACAACTGATAGTCGTCGGTGCCGCCGCAATACTCCTCGATCAGCACCGCGTGCTCGGCGTCGAGCATCGCCACCACCATCACCGCGCCGTAGCCGGCCCCCTTGCCCACCAGACGCTCGTAGGTGCGCTCGACGCCATTGGAGAAGCGCAGCTGCAGTTCCTCGACGCGGAACAGACGGCTGCTGGCGACTATTTCACGGGCGAGTACCGTGGGCTTCTGACGCATGGGGGTAAACTCCTTGGCCTGACCTGGCGGGTTATCATACCCCGGCTTTTACGATTATCCCCGGCGCAGATTGCACGATCGCGACGCAGGCCGGCAGATTCACGACTTCCTTGATTAGGCGCGCCCATGCCTCCACTGCCCTGGCACCAGATCGACACCGTCCTGCTGGATATGGACGGCACCCTGCTCGACCTGCACTTCGACAATCACTTCTGGCTCACCCACCTGCCGCAGCGCTATGCCGAGCATCACGGCATCAGCCTGGCGCTGGCGCAGGCTGAACTGCTGCCGCTGTTTCGCGAGCATGCCGGTACGCTGAATTGGTACTGCACCGACTTCTGGAGCCAAGAGCTGAAGTTGTCGATCCGCGATCTGAAGCGCGAGGTCGCCCACCTGATCGCCCTGCGCGCAGATGCCGAGCTATTCCTGCGCGCCCTGCGCGAGGCCGGCAAACGCGTGGTGCTGATCACCAACGCGCACCGCGACTCGCTGTCGCTGAAGATGGAACGCGTCGAGCTGGCGCCCTGGTTCGAGCGCCTGATCAGCTCCCATGACTACGGTTTCCCCAAGGAGGACCAGCAGTTCTGGTTCGCCCTGCGCCAGGACGTCGACTTCGACCCCGCGCGCAGCCTGTTTATCGATGACAGCCTGCCGATTTTGCGCAGCGCCGGGCGCTTCGGTGTCGCCCATCTGCTTGCCGTACGCCAGCCCGATAGCCAGGCCGGCCCGAAGGACACCGAGGAGTTCGCTGCGGTCGAGAATTACCAGGAGTTGCTGCAGGGGCTGTCTGCGATGCACTCGCCGTAGAAGCCGGCTTACCGGCGATTCCGGATGACGCCGATCGCCGGCAAGGTAGGCGCCCCCGCGGCTCCTGCAGGGGACGCGTTTTTTATTCGGGAATGCGCAACACCTGCCCCGGATAGATCTTGTCCGGGTGACTGAGCATTGGCTTGTTGGCCTCGAAGATCTTCATGTAGGCATTGGCATTGCCGTATTCGACCTTGGCAATGGCGCTCAGCGTGTCGCCCTTCTTCACCGTAACGAAGCGCGCTGCGGGGGCGGGTGTGGTCACGCTGATCTGGTCATCGACTTCACCGACACCGGCAACGTTGCCCAGCGCCAGGAGGATCTTTTCCTTCTCTTCCTGGCTGGCCACTTCGCCACGGGCGATGACCTTGTCACCTTCGACACTGACCTCGATGTTCGGGTTACCCAGGCCGACCTTGGTAACGTGGTCCTTGAGTGATTCGGCGGCCTGCGCCTCCTGACCCACCAGCGACTCCCAGAGCTTGATCCCGGCGTCTTTGACAAAGGCAAACAGACTCATGGCGATTCCTCTCGTTCCTGGTGAATGGCCGGGCAAAGCCCCCGGAGAACAAAGTCTAGTTCAGGAAACACCCCTGATTAGCATTCGCGCATTAGAATCCGAGCAAACCAGGAGCCCCCATGGACATAAAGCAGCTGAAATTTCTCGTCGCCCTCGACGAAACCCGCCACTTCGGCCAGGCCGCCGTGCGTTGCCACGTCACCCAGCCGACGCTGTCCATGCGCCTGCGCCAGCTGGAAGACGAACTGGGCCTGGAGCTGGTGCGCCGCGGCCAGCGCTTCGAAGGTTTCAGCGCCGAAGGCGAGCGCATCCTTGCCTGGGCACGCAGCCTCCTGGCGGCGCAGGATGGCCTGCTCGCCGAGGCAGCCGCCTGCCGTGGCCATCTCGTCGGCACCTTGCGCCTGGGCGTAGTGCCGCTGGCCAGTTTCGACCCCATGCGTCTGGTCAGTCTGTTCGCCGAGCGGCATCCGGGGCTGCGCTTTCAATTGCACGCACTGAGCAGCGATCAGATCCTCGAGGGGCTGGTACGCAATCAGCTCGATCTGGGTCTGTCCTATCTCGACCGCCTCGACCGCGAGCACTTCGCCAGCCTGGAGCTGGCCGAAGCACGCATGGGCCTGCTTTACGATCAGCGCCATTTCCGCTTCGTCAGCGCCAGCCTGCGCTGGGAGCAGTTGGCCCATCTGCCCCTGGGTCTGCTCTCCACCGGCATGCACTTTCGCCAGTCCATCGATCACAGCTTCCGTGCTCGTGGCCTCAGCCCGCAGGTACGCCTGGAGGCCGATGCCGTACACCACCTGACTCAAGCGGTCAGCGCCGGCCTGTGCTGCAGCGTCATGCCGTTACCGGCCGATGGTGCTCCGACCGACGGTCATCTGCGCCTTCTGCCCATTGAGGATGCTCATACCTTGGCGCCTCAGGGCCTGATCATGCGTCGTAGCGCCCCGGCCTCACCCCTCGCGCAAGCCTGCTTCGAAGAGGCGCGAGAGTGGCTGGCGGACGCTTGATAGATTTGCTCGATCAACGAATCAAAGCCAACGATTAGACGCTCCCCGTCCATGGGCCTAGGCTTGGATGTGTCAATCTGTCACAGAGCGCGCCTCGATGGCCAAGCCAGCCGCCCAGCCGCACATCGCCAGTGCCTATACCTACGCCGAACTCGGTGATGGTCGTGCGCAGCACGCTGCACTGGCAGAAGAATGTGCCCTGGCGATCAGTTACAACGACCTGAACCAGGCCGTGATGATGGTTTCCCCGCATCACCTGGAAGATTTCGCCGTCGGTTTCAGTCTTGGTAACGACCTGCTCGCATCCATCGACGACATCTATGACATTCAGCTACGCGGCCTCGGTGATCGCCGTGAAGCCCGTCTACAAGTCAGCAGTCGAGCTTTCTGGGCGCTCAAACAGCAGCGTCGGCAGATGGCCGGCACCAGCGGCTGTGGCCTGTGCGGTGTGGATGCCCTGGAGCAGGCCTTGCCAGCCCTGACCGCCCTGCCAGGCGCCGACCTACCGCCGCTCGAACACCTCGCCGGCCTGCGCGAACGCATTGGCGAACAGCAACAACTGGCGCGCCACAGCGGCGCACTGCATGCCGCCCTGTTCATCGACGCCAACGGCGAAATTCGCCTGTGCCGCGAAGACATCGGCCGCCACAACGCGCTGGACAAGCTGATTGGCGCCATCGCCCGCGAGCGCCTCGACACCCAAGGCGGCTTCGCCCTGGTTACCAGCCGCTGCAGCCTGGAGCTGCTGCACAAGGCGGTACGTGCCGGTATCGGCACCCTGGTGAGCCTGTCCGCCCCCACCGCCCTGACCGTGGACTGGGCGCGGCGCCATCGCCTCAACCTGATCCACCTGCCTCATCACAGCACGCCGCGGGTCTACAGCCCCGCGCCTGACGAAGAAGAACGACCATGAGCCTGCAACCCGTCAATCCCCGTTACAAGCCCTACAAAGGCCCGGCCGCTGGCTGGGGCGCGCTGAACGCCGTCACCCGCTTCTGGCTGGACAGCAAACAGCCGTTCAAGAACCTGCGCGCGCTGCTCAAGACCAACCAGAACGGCGGCTTCGACTGCCCCGGCTGCGCCTGGGGCGATTCGCCCGAGGACGGTCACATCAAGTTCTGCGAGAACGGCGCCAAGGCGGTCAACTGGGAAGCCACCAAACGCCGCGTGGATGCGTCCTTCTTCGCCCGCTACACGGTCAGCCAACTGCGTGAGCAGAGTGACTACTGGCTCGAGTACCAGGGCCGCCTGACCCATCCGATGCGCTACGACGCCAGCACTGATCGCTACGTGCAAACCAGCTGGGATGACGCCTTCGCTCTGATCGCCCAGCACCTCAAGGCACTGCCGAGCCCGGATCATGCCGAGTTCTATACCTCCGGCCGGGCCAGCAACGAGGCGGCGTTTCTCTACCAGTTGTTCGTGCGCGCCTACGGCACCAACAACTTCCCCGACTGCTCGAACATGTGCCACGAGGCCAGCGGCGTGGCCCTCGGCCAGAGCGTGGGCATTGGCAAAGGCAGCGTGACCTTCAACGACTTCGAGCATGCCGACGCCATTTTCGTGCTGGGTCAGAACCCTGGCACCAACCACCCGCGCATGCTCGAACCGCTGCGCGAAGCGGTCAAACGCGGCGCCCAGGTGGTCTGCTTCAACCCGCTGAAGGAGCGCGGCCTGGAGCGCTTCCAGCATCCGCAACACGCCCTGGAGATGCTCACCAACGGTTCCGAACCGCTGAATACCGCGTTCTTCCGCCCGGCGCTGGGTGGCGACATGGCCGCCCTGCGCGGCATCGCCAAGTTCCTCCTGCAGTGGGAACGCGAAGCGCAGGCCAAGGGCGAACCAGCGGTGTTCGACCATGCCTTCATCGCCGAGCATACCGATGGTGTCGAGGCCTACCTGCAGTTACTCGACGATTGCAGCTGGGAGGCGCTGCAAGCCCAATCCGGCCTCAGCCTGCAGGAAATCGAACAGGCCGCACGCATGTACCGCCGCGCCGAGCGGGTGATCATCTGCTGGGCAATGGGCATCACCCAGCACCACCATTCGGTGGCCACCATCCAGGAAATCGTCAACCTGCAACTGCTGCGCGGCAATCTCGGCCGCCCAGGCGCCGGCCTGTGCCCGGTGCGCGGCCACAGCAACGTGCAGGGCGACCGCACCATGGGCATCAACGACCGCCCGCCGGTGACGCTGCTCGATGCCCTCGAAAAGCGCTTCCAGTTCAAGGTGCCGCGCGAGAACGGCCACAACACGGTCGAGGCGATCAACGCCATGATCGAAGGCCAGGCCAAGGTATTCATCGGCCTCGGCGGCAACTTCGCCCAGGCCACGCCGGACAGCCCGCGCACGCACAAGGCACTGCAGAGCTGCGACCTGACCGTGCAGATCAGCACCAAGCTCAACCGCAGCCACCTCACCGTGGGCGGTGACGCGCTGATCCTGCCGTGCCTGGGCCGTACCGATATCGACCACCAGGCCGGTGGCCCGCAGGCAGTGACGGTAGAAGACTCGTTCAGCATGATCCACGCGTCTTACGGCCAGCTCGAACCGCTTGCCGGCAGCGAGATGCGCTCGGAGCCGGCCATCGTTGCCGGTATCGCCAAGGCCACCCTGGGCAACCACCCGGTGGACTGGGACGCACTGATCGCCGACTACGACCGTATCCGCGAGCTGATCGCCGATACCATTCCCGGCTTCCACGACTTCAACCAGCGCGTCGCCCATCCCGGTGGTTTCTACCTCGGCAACTCGGCCGGCGCACGCCAGTGGAAAACGGCGTCCGGCAAGGCCAACTTCAAGGCCAATGCCCTGCTCGCCGATCTGCTGCCAGCGCAGGTGCGCGAGAGCGGGGAGACGCCGGACCTGATCCTGCAGACCCTGCGCTCGCACGACCAGTACAACACCACGGTGTATGGCCTCGATGACCGCTACCGTGGTGTGCGTGGTCAGCGCGACGTGCTCTTCGCCAACGAGGCGGACATCCTTCGCCTGGGCTTCAAGCCCGGCCAGAAGGTGGACATCCGCTCGCTGTGGAACGATGGCATCGAGCGTCGCGTCAGCGGCTTCACCCTGCTCGCCTTCGACATCCCGGCCGGCCAGGCAGCCGCCTACTTCCCAGAGGCCAACCCGCTGGTGCCGCTGGAAAGCGCAGGTGTCGGCAGCAGTACGCCGACTTCGAAGTTCGTCGCCATTCGTCTGCAGGCGGCAAGCGCCGGCAACCTGCTGGGCAGCAGCGCAGCGAGCTGACCGGCGGCCTGGAACCTCGTACAGAAATCGTCGGTCAATGGCGTAACGCTCGCCATCTGGCGGTTTCTGTAATCGAGGTGTCCATGAAGTCTCTGCAACTCTTCTTTCTTTCCCTTGGACTGAGCAGCGGCGGCTTTGCCTTTGCCGGCAGTACAGAAGCCGGTTTGGGTGGCGCTCTTGGCGCCGCCGTGGGGGCGATGGTTGGCCAGCAGGTCGGTGGCAACACGGGCGCAGCAGTCGGCGCCGGTCTCGGTGGTGCAGCCGGCAGCATGGTCGGCGCTGATCGCCGCAGCCGTACCGAAGCGGCCATTGGCGGCGCGCTGGGCGCAGCAGGCGGCAACGTCGTAGGCCAGCAGGTCGGTGGTAACACCGGTGGTGTGGTCGGCGCTGCAGTCGGCGGCGGCGCCGGTGGCGCACTGGGCAACTACATGGGCAATGCCAGCTACGACGATGATCGTCGCGGCAAGCATCACCGCCACCATGGCAAGAAACCCAAGAAGCACCACAAACACTGGCGCCGTCACTGACGGATGCTGAGCACCCAGGGTTCATGGCGACGACCGAAGGCCACTTCGACCTGCGCCTTGAACCCCTTTTGTTCGTAGCTGCGCTCCCAGCCATGCGCCGTCTCGCGATACGCGTACGGCACGCTCAGACGATCGTTCTCCAGACGAATGCTCGCGCCATAGCCTCCCTCCGAACCCTGGCGATAGGGTTCGAACCGCCCGACCAATAACACCTGGCGCTGCCGATCCGGCCAGCGCTGACGCAGTAACTGCGCATCCACGCCCGCATCCACCAGCATCAGACGGCTGGCCTGCTGCTCAACGAATTGCAGGCGACGCTGGCGATCATCGCGCTCCTGCCGCAACACCTCACTCTCGGGCTTGGCGTTCAATTCAGCTTCAGCAGCATCCAGTGCCTGGCGAGCCTGTTCGACCTGACGTAGGTACAACGGCCCATCCAGCTCCAGCACCAACCAGACTTGGCGTGCCGGCTGCCTGTTCAAGGCTCGCTCATCGGTCGCAGAGAAACCCAGCTCAAGCAGTTTGGCCTCATTCAGCCAGGGCAGTTGCCAGCTCTCACCGGGGCGCTGCCAGCTCAGCTGCAAGCGCAGCACGCCATCGTCCTCATCGCGCAACCAGCCACCGTAGACACGTTGCAGCTCGCGCTCACTGAGCAGCAGTTGCGCCTCGGGCTCGCCGCTGCGGTTGTACCAGACGCCGCCCAGGGCGACGGCATTACTGAGCAGCACCACACCGAGACCAAGCCACGCTGCCCGCTTCATTGCGCACCTCCTGGCACGCTGCGCCGCCAGCGCTGCAACACAACCAGAAGCAACACAGCGATCAAACCGAGCAGGAGGAAGAACAGGTAGCGCGGCAGCAGTTGCCACCACCAGTCGAACAGCTTGGCGAAGAGCATGATCAACGAGAAGACCAGACCGGTATTGACCACCTCGCCCCAGCCACGGCGAATGCCGAGCCATATGGTCAGCCCGGCCAGGACGAAGCCGAGCGTCTGGTAGAACGCCTCGATCCAGCCCGTCGACCAGTCGAGATAGCTGCCGCCGCCCCAATAGGACAGCACCAGTACCGGGCCCAGCAGATAGAGCAGGCCGACCACTCGGTAGCAGGCGGCAAAGCCCGGATAGCGCCGCTGGTCGAGCCACTGCGGCACCAGGATCAAAGCCACCAACGGCATGAACAGCTCCGGCCGTTCGCCCAACGACCACCAGTGCCAGCCCGCCCAGTCGCCAAGGCGCGCAGCGACGAACAGACCGAAGCAGAGCAACGCCACCAGCAGCAGCAGGCGCTGGCGGCACTGGTAGGCCAGCAGCAGCGCCAACGCTCCCCAGGGCAAAAGGGCCTTGTCCGACGGAGTGATATTGAAGATCTGCCCGAGCATCGACAGATTCAGCACGAAGCAGACGAACGCCAACACGACGGCCAGCTTGGCGTAGTAACCCGAGGCATCGCGCGCCTGCAGCCAGAAGCACAGCAGCAGGCTGCCCAGGGTGCTGCCGAGGAGGATGGCGACTTGCGCAATGGCGTCGAACAGCCCCCAGAACTGGTAGAACAGGAAGAACAGCCCGGCCGCCAGCGCCAGCGCACCGAACAGCGAGGCCAGGCGCATGCCCAGCGACAACTGGCGTGCACGGGCATCGGCGTCGATGTCGAGGGTCTGCCGGTAATGCGTCAGCAATTGACGATGATGGGCGGTGACCGCCTGTTCCTGCGTCTCGCTCAGTTGCAGCACCTGCTCGCGGCACAGCTCGTCCAGCTCCTCGCGAAAGGCGGTGATGCGAGCGGCGCGTCGCTGCGCCTGCTCACGCTCGAGTTCGGACATGGACACTCCCTGGCGGATAATTGTCCACAGCCTAGCAGGCCGAGCTAGGTCGTGAGCAGATGCTCCATCGCCGCGCGCAAGGTATCGGGTATCGCCACCGGGCGATTGCTCGCTCGGTCGACAAACACATGAACGAAGCGCCCAGCGGCGCAGGCTTGCTCCTCGCCCGCCTTGAAGATGGCCAGCTCGTACTGCACCGAACTGTTGCCCAGTTTACCGACGCGCAGGCCGACCTCGATGGCGTCGGGGAAGGCGATGGAGGCAAAGTAGTCGCAACTGGAGCTGACCACGAAGCCCACCACCTCGCCGTCGTGGATGTCCAAGCCACCCTCGGCGATCAGGTAGGCGTTCACCGCGCTGTCGAAATAGCTGTAGTAGGTCACGTTGTTGACGTGGCCATAGATGTCGTTGTCATGCCAGCGCGTGGTGATCGGCTGGAAGTGACGGTAGTCGCCACGCAGGTGTTGGGGTTGGTTCATCGATGATCCTTGGGTTGGAATCGCGGCTAAAGCCCCTCCCACAAAGCTTGCGGATCTGTGGGAGGGGCTTTAGCCGCGACCTGAATCAGTAAGTCGCCTGATAAATGGCCAGCGCCTGCTGCTCGTTCATCTCGCGCGGATTGTTCACCAGCAGGCGCTGCTGCAGCATGGCGTCCGCCGCCAGCGTGGGCAACATGGCTTCGCTCACTCCGGCGTCGCGCAACCGGGTCGGCAGGCCGCTGCGCTGGCTGAAGCCGGCCAGTGCCTCGATCAGTTGCTCGGTCTGCGTCGCCGCCGTGCCCGCACGCAGGCGCTCGCCCAGCACCAACGGCGCCAGCTCGGCGTACAGCGGCGCCGCCACCGGCGCGTTGAACGCCAGCACCTGCGGCAACACCAGGGCGTTGGACAGCCCATGAGGGATATGGAAATGCCCGCCCAGCGGGTAGGCCAGCGCATGCACCGCCGCCACCGGGGCGTTGGCGAAGGCCTGCCCGGCCAGGCAGGCACCGAGCAACATGGCCTGGCGCGCCTCGCGGTTGCTGCCGTTTTGCACCACCTCGTCGAGGTTGGCCGCCAGCAGGCGCAACGCTTCGCGCGCCAGCAGATCGGAAACGGGATTCTTCTTCAGCGCGCTGGTGTAGGCCTCGATGGCATGCACCATGGCGTCGATGCCGGTGGCCGCGGTAACCGCCGCTGGCAGGCCGAGGGTCAGGTCGGCGTCGAGCAGGGCCAGGTCCGGCAGCAGCAGCGGCGACACCACGCCCATCTTGGTGGTCTCGCCAGTGGTGACGATGGCGATCGGTGTCACCTCGGAGCCGGTGCCGGCGGTGGTCGGCACCTGGATCAGCGGCAGGCGCCGCCCGCGAGCATTGCCCACGCCATAGATCTCGCTCAGGGCCTGGCCGCAGTCGGGATGCGCCAGCAACGCCACCAGCTTGGCCACGTCCATCGAGCTGCCGCCGCCGAAACCGACCACCAGCTCCGCCTGCAACTCACGGGCCTGAGCCACGGCAGCCAGCACCACGGCCTCGGGCGGGTCGGCCAGCACCTGGTCGAACACCTGCACGCCCATGCCGGCGCGGGCGAAACCCGGCAGCAGCGGCTCGAGCAGGCCAAGCCGGGTGATGCCGGGGTCGGTAACGATCAGCACGCGCCGAGCGCCGCGCTCCCGGCAGAGTTCGGCCAGGCGCAGGCTGGCGCCGGATTCGCAGAGCATCTGCGCGGTGGTGGCGAAGCTGAATGGGTGCATGGGGTGCTCCTCTTGTTGTAATCCGGATGCGATCCGGGGTTGATCGTGCAATCGGTGGCGGATGGTGCGCACGGCCTAGGCGGCCCCGCGACACCCTACGGGGCTGTACGCCGTGCGCACCAATAACCCGCGTTAGAACGCGAAACTGTCCTCGGCCAGGGCCATCACACACTCCGCCCCGCCCAGCAAGGCTTCGCGGTGCGCGCTGGCGCGCGGCAGCACCCGGCGCAGGTAGAACTCGGCGCTGTGCAGCTTGGCCTGGTAGAACGCCGTCTCGCCGCTGTCCGCCTCCAGCGCATCCTGCGCCCGCGCCGCGGCCTGCAGCCAGAAGCCGGCCAGCAGCAGGTAAGCCGAATACTGGAGAAAATCCACCGAGGTGGCGCCGATCTCCTGCGGGTCGCGCTGACAGGCGGCGATCACCGCGCTGCTCAGCTCACGCCATTCGCCGAGACGCGCCTGCACCATGGCCGCCATCTGCGCCAGCGCCGGGCGATTGGCCTGGGCATCGCACAGCTCGCTGAACTCGGCCTGCAGCGCACTCAACTCGCTGCCACCGTCGCCCAGCAACTTACGACGGATATAGTCCAGCGCCTGGATACCATTGGTACCTTCGTAAAGCTGGGTGATGCGACTGTCGCGCATCAGTTGCTCCATGCCCCACTCGCGAATGAAACCGTGCCCGCCGTAGACCTGCACGCCATGGCTGGCCACTTCCTGACCCATGTCGGTGAAGAACGCCTTGACGATGGGAATCAGCAGCGCCGCACGCTTGCCGGCCGCCTTGCGTGCCTCGGCCGACTCGGCGCCGTGCTCCAGGTCGAGCTGGCGCGCGGTGTAGGCAGCCAGCATGCGGCTGCCCTCGACCAGCGTCTTCTGCGTCAGCAGCATGCGTCGCACGTCGGGGTGCACGATGATCGGATCGGCCGCCTTGTCCGGCGCCTGCGCACCCGCCAGACCACGCGACTGCAGGCGTTCGCGGGCGTAGCGCAGGGCGCCCTGGAAGGCTGCCTCGCCAATGCCCAGGCCCTGCAGGCCGACCTGAAAGCGCGCGTCGTTCATCATGGTGAACATGCAGGCCAGGCCCTGGTTGGCCTCGCCCACCAGCCAACCGGTGGCACCGTCGAAGTTCATCACGCAGGTGGAGGCACCCTTGATGCCCATCTTGTGCTCGATGGCGCCACACGACAGCGTGTTGCGTTCGCCCGGCGCGCCGTCGGCGGTGGCGATGAACTTCGGCACCAGCAGCAGCGAAATACCCTTCACCCCGGCTGGCGCATCCGGCAGGCGCGCCAATACCAGGTGAATGATGTTCTCGGAAAAATCCTGCTCGCCGCCACTGATGAAGATTTTGCTGCCACTGACCCGGTAACTGCCATCGGCCTGCGGCTCGGCGCGGGTACGCAGCAGGGCCAGGTCGGTGCCGGCCTGCGGCTCGGTCAGGCACATGGTGCCGGTCCACTGGCCGCTGACCAGCTTGCCCAGGTACGCCTGCTTGAGCGTTTCGCTGCCGTGCTTGTGCAGCGCCAGCACGGCGCCTTCGGTCAGCCCGGAGTAGACACGAAAGGACAGCGAGGCGCCCATCAGCATCTCGTGAAAGGCGAAGGCCACCAGTTGCGGAAAGCCCTGGCCACCGTACTCCACCGGCCCGGTCATGCTTGCCCAGCCGTTGTCCACGTACTGCCGGTAGGCTTCGGCAAAGCCCTTGGGCGTAGTGACCTGGCCGTTCTCCAGGCGGCAGCCCTCCTCGTCGCTATTGCGATTGAGCGGCGCGACCTCGCCTGCGGCGAAGGCCGCCGCCTCCTCCAGCACGCCGTCGATCAGCTCGCGATCCAGGCCGTTGCCCAGACGCTCGCAGTGACCGGCCGCGTCGAACAGCTCGTGCAGCACGAAGCGCATATCGCGCAATGGCGCCTGATAGCTCATACCCGACCCTCCCGTACGTCGCTGAAATGCTTGTTCTCGGCAGCCAGTCGTTCGATCAACGCTGCCGGTTGCCAATGCGCGCCGAAGCGCTCGGTCAGTTGCAAAAGACGCTGGTGAATGGCCGCTACACCCTCGCCGTCGGCCCAGGCCATGGGGCCGCCACGCTCGGCGGGAAAGCCGTAGCCGTTGAGATAGACCAGGTCGATGTCATGACTATTGGCGGCGATGCCCTCTTCGAGAATCTTCGCCCCCTCGTTGACCAGCGCCAGCAGGCAGCGCTCGAGAATTTCCTCGTTGTCGATATCACGGCGGCTGAAGCCCAGGCGCTCGGCCTCGGCCTGCACCAGCGCGTCCACTCGCGGATCGTGCTCGGCCTGGCGGCTGCCCGGCGCGTAGAGGTAGTAGCCCTTGCCGCTCTTCTGGCCGAAGCGGCCCTGCTCGCACAGGCGATTGTCCACCTGTACCGCCGGATCGTCCTGGCCCTCGCTGGCCAGCTCGCGGGCGCGCCATTCCAGATCGATGCCGACCACGTCGTACATGCGAAACGGCCCCATGGCGAAGCCGAAGTCCTGCAGCGCCGCGTCCACCTGATGCGGCCAGGCGCCTTCGAGCAGCAGCATGCGCGCCTCGCATACATAGGTGTGCAACATGCGGTTGCCGATGAAGCCATGGCAGTTGCCGGCCACCACCGCCACCTTGCCCATGCGCGCGCCCAGCTCCTGAGCGGCCTGCAGCACGGCGGGCGCAGTCTTGGCGCCACGCACGATCTCCAGCAGTTTCATGATGTGCGCCGGGCTGAAGAAATGCAGGCCCAGCACCGCTTCAGGTCTTGAGGTGACGGCGGCGATGGCGTCGATATCCAGCGCCGAGGTGTTGCTGGCGAGGATGGCGCCGGGCTTCATCACCCCATCCAGTTCACGGAAGATGCTTTGCTTGAGTTCGAGGTTCTCGTACACCGCCTCGATCACCAGATCGGCCTCGGCCAGCGCCGCATAGCCATCCACCGCCTCGATACACGCGCGCCGAGCCTCGGCCTCGGCCGAGTCGATACGGCCCTTGGCGACATTCTGCGCCCAGGTCTGCTCGGCCATCACCAGGCCCTGCTCGACCATCTGCGGGTTGTTGTCCAGCCACAGCACGCGCAGGCCGGCATTGGCCAGGCTGATGACGATACCGCGGCCCATGGTGCCGGCGCCGACCACGGCGGCACAGCGAAGCGGCGAGACGACTTGAGTCATTATTGTTCCTCTCGGGTACGCAGGAAAAAGCTTGGGTCACGATAAGCAAGCCGCTACTATTTTTGAAATTTAGTCTTGTGATACGACGTATTCAGTAGATGAATTTCAGCACCTTCGACCTCAACCTGCTGCGCGTGCTCGATACCCTGCTGCGTGAGCAGAATGTCTCGCGCGCCGCCGAGCGCCTGGCGCTGAGCCAGCCGGCGGTAAGCAATGCGCTGGGTCGCCTGCGCGAATTGCTCGGCGACCCGCTGCTGGTGCGTGTCGGCCGGCGCATGCAGCCCACGCCGCGGGCATTGGCGCTGGAAGCACCGATCCGCAGCGCCCTGCGTCAGCTGGAGCAGAGCCTGAGCGCCGGCGAGGCCTTCGAGCCGAGCGAAAGTCGTCAGCGCTTTCGCATCGCCGTCACCGACTACGTCGAACTGGTGTGCATGCCGCGCCTGCTCGACCGCCTGAGCCAGAAGGCCCCCGGCATCGGCATCGATATTCGCCACCTCAGCCCGAGCCTGCCGATGGAGGCGCTGGACAAGGGCGAGCTGGACCTGGTGCTGGGCCGCTTCGACGAGATGCCCGCGCGCTTCGCCCGGCGTCACTGGATGAGCGAAACACTCAAGCTGGCAGCACGTAACGATCACCCGCTGCTGCAGGGAAAACCGGACCTGGCCACTTTCCTGCGCCTGCGCCACCTCTGGGTACACGGCGGGCAGACCCGCGGCATGGTCGATCAGTGGCTGGGCGAGCAGGGCCTGTCGCGACAGATTCTCTACACCACGCCGAACTACCTGCAGGCCGCGCATATCGTCGCCGGCAGCGAACTGACGGCGGTGCTGCCCACCGCCCTGGCCCGACATTTCGCCACGCTGCTGCCGCTGCAGCTATTCGATCTGCCCTTCACCCTCGGGCCTTTCCACCTGGAAGTGGTCAGCCTGGCACAGCGTCAGCGCGATGCGGCGCTGCAATGGCTGATCGAGGAAATCGTCGCGGTGAATCGTCAGGCCCAGGGCACGCACAGCGCACCCTAGCCGCGGGCCTGCCTATCGGCGCGGCCACCCAGATACCAGCCGAGCACACCCCACAGCGCTGCACAGACCGCACCGACCATCGCTACCAACCAGGCACCGTGGCCGAGCATATCCAGGCCGGCCTTGGCCCAGCCGCTGAGGGCGTCGCCGCCGCGGTAGACCACGGTGTCGATGAAGTTCTTCGCCTTGTACTTGCTCTCGGCATCGAGCGGGGCGAAGAGCATTTCCCGTCCCGGGCGCACGAAGGCGTACTCGCCAATGCGCCGTACGATCATCAACCCCGCCAGCATGGCGAAGGTCGGCGCCAGTGCCAGGCCGATAAAGCCCAGGCAGACCAGCGCCGGCACGGCCGACAGCAGCACGCGCACACCGAGTTTCTGCGCCACCCGGCCGGTGATGAATACCTGAGTCGCCAGAGCACCGGCCTGCACGACGAAATCGATGACACCAAACACCCGCACCTGCGCGGCGCGATCGGGAAACAGCTCGGCCACCAGGCGCGCCTGCTCGAAGTAGAGGAAGGTGCTGACCGAGGTCAGCAGCAGGATGAACGCGCCGATGCCCAGCAGATAGCGCGAACCCAGCATGCGCGTCAGGCCACTGAAGGGATTGCCCGGCACCGGCCTGCGCGGGCTCTCGCTGGGCATCGCGCCGGGCCGTCCGGCGCCCTGCCGCTCGCGCCAGGCCATCAGGTAGCGCTTGAGCGCCATGGCCGCACCGAGCAGCACGGCGGCCATCAGCATCAGTCCGGACTCGCCAACGGCGCCGATCAGGAGCGCGCTCAGCAGCGGTCCGCACAGCCCGCCAACGCTGGCGCCCGCGGCGATGAAGGCGAACAGCCGGCGCGCCTGGGCGCCGTCGAACACATCGGCCATCAGGCTCCAGGCCACCGAGACGACGAACAGGTTGTAGACCGAGATCCACACGTAGAACACCCGCGCCAGCCACACGCTGTCGTGATCGAGGCGAAACTGCAGGACGAAGGCCAGCAGGTTGAGGCAGAAGAAGCCGTACACCCAGTCGATGAAATGGATGCGCGGGACTTTCGAGTTGAGCCAGGCGAACAGCGGCACCGCCAGCAGCATGACGACGAAGGTGGCGGTGAACAGCCACTGCAGATTGTTCACTCCACCGGTGATGCCCATCGCCTCGCGAATCGGCCGCAGCATGAAGTAGCCGGCGAACAGACAGAAGAACAGGGCGAAACCGGCCAGCACCGCGGCCAGTTCCTGCTCCTCGGCATTGATTGCCCGCGCCAGGCGCCGCGTGAGCGCCTGCATATCAGGCGAACAGCTCGATGATGCGCTGGCGCTGCGCCGCGTTGGGCAGGCGGCCCTGGCCGGCAAGAATGTTGTCGGCCATGTAACGCGGATTGGAGGTGGCCGGAATCACCGCCGTCACCGCCGGATTGGCGAGGATGAACTTGAGCATCAGCTGTGCCCAGGAAGTGGCGTCCAGCTCCACAGCTGCCCAGTCAGGCAGGCTCTTGCCACGCACCCGATCGAACAGTGCCGAGCGCTGGAAGGGTCGGTTGATCAGTACCGCGATGCCCTTGTCGGCGCAGTAAGGCAGTAGTTCGCGCTCGGCGTTGCGCTCGCCGATGGAGTAGTTGAACTGGACGAAATCCACCGGTTCCTGGCGCAGCACCTCGAGCAGGCGCTCATGAGCGGAATCGAGATAGTGAGTCACACCGACGTAGCGTACCCGGCCCTGCTCTTTCAGCTCGCGTAACAGACCAAGTTGAGTGCTGGTGTCCTGCAGGTTGTGCACCTGCATCAGATCGATGGTGTCGGTGCGCAGGGCGGCGAAGCTGGCCTCGACCTGACGCTCGCCGGCCGCGCGCCCGGAAGAGGACACCTTGCTGGCGAGAAACGTCCTCTTGCGCATGCCGTCCTCGGCGACCAACGCCCCACATACCGCCTCGGCGCGCCCGTAGCTGGGCGCGGTATCCAGCAGACTGGCGCCGCCGTTGACCAGCGCTTGCAGAACCTCGCGCAGGGGCTGTAGCGCTTCATCGGTCATCGCCACGTCGTGGGTGCGTGAGGTGCCCAGGCCAATCACCGGCAGTTGCTCGCCACTGCTGGGAATCGCCCGACTCAGCAAAGTGCCGGAAGCGAAGGCGGATGACGGCAACCAGGGCATCAGGGCGGCTAACGCCGCCAGGCTGGCGCTGCCGTGCAGGAATCGACGACGACTGGGCATGGCGTGGCTCCTCTAACAGTGACCGGTTGGTTATAGGCACTGACCACGCTCAGACCAAGACGTTACATCCGCTGCCGATCGGGTATCGGGGAAAGAACACATGCCGGTGAAACGCCTGCAGCCCGGCAATGACGGGAGGAAGAGAGGAAATGCGGCTGGCTACGAACGCAATATCCGGTAACCAAAAACGCCGCTGCGCCAGGCGGGATAACGACGCAGCGGTCGGGGAAAGGAAATCAGGCCGCGCGCGTGGCGGACTCGCTGATCAGCATGCCGTGGGACACCAGATAGCAGCGCCTGCCGTTGCGCAGCGTCATCGGGCTACGACTGGCGATGACCCAGCCTTTGCTCAATAACTGCTCGATATGTGCACGCAGTGCGGGTAGATGGCGCTGTTCCTTCATGGCCGACTCCTCATGTGATAGGTGACGCTGCACCCACTGGCTCATCCGTGACACAGATCGCAAAATAGTAGTGGCGCAATGCCAGGAAAGAAAGCGGCGCGATTGTGCAATTTCTTGTAGGACATTCGCTATAGCTCACGCCGGATCAGGGCTGCACCAACAGGCTTTGCTGCTCGCCCTGGGGTGCGGAAAACACCAGATATTCGTCCTCCAGCTTGCCGTAGCGCAGCAGCGCCAGATCAAGCAGATAGTTCTGATGCAACTTCCAAGGGGCCCGGTCGCCCTGCGCCGGCAACAGGTGCGATGCCCGCTCGATATAGCCCGATTGCAGGTCGAGAAATGGTTCCGGCCGCGCCCGACCGTCGCTGTCGCGCGGGGTTACCTGGCGCATGCCGATGACATCCATATGGCGAATCAGGCGGCAGAAGTACTCGCTGGAGAGATCGGCCTTGAGCGTCCAGCTGGCATTGGTGTAACCCATCACCACCGCCAGGTTGGGCAGGTCACGCAACATGATGCCGCGATAGCCCATGCTCTTCGGTGCCTCGAAGGGGGCACCATCGACGCTCACGTCGATACCGCCGAACAACTGCAATTGCAGACCGGTGGCGCTGACGATCACGTCGGCAGCCAGCTCCTCGCCGCTTTTCAGGAGGATGCCCTGCGCGGTGAAATGTTCGATCTCGGCCGTCACCACCTGCGCCTTGCCCTGGCGCAGCACGCGAAACAGATCGCCGTCGGGCACCGCACAGACGCGCTGATCCCAGGGCTTGTAGTGGGGACTGAAATGGCGCAGATCGACCCGTTCGCCCAGTTGGCGCCGCACCAGCCCCAGCAGCCCCCGTCGCACCAGGTTGGGAAAACGCTTGGCCAGCTTGTAGAAAGCCAGTTGCAGGGTGACGTTGCGCCCGCGCGCCAGGCGATACACCCACTTCTCCGGCAATACTCGCCGCAGCGCGTTGGACAGCGCATAGCGCTGCGGCAGGTTGATCACGTAACTGGGCGAACGCTGCAGCATGGTGACCTGCGCGGCACGCTCGGCCAGCGCCGGCACCAGGGTCACGGCGGTGGCGCCGCTGCCGATCACCAGGATGCGCTTGTCGCTGTAATCGAAACCCTCGGGCCACAGCTGCGGATGGATGAAAGTGCCCCGGTAATCCTCGCGTCCGGCGAACTCGGGGGTGTAGCCGGCCTCGTAGCGATAGTAGCCGGTGCACATCATCAGGAATCGGCAGCTCAGGCGCAGCGGCTCGGCCTCATCACCGCGCTGCACCAGCAACTGCCAGGTGGCGCTGGCACTGCACCAGTTCGCTTCGAGTACCTTGTGCCGATAGCGAATCAAAGGGGCGACGCCATGTTCGGCGGCCGTCTCCTGGATGTAACGGCGGATCGATGGGCCGTCGGCAATGGCCTGCGGATCGGTCCAGGGTTTGAAGTTGTAGCCGAGGGTGTACATGTCCGAGTCGGAGCGGATGCCCGGATAACGAAACAGGTCCCAGGTGCCCCCCATGGCCTCGCGCCCTTCGAGAATGGCGAAACGCTTGCTCGGGCATAGCCGTTTCAGGTGGCAGGCGGCACCGATACCAGAAAGACCGGCACCGATGATCAGGACATCCAGCAGCTCCACGGACATGGCACACGCTCACGAAACTCGGGCAATGAGTCTCACCTTAGTCCATATGCTCGTCATCCGATCTCTGGCGTGCCGAACGACTTGTGCGCCGTGCCACCGACGTAGTCTGAGCGCCTTGACTGGCCTGGCGGGCCCCGGCAGCGCTAAGCTGTCGCCATGACCACGCCATACCTGACCCCGTTCCAGACCAGCAGCACGGATGCAGCCAACGGCCTGCGCATCGGTGGCGACTGGACGCTGACCCATTACAGCCGACTCGAGCCTCAGGTGCTGGCCCAGCGGGAGCGTCTGCACGGCCAGGAAAGCATCGACCTCGACGAGCTGGCTGCGCTGGATACCGCTGGCGCGGCGCTGCTGGTGGAGCTGCTGGGCAGCGAACGCCTGCGCCAACTCGCACAACAGGACACCCTCAGCACCGAGCGCCGCGCCCTGCTGCTGGCAGTGGCAGATGCCATGGCAGACAGCCCGCAGGCGCAGGAACATGCCACGCCTTCGGCAGTACGCGAGGTGCTCGGGCATATCGGCGAGGCGGTGGAGACAACCTGGCGCCACGGCCGCGAGCTGCTCGGCTTCATGGGGCTGACCCTGGCCAGCATGCTGGCGATACTCCTGCGCCCTGCGCGTTGGCGCCTGACTTCGCTGGCCGCACACCTGGAACAATGCGGGCTGAATGCCGTGCCCATCGTCGCGCTGCTGACCTTTCTGGTCGGCGCCGTGGTGGCCTTCCTTGGCGCGACCATCCTTGCCGACTTCGGCGCCAGCATCTACACGGTCAACCTGGTGGCATTCTCCTTCCTGCGCGAATTCGGTGTGCTGCTCACCGCCATTCTCATGGCCGGCCGCACCGCCAGCGCCTTCACCGCGCAGATCGGCTCGATGAAGGCCAACGAGGAGATCGACGCCATCCGCACCCTGGGCCTTAGCCCCATCGAGCTGCTGGTGTTACCGCGGGTGTTCGCCATGCTCATCGCCCTGCCGATCCTCACCTTCATCGCCATGCTCAGCGGCATGCTCGGCGGCGCCCTGGTCTGTGCGCTGAGCCTGGACATATCGCCGACCATGTACCTGTCGATCCTGCACGAGAGCGACCTGCTGCGACATTTCCTGGTCGGCCTGCTCAAGGCGCCGATCTTCGCCTTCCTGATCGCCCTGATCGGCTGCCTGGAAGGCTTCAAGGTCAGCGGCAGCGCACAATCGGTGGGCGAGCACACCACCTCGGCGGTGGTGCAGTCAATCTTCGTGGTCATCCTGCTCGATGCCCTGGCGGCGCTGTTTCTCATGGAGATGGGCTGGTGAGCCGGGAAACCATCATCGAGGTACGCGACCTGAGCAACCGCTTCGGCAGCCAGGTGGTGCACGAGCACCTGGACTTCGATCTGTATCGCGGTGAAATTCTCGGCGTGGTCGGCGGCTCGGGCACCGGCAAGTCGGTGCTGCTGCGCAGCATCGTCGGCCTGCGCCAGCCCAACGCCGGCATCGTTAGAGTGTTCGGCGAAGAGCTGCTGAGCCTGCCGGCCGAACGCCGTTCGCAGCTGGAGCGGCGCTTCGGCGTGCTCTACCAGCGCGGTGCGCTGTTTTCCTCGCTGACCGTCAGCGAGAACATCGCCCTGCCGCTGATCGAACATGCCGGCCTGTCGCGCACCGCCGCCGAGCGCCTGGCGCGGGTCAAGATCGCCCTGGCCGGGCTGCCGCAGAACGCTGCCGACAAATACCCCAGCTCGCTCTCGGGCGGCATGGTCAAGCGCGCCGCTCTGGCCCGGGCACTGGCGCTGGACCCAGACATCCTGTTTCTCGACGAACCCACCGCCGGCCTCGACCCGATTGGTGCCGCAGCCTTCGACCAATTGATCCGCACCCTCAGCGACAGCCTGGGTCTGAGTGTATTTCTGGTCACCCATGATCTGGACACGCTCTACAGCATCTGCGACCGGGTCGCGGTGCTGGCGCAGAAGAAGGTGCTGGTGGCCGACCGCCTGGACGTGGTGGCCGCCACCGACGACGCCTGGATTCAGCAGTATTTTCACGGCCCGCGTGGACGCGCGGCCGCACAGGCCGCCACCGCGGCAGGGAGTCAATGAATGGAACCCAGAGCCCATCACGTACTGATCGGCCTATTCACCGTGCTCACGGTGGGCGCCGCGCTACTGTTCGCCCTATGGCTGAACAAGGCCGGTGCCGATCGCGCCTTCACCGATTACGAGGTGATCTTCAACGAGGCGGTCAGCGGCCTGTCGCAGGGCAGCGCGGTGCAGTACAGCGGGATCAAGGTTGGCGACGTGATCAGCCTCGGCCTCGATCCGGACGACCCACGCACGGTACGCGCGCGCATCCGCATCGTCGGCCATACACCGATCAAGCAGGATACCCGCGCGCGTCTGTCGATCACCGGCATCACCGGCCTGGCAGTGATCCAGCTGTACAGCGGCAGCCCGGAAAGCCCGCCGCTGGAAGGCAAGGATGGCGAGCCAGGCATCATCATCGCCGACCGTTCGCCACTGTCCCGGCTGATGGCCAATGGTGAGGATCTGGTGGTCAATATCACCCGCCTGCTGACCCGTGCCAACCGCCTGCTCTCGCGCGAGAATGCCGAGCGCGTCTCGCGCACCCTGGAGAATCTGGAGCAGGCCACCGCCGGCCTGGCCGACCAACGCGGCGAGCTGAGCGAGGCACTGCAACAGGCCGGTGCCGCCACCCGCGAGGCGGCCGAACTGATGCGCACCGCCAACCGTCTGCTCGACGGCCAGGGCAGCCAGGCGCTGGACAACGCCGAACGCCTGATGGCCTCGCTGGAACGCAGCAGCCGCAGCATCGAGCAGTTGCTGGAAAGCAATCGCAGCGCGCTGGACAGCGGAATGCAGGGCCTCGGCGAGCTGGGCCCGGCGATTGGCGAACTACGCGACACCCTCGGCGCCCTGCGCGGCTTCTCCCGTCGCCTGGAGCAAGACCCCACCGGCTACCTGCTGCGCAGCGACAGCGTCAAGGAGTTCCAACCATGAAGCGCCTCACCCTGTTGCTCGCCGCCACACTGCTCGGCGCCTGCTCGATCCTGCCACAGAGCGAGCCACTGGACATCTATCTGCTGCCGAGTGCTGCGCTGCCCGCGCAGACCCCGCGGGTCGACTGGTCATTGCGTATCAACAGCCCGGTGGGCAACCAGTTGCTCGACGGCACCCGTATCGTCGTGCTGCCTGAGCCTGGTCGGATCAACACCTACCAGGGCGTACGCTGGAGCGAGCGCACACCGCAACTGCTGCGTGGCCGCCTGCTCGACGCCTTTCAGGATGACGCTCGCGTTCGCGCACTGAGCAACGAGGAGCAGCGCCTGCAGGCCGATCTGGAACTGGTCAGCGACCTGCGCAGTTTCCATAGCGAATACCGTGACGGCACCCCACACGCGCTGATCCGCCTCGACGTCAACCTAGTTAATGCGCGCAGCCAGCAGATCATCGCCAGCCGCCGCTTCAGCGTCAGCCAGCCGGCGAGCGACACCTCGATTGCGTCTGTGGTGGCTGCCTTCGGCCAGGCGGGGGATCGATTGTCCCGCGAGCTGGTGAACTGGACACTGGCCGAAGGGCAGCGCAGTCGCTGATTGACGGGTGGACAAGGCTGCGCCCTGTCACCCAGCCCCGTGGGAGGCGCTTCAGCGGCGACAGGCGCCTCAGAAGCGTCGCGGCTACGACTGCATGGATGCAGGAGGTAGGGCGATAACCGAAAGCAGCTCCCTCAGGATTTGCGCACTCTGGCTAAACGCCCTGCAACCAATCGCGCACTTCGGCGTAGGGATACTCCTCCAGTGCCGCGAAGCCGGCCAACTGCCGCGCCTTGAGCTTGGTCAGCAGCGGCGTGGTGACGCCGCAGAGAAAACGCGTCAGGCACTCATGGCTCGGTGCGTGTCCGGCGTACTGCAGGTGCTTCTCGACAAAAGCCGCGCACAGCGCCTGTGCATCGCGACCGCTCAACGGCGGCAGCTCGGGTGGGTGCGGCAAGCAGGCGACACGGCCCTGGCACACCGAACAATGCCCACAGCGCTCAGGCGCCTGCGCATCGCCAAAGTACAGTGCCAGGCGCCGGCTCAGGCATTCGCGGCTTTCGAACAGCGCCAGCATGGCCTGGATACGGGCGATCTCGCTGGCCTCGTGGGCGCGGAAATGCGCGTGCAGTTCATTGGCCAGGACGTCCAGGTCAAAGCCGCCATCGAGCACGGCATAGACCTCGGTCATCTGCTTGCTTTCCAGTTCCAGCCAGCCCTTTTCCTGGAAGTAATCCAGCGCTTTGACCACCCGCGCGCGTTCGGCGCCGTACTGCTGATAGAGCGCATCGAAATCCAGCGTCGACCAGGTACGCGCCCGCTTCGAACTGGCCAGGATCGCTTCGACGAACTGGCGCCGCTCGCCCTCGAATTGCGCCAGCAAGGCCTCGTCGTCCAGCAGTAGCTTGAAGCGATATTCGGCGAAGTAGGCATAACGCGGCGCAATGATGCCGCGCAATTCGAGCTGCACCAGCAGGGTCTTCAATGGCAGCGCGCGGATATTGCTCAGTTCCGACAGCTGATTGAGCATCAGCTCCCACTGCCCGCCCGTGCCCACCGCACGCAGGTCGTCGAGCACCGCACGAATCCCGGCAAGCTCAGGGGTATCGCCATAGACGAAGTTCTCCAGCACGCTGAGGCCATCGCGGCTGGCCAGCACCAGGCAGTCCGAGGCCTGACCGTCACGCCCTGCGCGGCCGATTTCCTGGCTGTAGTTCTCCACCGACTTGGGCAGGTCGAAGTGCACCACGTTGCGGATGTCGCGCTTGTCGATGCCCATGCCGAAAGCGATGGTGGCAACGATGCATTCCAGCTCGCCGGCCATGAAGCGCCGCTGGATCGACTCGCGCACGTCATGGGCCATACCGGCGTGGTAGGCGCTGACGGACATGCCCTGCCCCTGCAGACGCTCGGCGACCTGCTCGGCAGTCTTCTGCTGGGTGACGTAAACGATGCTGGCCTGGCCGCGGCGCGGCGCCAACCATTGCTGCAAACGCTGCAACTTGGCGCCACCAGCAACCGGTTCGACCAGCAGGTTGAGGTTGGGCCGGTAGAAACCGGTGGTGACCACATCCGCCTCGGCGATGGCGAATTTCTCGCGCATGTCGGCGATCACCTTGGGCGTTGCGGTGGCAGTCAGCAGCAGCACCTGGGCGATGCCGAACTGACGTTGATAGTCGGGCAGCTTGAGGTAATCCGGGCGGAAGTTGTGGCCCCACTCGGAGATGCAGTGCGCCTCGTCGACCACCAGCAGGGAGATCGGCACCTGAGCGATGAAGTTGCGAAAGCGCTCGTTCTTCAGGCGTTCCACCGAGATCATCAGGATCTTCAACTCGCCGCTGCGGGCGCAGGTCATGACCTCGGCGGCCTGTTCGCGGCTCTGCGCCGAATCGATGCTCGCCGCCGCGATGCCATGGGCATGCAGGAAGGCCAGTTGGTCCTGCATCAGCGCCAGCAGCGGCGAGATGACCAGGGTCAGGTGCGGCAGGTGCAACGCCGGCAGTTGGTAGCACAGCGACTTGCCCGAACCGGTAGGGAAGATCGCCGCCGCCGAACGGCCGGCGAGCACGGCGCTGATCACCGCTTCCTGACCTGGGCGTAGTTGATCGAAACCGAAGACGCGTTTGAGGGTGGACATGCGCTGTCACTCCGTTGACCGCTGAATGGTCCCTGACCATAACGCGGTTGCGCAGGGTGCGCCATGCGCACCGATGTATTGCAGTGCGGGTGGGCTCAGGAGCACCAGCGAACAGCCCGCCGGGGGCCATGCCAGGTTCGGACTCGCAACCTGCACCTAGCACAGCAATGGCGTACTGCCTCCGGCGAGTACGCCCTACTCCGCTGTGTGCACCCTCCCTACGCGGCACGTAGCCACCAACAACGACAAAGCCGCCCGAAGGCGGCTTTGTCAGAGAACACGGGTCAGCTCAGAGCTGCGGACCGGCGTTCTTGATCGCTTCGCTCACATCGAACTTGCCGAAGTTGTCGATGAACAGCTTGGCCAGGCCTTTGGCGGCCTCGTCGTAGGCGTTCTGGTCTGCCCAGGTGTTGCGCGGGTTGAGCAGGTTGGTCTCGACACCCGGCACCGACTTGGGCACATCCAGGTTGATGATCGGCAGGTGCTCGGTCTCGGCACCGATCAGCGCGCCACTCTGGATAGCAGCGATCACGCCTCTGGTAGTCGGGATGTTGAAACGCTTGCCGACGCCGTAGCCACCGCCAGTCCAGCCGGTGTTGACCAAGTAGACCTTGGAGCCGAAGGCGTTGATGCGCTTGATCAGCAGCTCGGCGTAGACGCCGGCCGGACGCGGGAAGAACGGTGCGCCGAAGCAGGTGGAGAAGGTCGACTTGATGCCGCCGCCCGAACCCATTTCGGTGGAACCGACCAGCGCGGTGTAGCCGGACAGGAAGTGATAGGCCGCCTGCTCGTTGTTGAGGATCGACACCGGTGGCAGTACGCCGGTCAGGTCGCAAGTCAGGAAGATCACGGCATTCGGCTCGCCGCCGAGGTTCTTCTCGCTGCGCTTCTCAACGTACTCCAGCGGGTAGGCCGCGCGGCTGTTCTGGGTCAGGCTGTCATCGGCGTAATCGGGGGTACGCTGCTCGTCGAGCACGACGTTCTCCAGCACGGTACCGAACTGGATGGCTTTCCAGATCACCGGCTCGTTCTTCTCGGACAGGTCGATGCACTTGGCGTAGCAGCCGCCTTCGATGTTGAACACCACGCCCTCGCCCCAGCCGTGCTCGTCGTCACCGATCAGGTAACGCGACTCGTCGGCGGACAGGGTGGTCTTGCCGGTGCCGGACAGACCGAAGAACAGGGTGACGTCGCCTTCTTCGCCGATGTTGGCGGCGCAGTGCATCGGCAGCACGTCTTTTTCCGGCAGCAGGAAGTTCTGCACGGAGAACATGGCTTTCTTCATTTCACCGGCGTAACGCATGCCGGCTATGAGCACTTTCTTGGCGGCGAAATTGATGATCACGCAGCCATCGGAGTTGGTGCCATCACGCTCCGGCACACACTCGAAGTTGGCAACGTTGAGGATCTGCCACTCGGCCTTGCCGGCCTGGTTGTAGGTAGTCGGGTTGATGAACAGCTGACGGCCGAACAGGTTCTGCCAGGCGGTAGCGGTGGTCATCTTGACCGGCAGGTAGTGCTCTTCGGCAGAACCTACGTGAACGTGGGAGACGAAGTGCTCCTGGGCGTTGTTGAACGCGGCGACGCGATCCCACAGGGCGTCGAACTTGTCGGCCGGGAACGGACGGTTGATGGCCCCCCAGGCGATCTGCGCCTCGGTGCTCGGCTCCTGAACGATGAAGCGATCAGCTGGCGAGCGGCCAGTGCGATGACCAGTACGTACGACCAGCGCGCCGTTGGCGGCCAGTTCCCCTTCACCACGGCGAATGGCTTCTTCGACCAGTTGCGCGGCGCTGATGTCGGTGTACACGGCGTTGTTGGCTTGCGTCATGAGGGTCCCCGTCGGCCACTGGCCGAGTCTTCCGAACGTTGTGTAGTGCAGGGGCAACCGCACTACACGGTAAAAAAGTCGCGGGAGTATGCCAGAAAAGCGAACTGCTTGGCAGCCTCCGATCTGATAGAGAACGCCTATCGTTCAAAAAAGTTCATCAGTGCCGCGTCTGCGATGGCGCCTCGCTGCCGGCACCGGCGAACAGCTGGGCAAGATCGGCAGCGTCGAAGGCATAACGCTCGTTGCAGAACTGGCAATCGATCACCACGCTACCGCCCTGCTCGGCCAGCAGCAGTTCGGCATCGGCCTGGCCGAGACTGGCCAGGGCGCTGGCCGAACGCTCGCGCGAGCAACTGCAGCGGAACTGCAGCGGCTGCTCATCGAACAGGCGCACGTTCTCCTCGTGGTAGAGGCGATGCAGCAGGGTCGGGTTGTCGAGACCGAGCAGCTCTTCGGCGGTCAGGGTGTCAGCCAGGGTCAACACATGGTTCCAGCTTTCCTGGCGCGCCTCGGGCTCGGTCTGATGATGGGATGGCAGCTGTTGCAGCAACAGACCGCGGGCACGCTGGCCGTCGGCCTTGAGCCAGAAACGAGTCGGCAACTGCTCGGAGCTGGCGAAATAGTTGGACAGGCACTCGGCCAGGTCCACGCCGTCCAGATCGACGATGCCCTGATAGCGCTGGCCTCGAGTCGGATCGATGGTAATGGCCAACACGCCATTGGGCATCAGGCTCTGCAGGTCGGCATCGGCGCCGATCTGCTCTGCTTCATAGCGGGCGATACCGCGCAGTTCACGCGCGCTGGAGCATTCCACCATCAGCAGCGACAGCGGGCCTTCGGAACGCGCCTGCAGCACCAGCAGGCCATCGAACTTGAGGGTACCGACCAGCAGGGCGGCGGCGGCCATCATCTCGCCGAGCAGTTGCGCCACTGGCTGCGGGTAGGCGTGCTTGGCCAGCACATGAGCGTAGCTCTCGCGCAGCGCGACCATCTCGCCGCGCACATCGGTGTCGTCGAAGATAAAGCGTTGACTGAAGTCGTTCATGGCGGCGTGCTCGAGGTCTGCAAAAGGTCGGCGATTTTATGCACAAACGCCTCGCTAACCAAGGCCCGAGTGTCCCGCCGGCCGCCACTCGTCGCGCCAGGCTGAACATCTGCTGAACCAATATTTCGAGGCGCTTGCATGGATGTTGCGCGCGCCTATGATCCGCGCGCCCGAGTCGGGCTATCGCCCACCAGCAAAGGGACTTCCCATGCCGAGCACCTTCATCAATAGCCAGTGGCGCCCGCACGCCATGCTGGCCTGCCACCTGTTGGCGGCAATACTGCTGATCAGCTGGCTGTGGCAACCCACTCGCGACCTGTGGGACGCGTTCGACCTGTGGCTGTTCAAACTGCTCAACGATCCGGTGCACGCCGCCGGCCTGTGGGCCAAGGTCTGGGCCATCGGCAGCATGCGCCCGGTGGACCTGGGCGTCGGCGTGGTGATGCTGGCAGTCATGCTCAAGGCCGATCTGGTGTTCCAGGGCCATCAGGTACGCCGCGCGCTGTTCGCCTTCCTTGCCGCCCTGCTGACCCTACTGCTGTTGCGCGTCGGCTTCGCCGAGCTGGTCAAGGTCATGGGCTGGCAGCGCCCGAGCGCCTCGCTGGTGGTCGAGGGCAGTGCGCGCCTGACCGAGCTGTTCCCCGGCTGGGAGGAACGCTGGGACATGAAGGACAGTGCCAGCCGCAGCTTCCCCGGCGATCACGCCTCGGTGCTGCTGATCTGGGCCCTGTTCATGAGCTTCTTCGCCCGCAACTGGCGCCTGCTGCTGGTCTGGGCGATCGCCGTGATCGGCATGCTGCCACGCCTGGTGGCCGGCGCTCACTGGGGTTCGGACGCCTTCGTCGGCGGCGTGTTCCTCAGCCTGCTGGCGCTGGCCTGGAGCTGCTACACCCCGCTGGGCTATCGCGCCAGCGAGTGGCTGGAGAAGGTCACCCTGCCAATTACCTCGCGCCTGGCCAAACTGCCGTTGCTGGGCCGCATGAGCATCGTCAGCGGGCGCTGAACAAGGTAGCCCGGATGCAATCCGGGGAGGGTAGAGACGATTCCCCGGATTTCATCCGGGCTACGGGCCGGCGCGCTGCCCCCGCCGACCTTTCTCGTTGAAGCGTCGGTGCGCAGATAACGCTATTCGTCCTCGTCCGCCCAGGGGTGGCGCAGGCCACCATCCTGCTGTTCGTTGAACTGATGAATCTGCCGGCGCTGCTTCTTGCTCGGCCGGCCATCAGTCTGTACGCCGAGGCCACCCGCCTTGCGCATGGCCGCGGCCTGTTCGCGGCGGGCGATGCTCTCTTCCGTCTCGCGATACAGCAGTTGCGCCTCGGGCGCGCCACGGCGGACGCTGGATAAGGCCAGGACCACCACAGTGCGCTCATCGAACCCGGTGCGCAGCACGTATTCGTCGCCGATCTTCGGCTCCTTGCCCGGTTTGCAGCGCTCGCCACGGTGATGCACCTTGCCACCTTCTATAGCTGCCTTGCACAGGGCGCGAGTCTTGTAGAAGCGTGCCGCCCACAGCCATTTATCCAGGCGGATCTTGTCGTCGTCTTTCTCGCTCAATGCTCTCTCAACCCCATAACCATCGCTTCATGCCTGCTCGCACCCGGCATTCACATTCAGAACGGCGGCGAACATAGCGCAACTCTTCACGTACTGGCAGATCGACAGGTGTTTTCAAATCCCACACCAGCCCTATTCGTTGCAGGACCAGCAGCATCCACCACCCCGGATCCCACTCGCCCTTGTACAACCCCAGCTTTGCAGACCCCGGGAACGCGTGATGGTTGTTATGCCAGCATTCGCCCATTGTCAGCAGAGCCGCAAAAGGCACGTTGTAACCCTGAACGCTCGCGCCTTCCACGATATGTGCCTGGTCGCCATGACGGTGGGCGAAATGCCCAATCAACCAATGACCAAATACCCCGGCGGTGACTCGGGCACAGACACCCCAGAACACCCAACCCCAACCACCGATAGCAAAGAAGAGAAGGGCCCAGGGCAGTTGCTGGAGCATCCAGGTTTTCTGCAGGAAACGATAAACCGGGTCTTCCGCGACTCGTGCCTCAACAAGAATCTCCGGTGGCCGTCTCAGCCGCAACTCACAATGCAATTGCCACCAGGCATCCACCAACGGCGTCCGCCTATGGCCAAAAAAATCGTGGCACTCCTTCTGCCGCTGGGCATAGTCGCGCAGATCATGAGTGCGCAGCAGGCCGAGTGGTCCGGAAAGCCCCACCAGCACTCCGCAATAAACCAGGAAGTATTCCAACCACTTGGGGCACTGAAAGCTCTCATGAATGAGTTTTCGGTGCATGCCCAACGAATGGCCCAGCAACAGAACCAGGGCCGTGGTCACCACAAACAGGGCAAATGCAGACCAACTGAAGGTAAGCGCACCGCCAACAAGGGCGCCCAAGGCCATCGTACTGAACCAGAGCGAGCGTATCGGCTCCCAATGGACCTCGCCGTTTTCGACATCCGCACCGAGCTGGACTCGGTGGCTCTTCAGACTCTCTGGTACCACATCCATATGCACCTCCACCGGGGGAACCGGATTATTCAGACGCTTTCTTGCCAAGCGCCTCGGACTCACGCTTGAGTTGACTCCCCGTCGGGCAGACCTCAAAAGCGAAGTCGAGCAGGGTATTGAGCAAGCTGTCGGGGTTAAGCCGGTAAGCCACGAATTGCCCCCGTCGCTCGCTTACGACCAGTCCGGCCGTAGTCAGTACAGATAAATGACGGGAAATAGCAGGGGCACTCATCTCGAAGCGACTGGCAATTTCGCCCGCTGTCAGCTCCTGCGCGGAGAGATAGGCCAATATCTGCCTACGCGGCGTTGAAGCCAGCGCCTCAAAAACTCGATTAGCGTCCATTCGCCACCACAATTAACAATTTAGTTAATTACTTATATGCCTAAAAGGAAAAGGTGACAACTGGATCAAGCAAAAAACATGTGGGCAGGTGCGGTTGTCATACGCCCTGTCTAGAATGCCCATCCAAATACCCTGGAACGCCGCCTTGAAGACTTTCGACCAGCTCAGCGTGATCGGCCTGCGTGAGTGGATCAATCTGCCCGAGCTAGGCATCATCGGCTTGCGCGCCAAGATCGACACCGGCGCCAGTACCTCTAGCCTGCACGCCAGCGATATCCAGCCGTTTCAGAAGGATGGCGAGGACTGGGTGCGTTTCACCGCCTACCTCGGCACCCAGGTGCAGCGCCGCCATCGCTGCGAGGCGCCGCTGGTCTCGGTCAAACGCATCAAGAGCTCGAATGGCCAGGCGCAGAGCCGCTACGTGATCCGTACGGACCTGGCGCTCGGTGATCGGCTGTGGCCGGTGGAGTTCACCCTGGCCTGCCGCAAGACCATGCGCTATCGCGTACTGCTCGGCTCCAAGGCGCTGATCACCGGCCAACTGCTGGTCAATCCGGCGCTCAGCTACGTGCAAGACAAACCCTCTCTCTCCTCGTCCCTTCCAGGTGCCCAATGAAGATCGCCGTGCTGTCGCGCAACCCGCGCCTGTATTCCACCCGCCGCCTGGTGGAGGCTGGTCAACAGCGGGGCCATGAGATGCAGGTGATCGACACCCTGCGCGCCTATATGAACATCGCCAGCCACAAGCCGCAGATCCACTATCGCGGCCAGGCGCTGGAAGGTTTCGACGCGGTGATTCCGCGCATCGGCGCTTCGGTGACCTTCTATGGCTGCGCGGTGCTGCGCCAGTTCGAGATGATGGGCGTGTTCCCGCTCAACGAATCGGTGGCCATCAGTCGCTCGCGTGACAAGCTGCGCGCCCTGCAACTGCTGTCGCGCAAGGGCATCGGCCTGCCCGTGACCGGCTTCGCCCACTCCCCCGACGACATTCCCGACCTGATCCAGATGGTCGGCGGCGCGCCACTGGTTATCAAGGTGCTGGAAGGCACCCAGGGCATGGGCGTGGTACTGGCCGAGACGCACAAGGCGGCCGAATCGGTGATCGAGGCATTCCTCGGCCTCAAGCAGGACATCATGGTCCAGGAATACATCCAGGAAGCCGGCGGCGCCGACATCCGCTGTTTCGTGGTCGGCGACAAGGTGATCGCGGCGATGAAGCGCCAGGCCAAGGCCGGCGAGTTCCGCTCCAACCTGCACCGTGGCGGCAGTGCCAGCCTGATCAAGATTACCCCGGAGGAGCGCATGACCGCCGTGCGTGCGGCCAAGGTGATGGGCCTGAACGTGGCGGGCGTGGACATCCTGCGCTCCAACCACGGCCCACTGGTGATGGAGGTGAACTCCTCGCCCGGCCTGGAAGGCATCGAGACCACCACCGGCAAGGATGTCGCCGGGATGATCATCGAACACCTGGAGAAGAACGCCGAACACGGCCAGACCCGCACCAAGGGTCGCGGATGAACATACCGTTCGACGGCCGTCTGGCACTGATCGCGCCAGCATCTGCCATCGCCGAAGACGTACTCGAGGCGACCCTGGCGCAGCTCGATGTACTGGGCATCCGCTACCACCTGGGCCAGCACGTGCGCGCCCGCCACCGCTACCTGGCAGGCACACCGGAACAACGCCTGGCAGACCTGCACCAGGCCTTCACCCAGCCGGACATCAGCGCCGTCTGGTGCCTGCGCGGCGGCTATGGCTGTGCGCAACTGGTGGCGGATATCGAGTGGACGCTGCTGCGCCAGGCCAGCCCGCGCCCGCTGATCGGCTTCTCCGATCTGTCGATCCTGCTCGAGGCCTTTGCACAACAGGGGCTTCCGGCCATTCATGGCCCGGTAGCCACCGCACTGGGTCATCAGGTGCTGTCAGCGCCCGGCGGCCAGCGCGAGCGCCTGGCCTCGATGCAGGCGCTATGGAACCTGCTCAAGGGCCAGCACCGGCAGTTGCCGCTACGGCATATCAGCGGCCCGCAGCATGTCATCGAGGGCACCTTGCAAGGCGGCAACCTGACGGCCCTGGCCAGCGTCTGCGGCACCCATGCCGGGTTGCGCCTGGCCGAGGATTCGATCCTGATTCTGGAAGACGTCGGCGAACCCTACTACCGCCTGGAGCGCAGCTTGTGGCAATTGCTCCACAGCTTCTCCGGGAAGCGCCCGCGTGCGGTATGCCTGGGCAGTTTCACCGACTGCCCGCGGCGCGGCGTGCAGCACAGCCTGGAGCAGATCATCGCCGAGTACCTGGCGCCGCTGGGCGTGCCACTGTACGGCGATCTGCCCAGCGGTCATGGCGACAGCAATTTCCCCTGGCCTTATGGCCAGCGGGCACGCCTGGACGGCGGCAGCCTGAGCTGGTAACCCGGCTCAGCGCTGACGAGCCTGCATCCAGGCGAGAAACTCCGCTTCGGTCATCGGCCGCCCAAACAGGTAGCCCTGGCCCAAGGCGCAGCCCTGTTCGCGCAAAAATCTCAACTGACCGTCCTGCTCGATGCCCTCGGCCACACATTCCAAGCCCATATTGCGCGCGATCATCAAAATGGTTTGCACCAACATGCGCCCGCTCGCCTCTCCGTCGAGGTCGGCGACGAAGCTGCGGTCGATCTTCAGCCGGTCCAGCGGCAAACGCTTGAGGTAGGTGAGCGATGAGTAGCCAGTACCGAAATCGTCGATGGCGAAGCGCACGCCCTGCGCCTTGAGCTGCTGCATGTTGCCGATGCAGCGTTCGACATCTTCGACCAACACGCCTTCGGTTATTTCCAGTTCCAAGGCCTGGGCCGGTACACCGTGCTGGCGCAGGCACTGCTCGACGCGTTCCACGCAGCCTGCCTGACGCAGCTCACGCGGGCTGAGGTTGACCGCCAGCACCAGTTGCGGCCATTGCGCCTGCCAGCGCGCCAACGCCGCGCAGGCCCCCTCCAGCACCCAATGACCGATATCCTGAATCAATCCGGTTTCCTCGGCCAGGGGGATGAACTGGTCAGGGCCGATCTCGCCACGCTCAGGGTGCATCCAGCGCAGCAGCACTTCGGCACCGGCGACGCTGTCGTCGGCCAGCATCAACTGCGGCTGGAACACCAACTGCAGTTGCTCGCGGGCGATGGCCTGGCGCAGATCGCCCTGCAACTGCAGACGCTGGTCAATGGCTGCCTGCATCTCCGGGGCAAAGAAATGCAGGGCGTTGCGCCCGGAATGTTTGGCCCGGTACATGGCGGTGTCTGCCTGCTTGAGAATATCCGCCGCCTGCTGCAGGCCTAAGGGATGCAGGGCGATGCCGATACTGGCGCTGATGGACAACTCATGGCCATCGATCAGGCAACTGCCGTGCAGGCCGCGCAACAGCTTCTCACCCACAGCAGCGGCATGCTCGGCAACGACCTGCGGCTCGCTCCCCAACGCTTCGAGCAAGACCACGAACTCGTCACCACCCAGACGCGCCAGGGTGTCTTCGGTGCGCAGCTCGCGAGCCAGACGTGTGGTCACCTCAACCAGCAGGGCGTCGCCAATCAGGTGACCGAGGCTGTCGTTGACCGTCTTGAAGTGATCCAGGTCGATGAACAGCAGCGCGCCCAGACTGCCTTCGCGGTTCTCACGGTCCATTGCGTGCTGCAGGCGATCGAGCAGCAGGCGACGATTAGGCAGGCCGGTCAGTTCGTCACTGTAGGCCAGGCGCTCTATTTCGCGCTGATAACGCTGACGCTCGGAGATATCGGTGACGCTGGCGCGAATCAGCAGGTTCTCTCCCGGCATGCGCACCAGGCGCACCTCGCAGGGCAACTGGCGCCCGGCGCTGTCGCGATGGTTCCACTCGAATACCGGCGCATCACCGGCAACGGCACAGCGCAGGAATGCCTTGCCAGCGCGAGCAGACAGCCGGCCATCGGCCTGGCGCAGCGGGCTTATACTCTGGATCGACTTGCCGATCAGCTCATCGCGACGATAGCGAAATAGACGCAGGGCGTTCTCGTTACACTCGACGATGCCGCCCGCCGGGTCGAACAGCAAGATCGCCTCCGGCGCGTGCTCGACCAGCGTCCGATAGCGCGCCTCGGCCTCGTGCCGTGCGCTGATGTCCTCGACCAGCAGCAGGAACAGCGTCTGCCGGCCAATACCGCCGCGCACGGCACGCAGGCTGACACGGGTGAAGACCACCAAGCCATCGACACGCAGAAAGCGCTTGTCCATCTCGAACCCGTCGCTACTGCCGAGCAGCACCTGCTCCACATTGGCCTGCTCGATCGGCAGATCGTCAGGGTGCGACAGCTGCTGCCAACTGCTGGCGAGCAGTTCGTCGCGACTGCGACCGAGAATGCTGCACAGCTTCTGATTGACCTCTTCCCAGCCAAAGCTCTGGGTAGTCAGTGCCATGCCGATCAGCGGCGCCTCGAAGAACAGGCGCAGGCGCTCGTCACGCTCGCGCAGTTGCGATTCCGTGCGTTTGCGCTCGCTGATGTCCTGCACCACGCCATAGATGCGCACCAGGCTGCCGTCGTTGTTGCGCTCGACCATGCCCCGCAGGCGGGCCAACCGTCCCCCCAGGCGCGCCGCCAGATAGACCTCGATATCCAGGTCGTCTCTGCCACTGAGCGCGGCCTGCAATGTCTGCATGATCAGCGCCTGGCTCGGCGTGTCGAAGTAATGCAGCGCCTGCTCTAGGTTCGGCGGCCCAAGATGAATGTCGCGCTCGACGATGCGGTAACAGCCATCGCTCCAGAACATGCCGTAGTCGCTGATCTCCAGCACCCAGCCGCCCAGGTTGGCGATGTCTTCGGTCTGGCTGAACAGATGGCTCTGGCGCAGCAATTGCGCGCGCTGCAGCTCGACCTTGGCCGCCAGTTCGACACGCTCGGTGACATCATGCTGCAGCCCGACGAAATGGCTGATGCCCTGCTCGTCGCGCATCGGCGCCAGCACCACCTCGTTCCAGAACGGCCTGCCGTCCTTGCGGTAGTTGCGCACCACGGCATGGCCGCTGCGGCCATCCTTCAAGGCACCGCGCAGGGGTTGCAGCTCAAGCTGGGCGCGGTCATTGCCGAGCAGAAAGCGGCAGTTGCGCCCCAATGCTTCCTCGGCGCTATAGCCAGTTATCTGGCTGAACGCGGCATTGCAATACACCAAAGGCAGGTCGGCCTGGCGCGCATCGGCTATGGTCACCCCCAATGGGCTGGCCTCCATTGCCAGGTTGGCGCGGGCCAGTTGCTGCTGCATCTGCGCGCTGCGCGCCAGCGCCTGCCGCAAATCGCTCAGCGCACGCCCCACCAGCAACGTAGCGCCCATCAGTAGCACCACGGCGAAGTGCAACTGGCTACGCTGCAGCTCCGGTTCACCGAAACTCAGGCTGCCGCGCAGCAGCGGTAGTGGCAGGGTCGCGGCGTACACCAGCAGAACGCCATATAGAGCGCCAGCAAAGGCGTGTCGTAGCGCCAGTACCAACATGCTCAGGCCAAGCAGCGGCAGGGCCAGTTGAGCCGGCAGGCTGGTGCTGAGCAGCATGAGCGCCAGAAATACTCCAATCGCCAACAGCCACCCATATGGCGAGCGGCTGATGGTCAGCGTCGGCGTGCTATCTGCCTGCGGCTCGCTGCTCCAGCCGCGCGCTCGCAGCAGTGGGGTACCAAATGCCAACATGGGCGCCGTCAGGGCGAGCATATTGATGGCGTCACTCAACCAGATCGTCAGGCTGACCTGCGCCCACCGTTCGCTTGCCTGAAAACCGGTCAGCCAGAGATTGCTCTGCAAGCCGAGCACCACCACCGAGCTCGGCATCAACACGGCGAAGGCGAGAAATCTCAGCAGATCGCTCAAGCACCGCAGGGCGGGGTCGAAAGGCTGACGCCGCAACAGCCACCAGCCCAGGGCAACGGCAGCGGTTTCCGGAAGGGCATAAAGCGGCGCCCACTGCCAGGGCAGCCCCCACAGCGGCACACTGAACAAGGCGTTGAGGTACAGCGCCGGCAGCACGCGAGGGCCCCACCACAGGCACAAGGCAAGGCCGAACACCAAGGGTAGATAACACAACGCCACCCCGTCGTTCAGACGGGTTGCCAGGGAAATCCAGGTTGCCAGATGGAAGATCGGCAGCGGCAGCCACCAGGTCCAGTTCGGCAAGCGGTCGGGAAAGGCGGCGGGCATGCTGGCCTCGAAGTGATGCGCAGGCACAGCATAGCCCAGCGCCAGAGCGCTTGGCAGCATATTGCCAGCACTCGAACGCTGTAATTGGACGTTCGTCTACACCGCGTCGCGCGGCAACAGCAGGCCGAGCGGCAGGCGTACCCGCGCTTCGAGACCACCACCGCTGCGATTGCGCAGCTCGACACTGCCGCCATGCAGCGCCGCGATGCGCTTGACGATGGCCAGGCCAAGGCCGGTGCCGCGCCCGCCACGGGCTCGATCCCCGCGAATGAAGGGGTTGAAGATGCTGTCCAGCTCGGCCGGATCGATGCCGTTGCCACGGTCCAGCACACTCAGCACCACATAAGGCGCACTTTGATCACCGGCCAGGCTGGCGACCACCTCCACGGCATCGCCACCACCATGGTTGAGGGCGTTCTCCACCAGGTTGGTCAGCAGGCGCTTGGTCGACACCCGGCGTAGCGGGAACGGCGGGATTGCCTCCAGACACAGGCGCACACGCTCAACACCCTGGTTGTAGGGCGCCAGGGTTTCGCGCACCAGTTCGGGGAAGTCGGCCTCCTCGACCGGCTCGTCGCGACCGTCACGGATGAAGGCGAGGAACTGGTCGAGAATGGCGTCCATATCCTCGATATCGCGCACCATGTCATCGGTGAGCTCGGTGTCGTTGTCCATGAACTCCAGGGCCAGGCGCAGACGGGTCAACGGCGTGCGCAGGTCATGGGAAACGCCGGCCAGCATCAGCTCGCGTTCGCGCCCGGCCTGCTCGACGTCCTCGGCCATCTGGTTGAAGGCGCGGTACACCTCGGTCATCTCGCTTGGGGTATCGCCCACCGGCAGGCGCACGCTGCGCCCCTGACCAAGCTGGCGGGCAGCATAGACCAGGCGCTTGAGCGGTGCATTGAGCTGGCGCACGAAGATCCAGGCCGCAGCGGTGGACAGCAGGCCGATACCGAGGAACCAGCCGAGCACGCTCCAGATGCGCTGGCCACGCAGCGGATGCGGATACATTGGCACCCGCACCCAACCATCGCCGAGACTCGGCGCACGCACCCACAGCGCTGGGGGCGTGGTCGCGCGCACGCGGGTTTCGGTATCGGGGCCAAGTTCGGTTTGCATCTGCCGCTGGAAAATCTCGCTGTAAGGCCAGTGCTGCTCACTGGCCGGTACCTTGTCCCGCGGGATGCGCTTGAGCCCGGCAGCCTGGGCGATATGGTCGCGATCATCGGGGCTGGCTGCCCAGTAGGCGCGCAAGGTCAGGGCCGCACCATGGCTGTACTGGCGGTCGACCAGCACGTCCTCGTTCATCATCAGGTACACCAGGGTCAGTGCCTTGGAGAACAGCACGACCACCAGCACCAGCCAGAGGGTGCGGGCGAAGAAGCTTTGCGGGAACCAGTAGGGGGCTTTCATCAACGCACAACCGTAGGAGCGAGCGCTGCTCGCGAAAACATGGCTTCGATTCGCGAGCAGCGCTCGCTCCTACCGGTCACTTGTTGCCGTCGGGAACGAACACGTAACCCACACCCCAGACAGTCTGGATATAGCGCGGCTTGGACGGGTCCGGCTCGATCAGACGGCGCAGGCGGCTGATCTGTACGTCGATGGAGCGCTCCAGCGCATCCCACTCGCGGCCACGGGCCAGGTTCATCAGTTTGTCGCGGGTCAGCGGTTCGCGCGCATGCTGCACCAGCGCCTTGAGCACGGCGAACTCACCGGTGGTGAGCATGTGCACTTCCTCGCCCTTCTTCAGCTCCCGCGTGGCCAGCGACAGCTCGTACTCGCCGAAACTGACGCTTTCATCTTCCGCACCCGGCGCACCCGGCACCACGGGTGCCTGGCGGCGCAACACGGCCTTGATGCGGGCCAGCAGTTCGCGCGGATTGAAGGGCTTGGCCAGGTAATCGTCGGCGCCGAGCTCCAGGCCCTGGATACGACTGGACTCATCGCCCTTGGCGGTGAGCATGATGATCGGCATCTGGTTGCCGGCTTCACGCAGCCGGCGGCAGGCTGAGAGACCGTCTTCGCCCGGCAACATCAGGTCGAGCACTACCAGATTGAACAGTTCGCGCGCCAGCAGACGATCCATCTGCTCGACGTTTTCCACTGCGCGAACCCGGTAGCCCTGCTCGTCGAAGAAGCGCTCGAGCAATCGGCGCAGGCGGGCGTCGTCATCGACGATGAGAATCTTCTCGCCTTCGGCGACAGGGGCAGCGGACTGGGTCATGGCGTCTCCTTGGACAGCCGTACTGAGGACGGCAAGTGGCGGCATTATCGCTCAGGCGCATGGATGGGCGCTTTAGCCATTGTTAGCAGATTTTTCCCCAACGGTTCGCAGCTCTCGCGAATGCGGTGTTTATAATGCGCCGCTTTCGTGTCTGGCCAGCATCTTTGCGGCCGCCCTGTCGCTTCAGTGGGTAGTTTTTATATGGACAGCATCAACAACCGCATCGCCGATGAACTGGGCGTGCGCCCGCAACAGGTTGCCGCCGCCGTGGCCCTGCTCGATGAAGGCTCCACCGTGCCCTTCATCGCCCGTTATCGTAAAGAAGTGACCGGTAGCCTCGACGATACCCAGCTGCGCCACCTGGAAGAGCGCCTGCGCTACCTGCGCGAGCTGGACGAGCGCCGCGTGGCGATCCTCGCCAGCATCGAAGAGCAGGGCAAGCTGACCCCCGAGCTCAAGCGCGAGATCGACCTGGCCGACACCAAGACTCGTCTCGAAGACCTCTACCTGCCGTACAAGCAGAAGCGCCGCACCAAGGGCCAGATCGCCCTGGAAGCCGGCCTCGGCGAGCTGGCCGATGCGCTGTTCAACGATCCGAATCTCGCACCGGAACAGCAAGCCGAACGCTTCATCGACGCCGAGAAAGGCTTCGCCGATGTCAAGGCCGTGCTCGAAGGCGCCAAGTACATCCTCATGGAGCGCTTTGCCGAAGATGCAAGCTTGCTGGACAAGCTGCGCAGCTTCCTCAAGGACAACGCCACCCTCAGCGCCCGACTGGTGCTGGGCAAGGAAAACGAAGGCGCCAAGTTCAGCGATTACTTCGAGCATGACGAAGCGCTCAAGGGCGTGCCGTCGCACCGTGCGCTGGCGATCTTCCGTGGCCGTAATGAAGGCATTCTCAGCGCCAGCCTCAAGGTCGGCGAAGAGCTGCCCGGCGCCATGCATCCTTGCGAGCTGATGATCGGCGAGCGCTTCGGCATCAGCGCCCAAGGCCGTGCCGCCGACAAATGGCTGGCCGAGGTGGTGCGCTGGACCTGGAAGGTCAAGCTGTACAACCACCTGGAAACCGACCTGCTCGGCGAGCTGCGCGAGAAGGCCGAGGACGAGGCGATCGCCGTCTTCGCCCGCAACCTGCACGACCTGCTGCTGGCCGCCCCGGCCGGCCCGCGCGCCACCCTGGCACTCGACCCGGGCCTGCGTACCGGCTGCAAGGTGGCGGTGGTCGATGCCACCGGCAAGGTGCTGGAAACCGCCACCGTCTACCCGCACGCCCCGCGTAACGACTGGGACGGCACCCTGGCCATCCTCGCCAAGCTGTGCGCCAAGCACGGTGTCGACCTGATCTCGATCGGCAACGGCACCGCCAGCCGCGAGACCGACAAGCTGGCCGCCGAACTGATCAAGAAGGTGCCGGGCCTGAAGCTGACCAAGGTGATGGTCTCCGAGGCCGGCGCCTCGGTGTACTCGGCCTCGGAGCTGGCCGCCCGCGAATTCCCCGATCTCGACGTCTCCCTGCGCGGCGCGGTCTCCATCGCCCGCCGCCTGCAGGATCCACTGGCCGAGCTGGTGAAGATCGACCCGAAATCCATCGGCGTTGGCCAGTACCAGCACGACGTGTCCCAGCTCAAGCTGGCGCGCTCGCTGGACGCCGTGGTCGAGGACTGCGTGAACGCCGTCGGCGTGGACGTGAACACCGCCTCCGCCGCCCTGCTGGCACGCATCTCCGGCCTCAACGCGACACTGGCGCAGAACATCGTGCAGTACCGCGACGCCAACGGCGCCTTCGCCAGCCGCGCTGCACTCAAGCAGGTGCCACGCCTGGGCGAGAAAACCTTTGAACAGGCCGCCGGCTTCCTCCGTGTGATGAACGGCGACAACCCGTTGGACGCCTCGGCGGTGCACCCGGAAACCTACCCGCTGGTCGAGCGTATCGCCGCCGGTACCGAGCGCGATATCCGTTCGCTGATCGGCGATTCGGCCTTCCTCAAACGCCTCGACCCGGCCAAGTTCACCGACGAGCGCTTCGGCCTGGTGACCGTCGGCGACATCCTCAAGGAACTGGACAAGCCAGGCCGCGACCCGCGTCCGGAGTTCAAGACCGCCGAGTTCCAGGAAGGCGTGGAAACCCTCAAGGATCTCAAGCTGGGCATGGTGCTCGAAGGCGTGGTGACCAACGTCACCAACTTCGGCGCCTTCGTCGACATCGGCGTGCACCAGGACGGCCTGGTACACATCAGCGCGTTGTCGGAGAAGTTCATCAAGGACCCGCACGAGGCGGTCAAGGCCGGCGACGTGGTCAAGGTCAAGGTGATGGAAGTGGACATCCCGCGTAACCGCATCGCCCTGTCCATGCGCATGGGCGACACACCCGGCGAGAAGGCAGAGGGCGCACGCGGCGGCCAGCGCGGCAGCGGCAACCGTGGCGGCAACACGCCGCGCAGCGAGCGCCACTCCAGCCAGGACAAACCGGCACCGGCTAGCGGCGGCATGGCTGCCCTGTTCGCCAACGCCAAGCAGTTGAAGAAATGAGCAGCATGCAGGAAGTAGGCGCGAGCAGCGCCTTTTCCCGTCTGCTCGGCCTGGAGATTCTCCAGGCCGGCGGCGGTGAGGCGCGCGTGCGCCTGACGCTGACCGACGAGCTGCGCAACCTGCATGGCAAGCTGCACGGCGGCGCGCTGTTCTCGCTGATCGACACCGCCATGGGCCAGGCCAGCCACAGCCTGGGCGACGGCGGCCCGAGCTCGGTCACCCTGGAATGCAAGATCAACTACATCCGCCCGGTGTCCGAGGGCAGCGTGCTGTGCCACGCCAAGGTGCTGCACGCCGGTCGCCGCACCCAGGTGGTGGAGGCCGAAGTGCTGCAGGGCGACAAGCTGGTCGCCAAGGCGCAAGGCACCTTCGCCTGCGTGTAATCGCCTCCGCTCGGTCTGGTCTAATCTGGCAAACCTTTCGCCCCTTGCAGAGTGCAGGGGCGATCCCCATATTGTGGCGACTGCCCAGTTAGGAATTGCATCTTGAGCGATCTTCTCTCCCGCCGCCTGGCCCAGCTCGGCGAGCCGGCCAACCTGTCCCTGCTGGGCGAGTGTCTGCACGGCATCGAGCGCGAATGCCTGCGCGTGGATCGCGACGGCCAACTGGCCCTGACCCCGCATCCGCAGACGCTGGGCTCGGCGCTGACGCATGCGCAGATCACCACTGACTACTCCGAGTCGCTGCTGGAGTTCATCACCGGCACCGCCAACGACCCAGCCGCCACCCTCGCCGAGCTGGAAAACATCCATCGCTTCGCCTACGACAAGCTCGATGGCGAACTGCTGTGGAGCCCGTCGATGCCCTGTGCCCTGCCGGATGAGGAGACCATTCCCATCGCCCACTACGGCAGCTCCAATATCGGCCGCCTCAAGTACGTGTACCGCAAGGGGCTGGCACTGCGCTACGGCAAAACCATGCAGTGCATCGCCGGCATCCATTACAACTTCTCCCTGCCGGAGAGACTGTGGCAGCTGCAACAGCAGAGCGAAGGCAGTGAACAGAGCGCACGCGACTATCAATCGGCGCGCTATATCGCGCTGATCCGTAATTTCCGCCGCTACAGCTGGCTGCTGATGTACCTGTTCGGTGCCTCGCCGGCGCTGGACAAGGGCTTCATGCGTGGCCGTCCGCACCAGCTACAGGAACTGGACGCCAGCACCCTGTACCTGCCCTACGCCACCAGCCTGCGCATGAGCGATCTGGGCTACCAGAGCAACGCGCAGTCCGGCCTGACCCCCTGCTACAACGACCTGGCCAGCTACACCGACAGCCTGCGTCTGGCGGTCGGCACACCCTACCCGGCCTATGTCGAAGCCGGCATCAAGCGCGGCGACGAGTGGCTACAGCTGAACACCAACATCCTGCAGATCGAGAACGAGTACTACTCGAGCATCCGCCCGAAACGCGTCACCTACAGCGGCGAGCGACCGATCCAGGCGCTGATGAGCCGTGGCGTGCAGTACGTGGAAGTACGCTGCCTGGACATCAACCCCTTCCTGCCGCTGGGCATCGACCTGGCGCAGGCGCGCTTCATCGACGCCTTCCTGCTGTTCTGCGCACTGGAAGACAGCCCGCTGCTGGAGAACGGCGAGTGCAGCAGTTGCACCAGCAACTTCCTCAAGGTGGTCAAGGAAGGTCGTCGTCCGGGCCTGCACCTGCACAGAGGCAACCAGCAGGTGGAACTCAAGGTCTGGGCCAGCGAACTGCTCGAGCGCATCCTGCCGCTGGCCGAACTGCTCGACCGCAGCCAGGGCAGCAGCGTGCATATCGAGGCGTTGGCGCAACAGCAAGCCAAAGTCGCGGATGTGGAGATGACGCCATCGGCCCAGGTACTGGCGATTCTGCATCAGGGCAAGAGCTTTACCGAGTTCGCCCTGCAGCAAAGCCAGCGTCACGCCGAATACTTCCGCGCTCAGCCGCTCAGCGCGCAGCAGCAGCAGGCTTTCGAGCAGGCCGTTCATCAATCGCTGGCCGGGCAGGCGGAGCTGGAAGCGCAGCCCAAGGGCGATTTCGACGCCTTCGTGGCGGCCTACCAGGCGAGCATTCTGGCTTTGGCCGTGTAAGGCGACGAAGCGTCGACTGCGTCACAAAGCCAACCAGCGGAGCAAAACCCAGGATGGGCGGCCACTCCTGGGGCCGCCCGGCAAGCTAGCATTGCCGGGTAAAGGACGATAGACGAGCAGCGCCCATGGCCTATGACGCCACGCCGCAATGGAGCCTGGAGAGCCTGACCAAGGCCTACCAGCAAGGTTATATGGCCGGCCTCACTGGCCAGCCCAGAACGCGCCAGCCCTACCCTGACGAAATCCCCGCTGCCGCCTGGGAGGCCGGCTGGGACGACTGTTTCGAGCAGATGCGCCTGCAACAGCACAGCGCCTGAAACTCGAGACGCCAAACACGTCGTGGGAAGAGCGTAGGGCGGACTCAGGAGCGCCAGCGAACAGTCCGCCGCTCTTTGGCGCGGAACAAATCTTACGGCGTACTGCTTCGCGAGTACGCCCTACGCTCTGACACTCTGAACGCATCGTGGGATGGGCTTTAGCCGCGACTGGTTCATCGCTCGCGGCTAAAGCCCCTCCCACTCATCGTATTTGTCTCCCTACAACGTCTTCTCGAAGACCTTGGAATTGCGCTGGTAGTTGTACAGCGACGCCCGCGCGGTAGGCATGCGCTCGACACTGCTCGGCTCGAAGCCGCGCTCGCGGAACCAGTGGGCGGTGCGGGTGGTGAGTACGAACAGGGTCTTGATTCCCTGTGCCCGCGCCCTGGCCTCGATCCGCTCCAGCAGTTCGTCACCACGGCCACCGTGACGGTAATCGGGATTGACCGCCAGACAGGCCAGTTCGCCACAGTCGGAATCGGCGATGGGATACAGCGCCGCACAAGCGATGATCAGCCCTTCGCGCTCGACGATGCTGAACTGCTCGATCTCCCGCTCCAGCACCTCGCGCGAACGACGCACCAGAATGCCCTGTTCTTCCAGCGGGCTGATCAGCTCGATCAGACCGCCGACATCTTCGATGGTCGCCTCGCGCAACGACTCGAACTGCTCTTGGGCCACCAGGGTGCCGTTGCCGGTGCGGGTGAACAACTCGCTGAGCAGCGCGCCATCGGTGGCATAACTGACGATATGACTGCGCCCCACGCCGCCACGGCAGGCCTCGGCAGCGGCATCTAGCAGCTCGCCCTGGTAGTTGCTGCCCAACCGCGCCAGATGCGCCGGAACCTGCTGCGGACGCAGTTCACGCACCAGCCTGCCCTGCTCGTCGAGCAGACCGTCTTCGGCGCCGAACAGCAGCAGCTTGTCCGCGCCAAGGTCGATGGCGGCGCGGGTGGCGACGTCCTCACAGGCCAGGTTGAAGATCTCCCCGGTGGGCGAATAGCCCAGCGGCGACAGCAGCACGATGCTGCGCTCGTCGAGCTGGCGATTGATGCCCTTGCGATCGATGCGGCGCACTTCGCCGGTGTGGTGATAGTCGACGCCATCGAGTACGCCGATCGGCCGCGCGGTAACGAAGTTGCCGCTGGTCAGGCGCAGGCGTGAGCCTTGCATCGGCGAGGCGGCCATGTCCATCGACAGGCGTGCTTCGATGGCGATGCGCAGTTGGCCAACAGCATCGATCACACACTCCAGAGTCGGCGCATCGGTGATGCGCAGGTCACGGTGAAAATGCGGCGTCAAACCTCGGGCCGCCAGGCGCGCCTCGATCTGCGGGCGCGAGCCGTGTACCAGCACCAGGCGCACGCCAAGGCTGTGCAGCAACACCAGGTCGTGAACGATATTGGCGAAGTTCGGGTGAGCGACACCCTCGCCCGGTAGCATGACCACGAAGGTGCAGTCGCGGTGGGCGTTGATGTAGGGCGAAGCGTGACGTAACCAGGTGACGTAGTCGTGCATGAGCAATCCATTAACGTTGAGACGTAGGACGGCATGGCCGTCATGTTCAGTCAGAGGGGCGGTCTCATCGTCGCTGCACGTCTTCACTCCGGGTCAGGCAATAGTGTTGGATCAACTGGCGCAGCAGCGCCACAGTGGGTTCGATGCGAGCCAGCTCCAGGTGTTCCCCGGGCTGGTGCGCGCAGTCGATGTCGCCGGGGCCGAGCACCAGGGTCTCGCAGCCAAGTTGCTGAAGATAAGGCGCCTCGGTGCCAAATGCCACCGCTTGCGCGCTGTGTCCGGTAAGACGCTCAGCCAGGCGCACCAGCTCGGCATCGGCGGCCTGCTCAAAGGGTGGCACAGCCGGGAACAACGGGCCGTAGTCGATGCGCACCTGATGCTTGAGCGCCAACGGCTGCAGCTTGCCGCGAATGGCCTCACGCAACTGCTCCGGGTCCATCCCCGGCAGCGGGCGCAGATCGAACTCCAGCGCGCACTGACCACAGATCCGATTGGGATTGTCGCCGCCATGGATGCAGCCCAGGTTCAGGGTAGGTTGCGGCACGCCGAACTGCGGGTTGTTGAACTCGCGCTGCCACTGTGCGCGTAAGCCGCGCAACTCGCCCATCACGTCCTGCATGGCCTCCAGCGCACTGCGGCCAAGCGCCGGATCGGAGGAATGGCCGCTCTGCCCGAGAATATCGATGCGCTCCATCATCACGCCCTTGTGCAGGCGGATCGGCTTAAGGCCGGTCGGCTCGCCGATCACCGCCGCGCGGCCAAGCGGCCGGCCGGCATCGGCCAGGGCGCGGGCGCCAGCCATGGAGCTTTCTTCGTCGCAGGTGGCGAGAATCAGCAGGGGTTGCTTGAAGGGCTGATCGAGCAGCGGCCGCACGGCTTCGATGGCCAGGGCGAAGAAGCCTTTCATGTCGCAAGTGCCAAGACCCACCCAGCGGTCGCCGACTTCGGTCAGCTTAAGCGGGTCGGTCTGCCAAAGGGCAGCATCGAACGGCACAGTATCGCTGTGCCCGGCCAGCACCAGACCGCCGGGGCCAGAGCCATAGCTGGCGAGCAGGTTGAATTTGCCGGGGGCGATCTGCTGGGTTTCGCAGGTAAAGCCCAGATCACCGAGCCAGGCAGCGAGCAGCTCGATCACAGGCGCGTTGCTCTGGTCCCAGTTCGGCTGGGTACAGCTCACTGAGGGCGCTGCGATCAGCGCGGCGAACTGTTCTCGAAAGGACGGCAAGGGCATCGGTGCTCTCCTGGGTCGGAGCTCCATCATAGGAGCATCCAACCTCAGGGGAAACCGTCAGGGCGGGATCAGACCCCGCCAAACAGCGCGCGCAGGATGAAGAAGAAGAAGATCGACAGCGCAGCACCCACTGGCAGGGTAATCAGCCAGGACATAAAGATCTTGCCGATCACGCCCAGGTTCAGCGCACCGATACCACGGGCGATACCGACGCCGAGCACGGCGCCAACCAGCGTGTGAGTGGTGGATACCGGCAAACCGATGGCCGAAGCGCCGACCACGGTGGTGGCGGTAGCCAGTTCGGCGGCAAAGCCGCGGCTTGGGGTCAGCTCGGTGATTTCCTTGCCGATGGTGGCGATGACCTTGTAGCCGTAGGTGGCCAGGCCGATGACGATACCCACCGCGCCGAGCAGCAGCACCCAGGCCGGCAGCGCCGCCTTGGCGCCGACCATTTCACCGCCACTCTGGATAACGCCAACGATGGCTGCCAGCGGACCGACTGCATTGGCTACATCGTTGGAGCCATGAGCGAAGGCCATGGCGCAGGCAGTGAAGATCATCAGTACGGCGAAGACTTTCTCGACACTGGCGAAGTGGAAGGTCTTGTCGGCCTCGACATCCACCTTGATGCGGCTGAGCAAGGCGATACCGATCAGCATCACCAGCACACCGATACCTACCGCAAGGAGGAAGCCCTCGGCGGCGCTGAGGTGCAGGCCTACATGCTTGAGCCCCTTGGTCAGAGTCATGATCGACACCATGAAGCCGGTGAGGAACATGTAAACCGGTACGTAGCGCTTGGCGTTGGCGAAAGGGTTGTCTGTGTCGATGATCAGCTTCTGCACACTCATGAACACGCCAAAGGCCACCGCACCGGACAATACCGGTGATACCACCCAGCTGGCGACGATCGGACCGACGCCGCCCCAGTGCACCGCATCCATCGACACGCCGACCGCAGCGAAGCCGATGACCGCACCGACGATGGAATGGGTGGTAGAGACCGGCCAGCCCTTGGTGGAAGCCACCATCAGCCAGGTACCCGCTGCCAGCAGCGCCGACATCATGCCCAACACCATCAGGTTGGGACTGATAAGCGACGCATCGACGATGCCGCTCTTGATGGTTTCGGTAACCTGGCCTCCCGCCAAATAGGCACCGGCGAATTCGAAGACCATGGCGATCAGAATCGCCTGTTTGATGGTGAGTGCACGCGAGCCAACGGATGTACCCATAGCATTGGCTACATCGTTGGCCCCAACACCCCAGGCCATAAAAAACCCGAAAAGGCAGGCAAGAACGAGCAGAACCAGCCCGTAGTCCGCAATCAGAGACATAAATTAGTTTTCCGTAGATCCCAGAAAGGAAACCGGCGCTTAGCGCGCCAGCAGTTGTTCCAGTCGGTTGCCCACTCGTTGGGCACGGTCGGCGACATCGCCGACCCAGTCGATGATCTGATAGAGGAACATCACATCGACCGGGGGAAGGTCCTTCTCCAGCTTGAACAGGTGGCGGCGCACCTCGATCTGCAGGCGGTCGGTATCGTTTTCGATCGCACCGAGCTCCTCGATCAGGGTTTCCACCAGCACCGCTTCACGGCCGGCGAAACCGGTCTCGAGCAGCTCGTCCAATTCGTTCATCGCCTTCAGCGCCTGGGCGCTGGCGTCCACGCTGCGCTGCACGTAGGTGCGCATCAGCGGCTGCAGCGGCTGCGGAATGGCCATCTGGCGGCCAAGCATCAGGCCGGCGATGTCCTTGGCACGGTTGGCGACTTTGTCCTGTACACTGAGCAGCTCAAGCAGGTCCGAACGCGGCACCGGCAGGAACAGGCTCTTGGGCAGGTGCAGGCGCACGCTTTTCTTCAGCTTGTCGGCCTCGTGCTCCAGCCGGGACATCTCCTGTTGTACCTGTTCTACCTTGGCCCAATCCTCGGCCATTATGGCCTCGAAGAAGGGCACCAGGTTCGCCGCGCACTCGTGGGCCTTGGCGATATGCTGTTGCATGGGGCCGATGGGTGAACGGCCGAACAGGCTGACAAAGGGATTGATAGGCATAGGGTAAGCCCCCGTTTTGAGAAGGCCGCAAGTATAGGGACCGGCTTCGTCATCCGCCAGCACGCGTCATCGGTCTGTCACATTTTCATAAAAGGCTATCTAGCTCTCGACCATGGTCAAAGAAACCGAAATCAAACTGCGCGCCAGCCGCGCCACCCTGGCCGCCCTGCGCGAGCATCCGCTGCTGAAAAAACGCAACAAGAGCGGCTGGCAGCGCGGCGAGCTGTTCAATCAGTACTACGACACCCCGGACCGCGATCTGGCTAATGCCAAGGTCGCTCTGCGTCTGCGCCGCGACGGCGAGCAGTTCATCCAGACCCTGAAAAGCCGCGGCCAGAGCGTCGCCGGTCTGTCCGAACGCAACGAGTGGGACTGGTACCTGAGCAAAGCCAAGCTCGATCTGAAAAAGCTCGACGACAGCTGCTGGCCGGCGAGCCTGGCCGATCTGGACAAGAACACTCTGCAGCCGCTGTTCACCACCGACTTCGTCCGTGAGAAGGCCGAGATCGCCTGGGGCCGTGGCAAGGCCAAGGTGGTCATCGAAGCCGCGCTGGACCTGGGCAAGGTGATCGCTGGCGAAGGCGAAGAAGAGATCTGCGAACTGGAGCTGGAGCTGCGCCAGGGTGAACCCGCCGCGCTGCTGGAGCTGGCCTGCGAGCTGGCCGCCGAACTGCCGCTGATGCCTTGCGATATCAGCAAGGCCGAGCGTGGCTATCGTCTGTTTGACGCTGGCAGCTACAACCTCAGCCTGCCAGCCCCCGAGCTGCAGGGCGAGATGAGCCTGGACGACGCTTTCGCCGCACTCGCCTGGCACCTGCTCGGTGCCAGCCAGCGCCTGGCCGAGCAATATCGCTGGAATGGTCACTGGAGCCTGTTGCAGCAATGGCTGGAGCAATTGATCGATCTGCGCGCCCTGCTCGCCAGCCTCGGCCAGGCCGCACCTCGCACCAGTTCCCGTGAATTACGCGAAGTGCTCGATGCCCTGCTCGACGACTGGCGGCCACGCCTGGCGGCCGGTCAAAGCGACGACAGCATGCGCCGCAATGCCCCGGCACTGTTCACCGCCGAACTGGATGGCTGCCGCTGGGGCCTGCTCTCGCTGAAGCTGTCGCACTGGCTGCTGCAACGAAGCTGGACGGCAGAGCGCAACAACCGTGGCAACCGCCAGGGCAGCGCGGCCCTGGGCAACTGGTTGCCGACCCTGCTGGGCGAAGAGGGCGCTGCCCTGCAACTGCGCCGCTACCAGCAGCAGCCGGAAGACCTGGCCGAGCAGATGCCACGCCTGGAACGCCTGCTGGTCTGGCTGCGCCTGGCGCGCGGCGTGCTGGAAGTGCCCGAGGTCAACCGCCTGTATGGCGAGCTGAACAAGCTGTACGAACTGGCGCAGCAGGACCTGGACGACGAGCAGCGCCAACTGCGCGCAACTCAGACGCAGATCGTGAGCAGCCTCAAGGCCTGGAAGGCACTGGTGAAATAATCGCGCACGCTGTGAGAGGGGCTTCAGCGGCGAGCGTGGACATCGCGGCTAAAGCCCCTCCCACACACCATGAAAAACGGGCCCCACGGGGCCCGTTCTGCTTTCAGCGCACAGCTCACAGCTCACAGCTCACAGCTCACAGCTCACAGCTCAGTTGCTGCCGGGATTGCGACGGCTGTCAACGACCTGCTGCCAGGACGGGTTGGTGGTCTCGTCCATGGCCTGCTGCATGGCCTTCTTGCGCTTTTCCTCGGCGCGATGGGCGAAGAACCAGGCCAGGAAGGTGGCGAACGACACTGCCAGCAGGATCAGGCTGGCCACCGCGTTGATCTCCGGCTTAACCCCCAGTCGTACCGCGGAGAAGATCTCCATCGGCAGGGTGGTCGAACCCGGACCGGAGACGAAGCTGGCCAGTACCAGATCGTCGAGCGACAGGGCGAAGGACATCATCGCCCCCGCCGCCAGCGACGGCGCGATCATCGGCACGGTGATCAGGAAGAACACCTTCCACGGCCGCGCCCCCAGGTCCATGGCCGCCTCTTCGATGGACATGTCCAGTTCACGCAGACGCGACGAGACCACCACCGCCACGTAGGCCGAGCAGAACGTGGTGTGGGCGATCCAGATGGTGGTCATGCCACGCTGCATCGGCCAGCCGATCAACTGCGCCATCAACACGAACAGCAGCAGCAGGGACAGACCAGTGATCACTTCCGGCATCACCAGCGGCGCGGTGACCAGGCCACCGAACAGGGTACGACCCTTGAAGTGGGTGATGCGGGTCAGCACGAAAGCCGCCAGGGTGCCTAGCGCCACTGCCGCGATGGCGGTGTAGCAGGCGATTTCCAGCGAGCGCATCACCGAGTTCATCAGCTGGGTGTTATCCAGCAGGCCAACGTACCACTTCACCGACCAGCCACCCCACACCGTCACCAGCCGCGAGGCGTTGAACGAGTAGATGACCAGGATGACCATGGGCAGGTAGATGAATACCAGGCCGACCCAGAGCATGATGTTGGAGAAACTGAAACGCTTCATGGGCGGCCCTCCAGCTCTTTAGCCACGCGTCTGGTTAAAAAGCGGGTTGAAGAGAATGATGGGCTCATCGTGAGTGAACAATTCATGGCCGCCCCTCCAGCTCTTTCGCCTGGTTACGGTTAAAGAGAATGATGGGCACGATCAGGATCGCCAGCATCACCACGGCCAGAGCGGACGCCACAGGCCAGTCGCGGTTGTTGAAGAACTCCTGCCACAGCACCTTGCCGATCATCAGGGTCTCCGGGCCACCAAGCAGTTCGGGGATGACGAACTCACCGACCACCGGAATGAACACCAGCATGGAGCCGGCGATGATGCCGTTCTTCGACAGCGGCACGGTGATCTTCCAGAAGTTGTTGAAATTGCTCGAACCCAGGTCGGAAGCGGCCTCCAGGAGGCTAAGGTCATGCTTCACCAGGTTGGCGTAGAGCGGCAGGATCATGAACGGCAGGTACGAATAGACGACGCCGATATAGACCGCAGTGTTGGTGTTGAGAATCTGCAGCGGCGTATCGATCAGGCCAATGCCCATCAGCAGGCTGTTGAGCAGACCGTTGTTACCGAGAATGCCCATCCAGGCATAGACGCGGATCAGGATCGCAGTCCAGGTCGGCATCATGATCAGCAGCAGCAGTACGGTCTGGTTTTCTTTCGGCGCACGGGCGATGGCATAGGCCATCGGGTAACCGATCAACAGGCAGAGCAAGGTGCTGAAGAAGGCGATCTGCAGCGAACCCAGGTAGGCCGACAGGTACAGGGCATCTTCGCTGAGGAAGATGTAGTTGCCGAAATTCAACAGCAGCGTCAGCTTGTTGTCCGCCCACTGGTAGATTTCCGTATAGGGCGGAATTGCCACGTCGGCTTCGGCGAAGCTGATCTTCAGCACGATGATGAAGGGCAGCAGGAAGAACATGAATAGCCAGAGGAAGGGTATGCCGATAACGGCATGCCGCCCGGTGGGCAGATAGCGCGCCAGTTTGCTCGGTTTCATGATTGCAGTACCACGCCGCTGTCGTCTTCCCAGTACACCACCACCGGATCGTCCCAGGTCGGGCGCTTGCCGCGGCGCTCGGCGTTGGCGATGAAGCACTGCACGATCTGCCCGGAAGTGAGCTTGACGTGGTACACCGAGTGGCCGCCGAGGTAGGCGATGTCATGCACGTGGCCACGGCTCCAGTTGTACTCGGGATGCTCGTGGTCATCCGGCAGCGCGGTGGCCATCAGCAGTTTTTCCGGGCGCAGGGCGTAGCTGACGGACTTGTTCTCGGCGCGCGTACTGACGCCGTGGCCGATGTAGATCGGCTTGTCCAGATGCGGACAGTCGATGATCGCGTGGTCGGCCTCGTCGCTGGTGATCTGGCCGTCGAAGAGGTTGACGTTACCGATGAATTCGCACACCAGGCGGCTGGTCGGCGTCTCGTAGATATCGATCGGGCTGCCGGTCTGGGCGATCCAGCCCAGGTGCATGATGGCGATGCGCTGGGCCATGGTCATGGCCTCTTCCTGGTCGTGGGTCACCATCACGCAGGTCACGCCGACGCGCTCGATGATCTCCACCAGCTCCAGTTGCATCTGCGAACGCAGCTTCTTGTCCAGCGCGCCCATCGGCTCGTCGAGCAGCAGCAGCTTGGGGCGTTTGGCCAGGGAACGGGCCAGGGCCACGCGCTGACGCTGGCCACCGGAGAGCTGATGCGGCTTGCGCTTGGCGTACTGGGTCATGTGCACCAGCTTGAGCATCTCGGCCACACGCTCTTCGATCTCGGCCCTGGGCAGCCTGTCCTGCTGCAGGCCGAAGGCGATGTTCTGCGCTACGGTCATGTGCGGGAACAGCGCGTAAGACTGAAACATCATGTTGATCGGCCGCTGGTAAGGCGGCATGTCGGTAATGTCGACGCCATCGAGGATGATGCGCCCTTCGGTCGGCCGCTCGAAGCCGGCGAGCATGCGCAGCAGGGTCGACTTGCCCGAGCCGGAGCCACCCAGCAGGGCGAAGATCTCGCCCTTGTTGATGGTCAGCGAGACGTCGTCGACGGCCACCGTCTCGTCGAACTTCTTGGTCACCCGATCGATCTTGACCAGCACCTCTTTCGGTGTCTGATCCCCCTCGAGGGCTTTTTTGTAGGCGCTGGAGGCAACAGCCATTATTGTAAAACTCCCGGAAGATTATGCCCGGCCCCTGCGGCCGGACAGGAACGATTACTGACCCGACTTGATCTTGGTCCAGGTTCGGGTCTTGAGGCGCTCAACTCGTGCCGGCAATTCGGCGGAGATATACAGCTTGTCCAGCACCGCTTGTGACGGGTAAACGGAGGGGTCGTTGCGTACTTCCTCATCCATGAATTCATCCGCCTTGGTATTGGGGTTGGCATAACCGACGTAGTCACTGACTTCGGCGATCACCTCGGGGTCGAGGAGGAAGTTGATGAAGGCATGCGCCTGCTCGGCGTTCGCCGCGTCGGCGGGAATGGCCATCATGTCGAACCAGAGGTTGGCGCCTTCCTTGGGAATGCTGTAGGCGATTTCGATGCCCTTGCCAGCCTCGTCGGCACGGTCGGCGGCCTGCAGGATGTCGCCGGAGAAACCGGCAGCCACGCAGATGTTGCCGTTGGCCAGATCACCGATGTACTTGGAGCTGTGGAAGTAGGTGACGTAAGGACGCACTTCCAGCAGCTTGGCCTCGGCCTTGGCGTAGTCGTCAGGATTGGTGCTGTTGGGATCCAGGCCAAGGTAATTGAGCATGGCCGGGATCATCTCATCGCCGGAATCGAGAAAGGCGACGCCGCACTGGCTGAGCTTCTTGATGTTCTCCGCCTCGAACAGCACCGACCAGGAGTCGATCTCATCGACGCCGAGGGCTGCCTTGACCTTCTCGACGTTGTAGCCGATGCCGTTGGTGCCCCACAGGTAAGGCACGGCGTACTGGTTACCAGGGTCGTTGGTTTCCAGCTGCTTGAGCAGCGCCGGATCGAGATTGTCCCAGTTGCTCAGCTTGCTGCGATCGAGGGCCTGGAAGGCGCCGGCGCGAATCTGCTTGCCGAGGAAATGGTTGGATGGCACCACCACGTCGTAGCCGCTGCGACCGGCGAGCAGCTTGCCCTCTAGGGTTTCGTTGGAGTCGAAGACGTCGTAGATCGGCTTGATGCCGGTTTTCGCCTGAAACTTGGCGAGTGTCTCTTCGCCGATGTAATCACTCCAGTTGTAGATATGCACCTTGGGCTGGGCCAGGGCCACACCACAGACAGCGGAGGCCGCCAGGGCGATCAGAGACTTGGGCAGGGTAACTCGCACAGTATCATCCTCGTTATTGTGTGTAGCCCGCAAAAGGCGCGGCACTTTATAGGAAAATCTTCCGCTGATCAGCGTCCGCTCTTGATTCTCGTCCAGTCGCGGGTCAGCCAGCGTTGCACCTCGGGCGTACGCTCCTCGGCAACATAGAGCTTGGCCATGACCTTCTCGTCGGGATACACGCCGGGGTTCTCGCGCACGCTCTCGTCGACCAGCTCGGTGGCCTTGAGGTTGGCATTGGCGTAGGCCACGTAATTGCTGATCTTGGCGATCACGTCAGGGCGCAGCAGGTAGTTGATGAAGGCATGCGCCTCATCGACGTTCTTCGCGTCCTTGGGGATCGCCAGCAGGTCTGCCCACATGGCGGTGCCTTCCTTGGGAATGATGTAGATGATCTCGTCGCTGCGGCCGGCCTCTTCGGCGCGGTCGGCAGCCTGCAGCACGTCACCGGAGTAACCGAAGGCGGCGCAGATCTCGCCATTGGCCAGATCGGAAATGAACTTGGAGCTGTGGAAGTAAGTGATGTACGGACGCACCTTCATCATCTGCTCGAAGGCTTTCTCGTAGTCTTCGCGCTTGGTGGTATGCGGCGACATGCCCAGGTAGTTGACCGTCTGCGGCAGCACTTCGTCGCCCGAGTCGAGCAGGGCGATACCACAGGAGGCGAGCTTCTCGGCGTATTGCGGATCGAACAGCAGCGCCCAGGAATCCAGCGGGGCGTCATCGCCGAGCACAGCACGGGCCTTGGTGGCGTTCAGGCCGATGCCATTGGTGCCCCACAGGTAAGGCACCGAGTATTCGTTGCCGGGGTCGCCCGCGGCCAGGTTTTCCATGATGGTCGGGTCGAGATTGACCAAATTCGGCAGCTTGCTCTTGTCCAGCTTCAGGTAGGTACCGGCACGTACCTGCTTGGCCAGGTAATGGTTGGTGGGCACCACCACATCGTAGCCGCTCTGGCCGGTGGCCAGCTTGCCGTCGAGGGTTTCGTTGGCGTCGAAAACGTCATACACCACCTTGATACCGGTTTCCTTCTCGAACTCGGCGATGGTGTCCGGCGCAATGTAGTCGGACCAGTTGTAGACCTTGACCACGCGATTGGCCGCCTGGGTTACGGACATGCCAATGGCGGCGACAAGGCCGGCCAGCAGGATAGAACGACGCATGACGTTTCCTCTTCTCGCGATTTGGGTGCCTGGCGGGCGAACCCGCCAGACGGCGTTGCTTCGTTGCTTAGCGACCGGACTTGATCTTGGTCCAGCTGCGGGTCATGTTGCGCTGCACCGCCGGAGCCAGGTCAGGGAAGGTGTAGATCTTCTTCAGCACTTCCGGGGTCGGGTAAACGCCCGGGTCGGTGCGCAGGGCTTCATCCACCAGCGGCGTGGCCGCGGCGTTGGCGTTGGGGAACTGCACGTAGTTGGTGATGCTGGCCATCACTTCCGGCTTCATCAGGTAGTTGAGGAAGACGTGGGCGGCCTCGACGTTCTTGGCATCGGCCGGCACGGCCAGCATGTCGAAGAAGGAGCCAGCGCCCTCTTTCGGAATGTTGTAGCCAACCTCCACGCCGTTCTTCGCTTCCTCGGCGCGCGCCTTGCTCTGGTAGATGTCACCCGAATAGCCGATGGCGACGCAGATGTTGCCGTTGGCCAGATCGGAGATGTACTTGGAGCTGTGGAAGTAGGTCACCGAAGGACGAATGGAGAGGAACAGTTCCTCGGCCTTCTTCAGCTCATCAGCCTTGCCGCTGTCCGGAGCGTAGCCCAGGTAGTGCAGGGCAGCAGGTAGGATCTCGGTCGGCGAATCGAGGAAGGAAACGCCGCAGGACTTCAGCTTCTCGATGTTTTCCGGCTTGAACACCAGATCCCAGGAATCGACCGGCGCGTTGTCACCAAGCACGGCCTTGACCTTCTCGACGTTGTAGCCGATGCCGATGGTGCCCCACATGTAGGGAATCGAGTACTGGTTACCCGGATCGCTCGGCTCCAGCGCATGCAGCAGATCTTTGTCCAGATTCGACCAGTTAGGCAGCTTGGACTTGTCCAGTTTCTGGAACACGCCGGCCTTGATCTGCTTGGCCAAGAAGGGGTTGGACGGCACGACTACGTCGTAACCGGAGCTGCCGGCCAGCAACTTGGCTTCCAGCACTTCGTTGCTGTCGTAAACGTCATAGACGACCTTGATGCCGGTTTCCTTCTCGAAGTTGGCCAGGGTGTCTTCGGCGATGTAATCGCTCCAGTTGTAGACATGCAGCACTTTGCTGTCAGCCTGAGCAGCGCCTGCCACGGCCGCGGTCAGGGACAACGCGAGAAGGGTCTTGCCGAATGTTTTCATGCGTACAGCTCCTGTTGTTGTGTCGTTATTCCAGAGGTCGCACAAGCCGTTCGAATCAGGCCGGCTCGCGCACTCTGGCGCAGTCTGGCAAGGTCATGGCACCGCTGACAACTTTCCGTGACTGCGGGCTTTCAGACCTACAGGTCACGCAGGGTCAGATCCAGGCACTTGCGCGCTTTCTCTATCAGTTCATCCACTTCCGCCTGGCTGATTACCAGGGGCGGCGCGATGATCATGGTGTCGCCCACGGCGCGCATGATCAGACCATTATTAAAGCAGTGGCCGCGGCAAATCATGCCTACCGCCTTGTCACCCGGATAACGTGTGCGCGTCGCCTTGTCCTGCACCAACTCGATGGCACCGAGCATGCCGACGCCGCGCACTTCGCCCACCAGCGGGTGATCCGCCAGCTCACGTAGACGACGCTGCAAATACGGTGCCGTTTCCGCTTTCACCCGTTCGACGATGCCTTCTTCCTTGAGAATGCGCAGGTTCTCCAGGCCCACCGCTGCCGCCACCGGATGGCCGGAATAGGTGAAACCATGGTTGAAGTCGCCGTGCGCCTCGATCACCTCGAACACCTTGTCGCTGACGATCAACCCGCCCATCGGCACGTAGCCGGAGGTCAGGCCCTTGGCGATGGTCATCAGGTCAGGCTTGAGGTCGTAGTACTGGCTGCCGAACCATTCGCCGGTACGGCCGAAACCGCAGATCACCTCGTCGGCGACGAACAGGATGTCGTACTTGGCGAGGATTTCCTTGATGCGCGGCCAGTAGCTGTCCGGCGGGATGATCACGCCGCCAGCGCCCTGGATCGGCTCGGCGATGAAGGCCGCCACATTCTCCTCGCCCAGTTCGAGAATCTTCTTCTCCAACTGGTCGGCGGCCCAAATGCCGAAGGCCTCCGGGCTCATATCGCCACCCTCACCGAACCAGTACGGTTGCGGGATATGGGCGATCCCCGGGATCGGCAGGTCGCCCTGCTCGTGCATGAACTTCATGCCGCCAAGACTGGCGCCGGCCACGGTTGAGCCGTGGTAGCCGTTGTCGCGGCCGATGATGATCTTCTTGTTCGCCTGGCCCTTGCACGCCCAGTAGTGGCGCACCAGGCGCAGCATGGTGTCGTTGCCCTCCGAGCCCGAGCCAGTGAAGAACACGTGGTTCATGCCCGCCGGCGCCAACTGGGAAATGGCATGGGCCAGCTCCAGCACTGGCGGGTGGGCGGTCTGGAAGAAGGTGTTGTAGAACGGCAGCTGCAACATCTGCTTGGAAGCAGCCGCGACCAGCTCCTCGCGGCCGTAGCCGACGGCCACGCACCACAGGCCGGCCATGCCATCGAGGATCTTGTTGCCCTCGCTGTCCCACAGGTGCACACCCTTTGCTTCAGTGATGATGCGCGGGCCCTTCTCGGCCAACTGCTTGTAATCACTGAACGGCGCCAAGTGGTGGGCTTGGCTCAGGGCCTGCCAGTGCGCGGTTTTCGGGTTGTTCGCTTGCTTGTTCATCACAACACCTTGTTCGTGCGAGCCGTCTCGGCAACTCGCGAAAAACGTCTGGATCGTGGGAGGCGCTTCAGCGGCGACATTCGCGGCTAAAGCCCCTCCCACAGAGCCATCAGAGGCTACGTACCGTTACACCGACAGCAGCAGGAACTCGCGCTCCCAGGAGCTGATCACCCGCTTGAAGTTCTCGTGCTCGGCACGCTTGACCGCGACATAGCCACGGATGAACTTCTCGCCCAGATACTTCTCGGCCACCTTGCACACCTCCATCCGCTCCAGTGCGGCTTCGATGGTCAGCGGCAGGCGCAGGTTACGGCGCTCATAGCCACGACCCTTTACCGGCGCACTGGGCTTGATGCCCTCGGCCATGCCGATGTAGCCACAGAGCAACGATGCCGCCAGCACCAGATAGGGGTTGGCATCAGCACCGGCCAGGCGGTTTTCCACGCGGCGATTCTGCGGGGTCGCCTCAGGCACGCGCAGGCCCACGGTGCGGTTCTCCTCGCCCCACTCCACGTTTACCGGCGCCGAGGTATCGGGCAGGAAACGGCGGAACGAATTGACGTTGGGTGCGAACAGCGGCAACAGCTCGGGGATGTACTTCTGCAGGCCACCGATGTGGTGCAGGAACAGCTCGCTCATCGTCCCGTCATCATTGGAGAAGATGTTCTTGCCGGTCTTGATGTCCACCACGCTCTGGTGAATGTGCATGGCACTGCCCGGCTCGTCGGTAATCGGCTTGGCCATGAAGGTCGCCGCCACATCATGCTTGAGCGCGGCCTCGCGCATGGTGCGTTTGAACACGGTGATCTGGTCGGCCAGATGCAGGGCTTCGCCGTGACGGAAGTTGATTTCCATCTGTGCCGGACCGTCTTCGTGGATCAGGGTGTCGAGATCCAGGTGTTGCAGTTCGCACCAGTCGTAAACGTCTTCGAACAGCGGGTCGAATTCGTTGGCCGCATCGATGGAGAACGACTGCCGGCCCACTTCTGGACGGCCGGAGCGGCCCATCGGCGCTACCAGCGGGAAGTCCGGATCACTGTTGCGCTTGGTCAGGTAGAACTCCATCTCCGGCGCGACGATGGGCTTCCAGCCCTTGTCGGCGTACATCTGCAGCACACGCTTGAGAATGTTGCGCGGCGACAGCTCGATGGGGTTGCCCTGCTTGTCGAAGGTGTCGTGGATCACCATGGCGGTGGGCTCGATGGCCCAGGGCACGAGGAACACGGCATTGGCGTCCGGGCGGCAGAACATGTCGATGTCCGCCTCGTCCAGCAACTCGTAATAGATGTCGTCCTCGACATAGTCGCCGGTCACAGTCTGCAGCAGCACGCTCTCGGGGAGGCGCATGCCCTTCTCGTCGAGGAACTTGTTGGTCGGCGAGATCTTGCCGCGGGCAATGCCGGTGAGGTCGCTGATCAGGCACTCGACTTCGGTGATTTTGCGTTCTTTCAGCCAGCTCGTAAGCTGGTCTAGCTTGGTACTCATAGAGACCTCAGGGTTGTAGAACCAGCTTGAGTTATAGCGGGTTCAGCGTTGCCCCGCCCTCTCCCTGCAAGCCTCACCAAAGGCCTGAAAGAAGGCGAGATATTCGGGTGGATGCTACTAGGGGTGCGGCACCTCCGGTACCTGGCATTTCACTCCACCGAAATAAAATCACCCACCCTTTTCCACGAACACCGAGCTGTCTAACTCGGGGCACAGCGAAACCAGCCAGTGGCTTGTGCGTAGCAGAACGCAAGCCAAGGGGCGTTGCGCAGCCACGTACGCTATCGTGCAGGGTATGAGATGAGCGAACAGCCTGATGAGACAGGCCGCGCGGCGCTGACGCCGCGAGGGAAAGATGTTGCTGCGCTGCAGCGGTCATGCTCATGACTGATGGAGCCGGCATGATGAGCAGACTCGCCTCGTTGATGAGGGAAGAGGTAGCGTGACCGATGATCTTGGCGCTGACGCCGATGGCCGGCAGGCAAAACATGAGACACCCGTATTATTGCTGTTAGTGGGTTTGAACCGAGCTTAGCCTTGTTCATTTTTTTACACAATAGCTCTGTAAAAAATTGAACACACCCCACTGAGCACCCTGAAAGATCAACGCTTGGAGCAGGCTGAAAGGCCTTGAAATGCCCCAAAAATGGCCACCACGCCCCACTACAGGGCATCATAGGGCCGGCTTGACAGTAAAGTGCGTTTCGGATTGACTCACACCCATGCAGTCGCATGATTGATATATTTAACAAAAAGGTGTTGCATCATGTCGGTACCCCCGCGTGCCGTTCAGCTTAACGAAGCGAACGCGTTCCTCAAGGAACATCCCGAGGTCCAGTTCGTCGACCTTCTTATTGCAGATATGAATGGTGTGGTGCGCGGCAAGCGCATCGACCGAAACGCCCTGCACAAGGTGTACGAGAAAGGCATCAACCTGCCGGCCTCGCTCTTCGCCCTCGACATCAATGGCTCCACCGTCGAGAGCACCGGCCTTGGCCTGGATATCGGTGACGCCGACCGTATCTGCTTCCCCATCCCCAATACCCTGTGCAACGAGCCCTGGCAGAAGCGCCCCACTGCGCAATTGCTGATGACCATGCACGAGCTGGACGGCACGCCTTTCTTCGCCGACCCGCGCGAGGTATTGCGCCAGGTGGTGCAGAAGTTCGACGAACTGGGCCTGCGTATCTGCGCAGCCTTCGAACTGGAGTTCTACCTGATCGACCAGGAGAACGTGAACGGCCGCCCGCAGCCACCACGCTCACCGATCTCCGGCAAGCGCCCGCATTCCACCCAGGTCTACCTGATCGACGACCTCGACGAGTACGTCGACTGCCTGCAGGACATGCTCGAAGCCGCCAAGGAACAGGACATCCCGGCCGACGCCATCGTCAAGGAAAGCGCACCGGCGCAGTTCGAGGTCAACCTGCATCACGTCGAAGACGCGATCAAGGCCTGCGACTACGCGCTGCTGCTCAAGCGCCTGATCAAGAACATCGCCTACGACCATGAAATGGATTCCACCTTCATGGCCAAGCCCTATCCGGGCCAGGCGGGCAATGGTCTGCATGTGCACATCTCGCTGCTCGACAAGAAGACCGGCAAGAACATCTTCGCCGCCGATGACCCGCTGCAGAACACCTCGCTGCGCCATGCCGTGGGCGGCATTCTCGACACCATGGCCGCATCGATGGCGTTCCTCTGCCCCAACGTCAACTCCTACCGGCGCTTCGGTGCGCAGTTCTACGTGCCCAACGCGCCGAGCTGGGCGCTGGACAACCGCACCGTGGCCGTGCGCGTGCCAACCGGCAGCGCCGACGCGGTACGCATCGAACACCGCGTCGCCGGCGCCGATGCCAACCCCTACCTGATGCTGGCATCGATCCTCGCTGGTATTCACCACGGCCTGACCAACCAGATCGAACCGGGCGAGCCGATCGAGGGCAACTCCTACGAACAGCTCGAACAGAGCCTGCCGAACAACCTGCGCGACGCCCTGCGCGAGCTGGACGACAGCGAAGTGCTGAACAAGTACATCGATCCCAAGTACATCGACATCTTCGTCGCGTGCAAGGAAGCCGAGCTGCAGGAGTTCGAGACCACCATCTCCGACCTCGAGTACAACTGGTACCTGCATACCGTGTAAATGCCTAGGCCGCCCACACCCGCGCCAGGGTGCGGGCGGCTGAGCATGCTTGCCCAAGTGACCTCGCCTGACGTCCAATAGCGCCTCGTCCCCCGAGGAGCCCGTCATGTCGCGCCCCGCCAGCACCCGCAAGCCGCGCGCCAGCAGCCAGGCGCGTATCGCCGTCATCCTCAGCGCCGCCCGTGAACTGCTGGCCGAGCAGGGCGTGGCCAACCTGTCGATCTATACGGTGGCCGAACGAGCGGGCATTCCGCCCTCATCGGTCTATCACTTCTTCGCCAGCGTCCCGGCCCTGCTCGAAGGGCTGACCGCCGACGTGCACGCGGCCTTTCGCGCCAGCCTGCTGGAGCCGGTCGACCACGCCGCCCTGCGCAGCTGGCACGACCTGTCGCGCCTGGTCGAGCAGCGCATGCTGAGCATCTATGCTGCAGACGCCGCCGCCCGCCAGCTGATCCTCGCCCAGCACGGCCTGAGCGAAGTGACCCAGGCAGACCATCAGCACGACCTGGAGCTGGGCCGGCTGATGCGCGCGCTGTTCGATCGCCACTTCCCCCTGCCGCAATTGCCGACGGATATCGAGGTTTTCACCCTGGCTATGTCACTGGGTGACCGCGTCTACGCGCGCTCCGTACAACTGCATGGCGAAATCACCCCACGCCTGGCCGAGGAAGGCATGCGCGTGTTCGACGCCTACCTCGGCTTGTACCTGCCTGCTGCACTGCCGAAAAGGCCTGAGCCACTGGCGTGAGATCCGCAGTGTGTCGCGGGGCGACCAGACCGTACGCATCCGGCATCTGACTGCGCCATCGATTGGCGCGCACAGCACACGCTACGTCTCCACACAATTAATCCGATAAAAATCGGAAAATTTTCTACAATCCGATCAAATCCATCTTCTAATTCCGATATTTATCGGATATAAATCGGCCGTTCCGCCCTGGTCGATGTTCAGCCATGGCACTCTGAAAAGGCCTGCCACTGACGCCGGGTCGGCCTGCGAACGAGCCAGGAGGTGCTCTATGTCCCGTATCGTTACCGTCGCTGCGACCCAGATGGCCTGCTCCTGGGATACTGCCGCGAACATCGCCAACGCCGAGAAGCTGGTGCGCCAGGCGGCCGTCAAAGGCGCGCAGATCATCCTGATTCAGGAACTGTTTGAGACGCCCTACTTCTGCCAGAAGCCCAATGCGGATTACACCCAGCTGGCCACCGCGGCGGAGGAGAATCCAGCCATCGCGCACTTCAAGAACGTCGCCGCGGAGCTGAACGTGGTGCTGCCGATCAGCTTCTTCGAACGTGCCGGCCGGGCCCGTTTCAACAGCATCGCCATCATCGATGCCGACGGCACAAATCTCGGGATTTATCGAAAAAGCCACATTCCGGACGGCCCCGGTTACCACGAGAAGTACTACTTCAACCCCGGTGACACCGGCTTCAAGGTCTGGGACACCGCCTACGCACGTATCGGTGTCGGCATCTGCTGGGACCAGTGGTTCCCGGAATGCGCGCGCAGCATGGCGCTGATGGGCGCGGAAATCCTCTTCTACCCCACCGCCATCGGCAGCGAGCCGCACGACGCCAGCATCACCTCGCGCGAACACTGGCAACGTGTGCAACAGGGCCATGCCGGCGCCAACCTGATGCCGCTGGTGGCGTCTAACCGTATCGGCCGCGAAGAGCAGGACGGTTACGACATCACCTTCTATGGCAGCTCCTTCATCGCCAACCAGTACGGCGAGAAGGTCGAGGAACTGAACCAGACCGAGGAAGGCATCCTGGTGCATAGCTTCGACCTGAGCCAACTGGAGAAGGTGCGCACGGCCTGGGGTGTGTTCCGCGACCGCCGGCCAAACCTATACTGGCCGCTTTCAACGCTCGATGGCGAAAGCCTCTCCGAGTGAACGCAACAAATTCGTATCCCGGATCAAATCCGGGGATCGATGACATGACTTCCCGGATTGCATCCGGGCTACAGGTGAAACATGACCACGCTGAGCACCACACCACGCGCTGATGGTTTCCATATGCCCGCCGAGTGGGCACCGCACAGCCAGACCTGGATGGTCTGGCCCGAGCGCCCGGACAACTGGCGCAACGGCGGCAAGCCGGCGCAGGCCGCCTTCACTGCCGTGGCCAAGGCCATCGCCCAGTTCGAGCCGGTGACCGTCTGTGTATCCGCGGCGCAGTACGAGAACGCCCGCGCACGCCTGGATGACGCCAACATCCGCCTGGTGGAAATCAGCACCGACGACGCCTGGGTGCGTGATACCGGGCCAACCTTCGTGATCGACGACAGCGGCGCAGTACGCGGTGTGGACTGGGCATTCAACGCCTGGGGCGGCTTCGATGGCGGCCTGTACTGGCCATGGCTGCGTGACGACCAGGTGGCGCGCAAGATTCTCGAGATCGAAGGCTGCAAGCGCTATCGCACCGAAGGCTTCGTGCTCGAGGGTGGCTCGATTCATGTCGATGGCGAAGGCACCCTGATCACCACCGAAGAGTGCCTGCTGAACAAGAACCGCAACCCGCACCTGTCGCGCGAAGAAATCGAAACCGTGCTGAGCGAACACCTGGCCATCGACACGGTGATCTGGCTGCCGGACGGCCTGTACAACGACGAGACTGATGGCCACGTCGACAACTTCTGCTGCTACGTGCGCCCCGGTGAAGTGCTGCTGGCCTGGACCGACGATGCGAACGATCCCAACTATCCGCGCTGCCAGGCCGCCATGCGCGTGCTGGAAAGCGCCCGAGATGCCAAGGGCCGCCAACTGACCGTGCACAAGATGCCTATTCCGGGTCCAATTCATGCCACTGCCGAAGAGTGCGCTGGCGTCGACATCGTCGACGGCAGCCAGGAGCGTAGCCCGGAGGTTCGCCTGGCCGGCTCCTACGTCAACTTCCTCATCGTCAACGGTGGCATCGTCGCGCCGAGCTTCGATGACCCGAAGGACATCGAGGCCCGCATCATCCTCGAACGTATCTTCCCCGAACATCGCGTGGTGATGGTGCCGGGACGTGAGATCCTGCTCGGCGGCGGCAATATCCACTGCATCACCCAGCAGCAGCCGGCACCAAGCAAGCGCTGAGAATAGCGCGCGAGAGCTCTTCACACGCCGCTGAAAAACACAGGCGCTGACTGCATGGATGCAGGAGTTCAGCGCCAAGGCGATCTTGCAGCGGCCTGCTAAAGTTAATACTGACCGAACCGATAGGATTGGTCAGGATCAAGCCAAACCATGAAGAGCGCCTCATGTTCAACAAAGCCCTCAAGCAAGCCCTGGAAGCGGCGCGCCAGCAGTTGCAGGCCTCTCTTGCCAGGAAGGCTGCCGTCGACCGCTCGACGGCCATGATCGAATTCAAACCCGACGGCACCATCATCACAGCCAACGACAACTTTCTTGCCACCGTCGGCTACCGTCTGGAGGAAATCCAGGGTCAGCATCACCGCCTGTTCTGCTTCCCCGACTATCAAGCCAGCGCCGAATATCAGCGTTTCTGGCAGCGCCTGGCAGCCGGCGAGTGCATCAGTGACCGTTTTCTGCGGCGCAACAAGCAGGGCGAAGAGGTGTGGCTGGAGGCCAGCTACAACCCGATTCTCGGTGCCGATGACCGGGTCGCCTCGGTGCTCAAGCTGGCGACCAATATCACCGCGCTGGTGGCTCGCGAGCAGGAACAGAACAGCATGATCGACGCCATCGGCCGCTCCATGGCGGTGATCGCGTTCAACCTCAAGGGCGAGGTGCTGGAGGCCAATGCCAACTTCCTGCAGACCACGGGCTATCGCCTGGAAGAAATTCGCGGCAAGCACCATCGCCTGTTCTGCTCCCGCGAGGAGGCCGACTCGCAGGCTTACCGCGACTTCTGGGCGCGCCTGAACCGGGGCGAGTTCTTTTCCGGACGTTTCCAACGCGTCAACCGGCATGGCGACACCATCTGGCTGAGTGCAACGTATAACCCCGTGTTCGATGCCAGCGGGCGGCTCTACAAGGTGGTCAAGTTCGCCAGCGACATTACCTCACAGGTCCACCAGCAACAGGCTGAATCGGCTGCGGCCAAGCTGGCCTACGAAATATCCCAGCAGACGGACGCCAGTGCCCGTGATGGCGCCGAGGTGATCCGCGAAACGGTACAGATGGTGCGCGGTATCGCCGATGAGCTGTCTCGCGCAGCCACTGGCATTTCGGCGGTCAGTCAACAGTCAGAGATGATCAGCAGCATCGTGCAGACCATTCGCGGCATCGCTGAACAGACCAACCTGCTCGCCCTCAACGCCGCCATCGAAGCAGCGCGTGCGGGCGAACAGGGCCGTGGTTTCGCCGTGGTCGCCGACGAAGTGCGCAGCCTGGCAGCGCGTACCGCGCAGGCGACACTGGAAATCGTCGAGGTGGTCAAACGCAACCATGATCTGGCCCAGGATGCGGTGGACAGCATGCAGGCCAGTCAGCTCAAGGTCGAACAGGGCGTGAGCCTGGTCAACTAGGCCGGTAACGTGATCGAGGACATCCAGACCGGCGCACGCCAGGTGGTCGATGCCGTGCGCCAGTTTGCCGAGGCGATCGAGGGCCAGGACTAGCAGGCCGCGCGCCTTAGGAGCGCTTGCAGGTATTGATCCCCAGCAGCGGATACGCCGGGCAAAAGCGGAAGATGCCGGTCGCCAGCGGCACCACACCTATCCAGCCCCACAGGCCGATGACGCCGGCCAGGCTCAGGGCAATGAGGATAAGACCTGCGGCGATACGCAGACTACGGTCGAGCGTTCCAACATTGGCTTTCATCGAAGTTCTCCAGGTCAACGTCCGCGCTGGCCTTCCAGCACGGTAAAGAGCAGCATCCCGGCGAGCATCGCCGCAACGAACAGCAGTGCTTGCCAGTGCCCGGTCAGCAGAATGGCAACGGCCGGCCCCGGACAGATGCCAGCGATACCCCAGCCGACACCGAACAGCAGGCTGCCGCCGATCAGCCGGGCGTCCAGGTCGCGTCGTGTCGGCAACTGCATGGCGCCGCCGAGCAGCGCCTGTGCACGCCGCTGCGCCAGATTCAACGGCAGCGCCGCCACGCAGATGGCACCCACCATCACCAGGGCGAGAGAGGGGTCCCAGTTACCGGCCAGATCGAGAAAGGCCAGCACCTTGGCCGGATCGGCCATGCCCGCCAGCAGCAGGCCCAGGCCAAACAGCAGGCCACAAACGAATGCACTAAGTCTGGCCATGTTCAACCTCCCAGCACATGACGCAGGACAAACACCGTGGCGAAACCCGTGGCCATGAAGCACAGCGTTGCCAGCATCGAGCGCGGCGACAGACGGGAGATGCCGCAGACGCCATGACCACTGGTGCAGCCCGAGCCATATCGAGTGCCAATGCCAACCAGCAAGCCGGCGACGATCAAGCCCAGGCTGCCCGTCTCGAAATGAATGGGCGGCAGTACCGCAAATACGCCCCAGAGCAAGGGCGCCAGGAGCAGGCCGAGAAGAAACGCCGCCTTTTCGCCGCGCCCTTCAGCACCGCGCTGCAGCAGGCTTCCGAGCAGGCCACTGATACCGGTCACCCGACCATTGAGCAAGGCGAACACGGAGGCCGCCAGGCCAATCAGGGCACCGCCAGCCAGAGCACTCCAGGGCGTGAAAGCGACCCAATCGATGTTCACTGCTGGCCCTCGCAGAACAGTCGATACAGGGTCTCGATCACTGCCAACGCCGCCGGGCTACTGATGCGATAGAAGATCTGCTTGCCGTCACGACGGGTTTCCACCAGCCCTTCGCGGCGCAGCACGGCCAGTTGCTGGGACAGGGTGGGCTGCTGGATACCCAGCAGCACCTCCAGCTCACTGACGTTGCGCTCGCCCTGCGACAACTGGCAGAGCAGCAGCAGACGATCCGGATTGGCCAATGCCTTGAGCAACTGCCCGGCAGCGTCGGCATTGGCACGCAACTGCTGGATATCGATGGATTCGGCCATAAAACACCCTCACTAAACACAATATGTATTTTTATATACTATATCTCGGTAAAGTGTTAGCCCAGCTGACCAGCGGTTAGGGAGCGGATTGAAAAGGCCTTACAGGAGCGCGCCTATCTGCATCAACCGATACATGCATCGGTACAAATCGTGGGAGGGGCTTTAGCCGCGACAAAAGCTCGCCACTGAAGCGCCTCCCACAAGGGGTATCGTCACTCCCCAGATTACATCCGGGCCACCACTGACGCCCTACGAGCGAATTAATTAGCGGAGCCCAGAAACGCAGAAACCCGCCGTAGCGGGTCTCCGGGTCGAGGCCAGATGAATCAGGCGTCAGCGTCAGAAGCAGCCTGATAGGCCGCAGCGTCCAACAGCTTGTCCAGCTCGCTGGCGTCGCTCGGCTTGAGCTTGAAGAACCAGCTGCCGTACGGATCGCCGTTGACGCTTTCCGGGCTGTCGGCCAGCGCCTCGTTGATGGCGATTACTTCGCCGCCAACTGGTGCGTAGATATCGGAAGCGGCCTTGACCGACTCCACCACACCAGCTTCCTGACCAGCGTTCAGTTGCTTGCCAACTTCCGGCAGCTCGATGAACACCACGTCGCCAAGAGCTTCCTGGGCGTGGTCGGAGATGCCCACGGTCACGCTGCCGTCAGCCTCCAGACGCGCCCACTCGTGGCTGGCCGCGTAATGCAGATCGGCGGGGATATTGCTCATGTGTCTTTCCTCGTAAGCGATGACGGCAAGTGGGCCGTCAGGACAATTTAGCAGGCCGCGACGCGAGCGAAAGCCAGCGTCGCGACCTGATCATTCAGATCAGGGCCTTGCCGTTACGCACAAAGCTCGGCCTGACCACCCGCACCGGGTACCACTTGCCACGGATTTCCACTTCGGCACGCTCGCCAGTGGCCGTCGGCACGCGGGCCAGGGCGATGGATTTGTTCAGGGTCGGCGAAAAGCTGCCGCTGGTGATCTCACCGTCACCGATACCTTCGACACGCACCACCTGGTGCGCGCGCAGCACGCCGCGCTCTTCCAGCACCAGGCCCACCAGCTTGCTCGGGCAACCGGCAGCGCGCTGCGCCTCCAGCGCCGTACGCCCGATAAAGTCGCGCGCAGCCGGCTCCCAGGCGATGGTCCAGGCCATATTGGCAGCCAGCGGGCTGACCTGCTCATCCATGTCCTGGCCGTAAAGGTTCATACCCGCCTCCAGGCGCAGGGTGTCCCGTGCGCCCAGGCCGATGGGCGAAATACCGGCACCGACCAGATCGTTGAGGAAGGACACCACCTCGGTCACCGGCAACACGATCTCGAGCCCGTCTTCGCCGGTATAACCGGTGCGCGCGATGAACCAGTCGCCCTCGGGCAACCCCTGGAACGGCTTGAGCTCGTGGATCAGGGCAGCGCGGGCCTGGGTCAGCAGCTCCGCGACGCGCACGCGAGCCTTGGGGCCCTGAATGGCGAGCATGGCCAGGTCGCGCCGCTCACGCAGTTGCACGTCGAAATCGCCAGCCTGGGCGTGCATCCAGGCCAGGTCCTTGTCACGGGTGCCGGCGTTGACCACCAGGCGATAGCCCTGCTCCTGGGAAGAACCGGTGAGGTAGACGATCAGGTCGTCGATCACCCCACCCTGCTCATTGAGCATGGCGCTGTACAGTGCCTTGCCGGGGCTCTCCAGGCGGGCCACATCGTTGGCCAGCAGGCGCTGCAGGAAGGCCTGGGCCTGGCTGCCGCTCACGTCCACCACGCACATGTGCGAGACGTCGAACACGCCGCACTCACGGCGCACCTGATGATGCTCCTCCACTTGTGAACCGTAGTGCAGCGGCATGTCCCAGCCGCCGAAGTCCACCATCTTGGCCCCCAGCGCCAGGTGCAGGTCATAGAGGGGGGTACGCTGTCCCATGGGTAAATCTCCTTCCGGGCTTGGCGAAGCGATTCAGCCCCGAGAAACTAGCTGCGTTGCCATTGCTGCGTTGCAGGCAAGCTCGAAATGCTCATGTGCAAAAGCACACTCCGCTTTCTCGCTTGCCTGCGCCTTGCACTGGCGGCCTCGCTTACGTTTCTCAGCAGCCTGCCGGGTTACCCCGACTCGCGAATGGCGCGCATTGTAGCCGCAAGGCCGGCGGGGGTCATCTGACCGAAGGTCGCTCCCTTGGCAGGCCCTCGCCTCAACCGAAGCCGCGTGCCGAACGGCGGATCAGCAGAATCACCGGCAGCAGGCCGACCAGCACCAGGGTCAGCGCCGGCAGCGAGGCACGCGCCCATTCGCCCTCGCTGGTCATTTCGAACACCCGCACCGACAGGGTGTCCCAACCGAACGGGCGCATCAGCAAGGTCGCCGGCATTTCCTTGAGTACATCGACGAATACCAGCAGCGCAGCCGACAGGGTGCCCGGCAGCAGCAGTGGCAAGTAGACCTTGAAGAACAACCCAAAACTACCTACGCCCAGGCTGCGCGAGGCTTCCGGCAAGGACGGACGGATACGCGCCAGGCTGGTTTCCAGCGGCCCGAAGGCCACGGCCATGAAGCGAATCAGATAAGCCACCAGCAGCGCCGCCAGGCTGCCCAGCAGCAGTGGTTTGCCGGCCCCGCCCAGCGCCGAGGACAGCGGAATCACCAGTTCACGATCGAGGAAGCTGAACGCCAGCATGATCGCCACCGCCAGCACCGACCCCGGCAAGGCATAACCGAGATTGCCCAGCGCCACACCGAAACGCACACCACGATTCGGCGCCTGACGCCGGGCAAAAGCCAGCAGCATGGCCACGCTGACGGTGATCAGCGCCGCCATGCCGCCCAAGTAGAGGGTATGCAGGATCAACCCGGCGTAGCGCTCATCGAGATCGAAGCGGCCACGCTGCCAGAACCAGGCCAGCAGTTGCAGCAGCGGGATGACAAAGGCGCAGGTGAATACCAGGCCGCACCAGGCGCTGGCGGCGAAGGCCTGCCAACCGTGCAGGTGATACAACGCCTTGCCCCGTGGCCGCTCGTTGGCCGGCCGCGCCGCGCCACGCGCGCGGCGCTCGCCATAGAGCACCAGCGCCACCGCCAGCAGCAGCAGGCTGGCCAGCTGAGTGGCGCTGGTCAGGCTGTAGAAGCTGTACCAGGTCTTGTAGATCGCCGTGGTGAAGGTGTCGAAATTGAACACCGACACGGCGCCAAAATCAGCCAGGGTCTCCATGATCGCCAGAGCCAGACCGGCGCCGATGGCCGGCCGCGCCATCGGCAGCGCCACCCGCCAGAACGCCTGCCAGGGGCTCTGCCCGAGTACCCGGGCAGCCTCCATCAACCCCTTGCCCTGGGCCAGGAAGGCGCCACGGGCGAGCAGGTAGACGTAGGGGTAGAACACCAGCACCAGAACGATGATCACACCGCCGGTGGAACGCACTCGTGGCAGGCGCAAGCCACTGCCGAACCATTCGCGCAGCAGCGTCTGCACCGGACCGGCGAAATCCAGCAGGCCGACGAAGACGAACGCTAGCACATAGGCAGGAATGGCAAAGGGCAGCATCAACGCCCAGTCCAGCCAGCGCCGGCCCGGGAACTCGCAGAGGCTGGTGAGCCAGGCCAGGCTGACGCCCAGCAGCGTCACGCCCACACCGACGCCAATCACCAGCGTCAGTGTATTGCCGATCAGCCGTGCCATCTGCGTCTGCCACAGGTGCGCCCAGATCTGCTGATCCACCTCATGCCAGCTCAGCAGCAGTACCGACAACGGCATCAGCACCAGAACGGCGACGGCAAGGACGATGGGGTACCAGCGACGCTGGACGGGATGCGGCACGCGGATTCCTCGACTACGCAAATGACGACGCCCCGGCTAGGCGGGGCGTCGCAGTATAACGGCAGCAGCGTGGATCACCGAAGGTACGCCGTGACGCACCTTCGGCCCGAGTCTTACTGCCAGCCGGCGCGATCCATCAGCATGGTCGCTTCAGCCTGACGCTTGCCCGCCACTTCGGTAGCGATCGAGTCAGCCTTGAAGCTGCCCCAGGCAGCCACTTCCTCGGACGGTGCAACCGCCGGGTTGGCCGGGAACTCCTGGTTGACGCCAGCGAAGATGCTCTGCGCTTCCGGGGTGGTCATCCACTCCAGCAGCTTCTTGGCCTGCTCGGCGTGCGGCGCATGCTTGGTCACACCGGCACCGGCCAGGTTGACGTGCACGCCACGGTCGTCCTGGTTCGGCCAGAAGGGTTTGACCTTCAGATCCGGCTGCTGCTTGTGCAGACGGCCGTAGTAGTAGGTGTTGGTGATGCCCACGTCGCACTGACCGGCGTCGATGGCCTGCAGCAGCGCGGTGTCATCCGGGAATACGTCGGTGGCCAGGTTGTTGACCCACCCCTTGACGATCTCCTCGGTCTTCTCGGCGCCATGGGTTTCAATCAGCGTGGCGGTCAGCGACTGGTTGTAGACCTTCTTGCTGGTGCGCAGGCACAGGCGGCCTTCCCAGTTCTTGTCAGCCAGGGCTTCGTAGGTGGACAACTCTTCCGGCTTGACGCGCTCGGTGGAGTAGAAAATGGTCCGCGCGCGCAGCGACAAGCCAGTCCAGCTGTCGGTGCTGGAGCGGTACTGGGCGGGGATATTGGCACTGATGACGTCGGACTTGGTCGACTGCAGCACGCCTTCCTGCTCGGCCTGCCAGAGGTTGCCGGCGTCGACGGTGATCAGCAGGTCAGCCGGGGTGTTGGCACCTTCGGCCTTGAGACGGGCGATCAGCGGGGCTTCCTTGTCGGTGATGAACTTCACCTTGACCCCGGTCTTCTCGGTGTAGAGATCGAATACCGGCTTAATCAGCTCGTCGATACGGGCAGAGTAGACCACCACTTCATCAGCAGCCTGAACGGCAGTTGCCAGGGTGCTGAGGGTGAATGCAGCGAGAAGCGCGTTGCGAGCCTTCATGGGACCAGCCTCTTGTGGATTACAAAGTGGCTGAATAGTAGTGAATGTTATTTGCCTTCTCAACGTAAACAACGAGACGGCACGCAGTAGTTATTACAAGTTGCGTCAGTTCAGGCTCGCGCCAACTCCGGCAGGTCGCCGGCAAGCCCAAGCGCCTGACGCACGAACAGCGCCTTGGCTTCGGCCTGGCCGTCCACCAGGTCGAGACCGATGTTGCGCAGCAGGCGCAGCGGCAACGGGTCGGCCTGGAACAGGCGCTGAAAGCCTTCCATCGCCGCCATCATCGCCAGGTTGTGCGGCATGCGCCGACGCTCGAAGCGACTCAGCACGCGCTCGTCACTCAGGCTCTCACCGCGCTCAGCCGCATGCAGCAGCACCTCGGCCAGCACCGCAGCGTCGAGGAAGCCCAGATTGACACCCTGCCCCGCCAGCGGATGGATGGTGTGCGCGGCATCGCCAATCAGCGCCAGCCCCGGCTCGACATAGCGCTTGGCATGGCGCTGACGCAGCGGGATGCACAGCCGGCGGTCGGCATGCAGCACCTTGCCCAGACGCGACTCGAAGGCCTTGCTCAGCTCGATGCAGAATGCCTCGTCGTCCAGCGCCATCAGGCGCTCGGCCTCCAGCGGCACGGTGGACCAGACGATCGAGCACCAGTGCTCGCCGGCAGGCCCGGCCAGCGGCAGGAAAGCCAACGGCCCGTCGTCGGTGAAACGCTGCCAGGCAGTGGCCTGGTGCGGGCGCTCGCAGCGCACGCTGGTGACGATGGCATGGTGCAGATAATCCCATTCGCGTGTGGCGCAGCCGGCCAGCCGGCGCACCGCGGAGTTGGCACCATCAGCCGCCACCAACAGCGGCGCACGCAACTGACGGCCACCTTCCAGGGTCAGCAGCCAGTCATCGCCACTGCGGCGCAGTTGCTCCAGGCGTGCGCCAGGCAACAGACCAATCTGGCTGTCGTGCAGACGTTCGAGCAGGGCATCCTGCACCACGCGATTCTCGACGATATGGCCAAGCGTCTCGGCATGCACGCTGGCTGCGGCGAAGTGGATACTGCCGGTGCCGGAGCCGTCCCAAACGCGCATCTCGCCATAAGGAGAGGCACGCCGAGTGGCGATGCCCTGCCAGGCGCCCAGGCGTTCGAGAATGCGTTGGCTGGCCATCGACAGCGCGCTGACGCGTGGCTCGAACGGCGCCTGGCCATCGAACGGCGCCACGCTCAGCGGGCTGCCGTCGACGATCAGGATGTCCAGACCGCTGTGCTCCAGCGCCAGGGCCAGGGTGCTGCCGACCATTCCGGCGCCGACGATGATCAGATCCGCTCGCATATTCATTCCTTGGCTGTCAGAGACTTCGCGTGCCCATGCCCATCGCTTGCCGGGCAAACCAGCGCTTGGCCGGTGGCAGCAGGTCGAGGCCGAGCAAACCCAGGTTACGCCCGGCGGTCAGCAGCGGCTGCGCGTTGCTGAACAGGCGCGTCACCTGGTCGGAGAAGCCGACTGTCATCTGTTGGTCGAGCTGCTGCATTTGCTGGTAACGCTGCAGGGTGGCGAAGTCACCCAGCGGCGCCTCGCTGCCGATCAGTACCTCGGCCAGCGCCAGGGTATCGCGCAACGACAGGTTGTAGCCCTGGCCGGCTATCGGGTGCAGGCTGTGCGCGGCGTTGCCCAACACCACCAGATGCGCGCGCACCTGCTCCTGCGCCTCGACCAGGCTCAGCGGATAGAGATGCCGTGCACCCACCTGACGTAAGGCGCCCAGGCGATAACCGAAGGCCTGCTGCAATTCACCGAGAAAGCTCGCCTCGCTGGCCTGCAGCAGGCGCTCGGCGTCAGCGACAGCACGCGTCCAGACCAGCGCGCAGCGGTTGTCGGTCAAGGGCAGCATGGCCATGGGGCCGTCATCGGTGAAACGCTCGAAGGCCTGACCACGATGCGCCTCCAGCGGGCTGACGTTGGCGATCAGCGCACTCTGCCCATAAGGCTTGCTGCTGACGCTGATACCAAGCTGCTCACGCAGGCCGGAACGCCCGCCGTCAGCAAGAATGGCCAGGTCACAATCCAGGCTGCTTTCGTCGTTCAGGCTCAGCCGATAGCCATCGTCGAGACGCTGCATGCCGACCACCTCGGCCGGGCAACGCCATTCGATCACGTCCGCATCCAACGCCTGCCACAGGCAGTGACCGATCCAGGCGTTCTCCACCACGTAGCCAAGCGCCGGCACGCCCTCTTCGATGGCCTGCAGACGCGCGGCGCCGAAGCGGCCTCGGTCAGACACATGAATCTGCTGAATCGGCTCGGCGCGCTGGGCGATGCTCTGCCACAGGCCCAGGCGTTCGTAGATCAGCCGACTGCCGTAGGACAGCGCGGTGGAACGGGCGTCATAGCTGGGCTGATACTCGCTGCCCGCGGCGAAGGGTTCGATCAGGGCGATGCGCCAGCCACGCTGACGCGCCGTGTCCTGCAGGGCCAGCGCCAGGCTGGCCCCAACCAAACCGCCACCAATGATCGCCAGATGCACACGGGCCATGGGCTCAGGCCGCCTCGCTACGCGCGGCAGCCATCAAGGCCTCGATCTCGGCGACGGTCTTGGGCACGCCGCTGGTGAGGATCTCGCAACCCTGCTTGGTCACCACCACATCGTCCTCGATGCGTACACCGATGCCGCGCCATTTCTTGGCGACCTTGTCGTTGTCGACGGCAATATAGATGCCCGGCTCGACGGTCATCGCCATGCCGACTTCCAGCACGCGCCACTCGCCGCCGACCTTGTAGTCGCCGACGTCATGCACGTCCATGCCCAGCCAGTGGCCGGCACGGTGCATATAGAAGGGCTTGTAAGCTTCGCTGGCGATCAGTTCGTCGACCTCACCCTCGAGCAAACCCAGTTCGACCAGACCGGCGGTGATCACCCGCACCGTGGCTTCGTGAGCTTCGTTCCAGTGCCGGCCTGGAGCGATGAACTTGAATGCCTCTTCGTTGGCCTTGAGCACCAGCTCGTAGATGGCCCTCTGCTCGGGGGAAAACTTGCCGCTGACCGGGAAGGTACGGGTGATGTCGCTGGCGTAGCAGTCGATCTCACAGCCCGCGTCGATCAACACCAGATCGCCGTCCTTGAGCGCCGCGTCGTTCTCGCGGTAGTGCAGGATGCAGGCGTTTCTGCCGGCGGCGACGATGCTGCCGTAGGCCGGCATCTTCGCCCCGCCTTTGCGGAACTCGTAATCCAGCTCGGCTTCCAGGTGATATTCGAACAGACCGGCACGACTCGCCTGCATCGCGCGGATGTGAGCTCGGGCGCTGATCTCTGCGGCCTCACGCATCACCTTCACTTCGGCAGCCGACTTGTACAGGCGCATGTCATGCAGCAGATGATTGAGGGCGACGAACTCGTTTGGCGGCGTGGCGCCCTGGCGCGCCTTGGCGCGGATGTGGTTGACCCACTCCATCAGCCGATGATCGAACTCCTGATTGCTGCCGATGGCGTAGTAGACCCGCTCGCGACCTTCGATCAGCCCAGGGAGGATGTCGTCGATATCGCCAATGGGGAAGGCGTCGTCGGCGCCAAACTGGCTGATTGCACCGTCCTGGCCGGCGCGCAGGCCGTCCCACAGTTCGCGCTCGGGATCACGCTCGCGGCAGAACAGCACGTACTCGCCATGCTCGCGCCCAGGGATCAGCGCCATCACCGCTTCCGGCTCGGGAAAACCGGTGAGGTACTGGAAATCGCTGTCCTGGCGGTAGACGTGTTCGACGTCGCGGTTGCGGATGTACACCGGCGCGGCCGGCAGGATGGCGATGCTGTTGGGTTCCATCTGCGCCATCAGCGCCTTGCGCCGACGGGCATATTCGGACTTGGGGATGCTGATCAAGGCAGGCTCCGACGATCAATCAGTGCAGGGACGGTTTGGCAGCAGGTGCCGCAGGCTTGGCGCACTCGGTGAACAGCAGCAGCGGCGCCACACGCAGGTACTCCATCACCTCCATGTAGTCGCTCTCACCATCTTCCGATTCTTCCAAAGCGCTCTGCACCTGGGCGATGGCGGAGAGATCCTGCAACACTTCCATGGCCTCGGCACTCAGCGCGCCGTCGCGGGCGGTCAGGCCGAAGCCACCGAGAAAGCCCTGACACCACTGGCCCAGAGCGACTGCGCGCTGCGCCAGCGGGGCTTCGTCATCCGGCAACAGCAGCACCACCGTGACGTCTTCGCTGCACAACTCACCCTTGACCATTTCCTGCAGGCCGATCAGCGCCTGGCGCACGTTGTCCTGCGGCTCGCCGCCGAGCAGATCGGCAGCGTCAAGCAGCCAGGCATCGGCCTCGAAGCCGGCGCCAGCGCAACTGCGGCCGAGCAGCAGACCGTGCAGTTCGGCAGGGGAAACGGAATGCCCGGCGCTGCTGAGCAGGGCGGCGAAGGCGGCATAGGGAGAGCTTGGAATCGACATAGATAGCTAGGCGCCAGACGGCGCAATCTCTAGAATGGAGGCCTCGTATCCTAGCACCGGCAGACGCGGCAAGACCATCCGAGGCCGCCGGGGTGATGCCGTCACCTGCATCACACCACTACCATCTGGGTTTGACCCAAGAAGGGCGCTTCTAAGTAAAAACGTAGGCGAGGTAGTCAGCACAAGGCAAAAAACAAGCGAGAAACGGTCGAAGTCGCGCTCGACTTTACGAGTTGCAATTAACATTTTGAGCTTGTTTTTAACGCAGTGATGACAACGCAGGTAGTTTTTAGAGGTGCCCTGAACGGGACAGGCCTATATAGTCCAGCCATTCCCTCCCATAGCGAGAGCCCATGGAAGACGCCGATCTGCACGCATTGACTGCCAAGCTGGAACTCTTGATCCAGCGTGTCGAGCAGCTAAAGGCTCACAACCGCCTCCTGCTGGCGAATGAACAGGCCTGGCGCGAGGAACGCGCCCATCTGATCGAAAAGAACGAAATGGCCCGGCACAAGGTCGAATCGATGATTTCGCGCCTTAAAGCCCTGGAGCAGGACTCATGACCCAGTCGAACACCGTGACCGTCCACATTCTGGACAAAGAATATTGCATTGCCTGCCCGCAGGATGAACGCGCCAATCTGGAAAGCGCGGCTCGCTACCTGGACGGCAAGATGCGCGAGATCCGCACCAGCGGCAAAGTGATCGGTGCCGACCGTGTCGCGGTGATGGCTGCCTTGAACATCACTCACGACCTGCTGCACAAGCAGCAGCGCCTGGATCAGGACGCCAATTCCACCCGCCAGCAGGTGCGTGATCTGCTCGATCGTGTCGACCATGCGCTGGCCGACGACGCGAGTTCCTGAGCACCGTCATGCCCACCAGTTCGTCGCAGGCCGCCCCTCAGCGCCTCTGTTCGGGTATACTGGGCGCAACTTCCTGGGGTGTGCGCCAGTCGGTGATGTCCCTGAGCCGATACGCACAACCACGGGGGTTGCACGTTGGGGCCGGTGTGCATGTCCGCCTGACGGAAAGCCTTAACGCCTCCTGCAACCTCCACCTTGAACTTTCGGGTTCAAGGGCTAAACCGACAGCGGCACGCCGGGAAGTCATCTTTTCCAGCAGTAAACTTCAGCGCTGCTACCCGCCTCGTTCCAACCCCACTTCATGACTACGCCAGCCACTCTCAGTCGCCCGCAACTGCGTCGCGTGCTGCGCCAACGTCGTCGCGCGCTCAGCCGCAGTCAGCAACGCCTTGCCGCGCGCAATCTATATCGCCAACTGGTGCAAAGCCCGCAGTTTCGCCGCGCCCGGCATATCGCCCTGTACCTGCCCAGCGATGGCGAAATCGACCCGAGGCCGCTGCTGGCCGCCGCACAGAAACACGGCAAGCGCACTTACCTGCCGGTGCTCAGCGCCTGGCCGCGCACCAAGATGGTGTTCCAGCGCGTCAGTCGGCACGAGAAACTGGCGGGCAATCGCTTCCGCATCCTCGAGCCCCGCCCGCAACCCAAGCGCCAGCGCAAGGTCTGGGCGCTGGATCTGGTGCTGCTGCCGTTGGTGGGTTTCGACGATCGCGGCGGACGTCTGGGCATGGGCGGCGGGTTCTACGATCGCAGCCTGGCTTATCTGCGCATGCGCAAAAATTGGCACATGCCGACGTTACTGGGCCTGGCACATGAGTGTCAGCGAGTGGACGAACTGGCGATGGCCAGCTGGGACGTGCCCTTGCAGGCAACAGTGACGGACAAGGCGTGGTATTGAATCGAGAGATGCGGCACCGCGTTCCCTGCGGCGCTTACGCTGGCAGTCCGCGAATCAGGGCTGCTGCGTTACATTGATCGGAGCCTCGTTCTGGCGCTCCCAAAAGCTCTGGGTGTAACCCGTGGTAACCACGCCCAGACTGAACAGTACGACGAGAACCCACAAAAGATCTGGCTTGCGTTTCATCTATTGCCTCCCCCTTCAAGGCAATGCGCGCGTTGGCCACGCGTTATTGTTGTGTGCAATAAAACGGCACCAAGCGTTTAGCCGGGCATTTTCCGTCAGTGCCAAGCACTGTGCAATTTCCGGCGCCAACCGACCACCGGAGGTCGCCCTCAAACAAGCGTCCGCTTACGGACAGAGCTGCAGGAGCAAAGTTCATGCCTTATTGGCTGATGAAGTCCGAACCCGATGAATTGTCCATCCACGACCTGCAACGACTGGGCAAAACGCGCTGGGATGGCGTGCGCAACTACCAGGCGCGCAACTTCATGCGCGCGATGAAACCGGGCGACCTGTTCTTCTTCTATCATTCAAGCTGCCCGCAACCCGGCATCGCCGGCATCGCGCGCATCGCTGGCGAGGTTTACCCGGACCCCACCGCGCTGGACCCGCAAAGCCACTACCACGACCCCAAGGCCAATACCGAAAAGAATCCCTGGAGCGCCCTGGACGTGGAATTCGTCGAGGCCTTCAACGAGGTGCTGACACTGCAGCAACTGAAGAACAATCCGCTACTGGCCGAACTGGCGTTGGTACAACGCGGCAGCCGCCTGTCGGTGATGCCGGTGAACGATGCCGAATGGACAGCGATTCTGGCCATGCGTTGAGTCGCCTGCGGCACTGTGCTACCAGCACACAGAGCCTAGGAGTTTTTCCATGTCGGCATCCTCCGTCTGGCCGGCGCGATTTGCGCTGGCGTTCCTGTTACTGGTGCTGAGCGGCGCCAGCGTCCTGCTTTGGCGTCAGATCGAGGCCGTGCAGCAGCAGCGCGTTGATGAACGCATCGGGTATCAGGCACGCAGCCTGGCACGTCAGTTGGAGAGCACGCTGCATCTGGAAGTAGCCAGCCTCGAACGCATCGCCCGCCTGTGGAACAGCCTGGGCCGTCTGCCGCATGCCAGTTGGGATGAGGAAGTCGAGCGCGTACTGCGTGGTTTCCCCGCCTATCAGTCGATCCAGTGGGTTGGCGACGATATGCACATGCGCTGGCTGCTACCGATAGCCGGAAACGAGGCAGCGCTGGATTTTCATCTATCGCCCGAGCATCCCAATTACCCGCTGGCGATGGAGGCGCGCGCAAGCGGCGAGCAGCGTTTCTCCAACAGCTTCGATCTAGTCCAGGGTGGTCGTGGCTTCGTGCTCTACACCCCGCTATACCGCGATCAGGGCGGCACCAAGGTGTTCGACGGTTTCCTCCAGGGCGTATTTCGCGTCGAACCGCTGATGCTGCAGTTGCTGACCCAGATCGATCGTGAAGCCTTCAACCTCGAACTACTGGAGAACGATCACAGCCTGTTCCGTCATGGCACAGCGGACACCGATGCGCGACACAGCCTGCAACTGGGCCTGAGCATGCTCAACAATCAGGGCTTCAGTCTGCGCCTGAGCCCCACCGAGCAACTGCTCGATCAGCTCGAGTCGCCCTTGCCCGGCGTGGTGCTCGGCGCCAGCCTGGCGATCAGCCTGCTACTGGTCGCCGCCCTGGCCCTGGCGCTGGAGAACAGCCGCCGCGCCCATGCCCTGCAACTGGCCAACCGGCGTTTCAAGCTGGAGGCCGAACGCCGCGAAGAAACCGAACAGCGCCTGCGCGAGAACCGCGAGCGCTTGCAACTTGTGCTGGACCTGACCGACTCCAGCCATGACGGGCTGTTCATTTTCGACAGCGAAACCCGCGAGCTGCTGCACATGAATCAGGCCACCTACGCCACGCTCGGCTATCGCCCTGAACAGTTCGCCGAGCTGCTGCGCGATGATCCGGAGAAACTCCTGCCAGGCTTTCATCGTTGGCTGGAGCAGGCACGCCAGGCGCAGCACGACAGTCTCTCGCGGATATTCCAGCGTGAACTGATCCGTCGCGACGGCAGTCGCCAACCCGCCGAAATCAACACCCAACTGGTGCAGCTACATGACCGCGAGTACCTGATCGCCGTTTCCCGCGACAACAGCGAGCGCCTGCAATTGGAAGCGCAACTACAACGTCTGTCGCAGCTCGACGGCCTGACCGGGCTGTACAACCGCCGTTACTTCGACCAGCAACTGCTGGCCGAATGGCGCCGCCTGCGCCGTCTCGAGGCGCCCCTGGCGCTGCTGATGCTGGATATCGACCACTTCAAAGCCTTCAACGATGCCCTCGGCCATCTCGCAGGCGACGACGCCCTGCGCCGAGTCAGTGCAGCCCTGCGCGAAAGCCTGCAGCGCGAAGGCGATACGGCCTGCCGCTACGGGGGCGAGGAGTTCGCGATCATTCTCGCCAACACCAATCTGGAGGGTGCCGAGCAGGTCGCCGCGCGCGTCCATGCAGCCATCGCCAGCCTGGATATCCATCACCCGGCCAGCCCGTTCGGCCACCTGACCCTGAGCATCGGTATCACGGTGGTCGATCCGGTGAGCGACGAACAACCAGGCGAACTGCTCGCCCAGGGTGATCAGGCGCTGTATCGTGCCAAACATGAGGGTCGCAACCGAACCTGCCTGTGGCAGCCCCCCGCGCTTGACCTGCATCAAGCCCCCTGAGGCGCATCTGGCAGACAATGGAAATGTCGTGAAAGCCTCCAGTTATGGGGCGCTACAGGGAAGCCGAGATGACCAACGCAAAACGCCGCCTACCCTATCTGATCGCCGCCGGCGTCGCCGTCCTGGCCGCCGTGGCCTGGTGGCAGCTGCGCCCGACGGGGCTGGGCGAGGGATTCGCCAGCGGTAACGGACGCATCGAAGCCACCGAAGTGGATGTCGCCACCAAACTCGCCGGGCGCATCGCCAGCATCGAGGTCGATGAGGGTGATTTCGTCGAGCCCGAGCAGATTCTTGCGCGCATGGACACCCAGGCGCTCGAGGCGCAGTTGCAGCAGGCCCGTGCCCAGGTGCGCCAGGCGCAGAACGCCGAGCACACCGCACTCGCCCAGGTTGCGTTGCGCGAGAGCGAGAAGGTAAGCGCCATCGCCGTGGTACGCCAACGCCAGGCCGAACTGGATGCCGCGCAGAAACGCCATGCGCGCAGCGCCACCCTGGTCAAGCGCAACGCGCTGCCGCAACAGACTCTGGACGATGATCTGGCACGTCTGCAGAGTGCCCAGGCGGCGCTGGCTGCGGCCAATGCCCAGGTACTATCGGCCGACGCCGGTATCAGCGCGGCACAGGCCCAGGTCGAGGAAGCCCGCTCGGCAGTGGAGGCCGCCCAGGCAGGTGTCGACCGCTTGCAGGCGGACATCGACGATAGCCTGCTCAGGGCGCCACGCGCCGGCCGCGTGCAGTATCGTGTGACCCAGCCGGGCGAGGTGCTCGGTGCTGGTGGCAAGCTGCTCAACCTGGTGGATCTCACCGACGTCTACATGACCTTCTTCCTGCCCGAGCGCCAGGCCGGTCGCGTCGCCCTCGGCAGCGAGGTGCGCCTGGTGATCGACGCCGCGCCGCACTACGTGATCCCGGCCAAGGTCAGTTACGTTGCCAGCGTTGCCCAATTCACCCCGAAGACCGTGGAGACCGCCAGCGAGCGCGAGAAGCTGATGTTCCGGGTCAAGGCGCGCATCGGCCCCGAATTGCTGAGCAAGCACCTGCAGCAGGTGAAAACTGGCGTGCCCGGCATGGCCTACCTGCGCCTCGATCCTGACGCCGAGTGGCCCGCGCATCTGGCGATCAAGGTTCCGCAATGAACGCGGCGGTGGCCCGCCTGAACGGCGTCGGCCTGCGCTACGGCCAGACCCACGCCCTGCAGCAGATCGATCTGCAGTTGCCAGCCCAGCGTATGGTCGGTCTGATTGGTCCGGACGGCGTCGGCAAGTCCAGCCTGCTGGCGCTGATCGCAGGGGCGCGCAAGATTCAGGACGGCCAGGTCGAAGTGCTCGATGGCGATATGGCCGATGCTCGCCATAGACGCAACGTCTGCCCGCATATCGCTTATATGCCGCAGGGCCTGGGCAAGAACCTCTATCCGACGCTATCAGTATTCGAGAACCTGGATTTCTTCGGCCGTCTGTTCGGCCAGGACGCAGCCGAGCGCGAGCGACGCATCGACGACCTGCTGCGCAGCACCGGCATGGCCGCGTTCCGCGAACGCCCGGCAGGCAAGCTGTCCGGCGGCATGAAGCAGAAGCTGGGGCTGTGTTGCGCGCTGATCCATGACCCCGACCTGCTGATCCTGGACGAGCCGACCACCGGCGTCGACCCACTGTCGCGCAACCAGTTCTGGGAGCTGATCGCCCGCATCCGCGCACAACGCCCACAGATGAGCGTACTGGTGGCCACCGCCTACATGGAAGAGGCCGAGCGCTTCGACCACCTGGTGGCCATGGATGCCGGCCGCGTGCTGGCCGAAGGCAGCCCGGCCGAGCTGCGCGCACGCACCGGCAGCGCCAGCCTGGAGCAGGCCTTTATCGCCCTGCTCCCGGAAGAACGCCGCAAGGGCCATCACGAAGTGGTGATACCGGCGCTGACCGATAGCAGCGAGATCGCCATCGAAGCCAAGGGCCTGACCATGCGCTTCGGTGATTTCGTCGCGGTGGACTCGGTATCGTTTCGCATCCGCCGTGGCGAGATCTTTGGTTTTCTCGGCTCCAACGGCTGCGGCAAGAGCACCACCATGAAGATGCTCACCGGCCTGCTGCCGGCGTCCGAGGGCGAGGCGCTGCTGTTCGGCCAGGCGGTCGACCCGCGCGACATGGCCACGCGCAAGCGGGTCGGCTACATGTCCCAGGCGTTTTCACTGTACGGCGAGCTGACCGTACGACAGAACCTGGTACTGCATGCCCAGTTGTTCCACGTACCGGCCGCCGAGATCGCCCCACGGGTAACCGAGATGGCCGCGCGCTTCGACCTCGGCGAAGTCATGGACATGCTCCCCGAGCGCCTGCCGCTGGGAATTCGCCAGCGCCTGTCACTGGCCGTGGCGGTGATCCACAAGCCTGAGATCCTGATCCTCGATGAGCCCACTTCCGGCGTCGACCCGGTCGCACGCGACGGCTTCTGGCAACTGATGCTCGACCTGTCGCGCCAGGACGGCGTGACCATCTTCATCTCCACCCACTTCATGAACGAGGCGCAGCGCTGCGACCGCATCTCGCTGATGCATGCCGGCAAGGTGCTCGACAGCGATACGCCCGAGGGGCTGATGGCCAAGCGCGGCCTGGACAACCTGGAGGCCACCTTCATCGCCTACCTCCAGGAGGCCGTCGGCGAGCAGCCGGTCAGCGAAGCGCCACCCCTGGAACAAGCACCACCGGCGCAGCGCCAGCTGTTCAGCCTGCGCCGCCTGCTCAGCTACGCCCGGCGCGAGGCGCTGGAGCTGGGCCGCGACCCAATCCGCGGCGGCATGGCGCTGCTCGGCACGGTATTGCTGCTGTTCATCATCGGCTATGGCATCAGCCTCGACGTGGAGGACCTAACCTTCGCCGTGCTGGATCGCGACCAGACCACCACCAGCCAGGAGTACCACCTCAATCTGTCCGGCTCGCGCTACTTCCTGGAAAAGGCGCCGCTCTCCGATTACGACGAATTGGAACGGCGCTTGCGGAGCGGCGATATCAGCCTGGCGGTGGAGATTCCGCCGCACTTCGGCCGCGACCTCAAACGCGGCGCCAGCCCGCAGATCGCCATGTGGATCGACGGCGCCATGCCGACCCGCGCCGAAACCATCAAGGGCTATGTGACCGGCCTGCACCAGCACTACCTGAGCGAGCTGGCGCGGCGTTCGCCACAGCCGCAGGCGGCCAACGCCGCCGAACTGGAAGTGCGCTATCGCTACAACCCCGACGTGGAAAGCCTCAAGGCCATGGTGCCGGCGGTGATCCCGCTGCTGCTGATGCTGATCCCGGCGATGCTCACCGCCCTGGGCGTGGTGCGCGAGAAGGAGCTGGGCTCGATCATCAACCTCTACGTCACCCCGGTCACCCGCCTGGAGTTCCTGCTCGGCAAGCAGTTGCCCTACATCGCCCTGGGCCTGTTCAATTTCGTCCTGCTGGTGCTGCTGGCGGTCACCGTGTTCGACGTGCCGCTCAAGGGCAACCCGCTGACCCTGCTGGCCGGCGCCCTGCTCTACCTGGCCTGCGCCACCGGCCTCGGTCTGCTCATGTCGACCTTCACCAAGAGTCAGATCGCCGCCGTGTTCGGCACCGCCATCGTCACCCTGCTGCCGGCCATCCAGTTTTCCGGGCTGATCTACCCGGTGGCCTCGCTGGAGGGCGCAGGCGCCGTGATTGGGCAGCTCTACCCGACCTCGCAGTTTCTGGTGATCAGCCGCGGCCTGTTCTCCAAGGCGCTGGAGCTGCAGGACCTGGCCGGCTACTTCACCGCCCTGGCCCTGACCATCCCGCTGCTGACGCTGCTCAGCGCCAGCCTGCTGCGCAAACAGGAGGTCTGATGGAACGCCTGGCCAATATCCTGCACCTCGGCATCAAGGAACTGCGCAGCCTGCAGCATGACCTGGCACTGGTGCTGCTGATCCTCTGGGCCTTCAGCATGGGCATCTACTCGGCCGCCACCAGCATGCCAGAGAGCCTGCACAACGCCGCCATCGCCGTGGTCGACGAAGACCAGTCGCAGCTCTCCGAACGGCTGATCCAGGCCTTTCAGGAACCCTATTTCCGTACCCCGGAACGCATCGACCTGAGCGAGATGGATCGCGGCATGGATGCCGGGCGCTACACCTTCACCCTGAACATTCCGCCGAACTTCCAGCGTGACGTGCTCGCCGGTCGCAGCCCGGCGATCCAGCTCAACGTCGATGCCACCCAGGTGAGCATGGCCTTCACTGGCGCGGGCTACATCCAGAACATCGGCGCCAGCGAAGTGGCCGAGTTCGTCCGCCGTTATCGCGGCGACCTGCAGCAGCCGGCCGAACTGGTGCTGCGCGTGCAGTTCAACCCCAACCTGACGCGCGCCTGGTTCGGCTCGGTGATGGAAGTGATCAACCAGATCACCATGCTGTCGATCATCCTCACCGGCGCGGCGCTGATTCGCGAGCGTGAGCACGGCACCGTCGAACACCTGCTGGTGATGCCGGTAACGCCGCTACAGATCATGCTGGCCAAGGTCTGGTCGATGGGGCTGGTGGTGCTCACGGCAGCAGCATTGTCGCTGCTGCTGGTGGTGCAGGGCTGGCTGCAGGTGCCGATCGAAGGTTCCATAGCCCTGTTCCTGGCCGGGGCAGCGCTGCACCTGTTCGCCACCACCTCGATGGGCATCTTCTTCGGCACCGTGGCACGCTCGATGCCGCAGCTGGGCCTGTTGATCATCCTGGTGCTGCTGCCGCTGCAGATCCTCTCCGGCGGCACCACACCGCGTGAAAGCATGCCGGAGCTGGTACAACACATCATGCTTGCGGCGCCGACCACTCACTTCGTCGCCCTGGCCCAGGCCATTCTCTATCGCGGTGCGGGGTTTGCGATCGTCTGGCCGTACATGCTGGCCATAGCCGGCATCGGCGCGCTGTTCTTCATCGCAGCGCTGACGCGCTTTCGCAACACCCTGGCGCAGATGGCCTGAAGAACATGTAGGAACGGCTTCAGCCGCGAAAAGCGGCTTTCCGTAGGAGCCCCGCCCCGGGGCGAAGCTTTTCAATTGCGCATCGCCCTGATTCGCGGCGGGGCGCCGCTCCTACGCATTCGCAACGTCGACGCTTAACTGAACAACATGTAGGAGCGGCTTCAGCCGCGAAAATCACGCGGCTAGGCCGGCTCCTACTACTGAATGATCAGGTTGTTGAACAGCAGATCGTCTACCACCGGCTTGCCCTCTTCAGCAGTCAGCGCCTGCTGCACCTGCTTGAGTGCTTCCTGGCGCAGCGTTTCGCGGCCATCGGGAGCGTTGATGATCTCGCTGGTCTGGGCCGAGAACAGCATCACCAACTGGTGGCGGATCAGCGGCTCATGCTGCTTGAGCTTGCCTTCGGCCTCGGTGCCGCTCACGCGCAGGGACACATCGGCCTTGAAGAACTTCAGACGATTGCCTTGATCAGCCAGGTTGCCGATCAGGGCTGGCGTCACGTTGTAGTACAGCGTCGTTGGCACCTCTTCCTTCTTTTCCGAAGACGCCAGGGCAGGCAGGCAGATCGACAGGCTCAGCAGCAGGGCAGTCAACAGTTTCACGTTCGGCACTCCATCGGGGATGTGCCTAGCATAGCCATCCACAAGCCCACACCCAAGCCCGGCGCTTATGCCGGGCTATCAGGCATCGGCATGCTCGTTGACCCTAGGCTGGCGCTTTCTACACTGCAAGGCACCCTGCAAGAGGAATGACCTTGATGAAAGCCCTGCTGTGCAAAGCCTTCGGCCCCGCCGACACCCTGGTACTGGAAGATCTGCCGAGCCCCGAACCCAAGAAGAACGAGGTGCTGATCGAGGTGCAGGCCGCCGGGGTCAACTTCCCCGACACGCTGATTATCGAGGGCAAGTACCAGTTCAAACCGCCCTTCCCCTTCGCCCCAGGCGGCGAGGTAGCCGGTGTGGTCAAGGCCGTTGGCGAGAAGGTCAGCCATCTGCGCGCCGGTGACCGGGTGATGGCGCTGACCGGTTGGGGCGGTTTCGCCGAGGAGGTCGCAGTGCCGGCCTACAACGTACTGCCGGTGCCCAAGAGTATGGACCTGACCACCGCGGCCGCCTTCGGTATGACCTACGGCACTTCGATGCACGCCCTCAAGCAACGCGCGGGCCTGCAACCGGGCGAGACCCTGCTGGTGCTCGGCGCCTCCGGGGGCGTCGGCCTGGCGGCGGTGGAAATCGGCAAGGCAATGGGCGCCAAGGTCATCGCTGCGGCGAGCAGCGCCGAGAAACTGGAAGTGGCGCGCAACGCCGGTGCCGATGAGTTGATCAACTACAGCGAGCAAAGCCTGAAGGACGAAGTAAAGAGACTCACCGGCGGCCAGGGCGTGGACGTGATCTACGACCCGGTGGGCGGCACCCTGTTCGAAGAAGCCTTCCGCAGCATCGCCTGGAATGGCCGCTTCCTGGTGGTAGGTTTCGCCGCTGGTGGCGGCATCCCGGCCCTGCCGGCCAACCTGCCACTGCTCAAGGGCGCGTCTCTGGTCGGCGTATTCTGGGGCTCCTTCGCCCAGCGCCAACCGCAGGACAACGCAGCGAACTTCCAGCAACTGTTCGCCTGGCACGCAGAAGGCAAGCTCAAGCCGCTGGTGTCGCAGACCTTCCCGCTGGAGCGTGGCGGCGAGGCCATCGATGCGCTCGGCCAGCGCAAGGCAGTGGGCAAGGTAGTGGTGCAGATTCGCTAGAGCGCTCAGGGGCGGGAGCAACCCGCTCCTGCGACGCCAAGCCTTGTAGGGTGGGCCGGGCGGCGATCCGCTTTAGCCCACACCGACCACCGCTGGTGGGCTAAAGCCCACCCTACGAGCGGCCAGATCCAACTGGCAATCTGCGCAAAATGGGCGACGGGAACGAGCCGGAAGTTGCCTGCGTCAGCGACGCAAGCGCCGGCTCATACGTAACCGAGCAGCACCAGCACCAGCACGATGACCAGCACCAGCCCCAAGCCGCCAGTGGGCCCATAGCCCCAGCTGCGGCTATGTGGCCACGCCGGAAGCGCACCAACCAGCATCAGAAGCAGAATGATCAGCAGTATGGTTCCCAAGCCCATGGCAATTTCCTCGCATGTCTGTGGCGGCCAACGATTGAGCGGCGCGCCTGGAGCCGGCAACCCATGTGCGGCTGCCGTTCTTACGCAGGGCATGACACTGCTGCGAAGCCAATGCCTGGCAATGCTTTGGCATGCTTCCTCATCCCCTACATCAGTTACGACTCAGCAGCAAATTAGAAAGTGCCAACTTTAAATCAGCGGGGCCGAGCCAGGACGTGAAAACGAAAAGCTACTGGATGGACTGAAGCACAGCGATGGGCTGGAACCCGACCTTCCCGCTGCAACGCGGCGGCGAAGCGATTGCTCCCCTCGGTCAGCGCAAGACGGTGGGCAAAGTGGCGGCGCAGATACGCGACTGAGCACTGGGCGGCTGCAGTGCAACCGCCCGGCTCCCTCACCTCAGTAGCGCAGGCCGGTATTGAGCAGCAACATGGAGTCGTTGTTACCCGGCTGGTTCTGGTAGTCGCGCACGTGCAGCAGGCTGCCCTTGAAGCTCATAGGCAGACGCGGCAACTCGTAGCGGAAGAACAGCTCATACTCCATGTGTCGCCCCTGCGCCGAAAGCTCCAGCGCGGTGCTGCTCCAGGCCACGCTGTTGTCGGCATTGAGGCCTGTGGGCAACTGCAGGCGAGCCGCGCCGCCACTGACCCGCAACGGCTGATAGACCAGCGCACCCAACTGCCACTGTGCATGCGGCTCCCCCAGCAGGCCGAGGGTGAAACTGTCGCTGCGCAGATTGGCCGACTCCAGCCAGCGTCCACCGGAAATCTTGCTCAGGCCGGTGTTGTAGCGGCCGAACAGCTGCCAGTGCTCGTTCAGCGCCAGGCTCAGGTTCAGCCCCTGGAACCAGGTGTGGCTGTCCGCCCCGCCCAGCCACTGCTCACCCTGCGTGCCGAGCAGGCGCTGCTGCTCGGTCAGCACGCCAAGCTGCAAGCTGGCACTCAATCCATGCTCGCCCTGATAGCGCCATTCGCTCTGCATACCCTGTTGCCGGGCATTGTCGCTGCGATCGGCGAAGCGCTGCTCGGCCTCGGCCAGTTGCACCTGCAATGAAGCGCTCCACGCCGGGGCGAACTGCCAGTGCATACCGGCCCCAGTGGCCTGCTGGCCCAGACTCAGATAGGGGTTGCCGAACGCCTGGGTCACGCCGCTGTCGCTCAGGCGCGAGTCCAGGCGAGCCAGACCCTGGCTCCAGGATGGATCGGTATTGAAACTGGCGCTCAATGCCAGGTCGCCCAGTTGTTGCCAAGCCTGCACCTGTCCCATGGCCTGTAGCCCCGAGCCCTCCCCTGCTCCCGAGAAACGTAGCTGCAGGCCACGACCGTCACTCAGCGTCTGCATATGGTGCTCCTGCTCCAGACGCTGCCGGTAGGCTTCGCTGTCGATACGCGTACGCTGGCTGCCAGCCTGCTCCGCGAGCATCTCGCCGCTGACCCGGAAGGGAGCGTCCAGACTGTCCTTGAGTACCAGATCGACCCGAGCCAGGGACTGGCGCAAGGCATTGCCCAGCGCCGGGCTCTGCGCCAGCCCAGCCTGGTCCAGGGTGATCAGCTCGCCACTGGCGGTATTGATCATCAGCACGCCGATAGGGTTGCTCGCTGCCTGCAGATCGAGCAGCCCCTGGCCGTAGGTGTCGGCATCGGCATAGATGCCGCTGCGGTCCGCAGACACCAGCGTGCGCTGGGTGATCTGCGCGGCGCTCAGGGTCGGGAACAGATCCATCAGCAAAGCCAGCGCACCGGATACATGCGGCGCCGCCATCGAGGTGCCACTCATGTGCGCGTAGCCATCGCCGGGCATGCTCGAATAGACCATGCTGCCCGGCGCCGCCAGGCACCAGGCGCGGGCATCACCGCAGCGGTGCGAACCGGCGGAGATGCGTCCATCACTCTGAATGTTGACCACCGCCAGCCACTGCCCCTGCAGCTCCGGCATTAGCACGGGCAGGGCCGCATAGAGACTCGGCTGCGCCGCCAGCGCCGTGTTGCCACTGGTGTTGTTGCCGGCGGCGAAGACGAACACCATCCCGGCCTGCTGCGCCTCGCGATACAGCGGTGCCAGCGTGTCGCGGTAATAGGCGCGCTGACCCTCATCTAGGTCGGCCAACGTGCGCGAGCGATAGCCGCCCGTGGCGACGTTGCTACGCTCACCCCAGCTGTTGTTGGAGATGCGCGCACCGAGCTCGACCTGCCGCTGCAGCGCATCACGCGTGCCCAGGGTGGTGCTGCCTTCGACGCCATCGTGGAGGAACTTGATCGGTAGAATCCGCGCCTCCGGCGCCACACCGTGCATGCCCTGGCCGTCCCGTGCCGCCGCGATGGTGCCGGCCACGTGGGTGCCGTGACCGTCACCGTCGGTCATACGCGGCCCACCGTCACGCACCCACTCGCCGCCGGGGGCAATACGCCCACTCAGTTCGGGATGATCGATATCAACCCCGGTATCGACCACTGCAACCGTCACCCCGGCCCCCGTGGCACCGCGAGCATAGGCATGCTCGGCACGAATGCTGGACAGCCCCCAGGTACGCTGGAATTCCGCAGTACGAAACTGCTCCGGATCGGCCGGCTCGGCAGGCGGTGCAGGCTCCTCGGGTGGTTGAGGATCAGGGTCGGCCGGCGGCTGTGGTGGCACCGGCGCGGGCTCAGGCGCCACCGGCGGTTGCGGAGGCACCGGCACAGGCTCAGGCGCTACCGGCGGCTGCGGAGGCACGGGCTCAGGCGCTACTGGCGGTTGCGGAGGCACGGGCACCGGCTGTGGCGCACTGGGAGGCTGCGGCGCTGGCGCTCGGGTTTCCTCACCGGAGGAGCCCCCACCACCGCCCGACTTGCTGGCCAGCGCACCTGCGCCAACGGCCGCCGCCACCAGGCCAAGCTTGCCGGGCGTGCTGCGAAACCACGCCAGACGCTCCGTCTGGGTGGCCTTGGCGATGTCCGCCAGCAGCGCCTGACGCTGTGGGCTGGCGTCTTCACCCAGGTAACGGACCAAATCCTCGCGGTATTCGGGAAAGATCTCCAGCGCCGGCTCCAGCTGCAAACGCAGCATATGGTCCGGCAGCTGATAGAGCCGTACGAACTCGTTCTGGATCGCTCCAGGCAGCTCCACTGGCGGCAGCGGAACGGCCCAGGCAGGCAGCGCCAGACAGGCACCAAGGGCAAGTGCGAACAACTGGCGAGAAACACGCGGGAAAGGTGGGGGCGGCAGCGCCATGGGATTCGTCCCTGTGCAATCCATGAAAAAGCCGCGGATTCTAGGGACGGCACCGGCCTCTGCAGTGCGTTATCTCTCGTTCTGTAATGTCTCTGGAGAGGGCGTGGCGCTGCTGCAAACCCTGCCCGAAATAAGCGGAACTGCTTCGAAAAAGGCGCTTCACGCGAGTGGGCAAGCTGCGGATCTGCAGACGCCGCCAGGGCGGTGCTGCTCGATAGACACCGATTGATTCAGATGGGTGACTGCAACGACTCGGTCGCAGCCAAGAACGAGGAGTCGGGCTCGACCGGGGCAGCCCATCAGGTTCGGTACAGGAGAAACTCTGCCGTTAAAAGCAGAGCGAGTTGCTTTGAGTTTTGACGCCTGGCCGGATAATGGGTTTCCCCTTTTTCGCTTGACTCACACCCTATTGACTCTGCCCTTTTAGCCGTGAACGAAACAACAAAAAAATAATTCTTAAGATCGTTAAAAACATCCCGCCACCGCCAAAAACTAAAGCCCAAAACCGCCCAACTCTAACCTCATCATCCGTAAACTTATGCGGCTCAAGCCCAAAAAAAACATCGATGTACGTCAACCAATCTGGCGCCCACCAGACCATAACAAAAAGAAAAACGAACGTTAAAAACATACGAGCCTGACCAAGACAACTATTGAAATCAAATATCGCGCCATCACGAAACTCTCTCACATCCTTAAAACGCTCCCTAGGCATTACTGCACCCTTCTGTATTTATAATCAAGCAAAAGGGGACACCCATTAGCCGGCCTGGCGTCAAGACTCAAAGCAACCTGCTCTGCTTTTTAACGGCAGAGTTTCTCCAGTGCCGAACCTGATGAATTGACCCGGTCGAGCCCGTTTCCTCGTTCATTGGCTGCGACTGCGACCAAG